>ENA-UOYA01000001-UOYA01000001.1-activated-sludge-metagenome-genome-assembly--contig:-NODE-1-length-1379205-cov-67.480869_pt1 | contig 1379205 bp, 1105 predicted proteins | sample MGYA00238163_ERZ764804 | MGnify/ENA primary metagenome ERZ764804 (study PRJEB28919, sample SAMN05720223) | activated sludge metagenome | isolation source: Anaerobic digester | place: Hong... | reverse complement strand
ATATGGACGCAGGTGTAGCACCGGCGATAACCTTCCCTGTAGAGAATCCGACATCGTTAAGTTATGCGAGTGGAGTATGGAGCAATGCTACAACGTATGTAGCAACATATAATGTAGCGAACAATGGTTTGATATTATCGAATATAGACATAAGAGTAACAGGCGGTAAGGACGTAGCAGGTAACGTGATGGCACAAACAGATGCAGCAGATAAATTTAATATTAATTTGAACACACCGACATTGACAAGCGTATGGATAGCATCGAACAATGCGAATACGTCGTATGCGAAGGTAGGTGATGAGGTAACGATAACGATAGTAGGTTCGGAATCATTGCAGAATGTAACGGCAACAATCAATGGAGTAGCGGCTACAATAGCAGGCGGAGGAGCGAACTGGACAGCGAAGGCAGTTATGACAGCAGGGATGAACGAGGGCTTGGTAACATTTGCGATAAACTATGAGAATATGGCAGGCAATCCTGGCAGTACAGTAACAACGACAACAAACTCAAGTAGCGTTACTTTCGACAAAACTCAGCCTGTTGTTTCGATACTTACTCCTTCAAGCGGAGCAAAAGTCAATAACCGTCAGATTACCTTTAATGTTTCTGAAATACATTTAGGTACTACAACTGCATCTGCTGATGGAACTACTTTTGTTGCGTTTACAAGTGGTATGTTGGCAAATCAACTGGGTGGCTTCTCATTATTGCCTGAAGGTTCGTTCACTGCAACAATTCGCCATATTGATGCAGCTGGAAATATCGGTGAAGCAACCATTAATCTTATCAAAGACGTAACTCCACCTGATATTTCTTCTGTTTCACTAAATTGCAGTAACTCAGTTGTTACTATTAATTTCACTGAGCCAGTTTATGGAAATGCAAATGCTACAGGTGCATTGTCGGATAGCAAGTTCTCGGTTAACCGTACAGGTTCGGGAGCAAATGTATCTGGTTTCTATCTCAATCCTGTGCCACCTGCTGGTTCATCAACTGCAACAATGACTTTAATATGGAGTGGTTCCTTCACCGGCAATGAATTATTAAACGTTGATGCAATAAACAATACATCTATTTACGACGAAGCGGGTAATGCAATGGTTTCGGGCACTCCTGCATCATACCATTCCAATATCCCAATTACTATTAATCAGCATCCACAAAATACTGCTGTATGTGTTGGATTGCCTGCTACTCTGACTGTGAATGCCAATGGTGGATTTTCAACTACTTATCAATGGCAGGTCAATTCGGGCAGCAGCTGGTCGGATATTACAAACAATGCAACATACAGCGGTGCAACAACAAACACTCTTTCAATTAGTTCTACCTCACTTTCAATGAACGGATGGCAATATCGAGTTGTTATCTCCAACAATTGCTATAATGGAGTAAATGCAACAATTTCAAACGTTGCTACTCTTACAGTTAATCCTAATACAGATATTACTCAAAGCCCGCAAAACGTTACTATTTGTCAGGGTTCAGTAGCTAATCTGTCTGTTACTGCAACTGGCACTCTGCCACTTTCTTACACTTGGCAGTATTATAACGGTTCAAATTGGGTTAATGCAGCTGATGGAACTCCTGCAAACGCAGTTTATTCTAATTTAGGAACAAACAATATTAGTATTTCTGGTCTTTCCTCCGGAACTCATCAGTTCCGTGTAGTTGTAAACGGTGGCTGTGGACTTGCTCAGACGTCATCTATAGCAACTGTTACAGTTAATCCAATTCCGAATGCAAGCATTTCAGCGAGTGGTCCAACATCTTTCTGCTCCGGTGGTGATGTTACTCTTACCGCTGCTGAACCATCAGCACCAAATATTAATTATCAATGGTATAAAGATGGTTCGCCAATTGTAAATGCTAACAATAGAGAACTTACTGTTAACCAAACAGGTAGTTATTCTGTAACTGTTTTAAATACTTCAACCAACTGTTCTGCATCAACTTCTTCTCCAACTTCAGTTACCGTTTATCCGTTACCTGTTCCTACTATCTCTGGAGTTAATGTTACAACAACTGGTGTAGATATTACACTTGAAACCGAACAAAATATGAGCAATTATATTTGGGATGTTGACGGAGGAACAATTTCAGTAGATAACGGTTATCAAATTACTGTTAGCTGGGCAACCACTGGTGTTAAAAATGTAACTGTTACATATACTGACCAGAATGGGTGCCAGCCTGCTCAACCTACTGTTTATCAAGTTGGCGTTGGTGTTTCTTGCATAAATGTTGCTATTACTCAGCAGCCAACAGCAAGCCAGACTGTTTGCGAAGGATCTAATGTTACTCTTTCTGTTACTGCAACCGGCACAAACCCGGAATACGCTTGGTATAAGCAAGGTAGTGCTGTTGTTCTAAGCACCAATTCTACACTTGTTCTGAACAATATTCAAATTGCTGATGCAGGTCTGTATTATGTTGTTGTATCAAACAATTGTTCATCTGTTCAATCAAATGATGCCGTTGTTAATGTAACAAACAATGCAATACCATCAGTTTCTATTGCAATAAGCTCAGGATCAAACCCAACTTGTGCCGGCAATCCTGTTACCTTTACAGCTACTCCGACTAACGGCGGTGCTACTCCTTCATATCAATGGAAAGTCAATGGAAACAATGTTGGTAATAATCAACCTACATATACTTACATACCACAAAACAATGATGTTGTAACTGTTGAAATGACTTCAAGTTTAACTTGTGTAACAACCCAGACAGCTTCTTCTAACTCAATTGTGATGACTGTCAATCCTATACCTGCTGCTCCATCTGTTTCACCAGTTATTCATACTTATTCTGGCACTTATGCTCCTGCATTGACGGCTTCCGGTCAGTCAGGTGCCATATTCAAGTGGTATTCAGATGACGGATTAACTAATCTTGTCTTCACTGGTAATACTTTCAACCATACTCACAAAGATGCAGGCACTTATACCTATTATGTTACTCAAACTGTTTCTAATTGTGTAAGTGCAGCAGCAATTGCTACCGTTACTATCAATAAGGCTCAGCTTACTGTTACAGCAGACAATAAATCTAAGACCTATGGGCAATCAGACCCTGTATTTACATATACAATTACCGGTTTTGTCGGTGGTGAAAATGTAAATACGGCTAATGTTACTGGTTCCCCAATACTTAGTCGTCAAAATGGAGAAGATGTTGGAACATATAGCATTACTGTTAATGTGAACACTCTTTCGGCTCCAAACTATACATTTACTCCTCAAAATGGAACTCTTACAATTAATAAGGCTACACTTATATTTACTGCTGCCGACAAATCTAAATGTCAAGGTTCACCAAATCCAAACTTGACTTATTCAGTAACTGGTTTCGTTTATGCTGAGAATGAATCTGTATTGGATCAATTACCAAATATCACTACAACTGCTGATGTTAATTCTCCTGCTGGCACTTATCCGATAACTTTATCTGGAGGAAGTGATAATAATTATAATTATTCCTTCGTAAATGGAACCTTAACTGTTTATCCGCTTCCTGTGCCTACTATCAGTGGTCCTACAAGCAGTCAGGTGGGAGTTGCAATTACTCTTAATACTGAAATAAATAAAATCAACTACATTTGGACAGCACAAGGCAATCCTACTATTACAAATGGCAACACTTCATCGCCTTCATTTGTCTGGAGCACTGCTGGTAATTATATCGTTACTGTTACATATACTGATAATAATGGTTGCACCGGAACATCGAGTAATTATACTGTAAATATTTCTGATGTTTGCAATAATGTTGCTATTAGCACTCAACCGCAGGATCAGACTGCTTGTGTAGGTGGAAACGTAACGTTCAGTGTTGTCGCTACTGGCACTAACCCACAATATGCTTGGTATAAGCAAGGCAATCCAACTGTTCTCAGCACATCAAGCTCGCTTACAATCTCACCAGTGCAACTATCTGATGCAGGTCAATACTACGTAGTAGTATCGAATAACTGTCCATCAACTGTTACATCAAACACTGTAACACTTACTGTTAATAATGTTCCTGCTCAGCCAGGTGCAATTACAGGAAATACAACAGTATGTGCCGGAACAAATGGAGTAACTTACTCAGTTACAAATGTTCCGGGCGTAACCTATACTTGGTCATATAGTGGTAATAATGTTACAGTTGCAAGTGGTCAAGGAACAAATGAAGTAACATTGAACTTTGCAGCTAATGCTACAAGCGGTACATTATCTGTTACACCATCGAACTCTTGTGGCAACGGAACTGCTCAGACATTAGCTATAACAGTTAATGCATTGCCAACTATTACTGCTCAGCCACAAAATACATCAGTAGTTGAAGGTTCTAACGCTACATTCACCGTTACAGCAACTGGCGGCACACTTTCATATCAATGGCAGGAAAACGATGGAAACGGTTGGAATGATATTGCTGGTGCAACAACATCTACACTCACACTAAACAGTGTAACAGCATCAATGGATGGCTACCAGTACAGAGCTGTTGTAACAAACAACTGCGGTAGTCAAAACTCAAATGCTGCAACTCTTACATTAATTGCTGCAACCCCAACTCAACAACCATCGTTCACACTTTCTTCATCCAAGACATCTATCAGCGTCGCTAGTATAACACCACCAACTACTCCGACTGCAACAGGTATGTTTAGATTGTTCCTCGCAATCCAAGGCGGTGGCTCACCTACACAGAACCCAGTCAATGGAAATAGCTATGGTTCAAACTCAGATTGGACGTTCGCTCCTGTTCTTGGCAATGGTAAAGTAGTAAGCGATGGCAGTGTAACATCATTCTCGATAATTAATGTTCCAAACAATACTTTATTCCGCATCATTGCATACGGCTACAACCAGATTGGTTCAAACGTATCATCGAGAGTATACAATACAGCGTTGGTTGCAGATAACAACAAGACAGTTAAGACCAAGCTAAAGGAAGCATTCGAAGATGAGGTAATCAGCGGAACAACATTTGATGTAAGCCGCGTAGCACCGAACCCGGTATCGAACGAGATGTATTTGGATGTAATTGGTGGAAATGCAAATGCATACACATTCGAACTATACAATTCAGTAGGCGAACGAGTATTCACACGAGTAATGGAACTTCCGGCAGGTAGAAACGAAGTAGTGCTTTCGGTACAGAATGCAGCAGGAGTTCTGCCGGCAGGAGTATACAACTTACGAGTTCACAACGGTTCAGAGTACATTGACCAACGCATAGTGATTATGCCATAACGCATATGCTATCATACAAAAGAAAAGAAGCAGCCTCATCTGGGGCTGCTTCTTTATTTATTCTAAAATTAAGAATTCTTATTAAATCATTCCTAATTCTTTTCCAACTTTAATGAATTTTTCAATAGCAAAATCAATATGTTCGCTTTCGTGTGCAGCTGAAATCTGAACACGTATGCGGTCCTTGCCTCTTGGCACAACAGGGAATGAAAATGCTACAACATAAACACCTTCTTCAAGCATACGATTTGCAAAATCTACTGCCAATTGCGAACAATTCGGATATTTGCCGAACATAATTGGAGTGATTGGATGTATTCCGGGAAGAATGTCAAATCCAGCTTCCGTCATTGCTTTACGGAATCTCTTTGTGTTCTCTTCAAGCTTATCCCGAAGTTCAGTAGAAGCAGTAAGAATTTCTAAACATTTTATTGTTGCACCTACTACTGCCGGAGCAACTGTATTCGAAAACAAATATGGACGAGCCTTGTTGCGCATCCAGTCAATGATTTCTTTTCTACCTGAAATACATCCACCAGATGCTCCTCCAAGTGCCTTCCCAAACGTTGTTGTAATAATATCAATTCTATCCATTACTCCATAAAGTTCGTGCACTCCACGACCAGTTTTCCCCATAAATCCAGACGAATGGCTTTCGTCAATCATTACAAGTGCATCATATTTTTCTGCTAAATCGCAAATTTCATCCAATTTTGCAATATCTCCATCCATCGAGAAAACGCTATCTGTAGCAATTACCTTGAAACGGCAGCCAGCTTCGTTTGCTTCTTTTAAGCAGCGTTCCAATCCTTTTGCCATTTTGCCTGTTGCTGGATCTTCTTCTTCCACATCACGCATATCACTATGCTTGTAAATCCAGCGTTTAGCCTTCGATAAACGTATCCCGTCAATAATCGAAGCGTGATTGAGTGCATCTGTGATAATTGCATCTTCTTCTTGAAAGAGTGGTTCGAATACCGCACCATTCGCATCAAAGCAGGAACTAAATAATATCGTATCTTCCGTCCCTAAAAATTCCGACATTTTTCTTTCCAGCTCTTTGTGTATATCTTGTGTACCACATATAAATCTTACCGAGGAAAGCCCAAATCCACGACTGTCAAGCGCCTGGTGTGCTGCTTTTACAAGTTCCGGATGTGATGACAAACCAAGATAATTATTTGCACAAAAGTTTAATACTTCTTTGCCACGAACGATAATTTTAGCCGCCTGAGGGCTCTCAATTATCCTTTCGTGCTTATAAAGCTTTTGCTCTTCTAATGTTTGAAGTTCTTTTTGCAAGAACTCTTTCATTTTTCCAAACATTTTCTATCTCCAAAAACAACAAAAAAAGTTCTGCAAAATATGAAAATTTTATATGATTTTTCAAATTATTTCAGATTCGGGTTGACTTCATTAATTGATAATGTTTTCAAATCTTTGGCAATATTTCGTTCTTTTAGAATAATTATAGCGTATTTTATTAATATCAAGATTTGCCCATAAATTAAGATATTTATTACTTGCAACTCAATTAGATATGTTTATTATTTTCCATAATATTTTCTTTTAGATAGCGTTTTTAATTAAAAACTATCAGAGGTTATCTATGAATAAAATTAAAGCGGAAGAGCTTCTTGCCGAACGCTCCAAAGAATTAAATTGCTTGTATTCAATTGAAGAAGTTTTAAGCAAACCTCAACTCACTTTAGATGAAATATTGGGAAAAATTGCTATTCTCTTGCCCGAAGCCTTCCGCTTCAATAAGGATTGCAAAGTGAAAATTTCTATCGACAACAAGTTCGCCGCAACCAACGGTTTTAAACTCACTAAAAAAATAATTCGCGAAACTATATTTGAACAGAATAAACCTGTTGGTGAAATTGTTGTAGCCTACGATAACGAAAATTATGATTTCCTCGACGAAGAAAAGCGACTTGTTAAAACACTTGCCGATAGATTTGGTCATTTCCTTCTTTATTCCAAATTGAAGAAATTATTTGCCGAAGCAGAAGAAAGCGGCGATTTGACTAAAAAAGAATGGTTCGTCGTGCTTGATATTATCAAAAAAACTGACCAAAATTTGTTCTCCATCATTTCTCGAAAAATGCTTAACAACCTTTTCTGCAAAGGTATCGAAGAATCAAAACAACTTTTCGCTAAATTAGGAACAAACGTAGATATTCAATCCTCCACTGCTGAAGAAAATCTACCAACAAAAAAACAAGTTCTCGAAATATCTTTCTATCTTGGAAATGAAATTTTCGAAGTTGCTGCAAAATATTTATCTGATGACGAAATTCTTGCTCTTGTCCAAAAATGGATTTACGAAGATAAATCTCATTTCCTTATCAAAGCACTTGCCAATTTAAATACACCATTGCCCGAAATTGCTGATGCAATTCGCCGCTTCTACAATATTAATCCAATTTCAATCAAGGAAATCACAACTCCTTTGCATAAAGGTATTCTGGTTGCCTTAATTCGACGATTTCTTACTGACCAACTCGAATATATTGAAATTGCAAAAAATTACATCAATATATCAGATTTCTACGATATTCTTCAAAATATGATTTTCACCACCGAAAGCCACGGCAAACTCGGTGGAAAAAGTGCCGGAATTTTGCTTGCTAAAAAAATAGTAGATAAACTTCAGGACGAAGAGGGACTTTTCAAAAATATTAAAACGCCCAAAACCTGGTATATTACCTCCGACGGACTTATGGCATTCCTCAACTACAACAATTTGGAAGATATTATTGAACAAAAATACAAGCCTCTCGAAGAAATTCGCTACGAATATCCTCATATTATTCAGGCATTCAAAAACTCGCATTTCCCGCAGGAAATTGTAAATGGGCTTTCCAATGCCTTGGATAATTTCGGCGACCATCCAATAATTGTTCGCTCTTCAAGTTTGCTCGAAGACCGCTTGGGTTCTGCTTTTGCTGGTAAATACAAAAGCTTGTTTTTGGCAAATCAGGGCAGCAAAAAAGAACGCCTCGAAGCATTGCTCGATGCTATAGCCGAAGTTTATGCTTCAACTTTCAGCCCCGACCCGATTGGCTACCGAACCGAACGCCAATTGCTGGATTTCAATGAAGAAATGGGTATTATGATTCAGGAAGTTGTCGGCAAACGTGTTGGTAAATACTTTTTCCCTGCTTTTGCCGGCGTTGCTTTTAGCAACAACGAATTCCGTTGGTCCCCCCGTATCCGTAGGGAAGATGGGCTTGTTCGACTTGTCCCAGGTCTTGGAACCCGTGCAGTTGACCGCATAGGCAACGACTATCCAATCCTTGTGGCTCCCGGTCAGCCCGATTTGCGCGTGAACATTACTTTTCAAGATGTTATTTCCTATTCTCCTAAATTTATCGATGTGATAAATTTGGAAAAAAACACTTTCGAGACTATTTCTATCGATTCTCTTATTAAATCTGTTGGGAATTCCTATCCTATGATTAACGAGGTTTTCTCAATCATCGAACAAAATCACATAAAGCATCCATTTGGACTTGGTATCGACACAAATCGGGATGAAATAGTTGTTACCTTCGAAAATTTAATATCAAAAACTAAATATATTAAACAAATTAATAAATTACTGAGTGAAATCAGTAGAATACTGAAAACACCTGTTGATATTGAGTTCGCTTGCGATGGAGATAGCCTATATCTATTGCAGTGCCGGCCTCAAAGCTCAGCGTTGGAAGGCACTGCCGCTCAAATTCCTTCGAATATTCCGCCAGATAAACTTATTTTCTCCGCAAACAAGCATATTTCAAATGGCAAAGTTGGTGATATTACTTATGTTGTTTACGTCGATCCCGAAGCATACGCTCATCAGGAAAGTCTTGAAAAACTAAAGGACATTGGTCGTGCAGTCAGCAAGCTGAATAAATTGCTCCCGAAACGAACATTTATTCTTATGGGACCGGGACGCTGGGGCAGCCGGGACGATATTCGTCTGGGTGTAAAAGTTACCTATTCAGATATTAATAATACCGCTGTCCTTGTCGAAATTGCCAAAAAGAAAGGTAGTTACGTTCCCGATTTGTCTTTCGGAACACACTTCTTTCAGGATTTGGTAGAATCTCAAATCAGATATATTCCTCTTTACCCAGATGAAGACGGAGTTGCTTTTAATTACGACTTTTTCTATAAAACTGAAAATACTCTATCGCGATGGTGTCCCGAATACGAACACTTGCAAGATGTGCTGAAGGTCATTAATGTTCGTGAAGCAACTAACGGATTAGTTCTTCGCGTTCTTATGAATGCAGACGAAAATCTTGCAGTTGCAATGCTCGCCGACCCAATGGTTGCCGAAAAAACCGAAATTAAACACTCAGAACTTACTTTCAACGAAATTGGTTCCGACGAACCTCTTCAATGGCGAAAACGTATGATTGATAGCATTCTCGAGCATCTCGATCCTGTTCGCTTCGGTGTCAAAGAACTCTATCTCTATGGTTCTGTCTTCCTCGGAAATGCAACTGCAAAATCAGACATTGATTTTATTTGTATATTCCAAGGTTCCGAAGAACAGAAAAAAGAACTGAAAATCTGGATAGAAGGTTGGAATCTTGCTCTAAGTCGTATTAATTACAATAAAACTGGTTTCAAACTTGATCGCTTAATTGATTTTGCAATTCTCACCGAGAAAGAACTTGAACAACAAAAATACTATGCTGAACTTGTTGATTTAAGCAAAAATAAATCAAAAAAATTGCGTCTGTTAGGTGAAAACATTTAAAAACATATTTATATTTTGTCCGTCAAAAATAAGATTAATCAATTTATTGAAGGAGAAAAAAAATGTCCAACAAGTTTTATGAATTATTAGGCGACAAAGCTGAATATTATCTCGGATTTAATAATCCAAAAATTCCAAAAGAATCGCTCACTCTGCCTTCATCCGATTTTGTAGACAAAGTTTGGCTAAATTCTGACCGCAATAACCGTGTAATTGGCAACTTACAATGGATTTATAATCACGGACGCCTTGCTGGCACAGGATACCTTTCTATCTTGCCTGTCGATCAAGGTATTGAACATTCCGCTGGAGCAAGTTTCGCTAAAAACCCTCAGTATTTCGATCCTGAAAATATTGTGCGTCTTGCAATCGAAGGTGGTTGCAACGCTGTTGCTTCAACATATGGTGTATTAGGACTTGTAGCACGCAAGTATGCTCATAAAATTCCATTCATTGTCAAAATCAATCATAATGAATTACTTACTTACCCAAACGAATTCGACCAAGTGCTTTTTGGCACAATTGACGAAGCTTATAATATGGGTGCTGCTGCTGTCGGTGCTACTATTTACTTTGGCTCCGACCAATCACGCCGCCAAATCGTTGAAATTGCCGAAGCATTCCAATATGCTCACGAACTCGGTATGGCAACCGTTCTCTGGTGCTATCTCCGCAATCCTGAATTCAAAAAAGACAAAGATTATCACGTTTCTGCAGACTTAACCGGTCAAGCTAATCATCTTGGTGTTACTATCGAAGCCGATATTATCAAGCAAAAACTTCCTGAAAACAATGGTGGCTATTTAGCTCTGAATATGGGTGGTTCGTCCTACGGTAAAATCGACAAGCGTGTTTATTCTGAACTCTCAAGCGATCATCCAATTGATCTAACTCGCTATCAGGTTGCTAATTGCTATATGGGCAAAGTTAGCTTGATTAATTCCGGTGGTGCAAGTGGTGATAACGACTTCGCCGAAGCTGCGATTACTGCAATTGTAAATAAACGTGCTGGTGGTGCAGGGCTTATCTCCGGTCGCAAAGCCTTCCAGCGTCCTATGGACGAAGGTGTGAAACTTCTCAATCTAATTCAAGATGTCTATCTCGATAAAGAAATTACTATTGCTTAACGTGTATTATTAATAGTTTAAGGGGTTCATTTATGAACCCCTTTTTTGTACTTATTCGAGAATAAAGCTCGATTAATATTTTGCTGAACATATTATTGTCTAAGTTCCATTTTGTTAGCCTTTTAATGTCCCATTCATTAGTTACTTTATTTTTCTTAGAAATCCGTTTGCTTAATTAATAGTTCATTCCTAAGTTTTTCTATATCTATTCTTTTTCGTCCTTCCAGCTTTGCTAATCATTCTTGCTACCACCCGTTTTCGTTGCGGAAACTATCTTCCTCCAATTTAACCCTTTTAAAATTAATCGAATATTGCTAATTTTGCTTTATTTTCATTTGACGGAACAATTAATGAAAAGAACTTTAATTACATCTGCTTTACCTTATGCTAACGGATATATTCATTTAGGTCACGCAGCAGGTGCTTACCTTCCTGCTGATATTTACGCCCGTTTTCTTCGGCTTTGCGGTGAACAAGTGCTTTACGTCTGTGGTTCAGACGAACACGGTGTTGCAATTACTATTTCTGCCGAAAAAGAAAATACTACTCCAAAAGCTATCATTGACAAATATCATTCAGCAAATGCCGAAGCCTTCAAAAAATTTGCAATGACTTTCGATATTTATTCACGCACTTCTACTGAAATTCATCACAGCACTGCGATTGAATTTTTTGCTGACCTGTTGCAAAAAGGCTATCTGGTTGAGAAAGAAGAGGAGCAATTCTTCGACGAAAAAGCACAAATGTTTCTGCCGGACCGTTATGTCGAAGGCACTTGCCCAAATTGCGGCTACGACCACGCCCGTGGCGACCAATGCGATAAATGCGGTGCATATTACAACCAATTAGAACTAAAAAATCCTCGTAGTATTATTAGTGGCGAGCCTCCGGTTGTCCGCAAAACAACTCATTGGTATATGCGTTTCGGCGAATTCCAGAAGTTTTTAGAAGAATACATAGAAAGCAAATCCTCCGAATGGAAAGACAACGTTCTTCAGCAAAGCCGAAGCTGGCTTCGACAGGGGCTTTCCGACCGCGCTATTACTCGCGACCTTAATTGGGGAGTGCGACTTGACAAAGTCCCCGGCATCGACAAAAACAAAGCTAAAGGAAAAGTTCTATATGTTTGGTTTGATGCTGTGCTTGGATATATTTCTATCACTAAGGAGTGGGCAGATCAACAAGCTCAAAACGGTCGCGGTAAATCTGACGACTGGAAAATTTGGTGGCAGGACAAAGATACTCGCTATATAGCTTTTATCGGAAAAGACAACATTGTTTTCCATACTTTGATTTTTCCCGCTATGCTCCAAGCCCGTGGCGGGTATATTCTGCCAAGCAACGTTCCGGCTAACGAATTCCTTAATTTAGAAGGTGAAAAATTTTCAAAGTCTCGTAATTGGAGTATTGATCTGCGCGACTTCCAGAAAGATTTCCCCGAGCCTCAATATACTGATGCTCTTCGATACACACTTGCTATGAATGCTCCCGAAACTCGCGATAGCGATTTCACTTGGCGCGATTTCCAAAATCGCAATAATAACGAACTTGCTGATATCTTCGGTAATTTTGTAAATAGAACACTTCAATTTATTTTCAAAAATTTTGAACAAAAAATCCCTACTCTTTCCGAACAAGATAAATCCCTTGTAGGAAACTGGAATAATTTAATTGACACTCTCGAAGAATATTTCAGCGACAACTATCTTGAAGCAATCGAAAAAGCTTCTCGTAAATTCTATGGCTTATTTAATGAAGCCGAATTTACCTTAATTACATCGGTTTGGAAACATTCCAAAGAATCTCAGCGACTTTTCAATAAATTCCGTTTTCGCGATGCAATTACAGAAACGATGAATATTGCTCGCGCTGCTAATAAATTTTTCAATGACGCTGAGCCCTGGAAAACAATCAAATCAGACCGCAATGCTACTGCTCGAACTCTCTTTATTTGTGCTCAGCTTGTTTATTCTCTTTCTATTTTTCTTGCTCCAATTATACCAAATTCTTCGAAGAGAGTGCAACTTATGCTCGGATGCGAACTCCAAACTGGTGAACCAAACTACGATAATTCAAATGAAAATTATTGGCTCACCGCTATTTATCCGCGTCTCGAAGAAGGAACACGTATTCTGCAACCAAGCATTATTTTCAACAAAATAGATGATAGTGTTATCGCGGAACAGATTAATAAACTTGGCAAACCTGCTAATCAACAAGATACCACCAAAAACGAACATGAACTTATTGAATATGATGATTTTGCTCGGGTTCAATTGCGTACTGCTGTTATTAAACAAGCTGAAAAACTTCCGAAATCAAAAAAATTACTGAAACTTATTGTTGAAGTTGGTAATAAGCAAAAACAAATCATTGCGGGAATCGCTGAACATTACGAACCTGATTACCTTGTCGGAAAAACAATCGTTGTCGTTGATAACTTGAAACCTGCAAAACTAATGGGTGAGACATCCGAAGGTATGCTACTTGCTGCCTCAACCGAAGACGGTCGGCTTTGCTTTGTTTCACCAGAAAAACCTGAAATTGGTTCAGGTGCCATTGTTAAATAAATACTTATCAGAATAAAAATGGAACAAGAAAAACAATTAGAAAATAATTTCAACGGTATGTATTTGACAGCTCTGCTCTTCAAATACAAAAAAGTAATAATTGCTACAATTATTGCCTCAGCAATAGTTTCTACTGTCGTGGCTTTTCTCCTTCCAGTTTGGTACACAGCATCTATAAATGCTGTCCCTCCGCAAACATCAATGACTGGACTGGAAAATGCAATGGGTAGCATTTCATCTACTCTGCGAGATATTGGGCTTGCTCGCGTTGGTGGTTCAAGTTCCAGTGGTTATTCACTCACAGTTATTCTGCTTAGCCGCTCCGTTAAAGATTCGATGATTAAAAAATATGATTTACGCAAAGTTTACAAAATGGAAAATGATAAGTATGAAGACTTGTTGAAAGAATTCGAAAGTAACCTCGATATTACTTACGATAAAGAAGGTAATTACGTTATTTCTGTTACAGACCGCGACCCGAAACGTGCCGCACAGATGGCTAACGATTATGTGCAAATTGCAAACCACTTTGCTGCTGAATTATTTAAAAAAGAGTCTAACTTTAACCGCATTTATATGGAACAGAGAGTTAAATCAATTGATTCTACTATCTCGGCTCTATCCAACCAGCTTGGCTCTCTTTCGCAGCAAAGTCTGATGTTTTCTCCGCAGGAACAAGCTCGTGCCGTTAGTCAAGCTATTGTCGAATTAAAAGCTCAGGTCTATCAAACTGAGATTGAATACGACCTTCTTCGCACTACTTTTGGGGAAAACGATGCTCTATCTCAAGTAAAAAAGAAAATGTTAGACGAAACTCGTAAAAAACTACACGAAGCAATGAGCAAACCCGGATTTGCCGGCAACTTTAAAATTGATGAAAGCGGACGCATCGGTATCGAATTCACTAAACTTCTCACCGAAATTGAAGCTCTGTCTAAAGCGAAAGCTTATTTAGTACCGCTTTACGAAAAATTAAGGCTCGATGAAGTCAAAAACATCAAAACTCTTTATGTCTTGGACGAAGCTGTGCCACCCACTAAGAAAAGCAAGCCAAAACGAGTTCTTATAGTTGCTGGTTCGGTGCTTGGTTCGTTTGTGCTCGCTGTTTTGTTCATACTTTTGATTCATAATTATATCGAATTCCGGAATAAATATCAAAATTTATAATGGCAGAAAACAAAAGCAGCAATCTTTTTTTAGAATACTTTTCATATAGAGTAAACATTGGTTTTGCCTTTGTTGTGCCAGTTCTTGCTTTTATTGCAATATACGCATATTTTGCGCAGGATACTCTTGTCGCTGTTATCGGTGTTGCTGTTCTTCTAGCTTTGCCTTTCTTTTGGTTTTGCATTCGCTATCCCAAATTATGGATTTATTCAGTTGCACTTTGCACAATACCATTCCTCACTACAAGTGGCGAAGGATTATCTATTGCCGATGTTGTGCTTGGTGTTGTTTACCTTGGTGGTCTGATTTTATGGTTCTATTATATCCTTTTCATAAAAAAAGACAAAATAGTTAAAAATACTGCTGATTGGTTGATTATCTTCTTCTATGTTGCGTCTTTTGGTTGCGTAATAATCGCATATCTTAACGATGTTGATATTATCGATGCTTTCAAGGAATATGCTAATTTTTCTATAACATTGCTCTACTTCCCGATACGCTGTTACTTCAATGAAAAAGAAGACTTAAAGCGGCTTCTTGTTGTTTTTGCAATTAGTATTTTTATTGTCGAACTTATTCATTTCTATAAATATTACGTTGCAGCAACTACTAATTTAGTTTATGCTTACCAACTTGCCCGCACTGTAAAAACAAATCAGGCACTGTTTGTTGCAGCCTCGATTTCGGCAATTGTGTTTTTCTTCTACACAAAGGGTTGGAAAAATCGCTTGCTGCTTGGCATTTTTGCTGGTCTAAGCACTGCTGCTTTGATTACAACTTTTTCACGTGCTTTCTGGATTGTATTACTGGTGCAAGTTGCTATTTTGTTCTTATTGCTTCCATTAAGAAAAAAAATTGAACTTGGTGTGCTTGTCGTTACTTTAACCGCTATTGTGTTGTCTCTTGCATTTTTATTTATGAAGGACAATACGAAATTGCTACTTGGAGTTGTAGAGGCTCGGTTCGTTTCAGCAAGCAAAGGAACACAAGACGTTTCCGTCCAGGCTCGTTTTGCTGAGTATGAAGCTACATTTGTCAAAATCAGGGAAAATCCTCTTGGTGGAAATGGATATTTCAAACCTTTTTCTTATATCGACCCACTTACTGGTTTTACTCTTACTGCCCCTATTAATCATAATGGCTATATTTATTTAGTTTACCGACTTGGTTTTCCTCTTGCAATTGTGTATCTGCTCTTTTTTATTTCATATATTTTTAAATCAATAAGATATATGATTATTTCAAAAGATAAGTTTTTCAAAGCAGTTTCTATCATTGCTTTTATGTTTTTGCTTCTTTTGGCTATTACAAATTTCGTTACTCCTACATTATCGTTTAGAGACGGAATTTTTGTTACGATTTTGTCAGTTGTTTTTATTAGTTCAGCAGAAAAATTTTATATATTTTCGAAAAAAAATAATTCATAAAGTGAAAATTGAAAAACAGCAGTATATATAGTCAGGTTATTACTCGTCTTGTTTCCGATACAATAGCATTTTCCGTTAGCTACTTTTTCTTATACTACCTGCGTTTTCATTCTGGCATTATTCCGACTACAATTGTTCCGAGCTTTTCAGCGGCTCTTTTCACTGGAATTGTTCTGCTGATTTATTGGTTGCTTGTGTTTTTCTTTGCAGGTATGTATCGGAATTGGCATCTCAGGTCGCCTTTCGATGAGATTTTTGCTGTATGGAAAGTGTGTTTTGTGGCAACAGCAATAATTGTTCTTCTTATTTTCTACGAAGGTGAACGCTTCACCCGTATGATGTTTGTTCTCCACTACCTTTTTCAATCTACTGCTGTTACTATTGGACGAACTATTTGCCGTCGCATCCAAGTAAAACTTCGTGCTAAACGCATTGTTAGCATCCCTACTATTGTTGTCGGATGCCCCTATCGTGCAATTGATTTCTATGAAAAAGCTGAACGTTTCGTAAATTGGGGGTACCGCGTTGCCGGAATTATTTTGATTAATAAAAATCAGATAGATGAATTCAAAAAAATAGTTGCAGAAAAAAATCTAAACGAAATTAAATTCGATACACTGGAAAATGCTGATTCATTCTTGCGGGAAAGCAATGCCGAAGAAGTTGTTATCACTTCCGACCAAACTGACCACGATACACTTTTCCGAATTGCTTCAACCGCTGTCGATTGTGGTATGCGAGTTACAATCGAACCCGACCTCTACTCCATTTTTACCGGGCAAACTCGCACTCAAAGCCTTTACGGAATCCCACTTATAGAAATCAACACTCAGCTCCTGAAACCTTGGCAGGAAATTGCTAAACGTTTGTTCGATATTGTGTTTAGTTCTCTTGTCCTGCTTATTGGTCTTCCGCTCTGGATTATTATCGCAATTATTATCAAGCTTGATTCTCCCGGTCCGGTTATCTATAAACAACCTCGAGTTGGAAAGAACGGCAAAGTTTTTATGATTTACAAATTCCGTTCTATGCGTTCTGAACCAGTTCCAGCTAAACAAACCTGGACGCAAGTAAACGACCCTCGCGTTACAAAGTTCGGTCGCTTTATTCGCAAAACCCATCTTGATGAAATTCCTCAATTCTGGAATGTGCTTATCGGGGATATGAGCGTTGTTGGTCCACGTCCGGAACAACCAAAGATTGTTGATGAAATCATTAAAGAAGTGCCTTATTACAAACGCCGTCATCTGGTTCGCCCGGGTATTACTGGATGGTGGCAAGTAAAATACAAATCCTATGAATTTAGCATTGATGAAATTCGTAATCGTTTGAAAGATGATTTTTATTATATTGAAAATTTCTCTTTGAAACTTGATTTTGAAATTATTATTCGAACTATTATGCTTGTTTTTCGAGGGCACGGTCAAACCTAAACGGGGAGCATTTATGAAAAAAATTGTTGTTATTCCTACCTATAACGAACTTGATAATATCGAAAATCTGATTAATGCGATTTTCGAAAACTTGCCTGATACACATATTTTGATTGTCGATGATAACTCACCTGATGGCACTGCACAGAAAGTTAAAGAACTTATGAAAAACAACCGCCAAATTCATTTAATGCAACGACAAGGGAAAATGGGGTTAGGCACAGCATATTGCGATGGCTTCTCTTGGGCTTTGGACAAAGGATTTGAGGTCGTCTTCGAAATGGATGCTGATTTCTCTCACGACCCTCGCGACCTTCCTCGTATGCTCGATGCTTTGCAGGATGCAGACTTGGTAATTGGTTCTCGTTATTCCAAAGGTGTAAATGTTGTTAATTGGCCACTTTCTCGTTTAATGCTTAGCTACGGTGCTAATCTATACACTCGTATAATTACAGGTATGCCTATTGCCGATGCTACCGGCGGTTTCAAATGCTTCCGCGCCAATGCCCTCAGAAAAATTGATTTAACCTCAATCCGAACAAACGGTTATGGCTTCCAGATCGAGATGAATTACCGTATCTGGAAATCCGGCGGACGAATTAAAGAAATCCCGATTATTTTTATAGATAGGCGTTCCGGCGTCTCGAAAATGAGCAAACATATTATTTTCGAAGCTATCTGGCTTGTCTGGAAATTGCGTCTTTGCTACAAACGCTTATTGAAGCAAAAAAGCAAATTCGAAGAACGTCAAAAATCAAATGTAATCACAGAATTCGTTGATTAATGTGCTGAATTCTCCCGACATATCAATAATTATTGTAAACTACAATGTAAAGGATTTTCTGCGTGGTTGTTTGCAATCAATTCGTGAGTCTTCCGGCGAATTGTCTGTTGAAACAATAGTTGTCGATAATAATTCCGTTGATGGTTCTGTCGAATATCTGCGACCTCTGTTTCCAGAAGTCGAATTTATTGCCCTGCACGAAAATATTGGTTTTGCTCGTGCAAACAATATTGGAATAGAAAAAGCCAAAGGTAAATACCTTCTTATCTTAAATCCGGACACTCTGCTTCGCAATGATACTTTGCAGGTAATGTTCGACTTTATGGAAACTCATAAAGACTGTGGTATTGCTGGTTGCAAAGTGCTTAATCCTGATGGCTCTTTTCAGGTTGCCTGCCGTCGAGGCTTCCCGACCCCTTGGGTTGCCTTCAGCAAACTTTTCGGTTTGCAATCGCTTTTCCCTAATTCTCCGGTTTTTGCTCGATACAATCAGCTCTATAGATCAATCGACGATACTTACGAAGTTGATGCGGTTATCGGGGCTTTTATGTTTTGTCGAACCGACTTGATTAAAAAAGTCGGTGGTTTCGCTCCCGAATTCTTTATGTATGGCGAAGACCTTGATTTATGCCGACAAGTCAAGCTCCAAGGCTGGAAAGTTATGTATGTCCACACTACTTCCATTATCCATTACAAAGGAGAAAGCACAAAACGAAGTTCAATCAACGATGTCCGCCATTTTTACGAGGCAATGGAAATTTTCACCCGCAGGCATTTTGGCAAAAATCATCTGTTTCTTTTGCTATTGCGGCTTGGTATTAAAATCAGGTCTTCTATTGCCTATATTGAACGGTACTGGCGCGATTTCTTGTTTATCATTTTAGATTTGTTCTCAATTAATCTTGCTCTTCTTATTAGCACAAAAATCCGTTTCGAAAAATTCTTCGGGTTTCCCGATTATGCCTATCCAATAGTATTCATCGTTATCAGCCTTGTTTTTCTATCTTCTATGTTCATCGTTGGCGAATACTTCGAAGGCAGGCACAGCATCAAGCGAGCTTTTTCAGCCTCGATGATTACATTTTTTGTTCTTTCCTCGCTTACTTACTTTTTCCCCGAATTTCGCTTTAGCCGCGGCGTTGTGCTTATGTCAATTGGTTTTACTATTGTATTTACCTCTGTTTCCCGTGCTATTACAAAAATTTTAGAACAGTTTTCTGAACAAAATAAATCCAAACGTATTATTATTGTCGGCACTGGCGAAATCGCAAAATCTTTAAATGATAAAATTTCTGAACTCTCAAATACAAATATTATTATTGATGGATTTGTTGCTTCTTCAGGTGATGAACTCAATAATTCCAATTTGCATATTATTGGCGAAAAATCATATCTTAACAAAATAATAAAAGAAAAAAAGCCAAATGAAGTAATTTTTGCTGACGAACAAATCTCTTCATCCGAAATGATTAATCTTATGCTCGAATTCTCTTCTCAAAATGTGCGTTTTCACCAGGTTAAAGAATTCGATGAATTGCTCGCTGCCTCTGTCATTCAGGATATTGCAGATATTGAACCAACCGTCCCGGCATACAACTTATCTCGTTTTCGGAATAAAGCACTTAAACGAATTGAAGACATTGCAATTTCTCTCTTTCTCCTGACTATTGGACTGCCCTTTATCTTTGCATTCAGAAAAGAACCAACCCGCTTTTTGAAAATGCTATTTAGAGTGCTTAAAGGCGAAATTTCATTCATTGGTTTGCATATTATTTCAAATAATTTCGCTCCATCGATTGGGAAAATTGGCATTATCGGTCCAAATGCAAGCGAACAAACTCTTAATTTATCTCTGGAAGCAATAAAAAAACTTAACGAGTATTATTTACGTCATTATACTTTATCAATGGACTTTGATATTATTATCAAATATTTATTCGGGAAAAAAAGTGACAAAACCAATCCTTGATTTCGAACAGCCAATAGTACAGCTTGAAGAAAAAATCGAAGAAATGCGTGAACTCGGCAAAGCAATCGATTTATCTAAAGAAATTGCTGAACTCGAGCGTCGCACTGATAATCTTCGCAAGGAAATATACTCCAACCTTACTCGTTGGCAACGTATCCAGATTGCCCGTCACCCTTTGCGTCCTACCTCAGTTGATTATATTAAGAACATTTTTACTGATTTTATTGAATTATTTGGCGATAAAGTGTCCGGCGACGACCCTTCAATAATTGGTGGTATCGCAAAAATTGGCGGAATTTCTGTTGTTGTTCTTGGCAATAGAAAAACAAAAGACAAAAAAACTAATTTATACAAACCTGCTGCAATCTCCTCAGCTGAAGGGTTTAGAAAAGCAACACGGCTTATGAAACTTGCCGAAAGACTTGCTAAACCTGTCATTACTCTTGTTGATGTTCCTTATAACGTTCCTTATGCAGAAACCGATAGCCCGGGACTTGCCAATGCTATCGCCAGCCAACTTTCTGAAATGTCTGCTCTGCAAACACCGACAATAAGCGTTGTGATAGGGGAGGGGGCTTCTGTTGCAGCTTTGTCCTTAGCTATTGCTGATAGATTGCTTATGCTCGAAAATTCTTGGGCGTCAATAGTCTCTCCCGAAAAATGTGCCGAAGCTCTATGGGGTAGCCTCGATTTCAAAGAACAAGCTGCCGAAGCTATGAAGCCAATTGCTCGGGACCTTTTGGACTTGTCTTTAATCGACGATATTATCCCGGAACCTGTTGGCGGTGCCCATAGAAATCACAAAATGATGTTTGAAATTCTTAAGAAAAAGTTAATTGTAGAATTAAAAGATATACGCCGCGAAAAAACTGAAAAACTTCTTAAAAAAAGATCTGAAAAATACCACGCAAAAGGAGTTTGGCGGGAATGATTCAAGTCATTACAATTGATTTTTGGAATACTTTATTTGATTCTTCTGGTGGCAACGAAAGAAATGCTTTGCGCCAAAAAGCTATAATGAGCGAAATAAATAATTATAACCGGGAAATCTCTCCTGAATTATTCGAAAAAGCTCTGAAAGCTTCGTGGGAATACTTCAACAAAATCTGGCGGCAAGAAATGCGAACTCCTTCAGTGCAGGATAGCATTGCTTTCTTTTGGAAATATCTCGAATTACCAACAGACCCACAGGCAATTAATCGCATCGCGGATTATTTTGCCAACTCGGTGCTCATCCACCCTCCGAAACTTATCGATGGCGTTGCAGATATTTTGCCAGTCCTTGCCAGCAGATACAAACTTGGAATTATCTCGGATACAGGATTTAGCCCGGGAATAGTTCTCCGCAAACTGCTCGAACAAAATAATATTCTTCATTTCTTTGATAGTTTCAGCTTCAGCGATGAAACCGGATATTCAAAACCTCACCCTGAATCTTTTCGAAAAGTGCTTGCAGAACTCGGTTCAAATACTTCCGGGGCTTTGCATATTGGCGACATCGAAGCTACTGATATTGTTGGTGCTAAACAACTTGGTATGTATGCTATTCGTTTTGCCGGCGATAGCACCGGCTACTTTGCAAATGAAAGTTCTAATCCGACAATTGCTGATGCTATAGTTTATAATTGGAACGAAATTCCTGAAACCATTGAAAATATCTGCTAAGCAGTTCATTATTTTTTTTGCTTCACCTGTTTTGAAAAAATGAACTCCACCTTAGAGGTGGAGTTCATTTAAATAATTCAAAACCCTTCCGAAGGTTCAAAACCTTCGGAAGGGTAGGGCAAGTCAGCCGTTGCATCTAAAGAATTCATCCGATGACTTTGAGTCATCGGATGAATAAAACAAGAAACCATCGGAAGGCTCTAAGCTTTCCGATGGTTCACAGATACAATTCATCCAATGAATAATCACTTCTTCACTTCCTGCGATCCCGGCTGGATTCGAACCAGCGACACCAAGTTTAGGAAACTTGTGCTCTATCCTACTGAGCTACGGGACCAAACCTCAATCCAAAATTACAAAAAAATTACTCTCAAAACAAACACCTATAAATTCCACGCCTACGCTTTTTACAAATATTGTATTATCAATAATTTCCACAATTTAACTGCCTTATTCTAAGTAAGTATATCCATATAGTCCCGAACGATAGTTCGAAAGAAACTCTTTGCCTTCTTCCGTTGTGATTTTCCCGGATTTTACAGCTCCTGTTACCCACGTTTCAACCGTCCGAACCAGCTTTTTCGCATTGTAGCCAACGTAGTCAAGAACTTCTGCCACAGTTTCACCATCGATTACTTGCTTGATTTGATAGCCATCATCGTCAAGTATTATGTGCACGGCATTTGTATCGCCAAACAAATTATGCAAATCGCCCAATATTTCTTGATATGCACCAACGAGAAAAACACCTATGTAATATGGTTCATTCGGATTAAAATCATGTAAAGGCATGTAATATGAATAGTTAGTAGTTGAAATAAACCTGTCAATTTTTCCATCCGAGTCGCATGTAATATCTTGTAATGTAGCAATTCTGTCAGGTTTTTCATTCAGTCTGTGAATTGGCATAATAGGGAATACCTGGTCAATTGCCCATGAATCCGGCAAAGATTGAAATAATGAAAAATTACAGAAATATTTATCTGCAAGCATCTTCGCAAGCATCCTTATTTCCTCTGGTGGATGCTTAATCTCGGTGCTGATTCTGTGGCATTCTTTTGCAATCGACCAGAATAATCGCTCAATTAATGCGCGGGTTCGCAAGTCAATCAATCCTAAACTAAATAAATCAAGCGATTCTTCACGAATTTGCTGCGCATCGTGCCATCCTTCAAGCATCTTAGTTTGATTAATATTCTCGTATATATTATGCAACTCTTGCACCAACTCGTGGTCTTCTTCAGATACTTCCATCGTCTCTGGGTCCCAGGTTGGCATAGAAGTGCTCTCAAGAACGTCAAATACAAGTATCGAGTGATGTGCCGTCAGCGAACGCCCGGATTCTATTATTATATTTGGATGCGAAAGTTCGTTCTTTTCACATACATCAACCAATGTCGAAACTGCATCATTCACATATTCCTGTATTGTATAATTTACCGACGAGCCTGAAGTTGATGAACGTGTCCCATCATAATCTACACCAAGCCCTCCGCCAATATCCACAAATTCAACTGAACATCCCAATTTCAACATTTCTACATAAAATTGTGAAGCTTCTTTCAAAGCAGTTTTAATCTTGCGAATTTTTGTTATCTGGCTACCTAAATGAAAATGAATGAGTTTCACTTGGTCTTTTAGCTTGTGCTTTTCTAAAAGTTCAACCGCTTCAAGCAATTCAGATGACGTTAGCCCAAATTTGCTTCTGTCTCCACCAGAATCTTCCCATTTCCCACTTCCACTGCTCGATAGTTTTATTCTTATCCCTATATTGGGCTTAATCTTTAATCGCTTCGATATATTAATAATCAGACGTAATTCATTCAATTTCTCAACTACTATATATACTTTCTTGCCCATCTTTTGTGCAAGCAAAGCAAGTTCTATAAAATCTTCATCTTTGTAGCCATTGCAGATTATTAGCGAGTCGTCATCTTCAGTGTTTATTGCTAATACGGCGTGCAACTCAGGTTTTGAACCAGCCTCCAGTCCGATATTGAATTTCTTTCCGTATGAGAATATCTCTTCAACAACCGGTCTCATCTGATTGACTTTTATAGGATAAATTATAAAGGAATTCCCTTTAAATTGATACTCCTCTGTTGCCAGCTTGAAACAATTAGCTATTGTTTCAATACGGTTGTCTAAAATATCCGGGAATCTCAGTAATACCGGCGTCGAAACATCACGCAATTGTAGTTCATCAATCAATTCTTTCAAATCAATTTCGGAACCGTTTTTTTTTGGACGCACCACAACGTGCCCCTTCTCGTTTATCGAAAAATAATCAATACCCCAGCCGTTTATGTTGTAGAGTTCAGCTGAGTCCTCGACACGCCATTTTCTCATCTAACTCCTTTCTTTTTGATGGTTTAAATAAATTATTGACAATTTGTCCAAATTTATATTGCAAAAATATCATTTTATTTAATTATTAAAGTTATATTTTTGTTAATTCGTTTTTTTAATTTTGCTTTTAATTTTATGCCTACTCTTTTATTCAACAAAGCATATTCCTCGAAATTTTCAAATTCATCAGCCGAAATTGATTTGCTTTGTTTCGACACCCATTCAATGATGGATTTTTTTATTGAAAAGAAGAAGCCAAAATCAATGTTGCTTGTTCTTCCAACCAGAAGAATGGTGCTTTTTTATAAAAATCATTTCATCAGAAAATATTTCGAACGCCATAAGCAACCTTGCGAACCTCCTTCTTTTCATACTTTCGAGTCTTTTGTCTTGTTTTGCCACAAAAAAATTTTTCAAAACAAGAAAACTCAAATTTCTGAACCTTTTATTTATGCTCTCATTGAAGAAGCTATCAAAAACAGCCAGCTTGAATTTTTCCGTCATAATCCTAAAAATAAAAGAGTTAGCTTTAGCCTTGTTACCAAAATTGCTCAAATTATTAACGGACTAAAAGAAGACGGCATTTCTCCCGACGACCTGTTCAACGATGTCGAAAACTATTCTCCACAAGATTATATTGATTACAATATCGGTGGTGTAAGCGACCCCAAAAAACTTCACGATTTCGCTGTTATATACAAAAAATACCAGGAATTGCTTTCCGATAAGTTTTTGGATAGTCCTCAATACTTAATTGATTTAAATGACTTTTTTCAGCAAAATATTTCTTCAGAGTTCCCGCTCGACAAATTTTTCGATCCTGATAGCGTGATTTTGTTCGATAAATTTTCTGAATTCAAGCATCCACAGGCTACATTCCTTAAATTGTTAAGCCAAAGTGCCACCCCCGTTGCAATTAATGTTGATTTCTCCCCTGTCAATGGACCTCTTTTCGGCAATTTAACCGAAACTATTTCAGATATTCAATTAAACTCATATTCTTCTGTTTCATATTTAGATGTTAATGAAAAATTGACCATTGAAGATGAAATTAATCTGCCTCCATCTCAGTATCTTCGCAGACGCCTTTTCAATAATGAAGAATATCACGAAATAAACTATCATAAACTTAATGACACTATTAAAGTTATCGCTTGCGAAAATCAAGTTGATGAAGTTAATATTATTGCTAAATTAGTTCATTATCTTATTGAACAAGGCTACGATCCCACAGATATTGCAATCGTTTCTCGCAAGCCCGAACTTTATTCCCCTCTTTTCCGCGAAATTTTTGCTTCAAATAATATTGAAAGTTTTATCACTGATAGATTCGACTTATCTGCTTCCCAACTTGTCATTACATTTTTTAACATAATTGATTTAATAATCAACAATTATAGAAAGTCTGACCTGAAAAAAGTATTACAAAGCTTCTATTTCAGAACTTGGGCTAATTCATTTATTGATGTCGAAAATTTACTCGAAGTAATAACTGAAGTTCCTTTCCTCGGTGGCACAAAATCCAATGGTGCTGAATTCTGGTGCGAAATGCTCTCATTCAATATTAAATATTTCGAAAATTCATTATTAGCTGATGATAATGAAAATTCTGATTCCTACCATACTCAAAAGAAAAAACAAAAATATGAAAAAGCTTTGGTTGATTTTCGAAAACTTGTCGAAATGTTTTCCTTCGAAAACCGCGATTATTTCCCTCAAGAAATATTGTCTCTTATCAAAAATCAAATAATTAACAAATTAAATATTAAAGAACAGCTTATCAATAAGCTATCAGAGTTGAATCAAAACAAATCCAAAATTTCAATTCTGAACTATATCTTCCTTCGCGACGAAATCGAAAAAGATGTTGCCGCTGTCAATTCCTTCGTCCAACTAGTGGATGAATATTCCAATATACAGTCAATTCTTTATCCACAGCTAAAAATTAATCTAAGCGAATTTATTGATAAAATTAAAATTGTTGCTCTCAATACAAAATTCAATATCAAAGAAAGCGCAGACCGTGGTGTTAAAATTACTTCTATCGAGCAAATAATCGGTATCCCTTACAAAGTTGTTATTCTTTGTGGTGCAGCTGATGGAGATTTCCCGCTTGCTTATCGTTCCGAGAACACATTGGGCAAAATTCTGCCCAAAAGCGAATTGCGACACCTCGAATCCGAGAGAATCCTTTTCTACAAAACATTAACCAACAATCCTGAACTCTTCGATAAGGGGCAATTCAAACTCTTCATTACTTACCCAGAATTTTTCGACAGAGAAGAACAAATATTGTCCACTTTCATTTCTGCTTTATTCAATGTTACTTCGCTTGCTAAATCAAACAAATTCTATAAATTATCTGCCATCAGAAAAGCAATCGCAACCGACTCCATTGCTCCACAAATCAGTCAGCAACTGAAAGATATTCCTTTCATCAACTATATCTCAGATAGAGGTGAACTTATCCGCAAATTTGCTGCAGGCGAGTTATCGCAATCTGAAATAATTAGCCTTATAGATGCCCAAGCTTTAAGAAAAGAAAATGATAGAATTGAAAAATATTTATACTCGGTAGATGATGAAACTTCTATCTTTGGAAACAACTTACCACCTGATTTGCTGAACTTTTTATCCGAATATAGCAACAAAACATATTCTGTTTCCGAATTCGAAACATTCCAAAAGTGTCCATATCAATACTTTTTGCGTTATGTACTGGGAATTCGAGAACGAACCGACGAAGCCGAAGAGATTTCTAATATTGAAATTGGTAATCTTCTTCACCGAATTGTTTATAAGTTTATGATTTCCATCAAAAACGAACCTCCAAATTCAGATTTTTATGTCAAATTGGATGAAAATCAAAAGGATAAATACTGGAACTTACTTGTTAATCTTGCCAAGCAGGAACTTGAATTTTATAAATTCTTCGACTATGAATATCATGTCCTTACTAAATTGCTAATAGGTGATTCCGGCAATAAATCACCAAAATTTTCTTCTTTCGCTCAAAACAGAGGTTTGCTCTATCTATGGCTCGAACGCGAATTGCTATATCAGGCACATACAAAAAAACTATATCCCGCTTTTTTTGAATTATCTTTCGGCAGCAAGAAACGAAACGACTTTCCAGTAACTATAGATGAAATAAAAATACGTGGCAAAATTGACAGGATTGACCTCCACGTGAACAAAAGTGTTTTCTTAATAGTTGATTATAAAAAATCTTCTCCCAAGAAAATTAAAGATAACGCTAGTGTTTTCGGCGACCAATTCCAAATTCCTGTATATATCAAAGCTGCTGAACAAATTTTGCCAGATCTCTCAGGTGTTGCTTCATTAGAACCTATTGGCGGTGCCTATTTCTGCTTTACTCCCGGTGCTACCGATAGAAAAAAAAATAATTGCGATGAACAATTGGAGAAATTAAAGAAAACAATATATTTCCCTTTAATTTCTCCCGAGTACAATATCCTTCAGGATAATAATGAACAATCTGATGAAAAATCTATCTCTGATAATATAAACTCAACAATCGATCGGGTTAAAGAAATTGTTAAGCAAATTTCACAGGGACTATTTGGCGAAAAAAACAATCGCAATCAAAAAATCTGTGAAAATTGTAACTACACTAATTTATGTCGAATAAACAAACACGAAATTTACAATAATGAAAGTGAAAATGAAAACAATTAATTTCCCAGCCGGGAACCATTTTTCGGCTGTTGTGTGCCTGAATGCTAACCTTCCTGATAAATTTGTATTTGATTTGGTTTCGCCCCTTCCGTTGCTTGTAGCTGATGGAGCTGCAAACAATATCTTGGCTCTTGGTCTGGAGCCTGCAAAAGTTATCGGCGATATGGATTCTCTTCTCAATAATAATCAACTTCGTATTCCACAAGAAAAGTTATTGATTATTCCCGACCAGGAAACAAACGATTTCGAAAAAATACTGCAATATTGTATTCATAATAATTACAAGGACTTGCTGATTTTCGGTTTTCACGGTGGCGAGCTCGAACATACTTTAAATAACTGGAGTGTCCTCAAAAAATACTGCAAACAACTCAATTTGTGTATATTTGATAACAATCGATATGGAATCCCAATTTCCGAACCTGTCGAACTCTTCGTTAATGTCGGGGAAATTATTTCACTTATTCCTCAGCCTATGGTGCGGCTACGAACTCACAACTTAGAATGGGAGCTTAATAATGAAGTTCTTGAACTCGGCAAACGTGAAGGTGCTCGAAATGTTGCCGTTGGCGAACATTTAACTCTTGAAGTGCTCGAAGGCGAATTGTTACTCTTTATAAATCATAGACTTCCGATTGCCCCCGTTTTCTCTTCTCCTTTTTAATTTTGGAAAATAATAATTTTATCTTTATTTTTGTAAGTTATTTTTGAACGGGCAATATAAAATGATAAAAATTAGGATACACGGAATAAAAGATGGTATTCACGAAGTTAACGAAACCGTTCCTGTAAGTGAGGTTGATGGAATGATGCCCGAGTTCTTTGGAAATGTGTCTTTTATCGGTAAGCTTCGAAAAATTGGCAAACGCTTTACTATTACTGGCTTTGCAGAATGCCAGATAAAACTTATCTGCGATTTGTCCCTCGAAGAATATACCGATACTATTTCGTCGGAAATAAATGTTTCCTTTATTGCTGATACCGAATTGTTCTTGTTGAACAAAGGTAATTACGACGATCCCGAAACTGAAAGAGCTGTTCACGAAGACGACGAGTTTTTTGATATTTCCGATGACGTTCGCGAGCAATTGACCGTTTCTATTCCAATGAAACGAATCGCTCCTCAATATCGTGACAAGACTTTTGCAGATTTGCACCCGGAATTTTCTGCTGAAATAAATGATACTATTTCCGATGAAAAAGTGCAAATCGATGAACGTTGGAGTGCTCTGAAAAAAATTAAGTTAAATTAGTATATTCTTTAAGGAATTTTATTATGCCAAATCCAAATCGTAAATTTTCGAAAACCAGAAGAGATAAAAGAAGAACACACTACAAAGCAGTTGCTTCGCAAACTGTCGCGTGCCCAAATTGCGGTGCTATGAAACTCTCTCATTCAGCTTGCCCTGAATGCGGTTACTACAACGGCCGTAAAATTGTTTAATTGCTTGTGGTGTTGTATCTTTTAATATGACTGGAAACAGTAAAAACAAAATTCGAATAGCACTCGACTCTATGGGCGGTGATTTTGCACCTGTGAATGAAATTCAAGGTGCATTTTTGGCTTACAAAGAAGTATCTGATTCAATTGACCTTGAATTGGTCTTCGTCGGAAACCAAAATAAAATCAACGATGCACTAGCCCAGGTTGATTTACCCAAAAGTGCTTATTCCATTATCCATACCGATGATGTAATTACTATGCACGACGACCCTGTTTCAGCTCTCAGAACTAAACAGGGTTCTTCGTTGTTTGTTGCTGCTAAACTTCACTCGGAAGGTAAAGCCGACGCTTTCGTTTCTGCCGGCAATACAGGTGCTATGCTGTCTGTTTCCACTATGCTTTTGGGACGGATTAAAGGTGTTTCCCGCCCAACTATCGGTGCTATGATGCCAACTATATCCGGTCGCCCATCTTTTGTTTTAGATGTCGGTGCTACTATAGACCTTCGTCCTCGTTTCCTTTATGAGTTTGCTGTTATGGGAAGCACTTTCCTTCAGCATTCTCTTGGTATTGAACGTCCATCTGTTGCTTTACTCAATATTGGTGAGGAAGAAACAAAAGGTACAGACGCTATCCGCGAAACTTACCAAATGCTTTCTCAAAGTTCTCTAAACTTTATTGGTAATATCGAAGGACGTGATATTCTTACCGGTGCTGCCGACGTCGTTGTATGCGATGGCTTTACTGGCAATATTGTGCTAAAATTAGCAGAAAGTTTTATCGGTATCCTGAAATCAAAAATTAAAGATTATTCTTCAAGAAGCATATTCAACAAATTGAAAGTTGGTATGATGGTGCCAACCTTGAAAAATATTCTTTCCGAGTTTGATTATCAGGAATATGGTGGAGTGCCTCTATTGGGTGTTAATGGAGTTGTCATAATCGGTCACGGCAAATCCTCGCCCAAAGCAATAAAGAATATGATTATTCGTTCAATCGAATTTTCTTTGAATAATATTAATAGCAAAATTGAAAATGCTTTGCAATTGACATAATATTTTGACTAATTTGAGATTTTAATATGACTGCAACAATTACTTCAATAGCCCATTATCTGCCACCAGATGTTTATGATAACTCCTATTTTGAGAGCTATCTCGATACAAGCAACGAATGGATACTCGAACGCACCGGTATCCACCAAAGACGCTTCGCTAAATCTGGTGCTACAAGCGACCTGATTGTTCCTGCCGCGGAACAATGTATTGCCAAACGTGGCATTTCCAAAGATGATATAGACTGTATTATTGTAGCTACTGTTACTCCGGATCATTTCTTCCCATCTACTGCTGCTGTAGTCCAAAATAAACTGGGATTGAAAAACGCCTGGGGGTTCGACCTCTCAGCTGCTTGTTCCGGATTTGTATTTGCTCTTACTACTGCCGCCGGATTAGTAGAAAGTGGCGTCTGCCGAAATGTCCTTCTTTGTGGTGCAGATAAAATGAGCTCAATTGTGAACTTCCAGGATCGCAACCAGGCAATTCTTTTCGGTGATGGTGCCGGAGTTTGCCTTATTGAAAAATCTAATGACGACTCGATGGGTGTGCTTGACCATATCCTGCATCTCGACGGCTCTGGCGGACAATACCTGCATATGGTTGCTGGTGGTAGCTTCAAACCAGCTTCAGCTGAAACTGTTGCCAACGGCGAACATTACATTTATCAGGATGGAAAGAACGTTTTCAAATATGCTGTTGTCGGTATGGCAGAAGTTACTGTCGAAATTATGAAACGCAATAATCTTAAAAGCGAAGATGTTAATTGGCTCGTTCCTCATCAGGCTAATCTTCGTATTATTACTGCTACTGCCGAACGTATGGGATTATCCCGCGAACAAACTATGATTAATATTGATAAATATGGTAATACTACTGCTGCCACTATCCCTGTTTGTTTATCCGAATGGCTCGAAAAAGGCTTACTCAAAAAAGGTCATAATGTTATTTTGGCAAGCTTTGGGGCTGGATTTACTTGGGGTTCTGTTTATTTAAAATGGAATATGAATGATTAACGGAGGTGTTATGAAAACTGCTTTGCTCTGCTCGGGTCAGGGATCCCAATATGTTGGAATGATGAAAGATTTATTTGATAATTCAAATATAGCTAAAGAAATCATTCAAAAAGCAGACGAAATATTAGATTTCTCTCTTTCTGAAATTTGCTTCAATGGTCCAATGGATGTTTTGAAGCAAACCCGTTTCACTCAGCCCGCTATTTTTCTGCATTCAGCTGTTCTTTATGAATTGCTGAAAGATAAACTTGCTTTTGATGCTGTTGCTGGCCATTCCGTTGGTGAATATGCTGCTTTATATATTGCTGGTGTAATTGAATTTGAAGACGCTATTCGCCTTGTTTCTCTTCGCGGACAGCTTATGTATTCTGCTGGTGAAGAACTTCCCGGCACTATGTTTGCCGTCCTCAATCTTGATGATGATAAAGTTATCGAAGTGTGCAATAAACTTAATCAAAACGACAACGATTCTGTAGTCGTCGCTGCTAACTTCAATTCACCAGGTCAGGTGGTCGTTTCTGGCTCACGTGATTATCTGAGAAACAATATTAATGCATTCAAAGAAGCAGGTGCTAAATTAGTTAAAGAATTAGTAGTTAGCGGTGCTTTCCATTCTCCGCTTATGAAACCTGCCCAACTTGAACTTGAAAAAGCTATCAATACTATCGAGTTCAAAAATGCAAAAGTTCCAGTCTATTCTAATGTGTATGCTAAGCCTCTAACTAACGCCGATGAAATTAAAAATGCCCTGATTGCCCAACTTACTGCTCCTGTGCTTTGGACTCAGTCTCTTCGTCAAATGTTCGACGATGGTATTACCCGCTTTGTCGAACTTGGTCCCGGTCAGGTGCTTCAAGGGCTTGTCAAACGAACATTAGAAAATGTTGAGATTTTAGGTTACGATAAATTTGATGATTTGCAAAAGTAAATTTTTTAGTATATTTAACTTTTTAATTTGTGGTAATTTATGCAAAGATTTGAAAATAAAATAGCAGTTATTACAGGCGGTTGTCGGGGCATAGGCAAGGCTATTGCCGAAAGATTTGCCCGCGAAGGTGCTTTCGTTTATGCACTTGATTACCGTATTCCTGACGAAAATGAAGTATTCATCGAAGATGCTGCAATTCGCGATAGAATTGTTCCTATGCAAGCCGATGTTACTTCATTCGATTCCATTCAGAAAGTAGTTGATGATATACTTGCTAAATCAACGCGTATTGATATTCTTGTCAATAACGCCGGCATCACTCGTGATAATCTTTTGATGCGTATGAGCGAAGAAGAATGGGATGCCGTTCTGAATACCAACTTGAAAGGTGCCTTCATCTGCACAAAGATTGTCTCACGTCCTATGATGAGCCAACGCTACGGAAGAATTATTAACATAGGTTCAGTTGTTGGCACTATGGGCAATGCCGGACAAGCAAATTACTCTGCTTCCAAAGCAGGAATGATTGGCTTTACTAAATCTGTTGCTCGCGAACTTGCTTCTCGCAACGTTCTTGTTAATCTTGTTGCTCCAGGTTATGTCCGCACCCCGATGACTGATAAATTAACCGATGAACAAAAAAATGCTTTCTTAGTTAATATCCCTCTCAAACGTGTTGCTGAACCAGAAGATATTGCTGCTGCTGTTACCTTCCTTGCAAGCGACGACGCAAGCTATATCACTGGTCAGGTGCTTCACGTTAATGGCGGTATGTTGATGGAATAATTTCCCTTTTTCTATATTTTTTTATGTTTAACTATATTTTTAGGAGTTCAAAATGGACGAATTAAGAGCAAAAGTAAAAGAAATTATTGTTAAAAAACTTGGTGTCGAAGAATCCCAAATTACTGACGAAGCTTCATTCACAAAAGATTTGGGCGCTGACTCTTTAGACACAGTAGAACTCATTATGGAATTCGAAAAAGAATTCAATGTTCAAATTGAAGATAGCGAAGCTGAGAAAATCCAAACTGTTGGCGATGTTCTCAATTTCCTTTCTTCAAAAAAATAATTTTGTATTGTTAAATTAAAACATACGGCGGAGAGTTATGCCGAAATATAATTTCCCACGTGTTGTTATCACAGGAATGGGTGCCGTTACTCCTATTGGCAACAACCTTGCTGAATACAAGCAAGGTTTGCTCGAAGGGCGTAGCGGTGCTGCTCCTATCACACGTTTTGATGCATCCAATTTCGATACGAAATTCGCTTGTGAAGTTAAAAACTTCGATCCACTTCAATACATTAATCGAAAAGAAGTTCAGCGAATGGATATGTTCACCCACTTCGCTATTGCCGCCGCCGCTATGGCTATCGAAGACGCCAATTTAGACGTCGAAAAAATCAATCGTGAGCGTGCAGGTGTAGTCCTTGGCTCTGGTATCGGTGGTATGTGGACATATCATTATCAACAAGAAGAACTTTATAAGCGCGGCGGAAATCCTGATAGGATTTCTCCTTTCTTTGTGCCAATGCTTATTTCTGATATCGCTGCCGGACACATTGCTATTCGCTGGGGACTCAAAGGTCCAAATTATGGTACTGTATCTGCTTGTGCTACTTCTTCTCACTCGATTGCTGATGCTTTGATGCTATTGCAACGCGGTGATGCAGATATTATGATTACTGGTGGTAGTGAAGCAGTTGTTTGTCCTATGGGAGTTGGTGGTTTTAATGCTCTTAAAGCTTTATCCACTCGCAATGATTCCCCGGAAACAGCCAGCCGTCCGTTCGACCGCGACCGCGATGGCTTTGTTATCGGTGAAGGTGCAGGTGTCCTTGTCCTCGAAACATTAGAACACGCTATCAGCCGCGGCGCTCGTATCTATGCTGAAGTTGCTGGCTTCGGTCTTACTGACGATGCATACCACATCACTCAGCCGGCTGCCGGTGGCGAAGGTGCTGTTCGTTCTATGAAACTTGCTATCGAGGATGCTGGTCTTGTTCCTGATGATATTGATTATATCAATGCCCACGGAACATCCACTCCTTTCAACGATAAAACCGAAACAGCTGCTATCAAAACTGTTTTCGGTGAACGTGCTTACAAAATCCCTGTAAGCTCAACTAAATCTATGACAGGACATCTTCTCGGTGCTGCTGGTGCTGTCGAGGCTATTGCCACTGCTCTGGCTATTTACGAAGGATTTTTGCCTCCGACTATTAATTATCAAACACCAGACCCCGAATGCGACCTGTATTATGTACCTAATAAGTCTGAAAAACGCCAGATTAAATCTGCTCTCAGCAATACTTTCGGATTTGGCGGACATAATGCTACTATTTGTTTCAAAGCATTCGAAATGTAGTCTTTGGACAAATGAAAGACTTATTTAATAAATTGTTTTCTACTTTTTCTAAGATTCTTAATCTTAGAGCTCTCGATACAAATGCCAATCACCCGGACTTTTTCCCGGTGGTTGGCTTTTTGTCTACTGATAAAAAATCAGAACTCGAAAATATTCTTCAGACTAAAATCAATTACGTTGGTATTTTTGAGCAGGCTCTTACTCATCGCTCATATCTTACTGTTATTGGTTCAGAAGGTGGCTTTCGTTCAAACGAAAGATTGGAATTTTTGGGCGATTCCTTGCTCAATCTAATCGTCTCTGATTTTTTATTTAAATCTAATCCGGAATTCAGCGAAGGCGAACTTACTAAACTTCGTTCTCGTTTGGTCAATAGTCATTCGCTCTCTCATTGTGGGTTCTCTCTCGGTATTGATAAATTCATTATGCTTAGCTTCAGTGCCGAGAAAGCGCTCAAAGATGGTAGCGATTCAATTGTTGCTGACTCTATCGAAGCAATTATTGCCGCTATTTACTTGGATTCTGGTTTTCAAAACGCTCGACGCTTTGTTGTTGAAGTCTTGGTTCCTATTATTGTTCAGTCTAATCTGATTGTTGATACTAATTATAAAAGCCTATTGCTCGAAAAAGTTCAAAGTTTAGGATTTCCCTCACCTGTTTATAAAGTCCTGTCCGAAAGCGGTCCCGACCATTGCAAACATTTCGAAGTAGGTGTCTACGTCGAAAATATTCTTTTAGGAACAGGAAGCGGAAAAAATAAAAAATCTGCTGAGCAAGAGGCTGCTCACAATGCTATTGAACTTAATTTATTCACTAATATAAAAGAAAAGTGCGATGGAAAAGTTGATAATTGAAAAATCTCGCCCCGGCAGACGCGGCTATACTCTGCCACAACTCGATGTTCCTGCTGCTGAATTATCCAATCTCGTGCCTGATAAATTTTTACGCAAAAGCGAACCAAATTTGCCCGAAATTAGCGAAAATGAAGTTTCTCGCCATTTCGTGAAACTCTCAAAACTTAATTATTCTATCGAAGATGGAGTCTATCCGCTTGGCTCCTGCACTATGAAATACAACCCAAAAGTTAATGAAAAAGTAGCTTCGATGCCAGGTTTTGCTGAAATTCATCCTTGCTCCCAAGACGAACACGTTCAGGGGGCTTTGCGCGTGATTTATGAATGCGGTGAATTCCTTAAAGAAGTAACAGGTTTGCAAGGTGTTACTCTCCAACCATCTGCTGGTTCCCAAGGCGAACTTACAGGAATTCTGCTGTTCCGTGCATACCACAAAGACCGCGGTGATGACAAACGAAACGTTATCCTTATTCCTGATTCTGCTCACGGAACAAACCCTGCATCTGCTGCTATCGCCGGCTTCCAGGTCGTTACAGTTAATAGTCTTCCTGATGGTCGCATTGATATTAACGACCTTCGAAGCAAAGTTAATGATACTGTTGCCGGATTTATGATTACCAATCCTAATACAGTGGGCGTATTCGAAACAAATATTCGTGAAATTGAGCAAATTATTCACGGTTGTGGCGGACTTATGTATATGGACGGTGCTAATCTAAATGCACTGCTCGGTATTGTCCGTCCCGGCGATATGGGATTCGATTGTGTTCATATCAACTTGCATAAAACTTTCTCTACTCCTCACGGTGGCGGTGGTCCTGGTTCAGGTCCTATCTGCGTAAGTGAAAAACTTATCCCGTTCCTTCCTGTCCCTCAAGTTCAAAAGGAAGGGGAAAAATTCGTTATTGTTCGCAATACAGAAAAAACAATCGGTAGTATGCACGCATTTTTTGGTAACTACGGTGTGGTCGTTCGTGCCTATACTTATATGCGTATGCTCGGAAAAGAAAATCTTCGCCGCATTAGTGAAAACGCTATTATCAACGCAAACTATCTGATGAAATTAATCGAACACGAATATCTGATGCCTTACAAAGAATTTTGTATGCACGAATTCGTCTGTTCAGCCGATTATCAAAAAGAATATGGTGTTTCAGCTAAAGATATTGCAAAACGTCTTCTTGACTATGGTTTCCACGCTCCTACTATCTACTTCCCGCTTATTGTTCACGAAGCTATGCTTGTAGAACCTACCGAAACCGAGTCAAAAGAAAATCTTGAACTTTTTGCCGAAGCTTTAATCAAAATTTCAAACGAAGCTAAAACTAACAAAGAACTTGTTCTTTCGGCTCCGACTACTACCCCGGTAAGAAGATTAGACGATGCTCTTGCTGCTCGCAAGATTAACGTAAGATGGTAATACTTACAGTAAATTATAAAATAAAAAAAGAGGCTGATTTCCAGCCTCTTTTTTGTTGATTTTTCTATTTTCTCTTTATCCATTCTATAATCGTTTTTATAACTTCATCGCTTACATTTCCTTCTTTCTCGTAGTCTGCAGGTTTGGATTTTTTGGGCGAATATACCATCAGATGATTTAGTTTTGGAAACATTTTGAATGAAACATTTTTCTTGTTACCAAGATTTTTCTTCCATAAATCGAATTCTAATGGTAATATTTGATAGTCATTTTCAGCAGCTAATATAAGAATAGGTATTTCAAGCTTTTTCGCTACTTCTACCGGATCGTATTTCGTTAAGTCTTTCCAGTATTTTGCAGGAAGCATTAGTAGTAACGAATCACGAGAAGTCGAATCTGTAAACTCTCCCTTTTCGAGCATTCCAACCTGTCTGCGAACTTTACTTAATTCATTTGCTTCATAATCATTCACTCTTCCATCCAAATTAAAGATATAATCATATTGATCCACCACTACTTGATGAATCTTGCGTGCATTCCCGTTCATTATTATGATTCCGGATATCCCGCTGTAAGATTGTGCTATGCGTGGTGCAATATGTCCACCAAGACTGTGCCCTAACACATATATTTTATACGGATCAACATAATCTTGTTCCTGAAGAAAGGCAACCGCTTTGATTGCATCCTCCATCGTTTCTTCCCAGACTGTTAAATTATCATAATCCTGAGCGATTTTGCTCGGATATTCTCGGGTTCGCTTCTCATAGCGAAATACAACTATTCCATTGCTCGAAAGTCCGTATGCAATGTCTCTAAATACTTTGTGCCCGCCTATTGTTTCGTCCATATCGTTTGGTCCTGAACCGTGAACCAACACAACTGCCGGAAATTGCCCGCCTCTTCTGGGAATTGTAACTTTTGCTGGCAGTTCCCAACCTGGAACTCCAAATGTTGTTTCTATTTCGTAAAACTTTGTTGTGTCAGCATAATTGGGCAAACTGAAAGAATAATCTCGAGCAAACGGCACAAACAACATCGCCGATATTTTCTGAGTTTCATCAACAACTATTCTACAATTAAGCGAATCACTTTCAAAGTAGAATTTAATTAAATATATGTTGTTCTTTAAAGATTTTTGTTTTTCCGGTGTGCCAAATTTTACTACTTTTCCGTAACGACTGTCAAGCTGAAGCCAGAAATCTTTCGTTTTATCTGCCGATAGATATTTCAATGCTCCTTCTGCTACCAATTTTTCTGCTTCTGAAAATTTTTCTTGTTTCAACAAATTCAAAAATTTCAATGCTATTTGCTCCGGTTCCTCTGAATAAACTGAATTAAACATAATAATAATTGATAAAACCCAAAAAAACAGCGTTTTTTTCACCTTTTTGCCTCCTTAATTTATTTTAGCTTTCTTGACGACTATATTTCGTCCAATAAACATACCTATCCCATCTCCTCTGATATTCCATCGCACGTTTGACCCGGTATTGCCAAAAATATCATCGTCGCTGCTTCCGTTATATCTTGTTATAAAATAATCATAATATTGTTTATCATAACTCAAAATTACAAATTTATAATTATTTAATCGTTTTTTTACTTCAAGTGTGTCATTCCCTCCGATATATGTAAAAGCTATTCTAAGTCTATTATCTGCTGTGCGGCGTGAATAAGTAAATATCTCATCATAATTTCCATAAATTATATTGTCGAACGATATACCAGCTGTGTAAACATATTTTTCGACTGGTGTGATATATGTATATACAGTTGCTCTGTAATAGTCTTCAAAAATTGTTGCCTCTTTTTCGAACTCAACAAATACTTCCTCGAAACCTACCTGTTCCGGTACGATAGTTTCACCGTATGCCTTATGATTTTTCCAGATAGCATATAATTTATATAATTTCCCGGACTGTGCCGTTAATTTCGAATTATAGTAACCGTTTTTGTACGTTAATGTATCAAGCTGTTCACCATCATCGATGATCAAAACAGCATCTTTCACTAATGCTTTCTCAACAGTGTAGTTTTCCAACGGAGGTATAGTTCTTTCAACTCGAATGTTGCCGATTTTCTCTCCGGCTTCGAGAACCGCTCTTATTACTAATTGCTCCCGATATGGTAAAGTTATTCCTGTTACTTCTTCTTCGCACGATGATAATCCTAATCCCATTAATAAAATCAGAAAGAAATATATTGTTTTCATTATTTCACCTATATTTTAAAACTTAATCCAATTGTAGGAATAAGCGGGAATAAAGTTAGCTGTTTTAATTTTTTTGTTACGGTTGTGCCGTCATAATCAGTTGAAATATACCAGGCAAATGGATTGCGCCTGTTGTAAGCATTGTAAATGTTCAATGAAACTGTCCACGGCAGCGAAAACCACTCAAAATGATGAAGGAAATTTATATCTAATTTGTGAAATGCCGGCAAACGTGCCCCGTTTCGTTCAGTATATTGATATTTAATATCTTCGTAATCAGTAAAACCTATCTCTTCGAAGCTAAACGAACCTGTTGGCATAGTATAAGCCTGACCTGTCCCATAATACCACGTTGCCCCAATTTCCCAGGACGGGCTTATTTCATAAACTAACACTATATTTACATCGTGCCGGCGATCGTACCTTGGATAAAATGATTTCCCTTCGTTAAGTTCTTTGAATTTTCGCTTTGTCCAGGATAGTGTATAGCTTATCCATCCTGTAAAATTTCCCAAACGTTTATTAAAAAATACTTCTACACCGTATGCTTCGCCGTTGCCTCGTGTAAATTGATTTTCAAGCGGTATTCCAAAAGAAAATGTTGCTGAATCTTTATATTCATATAAATTATTCATTTTCTTATAGTATCCCTCTAACGAAAGTAAATATTTGCCTTCGTCAAATAGTTGTTCCACACCAATTACAGTCTGAGTAGAACGACTTGGAAGAACATTCTTTGTCGATGGGAACCAAAGGTCTGTCATTACAGAAATATCATTTCGTATTATCAGGTGCAGAAACTGATGCGCCATTGAATAAGATGTTTTAAGGCTTGTGTTATCTGCTAATTTATATGTTGCTGAAAATCGCGGCTCAAATCGGACATAATCAGCCTCTTCAAAATAATATATTCTCGAACCAATATTTGTAGATAACCTATCTGTAACATCCCATTCGTCCTGCAAATAATACGATAGTTCTATGCTTGTCGCATCTTTACTGTTAAATGGAATTTCTAAATTGTTTTCGAAATTGAAAGCTGTTTTCGCTAAAAAACGATGGTTTATTGCTTCCAATCCTGTCTTTATCTTGTGATTTTTTTCAGGAAAGTATTGTGCTTCAGCTCGGAAAGTCCAATCTCGAATTTGTGATTTGCTTATAAAATTGTTCGCAATATTCTTTTTGTCGTAAATATCTGTCCGAAAAGTATAATCAGTATAAATAAGCGAAAAGTTTGTAAATAATAATGGCGATACAATATATAACCATCGAAGATTTGACGTCTTGTTCCCCCAGTTAATATCAAACTTCATATCCTCATCTTCAGGAGATTCCAATACATCCCGACATAAAAATCCACTAAGAAATATATGAGAATTTTCCGAAACCTTATAATTTACCTTTGCATTCAAATCATAAAAATAATAATTGGGCACTTCATCTTTTGGAACAAACATAGAAGTAAGCACGTCGAAATACATCCGTCTTCCAGACAACATAAACGATGCTTTTTCGCTAATTGGTCCCTCTATTGTCAGTCGCGAACTTATCAGACTAATCCCTCCATCTGCCGAAAAACGGTCCTTTCTGCCTTCCTTCATTGTCATATCCAGAACGCTCGATAGCCGCCCACCATATTCAGCCGGAAATGCACCTTTAATTAGCTTAATATCTCTAAGTGCATCGCCATTAAATACACTCAAAAATCCTCCTAAATGATTTGGGTTATAAACAATAACACCATCAAGAAGATACAGATTTTGGTCAGGTGAGCCTCCTCTGATGTATAATCCGCTCGAAAGTTCGCTCGATTGTTTCACTCCCGGCAGAGTTTGCAATGCCCTGAATACATCTGTTTCGCCTCCGAGCGACGGTAATTTGAAAATAAAACTTGGTGCTATATTTACTGTTGATATTCTTGATATTGCTTCCTCAGAAGAACGTTCTGCTGTTACCAACACTTCTTCCGTTACAACATCAGCAGTTTTCATTTTTATATTCAGACGTAAATTCTCCCCTTCTTTTAGCCTGATTTTCTTTGAAAATTGCTGGAATCCAACTCCTTTGGCTACTAAATAGTATTCGCCCGGTAATATTTGCGAGAAACTATAATAACCAAATTTATTAGTATAAGTTCCACGCAATGGTTTAATTGATATAGAGTCTTTATACAATACAACAGTCAGAGAAATAATATACTCGCCCGTTTTCTCCTCCGATACTGTCCCCGATATTGTTCCGGTTGAACTTTGGCAAAATATTTTTCCCGCTACTGCAATCAATAAAAAAACAAATAGATATTTTTTCATACTCTCCTTTTATTAATCTTTAATTTTTTCTTAAACGTATTTAGTTATAATAAAGTTTCAAAATATTCGTTTATTAAATTAGGCTAAATTTATTATTAGGATGAATTAACTTTTTGGATAATACAGTTATTATACGTAATTTTGCTTTAGATAATTATTTTGTTTCACATTAATATATGGGGTTATTATGAAAAAATTATTTTTGGGATTTTTCGTAGCTACTTTTCTTCTTTCGCTCAATCTTTTTGCTGAAAATATAAAAGATGCAAAATTTTCAGTCAATATGACCTGCGAAACTTGCAAAGGTAAAATCGAAAAAACTTTAAAAGCCGAAAAAGGCGTTGTAAAATACAATACCGATTTAGCTTCTAAAACAGTCAGCGTTTCTTATGATGCTGATAAAACTAACGAAGAAAATATTAAAAAATCCATCGCTAAATTAGGCTACACTGTTGGAAACGTAACTGAAATCAAAGCTACTAAAACCGATGTGAAGTCCTCTAATTCTGGTTGCAGCAAAAATTGCACTGGTTCAAAAGATAAAAAGTGCAACGACTAATCTAAAAAGCAATCAATTATCATTTAAATATTAATAAGAGCGGGAATTTCTCTCGCTCTTTTGTTTTTATTAATAGATTTGAGTCAATCGTCAAATAATTAATCAAATAACAGCTACAAATTAATTACTATTTTAATGATAAATTATCGGTTATTTAATTTCTACAGCATTTTTCATTTAAAAGCGTTTTTCTTTTATAGCAATTTTCTTAAATTATAGTGTTTGTATCTTTTCACAATTATTGGTGTAATAATGACTGCCGAAGATGTAATCAAAAAATTAAATTTAGTTCCTCATCCCGAAGGTGGTTATTTCCGCGAAACTTATCGTTCCGACGAAAAAATTTCTAAGCTTGCACTACCCGATAGATATTCCGGCGATAGAGTGTTTTCTACTGCTATCTATTTTCTTCTTCAAAGCAGTGAAAATCATCTTGTCCATAGACTGAAAAGCGATGAAATATGGCACTTTTATTTAGGCTCACCTTTGCTTATTCGCTACTATCAAAACGAAAACGATATTAATGAAGTGATTCTCGGAAATAATCTTTTAAATAATGAGGTTCCACAATTGCTTATTCCTCGAATGCATTGGATGGTTGCTCGTCCGCTCGAAAAGAATTCATTTTCTTTGGTCGGATGCACAAACGCTCCCGGATTCGAATTCGACGATTTCGAGATTAAGCAAGATTAAAGATTAATGCCATATTCATTTTCAAAAAATTTTCGCAGATATTTGCCTGTATGAGAATTTTTTGTCTTTGCAATACGTTCGGGAGGTCCCTCAGCAACTATTTTACCTCCAAATTCTCCTGCTTCCGGACCTAAATCAATAATCCAGTCTGCCGCAGAAATAATATGAAGATTGTGCTCTATCACTACTACTGAGTGTCCCTTGTCCACCAACTCCTGAATTGCCATAAGTAGTTTCGAAATATCATCAAGATGCAATCCGGTTGTTGGTTCATCGAAAATAAACAAAGTGTGCCCTTCTACTGTCGAATCCAAATGAGTTGCAAGCTTTATTCTTTGACTTTCACCTCCTGAAAGCATAGAACTCGATTGACCTAATTTCAAGTATCCAAGCCCAACTTTTTGCAATATTCCTAATTTATTGACAATTTTTGGATGATCGTAGAAAAAAACTGCTGCTTCGTCTATTGTCATATCCAGCACATCAACAATATTTTTCCCGTTGTAATAAATATTGCGTGCTTCTTTTTTGTAGCGGGTTCCTCCACAAGCTTCGCATACAAGGCGAACATCCGGAAGAAATTGCATATCAACAGTTACATAACCTTCCCCTTCACATACGTCGCAACGTCCACCCGGCACATTGAACGAAAAATAGCCGGGACGAAGCCCTAATTGCCGGGCTGCTTGTGTCTGAGCAAATACTTCTCTGATTGTATCAAAAACTTTTGTATATGTTGCAGGTGTTGAACGTGTTGATATAGCAATGTTCGATTGATCTACCATCTCTACAAATTTTATCTTTTCACTTCCGCTGATTTTAGAAAACTGTCCGACTTCGCTTGAAGGAGACCCACTTTGTTTTTTCAACCCTGCATAAAGCACATTGTAAACAAGCGACGATTTTCCGGAACCACTTACCCCAGTTACAACCACTAAAGCATTAAGCGGAAAAGAAACTTTCTCAATATCTAAATTATTATGTTTTACATTGAAAAATGAAATGCCTTCGTTGCTGATTTTACGACGTTGCCTCGGAAGTGGTATTTTCATCTTCCCTGATAAATATAATGCTGTTAGCGATTTCCCGCTTTTTTTCATTTCATCATAAGTTCCACTGAATACAATCTCTCCGCCAAAACTTCCTGCTCTTGGTCCAATATCTATTATATAATCTGCATTTCGAATAATATCCGGGTCGTGTTCTACTACTACAATAGTATTTCCAATGTTCCTTAGCTTAAAAAGAATATTCACTAATCTGTCTGTATCTCTTGGATGTAGCCCCTGACTTGGTTCATCAAGAACATACATCGTGCCAACAAGTGCCGAACCAAGTGCAGTAGCTAAATTAATTCTCTGACTTTCTCCTCCCGAGAGTGTATGCGAAAGTCTGGACAAAGTCAAATATCCAAGCCCGATATCAGCTAAAAGCTGCAATCTTTTCACTATTTCTTGAAGTATCTGGGATGCTACTTGCTCTTGGTAAGATGTGAGTTCCAGTGCTTGGAAAAAAACGAGTAATTTTTCAAGCGGGAGTTGAATAATTTCAGGAATATTTTTGCCACCGACGAACACCTGACGCGCCGAAGTACGCAACCGGGAACCGCCACAGTGCTTGCACCGGGTAAATCCACGATATTTGCTCAATATTATTCTATATTGAACTTTGTAATTATTCTCTTCGAGCATTTTAAAGAAACCATTTACTCCGTCATAAAGAGCATCCCCATCCCAAATTACTTTAAGTTCCTGTTCAGTTAGTTCATTGTAAGGCTTGCTTAAATCAATGTTGTTTCTCCGGCAAGCCTCTAAAAGTTCCTGTCGGTATTTTATAAACGATGGAGATTTTAATGGATAAATGGCATCTTTGCTTATTGGCAAATTCTTATTCGGAACTACCAACTCTTCGTCTATTCCCATTGTTCGTCCAAAACCCTGGCAATGCGGACACGCACCTTTTGGATTATTGAATGAAAATAGTCTCGGTTCCGGTTCTTCATAAACATATCCGCAATCTGCACATTCATAAATATCACTGAATTTCCGGATGGTTTTGGTCGTATCATTATATACTGCACAGCGTCCTTGACCTATATTGAAGGCTGTTTCAACAGAATCAATAAGTCTTGAACGTGTTTCTTCATCTTTTCGAAGTGCAAGCCTATCAACTACAAAATACAGATTACTTTCAAAACGTTGCCATTCAATAGATTGCTCGTGCAAGTCAATTACTTCGGAGGTCTTTATATTAATTACACGATTAATGCCTAATTTTTTTACTTTCTCCTCTTCATCCTCTATCTTTAGCAATGAATTTGGTGCAAAAAGAATGTATATTCGGGATCCTTCCGCCATTTCAAAAATGCTGTCCACTATCGACTGAGGTGAATCTTTGCTGATTGTTTTGCCACAACCATGACAAATTGAGATACCAATTCGTGCATATAATAATCGGATATAATCATAAATTTCAGTCGTTGTTCCAACTGTAGAACGTGGGTTTCTTGCAGGCGGGCTTTGTCCAATAGCAATTGCAGGAGGTAGTCCGGAGATACTATCAACATCTGGTTTGCTTATTCTTTCGAGAAACTGTCGTGCATATGCTGAAAGTGATTCAACAAATCGTCTTTGTCCTTCCGCATATAGCGTATCAAAAGCAAGCGAGGATTTTCCCGAACCGCTTACACCTGTTATTACTGTTAGTTGGTTTCTTGGTATTGCTACCGAAATGTTCTTTAAATTATGAGTGCGTGCATTCCTGATTTCAATATATTTTACTTTATTTTGTTCTTTGCTTCCTTTCATTACGAAATTTTTCTATATATAAAAGAGCAAAATTAAGACTAAAAAATGAGAAAAAAAATCTGTGAATTGTATTCATTAAAATAGAAAAATACTATTTACTTATTCGACAATTTGATTTTTCTTATCTACTAAGATGAAGATAAAAAAAGAGCGTATATTAAGACTAAGTAAATGAAACTATTGAGTATTAAATCTACTTTTAGATAATATTATGCTTGCAAGTTATTCTAAAAAAAATTAATTTATCAATCAGATTTCTTTTTCACAATTTCGAAATAACTATGATAATCGATGACCTTCAAATGTCAGTAAAGAAAATATTGTCAACAGGTAATTATTTCCAGAATTTCATAGTTGGTGTGATAATTTTTGCCGGCATTTTAGCTGGTGTGCAAACAAATCATGAAATAAGCGAAAAATATCGACATTTTTTCCAAACAATTGATTACATAATTGTCGGTATTTTTATCGTTGAAATGTTTGTTTATATGCTCGAACACGGTAGGCGTCCACTTAGATATTTTCGGGATCCTTGGCATATTTTCGACTTCTCTATTATAGTTATTAGCTTAATTCCTATTATTATGCCAGATTCTAGCACTGAATTTATTGTTGTTTTTCGATTAGCTCGAATTTTAAGATTAGCAAGAGTTTTTGAAAAGATAAAAAATTTGAAACTAATTCTGCGAACTCTCTTTAGAGTTATTCCCTCGATGTTTTATGTTGTGATTCTATTGTTATTACTATTTTATGTTTATGGTGTTTCGGCAACTTATCTATTCGGACAGCACGCAACAGATGAATTCGGTACCTTATGGCGGTCAATGAAAACATTGCTATTTATTTCTTTCGAAGGTTGGTCCGGATTATACGATAGCGAAGGAATTACCGCCTTGTTAAACAATGGATTCCCGGAATGGTTATTTGCATTATTTTTCATTTCTTTTCAATTGCTTGCTGCTTTAATATTCTTAAACTTATTTATTGGTATTATTACATCCGATATGGAATCTGTTCGTGAGGATGAAAAACGCGGCAAATCTCCTTTATACTCCTCCGGTCATACACTGATCCTTGGCTGGAGCAATAAAGTGTTCAGAATTATCGACGAGTTGCGAGTAGCTAATGATGAAAAGGAAAAAGCCGAAATCGTTATCCTTGCTGACAAAGACAAGTTAGATATGGATTACGAAATAAGTGAACATTTTGAAGGTTTTTCTACTACTAAAGTAATTACCAGAACAGGTGATTTTTGCAAAATCGACGATCTGCGTATGGTTAATGCCTGGAAAGCAAAATCAATTGTTATTTTACATAATTTCGAAGATCCTGATTTTGATTATAAAATTTTGAAAGCTATTATTTCTTTATTCAACCATTATGATGTGGATAAGCACAGCTTCCATGTTGTTGCTGAGATGAAAGACAATAAAGTAATTGATATTGCTAAACAAGTCGATATAAATGGAAGATTAATTATTTTAGATTCCGAAGATTTTATTTCAAGATTGATTGCCAATGCTGCTATGAATCCATATATAAGCGGGGTTCTGTACGAAATATTAGGTTTCCAGGGAAGTGAATTATATGTTGTGGAAATTGAAGAAAATCAAGTTGGTATGTCCTACAAAGATTTAATCTACAAATACGAAGCTTCTTGCTTAGTTGGTTATATTAATGAAAGTGAATGTGTGTTAAATCCTCTCCCAGAATATACATTTAACAAAAACGATAAATTAATCATTCTTGCACAGGATAGATCTTCAATTAAGTATAACCTAAATTATTATCCAAATATTGATTTTGAAAAAATTTCTATTAAAGAGAAAAAAGAGTCAAATCATAATATTCTTATTATAGGCTACAATCCAAAACTTCCAAAAATTTTGTGCTATTTTATTGAATATATCAAAACAAATTGTATAATCAAGTTAGTATTAGGATGTGAAGAAGAGTTTCATATTTTAGTTGATGAAATTAAAGAAAGATTAGAAAATAAAGAAACATTTAGCGTTGATAATAACTCAATAATTATTAATTTCTGCAAAATTGAAACAATAGTGAAGCATTCTATTGATAGTGATTTTATTTCTGACAATCTCAAAGGAATAAAAAATGTTCTTTTGCTTGCCGATACTGAAACCTACGAAAATATTGATGAAATTGACACCAAAACACTTGTGAACCTATTATTGCTCAAAAGAATAGAGGATTATGATAATTTTGATTTCTCAATTATTACTGAATTTTTGGATGATGATAATAGAAAAATTTCTAATAATAATCATATTACAGATTTTATCGTAAGTTCTAATATTATATCCCCGGTTATCGCTCAATTATCAGAGGATATGCATTTAGATAGAGTGTTCGATATTTTATTTACTAGTGAAGGTTCTGAATTATATTTACGTGATGCTTGTGATTATGTTGTTGCTGAACATAAGATGACCTTTGCAACTATTATCGAAGCTTCATTACAAAAAAACGAAACCTGTGTCGGAATTATTAAAACTCTTGATGATTCTAATAGTGTTTGTTATTATCTGAACCCCAAAAAATCTGATACCTTTATTTTAAGTGATAAAGATAAACTAATTGTCCTTGCTGAAGAAGCTTGATAGCATTATATTAAATACCCTGACTAATTTTAAATATTTCTTTAAGCTTATTTTGAGCTGATTCGTTCACTATGAATAATAAATAATCACCAACTTCTGCATTTATTGTGCTATCAGGTAATTTTATTAGTTTATGCCTGTTATCAGGAAATGGATATTACCTTATTTCCCTTATTTCGCCTCTGCTTCTTCTTTCTTCAATAGTTCGATTTCGTCGCGTAAGCGGGCAGCAAGTTCAAAATTCAACTCGCTTGCAGCTATTTTCATTTGTTCAGTTAATTGAGAGATAATCTTTGCTTTGTTGTTATGATTTAGCATTTCTAATAATGGATCAATTACTTTTAGCTGCGATTTTAGCATAGTGTCCTGCTTCTGTTTGTTACGTGCTTGTGAAATATCAGCCACTGAAGTTGAGGACAGTATTTCATCCTTGCTCTTATACACTGTTTTCGGAACAATATTATGCTTTTTGTTGTATTCTTCTTGTAATTTCCGACGACGATTTGTTTCGTCAATCACTTTTTGCATCGAGTTTGTAATTTTGTCTGCATATAGTATTACCAATCCATCAACATTACGCGCTGTTCGCCCGGCCACCTGCAAAAGTGAACGCTCGCTTCGCAAAAAACCTTCTTTGTCAGCGTCTAACACTGCAACAAGCGATACTTCCGGCAAATCCAATCCTTCACGTAGCAAATTCACCCCAATCAACACATCAGTTTCTCCTAATCTCAGGCGGCGAATTATATCAACCCTGTTTAATGCGTCAATATCAGAATGAATATAATCAACTTTTATATCAATGTTATGTAAAAATTCAGCTAAATCCTCTGCCATTCTTTTTGTAAGTGTTGTTACTAACACTCTGTTCCCATTCTCAACACGTTTTCTTATTTCTCCTGTCAAATCGTCTATTTGATTTTTGGTCGAACGCACAACTATTTGCGGATCAAGCAATCCTGTTGGTCGAATAACTTGTTCAACAACTACTCCTCCACATTTTCCCAGCTCGTAATCGCCCGGAGTGGCACTTACAAATATCACCTGGTTAATCAGGCTTTCAAATTCATCAAATTTCAGAGGTCTGTTTTCGAGTGCAGAAGGTAAACGAAACCCGTGCTCGACAAGTGTTGTCTTCCTTGCTCTGTCGCCATTATACATTCCTCGTATTTGCGGTATTGTGATATGGCTCTCATCTATTACAAGCAAATAATCTTCCGGAAAATAATCAAAAATGCAGTGTGGGCGTTCCCCAAAATCTCTTCCCGAGAGATGCATCGAATAATTCTCTATTCCTGAGCAATATCCTACCTCTCGCATCATTTCCAAATCGAACAATGTCCTTTGCTCCAATCTTTGTGCTTCTACAAGTTTGCCTTCTGCACGTAATTCTTTCAATCTTTCGTGAAGCTCGTCTTTGATTCTGTTCATTGCCTGAGTTAACTTGTTCTCCGACGTTACAAACAACTTCGATGGATATATTACAATATAATCAAGCTTTGACAATGTTTTGCCTGTAAAAGCATCAATGTAGCTTATACTTTCAATTTCATCACCAAATAGTTCAATCCTTACACCAATTTTGTTCTCGTATGCAGGTATTACATCAATAATATCGCCTCGGACACGAAAACTGCCTCGCTGAAAATCAATATCATTTCGGGAATAATGCAAATCTGCAAGTTTATATATAAGTTGCTTGCGCGAAATGTTCATTCCAACATTCAGCGGCAGAATAAGTTCCATAAAATCTTCTTTCTTGCCAATGCTATATATGCAACTTACACTTGCTACAATTATCACATCCCGACGCTCTTCTATTAATGCACTTGTTGCTTTCAGTCTCAATCTGTCAATTTCATCATTAATCGAAAAATCCTTTTCGATATAAGTATCAGTCCGGGGAATATATGCTTCTGGTTGATAATAATCATAATATGAAATGAAATATTCGACAGCATTTTCAGGGAAAAAAGCTTTGAATTCGCTGTAAAGCTGTGCTGCTAATGTTTTGTTTGGCGAAATTACCAAAGTTGGACGTTGCACCTGCTCAATCACATTGCTTATCGTAAATGTCTTTCCGCTTCCAGTTACCCCAAGTAATGTTTGATGTTTATCTCCACGTTCCAATCCCGCGACAAGTTCACTAATTGCTTTTGGTTGGTCGCCGGCAGGCTTATATTGTGAGCGTAATTCAAATTTCCCTTTCATAAATCACTATCATTAATTAATTTAACGTATTATAAACATATAAAAGACGATTGTTTGTTATGAATTGTGTTTCAAAATTATCATTATTCTCTCTCGTTCTTCTTCAAATATCGTTTACCAATCTTATTATTGATAGCGACCTGACATTTGAAGAGGCTGTTAAGGGAACAACTGCTCCAAAGGAAATCATTGATAGTCTTGTCCTGCTTAACGTTGTCTATTATTCTTTTGATAACAAACTTCATAGAGGACAATTAGTTGTTCATAAGTCTGTCCAAAAAGACATTACTGACGTTTTTGAACTAATCCGAAATGAGCGTTTTCCTGTTGCTAAATCTATTCCAATCGTGAAATACAATTGGTCAGATTCTGCTTCTATGGCAAACAATAACACTTCCTCTTTTAATTACAGAAAAATTGCAGGGACAAATCGCCTCTCTCTTCATTCTTATGGTCTGGCAGTTGATATAAATCCTTTCAACAATCCGGTTGTATATAACGACGGTCGGATTTCTCCAAAAGGAGCAAAATATAACCCGAAGAAAATCGGCACTTTTACTTCTGCTTGCCCTATTGTCTAAAAATTCAAAGAATTAGGTTGGCGATGGGGAGGAGAATTCAACTCCTTCAAAGATTACCACCATTTTGATAAAATTTTATCTAATTAATTTTCTCGAATTTGGTTTATTACACGAATTTCTTTAATTTTGAACGTGTTTGTTAATTTTTTATGGAAAATATAATGCTTACGTCAATTAATCATATCGGTATTGCTGTAAAAGATTTGGAAGCAAGTATAGAACTTTTCAAGAAAATCTTCCAATTTGCTGACGTTCATCGTGAAGTTGTTGAAGAGCAAGGCGTCTCAATTGCCTCCTTCAAAGTTGGTGATGTCTTAATCGAACTTACTCAACCAACAAGAGAGGATTCTCCTATCGCTAAATTTATTGAAAAAAAAGGTGAGGGAATTCATCATATCGCTTTCAACACTGATAATATAAGTTCTGACCTTGCTCGACTCAAAGAAACAGGAATTCAGCTTATTAACGAAGAACCACGCCCAGGTGCTCACGATATGCTTATCGCTTTCTTGCACCCGAAATCAACTAACGGAGTTCTCACAGAAATTTGCCAGCATAAATAAAATCTTTATGTTTTTGAAATTTTCGGGCTACCTTCAGAGGTAGCTTTTTTATTTTATGATACTCTAAGTTTTGGTGCAATTATTATATTTTTGATAAACTGATAACAAAAATCGGAGCAATCTTTTTGCTCCGATTTGCTTGTAAAAAAATTTTACAATTAATTATTTTACATTGCTAAGCGAACTTCCTTTACTTCTGATATTTTCATTTGCAAAATTCGCTCAACACCACCTTTCAATGTCATTACTGCACCGGGACAACCAGCACAAGCGCCCGCTAATTCAACGAAAACCACTCCGTCTTCGACTTTTTTTAAATTAATTTTGCCGCCATCAGCTTCAATAAATGGGCGAATATCTTTATTTATTATGCTATCCACTGCATCAAACAATTCTAAGTCTGTCATAAATCACCATAAATTAATCAATTAAAGTTTTTATTTTTTCTACTGTTGTTGGAGCATAATAATTACAAGCACCACGTTTTGCGTCTGGTTCGATGTTTTGCTCTTTAATTATTTTTTTTACTTTTGCCTCAGTAACTCCGAGTTTCTCGGCTACTTTTTTGGCGGTGAGCATTTCTTCTTTTTCCATAATAAACTCCAAATTAATTAAACAAATTGAAAAAAGTTATTTTTGGGGTATTTCTTTATATACAACCCTTTGATGTGATTTGGCAACGATAATTTTATTAATAGTATCTTTTATTATCTTAACATCTTCGAAAGTAAGATTAGAATTATCAAATTGACCATCTAATATTTTTTCATCAATTGATTGATTTATCTTTTTCATTATATCATCTTTGTCGTAATCTTTTACTCTTGAAATAGCCTCAGCTGCATCACAAATCATTAATATTGCCGTTTCCCTCGAATTTGGTTTCGGTCCAGGATAACGAAAATCATCTTGATTGACCTCCGAGCCCTTTTCACTTGCCTCCTCTAACGCTTTGGCATAAAAGTGCTTAATAATAGTTGTTCCGTGGTGCATAGGAATAAAATCAATAATTTTTGAGGGAATTTTGTATTGTTTAGCCAATTCTACTCCGTCGCTAACGTGTTCTCTGATAGCAATTGCACTTCGCTTCGGTGGCAACATATCCAACTTGTTGCCAATTTCAATTTGATTTTCAGTGAAATACTCCGATTTTGATATTTTACCAATATCGTGAAAATATGCTCCAACTTTTGTAAGAAGCTGATTTGCACCGATTGCTTGAGCGCATCTTTCAGCAAAAAATGCTACGCCAACTGTATGCTGATAAGTTCCAGGTGCAACCTCGTTCATTTTTAATAGCAATGGATGATTTAAATCATCAAATTCCTTGATTTTAAGGTCTGTAACTAAATCAGTTAGGCTTTCTACAATATATATTCCTCCAAATGTCAAAATTGGTGCCACCACAGAATTAATTCCTGCAAATAGCAATTTGGAAAAAATATTGTTTAATTCATCCGAGCGTTCGAACCCTAAAAAAATGATTACTAAACCCAAACCAATAAATATATAAAAGATTGAACGAAAAATCTGAGTTCTGCTCTGAATATCACGTACCGTATATGCTGCAAGTATTCCCGCAAATAGCATTGCAGTCCCTGTTGAATAGTCGTTACCTCGAATACCCGATATCATCAAAGCCATAGTAACAGTTGCATAAAACGCTGTCCGCGAATCAAACAAAATTGCTATTAGCATAGACAATGTCGGCAAAAATATTAGATACTCTATCGGACTTTCGCTATATATATTCACCGTGAGCCAGGCAGCAGCAGACACAACTACCAGCAAAATATTCAAAATTAGCAAATATAAATTATCATTAAAAATTTTCTTTCTTATAAAAAACAAGTAAAGTAGTAATATAGCATAAATAATTGCAGCGTGTCCTATACTTCCGATAATATTATATGTGGTCGTTACTTCCTCATCCCTCATCACTTTAGAAACGTTATAAGACTTGATTTTTTGGATATTGTCATCTGTTAGTCGCTCACCTTTACTTATTATTACTTCATTTTTTCTGACTATACCTATTGTTTTCGGTATAGATTTTTCGTTTATTTGACGCTGCCGTTCTGTAAGTTCCTCAGAATATAATAAATTGGGTTGCACGTGTCGATAAACTGTACTAATTACTAAATTTTCCTCATTTTCAAACCGTAATTCTGCAAATTGTCTGAGCTTAGTCAAAAAAGACCCTTTATCCAGCAAAGAACTTTTAGGGTAAATCGTTTCGCGATTGGCTGATACCCTTACATTTATCGCATCTAATTTTATTTTATCAACATTTATATTAACAATTCCATTATTATATACTTCGACTAAGAATTGATTGATAAGTTCCTTCATCCTCGATATTTTTGCATTTCGCTCGTTTTTAGGCAAATTTTTAAGCGATTGAATTACTTTTAAGGATACTACCTGCTCTAAACTTTTTTCGTCAAACTTATCAGTATTCAAAAGCTTCAAGCTATCTAATATCGAATTGATTTTTTTTATCGAAATTGCCTCAGCATTTTTGTCAAGTATAAATACAAAATTAGTGTTTTCTCGTGCCTGCCGAACTTCATTTTGATAAGCAGTAGCTGATTTATATATTGGAAAAGGATAGTCTGCCACCAAAGTGCTTCCGCGCCAGTAATAGCCGGGAACTAAATTATATCTGTTTTGCACATCAAACGAAGGATCTATTTGATAAAGGAAAAATATACTACATATTGCAACCGTTGCTAAAATAATCAATATCTTAAATTTTAATGAAAAGCGGGCTTTCGATAGTTCGTCCTTGACTGTATCTCGAGCCGTTATTTTCTGAAATAAGGTTTCCTGATTATTCTGCTTCATTTTATTAAATTATTTATTATTTATACAAATTTAACAATTCAATATAAGAAAACGATATATATTTTTAATTATTAAAACTTAATGAAACAAATTTGATACAATATCGTAAAAGAATATATAAGATAGATTTTATAAAGGAGCAAGAAAATGAAAACAAAACTTTATATATCGCTTTTTTCGATTTACATCCTGACTGTTCTTCTTACTTCTTGTTCTACTATGAAAGAAACAGATAATTATTATGGTTACAACAATAAACCTTCCATTTCAGATAATTCAACCACTGTTAGCAGTGCTAATAACAGCTCCAGTGTTGATAATCCGACCAAAACAAATGATTATTCAAATTACGTTAGCCAGAATCCCCAAAACGAAAGAACAACCGTTGTTGAGAATTACTATTTCTATCATCCTCTGACTTATAGTGGATATTATCCCTGGTGGGCTCCTCCTCGCTATAACTTAGTGTATGCACCATTTTACAGTAGCTTCTATTTGTCTTATGGCTATGATTATTACAATGATTGGTACTATGCATCGAGATACTACCCATATAATTACTCTGTTATTTACTATCCTTACCCGGTTTATTATCCTCATCCTTACTACAATCCCTATTATTACCACCACTATCCCGGTTGGTACCCTGAACATAAGCATACTACCAATAAACCGCGGAAAGATTCTTACAGAGACTTCGGTCCAAGCAGAGGAAGCTACTCTAATGTAGGTGCCACTAACGAAAGCAATCAGCCCGCAAATCGACGTAGCAGCACCGAAAGCGTTCCTTCTACCCAAACAGGTTCAAATACGATTTTTCAGAATGAACCTAAAGATAAAAATGTGCGTTCTTCTGCTCGTCCTACTCCTGATGCTTTCAATACTCCGCGGAATGAACGTTCAAGGGATAATATTTACGATAGAGAAATAAAACAAAGCGATAATCCTAATTCCGACACTAAATACGAAAATTCTCAAAAGGGAGAGCAACCCGCACCTCCAACTCGCAGAACAATTTCTGAACCAGCTCCCGATAGACCCAATAGCGCACCATCACGCGATCGTTTCACTCCAACAAGAAACGAGCAACCTCGTCAGAGCGATCCACCTTCACGTAGTTCAAATAATGATTCAAAACCGGCACAAAATAATAATAAACAAGAACCTGCAAACAAGCGATCAAGATAAATCAAGGTGTTGTTATGAAAAAAACGATAGTTATATTCTTCCTTCTTTCAATCTCTTTTGCCAAAGCACAGTTTATTGAAGATGCCTTACGTTATGCTAACACGCAACATTTTATTACTTCTCGTGCAGCGGGACTTAACGTCTCTTACATAGGTATTTCCGATGATATAAACGCACTTATATCTAATCCTGCTGGATTGGCTCTGATTCCCAAAAACGAGTTTTCCGTAGGTTTTGGCTTTTCTCATATCGGTAATGAAGTCAGTATTTTTAACAAAAAGAGCAATTTTAATGTAAATAATGAATATCTAAGCCACTTGGCTTTAGCTTCTCCAATCAATGGCGATAATGGTATTACAACGGTTGCTGTTGGGTATTTCAAAGATAATGATTTCAAAAATAGTTACGACTACAATGTTTTTAATACCCAGTCGAGCTATATTTTTCAGCAGTCCCAGGCTAAAAAACGTTGGACATATGATTTACTTCTTGCTGATATTAACGGCAATACCAATATCAAAGATTCTCTACGGCAAACCTCTTTTGTTGACGAAACAGGAGGAACCCACAATATTACCGGTGGTGTGGGGCTGGATGTTGGCGAAAATGTCTCTCTTGGTTTTTCTATTACTGGCAAATGGGGCACTTTCGAATATTCAAGAGAGTTTATCGAATGGGATGAACTCAATCTCTATAATAAATGGCAAATTGATGATTTCGATAAACTAATTGTTAAAGAAAAAATCCAGCAAAATGTTTCTGGAATTACTGCTCAATTTGGCTTATTAGGTAAAATCGAAGATTTTATGAGAATTTCCTTCTCTATAAAATTACCAACTTGGTATCAAGTTGATGAAAAATTCTCTGTTTCGCACGATGTGATTTTCGACAAAAATCCACAAGGTATTGTCGATAGGTTCGATACCACCCAACAAGGAAAAAATTCCTACAACATTAGAACTCCTTTTGTATATAGTGCTGGACTTTCTTTTCATCTTTTGGGACTTACTTTTTCCGCAGGAGTTGAGTATCAGGACGTTACTCAGATGAAGTTTTCAGATGCCTCAGCAGAAGTTGCCGAACAGTTTGATGTGTTAAACCGTATGATAATACGCCATCTTGTCGGTCAAACTACTTGGGGCTTTGGTGCTGAATATAAATTCCCTGCTCTTCCGCTCGAAGCAAGAGCAAGCTACGCAAAAACTACTTCTCCGTACCAATTGGACATTCCAAACGCTGCAAAATCTACCTTTTCACTCGGTGGAAGCCTCTATCTATCAAAAGGTGTTCGTATTGATGGCGTTCTTCGCTGGACTGACTTTTCCGAGCAAAGAACTGCATACGGTAATGAAGAAAACACGCTTACTCTATCAAACTATATCTTAAAACAAAAACCGCTGAATATTTTACTCGGTGTTTCTTATAGATACTAAAAATTTTTTTTATTCAATTCTAAAAGGAGCATCATTGCTCCTTTTTTATTTTTTTACAACGTTTGTTTTTATAATTGTTCTTATATCTGTTATGAAAATGGATTATTAGTTGAATTTGTTCCTTTATCTATTTTTGAGTAATTTGCCTTTTTATTTTGTATATTTTTCAATTATTATTATGAAAATATTATTAATTGGTAGTGGCGGGCGCGAACACGCAATAGCCTCAACATTAATTAAATCAAAAAATGTTCATCTGTTTGCCTTGCCCGGCAATCCAGGTATCGCTAAAATTGCTCAGATAGTTCCTCTAAATATAAAAAATCATCAGGATGTTTCTGATTTCTGCACCAATAATTCAATAGATTTAGTTGTTATCGGTCCCGAGCAACCTATTGCTGACGGACTTTCAGACTATCTTCGTTCTGCTGGGATTAATGTTTTTGCTCCTTCACGTTCGGCAGCCCAGCTCGAAACTTCTAAACTTTTTGCCAAACAATTTATGCAGAAATACGGCATCCCTACTGCTCGGTCCTGTGCTTTTGATAAATCACAAAAACAAGAGGCTTTAGACTATATTCGCAAAGGTGAATTTCCTGTTGTTATTAAAGCCGATGGACTTGCCGCTGGCAAAGGAGTTGTTGTTGCCACTACTTCCGACGAAGCTATTCAGGCAATCGAAGAAATGTTTAGTGGCAGTTTCGGCTCGGCAGGCGAAAAAATTGTTGTAGAAGAATTTATGCAAGGCGAAGAAGCATCTATTTTTGCAATTACCGACGGAAACAATTTTGTTACTCTTGCTCCTGCTCAGGACCATAAACGCATTCTTGATGGCGACAAAGGAAAAAATACTGGAGGTATGGGGGCTTATTGTCCTGCTCCGATAGTAACGCCAGAAGTTCTCGATAAAGTGAATTCTCAGATTATTGAACCAACATTGCAGGGAATGGCTGCTGAAGGGCTTCCATATATAGGGTGCCTCTATGTAGGATTAATGATAAATAATGGCAATCCTAAAGTTGTTGAATATAATTGTCGTTTTGGTGATCCAGAAACACAAGCAGTTTTAAGCGTTTTCGAGGGTGATTTTGCCGAACTGCTGTTGTCAGCCGCAAAAGGAAATTTGAATGTTTCCGCGATTAAAAACATTAACCAGGGATTTGCAACTTGTGTGGTGCTTGCTTCAAAAGGCTATCCCGACAAATATGAAACAGGTTTCGAAATAACTGGATTAGACAACATTTCTGATAACATAATAGTATATCACGCTGGAACTAAAGAAATAGACGGCAAAATTTTCACTAACGGTGGGCGGGTCCTCGGGGTTACCTCTCTTGGTGCAACTTTGAAAGAATCTCGGGAGAACGCATATAGAGCTGTTAGTAAAATTCATTTCCAGAATATGTATTGCAGAAGCGACATCGCCGCCAAAGGAATAAAAAATAGTAATTAAAATTTATTTATTCACAATAAATATTGTATAATGAATAGTTCAAACATAGAAAGACCAAAGCCAAAGAATCCCAACGATGCTGCAGACGTGTTCGTTGCTTTTGTCGAAATCGTTAAGCTTTTGCGTCAGCATTGTCCGTGGGATCGCGAGCAAACTAACGAATCAATTTCTCATTTGATTATTGAAGAAGCCTACGAAGCTCTCGATGCAGTTCAAAAGAAAAACGATGAAGAATTTTCGAAAGAACTCGGTGATTTGCTCCTTCATATTGTTATGCACGCAATTATGGCTGAAGAACGTGGTGCATTCAATCTTATCGACGTAATTAACCGAATTTCTGAAAAAATGGTACTTCGCCATCCTCACGTTTTTGGAAATGTTCATGTCAATGGAGAAGAAGAAGTGCTCGAAAATTGGGAAAAACTAAAAAAAACAGAAGGTCGAAAAAATACACTCGATGGTGTTCCGCTTTCGCTTCCGGCTTTGCTGCGTGCTGAACGTATTCAACAAAAAGCTTCACGTGTGGGGTTCGATTGGGATAATAAGGAAGACGTCTGGAAAAAAGTTGATGAAGAATTCGCAGAATTAAAACACGAACTTGCAGTTGGAAACAAAGATAAAGCTTCTGAAGAATTTGGCGACCTGCTATTTGCTCTTGTCAATGCCGCTCGCTTCGAAAAAATTGTTCCTGAATCTGCTTTGCAACAGACTAATTCAAAATTTATAAATCGTTTCCGTTACGTTGAGGAACAAGCCCGCATAAATGGAAAAAAACTTGACGAAATGACACTCGAAGAAATGGATGCATTCTGGAACGAAGCAAAATCAAAAGGAATAAAATAATTATAACTTTTTGCTTTTATTAGAAATATAAATTATTTATTTTTAAATATTACTTTTTGTTAATTTAATTATTCTAACACATGGCTAAAAAAATACGAATTCAAGATGTTCTGCAACCAGGTGATATATTAGCTATTTTAATTATTATTTGCGGTATTCTTATTGCCATATTTCTCGAAGGACTTGCTATTAAGCTCATTGGCATCAGTTCTGCTGTCCTTGGTGCCTTAGCGTTAATTATTATGATTTCACAAAGACTTTCCGAAATTGTCGAATCTAACAAATTTAATATTCCCGAAACTCAAAATATTAAAATGACCGTGATAAAGGATGCTTCCGCTAAACGTCAGACAGTTGAAAACTTTAATCCTTCCATTGATATTGACAAGATTTCTTCCGAACCAACAATGGGTGCCGACGAAGGTTTTCGTATTGTAAGCAAAACTACCCGAAGCGTCTCAAAATCTGAAATTCCACAACCAAAAAACGATTTTGTTCCTCCTGCAAAAAGTGAAGAAAAAATTGAAGACTTAAAAATAGAGCATCTTGAACAACCTATCGAAAAATCCGACAGTGCCGATGTTTTAGTTGATAATAATTCTATCCATTCCGAACCTATAAAAGATAGAGACGAATCGCATATTCCATCTTCTGTGGCTGTTTCTCAAAATGCTGAACCTGAAATAGTTCTTCAAGATCACTCTGCTGAGCTAGCCGAAGATTTTAACAATGCTCAATTGGAAGAAAAAATTGATGTTATTGAAGAATCTCAGCAAGTTGAAGAAATTAATTTAGTTGAAACTCAAAGTGAGCAAATGGCTATCAATCAGGAATCATCTCAATCGCATGAAAATAATGAACCCCAGGAATTTGCTCAACCTCACGAAATTATTTCATCTGATGTTGAACAACTTGATAATATATCCGTAATCCCAGAGCCAGTTATTTCTCATCAAAATCAAGTTGTGAATGAAGAGCCCGAATTGCCATCAGAGAGAACTATTGCCGAAACCGTTGAAGAGCCAACTATTACTGACTTTAAGAAAAAACAAATTGAACTTCCTCAAAATCTCTTTGATGATGATTTGATTGAAATTGATGAACCAAGAAAAGAATTCGACGCACTGCTTTCTCGAATTTTGTATGTTATTCCTCTTGTTATTAAATCCAGAACTACTGCGTTCACTTTTATTAATTTTGAAAAGAATTATCTTATTCTCGAGTCGTATGTTACAAACGTGCCTTCAAAAATAATTGATGATACTAAAATTCCGATGGCTAACGATATTATTAGCCAAATTGCTTTCAATGCCAAACCCGAAATACTAACAGAAATCAACCCTTCTGCAGAACTTGATTTAATCCCATATTACAGCGAACCGTCCGGTACTTCTTCCTTCGTAGGTATTCCGGTTTTTTACGAAAATCAGGTAATTGGAATTCTAACTTGTGATACAAACGAAAATGATGCATACGACGCTGCTACTATAACGTTTTTAGGGCAATTCTCAAAATTGATTAGTGGATTAGTCAAAAGTTATACCGAAAAATATGATTTAATTCGTTCAGATAAAACTTTACGAGCTGTTCAAAAATTCGCCGAAATTTCTTCACAAACTGATGCAACCGAAGAAACAATCTCTCGGGCTCTTTTCGAAGCTATCACTAATTTATACGAGAATTATTCCTTTGGTATTTGTCTGTACGACGAAAAACGTGATGGATACTATATTTACGATTATTTCACTAAATATGAATTCCCTGTCAGATTCCGAAATGAACCGGTCGATTTATTTACAACTTTACTCGGACAATCTATTCTAAAATATCAGACAATTGTTGAGACACCAGTCCAATCCAAAATGTCTCGTGTGTTTGTGAACGAATATCCTTTCGAGACCTCATTTTTTATTTCTATTCCTATTAAATCCGAATCCGGTGTTTATGGGGCAATCTTTTTTGATGGTCCGATGAATGAAATGGATAATTACGATATTGAATTGTTGGAACTGCTCGCTCGCGAAGCCGCTCATTCTATTGATAGATTTAAATTAATTCAACTCTTCCATAAGAGTGCAATTATTGACCCTCACACCGGACTAATGAATAATTACGCTTTCTTCCGTAGGTTAGAAGAAGAAGTATCCCGCGTTCATGATTTTAAATCTACTGTCAGTTTTTGTTTGATTGCCATTGATAAATATGCCGCATATAGCAGCGAAGAGGAAAATGGTAAATTCGAACATATTTTCCGTCATATTGTTTCCATCTTGAATAATTCAGTTCACGAATATGATGTAATTGGTAGGCTCGATACAAATATTATTGGTGCAATTCTGATAGGGCAAAGTGTTGATAAAGCCAAATTCTGGGCTGAAAATATTCGAAACAAAGCTGCTATCTCTGTTCTGGAAATTGATGGACGTCGCTTTACAGTTACTCTAAGCATTGGAATTGCCCAGATTTCTCCAGCAGACGATATCGATTCACTGCTTGATAATTGCAACCGCGTGCTTAATATTGCAGCAAGCAAAACTAACTGTGTTCAGGTTTATCATTAACATTAATAAAATGTTTGCAGATTTTTTCAAAAAGTATTATTTTTGTAAACGAGTTGGGCTCTTAGCTCAGTTGGTCTAGAGCGCTTCCTTGACACGGAAGAGGTCGCTGGTTCGAATCCCGTAGAGCCCACTCTTTTTTTTTCGGTGTGTAGCGCAGTCCGGTAGCGCACTACGTTCGGGACGTAGGGGTCGCTGGTTCGAATCCAGTCACACCGACAAACAAAAGACCGAAGCTAACTTGCTTCGGTCTTCGTGTAATGAATTATTTTCTTAATTTCACCAATTCCACCATTCAAGCTGCAATTCCGGGAAAATACTGTTACGCTTTTCCACTTCTTCAAGATAGTTTATTTCTTCTGATGATAGTTCACCATATTCACAAGCACGTTCCAACATATCACATAAACGGTTGAAATCAGAATTATGAAAGAAAAATCGGCTCTCTGCATAATCTTTTGCTGATTTCGTATAAATTAAAAATTGCCAGTCAGATGAATGAAGCAGCATTAGCTCTCTTAATGCTTGCAACCCGATTCTCTTTTGAAGAGGGGAGTAGTTTGAAACTGGATATTTATCAAAGATATTCTTTAGCCGTAGTTCGTTGTCGTAAATATTCTGCCAGGTCCACACATTTTCCGAGTTGCTCCATACATCATGATTGTTGTTCACACCCCACGAACCTTCCGGCAATCCAATAACTTCTTTAGGCTGGATTTTAAACAGTTGTTCGCTTGCTGTTGCCGGCTTCAACCATGGAGAATGATTTAACCCGCGTAATACATACCGAATAAATTCAGGACCCTCGAACCACCAGTGTCCAAATAATTCCGTATCGAATGGAACGCAAAGCGTTGCAAATTTTCCGGTCTTGTTATAATAATAGTTCGTTGTATTTTCCATATTATGGATAAAATGATTGGCTTGCAGGTCAAGTTTTTTCCATATCCAATCAGGATGATATTGAGCTTTGTACTGCATATCAGCCTTTACATCTGTTACTCTCCAATAACGAAGCATTGAACCAAGATGGCGTTTATGAAAATCAAGATAGTCGGGCTCTCCCGGATATCCCACTTCTCCACTCCACACCTGCATTGCAATATCGCGATGACGAGTAAAGCAAACGGCTGTTCCATATTCTACTTTTTCACTCGAACTGACTTCATATAACCGAAGAGGTGATTTATCAAAGTTCCACGGCTCAGGAATAAACGCCGGCGAATGTATAGGAACAAAATGTTCCGGATTAGCTTGAAATTTCCCGATTGGATATGAATTTTCAATCAATTTCTGGTCAATAACAAAATATTTGATGTTATGTCTGCTCAAAAACTGTTCTATTCCGGGACGTAAGTGCCGTTGATTAAATGGTGCCACCGGCACATATGATTTCCATTCATAAGATGGACGATATGCACATTCCGGTAACCAAATTCCTCTCGGTTCACGCCCAAAATGCTTTTTATAGTTATTTACTGCCGCCTCTATTTGTAAATTTATACTTCTGTCGAAACCAAGCAAAGGTAAATATCCGTGTGTGGCACCGCAGGTCATTATCTCGATGGCACCTTCGTCTTGCAGCTTTTTTAATGCTCCAATTACAGTCTTACCATATTTATTTTTGTAATCATCAAGCCGTGCTTCATACCATTGAGCCCACCAGTTGGCAAGATATATACTATGGGCATCCCAACCCCACTTCTTAAAGTCTTCGGCGTCTTTTCTCGCTGCTTTGATTTTTTCAAGACAGTAGTCCTCGAATATCTTTTCAAAATCTTTATGCTCTAACTGCTCACACAATACAGGTGAAATATCGATTGTTACTTTGGGATATATATTTTCATTTAACAAATCATTAAACACATTTAACAATGGGATGTAACATTCTGCGACTGCTTCGGAAAGCCAATCAACTCCGTGAGGCCAGCTTCCGTGATGCAACACCCACGGCAAATGCGTATGAAGTATAAGCACAAAACTACCTGATTGCATAGAATACCTTTAAGCTTTGAAGTACCATTGCTTCAAATTATCATTTTATTTCCATTTTTCAAAACATTATATATTTAGCGTTGTTTAATAGATGAAATATTATTAATGATGTTTCATTTCTTTTCACACTATAAATGTTTTTAATTCGTAACTAATTTTACTTCCTTTATTAACTATTATTTACTTTTTCTTGGTGTATTATGAATGGCGAAAAAATTACTGTTGAAAACGGGAAATTAAACGTTCCCGACTATCCAATTATTCCATTTATCGAAGGTGATGGCACTGGCAGAGACATCTGGCGCGCATCTCAAAGAGTGTTCGATGCAGCAGTGGAGAAAGCATATTCGGGCAAAAGGAAAATTGTCTGGCGTGAAGTCTATGCAGGCGAGAAGGCTTACAACTTAACTGGAGAATGGCTTCCCCAGGAAACTCTTGATGTAATTAAAGAACATATTATTGCTATCAAAGGACCTCTTACTACTCCCGTTGGAGGAGGTATTCGTTCGCTCAATGTTGCTTTGCGTCAGTTGCTGGATTTGTATGTTTGCTTGCGACCAGTTCGATGGTTCGAAGGAGTTCCCTCACCTGTGAAAAACCCTCAGCTTTGTGATATGGTGATATTCCGTGAAAATTCCGAAGATATTTATGCTGGCATTGAATGGCTTGCCGGCACCGACGAAGTGAAAAAGCTTATAAAATTCCTTCAGGAAGAAATGGGTGTCCGTAAAATTCGCTTCCCTGAAACTTCATCAATTGGTATTAAACCTATTTCAATGGAAGGCACCAAACGGCTTGTCCGTGCTGCTATCGAATATGCACTTAATAATAATCGTCCGTCAGTTACTCTTGTTCATAAAGGTAATATTATGAAATTTACCGAAGGAATGTTCAAAGAGTGGGGATACGACGTTGCCGAACAAGGATTTGGTTCTAAAGTATTTACCTGGCGGCAATACGAACATATCAAAGCGGAAAAAGGTGCCGACGAAGCCGATAGAATTCAGGCAGAAGAACTTTCAAAAGGCAAATTATTAATTAAAGATTTTATTGCTGATGCATTCCTGCAGCAAATTCTCACCCGACCTGCTGAATATTCTGTTATCGCAACAATGAATTTAAATGGAGACTATATTTCTGATGCTCTTGCAGCTATAGTTGGTGGCATCGGTATTGCACCCGGAGCAAATATTAATTATGAAACAGGGCACGCTGTCTTCGAAGCTACTCACGGCACAGCTCCTCGTTATGCAGACCAAGATAAAGTTAATCCCGGCTCTGTTATTCTCTCCGGTGTTATGATGTTCCAACATATCGGCTGGAATGAAGCTGCCGATCATATTGTTAAAGGCATTGAGCAAACAATTGCCCAAAAACGCGTTACTTATGATTTCCATAGGCTAATGGATGGTGCCACGCTTCTGAAATGTTCAGAATTCGGTTCAGCCATTATCGAAAATATGTAAGTCGAAATTTTTTGAGTGAGAGGTTACATTTTGTAACCTCTTGTTTGATTACAGATTTTGATATTTCTGATAAAAAAGGCTGATTTTTTTTCTAAATCAGCCTTAATTGAAAACATAGTTAAATATCTATACGGTTACCAGCCATACCCAATATTTACGCCAAATCCTAATGCATCATAACCTAAATAGTCAATATCGCTAACGATAAATCCAAGACGAACTATTGGTTCCACAAAGAAGTTGCTGCCTTTCCCAAATAGATCGTTAAATTTATAGGCTACTTCACCGCCTACTACAACCATAGTCCCGCCATAATCCAAATTTAATGGATTTGGACCTGTATAATCCCAGAAACTAACCCGAGCCATCGGTCCTACTGATAAACCAGAAATTGGAGTTCTGTCATCTTGAATGACATCTTTTAAATACCATCTGTATGAAGCACCAATACCATAAGCACTCCAGTATTCGCTGTAGTTATAATACGATCCAAACACAGTAAATGAATTTGTTGGCGACATCTTTTGTTCGTATGTAAAATTGAAAACCTTGCTTACAAGCAAGTCAATCGGGTCAGCAGATATCGCCTTGTCGAACTGAGCAAAAATCGAAGATGTTGAAAAAACAACAAATAGCAAAGATAGTAATGCTTTTTTCATAATAACTCCTGATAAAATGATACTGCTAAAATAAGAAAATAATTAATACAAAAAATAAAATTTATCGTTAAGTTGAAATATTATTTCTCTTTTGAGCAAGGACAAATAACAGGTTGCAGTACTTTAGAGATTTCGTATTCTGAAAATGGCTTGAATTCAACGATCCGCTTTTTTAATTGCTCATACCCTCTTGATGCACCATCGGTATTTCTCACCCAGTAGTCCAAAGCTTGTTCATCTGAATATCCACAAAATTGCTTCAATATTGCTGCTGCAACATACCCAGACTGATGCCATCCATTCCAGCAGTGAAAATAAATAGGTCCCTTCCGTCTTTGAGTTATTACTTCATACACCATCTCTATTATTTGCTTCATTTCTTCTGAATTATTTCCACTTATCTGTCTGTATTCTAATTTGTTATTCCCAACTGTTACTTCTTTAGCAGATGACGCAAAGTTTTTTGCATAAAGATATACAGCCCCGGAAAATCCTTCCTTACATAAATTTTCCAATCCATCGCTTGGCAAAGGATTTTGATTTTCCCTTTTGTTAAACTTATGATAAAAATTATTTGCACCGCCCCGATAAGCTATCCCGTACAATATCGTTCTCATATTTCTTGTTCCATAGAGACTATCGAATCCATTGCCATTGTTGTCTGTAATCTTCTCTTCCACACATTGAACTTTATACCGATTTTTATAATATTTTATCTGTTCATCTAAAGAAAAAAATTCAGCTCTGCAATTTGAGAATATTGAAAAATGAATTATTAAATATAAGATTGCTGTTAAAATAAATTTCATAAAAATAATCTCTGAATCTGTAACTAATTAATAGTATAAGTTGTTTAATTATTGAGATGATAAATTACTAATTTTTTGTTAATTTTGTAAACTAATTATGATATTTATTTTTCATAAAATAGAGTGGTCCAAAATGAAAAATTCAATTTCAAAAGTATTTTTGATTGCGGCGCTTTTTGCTATTTTCGCGCCTTGCATATCTTTTGCTCAAATTTACAATAGTTTGTACGAAAATCCTACCAAACAAGAGAATTTTTATAAAATTCAAAGTGCTAAAAACAACTTTTACAACAATATGCCCGAAGATCAACGCAAAGGTTGGAAACAGTTTAAACGTTGGGAATATTTCTGGGCTCCTCGTGTATATCCAACAGGTGAATTTCCTCAGGCAATTGAACTTTTCAAAGAATGGCAGCGCTATCAGGAAGGTTTCAAAAAAATTAATTCCACTCAAAGCCGCACTTGGCAACTCATTGGTCCGGTTGAACGTCCCGGTAGTCTTAATTCCAGCGTTAGAGATCAGGGCTTAGGAAGAGTTAATGTCGTAAGATTCCATTCTTCGCGTCCAAATGATATTTGGGCTGGTGCTGCTACTGGTGGTGTTTGGCGTTCAACTGACAAAGGCAAAAATTGGTTCAACTATCCAAAAACTGAAATAATGTCCTTGGGCGTTTCCGATATTCAAATTGCTCGCAGTAATCCAAACGTTATCTATGTTGCTACCGGCGATATGGACGGTTCATCAGCCGCTCAGAATTATTATGGTGTTGGCATTATTAAATCTACCAATGATGGACAGACTTGGGAAATCACCAATGCTGCTTATGCACTCGAAGATAGAAAACTTTTCGGCAAAATGTTTGTTTCCCCAACTGACGAAAATGTTGTTGTTGCAACAAGTAACTCCGGCATAATCAAAACTACCGATGGCGGTAAAACCTGGTTCAACAAACAAAGCGGTTTCTTTATTGATTTAGAGCAAAAACCCAATAATCCTAACGTTCTTTATGCCTCTACATTTACATATTCTTCCTCAGGAACTGATATTTATAAATCTACTGATATGGGCGAAACTTGGCGCAAAGTGCAAAACATCCCAAATGCTATTCGTACCGCTATTGAAGTTACTCCTGCCGATCCAAATATGGTATATGCTTTAAGTGCTGAAAGAAATACAATGCAATTCCTTTCTTTGATTGCTTCCGAAGATGCTGGTGAAAACTGGACAACTCTCTATCAAAAAGGCGATGGGCTTAATCTTCTTGGTTGGAACAGCAATGGCAAAGATATGAATAAAGGACAAGGACAATACGATTTAGCTCTTGCTGTTTCTCCAACAAACCCAAGTGAAATTTACGTCGGTGGAGTTAATATCTGGAAATCTCAAAGTATGGGTTCGACTTGGCAAATCGTTGCTCACTGGTATGGTGATGGTGCCCCACAAGTTCACGCCGATATTCACGATCTTATTTTTGCGCCCGATGGCAGACTTTACGCCGGACACGATGGTGGTATTGATTTTACTACTAATGGTGGGAATTCCTGGACTTTTATTAGTGATGGTATGTCCATTACCCAATTTTACCGTATTGGTATAAGCGAGGCAGACCCTAATCTGTTTATTGGTGGTTCTCAAGATAATGGATCAAGCCTATTAAAAGAAAACAATTGGTTGCACGTTCTCGCTGGCGATGGAATGGATTGTGCAATAGACCCAAATGATGCTCGTAGAATATACGGTTCACTCTATAATGGTGATTTTCGCCGTTCTACTGATGGCGGTGCCTCATTTACAAATATGATTAATCAATATCAGACTAATGGGGAATCTGGTGCTTGGGTTTCTCCATTAGCTCTTGATCCACAAAAACCTAATGTTGTATATGTCGGTTACTTTAATGTCTGGCGTTCTCTTGCTTATGGTTCGGCTGGTTCATTTGTCAAGATTTCAAATTTCGGAACTAATACGACTCTGCAAAATATAGCGGTTTCGCCAACTAATTCTAATTATGTATATGCCTCTACTTACACTACTGTATGGAGAACCACTGATAATGGCATTTCTTGGTCCCAATACTTTACTTCCGATTTAGCTATTTCAGATATGGAAGTAAGCCCTCTCGACCCAAATGTAGTATATTATACTAAATCTGGATTCCAACGCGGCAATAAAGTTTGGGTTTTCGATGGAAATAAGCATACTAATTTATCTGGCAACTTGCCAAACGTTCCTGCAAACTGTATCGCTTACCAACCTGATTCTCCTGATAGAATTTACGTTGGTACTGATGTCGGGGTGTTCTATTCTGATTATGGCTCAAATGTTTGGGAACTTTTCGGTGCAAATCTTCCGAATGTTATTATTAATGATTTGAAAATTAATAAATCTACTAAAGAAATTTATGCTGGCACCTGGGGACGTGGACTTTGGAAAACACAACTTTTAGACTGCAATTTACCTAAACCAAACATAAGTGTTATCGGTAATACTTCTTTCTGCCAGGGAGATAGCGTTATTTTGGTAGCCGATGTTCAAGATGGCTTTGTTGTTTGGAATACTGGCGAAACTACTAAATCAATTGTTGTTAAAACTGATGGTAACTACTCCTTTGTTCATTCTTATGGTGGTGAATGCAATGCTAAATCTGATATTATTACAGTTACTGTTTTCCCAACACCTGAACTGACTATCAACAAATCCAAATCACCTGCACTCTGTATTGGTGATAGCGTTACTTTAACTGCTCGGATTGGTTTTAATAATTATAAATGGAATAATGGAGTTGAAGGACGAAGAATTACAGTTAGCGAAGCCGGCACTTACTATTGCACTGCTGAAACTGGTGATGGTTGCAAGGTTGTCTCTGAATTTGTTGAAGTTTCTTTCCACCCAATTCCACCAAAACCTACTATAACAGAGGAAAACGAATTTCTCGTGGCTTCACCTGCTAATAAATATCGCTGGTATTTGAATAAAAAACTCATCGAAGGTGCAACCGAGCGCAAATACCGCCCGCTTGTTCCCGGTAAATATGCTGTTGAAGTTGCGGAAAGTGGCGATTGCTACACAATGAGCGACGAATACAATCTCATTACAAGTGTTGATAATGAATGGGCTTCTGAACCCCAGATTATTTTATCACCTAATCCTACTCGTGGCATTTTCACCCTTAAAGCAAATTTGAATAATGATGTTTCTGCTCAAATCACTATTTCAAATATTGCTGGACAAGAAATTATGAAAATAAACACTAATTCCACAAACAACGGTATTCTTCAGACAATTGATTTAACTTCTCAACCATCTGGTACTTATTTCATTAAAATTACCACCCCTAAATCAGTCACAGTTGAAAGAATTATCAAGCAATAAAATAGATTGGATTTAAATAAATTTCGAGCAGCCACCTATTGGCTGCTCTTTTTTTATTAACTTTATGCTTTTTTATTTCTTTAATTCTAACTATTTTATACTATATAAATCCCGTTTTTTTCGAGGTCCTTATGAAAAACGTTTTGAACGAAATCCATTCCTTTTTAAACCAATTCGAGCAATATATTATCAAACTGAATTCTGAAAATGCTGTAAAGTTGCTTGAATTAAGTGAAATGTTGGTCGAAAGCAATGAAATTTCCTTTGCTGATAAGCAATTCCTTCATAAGTGGCTACTCTTTACTGGTAAGCATAATTATATATCTCTTCTCGAAACCGAAGAGCAACGATACAATTGGGCGGAATATGCTTGCAAAATAATTCAGGCAAGCGATTTTTCCTTCAACGACCTTCTGCGTTATAGGGCAGAAGAACTTTCTCAAAAAGCATTATTTATTGATATGGGAAAATTTACACCAAAACGTTTTAGCTACGAACAAGTATGGCAACAATCAAAAGAAATTGCTACTGCTATCTTCAAGAGCGTTCAAGGCTTACCTCGTTTAGCTATTTTCTGCGAAAATTCTCCCGAAAGTGCTATCGTCGATATTGCTGCACTCGCCTGGGATATTCCTGTTTCTCCTCTGAATGTCCATTTTACTAACGACGAACTTACCTCTATTTTCAAAATGATGAATTTCAATGTTGTTGTTACCGACACTCTGGATAGAATTCGCCAGATTGAAGAAATTTCCAAAAATTTATTGATAAAACCGATTATTCTTCATATTAACGAAAGTATTAAGGAACTTACAAATCATACTTACCTTCCACGTTATATTAAAACTATTAGCAATAAAGAAATTGATCTTATTCTCAACAAACGTAAACGCTTCTCCATAGATCAGGTAATTACTGTTATGTTTACTTCTGGCAGCACCGGACGCCCCAAAGGTGTTTCGTTCTCCAACTATAACATTGTCAGCAAAAGATTTTGCCGTGCAGCAGCTTTACCCTCAGTTGGTAATAATGAAGTTTTGCTATGTTATTTGCCTCTATTTCATACTTTTGGTAGATATTTAGAAATGACCGGTATGATTTATTGGGGAGGCACTTACGTTTTCGTTGGAAACACTTCAGCAGACAACTTGCTTTCTTTATTTTCCAAAGTGAACCCAACAGGATTTATCAGCGTTCCAATCCGTTGGATGCAAATCTACGACAAAATTATGGAAGAAACAGAAAATTTAACTTCAAGAAAAGAAATAAGAGAGAAAATCACTTCAATTGTTGGAAAAAATCTTCACTGGGGACTTTCCGCTGCCGGGTATTTAGACCCTAAGATTTTTTCTTTCTATCAGAAGCACGATATTGAGCTATGTAGCGGATTTGGTATGACCGAAGCCACCGGTGGCATTACTATGACTCCACCAGGACGATACGTGAAAGGCACTGTCGGGAAACCACTACCCGGCGTCTATACCAAATTCGCTGAAAATAACGAAATGCTGATAAGCGGCCACTACGTTGCCCGCTATCTCGATACTCATCCAATAGGTTCGGTTATTCCATTCCCTTCGAACACAGACGAAGACTACTGGTTGCCTACTGGTGATGTTTTTGTTGTTGATAGTCAGGGTTATTATTCAATTGTTGATAGAGTTAAAGACATCTATAAAAATAATAAAGGGCAAACTATCTCTCCAAAAAATGTTGAGAACAAGTTCGATGGAGTTCCGGGTATCAAACGCACTTTCCTTGTGGGTGACGGAAAAGCATATAACACTCTTCTGATTGTTCCGGACTACCAGGATCCTTTATTCAACGACGAAAACATTAAAAACAACCCTAGAAATTATTTCCAGAAAATAGTTACCGAAGCGAACCGTAATTTAGCTACTTACGAAAGAGTTGTCAATTTTGAGATTTTGGAAAGAGATTTCTCTGTTGATTTCGGCGAACTTACTCCAAAAGGCTCATTCAACAGAAAATCTATAGAGAAAAACTTTTCTGATATTATCGAAAAACTTTATTCAAAAGATGTGATCGAACTGTTTTTCGATAATTTAAAAATCATTATTCCAAAATGGTTCTATCGCGATCTCTCTATTTTAGAGGAAGATATTGTCGTCTATAATAATGGATTAATCAATAAAGAAACTTCTCTCTATCTTACTATTGAACGGATCTCAGACAATAAAATTCAAATAGGCGACTTAATTTATGAAATCGAAGGCAATACAATTGATTTAGGTTCTCTTGCTTTGCAACCAAAGTATTGGATTGGGAATCCCAATCTCTTTGTTTTTGCACCTGTCAAAGCCAATTTCGACCATCGCAATAAATCAATCAGCACAAAAATTCTTTGCGATTTCAATAATAGAAATTCTTATTCCGAAGACCTTTTTACCAATATTCGTGGGATTAGAAATAATCAACTACTTGAGATAAATAACCTTATTTGCAGAATTTTTTATTCCGAAGACACAAAAGCATTAGAAGAACTAACAAAATTATCCAAAATATTTACAAGCTTCGACGAAATTTCTTTAGAAATTGTTCGATTCCGTATTCAGGCACTTGCCTACCACCCAAACGAAGAAATTCGTTGTCTGGCTTACCGGACCATTTTGCAAAACGATGAAATTGCAGAAACAGAAAAAATCTTCCCCGCTTTTCTTGAATCCGGTCTTACTTTTCTCAATAATAAATCTATTGAAATTATTGCTTCCAGCAAGTTTGAACGCCGCCGCCTGAATGCTCTTCGAAAAAGATTGCTCTTCTATCGCGAAAACCTTCCTTGGCCTCAATCCGATACACTGCATAAGCAGTTTGAAAGTATCTTTAAATTATTAGTTGATTTTGTCAAATATAATCCTGAATATTATCCGACTGTTCGCTTTGAATTAGCCAACTGGGTTCTTCATAAAGTAGATCCACAACTTTCTTCCATAGCAGCAAAATATTTCTGGATTCTGTCCTGTGAATATGAAAATAGTTTGGAAGAACAAAAATTCTCTAAATTCCCGAGCGACTGGTGCAATAAAATTATTTTCGAAGATAGCCTTTCCGACCAGGAAATTGAGAATATCAAGCGTGTTCTTCTGGATACCACATTTTTGAAACAGTCAATTACTCTTGCCTTCGAAGAAAACGATTTCGATATCTCAGAAATTAGCGACGATGGCGTCTGGGTCTCTAAAATCAGCAGCATTACTCAAAATCAAATTTATCGTATAAGCGTTAATACACAGCAAGGTAAGCATTACGACATACAAACTATCATTAACGACAATATTTCCGACGAGAGAAATCTTGAAACTATTCTTTGGCTTGTTGCTGTCTCTGGTTATCCCGATGGTCCAAGCGTTTTGCCCTCGCTCGGTTGTGCTCGTCCCGAACTTCAAGCTCGCAGTATGGAATTCCTTGGTGATTTAACCGTCTGGGAAAAGTTACGCCAGATTTCTACCCTTAAAATGTACGGTCAGCCCTTTCCTAAGCTCAATATTCTCAAACGCCTCTATACCGAAGGGCTTTCAGCTTTTGTTCGTGCCTGGCGATATAGCGGACATAAGATAATACCCGGAAATGTTAATCCATCAAATGTAGTTGTTCCCGAAATTGATTTTCGTGACGGTGCAACTATCCTTTCGCTTGCCGGATGGAAATATTTCGATAACTATTCTTCTTTAATTAATCCTATGATTGATAATTTCTATCGTAAAGCAATACACCATTATTCCTGGATTAGAGAATTTTTAGATATTAACTGGATTTTTAATGCAATTATGGAGGCGCTGGGCGAAGACGAAGCCATTACTGTTCTTAACAATTTGCTCGAAGAACTTTCTTATAACGATATTTTATTCTCCGGTAAGTCTTTAAAACAGGAACTTGTTAAATACATAGATTTTATAAACAACAACTATTATATGCCACTTCCGCTTATTTATGCTATTGATAAATATTATGAATGGCAAAATTCTAATCCTAATGCTATTCCCGAAGCCAAAGAGCAATCAATTATCGAACTCTACCATCTGTATCGTCTCGATAGATACCCCGAAATTGCTCGTTATCATCTTTATCGCCATACTTACTTCGCCTACAAAGGTTTTTACGTTCGTAACGCTTTCGACAAACTTCTCTTGCAAATGAATAAAGAGAAAAATGTTCCAGCTACTCAGCTTATCGAACTATCCGAATTGCAAAGCACTCTCGAAGACCCTATCGACAGAGAAATATTCTCAAAAATGGTATTCCCTGGCTATACCAAATCCTTGCAATACGACATTGCAAAGTTCGAAGAAAAACGTGATTTGTCCCTGATTGTGAAAACTACGTTCAAAGATAATTTTGGCGATAGCTACATCTTCCGGCAACCCATCGAACCAGCTGAAATCGGTATTCTATATCGTTTGTTCTATAAAGAAAAACTGACTAAGGTGATATCAGAGCAAGACCAGTTCCTTGTGCTTTTCGACAGCAACGATAGAATTATCGGTGGAATTATTTATCAAATAAAAGAAGATAATTCTTGCACTCTCGATGGTATTGTCCTTGCTACTCAGTATCGTGGACGTGGTCTCGGTCGGGCTATGATGGAAGATTTTATCAACCGAATGTATAGCCAGGGTATTGATATTATCAAAACTACCTTCTATGTAGAAGCTTTCTTCTCAAAATATGGATTTAAAGTTGATAAACGTTGGGGACTTCTTGTTAGAATATTGAACAAAGATAAATATTTAAGATAATATTAATTTGTCTTTGTCTTGAAAAATTTTGTTTTCAATTTCTGGATTAATGAAATATTTTCTTCGATAAAAGAAGAATCCAATACATCTACGTGCGGTATTTCTTCAATCTCAATTATTGGATTTGTTTCTGGATAAAGCATAATGTAATTACTTTTGGGCATCTCTTCTGTTATTTCATCAATAATGCGGATAAAATCTAATGAAAATGAAATGCTCTTTGAACGTGCTTTTACAAATATTATAATATCGTTTTCAGTAAATTTATCAGCAAAACTTCTGAATTCATCTATAGAACTAACTAATTCAAACATAGCATTGCCAAGAATTCCGCTTGTTTTGCATTGTTGAATAATGCTTAGCTTTGTTGATTGCAAACAGATAAAATAAATTTGTGCAGATGAATACTTGCTGATATTGTTTAGTATTTCAAGCCATCTTTTGAAACCAACTTCATATTGAGCATTTTCACCAACAAACACATAAATTTTATTTGTCAAATTTATTAGTTGATTCAACTTTGCAACCATTATAGTTTGATTAGTTGCCTCAATTACATTATCTGTTTTCCTGCCAAAAAAAAACTCCGATGCTTTCGATTTCCCGGTCCACCCAAGTATTGTTAAATTTATCATCATTTCTTTCATTGCGCGAATAATTCCATTCGTAACGTTTGTATCGAGCCTTGTTGTTGGTGTAATAGATTTTTTACCCGGATATACCAATTTTACATAAGTTTGAATTGCTTTTGTGCTTTGAAGTATTCTTTTTTCCGTTGTATCGTCCTCAATAATTACCGATAGTGGAAAAATTGGTTGCTCGTCCTCGTTTTCGCCACGGCACGCAATTGCTAAATCAAGCAATTTATCTATACTATTCGGATTTGAACACGGAACTAATATTCTCATCGGTTCATTTGTTGTTACATCTTTTTTCTCTTGCTCTTCAATGGCAAGTTTTCTTCCTGCGCGCTCTGTTACAAATGATGCAAAAAGACAAGTAACTAATATCAAAAGTATCGTTCCATTCAACACATTTTCATCTAAAATTCCTGCTTTGTAAGCTATCATTATTACCGCGATAGTTGCAGCCGCGTGCGAAGCACTTAGTCCAAAGATAAAATCTGCTTCATTTTTGCTAAATTTGAATAGTAACTGTGTTGAATGTGCCGCTAAATATTTGCTCAGTAGAGCCATAATTGTCAATGTTCCTGCAACGATTAAAGAAAAATAACCCGTTGCAAGCACTTTTATATCAACTATCATCCCTACATTAATTAAAAAAAAAGGAATAAACAATCCACTTCCTACAAGATGTATCCTTTGCATTAATGCTGAATTATGTGGTATTAGCTTACTGAATGCCAAGCCTGCCAAAAACGCCCCAACTATTGCCTCTATTCCGGCTACTTCCATCAACATACTCGACATTACAAACATTGCGATCACAAATATAAACTGCGAGTAATTCTCTTCTTCAATGTTCTTAAAAAACCAAAGAGCTATCTTAGGTATTATAAATAAGATAAAAATAGATACCAATGCTAACAAAACAATAAATTTTACCCAAAACCAAAATGTTAATGACCCGTGATAGTAATTCATTATCACGCCAAAAGCCATAAGCACCGCCGTGTCGGTAATAATTGTTCCACCTACAACAGTTGTTGTGCTTCTCGTTTGAGTTAGCCCCAAACGCAATGCAATTGGATATGCTACAAGCGTATGTGTCGAAAACATCAACGCAATAATTAATGATGCTATTTCGCTATATCCAAGCACAAAATGCGACAGCAAATAACCAAGCACAAGCGGAATAGTAAATGTTGCTATCCCAAATAGCACACTGTATCTTTTGTTTGTTTTGATTTGCTTTAAATCAAGTTCAAGCCCTGCTAAAAACATTATGTACAGTAGCCCAATCGAACCCAACATTATAATGCTGTCGTCTCTGTCTAAAATGTTTAAACTGTGTGGTCCGACAATCATTCCAGCGATGATCAATCCCACAATACTCGGAATTTTTAACTTTTTGAATAATACAGGAAATATCAACACAATTAGCATAAGTATGGCGAACTCTGCTACTGGATTTTTGATAGGAAAAATGTGTTGAAATATTTCCATTAGTAATTGAATTTAGTAAAACAATTTCACTAAATTAAAATAATGAAAAAAAATTAAATAATTCAAATTTTTATTCAGTCAAATTATTCTTTCTTTCTAAACACAATAATTAATACTACTGAGAAAGCAAGTGTTAATAATGTTATCCACATTCCACTTACTAATTTATCGGAATGTGCTATAAGCTCTACAGTGTGTTTACCTGCTGGTAGTGCTATGCTTCTCAAACAATAATTGGCACGAATTATTTCAGATTCTCTTCCGTCCACTTTAGATATCCACGATGGGTAATATATTTCACTCAAACAGAGCAAGCTTGGCTTATCACAACTTGTTTCGACTACTATCGAATTTGGGGAATAATGAGTAATTTTTGCAACTCCTGCAAAATTTGTGTCAATCTCGTTTGGTAAATTAACACTCGGTTGCTTTTCTATTACTGCAATTTTAGAGTAATCTATCACTTCGTTTTTCATAAAGTCAGCTACTTTTTCACTTTCGACTACTCTTGCAGAACCAACAAGCCACGCTCTCGGCATACGGTCTGTTCGCTCAGCAAAATATGGCGACATCCTCATTGTGTCAATCGCTATTTCGTATCTTACATTGAATAATTTGTGAATTTCGTTCCGGTTCAGTGGAGGCACATTCCGTTCCAATACTAACGGATTGTATCCTTCAAGTAGTTCAATTCCCGAAATCATACCTTGATTGCGTTTCATTGCCATAAAAGGCGGATTGTAAATCCTTGAATTTACTCTGAAAATATTGTCTGGATAATTTGACTTGAACGCTTTCAGGGTTTGTTCTGGAAGTTGATATTGCTTCGAATAATCTTCCTTTGAACGATTAAAATCAGCCCCAGCTACATATAAATCAATAAATGCAAGCAAAGCCAAAATTATTGCAGCAATCGATATTGATAATCTCTTCTTGCTTGCTAAATATATAATTACGAATGTTGAAACAACAAAAAATAATGCAGTTGCTCCGTAATTCTGAATTATCGAAACTGAACTATCTTCAAAACTAAAAAATGACTGCAAAATCCCGGTTGCTGTCAGTAGCGCAATAAGCAGAGGAAATGCTGTTGCTACCATAATTTGCTTGAAGTTGAAATCGCACAGCTTATCAATTGCCAATCCCGCAATTAACGAAAAGCCAAACGCAATCGCAAATGCCATTCTTGCTGGCATTCTGAACTGGGAGAAAAACGGTAATTTATGAAACAAATAATACAAAAATCCATTGCTTCCCATCGCAAATATCAATGCAAACAGCGAAAAAGTAGCTAAAAAAGCTACCATTCTGTTGGTTTTCATCAATCCAATTATTCCGACAAACCCAAGTATTAAAGTTCCAACCCCAAAGTAATAAGCAGTTTCCCAGTAATAATAATATGGTAAAGTGATAACTTTGCCTTCACTTGTATTCTTTTTCAACTGAAATGGAACTTTGGGATTTGCACTTGCATCATAATAACCGAAAAATTTAGGAACAACTGATGTAATTATCTGCGGTAATTCGAGCGAACCTTCCGAAGCTGCCTCAAATGACATTTCTTGCCTACGTGAGTTCTCTGCTAACTCGCTTGATGGCAAATATTGAATTTGAAATATTCCAGCCGCTATAATAAATGGCAATAATGACGCAACTATATATTTTATGATAGAATTCGAAGTAATTGTTTTTTTAATAATATCGGCAATCAAATTCCATATGAAATACACTCCCAGGAAAAGTGAAATAAATAGTGTCATTTGAGGATGGCCGGATAGCATTACCATTCCCAGCAATAGCCCGGAAATTACTGCCGATACAATTGAACTTTGTGAATTTGCTTTATGGTAATACATAAATATTAATGGAAACCAAGCTAAATGCATTACAATCATTGGATGTATCGCGTGGCACACAAGCAAAAATGAAAATGAATAAGTTATTGCCGAGAAAATTGCTCCCCATAAACTTACTTTTAAGTTTTTCATCAATGCAAACATCGAAATCTGGGCAATAAAAAAGTGAATTATCAATGATAATTCAAGCATTTTTACTGGCAAGGTTCCTTCCGCTCCGACAAATAACGTTAATATTCTATTCAATGGATAGAAGAATCCGACCTGCAAATCTGCCAAAAATGGCATTCCTGCAAATGCAAAAGGATTCCAAAGCGGTATTCTTCCCTGTGCAAACTCCCTTGCTGCAAATGTCTGAACAGGATATATATACTCGGCAAAATCTTCCCACAAATATGCACTTCCAAACAAATGCTCCCAAAAGAAAATCGCTGTCGTTAAAAGAAATACCCCAATTGCTATATACCAGTAGAAACCTGACTTGACTTCAATAGCCTTATTTTTCTCAGTTTGCTTTGTTTTCATCTTAATATCAGTGAATAATTAAACAAAACTGCAATTTAAAAAGAAAAAAATAATTCATAATATAAAAGTTAATCTCTCGTCTATATGAACGTAGAGTAATGTAAAACAAATTTATGTAGTATAATGCCGATTTACACTTACAAATGTGAACAATGTGGTGCAAAATACGAAATTTTCCACAAAGTTCGCGAAGATGAACGTGCTATCGTATGCCCAAGCTGCAATTCCACTGCTTACAGAAAAGTAATGTCTACCACAGGTTTTCTTTCGCAAGGCAGTTCATCAGAAATGCCATCTTCTTGCGATTTTGGTGGTTGTTGTGGTGGTTCTTGCAGCCTAAACTAAATTCCTCGCAGTTTGTTTAATTAGCTCCAGAGCGGCATCTACGTGCCGCTTTTTTGTATTTGTTTGCCCAACTACAAATCGGATTGTGTATTTCCCATTTAGTTTTGTGTGTGTTATATATATTTTGCCACTATCGTTCAGTGTTTTCAGCAATTTTTCATTAACCTCATCAATTTTCGTCTTTTCACTGCATCCAATATATCTGAAACACACAGTATTGAAATTAACAGGAGCAAGCAGTTCAAAATCACCTTCTGCAATAATACTTTCTGCAAAATATTTTGCAAGTAATATATGCCCACGAACGAAATTCTGCAATCCCTCCAATCCATAATATCTCAAAACAAACCACAGTTTTAATGCACGGAAACGCCTTCCAAGCTGTATTCCCCAGTCCCGGTAATTATTTACTTGTTCATCAACTGATGTTTTTAAATATTCAGGTGTTATCGAAAAAGTTCTGATAAGTGTTTCCTTATCTTTTACATAATGTGCAGAGCAATCAAAGTTTGTCAGCAGCCACTTATGCGGGTTAAATACAATTGAGTCAGCTCTTTCGATGCCTTCGGCAATATACCTCATTTCAGGCAAAATCAACGACGAGCCAGCCAATGCTGCATCCACGTGATGAAATAAATCATATTTTGAGGCTATTTCTGCAATCTCGTTTATTGGGTCTATCGCTGTCGAACCTGTTGTCCCAAATGCCGACACAACTGCACACGGAATATATCCTTTTTCAATGTCCTCAATGATAGATTTTTCAAGTAATTCAGCCTGCATCGAAAAATTTTCATCTGTTGCAATTTTAACTACATTTTTTCTTCCAAATCCTGCAATTTTTGCTGCTTTTTCAATAGATGAATGGGCTTCCTCCGAGCAATATACTCTATAATTTTTCCCATCGAACCCGCTTTCATTAATTGAAAAAGAAGATTTATTTTCTCTTGCTACTATTAATGCAACAAGCGTTGCTGTCGAAGCAGTGTCTTGAATTACTCCACTGAAGCTTTCCGGCAGCCCTATATATTCTCGCAGCAAATTCAATGTATATTCCTCCAATTCAGCGGCAGCTGGTGAAGTTTCCCACACCATACACTGTGCAGCAATAGCAGATGTTAGCATTTCGGCAAGAATCGATGGGGGAGACGTGTTCGCCGGGAAATATGCAAAAAAATTAGGGCTTTGCCAGTGCGTAATCCCTGGTAATAGTATTTTTTCAAAGTCAGACATTATTTCTTCAATACTCGAAGGTGATTTGTTATCAAGCATTTTTACTTTGTCGAAAATTTCACGAGGCTTAACTTGCGATTTCACCGGATAACTTTCAATATTTTCATAATATCTGATTATCCATTCAGCTGTTCGCTGTAACATTCGAAAAAAAGTTTCGTTATTCATAATAATTACACTAAATAATTTATAATTTCGTTCAATTTTCCTGATAGAAATGACGTTAATCATTTATTATTAATTTTTTCAATATTTTTCGAGGGTATGATGAAATTTTTAAGATTGTTTAGTTTGCTTGCGTTTTTGTCGCTTAGCACTCTTTTCTTTACTGCTTGCGAAGAAGACACCGAAGATCCTATCACTACCGACAAGCCACTCCCTGCCGCTCCAACCAATCTTCGTGCAACTTCTATAAGTGCAACTGAAGTGTCGCTGAAATGGGACAAATCAGCAAGCCACGATTCAACCTGGTTCTCTGGTTATGAACTTACTGTTACAGGCGGCAACCCTATGACACCAATCAAAATCGGTAAAACTGACAATTACAAAGTTACTGGTTTGCAAGAAGGTGTTGTTTATACTTTCACATTGAAAGCTGTTAATTCTGACAACAAAACAAGTACTGGCTCAACTTCTGTTACTTGGTCACCAGCTACTCGCTTCGAAACAGACGACATCAGAATGTATGTTTACGAATCTCAAAATGGTTCTGGTTTGACTATTTATGGTGCAAACAACAAACCTGAAAATCTGAAAGCTACTGAAAAAACTAAGTGGCACCTTGGTTTAGACAATCGCACATCTGGTGCCTTGTTCTTTGGCTCTGCAAGCCAAATTAGCATTGGAACCGGAACTCCAACCGATAAAGTTGAAATTGCTACTACTTATTGGAAGACTAATACTCTTGATAATGTTTTTGAAAATAAATCTCTTAATACTTTGGAATTTGCTGAACAAAAAATAAATCTTTTGCAGCTTGACGACTCTTCAAATACTGGGATCGTTTTTGTCGTTCGTATTCTTCGCCAAGGTCAAACAAGTTATAATTATGCTAAAGTTCTGGTTGAACGTGGCAGTGCTGGTTTCTTGCAAGGTTCGGGCAACGACAGATACATCAAGATGAAAATCTCTTATCAAAAAGTTGCTGGTGTTCCTTACGCTAAAACTTCTAACTAATATTGATGGAGTTCGACTATGAAAAAAATATTTGGTTTGTTAAGCCTTTTCGCTTTCCTTTTCGTTGCTGTGAATGCTCAGGAAGCTGTCAAAAAGACTCTTCCCCAAGAGCCTGCCGAAGCAACTAAAAAAACTCTTTCTCAGGAAGCTGCTAAGCCCGTCGCTCAACCTCAAAAGGCAGCAAAAACTCAGCAGTTTAAAGCTGATGTTACTGGACAAGTTATTAGCCTTACAAAATTAGCTATGGGTGCAGATCCCATCGTTACAAAAGCTGAAGCTGATGAAATGATCAAAAAAAATCAGCCCCTTGCTCTTAAATCAGCCGACCAGATTTATTTAGTCTATAATGCTAAAAATGCTTTCGATGGTCGCAGTCTTGCAAAATTTGCTGGGGTGAAAAATCTTGGCGTTGCTGGCGAAGTCCGCTATATCAATGGCTTCGCTGTTATTTTTGCTAAACAAATGCAACCTGTGGAATAAAGAGGAGTAGATAAATGAAAAAAGTATTATTGTTTCTTGCTGTTTTAATGGTCGTTGTTTCTGCTTGCAAAGAACAACCTAAACCTGAACAATTAGAAAAAACTCCTACTATGGAAGAAGCTCTCAAGCAGACTCAAGACCCTAACGACTTTACTCAAACACCCTTGACTGGCGAACTTATCAACCTCGATTTAGCTGCTCAAGGCAACAATACTCCTCTTGCTGATGTGCAAGCTGCTACTAAAATGTTTAAAGATGGTGCTTTCCTGCTTTTCAAATCTGCTGAAACTTACTATGTTGTCATCGACAAAAATGACAATACCTATGCTGTAGAAAAAATTATTCCTCTCGTAGGCAAAAAAATTGCTCTCTACGGTATGGCTAAACAAGTTTCAGGTATTAATTTCTTTATTTTAGAAAAAGCCGAAGAAGCTAAATAAGAATTAAACTTATAAAAAAAAGGAGGCATTTTTTGCCTCCTTTTTTTATACTTTTTCGAGTGCCCAGGTAAACACTTTTAGATATTCCATTGCAGTTTTGCTCGATGAGAAATCCATTTTCATTGCATTCTGCCGGATAATATCCCAGTGTGGCTGATTGTTGTATATAGATAATGCCCGACGAATTGCCCAAGCCATATCATCTGCGTTATATTGATAAAAATTAAATCCGTTGCCTTCTCCTGTTGCATAATTGTATTCAAACACCGTGTCTGCTAAACCTCCCGTCTGCCTAACAATCGGTATTGTCCCATACTTCATCGAATACATCTGCGTTAGTCCACAAGGCTCAAACCGCGATGGCATTAAGAAAAAGTCCGACGCAGCAATTATCCGATGCGAAAGTAAATCGCTGTATCCTATTTGTATTAATGCATCTTTCGGATATTTCCATTTAAGATATACAAAAAAGTCTTCGTCGTTTTTATTTCCGGAACCCAACAACGCAAACCTGAACGCTCCTTCTGCTAAATACTGCTCGATTTTATAACGCACTAAGTCAATTCCTTTCTGTTCTGTTAGTCGGCTCACCATTCCAATAAGAGGCTTATCCAGATAATCATAATCATTTAGTCCATTTTCATATAGAAAACTCTTCTTGACCTCATTTTTCAGATATAAGCTGTCTATGTTGTAGTTTTTATAAATGAATCTATCAACATTCGGATCCCAGTCATTATAATAAACTCCGTTCAACACGCCTATTAAATCTGCTCCTCGATAATTTAATACATCGTGAAGTCCTTCACCATAATAAGGATAGCGAATTTCTCGTGCATAAGTCGGGCTTACTGTTGTAATTTTGTCAGCAAACATTATCCCGACTTTCATAAAATTGACACCTCCATAATATTCAAACCACGACCCCGGATAAAACTCCTTCATTCCAAACGTCGAAAATTCCATTGTTGAGTGCGGTTCATAGCGTCCTTGATATGCAAGATTATGAATTGTGAATACTCCTGCAGTTTTCGAAAATCTATGCTCTTTTCTATATATTGCTTTCAGAAATGGCATAGCAAATGCCGTATGAAAATCGTGTGCGTGAATAATATCCGGTGTGAAATCCAATGCTTTTGCTACCTCAAACGCCGCCCTTGCAAGAAAAATAAATCTTCTGTTGTTGTCAGGATATTCATTAGCTTCGCCGTATATCCCCGGTCTATCAAAATAATGATTATGTTCAATTAAATATACTGGGACATTGCTGTTAGGAAGTGTTCCTTCCCATATATGTGCAAACTCTGTCCAGTAGCCCATCGGAACAATTAATGTAAGATATGTTGGGCGAAATCCCCATTTTTCAACATTAATAAATCCATATTTGGGCATCACAACGATTGGATTTTGTCCAAGTCTTTGCCATTCTCTTGGCAAGGTGGCACACACATCTGCTAATCCACCCGTTTTCGCAAATGGTTCAATTTCTGCCGATACAAGTAATATGTTCATACTTTTCTATATAGTTTTGCAAAAATATGTTTTATAGTTATGTAATTTTTCTGCTGTTTTTGCCATCTCTTCTAAACTATGAAACATCCCATAAACAGCAGAACCACTTCCACTCATTAAAGCAAAAAATGAGCCATTTCCATAAAGAATATCCTTTATTTCTTTTATTTCTTTGTGCTTTTGAGTTGCATATTGCTCAAAATCATTTATTATCAGGTGATACTGCCCTTCGCTCAATGCGGAATAAAAATCAATTTCCTGCACTGGTTCTTCTGTCCTTTGCAACGCTTCGTATGCGTCTTTTGTAGAAATATTAACGTTCGGAAAAACTACTAACACATTCATATCATTTTTAAACTCAATAAATTTAAGTATTTCTCCACGCCCTTTTGCTATTGCCGGCTTGTTGAAAATAAAAAATGGAACGTCAGAACCAATTTCAAGGGCAAGTTTTGCTAAGTATCCATCACTGAATGGGTTACCGTTCATTTCGTTGAGCATCTTCAATACAATTGCTGCATCTGCACTACCACCGCCAAGCCCAGCTTGCATCGGTATCTCTTTATGCAAATTTATCTTGTATGATTTACTTATACCAAGTGCCTCATTGAATTTTTTAGCTGCTTTTATAACGAGGTTTTCATCATCAGAAATGTTGAATTTAACATTGCTTCGAAGTTCGAATTGGTTGCTTTCGCTTATTGTTAATTCGTCGCAAAGACTTATAGGAACAAAAATTGAGTTAATATTATGATAATTGTCTTTTCGTTTGTTTAATACTTGAAGCCCGATGTTTATTTTTGCGTTAGCATTTTTTGTTAAAGTTTTCATAATTTTGTATTTTACATCTGATAATAATTAATTTCAATTATGAATACAACGAAACAACTTGAAAATAATTTGGATAATCAGTTACTTGTCGAAAAATCCCAGAATGGTAATGGGATTGATTTGAAAATTGATAAAAAAGAAAAAAAGCAAATACCTTATCATCAAGAAGTTGTTCGTAAGCTAATTCATTTATGTTCATTGTCTATACCAATTGGATATATTTTTGTCGAGAGGAAAACAGCAATTGTAATTTTGTTCTTTCTCGCTGTTGTTATGGTTACTATTGATATTTCTACTAAAAAAAATGAGTATTTACGTAAGATTTATAAGCAACTTTTTGGTGGTATTCTAAGAAAACACGAACGAAAAAAGAATAAAATTTTACTTAATGGTGCTTCTTGGGTTCTTATTTCTGCTGTAATTACCATCCTGATTTTCCCAAAGATTATTGCTGTTACAGCATTCACAATTTTGATCGTTTCGGATATTGCCGCAGCTCTTATCGGCAGAAAATTTGGTCGCCATAAACTTTTCAATAAATCGTGGGAAGGGACTATCGCCTTCATTACAACCGCTATAGCTGCTGTATTCGTCATCGGCACTTCATTCAATGCTCCTGTGTCTTATTTTATCGCCGGCTCTCTTGGTGCAATAGCGGGTGGATTTGCTGAAGCCTCTTCTAAAAAACTAAAAATGGATGATAATTTTGTTGTTCCTATGAGCATTGGTATTATTATGCTCGCTTTTAGCACTTTTGCAACTCCTTACTTACAAGATTTTCTTCATATTCTATAAATGGTGTTTTATGCCAAAAAAATTATTATATTTTCTTGTTCCATTAGCGATTATTATTGTTGCTGCTTTCTTTCTTTTCCAAAAATCCTTCAAATATGAAATTATTGATGAAATTTACGACGAAAATGAAGGTGGCAATACAACTTTTCTTTTCGTTGCCGTTAATAAACTCGATAGCTCTAAAATTGTTGAGATTTCAAAAGAATTAATGCAAAAAAGAATTATTGATAAATATAAAGATAGTAAAATTCCAAAAGATGAAATCCATTCGCATATGTCCCCTGATGTTCTGATTGCCTATATTTATAATCCAAACGATACAACTGCTATTCCGGAACAAATGAAAGAAATGATACAAAAAAGATTTTCCAGTAGTCCTATATTAAGTGAAAATTTAGCTTATATTTCTGAAGGTCATATTTTTACCGGTGTTTATTACCCAAGTATGAAGCGACAAACTCTTGATACTCTATCACCAAAAACTGTTCTTCTTGTTCCCAAGAAAAAAGGTAATGCAAAAGAAATTATGAAGAAATTCAAAGAAAGTTAAGATGATTGACCTGCGAAGTGATACTCTGACTCGTCCCGATGAAGCAATGCGGCAGGTCATTTCCAGTGCCGAAGTCGGGGATGACGTCTATGGCGAAGATCCAACTACCAATTTACTTCAGGAGAAAATTGCTGCTTATTTCGGTAAAGAGGCTGCTCTATTTGTTCCTTCTGGCACAATGAGCAACCAACTTTGTCTGAAAGTGCTCACCTCACCAGGCGACGAAATAATTGCTGATGCCGATGCTCACATTTTTTACTACGAAACCGCCGCCCCTGCAATTATTTCAAATGTTCAAATTAAAACAATCAGTTCTCAATTCGGTTTTCCCGATTTAAATCAAATAGAAAATGCTATCCGACCAAATATATATTATTTCCCAAAAACATCTGTAATCTGTCTGGAAAACACTCATAACCGACACGGTGGCACCATTGCTCCAATCGAATATATTCAAAAACTTCACGATTTAGCTGACTCTTATAATATCAAACTTCATCTCGATGGGGCTCGGATTTGGAATGCAATTGTTGAAACTGGGATTGATGGTGCTACATACGCTAAATATTTCGATACAATTTCTGTTTGCCTATCGAAAGGGCTTGGAGCCCCTATTGGCTCGCTCATTTTGTCGAACGCTGAATATATAGAAAAAGCTCGCCATTGGAGAAAAATATTAGGTGGAGGTATGCGGCAGGTTGGTATTCTTGCCGCTGCTGGAATTTACGCTTTTGAAAATAATTTTAAGCGACTTAAAACAGACCACGAAAATGCTCGGTTGTTCGCTTCATTGATTTCAGCAAATGAACAAATCAATGTGGATATGTCCCGTATCCAGACAAATATTGTTAGATTTGAACTTTCCTCTTCTGTAAATCCTCTTGATTTCATTGATAAATGCAAAAAAAATGGCTTATTGCTAAGCCATTTCGATGGACAAATTATTCGGGCTGTCTTTTATTTAGAAATTACTTCCGAACAAGCACGCACCGCCGCCGATATTATCCAATTCGTGCTTCAATCTCCATAAAGTTATCAGGCAATATTACTTCCTGCGAACCTATTATTTCTGCAGGTCCTGATAATATTATTTTTTCAATTTGCTCTCCGCTGCGAACTACTTCAACCCAAACTGGTATTTTGGAAGTTGGGATTACTTCTGTTATGCTTTTTGCAATATTATTTTTCTGATACGCTAATACAGTTGATATTGCGCCCGTTCCGCAAGCTCCTGTTTCTGCTTCAACCCCGCGTTCATAAGTCCGCAGTAGGATTTTCCCGTTCCATTCAAGATAAAAATTAGCGTTTGTCCCTTTCGGAGCAAAATAACTATGATTTCTGATGAACTTACCTAAATTTGTGATGTCTAATTTATAGAAACTATCAGGTGTATTTGCCTTTATTTCCAATACAAAATGCTCAGTTCCAATATCGACAAAAGTCCCGTTATAATTACGTCCGTTAATATCAATACTAACAGGGCGAATTTCTTTTGGTGGCTCGAATTCAATTTCTATTTTGTCGTTGATTCTTCCCGAATATATTTTCCCTGAAAATCTAAATTTAAGTTCTTTGTTCTCGGTAATTTTATGTTTATTTGTATAAAAAATAGCACATCTTCCACCATTTCCGCACATCATTCCGCTTGAACCATCGGGATTAAAGAAATCTACATCAAAATCTACTTTATCATCTTTCGGGCTTTGAATTACTATCAGTCCTTCTGTTCTCACTCCGTTAAATTGATTAGAATGACAAAGAAATTTTGCAAGTTTTGATAGTTCCTTCAACGAAAAGTTATAATTTCTACCATCTATCACAGTAAATAAATTTCCGGAGCCAGACATATAAGTTACGGCTATGTTCATCTTTTCCTCCTTTCAAGTGAACAAGTTGTTATTAACTCGCTTGCTTTTATGTGAAGCAATCCATTAGTTGCCAATATTGTTCTATCACCTAATTTATATGGGCTTCTGTCGAAATTAGACACCTTGCCGCCTGCTTCTTCAACCAATAATATTCCCGCTGCAACATCCCAAGGATTTAAATCAATTTCCCAGAAACCATCAAAACGTCCGCCCGCTACATACGCCAAATCTAATGCTGCCGAACCAAGACGACGGACCGGTATTCCAAGCTGAACTATATCAACAAAAACCTCTATGCAATTACCCGGATTTTCTCCAACATTATATGGAAATCCGGTAACAAGATACGACCGATTTATATCATCACAATTTGTTACAAAAATCCTTTCACCATTTAATAATGCCCCTTGCCCTTTTACTGCAACGAACAACTCGTCCAACATTGGTTGATACACAACTCCTGCAACAATTTCTCCATCAAGCTCTGCTGCAATACTTATACTAAAAATTGGGACTTTGTGAGCATAATTGACAGTTCCATCCAATGGGTCAATTATCCACCTGATTGGGCTTTCAGTTTTATCCGATTTTCCGCTTTCTTCACAAAGAAAATTGCTACCGGGGAATTCTGATGATAGTATTTCCATTATCTTTTTTTCTGATTTAATATCATATTCAGTTACTAAATCATTTACTCCACTTTTCGACCCGATTTTTATGTTCTTACCATAGCCTTCTTTGAGTATTTTCCCTGCTTCATAAGCGGCTTCAATAGCAATTGACCTTATTTTTTCAATCATATTACTTTTCGATTATTAATTTTTTCAGATAATCATTATTCTTCAATTTAAATAATATGTAATAGTTACCAGAACTAATACTATCAAAATAAATTCTAAACGTTTTTTCTTCATTTATGTTGTATTGTCCAACCAACTGACCTATGCTATTAATAATCGTAACCTGAGAAATTCCCTCGTCCGATTCTATGTTAATGTAGTTATTAGCTGGATTTGGATAAATCTTTAATCTCATATTGTCTTTTTCATTGACTGTCGATAAATTCAGTGTAGTAAATGAATAAACCGGCGACCATCTCCCTTGCGAGCCTGTATAGGCACGCACTCTCCACCAGTAGCGTGTGTTTTCTTCCAATTGTTCAGTTGGCGTGTAAGTTGTATCTGTAAGCTCAGTAATATCAAGTACTATACTGTTGAAATTTGAAGTTTTGCTTATTTGAATACGATAGTTTGCCGCATCTGTTTTCTGCCAGACGAATTGGGGAGTGAGTGAAATGTTTGTCGCTTCATTTTCAGGACTGTATAATAATGGGGCAGAGGGTGCTTGTTCGCTGACATTGAACATATACATTTCGCTCCATCCGCTATTTACATATCCAGAATATGCCATCACTCTCCAATAATAAGTATTTTGAAGTTCAAGATTTACACTTAATTTATATGTTGTATCTGTGATATTTCCTATTTCAATAATTGGATTTCCCTGAGCTTTTTCGTTTGTCCAAATCTGGAGCTTATATAAAGCCTGATTTGATTTTGTCCAAACAAATGTAGGCTGACGAGGAGTTTTCAAATTCCCGTTTGTCGGTTGCAATAGTATTGGCTTTTCATAGAAATTTGCAGCACTCGTAAAATTCCACACTTCACTCCAGTCGCTTTGTTCAGTAAGGGAAATAGCTTTTACCCGCCAATAATATTTTGTCGATACTTGCTCTAACTCAACTGACAATAGCGTATCATTCACTTCTTTTGCGAATACAATATTTGAAAAGTTTTCATCGTTGCTTATTTGCACTTCATAGCGAATCGCTTCGAATACTTTTGAAAATCTTAATTCTACACTTCTGCCAAAACCATTACTATTATTCGGTGGGAATAATAGGTTCGGCGACTGAATTTCATTGCTCAAACTAATGAAATGAACTTTACTTGCACCCATTTCAGGGATTGCAAGAATGTTGTTTATTGTGTCGATTAATATATCCGCTGGTCCGTTCAATGGTCCATAAACAAGTGTCGGTGGCTCTGTTAGATTTCTGTCATATTTGTATATACCACCCAAATTATTATTTCCCCAAGCAGATACATAGTAATTTCCTTCTTTGTCTCTTGCTATTCCATCTAAATAACTCAAGCTCGAATTACGGATTACTGAAATCTGAAACGTTTCCAAACTTAACGCATAAATCAAAGCATTTGGTTGATAAGAAACAATCAGTATTCTATTGTTTTCTTTATCGAGTACCATCCCGTTTGCATTGGACATCTGTCCTAAAAAAGATAATTGCTCAAATTCGTCTGGTTTGCTTGCTTTTACTTTAAAAATATTGGCTTGATAAGTATCTGAAATGTATATATAGCCTTTTTCATCAGCAACAATATCATTTAAAAATAAGTTGGACAGCCCAAGTGGTGTCGAACCAACTATTGTTCGGGATGTTAAATTGATGTAATACAACTTGTAATTGTCTGCAACAAAAAGTGTATCCCCGACTATATACATTCCTTTCGGATCTTGCAACTGATTGACAGCAATTAAATATTCAAGAGTTCCATTAGAACTGCGTTTGATAATTTGTCCATCATAAACGCCCTGCACTCCAACATTAGAAATATAATAGCAGTCACGTTTCTGATCATAAACAACACTTTCCGGTTGTGCATATTTTTGTGAAATAGCACTAACAAAGCTAAATAACAACAAACATAAAGAAAATAAATAAAAATTTCTCATAAGAACACCTATTATTATATCTAATGATTAATATCTTCATGCAAGGCTGCCTGGCGAAACTCACTTTCCACTTCAGTATCCTCACCAGGAATACTGTCCTCCTGCGATGGATCTTTTGGAACGTAAATCTTATTCTTATCGAATGTCTCAGGATGGAAAAATGCTTCGAGCAACTGTTTGGCTATTGGTGCGGCAACCGCTCCTCCAAACCCTGAATTTTCAGCTAATACAGCAAGCACTATTCGGGGATTTTCCTTTGGTGCAAAGCAAACAAACCAGGCATGGTCTTTCCCGTGCGGATTTTGTGCAGTTCCTGTTTTTCCACATACTTCAACCGTAGACATCCTCGCATACGAAGCTGTTCCTCCCGGTGCGTTCACAACGTCAAACATTCCATCCTTAATAATCTTGAATATTTTTTTGTCAATTGGTAGTTTTCTTGATGAAAAAGCTACTGGTTCAATCTTATTTGAAATGTTATTCGAGATAGCTCTCACAAGATGAGGTTGATAATATGTGCCTTCGTTTGCAATTGCTGCCGTGTATGCTGCCATTTGAAGTGGTGTAACAAGTATTTCTCCCTGACCAATGCCAAAATTGACAAGTCTTCCCGCAGATGCTCCACCTTTCCCATATACTTTTTCTAACCACTCCACTGTTGGAAGTCGTCCCGACTTTTCATTCGGCAAATCAATAAATGTCTTTTGTCCAAATCCGAACATTTTACCATATTTTTCTAAGTTTTCCATTCCGATTTTCAGACCTAACTGATAGAAATACACATTGCACGAAGCTTTTATTGCACTGCGAACATTTACTGCTCCATGTGCTCCATGGCATTTATACGACCTGTTGCCAAAAGTAAAGCTGCCGGGACAATATATCGTTGTATTTTCATTGACTATTCCTTCGTTCAGTGCTGCAATGGCTACAAGCATTTTCCAGGTCGAACCTGGTGGATATTGTGATTGTATCGCTCTATGCAATAGAGGACTCCAGGGATCTTCTGATAACTGTTTGTATAAATCGGCAGGAACACGCCCACTGAAAGCTCTTGGGTCGTAATCAGGTTTGCTTGCAAGAGCTAATATTTCTCCATTCTGAGGATCAAGTGCAACTACTGCTCCTCGCTTGCCTTCTAATAATTTCTCTGCAAGCTCTTGTAATTTTATATCTAATGTTGTGTATAAGTCAAATCCGTTGTTTGGGGGAATATCTTGTTTTCCATTATCGAAACTTGCTACTCTCTGTCCGAACTTGTTTACAGCAACAAATTGTATTCCTTGCCGTCCTCTCAAAAATGGATCGTATGTTTGTTCAATGCCGGATTGCCCGATAATATCTCCCGGACGCAAGTATCTGTGCTTTTCCAATTGTCCGCGTGTAACTTCTCGTGTATATCCAAGTAGGTGAGCCATATTCCCTTCGAATTCATATAGACGCTTTGGTTCAATTATCACTTCAACACCCGGTAACTCATCGCTGTTTTCTTCAATTTTGCTTACTACTTCGAAAGGTGCATCTTTCATTATTTTTACTGGCTCAAAAGGTGAGTAGTTTTTATTCTTTTCAAGTGTGCTGATAATTTCTTCTTCGCTAATTCCTATTAGTTTCGACAAATAGGGAATAAGATCTCTATCGAATTCGTATGGGGTGATAGTAATTGAAAATGAAGGTTCATTATGCACAATCAATAATCCATTCCTGTCGAACATATTTCCTCTGAACGGGGCAATCCTAATCTGCTTGATTGCTTGCGTTTGACTAACGTCTAAATATTTGCTACCTTGAAGCAATTGCAGTTGAGCCAACCTGAAAATAAACATTCCGGCAGCAAAAATTATTGCTAATTTAAATACTTTCCTGATTGAACCACTGCCAAAACTTTCTGAGATATTTATCGAACTCTTCATCATTAACTATATTATTAATACTACTACAAAAATACTAAAATTTTACTACAAAATATTCTTTTTGGATTATTAACATAAAATTAACTGTTTTTCTGAAACAGATTATATTTCAAGCATTTCCATATTCGCCACAAGTTCACTCATTATTAACTTTCCGTTTATTATGACTTCATTTTAAAAAGGCAATTTTGCCTATCTGAAAAAAGGTATTTATAAAAAAATCACAACCGGAGGAGTTTTAAATTATGTATTATTTTATTAAAAAAATATTGTTGTTTTCACTTTTGATGATTGTGTGCCTTTCGTCTTCTCTTTTGGCTCAGTCTAAGGCTTCTATTTCTGGTAAAGTTATTGATGAAGAAAGCGGAGATGTGCTCCGTCGTGCCTCGGTTCTAATACTTGGGAAAAAAATTGGAGCCTACACAGATACTAAAGGTGAATACAGAATTTTGAACTTGCCAGCAGGTGTTTATTCTATTCAAGTAAGCTACATTGGATACAATACAAAAACTATCGAAAATATTGAACTTAAAGAAAATCAAAATTATATTCTCAATATTGTTCTTTCCTCTGCTATCAAGAAAACCGACGAAGTCGTCATTGAAGCTCGTCGCGAGATGAACAACGAAGCAGCTATTCTTGCTCAACGTAAAAACTCATCTCAAGTTAGCGATGGAATTAGTATTGAAGAAATCAAAAGAACGCCTGATGGTGATGCTGGTCAATCTTTAAGACGTGTTTCCGGCGTTACTCTCGTTGGTGATAAATTTGTCTATGTTCGTGGTGTAAGCGAACGTTATAATAATACTACTCTTAATGGAACTGCTTTGGCAACTACCGAACCCGATAAAAAAGCATTTTCGTTCGATATGTTCCCTGCAGATTTCCTCCAAAATGCTAATGTTGCTAAATCCTTCACTCCTGATTTACCCGGAAACTTTGCAGGTGGTTTGGTTCAGCTTAACACTGTCGATTTTCCATCATCACGTAGCTTTAAAGTGAGCTTCGGCACTTCAATGACCGATAACCTTACTTTCAATAGAAAATTTATTACTTATAACGGTGGTAAAAGAGATTGGCTTGGTTTTGACGATGGAACACGGGAACTACCAAAAAATTTCCCTAAATCACCGCAGGATATGAGAAACCTCTTCACCCGTCTTCGCTCTGACGACGAAAATGTTCTCAAACAAGCTCAAAACGAATGGGTTGAAATCAGCCGTTCATTAAATCACAAATCTTGGAAACGCGATACCATCAAAGCACCTCTCAATGGTTCAATTAATATGTCTTACTCTGATATTTATCGTATTGGCAATTCTGAAATTGGTATTATCGCTAATGCACTATATGGCAATTCATACTCTTATGATGAAATTTTCCGTGCTACTTTAGAAAGTAGTGGCAATGTATATAATTTCAACCGTGGCACAGTCTCCACTTTTTCAACAAATTTAGGCGGTATGTTCAACTTCGCTTTAAAATTAGACGACAACAACACTTTTTCGATAAAAAACACTTATAATAATTCTTCTGATGATGAAACTACAATTATGCTTGGTAGAAAAGATCAGGTTATCACTCGTCAATATGGTTTCCAGTTCGTTCAAAAGACTTTATTTGCTACTCAACTAACTGGTGAACATAATTTATCGTTTTTGAATAATTCATTTTTAGACTGGAAATTTGGATATTCCAACTCCAAACGAGACGAGCCCGATTTCAAACGTGTTCGCTATTCCAAAGCTAACGAAGATAATCCATGGCATATTGATATATACGACTTAAGTGGAAATGGCTATCAAGCTGGTAGGTTCTTCTCCTTTCTTAATGAAGATGCTTTCTCCGGTGCTTTGAATTTTTCATTGCCTGTTAGCACCCTAAAATTAAAAACCGGATTGCTCTTCGAAAACAAAAAACGTGATTTCAATGTCCGCTCGCTCGTGATTAACAAAGGTACTTTGATGATGAAGTACTATTATGACGATGATTTTAAATATATCGTTCCAAATTGGGGCGACGAGGACTTCTACAATTCCGATTTTCTGCTCGAACCTGAGGAGATTTTCTCAAATCCTGATAATTTCCAGCCATCTCGTCTTGGTATTGGCGAAGAAACTAAACCAACCGATTCATACAAAGCAAATGAAAACCTTCTTGCTGGCTATCTTATGGTAGATATCCCATTCGAAATTGCTGGCAATAAATTAAGAGTAATCACTGGTGCTCGCATCGAAAGTAGCAATCAAAAACTTATGAGCTTATACCCAATTGCTTCCAACAACACCGACTCAACTTTTGTTGATGAAAGTTACGTAGATATTCTTCCTTCTTTCAATTTAATATATCAACTCACTAATACAATGAATTTGCGGCTTTCGGCAAGTCAAACCCTTACTCGTCCATCTTTGCGTGAATACGCTCCGTTTATTTTCTACGACTTCTATTTCCAGGGCGACGTAGCTGGCAATCCGAATTTGAAACGCTCACTTATCAGAAATTTCGATCTACGTTGGGAAATGTTCCCAAATCCCGGCGAAGTCATTTCAGTTTCGCTCTTCTATAAATCATTCAAAGATGCTATAGAAGAATCTGTTATAGGTACTTCCAGCAATTATAAACGAACCTTTGCTAATGCTAACGGACTTGCAACTAATTATGGTGCCGAACTCGAAGTTCGTAAAAATCTTGGATTTATTTCGGACTGGACTCGATACTTCTCGATTAATTTCAATTTTGCTCTGATTAATTCTGATATTACAGTCAGACAAAATAACGCCGAAGACCGCCGAACTATGTGGGGGCAATCACCATATTCTTTGAATATTGGCTTGTTCTATTTCCATCCTGAATTGGGGACTTCTGTCAATACAAGCTATAATGTTGCTGGTAAAAGAATTATACAGGTTGCTGATATTACTCGTTATCCAGTTAGCGACCCACACGTATACGAAATGCCGAGAAATGTTATCGATTTATCTGTTTCACAAACAATTTTCAACACTCTTGATATAAAATTTGTTGCTAAGGATATTCTTAACGAGAACATAACTTGGAAACAAATGGGACACAATGTTCTTTCAACCAACAAAGGTCGTTCTTTCTCATTTGGAATAGGATATAAGCTCTAATATATATTTTTGTTCACTTAATAAGGATTATCTGATGAAAAATGCTTTATTTCTTGCAGTTACTTTTCTTTTCGCCTATGCGTTGAATGCTGCTGAACCTTCTTTGACTATCAAAGATCCAAAAGCAAATTCAACTTACCGCGTAGGTCAAACAATTGCTATTACTTGGGATACTTTAACTAAATCAGGCGAACGTACGTGGGGAAAAACTTTCGAATTTAAATGGTCCGAAAGCCCAAATGGTCCTTGGAACTTATTAGCTCTTGCAAAGAATGCTAAATCTTATAAAGATGTTGCAAGTAGTAATGCAAACGCTGCTTCGGGCAGAACTGTTATTACTTTACCAAGAAAACCTGAGGTATGGATTAAAATGAATGAAGTGGATAACGAAAACCTCTATGGAATTCAGGGTCCTATCAATGTATATACTCCTCCTCCAGCAACTGCAGACTCACTTATTGGTGGAAGCTTAACTAATACAATTACTTTAAGTGCTTCCAAAATTTATCAATTGAAAAAAGTTCTTTATGTTGAAGATGGTGCTACTTTAAGAATAGATCCAGGAACAGTCATTCTTGGCGACCCTAATGATGTTTCAGCAATAGTTGTTAAACGCGGTGGCAAAATCTACGCCAAAGGAACACCTTCAAAACCTATCGTGATGACCTCCGGATTTGCTCCCGGTAATCGCGACCGTGGTGATTGGGGTGGGCTTATCATTGCTGGCAAAGCTTCTACTAATCTTGGCGAAGCTGCTATCGAAGGTGGTTTAGATGTAAAATATGGTCCAATTGGCGGAGTTGCCGACGATAACGATTCAAGTGGTGTAGTTCAATATGTTCGCATTGAATTTGCCGGTATTGCAGAATCTCCTGATAACGAACTTAACTCGCTTACTATGGGTGGTGTCGGTCGCCGCACCGTTATTAGCCACGTTATGGTTTCCTATGCTGGCGACGATGCTTTCGAATGGTTCGGTGGAACTGTTAATGCTAAATATTTGATTTCCTATAATACTATTGACGATGATATGGATACTGATAATGGCTTCCGTGGTAAAGTGCAACACTGTCTTATTGTTCGTTTCCCGGATATTGCTGACCAATCAAACTCCGAAGCTTTTGAAAGTGATAACGATTCTAAATCGTCATATAATACTCCTTACACTAACCCGATTTTCTCAAATATTACTGTTGTTGGTCCTCTTGCTGATACAAGTTGGACAGTCGGAACAGGTGCTAATAAATACCATTCCAAACATCTCACAGCTGTGCAAATTCGCCGCAATAGCCGTATGAACCTTGTTAATTCTGTTATTATGGGCTATAATGGTGGTCTTGAATTAACTAATAATAATACCGTTCTTGCTGCTTCGAACGATTCAATTATGGTTCGTTTTAATGATTTCTATGGAATTAAAAACAATAAATTCTTCTATTTCGGTAGTGGCACTAATCCGCAAGGAAATGTTGATGCTAATTGGCTTGCTAAAACTGAATACGGAAATAGATTTATGAATCAAGCCGGTCCGGTTGCTGCTTATGCAAAAGTGCCCGGTGCTTTCCCTGGAACAACTGCTGTATTTAACCCACTTCCAGAAACCAATGCAGACTATCTTAATAATGCTAATTGGGCTGCTTCGAATGCCGCAATTACTCTAAACGACCCATACTTCGATAAAGTTTCATATCGTGGTGCTTTCAATACTGAACGCTGGGACTTACCTTGGGCAGAATATTCTCCTGTAAATAAAGTTTATACAAGTATTAATGATGATTATTCTACAACTTTAGTTCCACAATTCAAAGCCGAAGCTGCTCCTCTTCCTGCAAATGATTATACAGTTGTTACTTACGTTTTGCCTGAAAGTGGCAATACCACAGTCCGCATTGTTGATGCTACAGGTTCAGTAAAATCAATTTTCTTTGAAAATCAATTCCAAAATGCTGGCACTCATCAGTTTATGCTCAATTCCTCTCAACTTTCTACTGGTGTTTACTACCTTCAAATTGTAACTGCTAAAGGCATTTATACAATAAATATCCCGGTTGTGAAATAACGTTTCACACCTTTTTTCAGAAGCCCGGTTGAAAAATCGGGCTTTTTTTTATTTTCAGCAATCTATTTTGCTGAATTTCATTTTTTTTTTTCATTGAAAATTATAATATTTGCTTTTTAATAAATGTGATTTATATAACGAATTGAATTTTATGAATATATTTCGTTTCAAATATTCGCTTCCTCTAAAGTTTATCTCTTCTGATACTGCTTAATTAGCGTTTTTTAACTATTTGACAATATTCCCTAATTCATAATAACTTTATTTATATAATTTATTGGAGTATTTATTTATGAGTATTAGTTTAATAGGAAAATCAATTTCAGAATCAGCCACCCTTCGACTTAACGAAATCGCTGCTGTTCTTCGGGCAAAAGGTGAGCCTGTAATTCATCTTGGTGGTGGTGAGCCCAAAACAAAAGCACCGCTCGATGCGATTCTTCAAGCTGTTTCTTTGCTAAATAGTGCAGAAGTTCGTTATACCCCTGCCGATGGAATTCCTGAACTCAAACAAGCTGTTATTAGATATACTCAGGATTTCTACGATAGAAAGGTTGAACCCGAAAACGTCATCATCTCCGGCGGTGCAAAGCAAGCCATTATGGTTGCTCTCCAAGCAATACTTAACCCTCAGGAAGAATGTATCTTCCCGGCTCCTTACTGGGTTTCTTATCCTGAAATGTGCAAACTAATTGGTGCAGTGCCTGTCCCGGTATATCCGGAAGATGGAAGTTTTTATCCAAGAATGCAGGATATTGAACGGGTTGTTACTTCCTACACTAAATGTGTTATCATAAATAGCCCGAATAATCCAACCGGAGCAATGTATTCTGAAGATTTTATCCGCGATATCGTTGAATTCTGCGAAAAACGCAATCTCTATTTGATTATGGATGATATTTATCATCGCTTAATTTTCGACGGACGTAAACCAATTAATTGCTATGAATATGCTAAAGATTTGGGTGAAAACTCCAAATTAATCCTTATCAATGGTATTAGCAAGCAATATTCTATGACCGGTTTCCGTATCGGATGGGCTGTCGCTAATAAAAACCTAATTCGTGTTATGACTAACATACAGGGACACCAAACTTCCGGTCCAAGCGTTGTGCTTCAAAAAGCTGCAGTTGGTGCTTTGAATGGAACTCAATCAGGTGTTGAAAACCTTCGCCGAACCCTTGAAAATAATCGCAATGTGATGATGGAACGATTAAATGCTTTTGAGGGTGTTCGTGCTTATAAGCCCGATGGCACTTTCTATTGCTTTGCTGATTTTAGCCATTACGAAAAAGATTCCCGCAAGCTTAGCGAATTCCTTCTCGAAAAAGTTCGCGTCCTGACTGTTCCCGGTATTGAATTCGGTATGGATGGTTTCTTGCGACTCTCCACTTGCGGAACTATTAAAGATATTACAGAAGGTATTGAACGCATTAAATGGGCTTTAGACCCGAACTCACCTAACGAACTTTATATTGGTGAACGTAAATTAGTGAGGGATTGGCTATGAAATATTTAGAATTTCCTACTCCAGCCTTCAAACACGCACGTGAATATGCAAGCGATTTCAAACTTGCTAATCACGGACTTCAGCATTTAGATAGAGTTTATTGGAATTTGCCAACTCCTGCTCTCATCGAAGAAGCTGTCTTTCGTGGCGAAGGTCATCTTACTTCTGGCGGTGCTCTTGTGGTAAACACTGGTAAATGGACTGCTCGCGCTGCCAACGATAAGTTTATCGTTGATGAAGAACTTACTCGTGATAAAATTTGGTGGGGTGTCTATAATCGTCCGGTTACCCAAGAAAATTTCAATTCTTTGCTTACTCGCTTGTTGGCATATTGGCAGGGCGAAGAGCTCTTTGTTCAGGATTGCTACGTCGGAGCCGACCCAAATTATCGTATGCCAATTAGAATAGTTACTGAATATGCTTGGCAAAGCCTTTTTGCTCGCAATATGTTTATTCCGATCGAAAATCGCGATGCTTTAAAGAACCACGTTCCTGAATTCACACTGTTTGCTGCTCCATCATTCAAAGCCGACCCCAAAATTGATGGCACACGAACCGAAACCGCTATGGTAATTAATTTTGCAAAACGTATGGCTATTGTTGCTGGCAGTATGTATGGCGGCGAAATTAAGAAAACTATCTTTACAGTTATGAATTTCCTTAAACCACTCGAAAATGTTATGGCTATGCACTGCTCAGCAAATGTTGGAAATGATGGTGGTGTAGCTCTGTTCTTCGGGCTTTCAGGTACTGGTAAGACAACTCTTTCTGCTGACCCTCGCCGTAAGCTTATTGGCGACGACGAACACGGGTGGAGCGACGAAGGCGTTTTCAATTTCGAAGGGGGGTGCTATGCAAAAGTTATTCGCCTTTCTGCCGAACACGAGCCGGAAATCTATTCCTGTACTCGCCGCTTCGGCACTATTTTGGAAAATGTTATCTACGACCCGGCTTCTCGCAAAATTGATTTGGACGATGATATGCTTACTGAAAATACTCGTGCATCGTATCCGCTCGACTTTATTCCTAACTCTCTGCCTGAAAAGATGTCACGTACTCATCCAAAAGACGTGATATTCCTTACTTGCGATGCAACTGGTGTGCTTCCTCCAATTGCTCGTCTCGATATGAACCAGGCTATGTATCATTTCATCAGTGGCTACACTTCCAAAATTGCTGGAACAGAAATCGGGCTTGGTATCGAACCAGAAATTACTTTCAGTGCTTGCTTCGGTGCACCTTTTATGGTACATCATCCATTCTATTATGCTAATTTGTTGCGTAGCAAAATGGAAAAACACGGCACTCGTTGCTGGCTTGTTAATACCGGTTGGGTTGGAGGAAAATTTGGTGTTGGCAAACGTATTAGTATTCGCCATACCCGTAATATGCTTAATGCTGCTTTGGACGGTTTGCTCGATAATGTTGAATACAGAACTGATAAAGTTTTCGGCTTCCGCGTTCCACTTACCTGTCCGGGTGTTCCCGATGATGTGCTCGAACCATCTAACGCTTGGGGCAATAAAGACGAATACTGGAGCAAATACGATGCTCTTGCAGCTCGCTATATCGAAAACTTCAAATTGTTCGAAAGCGGTTGCCCCGATGAAGTCAAAAAAGCTGGTCCTCAACGCATCGTTCGAAACTATTAATATACTCTGATATTTTTCTATGGCTGTCCATTCATTTAGGACAGCCTTTTTTATTTAATCATAGTTGTTACTAATTCCAAGATTTTTAATTCTTTTTATAGAAATGTAATGTATTTCGACTGATAATAGGATTTATTTCAGGAGTGGGAAAATCAACAACATCTTTATTTACTTCATACTTAAACAAAAAAACTGCCGTTTCGAGGCAGTTTCTTTTTGTGGGCCTGGAGGGACTTGAACCCCCAACCGACGGATTATGAGTCCGGCGCTCTAACCAATTGAGCTACAGGCCCCCACACTTATTTTTACCTATGAAATCTCGTTATATAGATATTTCATAGACTACAAAAATAATAAAAAATCAATAAAATACAAATTAATAATTAAACAATCCTAAGTATATGCCTATCTGCAATCCTAATCCGTTACTATTCATATTATTTGGTGTATTTTTCAGTTTTGCATCTTTATTAAATGTCCATTTTTTATCTACCAATGGATTATCAAAAGTCAGGTTATAATGAACATTTGCACGTATCATTGCGAAATTGGTAACCGCATACTCAATACTCAATTGTGGCTGAACCATCATAAATTTGTTCTCAATTCTGTTCATTTTAGCTGAGCCAACTATAATGTTATCAACGTCTTTCCAGTCAATTGTAGTGGGCGTCTCTGTTGTTTCAAGAATATAATTTCCCCACCCAAAATTAACACCCGGAAGCACAGCCAAACTTTTTATTGACACTATTCCATAATCAATCGAAAAACCGTTAATTGCCACTTTTAGTTCAGCAGTTCTTTTCAAATATGTAGAAGAATTTTCTTTTTCCGAAATTTTGCTCCCACTTACTCCATAAAAGCCAAGTCGGGTGTTTGGGATAACAACTAACCCTGTAAATCCGTGCACCCCGCCTAACGTGAATATTCCGCTAAACTTATCTAAACCAAGCTTATCAGCAACATATTTGTTGATTTCATCATAATTTAGCGTCAAAAAAGTAAGCTGATAACCGGCTCCGACCGAAAAATATGGATTGCTTTCGCTTTTCAATGGCTCAGTTTCGAATGAATAATTATCCAACTCGTCATCTTGTGCTAATATGCTTGAAGTAGCTAATAATACAAATAATAATAAAAACAATACTTTTTTCATTTTTCCCTCAGATTAATTTATTTGTCATATCTTTAACGAATTAAATAAAATCTTTAACGAATTAACTACTGAATTAATTTATTAAATAAATGATAAAGACTTCATTTTCGTTAATATAATTTTGTATAAATTGGCAAATAGATATGAAAACTAAGAATATTTCTGAAAATTTCCTTGCAATTGAAGAAGATTTCTCATCTTATGACAACTCTCAAATTGTTGTTCTCCCAGTGCCTTATGAACATACTACAAGCTACGGACAAGGCACCTCTCTCGGACCCGAAGCCATTATTGCTGCTTCTCACTATGTCGAATTTTATGATGAGGAATTTAACAGTCAGCTTTGCTTTGATAAAGGTATTGCAACGCTTTACCCAATTGAATTTAATGGAAAATACGACAAAGAAGCTTTGGATTTGATTGAACAAACCGTTGATCAACTTCTCGCTGATGGTAAATTTGTGGTTACACTGGGGGGCGAACACACAATTTCTACTGCTCCTATAAAATCACATTTCAAAAAATACCCGAATATGTCGATTTTGCATTTCGATGCTCATTCGGATTTACGCGAAAATTATGAAGATAATCCATACTCTCACGCTTCTTTTATGCATCGGGTTGTTGAATTTTTTGGCACTAATAATATTACTCAGGTTGGTATTCGAGCCCAATGTATCGAAGAAGCCGATTTTATCAAACAAAATAATATTAATACTTTCTACGCTTGGCAAATTCGTAGAAAAATCTGGGGTGATAATTGGCAGAAAGCTGTTGCCGACACCCTTTCAGAAAACGTTTATGTTACATTCGATGTCGATTGTTTCGATCCTTCTCTTATGCCATCAACAGGCACTCCCGAACCCAACGGACTTTTCTATGCTGAAGTATTAGATATTTTCTACGAAATGCAAAAGCAAAACAAGAAAATCATCGGCTTTGATGTTGTTGAACTGGCTCCGATCGAGGGATTGCACCACCCCGATTTGACCACTGCCAGCTTGGTTTATAAATTAATGCACTATTTGAAATTTTAGCTATGGAACACCATCTTTTAAAAGACTTATTAATTATTATTAGCACTTCGATTTTCGTTGTTTTTTTGTTCCATAAGCTCAAATTACCTTCTATCGTTGGTTTTCTGCTCACAGGTATGCTTATCGGTCCTTTTGGATTGAAGCTTATCTCTGATTTGTCTCAGGTGCAACTTATTGCAGAAGTAGGTGTTATATTAATTCTGTTCTCTGTTGGTATAGAATTTTCCTTAACTAAGCTTTTCGCTATCAAACGGAATGTGTTCGTTGGTGGTGGATTGCAAGTAGGTATTGCAATAGCATTGTCTGTTTTGCTCTCTTCTTTTTTGAATTTTAACCTTAATCAGGCAATTTTTATAGGTTTTTTAATTGCTCTTAGCTCCACTGCTTTGGTGATGAAAATTATTTCTCACCGTTTAGGCACCGATAGCCCGTCGGGAAGGCTTTCTTTGTCTATCTCAATTTTCCAGGATTTGGCAATTTTGCCAATGTTTTTGTTCATTCCGCTTCTTGTAGGTGGAGAAATAAAAATTGAGGAAGAAATTATTATCCTTTTGGGAAAAACTTTGTTTATTGTCGGTTTTATCTTCGTTTCTGTCAAATATATAATGCCAAATTTGATTTTTCAGATCGCTAAAACTCGTATCAAAGAACTGTTTATCCTTGTCATCTTGTCTATTTGCATTATTACAGTATGGATTTCTTCTTTAATCGGAATTTCTCTCGCACTTGGTGGATTTATTGCCGGTCTTGTCATTTCTGAAACTGAATATAGCGAAGAAGCATTATCAAACATTGAACCATTCAAAGAAGTTTTTGCAAGCTTTTTCTTCGTTTCTGTCGGAATGCTTCTTGATATAAACTTTCTTCTTCATAATTATGGTATTGTTCTTTTAGCACTGTTTTTGTTAATTACAATTAAGTTCATTTCTGCATTTATCCCATCTTACTTGCTCACCAAAAGCATTCGGGCATCTGTTCTAACCGGCTTGACAGTTGCTCAGATTGGGGAATTTGCATTCGTTTTGGCAATTACTGGTATTTCATTCGGTCTTATTGATGATTTCACTCACCAGCTTTTTCTTGCTACAACTGTTCTTTCTATTACAATTAATCCTATTATGATTGAACTCGGAATGCTTCTGATTAATAATTTTTCAGAGAAATATAAAAATGATAAATCCATCGATAATGAAACCCACAATATTTTCAACCTTACTAATCACCTTATAATAATTGGGTTCGGATTAAACGGAAGAAACTTAGCCGCCGCTGCTAAGTTTGCTAATATTCCTTATTCTGTTATTGAAATGAATCCCGTAACCGTCAGAGAAGAAGCCAAAAAAGGAGAAAGAATAATCTTTGGTGATGCAACTCGCGAGCTTATTCTTTCCAAAGCTGGTATTGCTACTGCCAAAATCGTCGTCTCAACTATCCCGGACCCCATTGCTGAACGTGCAATCGCTAAGTCTGTCAAAAGAATGAACCCAAATGTTTACCTGATTATTAGAACTCGCTACGACAGAGAAATGGAGCCTCTTTATTCTCTGGGTGTTGATGAAGTTATTCCGGAAGAATTTGAAACTTCCATTGAAATTTTTACCCGCGTTTTGCATATCTTTAATGTCCCTTCCGAAGATATTGAAAAATTCGCTAATTATATTCGTGGAAATAGATATGAACTGTTTAGAAATATCAAAAAATCCATCAAACATAAGGTATTTCTTTCTAAGTTAAGCAATCATCGAACTTATGCAACAAAAGTAAACAAAAATTCTTTCCTTGATGGCAAATCTTTGCTCGAATCTGATTTACGCGGCAAATACTCAACAGCTATTATCGCTGTTCAGCGTTCCTCGGAAGTTATAATAAATCCCCCGCCTGATTTTCGCCTTCAATCGGGGGATATTATTCTGTTGTTCGGTAGTGTTGAGAATATCGAAATAGTAAGAAAGGTGATTAGTTAGCCTTTTGATATTTCGTAACCTTCTTTTGTGTCTTTTATCGAATATCCCATTTCAAATATTTTGTTCCTGATTTCATCGGCTCGCTTAAAATCCTTTGCTTTTTTCGCCATTAATCTTTCTTCAGCTAAATTTAGCACTTCTTGTGGAATTTCTTCTTTGATTTCTTTTCGTTCAGATATTTCCCAAGCTTCATAAATTTCATTTAATTGCGACATTACACTTAATAATTTCCTTGCATCTTCCACACTGATTTTATCAACTTCGTTTTCATTAATGAACGAAAACAACGCTGCTAATGCTTTCGGAGAATGCAAATCATTTGCAAGCTCTGTAAATACTCTATTCTGCAATTCAAGGGCTAAGCCTTCAACTTTTTCATCCGCAATCCCGGCAGTTTTCTCCCATAATTCGTAAATATATTCCTGTACCTTCAATCTTGCTTTCCTTCCTGCACTTATTCCATCAAAAGTAAAATTATATTTTGATGAATAATGTGCCGATAGCATTGCAAAACGAATATCTATTGGGTCTAATCCTTTGCCTATTAAGTCTCTGAGAGTAAAGAAATTCCCAAGCGATTTACTCATCTTTTCGCCTTCAACTTCCAAAAATTCATTATGGCACCAAAACGCTGTCGGTTCAATGCTATATCCAGCCTTGCTCTGTGCAATTTCATCCTCGTGATGCGGAAATTTTAAATCAACTCCACCTGTATGTATGTCAAATGGCAACCCTAATAACTCATACTCCATAGACGAACATTCGATATGCCAGCCGGGACGTCCCGGATAATTTGTCCCATCTATGTAAAAATCCCAGTATGGTTCGCCTTCTTTGTGTGCTTTCCACAAAACAAAATCGCTTGCTTGCTCTCTTTCGTATTGATCAGTATCAATTCTATATCCGCTTTTGAAATTATCAAAATCAATTTTATATAGTTTCCCATAAACATCAACTTTTCGCCAGGCAGAAACATCAAAATATACAGAGCCTTCTGAAATATAAGCAAAGCCATTTTTAATTATTTTCAATATCAATTCTTGCATAGCATCAATATATTCCGTCGCTCTTGGCATAGAATAAAAGTGCTCTTTTTTTATGCCTAACCTCGAAATATCCTCAATAAATGCATTCAAATAATAATCCGTGAATTTTCTTAAATTTTCTTTAGGATTTTCTGTTTGTTCGCCCATTTCGTTCTTCCACTCTCGAGAACCAACCTGACTATCGCGTATTGTTTTATCATCTATGTCTGTTATATTCATCACCCATCGCATCTTATATCCACCCACAACTCTTAACACCCTTTGCAGAAAATCTGCAAATAAAAATGCTCTCATATTGCCTATATGTGCGTAATTATAAACTGTTGGACCGCAAGAATACATCCTTACTTCATTGTCTTTGATTGGTGCAAATTTTTCTACTTTTTTTGTTAATGAATTATATAACCTGATTTCCATTATTAATTATTCGAAAAATATTTAACATTCAATAAAATTAGCAATTTTTTATGAATTATTAGTTTGAAATTTTGTGAAATTTTTTTGTTACTTTTATGCTGTTCGATTGTTTTTCTATTAAATGAATAGTGATTTAAAAAATATTAAAGATGAGCAACTTTTTTTGCTGATGGCAAAAGGAGACCAACTCTCGTTTCTTGCTTTCGAAGAATTATACAATAGATATTCATCGAAAATCTATACTTATATAAGAAAAATTTTAAATAACTCACCCGCTTCGGACGACATTTTTCAAGAAACATTTATTCGTTTCTATGAATTTTCAAAAAAATCCAAAAATATGACCAACGTAATTGGCTTCTTGATAAAAACAGCAAGAAATCTGTGCCTTAACGAAAAAAAATCAAAAAATTCATCACATCTGGATATTTCAAATTTTAGCTTCGCTTATTACGACAAATCTTATGAAAATAAAGAAATTAACGAGCTTGTTGATATCGGATTAGATGCTCTTCCCGAAAAATACCGAGAAGTTTTGGTATTGCGCGAGTTTATGGACTTTTCTTATCAGGAAATTGCCGATATTCTTGGTGTTTCTATGCCGGTTGTTCGAATACGTATCTTTCGTGCTAAAAACAAACTGAGAGAATTTTTAGCACCTTTTTTAAACGAAAATGAAAAAAACAAAATTGGTAAAATAAAATGAATGACTTTCTAAATATTAATTATTCTGAAAAAATTGTCGCCTTCCTCGATGGTGAACTTGACGCCTCCGAACGCGAAAGCCTGTTTCTTACAATGGCGTCAAGTCCTCAATTGCAGGAAGAAATGCGACAGCAAATCATTATCTCTCAAACTTTGAAAAAGTCTCTCTTATCGCCACCAGAGACTTTGAAACAAAATATTTTTGCTGCTATCGGGGCTACTTCTGACGTAGCACCTGATATTCCTAAAACATTTTATTCGAAGCTGCTTAATAAAAGATTAACTTTGATTTTGTCTTCGCTTTTGCTTCTACTTATTCCTTTCGTTTATTATCAATTCTTTGATAATAAACAGTCGCAAGATAATACCACTCTTGCGTCAACTCCTGCGAAATTTGATTTGCCAAACGAAATTCCTCAAACGGGCTCTTTTAGTGTGGATGATAAATTGCTGCCCAAACATCTTACTAAATCCAAGAGTTCACAAGTAACATCAGGTCATCTGAGTAACTTAAATCCTGTTTCATCTCAATCAAGAGAACTATCAAAAGTTGATGAAGAAGGAACAAATCTGACCGCTGATAATAATGTATTTTTTATTGACATAAGTAATTTTGTCGAGCCCAATTCTAACTTATTGTTCAACAGCAATAAGCGTTTTTCACAGATTTTCGAAAATGCTTTTACAAAAACCGAATTTTTAGATAAACTCTCTATGCAAATCCGTTTTTTCGAAGCTAAAAACTTTGTTAATACTAACGTTAAGCCTATTAGCGAACCAATATTAAATAATTTTGGTTTTGCAATTATCTATGATCTTGACACCAAAAATTCTGTTGCGATAGAACTCGGACAAGAAGACTTTGTGCAGAAATTCAAAGGCGATTTAGATGAATTTCCTTCGTTGATAAAACAAAACTACACTGCTTTTTGGGCAGGGGCATCCTATCAATACACTTTCGAAGATTACAAATCTGTTAGCCCTTTTGTTCGTGGGATGATTGGCGGAACTCGTATCGGACCTGTTTCTAAAATTATAATTGGCGGTAAGTATTACTTATCCAACAAAATCTATGCTTTTGTTGGTTTAGAAAATACTGGTCTGTTCTATGAGTTCCAGAATAAATGGTATTCATCTCTGAAAAGTGGATTATCCGGAGGACTATCAATTAAATTCTGATGTCAATTATGCTGTTTATATTGCTTGCTTTTGCAATAAACGCTTGCGATAGCCCAATTGATATTCAAGCGAATCGTGAGATTTTGGACTTACGCAAAAACGGCGATTCAATTTTTGCAATTATTCCGGATAATGTTGATTTAGATGATCTCTTGTTTGGGAAAAGTGCATCCATTTCATTAAAAGTTGAGAATTTTTCTAATAAATATCTGTTGCTTAAATATATTATTATCAAAGGTAATAAAAACAACTACCAGTTCAATAATCCAGTTACTCTTAATCTATCTCCGCTATCAAATGATAGCATTGTTCTTACAGTCAATCCATCTAAGTTTGGATATTTTACGGATACTTTGTTCTTCCGGGAATATTTCCGCCCATTTTTGCTTACTCATTACCGTGTTCCACATATTTTTTCCTCTGATTTAGATTTTGGAAATGTTCAGGTGGGGTCAATGAAACTAAGCACTCTTAATCTCTATAATTTTTCTTCTAGTGAAGTATTTATTGATAATTTCTCAATTATTGGTGATTCTTCTGTTTTTAAAATTGAAAATCTAAGCCCCAAAAGCTTTCCTATTTCTATTCCGGCAAATGGCACTCCTCGGCAACTTATTGTGAGTTTCCGTCCTACTGCATTAAAGAAATACGAGGCGAATTTTATCTTTAGCTTTGAAGTAAATAACGGTGCTGTCGTAGATAATATTTCCAAATTAGTTGGGAACGGCATTTGACTTTATTTCCCAAAATTTATAGACATCGTCTTTCTTTTCAATAAATTTTAAAACTGCCGCTGTTTTAATCCCAGCTGCATCCGATAGCAACTTGCTGGCTTGGTTGTATTTCTCACTCTTTTTTAAATATACTAATATGCAGTTATTTAGTATTTCGCTATCCTGTATATCTCCAAGCAATGTTTGATATTTCCCTAATTCTTTACTCGAAATACTATTTTCAGTAACAATTTGTTGCAAAAATTCATATAAATAGCGGAATTTCTTGAACTTAATTCGAAATTTATGAATTGTCTCAATTTTCGCTATATCAATATTTTTAAATTTATTCATTGCTTGCTTATACTTTTCGTCAATTGCACCAATTAAATCTTCAGCCGAAATTATCCTATTTTTTAGAGCATTACGCAACTCCAATTCAAAAAAGAAAAATAACCCTTCTATTTCCGTTAAATTTTCCTGAGTAAATAACGGCTGCAACTTCTTGATAATTCTTTTCTCTTTCTTATTTAAATAATTAATGAACAACAACCAATATTCATTGCTTATTGCCTTTGCTTTGTGATTCTCTATCAATATTTGAATGTCTCTGAGTTTGGAAAGTTTCTTGAAATAGAATTTCAATATTTTTACTAAATTCAAGCCATAGGTTGAATTAACTTTACTCAAAATAAATTCTACCAATGTAATAATTCTTCTTGAACATACCCGCAAATCATGAATTGTATCATTCTTAAATTTTTTCAAAGCACTATTGTATAGACTAATATAAGTATCAGTCAATAATTCATATCTTTTTTGAACTTCATCAATAAATATTGTATCTTCAATTTTCATAATTGTTCAAACTTTTATTAATTTCTATTATCAATTTAGTAATAATTTGTTTATTTAATATTTTGTGTTTGTTAATTATAAAAGGATTTGTATGAAAAATATTTTTATTCACGAAGTTGGGATGCGTGATGGTTTGCAAATGGAGAAATCCGTTGTCCCAAAAGAAAAAAAACTCGAATGGATCGATCAGTTAGTAAATGCAAATGTTGATATTATCCAGATTGGCTCTTTTGTTAATCCACAAAGAATGCCCCAAATGGCAGACACAGACGAGCTTTTTCTTGAAATCAATCAAAAATATGCAAACACAAAGCACCCAATCTTTTCCGGGCTCGTCCTTAACGAAAAAGGATTAGAGCGGGCAATCAATTCCGGCGTTGAACTTATTTGTATGGGAGTTTCTGCAAGCGAAACCCACAGCCAGAAAAATACTGGTATGACTACTTCAGAAGCTCTTCAAAGAATTTTGTCTATGGCACAACAGGCTAAATCCGCCGGTTTTGCTGTTCAGGTGTCTGTTCAGAGTGCTTTTGGATGTGGCTTCGAAGGTCGGGTGCCCAAAGAACGCGTTTTATCAATCATTGACAAATATTTAGAAAATGGTTTATTCAAAATTTCACTCGCCGATACTGCCGGACACGCTTATCCACAGCAGGTTGAAGACTTGTTCGGTGAAATAAAGAAGCGTTCCGATAAAACTGAACTTACTTGCCATTTTCATAATACATACGGTCTCGGTATGGCTAATATCTATGTTGCAATGCAAATGGGTGTCGAATATTTTGAAACTGCATTCGGAGGATTAGGAGGCTGCCCGTTTACCAAAATTGCTTCAGGTAATGTCTCTACAGAAGATTTCCTTCATTACTTGCATAGATTAAACTTGCGAAAAGATATTATTATTTCTCAAATTGTTGATTTAGCAAAACAAGTCTCCGAATTCTTTGGCAAAACACTTCCCGGTTGCGTTTATCAGGCAGGAACCTTAAACTACTAATCAACTAATTTTGTATCCCAAAACCGATGTGTTTACCGTTTCGCAGGTAAACACATTTTTTTATTTTATCGATTTTACAATAATTTATGTTTATGAGCGATAAACAAAATATAATTATTAAGGATTTTATAATGAAACTTTTTTACATTTTGCTATTTGCAATTTCGTTTTTAGCGTTTTCCTGCAATGACGATAAAAACGAACCAACTAATCCCGATGATAATCTTACTGGCGACAAAGACAGGCTTTATGTAAAGTTTGTCAATAATCAAGAGTCGATGTATACTATTACTTCTTTGCAATATAAAAATGCTGGTTTAGTTACATCTGGATTGAACCCAACCGGAGAATGGAGCGATAACTTGCTTAAAACAAACCAAACTCTTAAACCCGGCGAACATACTTTTTTCTTAATTAATATTCCTCGTCAATATTGGGCTGTTTGCAGAATTGGAGTTTATGATTCTGTATCTAAGCAAACTATATTTATTAACGACCAGCCGGGATTTAGTGATTATTGGATAAAACCAACAATGACTCATTGGGGTGGCGACAGCAGAACTGTAAAGGTAACCCTTGTATTTAGAAACGATGAGAATATGATTGTGCCTACCTCTTGGAGTGATTGGACTGGCATTGAAGAATAATTTATCTGACTTTTGCCCAAATTGATAGTGATATTAAGATAACTCCTGAAGCAACAAATGTCCACACCATATCAAGGTGCGAAACAATAACACTGCAACTCAGATAACTTAGCAAAGCACCTAATAAATTTGCTGATGAGGCAATTCCCATTATCCCACCTTTATTGCTTTCATCAGCGCGATAACTTAGTGCGGAATACAAACTTGGTGCAATTGCAGCAAAAAATACACCCACCGTTGCTCTGATTGGAAATAACCAGAGATAATGATTAGAAATCACGTGAAGCAATGATGCCAATCCAGCTACAAACACAGCAGGCGAAAATATCTTGCTATAAGCAGTTGTATCATTCTTTCTTCCCCAGTACGGAGCAAAAATAATACTGAATATTCCAACAGTTGCTACTAATAGTCCTGTGATTGTTGATAGAATACTTTGTGGTGCTCCAAGTCTTGCTACATAATATGGGAAAATTGGATTTGATAGTAATATCGCCAACTGCGATAATATAATCAACAAGATTATTTTCGACATTTCTCCGTTGTGGATCACCATTTTTAAGTTATCTAAAACTTTGCTTTGAGTGCTTGTTACTTCCACTCTTTGTTCTTTTACGCATCCAATAATTAATATTCCGCTGATAACGCATAATATAGCTACAATTATAAAAACGCTTCTGACTCCGCTTGCATCGGATAGTATTCCTCCGAAAAATGGTCCTATTATTATTCCAGCCGAGGATGCACTTTGCAATATGCCAATTGCATATCCATTGCGATTTTTGGGAGTGTTCTTGCTTACAAACGCAAGTGCTGCAGCAATAAAGCCGCTCGATGCTCCTTGAAAAATCCTTAATGCAAATAATTGATAAACGTTTATCGAAAATCCCATCAGAAATACTGCTAACGCTAAACCGAAAATTGCCCGAATTACCATTTTTTTCTGCCCGTATCTATCCCCAAGCATTCCCCACACAGGAACAGCGAATATCGACAAAAAATATGGTCCTGCAAATACCATACTGCTCCAAAATTTTGCCTGCACGGGGTCTTTTATCCCCAATTCCAGTACAAATAACGGAAGAAATGGCACAAGCCCATTCATCCCTACCATTGCAATAAACTGTGCAATTGCAAGAATGATTAAATTACGCTTCCATAAATTATCGTTGATTGGTCTGAATAAAATTTGACGAATTTTTTTGAATTTATTCAATAAATCCATTATTTCAAATCCGAATGAATTCTTCTGATTTTGAGAATTTCTGCAAACATTTTTATACTATCCCTTATCGGGCTAACAGTTGTTCTTTCGTCATTATACCATTCTACTCCCACTTCTTTTATCTTATAATTCAATTTTTTCGCTAAAAATAATATTTCGACATCAAACGAAAAACCGTTGATTTGTGCTCGATTAAAAATATCCACTGCTGCTTGTTCACGAAAACATTTGAAACCACATTGTGTATCCTTTATTCCTTTTACTACAAGCATCTGAACAATTTTATTGAATGTTTTGCCCATAAATTCTCTGTAAAACGGCTGGTGCTTCTTGATTAATCTATAATCAACTGCTCTTGACCCTATGCAAACATCATATCCATCTTTAAGATATTTTTTTAACTTATCTATTTCATATATAGGTGTAGATAAATCTGCATCAGTAAATAATCTATACTCTCCATTTGCAGCAAGCATTCCTCGCCGGACTGCCGCCCCTTTCCCATAATTTTTCCCATCACTTATTACCTTCACATCTTCAAAACTTTTGGCAACTTCGATTGTTTTGTCTTGCGAACCATCGTCCGAAACAATAATTTCATAAGTTAAATTTGTGTTTCTTAAATACTGTGTGATTAGACTTAGTGTATTTCCTAATCTTGCCTCTTCATTATATGCAGGTATTATTACCGATAATTCTGGTTTCATAATCAATATTTTTATTCTTGCTTAATTTACAAAAATAAGTTATTTTTTCTTTGTGTTTAAATTTTTTATACTTATTCTTCGCTTTGAAAATAATTAAAATATCCGATGCCGAAAGTTGTGCCGATGGTAATATCGGCTACGATATCTATTTTGACAATAATACTGACCAGAAATTTATCGGTTATCTTGCCAAATTAGGTAAAATGAAAATAGATAACACATTTGATATTCCTTATTTTAAAATTATTGTCAAAGGTAATTTCACCCTGAAGGGTTCGATTGGTCAGAATTTCCTCCGAATGATAGTTCCTGAAAGCATTTTCAAACAAATTATTAATGATTTCGAAAAATATATTTCGAACTATCAAAATATATAGTTATGATATTTGTTATTTTTCTGGCATTTGGCTTTGTAACTAATTTGTCATTTGCCCAAAGCAATCCTCAACCTTTCAAATTGAGTGGCTCATCTTACTATTTCAATGAATGGCGAGAAGATGTACCTGCTCGAACTTATCCTGTTTCTATGATTTTTCATACTCTCAAAAAATCCGACCCTAAAATCGACGACGAAATGACCGGCGACTGGATTTCTCCTTACAACTTGAAATCCAAGGCAAGAATTAACGGACTTGGGCAATACGGTTTCTCTTTTTTATCCACATCTTCCTCGCAAGAAGATGATGGCTATCCTGGGGCTGCTGTTCTTGCTCTTGACACCCGTAATTGTTCAGAAGTTTATCTTCGTTGGACTGCTCGCACTTATAACGTAGGGGAGAGGAACTATTTTATCCAATTGCAGTATCGAACTGATGATAAATCCAAATTCGTTAATGTATCCAATTCAATATATTCCTCTTCTCAAACAAAAGGTGATTTTAAGATTTTCGGACCCATCAAGTTGCCAGATAATTGTGCGAACAAAAACTACATCCAACTTCGATGGAAATACTGCTATGCCAATGATGCCTCATCGGGCACTCGCCCTCAGCTTGCAGTCGATGATATTTATGTTGCCGACAACCTGAACAGTTCGATAAATGATCAAATAGAAAACATTGAATTTCAATTGGTCGATAAATCACTATTCTTAACTTCAAACGATGTTTCTTCTATTGAAATTTATAATTCATTAGGTCAAATTGTTTACTCTTCAAAATTATTTCAAAATAATACAGTAATTAATCTGAATTTTTTGCTAAATGGACCATATTTCATAGTTTTGAAAAAAAATGAACAAATTATTTTAAAAAAATTACTTTTGAATTGAATAAAATATTTTACATACTACTTTTCTTGTTTCTTGCAGTTTCCTGCACAAATCCTTTTGCTCCGGCTTTGCTTAAAGATGCACAAGGCGACTTCCAACTCGGCGACCAACGAACAATAGAAGGTGTATTCAAAAATTTTAGCTATGCTTATAAATACAAAGATACTGTTCTTTATGGAAAGCTTTTACATCCCGACTTTACTTTCAACTATCGCAATTATGATAAAAATATAGACCCGACCTGGACCCGTAGCGAAGATATGATTGCTACTGCTCGGCTGTTTTCAGCAGCTCAGGACCTAAACCTTGTCTGGAATGAAATTCTTTACACGCGGGGCGATTCTCTTTTTTTAGATGTTTCTCGGAGTTTCTCTCTTACAATCACTTTTGCACCAAATGATATTTTAAATGTATTTGGAAAAGCTATCTTTTATTTGAAACGGGAAAACGCAAGCGATGAATGGAAAATCATTTTATGGCGTGATGAATCAAATTTTTAATAATAGAGGTGATATATGCTACAACTTAAACCAATAATTGGTATAGTTATGGGAAGCGATTCCGACCTCCCGACTATGCAGGCTGCCGTCGATATTTGCGAAGAATTCGGAGTTCCTTACGAAATCAAAATTGTCTCGGCTCACCGGACCCCTGATGATATGGCTGAATACGGTCGCAGTGCCCACAACCGTGGAATTAAAGTGATAATTGCTGGTGCCGGTGGTGCTGCTCATTTACCTGGTATGATTGCATCGCACACTCCACTTCCTGTCATTGGTGTTCCTGTCCAATCAAAAGCTTTGAATGGACTTGATTCTTTATTGTCAATTGTTCAAATGCCTGCTGGTGTCCCTGTAGCAACCGTTGCCATCGGGAATGCTAAAAATGCTGGCTTGCTTGCTGTTAAAATGCTTGCTATTGCAGACCCGAAGCTTTTAGAAAAAATGATTGAGTACAAAAACAAAATGGCAGAAGAATCTCGTGCCAAAAACGATATTTTTGCTTGATAAATTTTATAAATCAAGGGCTTGCGAATAATGTGCAGGTAAGTTCATTATTTGTGCGTTCCCAAACTTGTCGTACAACCTTACCTGAACCTCGCACCTGCACCTTTATTCCTGCCGAATGCAATATTGTAATTGCTCGTCTCAATGGCAATCCAACTACTGATGGCATTTTCTCGTTGTTTGCTTTTTCCTGCTCAGTCTCTATCTTTATTACAGTCGAACGCAAAATCCTTCTCCCGGGCTCCGGAAAAACTTGCTTGACCATTCCTTCTTTTGCTGTAGTTGAGTAACGCAATCCTAATTCTTGTAATATTTTTTCTGCTTCCGAAAATTCAAGTCCGTTAATATTCGGAACAAACACGGTGTCATTCGCATTATTTTCAATGTTTTTGACTTTTATCGAGTGGTTCTTAATAGAAAGCCATCTCATTGCAATATTTTTGAAAATTGGTGCAGCAGTTGAACCGCCGTATATGCTTGTTTTCGGCTTGTCTAAAAAGACAAGAATACAAATTTCTGGATTATTAGCAGGGAAATATCCCGCAAACGATGCGTTGTAATCCGATTTTGAGTATGTCCCATCAACAAGCTGCTGGGAAGTCCCGGTTTTCCCCGCAATTTCCACTCCTTCGATTTTTGCTGCAACTCCCGTTCCTTTCTCTACTACTTCTTTTAATACATTTGTCAGAGTATGTGATGTATTTTCAGATACTACACGTCTGATTTTTTCAGGATTGTTTTTCTTAATTAAATTTCCTTTCTCATCATATATTGCATTTATTACGTAGGGTTTCATCATTATCCCACCGTTTGCAATTGTCGCAAAAGCGTTTGCCATTTGAAGTGGAGTCGCCAAAATTCCGTATCCAAATCCAATAAATCTTTTGGTTGAAACATTCATTTGTTCCGCTCTTTGTATTTTTCCGGATACTTCGCCCGGCAAATCTATCCTTGTTGGAATACCAAAGCCAAAATCTCTTATATATTTGTAAAATTTAAAATCAGGTATCTTTGCTGCAACACTCGACAAAATAATGTTGCTCGAGTGCACCAAACCTTCTCTAAATGTAGCTATGCCAAGTGGATGCACATCCTTTATCACAAAGTTCGAAAAATGCAATTCTCCTTGAAATCCGTTGTATTTATCCTCAAGCTTTGTTATGTTTTCTTCAAGTGCTGCCGCCGCTGTAACTACTTTGAATGTTGATCCGGGTTCGTAAACATCAGTGATTGAACGATTTCGCATATTTGAATTAATGTATGTAGATGGATCATTCGGGTTGAAATTTGGGTAGGTCGCCATTGCCAACACCTCACCTGTCGATGGTTTTATTGCGACAACTGTCCCGGATTCAGCAAGCGAGTTCTTTATTCCTTGCATCAATTCAAATTCAACTATCCTTTGCAAATCAATATCCAAAGTAAGTTGCACTGAATATCCGTTTGTCGGTCGTATTATTGGTAAATCTGCTGATGGTCTCAACCTGCCCAACCCATCTCTAAACATAATCATATATCCGCTTCTTCCTGTAAGAATGCTATCATAGCTTAATTCTATTCCTGTTAGCCCGCGGTTATCTATATCAGTGCAGCCAATTATTTGTGATGCCAGAGCACCATAGTGATACTGCCGTCTTGGTTCTTCTATTAAAATTAGTCCTCTATCTTTGATATATAGCAATTCCTTTACTTTTTCAGGTGTAACGCCTCTTACAAGCCATAAAAACGAACCTTTTGCAGATGCTATCTTTTTATTTAAACTCTCTGCCGATATTCCCAAATTCTTTTCAATAATTTTCAGAATTTCTGCTTTTTTCTGCAATAAATTTGGGTCTACAGCTATTGAGTAACTCTTTACAGACGAAGCAAGCAAATTGCCATTCCTATCGTATATATTGCCTCGCTGCGAACTTAAATCTAATTTAGTTTCGTGCTGCCGCCGTGCTTTTTCTTTGTAATAAGAAGCTTTCAATACTTGAAGCTGGAATAGCCGACCAATTACAATCAACAACCCTAAATTAATTACAATCATTAATAACCAGAACTTCCAGAACTTCTTTCTTCTTGTATATGTATTCTCTTCGCTATTCTTCATTTTTCAATTTAATTTTTTGAGGCACTTTCGTTGGTTTTATCATTCCTAATTTCTCTTCTGCAATCGTTGTAATTCTCGAAACGCTTTCAAGTTCAATTATTTTTGTTATTAATACTTGATTGGACGTCCGAATCTCATCATACTGCTTCTCAAGATTCTGTATCTCCGATAGCAAACTATTCACTTTAAATACATTATCAATATATGTTATGGTTATTATCGCTGATAATACAACAAGTCCAAATGTTTTCCATCTGTTAGATTTTATTTTATTGATCAGGCTCATTTCCCTTCTCTACTTTTTTGTAAAAATTCCTGAACTCTTTTAATGTAAAATACATTAGAGCTAACATAAAAGAAAGCACAAAGGACAGCAACACCATTAATTTTTTGTTTGGAGAACTTTGATAATCCGGTATATAGGCTTTATCGAGCACTTCAACAGTTGGAACATCACGATTTTCTTGTATAGCTTCCTGATGACGCTGCGTTTCAAGATACATAATAATCTGCTCGACAATTTTTTTATCTCTATATAAATTTGCGTATTCTCTTGCAAGACTTGGTATTTTATCAAAAGGGATCGAAAAACCATCAGAGCCTGTCAGTCCACCACTTTGCACTGCATTATATTGCTTACGTAGCTGATTTACTATATTTTGTTGCTGTATTAAATATGGATTGTCTTTGCTTAGTTCATTTTTTGCTACGTTAAGCTCCATTTCAGCTTTTGCCAATTGCAAACCTACTTCAATTGCTTGTTTCACAAGTGCCTGTGTTTGGTCATCAATTTTAAGAACCCTGTTGGTTCTTTGAAAATTCTCAAGTATATTGTCTATTGAATCAGACTTTCCTCTATATTTTGCTAATTCTTTCTCTATGTACATCCTTGATTTTTTTGCTGCCGATGTGTTCTTCGAGCGAACGATAATATCTAATCCTTTTACTGCTTCATCTGCAAGATTCTTTGCTAATTGTTTCGTTTCTTGCTTTTCCCGCGATGATGGGAAAAAACACGTCTTTGCAGATGTTTGGAATACAATAAGCCCTGTTTTTTCTACATCAACTTTGAAATTTTCCTGCAAATACTCAATTAATTCATTGTGTGTCATTCCATTGTATTGTGGATATTTCTTTAGATGAAGCTCTTTTATCAGATGCTCAGTTATTGCTCTGCTTCTTAATATATCAGCTAATACTAATGATTGATTATTCGAACTTCCCGGAATTGAGAGTCCCGAAGGCAATCCCCCGGCAAAATTTTGCAGAATTCCTGATAAGCCGGTGTTTTCGCCTTGTTTTGGTGGCATAACCGTTGTATATGTCCTGTATGTGTGTGGCATTATTAGCGAAAAAATAAATGTAACCACACAAGCAATAGCCACAATTATCCAAATTCTTTTCGAGTATTTTCTGTATATCTCGATAAATTTGCTTATTCCAATACTTTCTATTTTTGTTTCTGTCTCTTTCATTTATTTCTTATTTATATTTGAAAATGCAAGTGCAACCCCGGCAATCGTCAGAATTTGCGTTGCTATTGTAAGCCCTTTAGTAAACGCCTCCATAAACGTTAATTCTCTCTCAGGTGGCACGAGTATTACATCGCCGGGTTCAATAACGTAATCACGTTTCTTTGCACGAAATAACCCACCGCTGTGTTTATTAATCATTGTTTCGCTTTCGTCTGCTCTGTATCCAAATCCACCCGCCAACTCAATGTAATCCAAATAGTCTGCACCCGGACGAAATGCTATCAAACCAGGCTTAGCTACTCGTCCTTGAACATTTACAAATTTCTTAATCGATGGAACTACAATTGAATCCCTATGCGTTAAATAAAAATTGTCAGGTGTATTCGGATTATTCATTATTTTCCGAAAATCTATCGAAATTACTCCCTTTCTTTCGGTTTTCCTTGATTGAAAGTATCTAAATTCGCTTTCCGACATTTCTGATGGAAGCACTCTGCTTAATCTTTCCATTTCTAAATCGGGTTTTTCCAATTCATACTGACTTATGTATTCTACAAACTCAACTGCTGCTTCATCTGTAAAACCACCGGCTCTCTTTATCAAATCAGTTACTCTGTCTTTTTTCTCTTCTATTGCATAGTAACCCGGAAAATTTACCTCTCCCTTGATTACAACATAATGCAATTTCCTCCATTTAGGTATGCTCCTTACAAAAATTCTATCTCCCGAATTCAAAGGAAAATCATTTTTTATTTTTTCAGTGCTTAATTTTTGATTTTTTAAATATGATAAATCTAGAAAACTCACTTGAAAGCCTGTTCTTTGAGCAGAATAGTATTCAACTGAATCAAGAAAAGCTGATTCTGTAAATCCAAGCCCAAACTTCAATAATGTTGATAAGCTATCCCCCTCACGATATTCAAATAATCCACTATTGACAACATCACCATACAATCCAATTATTGTTTTTTCATTTATTTCCGGCACAATTATCTTATCTCCTCCAAGCACATAAGGATTAGCTTCTTCATCGCCAAGAAAATAAAATTTCATTAAATCTACATTTTTTTGCTCGCCATTGTTTCTCAGTAATATGATATTTCTCCAGGAAGATTCCCGACGCAATCCACCTGCTTTGTCTATCACCTCAGACACCCTATCTGCTGGTGTCGCTGGATAAATACCGTTCCGCACAACCAGTCCGCTTACGCTCACTTTAAACTGTCGTATCTTCTGCAAAGAAATATGTATTTCCGCTGGATTTAGCCGTTTTCTGATTAATTCCTCAATTAAAGAAATTGCTTGTGTTAATGTTTTCCCTTTCAAATCAACTTTGCCTATACCGGGAATTAGCAATGCTCCCTCTGGAGATATACTTATCTCAAAATGCTTAGGTTTTGCAGAAATGATTGAAATTGCTAATTCATCGCCTTGTCCTAAAATGTACTTATCCGGCTCAATCTCTTTTTCTAATAGTCCGGTTGCCGACTTAAGAGAAGAAAAAGCCATCTCCTTTGCAAGTGAATCACTGAATTCGTCTTTGGGCAAACGATATATGCTATAATCAATTTGTGCCGTTGAAATATAGTTAGTGAAAACAAAAATCAAATAGTATATAATACTTGTGCAAATCGTTTTTTTCATATTGCACTGCATATTAGTTAATTAATTTTACAAATTTATAAAAAAAGGAATAATAAATAAATATATTTAATTCTTACGCTTTCTGTAGAATATCTGATTATGAAAAATGATTTAATTTTTGTTCATTTATTCATACATAATAATTTTTTCGCTTTACTTAATTTATTATTAATAAAAATTTGATAAATTTGTAAGTTATAAAAATGCGGGTATTCTATGTTTTCAAAATTTGTAAATTACAGCGTGCGCATTTTAATGATAATATTGGGTATTGCCTTTATTATTTATGGTATTTGGTATAAAAACGAACTACACGATAGCACCTTAATTATCGTAATGGGGATTGTAGTAACTCTTTTTGGTGTATATCGTCTAATAATGTATAGAACACAACTTGAAAGATACAATTTTAATATTAATGAGGACGACAATGAGAATGAGAACTAAAAATATTTTGTTTGCAGCAATTTTGTTGCTTCTCTTTCTTGTCTCCTGTAACGAAAAATCTGACAACAAGGCTACTCAACGTGAATCAATGACAAGTGGCAAAATTACCGCCTACTGCGATAATACATTAACTAAACTATTCGATACTCTCTTTGCTTCTTATCGTAAGGCTTATCCTGACGTCAATCTTACTGTTAATTCTGTTTCAGCTCGCGAGGCAATGGCGAAGCTTCTCGCAGGCGAAGCTCGGGTTATCATCATTGCGAGAGATTATCTTCGGGACGAGGATTCTCTTATGAGCGTTTACAAAGTAGCTAAACACAATTACGAAGAAATTGCAGACGATGCTTTATGTTTCTTTACTCAAATCAACTCTTCTATGGATACTCTCAATTCTGAACAAATATTCAATGTTCTTACTGATAAAAGCAAAACTCTGAAATCTTACTTCCCATCTCTAAAAGATGAACCAATTTTCGCAACCTTAGAACAAAACTCATCCGTTTTTGCAAACATAAATAAATTAGTCGTTCGTAATAAACCTATACAAAGACGTTTGCAATTGTTTTCTACTGTTGATTCCTTGCTTAACTTTGTCAAAACAAACTCCAATGCTATCGGAATTGCTTATTTATCACATATTCACAGAAATTTAGATTTCAAGCCAATACCTGTTGGATATACTGATACCACTGGAAAATACATTACTCCGAAACCTGTTCATCAGGCTTATATTGTGCAAGGTTTATATCCATATATCGTAACTTATAAAGCACTTTTCTTGAATAATTTCAAAGATTTGCCTTTCTGGTTTGCTATGCATCTTTCCCGCGAGGCTTCATCGACAAAATACCTGAAAGATGCTGGTGTTGTTCCGAAATTCGCAAGATTTAATTTAATAAAAGAGGATTAATATGAAATTCAAATTATTTTTTGTGCTGCTTTTGTTCAGCTTCTCTTTCTCTTATGCTCAGCAAGCCAAGCAAAATTTCTTGTCGGCTTTGAATGAGAAAAATTATGAATTAGCAGAAAGTTTTATCCCGGCTGCTCTTGCAGAAAACCCTAAAGATTTAGATCTTCACTTGCTTTGCAACGATGTTTATCTCGAACTCGGTCGAAACGATAAAGCATTGGAAGTAATTCGCCAGGCTGAAAAAATTTCAAGCAAGCCTCCCGTTCTTAGAAAATTAGCTAACACTCTTTCTATAAATTCTTATCATTCAGAAGCAGTTAAAATTTTAAGAAAACTCACAATCGACGAAAAAAAAGAAATAAGCAACTGGCTGCTTCTTGTTGATGTTTATCTTAGAGCAGACTCACTAAGCCAGGCTGAACTTGCCGTTGCTCGTGTCCTTGATATGGACAAAAATAACGTCGAAGCAAACATTAAACGTGGAGATATTTACTATCAGCAAAGAGTGTATGAACTATCGAAAGATAGTTACGAAGCCGCTCTTTCCATCAACCCTGATTTGAACGAAGCAAGAATGAAACTTGCCCAATCTTATTATTGGCTTGGTATCCGCGAAAATGAAGCTAATCCTGATTTAGCAAATCTCTATTTTACCCGTTCATTGCAGGAATGGAACACTCTAACTCAGAAAGATCCCAAAAATGCTCGTGCTTGGTTCGAACAAGGCAAACTTTTCTTCTTCTCTAAAAATTATGTTCAGGCTGCACAATCTCTTAATAACTATATTCAACTGCGTCCAAGTGGTTCACTTGGTCGTTGGTATCTGGCTCAATCATTGTATGAACTCGGTCGCTGCGATTCTGCTCGTTCCCACCTTCGCATTGTAGCAAGTGAAATCGATACCGCAGCCGCTCGTGCTAAATTGCTTCTTGCAAGATGCTATCTTTCAGAAGGCGATTATGCACAATCTGAAAAAACTTTCGAGGAATTGAGTGCCTCAGTATCTCTTCAAATGGAAGATGTTCGCCGTTGGGGACAGGCAGCTTTGTTTGCCGGCGATACCAACATAGCTGTTGAAAAATGGAAACAAGCAATTGATATGAACCCAACTGAGAACTGCCAATTAATGTATGTTCTTGGCACTTCACTTAATAAAATGAAAAGATATAAAGAATCTATTGAAATTTTAAATAAAAGATTAGCAACGAATGAATGCAACGATGATAATAACTATCTTATTCATTATTTCATCGGTTTAAGCTACTTCTTTGATGCTAACTCTCAGCAGGCAATTGCACCTCTCCAAAAAGCAATCGAACTCAACCCTGCTTTCTTGTGGTCTATGATTTATTTGGGCGATGTTTATGCCAACCTCAATGATAACGTAAAAGCAGAAGAAATGTTCTCTCGTGCTATTTCCACTGGTACCTCTGACGTTGAAAAATATAAGTCGGAGCTCAATCAGGCTTTTGCTAAACTTGCTCAAATGAAACTCGAACAGAAAAAATATAAGGACCTGGAAAAAATCGGTCGTGAATGGCTCACTGCTATGCCTGAAAATGAATTTGCTGCTTTGTTTACTGCAGTTGCATACCACGGACAAGGTCAAAATGAATCAGCCTGCAGAAATTATAAACTTGTTCTGAAAATTAATCCTAATAATAAAACTGCTCGCGACAATATTAAAGCTCTTGGTTGCGAATAATCTTCCAATGCTTATCGCAAGGCTGTCTCTCATAGGCAGCCTTTTTCATTATTATAAAATTTCAGTATTTTCACGTATTGAATTTTTAGTTTTTTTGTATATATTTATATGAGTTTATTATTAGTTTTTAATTATTATGGATGCTTTTTCTACTATAGAAAATATTTTAAAGAAAATGCGCAGCGTATCCTGCCCTGATTGTCAGAAAGTCGCCAAAGAAATTGAACCAGACTTTGAAGAAATTAAAAATTATCTTATTGATATTTCCATTAGAAATAATGAGTTAAATCTAATCAGACACGAACTAGATGTTTCCCGCGACTGGTATAAATTCCTTTACGATAGTTCTCCTGTGCTTTTTTTTAATATTGATTCCGAAGGAAAAATTATCTCTGCTAATAAAAGCACTTCCACAGTTCTTGGATTACCTACACACCAGATTATTGGAAAGCATATTACTTCTTTTATTCTCTCAGATTATATTGACAACTTCTTTAATTCTTGCAACGAGGCTATCGATTTTAATGAGTCTATCCCGTGCTATATTAGAATTCAATCTGCTAATGGTTCTGTCATTAGTTTGTCTGGTGTTGTCAAAGCAATTATCAGAGACAAACAAACTGAATTTTATGCGGCATTTATTGATAATACAGAAGTTGAGCAAAATCAAAAAATCATCGAAGAGCAGCAAAAGCTCTATTCTTTTTTCTTCGAACAAGCAGCCGATGCCTTTTATTTTCTCAATGGAGATACTTATACCGATTGCAATCAGCAAGCATTGAAAATTTTTGGTCTGCAAAGCAAAAGCGATATTATCGGTAAGCATCCTTATGATTTCTCTCCTCCTTTCCAACCCGATGGCACAAGTTCAGTTGAGAAAGCTAAACTAATGATAGATATAGCTTACTCTAAAGGTGTAAATAATTTTGAATGGGTGCATCTTAATTCTAATAGCCAGTTGATTTATACAGAAGTATATCTAAAACCAATTCAGAAAGATGGATACGACCTGGTTTTTGTTACTTTAAGAGATATTACTTACAAGAAAATTGCCGAAGAACAGCAAAAATTAATCGAAGCAAACCTTTCAACCGCTATAAATTATTCACACATCGGGATTGCTCTTTTTGATATTCATAAAACAATAACAAAATATAATCAAGTCTTCATTGATGCCGTTAAATTTATTTCAGGCAACGATGTTACTGCCAAATGTGATCTGGATTCTCTTTTTATTAATGTCCCTGCTATTCTTGATAAATTTGAAAGTGCTTATAAAGGAATTTCATCAACCTTTGTATATGATGTATTAATAAAAAATACATCTATCTATTACGAAATTTCTCTTTATCCGATAAAAGTCGGCGAAGAAATTGCAGGTGCTTGTATTTTTATTAATGATATTACTCAATTCAAAGAAGCTGAAAAAATTCTTTCCAAAACAAATCTCGAATTAGAACAAACAGTTTTAGAACGAACTCTCGAAATTCAAAAGCAGTCGGAATTACTCTCCAAACTAATTGACAATGTGCCAGATTTTATTGTAGTTAAAGATATTTCAGGAAAATACATTAATTGCAACGAAGCTTACTGCAAGTTTCTAAATCTCCCAAAAAATGCGATAATCGGTAAAACTGACTACGATCTTTTTTCTAAAGATGAAGCTGATGCCTTTACCGATTTTGATAAAGCCGTTTTTGAAACAAAAACAACAGTTCGCTCGGAACAGTTACTACGCTTTTCCGATAACACTCTTCATACTTTGGACAATATCAAAACACCGTTTTTCGACCCGGAAGGAAATCCAATTGGATTAATCGGTATTGCCCGCGATATTACTGAATTCAAAAAACTTGAAGACGACATTAAACGCATAAACCACGAACTTGAATCTATTATCGAAAAACGAACAATAAAACTCCAGATGGAGATTCAAGAACGTATCCGTATTGAAGAAGAGCTCAAACGCAGTCGTGAAATTTATCGGAACTTGTTTAATAATGTACCAGTCGGAATATACCGTTCCACTCTTGATGGCAAAATTATTCTCGCCAATCCAACTCTTGTTAAAATGCTCGGTTTTGATTCAATTAATGAACTAAAAGATCGAAATTTAAATTTCGAAGGATTTCTCAGCTCATCTGAAAGACAATCTTTTCTGAACTTTATTCTTTCGAGCGATGAAGTGCAGGTTTTTGAAAGTACCTGGATAAAAAAAGATGGTTCAATTCTTAATGTTCTGGAAAAATCAAGAGTGGTTAGGGATGCAAACGGTAATGTTCTTTATATCGAAGGTACAGCCGAAGATATTTCTCAACGCAAATTGTCGGAAAAATTACAGCAAGCTGTCTATAGCATTTCCGAAGCAGCATATAATCTTGATAATCTCCAGGATCTTTATAAATTTATTCATCATTCTATTTCTCAACTCATCTTTGCCAGTAATTTCTATATTGCGATTTATGATCCTGAACGTAACGAAATACACTTCCCTTATTTTGTTGACGAAATTGATTCACCAAAGCCCTCTTTCAGCGGACCTTATCCATTTGGAAATGGTTTAGTCGAATATGTAATTAATACCGGGCATTTTCAGCTTCTCGACGAAGAAAAACTGATGGAATTATCTTCAAATCGAACTATTGAAATACAGGGAGTAATTCCTAAATATTGGCTGGGTGTGCCTTTGAAAACAATTGGGAATCAAACTATTGGTGTAATCGCAGTTAAAAGCTACAATCAGGATGTCCGGTTCGACGAACTTACAAAAGATATTCTCGTGTTTGTCTCAACTCAAATTGCAATGGTTATTTATCGGAAAAAAATTGAAGAAGCTCTTAATCTTGAACGCCGCCTTCTTGCTGAACGTGTAATGGAACGCACCGAAGAACTTAGCGCCCTCAACGCAGAGCTCGAACGTGCAATCCGAACAAAAGACGAATTCCTTGCTAATATGAGCCACGAACTGCGAACTCCTCTTAATGCTATTCTCGGGCTCTCGGAAATTCTCCTTAAGCATCAGGAAATATATTCCAATGATCGTTTCCAACGTGCTCTGACTACCATTCACGATAGTGGTCATCATCTTCTAAATCTAATAAATGATATTTTAGACATTTCCAAAATAGAAGCAGGAAAATTTGAAATCTATTTGGAAGATTGTTCTGTTGAGCAAATTGCACATTCTTCTATGAACTTTATCCGGCAAATGGCTAATAAAAAAGATATTTCTCTACATCTTGATATTCAACAGGACACACCAAAAGAAATTTATGCAGATCAAATCCGCACAAAACAAGTTTTAATTAATCTTCTCAACAACGCTGTCAAATTTACTCCCAAAGGTGGTTCTGCTGGCTTATCTATTTCAGCAGAACTCGACAATAACCTCATTCATTTCGCAGTGTGGGATACTGGTATCGGTATTCGCCAAGAAGATATGAATAAACTTTTTAAACCATTTTCTCAAATTAGCAGCAATCTTTCACGTGAATACGAAGGCACTGGATTAGGGCTTACCTTAGTCGCTAAATTAACCGAAATGATGGGTGGCAGTGTTGCCGTTGAAAGTCAGTTCGGAGTTGGTAGCAAATTTACTGTTACTCTCCCGATAAAGAACAAAAACGCTTTCGATGCTTATTACGATGAGTTGCTAAACAAACAATTTTCTTATATAAAGAATGCTCTTCTTATTAATAGCTCCAAAGAAGATGCAGAACTTCTCAGGCAAGACCTCGAACGCTTTGGCATTGCGTCCGATTTTTATGATTTTGAGCAAAAAATTGAAGATACTCTCTATCAAAAAAAATATGATATTGTAATCCTTGATGTTCTTCTTTGGGACAAATCAGGTTGGGATTATTTAAAGCACATAAAATTGCACGAAGAACACAAATATATTCCCGTTGTAATCGTTTCGATATTAAAAGAAAAAACACGCGCTATTGCTAATGGGGCAGATGGATATGTGCAAAAGCCATATAAACTTATTACCTTATATGAAACATTGAATAAGGTAGATCTGAAACTTGAAAAACAAAAGGCGAAATTACTTGTAGATTCGGAGATAAATGATATGACAAATGAAAAGATACTTATCCTCTTGGCTGAGGATAACGAAGCAAACCTTGAAACTATGGAAGCATTTTTAGAATATGCTGGTTATTCAGTGCTGGTTGCCCGAAATGGTAAAGAAGCAATCGAATCGGCTATTGAATACAAACCTGATATTATTTTGATGGATATTCAAATGCCCAAAATGGATGGTATCGAAGCCATTCGTATTTTGAAAAATGATCATAATACTTCACATATTCCTATTATCGCTCTTACTGCACTTGCAATGCCCGGCGATCGCGACAGATGCTTTGCTGCCGGTGCTAACGATTATATCAGTAAACCTGTTAATTTCGATACGCTTGTTTCCAGTATTAATGATTTAGTTGATAAAAAATAATGTGATATTATTAATTTTGTAATTAGTGAAAAAAATATTTATACTTTTTTGAGAAAATAATATGCAAGAAAATACTAATACCAGTAATCAAAAGATTAAAGTTTTAATAGTTGATGATCAAGCTTTGGTGCTTGATATTTTAGCAAAAGGCTTAGCAAAAGATCCTATGATTGATGTTGTCGGCACTGCTACTGACGGCTACATTGCTCTTAATCAGGTTAATAGATTAAAGCCCGACGTTATCATCCTTGATATGGAAATGCCTCGTATGAACGGTATTCAGTTCCTGCATAACCTGATGCCCGTCAATCCTATCCCAACTATTGTGCTCAGTGCCTTAACAGAAAAAGATTCTCAAATAACGAAAGAAGCCTTCGAAGCAGGTGCTGTAGACTTCCAGCCTAAGCCGGGTGCCGGCGCTCGTGCTTTGCCTGAGCTGTTTTCCCAGCTGATATATAAAATTAAACTTGCATATACTCAAGATGTAAGCCATCTCAAAAAAGTTAAAAAAGAATTCAAGCTTCCAAGTAACCATCTTGATAGAACTGCCAAAACAAATCAGATTATTCTCGGTATGGGAGCTATGGATATTTCCAACGATCCTAACAAAGTTTTAAAAATATTCGCTCTTGGCTCTTGTATTGGTCTGGGATTATTCTGTCCTTCTAAAAATGTTGTCGGACTTGCCCACGTTGCTCTTCCTCAATCAAATACAGACAAAGAAAAAGCTGAAAAACTACCCGGATATTTCGCTGATACTGCTGTTGATGCCTTGTTGCAAAAAATGAATGAATTGGGCTGCCCTAAGGAAAAAATATTTGCTAAAATCGCTGGTGGTGCAAAAACTAAGATCGAACTCGGTGAATATTTCAGCATTGGTCAACGTAATACTGTTGCCGTCAAAGCCGGACTATTGAAGCGAGGCATCAAAATATTAGGCGAAGACACCGGCGATACAATCTCTCGCACCGTCTCCGTTAAAGCTGGCGATACAAAAATGCAGATTTATTTCCCTGATAAAGGCACGTGGGAAATATAATGGCACAAAAATTGATAATTCCCCTGTGATTATTTATCATTTTTGGGGGGAATATGAAAATTATATCAAACAACAAAACTGCTAATATTTTATTGCTGGTTTCTTTCAGCTTAATTGTTATTGTTATGCTTTCGTCTTTTATTAATCGGGTTATTATTTCTCCACCTGTTCAGGCTGAAATTGATAACGGAGCTAATACAAGCCAAAACGATGTCGTTATTCAGGTGAACGTTCTAAATGCCTGCGGAGAAACTGGACTTGCAGCCAAAGTAATGGAATTCTTACGCCTTCGCGGATTTGATGTAGTCGAAATTGGTAATTATCCAAAAAAAGAAGAAAAATCATTCGTTCTCGATAGACTCGGGGATGTTCGCAGTGCAAGAAAGGTTGCTTATGCTATCGGTGTGCCTGATTCCTTGGTAGTTAGTGCTTTAGATTCTACCTTGTTCGTTCGTTCAACTGTTGTTATTGGAAAAGATTTTCCATTGCTTAAGCCATTTAATTAAGCTTAATCCAGCAATTCATCAAGAATACTATCTAATTGCTTATATATTGCTTCCCAGGAGTGCTTTTCTTCGATAAGCACTCTTGCATTTTTTATAAGTTTTGATGCAAATTCTTCATCTTTTAGTATCTTAATTGCATATCGTATCATTTCTTCTTTCGTATTGCATATTATTGCACTTTCTTCATTCTTAGCATATATTCCTTGATTGCCCGTAGGAGTTGTAATTACAGGACATCCGCTTGCCATTGCTTCTAACAATTTATTCTGAATGCCTGAGCCACCTGAATGTGGATGCAAAAATACTCTCGCACTATGCAAATAAGGCAACATATCAGGTACATCAATATGAAGCTTAATGTTTTTCTTGGTTTTGAGCGACATTACGCTGTGTGGTGGTTTTGCCCCTGCTATATGAAACTCTACTTCCGGCAATTTTGCCAATATTTCAGGTAATATCTCATTTACTATTGTATTAATCATTATCTGATTTGCCCAAACATCAAGCTTCCCAGCGAACAGTATGCCTTCCCGGTTTTTTATGTCGTTATTAAATGTATACCTGTTTAAATCAACACCATTCGATAGTAATCTGTATTCAACTCCACTGTTTAACTTTTGCATCTCTTTTATATCGTCGTTACTTACAAATGTTACTATATCAAAATATTTAACAATTTCAGGCTCGTATTTTTTTAATTTATTGTATTCCCAATGTCTTACAAATTTTTGCAGCAAACTTGTTGATTCCTTATACGAACGATATTGATAAATTGTTCTGCAATCTTCTGCCATTAATATTTTGGGAATTCTTAATTCTTTTATATACGCTGCTGTTCTCATAAAAAAAGCAATTGCAACATCAAAATTCCTTTCAGGTTGCAATTCTTCTACTGCTTTTTTGAAACTATTTGAATAATAATAATCTATCTCGAGTGGGCTTTTCGTTATAAGCTTCATCCCTGCTTTCAAACCTGCCGAAACAGGGTCGAGCGGAATTACAATTACTTTAACACCTAATTTTTCTATTTCGTTAATATAACTTTTAGGTAAATCTGCACCTTGATGAAAGGTTACTAAAGTAACATCGTGATGTTTGCCCAGATATTTCAAAATATAATAAGGCTTTAGTCTATCGCCTCCAATCAATGGATATGGAAATCTTGCTGTTAAAAATAAAACTCGTAAACGTTTACTCATATTATTTTTCAATCGTTTAACAAAATTAATAATTTTCTGGCAGTTCTCTGCCAGTTAGCTTCATTATCGCCGCAGCGATAGACGGAAAAGAATCAGAGTAGCAATATATTATATTTCCACACTCCAACTCTTTTGCAAAATGTGGATAACCAAAAATGATTACATACTTTTTTCTTCCATTCGAGATTTTTTCTATTATGTTGTTAATTTTATCAGATATTTCAATACTTCCCTGATAGGCTCTTCCCTTCGAAAAAATTGCAAAAATCAAAAACTCAGCATTTTCAATGTTCTCTACTAATTTTTGAGTATCTTCATCTGAAATATTTGTGTCTAAATAACCGTAGTCGCAATCGTTTTCTGTTGCCTGTGCGAGCATTGTAAAAAATCTTGACGCCGCTTGCATATCATAATCATTCTGAATAATTGAAAATGCAGCATACTGCTTGCTGCTGTCTATTGGTAAATCACTTTCAGGAACATCTGATTTTATGGATTTTATTGCTACTCTCAGCGCAAGATTTGTATGTTTCATCCACGTATTCAGTTTTGTCTCATTCTTTGCAAAACTTGGTATAAGCCCGCAAAATCTTTTTAATGAAAGTATTTTACGAACAGAACTGATTACTTGTTCATGCAATTCTTCAGATTTTTCTATTGCTTGCTCGACAATGCTAATTGCATCAATAGGATTTTCAGGCATCAATAAAATATCATTTCCAGCAGATAAAGCAAGCAATAATAATTTACTTGGTGAGTACTTCTGCGATACTGACTTCATATCAAGTGCATCGGTAAGAACAAGTCCATCAAATCCGAGCTTTTCCCTGATATGTAACTTGATAACTTTTTCTGATAATGGCGCTGGTTTGCTTTCATCAATCGATTTTACAAGCAGATGTCCAACCATAATAGACTTCACATTGCTTTCAATAGCAGCCCGGAATGGAATTATTTCGTTTTCATATAATTCATTTAAACTACAATCAATTATTGGTAATTCTATATGTGAATCAATTGTAGTGTTTCCGTGTCCAGGAAAATGTTTTGCAGTTGCTGCAACATTTTCTGCTTGTGTTCCTTTGATATATGCCAAAATATGCTTAGAAACTATTTCACTTGTTTGACCAAAAGATCGTATGTTTATTATTGGGTTTCTTGGATTTGAGTTTATATCGCAAACAGGAGCCAAATTCCAATGTACTCCGATGTCTTTTGCCTCTTTTGCAATTGCAGTTGCAGTTTCTTCTGTTAGTTTTGCGTCATCGGCAATTCCCAGAGCCATTGCGTGTGGAAACGCAGTTCCATCATCCAAACGCATAGATAGCCCATTTTCAAAATCTGCTGCAAATATAAGTGGTATTTCAGCTAACGACTGTAAATAGCTTGTTGCTTTCTCGACAAGATCGCAATTCCCACTAAATATACAGAATCCTCCAATTCCGGATTCAGTTAGTTTTATTATCTCATCCTTGTATTCATTCTCCTGATGAAATTTCTCAATGTCTAATCTTGGAATAATACATTGAGCTGCAAGTTTGCGAACTTCCCAGTGCTCTGTTTTCTTCATATTAACCTGTAATTTCTAAATTAGTTTGTTCAAATTGTTTGATTTTTTCTCTTACTTCATCAGGAATTCTTTTTGATTTGAATGTTCTTTTTTCAAGATGCACCATCACAGACCTTGCTATTGCACATATTTCATTATTTTCGTTCGTTACAATATTTTCCATTGTCAGCGATGAGTTACCAATTGAAGCTGTCCTACAATACACTCTGTATTTGTCAGTAAAAAATAATGGAGCAAGATAAGAAATACTGGTGCTTACAACCATCAGCGGTAATTTTTCTCTGATAGTGTTTTTCTCGATTTTTATGCCAATTTTGTCTAAATATTCTAATCGTGAATTTTCCATCCAATAGAGATACTGAATGTTGTGAACAACTTCGAAAGAATCAACTTCACTAAATTGAACTTTGCCCTCTACATAAAACTTAAATTTGTCCAAACTTTTAGCTATTTCATCCATATTTTTCAGCAAAATTTTAACATATCCAAAAATAAAAAAAAATGTTTACAAATCAATCATCTATTCTTTTATGTGGAATATTATAAAGGAAAACTTGCAGCGCATAGGGGAATCGAACCCCTATTTCAGCCTTGAGAGGGCTGCGTCCTAACCGTTAGACGAATGCGCCCCTAATGAAACGATTTATTATTAATATCGTCAATTATTTCAAAATTAACACTATTTTTGTAATTATTACAAATACATTTTTTGAGTATATGAGAAAGTTGATTTATTTAATAACACTATTATTTGCGAGCTTACTGTGTTTCGCCCAATCCGATTTCGAAGAAATTGAAAAAGTTCAGGTTGATACAGTCTGTTTCAAATATAAGTTTCAGCAAGGCGATTTGCTTATTTATCGTGTGGAATCTCGCGATAGTATTGTTTTTGACGATGATATTCCTTTGGTGCGGAATCGTTGGGAAAGATTTATTGTCAAATGCGATTCAGTTGATAAATTCGGCAGATTTCACCTGAATCTTTATTTTACAGACTATTCTGCCGTCGAATCTAAAGGTGAAATAAAAGATGTTTTGCGAAAATCTTCTCCCTGGATTAATAGAAAATTCTACTTGGTTATTGATTCTGTTTCCAATAGAATTCGTTCTGTTGCCGAAGATGTTACTAATGCTGCTGTTTCGCCCGGTGGACCTTATCAACCTTACTTATTTTTCCCCTTCAAACAATCGTGCAAGGTAGTTAATGAATCTTGGCTTGTTAGCTCAATCGATACTCTTGTCGAAAATTCATTCCCACCTGCTATTGTCGAACATTCAAATTTAATACGTGCCGAAGATAAAATAGATACTCTTGGCTATTCTTGTATTAAATTTCGTTTCATCCGAACCGGAGAAGCTACTTATCAAATGACATCTGAACAACAATCACTGCAAACAAACGCAATTATTAATTCGGGTGGTCGATTGTTCATTTCTTCTAAATTTTTTGTCCCTGTTCATTTCTTCCAGACTATCGAACAAAAACTGCGTGTATATTTTGACGAAGATAATTGCCGCGTCGGCAAACATTTTACAAATACTTATTTTACTTTGGAAGAATTTGTTCGCAAAAACAATTGATTTCTTACAATAATATTTTTTTTTGTAAGTCTTTTCAACAAAATTCTTCTTTTATCCTTTTTTTGAGGTTAATATGGCTTACAAAGAATTGCTCTCGAGTGAAGATTGGGCAATTTTGCAATCTTCATTTTTTGCGGTTTTTAAAATGATTGCCGGCGCTGATGGTAAAATCGACAAAAAAGAAAAAGACGCGATCGATGTTATTATTAAAAATTCCCATAAGTTAAATAACTCTCTTGCAAAAGAAATTCTTCAGACTATTCCTAATGGTGATGAACTCAACAGCATTTTCGATGCTCAAAAACAACCTGCAAAAGAAATTTTACGCAAAACTGCTTTTATTCTGGATAATAAAATTGAGCCAAAAGACGCCTTATCTTTTAAAAAGCATTTAATTGCTCTTGGAGTTTTCATCGCTAATGCTTCCGGTTCTCTGTTTGGCTATAAGATAAGCTACGACGAAATGGATGCCATCAACGAAGTTGGACGTTGTTTGAATATCGCTGTTAAAGATTTAGAGCAGACAAATATCATTATGGATATTATCAATTCAATCGAAGAATAGTTGTCTATCTTTCAAAAAATAGGCTGTTCCATTCTGCTGGTTCAGCCTGTTTTTTTTCGATATTCAATTTTGAATTTGTTATCCTGTCTCGTTAATTCAATCTATCTCTGAATGAAATAATTCTAAATATTTTCAATTTTCTTTAATTCTTTTATATTTGCAGAAATAAAGCGACTAATAAAATCGCTCATTTGCTATTTAAATGAAACTTTTTAATTATTTCTTTCGTATGTTTGTTGAGTTTTTATTCTTCAATTTTCGTGAGCAATGTTGATGGAAATACTCGAAGTAAAAAATGTTACTAAAAGTTTTGGAAACTATGCTGCTGCAAATAATATTACTTTTGCAGTCGAAAGTGGGCAAATTTTTGGTCTGCTCGGTCCTAATGGTGCTGGCAAAACAACTCTTATTCGGATGATTAACAATATTTTAATCCCTGACGAAGGTGAAATCAATATTTTTGGCGAGAAACTTAACCCAAATTTACAGAATAAAATAGGATATCTCCCAGAAGAAAGAGGGCTTTATAAAAAACTAAAAGTAATGGAGCAAATTATTTATTTCGCTCGGTTGAAAGGATTACCAAAATCGATTGCTATCGAGCGTGCCCGCTTTTGGCTTAATAAGCTTGGTGCATATGGTTGGGAAAACAAAAAAATTCAGGAACTATCGAAAGGTATGCAGCAAAAAATCCAGTTTATTACCACTATTATTCATTCTCCTGAACTCATCATCCTTGATGAACCGTTCTCTGGTTTCGATCCAATCAATACAGAACTTGTCAAAAATATCCTGCTCGAACTTAGAGATGAAGGTAAAACCATTATTCTTTCTACTCACGTTATGTCGCAGGTCGAAGAACTTTGCGATAGCATTTGTATGATTAACAAAGGCAAACTCGTTCTCAACGGTAAAGTCTCTGATATTAAATCAAAATATGGTCGTAATCATTTGATTATAGAATTTGATGGAAGCGACGAGTTCGTCAAATTGTTAAATAATGTTGAAATCCTTAACCGCTCTAATTCCCGTTTAGAACTGAAATTACTAAATCATTCCATTAATACTAACGATATTTTTAAAACTGTTTCTGAATTTGCTACTGTTACAAAATTTGATCTTTCGCTTCCTACAATGCACGAAATTTTCATTGATACAGTCGCTAATCAACAAGGAGAGCAAAAATGAATAATAAAATTAACACAATAATTTCACACGAATATTCTACTCGTATTAAATCAAAAGGCTTTATTATAGGCACTATTTTGGGTCCTTTGTTTATTATTTTGCTGATTGTAATTCCCGGTTTGGTTGCTTATTTATCTGCAGATTCAACTTCCAAAAAAATTGCTATTGTTGATAAAACACATTTCGGAATTGGACAAAAATTAGTCAGCCTCGATACTTCTAAATATTATTTGTCTGATAAGTCAGAAGATGAACTTCGTCGTCAGGTACTTGGAGGCGAAAGCGATGGTTTCGTAGTTGTTGATGATAATGTCATCAATAGCGGCGAAGCGCTTGTCTTCACATCAGGCGGTGGTGGTATTGGATTTATTACAAGTTTAGAAAGCAATCTTGGCGATATCATTAAGCAAAAACAACTTAAAGATGCTGGTGCAACCGATGATATTCTCAAGCTCATTGATAAACCTTTCAAAATAAAAACTCTCAAAGTTACTGAACGTGGCGAACAAAAAGATTATACAGAAATATATGCCGGAATCGGCTACTTTTTAGGCTTTGTGATTTATTTTCTGATGTTTGCTTACGGCTCTCTTGTAAGCCGTGGAGTAATCGAAGAAAAGGCTAATCGCATCATTGAAGTTATCGCTTCCTCCGCTAAACCATTCGAAATCATGATGGGCAAGGTTATTGGGATTGGTTTGGTCGGATTAACTCAAGTTGCTGTCTGGATTTTGCTCGGTTTTGCTGCAATTACTATTGCTGGAACAATTTTCAGCGGCTCTGTTTCGCCTGAGCAGATAGCACAATTGCAAAATCAGGCAACTATGCCACATAGCACCGGCACTATGCTTAATATCGCAGGTCTCGAAATACCAACTATCTCTCCGTGGCTTATTATTGGCTTTATTTATTATTTCTTAATCGGCTATTTCATCTATGCAACTTTATTTGCTGCTATAGGTTCTGCCGTCGATCAGGAACAAGATGCCGCACAATTGCAAACTCCTGTTACTCTTCCAATTATTATTCCTATTCTGCTTATTTTCAATGTGGTTAGCAATCCTGATGGCACTCTCGCAGTAATATTGTCCCTAATTCCGTTTTTCACTCCTATTTTAATGACAGTGCGGATTGCAGCAACACAAGTGCCTTTATGGCAAATATTGGCTTCAATTATACTTACTCTTGGCACTTTCTTCCTCTGCCTGAAAATGGCTGCAAGGATTTATCGGGTTGGTATTCTTATGTATGGCAAAAAACCTACTTTCAAAGATTTGTTTAAATGGATGCGTATTGCTAAATAATGATTTTTTGCTTGTTTGCAGTTTTTATTTTGTAAAATAATTTATATATTTGCTAATATAGATTATTAGTTTCTGGTAGCATATGAAAAAACTGTTCTTTCTCGTCTTTTTCTTTTCGGGTTGTCTATGTCTTTTTTCTCAAAATAATTTAGATGAAATCAAAATTGGTATTTATGCAAAAGATCATTCAAAAATATATAAAGGGCTATCCAACCACTTTGGGGACGACTTTTCCGCTATACACCCGAATAAGTTTGTAGAATTTGCAAATTGGCTGCTCGAACTCGAAGATTATTCATCTGCTTATCAGTTCTTTATGATTGCTAACGTTTCTGCTTTTTTAAATGGTGATATGTCTTTAGAAGAAAAAAATTCCTTCATAAAAAATATTAATTCGAAGTGTGATAGTCTGATAAAAAAAATCACTCAATTAGATAGAATTAATATTGAAAAAAATAAATATAACATTTTCCCGGGTAAAATTAACTTCCTGAATAATCTGGCAATTATGCTAAAAAACTCTGAAAGGATTAAATTCGATGCCAAGCCTTCTAATAAAGTTAGAAATACTCAGGAAGGTATTGCTCCTATTCAAATAGAAACTATTAGCGACGGTATTCAACTTGCAGAAGAAAAACCAGAAATTGACGAAGCTCCGTTTTACGACTACCGCGATATTATCGATAACCTTGTCTATCCTCAAAAAGCTAAAGAACAAAAGATCGAAGGAACAGTTACTCTTGAGATTGTTCTCAACGAACTCGGTAATGTCGTCGAAAAGAAAGTTATTTCTTCCGATAACGATATTTTTAATTCTTACGCCCTAAATGTGATCGACTATGTGAAGTTTCGCCCTGCTAAACGTAGTGAAAAGCCTGTTCATTCAAAGTTACTTGTTCCAATTCACTTTATAAATAAATAATGAAGTATGATACACAAATTTTTTACCTTTTTTGCTATAATTTTAATTATTCTAACAAGTTGTAGCCAAAATGACGAAAATTTTCAAGAAAATCTTGAAAATTCTCCAAATTCTGAAACTGAACATATTAATACCGATTTTTATGAGCCACCATACATTAAGTATAATCTCGTAGAAATTCATAATCGGAGCACTCTTGATTCAATCTTTTCTTCCGTTTCCGATAGTATCGATAAATCTGTTGCCCAAAAAATCATTATGACGTTGAACCGAAAAGAATTGCGGTTTATCCGGAATGGTGAAAAAATTGTTGTTCCTGAAATTTTTACAAACAATATACTCGATTATTCAATTTTCCCTCATAATTATCCACCTGCAAAAAATATTAAAAAAATAATTTTAGTTTCCATTGATAAGCAAGCCTATGGGTGCTACGAAAATGGCAAATTAGTTCGATTTGCTGCCGTTAGTTCTGGTAAGGAACGTACTCCGTCATTCCCGGGCAAATATGCTCTCGTATGGAAAGAACGTCTTCGTCGTTCCTCTCTCGATAGCACTTGGGTTATGCCTTTCACTTTCAATTTCCATGTCGCAGCAGGAAGTGCCTTCCATCAATTTGAAATGCCAGGCCGTCCTGTTTCGCATTCCTGCTTACGTCAGTTTTTAGATGATGCTCAATGGCTCTTTAGTTGGGGCGAATCCGCTAAAAAAGATACCAGCGGCAAACTCATCCCTTTCAGTGGAACACCAGTTATTTTGCTTGGTCATTTTGATTATTCGCGTCCTCGTGGTGGTCCTTGGCTCGATTTTACCTCTAACAAAGATGGCGTCGTCCAATTGCCGGATAATCCACTCGAAGTTGAAGAAGCTCTTATTCCTATTATTCAAATTCCAAAAGAAGCTCGCTCCAGCTTACCTAATAAAGAAAGATATTTGTATGCCGAAGATACTCTTCGGGCACGTGGAATAATTAGAAATCACGTTAAACTTACTCCTTCAATTAACTTTAATCAATTGAGACGCCAAAATCAAGCTAAAAAGCAAATGCAAAATCAAGAAAATAGCAATAACAAAAATCTTCCTGTCTTAAACGATATTGAGCATAACGACGGAGTAACTGATTGAAGCCTTTCTATGCCGAGCTTTCCCTTTTTTTAGTTACTTTCATCTGGGGCGGAACTTTTGTTTTTACTAAAATAGGATTAGATTTCACCTCTCCAAGTGTGTATATTCTGATGCGTTTTAGTATTGCTATATTCCTATGTGTTATTTTCTTTAACAAGAAATTATTTAAAATTCAGAATAAAACTCTAATTAATGGATTAATCTTAGGTTTGTTTTTTGGTGGTGGTTTCTTGCTTCAAACTATTGGTTTGAAATATACAACTGTTTCAAAATCTGCTTTTATTACCGGCATCACTGTTCCACTTACCCCGATTGTATATTACGTAGTTTGTCGCAAAAAAATTAACAAATACTCTTTCTGGGGCGTTTTTGTTGCTATGATTGGACTATGGATTTTCACAAATCCAGACTTTGATAATATTAACATCGGCGATGTCCTAACTCTATTCTCTACGATGTTTTGGGCTTTCTATATTACATATATGGATGTGTTTACAAAAAAAATTGAAAATCGCTCAATAACTGCTCAGTTGGTTTTTTTGCAGTTTGTTGCATCATCGATTATTGCTCTCGTTTATTTTGTTACTTTCGAGGATAGTTCTTGGGTTGTAAAATTTGATAATATGCTTTTAATTTCATTAGCTTTTAATGCTGTATTAGCATCATTTTTTGTTACATTTATCCATACAAGTATTCAAAGATACACTACACCTGTCAAGGCTGCATTAATTTTTTCGCTCGAACCTATTGTAGCAAGTTCAGTGGCTGTTATCTTTTTGAATGAAACTATGTCGAATACCGAAATTTTCGGAGCAACTTTGCTGTTTTCTGCTGTGATTATTTCAGAATTAGGCACTTTCTTAGAAAAAAATGGAAATGATTAATATTACTTTATTATATTTTATTTTTTACTTATTTTTAAAAATCAATAATTAGAGGTAGTTATGAAAAAATTTTTGCTTTTAATCTTTTTATTTGCTTCTGCAAATTTTCTCTATTCTCAGAATATCGATGATATAATGAAAAATGCTATTAAAGCAATGAACAAAGAAGCATTAGATAAAATTGAAACTTTCGTTATCCACGGCAGTCAGTTCATTGCTGAGCAAGGCGAACAAATTCCTATTGTTTACAAAATCAAGAGACCAGACAAAGTCAGAATTGAAATCGAATATATGGGCAATACTATTATTCAAGCCTTTGATGGCAAAAAAGCTTGGATGGTCAATCCTCTCACTGGTTCTAAAGATAAGAAAAATTTACCAGATGCCGCAAAAGACCAAATTTTGCAGATTTTCGACTTCCTTAATTCTCCTATCGTCAAATACGGTGAAGAAGGCTATTCATTTGAGTATCTTGGCAAAGAAACTATTGATGACAAGAACTACATTACTATTAAAATGACAGACAAAGATAACGATATCTCCACTATCTATATTGATGAAATTACTAATTGGTTCTATAAATTAAGGGCTGAAGTAAAGAAAGATGATGAATCTAATACAATCGAATATGTTTTTGAAGAAAAAACAAAAGTTGGCGGAGCTATCGTTCCATCTGTAATTGAATTAAAAATTAATGGAAATACTGTTATGGTATTCAACTTTGATGAATATGAAATCGGTAGTGCTTTGGACGACAAAATTTTCGAAAAACCTTAATTGATAATTATCGCAATCGAATAGGGAAGAGGCTGACTTCTAAATCAGCCTCTTTTTTGTTCCTTGCTGTATGTTCCTTAAATTACAATTTTATCAACGAAATATTGATTACATTCTTATGTGCCTTTGCCAATGAATTCATTTACCATTCAAACGCAATTTGTTAAAATAAAAAAGGCGTATTTTGCAATACGCCTTTTCTAACATTTATTTTCCTTTCTTTTTGTCTTTTTTCTTCTTCATTTTTACTTCGAAATAACCAGGTTTTTCTTTGACAACACGTTTGAAAAATTCGTCGCCATAACCTACACCCTTTGGATGACGCCCGTTATCAACGTTCACATCATTAATATAGCCATCATTATATTTTACAACTAATTGCTTCCAGAGAGTAAACCATTCATCAAACATTTTTTGAGACTCATTCAATGAATAATCGCTCAAAAATTGTATTGCCGAAGCTTTATCTTTCTGATACAACTCATTTGCCGCCTTCTCAATTATTGGCTGAAACATCTCATACTTACTTTCAAGACGCTTCTGCACAACCTGAATGTCTTTGATAATATATGAGTATTTTGTATATGCAAGGTTTGCAACCAGATTGAATATCCAAAAAGCAGAATTCAAATCAAGTTCTTTGATACTACCACCTCTGAAACATTTTGGAATATCGTTCATTGCACCTACATAAAGTGGCACATAAACAGTAGAATAGGTATCATCAACTCCATACCAAAATACTCCGGCAATTTCTCTTGGCAAGAAACTTCTGCTTTGCGATACAAAGGAAAATGCTGTTTGCTGTGTCGAAATTGGTCTTTCCCAGGCATAAGTTGTTGTGTCGCCGAATATTTTAAATGCAAGCGGTTTCCATCTGTATGGATTGCCAAAAGGTTCTGCTGCAAGTCCTTTGGTCATATCAAATTCTGTATCGTTGAAATGATCGCGCATTAATCTCATCACATCTTGTGGAGTAAGCTTCTTGTCCGGCTTGATATATAATGGATAAGGTTCTTCTCCTTCGTATGCACGCCAATAATCACTCGATAAATTCAGAGATGGTGCTGCACGTCTAAACAAACTCCATACTCTTCCCTCGCAAAACAGCAAACTGCTCGCGTCGAGTGGGCAATATGTGTCAGCAAAGCTGAATGGTCCCTGTTTCGGATTGTAGTAGCTTCGTGCAATAGCAAAAGAAATCACATCCGGTGCATACAAACAATTATTAGGGTCATTCATCGGAAATTGTCTTATGCGAGCCTGATTAGCGTGTGCTGCTACATATCCGTCTGGAATACGAACTGCTACCCAAACAGCGCCTTTTTCGTATGGTCCTTTGCTTATCATTTCAAGTATCCATACTTCTTCCGGATCAGCAATAGAGAAAGATTCCCCCGAGCTATAATAACCGTATTCAGCAACAAGCTCTGTCATTACTCTAATTGCTTCACGTGCAGTTTTAGCTCTTTGCAATGCTATATACATAAGCGAACCATAATCCATTATTGCGTTTGTGTCCCGCAGTTCCTCACGTCCACCAAATGTTGTTTCTCCAATTGCTACCTGATATTCATTCATATTCCCAATTACTTTATATGTTTCAGGCACTTGCTTTATTTTCCCAAGATGTTTGCCGCTATCCCACTCATAAATATCAACCCACGACCCTTCGGGATGTTTTGCAGCAGGTGCATAATATAATGGTTCCATAAATCCACCGGCATCTGCCGAATAAGAAATCATTGTCGAACCATCTGCCGAAGCTCCTTTTGTTACCAGAAAGTTTGTGCAAGGATATACTTCTAATGTAAATGCAAAAATTAGCATTAATAAAATTAATCTAGATTTCATCATAAGTCCTTTGTATTAAACAAAATCATTTATTTATTCATTTAATATAAAGAAAAATACAAGATTTAACAAAAAAAATCTAAACGAATTATGAATAATTGATGAATTCAAACAACTGTATTATGATTTTCTTCTTATGATTTACTAATTTATTTTTCATATTTTCGCTGTTATTTCGTTATCATATTTTCATATTTGTTTTATTTAAAAATACACGTTATGAATTCATACAATTTAGTTATTTCTGGTTACTGGTGGCTTTTGGTGTTATTTATTATAGCTGGATTTGGGCTATCTTTCTGGGTATACAAAACAACAATTCCCCCAATTTCCGAAAAAAAACGCTATCTGCTTATCTCTCTTCGTGGATTTGCTCTCGCAATTTTGATTTTTGCTATTTTTGAACCAATATATTCAATTACTCGCGCATTTATTGAAAAACCTAAAATAGCTATTCTCCTCGATAATTCGATTTCTGCCGGCACCACAGATGCGAAAGGCAATCGTGCCGATGCTTTCAGAAATGCTTTGATTAACTCAAATATTGATAATCTCGATAATATTACCTTCCTTTTCGATAGCGATGTTAAACAATTAGATAAGTTCAACATAGATAGTTTAGCCTTTGATGGCAGAGCTACTGATATTTCAAAAGCACTTCGCCGATTAGATAGATACCGCGACGAAGAAAATATCCGTGCCGTTGTGCTATTCACTGATGGTGCCTACAATGCCGGTTCAAATCCAATTTTCGATGCCGGGCGTTTCACTACTCCGTTTTACGTTGTTGGTGTCGGTGATACTACTGAACCCGTTGATATTGCTGTATTATCAATTGTTACTAATGAAATTGCATATGTCGATAATAAAATCCAAATTATGGTTAATTTCAAAGCTAATGGCTTTTCAAATAAAACTATTAAATTAAAACTTTTCTTTAATGAAGAAAAAATCGCTGAGCAAGAAATCTTTATTGAGCAAGGTAGAGAACGTTATTTTCACAATTTCGAATATACTCCCACCAAATCCGGAACTCATAAAATAACTGCACAGATTGACCCAATCGAAAATGAAATTACCCGAAAAAATAACTCAATTTCGGAATTTATTCGTGTCCTGGAAAACAAACGTAATTTTGCAATTTTCGCCGGTTCTCCATCACCAGATTTGTCGATGATTAAGCAGTCCATTTTGCTCGAAAAAGGCGTCGAAATAAAAGAATTTATTCAGAAAAAAGGTGCTGAATTCTACGAAACACCTAATCCAAAAGTTCTTCAAGCCAGTGAACTTATCGTTTTCGTAGGTTTCCCTATCCAATCAACTCCGAAAAATGTTATTGATATGATAAAACTTGAATTAGAACGTGGGAAGCCTCTTCTTTTTATCGCTTCTCAAACTACAGACTACAATAAACTTAAAGAATTTCAGAATTATTTGCCTTTTGTTGTAGTATCCTCACGACCACAAGAATTACTTGTAGTTCCTGATTTCAAAACGCCAGCACTCTCTTCTCCGATTTTAAGAATTACCGGTAGCGACGACGACCTTAAACTTTGGAATTCACTTCCGCCTCTGTTCCGAACCGAAACATTTGTTCGTCCGAAAACGGAAAGCGAAGTATTAGCAACAATGAAAATCAACAACGCTCCTTTAAATGAGCCTTTAATTATGTCCCGGCATTTTCAAAATAGTAAATCTATTGCTTTGATGGGATACGGTTTGCATAGATGGAAGCTTTTTGGGTACGCCTCGGAACTTGCGAAAGGACGCAATGCCGAAGATTTGTTAAACATTTTTATCAACAACAGCTTGCGATGGCTTTCCATTGCCGAGCAAACCAAACCAGTTAAAGTCCGTCCTTCGCGTAAATTTTATAATGAAAATGAAGTAGTCGAACTTTTTGGTGAAGTTTACGACGCTGCCTACAATCCTATCGAGAAAGCAAATCTTAAAGTTAAAGTTTCTGGTAAAAACGATACCCGCGAAATAACTCTTTCTCCCACAGGTCAGGGCAACTACTATGCAACAATAGAAGGACTCCCTTCAGGCGATTATTCCTTTTCAGCAGAGGCAACTCTCAACAACAACGTTCTTGGCACAGATGACGGCAGATTTTCCATCGGAGAAATTTCTATTGAATACCTGAACCTAAAAATGAATGAACCGCTTCTCAAAAAAATTGCTGAAATTACCGGCGGGAAATTCTATTATTCCGGTGATGTTTCGTCTATTGTTGATGATATTCGAAAAAATAGATTCTTTACAGAACGAAGCATAAAAAAACGCAACGACATAATTATCTGGAACTTACCTTATTTGCTTATTCTTGTTGTTCTGCTTCTTTCAGCAGAATGGTTCATTCGGAAACGAAGCGGAATGTTATAAAAGAAATGTTTATATAATGTTTATATAAAAAAAGAGACGTGATTTGTTACGTCTCTTTTTTATTATTTCCTGAATACTTTATTCAAATTCAACTAAAAGTTCATCTTTAGCAACTGATTTCCCAGTCGAAACAGCAACATATCTAATCTTGCCATTCATTGGAGATTTAATAGTATTTCTCATCTTCATTGCTTCCAGCACAAGCAACTTGTCTCCGGCTTTTACATTATCTCCGATTTTTATATACACTTCCCGTATCACACCCGGAATAAAAGCCGTTACCTTTTTCGGATCTTTCGGAGCATATTTTTTTCTCGCAACAAATTTTTTAGTCAGTTGCGTTTCGTAAACTGTATCGTCAAGAATTATCTTTCCTAAATTTTCGTTATTCATCTCTACTCCATTAGAATGGTGGAACACCATGTTTTTTCTTTGGTGGAACATCCTCTTTGTTCTGCGATACCCACAATGCGTGAATTAAGAAGTCGCGTGTTTCTTCTGGTGTAATAACTGCATCAATATATCCATTAGCAGCAGCTTTATAAGGATTAGCAAATTTTTCGATATATTCAGCAACCTTTTGCTTGCGCATTTCTTCTGGGTTAGCCGCATTAGCAATTTCGTTCTTGAAAATAATATTTGCGGCACCTTCCGGTCCCATTACTGCTATTTCAGCAGAAGGCCAGGCAAACACAAAATCTGCCCCTAAATGGCGGCTACACATTGCAATATAACCACCACCGTATGCTTTGCGCAATATTACTGTCATTTTCAATACTGTTGCTTCGCTGTATGCATAAAGCACTTTTGCTCCGTGGCGAATTACACCGGCATGCTCCTGGTCCACACCCGGCAAATATCCGGGCAAATCAACAAGTGTAAGCAACGGAATATTGAATGCATCGCAAAAACGAATAAATCGTGCTGCTTTATCCGATGAATCTACATCAAGCACACCAGCAAGCACCATCGGCTGATTGCCAACTATCCCAATTGTTTCGCCATTAATTCTTGCAAATCCAATCACTATGTTTTTTGCCCAATGCTCTTGCACTTCAAGAAAATCTGAATTATCCACCAAAGCCTTTATTACATCTCGGATGTCGTAAGGTTCATTTGGTTCTTTAGGCAGTATTTCTGCAATAGGTTTATCAAAAATTGGTGGTTTTGGCTGGAATTTATCAGCTTTCTTTCTGTTGTTCCAGGGGATAAAAGTAACAAGGCGTTTGATCTGCTCGAAACATTCCTGCTCACTTTCTGCATAAAAATGTGCATTTCCAGAAATTTCTGCTTGTACGCGTGCTCCACCAAGTTCTTCCATCGAAATTTCTTCACCAAGAACTGTTTTGATTACTTCTGGACCGGTGATAAACATCTTTGAAATTTTGTCTACTACAAACACAAAGTCTGTCAAAGCAGGTGAATACACAGCACCGCCAGCACACGGACCTAATATAACCGATATTTGCGGAATTACCCCCGATGCGCGTGTATTACGGAAAAATATTTCGCCATAACCAGCAAGTGAATTCACGCCTTCCTGAATTCGGGCACCACCTGAATCGTTAATTCCAATAAGTGGCATTCCCATTCTCATCGCGTGGTCCATCATCTTTGTGATTTTCTTTGCGTGTGCAAGTCCCAAAGAACCGCCTGCTACAGTGAAATCTTGAGCATAAATGCAAACCGGATGTCCCAGAATGTTACCGGTTCCGGTAATAACTCCGTCGCCCGGCAAAAATTTCTTGTCCATCCCAAAGTCTTCTGCTTTATGCTCAACAAACATATCGTATTCGTGGAACGTCCCTGGGTCAAGCAGATACTGAATGCGTTCCCGTGCGGTGAGTTTCCCCATCTTCTTCTGCTTTTCAATTGCTTGTTCGCCACCGCCAATTTCTACTGTTTTCTTCCTCTGAAAGAAATCTCTTACCCTATCCAGAAAAGACATACCGTTTTTCCTTAATAAATTTTACAACATAATTTTCATCACAAATATAAAATTAATTAATCAATATTTAAATAAAAATTTACATAAGTTTTTGCAATACAATTAATTATAATTAATCAATCACTTGCTCGCCTGAAATTTAAACCAAAAAAGTTAATTTTTTTACATTTTTCTTCTTAAATTACCTTACATTATTTAAAAAAATTCATAATTCTATTCTATGCTTAATGGTTTTAAATTATTAAAATCGCTGTTCAGTACCGACGGAAAATGGCAACTTAAAACTTTGCTAACGCTAATTGCCTTCTCTATTGTTATCGCTGTCGTGATTTTTACTCAGGTTCTCGTCGATGAATTAATTCAGCACGAACAGCGAATAATCAGATTATATTCCAATACTTACAAACATTATTCAGACCCCAAAAAAAATTTAGAATATCTTATCTTTTTTTTAGATGAAATTACCCCAACTATTACATTTCCGGTGATTATGACTGATGCAAACGATGAACCTCTCGAAGATTTTGCCTCTTACACTCTTAATATTAATCTTAGCAAAATGATGACTATCGAAGAGCAACGTGCTTTTCTTAAACGCTACATTCAAAAAATGAAAGAAAATTATGAACCAATTATTATTGAAGACGAAAACGGCGTCGTAATTCAAAAAATATACTATACGCACTCTGAACTTATTGATAGATTACGCTTATTTCCGTTTGTTTCCTTGATTATTATTTCAGCGTTTATTGCTATCGGATATGTTGCTTTCAGTAGTGTCCGAAAAAACGAGCAATCCAAAGTTTGGGTAGGTATGGCCCGCGAAGCTGCTCACCAACTTGGCACACCATTGTCGAGCTTATTAGCCTGGCTCGAAATATTACGTTTCTCCAAAGGCGACCCAAAAGCAGTTGAAGATACAATTAACGAGATGAGCAACGATATTAACCGATTGCAGATTATCACTACTCGCTTCTCCAAAATTGGTTCTATGCCGGAAAAAGAACAGATTGAACTGAATACCCTCATTGATGAAGTTTGCAGATATTTCGAAAAACGTTTGCCACATCTCGGGCGTAAAGTTGAAATTATTCGGGAATTCAGCGAAAATATTACTGTAGAAGCCAATCAGGATTTGCTTGCTTGGGTTATTGAAAACTTGCTTAAAAATGCTGCCGAAGCAATTGAACACAAAGAAGGTAAGATTATCATCCGCACAGCAAAAGTTTCCCACAAATACGCAATTATCTACGTCGAAGATAATGGCAAAGGGCTCACAAGCAAAGTCCGCCGAAACTTATTCTATCCCGGTTTTACTACAAAAAAGCGTGGATGGGGGCTTGGGCTTAGTCTTGCAAAACGAATTATTGAAGACTATCACAACGGTAAAATTTTTGTCAAGGAAACTCAATTAGGAAAAGGCACAACTTTTGCTATTGAAATCCCATTTAATAATTAGTTGGTTTTATGAATTTGGAAAACTATTATTATATATTCAGTCCTGCTTTTGCTTTCTATATTTTTTTGTGGTTACGAAAAATCTTTCGCAAAGAATGGATTGCTTCTTCAGCGTTTTTATGGACTCTAAAAATTTTAATACTCGTTCCTTTTTGGGCATCTTTTTTCTACTTCATCATTCCGTTTGCTTTTCCTTACGTCGAGAACTATATTAACCCAACAGATAATGCTCAACAGCTGTTTATTGAAAATACAGAAAATACTGATCAAAAATTCCTGCTAATCGGTAGAAAATTCAAGACAGATATTTGGGAGCCCATCTACGATCAATCGCCCATTAATTACAATAAAACACCAATTTTTACTGTTCCAAAGCACTCGTTAATTGAAATCGATGCTCGAAGCGGTGCGAATGATTATGATATTATCGGAATTGTTAAATTAACTGGTTTTCACTACAAAACAGACCCTTTCATTGGTTATGCTTTTGCTGTGCCATCAGTTCCAATAAAAGTTTATTCACACGAATTTTGGACTAAAACTAATTTCGAAAAGGTAAATGTAAAAACAAATAAAGAGCTTTTGCTCTTTATTTTATCTCTTACTGCTGCTTTTGGAATACTATTTCACTTGTTTTCAATCAAAGGAAAACTAACTTTTAGAATTGTTCTTTATATAGTATTTTCTTTAATTTTTGTTCTTTCTGCATATATTGTCTGGCAATCTGCCTCTACTCTTGTATATTTTCTTCGTTAGTTGCTCTATCCTCGAATAATGCATCAACAAAAGCTTTAGGGTCGAATGGTTGCAAATCATCAATCTTTTCACCAACTCCTATGTATCTAACGGGAATGTTTAATTCATTTGCAATTGGAATAACTACCCCGCCCTTTGCCGTCCCGTCTAATTTAGTTAAAATTATGCCTGTAATATTCGCAACTTTTGAAAACTCTTTTGCTTGCTGGATTGCATTTTGCCCGGTAGTGGCATCCAAAATCAAATAAACATCATTTGGAGCATCGGGCTTCAGTTTTTTCACAACTCTTGATATTTTTTCGAGTTCAGCCATCAAATGTCCTTTGTTATGTAATCTTCCGGCGGTATCAATAATTACCACGTCTTTTTTCTTAGATATAGCCGATTTAAGGGTATCGAATGCTACTGCTGCTGGGTCGGCTCCTTGCTGCTGCTGAATAATTTCCACTCCTGCCCGTTCAGCCCATATTTCTAATTGCTCGTTGGCAGCTGCTCTAAAAGTATCAGCTGCTCCAATTACTACGCTTTTGCCGGCAGACTTATAATTGTATGCAAGTTTGCCAATTGTTGTTGTTTTCCCAACACCATTTACTCCAACAACAATAATCACCCAAGGCGTGTTTTCATCTGGAATTTCATATATTGCATCATTTTTTGCAGATGGCGATTCAACAAGTAAATTTAGTATTTCTTGTTTCAAAAGCACATACAAATCTTCTGCGTTCTCGTAACCTTCTCGCTTAACCCTTTTTCGCAGTGTTTCAATAATCTTTTCAGTTGTTGCTACCCCAATATCTGATAAAATAAGTATTTCCTCAATTTCATCTATCAACTCGTCGTCAATTTTTCTTCCTCCGCCGAGCAATGCCTTTAAATTATCTACCAAAGAATTACGGGTTTTCGATAATCCTTGCTTTATTTTATCAAAACCAAGTGCCGAAGTTGCCTGCTTGACTGCTTCGGTAAATTGTGTGGTTGCTTTTTCTACTTGTTCTGATACTTTGCTTACTTGTTCAGTTACTTTATCTTTTATCTTCTTAAAAAAATTCATTTCTGCTCCATTGTTTTGAACTCAAAATTAATTAAAAAAAATACAAGAAAAAAATTAAGTGTTCATTATTTAAACAACTTATTTAATTTTTATTATCAAAAAATAAAAAAATACATATATTTGCACTTTAATATTAAAGGAAAGTTATGAAAATATCAGATGCTCATTGCGATACTTTGACCGCATATAGAAACAACATTTTTTTTAGTGAAAATGCTCATTGGAATTTGCCGAAATTTCAATCCGTTGGTGGTAAGCTCCAATATTTTGCCCTGTTTACTGAACCTGAACTCGCTGGCGATACCGCTTTAAGCTTTGCTGTTAATTGTCTCGGTCGCCTCCGGAAACAAATCTCTGACGGAGTTCAATTGCTTACAAAATCAAGCGATTACGACGAAAGTAAAGTAAATATTCTGCTTTCTATCGAAGGTGCTGCTCCAATTATTAACGATATAAATAATCTTTATGCTTTTCACTCACTTGGCGTGCGTGCAATGACCTTGACCTGGAACCATAGAAATTTTCTTGCTGATGGCATTGATGAACCTTTCGGACTCACTTCTTTTGGAAAAGAAGTTATCCTCGAAATGGAAAAACTCAAAATGATTGTTGATGTTTCTCATTTAAATATTGCTGGCTTCGATGATGTTGCCAGCACAATTTCATCTCCTTTTATTGCCTCGCACTCAAACGCTCGTGCAATTTTCGACCATCCAAGAAACCTTTATGATGAACAAATTCAGGAAATTATTAAAAGAAATGGTTTTATCGGCATTAATCTTTATTCTAATTTCTTAGGTAGCGAGCAAGACAATCTTAAAAACAAAATGATTGAACATATTCAACATATCTTGAAACTCGGTGGTGAAAATGTTTTGGGATTTGGTGCTGATTTCGATGGTATTACTCATTGTCCTTTCTCTGGTGTCGAAAGTTACCCGGAAATTTATGAAATGCTTAAAATTGCACTTGCCGATGATGATTTAATTGATAAAATTATGTTTAGAAATTTGAAAGATTTTACTCTGAACTATCTTCAATAAGGTATGAAACACTATCATTTTGGCGAAATTTCTTCTACAAACGATTACATCGGACATCTTCTTCAAATAGAAGATGAAGTGGTTGTTACTGCTGAATTCCAGACAAAAGGACGTGGTAGAAACGAGAAAAACTGGTTCGGTGAATATAAAAGTAACCTATATTACTCATATGGCAAAAAACATCATAAAGAAGTAAATTATGAAGAACTCGTTTCCTACCAGTTTATAGGTTGCCTCGCAGTGTTGAAACTGCTCATGTCCATTGCTCCAAATGTAGCTTTTCGCTTGAAATACCCAAACGATGTTTATGCAAAGTGTCCAAACGGATGGAAAAAAATCAGCGGTGTTCTTGTTGAACATTCATTTTCGGGCGAACGGTGCGAAAACTCTGTAATTGGAATTGGTATTAATGTTAATCAGCGAGAATTTCCAATTTCCGAAGGTATTAATCCTACCTCCTTGTCGCTTTTGGGTATCGAAACCGAACCCGAAAAATTGATAGAACCTCTATCAAATAATATTAAAAAATATCTAAACTATCCTTCTAATAAGATATTTGAAGAATGGTCAAATAAATTAAATGTATTCGACAAAATTATCATTGTTAGTAATAAAAGTGGTCTGTGGATTGCAAAAAAACTATATCCAAACGGACAATTAGAACTACAATCTATTGATACTGGCGAATTGACAATTGTTGATAACTCTAACTCGATAAGATATGAACTGGATTAAGAAAAAAACACTTGCTATTGATATTGGAAATAGTAGAATTAAATTGCTCGACGATGATATTTTCTCTGTTTATGAGCTTCATTATGATGATTGGTTGAAAAAACTTGAAAAAACCGTTTTTGCCGATATCGATTATAAGTTCATTGTTGTTTCAAGTGTTAATCAAGAAGCTTATTCATCTTTAATTAAATTATTGAAAGAAAAGAATGTTCCTTTCTCTAATGCTTCTGATATTATAGAGAAATCCAACATTATTAGCTTTTCACGTGTCGAAGGAATGGGAATTGACAGACGCCTTGGACTTATCGCAACAGTTGATGAGTTTTCTCCTCCGCTTGTTACTGTTGATTGTGGAACTGCTATTACCATAAATATTCTGGTTGAACCTAATATTGCTTTGGGTGGTGCCATTTTCCCAGGGTTGCGAACTCAGGCGAAAGCATTGGAACAATTTACTTCTTTGCTCCCGCTCGTTGATACTGTAAAACCAGCCTCAATCTACGGAACAAATACAGTTGAAGCTATACAAATAGGTATTTTCAACTCCGTTATAGGGGGAATAAAAGAAGTGATAACAAACCTTTCTCGCAAGAAACTTAAGCGGCAAAAACCCACAGTTGTTGTTACTGGTGGAGATGGTGCACTTATTGCTGAAAATCTGAGCGGCTTCGATGTTCATTTCGAGCCAAATCTTGTTTTAAAAGGTCTTCAAAAATTAGCAAAATCAGTTAAAAATTTCTAATTTTTTTGTTAATTTGTATAGTATTTTATTACATTGTATTAAGGAAATTACTATGAAGAAAACATTATTATTATTTGTTGTGTTTGCTTTCGTTCTTTTTTCTTGCAAGCAAGCAGAAAAGCCTGTTGATGAAATTAAGAAATTATCTTTTGATGAACTTTTATCAGATAATTTTGAATACAAAGGCGGACAAGTTGAACTCGAAGGTATGGTGCTTCACGTGTGTGCGCACAGTGGCAAAAAAATGTTCATCGGCAATCCGGATAATCCTGAACAAAAAATACAGATTCTTGTTTCCGATAAAATTTCTTCTTTCCCAAAAGATTTAGAAGGAACTAAAGTATCTGTCGTTGGCACTCTTGAAGAAGAAAAACTCGATATGGAATATGCCAATAAATTAGAAGAAGAAATCAAAGCCGAGTCGAAAGATAATACTGAACACTCCTGTGAATTCGAAGAAAGTATGAAAAAAGTTGAAAATCTAAAACAAAGAATTCAAAATAGTCCTAAAGGATATGTTCCGAAATTCACTATGAAAGCTATCTCTTTTAAAAAAATATAAGCAATAGTATTGCTCATTTCTAATCGAGACGCCTTTTAGCGTCTCGATATTTTTATATATATGTTCAACTAACTACATTTAATTATGAATTTATACAAACTTAATCGTACCCTTCATCGCGACCTTGGGTATTTCTTTATTGGTATGACTCTGATTTACGCGATTTCTGGAATTGCCATTAATCATATTAAGGACTGGAATCCTAATTATATTATTAGAAAAGAGGCATTCCAAATAAATGCCAATCTATCCCGCGAGCAGATTGACAAACAAAAGGTTTCTGAAATTCTCAGTTCTGTTAATGTTGATTCATACAAAAGCCACTACTTCCCAAAAAATAATATACTAAAAATCTTTATTGATGGGGGTAGTGTTACCTGCGAACTAAATACAGGCTATTGCGAAATTGAGACTATTAAACGCCGCCCATTGTTTTTCCATTTGAATAAAATGCATTATAATCCGGGAAAAACCTGGACTTATTTCTCGGACTTTTACTGTGTGGCTCTTGCTTTTCTTGCTATATCCGGACTTTTTATCATAAAAGGAAAAAATGGTTTGAAATGGAGAGGCACTATTCTGGGAATTATTGGAATCATTATTCCCATTCTGATTTTACTCTTGTATCTATAAAATATATGTTGTTTTTTAATTTTTTTTTAACTATTATATAGAAAAAATTCTTGCACTAATATAAGAAACGGAGGCGAAATGAATACCGAAGCAAGCACTCAAAATCCCTCGATTACTTTCTTTTCAATCGAGGCTGCTCTCAAAGATCCTCTTAATGTTACTCGCTTAGACCTACATTTCAAAGACTTAAACAAATTCCCGGAACAAATTTTCGAATTCCCTAACTTAGAAGATTTAATACTTTGGAATAATCAGATAGAAGAGATTCCTGACGAAATCTCTCAGCTCAAATCCCTCAGAAAGTTAGATTTGAGTGGAAACAAAATCAAAAATGTTCCAAAATCCATTACTGAATTGAAAAACCTTGTTGTGCTTGTGCTTAGCTGGAACGAAATTGAAAAACTTCCTGAAAGCATTGGTGATCTCGCAAACTTAAAACGCTTAGGGCTAAACAATAACAAAATTAAAAGGCTTCCCGATAGTATTGGTAATTTGAGCAATTTACAAGAACTTGTTCTTAGCGAAAATGAAATATCCGAACTCCCCGAAAGCATTGGAAAATTAGAAAACTTAGTAAAACTTCGTGCACCTGGCAACTTCCTTGCTAAATTGCCCAACTCTATTTGCAACTTAAAAAAATTAGAAAAACTTGAAGTTCACGAGAATAATTTAGCTGAACTTCCTGAGTGCTTCGGCGAACTCGAAAACTTGCAAAAATTCCGTGTTTATAAAAATTTATTGTCGAATTTGCCTTCATCTATCTGCAATTTGAAAAAATTAAGAAAACTGTTTCTTTATGAAAACGAACTTCAGGAATTGCCTGAAAATTTTGGGAACTTAGTTGAATTACAGGAACTCGATTTAAGTTTCAACGAGCTTTCTTCTCTTCCTCAAAGCATTGTCAATTGCAAAAATTTGAAAAGCGTTATTCTAACTAAAAATAATTTTAGTGAAGAAGAGAAACTAAAGATAAATGAAATGCTCAAAGGTGTAAACATTATTTGGTCTTAATTTTTGAACATAGTTTATTAATATAAAAAAGGCTGTCTGAATTTTTCGGACAGCCTCTTTTTTATATAACTATTAGTTAATTTTATTATTTTTTCTTTCCTTTATTTTGACCCATTCGTGCAATTTTTTCAGCTTCTGGGAATAAATTTTTAGCAACTTGCAATTGTCTGTCAATATCACTAAATACTAAAGCTTGCTTTGAACGATCAAAAATAATGTTGGCGAGCAGAGCCTTTATTACAGTTTTAATATAGTCTTTGTCAGTTTCAAAATCTTTTTCGTCCCATTTAATTTCCTTGCTTTCGACAAATTTTCTGAAAGCTTTCAAATCATCATTCGATACATTGAATTCTTTGTAGAACGCACTGAAATTATTTTCGTATTTTGCTCTTAATTCTTTTCCACTATTATAACGAGTATTAATAAACTCATTATAAAGGTTTTTGCTGCGAATTTGTGCTGATAATTTAGTAATTGTATCACTTTTTACTATATAATCAGGTGTAATTCCACCACCGCCTAACACAGTTCTTCCAGCACGTGTCTTAAATAATGGAATGGAATCGAGTTCGATTTTGTCTTTTCCTTTTTCAGCTTTCATTTTTTCAATTGTATGATCAAGATTTAATCCTTCTTCGAGTTCAAAACGTTCCATAAAACGTTTAAAATACTTATCTTTGTCTTTATATGGTCTCTGAATTGAACGACCTGATGGAGTATAGTATCTTGCAATTGTTAATCTGAATGCTGAACCATCTTGCAACGGATATTGCCTTTGAACAAGTCCCTTCCCAAACGAAGTAGTTCCAACAATTAGCCCACGATCTAAATCCTGAATTGCACCAGATACAATCTCACTCGCAGAAGCAGAGCCATAATCAATCAATACAACTAAAGGAATATCTTCAAGTTGGTTACCACGACGCGAACGGTATACTTCGTTGGCATCGTCCATTCGACCCAGAGTATAAACGATTGTATCTCCTTGCCCCGGTAAGAACTCATCAGCCATCAAAAATGCCTGATTGAGATAGCCACCCGGATTTCCACGCAAGTCAAGAATTAGTCTCTTCATTCCTTGACTGCGTAATTCATTTGCAGCATTAAGCATCTCTTCGTGAGTGGTTGCTGCAAAACGATTAATAGAAATTACTCCAATATCTGTTCCTTCCAAAATGTAAGCAGCAGTTACGCTATGCAGTGGAATCTTATCTCTGATAATTGTGAAACTCATCGTTCCCTTCTGTCCGGGACGATAGATTTCTAATTCTACTTTTGTGCCTTTCGGACCACGCAACTTTTTAGGTACATCTTCCTGTTTCATTCCTATTGCAGACGCGCCATCAATTTTAACAATTTTATCTCCGGCAAGAATTCCAACAGCTTCACTTGGTCCGCCAGCAATAGGAGAAATTACAGTTATTGTATCGCTAATTATGTCAAACTGAACACCAATTCCTTCGAAAGAACCGCGCATATCTTCATCTACACGCTGCATTTCTTCGGCATTAATATAGGTAGAGTGCGGATCGAGGTCGCTTAGCATCCCTTTGATTGCAGATTCTGTGAGTGTGCTCGGTGATACTTCATCGACATAATTTTTGAATGCTGTGTTAAATACTGTTTTGTATTTTTCAAGCTGGTCGAAAATATTATCGCCTGAAATTAAAGGACTTAAGAACACACCAGCAACTATTCCTAATCCAAGAAGAGATAGATAGAGCGAAATTCTTCTATACATTATTGTTCCCTACTGTAAAACTTATAATAATCAAATATAACAAATTCAAAATAATATTTGTATATAAACGTAACAATTATTAAATAAGTTTCTCTCAAAATTGATTTTTTTCAACAGTTTTGATTAATTTTTTTTATTGTATTTGCTCATCATTCCAGTGTGAATTAAAAATATAAAAAAAGAAAAAAAAATGTTTTGAATTTTCATATTATTTATTAGATTTGTTGAAAGTATTGAAAATATTGAAGTAAATTAATATTTCTAATAATACTAAGTAAGTCAGGTATTGAATTTTATAGATTTTTTTTTCACATATAGGAGCTTTATATGAAGCAATTATCTATCATTTGTTTAATTCTTTTATTATTTGTGGGAGTAACTGAATCTTCAGTTGCTCAAACTTCAGCTCCACCTACAACTTCGTGGGCTGTTACACCAAATCCGGGTGAATACGGAACAATCCTATTCAAACCTGTGCAATATGGTGGTGTATTTATGATCAATGGTCGTCCGATGGCGGCTGGCGACGCTATTGGTGTGTTCTTCTATGATGGCACTGTCCGCAAATGTGGCGGCTACATTGTTTGGCAAGGCACAACTAACGATATGAACTATGCTTTGAACGTTTGGGAAAATGATACTCTTACCCCAGGCGTAAAAGAAGGTTTCTATCCCGGCGAAACTCTCAACTTTATGATGTGGGATGCCCAATTGCAAATGGAAGTTCCGGTTGTTAACCTCGTTTGCAATACTAATGGTATTCCTGCTATCAACTACCCATATCTTGGTCCTTGCCAGACAACATATTCAGGCAGTATGTTGTTTATGTACGACGCAATTTATGGGGATGCACTTGTTCCTCCAACATTAGTTTCACCACAAAACTTATCAACTAATGTTGCATTAAATCCAACTCTTTCCTGGGAAGCAGTTCCTACTGCTACTGGCTATGTAGTTGAGGTTTCTACTTCGAATACTTTTGCTACAACTGTTTACAGTGGAACTGTAACTAACAATTCAGTTCAGCTTTCTGGATTATTAAACAATACTACATATTACTGGCGTGTGAAAGCTTTGCGTGGTACAACTGAGACTGAATGGTCTGTTGTTTGGTCATTCACTACTTTACCTGGTGCAACAGGCTATACAGTTTCGGGATACATCAAATACAAAAATAACGCACAAACCCCAATGAACAACTGTACAGTTGTATTGAAAGATGCTCAGGGTCAAACTGTTGGAACAACAACTACAAACACTCAGGGCTTCTACGAATTCACTAACGTTGCTGATGGCAACTACACATTGCAAATTTCTACTACTAAAGCTTGGGGTGGAGTTAACTCATTAGATGCAAATTTTGTCAGACAACATATAAATAATGTGTCAACTCAATATACTCCGTTTACAGGTGTTAGATTAATAGCATCAGATATTGTTGCAAATGGAGCTATTAATTTGCTTGATTTATCTAATTTGAGACGAAGATTAGCTGGCTTATCTTATTCTTGGACAGCACCAACATATGTTTTTTATCCAACTTCTGTTAATGTCAATGGAAATAATGCAACTTTAAATGTTGAATCATTATGTTCCGGTGATGTAAATGGTAGTTTCACTCCACCTTCAAATTAATATTAATGGGTGTATTTATTAATAATTTTGTAAAACAATTTAAAAGAATAATTATGAGAAAATTTATTATATTAGCAACCTTACTTGTTTTTTCCTTGTTTTCATTCAATACCAATGCACAATCAACAAACCAAATCACCTTAACGATAGGGACGGTGCAGGCGACACCAGGACAATTAGTATCGATACCAGTAATAGTTGATGGTGCAAATACGGCAGCAAAAGCATTTTCGATAGCAGAATTGTATTTTCATCATACATCAGGTATAACAAAGACGGGAACTGGAACAGGGTTTAGTGATTACCATCCATTGACAAATCCAGCAGACTGGTTGGGGAATATGCAGTACGGACCTAACACGATAATCAACACTTGGTTAGAAGGTAACTTTAATGATATAGTATTTCCTAACGGTTCAGTATTGTTCAAGATAAATGTCATATACAACGGACCAGGCGCTGTACAGTTTACTTGGGGTACAACAGCACCAACAGAATCATTTATTGAGAATCAAGCAAATAATTTAACTACGTTTACAGGTGGTCCAGTAGTAGTTAATTTTGTCAATGGTGGGATAGTGCCGGCAGGACCGACGCTTGCAGCACCAACATTATCATTGCCTGCAAACAATGCGACAAACGTATCGATAAATCCAACGCTGGAATGGAATGCTGTAACAGGAGCAACAGGGTATGTATTGCAGGTATCGACAGACAATACATTTGCAACTACGGTAGTAAATCAGAGTGTAACAGGCACAACATATAATGTAAGTGGTTTATCATACAATACAGTATACTACTGGCGAGTAAAAGCAACAGATGGGACTAACGAAAGCGATTGGTCATCTGTTTGGTCATTCACAACTGAACAGCAAGCAACAACAAACCAAATCACCTTAACGATAGGGACGGTGCAGGCGACACCAGGACAATTAGTATCGATACCAGTAATAGTTGATGGTGCAAATACGGCAGCAAAAGCATTTTCGATAGCAGAATTGTATTTTCATCATACATCAGGTATAACAAAGACGGGAACTGGAACAGGGTTTAGTGATTACCATCCATTGACAAATCCAGCAGACTGGTTGGGGAATATGCAGTACGGACCTAACACGATAATCAACACTTGGTTAGAAGGTAACTTTAATGATATAGTATTTCCTAACGGTTCAGTATTGTTCAAGATAAATGTCATATACAACGGACCAGGCGCTGTACAGTTTACTTGGGGTACAACAGCACCAACAGAATCATTTATTGAGAATCAAGCAAATAATTTAACTACGTTTACAGGTGGTCCAGTAGTAGTTAATTTTGTCAATGGTGGGATAGTGCCGGCAGGACCGACGCTTGCAGCACCAACATTATCATTGCCTGCAAACAATGCGACAAACGTATCGATAAATCCAACGCTGGAATGGAATGCTGTAACAGGAGCAACAGGGTATGTATTGCAGGTATCGACAGACAATACATTTGCAACAACAGTAGTAAATCAGAGTGTAACAGGGACAACCTATAATGTGAGTGGTTTAAACTATAATGCAACATACTACTGGCGAGTAAAAGCAACTGATGGTACAAACGAAAGTGATTGGTCAGTAGTATGGTCATTTACAACGATGATGCAACCATTGACAGCAGTAGTATTGAGTGCACCGGCAGATGGAGCAAACAATGTAACATTGACACCAACATTAGAATGGCAGTCAGTAGCAACAGCAACAGGCTATGAAGTTCAGGTATCCACATCTAATACATTTACAACAACAGTGTATAGTGGCACAACAACGAACTTAACCCAAGCATTAAGTGGCTTGAACTATAATACAACATACTACTGGCGTGTTCGCGCATTACGTGGCAGCGAAGAAGGTCCATGGTCAGCTGTCTGGTCATTCACAACGATGATGCAACCATTGACAGCAGTATCATTATATATGCCATTAGATGGAGCAACAAACGTATCATTGACACCAACATTAGAATGGCAGTCAGTAGCAACAGCAACAGGCTATGAAGTTCAGGTATCGACAAGCAATACATTTACAACAACAGTGTATAGTGGCACAACAACGAACTTGACCCAAGCATTAAGTGGCTTGAACTATAATACAACCTACTACTGGCGAGTTCGTGCTCTACGTGGTAGCGAACAAGGTCCATGGTCAGCAGTCTGGTCGTTTACAACAATTCAGCAGCCATTGACAGCAGTAGTATTGAGTGCACCGGCAAATGGAGCAAACAATGTAACATTGACACCAACATTAGAATGGCAGTCAGTGGCAACGGCAACAGGCTATGAAGTTCAGGTATCCACATCTAATACATTTACAACAACAGTGTATAGTGGCACAACAACGAACTTAACCCAAGCATTAAGTGGCTTGAACTATAATACAACATACTACTGGCGTGTTCGCGCATTACGTGGCAGCGAAGAAGGTCCATGGTCAGCTGTCTGGTCATTCACAACGATGATGCAACCATTGACAGCAGTATCATTATATATGCCATTAGATGGAGCAACAAACGTATCATTGACACCAACATTAGAATGGCAGTCAGTAGCAACAGCAACAGGCTATGAAGTTCAGGTATCGACAAGCAATACATTTACAACAACAGTGTATAGTGGCACAACAACGAACTTGACCCAAGCATTAAGTGGCTTGAACTATAATACAACCTACTACTGGCGAGTTCGTGCTCTACGTGGTAGCGAACAGGGTCCATGGTCAGCAGTCTGGTCGTTTACTACAGAATTGCCAAATCTTACATCTGTTATATTAACATCACCTGCAAATAACGCTACTAATATTTCAATCAATCCGACATTACAATGGCAGTCAGTAGCAACGGCAACAGGCTATGAAGTTCAGGTATCGACAAGCAATACATTTACAACAACAGTATTCAGTGGTACAACTGCAAACTTATATCATACATTGAGTGGCTTGAACTATAGCACAACATACTTCTGGCGGGTTCGAGCACTACGTGGTACTGAACAAGGTCCATGGTCAGCAGTCTGGTCGTTCACTACAATTCAGCAACAAACAACCGCTGCTCCTACTCAAGCTTCATTCATTACTTTCTCACAGGTAACTCCGAACTCAATGAAAGTTACTTGGTTGAACGGTAATGGTGTTGGTCGCTTGCTATTAGTTGCAGATGAAAACCTTAACCCTGCTCAATGGAATGCAATTCTTAATGCATTAAATGCTAATGTTGCTACTTATTCCGGAGTTAATGGCAACTGGAATAATAAAGTAGCCGTTACTGCTGCTGGTAAAACAGCTTATGTTATTGGCAGAACTTTGGGTACTGTTCGTTCAGTTGATGTAACAGGACTTACTCCTGGCACAACTTATTACTTCCACGTTGCTGAATACAATGGTTCAAATCCTGCTGTTTATAACGTTAACCAAGCTTCTCTTAACCCACGTAGCAAAGCCACATTGCTTGGCGTAGTAACTCCTGTTGCAGTAGCTGCAACAAATGTTACTACTAACTCATTCTTTGCTAACTGGACACTTGCTTCTAACGAGTATGATTACTTTGAAGCTGACTTAAATGGTGAAATCGTTGATGTTGGTGCATTCCCAACAGCTAACGGATTTGCTTTTGGCTTCTCTGCAGATCCAAACACAACTTATGAATATAAAATCCGTACAGTTTATAACAACAATACAAGTTCCTGGTCCAATGTACGAATTGTCAATACATATCCATTAAATGTTGTTACTGGTCCAGAAACTGGTTGCCAGTATATGCCAAACGTATTTACTGTTAACTTAAATAATGTTACTATTGACTGGGTTGCAGAAGATGCTGATGAAGTTTATGACTGGGATAACAGCTTGACTGCTTCTTGGGAAACTGCTGGTACTTATGATGTAACTGCTAATATTACTGACTCTTATGGCAATACTGGTTCTCATACAGTTTCAATAACAATTAATCCTGCTCCTGTAGTATCTTGTCCGAACTCATTTAGTGTTTGTGTCGATGCAGACTTAATTAACTTAAACCAATTACAAGGTGCAACACCTGCTGGTGGTATTTTCATTGGTGATGGTGTTGACGACAATGGAAACTTTGATCCTGCAGTAGCTGGAGTTGGTACTCATACAATTATCTATGCTTATCAAAATGCTCAAACTGGCTGCGATAACTATTGCGAATTTGAAATTACCGTTAATCCATTGCCAGTTGTTACTGCTCCAAACGATATGTCTGTATGTGCTAACGCTGCTCAATTCAATCTTTCTGGTGGATTGCCAGCAGGCGGTACTTACTACTTGAATGGTGTCGCAATTACTTCATTCAATCCTTCAAATATGAATCCTGGTGTATACGAAATTGAATATCGTTACACAAATACTAATGGCTGTACTAATTCTGATTACTTTACAATTACAGTAAACCCATTACCAGAAATTACTGTTAACGGATTTGAAGTTTGTATTTCAGCTACTCCGTTCCAACTTAATGTTGCAACACCTGCTGGTGGCACATACAGCGGCCCAGGCGTTACAAACAACACGTTTAATCCTGCAGTAGCTGGATTAGGAAATCACGTAATTACTTATGTCTATACTGACGCAAATGGCTGTACTAATTCAGCTCAATTTACTATCACAGTTGTTCCAACTCCAGTTGTTACTGTTCCTAATGATATGATAGTTTGCATTGATGCAAATCCTATCACATTATCTGGTGCTACTCCTGCCGGTGGTGTATATAGCGGTAATGGTGTGGTTAATGGTGTATTCTATCCTGCTCAGGCTGGTGTAGGTAATCATACAATCACATATACTTATCAATCTGTTGGTTGCACTGCATCAGGAACATTTACAATTTCAGTGAAACCTCTTCCAGAAATTACATTCCCAACTTACCAACCAGTTTGTGTTCTCGACAATCCGTTTGCTTTAACAGCTACTCCAGCTGGTGGCACATTTACTGGTAATGGTGTTGTCAATGGAATCTTCAATCCATCTATTGCTGGTGCTGGTACTCATACAATTACATATACTTACACCGATCAATTCGGTTGCACTAACTCAGCTCAATTCAATATTGTAGTAACTCCAGCAACAGTTATTACTCAACATCCATCAGATGTTCAAGTTTTTGCTGGTCAAAATGCTACATTTACAGTAGTTGCTCAAAATGCTACTTCTTATCAGTGGCAAGTATCCGTAAACAATGGTCCTTGGACTAACATTTCTGGTGCTACAAACGCTACATTAACTCTTAATAATGTTACTACAACAATGAACGGCAACCGCTACCGTGTTGTTGTAAGTGGATGTGGTTCGGTTACCAGCAATATTGCTATCTTAAACGTTGAGCAACCTCTTGTAGTTCCTTCTGTTCAGGCAAGCAACATTAATTGGCTCAGTTGGGGACGTACAAATATTAATATGAATTGGACTAACGGTAACGGAACCGGAAGAATCGTCGCTGCTGTTGAAGATGTTACATTCCCAGCTTGGACTCCAACCCAGAATTACAGCTATGCTGCAGTTGCTAACTCTAACTTTGCTTCAGCGGCATTTGTTGATCAAACTCTGGGTGTTAAAATTGTGTTCGCTGGCAATGGCAATGGTGTAAATGTTACCGGGCTCACTCGTAACACTAACTATGCATTCCACGTATTTGAATACAATCAAACATCTGCTGGTATTCTCTACAACACTACTTCAACAACTAACAACCCACGCTCACGTAAGACTTCTCTCAAAGAAGGCGAATTTAATAACGATAACCGCTACGTAGATGCTCCGTTTGCACTAAGCACTGTTTCGCCAAATCCTGCATCTGACAACATCTACTTCAATATTGAAGCTTACGAAGCTGCTTCCTTCCGCTTAGAACTTGTCAATACATTGGGTGAAGTTGTATTTGCAACTAACTTTAACCTCTCAGAAGGCTCTTGGCCAATGAACATTCCAACTATGGATGCTACTGGTCGCCTTGCTGATGGTACCTATATGCTAAGACTTGTTTCTAACGGTTACGTTCAAACCCAGAAGGTTGTTGTAATTAAATAACGTTACTTAGCCTTACAATAAAGCCTCGGAGTAATCCGGGGCTTTTTTATTTTTACTCAATTTAATACATATGGAATGACAGCAAATCACTGAAGGTTAGTTCATCAAATAAATTGAATTCATATGAATTATTGTACCATTAAGTCAAATCTATTACTTCATATTTATAATCTGCTTGCCGAAAACATCATACTTAGATTATTTAATTTACTTCTTCTCAACTATTAATTATCAGCTTATTTGACTAAAATAATCTAAAACAATAGATAAGAACTAATAGAAATGCTATAGTTTTTTTCTCAAACTTATTATAGTTAATTATTAAAAAATGTATTATTAAAAAATATGATAAATCAATATTCAACAAATGAATTTAGGTAAATAATAATAACTTGATAACATCTATTGCTAATATGTATTTCTCTATTCAAAATAATCAATACATTAGATATTTAATAGAAAGTCTATTATTTTTCTTGTTGTTCCTAATCTGTTTTTGATTGTGATAATATGACTATTATCTGAAAGTAACTTAAATTTAATCATTTATTTGTTATCTCTGTTTTTCTTTTGCTATGTTAATCTGTTAATAAAAAAAAGAGACGCTATCTAAGCGTCTCTTTTTTATTAGTCAATATTTTTACATTATTTAAAAATAGCAAGCAAAATTCCAGCTGCAATTGCAGAGCCTATTACTCCCGCTACATTCGGTCCCATTGCGTGCATTAACAAATAGTTGTGTCTGTTGTATTCAAGTCCGACATTATGCGAAACTCTTGCTGCCATTGGCACTGCCGATACACCAGCTGAACCTATAAGCGGATTCACCTTGCCACCAGTTAATTTATACATTATTTTTCCCATCAATACTCCGCCAACTGTGGACATACCAAAAGCAATTACACCTAAAATTATAATAAATATTGTCTGAAGTCTTAAAAATGATTCTGCTGCCATTGTAATTCCAACAGCAGTTCCTAAGAAAAATGTTACTATATTAATTAATTCGTTGGACGCCATCTTCGAAAGTCGCTCTACAACACCACTTTCTCTTAATAGGTTCCCACCCATAAGCATAGCAATCAATGGGGCAGTCGGTGGAACAACCAATATACTTAACACCATAACTATTATTGGAAATAGTATTTTTACGCGTTTTGATACCTTTTTTGGAGGTTCCATAACTACTTTTCTTTCTGCCTCTGTAGTTAACAATTTCATTATCGGAGGTTGGATTAATGGAACTAATGCCATATAAGAATAAGCCGCCACCGCAATAGGTCCCAATAAATGCGGAGCTAACTTTGATGTCAGATAAATTGCTGTCGGTCCATCTGCACCACCAATAATTCCAATTGAAGCTGCTTCTTTGAAAGTAAATCCGAGGGCTAATGCAAACAAAAATGCTGCAAATACTCCCAATTGAGCTGCTGCCCCAAGCAAGAATGTCTTGGGATTTGAAAGCAATGGACCAAAGTCGGTCATTGCTCCAATTCCTAAAAAAATCAACGGAGGAAATATCTCTAATTTAATTCCTTTCGAAACCCAGTAATATAATCCACCTGCCTCGTGAAACACAGGTTCACCATTAATCATTTCAATCACCGGAGCAACAAGCAATCCGGAATTTGGTAAATTAGCAAGTAGTGCCCCGAATGATATTGGTAATAGCAGCAAAGGCTCAAATCCTTTGACTATCGCTAAATACATTAATATTCCACTAATTGCAAACATTATCAATTGGGGAAAACCAATTGACCAAAATCCCATTTGTTCAACAAATCTCATCAAATGTTCAAACATTTCTTTACTCCATTATTGATTCTTCTGAATATTGTGGGAACTAATCAGATTTATTCTCCCTAATGTTGCCCACGGCGAAACAGGCTGTGATTTAATAAAACGTATTTGTGTAATTCTAATCTTGCTTGAAAACGCAACCGATGCTGCTGCAGTTAGTATTGCTATTAAATCGTCTTCATCTTCTGTTCGAGAAATGCTTTCTGCAGCTTTTGCTCTTTCTGCTTTTTTCTTTTGCTTTTCTATAAGAAATAATTCTAATTTATTTATTCCTTCAATAATTAAATAAAATACAAAAAGAACTAATAATACTCCGGTCATTCCTACAATCAATACTAAAAATCCTTCGAGAATAGTGTCCCAAAACATTTTAACTCCATTTATTATTTTAATGCTTATTCTTTTCGCATATTGCTGCGCATATATTTTTTATTGTTGGGTCGGATATCTTATAATATCTCAGCAATCCTTCCGGACGGCATTGAACTATTCCCGCATTCTGTAGTAGCTTTAATTGCTTTGAAACATTTGCCTGCATAAGTCCAGTTTCATTAATAATTTCAGTTACATTTTTTTCACCGTCAAATAATGCTCTTAGTATTTTTAATCGTGAATGTTTGGATAACATCTTGAATTTTTCAGTCATTAACTTTAAATCGCTATCAGTAAAATTTATTTCAATCATAGTATAATACATTAATTATTGTTAATAAATGTCAATTATTTATCTTATCAAAACATAAGATAAGAAAAAAAAGTATAATTGTAAAGAAAAAATGAGTTGTTAATTTGAGATTACTCTTTGAGTGCTCCTGATGTGAGCCCGCGAATGATTTGTTTTTGGAAGATGATAAAAAGAATAATTATTGGCAAACCTGATATTGCAGCACCTGCAAACAAATGTCCCCAGTCTATTGATTGCTTGCCTAAATAAAACGCCAAGCCAACTGGCAATGTTCTGAACGATTCTTCATTTGTAAAAAGAAACGGAAATAAAAATGAATTCCAGTTTGATAGAAATGTGTATATCCCTAAAACAAACAAAATTGGTTTCGCAAGTGGTGCTACAATAGAAAATAATATCTGCCATTCGCTTGCTCCATCTATTCGTGCAGCATCTTCTATATCGGTCGGTAAATTCAATATATACTGCCGAACCAAAAAAATCCCAAACGGAGTTACCAACCACGGAACTATCAATGCAAAATATGTGTTTATCCAACCTAATTCAACCATTAATTTATACAAAGGAATCATTATAACGTGCGAAGGAATAAATAATACTGCAATTACACTTGAAAATAATATTCTGCTTGTCAGCGTTTTCCATCTTGCCAGAGCATACCCAACCATCAGGCAAAAAAGCAAATTACTCAAAGTTACAATACTTGCAACCAATATTGAATTAAAAAAATATATATCAAATCTATCACTTTTAAAGGCATCTATGTAGTTTTTTAAAGTAAAATCTGATGTTAGTAGTTGAACTAATGTTTTCCCCTCGGGATATTCCTTCAATGAATAAAATACCATCAACAACATAGGCACTATCATACCTATCGATGTAAGGATAAGCACAAGATAAATAAATATTTTCGCTACTTTATTCAACTAAAACCTTTTTGAGTTCATTCAAAGCCGTAAACACAGCTCTTTCTCTATTTATATTTCTACTCCAACCAAAAATAAACTTTTTTGCGAATGTTTTTTCTTTGCCCGACAATCCTATCCATACTGTTCCAACAGGTTTTTCGGGAGTGCCTCCTGTAGGTCCGGCTATTCCGGTTATACTAATTCCAAAATCTGTATTAAAAATTTTTCTGACATTTTCTGCCATTTCGCAAGCTGTTTCCTCGCTTACTGCACCATATTCTTGCAATGTCTTCTCGTTAACATTCAGCCTTACTGTTTTTGCCCAGTTCGAATAAGTGATTTCTCCACCAACAAAAAAATCACTTGCTCCGCTTACTGATGTTATTTCTGCACCCAGCATCCCTCCTGTGCAAGATTCTGCCACTGCTAATGTCTTTTTCTTTCCTTTAAGCAATTCGCATACAGTTTCAGTCAATTCTTTATTTTCTATTGGGAGGACAAAATTTGAAATTTTATTTAAGAGTATCTTCTCAATTTCAGATAATCTCTTGTCGCAAGTAGAAAAATCTTTTCCTGTAACCCCAATCCTTAATCTAACTCCCTTTGTCGAAGGAAGATATGCAAGTGTTTCACCTTCTTTTAAAAATTCTCTTTCATCTCCGATTAATTCTGCCAGATTCGATTCCGGAATTCCGGAAGTATGGTACGTTTTAAACTTCACAACAGATTCGTGCTTCTTTTCTATTTCTTTTATTAGGATAGGAATAACATAATTTACAACCATTTCCTTCATTTCATAAGGCACACCCGGAAGCGACACATACAATTTCTCATTTTCATAAAATACCATTCCCGGAGCCGTGCCTAAATTATTATGGATTACTTGGCATTTCGATGGAACTTCTGCCTGCGAAAGCGATAATTTGGAAACTTCTCTTTCTCTCTTGCGAAAGAACTCTTCAATATTCAAGTGCACATCATTATTGAACACTAACTTGTCGCTGAAATACTCTAATAAAATAGGTTTTGTTATATCATCGCTTGTGGGACCAAGTCCACCAGTCATTATAATTACATCTGAGCTCTTTTCAAGATATTTGAGCGATTCTATTAATCTTTCTTTGTTATCTCCAACACTCAAATGATAAACTATTTCTGTTCCGATTTCTGTGCATTTTTCGGCTATCCATTGGGCATTAGTGTTTAGAACTTGCCCGATGCAAATTTCATCACCAATCGAAAGAATAGATACTTTCAACATATATTTTTCAAATTAATTTAATAAGATATGTTTATAACGTTTTAATTTCAATTGTAGTATCTTACGAGCACGAAACAAAGTCGCTTTCACTGTTCCTAATGGCATATTTAATCTTTCTGCAATTTCGCTATAGTCAAGTTCTTCAAAATGACGCAATGATATTATTTCTCTGAACTTTTCAGGCAGTTCATCAACAGCTTTTTTTATTATCTCATATCTTTCTTGTTCTATCAGTTTTTTATCTATAGTTTTATCAGTATCCTCTATCTCAATAAATAATGGATCGTCCGATTTATTACTTTCAGCATTTATTGAAAATGTATTGAATTTTTTCTTTCTGATGAAATCTATGCAGTTATTTGAAGCTATTCTATATAACCACGATGAAAATGAATACTCAAATTTGAAACTATTAAGAGAATTAAACGCCTTAATGAAGGTTTCCTGCACCAAATCAGCTACATCATCTTCATCCTTTATCATCTTTCTGATCAAATTTGCCAAAATTTTCGAGTACCTTTTCTCAAGGATTTTATACGCATTCCCGTCATTTTTTTCTAAAATGAGTGCGATCAGCTCTTTGTCGTCTTGACTTCTGTTTCTAATAATATCTTTTTTTCTCTCATCCATAATTCTAAAAATATAATTATTTTTTTAATTTAAGAAATCTTTTTACGTATATTTTGTCTTTATTATTTCTGTTTTGTTGAATTTTTTTATCGAAATAAAATGAAAAAAACAATATTGTTGCTGTATTTTCTCTCAACTTTTTCGCTATTTTCAGAACTAATAATAAATTCAAACTCAAATGAAATAATTATCAAGCTGAATAATCTTGAAAAAATGATAATTAACAAGAATGAACGCTTGAAATTATTCTCATCGTTCGACTCTCTTGGTAATTTCAAGAGTCTAATCTTTCCGGTTGCTTTCCAAAAAGACAACAATATCTTTTTCTCTTACAAAGTTTATTCCTCAAAAACAACTACTGTTGAATTTGATAAGCAATCTAACCGTCCTATATTAGAAAACATATCTTCTTCAATACGACGTAATGTAAAAATTGCAAGGCTTAAATTCTGTCCTTTTCTGTTTGAAAACGGCACGCCAATAATTTACGATAGTTTAGAAATTAGAATTACTTTTGCTCATCCAATTCCTCTTTTTTCTAAAAGCAATAATAAAATCGTTGAATATGAAAAACCATTCTTCAGGGACATAATTAATCCAGAGCATTTGTCTGCTATTTTAGAAAGCTCTTCGCAAAAGCAAATAAGCTGGCAACAGTCCGCAAATTGGTACAAGCCCGAACAAAAATATTTAAAAATCGAGACAAATAGCTTTGCAATTGCAGAAATCGACGCTTCTCAAATCCTGAATTTGATTCCAGAATGGGAAAATAAATCAGTCAATTCATTTCATCTTCTTTTTATGGGAAAAGACTACCCAATTTATATAAGTTCAGATAATCAATTCTTTAATAATAAATCTAAAATTTATTTTTTAGGCAGAGCAGCACAAGGAGATTCTACTTTTTTTGATTTCTACACTGATAAAGCAGTTTTTTACCTTTTCGTGGACGACAATAAATCTCCTGTCCGACTATCTTTATTTCCAAAAGTAAATGCAACAAACTCTATCCAAACAGTTGAAATTGATCATCATATCGAACTCGACAAAGAATATTTTGGCGGCACTAACGACATTTATTCGCGTCAAGATTATTTAGAAGGTTGGTACTGGGCTAAACTCCATCGTTTTAAAGAATGGTGGGAAGAGCAGCTTTTCGGTTTTAAGCATTATTTTCCTATCTTGCCTTCCGAAAATGACACTGTCCGTGTTTCTTACCGTTTTGCTACTCTCAATATTTCTTTACCAGGCATCGGGCTCCAATATCGCGGGAAAGACCCTCAACAAAAGTATTTTTTCCATACAATTTTCAACAAAGATACTGCCAACGCTACTTTTGTCAGTCAATGGACAGATTCACTTATTAGCTTCTCCGTAGCTGGCAATAATATTTTCAACGGTTTCAATGAACTTAAAATTCTAAATCGCAGGATTGATTCTTCAAATGGATTGCTCGGTGTGGACTTTTTCCGCTTCCAAGGCAAGGTCAAGCCATTCCCGATAAAAGGGTTTGCCCGGTTTGATATTAACAACTTGCCACAACCAAGTAATCTCACAATCCCCGGATTTAATTCCGCTAATGTTGTTTTGCTTGATACAATAAATAACTTAATTTCATTTTCTACTGGCGTTGAAGGTTTTAGATTTGCTGCTTCTGCTGGCTCTCAAGCCAACTCGTTAGTAATCAATGATTCGTGTATATATATTGATAGCGGTTTTGTCTTCGCCTATCATAATTTTTCTGAAATTAAAGTTCTGATTTTCAACGATAACATAAATGCTAATGTTCTTTCTTCGATCTATTCTCAGTTACCGGAGAACTCATTAGTACTTTTTGCAAACAATCTGCGTAAATCTTTACCTTCAGATGTTCGTGCATTCCTGCAAAGCATTGGTAGCAGCGAAATATCAAATTATTCTCCTGAAAAAAATTGGGTTATTGCCTTATTAAAAGGGAAAACTGATAAATCTGAAAAGCTAAATAGCAATATTGCATCTATAAGTGGTTTCTTTGCTTCTAATAACGCTGGAGCTTTTCAACACAATTTTGCATTCGACAAAGAACAAAACTATTCTGTTTTCTTAAACTCGTCTAATTCTATTCAAAAACCGGTCCTAAGCCTGTCTAATTCTTCGGATTTACATAATTCCAAAGAAGGTGCCGAACTTGTTATAATTTCGCATAGAAAATTCTTCGAAAAAGCTGAACAGTATGCTGAATATAAAGCAAGCAAAGGTATTTCAAACGTTTTAGTTGATGTTGATGATGTATATAAAGAATTCAATTACGGAAAAATATCACCTCTTGCTATTAAAAAATACTTACAATATGCTTACCAAAATTGGGAGATTAGACCCAAATACTTGTTATTAATTGGAGACGCTTCGTGGGATAGCAGGAAAGTGCTTGCCGGAAGTCGTAGCGAATCCTACATCCCTTCTTTCGGCTGGCCTGTTTCAGACCACTGGTTCGGTTTGCTCGATGGCGATGACTTCGATCCGGAAATAATTGTTGGACGTATTCCTGCACAAACTGAACAAGAGGTTGCAAACTACATCGAAAAAGCAATCACTTTCGAAACCCAGCCAAATGCCCGCTGGATGAAGAAATTCCTTTTTCTCTCCGGTGGTGATGGTGAATTACAACGCCGTTCATTCGCATCTTACCGATATAACGTTTTCGATAAGGTTGAGCCTTATCCTATTTGTGCTGAAACAGCTTGGATAGGTATTAAGAATTTCAATGCTGGTAGCGAAGAACAAAAAAACGAAATACTTTCACATCTGAATTCCGGGACTATCTGGACTTTCTTTTTCGGGCATGCTTCTTCGCAGGTGTTCGATTTAGATGGCTGGCACGTTGAATATATGAATAATAAAGGAAGGACGGGATTTCTTTCCACGCTTTCCTGCAATGCAGGTGCTTTTGCTGAACCTTTTGATTTGCACGGACGAAATGAATCTTACGTGCTTGCCAAAGATAATGGCTTTGTAATTACTTACGGTTCAACTGGGGTCGGTATGGTCGAAGGAGCCCTTTCCCTTATGACTTATATGGTTGATGGTTTATCAGATTATCGCATTGCACTTCGCCGCTCGGGCGACATCTTGCTATACGGTGCTTCACGTCTCGATCCTTCTCAATGGGTTTACTATGTTACTCGCGATTTGGTTAGCCTCCTTGGCGACCCAACTCTTTCTATTCGATTAGGAAATGAACCTGATTTATTTATTCCTCTGAATGAAATTTCTATTTCCAGTCAAAATAATGAACACATTATTTCGGAAAATGAAAAATATGCTACTGTCTCTGGACGCGTCTATAACAACGGATATGCTCAGAACAATCCATTGTATGTCCGATTAATTCGTAAATACAAAAACCAAACAGATACTTTATTTCAACATTTTAATCTAATCTGCAATATTGCAGAATTTGAATTTAATCTGCCTATTGAAAATTTACCTGGTGAACATTCTATTGAAATCTTAACACAAAGCGATTTCTTTGAAGATAAAAATTATTCTGATAATTCGGTCAAAACCACTTTCTTTGTCTATTCTCAAAATATTATTCCAATCGACCCGCAACCTAATTGGAATGTATCATCCAAAAATCCTGTATTCCGTTTTATTAATTCTTTTAGCAAAGAACAAGCGGCTTTTTATTTAGATATTCTCTCTATTCAAGGCAATGATACAACTATTATCGCGAGTTCAGATAATCAACATCTATCTGTATTGGATGGATATTTGGATTGGAAACCACAAATTGAATTGCAGGCAAACAAATCTTATGTTTTGCGATATAAAGTGCTTAATCTATCTTCTGGAACTTCCAGCTATTATTCTTTTTTGCCATTTTATACTTCTAACAATGATTTGAGCAAAACACAAATTAAAATTGCTAACAACACAGATTTTCTTGATTTTCAATTTCAGGGCACTAACATATCTGATGATAAGCTGAAAATTGAAAATCCTAAAATTCATTTTTCTTTACTCGGGCTTAATGGGTACCCTTCTGGCGAACTCGATTCTTGGGTAAATATTACTCTCGGAAGCGATGTTTACATTGACCATCGATATTATCGAGGTTTCAACGTTGTTATTCTGCCGAAAAATCAACGCTTGCCAAAAGGTCGCTATTATAGATTTGATACTTGGGAACTTCCAGACGACGCCCGCAACCTTGTCAGACTTCTTCGTGATAGTGTAAGCAGTGATGATTATGTTTTAATTGCAACTTGCAACCAATCTTTCCGTGCCTTTGAAGAACTTGTTCCAAAGACAGATTTTGCATACATCGATAGTCTTCGGGTGCTTCTACAAGATTTATATCATTCCAATCTTGCTGATCAATTGGCTTCAAACAAATCTTTCGTTTATGCAGGAGGTAAATCTTCCGTCATTATTTGGGAAAATATCAATGATTTCGATAGTGCCACGGTCGAAGGTTATCTCGAGTTTTACCCCCTTAATGGCAACTCAACATATCTTTGCGAAACGCCCGTTAAAAAATGGAATAGTATCAATATTACAGGTAAATATGTTTTGCCTGACAATATTGAAACAAAATTATCTTTTTTCTCCGCTGATAATTCTATTTCTTTCGATACCTCATTTGTAGGCTTAGGATTATTCAATCTTTCGCATATCTCTGCTGATAAATTCCCATATTTAAAAATTAATTTTACCTTTAATAAATCGCATTATTTAGATGATATTTTCATTGATGATGTTACGATTGATATCGAACCTTCCGAAGAATTACTGCTTTTGCCAAGCTCTCGGATTATCTTTCCATCCATTTTGCGTGGTGATACAAACGAACTCCAACTCTTCATTAAAAATTTATCTTTACGTTCTAGTACAGGCAAGATTCATACAAATTTAACAATTAAAGATCAATTTAATACTTTCTCTGAATATCAATATGTTATTGATACAATCAAAGTAAATGATGTGGTTTCCTTTGTTGCTAAATTCCCAACTGATAATTTTAGTGGAACTACTTCGGTACAATCATCAATTTCTTCATCAAATACTGAACGCTTCCTATTTAACAATTATCATAATACTAATTTTTACACATACGAAGACACAACTCGTCCTTGGATTGTTGCCAAGTTTGACGATAAAATAGTCAAAAACGGCGATTATATCTCAAATTATCCGCGAATTTCTGTGGAACTCTATGATAACTCACTATTGCCTGTTCTCCGACAAAATGATTTGCAGATCCGTATTAATGGTGTTATGCAAACTCCGGAACGTTGCAATTACTATCAACTCGAAACCTTTGGGAATATTCGCCCGCTCAAAGCCCGACTGACAATTATTCCCGATACTTTGAAAGAATTAGATAATTCAGTTCTGATCTATTTTTCCGATGCTTCTTCGAACCGTGATACTGTTAAATACTTCCTGAAAATTGCCAGAAATGGTGAAATCAAAGATTATCTGATCTATCCAAATCCTTCAAAATTTAGTACTTTTCTCAAGTTTTACTTGCTTTCTCCCGAAAACAATCAATCCTTTACAATTTTTGTTTACAACTCTTTCGGTCAATTAATTCGCCAGTTCAGCATTAATTCTTCAATTGGCGAGAACATCATCAAGTTCGACAACATTGACGATCAAGGTAATTTGCTGCCCAACGGTATTTATTTCTATTCAATTATTAGCAATAACTCGATTTATTACGAACCTGTCTTTGGTAAGTTTTTAGTTAATTATTAAATGTTTTTCATCAAAAAATAATTTTTTATTAAGCAAAAATATTGTTATCTTGAACTTTTATTAAGTTTTTGTTCATAATATTAGAACTATTTATGGCAGAAGAAAAGAAAAAAGTAAATCTAAAAGATTTTCCACCAATGTATTGGCTGGTGATAATTTTTGAATTCTTTGAGAGAGGTTCATACTATGGTATGATGAGTATTCTCTCAGTTTATCTTACAGACCAACTGAATTTTACAAAAGAAAGTGTTGGACTTATTAAAAGCACAATCCAACCGCTTTTGTATTTCCTTCCTATTCTTTCCGGAGCAATTGCTGATAGAATGGGTTATCGCCGTACCCTTATGGTGGCTTTCTCCTTGCTTGGAATTGGCTATTTCTTAACAAGTCAGACCACTTCGTATTCTGCTGTGTTTTTTTCGTTAATCATTTTAGGGCTTGGTGCTGGAACATTTAAGCCCATTATTTCTGGGACGATTGCAAAAGTAACTGATGAGAATACATCTTCCGTAGGTTTTGGCATATTCTACTGGTCAATTAACCTTGGTGCTTTCCTTTTCCCAATGTTTTTAGTGCCATATCTGAAATCTATTGACTGGAGCTATGTAATGATAGCTTCTGCTATTTTCACTGGAATTATGGTTATTCCTACTTTGCTGTTTTTCCGTGAACCGAAACGCGAAGAAAAACCCAAAGAGTCTCTGGGAACTGCTATAAAAGAAATTTTCAGCAAAATTGCTATTGTATTTATGGATTGGAGATTTATTCTTTTTATTTTTCTTTATTCGCTCTTTTGGATTCTCTATTTCCAGATGTTCGATAGCGTTCTCTGGTATGTGAAAGCATTCGTTGACCCAACTCCGCTAAATAGTTTTGTTTATAATACATTCGGTATTAATTGGAGTTTCGATGTCGAGCACGTAACTGTTATCAATGCTCTTACAATCATATTACTTCAGATTATTATTTCAGCCCTTGTTCGCAATGCTCGTGCTTTCCCAACTATGATAACGGGTATTTCGATTGCTACTCTTGGTATGGCAATACTTTCATTAAGTACAAGCATTTGGGTGTTCATCGCAGGTATTTTTATCTTTTCAATCGGTGAGATGACTGCTCATCCAAAATATATCTCTTATCTTGGACTAATTGCACCTCCGGACAAAAAAGCTACCTATATGGGATTTGGATTTCTCTATGGGTTCTTTGGCTCTTCAATTGGAGGTATAGTCGGTGCTTTTCTCTATGTTGCTTTCATTGATAATCCAATGATTGCTTTTATTAAAGATAAATTAGCTGCAAGTGGTTCCAATATTGTTCTTCCTTCAAAAGTTACTATTAATGAAGCATTGGCTGCTGCAGAACAAATTGGACTTACCAAAGAACAAATTGCTCAATATGCGCATCCATCTGAACTTTGGTTGATTTTTGCTGGTATTGGAATTTTGTGTATTATTAGCCTTTTTCTTTATGAAAAACTTATTGGTACTCGCGATACCAACAACAATAATAAATAAGATTAATTAACAATTCAAATTCAAGGATGTTAGTTTGTTCTAACATCCTTGTTTGTAAATAATAGTAAATTATGCAAAAAAATCTGTAACTTTATGGAAAATATCTTTGTCTAAAGTTCAAGTAAAATGAAATAATTAATGTTCAAAAGTAGCAAACATATTGCAAGCGATAGCGAAATAATCGAAGCCGCTGAAAATTTCAAGAAAGGTAGTGCAGAAGCGTTTCATATTTTGTACAACAAATATCAGCAAAATATTTATCGCTTCTGTTTACGTATGCTCGGAGATTCGATGATTGCAAAAGATGCTTTTCAAGAAATTTTTATTAAGGTTTATGAGCATCGAACTAACTTTAAAGGCAATAATTTTGCTGCCTGGCTTTATACAATCGCTCGCAATACTTGCTTGAATTATATTAGAGCTCGCAAAGATCACGAAATTTTCGATGAAATCTATCACGGACAATTGCGAATGCCCAATAGTGATATTGGTATGCGAGAATTTATCGAAAAATCCATCGCCCAATTGCCCCTTACTCTGCGTGAAGCTCTTATTCTACGTGAATACGAAGAACGCTCCTACCAGGAAATTGCTGATATCCTAGGTATTGAACTTTCTCTTGCAAAAGTTCGTGTGCACCGCGCAAGGCTGCTTCTTCGCAAAATGTTGCAACCAATTATGAAGGAAATACATGAAACTTGACGATTTAATATCGAAATACCTTGATGGCGAGCTTTCTTACGACGAGGATATTCATCTTCGCAATTTGCTTAAAAATAATCCAGACGCAAAGGCAGATTTCGATTCTGCTGTTCTGATTAATTCTGCAATTCGCGAAGATGCTCAATCTATACAAGCACCTCAGGACTTTCTGAAAAATACCGAAGACTTGGTTCTTATGCGTATTCTTTCTGCCAATGAGCCTTCCACCGTTCAAAAAGAAAAACGAAAATTCGTCCTTTGGCTGCCCGGACTTTCTTTTATGTTCGCCTTGCTTCTGATAGGCACTCTTTATTTTGTTACTAACAATTCTGATTCTGAATCTTTTAGTAATTCTCGTGTCTTGTCGTTAAATAATTCTGAATCTGAACAAAAGCAAATTAACCCAAAAACAATCGAAGCTTTACCCGTTTCTGAAAAGCCATACGCTTCAAAAACGAGCAAAAATTTAATAAGTGTTCCATCTTTTTCAAAAAGTCAAGGTTCTCAAATCTCCTCATTGCTTTCGAAAGAAAAATCCCTAACATCTGTAAATGTAGTCGATCGCTCTACTCTTTCTAATGCATCAATATCCAATTTGGTAGAACAATCGGCTGATTATAGTTCAATTGATAATGAAACAGATAGTTTTTCTGAAAGAATAGATAATTCCAATAATCAAGAATTTATTGCTTCAGCCGAAGCCTCACCTTTTGCTATGTTTAAATCACAGTTGAATTCCTCAACATTATTAAATTCAAATAAACAAATTAAACTCAATCCAATCAATAATATCAATTTATCATTCCTCGAAAACTTTACTACTCCTGTCATATTATCTACGCTCTACACTACAAATTCTATTAATAAAAATTCTAAAACTATTTCCTCTTTATCACAAAGTATTGCTTATAATTGCACTAACGATTTAGCTCTTGGTATCGAATTCGGATTTACAGAATATAACTACGACAGAACTGCTATGATTAAAGTTCCTTTCACAGGTGGTTCGCTTGATTCTAAAGTTGAAATTGGGAATCATCCTGACCAGTCTGGCGATTTTGTCTATGTACCAATTAATTTAGCTCAAAACTACAAACAATATTGGGTTTCCACTTTTATCGATATTGATGCTTTAGATTTCGAACGCGTTTCAATAAACACAAGAATTGGTGCTGGATTGTCTGGTAATGGAGCTATGTTTTATTCAAGACTTCTATCGGATATTGAACTTTTCAACGGTGTTTATTTGAAATTTGGTGGTGAAGTCAAATCTTTCGAAGGTCTTGTTCTTAATGCGAAAACAAAATATATTACTACTGGTTCATTGATATATGGAATTAAATTAAAACTTTATTAACAAATATTTCACATTTTTTATGTTTGATAATTTTTTTTTGTATATTTGAAAAATGTATAAAAATACATTAAATACTTTTACCATTAATTTAAGAGGTAGATAATGATTAAAAAATCTACTCTGTTTTTGTTTTGGGTTCTGGCTTCTGCGATAATTACTAATCCATTATTTGCAGAAGTTATGGCTAAACAACTTCTCCCTTCTCCTGAACGCAAGCTCGGCTTGCCCACCGTAGGAGTTGAAAACGTCAAATATGCAAAGTCTAATTACAAAGTGCAAGCAGATTCGAAATTCGTTGTCTTCGATTCGCTTGCAAACGTTTATTCCTATGGGAATATGTCCACTAATAAAGCTATCAAATATGAACCTAAAACAAATAAATTGGTAACTATTAAACGTGGTTTTATAGATAACGACCGCTATCCAAGCTATTCTGGCAATAATACTAAAAATAACTTATTCATCCGTGTTTCTGGCGACTGGGGAAAAACCTGGGAACCTGCTAAAATTGCTTACGACAAAAACGTTTCCAATTTTGATGAAGCACGTTATCCAAGTCTGCATCCATTTGTTTTCGAAAATGAATTAGCTATCGGTTTTAATGCTTCAAGAGTAATTGAAAAACAAAGCGTATGGTCTGGTCATATTGTTGGTTTCTGGAACGATAGCTACGGTTCCATTCCAATTCGCCATACAAAAGAGGTTGCCGGATACTCTGGCTTGGAATGGGGAATTGATTCACGGGTTTATGCTAATTCCACCGAAGATGGCGAAGGCTTTTATCATCTTATAGTTAGCCGTATTTCTCCTACTAATGACCAGGATGTTGCTAATGCAAATCATATCGGATTAAGAAAAGTTTTGGAGCTCAGCGAAACTTCAATTCAACACATAATTCCTCCAGCTTGGGCAAGTTCTAATTTCAGAACTGCAAGTCCAGGTTACCGCACAAATGAAGTTGTTGATTTTAAAGAATTTGGTAATGGGAATCTCTGCCTTGCTGTCTTTGGCGGTTTCGAAGCCTATTCAATTCAAAGAAATACTTTCGGCATCTCTATTTCAACAGATAAAGGTGAAACCTGGTCAGAATTTATTCTTCTTCCCTGGAGCGTTGTTAATAATTTTATTACATCCAAAGGTCATCCTGCTGATAGTGCTGTTTTTATCTACGACAATAAAGGTTTCACTACTTATGAACTGAACAACACTACTTTTATGTCGTTCGTTGCAAAACTTCACGCTTACGGAACTGGCGAAACTATTTCTTATGTTGTTGAAATAAATTATAATTATAATACCGGTGAATGGAAAATTTATCCGATTGCCCAAGATATAGGTGGCTGGATACTTTATCAAGATATTACAGATGCGAATAATCAACGCACAAACTGGAATGATAACGAACTCGATGTTACTCGCACTGTCGATGGGCGATATCTCTTAGCTAAATGGGTCGGATTAATTGATTTTGACCCTGAAAATAACACATTCAAAACAACGGATATTTTTGTCTCTATCAGAAACACATCCGAAAACTCTTGGTCTGCTCCAGTCAATATTACTAACTCTGACGAATTAGATAGAATGACGCTTTTGCCAGATTTTATCCCTAACGACTTGAAAGATGTCCCTATCTTTAAAATGGCTACAATTACTACACCAGATATGACCGAACAACAAAAATTTAATGAACAATTCTACGGTGGAAAAGATCAATATCTTCTTGTCGGTAATTTCGATATTCCGCTTTTAAGCGTCGAAGATGAAGAACCTTGCAATTGTGAAGTGAAAATTCTGAATATTAAGCCAAATCCTATAAATTCTAATGGAACAATATCTGTTACTTTCTATATGCCCAAAGAAGATAAAGCCAACTTTACTATTTTTGATGCTACTGGTAGAATTGTTGATGATTTAAAGAAATACGACAACACTTATCAATTCGGTCCAAATACAATTGAAATTGATATTTCTGGTAGAAACTTACAAAATGGTACTTATTATCTGGATGTTTACAGTGGTGATAAACGCGATACTAAAGTAATAACAATTGTTAAATAAATGTTTTGTTTATTTTTTTAGCTAAGTTTGTTATAGGAGTAAAAAAATGCGGAAAATTATTCTATTGCTTCTACTTGTGGCAATAGCACTGCCAACTGATGCTTTCGCAAGCATTCACGGCGTTCTGAAAGGACGCGTTGTGGATACTGATGGCAAAGGTGTTATTGGTGCAAGTGTTCGTGTCGAAGGAACAACTCGCGGCGCGGTTGTTCGTAGTCCTAATGGTGAGTTCACAATCGCAAACATTGTTGCAGGAACTTACAAAGTTCGTGTTACTGCTGTCGGCAAAGCTGAGTATGTTGTCGAAGTGCGTATTGTTGCCGACCAGGTTACTGAAATAAACGTTAGACTTCGTGATGAAGGTGTTCAAACAGAAGTAATCGAGGTCGTTGCTAAGAAAGAACTGGTTGATAAAACCGCTATCGGTTCGAAAAATGTTCTTTCTGGCGAAGACCTTACTAATATTGCTCGCGAAGGTTTGGCAAGCGTTGTTGGTATGAGTGCTGGTGTAACTAATACTGGCGGCGGTTTCGCTATTCGTGGTAGCCGTGCTTCTGAATCTCAAATTCGTTACAATGGTCTCGATATTGGTAACCAATTCACAGGTGGTTTTGGTGCTGCTGGTTCGTACTATGCTCCTATCGTTTCTACTAATGCTACTGAAGAGGTTCAAGTGCTCAAAGGTAGCTTTTCTGCAGAAGTAGGCGAAGCATTAGGTGGTGTTGTTAATACTGTTCCTAAAACTGGACGCACAGACCGCTACGAAGGCTTTTTGCGTTACAGAACAGATGCTGCAGCTCTTTGGGGTCGCCAGAAAAACGGACTTAAAGTTGTTCAGGATGGGGCTCGCTATAAAGCTATAGACTATGGCGAAGGTCATAAACTTCAAGGTAAAAACGAACATCTCGTTGAATTCGGTGTTGGCGGTCCTCTTCCTTTAATCAGTGGTTCTACATTCTACATTTCAACAAACTATCTATATGAAAAATATCGCAGCGCAAGCTATGAAATATATGATCCACTTGGTAATAATTTAGGGCAAATGCCTAACAACCAATTGTGGAGAAAAAATATTACCGGTGTTTTGTCATTTGCTCTTACTAACGATATTAAACTTATTACCGGCGGTATGTTTGGTATGACAAACTATGAAGCTTCATCTACTGCTTGGCTTTATGCTAACGACGAAGGAACTCCATTGATGAAAGATGGTAAAATTGATATTGTTAATGGAGTCCCTACACCTAATGGAATTCCTGAACGCGTTGCTAAACAAAACGTTGTTAATGTCCAATTGTCAAATATTTATGCTCGCATTAATCATACATTGACTGAAAGCAGCTACTATCAACTTACCGTTTCGCAAAACATTCAAAATGAAGCGGCTTCGAGAAGGAAAAAATGGGAAGACCCAGGTTACTTCTCAGGCTTTGACCAATATGAACCAGAAGATAAATACATCTATGATGGTATTCTAAATAAATTAGTGCCAGCTCCTCAGGGCGTTGGCGACAAAATTATTGATATTTATCAATCGCTTACAGAAATCCGTACTTCAGCAGATGGATATATCAAAAAAGACTTTATTGCAAAAAATCCTTTAACTGGATATTACGAAGGTAGCGGAAATGCTACAGGTTCAAACAACGCTTATGGTTTACCAAATGCTTACTATACTCACGGTAATTCAAGTGGATTTGAATTCCGCGAAGGTTCATATATTCAAATAGACGGTAGCTACACAAACGTTTTCAAAACTGGCGACTTCGACCATAATGCTAAAGCTGGTTTCGAAATGCGTTTTGTTGAGCTTCATCGTCATCAAAACTCAAATCCTTGGGACGGTAACCCGTTCTATGATATTTATACCGACCGCTGGGGCGGAAATATCTATGCTGACAATGAACAACTCTATAAAGAATCCAGCAAGCCTTTCAAACCATTCAAATTTGCTGCTTACGCTCAAGACCAATTCTCATACAAAGGCATTATTCTTTCTGCTGGTTTGAGATTAGATATGTTTAATTCTAATTCGCTTTATAGAACTGATCTTTCCAGATTTACTTCTATCGTAACTGATAGAAACACTTTCAAAGATTCTGAAATGAAGTATCAGGTTAGTCCAAGAATTAACATTACTTATCCTATCACCGAAAAATCAAATCTTTCAATTGCTTATGGAATGTATTTCAAAACACCTCTTCTTTCAAATATCTACGATAACTTTAACGTTTCAAGAATTCGCTCTGGTAGCAGTTTAGGAAATCCAAATATGGAAGCTGAAAAGAGCCGTCAATACGAAGTTGCTTACAGAAACCAATTATCAGAAGATTTCTCAATGACTATTACTTCGTATTTCAAAGATACTTACAATCAATTAGGTGTTATCTATGTTGCTGCTACTCCTGATCCATTCTATTTGCTCGATGTTACTGAATATAGTAATTCCCGCGGTATTGAGTTTGAACTTTATAAGCGTGCTTCAAATAATTTAGGTTTCCAAGTAAATTATACATTATCATATTCTGACGGTACTTCTTCAAGTGCTTTTGATAATGCCGGCATCGATATCGATCCATATTCTCAAAAACCAACATTTCCATTGGCTACCTATCCATTAGATAATGATGTGCGTCACGTTATTAACTATAATATTTTCTTCTACTGGCAAAAAGGCGAAGGTCCTTCAATCGGTGGTATCTATCCGCTTGAAAACACTACTTTCTCTTTCACTGGTGGTTTTGAATCTGGTTCTCCATACACCCGCGTTGACCTCAATGGTAGACCAATTTCAGAACGTAACGCTGAACGTGGCCCATCTTATTGGAGCTTAGACGGAAGAGTTGCAAAATCGTTCTTCCTCCGCGATTGGTTTGGACAAGGTATGAAAAATTCTCGTATTGAGTTCTTTGCTGATATGCGTAATATTCTCAATATGCGTGGTCCTGCCGGTTTCTACACAACTACTGGTGACCCAATCGACGATGGACGTACCTTAGATCGTGAAATCGGTACATTCTCCGAAGTGCCTCTATACAAAGAAGCTAATTATGCTCAAGCTGAAAGCTTCCGTTCAGACCAGTATGATTCTTACGGAAATAGATTATATAATCCTATTGCTGATTTAGATGGCAATGGAATTGTTACTCAGCTCGAAAAATATCAACAATACTTGAAAAATGCTGAAACATCAATGAAATTCCGTTCTCTGTTCCGTACGCCATTTAGAATTTGGCTCGGATTTAATATGTATTTCTAATTGAGTTTATGATTAATAATATAAAGGATGTAAAAAGAATATGAATCCTAAAAAATTTCTGCTAATACTTGTTGCTCTGGGGCTTTCTGCTAGCTCGCTTTTTGCTGATGTCGCTCGTGATGCACAAGGCAAGCCTCTTTTTGAAGTTCAAAGAGCAGCTCGTGGTGTCTTTGATTTGCAAAAAAATACTGTTAGTAACCTTGAATTTTACACTACTAACTACGGTATTTTTGCATTAAATACTGCTCTTAATCAGGGTAGCGGTATTTGGCCTCGCGGTTCACAAAATCACTACATTTTTGGCGGTGGTGTTTGGTTTGCTGCCAAGAAAAAAAGACCTGGTACTGACCAATTCAGAAACTACGTTACTGTTACTTATAACCCTAACTCAGGTGCTTCCTGGATGGTACCTGGTAGAATTGCAGATGGCGATTTAGTAGATAACGAAGCTGCAAAAAAATATAGAGTATATTTTTCTACAGACTTCTATACTAATGATGGTAAACCTATAAACGATAATGATGGTCCTAATTGGCCTATCTGGGATGCTAATCCTGATCCTAAAGCTGTCGTAACAAAGGATAGATATTTTGGATGGTACATCCCGGATGTTGGTATGCGAAACACTAATACTTATCCTAAAGGTCCTGCTTTCATTTCTGGTGAAGATATTTTCGCTACTTTCAAAGATACTGATCTAAGCCGTTACGAAGGTGGTACTGCTCAGCGTCGTCAGGAAGGTTATCCACTTCGTCTTCAGTTTGAACAAATGATTTATTCCTGGGGCTTTGGTGATTATCGTGATATCGTGTTCTTAGCATACAACATTACTAATCACTCTACTGACACTTTGAGAGAATGCTGGCTCGCACCTGTTATGGACGTTGATATGGCTATTGCTTCCAATTTGAGTGCCGGTGCTGCTAATGATAGAGTTAAATTCTACAATACAGATACAACTCTTAACATGGCTTTTCAATGGACTAATACTGATCGTGGTGAACGCGGACAAGGGTTCGGTTACCTCGGTTATACATTCCTCGAAAGTCCTGCTGTAATCCAACACTACGATACTGTATGGACTACCGATCCGCAAACAGGCGAAAAGAAAATTGAAAGATTAGACCTCGTCATTAAAGAAGATAGCGACTTTATTCGTAAAGATAGTGCCTATTATGCTTACAGTAGCCAGCTTGGTTTACGTACTTTCAGAAACTGGTCTATCGACTATGATCCAAAAGAAGATGACGAAAGATATTCTTTCATCGCAGCTGGTATTCGCGAAGGTGATACTGGACCTGGCGACAAACGCTTTATGATGGCTACAGGTCCATTTAATATGCGTCCTATGGATACTGTTCGTGTTGTTGTTGGTATCATTATTGCAAATACTTCTAAGGGTGGTGATGCTGACGGTTCAGAAGAAGACGTTCAGGATCTTGTAAGAAAAACTAAATTCGCAATCGAAGTCTATAATAAAAATTTCGCTGCTCCAAAGCCACCTAACAGAACTGTTTTCTTGAAAGCTGAAGGAATGAATAATGCCGTTCGCATCTCTTGGGATTCCACTGCTGAAGTTTCCGTTGACCCGTTAGAACGTGGTATGGACTTTATGGGATATGCACTTTATCGTGCCCGTCGAACAGACTTAGATGCTTACGACCAGAATACTATTGCTCCTACAAGCGAATTCCCTCGTGGAAAAGGTCCTCTCGGATGGAAGCTTTTACGTAAATGGGCTATTCCAACTCCATTCCAGAAATCATATGTTAAAACTGGTGATGCAAAGAATACTGACTATCCAGCTATCGATTCATTGAGAATTGTTGGTCCTTATGTTGATGCTAATTATAATATAGTCGACTCAATGGTTGTTCGCGTTATGCGTATACCACGTGGTTGCAATCTTTATCCTACATCAGTTGTTAAAAATACTTTATATATTGATCCAACATTTAAGGCTAATAACCCTTATCCAACAGCTCCTGTCGTAGCAAACTTTGATACAAGCTACTACTCTCAGCCTTGGGGTCCATATTTCTCAAGTATTGCTAACTTCAGACATAAAGTAACACTTACTAATTCTCAAACTGGTGAACTGATTGAATTCCCATATATTAGCTACAATGTTAAAGAAAGAGATTTCTTTGCTGATAGTATTCTTACCGGGTTGCTCTATATCAACCGTGCTTTAATGAAATATAATCCTCTTCTTTATCAAAAGAAATCCATTAACGTTGATACTGCTTATCTTAATTCAATTCCTGCTGACGGTCTTGTTTATTTGAAAAATAACGGTAATTTAACTCAAACTGTTGATACTGCATACTTAAAGAATACTTTGCGTTCTGCCTACATTGATGGAAGACTTACATTTATCGTAGATGCTTATGTTCCTCTTCCAAAAAATCAATGGATGCAAAACGAAGACCAGGTCAACAATGCTTTGCAGGAAATCTATAAATTAATACTCGAAGGTAAAATAGCAGACTACCGCTTCCGTGAGTTCGAAAGTACTCCTGAAGTTCAGCAAAATGTTATTATTCCTTATATGGCTGAAATTACTAATAACCGTACTTTCTTTGATATTGGCGATGATAATAATGATGGTATTATTACAACAAACGACGACCCAACAAAAACAGAAAAACTTATCAACAATGTTCCTTATTACTACAAAATATTAGCTTTGGACGAAGGTGATTACAGTCAACCAACTCCGGGTAAATATAACGATGGTAACCCAGGACTTCCTAACTTCGTTGAAGTTTATCCAGCTGCTCCTCGTGCTGAAAAACGATTGAAATTTGAAGTAATTAGCGTTGATAAAAACATTGGTGGTCTGTATAACTTCAATTTCTATGCATTAGATCCTGAACGTGTTATGCAATTATTTGGTGGAGATACTCTCGAATTAGAATTCCAACCTTACTGGTATCAACGTGAACTTCGCTTTATGGGACGCCCTGAAACTGATGTAAACAAATTCGGATTATACCAAAGAAGAATGACTTTACGAAATATAAATAAGAATCAGACCTTATTCGATGGCGTTACCTTCTTCGAAGTTCAACCTTGCTATCTTGAATCATACAGAGGCTTGTTTACTGAAAATGCTTTCTCTTATGTACTTTCTGATACATTAGTGCTTGACAGTATTTCAAATAAAACTGTAACCTTTGGTACTCCTGAAAGCCGTGAAATAATTACTCGCTCAGGTAAATTCTCAAGCGGTGATTTCAAAGAAATGGGATATTGCTACACTTATTCAATGTTGCCACCAGCTTATGGTACTTTAGGTTTTGATTTCGATTTCGCTATCCAACAATTTGGTGGAAACTTCCGTCCAGATACAATGACTATCCACAAAGCTAAATTTGCTGATGGCGGTTCAAATCGCACTACAAACGCTTCTACACATATCGGTATTAAGCGAAATCTCGATAGAAAGCCAAATCAAGATATTGTGCTCACTACTCAACCAGTTAATTCATACTTTACATACCAGACTTACGACAGAGTAGCTGGCGGCGTTACCTATGGTTCGTTCAATAACGGTCCTGGTGAATATGTTGTTGAATTCTTGCCAGGTGGCGAAGAAATTATGCACTTAGAGTGGGGACCAGATGGTCAAAAACAAAACAAACGCTTCAGAGTGCCATATCTAAATCTTCGTATTACTAATCGTATTAGCTACGAACGCCCAGCCCCTGAAAAAGGTCCGAACGCAACTGAAAAAGTTACTTATCCTGATGAAATTAAACATATGTTTATCGATACTATTCCTGCTCATACCACAGCTTACTTCCAATTCCCTGCTCGTTATTATCCGGATCCTCGTAACTTGGCTTACTATGGAATTAATACTAATGAATACATTGGCAAATTTAATATTGCTGCTTACGGTTGGGTAAATGGTCGCCGTGCTACTGCCCTGCAAGCACCACGCGTATTTGCTCGTCCTTACGGAACTGAATTAGCTAAAAAAGCTAAAACTTACGTTGGTCAAGGCAAATATTACTTAACTGGTTATTCAGAAGATGGTCGTGATACCGTTGATTTCTGCCACGGATTGGACATCTCCGGCGTTCTTTTTGGTCTCGACTACGTTAATCGTGGTGGACGCTTCCCGAACGAAAACGAATGGGGAAGAGCTAGTGATTATACTTTCGGCGAAGACTTTAAGCCAGGAGATAAAATCGTTCTTAGTACTTACGGTGGTGCTTTAGGTCTCCCAATGCCAGGTGCTAAAGTCCGTGTTAAGATCTCCAAACCTATGGAAGTAGGTGAAAAATACACTGATAAACTTCTCGACCAAATTCAAGTTGTGCCTAATCCATATTACGTAACTCATCAAGGGCAACGTTCTCCTTATGATGCTAAAATCTATTTCACTCGCTTGCCAAAAGTTTGTACAATTGATATTTACACTATCACTGGCGACCTTATAATCTCTATTAAGCACGACGAAAATACTTCATCAGAAAAAGACCGTTACGCTCTCAATATTTGGGACTTACTCACTAAAAACGGACAGCGTATCGCAAGCCAAACTTTAGCGGCTGTTATCACTACACCAGACGGTGCACAGACTATAAAGAATTTCTCAGTAGTTGTTGGTGGTTTCAGAATTACTACTGAATAATTAATAACTTGCGTTGGAAGGGATTTTCCCTTCCAACGTGAATGTTTAATTACTTGATAATTGGAGAATAAAATGAAAAAAATAGTATATCTTATTGCAGCTTGTTTAGTCTTGATGAGCACCAACAATCTTTTAGCCTTGGAAAATACTTACGGTTCATCCAAAGGTGGCAAAGAACTTCGTAAAGTAGGTGCCGCTGGTGCTCAATTCTTAAAAATTCCTGTCGGTGCAAGAGGAAGCGCCATTGGTGCCGCTTATTCCTCTATGGTTAATGACCTTTCGGCTATCTATTGGAACCCTGCTGGTTTAGCAGACGTTCGCGCTATGGCTGGAGAATTTTCTTACACCCAATGGCTTTTCGATTTTAGCCACAACTTTGCTGCTGCTTCAATGCCTATCGGTGAAAACTTTGTTATTGCAGCAAATGTTACTTCACTTAATAGCAGTGATATTGAAATCACAACTGTTGAACGCCCAGAAGGCACCGGTTACGAATATCAAGCCTCTGACGTCTCTGTCGGTGTTACTTTTGCCGGTTATCTTACCGATCAGTTCTCGTTCGGTATTACTGCTAAATATGTTAATAATTCTTTTGCTGAAATGGATGCCGATGGTATCGCTTTCGATGTCGGAACTATGTATAATACTGGTATTCACGACATTAAACTTGGTTTCTCTATTCACAATCTTGGAACCGAACAAAAATATACCGGTCGCGGTCTTCGCTCATCGAAAAAATATAACGATGCTCTTTGGGCTGCCCCAATAGACGTTGATTATCTTTCATATTACCATAATATTCCTATTATTTTCCGTGCTGGTCTCTCTGGCAACGTTTACAAAGATGAACAACACAAAGTTGATGCTGGCGTCGGCTTTACTACTCTTTCCGATACACCTGAACAGTTCTCCATTGGTGCTGAATATACTTGGAAAAATATGATTTCTTTCCGTGCTGGTTATGTATTCAATACTGACCAATTCGGCTTCTCTGGTGGTGTTGGCTATTCGTATTTATCAGACCAATTCTACGGAAAAATTGATTATTCAATTAGTCCTACTTTCGATATTGGATTAGTCAATCGCATTACAATCCAAATCGGATTATAATCTTTGTTGAATTTGTTAGATGCCGTTTACTTTAGTAGGCGGCATCTTTCTATTTAAAAAATATATGATTATTCTTTATAATATTATCTTTCGAATTCTTTATTTCTTCTCTTTTGTTTTGAAACCTTTTCTTCCAAAATTCAAAGAAAGAGAAAAAAATGTTAGTTTATCTATTCAATCTCTAACTAAGCTCGACCATAATAGAAATAAAATCTGGTTTCACTCAGCTTCCGTTGGCGAATTCGAACAAGCTAAACCAATTATTGAACTCCTTAAATCAAAATATCACGATATTCAAATCATTTGCTCATTTTTTTCACCTTCAGCATACAAAACACAAGCAAAATACGAATATGCCGACTCTATTTTCTACCTTCCGCTTGATTTGCCGTCTAAGTCTAAATATATTATTAATTTAATTAAGCCAGACATTGTTGTTTTTGTTCGCTACGAGCTTTGGGCTAATTATCTCTATATCTTGAAAAAATATAATATTCCTACGTTTCTAATTAATGCTACTGCTCCAAATTCCAATTTCTTCAACAAAACTCTTTTAATGAAAAGTTTTTATAAATTTGTTTTTTCACTTTTCCATACAATTTTTGCTGTAAATAACGACCATTGCAAATTTTTTCAGCAATTAAATGTAAAATCAGACATAAAGCTGCTTCCCGATACACGTTTCGATAGAATTATCCAAAAAGTCGAGACTGCAAAATCGAAGCCGATTATTTCTACTGATTCTTTTTCTGATAAATTTATTTTTGTTGCTGGTAGCATTTGGGAAAAAGACTTTGAAATCATTTCAGATGCTCTTATAAATTATAATTCAAATAATTTCAATAAAATCACATCAATTCTTGTCCCTCACGAACCAAAAGAAGATTTTCTTCAATCTATCGAAAAGATTTTTCCAAATGCAATTAGATTATCAAAACTATTATCTGAACCACAGGCCATTCAATCTGGTGGTGTTGTTCTTGTAGATAGCGTTGGCAAACTTCTTATGCTCTATTCGAACGCCAATTTTGCCTATGTTGGTGGTGCATTTGGTGTTGGAGTTCATTCTCTAACTGAACCTGCTGGATACGGTATTCCTGTTGCGTGTGGACCCAATTGCCTTAATTCTCCTGATGCAAAGCCAATGCTCGATTGTAAAGCTCTTTCAATAATTCATAGTTCTGATGAATTCAATCGATGGTTAACAGAATTAATAAATAATAGTGCTATCTACAACACTTGTTCAGAAGCTTCCCGAAATTATGTTTATTCTAAGGTTGGCTCTTCCGAAAAATTTGTTGAATTTTTATCGCACTTTCTAAAATGATTTACTCAAAGATTTTTCACTTGCTCCTAATTTTGACTTTGTGCGTGTCTTGTATTAAAACCCCAAATTCACCAGAAACATCTGATTTTATTACCGGCAATAATGGCGTGTTTGTCCTTTGCGAAGGACTTTGGGGTAGCGATAATGCAACTATTTCTCGTTTGGATTTAATGAGTGGCGTAATAATAAATCAATATTTCAGAAAAGCTAATCCATCACTTAGAATTGGAGATACTGCCTACGACCTTGAAATCAAAGGTGATACTGTTTTCGTTTCTGTTTCTACAAGTTCTACAATCGAAGTGTTTAGCAAAATCAATGGTAAATCTTTCGGAAGGATTTTTCTTCCTCAAAATTCTTTGCCTCGTGATATTATAATAATAGACGATACAACTGGCTACGTTACTTTACTTTTTAAAAACCAAATCGCAAAATTCAATCCCAAAACTCTAACATTTAATGGTGAAACAATTGAGGTTGGACCTTTTCCCGAAGGAATTTCCAGAATTGGAAATTATTTGTTCGTTGCCAATTCCGGTTATGGTGATTTTTATCACAATGCACCAAAAGCAGGTTCTCTGTCCATTGTTGATATTCAAAATTCCAAAGAAGTTAATAGTATCTTTTGCGGAAAAAATCTAATTGAAGTAGTTTCTAATACTAAATACAATCGTATTTATGCTGCCTATTATAATCTTCCATCGCTTCCTGATTCGCTTGGTGGTATCGTTGAAATTGACGCTACTTCACATCAAATCACTCGTCATTGGCGCACACGTCCAACTGATCTAACGTTCTCCCCTTCAATGGATACATTGTATTTTCTTCAAGGTAATACTGACGCAATTTCTGGTGTGTTCTTTATTCCATTAAATGTTCAATTTGCACAAATTGAACAAAAAATCATCAATAAAAATACAAATTCAATTTGGTACTCGCTTTCTATTAGTCCTGATGCCGCTTTTATCTTAGTTGGTAATGCTAAACGATTTACTTCAAATGGTGAGCTATTGATTTTCAAAAATAATTTCGATTCTATTCCAATAAAAACTTATTCTGTTGGTGTCAATCCTAATAAAATTGTCTTTTTCTGATGACTTTTTTATAATTCTTTACTCTATCTCTTCGATCTTTTCTACTCCACGTATTCCTTTTATTAATAATAATTTCCCAAAAATCTCATTTAATTGATTTTCGTCTTTTACGTAAACTGTTATTGCCCCCTCAAACATTGAACCTGAAGTATCAAGATTTACTCTCCTGATATTATTTGAACCAATTGCCATTGTAATGTCCATCAACATTCCTTCACGGTCTTCGCCTTTTATTAATAATTTTACTTCATAATTTTTCTTCATATTTTGAAAACGGTTCTGTAGTGTTGAATTATTTTTAAAATAATTATGAAGATGAAATACAGCCTTGAACGATACAACAAATTCTTTCCACTCAACTGATGGAAAACTGTTCGGCGATGAAATAACCTCTACCTGATCCCCGTTTCGAAGTTTATACTTTAATTCTCGCACAATTCCATTAACTTTCCCGGATATGCAATGCAAACCCGTTTCTTGACTTATGTTGAACGCAAAATCAATGATTGTTGCACCCTCAGGAAGCTTTATTGGATGTCCATCCTTTGAATATACTGTTAGTTCGCTATCGAAAAGATTAGTTTTTATTGAATCCCAGATAATCTGAGTTGCTCGTTCGCCTTCTGTTAGTATCATATCGCGCATCCAGATGCCCCAGTTTTGAACATCTGTGTCGTTCAGTGCCAAAGCTCTAATTCTTCCGGATTTCAAGGAAAACTTCGCCGCAAATCCACCTTCTGCTATTTTTTCCATCTCTTCTGTTCGAATTAATATTTCAACTCGCTTTCCATCCGGACCAAAAAGTTCAGTATTAAGCGATCTATACCAGTCTAACTTCGGATTGGCAACATAATCGGCAAAACTTATTGCATTAAATGCGTTTGCTAATATTCCGTGAGCACGATAACACTCGGCAACATCGCTTGTTTGTAGTATCAACACTATTGAATAAAAATTATCTATGTCCTCTAAGCTTTTCCCGTCTTTTATCATTTGAAAAATTTCATACTCATACTTATGCACTATTGTAATAGTCGCTTCTATACCTTTTTCTTTTAAACTCTTTTGAATTAAATTGATAAATACCTTTATATATTCAATAAAATCTCTTCGTTTGCTATTGAGAGCATCTTTGATTGCTTCGTATGTTTTCCTGTCTGTATAGTAAAATGCTCTGTTTTCCATCTCCATTCTTACTTTGTTCAGTCCAAGTCTATGTGCAAACGGTACATAGAAATTCAATGTTTCAATCGCGACTTCATACTGCTTTTGCTGACCTAAGTAATGCAATGTTCGCAAATTGTGAAGCCTATCAGCAAGCTTTATTAGTATTACTCTAACATCTTTGACAAGCGAAAGAAACAATTTTCTATAAGTTTCTGCCTTCTTTATTTTTATTAATTCTTGATCGCTTTTTACTAAGCTTATTAATTCCTCGTCAGGTTCATCTATCTTAGTAACTGCATCAACTATTTCTGCGATCTCCTCCGAAAATTCTTCTGCAATAATACCTTTTGTAACTGATGCAACATCTTCAATCACATCGTGCAACAAAGAAGCTACAATAGATTGCTCGTCGAAAATACCTAATTCTTTAATCAAAATTAATGTTACATTTAGTGGATGTGTGTAATATGGATATCCACTCTTTCGCTTTATTCCTCGATGATAATTTACGCAGAACCAATATGCCTTCGTTATTTGCTCAATGTTTAATGTCTTGTCTGTTTCTGTTACTTTCTCTAAAAATAATTCTAAATCTTTATTCTCGTCTCCTCCAAAAGGACCTTGCTCATCGTACTCATCTGGAAATTCGTATAACTGCTCCATCTTTTGCTTTGTTATTATAACACAATAAAAATACATTCATTCAATGAAAATTAATTAAAAATATTGACAAATCAAAAAAAATTAGCGTTCATTTGTTGATTTTAATTATGATAAATTTTAAATTAATTGTAAATTTATAATTGTTGTTTTCTTTTCTGTTGCAAATGAATATCTACGAAGAAATATTTAATAATAGTCTTGACGCCAAATGTATTTTAGATGAACACTCTCAAATTGTCGCGTACAATTCTGCCTTTGCTGAAATTTTTGTTTGTGATAACTCTTGCAAGGGCAAACCATTTGAGAGTGTAACAAATTTGCAGTTAAATTTATCCTTATTCGATAATAAAAACTATAAACTGAACATTAAATACAAAAATCCTAAAAATGATACTTTTTATCTCGAAGTTTCTTGCTTAACAATAAACCAGATGGGGAAGAAGCTATTTTGCTTTTTTTTCGAAAACAACACAGAAAAACTATTGCAGGAATTTGCTCTGCAGAATGCTGAAATTGAAAAAGAAGCCATTCTTGATTACCAAACCGACTTTGTTATTGTCCAGGACCTTGATTACAACATCCTATGGGCAAATAAAAGTGCTACTGAAGGCTCAAATCTTACACTTCAAGAGATGCTTTATCGCAAATGCTACGAAATTTGGTCAGATGATAATTCTCCTTGCGAAAACTGTTCTGTTTTCCGTGTCAAACAAACATTAAAACCCGAAGAATTTATCCGTAAAACCAAAAACGGAACTTATTGGCTAATCAAAGCATCTCCAATTTTCAACAAAGACGGCAAATTACACAGAATTTTAGAAATTGCTGAAAATATTACTCAGAAAAAAGAACAAGAAAGAATTATTGCTGAAAACGAAGCGCAATATAGAACACTCGCTAAATATGCACCTGTCGGAATTATTGTATTTGACAATCTCGTTCCTGTATTTGCAAATCCAAAAGCTCTGGATATTTTAGAATTTCAGAATCTTGATGAACTAAGTATTGCCAAACTAGTGAATTACATATACCCCGATGACTATGAATATTTCCAGAATTTTATTGAAATGATGCGAGAATATCGGTTAAAAGATGAAAATGTTACCATAAAATTTAGAGTGGAAAGAAATAATAAAGTTAAATATATTATCTCCACTGTTTCCTACTTTAATGTTCTTGATAAAAACTATTATCAGATAATTCTTATTGATAATACTGAATTAGCTGAGCTTTCCGCCATTCAAAGAAAACTTGCAGTAGAATCTGTTTATCTAAACGAAAAAAACAAACTAATCGAAGAACTCAATAAGCGTCATAAACTTCTTGCTAAAAAGTATAATTTTTCTGATGAAGATGTCCGCCGTCTTAATAAATTACTGAATTCCTATTTTTTGCCTGAACGAGATTGGGAAATAACTAAAAAGCACTTCGAAGCTGTCCACAAAAATTTCTTCACAAATTTGAAGAAAAAATTTCCAAATCTTACTCAAAATGAACTTCGTCATTGTGCTTATATTCGTATGAACTATACTACCAAAGAAATTGCACGTATTCTGAATGTGGCTCCCTCAAGCGTCCAAAAAGCCCGTCTTCGACTAAAGAAAAAGCTCAAATTGAACTCTCATCAAGATCTTTATCTTTTTATTATGTCTATATAACTAATTTCCCCGCTTTATTTTATTTTTTTTATACCTAAATAATTTGTAGTTTTGAATTTATGTTTTGTGTTAAATTTAGTATAAACTAAAGTAAAAGTTAAATGGAAAAACAAAGAACTATTTTAAAAGAAGTATCTTTTTCCGGTATTGGTCTGCATACAGGCAACCCTTCGACAATTACTTTTAAGCCGGCACCTGCAAATTATGGATATAAGTTTATCCGAACAGATTTAGAAAAGAGAGTAGAAATTCCAGCTCTTGTTGATTATGTAGTTGACCTTTCCCGTGGAACTACTCTTGGTATTGATGATGTCCGTGTTCATACTGTTGAACACGTTCTTGCTGCTCTTGCTGGTATGCGAATTGACAACTGTATTATTGAACTATCTGCCAACGAACCTCCTGTTGTTGATGGCAGTTCTTTACCTTATGTTGAAGCTTTAAAACAAGCTGGAATTGTCGAGCAAGATGCTGAAAGAAAATACCTCGTTATTGATGATACTGTTCGATATACAAACGAAGCCAAACAAGTTGATATCGTTGCTCTTCCGCTTGATGACTATCGCATAACCGTTATGGTTGATTATTTCAATCCCGCATTAGGTAGTCAGCACACCGGCTTATTTAATTTAGAACAAGAATTTGAAACAGAATTCGCTCCGGCTCGCACTTTTTGCTTCCTTACTGAAGTCGAAATGCTATATAAAAACGGATTAATCAAAGGTGGTAGCCTTGATAGTGCTATCGTTATCATTGATTGCGAGCTTTCTGAAGATAAAAAACAATGGGTTAAAGAGACATTCAAAGTTTCAGATGTTCCTGATTCACTTGTCAACGGTGGCATTCTTAACAATTCTTCATTGCGTTTTAAAAATGAGCCAGCTCGCCATAAATTACTTGATATGATTGGCGATTTAACTCTTGTTGGTGCTCCAATCAAAGCTCAAATTCTTGCTGCTCGTCCGGGGCACGCGAGCAATTTTGAATTTGCCAAGCTTCTTCGCAAAAAGTATCTGAAGCAACTTGAATTAGAGCGACTAAATCCGTCTAAAGCCCCGGATGTTGTTCTCGACATCAATGGTCTGCTCAAAATTATGCCTCACCGTTACCCATTTTTACTTATTGATAGAATTATTCATTTCAATGAAGATAAAACTAAAATTATTGGATATAAAAACATTACATTTAACGAGCCTTTCTTTCTCGGGCACTTCCCCGAACGTCCAGTTATGCCGGGCGTGCTTATTTGCGAGGCTCTTGCCCAGACTGGTGGTCTGATTGTTTGGAGTCAGCTTACCCCGGAAGAAGTTGGTAATAAATTGCTCTTCTTTATGGGAATTAAAAACGCTCGTTTCAAAAAGCCGGTTCTTCCAGGCGATCAATTAGTTATGGAAGTTGAACTTGTTCACAAAAAACTGAACACTCTTATGTTTAAAGGTGTTGCTTATGTAGACGGCACTCCCGTTGCAGAAGCAGAATTTCAAGCAGCAATTGTTGATAGGTAATATATGGCAGTACAGATTCATCCCTCAGCTGTTGTTTCACCTAATGCTCAATTAGGCGAAAACGTAATTGTTCACCAAAATTGCTTCGTTGGCGATAAAGTTACTATCGGCGATGGCTCCGTCCTTATGGCAGGTGCTTACGTCGATGGTAGGACTACAATCGGCAGTAATTGCAGGCTTTTCCCTTACTCTATCGTTGGAACTGAACCACAGGATTTAAAATATGCCGGTGAAGATACTCTAACAATTATTGGTGATAATACTGTAATTCACGAATTTGCAACTATTCACCGCGGAACATCTTCCACAGGTAAAACTTCCGTTGGCTCGAATTGCTTAATTATGGCTTATTGCCACGTTGCTCACGATTGTGTCGTTGGCGATAATGTGATTATGTCCAACGTTGCTCAGATTGCCGGACACGTTCATCTCGAAGATTTTGTTATTTTGGGTGCATTTGCTAAAATCCATCAATTTGTAACTGTTGGCAAACACGCTATGGTCGGTGCCGATATCAAAGTGGTTATGGATGTTCCTCCGTTTGTGCTTATAGGACGAAATCCACCGCGTGTTGAAAAAGTAAACAAAATTGGTTTGCGTCGAAGAGGTTTTTCGGAAGACGTTATTAACGAACTTCAAACTTTTTACGATACTGTGCTCTTCTCCGGTTTAAATAATAAACAGGGAATAGAAGAATTTATCAAAAATCATCCGCAATTTTCAGACGATGTCCAGTATTGTATTGACTTTATCCGAAACTCTTCACGCGGTATTCATAGATAATCCTAATAATCCTTATTTCTATAATAAAAGAGGCTGTCCACTCTCAGCCTCTTTTTTGTTTTTTGAACGGATAATAAATTTAGATTGTTATTCAATGTTATTCATACCGCAATGCTTCGATTGGATCTAAATTTGCTGCCCGCATCGCCGGTATCAGTCCGGCTAATACTCCAACAATTATCGACACAATCGTTGCTATAATTAATAAATTAATAGGTATTACCGGCGAGAGGAAATTGAAACTATCGTTCCATTGAGGCAGATATGTTGCTACTAAATATACTAAAACAGAACAAAAAATAAATGATACTATAGCACCAATCATACATAATACTGCTGCTTCTACAAGAAACTGAAACAAGATTGAGCGTTTCTTTGCTCCGACTGCCTTTCGTATTCCAATTTCTTTAGTTCGTTCAGTTACCGATACAAACATAATATTCATTATTCCAATCATTCCAACCAAAAACGAAAGGAATGTCATCCCAATACCAATTCCCCAAACTGCAGCCCTTATTGTTGCAAAGGATTTTTCGAATGCCTGACTTTCATTTATCGAAAAATCGTTTTCTTTTCCCGGAGGAATATTCCTCACTGTTCGCATCACACCTTCGGTTTCTGTGCGAACTTCATCCATTGCATTGATACTGCCGGCTTTTACACAAATTGTAAAACTTCTGTTGATATATCCAAATGTAGAAAAGAAACTTTTCATCGGTATATAAATAACGTTGTCCACAAAGTCCAACATCATTGTGCCTTGCTTTGTGATTTGCCCGACTATCAGAAAGTTCCTTCCGTTGATTTTGATAGTTTTGCCTATGCCATTGCTATCCGGAAAAATCCGAGCAGCTGGTATAGAACCTATTACGCACACATTTTCGCCGTTCCTATCTTCGAATTCGCTGAAAAATCGTCCACGTTCAATATTCCCCATCGGAGTTCTTGCATATTCGTATGTAACGCCTTCTACGGATATACCTGAATATGTCTCGCCTTCATATTTTACCATCCCACCCCAGTATCGGGCATTCGGAACCACTACTTCTGCCGAACGAATTAGTTCTTTGAAACGTAATGCTTGCTCGTATGTGATATTTTTCCGTGCCTGAACTTCTTTCCAGTTTTTTCCACCTGCCCAGTCCCATTTATCTACATACAGCATATCCTTTCCAATGATATTAAATGTATCTTCTACTGCTTTGTCCAATCCGGCTAAAATCCATCCCATAATTATTACAAATGAAATTCCTATTACCACACCAAGCGACGCAAGCCCTGAACGGAGCTTTGCCGACTTCATCGATTCCAATGCTATCTTTACAGATTCTTTTATTTCGAGCAATAACATATTATTCTCATCAATTATAAATAAATCGGATTTGGATTTTGCACTTCCTTTTCAATTAATCCATCGCGAATTCGTATTATCCTATGTGCGTGCCGTGCAATATCTTCTTCGTGAGTAACCAAAATTATTGTGTTGCCTGATTTCCAGAGTTCCGCAAATAGTTTCATTATATCTTCGCCTGTCTTAGTATCTAAATTTCCAGTAGGTTCGTCAGCAAGTATTATTGATGGATTTGTAATTAATGCCCTTGCTATTGCCACTCTTTGGCGCTGACCACCAGATAGTTCGTTTGGTTTGTGGCTCATACGGTCTTCAAGCCCAACATCGGATAGCGCTTTTTTGGCACGTTCGATACGTTCATGTTTACTTATTCCAGCATAGATAAGTGGCAGTTCAACGTTTTTTAATGCTGTTGCCCTTGCAAGCAAATTAAATGTTTGAAATACAAACCCTATTTTGCGATTTCTAATCTCTGCAAGTTCGTTATCTGTAAGTGAACTTACGTCTTCACCTTCAAAGACATATTTGCCCTTAGTAGGTGTATCCAAACATCCAATAATATTCATCAAAGTAGATTTTCCACTGCCAGATGGTCCCATTATCGCCACATATTCATTGCGATGAATACTTAGAGATACATCTCGTAGAGCAAATACTTTTTCGCTCCCAATTTCATAGACTTTCGAAATGTGTTCTATCTCTATCAGCAAATCATTTTCTTTCATTATTTTTTCCCAGCTTTATTAGGTTTTCTTCCGAATAGTGAATCTAATTTTACTTTTGTCCCATCTGTAAGCAATTTGCTTACAGCTTGATAACTACCAGAAATCACTTTTTCTTCTAATGATAGCCCAGAAATAATTTCAATATATCCTTTGTCGCTTATTCCGGTTTCAACTTTTCTCATTTTGGCTTTGTCGCCTTCAAGTATGAATACAATTTGCTGAGGACGTGCTTTGTTTAGAGATGGCTTCTCATCAGGTCCATTGTTGTTTTCATCAAGAACATTCATTCCTAAATCTCTAATAGTAACCGATTGCAGTGGAACAGATAAAACGTTGTGTCGGGTTTCAGTTTGGATTTCCACATTGCAACTCATACCCGGTCGAAAACGTGCATCACGTTCCAACAATCGTATCTTAACCTCAAAATTTGTTACTTCGTTTTGTGTGCCTTGTCCCGATACTTTTGCCGAATGGCTAATTTCAAGCACAACTCCTTTGAATTTTCTGTCCGGAATTGCGTCCAGCTCTACATAAGCTGTATCACCAAGTTTAACATACACAATGTCGTTTTCGTCCACATCAACTACTGCATTCATTACATTCAGGTCTGCTATCCGCATCATTTCTGTCCCCATCATCATTTCTGTTCCGACTACTTTTTCGCCAAGCTCAACCGAAAGCGAAGTAACAACTCCATCGATAGGGGAATATATTGAAGTGCGAGCCAAAGACCTTTCATACTGACGCAATGTTGCTTTTGCTTGTTCGTAGCGAGCCATTGCTGCTCGATAAGAACTCATTGCTAAATCATACGCCGCTTTGGAATTATCAAATTCCTGTTTAGAAATATACTTCTTCTCAAATAATTCTTTTGCTCGGTAAAAATCATTTGTTGCTCTTTCTTTTTCCGAAACACGTGCGTCAATATCAATTTTTGCTGCTTCGACGCTTGCTTTTACTTGTTCAAGCTGCGTTTCAACAATATCCGGATTAATACGCGCGAGCAACTGACGGGCTTTCACTGATTCTCCTTCTTTAACGCCAAGGAAAATCACTTCTCCCGATGTCTGCGAAGAAATTTTCACCTCAGTTTCAGGTTGAATTTTTCCAACCGCTGATACAGTTTGCGTTATCGTCCTTTTGCTTACTTCTTCAACTGTTACAGCAATTGCTTGTTCACCACGTCCAAAAATAACTAATAGTATTCCTGCTATTGCCAGAATAGCTATTGTTATTCCAATAATAATACCTTTTTTGTTGTTCTTTCGCTTTGCCATTGATTTGCCCAATTATATATTAATACTATTTGCTTCGTTTATTTCAGTTCTTAATATTTCGTCTTTAAAGAAAACTGCTGTTTTTGCTATGCGGTCGTGCAGTGCCATCCGCGATTGCGAAAGTGCCAGAAAACATCCAATAAATATCACAATACCAAAAATTGTTTGTAATGTCGAAAAAATCTCAATGCTTGTTAAAATATACAACAACAGCAAGAAATAGTTGAAATACTTAGCCATAAATCTTTTTATCAATGTTCCTAAACTTGCTTGTGTGCGGTCCGAATTCGCTATTTTTATGCCCAATACCATTTTACCCACTGTTTGTGCAAAAAATATTTCCATCGAATAATATGCGAATGCAATTACAAGCACCAAAGGATAAAACCGAGCATATAAATCTTTCATATAAATTTGCAATTCTTCTGGATTTCCACCTAAATCCTGACTTATTGTCATCAAAGATGCAAAATCATCGAGTATTCCAAAAATACTCATTGCTGTAACAAGCAAGAATGAATAAATCACAAAATCAATCAAATATGCTCCTAATCGACGCCCAAATCCAATTCTGAAATCAGCTGGATGTGGTGGCTGGGAATAATCAGGAACTAATTCCCTGTATTTGTCTTGCATTTCTTGTTGGAAATCGTTGTGTTCGTTCATAATACCTCCTATTTATTATTCAAAACTTAGCGTTCCAATCGAATATTTAAGGTCATTTTTTGCTTTAATGTAATTATATATTGCATTAATTTGATTTATTTGAGACGATATTAGCTGTGTGTTCGCCTGAATTAAATCATTTGTAGTTGCTGCTCCAACATTTAATCTTTCCTGTGTGCTTCTATAATTCTCTTGTGCAGAAAGCACTGTTTTGCTGGAAATTTCTATTTGTTTTTCAGCTGATTGCAAATTTAAAAATGCGATTTGCACCGATGATAGTATTTGCTGTTCGAGCTTTTGCAATTCGACTGAAATTCGCGTAAGTTCCAACTTGCTAGATTGCACACGTAAATCTGTGCTAAAATTATTAAAAATAGGAACGCTCAAGGACAACCCGAAATAATAGTTGCTTTTGTCGAAACCTTTCAGTGAAGTGTTCATCCACGACCAATAAGAATTTGCTGCAAGCTGTGGATAATAATAAGACTTTGCAATTTCGAGATTCTCTTGTGTTGCTTCGAACCGTAGTTTGGACGACTTCCAGTCCAATCTGTTATTTAATGCAATATTTACAGCATTATTAATATTTCCTATTTCGTTGCGAAAAGCTTTGATTTCTGCTTCAGGCAAAGATGCTGGCAAATCATCAATTCTAAACTCAACATCCATCGTTGGAGGCATACCCATTATTGTCAATAGTTGTGCCTTTGCAATATTTAAGTCATTTTCTGCTGCGATTAGTTCAAGTGTGCGATTCCCTAAATCTGCTTCTTGTGCATAAACTGCAGTTGCAGGCAATGCTCCCGCTTCGTATCGAGCTTTGATACGGGAAAGTTCAGCTTCGCCGAGCGATACATTTTCCCTTCTTGCTCGCACTATCTGATAAGCACGAACTACATTAATATAAGCATTGTAAGCATCCAAATATACAGTTTGCTTCTGAAAATCTACTGTTTTTACAGCAGATTGCATTGTTTTTTGAGCTCTTGTATAATTTGCTTCACGTCCAAACCCGTCGAATAATACCAGATTAGCACCTATCCGTGCATTATATTGATTTAGTAGTTCGTCGCGGATTTCATTTGGGTTGTTCAATTGCCGGGAATACGATGAACTAAGTGAAATATTCGGTAAATACTGACCAAAAGCATTTTTCATATCAACTTCTGAATATTCAACTGATGCATTGCTCAGTCTTAAATCATAATTGTTTTGTAGCGCTATTTGGAGAACTTCGCGTAATCCATAAATTTGCTTTGATGAATTTTGTGAAAATAAATTTGAAGCTATTACTACGAAAAATAACACATACCAAAGCTTTCTCATTATTTCTCCAACTTTATTTCTGATATTTTCTTTTCTTATTACGTTATGCAAATATATTTGTTTCAAATTTTTGAAAAAAATACTGAAATAAGTTATTTTTGTTCACTATCAAACTTGTGTGAGAAAATAATGTATTTAGTAAGACTTTTGCTAATTATTCTTGTTACTCTTTTTGATTCTGTTGCCGTAATTATTCATATGACTTTTTCTAAATCTCCTGATTTTCATTCATTCGCACGTCGTTGGGCTCGTCGTCTCCTCAAAATTTCTGGTATTGAAGTCGTTGTCGAAGGTTCTGAAAATTTACAAAAGCAGGAAACATATATCTTTATCGCAAACCATTCAAGTTTATTTGATATTCCTGTGCTTCAAGCTTCAATTGAAAACGATTTCCGAATAATATACAAAAAAGAACTCGAAAAAATTCCTGTTTTCGGCTATGGCTTGAAAAAATCACCATATATTGGTATTGTCCGCGAAGACCCGCGCAAATCTATGCAAAGTCTCGAACTGGCTATTGATAGCATTCAGAAAGGTTCTTCAGTCCTTGTTTTTCCGGAAGGAACACGCACAAAAGACGGCAATCCATCTGAACCCAAAAGAGGAGCTTTCATTATTGCCGCAAAAAGCCACAAACCTATTGTTCCTGTTGCAATAAGAGGAACTTATGAAATATTGAGTAATGGCATTAAAGGTATTAGCCCACGTAAAGTAAGAGTAAAAATAGGAACTCCCATTAGAGAAATTCCTCAAACTCGTGCAGAAGAAAGTGCTTTGATGGATCGCACTTGGGAAGAAGTAAAAAAATTGTTGAACCAGATGTAAAAAATATTTGTGTAATTAAAAAAAAACAGTTATTTTTGTAACTCTAATTCGTTCTTTGGTCAGGTAGCTCAGTTGGTAGAGCAAAGGACTGAAAATCCTTGTGTCGGCGGTTCGATTCCGTCCCTGACCACCACATCATTCCTTTATTTCTACATCCTATTAACTTAAGTACTTGTTTACCTTTTGCTTCTTCTATTTGAATAAATAACTCAAAAAAATATTTATTCTTTAATTCAGCAATTATTATAATAAAAATGGGTAAGACATTTCGTCTTACCCAAATATTTTTTTATTGTAAACCGATAAAACTAATACGCTAATTCCAAGATCTCTTCCATTTCTTTTTCCGTTAGTGGAAGCAAATTGCCAACCACACCGAGCCGTGATGCATTATGAGCTATTTCTCCAATCTTTTCTTTCGGAATGTTCAAATCACGCAACGATATTGGAGCACCCCAAGAGCTATATTTCGATTTCATAGCAGCCAAAGCTTCTTCAAGCGAGTTGCTGTTCCATACGTTTTTTGCGAAACGTTCGTATTGCGATGGGTTCGCTTGTCTTGTGTAAGAAATCCAGGCGGGGAATACCACTGCAAGCCCGGCACCGTGAGCAATTTCTGGATAAAGTGCACTTATTCCATGCTCTATTCTATGTGCTGCCCATTCGCCAATAGTGGACGACCCAACCAGACCATTCAATGCTAATGTTGCTGCCCAAGACAAATTTGCTCTTGCTGGATAGTCGTTTGGATTAACCTGCAATTTGTCTAAACATAATATAATTGTTCTAATCAGCGCTTCTGATACAGAAATTGACACTTCCTGAACCGTTGAATTAAAGTAATATTCAAGAATATGGCTGATTGCATCAATTCCACCATTTACTGTTTGGTGCCACGGTAAACTCATCTGAATTCTGGGATCTATTATTGTTGCTTTCGGGTAAAGACAAGCGGCTCCTATATTCCATTTCTTTTTCTCATACTCGTTTGTCAAAACAGCAAATGGGTTCATTTCTGAACCTGTTCCCGATATTGTAAGTATTGTGAAAACCGGCAATGCATCTTTTATTTCTGCTTTTCTTTCAAATGCATCCCACAAATTATTGAGATAAAAACCTGCTGCAATAGATTTAGCTTCGTCAATTACTGAGCCGCCACCAACAGCCAATATTGCTTCCAGATTGTTTCTTTTGCATAATTCTATGCCTTCATTTGCGTGAGAAAGCACTGGATTTGGAACGACACCCGAATGCTCGACAAACACAATATTATTATCTTTAAGTGATTTTACAACAGTATCATATACTCCATTTTTCTTTATCGAACCTCCACCATAAAGCAACAGAATTCTTTTATAACCACTTTTTGATATTTCTTTTCCAATTACTTCAATTGTATTTTCACCAAAAATCAGCTTCGTTGGATTATGAAAGACAAAATTTTGCATCTCTGCCTCCTATCTTTTAATATTTGTAAAACTATCAATTAATTTCTTCCCGATACCGTAATATGTTTTTGTTCCATAATCATAAATTATTGGCAGAACTTTTTCAATATCGGGAATGCCTTTTTCATTCAAAATTTCTTCATCAACTGTAACATCTAATATTTCGCCGATGAATTGTGTATGTACGCCTAAATCATTTACTTCTCGCAGCTTACAATGCAACACTACCGGAAATTCATCTGCAAAAGGTGCATCTACCACGCTTGATTTCACTTCCGTTAGATTATTTTTTGCAAACTTATTTTCTTGCTTTCCTGAGTATATTCCACAATAATCGGCAATATTAACTTGCTTTTCCGATGGAATACACACTGTAAATGCCTTTCGGTGTATTATATTGTTATATGTATATCTTGCTTTTCTTATTGAAACTGCAACACAAGGTGGGTCGCTGCAACAAATACTTCCCCAGGATACAGCCATCAAATTTGGAACATCCTGTTCGTCGTAGCTTCCTACGAGCAAAACAGGATTTGGATAAATCAATGTTTTGGGTCCGATTGATTTTTTCATCGTATTCTCCTATGGATTTGGGGTTTTTGTGTAATCAATTTCTGAACCTAATACGCTATGTGGTATTAGATATACTGCTAACATAACAATTGCGGCAATTATTGCCCATGTCTTATTAGTTGGATTTTTCCTTAGTTTGAAAAGTGCAATCAGCCAGAAAATTAATGCAACAAGAGTTTTGTTATCAGTTAAGTCATGTCCAAATGGCCAACCGGTCCAATATGCATCAAAAGCAAATTTTTGCACAAGTGGTCCTAATATCATTCCTCCAATGAAAAATAATATTGTTGTCCAAAGAGCATACTTATACAAATTGCTTCCGCCAAAAGCAGCATGCAACCCGGTTTTTACTGAAAGTACCATAGCAAAGAACATAAAAATAACGTGTGGAATTAATAGCCATTTCGGAACAACTCCTTTAAATCTGATTATTGCAGGTTCTTCGTTCAATCTTATTTTTTCGCCATTTTCCTTAATCAAACTTACATAATATATTACTTTGCCTGCGGGCGGTTGCTCCGGTATATCTCCAAGCAAAAATTTTCCATCGCGTTTCATTTCTTGAGTTGTCCATTCATCATAGCTTTTATATCGCTTTAAAGTAATTTGTCCGCTAATTGTTTCGTCAGGCAATTCAATTTTAACTAATTCACTGCCGCTTCCGTCGTGGCTTCGTGGTAATTTAAATTTTATTTCTTTTCCATTGATTTCAGTTTTTCCTCTCATCGGATATGTGGGACCAGTCATTCGTTGATATGTTGCGCTTGCGATCATAATTACAAACGATAAAATCCATATTATTATGTTTGTGCTTCTTTTCATAAAAACTCCTAATTGATTAATGATTTTGCCTTTTCTTTAATTGAAATTGCTTTATGTAATACTTTATCATCAAAAACACGCGTGGCGTAAAATCCGGGATTATCCCAGTGCCAAAGTGCTAAATATGATTTTATCAGGTTTTTAATATTTTGTTCGTCGATTCTTGCCATTTCTGCGTTCCAAATATTCTTTGATAACGAAAATTGGTAAAAATCATTATATAATTGCTCATCCACACTGAAATTTTGCAGAAAACTTTCTAATTCTCTGAATTCGTTTTTCATTGTCTTTTGATAAAAAGAAAAGTATAATTTTCGTGTAAATTCAAATAAAATTCCTCTATTCATAAGCACTCTGGAAAGCAAAGTTAAAGTATCGCTTCGAACTAATTCATCTGGGAAGACGCCTCCTTTTGAAATTAGCGTTCTGCCTTTGTGCGTTGTATAGGTTGGCAAACGGGTTGCTCCACCAGTCTCTTCGAATGCTCTGGATATTTCTTTGAAAGCATCTTCGCCAACTGATAGTTTTAAACTTTCGTCTAATTCAAATTTCCCTGAGTTTTTTTTCAAAATTCTTTTGTCGATGCGTCTCCCAATCGGCGAAAAATACTCAGCAACTGTTAATCTAAAACCAGAGCCATCTTTCAATGTCCATAATCTTTGTACTGTGCCTTTGCCAAATGTATTTTCTCCAAGCACTATCGCTCTGTCGTGGTCTTGCAATGCTGCTGCTAATATTTCCGCAGCGGATGCTGTTTGCCCATCCACAAGCAAAATTAATGGTATTTTTAAATATTTACCATCTTTATCTGTTCTGAAATTAAAACTAAATTCGCTGTTCTTAGAATTTGTATATAAAATAAGGCTGTTTTTAGGTAGAAATTCAGCTGTAACTTTCACTACTTCGTCTAAATATCCGCCGGGGTTTCCTCTCAAATCAATGATCAAGTATTCTAACCCTTTTTTTAGAAAATTATCTATTTCAGTTGTCAAATCAGCATAAACATCGGAAGTGAAACGAGACGAAGCTATGTATCCAATTTTACTTGATTTTAAGTAAAATGATGCTGCAATGCTGGACACTTTGAATATTTCTCTACCTACAACGAAATTCTTCAATTCTCCTCGTGTATTTTTTAGTATTAAATTGACAACTGTGCCTGTATCTCCAGCAAGTAAATCGTTTACCTCTTGCTGTGATTTTCCAGTTACTGCTTGATTATCAACGAACAGTAATATATCGCCACGACTAATGCCTGCTTTTTCTGCGGGCGAATTCTTCTGAACTGAACCTACTACAACTGAATCATTTAATGCTACTGGTGTTATTCCAATTCCTTCAGCTCTACCAGTGTTTTTTTCTTGATATTCTTTTAGTTGCTTAGCTGAATAATAACTGCTTTGATTATCTAAAAAATTCAACATTGCCTGAAAAGCACTTTCTGACGCTTGTTCAATATCGAATGTGTCTATATGGTTTCTTACTGCTGTTTCGAGAATAAACTTAAATTTCTGTGTATTAAATTCAATCAAACTATTTACATCACTTGCAGATAAATTTATCGCTTGATAAAACAATACCATAAGACATATACACTTTTTCAATACTCTTTTCATTTATCACTGTTCGATTAGTTGAAATCCAGACAAAAATTCTAACTAAATATTTATGAACATTAAAACGTCTAAACGACTAATTTAGTTAATATTTTTTCACATTATGGAGAAATTATGAATAAAATTAGTGCTGATCTTGTTGTGATTGGTGCTGGACCCGGTGGCTATGTAGCGGCAATTAGAGCATCGCAGCTTGGTTTGAAAACAATTTGTGTCGAGCGGGAGCATCTTGGTGGTATATGCTTGAATTGGGGCTGTATTCCTACGAAAGCATTACTAAAAAATGCTGAATATATGCACTTTCTAAAAGAAGCGAAAAACTACGGCTTTAATATTGACAAATTTGATGTCGATTTCCATCAAGTGATCAAAAGAAGCCGCGATGTCGCCAGCAAAATGTCAAATGGAATTGGCTTCCTTTTCAAAAAATACAAAGTTGAACATCTTAAAGGCGAAGCCTCTTTCAAAACCAAAAATTTAATTGAAGTAAAAGATAAAGATGGAAATATTACTGACACTATCGAAACAAAAAATGTGATTATTGCAACTGGTGCTCGTCCACGTATGTTTCCGGGTATCGAAGTCGATAGGAAAAAGGTGATTACAAGCAAAGAAGCACTTATCTTGCAAGAACCACCTAAGTCTATGATTATTATGGGAGCTGGTGCTATCGGTGTTGAATTCGCTTATTTCTATAATTCATTCGGAACAGAAGTTACTATTATTGAGATGATGGATAGACTACTTCCAATTGAAGACGAAGAAATTTCTAAAGAATTAGAGCGTAATTACAGAAAAGATAAAATCAAGATTATGACTAACACAAGAGTTTTATCTGCAAAAGCTGAAGGCGATGGTGTTGAAGTTAAAGTTCAGAAAAAAGATGGTTCCGAAGAAACTCTCAAAGCTGATATTGCCTTGAATGCAATCGGTATTCAGGCAAACATAGAAAATATCGGTCTCGAAAATATCGGAGTAGAAATAGAAAAGGGTTTCATTAAAGTAGATAAGTTTCTTAGAACAAACGTTGAAGGTGTGTTTGCGATTGGAGATGTGGCTGGTGCTCCTTGGCTCGCTCATAAAGCATCGGCTGAAGGTATTGTTGCTGCTGAATTTATTGCAGGGCACGAAGTTGAGGGCGTTGATTATAGCAATATCCCGGGATGCACTTACTGCCAACCACAAGTTGCCAGCGTCGGCTTGACAGAAGCAAAAGCAAAAGAATTAGGATATGAAGTGAAAATCGGCAAATTCCCATTTACTGCCAGTGGCAAAGCTCACGGTATCGGCGAAGCTCGCGGCTTTGTCAAGTTGGTTTTTGACGCAAAATATGGAGAAGTATTAGGGGCTCATATGATTGGTCCCGATGTTACTGAACTTATTGCTGAAGTTGGTTTAGCTCGTAGTGTCGGAGCAACCGGAAAATCTATTTTCAAGACTGTTCACGCTCATCCTACTTTGAGCGAAGCTATTATGGAAGCAGCGGCTGCTGCCTATGGCGAAGCAGTAAACTTTTAGCTCAACAAAAAGAGGCTGTTTTATCAACAGCCTCTTTTTTATATGTTCCTAAAGTATCTCTAATCTATAATACTTTATTCTTATATTAAATTTGCTAACTCTTCTTTAAGTTTATCAATTTCAACTAATTTTCTTTCTCCAGTAGCTCTGATTTTTATTTCTAATTTGTTGTTTTCTAAATTTTTCGGTCCAACAATTATTTGTAATGGCAAGCCAATTAAATCCGCATCGTTAAATTTCACTCCGGGTGTTTCCTCACGGTCATCGTAAAGAACTTCGTAACCCGCCTTTCCTAATTCGTTATAAAGTTCTTCAGATTTAGCCTTTACTTCAGGGAATTTTTGTTGATTCACAGCAATTAAATGTATATCAAACGGTGAAAGTGGTCGTTTCCAGACTATGCCTTTTTCGTCGTAGTTTTGTTCGATAAAGCAAGCCATTATTCGTTCCACACCTATGCCGTAGCTTCCCATTATTATTGGTTGTTCTTTTCCGTTTTTATCTAAGAATTTTGCTTCCAACGCTTCTGAATACTTCGTTCCAAGTTTGAAAATATGACCAAGTTCAATTGCTTTAACAACTTTTATTGGTGCACCTGATATAGGAGATGGTTCACCTTCTCGAATTGTTCTTAAATCATAAAATTCAGTTATATATGGGCAGTCGCGCTTAAAATCAATATTTTTATAATGGAAACCATCTTCATTGGCACCACTAACCAAGCCATTAGCATCTTTTAGCAATTTATCTGCTATAATTCTTATGTTAGTTTTTAAATTAATTGGTCCAATAGAACCGTGGTCAGCACCAGTATAACGAATTAATTCCTCGCTTTCAGCTGGACGGAATGTTCCCGTTCCTAACACACTTTGCAGTTTGCTTTCGTTTAGCTCATCATTGCCGCGCATAAAAATCAAAACTGGTTTATCCTCGACAATATATACAACCGATTTGGCACATCTTTCTTCTGGAATTCCGAATTGCTCAATCAAATCATCAATTGTTTTGGCATTCGGAGTAGGGAACTTCTCTATTGGTAAATCCTGCTCAATTCTGCCTACCGGTGATAGGGCAGAGGTAGCTACTTCAACATTTGCAGCATATCCATCATCAGCTATTGCTACAACATCTTCGCCTGAATCCGATACTACCATAAACTCTTCGCTTTTGTTTCCACCCATCGCACCCGACGAGGCACCAACAACAAAGAACTTAATGCCACAGCGTTCAAATATTCGGCAATAAGCATCATGGTGCTTCTGGTACGAAACATCTAATCCTTCCCACGACGAATCAAGAGAATACGAATCTTTCATAATAAATTGCCGACCGCGTAATACCCCTGATTTTGGACGAGGTTCATTGCGAAACTTTGTTTGAATTTGATACCAGATTTGTGGCAAATCACGATATGATTTAATATGCTGTTTTGCGTGATAAGTAATAATTTCTTCGTGTGTCGGAGCAAGCACAAGTCCTTCACGGTTTTTTATGTGAAACAATACATCTCCCATTGCTTCCACTCTTCCCGTTTGCTCCCAAATTTCAATTGGATTTAACGCTGGCAGTAAAAATTCTTGTCCACCAATTGCATCTATTTCCTCACGAAGAATTTGTATAATCTTTTTGATTACTTTATATCCAAGTGGCAAAAATGAAAATACTCCTGATGCAAGCTGTCTCACTAATCCTGTCCTCAACATTAATTGATGCGATGGAATTTGTGCTTCTGAAGAATTTTCTTTCAAAGTTGGTATAAATAATTGCGATTGTTTCATAATTTTCCTTTGCAAATTTTTGCTATAAAAAAACAACAAAATTATAACAAATATTATTAATCTTCAAATTGTAAATTTTGAAACTTTTTCAATCAATCATCGTAACTATGAAAAGCTAATTATCCATATTTCAATGAGGTCTCTATGAGAAAAATAATAACTTTGTTGATTTTTGTGATGTCTGTTCCGGCAATTTTTGCTAAAGGTGCGGGATTTATTCCATACTACTCCCAGTCCTTCTGGACGCAATCAAGCGAAGGTGCCTTCCGTTATGGAAATTACGGTTTCATCAACCCTGCTACTCTTGCGATGACCAACCGAAATGAATCCCTTTTTATGATTAACGACAAAAATAAAAATTTCGAAAACCCTGATTATGGTCTTTTTTCGGGTGGTAAATATTTTGGTTCTGGAGTAGTCCGTTATGATTTTTCAGGTAAATCCTTCTACGATATTAGATATTCAGTCGGAATTGGAGATAGAAAATTTGGAATTGGCTTTGGCTACGCTGCAATAAGCGGTGATAATCCTTTCGGTTTCCGACCTTCATATATAATTGGGCTTCTTTGGCGTCCATTGCCATATGTTTCTGCCGGTTACACTTATCAGAGTAACTTTAGGAATTTACAGGAAGAACACGTTGCAGAATTAGCTCTAAGGCCAATTAAAAATTATCCCCTTACTTTCTACATTGATTGTGCGGCAAGCAATTTAGATGACTACAAAGAAGTCAAATGGAGCGCCGGCGTCAATTACGAAGTGCTTGATGGAATTAGAGTTGGTGGTCGCTATTTCTCTGATGAACGTCTCTCGATTGGTTTTGATATTAGTTTCGGTCGTTTTGGGATTGGTTCGGTTGTTTCTGCTCCTTCAAAAGACAACTTTAATGATGCAACAAATGCCTATTTGATTAGACTTTCGCCGCTCGACCGCTCAATTATCTACGATGCTTTTCTTACCAAGAAAAAAGTTGCCAAACTCGAACTTAAAGGTTCTCTCCAACCAGAATCATCCCTGTTATCTATGATTTTTCCATTTTACTCGGAATATACTACGATTTATGATGTTCTGAAAAAACTTGATGCTATAAAGAATGACAAAGAAATAGTAGAATTGTATCTTAATATTACTGATTTTACTGCAAGCTATTCTGATATGTGGGAAATTCGTGAAAAACTTGCACAACTAAAAGCTGCTGGCAAAAAAGTTGTAATATTTTCAGAAAGTTACAATATCAGAAACTACCATTTAGCTACAGTTGCAGACGAAATTATTCTTGAACCTCTTGGTGAAGTATCGATTGAAGGTTTTTCTTCGAGTAGAAGCTACTACAAAAAATTTATGGAAAAATATGGTTTGGGTTTTGAAGAAATTCGACTTTTCAAGTATAAATCTGCTGCCGAAAGTTTTTCGAGAACTAATTTCTCCGATGGTGAAAAAGAACAACGTGAAGAGTATATTGATGATTTGTTCAATTTAGCTAAAAATGATATTAAAACAGCAAGAAATTTATCAGACAATGAGTTCGACGACATCTTAAATTCACTCATTATTACTGCAAACAAAGCTAAAGATAAAAAATTAATAGATCGAATTCATCGTTGGGACAAAATCGATACTCTTATTAAGTCAAATAACAAGGATTATGTCATTTCAAACGAAAAAATTCGTTTCGAAGATTTTACTCCTATCGACAATCGCTGGGGCGATCAGAATAGAAAAATTGCTGTTGTCTATGCCGAAGGTGTTTGCGACTTAGAAACTGGAATTTCAGGAAGAAAATTATCAAAAGTTTTGGAAAATATTCTTGGAGGGAATAAATACGAAGCAGTTATTCTTCGTGTGAATTCTCCCGGTGGTTCAGCTTTTGCTTCTGACTTGGTCGCAGAAGTTACCCGTCGCTATAAAGGGAAAAAGCCTATTATTGTATCACAAGGTTCTGTCGCTGCATCAGGCGGATATTGGCTTTCGATGGATGCTGACACAATTCTGGCTACACCAATTACAGTTACAGGTTCCATTGGTGTTATTGCTTCTTACATCTATAACAAAGGATTAATGGACAGCTTGGGCATTACTTACGATGTAGTCAAACGAGGGAAACATTCGGATTTGGGTAATGCTATTTCTTTGCCTTTTATTGGTATTGGTCTTCCTGCCCGCAATTTCACCGACGAGGAATTGTCTAATTTCAAGGGCTTAATATCTGAATTCTATGGAGATTTTGTCAATAAAGTTGCAAAAGGAAGAAACACTGATAGTGCAACTATTGGAAAAATTGCACAAGGTCGTATCTACTCCGGTACGAAAGGTAAAACCATCGGACTTGTTGACGATATAGGCGGCATCGACAAAGCAATTGAGATAGCAAAAAAGAAAATTGATTTCAAGAAAAACGATGTGCTTCAAATTGATGAGTTCTGGCCTACATCTGATGTTCCTTTCCAGTTTGACTTTGAAGCAAAAGCTGAACAAATGAATATCTTTCCAAAAGAAATTTCCAACGACATTAAGTTCCGGATTAATAATAATGGCAAACCACTACACATTTTGCCATTTGACTATTACGATTTGATAAAATAAATACTCTCAAACTCTTTGTTCTAAAGTATTAGGGGGCGTTAGTATTACGCCCCTTATTATTAGCAGTTCTTCAAATCTTTAACTGAAAATTCTACTTTAATAATTAATTTTGCAAAAGATTAATTTATTGAATGTAAGATTATTTCGTCTTCTTCTATTAAGTAATCAAGTTTAATAGATGTTTTGAAATAAAACATAATAATAGTAAATTGCTTTTTTAATTTTAGTGTTTATATGGGACTTCTGAAAAATATTATTCGCGAAGCATTCATCCTATCGAAAATCGATATTACGAAAAATATAGAGTATGATAGAATTACCAGACTAATTTTGAAAAAGCTCCTCAAAACTAATTCTAATTGTATAGACGTTGGTTGCCACAAAGGTGATATACTCAGACTTTTCCTTAAATATGCTCCTTATGGAACTCACTATGCATTCGAACCACTACCACATTTATATTCTGAATTAGTGAAAAAATATAATTCAAAAGCAAAAATTTTTCCTTATGCTCTTTCTGATAAAGAAGGACGCTCGTCCTTCCAGTACGTAAAAAATGCTCCTGCTTATAGTGGCATTAAAAGAAGGCGATATGACATCTCCTCTCCGGAAATTGAAGAAATTGAGGTAGAAGTTAGGAGTTTAGACTTGCTTATTCCTGATACTGAACGCATAGATTTTCTTAAAATCGATGTCGAAGGTGGCGAATTCCCAGTTCTAAAAGGTGCAATTAATCTGCTTAAATCGAGTAAGCCTACTATTTTATTCGAATCTGGTCGCGGAGCAAGTGATTTCTATGGCACCGATGCCAATTCTTTATTCGAGTTTTTAAATGATGAAATTGGATTGAAAATTTTTACTCTTAAGTCTTTTGTTTCAAATCGTCAGCCTGCAACTAAACAACAGTTTGAATATTATTTCAACTCAAACGAAGAATTTTGTTTTATCGCAAGTAATTTATTATGATCCATTTCTTTGATTAATGTTTCAAAGCTTACAAATATTATTGTTTGTTCTTTGCCTGATCACAAATTTTTCGTAAATTTGCATGAAAATGGCGATGGAGTTCGCCAAAACCGCCACTAATGGCTGATAACTCCTATAAGAAATTATAAGTAATTTTTTATAGGAGTTTTATGTTAAAAGGAGCGATATTTGTAGGAATAGGCGGTTTTATCGGAAGCATCACAAGATACGTTACTACCGTATTCGTTCACAAAATTTTCCCTACTACCTTTCCATTAGGAACTTTAATTGTAAACTTAGTAGGGTGCTTTTTGATTGGCATAATTCTTGGAATATTCGAAAAAGGGGAAGTACTTTCGTCCGAGATGAGATTAATGCTTTCAGTCGGTTTTTGCGGCGGTCTAACCACATTTTCTACTTTTACAAATGACACTATAAACTTGATAAACGATAGAGAAGTTCTGTTCTTGACTTTTTATATGGGAGTAAGTGTTTTCTTAGGAATTTCTCTTACATTATTTGGCAAAACAGTTGTTAATTATATATGGAGATAAACAATGAAATTAGAAGGTAAATCGCAGGTTCTGCGTATATATATAGGTTCGCAGGATAAGTATAAGCATCAGCCGACCTATGAATTTTTGGTGCTCGAAGCAAAACGTAAGGGGCTGGCAGGTGCTTCTGTTTTTCGTGGTGTGCTTTCCTATGGAGCGAACAGCATAATTCATTCAGCTAAAATTTTGGCACTATCAGCTGACTTGCCCATAGTTGTAGAGATTATTGATAAAAAAGAGAAAATTTTTGATTTTATAGAACATTTAGATAATATCTTTACAGGGCATAACTTTGGTGGAATGGTTACAACATTCGAGGTAGATGTTGTTGTCTATCAACCTCACGAAAAAGGAAAAGATGGAAAATAAAGCTTTTGTTACAATCAATCTGAAAAATTTTTCTCAAACTTAGATTTGTTTTTCTGTATCCTTTATTCTAATTTGATTTTATACGAATAAATCTGTAAATTCAAATTTTTCACCGTCAAACAATCCTTTATCACTTAATTTTAGTTTAGGTATTACCAGCAGTGCCATAAAGGATAATGTCATAAATGGTGCTCGCAATTCTGTTCCTAATTCCATTGCTTTTTCTGTAAGTTTTTTATAAAGAGCAGCAGTAGATTCGTAATCCATTTCAGACATCAGTCCTGCTATTGGCAGTGGGAGCACCTCGCTTTCTGTTGGTGTGGCAACACACAAGCCTCCTTTACTATCAACGATTGCATTGATAGCATTAATCAATGAAATATCATCTGCACCCACAGCGATAATATTATGACTATCGTGAGCAACCGTCGTTGCAATAGCACCTTTTTTCAGCTTAAAATTGTTAATGAATCCTATTGCTGGCTTCGACTTTTGATAACGATTATAAACCACAATCTTCAATACATCGTCATCAATATTTGATATTACGCAATTATTATCAATTTTTGCATTACAAATTAATTTTTCAGTAATTAACTCTCCATCAAGTGCTTTGATGACTTGAATTTGGGAACTGCGAGCTTCAATTTTTATATCTTCAAGCGTAATTTTTTCAGCTTCAAAAATATTCAATTTCTCAGAAATTGTCGGATTTAAATAAGTAACGCCATTTTCAGAAACTAATTTCCCATCAATGTATGTTTGCAAAATGTTGAATTTTTCTAAGTTATCCACAATAATCATATCAGCAGGATCGCCAATTCTCAAAAGCCCGACATTTAGTCCATAATGTTCTACTGGTCGCAAGCAAGCAACGCTCAACACATCAAACAAATCAAAACCCATTCCTAATGCTTTCTTTACCATTAAATTAATATGCCCGGTCATTAAGTCGTCTGGATGAAGATCATCAGTGCAAAACATACACATATCGTTATGTTCTGCTATTAGCTTTGATAGTGCATCAAAATTTTTAGCAGCAGAACCTTCGCGTATCAATATTTTCATACCATAGGTTATTTTTTCTAATGCCTCAGGATATGAAAACGACTCGTGATCGGTGGAAATACCGAATGAAACATACTTCTTTAATTGATCGCCAGAAAGTCCGGGTGAATGTCCGTCAATCTTTTTATTAAGTTTCCGGGCAATCTCTATTTTGTTAATCACTTCTGGGTCTTCGAAAATCACTCCCGGATAGTTCATCATCTCGCTTAAATATTTTATCTCATATTTCTTGAATAGAATTTCAATATCTTCCGGTGTTATCTTTGCTCCTGATGTTTCAAAATTTGTAGCTGGCACACACGATGGCACTCCAAAGAAAAATTTCAGAGGTGCACTTCTTGCATCTTGTATCATATATTCGACTCCTTCAACTCCCAGCACATTAGCTATTTCGTGAGGGTCCGAAACAACAGCAACTGTTCCAAATTTTACAACAGCTCGTGCAAATTCAGAAGGTGGGAGCATCGAACTTTCTATATGTATATGAGCATCAATAAAACCCGGCATAATGAAAGTATTTTCTTCTACTTCGTCAGTATATACTATATCTTTTATTATGCTACTTTCAATTTGTATATAACCTTTCTTGATTGTTCTATTAATTATATCAAGAATGTTACCTTTTAGGATTGTATTCATTTTCATTTCTTGTTTTATTCTTATTAATTAAATAATTTTTGAATGCTTTAATAAAGGTAGAATTGTAGGAAGAATAAGTATTTTTCTGTTTATAATTTTGCAGTTTAAAAGTATTGTTACCATTTGATGTATGATTATTTATCTCTACATCAATTTTATAATAGCCATTTTTATTTTTATCTTTATCTTTATTACTCATAACCTATTCTTTTGGAAAAAGAAATGGTGTACATTCACATTTTTTCTCGACTTCTTTTTTCGCTGCTTCTGCAGAATCCTTCGATGAATAATTTCCTATAACAACCGCATATTTTATTTCACCATCAACCTCTTTTTCGATTATCTCTGTTCTTAGCTTCATTGCTAAGAAACGCTTTTTCTCGTATTCCGCCGCTGATTTTGTTGAATATAACCCAACTTGTAGTCCCCAGTGCTGGTTTTCCGGTTGAGGTTTTGGAGTTGATTTTTCAGCGTTTATTCTGCTTTTGAAATCATATTTAGCAGAAGAAATCGACGAATGAACTACATCAGTTGCAGGAGCTAAAAATTCAGACTTTGGATAATTTTTCCTGAAGAATTCTAATTCTCTCTTTGCTTCAAGTGTATCTCCAATAACGGCATAGAATTGCACAATTCTCCATTGTGCGTCATCTGCCCACTCGCTGTTTGGATAATTTTTCACTATATTCTTGTAAATTTTAACAGCTCGGATACCATCTTCCATCAATACACCTTGTAGCAACAGCACCCCAGGCTCGTTCGGATAATCAGACAAAAGCTTTGGCATCGCTGAACGTACTTCCTCAGTTTTGCCTTGTGCTACTAATTTTAGAAGTGATGATATTCTTTCAGATTGACAATAAACATTATTTGCTAAAAGAAAAACAAACAAGATAAGAAAGATTTTTTTCATTTTTCTAAACAATGAAATGAGAATAAACAAAATTTAAATAATTTTTAATAAATATGCTAATTATTTTTATGTTAAATTTTATAGTAAAAAAAATTAAACCTCAAGCGGTCTAAGTATGCAAACACCAGTTGCTGTTGTGTTGCTGGCTAAATAATTTTGTAGAGAACTATCTAACACTACTTTTTTCTGGCTCGAAGAAGCGTGCAGTAGTTTTACATTATTATTTTCCACAACAATAAGCCCAACGTGCGAAAAATCCAAACCAGGCTTGTTTGTTACAATTGCAACTATATCACCCGTTTGGACTTTATTCTCAATACTAGAAAATTGTTCTTTTGGAATATAATGATAAGTTCTTTTTCTTATATGCTCTTCATAAACTTCAATTTCAGCAATCATCTTAGGTACTTTTCGAAGCACTGGATATAATTCGGAATTTTCTGACATAAAAAATACATTGAATTGAATAGGTATTCCACCTAAACTTTTTGAAATATCAGCGATTACACCTTTGCTCTCGTTATCAGTAATCCAATCAGATGTATAATGCAGTCTTGAAGTATAATCAACTAATTTTCCTTTTCTATATCTGATAAATTCAAGTTCACCCGCAAAATCGTTCATCGTAGCAAGACCTTTTTTGAGCATTCTTGCAAATGCAAGTGAACTTTCCATTAATGTAACGCAGTCAAACTCAATCAAATTAACAACTATTTCTTCGTTTTCGCCATTCACTTCAAGCGTTCCGCCTTCGTAAGGTCTGCCTAAAAAGCACTTAGCCACTTCTATTACTACTTCTCCAATGTTCTTTGTTTTCCAGTTATTTTGTTCAGCCTGTTTCAGTATCTTCTCGAAAACACTTTCATTTGTTAATATGACTTCTGAACTTGCTTTTTTTCTCGGTCTGCTCTTTTTCTTTCTTTTAGCAAGAATATCTTCAGTAGAGAAGAAAAATCCACCAATGGCTAATAATTTCATTGTTTTCTTAATAAAGTCTCTTCTTTTCATTTTTCTCTACTCGATTTTAATAAAACATCAAGAGAATAATTGAAATGGGCAATTTTTGTATTCTCATTAAATAATTCTAATGAATTATTATTCTGCAATACCAATTTATACTTACCATCAGTAGATTTAATTTCCATAATATTTTCGAACAAATTCCCATTAAGCGGGTTGCTTTTTTCTTTTACTTCGGATGAACTTGCTTTCATTGCTGCTTCTTTTGCTAGCATATCGCAACGTTCATTCAGAGCAATCCCTGAATGAGCAGGAACTTTATTCCAAATTACTCTATGTTTTTGAATTAGTTCCCAAAGTTTTTGGACTAAATCAAGATTTTGAACTGGTTTCCCGTCAGATTTCTTCCAATTTTTCTTTTGCCAGGAATAAATCCACTTAGTCATTGTGTTCAGCAGTAGTTCGCTATCAGTATTAATTTGTATGTCCTTGCTAAATTGACTTGCAAAGCTAATAGCCTCAATAGCTGCTTGATATTCAGCTCTATTGTTCGTTGTATTAGGCAAAAACCCGCTTTTTTCTATAAGCTTCCCGTCAATCTCAGCTATAAATGCCCAACCACCAGGACCCGGATTTCCCAAGCAAGCTCCATCAGTATATATATTTATTTTATTCATTCTTTCATAATAAATTAGTTAATTACAGATTGATTTTCATCACTCATCACAATAAATGCGACCGCATAGTGTTCTGTGTGCGAAATAGAAACGTCTATTCTATATTTTTCATATTTTTCTTTCATTCCACCATCAAGCACAACAACAGGTTTCCCGTTCCTTTCATTTATTATGCCCACTTCATTAAACTTAAAGCCTTGAGTGATTCCCGTTCCTATTGCCTTGCTGAAAGATTCTTTCACAGCAAAACGTGCGGCATAGTGAAGAAATTTCTTTTCATTGAATTCTTCGCAATATTCTATTTCTTCATTTGTAAATATTCTTCGCAAAAATCGTTCTCCGTACTTTTCGATTGCGTTTTTGATTCTCTCTACTTCAATAATATCAGTTCCAATGCCAAAAATCATATTTATTCCTCTTTCATTAATTTTATTAATTTGGGTAAAGCAACAGCAGATGGTTCAGCAATTTTGAAATCAGCAAACCCAGATAATACAGTTTGATTCGGGTTTATCTCTATTAACACTGCACCATTTCTTTTAGCTTGTCTGGGCAAATCAGCTGCTGGATAAACTTCTGCAGAAGTGCCAATCGAAAAATATACTTCTGCTATTTGACTTGCATCATATGCTTTGGTTATTGCCTCTTCCGGTAACATTTCCCCAAACCACACAACTGCTGGTCTTATTTGTCCACCACAACTTTCGCACTTCGGCAAACTATTATCATCTGAGTTAATTTCTTTTTTATAGTACTCACCGCATTTTATACAATAATTATCTATAATATTTCCGTGCAACTCTATAACCTTACTTGAACCAGCTCTTTGATGCAACCTATCGACATTTTGAGTAGCAAGGCTAAAAAAATCGAACATTTTTTCCATTTCAGCAATTGCATAATGACCTGCATTTGGCTGAGCATTGGCAATTATTTTGCGTCTATACTGATACCACTTCCAAACAAGTTGTGGGTTCGACATAAACCCTTTCATACTGGCAAGTTCCATCGGATTGAACTTAGCCCATAGTCCGTCTGGGTCGCGAAAAGTTGCAATTCCGCTTTCCGCTGATACACCTGCACCTGTCAATATTGCAACTTTCTTAGTTTTTCTAAGTATTCTTGCAATTTCATTAATCATCTTCTAAATTTTCCAATTTGTTAATTAAACTCTCTATTTGTGCAATCAGCTTTTCTTTATGATTTTTACTTGATTTTATACTTTCATTGAGTTCGTTAAAATCTTCTTCTAATATTTTTATTTGTTCATATCGATTTTTTAAGATGTCCCGCAAAGCATCGTTTTTCTCTCTTAATTTAACTATTTGTAAGTCTTTGAGCGTTTTTTCGGCATTTAAATCCATTATTAATTTATCTCGAACGGCATGAAAATTATCACCCAATTGCATTTCAGCTTGAATTCTTAATTTTTCAATTTCTTCGTCTTTTCGCTGAAGTTCATTCTGCAGTTTTTCAATCTCTTTTGATAATTTTTCAATTTTATCTTCATCTTCGATTGGGAAGAGCTCGGGCATTCTTGCATAATTTGCTTTGATATTTAACTTATCAATTTTTTTATTCAAATTATTGATTGTCTTATCTTTCTCTTCAATTATCTTTTCAAGTTCAATTATTTGATTTTTCAGTTCTTGAAGATTGCTGTTAATTGGAATATTAAAAATGTTATCGCTTACCTCGTCTGTCTTATTCTCAAATTCTTTCAGTTTACCCGTTAAATCATCAATCAAAGCATCTTTGGCATTAAGCATCTGAATATGCTGTTCTATTGCAGCTTTTAGTTCTTTATTCTCAGAATTTATTGCTATTAATTCATTCTCTAATTCACTATACTTTATTGATTTCTCAATAGCTTTATTGTATTTATTAGATAATTCAAGTATATTATTTTCTTTTTCATTAATAATTTTATTTTTTATTTCTAATTCTGAAGTAAGTTTTGCTTTGTCTCTTTCAAGTTCGGATATTTCATTGGATAATAATCTTTTGTGCTCAATTAATTGATTATTTTGAATTTTTAATTGATTTGCCTCTTCAAGCAAAATTTCGTATTTATTTTGAACGATTTTCAGTGTCTCGATTTGCGATGAAAGCGAAAGGTTTTCATTTTGAATTGCAATGAATTTGTCTTGGAAATTATCTATTGTTTCTTTCAACCTTGAAATTTCTTCAGATTGTCTGTTTATTAATTCTTCTTTTAAGGTAACGCTATCGTTCAATAATTGAATGTCGTCGAGCAATTTCGTATTTCTAACTGAAAAATCATCTAATTTCTGTTTGATTTGCTCATTTTTTAATATTTCTTCGGCTAACTGTTGAGAAATCTGCTGATATTTTGATTTAACATTTTGAAGTTCTGAGTTCTCTTTTTCAAGTATATTATTCTTGTTTACTAACTCAGTATTTTTAATTAGTAATTCAGAATTATTGGTTTTAAGTTCAGAAATTGCATTTTCTAAAGTGGCGATTTGCTCTTTGTAAGTTGAATTTTCATTTCTAAAGTTATCTATTGACTTATTGGCATAATTTACTTTATTCGATAATTCAGCAATAATACTGTTCGCATTTGAAATTTGAGTTTCATGCTCGAAAGCTTGTTTTAAAAGCTCATTTGTTGTCAATTCAAAATTCTTGATTATTACTTGCTCTTCTTCTAACTTTGATTTAAGCTGATTATTTTCATTTTCGAGCACTTCAATTTTTTGCAAATATTCGTTGTTTTTATTTTGAATATCAGCAAGTTGCGACTGCAAATCCTCTACAATTATTGTTTGGTCTTGAAGTTCATTTTCCAAGTTACGATACTTGAAAATAATATTTTGTGCTTCAGCATACTCATTTTTTAACTTCTGTATTTCTTTTTGCTTTTCAATTAACTCTAAATTTTTTCGGGTAATATCTTTTTGGGCAAACTGGAAATCATTTGCAATTTTTGTGAGCTCATCAATTTTCTTCAAATTTTTTGCGTTTTCAGATAATAAATCATTGTACTTTGCTTGGACTATCTTTAATTCATTTACCTCATTTTCTGCATTTTGTAGGATTTTTTCTAATTCTTTTACCCGATTAGAGAGTTCTTCATTTTCTAAAAGTAATTTATTCCTTTCTTTATATACATAATCATATTGTGAATATAGGGAATAGAGTTCATCGTAGCGTTTATTAAGGTCTGTGATTTGGTAAGATAGCTCTTCAATTACTTTATTGCTTTCATAAATTTTAGAGTTAGCTTCTGTGATGATGTTTTCTTTTTCGTTTAATTCTTTGCTTAGTAGCTCAATTTTTTCGATTAGTTCAGTAAATTTGGAATTTGAATAATTAGTAATTTCTGCTGCTTTGTTGATAGTGTCCCACAATTCAGAAATTTTCTCTTTAGTTCGGTAATCTATTTCTTTGGATTTGCTCATAAAATGAAAAGAAACTAATCATCCCAAAAAATAATTTAAAAAAATATAAAAAAACAACAAAAAAACAAACTACTTTGTTGTAAAATATTAAATTTCCGAGAAAGATAACATTATTTTTTATTTCTGTTGTTGAGAGCTGCTTTGATAAAACTAATAAATAAAGGATGCCCTGTTACAGCTCTGGATTTTAGTTCTGGATGGAACTGAACACCTAAGAACCAAGGATGGTCGCGCAGTTCTATGATTTCTACCAGATTCCCGTCCGGCGAAGTTCCGCTCATAACCATTCCTTTTTCTTCAAGTAGAGTTCTGAATTTATTGTTTAACTCATAACGATGACGGTGTCTTTCTGAAATTTCTTTCGAGCCATAAGCCTTGAAAGCAATAGAATCTTCATCGATAATGCACGGATAAGCACCAAGCCTCATGGTGCCGCCTTTTTCTTTGACGTTTTTCTGCTCATCCATCAAATCGATGACGCAATAATCGTTTGTTTCGAATTCACCACTTGTTGCTTGAGGCAATCCGCAAACATTTCTCGCAAATTCAATAACACTGCATTGCATTCCAAGACAAATACCAAAAAATGGTATTTTGTTTGTGCGAACATATTTAATTGCCGTAATTTTTCCTTCAATTCCACGGTAGCCGAAACCAGGTCCAACTAATATTCCATCTAAATGTCCAAGCAAGCTTGCAACATTTTCCTCAGTAATCTCTTCGCTGTTGATTAATTCAATATTTACCTTACAATTATTGATTGAACCAGCGTGGATAAATGCTTCTATAATGCTTTTATAAGAATCAGTGTATTTTGTATATTTGCCAACCAATCCAACATTAACAGAATATTTAGGGCTGCGAATTCGCTCAACAAATTTTTTCCAGGTTTCAAGCTCAAGCTCATTAAGCGGTAGTCCCATTTTGCGGAGAACGATTTGCTCAAGCTCCCTTTTGGCAAATAATAGTGGCACTTCGTAAATTGTAGATTCTACGTCGATTACTTCTATTACTGAATTTTCTTCCACATTGCAAAAAAGTCCTATTTTCTGGCGAAGTTCTTTTGAAAGCTTATGTTCGGTTCTGCATAATAAAATATCGGGGCGAATACCAAATTCCATCAACGCTTTTACGGAGTGTTGAGTAGGTTTTGTTTTTAGTTCACCAGCTGATTTGATATATGGAACGTAAGTTAAGTGAATATTCAATACGTTTTGCGGACCTCTTTCGAGCCACATCTGACGTTGTGCTTCAAGAAATGGAAGCGATTCTATATCACCTACCGTTCCTCCAATCTCGATTAGAATAAAATCATACTCACCTTCGAAAATAGTCATTCTTCGCTTAATTTCATTTGTAATATGAGGTATTACCTGAACTGTTTTACCTAAATAATGTCCTTTTCTTTCTTTTGTTATTACTTCAAAATATACCTGCCCTGTTGTTGTATTGTTCCTCTTGCTTAATGAATAACCAAGGAACCTTTCGTAATGACCCAGGTCTAAATCAGTCTCTGCTCCATCATCAGTAACATATACTTCGCCGTGTTGAAAAGGATTCATTGTTCCCGGGTCGACGTTAATATATGGGTCGAACTTCATTATTGTTACTTTATAGCCACGCTGCTTGAGCAAGTATCCAAGCGAAGCTGATGCAATTCCTTTACCAAGTGAAGAAAGCACTCCACCAGTGATAAAAATATATTTAGTTTGTCTTGAATAAGTCTCTTGTTCTTTCATATTTATTTCATATTTCTAAAAAACAAAAATGCAAAATAACATTAATTAATAAATTAGACAAAAACTATAATATAATTAGTACAAAAGATACTTATTCCGGATTTTATTAAATTGCTCTATTCCACGAGAGCATAATCTAATGTAGGAAAAATCATTTGGAGAGAATAATGAATTGAAGTAATCCTCTGTTCCGGTAACTTTTATAAACATTTCTTTGGTTTTATTCGGAATATCAGATTTATTAAATAATTCCGGATGAACTGATTTGATAGCAGAAATTAGAATTGCACCAAATTTCATCGGAGAGAAATTTTCATTACAAGTGAATTTGAAAAGTATTCCTTCACAAGTCTGTTCTTTGAATTTTCCATAGAAAGGTCTAAACTGAGCTTTAAAAAAACTAACTCCTTCCAAGCTATGTTTATTCAGTTCATTTAAGACTTCATCAGTCTTAAAATTTGGGCTTCCTATATATTGAAACGGCAAAGTTGTTCCGATTCCTATATTAAGTATTCCTAACTCACCAAAAATTCCGACAAGTGCTGCACCACGAATTGCATCGATTGTAGGAATATGTGGAGAAGTTGGAAACCACATCAATCCTGTATCCTCGAAACACATTTCCCGTTTCCAACCTTTCATTTCAATTACTTCAACTTGTGTTTTAAGTTTTTTACCTTTTTTATCACTACCTAACCATCCTTCTCCTACAATCATTTTGGCTATCTCACCAATTGTCATTCCGTGAATGTAAGGTATGGGCATTATCCCAACGAATGATGTTTTATCATCTTCGAGGACGTTTCCGTCTATTGTAACACCATTTATTGGGTTAGGTCTATCCAAAATATACACTGGTTTATGAGCTTCTGCCGCAGCTTTAATAAAATAAAACACAGTGGAAATATAAGTATACGAGCGAATTCCAATATCTTGAATATCTACAACCAAAGCATCTACTTCTTTGATATATTTCAGATTAGGTGTGCGTTTTTCTCCATAAAGCGATATTACAGGTATTCCATTGAAACTTGCATCGCTAACCTTTTGCCCAGCAGGTAAGTTTCCCCAGAGCCCGTGTTCAGGTACAAAAATATATTTCAGTGATAATTTATCAGTTTTGGTAAGTATTTCAGCTGTAAGAGTTCCTTTCGAGTCCCTCCCAGACTGATTAGTAAGAAGTCCTATTTTTTTCTTTTGCAAAGGTGCAAAATGGTTTTCGACTAATACATCAATCCCTAAGCTGATATTTGCAGAAAATAATGATGTTATTGGTAGCAAGAAAAATAATATTTTAAGAAGGAACTGCATCTAATACTGTATTGCAGCTAAAAAAGAATTGAAAATTTTGTTGAATTCTTTCTGCGTTGGTATTTCATTTCCTAAAATTGTCATCGGTAATAATGTGAACTCGTAGAATTGACCTAAAGATGAAACAAATACAGCCGATTTTGCAACTATTGCACCATTAGTAGTAGAAAATTCATATTTCACAAAATCTTTGTTCCCAATTTGAATGTTTTGATATTTCCCAATTAATTTTACTGCTCCTGCCGATTTCTGCGAACGCCTTGCGAAGCATTCACGAGCTACATCAAACAATAAATCGACATTAATTTCCTCGTCTTCTGAATTTATTTTAAGAGTAGGTCTATTTATTGTTGTAAATATTGCACATAAACTATAATCTGGATTGCAGATAACAGCCAAAACGTCCGAAGCTGAGCGTTGCTCTGTATCAACAAAAAACCAACCCTGTGGCAGGAAAGAAACCATATCGCCTTTGCTTGAGCGTAGTATTATATCAGACATAGGTATTTCTGGCTTTGGGCTCAATACAGCAGATTGTTCGAAATCTTGCTCTTCGCTCGCCTGCTCTTTGACAACAATACAGGAAGAAACTGCGAATATCAAAAAGAAAAATAGCAATATTTTTGTTGTTGAACTAATACTCTTCGACATGCAACGAACCTGGTTTAGTTTGAGTATGCTTAGTGTAATTATACCTCCCAAGAAATTTTGAGACTGATTCTACCATCTTGGGATTACCGCATAAGAAAAAGTGTGTTTTTTCTGGATTAATTTCTATCCCAACGTTTTCGAGCAAACCATTTTCCAGATGATTTTCAATATAACCAGTTAGCCCATTCCAATTTTTATCAGCCTTAAGTAATGTTGGGAAATAATAAAAATTATCGAAAGAATTTTGAATGAAAGTTAATTCAGAATAGTACCCCAAATCCCAAGGATAAGCGGCTCCGTGTAATACCGCTAATTTTATATCCTGATTATCTTTTATGTGCGAACGAAGAAAGCTAATATATGGTGCAAGTCCGGTTCCTGTTGCCACCATAACAATATTGCATCCCTTAGGAGTATCTTTCAACCTAAAGACTCCCAAAATATCTTCATCAACCCACATTCTACTGCCTTGAGACAAAACAAAAAGTCTTGGTGTAAGTTGTCCCGACTTCACCTGGCTAATATAAAATTCAAAATTTGAAGTTTCGTGATTAGCTGATGCTATCGAATATGGTCTCTTAATTAAAAAATCCGGCGGCAGTTGTTCCAATGTTATAACGGAATTAGCCGAACGCTGTTCAGATGCTAAGACTCCTATTGTTGTATATTGTCCTGCTTCAAATTTTTCTCTTGGAGTGTCTGTTCTCACTCTCAAAATCATTAAGTCCGGTGTTAATAATATTTTCCCAACAACAGTTGCATTATAAGGTGATGATTTCATACATTACTTAATTAAATAAAAAAACAAAATTAACTCAAAAGCTCCAAATCGACAAGCACTTTTACAACTTTATCTTTATCAACAGGTTTAATCAAGTAAGCCTCAGCTTGATTTGCAAATGCTTTCTTTATGTTGTTGTAATCGTCTAATGCAGTTGTCATTACAATCTTCACTCCATCTAACCCCATAATTCCATTCATTTTCTCAATTTGACGAATTTTTTCAAGTACTTCCTGTCCATCTTTTTCTGGCATCATTATATCCAAAAAAATCACATCGTAGAGAACACCCGTTAGCTGAGCTGATGTAAACAATTCAATTGCCTGGTCACCATTTTCAGCTACGTCGCAATCCCCGAATGCACTTAATATTTCCTGCATTACCTGGGAAGTTATATAGTCATCTTCTACAACTAATGTACGCATAATTACCTCTATGAATTCCTCTAAGTGTTTAATTATTATTTTCGATATATCTTTCTAAATATTGTATTACTTTTTCGATTTCTACCCGTAAATTTTCACATAATTTGCCTAAATTCCTGTTTGATTTATTTCTGCTTATTCGATTTATTTCGCTAAGAGTTTTAAATGCTTTCCCAGATTCAAAATTCCCAACTTCTGATTTTAACTTATGTGAAATTCTATCAACCTCCTCAAGATTATTATTTTTAACTGCTTGTTCTAAAAGGTTAATTTGTTCCGGAACTTTTTCTATAAAATATTTTATTAGTTTTTTTAGTAAAGAATTATTGTGATTAATTGAAACAAGAAGCTTTGTAAGATCAACGCCATTATTCGCTTTGTCGGGAACATACTTGAAAATAGTATCAAACAAAACTTGCCAATCAATTGGCTTTGTAATTATATCATCAAACCCAGCTTTCATTATCTTTTCAACTGTTTCTTCATCATCATTTGCTGTTAGTGCTATTATTGGCGTATGTTCTAAGTTGTTTTTATCCTCAATTTCTAATAATGCTTTAATTGTTTCAAAACCATCCATCTCTGGCATTTGTAAGTCCAAAAGAATAACGTCAAACTTCTCATTAGAATAATAATAAATACCAATTTTGCCATTTTCAGCAATTTTGTATTTACAATTTGTTGCATTCAAAGCTTCTTTAATTACTTCTTGATTAATATAACTATCTTCAATGATTAATAAATTGAGAGACAAGTCCTTGTAATTACTTGATATTTCTGATAAAGACTTCACAAGAGATATTTTCTCTTCTTTCTTTTCGTCAGAAACTTCCAATGGAATAGTAAAATGAAAAACTGAACCTTCTCCAACCGTGCTTTCGCAAAAAATTTCCCCACCCATCATTTCGACAATCTCTTTTGAAATATATAACCCTAATCCGGTTCCTCCATATTTTCGGGTTAGATTGTCATCAATTTGGCTGAAACTTTTAAAAAGTTTCTCAATTTTGTCCGAAGGTATTCCTATGCCTGTGTCTCGAATATCAAATCGAATAATTGCTTTGTTCTTTTCTTCTTTTATTTTAATAACCGAAATCTCAACATATCCCTCATCCGTAAACTTTATCCCGTTAGATACAAGATTAATTAATACCTGCTGCAATCTTATCGGGTCTCCTACTACTTTTCGAGGAATATCGAGAGTTAAGTTAAGCCTTAATTCTATTCCTTTATTTGAAGCCGAATAGCTTAGTAAACCATAGACATTATTAACCACATCTTCTAAACAAAAAGAAGATCTGTCTAATCTTAATTTCCCGGTTTCAAGTTTCGACCAATCCAAAATATCATTTATGATATTTAATAGTGTCTCGCCCGAATGCTTTACAATACTAAGTGTTCTTTTTTGCTTCTCGTTAAGTTCAGTGTCCATCAAAACACTTGTCATTCCCAGAATTCCATTCATTGGAGTTCTGAGTTCGTGTGTAACCTTCGCAAGAAATAGACTTTTAGCTCGGTTTGCTTCTTCTGCTTTTTCTTTAGCTTTTATCAGTTCTTCATTTATTTTCAGTAATTCTAAAGTTCTTTCCTTAACTTTTTGTTCTAATTCTTCGTTGTATTCTTTTAGCTTATTTTCAATTATTTTTTTCTCAGTTATATCATCAGCAACTAAAATAAAATTTGTTGTTTCACTATTTTCATTCAGCACTGGCGAAATTGAAACAAGCATATACTTTTCTTGGTTGTCTTTGCTAAATAGTTTAAGTTCTCCTTTCCAGGATTTTTTTTCATTAATTGAATTTATCAGAAATAAATAGTTATCACCATAAAATATTTTATTAATATCATCAATTACTAATCCATTATTAATTCCTATTAGTTCATTCAACTGAGGATTATAGTAAACAATTTTTCCTTCGCTATCAAAAATAATCACTACTCCCGAGGAATGTTCTATTGCACTATACAGTAGCCTTATCTTTTCTTCTTGCTTTTTATATTCTTTTTCGTAAACTAATGAATTGGCAACAATATCAAGTGTTTCTCTTAGATTGTCTGTTTTAATTGGCTTTACTATATAATGATTAATTCCTATACTAATTGCATCAATAAGAACTTCTTTGTTGTCGAATGCAGTTGTTATTATTATTGGAATTTTAGGGTTTATTTCCCGAATCATTCTTGACATTGAAATACCATCAAGAAAAGGCATTCCAATATCTGATACAATTAAATCAGGGGAATGTTGTTTAAATAATTCAAGACCTTGCAATCCATTTTCTGCTTCGATTACATTCTGAAATTTTGATTTTATTATAGAGGTTATTACAAGTCTTGATGCCAGATCATCTTCGACAACTAAAACAGTGAGTGGAAATTTATCCATATATTTAGCTTGACTGTTTTACCAATTTAATTAATGCATTAGGAATTTCATTTAACGGTAATTGCGTTTCAACCGCTCCAATGTCATAAGCAACCTTTGGCATTCCATAAACTACACAAGTTGATTGATTTTGTCCAATTGTTTTTGCACCTGCTTCCCTCATTGCTTTCAGACCTGCTGCTCCATCATTACCCATTCCGGTTAATATCACCCCAAAGGCATTTGCTCCAACGCTTTCAGCTACGCTGAACATCATTACATCCACCGAGGGACGATGACCGTTTACTTTTTCGCCTTCGAGTATCTGAATTTTATATTGTCCTCCCGATCGATACACTTTCATATGATAGTCGCCGGGGGCAATATATACTCGTCCGTTTAATATTCTATCTCCGTCCTCCGCTTCTTTTACCTGCATATATGATGTTTCGTTCAATCTGTCAGCAAATGTTTTTGTAAAACCTTTAGGCATATGTTGCACTATTACAATACCAGGCATAAAAGGTGGCAATTGCTCAATCACTTTTCTGATTGCTTCTGTTCCACCAGTTGAAGCACCAATCGCAATAACTTTATCCGTAGATTCCGCTAATGCTTTGTTTAATGCACTTTCATCTTTGGATTTTCTATCGCTTAATGGAGCTTCTCTGTTCTTCCAGTGTGATACATTTGCAGTTGAAGCAATTTTTATCTTTGTTCTCAATTCTAACATCATTTCACTCAAACCGCGGGCTACGTCAGTTGCTGGCTTGGGAACAAAATCAACAGCACCTGCTTCGAGTGCCTGCATTGTTATTAATTTCCCTCGTTGAGTAAGTGAACTGACAACTACAACAGGTAAAGGATATTGGGGCATTAATTTTCGTAGAAATTCGATGCCGTCCATTTTAGGCATTTCTATATCGAGCGTGAGAACATCTGGTTTTAATTTGATTATTAAATCTCTTCCAACATATACATCAGGTGCTGTTCCTACAACCTCTATTGCTGGGTCGGCTGATAATCCTTTCGACAAAATGTCTCTTACTAATGCTGAATCATCAATAATTAATACTTTTATTCTTTTAAATAAATTCGACACAACTCCCTCCAATCTAGTAAAATTATTGTATCTTAAGCTTAAGCTTTCTTATATACAGCTGGTTTTAAATATAAATATTTCGTTTTGGACCTATTCAAAGTTTCAGAATGACCTATAAATAAATATCCATTTGGTGTTGTAAATTGATAAAATTTATCTACTAATCTTTCTCGTGTTGGCTCATCGAAATAAATCATTACGTTTCTACAAAAAATCACATCAAACGGACTTTTAAAAGGAAATTTTTCGTTCATTAAATTAAATCTTCTAAAAGTAACTTCACGTTTAATAACGTCAATTATTTCCCATTCGCCCGATGGCAGATGTTTAAAATATTTTTTCTTAAAAATATCAGGCAATGGTTGAACTCTTTCATCGGGATAGATACCTTTCTTTGCTTTTTCTAATGCATTTAATGAAATATCTGTCGCGAGCACCCCCGCTTTCCATTTATTGTAATCTTTACCGAAATACTCCATCATCAACATAACAAGTGTGTATGGCTCTTCACCGCTGGAACACCCTGCCGACCACACTCGAATATCAAAATTGTTTGTTTTTTTTGCTCTTTCTTCTATTTCCGGTAATACTATATCAACAAAGTATTCAAAGTGGTCTATTTCGCGTCCGAAAAAAGTATGATTTGTCGATATTACATTTGCAAGCTCGCTTAATGCTTCTCCGGATTTATCATTTATCAAAAACTGATAATACTCTTTAAATGTTTTGAAATTAAGCTTCCGTAATATTTTTTGCAACCGTCCATTTACTAATGAACGTTTCTCTTCTGTCAGGTTAATCCCAATATTTTTATAAATCAAGTCTCTAATGAGCTTGAATTCTTCATCTGTTACTTCAACAAAGTCTAATGAACGTATTTCTTTGATATCCATATTTTACTCTTTCTCGTTAATATCATTATCAATATCATATAATAATTTATTAATATCAAGGATGATTTTTAAATTATCACCAACTCTTCCTATACCTTTTATAAACTTACTGTGCGAGCCTTTGTTTGTCTGTGGTGATGGCGAAATCTGTTCCGGAAGAATTTTAATTACTTCTGCCACTTCATCGACTATTAAACCAATCCCATTATTGTTTACATTTACTATTATTATACAAGTCCTGTCGTTGTAGGGTATTTCAGGAATATTAAATCTCTTTCTTACACAAATAACAGGATATATTATCCCACGTAAATTAATTATTCCCTTAATAAACGGTTTAATATTGGGAACAGGTGTGATATTCTGAATGCCAATAATTTCAGTTACATACTCTATTTCAAAAGCATATTGTTCGTCGCCTGTTTTGAAGGTTAAATACCTGTCTTCAAGAGTGTTCTCTGTATCGATCTCTACTCCTGATTCCTCTATTTCATATAAATCTTCGGTTTGCATAATTTATTACCTCACATTATCCAACAAATACTGCTTTTTCAGATAATTCTATCAAGCTTTCAATATCAATAATCAATCCAATTCCACCGTCTCCTAATATCATACATCCGGTAATTCCTGATACCTTCCCAATGTAGTCCGAAAGCCCTTTGATAACAGCTTGCTGCTGACCAATAATTTCATCAGCAAACAATGCTACTTGCTTTTCCCTTGATTCTATTATTATCATTATTCCTTTTTCCAAATCATAACTGTCTGGAACAATATTAAATAATTCGTGTAAACGTATTACCGGCAACACATCATCACGTAGTTTACATACTTCTAATCCATCCATTGTTTTTGAAATCATATGTCGGTTCACTCTAAACGATTCTGTTACAGCAAGCAGCGGCAAAGCATACCGCGACTGACCTACTCTTATCAGCATTGCATCCATTATCGCAAGTGTAAGCGGTATCCTTAAAGTAAATGTAGAACCAAACCCTTCTTTGCTCTCAATATCTACCGAACCGTGGAGCTTTTCAATGTTCTTTCTAACTACGTCCATTCCAACTCCACGACCTGAAATATCAGTTACTTGCTCAGCCGTAGAAAAACCAGGTTCAAATATTAATTGGAACACTTCTTTATCTGTCATTTTATCGGTATTCCCGGAAATAATTCCTCTATCTTCCGCTTTTTTCAGTATCTTATCTCTATTTATTCCTGCACCGTCATCTTTAACTATTATCAATATCTCATTTCCTTCATATCTTGCTTTCAAACTAATAGAACCGACCTCAGGTTTTCCTTTTTTTATTCGAACTTCCGGTGGTTCAATGCCGTGATCAATTGCATTCCTAAGGATATGGACAAGTGGGTCTGCAACTTCATCTATTACATTTTTATCCATTTCCGTTTCTTGACCCGATATTTCGAGGTTCACTTTTTTGTTCATCTTCAACGAAACATCACGAACAAGTCGTTTCATCTTATTGAACAAGTTTTCAAGCGGCATCATTCTAACAGACATTGCCACTTCCTGAAGTTCTCTTGTTATTTTATTCAGCATATTTGCTGACTTCAAAAAGTTTGGCAACTCAAGCCCTTGCAAATCAGGACTATTGGTTACCATCGTTTCAATTGTTATTAACTCACCTACCAAATCGAATAATTTATCAATCTTGCTTGTCTCTACTCGAATATCTTTTTTCGCCATTGATGCAGGTGGGGTAGTTTTATTAGCGTTCACATCTTCTTGTTTGGCTGCAACTTGCTTGACTGGCTTTACTTCTTCTTTTTTCGGTTCTGATTTAGGAGTTTGAGGAAGTGTCTCTTTGTGAATATTTGCATCAACTGTCATTTCTTCTTCAGCGAGTTCAATTTCCTCTGCCTGATTAACATCGCTCTCAGAATGTGTATCTTCTACTTGAAGATTAACTTGAGTTGCGGCATTTGTTTCTGCTATTGTCTCTTGAAAAGCTTTAGATTTACTACCTTCAGGCGATAAAGCATTTAATCTGTTTCGAATTGTTTCAATATTACTCAAAAGAATATTAACAATAGTTGTATCAATTTGTAAATCTTTGTTTCTTATTGAATCCAGAATTGATTCCATTTCCATTGATATTTCTTCAATTTCCGAAAGCCCCATAAATCCTGAATTGCCTTTCAGGCTGTGAATCACTCTAAATGTATTTGCTATCAGATCAAAATTATTCGGATCGTTTTCAAGTATTAATAAGTTGTTCTCTGCTGTATCGATCAATTCATATGCACTTGATAAGTATTGATCCATCAATTCATTCGAAACAAGAGATTCTAAGCCATCAGCCGATTGGGCGTCGTCCTGAGCTTCATACATCATTTCTTCATTACCAACACTTATTGAAGGTGGTTGAGCATTCTCTTCACTACTTGTTGTGTCAGTATCTTCTGCAAAAAAGAAATCTTCTTCACTGAGCTCCGGATTTTGAACACGATTAATGGCATCTCGAATAATGATAATCATATCTTCTGCTTCTGCTTCTGCTTCTTTGTCGGTTAGGTTCTCGCTTACTCTGTTCAATAAATCACGTAAAAAGTCGAATACAGAATATATTATTGATATAATATCTTCACTTTGGGCTTTGTTTTGTTTTCGCATTATGTCCAATAAGGTTTCTGCTTCGTGGGTAACCCTATTAATGACAAACATTTCAAAAAATCCCGATAGCCCTTTTAATGTATGAAATACTCTGAAAATTGAATTTACATACTCTGAATTATCCTCTAATCTTAGGTTTTCTACTAATGGCTCGTTTGTATCAAGCGAATCCAGAGATTCCGATACAAACTGCATAATCATCTCGCGGGTTTCATTATCCATTTGCGACATAACTCAATCTCAATTATGAATAATTAATATATTTGCTTTATCGGTATTTTTGACTAAAATATTTAGATTTTATTTTGATATTATTTAAAAAAATATATATCTATTTTTTATAATTTTGTAAATGCAGATTGAGATTAATAAAATAATTCGCTCTAATAGAAAAACTATTGCTCTTAAAATTGATAATCAGTGTAACTTGATTATCAAGGCTCCTGTTTCTGTTCCGCTTAGTTATATCCAAAAAATTGTTCAACAAAAGCAAAATTGGATAATCGCTAAAAAAATTGAAGTTCAGAAGCGTAAGAAATTTACCCGTAATCTCTCCAACGGAGCTAAAATCACTATTTTCGGCACAGATTATTTTATTAATTATGTAGATGATTTACAATTTGCTCTTCATTTAAAAAATGACCAATTATTAATTGCAAGCGACTTATCCAAACACATCAAGCCGCTTCTTAAACAACTCATTATCAAAATGGCAAAAGAATTTTTTAGAGTTAATGTTGCTAAGTGGGCTTCTGTTATGGAGTTGAAGTATAATCGTATCTCTATTAAAAACACTGTTTCCCGTTGGGGGAGTTGCTCTTCTTTGGGCAACCTGAATTTCAATTGGAAACTTGCTTTTGCACCTTTGGAAGTTATCGATTATATTATTGTTCACGAGCTCTCACATTTACGACATCTTAACCACTCTTCTGAATTTTGGAATGAAGTTCGCAAATATTGTCCCGAATATAAAAAACATAAAAAATGGCTAAAAGATAACGCACAACTACTTGAACTTTAATTTTTGCAATACCTTCATAATAATTTCCCATTTATAGCCTTTGTTCTGTAAGAAATTTACCAGCGTTTGTCTTTGTTTTTCTATTGGTTTGCTCATTATTGCTTTCATTTTTCTTTCTGCTAATTTGATGGCATTTTCAAAATCTATCTCTTCATTATATAAATCTCTAATTTGCTCATCAATTATTTTTTTTTCTATACCTTTTTTCAGCAACTCAATTTTTATTTTGTTAATACCCCATTTTTTGAATTTTGCTTTTTCGTTTATGAAAATTGCTGTGTATTTTTCGTCGTCAATCAAGTTATAATCTTTCAGAAAATCGATAACAAGCTGAATAGTGTTTTCATTAAAACCTGATTTTTTTAATTTCTCGACAACTTGTCTTTTAGTTCTTGCAGTATAAGTAGCATAATTATATGCTACTTGTTTTGCAATCATCAGTTCATTTTCACTAATGATTTCGGAATATTTCTCATCGCTAATTTCCTGACCAATTGATAATGCAAATTTTGTGATTATATCATTATGGACTTCAACATTCGAGCCGTTATCAAATTGTATAATGCTTGAATTCCTTGATGATTGCATTATTTTTGTTATTTTTTGCATAAAAAAAGGGGTAACGTGTACCCCAAAAATATAATAAAACAACTAAAAATCAAAATTACAGCAATCGTTCTTGCCCGTCATCGGCAATTATCTCGGTTTCTTGTTCGTCGTTTTCATCATTTTCGTGCATTACAATTGTAACATCCGCTATTCTATCCCCTTCATCCAAACGGATTAGCTTCACTCCTTGTGTGTTCCGTCCGATTGTCCGTATTGCAGAAACAGGTTGACGAATCAGAATACCTTTTTGAGTAATTACAATTAAGTCGTCTAAATCTGAAGCAGTGAGTAACCGAACTACTTTGCCTGTTTTTTCTGTAACATTCATCGAGATAACGCCTTTTGCTCCGCGTCGGGTTAGCCTGAAATCTTCAAATTTTGTTCGTTTCCCGTAGCCATTTTCAGATACTACAAGCACTTGCACATCGTTTCTATTAATAACTATCATTGAATTAACGTAATCATTGTCATCAAGATTGATTCCAGTAACACCCATAGCACTTCTGCCCATAGAACGAACATCTGTTTCACGGAAGCGACAAGCTATACCATTATTAGTGCCTAAAATAATATCTGAAGCTCCGTCAGTCAATCTTGCACTAATTAATTCATCATTCTCATCTAAATTTATAGCTATTATTCCACTTTGACGTACATTCGAAAAAGCATTTAATTCAACTTTTTTAACAATTCCATTTTTCGTTGCCATCATTATATAATGATTATCGTCAAAATTCTTGACCGGACAATAAGCAGTAACTTTTTCATCATTCTGAATTTGAATTAAGTTCGCAAGTGATCGTCCCTTTGCTTGACGGCTTGCTTCAGGTATGTCCCAAACTTTTATTCTATAACAGCGTCCCTTATTTGTAAAAAACAATAAATAGTGATGAGAAGAAGTTTGGAACACGTGTTCTACAAAATCATCTTCATATGTCGATGCACCTTTTATTCCTCGACCGCCTTTATTTTGTCTCCGGTAATTTGATACAAGAGTGCTTTTAATAAAACCGCGATGAGTAATAGATACAACCATCTCCTCATTTGCAATTAAATCTTCATAGGACATATCTTCAGAGTCTGGAATAATCTCTGTGCGTCTCTCGTCTCCATATTTATCCAGAATTTCCTTCAATTCGTCATATATAATTTGCATTTGAAGTTCTTTGCTTGCAAGAATAGCTTTCAATTTTTCAATTAATTGTAAAATATCCCGATATTCTTGCTGTATTTTTTCTCTTTCTAAGCCTGTAAGTCTTTGTAATCTTAAATCCAATATTGCTTTAGCTTGTATTTCAGTCAAATTAAATCGGCTTTGCAATTGCTCTGATGCTGTTTGTGGATCCTTTGCCGCACGAATGAGAGCAATTACTTCATCCAAATTGTCAAGGGCAATAATGAAGCCTTCCAATATATGCGCTCTTTTTTCAGCCGCTGTAAGCTCAAATTGCGTTCTACGAACAACAACCTCAACGCGATGATTGAGGAAATGTTTCATTATTTGGAGCAAATTTAATACCTTAGGTCTTCCCTTGACAAGTGCAAGCATATTTGCTCCAAATGTTACTTGCATATTTGTGTGTTTATACAAATTGTTCAATACAACCTTTGGCGTTGCTTCTCGTTTAAGTTCTATTACAATTCTTAATCCGTCTCTGTCAGATTCATCCCTAATATCAGAAATATCATCAATTACCTTATTGCGAACAAGATCCGCGATTTTTTCAATCAGTGCAGCTTTATTTACTTGGTAAGGAATTTCAGTAACAATTATCGAAGTTTTACCAGTTCTGTTCTCCTCAAATGATGCTTTTGCTCTGATAATTATCTTTCCGCGTCCAGTTAGATATGTATCACGAACACCTTGGTATCCATAGATTATTCCTCCTGTCGGAAAATCAGGAGCAGGGCAATACTTTATCAATTCTTCTACTGTAATTTCAGGGTTTTTTATTAGTGCGTGAAGGGCATTAATTACGTCGCGAATATTGTGAGGCGGAATATTTGTTGCCATCCCAACCGCGATACCACTTGCACCATTAAGTAGCAGATTAGGAATTACAGTAGGCAATACAACAGGTTCTTTCAAAGAATCATCGAAATTGGGCTGAAAATCAACAGTATCTTTATCTATATCTCTTAACATATGAATTGCTATATGTGCCATTCGGGCTTCTGTATAACGCATTGCAGCAGCAGAATCACCATCTATTGACCCGAAATTTCCCTGTCCATCAACAAGCGGATAACGCATAGCCCAATCTTGCGCCATACGAACCATTGCTTCATATACAGAAGAATCACCGTGTGGATGATATTTACCTAATACTTCACCCACAAGTCTGGCTGACTTTTTATAAGCTCGGTTTGGAAGTAGCCCCATTTCATTCATCGCATATAGTATTCTGCGATGAACCGGCTTCAACCCATCTCGCACATCTGGTAACGCACGAGATACAATTACAGACATTGAATAATCCAAATACGAGCTTTTCATCTCGTCTTCTATAAATGCTTGCTTGATATTTAAGCTACCTAATAAGGACATTTTCGTTCCAGAGTGATAATTATTTAACTAACAAAATTACTAATTTTTTGCCTCTTATTCAAATTATTGAATTCCCCTATTAAATAAAAAAAGAGGCTACTAATAGCCTCCTTTGCGAGAAAAAAAAGAATTAAACTAATAATTAACAAATTTATCTATATCGATAACTAAAATAATTTCACCGTTAATATTAACAGAGCCTTTCAAAAAGCGGTTTTTTTCATTTAATTCTGATTGTTGAATTTGTTCTTTTTCAAAATTTACAATATTCGAAACGTTGTCAGCTGTGATTGCTACTATCGAATTGTCGTGCAATAATATTATTGCCAACTCTCTGTGTGCTTCTTTAATTGCTTGCTCTGAGTTATCAAATAAATCTATCATTGCTTTCAGATCAGTATTCTTCACCTGTTCAATAATCTTCAGAGCAGCACTTTTACCGTTCAACTCTTTTTCTTTGAGTACACGCTTTGCTATCGCGTGTATCCTTTTATGTGGTGCCTCGAATTGCCTTAAATAAACCTCAAAGCCATAAATATCAGTTTTAAAATTATCATACCATCTGCCAAATGCACAAGCGTGCGGATCAGTTGTTAAATTAAAATCTTCATCTTCTTCTACTGCTAAATAAAGTGTTTGTAGCCAGTTGATATGATCCTGCTTCCTTTCTTGTAGCATCAGAAATAATTCTTTACCGTGTTCCAGAATTGAACGAAATCCTAATCGTTTACGGGAATCAATAAGAGTTATTATGTTTTGACGTAGTTTTATCAATCCTCTTACAAATTCAGGTGAATTTGGCATAGGGGTTGCATCCGGGGCAATCACAATTTCCTTAATCGGAAGAATTGATAAAGCATAAGAATTATCTGCTATTTGAATAACTAAGTACTGATTCAGATCAGTTTCTTCAATCTGCTTGTTTATTAAATCTACTTTCATAAATTTTCCCCTATTCCGGTATCAAAATTATTATCAAAAAATTAAATAAAACAATAAAAGTTACGATAATACATTTATGTTTATTGTATTTTATCGTTAAAAATTAATATTTCTTTAGAGGTTTTATGAACCTGTCAGATAATATTTTCAATGTCTTGATAGTAGATGACAGTAACTTTTTCCGGGTTACTGCCAAAAAAATGATAGAAGATAATTTCCACGTTAGAATTTTCGAAGCAAGCAATGCTTTCGAAGCGATGCGTTTGCTCGGAAACCATCCTATCGATATTATCCTTCTCGACGTAAATATGCCCGAAGTCGATGGTTTCAAAGCCGCTAAAATCATCAAACATCAAGAGAAATATGCCGATATTCCAATTATTTTCTGCACTGCTATGCCTCCAACCAAAGAAGTAGTCCATCGGAGCTTCGATGTCGGTGGAATTGACTTTCTTAATAAACCATTTACCGAAGCTGAAATTGTTCGCCTTCTTGCTCTATATTTCAGGTTTATTTTGCACGAAAGAGAAGTAAATCGTAAAATTCGCGATAATCATAAATTGTTAGAAAAAGAGATCGAGGAACGCAAATTAGCCGAGAGAGCACTTCGTCAAAGCGAAGAAAAATTTAGAAAAATTACTTCATCTGCTTACGACGCTATTTTAATGATTAACCAGGATAATAAAATTAATTTCTGGAATGAAGCCGCTTTTAGAATTTTTGGTTATTCATCCAATGAAGTTCATAACATCGATTTTATTAAATTAATTTCTCTACCCGGAAAATATCAAATTAACAAATCGAATTTTGAAGCAATCAAACAATCCGCAAAAGATATCCAACTTTCTAAGCATTTCGAAATTCAAGCTATTCGCAAAGGGGGACAATCAATTGAACTTGAAGTTTCAGTTTCTTATGTTGAAATTTCAAATCAGCCAAACTACATTATTATCGCACGTGATATTACTCAAAAGAAACTCGAAGCTATGTTGCTTGCTAAAAGTGAAGCTCTGCTTTCAGAAGCCGAATCAATTGCTCATTTCGGCAGTTGGGAATATGATTTGCATTCTAACTCTATTACCTGGTCCAAAGAATTATATAGAATTTATGAAGTCAATCCGGAAGAAACAATTCCTACAATAGAACTTATTAAAAGTATGTTAAAACCCGAAGAATCATCGCATTTTATGGAATTGGTTAATAAAGCTATAAATGATGGAACTCCATACACTGTTGAAACTGAAATAACTACTCCTAATGGTAACTTGAAAGTTATTGAAGGACGCGGCAGGCCTGTTTATAATTCTGAAGGGAAAGTAATAAAACTTGTCGGAACGGCGATAGATATTACTGAAAAGAAATTAGCTCAAAGAAAATTGGAACAGTATTTGGAAGAACTTAAAGCACTTAATGCCACTAAAGATAAATTCTTTTCAATTATTGCCCACGACCTGAAAAATCTTTTTGGCGCTTTGAAAAACCTTTCGGATATTCTATACTCAATGTATAATGACTTTTCTGAAGAAGAAAGAATTGAAATTATCAATGAAATGCATAATACTTCAATAAAGTTATATGAATTACTTGAAAATCTCTTGACCTGGTCACGTTCTCAGAGAGGTACTCTTGAATTTCATCCGGATGAAACTAATCTTAAATATATTGTTACCAGTTGTGTTGAATTACTCAAAGGAACTGCTGATAATAAATCGATCAAACTTCAGGATTATGTCGATGATGATTTAGTTGTTCTCTGTGATGTAAATATGATTACTACTGTTATTAGAAATCTTATAACAAATGCAATCAAATTCACTCCCGAGAATGGTGAAATCTCCGTTTTTGCAGAAAAAAAAGAAAATGAAGTTCTGGTTGCTATCAAAGATACAGGTATCGGTATTTCCGACGAAGACAAACAAAAACTTTTCCGCATTGATGTTCATCATACAACAATTGGCACTTCGCAAGAAAAGGGGACAGGGCTTGGACTTATTCTCTGCAAAGAATTTGTCGAGAAACACGGTGGGAGAATTTGGGTCGAGTCCGAAATAGGCAAAGGCTCTACTTTTAAATTTACTATTCCAATTAAATAACGTAGAATTGAAATATATATAATAGTGCCGACTTCCCGAGCCGGCACTATGTACATTTCACTATTACTTACTTTATTACTTGTATTTTCTGCGTAATTATTTCATCATCTGTCTGCAAAACAACTATATAAACCGACGAACTTAATTGTTTGCAATCAAATGTTGTGCTGAATATTCCTTCTGATAAATAGTAATTATCTGCAATCGTAGCAACAAGTTCACCTACTGAATTAATTATTTTCATTCTAAGATATGTAGGCTTTTCAACATTGCAACTGATGTGTATTTTGTCATGTGCTGGATTTGGAAATACATTCAGTCTATCCTTGCTGAACATTGTTTCAGTTTGATGTGATTCATTATTGCTCATTATAATATCAACCGGATTTGACGGACATCCTTTTAAGCCATCAGCATTATAAGAATATATTTTTATCTTGTATTTGCTGAAATCGTCAATTACGAATTCCTTTTTCGTCTCATTCTTTGAGGCAGATGCAAAAACTATTTCGTCCCCTGTATATGTTTCACCTACAATAACATATCCAACAACATTGTTTTCTTTAGACTTTTCCCATTCTACTACACATTTCTCCTTATTAGTAACATATTTTGCAGTAATATTATTGGGTGGGAATAAAATAGATTTGCTGTTTAATATTACTTCATTCGAGTAGCTACTTAAAGTATAATTATCATTTCTATAAACGGCGTATAAATAATATCTGCATAGTTGCATCGTATCGCTTAATTTAATTCTTCCGTGTCCATCCAGTGCATTGAATGATACAATATAAATTCCATCTTCACCAATTGAATTATCATCAAAATAAATCTCAACTTTCCCGTTTGAATTAAGACCGCTTGTTCCCCAGTAAACATCCACTTCATTTAAATTTTGAATCGTGTGAATTCTAAATTCTGGTTTTTCTTCGAATTTGTAATAATTAATAGAATAATTTTGAACTGTGGATAAAACTTTTATTTGCCAGGTCCCAAGTTCAGGTTTGGTAATTGTCCAAAATGCTTTTTTTGATTGGGTGTCTTGAGAATAAATCACATCTCCTTCATACTCTTCCGAAGGTAGATACTCTATCAATGATGGAGTAATCAATTGAGTCATTGGAACAGCATCCTCTCCAATTACTCTGATAACTAATTTATCTAAAGAACTATTGACAATTATTTGCTCAACTGTGTTATTATTGAGTGCTAATTCACCATTCTTTATAACAGTGCTTTCAGGTGTTCTTTCGAAAAAGAAAAAGTCGTCATCATCATAGTTCTTATTTAGATCAATCACATAACGTAACTTACCAATTTTGGTCCCTAAATTGGCTTCTCCCCACAACACTTTTGATTTTCCAAACAGCAACCGAGCATCTGCATCAACTTTTTTCGGAAGACCTATCGTTGCATTTATCCAATCGAATGGCCAGTCATCTCGTAACTTTGGTATATCTAACTTCCCGGATAAATATCCCGAGAACTTGCTCTGCCTCATATTGTATTTCAAATTTCCCTCTGTTGTCAAAAGATATTCCTCCTCATCTTTTGTTCCGATATTTAAGTTTCCTTTTAGTTCCATTTGTGCAATTGAGAAGTCAATACTTCCTTCTATTCCTCCTTTCATTTGCCATTTTTTCAAAAATGGATCTTTGAAAAGATTTGCCTCGCCTTTCATTCCAATTGTGCTCGGAGTCTTAAAAAATCCTGAAATATCTATTTTATAAAGATCTTCAGAAGTAATATCGGACAATATTCCTCCCAATTCGAATTCTAAACTCGGTTGAGTTATCCCTGAGATATGTCCAAAAAATCCGCTTATCCCAACAGTAGTGGTTCCTATTACAAATAGTGGTGGGAACGATGCTTCCATTCTGAAGCCTATGCTATCGAGTTCTCCACCTATGAACGCCATTCCTCCTCCAACCTCTCCAAACGGTATTTTTACTGTTGCTCCAAAATCTAACCTATCCCTTTCGCTGTCGTATTCTCCAGATAATTTACTCAAACAGAAATTGGGGAACGATATAAATCCAAGATTTTCTACTTTAAATCCTCCTAGCTCAAGTCCCGTTCGTTTTATCTCAAAATCTTTTACTTCAAATTCGGTATTTTTTACCTCATTATCTTCATTGCAACCAACTGAAATTCCAGGAACAGTTATCGTTGCTGTGATTTTCACTCCTTCCGCACGTCTTCCGCCAACTAATTGAATATCTTTTACCTTCAGTTTAAATCCTGCTAAGTTATCTGTGTAAGCATTTATAAAATCAGTTATTTTCCCATCGCTACCAAGAATTTTCAACTCATATTTGCCTTTTGCAATTGAAAAAGTCCCCACCCCACCTAATGGCAATGGTATGTCTTTTACAAGAAATTCACCATCGCAACTTATTCCTAACTGTGCTGTATCAATTTCAATTTTGCCGACAAATTCAACTAAGTCATTAATTAACACTTTCCCGGTATTTTCAAGCTTTGTTGTTTTTTCAACTGGTTCCCACACTCCTTTTCCTTCAATACAAAATTCTAAAGCACCATCAAGAATACTCCAGCATTTCGTTCCTTTTATTACTGTTACTTTTCTCAACAACGTATCTGTTGTGATTTCCTCTTTCTCAGCATAAAAACCAAATGTATATTCGCCTTCGGTGTTTTCAGCAAACCTATATCCATATGTCAGTTTTGCTGTTAATGAATCAGTTATGCCAATTAGTTGGAAGCCTTTTTTCTCAACCGGATTGTTGATATATACTTTTACATCGCCAACAGGTTTATTTTCAGCATTTCTGATATATATCAAATATGTCAATGAATCTTTTTCTGCAATTTCTACATCATTAGTAGGTAATACTTTCATACTTAAATTTGCTGTCAGAACCTTCAGCAATCGCTCAATTGTTTGCGAAGCTTTCAATCCCGATTTTTTCGCCATAAATTTGATAGTGTATTCATTCGCATTTGTGTTCGATGGAATCTTAAATGTATAATCAAATTTTCCATCTGAATTCGTATTCCCAATTTTAATGAATTTATCAGATAATATTGAATTCAAACAATATATTTCTGCATTCTCAACATTATCATTATTATCATCAATTACAGTTAAACTATACTTTGCCTCTTTCCCAGCCTCTACTTCAATTTCTTCCGATGGTGCAGCACTTACAAATAATTGCAAACTATCTACTAAGCTAACAATTCTCTCAATTGTATTTGAACGAAGTGTGTCCTTTTCTGCCCTGAAACTAAATTTATATTCACCAGCCACAGCATTCTGTGGTATTATGTAATTGTAATATAATATCCCATTTGCATTTGTTTGCCCGATTTGTATTTCGTTGTTTTCGTTTATGAACGGGTTAATACAATAGATGCTTGCGTTATCAATAGCTTTGTCTTTCAATGTGAATTGCATACCGAAACTTAATTGCATCGTAGGCGTTACAAACGACTTGTGATACTCAGAAACTACCAGTTCAGGTTTTGCTTCAGAATATGAAAAATTTCCCAAAACACGCCTGAACTTTGGAGCAAAATAACAAGCAGGCTCAAAATTAATAAATCCGGAAAAAACATTATTAGTCGTGTCGTATTGAAATATCTCAACATAACCATCAACTCCACAGCTTGAATAGTCCTCCCATCTAAGCATCGAAGCCTCTAACCACACATAATTATAACCTACTACCGGCTTACTTTGAAATGGCATAAAAATTTCTCGAAAACCGCTCGAAAAATCTTTAATATAAATGCTATTTGTTGCATATTCTCGAATGGACATTATTCCTGTAACTATTGTTGTATCGTATGGATTTGTCCAGCCAACGCATTTCAATGTAACAGGGAATTCAGGCGTTTGATAATATGCAGATACTTTTTCGTTCTGCACAATTATTGCAAAACAGATTATTGCGAGAACAATTATGTTTCGCAATGAAATTGACAAATTGGTAGCAAAATTATTCATTTCGGGACTCCGAAAAACTGAGAAAGATTGCCCTAATATAACATAAATTAAGTGATTTAAAAATTAATTATTTATAATTAAATGTTAATTGTTTATCCATTGCTTCAATTCTTCTGAAAATAATCTTAAATAATTAGTATTTTTGTAAATAAAAAGATAACTGAAACAGATGTGTTTGATAGAGAATATTTCGTTTGTTGTTATTGATGTCGAGACTACTGGCTCCGACCCACGTTTGAACCGTATCTTCGATATTGCTTGCATAAGAGTAGAAAACGAAAAAATTATTGATGATTATTACTCTCTGGTCAATCCTCATCAATTTATTCCTCCGTTTATCTCCAAACTGACGGGGGTTAGCAACAAGCAAGTATATTCAGCGCCCGAACCTCGCGAAGTGTTTTCCAAAGTTCACAATTTCTTATATGCAAAACCAAGTATTTTTGTTGCTCACAATGCATCCTTCGATTTTTCCTTTATCAAAAATTCTTTCAATAGAATTAATCTTGAAATAGATTTGCCAGTTTTATGCACTCTCAAACTTGCTCGTAAACTACTACCAAAAGACTTAAAGAAAAATGTCGGTTTCTTGGCAAATTACTTTTTTCACGATATAGAGAACAGACATCGTGCTTACGATGATTGCCTTGCAACAGTTACAATATTAAATGAACTAATCAAAATTGCCAAAACCGATTTCGATATTTCTACAATTCAGGATTTGCTTGCTTTTCAGAACAAACCTGTTCGGGCAACCAAAGTGAAATCTCAAAACACCGATGCAATACTTAAAAAAATTGAACATATACCCAACGAAGCTGGTTTTTTCAATATTCTTGATAAAGAAGGAAATGTTCTTTTCTCATCTGAAACGAATTTTTTGCAAAGTCGTCTATTCAGCTTTTTCGGATATGATGAGCAGTATTCAAAAAAAATTGCTCGGATTATAAAAAATTCCTATGATATTTCTTGGAAAGCATACTCCGATAATGAAAATCTCTTTCAGCAAAATACGCTTTTCGATTATTTATCTGAAAAAATTAAGCTCTGATTGAAATATCCCCAAATATCGCGGCTTTTTGATACTCTTCAATTATTTCTTTCTTCAATAATTCAAATGCACTATTGGGGTCGAGAAAATCCTCTTCTGACAAATCTTCAAACAATTCCTCAGAAAGATAATAGGGGGGAGGTGTGTAGTTTTTATCCCACTGCTTGTAATCCATTATTTGTGCAAACCACTCAGAAAGAGATACAATTGCAGTCAGTGGTTGATCTATTTCTTGAAATTCTACATCTACAGAAATATTTTTCTTATCTTTGCTTGAAATGAAATCCTTGTAATTACTATGATGATTTTTTATTGCTAAACACAATTTTGGTGGCAAATTCCATTTCTCTGCCAGCCATAGCCCAATATCAGCGTGCGTAGCACCTAATATTTGCAACTCTGCTTCTGTTATTGATACATTTTTTGTTTTTTGCAGCTTTCTAATTTCTCCAAACTGCTTCCTGAAATTTTCGATTATTATCAATATTCCTAAATCGTGCATCAATCCAGCCACGAATGCTTCCCCTGCCAATTTATAGCCTAACTTCCTTGCAAGTAATTTTGCTGCTGCCCCACAAAATAACGAATAATTCCAGAAACTTTTTACGTCGAACATACTTTTGCTTAATCGGGAAAAGAATTTCTGTATTAATAAGCTCAAAACTATTTCTTTTAATACATTTATCCCAAGTATTACAACAGCTAAATCAATAGTTGAAATTTTTCGGGCAAAACCGTAAAATGGTGAATTTGCTACCTTTAATACTTTTGCTGTTAGGGTTTGGTCTCTTTCTATTAATGATGCTAATTGATTCGCACTTAACTTCGGGTTGTCGAGTGCTGCTAAAACCTGCGACATCACTGTTGGAATTGTCGGCAGTTCTACTATGCTATCAAGTTTTTTCTGTATTTTGGGATCAAGCATTCTCATATTTATCTAACTTATCTCTAAGGTCATTTAAGACCTGAGAATGAATTTGGCATATTCTGCTCTCCGAAACATTCAAAATGTTCCCAATTTCTTTAAATGTCAGGTTCTCATAGTAGTACAAAGTCATTACGAGCCTTTTTTTCTCATTCAATTGTTGCAGGAAATCTGTTAGCTGCTTTATTCTTTCATCATTTTCTAATTGTTGAAGGTAGTCTTCATGATTTGTATCTGGCAACTCAGCAATAAAATTGAAGTCCTCCAAATCATCATTGTTATAATATGAACTTTCACTAATTGAATAAGATGATTTTGCTGCTGCTGCTGCCTGTAAATATGATTGATACTTGTCAGGAGAAATATTTAATTTCTCAATAATTTCTGCAGCTGTTACTTCGCGTCCGGTTTGGCTGCTTAATATATCTTTTGCTTGCAGAAAATCATGTGCTTTTTTCCGCGTTGAACGCGACAACCAGTCTAATTTCCTCATTTCATCTTGAATTATTCCCTTAATCCTTGGTATCGCATAAGATTCGAATTTCACACCTCGGGTAATATCAAATCGGTTTATTGCTTCATTTAATCCTAACATCCCAACATTAATAAAATCATCCTCGCTTAATATTGAATTATTCGGTATTTGCAACTGACTTACAACATATTTAACAAGCCACATATAGGAAAGCATAAGCTGATGTTTGCTGTTTTCACTTCTTGTTATAGAAAAGCTTTCCCATATTTCTTTCAACTCTTCGGGCGATAAAATTGTCTCTTTATGTGAATTTCTTTTGCTCATTTATTTATTCTATTGTTTCATTATTTCGTTCAAATAATCAATATCTTCGTTGCTCTGCTCTTCTTTTATGCTTTGTTCCTGCTCAATAGAAAAATCATTTAAGTCATCATTAATTGATATTGACGTTTCTGGCAACGAAAATTGTTCATTACTATCTTCAATTAAGTCAGCCACACCATCTGAATTAACTTCCTCTTCCTTTTGATTAATTGGGGGTATTTGTTTAGCTTCCTGCTTCGATGACAACATTTCAGGCTCTTTATACTCATTGCTTCTCATTGAAGCCAAATCACGTTCTAATATCTGCAATTTTGCTTCTTCTGCTTCTCTCAATCTTTGTGTTTCGATTTCTTCTCTTTCTCGTTCAATTCGCTGTTGTTCTTCAAGTTCCTTCTTTTTATCCTCGCTTATCATCAATACAGTGGCTACCATAATTATTCCGATTCCGAAATAAAAAAATGTAAAAATCAAGAACAAATATATCAGAGTTGTTTTTAAATCTAATTCAAGCCAAAAATACAAAACAATAGACATTATCATTGTTGCAAGCAACGATAAATGAAGCAACAACTTGAACGGAAGATTAACTAATGTTTTTATTCGCTTAATTTCTTGTTTGCGTTCTTCTTTAATTCTCTTCTCTTTGAGCTTCCGCTTTTGCTCTTTTTCTTTTTGCATTTTAGCAATAAGAGCTTTTTCTTCCTTTTCCTTTTGCTTAAGCTCCTTTTCTCGCTTCTGTTCTTCTGGTGATAATATTTTACTCTCTTCTTTTGCCATTTTCGATTACTTTTTCTTATTTATACGAATTTAGTTTCAAAAATTGTATGTTAATTTGATATTTCGTTTGTAGCATATACTGATTTGTTCGTTCTTTGAATAATATACCGGCAAAACTCGCGTACAGCTTTGCTTATTTCCTCATCTGGATCTGTTTGAACAAATATTTCTTGTTTTATTATCGATTGCCGTACAATTCTACTATATGGGATTATTCCTGCAACTTCTGCCTTGAAACCTAAAAATTTCTCAGTTGCAAGATTCATTTTTGTTGCAATGTCGCTTCCATCATCTAAATCAATTGTGTTATTTACTATTAGTTTTATTTTATCTATATCCATATATTCTCTAAAAACCTTTATCAGAGCATACCCATCAAGTAACGAAGTCGGTTCGTCAGTAATCACTAAACAATTAATATCTGAAATTAATGCCAATTCCATATTAATATTATTCAATCCCGCAGGTGTATCAAAAATTATATAATCATAGTTTGTTTTATTAATTAAATCTCGATAAATATCTTCAAAACGAAATTTATCCTCCTCATCATTCGAAAATGTTGCTGGTTCGTCAGATAATATATGCAAATTCTCATTAATAGTGAATATAGCTTTCTCAACTGGTACTATACCTTTATATACGTCGCCAAGCCGGATAGGTGGTTCAACTCCATAAAATAAATGAGTATTTGGAAATTTTCTGTTTGCATCCCATACCAATACTTTACAGTTCATCTCCGACAAAACGTATGCTACATTTGCCGAAAGAACACTTTTCCCGACCCCTCCTTTTCCACTAATAAATGATATTTTATAAGGTGTATGTTTGCGTTCGCTCATCTGTTGAACCATTTCTTATTCTTCAATATTTAACATTAATTCTGCAATTTTATATCTATCAGCAGGTTCAATATCATCGGGTATTCTCTGTCCCTTTGTTACGTATGCAATAGGTAATCCCGCTTCTGCAATTACTGGAATAATCCCCCCGATTGTTTCGCATTCATCTATTTTACTTAATATTACTCCGCTTAATCTGAATTTCGAATATTTATCTAATATTTTTCTGGTCGTTGCATTAGACAAGGTTGAGTTAATAACCAAATATGTCAAATTGGGTTCGGCCATCTCGAAGTAATCTGCTAATTCACTGATGTTTTCTTCCGAATTATGGTTTCTTCCAATAGTATCAATTAAAATCAAATCGTAATCTGTTTTGGCTTTTTGCACTATATCGCGAAGCTCATCGGGAGAATATGCCGCCTTAAACGGAATTCCTACAATTGCAGACATTGTTTGTAATTGTTCAGCACCACCAATTTTATAAGTATCAGCAGAAACTATTAATATGTTTTTATTTGTTAATAACTTTACTATTACCGCAATTTTGACAAGCGAAGTAGTTTTACCACATCCCGTATTTCCTATAAACATTGCTACTGTTTTTTCTGTCATCACATTTAACGGTTTAAGTATCTTAATTTTTTCTGCAAATATTTCTTTAGCATAGTTGATTGCTGGCGAATATTCAACATTGATATTTATATTGGACACTTTCCCGACAATTTCTAATGCATAATTTTCTGGAAATTCATTTAATATTAGTCTCTTGTATAATTTAGAAAATACAGGCGAAAGACTTCCGGAGTATTTATATTTCAAATTGCTGTTAATGATTGCAAGCGTATTCTTTATTTCACTTATCTCTTTCAGAAAAATTGCTTCCCCTAATAGTTCTGTTTTTTCTTGAGGGAGGTTTTCCTGTTTTGGAGTGTCTGCGATTTTGGTAGCCTTGCTATGCTTGTTTATGTCGTCAATTGCTGCTACAATTTCAATGTATTCACTTCCAGTTGCTGGATTTATCATTGTTCTGCTGGATAATATCACGGCGTCTTCGCCTAACTCTCTTATTACCAGCGACTTGCCTTCCTTAATGTTTTCTGCGGTAAACTTCTTTATTCTCATTTTCAATCAATTATTATTTTTTATTAAAGGCAAGAAAGAAAAAAATATGCCATAATTTGAATATCTTTGAGATAAATTCGATTATTAAGAAATATTAACGAATAATACTCTTTTTAATCTCTTCTGGAATGTGATATTTCCCGTCTTTTTTCTTTTGTTTATAGACGGGCTCCAAAATGATTTGTTCTTGAGGAGTTTTATTTTTAGGGGATTTTTTTATGTCCTTTTCAGGGCTTGCACCAACCGGTTGAATTTCTTGCTTCTGCTTTTCTTTTGTTAGCTCTTGTTCTGGAACAATGTTTTGATTTGTATTATCTAATGCCGGCAGTATTTGCTCGTTAATGTTTGAAAAATGCTCAATAAAATATCCAGCAGGTATTTTATCATATTTGATTAGTTGATTTGTAGCCAATATTTTTAAAAAAGGATCAATTGGAATATAAAGCAAATTGTTTATTGAAATTACAGGTAAATTCATTTGGAATATATTACTGGTTTCTTCCTTTTTAATGAATACGAAAAATGAACTGTTTGCAAATCTTATTTGAAAGTTTTTATCTTCAATTATATTATTTTTTATTGTTGCGGAAGGAAATATTGCGGAAGCAATGAAGTTCAGCTCAGCATATTGCACATTATTAAACAGTATTGCCTTCAGTGGATATGATTTTTGATTTACGATAATATTAGCCGAAATACTTTCCGTACTTGAGATAAAGCACAAAATCAATAAAATCACTATATATCTTATCACTTTTCTCATTATTCATACTATAGAAATAGTAATGTCTGTTCTCAAAATTAATCTTAAATATCGGAAAATCAAAATATTACTTGAACCTTCAGTAAATGTGGATAAATATCTTTATCTATTTTTTGATTTTTTTTGTAATTTGTAAACTGATATGGTATAAATTATTATTGGTGTTAAATATGAAATTTACAGCTAATCTACTTGATTTCTCTAAGCTTTTGCAAAAGGTCGTGCCTGCAATTCCACCAAAATCAACTTTACCTGTGCTTGAACACTTGAAATTTGAGCTTAAAGATAATATTCTTACAGTTGTAGCTACCGATCAGGATATAAGCATTATGAGCTCTATCGAAGTGCAGGATGGCGTTAGTGGTGGCATTCTCGTTCCAGCCCGTATGCTGAACGATATTGTAAAAGCTTTGGATGCTTCAAGCACTTTTACTTTTTCGAGTAACGAGGATAATTTTGACATTCACATTGTTACTACCAATGGCAACTATACAATAAAAGGACTTAATCCTGAAGAATATATTCAACTTCCTGAACTATTTGAATCCGAAAAACCGGATATTTCAAATAATAAATTCAGCGTTAGCTTTTCAGAAGGCATTCTCCAAAGACTTGCAAATAAAACTGCTTTTGCCGTTTCAACTGATGAATATCGTCCATCAATGAACGGTGCTTTATTCCAATTCAGAAACAATTATATTTATGCAGTTGCAACGGACAGTTTTCGTTTGGTGCGAGCCAAATCAGAGGACGAAAAATATGTATTCGAAGAGGAATTCGACGTGCTCATTCCTTTGCGTATGTTGGAATTTTTGCGTAAAATTTCCACCGAAGTCAAAATGTCTATGATTTTAGGACTCGACAAAATTACACACGTCAGAATTGACTACGACAACACTGTTATTGTTTCCCGCGTTATCGACGAAAAATTCCCGCCATACGAAAGTGTTATTCCGCAAAATATAAATGCTGTCGTTACTCTCGATAGCAAAGTGTTCCTCTCTACTCTTAAACGTGTTTCTCTGTTCGCAAGTAATTTTTCTAAACTCGTTAGAATGCGTTTCGAAAACAACGAAGTTACAATGTCTGCCGAAGAGGAAACGTCGGGCAACTATGCCGAAGAGAAAATTCCCTGCCAGTATACTGGTGAGAAAATTGAAGTTGGGTTCAACTGGAAAAACCTCGAAGAAGTTGTTGCTAATGTTGATAATAACGAAACCGATAACAATTTGATTGAGTTGCAGTTTCTCGAACCCGTTAAACCTGTTCTGGTTATGCCTAAGCGTGAAAATCCTATGTTGCTTTCACTTATTATGCCGATTAGAATATAAGAAATGATTATTGAGAATATTTCAATTTATAATCTGCGTTGCCATAGGCAACGCTTTTTTGAATTTTCCGATTCAATTAATGTAATTTATGGTAATAATGGTGTCGGGAAAACAACTATTCTCGAAGCAATCTCTATTGGATCGATTTCAAAGAGTTTCCTTCCTGTAAGTGATTCTCTGTTGGTTAGATACGGAGAAAATAATTACAAAATTGATATTTCGACTATTAATCATCTGAACTTGAAAGAAAGCTTATCCATTGAATATTCTCTCGGTGGTCGAAAAAATATTACAAATGGATATGGTGAAAAACTTCAACCCAAAGATATTATCGGCGCTATCCCAACAATAATTCTTTCGCCAGACCTCAAAAGTATCACCAGTGGGGCACCTTCTGCTCGTCGTTCTTTTTTCGATGGCATCCTCTGCCAGACAAGCAAAATCTATCTTGATAATTTAGTCCAATATAAAAAATGCTTGAAAAATAGAAATAATTTGTTGCTTGCTCTAAAGAAAAACTCTTATTTCGACGAAAGCGAATTTGTTGAATGGACTAAATTGCTAATTCACTACTCTGCAGAAATCATTTGGAAGAGAATTAGCTTTTTCAATGATTTTCTACCTTATTTTTTTGATGAATATAGAAAAATCTCTAACGAAAATGATGAAATAATGGCGATGTATAAACCATTTGCCTTCGAAGAACCCAACAATATTCATTCAAAAGATGATATTTTGAGCAAATTATCTGAAATTGCTGATAAATATAAAAATATCGAAAAATTCCGCTTCCAAACCTTATTTGGTCCACACAAAGACGAACTTTCAATTTATATTAATGGTGGATTAGCCAAAGATTTTGCTTCTCAGGGACAACATAAATCCCTACTAATTGCTTTGAAACTTGCCGAATATTACTACATATTAAATAATCACACCGAAAAACCGATTATTTTGCTCGACGACATTTTCTCTGAACTGGACGAGGAAAGAAGCTCAAAAGTACTTCATCTTATGGATTTCAACAGAACCCAGGTGTTTATTACTATGACAAATCCGCAATTTTTGAACTCTTATAAGCCTGTGCAGGATATTAATCTAATAAACATCACTTGATTTACGAACTGTTTAGTTTTATTCATCAGATTTTGTTACTAAATTAACACTTCTTTTGTATATTTGTTTTGTTTGTTAATTGTAATGATTTTTATGAAAAAAATTGATTTATACGAAATTCTGCAAAAAAAAGCACCGAAGTTGTTCAGTAAGCCTTCATTCATCTCTTCGCTTATCCTGTATTTCTTAGAAAAAATATTTAAAATCAAGCTAATTAATAGCTTTCTTGAACGTAAAGGGCATCTCAATGGGATTGATTTTATAAACGCACTGTTCGAAGAACTTAACTTTACATACAATATTTCTGAAAAATCTAAATACCGTATTCCTTCGGAAGGCAAAGCAGTAGTAGTTTCCAACCACCCACTCGGTGGATTAGATGGTTTGGCTCTTATCAAATGTATTTATGAAATTCGTAAGGATGTCAAAATTGTTGCCAACGACGTTCTTGCAAATATTGAGAACTTAAAAGATTTCTTTTTGCCTTTTGATTTATTCAATCCAATCGGACAAAAAGATAATATTAAAAACATTGAAAAAGCACTTGCAAATGATGAAATAGTGATATTTTTCCCTGCTGGAGAAGTCTCCCGTATGTCTTGGCGAGGCATTCGGGATGGCAAATGGAAAAAAGGAGCTATTCGCTTTGCTAAATATGCAAACGCACCAATTCTTCCGGCTTTTGTCATTGGGAAAAATAGTCTGTCCTTCTATTTGCTATCATTGTTATGGAGACGGATTGGAATGTTCTTGCTTCCAAGAGAGCTCTTCAAACAGAAAAATAAAACAGTTACTATAAAATTTGGAGATTTGATACCAATTGCCAACTTAGATAAAGTTGTAAATCAAAAGCTTCAGCTCAATCTTCTTAAACGCCACGTCTATAGAGTTGGGAAAGGCAAGCGAGAAATATTTGCAACCGAGCAGGCAATTATTCATCCGGTTCCTGCCAAATTACTTAAAAGCGATCTGAACAATTCTATTCTGCTTGGCAATACAAAAGACGGCAAGAAAATTTATGTTTGCAAAAAAGATACTGCTCCAAATATTTTGCGCGAAATCGGACGCTTGCGCGAAATTACTTTCAGAAAAGTTGGAGAGGGAACCGGCAAAGTGCTTGATACAGACATTTATGATGAACATTACCACCACATTGTTCTTTGGGACGAAGAACAATTAGAAATTATAGGTTCCTACCGTTTAGGTATTACAAGTGAAATTATTGCAGAACACGGAATTATGGGACTGTATAATTCGTCTCAATTTATTATTCATCGGGATTTTGATGAAGTTTTGTCCCAATCTATCGAGTTAGGACGTAGTTTTATTCAGCAAAAGTATTGGCGAAGCAACGCTCTCGATTATATTTGGCAGGGAATAGGGGCTTTCATTCAAAAATATCCGAATATTCGCTATCTTTGGGGAGCAGTTAGTATCAGCAACTCATATAGCGAATTAGCAAAGGTTCTTATTGTCTACTACTACAAAAAGTGGTATCAAGGTAATGAAAAATTCGCTACTCCAATAAATCCTTTTGTTATTTCCAAACTTCAGGAAAAAGAAGCGGAAGCAATCTTTACAGGTAATACCTATGAAGAAGATTTCATTATCCTTAAAAACACTTTAAAAAATCTTGGTTTTTCGATTCCTGTTCTTTATCGGCGCTATACTGAATTGTGTAATTATGGCGGAGCAAAGTTTATCACATTTAGCATCGACGAAGGCTTTATGAATGCTATTGACGGGCTGATTTTATTGGATCTCCACGATTTGCGTCCCGAATATAAAGAAAGATATTATTTCCAGAAAAGCTTCGTTAATTAATTATTTTTGGAATTTTTGCGCAGCTCTAAAATTTCCAATAATATTTATCGTCTCTCTATATCTTTTGTTTTATGATATTTATTATCTATGGTTAATATTGAAGCAATTGATTTAGCTTGTGAAGTCATTAGTCAATCAAGAAAAAGTATAATCATTACTCACATAAATCCTGATGGTGATGCTATTGGCTCTTCGCTTGCTCTTAAATTGGCGTTGAATAAACTAAACTGCGAAGCAACAATTATTATTGATTCAGATGTTCCTCATTTCTTGCAATTTCTCTATGATGCTAAAAGTATAGAAACTTATTCACCGATAGTTCACGACAGAATTTTCAGAGAAAGCGATACAATTTTTTGTCTTGATTTCAATGCCACTAAACGAATGCGTTCTATTTGGAATATTTTTAGCAATTCTAATGCAAAAAAGGTATTAATCGATCACCATCTCGAGCCACAAGACTTTTGTAATATCTGCATAATTGATTATGAAGCTTCTTCCACTGGTGAAATTATTTGGAGAATAATTAAAAAATTAGGGATACAAATCGATAAATATATTGCCGAAGCCCTTTATGTTGCAATTCTTACAGATACCGGCAGCTTCAGGTTTGAACGCACTACCAGCGAAATCCATCGAATTATTGCCGAACTGATAGATTGTGGAGCAAATCCTACTGAACTTTACGAAAATGTGTACAACCAGAATTCTTATAATATTGTTCGTTTGCTCGGATTAGCTTTAGCTTCGCTTGAATTATTCTGCGAAAATAAACTTTCAGTTATGACTATTACTGATGAAATGTTTCAAAAGACTAACACAAATGACGACGATATCGAAGGTTTTGTCGAAAAAACTCTAATGATAAAAGGCACAAAAGTCGGTATTTTAATTACAGAAGTTGCCCGTAGAAGTGAGGTTAGGATTTCTATTCGCTCCAAAGGCGATATTAATGTCCGTGACTTTGCTTTTCGTTTCGGTGGTGGAGGACACTTTAATGCAGCTGGTGTTAGAATTTATGGCTCTGATTTTATTTCTACTAAAAAAATGATAATTAACGAAGCTCAGAAATTATTCCATAGAATTTGATTATTATTATGTTTCAGCAATTTTGCTGACAATTGTATAGCAGTAAAATATAGAACTATCCCAAATTTTTAGATTTTCTTTGAAATGAATGATATAATTATTAATTTTGTAGAACGGTTTCGGCGTGTAGCGCAGCCCGGTTTAGCGCACTACTTTGGGGTAGTAGGGGTCGCTGGTTCGAATCCAGTCACGCCGACAGAAATCTGTGGGACTTCCCCGCAGATTTTTTTGTTTCTCAAAGTTTTTCCATATATTTAACTATGATTAAATTATCAAAATCAATATTAATTTATCTTATTTTACTCGTTTTTGGGGTATCGTCCTCATATTCCTTCGAACAATCCGATAGCTTAAATACTCAGAAAAATCAACAAGTTCATAATAACTATCTTTCAAAATCTCCTTCTGGTGCTATTTATCGTTCGCTGATTATTCCTGGATGGGGGCAATTATATACTGGATCGTATTGGAAAGCTCCGATTTTTTTCGCAGGTGCTTCTACTTTGACTTATTTCATTATTTCCAATAATTCAGAATATCAGAAATATTCTAAAGAATACAACAGATTAACTGACAAAACAACCATTCAAGCTCAAATAATCAGAAATAAGCGGGAATATTATAGAGATAATCGGGATTTAAGCGCCTTCTATCTACTTGGTGTATATGTATTGGCTGCTGTGGATGCTTATGTGGACGCTCATCTTTATGATTTCACAATAGATGATAATCTTTCCTTTAATCTTTCATATTCCAACAATTATTTATTTCTGAATTTAAAATATCATATTAAATAATATCGTTTATACATATATTTAGACAACCATAATTAGGTGATTTGATGAATGTAAAATCATATGAAGAAGCTGAAAAAATTCAACAAATTAGAAATAGAAAAATATATAAAAAGATTTTAGACAATAACACCTCTCTTACTGTTGATGACCCATTAGAAAATACTATTGTGCTGAATATGGGACCTCAGCACCCTGCCACTCACGGTGTGCTTCGTGTGCTTCTTCGTCTCGATGGCGAAACTGTGATAAATTGTGTTCCCGAATTGGGATATTTGCACCGTGGATATGAAAAACTTGCTGAAAATGTTACTTATCACGAGTTTATTCCTCATACTGATAGGCTCGACTATCTTTCACCAATGTCAAATAATGTTGCTATTGCTCTTGCTATAGAAAATGCTCTTGGTATTGAAGCTCCACCTCGCGCCCAATGGATTAGAATGCTTGTTGCAGAGCTTGCTCGTATTTCTTCTCATCTAATGGCTATGGGTTCTACTTGTATGGATGCTGGCGCCTTAACTATGCTTTTGTGGACTTTCACTGAAAGAGAAAAACTATATGATATTTTTGAACTTATCTGCGGCGCAAGATTTACAACAAGCTATACTCGCATCGGAGGAGTAGCTAATGATATTCCGGATGAAGCCTTCGCTAAACTTAAAACTTGGCTTGATGCTTTCCCATCCGAGTTGGAATATGCCGAAAAATTAGTTAATCGTAATCGTATCTTTTTAGATAGAGTTTCCGGCATTTGTTATATTTCTCCAGAAAGAGCTCTCGAATTAGGACTTACGGGTCCTACTTTGCGTGGTTCTGGTATCCCACGTGATTTACGTGTCGATGAACCTTACTTAGCTTATAATCAGGTTGATTTCAATGTGATTACATACAATGAAGGGGATGTTTGGGCAAGATATATGGTGCGTGTTCAGGAAATGAAAGAAAGTGTCAAAATTATCAAGCAAATTTTGGAAAAAATGCCTGCCGGTGAAATTAAACTTAATCAACCTAAATCTGTGTTGCCCAAAAAAGCTTCTGTCTATACTAAAATGGAAGAACTCATTGCAGACTTTATGCTTATCAATTTTGGTGCTGCTCCGCCGGTTGGCGAAACATATACTGCTGTGGAGGCGCCTAAAGGAGAACTCGGTTTTTACATCGTTTCTGATGGCACAGGTCATCCCTGGAAGATGAAAATTCGCTCTCCTTCTGCTTCAAATCTTCAATCTTTGCCTGATATGGTTATTGGCTCAATGGTTGCAGATGTTATTCTTGCCATTGGCTCAATCGACCCGGTAATGGGCGAAGCAGATAAATAATTGATTACTGTTCAATTTGTGGTATATACGCTCTGGCTAATGTTCGGGCAATCAGTGGAATTGCTTCGTAGATTTTATCTTCTTTTTTGAAAATATCTCTCACTTGATATTCTGGTTTTGGCAGTTTTGTTGAAACATCATAAATATATGCATTAATTAAAAAGCGTTTTGCTTGTATCTTAAAGTTTCCCGTTATTACATCTCTTACATTTAATTTTGAAATAGCTGCCCACAAATCTGATTCATATTGAGGATTGTCCGGATTCATATTGATTTCTGCAAGAACTGCTTCTACTGAGTCGATCGGAACAATGTGAAAAAATTTCCCCTCTACATCATATTTTATCAACTCTTTCATCAACGAGTCCTGCAAATTATAACACCATTCATTATATTGAACGTTTCCGTCCATATTGTTGAATGGAATAACTGCTATCCGCGTTTGTGAGAACACAGATGTGCTCATTACTAAAATTATGCTCAACAGAAATAAATATTTTGAAATTTTCATTTTGCAGGCTCCTTTGTTTTTTGTATAAAATTAACAAATTTTTCATAATTAAAAAAAGTTAATTTTATCAAAATCTTTTTATTCGATAGCCTTTTTTATTCAAAATTTCTATTATTCCATTTGGACCAAGAAAATGAGCGGTGCCTGCAATTACAAAGTGAATAGTATTTGATTTATGATATTCTTCAATTTTTTGGGACATCTTGATATTTCTGTCAATTAATAGTCTGTTCTGAAATAATAATTCTATTTCAGATGGATTTTCATTATTAAATAAGTAACTCGATAGTTCTTTCTCGTTTCCGCTTATATAGCTATCAATTAATTTTTCAGTATCAAATTCTGTCCCACCTGCAACACCGGATAGAATGTAATCTACAACTAAATCATTCAGACTATCAGGCAGAGCGTCAAACACATTTACTTGCTCATCAATGCTTTCAAGTTCGGCAAGAGTTTTGCCTTTTTCGTTTGCTTTTTTCAAAAAATATGTTTCTATTCCATATTCAGTTGATAATCCTTCGCCTTCGTAATATGAAATACTGGCAATCATCGCTGCAAACCACGGCTTAAAAAAATTTGCGATGTCCTCTGTAATACCATTTTCTTCGAGTTTGTTAATCAGCATTCGGTAAGTTTTGGGAGATAATGCTTCTTCGAGCGTACGACCGTCAAGATACATAGCTCTGTTAGCCAACTGGAATGGGTCAATCGAATTTAAGTCAAGTTCAAGCACTAACACACTACTTCTGTCGAAGGCACTTTCGATTTTATCTGGCAAAGGGAATAATTTACTGTTTCCTAAATGAATTGAACCAAGCAAATAAGTTACATTTCTGCTTTTAGCATCACTCATTTCCCAAAAAAAATACTTACGTTCTTCTTGCGCCTTCGTATTCAGCACAAACAGAACAAAAAGCAAGAGAATTATTGATTTTTTCATATTATTTTACTTCTTAAAACATTTTCAATACTTTGGGCAAGCATTTCTCTGATACCAGATGTAATTGGGTCGTCGTGTCCTGAATAAATAGTTTGTATGTTCATTCTTTCTAATCTTACAAGTATATCAAAATACTCTTTCGTGTATGAACCACCGGGAGTTTTTATTTGTAATTGAGTATCTCCCGAAAAAAGAACTTTTTCCGTAGGAACATAGATACACAATGAATCGTGAGAGTGCCCGGGTGTATGCAAAATTTGGGCATCGCGATCGCCTATGCGAATCCATTTTCCGTCTTTTGCTTTTTCTGTTACTCCATCTATCATTGAAAACGCGATTACTCTTTGCGGATTATACGCTTTGATTATGTCTTTCAAACCACCAGAATGGTCAAAATGCTCGTGTGTTAGGATTACTTGCTCCACTCGCTTTTTGCCTACACCTGTCGAAATTGTCTCAATTTCATCAATAATGTAGCCGTCACTCCCAATATCGATGAGTGTATTCACATCATCAATTGCATTCCAATCTCCACGAACTAAATACGCGTTGCAGGTATATTTATTCGGATTTTTTTTGAGCAATGTTACTTTCATTACTATTTCTTTCTATAAATATTTGCGTCTGAACATACTTTTTCAAACAAGTGTGAGCATTCTTCTGGAAGTGTTTGTGTTTGTTCTGTAGTTAGCAATCCATCTTTAAGTAATACAGAATTAAACATTTTTATTACATTAATTCTTTCTTCCGGTTGAAAATGTAGTAAAACATTTTTACAAATAATTGCGTTAAAACCATTATCGAGAGGTTTCAAGGACAGTAAATCGTGTTGCTCAAAGTGCAAACTGTTTCTGATAATATCATTTATTTGATAATTTTCACGATCATCTATTTTGTGAAAATACTTTTCTAAAATATTTGGTGGCATACGCGATAAATCAGAATAAGGATATACTCCTTGTGTGATTATTTCCTTGAAATTACTTGTTTCATCAATATCAGTTGCTAATATCGATACCTTTTTGTATTTCTCGGGACCTATCGCTTCACACAAAATAATTCCAAATGTATATGGTTCTGGTCCCATCGCACATCCGGCATCCCAAACTTTTATTTTTGCGTAACTATCGATTTGAGGCAGTAGAAAACTTGTAAGTTGTTCCAATGTATGCCTATCGCGAAAAAAAAATGTAAAAGCCATTTTATTCCTCTTTGGTTCTTGAAAACTCAATTATTCTATTATAGTCATCTTCTGTAATTGGCATTACAGATAATCGCTGCTGCCTGACCAATGCAATATTATTTAAAATAGTATCTTTCTTTATTGTTTCTAAGCTAACCGGATTTTCGAGCATTGAAATAAAACGCAACTCGACTGCTAACCAACGAACATCTTCTGCCGTCGGATCCGGGAAAGCCTCTTTCGAAACCTCAGCAATCCCAACTATTGCTTTATCAATATTACTGTGATAAATCAACACAGTATCGCCAACAGCCATTTTAGCTAAGTTGTTTCTTGCTTGAAAATTCCTGACACCATCCCAAATCGTTTTTCCATCTCTTTGCAAATCAAAGATGGAATATGTTTCAGGGTCAGATTTTGCAATCCAGTACGCCATTATTTTTTGAATCCTTCTAATAATAATTCTTCTAATTTTATCGGATAGGGTTTCCCGTAGTATATATTATAGTCCATTGTATCAGCAAGCGAATACACAGGTTTGCCTTGTTTTATAACATAAAATGCAGGTAATGTTGTTACAATTATCATACTATCATAAGGATGACGTGAGCGTAAAGAATTTAATGAATAAAATTCTACTTGATCGTTGCTAATGCCTACGCTTTGCAAAATTTTATAAAATTGTGGGAAACGTTCATACTTTCTTCCCGGACAAGCACAAGATGGCATACTATATATCAATATCTTGTGAATTGATGGATTATATCGCTGTTGAATAAGTTTCACTGTATTTGTATCTACATTATACTTGTCGTATTCTCCGTAAAACCAGCCATATCCCGGAAGTTTATTCAAATCTTCTATCTTATAGGGTATTGCATCAGAAACAGTATTATCATCACTACATCTTACAAAAAACAGATAAATAACTAATATCATCATTATCTTTAATATCTTCATTTTTTATCTACTCCAATTTTTTTTGATATTCTTTATACAACGTTTTTATGTCAATAAAATTAATATCAGAATTCAAATATTTATTAGAAATACTAATAGCCGAAGAAACTAATTCTTGAGATTTAATTCCGTTATTTATAGAGTGCCAGGCTTCTAAATATGCCGCAAGTTGGTCAGCCCATCTAACAATATTACCATCAAGTGGATTAAACTCATCTTTGTTATACTTATCAGTAATTTCAGAATTTGTTTGTCCGGTTTTGATTGTATTATTAACTATAATTTTATTTTCAAATTCATTTTGCGTAAAGTATTTTAATTCTTCGATCCAGTCTTGTTCAACGTGAGGAAAAATTTCTTGTTCTGCTAATGTTTTTTCCAAATCCGAAATTAACTTATCAAATTCAGGTGAAGATTTCTTTACTGGCGATATTATATCTCGAGTAACTGCCTCTGGCAAGTCGTGAAATAATCCACAAAAAAAGTTGTTATACATTCTTTTTTTGCAAAATTGTAAATCGGCAGTGAAAAAATATACCAACGTTGCAACCATCATCATATGCCCTAAAACTGACGTTTGCGGAACACGCGGCGTCTGAGCCCATCTAATCTGAAAGCGTAACTGTCCGCATAAATCCACGAAATTTGTTATTGAATTTCGTTCTATTAACTTTTTAATTCCAATTAATTCATTCGGTGGTTCAGTATATTTCTTGATCTCTTGTAATAATTCGGTCTCAATGCTTAGGTTTTGAAAATTGTTTGGGTTGCTTGTCCGTACTATTTGAAATTCCCAAAAACTTGAATAAATGTGTGCCGCATTTATTATTTTGTTTGTTAAATCATCGCCTTCTTCTCTAAAAAGATATTTTTCGAGCTCTTTATTGATTTTTTCATTCTTAATTTTATCTTTTAAATGATCATAAATATACTCGTTTAATTTCTGAAATACTGCTTTGTTTTTCTTTATCTCTCTGTAAATTGGAGATTTAATATCTGAAATTACTATTCTTCTTAAAAATTCAAATATACTATACTGAATAAGCTTATCCCAATCTACCGACTTTCCTGCTTTTTCCTCATATTTGCCAAGCACATAAGCTATTATTAATTTATGCGAATGCTTATCAATTTCTGTGAAATTCATCGGGCGAACCCTATCATTCCACCTCTGGATATGAAATCCGCGAAACAATTCATTGATAAGTTCAAAATTGGCAATCATACTTACCTGTACATTTTATCAAGATTCCAGAAATATTTTGTTTCGACGCTTTGCTTGTATGGCACTTCATCGTATTCGAATTCATACTCAAATTTTGCATCAAATTCAGATTCTTTTATTACACCTCTTGGCAGCACTGTCATTTTCATTGTGCCATTTCCTTTAATATTGTCGATTTCTACAAGTTCGCTTATCCCATATACGTTGTTCTTCGTTTTTGTGCCTCTCAAGTTCTTCAACTCTGCCGATATTACATATTCTTTTGGAGAAAATTCAATTAGTTTCACCTCAGCTGTGTCCGAAAGCAATACTCCATCAGCAAAAATGTCGAAAAATCTTTTCCAGATATCTGTTTTGGATACTACATATTCTGGTATTAAGTTCTTTGCTAAATCAGGAATTAATTTTTGATAACTTGGCTGAAACAACCTATCCCAGACAAATTTCAGTTCTGGATCTTTTATCCCGTCTTCCGGATGATTAATTTTATTTCTGAGAGTATCAAGCATTTCCCCGAAAATTTTTACAACTTCATTGTAAGGAGAATATGTCATGAAATATTCTTTACCTAATAGAATGGTATAATTATAGAATTCGTTTGTAGAATACGGGGAAACTGCCTCTTCATCCTGCGAATTGTAATAATACCTTTTTCCATCATCAGTTACCAGTTCATAATGCAATGAATCGAACGAAACCTTTACTGTATTAAACCCGTTTTCTGGCAAAGTGTTTTGCCTTAAAGTTATAAAAACTTGCACTTTTCTATTAAAAGTTTTCTCTTTCTTCGTTTTTAAGTCAGTTCTAATAATTTTAGATTCTTCTGAAAAAATATAATTATGAAAAATATTCAACCCAAATTTATAAGAAAGGCGAAATTTTTCTGATGAAATTGCTTGACCTTCGGGAAGACCTTTTTGCTGACCGAATAATAATATTGGAGTAATCATAAATATTACAATTTTCAATAAAACTCTCATTGCTTTGCTAAAATATGTGAAACATAATATATACTAAATGCAGAAATCGTCATTCCATCATAAATTGCACCTGATCTTATCATATTAACAATATCTTCTAATGAAAATTTCATTATCTCAATTTCTTCACTTTCATCAAGGTGTTGTTCAACAAAATTAGATATTTTCGCATAAAAAACATTACATATTTCTGATGTTACTCCATTAAATGGATTAAACATTCCTATTGGCACTATTTCTGATGGTATTGCTCCGGTTTCCTCAATTAACTCAGCACGAGCCGCTTCTTCCACAGTTGTTCCTGATTTTACACCACCACCAGGAAACTCATAACTAAATCTTTTGTCTAAATATCTATACTGCTTCGTCATTAAAAATAAGCCATTGTCCAAAACCGGAACAATCATTACCGAACCATTAGTTTCGATATGATAATACTTCCCAATGTTGCCATTGGGAAGTATGTATTCATCTACATAATATTTCCAATATGGATTCTTATCGATTAATTTTCTGGAAATTCTTCCAAATTTATTACATTCCACAACAATCCATCATCTCACATTTCTCAAACATAATAGATAATTCAAGTGCTGCATTTTCGTCGCAATCTGAGCCATGAACTGCATTTATAGACTTATTCTCACCATATTTTTTACGCAATGTGCCCTCGCTCGCTTCTTTCGGGTCAGTTGGTCCAAGCAATTTCCTGAACTCTTCTACTGCATTTTCTTTTTGCAAGGCAATTACAACTATCGGTCCGCTTGTGATATATTCAATCAAATCATTGTAAAATGGCTTTCCTTTATGAACTGCATAAAAAATACTTGCTTTTTCCTTGGTCAATCTTGTCATTTTCAGCCCAATTATCTCAAAATTCGCATCAACAATTGATTTGATGATATCACCGATGTATTTTTTTCTTACAGCATCGGGTTTAATAATACATAAAGTTTTATTTCCCATAATTATTCCAATATGGTGTTATTAATAAGAAATGATTTTCTCAATTTTTTCATATACCTTTTTCTCGTTCGGAAGCACATCATCTTCGTAAACTGGTGCATAAGGAATATGGCTGTCTTTTGCTGCAAGGCGTTCAATTGGAGCATCCAACCAGTGAAATGCTTGTTGTGCAACTGTTGCTGAAATTTCGGCTCCAAAACCAGTTGTCAAGGTATCTTCGTGAACAATTAATAATTTTCCGGTTTTCTTCACAGAATTAAGCACTAATTCTATATCCCACGGTATAATTGTTCTTAAATCAATTATTTCTATAGTTGAATTGTTGTTCTTCTCGAAATTTTTAGCGGCGTTTATACTATCTTTTACACCCATTCCGTAAGTAACAATTGTTAAATCTTTACCTTCTTTTACTAATTTGCCTTTGCCAAAAGGAACTAAATAATTTGAATCTGGTTCAATTGTTCTTGCAAAAGGTAGTCTATACATTCCTTTATGTTCAAGGAATAATACTGGGTCTTGCAATCGACAGGCTGTTTTCAACAAACCTTTGGCGTCAGCAGCATTGCTTGGATATGCAATCATCAGCCCCGGAATATGTGAGAATATCGATTCAATATTCTGAGAATGGCACAATCCACCGTGTATATACCCACCAACTGCAACTCTTATTACCATCGGACAACTGAATCCCCCGTTCGAGCGATAACGAAGCGTTGCTACTTCATTCTTTATTTGCATAAATGCTGGCCAGATGTAATCTCCAAATTGTATTTCCACAACAGGTTTAAATCCACGTACTGCAAGACCCAATGCTACCCCGACAATCGAGGCTTCAGCCAATGGTGAATTGAAAACTCTTTCATCACCAAATTCGTTTGTTAGTCCGCGCGTTGCTGTGAACACACCGCCTTTCGGGTCAGCAATATCTTCGCCGAAAATTAGCATCTTAGGATTAAGTCTCATTTCCTCAGCTAATGCGTGATTGACTGCATCGACAAGCACTATCGGTTGCCCTTCTGTTGGGTCATTTTTTGCATATGGAAGGTTTCTTGTCTCTTCGGGTGCAAAAACGTGCAAAGTAGATTCTTCCGCAATTGGATCAGGTTGCTCCCAAGCCCAGTCAGCTGCTTCGTCAATTTCTTTTTTTACTTCATCCCACAAATTATTTATTTCATCTTCGTTTGATAAATTGAAATCTACCAGATAATTAGCCAAAATTTTGATGCAATCATTTTCCGTATGAATTCGGTTCAACTCGTCTTCTTTCCTGTATTTCCGATGGTCATCGGAGGAAGAATGCGGTAGTAGTCTTTCGACAAGTGCGTGCATAAGCACTGGTCCTCGTCCGCTGTTTATGTATTCAATAGCTTCTTTCGCAGCTTTTACCGAAGCAAGATAGTCAGTTCCATCAAATGTTAGCATTTTCAAATTTTGGTAACAGCAAAATGTATGTCCTACTCCTTCGCCCATTGATTGCTTTTCTTTAGGAACTGAGATAGCATAACCATTATCTTGAATACAAAAAATTACAGGCAATTTATCTCTTGATGCCCAATTGACTGCTTCGTAAAATTCTCCCTGACTTGTTGTTCCTTCTCCCGAAGCAACATATACAATTTCGTTAGTTCCAAGCTTTTTTGAAGCAAGTGCTGTTCCCACAGCATTTAAAAATTGTGTGCCTGTCGGTGAGGATTGAGTCGGTAAATTAAGTTTTGGGTGTCCATAATGTCCGGGCATTTGTCTGCCACCTGTTGCTGGGTCATCTTTCTTGCCGAAAGCCAACAAGAAATAATCCTTTGGAGTAAATCCACGAGAATAAACGAACGCTAAATCTCTATAATATGTCCATCCCCAAGCTGAGCTATCAAGCTGGAATCCAACAGCAGTTTGAACCGCTTCGTGCCCGCTACCACCAATGTGAAAATAAGATTTTCCTTGTTTTACAAGTGTAAGATGTTTTTCGTCTGTGTAGCGTGCCATCATCATATTTTTAAGTGCCTTTATCAAATCATTCTTAGTAAGCCCCAGTTCTTGGTATGTATTTTTATCTTTATTCGATATATTAGCACTTTTCGGGGCACAGCAATTCCCATCTCTTCTGGAGCAAGGCACACTTTTATGAGAGTTTTCAATAGACTTTCTCATTATTTCTTCTGGTGAGTCTTCATTCGAATTTTTTTTGATTGGTTGGGTTTTCTTTGCCATATTGTTCTCTGAAATATTAAAAAAAACATTTATATTTACTTAAAATTTTAGCGAAAAAATATTATGAAACATTGAAAATGTCTTGGAAAAACATTATTTCTCACGAAAGAAGTAAGAAAATATTGCAAAAGTCTATTCTCGAGAATAAAGTTGCAGGTGCCTATCTTTTCTGGGGGATAGAGGGGATTGGTAAATCAGCTGTTGCTATAGAATTCGCAAAAACCCTTAATTGTCAGAACCCAATAATCAATGAAAATTCTATCTCCGCTTGCGACAATTGTCGTTCTTGTAAGCAGTTCGCAAATTTAACACATCCTAATTTGCATCTGATTTTTTCTCTCCCACCTGCCAAAAACGCTGAGAATACTGATAACACCATTTCAAAACTATCTGATGAACAAATAGAATTAATCAGAGAACAGCTTTTAGCTAAATCCCAAAACATTTATCATAAAATCTCTATTCCAAATGCTACACAGATTAAAATTAATGCTATCCGTGAATTGAAACGCAACTTAACTATGACCTCCAATATTCTCGGTTGGCGCGTTGCTATAATATTTAGTGCTGAAGAAATGACTACAGAAGCAGCCAACGCTTTTCTCAAAACATTAGAAGAGCCTCACGAACGCACTACCATTATTCTGATTTCCTCAAAAAAAGAGATGTTACTTCAAACTATTGTGTCTCGATGCCAGCAAGTATATTTCGAGCCAATTCCTGATGCAATAATTGAAAATTATTTAATTGAAGAATACAATATCTCACAAGCTGAAGCCAAAATTATTGCTAATTTTGCTCAGGGGTCTATCAATACCGCAAGAGAATTTTTAGATAGCAACATTTCTGAATATCGCGATAATATTGTTGAAATTTTACGAATTTCTCTGAAAAACACTTATAGAATAGATCTCTCTGAAAAAATTGAAGAATTAATAAATACAAAAAACAAACAATTTCTTGAAAATTCCTTGCGACTTCTTCAAAATTGGTTTCGCGATTGTTTTGTTTTGCATACAACCCGTTCTAAGGAACGTATTATTAATTTAGATTTGCTCGATAGGATAATCAAATTTGCTGAATTATTTCCTAATGCCGACTATTTAAAAATTATCAATGAAATTGAACATTCTATCTATCTGATTCGTCGGAATGTAAACCTTCAACTAATTGTATTTTCTCTGTTTTTGAAAATTCGATTGAATTTATTGGCTAAATAGTTATTTTTGCAGAAAAATATCTTTATGCTTAAAAGTATTTATATAAAGAATTTCGCTATTATCGAAGAAATTGTATTAGAATTCAGTAATGGATTGAATATTCTCACCGGCGAAACCGGTGCGGGAAAGTCCATTATTGTTGATGCTATTTCTATCGCTTTTGGTGAACGTGCTTCAGGTGACTTAATTAGAAATGGTTCAAACAAAGCTATTGTAGAGTGTATATTTGATTTATCAAATATCAAAGAAACAATCGACTTGAGTAATTTTGATGAATATATAGAAGGCAGCGATCTGATTATTCGTCGGGAAATCCCGATTAAAGGCAATTCTCGTTGTTTTATAAATGATACGCCGGTCCAAACAAGCAAATTGCGTGAATTATCTGAATTGTTAATCGATTTTCTTGGACAACACGAACACCAAACTTTATTGTATAACTCCAAACAACTCGAAATATTAGACAATTATGCAGATAACCATTCGCTGATTTCTGAGTATCAGCAGGTTCTGATGGAACTTTCAGAACTTATTTATCATTTGAAAGAATATCATTCCAAAAGAAACGATATTTTTCATAAAAAGGATGAAATTATTGCAAATATTAGCCTTCTGAAAAAAGTTAATCCATTACCTAACGAAGATGAAGAAATTAACTCTAAACTGAAAAAAATAGAAAATGCTGAATTTTTAAGCTCTTTGGGTAATGAATTGTATAATATTATTTTTGATGGTGATTTCTCTTGCTACCAACAGCTTCATCGTGCGAAGAAAATCGTGGATAACCTTTCTAAATATGATGAAAAATTCAACGAATATGATTCTGAACTAAATTCGATTGCAATTAGTTTAAAAGAATTTTCTGTCTTTGTCAAAAGTTTTTTAGATAGCATTGATTTCAATCCGCTTGAGATTGAACAGCTCAGAGAACGATATGCTGAATTGAAGAAAATCATCCGTCAATTTGGTTCGATTGAAAATGCTATCGATGCTCTTCATACTCTTCGTCAGGAATTGGAACTCATAGATAAATTTGACGAGAAAATTGCTGAAATAAAAGATAAAATTATTGCTAAGTCCAAACAATTAGGCGATTTTGCCAAAAAAATCGATATTCGTAGAAAAGAAAAATCTGATAAATTGTCCGTTGAAATTGTTGAAAAACTCAAAAATCTTGGGATAGAAAAAGCTCAATTCGAAGTTGCTTTCACTCAATCAATTGCCAACAATTTTGATGCTATTTTTGAACAACCTTGTGCAATTATTGACGAAAAATGCTATAAAACATTCTCTAATGGCATTTCTCAATGTGAGTTCCTGATTTCTACAAATCCGGGTTTCGATGTACATCCGCTGAAAAATGTTGCCTCAGGTGGGGAAATTTCTCGTATTATGCTCGCAATCAAAAGCATTATTGCAAAAGCTGATAATATCCCGCTTCTTATTTTCGATGAAATCGATACCGGAATAAGCGGTAAAATTGCCCAAAAAGTTGCCCAGGAAATGAAAGTACTCTCTAAGCTTCATCAAATTATTGCTATCACTCATCTTCCACAAGTTGCTGCCGCTGGTGATAGAAATTTCATAGTTGAAAAAATTCCTCTGCTCGATGATACAGTAGTCCGTAGCAAAGCATTGAGTGCTGATGAAAAAGTTAAAGAAATTGCCAAAATGCTTAGCGGTGAGAAAATTAGTGAATATGCTATAAAAAACGCTAAAGAATTAATTAAATCGGTTGCTTATGAGTGATTCAAATACTTCAATGATGAGCCTTGACGAACTTCACGAATATCTTGCCGGGAAAGCAAGCCCTCTCGATATTAACAAGATTATCGCCGGCTATGAAATGAGCGAAGAAGCATTCAAAGATTCAACTTTCATCGATGGAACTCCATTTTTCTACCACCTTACTCGTGTCGCTCGGATAATCCTTACCGAACTTGATATTTTTGACGCTGATATTATTGTTGCCGCACTTATTCACGATTATTCAATTATTTCTAACTATATTTCAAAAGAAATTCTCACATTTAATTTTGGTGCATATCTTACTTACCTTGTTGATTTGCTTTCGCTGGATACAGAGGAAGCCGCTTATATTTCTGAAAATTTTTCTTACGAAGCCAAAATCCCGTTCGATGATTATTTAATAATTAAATTAGCCGAAGAAGTTGATATTTTTCGCAATGGAATACACAATGTAGAACTAAATTTAGTCAGCCGTTTGTGTTTATTAAATGAAAAACTTCTGCCCTTAGCTCGCAGAAGTTCTTCGAAATCAGTTTTCTATTTATGCGAAGAATTAACGAATTTAAAAAAGAAAATCACTAATTAGAAACCTTTACAAGTATTCTTCCAACTTGCTGACCTTTTGCCATTAAATCTATTTCATTTGATAGTTCTTCCAGTGTTACTTCCTTTATGTTAAAATTATATTCTTCCAAACGATATTCATTGAATATTTTATCCCAAATTTCTAATCTTCTTTTCATCGGTGTTTCTGCTGAGGCAATTCCTACCAGACGCACACCTCGTAATATAAATGGGAATACGTTGGTATTTAATATAGTCCCTTCGACCATACCACAGTTACAAACAATTCCATATTCTAAAGTAGAACGTAAAATTGTTGCAAGAGTATTACCACCAACGTTGTCTAAACTCGCAATCCATTGCTTTGCCAGCAACGGTTTCCCGCTTTTATCGCTAATTTCATCTCTATGTATTATTTCACTTGCTCCTAATTTTCGCAGATAATCTGAAAGATCTGTTTTCCCGGTTGAAGCAACTACTTGGTAACCCATTTTAGCAAGCATTGCTATAGCAAGTGTCCCTACTCCACCAGTAGCACCAGTTACCAATATTTTCCCACTCTCCGGAGTTATTCCGTGTTTCTGAAATTCAAATATTGCTGTTGCAGCAGTAAACCCAGCTGTGCCATAAATCATTGCTTCTTTTGCTGAAATATCATTAGGTAATGGAACAATCCATTCCTCCGGCACCCTTATATATTCAGCAAAACCACCCGAAGTGTTCATTCCTAAATCATAGCCTGTAACTACAACTCTATCACCAGCTTGAAACTTGTTTCCTTCATTTTTGACAACAACCCCGGCAGCATCAATCCCCGGTGTGTGTGGATAATTGCGCGTTATTCCTTTGTGTCCGTTTGCAGACAAAGTATCTTTATAATTCAAGGACGAGTATTCAACTTTTATTAAAGTGTCGTGCTTAGGTAAGTCCTCAATATCTCTTAACTCGATATTTTTTGCAACTTGTGTTTCATCAATATATCTGCTAACTAAAGCTTTGAATTTTGTGTCCATTTTCAACCTCATTTAAATTTTAATCATTCCCTAAAACGAAAAAATCGCAAAATATTTGATTTTGCGATTTTTTTATTTTTTTTGATTTAATAAACATTAATCATTGTCCGGCTTGACAATATCAAAATTGATACCTACAGGACAATGGTCAGAAATTTGTTTTGCAATTTGCTCATCATATTTGTTGTAATGATTCTCGATAAATAAAGATTCTATGAAAACACGATTTTGAGCTGAACTCGATACAACAATGTGATCAATATTGTCCCATTTCTCATTTTTACAACTTCTCTCATTTTCTGTTAAAAATCTTATGTTTTTATTGCTAATCAGAGGAACTAATGCAGATTGTTCTCTTGTTGGATTATCATTGAAATCACCAACTACAATAATATCCTGTTCTTTTGAACTTGTGAGCATACTATCAATCCAGTTAGATAATATTTCAGCTTGTTTCATCCTCGTCTCTATGCTTTTCATTCTTTTTTCTTCTGTATCGTCAAATTTTGATGATGCTTTAAAATGCACTACCATCATTATCCAGTCAAAGTTTCCTTTGCGTGCCTGAATTACAAGACCGGGTCTGTTTCTTGACGGGTCAATCGCAATTGGTGAATATTCATAAAAAGTATCAATAGAGATTGTATTTTTATAAATAAAGCCTACATTTTGATTGCCACTTTTGTCCAAAACAAATCCTCTAAATTCAGGCAAATACTTTAAAATTCGTCCGAGTGCCTCATTGTTTTCAATTTCCTGCAATCCGATAATTTCAAAACCTGTTGAAGCAATTGCGTCAGCTACAAGTTTGTATTCTTCTTCAGTTCGTGGTTTTGTATCCCGAATACCATCACCGAGCCATTCAATATTGAAAGTCCCGATTTTGACTACGCTATCATCAGAAAAATTCTGTCTTGGATTAGATAGACAGGAGGATAAACTTATACTGAAAATCAGTATCGTCAAGAAAAAATGCAATGTTTTCTTCATTATGATATTCCAAAAATTGCTTTAACAATATGTCCGGCGATCTGTGGATTTTCCTTCAACCTGCGAGTTGAATATCCATACCAGTCTTCTCCAAAAGGCACATATATTCTAACGTTGTGCCCAGCTTTCAGTAATTCATTTCTTCTATATTCCCTCACTCCAAGAAGCATTTGAAACTCATAACGTGTTTTATCTATGGAATTCTTTTTAATGTAATCTTCAGCAAATTGTATCAGCGGTTCGTCGTGAGTTGCAATTGCTGGATAATAACCGTTCTCGAACATATAAACGAGCAATTCTTTATAGTTGTCTCTGATTTTTTCCTTGTCTTTGTATGCAATTGTTTCAGATTCCACATAAATACCTTTGCAAAGACGCACATTTGGCTTATACTCAGCTAAATTCTTCAAGTCTTCCATACTTCTTTTCATATATGCTTGGATAACAAATCCAAAATTGTCGAAACCTTCCTCACGCAGCATCTTGTATATTTTCAGCGTATTGGTTGTATAAGGTGAATTTTCCATATCAATTCGTACGAAAACCCCCTGTTCTTTGGCGATTTTTCCTAAATGCTTGATGTTTTCATAACAAAAATCAAAATCTACATCTAATCCTAACGAAGTTGGTTTAATTGAAAGGTATGTTGGTAAATCGTGCTTTACAATTGCCTCCAGAACTTTTGTGCATTCCTCTCTTTCTTGTAATGCTTTTTCTTTGGAACTGACAAACTCACCCAATACATCAATAGTAGTCATTCCACCCAATTGAGCAAATTCTTTTGTAACTCGGACCGCATCTTCAAGTGTTTCGCCGGCAATATATTTTTTTGCAAATACATAGACCAAAGACTTTGGTACTAATGGTAAAGTTTTAATAATTAATTCATTAATCATAGTTCCGACCGTAATTTTATTTTGAAATTGATGCTGCAAATTTAATAATTTTTGAATAATGAATGTATAATTATTTTCTTTTAATCAAAAAAATATTTTGAAATATTTAAAATATTTATTATTTATACTCGTTAAATTTAAAAAAATGGGAGGAGTTATCTATGACAGTAGATGGTGTAAAATATCCAGAACCAACTGTACCAGAGAAGCCACAGAATAATGTTCAGATGGAACTGCAAAAGCAAATGCTTAAAGAAGCTACTATGGGAGCTACAAGCATCCAAAACCAAATGCTTCAAATGCTTGTTTCATCGCAGCAAACTACTCAAAATCCGCAACAAACTGCTCAAAAGCAGCTCGAAAAAGGCTATCTCGATATTAAAGTATAGTTGTTTCGTTTCTTAATTATTAATATTTTTGTGTCATCTATTAAATCAATTCAAACGATTTAGGAGATGGCTTTTGTTTTTTTATTCCGAGCTAATTATGAAAAAAATAGTATTTCTTTTCATTCTGTTTTTACTTGTTACTAATGAAGCTGATTCATCTCTCAACATTCATTCAAAAAAATTATTGAGTGCTTACCACGAACGTCAGCTTTCAACTCCAGTGCTGTCCAACACTTTGCTTATTCGATACAAACAAGATTACTTCAATTCGAAAAATAAATCCAACTCAAGCAATAATAAATACTATAAAATATTAACTTCTGTTTTGCCTTTTAATGCTAAAATTACAAATAGAAAACATAATTTCTCTCCTGATAAGGTTGCAGAAATTGAACGCTATGAAGAACCATTACTAAGAACATTTGTTGTCGAGTTCAATTCGCAGGAACATCCGCTTGATTTTGCTGAAAAAATCAAAAAAATTGACCCGCGTATTGAAATTGCAGAACCTTACTATGTCTATCAAACTTTGTCCACTCCAAACGACCCAAGATTTAACGAACAATATTTGTTTGCCAAAATTAAAGCAATTGATGCATATAATATTTCCACTGGTTCACCTGATGTTGTTATTGCAATTAGTGATAATGGCATTTCACAAAATCATCCTGACCTGATTGATAATATTGCTATTAATGTTTCTGAGGTGCCAGACGATGGAATTGATAATGATGGCAATGGATATATTGATGATTACATTGGATGCAATTTAGCGTGGATGGATGATGGCACTCAACCTGGAAACACTTACCATATCGATTCTCACGGTACAGAAGTTGCTGGAATTGCTTCGGCAACAACTAACAATGGAATTGGAATTGCAGGTGTGGGGTATAGTTGCAAATTTTTTCCCATCAAATGTTCACCAAATAATAGCTTTGATGGTGTTATTTATGGCTATCAGTCTATTATTTACGCTGCAATTCGAGGTTTCAAAGTAATTAATTGTAGCTGGGGTGGAGTAAAACCTTTCTCTGTTATTGAACAATCTATTATTGATTATGCTATCGCCAACGACTTGGCAATTGTTGCCGCTGCTGGAAATATTCGTTCGGGTATTTCTCAATACGAGGATTTCTATCCCGGCGCTTATCGTGGTGTGTTGTCTGTTGGTGAAGTTGACCAAAATGATAATGTTACTTATTTTACTACTTCTCTTTCAGCCGGTGTTAGATTTATGGCTCCCGGAAAAGGCAATCTAACTACATCAGGTAATAGCTATGTTTTTGTCTCCAATGGAACTTCTTATTCATCTCCCGTTGTTGCTGGTGCTTTGGGTGTAGTTCGTGCCCGGTTCCCTGAATTATCGGCTCGTCAGGCTACCGAATGGCTTCGCATTAATGGTGATGATATTACAGATATTAACTTCACTAATAGCAAACTTATTCCAAATAGAATAAACCTGTTTAATGCACTTGCTCGCAATCCTTTTTCTTACTGTGCCCTTACTGTTGAAGACTTCTATTTTATGAATTCCAACAACGAAATTGTTGATAGATTTTCTGCCAACGACACTCTTCGATTGGTTCTCAAGCTAAAAAATCATTTAGGTCCTGCCGATAGTGTTTATTTCAATTTATCATTAGGCTATGCATTGCAGGAAAATATTGAGTTTATCAATTCTAATGTTTTCATTCCTAAAATATATGAAAATGAAGAATTGACAATTGACAGCTTTAAGTTTATAATAAATTCTAATTTTAAACAATTAATTATCTTACGCCTTGATATTAGAACGCAAGATGAAAAATATAGAGATTTTGCAAAAATCCCGTTCTATTTTGGGAAAGAAGTTACTACATTGTCGAATAATGTTCTCTGCTTCTCAGTAGGTGATCTGGGAACATTTGGCTATGATAATGATAGAAAAAACGGGGTTGGATTTGAATCATTCTCGCTTGGCAATCATCTCTTTCGTGGTGGATTAATGGCAATTGGAAATTCTGCCTATGCTTTTAGTTCTATTTATGGTCAAGATTTTTCAGGGAACGATTTTACTTCTGTTAAGAAATTTATTAATCCATCTAATGTTGGAATAATAGAAGCAAAAAGAACTATATCTACTGTTTTTAATGAAGTATTGGGAATACAGATTACTTCTGAATTCCTCTTTCCAAATCAAAATCAACCAGTTGTTAAAAATAAATTAACTCTTAAGAATGTTGGAAATATTGCTATATCACAACCTGCAATAGGTTATATCTTCGATTGGGATATTGATCAGAAAGCATCAAAGAACTATGTTGAGTACTTTCCCGATGCCATCCCTCCGAAATATTTAGATAAATCAAATATTTCTGCCGAAATTGCCTATTCCGTTGATAAAAAAACTTACGTTGGTGCTGTTGCTTTTTCTGAGAACCCAAGCACAACTGCCCAGTCTGCCGGATTAAATATGGATGATGTCTATAATCAAGGCGGGCTTAGTCAGTCCCGGCAAGTGCAATTGCTTTCTTCCGGTAATAGTATTCAGACTTCATTGCTTACTGACATCGGTTTTGTTGTTGGGATGAACTTCAATAACACACTGCTTCCGGGTGAACATACTTATTGTTACGTTTGCATTGCAACGGATTCCTCGCGTGAAAGTTTGGCTACTCTGCTTAAAACTTGCGTTGATTCAACATATAATTCAATTGCTGAATTTGATTCATTAAGTGATTTTGATTTGTTTCCAAATCCGGCTTCTCATTTCTTTAAAATATCGAACCCAAAATCTCTTGTTTTCAATCTTAAAATTTATAATTATATTGGTAATCTCGTTTTTGAAAAATCAAATGTTAGCAATAATTCGTTCTTTGATATTTCAAAATTTCAGAACGGTATTTATTTTGTTCACATTTCTTTTGAAAATAATATTTATGTTAAACAGTTAATAATTTCAAAGTGATAATTTTTACTCATAATATATAAGGATTTCATAATGAAAAAATTCAATTTTTTTGTTTTTCTATCGGCATTGCTATTTATTTCTGCTTATGCAAATGCTCAGAACTTTGGATTGTTCTCTCCACCTAACAATGTTAAGTGTGCTCCACCGAATATCCATCTCGCTTGGAATGCTGCTCCCGGCTTTAATTTTTATCGCCTTGTTGTTGCCACAGACACTAATTTAACCAATGTTGTCTTTACCAAAGATAGCATTACAATTCTCTACGATGACGTTGAAAATTTAAACTACTCAACCAAATACTATTGGCGAGTTACTGCTTGGCGATCAATTGATGATTCAATCCGTGTTTCGGAAATCTGGAATTTCACCACCCTTGCCCATCCTGTAACGACTTTGTTTCCAATCGATAGCTCATTTTGCGTAACAAAATCGACAAAGTTCGTTTGGAACAAAGATCCTTATGCTATTAAATATGTTTTACAAATTTCACGTGTCCCTACCTTTGTCGGACCTACTGTAACATTTGATACAATTGCAATTGATACAACTAAGTTTATTACAAATTTGCTTCCAAACACTCGCTATTGGTGGCGTGTTCGCGCTCTATACGGAGATTGTGATGGCTATTGGTCTGCTTCAAAGACTTTTAGGACCGTTCCTTCTCCAATGGTTCTATTAAAACCTGTAAATGCTGCTTTTGGTGTTGATATTTTACCCAATGCTGCTCAATTTAATGTGGATTTTGCTTGGGCAAACGTTGCTGATGCAGATTTTTATCATATTCAGATTACTGATTATATCCAGTCTGATTCTTTGCTATACGAAACTACCGTTAGTAATTCTACTGCTACAATCCAATTGCCCAATTTTAACTACAATAAAACTTATTACTGGCGAGTTCGTGCTCACATTGTAAATGATAGTTTAAATTGCTTTACAGAATTTTCCAACTGGAATAATTTCAAAACACCTTATGCAGCACCTGCTTTGCATACTCCTGCCAACAATGCAACTTGTGTAGATTTCGAACAACCTCTGATTTGGAAAAAAGTACCCGGTGCTTCTTCATACGAAGTAATTGTATCAAGTCAAATTGATTTTGCTGATACTTTGCACTTCGAAACAAATATTTCAGACACTCTTATTGCTTTCCCGTTTGATAGGGAACTATCTGTTTACTACTGGAAAGTTCGAGCAATAGACAATAATAATAATGGTTACTGGTCTGCTCCATTAGCCTTTACTACAAAGTTATTCCCGCCTGATTTCGAATATCCGGTTGATAAAAAAGGTGGCTATCCGCTTACTGTTCATTATGTTTGGAAAAGCAAAGGTACTGGAGCAAAATATAGCTTACAAGTATCCGATAAAGTTGATTTCTCTAATTTAATTGTTGATGTTGATAACCTGACCGAAAGAACTTTCACAGTTTACCACACCGAACATTTCAAATATTACTATTGGCGAGTCCGTGCGGAACTTAACGGCTGCTCAAGCGATTGGTCCAAACCATTTATATTTAGAACAAAACTACCTGCACCTGTTCTGCTAACTCCCGAGAATAGTGTTACCAATGTTAATCATACTCCTAATTTTACCTGGACACCTGTTTCAGGTGCAAGTGGCTATGAATTTATGCTCGACACAAAAAGCAATTTCTCAACTGCAATTACTCGCACTAATATTCCAACTAATGAATTGCGTCTTGTTCAAACTTTAAATGAAAACACAACCTATTATTGGAAAGTAAGAGCTGTCAACGAAGAAGGAGCAAGCGACTGGTCTACTGTATTTACTTTCACAACCGGATTTTTCCTGCCAGAAACTCCTGTTATTATTTCTCCAGCAAATGAATCCAAGAAACACCCGATAAATGGATTGAAACTCGTTTGGCATTCTGCTTTCAGAGCTCAAACCTATCAGCTTCAAGTTACTAAACTACCTGATTTCACTCAACAACTTGTTGTTAATGTTACTGATTTAATTGATACAACATATATTTTAAATAATTTAGAGAACTATACAGTATATCTGTTTAGAGTTAGAGCTGTAAATCAGGGTGGTCCATCTGATTGGTCTGTTCCTTTTGCTTTCAGAACAATCAATTTGCCCCCGACTACTCCTCCTGATTTAACCATTCCGGCAAATGGTGCATTTAACCAACCTTTAGGTCTGAGAATTAGTTGGTTGCCTGTTCAGCGCGCCGAAGGATACCACGTTCAGGTTGCTACTGATGAAGCATTCCAAAACCTATTCCTTAATGAACCAGAAGTATATCTTACTTACTTCAATCTCTTAAATTTGTCTCCCAAAACTAAATACTATTGGAGAGTTAAAGCTTGGAACGAGGCAGGTGAAGGAGGTTGGTCAGAACCATATAATTTCACAACTATGGATTTAACATCTGTTTCAGATAATCTTTTGAATAAATATAATATGATTGTTTATCCAAATCCTGCAAACAATCAGCTTCAGTTTTCATTTGATTATTCAAAAGATGCTTATGCTAATATTTCTATATTTAATTTGAATGGAATTAAAGTTCTATCAAAAGATAATAATTTTGTTCAAACGGGTACAAACATTGTCAAATTTGACGTAAGCAGTTTACCAAACGGAATGTATTTATGGCAATTATCTATCGATGGAGAAATTCTATCCGGATATCTTACCATAGCGAGATAATAGTAGCACCAAATAAACAAATGGGCTGATAAATTTTATCAGCCCATTTGTTTTTTGTTTGTGCCCGGAACAGGACTTGAACCTGCACGAGATTACTCTCACTACACCCTGAATGTAGCGCGTCTGCCAATTTCGCCATCCGGGCTACTCCAGCGGTGAGGGTGGGATTCGAACCCACGGTACCCTTGCGGGTACAACGGTTTTCGAGACCGCCCGATTCAACCACTCTCGCACCTCACCATTTAGAACTACAAATTTAGTGATATTTTGCCTTTTTGCCAAAAAATTTATTATTGATGTGTTTATTATATATAAGTCTCATTTTTAATTATCAGATTTATTTAATATTTATCAATAAAAATCTTTATTTTTGCATTTATTTTTAACTTAAATAACTAATGGCTAAAAAAAAGAAAATATTATCAGATGAAGAATTATTAGCTCTGTTAGCTGAAAATCCTGATATAGAAAAGCCAAATGAGCCTCAGCCTAATATTGATTCTCCTCAAAAAAATAAAAAAGAATCAAAGAAAAAATCAAACGAAGTATCGAAAAAAAATACTAAATCAATTTTAATTGATAAGTCTTCTCCTGTTGAAGACAAATCAAAAAAAGTTTCTAAACAACTCAAGAAACACAAAATTGATGCTTTAACTATTTATAGATTACCTAAAAGCAAATCTGTAACGAATATCCAAAAAAATAACCAAACCTTTCTCAAATTTGTTCAGAAAGTCGAGCACTTTCTCATCAATGATATGTTGATAGATGGTGCATCGAAAATTGTTCTGGCTGTCAGTGGTGGGGTCGATTCAATGACTCTTCTTGATGTTATGGCTATTCTTGCTGAAAAATATCAATTCAAACTTGCTGTGGCACATTTTAATCATAATTTGCGTGGTGCAGACTCAAATAAAGACTTAGATTTTGTCAAAAACGAAGCAAAAAACTACGGTATCCCATTCTATTTTGCTAGCGGAAAAGTTAAAAAATATGCTGAAAAAAATAGTATTAGTATAGAAACTGCCGCTCGCGTTTTGCGATACAATTTTTTTGAAAGGGTTTCCCGTAATTTCAATGCTGACTTCGTTGCAACTGCACACACTGCTAACGATTCTGTCGAGACCTTTTTTATCAATCTTTTCAGAGGTTCCGGGCTTACTGGACTTTGTGGTATCCCGTTTCGAAGGCAACTTATCAAAGATGTGCTTCTAATCAGACCATTAATTGATTTCAAAAAAAACGAACTTATTGAATATGCTAATATTAGAAATATAAAATGGCGCGAAGATAACTCAAACTCTTTACTTGAATATACCCGAAATAAAGTGAGACTTGACTTAATTCCTAAACTGGAAAACGATTTTAATCCTTCGATTATAGACGTTATTAATCGTACTACAAGATTAATACAATCTGCTGACAGAATTATTCATAATTACGTTAAAAAACATTTGCCAGATATTATTGAAAATGTTTCATCTGATAGTTTCTGCTTCAATATTCCAATTCTCTCAACTTTCGATAAGTTTGTTCAGGGCGAAATGATGCAAACTGCTTTTTTAAAGTATTTCCGTTTATCTCCGCCCTCACTTGCAAAAATTGATAGAATTCTTGATCTGATTGATTCCGAGACTGGTGCATTTTTCGAAATTACTAAATCTATTACTGTTGCAAAGGATAGAAATCATCTCGTCTTCTTCAGAAATTTCGAAAAAAAGGAAATTAATTTAATTATCAACAAAATCGGAACTTATACTATTAATGGTTATAAAATTAACTTGCAAGAAGTTAATAAGCGGCAAGTAAAGCTTTCAAACTCTCCAAACGAAGAATATTTAGATTTCGACTTAGTTCCTTCTTTGCTCTATATAAGAAACTGGAAAGATGGCGATAGCTTCCAGCCTTTAGGAATGCAAGGAACCGTGAAAATCTCCGATTTCCTGACTAATCAAAAAATTTCTTTTTTAGAGCGTTCAAAAATTTTAGTTTTGTGTTCTAAAAATGATATAATTTGGGTTATTGGCAAAAGAATTAGTGAAAAATATAAGATAAAAGAAGACACAAAGAGATTTTTAAAAATTGAATTAAATAATATGTGAGCCTGATATGTTAGTACTCAAAAATGAAGTTGTTTTGAATGATAAAAAATTCAAAATTCTTATTTATCCTGAACAAATTCAGGAAGCAGTCGATAAAATTGCAAAACAAATCAATCACGATTATAAAGATAAAAAGCCTGTTTTCATCGTAACTTTGAAAGGTGCAATTATTTTTGCTGTCGATTTGCTTAAAAAAATTCAGATTGATTGCGAAATTGAAACAATCAGAGCAAAGAGTTACGGTTCTGGTATGGTTTCAGGCGGAAGTGTGCTTATCTCTCAAATGACTGGCAATATTTCTGGCAAAGATGTGATTATTGTTGAAGATATTGTTGATACAGGGCTTACTATTTTTCAATTAAGAAGAGAACTTGAGCTATACAAACCTAATTCCATTCGTGTTGCTACTTTTCTTCTGAAACCCTCGATGATTAGCAACCCGGTTGAAATTGATTATGTCGGAATTGAGATTCCTCCCGACTTTGTTGTCGGCTACGGTCTGGACTATGCTGAACTTGGAAGAAATCTCCCAGCTGTTTATGTTCTTAAAGAATAATGCCGAATATTGCATTACTAATAGAGTATGATGGCACAAACTATTCTGGATGGCAGTTCCAGCCAAATTCTATTTCAATTCAGGAATCTATAGAAAAAGCGTTGCTTTATCTTTATAAAACAAAAGTTTCTGTTATCTCTGCTGGAAGAACCGATGCAGGAGTTCATTCCTGTGGTCAGGTGGCTAATTTCAAAGTTGAAAATAATCCTATTCCTATCGACAAAATTCCAAAAGCTGTCAATTCTTTACTTAATCCAGATATTAGAATAATCAATGCAAATTATGTTTCAGATGATTTTAATGCCCGCTATTCAGCAATTGCACGTGAATACATTTATAAACTTTCAACAAAATACTCAGTTTTTGAGAGAAACAACTGGCATTATATTCCATTCAAAATAGACATTGATAAACTTTTTGAAATCGCGACTGTTTTTATTGGGTCCCATAATTTCACCTCATTTTCAAAGAATAATCCTGATACTAAATCATATGTCTGTAATGTAGAACATTCATTTTGGGAAAAAGTCGATGAACATCATTACTATTTCACAATTAAGGCAAATAGATTTGTCTATGGTATGGTTCGCACAATTATTGGGACAATGATAGACTACGCTCGTGGCTATAAATCAAAAGAAATTATTGTTTCAGCTTTAAATAATTTATCTCGAAATAATATCTCTGCTCTTGCACCTGCTTCTGGATTATATCTTTATAAAATTTACTATCCAAATGAGATATTTTCAACAACAGGAAGAAAATAAATAATGAATATTATTAAAATAGGTGGTATTCTCCTGAGTGAATATAGTAATTACTATAAATTCAAGAATTTTATCGAACAAACTTCAAAACCTAACTTTATTGTTATTTCAGCAATTGGGAAAACTACTCGTCTTCTTCAAAAAGCCTCTTATTTAGCTTTCGAAAATAATTATGATAATGCAAAAGAAATTATCGATTCAATCAGAAATCTGCACATTTCACTTGCAAACAGTTTATTCGGCGAAGAAAATGATGTAAATATTCAATTAAATAATGTATTTGTTGAAATTAATAATCTTATCAAAGGTATTTCTATTACAAAAGAATTGAATAATAAAATTATAGATAAAATTATATCAAAAGGCGAAGTGCTAAGCTCTATAATTGTATTTCACTACTTGAAAAGCAATAATTTTCCTGTTTCTTTGCTCAATGCAAATGACTATATCATTACAGATAATAATTTTGGTTCTGCAAACCCAATTTTTGATGAAACTAAAAAAAGATTAGAAAGCATCGAAATTCAAAATAAAATCTATCTTTTTGCTGGATTTTACGGTTCCACACTTAATCGTGAGATTACAACAATGGGATACGAAAGTTCAAATTTAACTGCAGCATTATTGGCTTCTGTCTTTGATGTTAATTCTATTACTTTAATTACTGATGTCGATTGTATTTACTCTGCAGATCCTAAAATCATCAAAAATCCAATCCCAGTGGAAAAAATTAGCAGCCGAACTGCTCAACTTCTCTCAAAATTCGGTCTCAAATTAATTCATCGCCAAATGATTGAAGTTATTGAAAATAAATATATATTATTAAAATATACTTCGCTTAATCGTTCTCTATCTACGATAATTGCCCCCGGATTTACTGATGTAAGCATTCCGATTATTTGTTATAACGACAGCATTGATAACGACTCTGATCTTCTATCGTTAAATCGCTCAAAACAAACATCTTATGTCGCTATTGCCAATGTGAATAATGTGTTATTAATGAATATAATAGAATTTCTAAATTCGAAAAATCTTACATTTGTACTTAACTATTCAAGCGAGAATAATTTTTTGGTATTATATTTCAACGAGCAACTGACAAATGAAATATTGCAACAATTTCACGAAATAATTGTAGGCAAATAAAAAAAGAGAGTGCCAAATGACTTGACACTCTCCATACTTTCAGTGATTCTAACTAAAAGAACAAGTAAAAAACTAACAAAAACCTTAAACTATTAACTGCTTCGGAATCTTCCACTTTTTTATTCGCTGGAGAAATCTTTTTCCCATAGTAAGCAGATGTCCATTCAGTTTCAAATCCAATTTTTGTTTTGTTGTAATTATAAGCAATTCTTGGGAAAACTTTGATGATTTTTTCTATGTCAAGACCACGACCGTAAACGCTTCCCGAAGGAGCAATGTCGTCAGATGCGCCCAAATTCTGTAAATATCCGCCAACAATACCATATTCCCATTCATCTTTATACATTAGTTCCATCCAGCCAGAAAATGATGAAATAGGAGTAAATTCATATTTATGATTTACATTATCAATCGATTTTATTCCATATCCGCCAATTGTCAGAAAATCAGGATTATTTTGGAAATAATTGCCTTGTGCCTTTATCTGGAATTTATCGATTTTTACTTTAATATTTCCACTTGCTGAAAATGTTGTTGCTTTGTCTTCATTTTTATATCTGTCTGTTCCAACTGTGTAATATGTAAAAGGACGGAATGTTTTTGCCGAAGCCGCTACTCCTGCATAAAATTGAGGTGTAGAGTAATTAATACCGAAACTTGCCTCTGGAATTCCTGAGTTTCTTACATACTTGTTCGAATATCCATCAGGTCCATCGATTGTAAAATCACGCTGGGTATTTATAGCTGCAAATACACTAATATTATCAAACTTCTGAGTTAATTTTATCTGAGGAGAACGATTAAATGGAATTAATGGAATACCAGTATTGAAATTTAATACGTCTGGAAAATTCTCTGTTGCAAACATTGGATGCCAAAATTGACCTGCACGTATAGTTGTGTTATCAAAAATCAAATCAACATAAGCATGGCGAAGTCTTAATGAATTAATATCTGCATCAGTTGTTCCTAAAAATTCTGTTTCTATATATCCCGAAGTTTTTCCTCCAAAAATACCAGGTCCATCAATTTTAGCTCCCAGTCTTGTTTGAATAGAAAGTATGTGGAAATTGCCAACTTCATTCAAATCTTCACCGTTTTTGTCTAAATTCTTGCTGCTGGGCCATAAAGTAATGTGATCCTCTCTAATTGAAACCATATTTCGTGTGTTATAAAATGCATCAGTTTTAATAAATCCCATAAATTTAATACTGAAAGCATCGCTTTGAGCAAACAAACCAAAATTTGCAATTAATAATGTTGCAATTGTTGCAATTAAAATTTTAGAAAGTTTCATAAGAACCCCATTTTTGTTTGAAAAATCAATTACGTAAGTAATATATCAATTACGTAAGTAATATAAAGAATTAATACTCTATTTATTATTTTATGAGTAAAAATTAATTCAATTTTAATTTTACTTGACTTGATAGATTGGAAAAAATGGATAAAAAATAAGGCCAAGCTTACCTGAACACTCTAAGATTTTGCCTACCGTTGCTTCCTTCCGGACCTGGCGGGGTTTGGCAACTCTTAGCTGTTAGGGGCTTGACCCGAAAAATTTCTTTAAGAACTACAAAATTAACAAAATTATTGATAAATACAAAATTTTTTGAAAAAACTTGAATTTTAGTTAATTTAATATTCTTTTTAAATCACTTGGTGTAATTATGAATTGGTGCAAAAGAAATATTAAATGTGGAGAAATATCTGGCTCTCACCTAAATAATGAAGTTGTCATTAACGGTTGGATCGATACCGTTAGAAATATGGGAGGAATGATATTTTTCGATGTTCGTGATAGATACGGATTAGTTCAGGCTGTAATCGAACCGGAAAAAAATCCGGAACTTGCCGAACAAGCAAAAGAACTTCGTTCAGAATATGTTATTTGGCTTAAAGGAGTTGTTAGAAAACGGGAAAATCCAAACCCAAATATTCCAACCGGTTTGTTCGAAATCCTTACAAATGATTTTGGTATAATTAATAAATCAGAAGTGCCTCCTTTTGAAATTAAAAACAATATCGGAACTAACGAAGAAATAAAACTTCGCTATCGTTATCTTGACCTGCGTCGCCCAATTATGCAGAACTATTTTATTGTCCGTAATAAATTATATCATATCACTCACAATTACTTTTTCGAAAATGATTTCATTGAAGTGGAAACTCCTGTTTTGATGAAATCTACTCCGGAAGGTGCTCGGGATTTTCTTGTTCCCAGCCGAATAAACAAAGGTAAATTCTATGCTTTGCCTCAGTCTCCTCAAATTTATAAACAAATCTTGATGATTTCGGGCTTCGATAGATATATGCAAATTGTTAAATGCTTCCGGGATGAAGACCTTCGCTCAGACCGCCAACCTGAATTCACTCAAATAGACGTTGAAATGTCTTTCGTTGATAGAGATGATGTTCTGTCTCTTATCGAAAAATATATAGCTCGGGTGTGGAAAGAAGTCTTAAACATCGAAATTACCACACCTTTTATTAAAATGAGTTACGACGAAGCTATGACACGTTTCGGTAGCGACAAGCCAGACCTTCGATTCGGTATGGAAATAAAAGAGTTATCTGATGTTGTGATGAATTCTGAATTCAAAGTTTTTGCCGAAACTCTTCAAAACGGTGGCAAGATTTATGCTATCAATGCAAAGAATTGCTCAGACTTTTCTCGAAAACAAATTGATGAACTTACTGAGTTTGCTAAAAAATATGGTGCAAAAGGTCTTGCTTACATTAAATTTTTGCAAAATGGTGAAATTAATTCTCCAATTGCCAAGTTCTTATCAGAAAACGAAATAAACTCCATTAAGTCAGTTCTTGATGTAGAAGAAGGCGACTTATTACTTATTTCCTCCGACAAAAAATATAAAGCATTAACAATTTTGGGTGCTTTGCGATTAGAAATTGCTCGTAGAACAGGAATTTTGGATTCTGTAAAGGATAATTTCAGTTTCCATTGGGTTGTTGATTTCCCATTGCTTGAATTTGATGAAGAGGCTAATCGTTACATTGCTATGCACCATCCGTTTACTTCACCAATGGACGAAGATATTCCGCTTTTAGATGTTTCCCCTGATAAAGTTCGCGCTAAAGCGTATGATTTAGTTATTAATGGTTCAGAAGTCGGGGGTGGTAGCATTCGTATTCACGATGGAGAAATACAGAAAAAAATGTTTGAACTAATTGGACTGGACGAGCAATCTGCCGAAAATAAATTCGGATTTTTACTTAGAGCTCTCAAATTTGGTGCTCCTCCTCACGGTGGAATAGCTCTCGGATTGGATAGATTAGTGATGATATTGACTGGCACAGACAATATCCGTGATGTTATTGCTTTCCCAAAAACAACTACCGGGCTGTCTCTTATGGATGGTGCCCCATCCGAAGTGGACCAATCTCAGCTCGATGAATTAGGTATTTCACTAAAATTATAAAGAAAAAAAGGTTGTCCTCTGGACAACCTTTTTTTTAATAAAAGACAAACAACTAATTTTCAGATGTGATTTCTATTAATCTTTCATTTACATTTTCAAAATCAGCTTTAATTAGTATTCTATAATTAACAAACTTAACTATTTCAAAAGAATTTTCTGCCCATTCGACAAGCTTTATTGAGTCCGCTGAATATAAACATTCTTCAAACCCAATTTCTAATAGTTCCTTCTTTTCTTTCACTCTGTATAAGTCAATGTGAAAAATCGCAATCTCTTCGCCATTGAGCATTCCGTTATATTGATTGATTATTGTAAACGTAGGACTTGTAACTATTTCTTCAACATTGAAATATTTACAAATGCCTTTAATAAATTCGGTTTTTCCTACTCCAATGTCGCCATAAAAGAGAACTACATCGCCCTTTTTTAATTTCTCTGCGAAGCTTTTGCCAAGCTCAATTGTTTCTGCTTCACTCTTTGTTGTATATGTTTGTGTTTCCATTCCTCAAATATACAAATAAAGCATAAAATTGCAAACAGATTATCTCTGCTCTAATTCAATTATTGGAACTATCATTTCTTCAAGTGAAATGCCACCGTGCTGCAAACTATCTTTGTATCTGTTCAAATACTGATGATAATCCGTTGGATAAACGAAATAGTAGTCTTCTTTGGCAATAATATTATTTACAGAAATACCTAATGATGGAATTTTATATTTAGTCAAATCAGGAATTTGCATAGCGTGCCGTTTATCTGCCTTAACGTTTTTCCCAAATTTATATCTCAAATTAGTTGAAGTGTCTCTATCGCCCAATACCTTTACTCCTCGCATACAGCGTATCGATCCGTGGTCAGTTGTTATTATTATCTTAATATCTTTTCTTTCCGATAATGATTTTAATATCCCGAATAAACTTGAATGCCTGAACCACGAACTTGTCAGGCTTCTATATGCAGCTTCGTCTGGGGCAATCTCTTTCAGAATAGCATAATCCGAACGACTATGAGCAATCATATCCACTGCATTTATTACAACTGCTGTTATGCTGTTATCAACATAATCATTTATTTCGCGTTCGATTTTTCTACCAAAATCTGTATCGAAAATTTTAATAAAACCTACCTTTCCATTCGTTTTAATCCGTCTTCGCTCGAGCCAGGTTTCGAGTAATTCTTTTTCATACGCGTTTTGCTTGTGGTCTTCTGTGTTCGAATCAACATTCCACCATTGTGGAAAATATTTTTTTATATCAATAGGGTATAGCCCTGCAAATATTGAATTTCGAGCATAGGGAGTAGCTGTCGGAAGAATTGAAGAATAATAATTTGTTTTGAATGTATAATATGGTTGAAGTAGTTCTTTCATCATCAACCATTGGTCTAATCTCATACAATCAACTACAAAATAAAATACTTTTTTGCCTTCCCGAAGATGTGGAAGCACATAATAATCCGACACGTGAGGCGATAATACTGGATAATCATCATTTCGTTTGTCGTCAGGGTGATTGATCCAATCAATATAATTATTCTCGACAAATTTTGAAAATTCCGTATTACATTCACGCCACTTGTCTTGTAAAGTTTGAATTAATCCCTCTTCGTTATGTCTATCGAGTTCTATTGACCAGTTTACCAACTGAATATATATATCTCTCCAATCGCCCCAATTTAGCGGTTCGAGCATCTTCATCGAAAGTTGCGCAAATCCCGAAAGGTAGTCCTGTGTGAATTTTTCTTTTTCAATTCGTTCTCCTTCGATGAATTTTTTGCAGGCAAGTAATATTTGTGTAGGATTTACAGGCTTTGTGAGATAATCGTCTATCTTCTTTCCAATTGCCTCTTCCATTACGCTTTCTGCTTCATTCTTAGTAACCATTACAATTGGAGTTGTAGAGTCAATTTCTTTTATCCGTGATAACGTTTCAAGTCCACTTATCCCCACCATCATTTCGTCCAAAAAAATTAAATCATAATGCGTTCGGCGAACCATTTCTATTGCATCCTCGCCGTTTGTTGCCGTCTCTGTTTCAAAACCACGTTGATTTAGTAAAATAATATGTGGTTTCAACAATTCGATCTCATCGTCAATCCACAGGATTTTCCCTTTTTTCATTTAATTTTTCCTTAAAATAAATTGAACAGTGGTCTTGAACTGCTACATATTACTCCTTAGTTTCTTTCCAATTGACGAGTAAGTTACAAAATTAATTTTTGTCTTGTATGATTTTGATGATTAGCTAAAACTAATTTTAAAGAAAAATCCTGATAATATTAGTTGGTTTGTTGCTGGAATTTACTAATACAACTTGTTTAGCATAAAAATTAGGGGTAGATACCTTTGTAATTTCCTTTGTTTCTATTGCTTCGATTGTTTTAGTATCAAAAATATCCGCATCTTCACTACTAAAAATATCTTCGTCTGTTTTCCCTTTAATTTGTTCCTTAGGAATACTAAATTTTTGCACAAAAGAATTGTTTACATATTCATATTTTCTTGATGGAAGCGATAAAATTGCTATCGGTGCAGGAATATTATCTAAAAATGTGCTAAGCGATCTGATCAACGATTGATATTCTGTATTCTTATTCATTAGCCATTTTTGATTGTTTTCTAATTCCACAAGTCTTGCTTCGGATTGCTTTGCAATTTGAGAATAATATTTTAGAGCCTTCGAGAGCTTTTCAATTTCATCTTTTGGCGTATTTGCAGAAAAAATTGGAAGATCATCTTTGATTATTGTAATTGTTCCAATCACTTCTTTTCTGTGGTTAAAATTCGGAAAAATTGTGAATACAACTTGTTGGTCATTGCTTTTTACTGCAAATTTTACAGGCTTTTTCATTGATATGCATCTTGCATTTTGCTCAATTCTATACTTTATTTCATCAACGCTTTCATTTATAAAAATTTCATTATATAATCTTCCTTCAATTGGTGCTGTTTTAAGTAAATTAATATTACTGCTGAAAAAAAATCTCTTTGCAGAATTGTTCATAAACTCAATTTCATTCTTCATATTAAGAATGAAAACGCCTTCTTCGATTATATTAAGTGTGTCCCGCACAACTTTTCTCATTTCGTTTATTTCTTCGATATGCTTATCCTGTGCGGATTTAATAATTTGATTTGTTGGGATTACTTTAAAAAATGATTTAAAGTTCTTGCCTAATCTCTTTATTTTCCAGGTTAATAAAAAAATTTCTCCGCTTTCCTTTTCGCCGACAATTCGTATTACTTTTTCTTCCAGCGTTCCTTCAACAAATTTGTTTATCAATTCTTCAATTGAATCTCCTTGTTCAGTACTATTGGGCAGTTCTTTGCTTGTTGCTTTGGTGTTGTGGGTTATTTTATAAATTACTTTCAAAAGATTTTCACCGCGTTCAAAATCGTCGATGGCTTCTTCAAATATTAAATCAATTGCACCTTCTGCATTAATTATTCTCATATCTCCGCGAGTTTCAACAACTGCCATCTCTGCATTCTGCAATACTTCATTGCATTTATCTTCTAAAATTAAGATTTTTCTTTTAAGCTCTGCTATTTCATCTTTATATTTTTGTTCTCGGTCGTGTTGCATTGTCAATCAATAGTATTTTGCTCAACATATTCTTTGCATCTTTTTTCAATTTTTGAAAGTTTCCTGTCTATTGAGAACATATACATACCTATTCCTAAAATAATAATCAGGACTATGGTAAGTACAATGAATATCGAATTATCGTGAAAAAATTGTTCCATATTATTCCTCCACACTTTTCTTTATTATGTTTGCCCTGTAATTCACATTTAGCATCCAGAAGAAAATCAGAGTAAAACCAATTACGCACAAAGAAAACGAAAACATTAACGATGAATCAAGCATCCCTCTTTGTGTGCTTAATATTGGTCCGCTCATTCCTCCGCCTTGCGAACCTGGATGAAGTCCTGCTGTTATCCTTGGTAGTACAAATACAAGGAAAGGCACTGTAACGAAAGCTATTATTGAATATACAGCTGATGCTTTTGCTCGGATATCCTCTCGTTCAATGCTTCCACGTAAAGCAAAATATGCAAAATATATCAATAATAGTATAAAAATCGACGTTTCTCTCGGATCCCAATTCCAAAAGCTTCCCCAATTGAATTTTGCCCAAACAGAACCCGAAACCGTAGCGAGAATAGCAAAAAGAGTTCCTAACGAAGCAGATGTTGCCGCCATCACATCATCATTTATTTCTTTCCTTCTTAAATACTTCGCCGCAAAAAACATTGAAATAAAATACGCCAGTACTGCTATCCAAGCCATTGGAACGTGAAAGTTCAAAATTTTTATTCTATCATCTAATGATAAAACATACGGATAACTAATCCACGGCTTTGACTGAACGATTTCCTTCAATAACAATCTGTTTTCTTCCAATATCTTAACTTTTATTATCCAATGTTTTGATTTTTTCAAAATTTCTAAGTTCTTTTCATTCACAAATAATTGGTGTGGCTTATCAACAAAATTATTTGTTCCATAAATCTCAATGAAATTTCTATTTCCTTCTTCATAAACAGTGTGTTCTTTGATGAAAATTTCTGTTGGAATTGACATATTGTTTATATACGGTGCAATTTCGTCAATCTCCGATATCGATGCAGCCACACGTGGATACAAAGTGAGGATTGCCCCGGAAATTAATATCGCTATTGTTAAAATTTTCCAAATAAATGGTTTTTCTTGCTTTAATCCTTTGTAAAATCCAATCAAGATAGCTAAACTAAATCCGCTCAATATTACTAATAATTTCATAACATATCAGAATGAGTATTAATACAAAATTAATTTATCTTAATTCTTAATATTTTCCAAATAATATTTACAGTATTGCGAAATAACGCATTCATTGCATTTGGGATTTCGCGCCGTGCATACTTTTCGACCGTGACTAATAAAATAATGAGTAAATATTACCCATTTTTCCATTGGGATTAGTTCCATAAGTTTTCTTTCAATAATTTCTGCATTTTTTGTCGATACAAATCCCAATCTGTTGCTTATCTTAATTACATGTGTATCTACAACTATTGCCGGAACGTTATAGCAGTGCCCAAGCACAACATTAGCTGTTTTTCGTCCTACTCCGGGCAATTTTATTAACTCTTTCAACTGAGAAGGCACTTCTCCGTTATATTGTTTCAATATCATTTCGCTCATCTCTTTTATATGCTTTGCTTTTGCTTTATAATATCCGGTCGAGAAAATCTCTTTCTCTAAGTTCTCAATCGGAACATTTACGTAATCTTCTGGTTTTTTATATTTTTCAAATAATGATGGAGTAACCTTGTTCACTCTTTCATCTGTGCATTGAGCAGATAATATTGTGGCAATTAATAATTCGAATGGATTAGAAAAATTCAACTGTATTTTAACATCCGGATATTCATTCGATAAAATATCTAATATTTCTGACATTCTCTGTTTTTCATTCATAATCTACTTGAATTTCTTTATTAAAAAAAAATAACTCAATAATTTTGCTTAAACGAATTGGTGAAAAAAATATGAAAAAATTTTTCTTTATCCTGATAATTTTATTCAGCAATACCTTCCTGTATTGCGGTACTTTTATTGATACAGTCTATTCATTTGTTCCTGGTTCAGGGCAAAACGCTGGGCAATCAACAGAATATTTCCCGAATAATATTTTTGGTGCTCCATCTGGCAATGCTTCTTGGACTATTCCGGAGTCACGCCCGGAAGAACTATGTTCTATTGGCATTGGAGGTGAAATTATTGTTGGAATAATAAATGGTGTTATTCGAAATGGGGAAGGGGTTGATTTTGTTATCTTTGAAAATGCTTTTCAGAGGCTAATAGATAATAAAATTTTCGCAGAACCTGCTATTGTATCTGTCAGTCAGGATGGAGTTAATTTTATTACTTTCCCTTATAACGAATGGACGCTCGAAGGTATGGCAGGCAAAACACCTACCAATGGGCAAATATCTCCATTCGATTATCCAAATTGTGGCGGTGATGGTTTTGATTTGAGCAATTTGGGGCTGGATTATATCACGCATATAAAAATTAAAGATGTGTCTTTGATTGTTTCAATAAACGAAACTCATCCATATTATCAACCTCAATTTTTAGTCTCTGGATTTGATTTAGATGCCGTTTCAATTATTTACCCAGATTATTCTTCTATCATTAACGAAACTATCGATAGACCGTCTATTCAAGAAACAAATGATAGATTAATTGTTAGTTTAAGTAAAGGCACAATAAGTATTTACAATATTCAAGGTATTATGGTTTATAGCTTAGAGGCTAATTCTTTTTGCGAAATACCAAAAAGTAGTCTTCCAAATGGATTTCTGATAATCTCAGTTTATGACAGTTCGAATAATCTTTTGATTACTAAAAAAGTTGTAAATTTCTATTAGAATTCAAATACTAATGAAATATTATGAAACAATCCACTCTCTGCATTTATTTCTTTACCAACCGTATAATCAATATGAGATTTGAAAGGTATATTGGGAAATAGTTCGTCTAATTTCGGTCTGAGCGAAATTCCTGTTCCCCAATATGTATTTGGGAAGAACTGTGGTTTACCGTATTTATCTCCATAAACAGAAATTCCACCACGTATTCCTATTAATTCGTGCAAAACCATCTCAGTTCCAATAATAAAAGTTGGTGTCAAATCATATTGATTGTAAACTGCATCCATCGATATTATCAAATATCTTGTTGGAGGTATATAAACAGTTTCTTCTTCACCATCAGTAGTAGAACGTGTTGTATAGACTTGTTCATTAAATCCGAATTCAATGCCAATACCAGCTCTGATTGTGAATGGAATATTTTCTGTGCTATGATTTTGCGTATTCCAAAGCATCGTGCCGCCAATATTCTGGACGGCTAATCCAAATGAAAACAAATCAAATACATTAAATTTTGCTCCTACATCGAGCGCCACTCCTGTTGCTTCAGTTGGAACTCCTGTTAGGTTATCTATCAAATACTTTAATCCAAATCCAATACTTGCAAACTCCATACTGTATGCACCATAAGCACCTATATTGTATTGATACGAAGAAAGCTGCTTATACGGATTACCACGAATATCTCTTTGAGTAAATGAACCAGCATATTGGCTATTGATGCCAAAGCCAACTCCTACATTGTCAGTAACTTGCTGTGCATAAGCAAGCGTTACGTTTGTTCTGTCAAAACCTAAATTTGAGGCAGACGATGCAACAATCGGTGTTGGCGAGAAAAAGCCAACTCCCGCTGGATTATAATAGATAGCAAAGGGGTCATTCGCAATTGCTGTAAAGGCTCCTCCCATAGCAAGTCCTCTGCCACCAACGTTTCTCGATAACCACGATTGAGCATAACCGCCATTCGTTTGGAATGAATACAAAGGTAAAGAGGATAGCCCAAGCAAGAATAATACTAACAGCCATTTGTTTCTATTGATTTGGCTAATATTACGCAATATATTTGTTTTCTTTTTCATTTTTTGCTCGATAATATTTGTATTTCAAGCCATTAATTCATTTCTGTTTATTAATATCAATTATTATGCCACCGTGTTTTTGTTTAAGAATTGATTAATAGTAAATTTCAAATATTATTATTCTTTGAAGGTAAAGTAATCATCAATATTAATTAATCAATTTTACTGAATTATTTACGTCAAAAAAATATTCAGCTATTAATTAATTACAGAGAGAATTGTTATGGTCGGGAACCAATTTTTAATCCTTGTAGTTGATGATAATCCGAAAAATTTGCAAATATTAAGTGCTGTCCTCTACAAAGAAGGCTATACTGTTTTATTTGCATCGAATGGTAAGCAGGCTCTTGATATGGCTCAAAATCAAGTCCCGGATTTAATCCTGCTGGATATTAATTTGCCTGATATTGATGGGTTTGAAGTTTGCAAGAAACTAAAACAGAATTCCCTTACAAAGGATATTCCTATTATGTTTATTACAGGTAGAATTGAAACAGAGGATATTGTTTTAGGCTTTAAAGTTGGTGCCGTGGACTACATTACTAAACCATTCAATATTGTTGAGCTATTAAGTAGGGTGAATACGCATTTGAATTTAAAACGTTCTCGGGATGAAGTAGTCCGTTATAGCAAAGAACTCGAGAAAACACAAACCGAGCTTAAACAAGCTATTGCCCAACGCGATAAGTTCTTCTCCATTATTGCACACGATTTGCGAGGCCCCTTCACCGGGTTTATCGGTTTGTCTGAACTCTTGGTTGATGCTTACGATTCTTTAGAACGTGCAGATATTCAGCAAATTGCCAATAGTATGAATTCAGCCGCAAAAAAATTATTCGAATTTCTTGAAAATTTGCTCGAATGGTCTCGCTCGCAAATCGGTGGTTTGCAGTATAACCCTATTATTATTGATGTACACGACCTTTTCGATAGAGTATCTAGTCTTTTTAAAGATACTGCCAACAATAAAAATATCGAATTCGTAAAAGAAATTCAGGATGATTTATTCATCTGGGCTGATAATTATCAGACAAACACAATTCTCAGAAACCTTGTTTCCAATGCTATTAAGTTTTCTTATCCAAATAGTAAAATTATTCTCGGGGCTCGCGACTTCGGGGATAGTGTTGAAATTTACGTCAAAGATTTTGGTGTTGGGCTTTCCGACGAAGCAAAAGATAAAGTTTTCCGTATTGAAGCAAAATATACCACACCAGGCACAGAGAACGAACCCGGGACAGGCTTAGGACTTGTTCTATGCAAAGAACTTGCAGAAAAACAAAATGGCGTTCTCTACTTCGAGACTGAAAAAAATAAAGGAACTACTTTTTTTGTTAAGCTTCCAAAGCCTACTCAAAACCATTCTTAATAAAAAAGCCCTGCTATCGGGGGGATTGTGACAGCAAGGCACGCAGCATAAAGAGGAAGAGACGAACTTTGTTCGTCGAGCGAAAGACGAGACTCGAACTCGCGACCCCAACCTTGGCAAGGTTGTGCTCTACCAACTGAGCTACTTTCGCTTTATACCAAAGAACAACCGTTTGGTGAATGCAAAAATATATTCTTTTTTTTAACTATGCAAGAAAAATTTTATCAATCTTCGATTTTTTTATTGATTTTTTATTTATTCCACTTTTATTATTTTTGTTTTTTTATTTCTAATTCTTAGGATATTATGGAAAAAATTGTAATCTTAGATTTTGGTTCTCAATATACTCAGATTATTGCCCGTAAAATTAGAGAATTGAATGTTTATGCTGAAATTTATCCTTTTTCAATAGATATTGATACTATTAAAGCCATTTCTCCCAAAGGAATTATCCTATCTGGTGGTCCTTCGAGTGTTTATTCTGAAAATGCTCCTATCCCTAAATTCGATGTCTTTTCTTTGGGGGTTCCTGTCTTAGGTATTTGTTATGGTTTGCAACTTATTGCTTATCAGTTAGGTGGTGAGGTCAACAAAGCTGCAAAACGTGAATATGGTAGAGCAAATTTAATTGTGGACAAATCCGACTTGATATTTGAAGGTGTGTCCCAAAGTTCACAAGTTTGGATGAGCCACGGTGATTCTCTTACGAAAATTCCTGATGGCTTCGAAATTATTGCTCATACTGAAAATGCCCCAATTGCCGCTATTCGCAATCAAGAGAAAAAAATATATGGCGTGCAATTCCATCCTGAAGTGCATCATTCGCTCGATGGAGTAAAAATTCTTGAAAATTTCGTCCGAAAAATCTGCCTCTGTCGGGAAGTTTGGGATATGCACTCTTTTGTTGATAGTGCAATTAAAAAAATTCAGGATGAGGTTGGTGCAAGCGAAGTCATTTGTGCTCTTTCGGGTGGTGTCGATTCAACCGTTCTTGCTGTTTTGCTTAGCAAAGCAATCGGAAATAAACTGCATTGCATACACATAGATACCGGTTTAATGCGATTTCAGGAAAGTGCAAAATTAATGAAACTGTTCAAAGATAATTTCAATATCTCAATTGATTTGGTTGATGCAAGCGATGTTTTCCTTTCCCGTCTAAAAGGTGTTACCGACCCTGAACAAAAAAGGAAAATTATAGGCAATACTTTTATTGAGCTCTTCGAAATCGAAGCAAAAAAATTTAATAATGCAAAATGGCTTGCTCAGGGAACTCTCTACCCTGACGTCATAGAATCTGTTAGCGTTAAAGGTCCTTCTGCTGTAATTAAATCTCACCATAACGTTGGCGGTTTACCCGAAAAAATGGGACTTAAACTAATAGAGCCTTTTCGAGATTTGTTCAAAGACGAAGTTCGTGCTGTTGGTCGTCAACTTGGTGTTCCTGAGTGGTTTATTCGTCGTCATCCTTTCCCTGGTCCCGGTCTTGCAATTAGGATTATTGGAGAAATTTCCCAAGAGCGAATTGAAATTTTGCAAAAAGCTGATGATATATACATTCAGGAAATTACTGAAGCCGGGTTGTACGATAAAATTTGGCAAGCTTTTGCTGTTTTATTGCCAGTGCAAAGTGTTGGTGTTATGGGCGACGAACGAACCTATGAGAACGTTTGTGCATTACGGGCGGTTACTTCTGTTGATGGTATGACTGCAGACTGGTTCCAGTTTCCTTATGATGTTTTAGCAAAAATCAGTAATAGAATTATTAATGAAATTCAGGGTATAAATCGCGTTGTTTATGATATAACAAGCAAACCACCCGGAACAATCGAATGGGAATAATTTTAAAGGTATTACTATGGATAAATTTGTTATTCAAGGTGGAAATAAATTAGTTGGTCGTGTGAAAATCTCCGGTGCTAAAAATGGTTCCCTGGCTCTTATGCCTGCAACTTTATTAGCACCCGGAACCTACCATCTGAAAAACACACCAAATTTACGTGATGTCTGGACTATGTCCCGGCTGATGAATAGTTTAGGTGCTTTCTGCGAACTTAATGGAAACGAATTGTTCATTGATACGACTAATATCACAAGTTTTGAAGCACCTTACGAGCACGTAAAAAAAATGCGGGCTTCATTCTATGTCCTTGGACCACTTGTCTCCCGCTATGGATACGCAAAAGTTTCTATGCCTGGTGGTTGTGCTTGGGGACCACGTCCGGTTGATTTGCATCTGAAAGGACTTGAAAAACTTGGTGCAGAAATTTCTCTCGAAAGTGGTTACGTCGTTGCCAAAGCTGAACGACTAATTGGCAATCGTTTTCATTTCGATGTTTCAAGCGTCGGAGCAACAGGCAATTTGCTTATGGCTGCCGCACTTGCAAAGGGCACTTCTCTTCTTACTAATGCTGCCACAGAACCTGAAATTACCGCTCTTGCTCGCTTTCTTGTGAAAATGGGCGCCAAAATTGATGGTATTGGCACACCCCAACTTGAAATTGAAGGTGTTGATTCTCTTCATCCGGCGGACGAAATCACTATTCCCGATAGAATAGAAACTGCTACTTATTTAATTGCAGCAGCAATTACGGGGGGTAAATTGGAACTCGAAAACACAAACCCTTATCACCTTACCGCTGTCATTGCCAAATTAGAAGAGGCCGGTTGCGATATCGATGTCAATGCTGATAAAATTTCTATAGAAATGAATGGCAAGCCAAAACCTGTCGATATTACAGCAACTATATATCCCGGTTTCCCAACAGATGTTCAATCTCAATGGACAGCTTTAATGCTTGCTGCCGAGGGTACTTCAAAAATTACTGATACAATTTATCCTGATAGGTTTAAGCACGTTCCAGAATTGATTCGTCTGGGTGCTAATGTTGAAGTTGTTGATAATTCGGCGATTGTTCAAGGTGGTCGCAAACTTTCCGGAGCAACAGTTATGGCTTCCGACCTTCGTGCCGGAGCTTCGCTCGTGCTTGCTGCACTTATTGCTGAAGGCACAACAGAGGTGCTTCGTGTATATCACATTGACCGTGGCTATGAAAATTTTGAGCAAAGACTTCAATCCATTGGTGCTAATATCAAAAGAGTTAAAACTGATTTAATATGACAGAGAAATTAAATATAAACGAGATTTTCTTTTCCATTCAGGGTGAAGGAACACGAGCAGGATTGCCCTGTATTTTTATTCGTATGCAAGGATGTATGCTCCGCTGCCACTGGTGCGACACTGACTACGCTCTTGAACTAAATATCAACAAAAATATTATGTCTATTGAAGAAATTCTTGAAAAAATAAAAGAATACAAATGCAATTTTGTCGAACTAACTGGTGGCGAGCCACTTGCCCAGGATAATACATACATTTTAGCAAAATACCTGTGTGATTTAGGTTATCAGGTTGCTGTCGAAACAAACGGATATGCAGATGTTTCCAAACTTGATAGTCGTGTTATTAAAATTATGGATATTAAATGTCCCGGCTCAGGTATGAGCAAATTTAACAATTATTCCAATCTCAATTACCTTGATAAAAAAGACGAAGTAAAATTTGTCATTTCTGATGAAAACGATTTCCTGTGGGCTAAAGATATTATCATAAAATATAATCTGATAGATCGCGTAGCTGCTGTCTTGGTTTCTCCCGCTTTTGGATTATTTGAACCTCGCAAATTAGCTGAATTAATTCTATCCTCATCTCTTGATATTAGATTGCAACTCCAAATTCATAAATATATCTGGGAACCAAATACCCGCGGTGTATAAATTTTTTTTCTCGATATTTTTTTATACATAATTTTCTTCTAATTTTGTAGATAATTAAATTGTAAAGTTTTTTTGTTATGATTGTAGATAATAGTCATAGTAGTATTTCAGAAACAGACAATTTATTACAAATAATTTCTTTCTTATTATTTCAAGGCAGGGAAAATGGAAATTTTAGTGGTTTTGGCAATCTTAGCCATAATAACTTGGCTATTTAGATTTTTTGGCTTAAAATATTATTACCATCTCAAAAATATTGAAGAAAAAGAGTTTCTGGAAAAAAATGAAATGTCTGATGATGAGCTTATCGCAATATTAACCGCTGCTTGCGAATCAGTTCTAAATAAGTCTGTTATCGTCAGAAGGATTAAGTTTCTCCAAAACCCAAATGATTCAGCTTGGTCGAGAATTGGAAAACTTCACATTATGCAATCTCATTATTTAAGATAATTTGTTAATCAAAATAGATATTTTTTTATGAAAAATCCGCTTATACTGTCGCTAATTGTTTATGCAATTGCATCTTTAATCTCATTCTTCGTAGTTTTTGTTATTAAATCGGTTTATTCCTTCTTAAAAATTATTAAAAAGAATTAGGGATTTTTACAAATGGGTGAGTTTGATATTGCAAATATGTTCCAAGGTATTTCAACTTTCTTTTCTGCTCCGCTTCTTATCTCTTTGGGTAGAATATTCTTGATATTTTTAGGTGGGTTACTTGTTTATTTAGGAAGGAAAGAAATACTGGAGCCACTTTTAATGATTCCTATGGGCCTAGGAATGGCTGCCATTAATGCCGGAGTTTTGATACTCGATAACGGTTCTCACGGCACTCTTTTTATGAATCCTATGATTTCCGATTATAATGAGCTTCTTACTATTCTGCAGATTGATTTCCTTCAACCTGTCTTTACTTACACATTTAGTAATGGGTTAATCGCTTGTATTGTTTTTATGGGTATCGGAACCTTGCTCGATGTTGGTTTTCTTCTTGCAAGACCTTTTACCAGTATGTTTATTGCTCTGTGTGCAGAACTTGGAACAATTCTGACATTCCCGATTGCTGTTTGGATGGGGCTTTCACCAAATGACGCTGCCTCAATAGCAATGGTTGGGGGAGCGGATGGTCCTATGGTGCTTTTTGCTTCACTGATGTTATCGAAAAATTTATTCATTCCAATAACAGTTGTTGCATATTTATATCTTGGATTAACTTATGGTGGCTATCCATATTTAATAAAATTAATGGTTCCAAAAGAATTACGAGCTATTAAAATGCCGCCACCAAAAAAAATATTAGTAATTTCCTCAAACGAAAAATTAGCATTCTCATTCGTTACGTGCGTTGTACTGTGCTTGCTATTCCCCGTTGCTGCACCTTTATTCTTTTCTCTGTTTTTAGGTGTGGCTATTCGTGAGTCCGGCATTAATCATTATATTTCTCTTGTTAGTGGACCAATGCTATACACTGCTACTCTCTTTCTCGGCATTCTATTGGGGGTATTATGTGAAGCAAGCATTATCCTAAATCCCGCTGTTTTTAAACTCCTTGTGCTTGGTATATTAGCGTTGCTGCTTTCAGGAATTGGAGGTATTCTTGGCGGATATATTATGTTTTTCATAACTAAAGGTAAATTTAATCCTGTTATTGGAATTGCTGGTGTTAGTTGCGTCCCAACAACTGCAAAAGTTGCTCAAAAATCAGTCTTCAAAGAAAATCCTAACTCTATCGTTATGCCTGATGCGTTAGGAGCAAATATTTCTGGAGTTATCACAAGTGCTATTATTGCTGCAATTTTTGTAACATTGCTTAAATGAAAAAATATTATTTATTCTGGATAATCGGAATTCTTACCTCTGTTATTGGAATTTCTCTTACAAAAATATTACCGGCAGGTTCTCTCGGGAACTCTGCCGGTTATATACTTGCTTTTACAGGTCTTTCGATTATCGCTTTTGGCATAAAAAAGAATGCCACTAAATCAAAGTTGTAGCTGCCTTTATTCCATCAACTGCTGAACTAATTATTCCACCTGCTCTCCCGCTTCCTTCTCCAATCACATATAAATTATCATATCCCGCAGCTAAATAATTCTCGTCTCTTATTACTTGTATTGGTGATGAAGTTTTACTTTCAAATCCCATTATTACTCCTTCCTCGAAACCTTTTATTTTCCTTGAAAATTCTATTAATGATTTTCGTAATGACTGATATATCTCATCCGGGAACAATTCTTTGAAATCATAATCAAACAGACCAAATGAATAACTTGTTTCTGGGAACCTATTACTTCTTTTCTCTTCAATGAAGTTCTGGATAATATTTGCTGGAAGCTCAAAATTATTATGAAGTTCGTAGAAAACTTGTTCTTTTTGTTCAAGCCAATCTAAAGCTTCATTAGGTGTTATATCCTTATTCAATAATTCTGGCAAATAAATCCCTGCAACAATTGCTGAATTCGCCCACGGTGAACTTCTGCTGTAATAACTCATCCCGTTTACTATGCTCAATCCTTTTCGGGGACTTGCCTGCACTATTTTGCCCCCAGGACACATACAAAAAGAATAAACTGGAAGTGCATTTGTTGCTTTGTGAGTTAATTTATACTCTGCAGCTTTAAGCCCGTTTATTTTTTTCTTGCCCCATTGCGAAAGATTAATTATTTCTTGCAAATGCTCTACTCTCGAACCAATAGCAAATGCTTTATTCTGAAACTTCACACCTTTCCCTAATAACAATCGATATGTGTCGTACGCTGAATGTCCACAAGCAACGAATAAATAATCGCAGTCAATCTTTCCTTTAGCTGTTTCAATTGCAACTACTCGTCTATCGTTGATTACTATGTCTTGCAATGTTGTTTCAAATAAAATCTTGCCACCAATTTCCTCAAACTTTTGCCTTAAATTTCTTACGACTTTAATTAAGTTGTTTGTTCCTATATGTGGGTGCGATAAATAACGTATTTCCTCTGGCGCTCCCGCCTCAATATAACTTTCAATGACAAAATTCTTTTCTTTATCTATGTTTTTTGTTCGAGAAGTCAGTTTTCCATCTGAAAATGTTCCGGCTCCACCTTCGCCAAAAGCATAGTTAGCACTTTCACAGAATTCGCCTTTTTGCTCAAACTTGCTAATCAACTTACTCCGTTTTGCAACTTCACTTCCTCTCTCAATAATAATTGTCTCGTATCCTGCTTTTTGTAGAATATATCCCGCAAAAAAACCAGCTGGACCACTGCCAACAACACATATTTTTTTATCTCTTTTTCTAAATTTAATATCTAAAATATTGCCTTTAAAACTGAATTTGCTATCACCTTTGAATACATTTATTCTTATTTTCCAATGTATATCTCTTTTGTTTCTTGCATCAAGGCTTTTCAAAACTATATCATAAGAAAACAAATTGCTTCCTACCATTCGGGCAATTTTTTGCTCCAATTCTGCTTTTGAATATTCAATCGGTAAGCGAACTTCAATTGTATTAATTTTTACTCCATCGATTTCCATTTTTCTTTGTTGTCTTTTCAACGTTGGATATTAGTAATCTTATATTTTCTTCACCAAAAATTTCGCATAATAAATCAATATTTTTAGTGCTAACAGAAAAATTTTGATTAAATGCTATATAATTTTTCTTTGATTCACCATTTTTAATAAAAAATTGTATCTTTATTTCTTTGTCAGATTTTTCAAGATTATCTGCCATCTCTTCAATCTTTTTTTCAGTAATACTATCGACATCAATCCATATTTTGAAGCCTTCTACATATTTCTGGAAAAATTCTTCAATACTGTAAGCCTGGTCGGCTACAATTTCAATAAATTCTCCGCTAAACGAGGAGTTACCTACAACTACCAGTGGCTTATCTTTTTCAATAACACTCTGATACTGACTATAAGCATCGCTCCAAAAAATCACCCTCAATTTGCTTGTGAAATCTTCCAGAGTTATAAAGCCAACTGTATTTTTATTCTTATCCAATCTTGTCCTGATTTCAGAAACAAGCCCCATAACACGCAGATAATCTCCGATCTGAGGATTATCCACACTCGAAAAATTAAAATTATTCACAGACTTCAATATTATTTCATACTCTTGTAGTGGATGTCCTGAAATATAAAAATTCAGGTATTCTTTTTCTTTTTCTAATTTTTTGCTTTGATTCCATTCTTTTACATTCAATATTTTTGGCATCTTGGGTTCGGCATCGCTCTGACCACCGAACAAGCTATCTGTTGCCTCTGCTTTGTAGTTTTGGTAAGCCTTTGCATAATCTAAAGCAATGTCAATGGATGCAAACAAAGAAGCTCTGCTATTCGGATGTATCTTATCAAAAGCACCAGCACAAATTAGTGCTTCAATAGTTCTTCGATTTATTAGCGAAGTATCAACACGCCGCACAAAATCAAAAAACGATATGAAATCGCCATTCTTTCTAGCTTGAACAATGTTATCCACTGCTGGAATGCCAACATTTTTAATTGCTGCAAGTCCAAAATAAATCACATTTCCTCTCGCGATAAAATTTGTTGCAGACTGGTTTATATCCGGAGGTAATACTTTTATATTAAACTTTTTTGCTTCATCAATTAATTCAACAATTTTGTCCTGATTATTTATCTCATTTGTCATATTAGCAGCCAAAAATTCAGCTGGATAATGCGTTTTTAACCAGGCTGTTTGGAACGCAAGATAGGAATAAGCAAGCGAATGTGATTTATTAAAACCATAATTTGCAAACTTTTCAATTAAATCAAATATTTCCTGAGCTAATTTTTCATTGATACCATTATTCTTTGCTCCTTCAATAAATAATGGCTTCATTTTGTCCATTTCTGATTTTTTCTTTTTCCCCATCGCTCTTCGCAAAATATCTGCCTGACCAAGCGAAAAACCTGCAATTTTTTGAACAAGCTGCATCACTTGCTCCTGATAAACAATTATTCCATAAGTATTTTTCAGTGATTCTTCCATATATGGGTGCAGATATTCAATTGGTTTTCGTCCAAACTTTCTATCAATAAACTCGGGAATATTTTCCATTGGTCCTGGTCGATACAAAGCATTCATAGCTGTAAGTTCTTCTAAATTCTGTGGTTTTAATTTCCTCAGGTAATCTTGCATCCCGTCAGATTCAAATTGAAACACAGCAAGCGTATGTCCCTCACTTATCAGATTATATGTCTTAGGGTCATCAAAATCAATTTTGTCAATATCAATATCTCTTCCGTAATTTTCCTTTATCATATTTAGTGTATTTTCAATTACAGATAGAGTTTTTAACCCCAAAAAATCCATTTTGACAAGTCCAGCTGATTCCAATTCAGCCATAGAGTATTGTGTAACAACATCATTAGAATCTTTATCACTTTTAGCTGGTGGAACAACAGGGACAAAATCGGTAATCTCACCAGGGGCAATTACTACTCCTGCTGCGTGTGTTGATACAGCTCTATTTCGATTTTCAAGCATTTTGGAATATTCAATCAATTCTTGAAGCTTTTCATCTTTTGTTTCTTTCAGCCATTTCAGGTCAGGAAGTTCTATCGCATCAACTATTGGTAGTACCTTTCCCAGAATAACAGGTATTTTGGAAGTTATTTCTTTTACCGTGTTCAGCGGTATGCTCAAAACCCTTGCTACATCAGTCAAAACAGCGCGGCTGGATAATTTACTGAATGTAATGATTTGTGCAACTGCATTCGCACCATATTTTTCTTTAACATAGTCAATTACTCTGTATCTCTTGTCGTCTGCAAAATCAATATCTATATCAGGCATCGAAATTCTGTCGGGATTTAAAAATCTTTCGAAAAGCAAATTATATTTAAGCGGGTCAACGTTTGTTATATCAAGTGCATATGCTACAATACTTCCGGCAGCTGAGCCTCTCCCTGGTCCCACTCTCACACCGCGTTCCTTTGCTGCTCTGATAAAGTCCCATACAATTAAAAAATATCCCGGAAATTTCATATTTTTAATTACTTCCAGTTCATATTCTGCTCTTTGAATGATTTCTTCCGTTACTTTGTCATATTTATTCTTTAACCCTTCGAAAACAAGTTCCCGTAAATAATCATCTAATGTTTCAGCTTTAGAATGAACTGGAATAGGAAATTCTGGCATATACAATGTTTTTAAATCAAGCTGGCAATTGCATTTTTCTGCAATTTCAAGTGTTGATGCGATTGCTTCGGGAAAATCTTTAAATATTTCCACCATCTGAGCAGAAGTTTTAAAGTGAAATTCAGGCGTTCTATACCTTAATTTTTTATAATCTACTGCTTCGCTGCCCGATGCATCTCTGATATGCAATAATATATTATGAGCAATTGCTTCTTCCTGCTTCATATAATGAATATCATTGGTAGCAACAAGCTTTATACCAAGCTCCTTTGCTAATTTTGGCATATCACGAAGCACAATTTTGTCTTCATCATAAAAATGATTCTGAATTTCTAAATAAAAATCATCACCAAATAATTCTTTGTAGTATTTTGCTTCTGCTTTTGCGGTTTCGTAATCTCCTTTTAGTAAATGCGATGATACCACTCCTCCTAGACAAGCAGAAGTGCAAATAAGCCCCTCGCTGTATTTCTCTAGCACTTCTTTATCAATTCTTGGTCGGTAATAAAAACCTTCCAAGTGTCCAATTGAAGTCAATTTTATTAGATTTTTGTATCCTGTAATATCTTTTGCTAACAACAAGAGATGATAATAATTCTTCTTTTTTGTATCTGCTTTCAGAGACGTTTTGTCGAAACGCGAACCACTCGCTATATATGCTTCAAAACCAATAATTGGCTTAATTTGATATTCTTCTCCTTTCTCTTTTAAACTTTTATTTACATTTAACACTTCCTGATAAAATTCTATTGTTCCATACATTACTCCGTGGTCAGTCAATGCTATTGCTGGCTGTCTATCTTCAACAGCTGATGCAACTAATTCTTTTATCGTTGGTAGAGCATCTAATATTGAATAATGACTATGATTATGCAAATGAACAAACTGAGGCATTTTTTACCCTTAAATTCATAATGATACCTGACAAATATAACGAATATTGAAAATCCAATTACGATAGATTTTAAAATGTGGAAAATTTAATTTGATAATGTTTTATTGATATTAATATCTCGATAAAATCCGTAAAAATATTAAAATTTGTTAATGATAATTTGTAAGTCCTTGTATTTATTGGGGTTGTTGAGAATAGAGAATTATCGATAAATTTGTATCAAAAAGTTGTATAAGTAAGATATATTTTATAGTTTTGTATCATTAAAATCGTTTTTACAAAAAACTAATAATGAGTATGGCAACAGTAAAAGAAAAAATCGAAGAGCTTAAGAAAAAAGAAGCAGAAATCCTTCTTGGTGGAGGTATCGACAAAATCGAAGCTCAGCACAATGCAGGTAAAATGCTTGCACGTGAGAGACTTCATCTTTTATTTGATAATGGATTTTATGATGAAATTAACAAGTTTGTAGAGCATTCCGGCGACGCTTTTGGAATGGAAGGTAAAAAGTTGCCGGGTGATGGTGTTGTTACCGCTATGGGTGCGATCAATGGTCGCCTTGCATATGCTTCATCCCAGGATTTTACTGTTATGGGTGGCAGTGTCGGTGGACGCCATGCTTGGAAAATTTGCGAAGTTATGCTTAAAGCATTAAAAAATGGTGTTCCTTATGTTGCTTTCAACGATAGTGGTGGAGCTCGTATTCAAGAACCTATTAATTCACTTCGTGGCTATGGTGAAATTTTCTATCACAATGTTTTGTTGTCGGGCGTTGTTCCTCAGATTGCAATAATTGCTGGTCCTTGTGCTGGTGGTGCTGCTTATTCTCCTGCTTTAATGGACTTTATTATAATGGTTCAAGGCATTGGGAAATTGTTTATTGCAGGTCCAAATGTTGTTAAAGAAGCTACTGGTGTTGCAATCTCTGCCGAAGAACTTGGTGGTGCAATGGCTCAGGCAAGCCACAGCGGTAATGTCCACTTCGTTGCTCAAAACGATGCAGAAGCAATTGAAATTTGTAAAAGATTGCTTTCGTATATGCCTCAAAACAATACCGAAAATCCTCCTTCTTATGGTGATGGAACAATTCAAATTATCGAAGACCCATACCTCAATGAAATTGTTCCGGACGACCATCGCGAAGCTTACGATATGATGGAAATCCTTCTCCGTGTATTCGACCCCGGCAGTATAATGGAAGTGCAGGAACATTTTGCTAAAAATATGATTGTTGCCTTTGCTCGTCTTAACGGTAATGTAGTAGGTATTGTTGCTAACCAACCGAAAGAAAAATTTGGCTGTATAGATATTGACGCTTCAGATAAAGCTTCTCGCTTTATTCGTTTCTGCAATGCCTTTAATATTCCTCTCATCTCTTTTGTTGATGTTCCGGGATTCTTGCCAGGTGTAGAACAAGAATTTGGCGGAATTATCCGTCACGGAGCTAAAATGCTCTTTTCGTTCTCTGCCGCCACTGTTCCAAAAGTTACAATTATTGTGCGTAAAGCTTATGGTGGTGCTTATCTTGCAATGAGTGCTAAAAGTTTAGGTGCCGACCGTGTAGCTGCTTGGCCAACTGCTGAAATTGCAGTTATGGGTGCTGAAGGTGCTGTTTCTGTGCTTTTCAAAGATGAAATTAAAAATGCTCCCGATCCAAAAGCTAAACGCAGAGAACTTATCGAAGAATACAGGATTCAATTCGCTTCGCCTTATCCAGCCGCTGAATCTGGTTTGGTTGATGCTATCATTGAACCTATGAAAACAAGACAATATCTCTCTATTGCTCTCGAATCTTTGAAGAACAAGAGAGATTTACGTCCACAAAAGAAACACGGACTTATTCCTTTATAATAGGAGTTCTTATGCTCGATAAATTAATTGAACAAGCAGCTTTAGTGCTTGTTATTGTTCCTCAAAACCCAAATAGCAAAGAAGTTATTGCTGCGCTTACTTCGTCGCTAAATATATCCAGGCAAGGGAATAGTGCAGACAATGAGCAATCTAATTCCATCGACAAAGAAACTGTGGCTGCTATTACTGCTGCTGCAAGCTTTGTTCTCGGTCGTGCTTTTCAGATTCGTAAGATAAAATTTGTTCGCGACCAGGCTGATACTTCTTGGTCTCGTATTGGGAAATTGAAATTGTTTAGTTCACAAGAATAAAAGGTTTTTTATGAAAAAATTAAGAATAACTGTAAATGGAAAAGAATATGAGGTAGAAGTTGAAGTATTAGAAGATACTGATTCATCATCTGGACCTCAGCTTCCCTTTGTGCCTCCGGTTGCACAGGTTACTCCAATGACGCCTCCGCCTACGGCTTTTGCATCAGAACCTCGCCAGAAAGGTGCTTTCAAAGCCTCGACTTCTGCTTCTGATGCTAACTCACTTACTTCTCCAATGAACGGTGTCGTTATCGAAGTGCCTGTTAAACCCGGTGATTCCGTAAAAGAAGGACAAGTTGTTGTTATCCTCGAAGCTATGAAAATGAAAACTAATATTTCTTCTTCTCGAGATGGTGTTATTGCCGATATTAAAGTTAAAGTTAATGATTCCGTTGAATCGGGACAAGTTCTTCTTACCTATAAATAAGATTTATGGTTTTAGAAAGAGGCTGTTTTTTAAACAGCCTCTTTTTTTATTGGCAATTTTCAATAAATACCTGTTCCACTTTTTGCAAAGTCTCTTCTAATATGTCGTTTACAATAATGTGATCAAATTCTTTGCTCATAGAAATTTCCAGTTCTGCTCTTGCAAGTCTATTTTGCAACTGCTCATCAGATTCCGTTCCACGCTTTTTCAGTCTTTCAATCAATACCTCTTTAGATGGTGGTGCCAAAAATATCAGGAGAGTATCATTAGGAAAATGCTTTTTTAAAGACAAAGCACCTTTTACGTCAATATCAAAAAGCATAATTTTATTTTTGTTTATCGCTTTCTGTACTTCGCTTTTCAATGTTCCATAATAATTACCAAAAAGTTCTTCCCATTCGATTAATTGATTTTGTGCTATCAATTCTTCAAATTTTTCTTTAGTCAGAAAAAAATAGTCTTTTCCATCTACTTCATTTGGACGCCGCTGACGGGTTGTTGCAGAAACTGAAAAAATCACATCTGGAAATTTATTTAAAATATGTCTGGTAACAACCGATTTCCCTCCACCACTCGGTGCAGAAATTGCAACTAATTTCTTTTTGTTCATATCTTTCCTTCTTGTTATTCAATAAAAAAGACAGGTTCGTTCCCTGTCTTATTATATTTAATTATATATTCTTTAATTATTGCTTAATACTTTTGATACAAGTTCTGCAGCTTCTTTCAAATCGGAAGCTACTTCAAATTGTAATCCAGAATTCAATAAAATTTGCTTGCCTTCTTCTGCGTTTGTTCCATCTAATCGCACTATTACAGGCAAATTCACTTGAACTGTTTTCAATGCTTCCACTATCCCGTTCGCAACTTTATCGCATCGAACTATTCCACCAAAAATGTTTATTAATACTGCCTTAACGTTTGAGTCGCTCATCATAATTCTGAAGGCATTCGCAATTCGTTCAACATTTGCACCTCCCCCGACATCAAGAAAATTCGCCGGCGAGCCACCTGAAAGCTTTATCATATCCATCGTAGCCATTGCAAGCCCAGCACCGTTTACCATACAACCAACATTTCCATCTAATTTAATATAGTTCAAATCGTATTTCGATGCCTCAACTTCTAATGGATCTTCTTCGCTTATGTCTCGCAATTCTAAATACTCCGGATGCCTGAAAATAGCATTATCGTCAAAAGTGATTTTTGCATCAAGTAAAACAAAATTATTATCGCTGGTCAGGACAAGTGGATTGATTTCGAGCAAACTGCAATCAAGTTCATCATAAGCTATCACTAATTTATGGATAAAATCTATAAAATTTTTATATGCTGTACCTTCCAAACCTAACCTAAATGCAAGTCTGCGCGCATGATAATCTTGAAATCCAATTTTAGGTTCAATTATTTCTTTCAAAATTAATTCCGGTGTCTCTTCTGCAACTTTTTCGATTTCCATTCCACCCTGAGTGGATGCCATAATAGTATTTTTCCCAAGTTGGCGATCAAGAACTATTCCAACATAATATTCACGTTCTATGCTGCATCCTTCTTCAATTAAAATTCGATTAACTATTTTTCCTTCAGCTCCGGTTTGCAATGTAACAAGCTTATTCCCAAAAATCTCCTTCGATATTCTATATGCTTTATCAGCTAACTGACCGTTTTTAATAATTGTAACTCCGTGTAATTGTTTTCCTTCAAACATTACAGGTTCATTTGTATCTGCGTTTTGAATAATACCTTTTCCTCTTCCTCCGGCGTGTATTTGTGCTTTCAACACAACCACACTTGATCCCTGAGATTCAAATAAATCCCAAGTCAATTTGCCTACTTCATCTGCTGAATATGCAACTGCACTTTTTAATATTGGAAGTTCATATTTTCTAAGTAACTCTTTTGCTTGATGTTCATGAATTTTCATATAATATCCTCAATGTAATTAATTTCGTATGTTATTTCAAATTTTATTAATCGAATATATTTTTTTTTTATTTTTTAATGTTTAATAATTGATAGAATTATTTTCATTAATATTCAAAAATCATTATTTTAATTTATATTTATAATTATCTGTTAATTAAAATTGGTTATTAATCCTAAATACTTTTTGGAAGAAAGAAATAAATTAATCGTCTCTCTTCGCCGTAAAGGAATAAAAGATGAGCGAGTGCTTACTGCTATTCAGAAAGTCCCGCGTGAAATTTTTGTCCCGGACGACCAAAAGGAAAAAGCTTACATAGATAACGCTCTCCCAATTGAGTGTGGTCAAAGCATTTCGCAACCTTACACAGTTGCTTATATGACGGAACTTCTTGATACCTTCGAAGGTTGCAAAGTGTTGGAAATTGGCACTGGCAGTGGATACCAATGTGCCATTCTTCAGATTCTTGGTTGTATTGTCTACTCTATTGAACGAATTGAATTTTTGCATAATAAAGTCAAAAAAATTTTTGCAAGTCTTAATATTCAAGCAAACTTGTTTTTGGGCGATGGCTCGAAAGGCTTACCTGAATTTGCCCCTTTCGATAGAATAATGGTTACCGCTGCTGCTCCGGACATCCCTTCTTGCTTAATTAATCAACTGGAAATAGGTGGAAAGCTTGTCATCCCGGTTGGTTCCCGAAGTGAACAAATAATGACACTTGTTATTCGTTCCTCTTCAAGTCAATACGAAATTATTAGGAAAGATTCTTTTAGATTCGTTCCACTTATCGGAGAAGAAGGTTGGAGTAATGAATAAAATTGAATTGTTTATTATTGCAGGTCCTACTGCATCTGGTAAAACAGAACTTGCTCTTGCTCTAACTGACTATTTACCTGTTGAAATTATCTCGGCTGATTCCCGCCAAATATATAGATTTATGGATATTGGAACTGCCAAGCCTACCGAAGATGAACTGAAACGCGCTCCACATCATTTTATCAACATAAAAAATCCTGATGAATACTATTCTGCAGGTATGTTTGAAAGGGATGCCGATAATGCTATTCAAGACATTATTTCTCGTGGTAAGATTCCTGTTGTGGTTGGTGGTTCTGGACTATACATCAAGGCACTTTGTGAAGGCTTTTTCCACGACGATACCCCTTCTGATGAACTCCTTGCAATCAGAGAGCAACTTGAACAAGAATTAGCTGAAAAAGGTAGATTAGCTATTTATCAAGAACTTTCCGCTGTTGACCCTGTTTCTGCTCAAAAATATTCGGATATGAACCCGCGCAGAATTATTCGAGCTTTATCTCATTACCGACTTACTGGCATTCCTTTTTCTGTTTCTCATCATTCTCAGTTTGTTGAAAAAAATTATAATTGCTGTTATTTTGCAATAGATAATCCAAGAATAGTTCTGTACGAGAAAATCAATCTTAGAACTGTTCAAATGTGGAATAATGGACTTCTTAAAGAAACTGTGCAACTTCTCGAAATGGGATATTCTGAAAACTTGAATGCTCTCAACACTGTTGGTTACAAAGAAACTATCCAATTCATAAAAGGGCAATTGAGTGAAAAAGATACAATTTCTAAAATTCAACAAAACACGCGTCATTATGCTAAACGCCAGCTCACCTGGTTCAGAAATCAGTGCCCCGAAATAATATGGTTAAATAAGAATTTAACAGAAAATACGAAGTTTATTGTAGATTTTGTTAAGAAAAAATATTTAATTTGAAATTTAGAATACAATTTTACAGTTATCTATTTTAAAAAAATATGCTTGAATTATATAAATCAGTCTCCTTTAAAATTAGCGAGATTATTACCAAACAATATAGCACTTCGTTTTCTCTTGCTACGAGTTTTTTGGAGAAAGAAAAGCGAGAAGCTATATTTGCAATTTATGGATTTGTTCGTCTTTCAGATGAAATTGTCGATACTTTTCACAACTTCGACAAAGAGAAACTGCTCAATGAATTAGAAGAAGATTTGCAATATGCATTAAAGCATAGGATTAGCTCAAACCCTGTGCTTTTTGCGTTTGCTGAAACTGTAATCAAATATAGCATTCCGTACGACCTTATTGATGCGTTTCTTTCAAGTATGAAAAGCGACCTTAACAAAAGCATTTATTCTTCCAGAGAGGAGATCAAAAAATATATTTATGGTTCTGCCGATGTTGTAGGACTTATGTGCTTAAAAGTGTTTGTCGATGGAGACGAACACAAATATCATGAGCTTTATCATCCAGCTATGAGCTTAGGTTCTGCTTTCCAAAAAGTTAACTTTCTGCGCGATTTAAACTTCGATAATAATCAACTCAGTAGAATTTATTTTCCGGAACTCATTAACCAGAAATTCAATGATGAAGTAAAAAAGCAAATTATTACTGATATTGAAAACGACTTTTCAGAAGCAATCAAAGGCATTAGAAAGTTGGAAGGTAGAGCCCGTTTTGCAGTTTTAGCAGCTTATTATTATTATCGCTCTCTCACTTCTCGAATTGATAAACTTTCAGCAGATAAAGTGATGCAACAAAGAGTTAGCGTTCCTAATTTTATCAAATTATTGCTTACAATTAAGTCATTCTTCGTTTACAAATTGAGATTGTTATGACCCTGAAAATAAGTGAATTAGAAGCGAAAAAACTAATTATTTTAATATACATTATAGGTTCATTAGGATTTTCCATTAAATTTACTCACAATTTTTTTCAATATTTAACTCCACTCACTTTGATTTTTACAACTATACTTATTTTCCTATTTCATCAAGATAGTTTCAAAGTAAAAGAGATAATTATTTTTTCTTTCGTATATTTATTCACTTTTTGCATTGAAGTAGCCGGAGTGCAAACTGGTGCTGTTTTTGGCAATTACTACTATGGAATTGGGCTTGGTCCGAAACTATTCGATACGCCTTTAATGATAGGAATTAACTGGCTCTTCCTGTCATACATAACTGCTTCAATTTCCAATAGATTAATTAATTCTAACTGGTTATTAAAAATTGCTTTTGCCTCTTTTTTGATGTTGTTTTATGATGTAGTTGTAGAGCTTGTTGCTGATTTTTTAGGTATGTGGTATTGGCAAAGTTCTATAATTCCAATTCAAAATTATGTAGTGTGGTTTTTTGTTTCTTTTTTTATTCAATCTATTTATTATGTTGCTAAAATTAGATTCAACAATCCATTGTCTTTCCTGATATATTTTTCTCAAATGTTGTTTTTATTAATTGTCTTTATTGTAAAAAATTTCATCTATGATTGAAGCAAAACATAATTACGTTTATTATTTATTCTTTAAATTTTATACTCATTTCAAGATTAAGTTTAATTTTGAAAAAGTGTGTTTGCAAGGTAATTTCATTGATAGAAATAAGCCTATCCTGATATTAGCGAATCATCAAAGCTGGTGGGATGGATTTTGGCTCAACTACTTTAATGAAAAAATAACTCACAGAAAGCTTTATTTTATGATGTTAGAAGAACAACTCCTTAAATACAGGTTCTTTAATAAAATTGGAGGTTTCTCTATCAGGAAAAACTCAAAAGATGCAGTTTGCTCACTCAATTACACTGTCAAACTTCTCGAAAATCCTCAAAATGCTGTTTTCCTCTTTCCACAGGGTGAAATTCAAAGTATATATACAGATTACATTTATTTTGAGAAAGGTATTTGTAAAATAATAAATAAATCCGGCAATATTCAGGTTTTGTTTGTTTGTAATTTTATTGAATACTTTTCGTATCGAAAGCCTTCTCTTTTTATGTATTTCAAAGAATGGGAAGCTCAGAATATTCAGACAATCGAAGCAGATTATAATGATTTTTTTCAATCTTGTAAGTTATCATCTCGTCAATGATGGAATTAATAATATATATTATTTTATTTTTTTTATTCCTACAATTTTTGGTTGCATTGAGCAATTTACTCTTTCGTATTAAGTTGCCTCGAAATCCATTAGAGATGGAGAATGAACCTCTTGTTTCAGTATTAATTCCTGCAAGAAACGAAGAAAACAATTTGCCAATTCTTGTAAATGATATTTTATCACAAAATTACCCAAACTTAGAAATAATTATCTACAACGATGCTTCAAATGATGATACAGGAATCATTGCCGGGAATTTTTCAAAAAAATATAGCTTCATCAAGGTAATCAATGGCATTTCTCTGCCTGAAGGTTGGTACGGGAAGCCCTATGCTTGCTGGAATTTAGGCAAACACGCAAAAGGTGATTATCTTCTTTTTTTAGATGCGGATGTACGCATTTCCGGAAACATCCTCCTACGTTCAATTTCATATATGCAAAGTAAAAAATTAGGGCTAATCAGTATTTTCCCTAAACAAGTTATGGTTTCGTTTGGAGAGAAGTTGGTTGTTCCATTGATGAATATTATATTACTCTCATTGCTACCATTGGTTACTGTGCGTTCAAGATTCTTTCCTTCTCTTTCTGCTGCTAATGGACAATTTATGTTATATAATCGTGATACTTATAATAAATTTAATCCTTATGAACAATTTAAATCAAATAGGGTAGAAGATATTGCTATTGCCTACTTTTTGAAGAAAAACAGAGTTCCGGTTGCTTGTTTTCTCGGTGATGATGAAATCACCTGTCGAATGTACTCTTCCTTTTCTGAGGCAATTAAGGGTTTCGCAAAAAATGTCATTTCATTTTTCAGAAATTCTACTCTTTTCGCTTTGTTTTATGTATTTGTCAATACATTTTCCTTACCTTTCACTCTCTATTTTGCTGGTTTTCAGTTTTTTATCGCCGTTTTTACAATCCAATTGATTACTTTATTTATTATTTTTATACTTAGCAATCAATCTGTTATCTTTAACATACTTACTCAACCTATTCGTCAAATAGTTTTAATTTTTTTGATTTTCAAATCATTAATCGAAAGGAGAAAAAAAGGATACTTATGGAAAGGTCGTTATGTAAAATGATTTTTTTGGTTATGTTTCCAATTCTTGCATTTTCCCAAAATAATGAAAAAATCCTTTCATTTTTTGTTTCAGATAAAATGAATGAATGGAAATCTTTCATTGATAATAATGAAGTCTTGTTCAGAGATACACCCGAAAAAAAACTTGAATTTGTGAATTATCAATATGGCTACATTGCTTGGTGTGTTGGGAAGAAAAAATACGATGAAGCAAAAAAATATATCGAGAAAGCTGAAAACACTCTCGATGAATTAGAAAAAATAAAATTTTCTCTATCATCAGTTTATGCTTATCGGGCAGCTTTTCTAGGGTTTAAAGTTGCAATGTCTCCATTTAAAGCTCCATTTTTAGGGCCCAAAAGCGTCAATAATGCCGAAAATGCTCTTAAGTTGTCGCAGGATAATTGGTTCGCCCACCTTCAAATGGGCAATATTAAATTCTACTCACCTTCTATTGTAGGTGGCTCTAAAACCGAAGCTTTGAACTCATATCTGAGAGCAAAAAAAATACTTGAAACTAACGATTCTTATAAATCTAATTGGAACTATTTAAATCTTCTTGTGAGTATTGCTAATACTTATATCGAACTCGATAATTTTGATTTAGCAAAAAAATATTATGAAGCTACTTTGTCGCTTTACCCAAATTTCCATTGGGTAAAAAACGAACTCTACCCCGAATTAAATAAGAAGATTAGGAGTAAAAATGCAAAATAAATCTGTTCTAATTGTTGGTGCTGGTATTTCTGGACTTGCTGCAGCCCTTCGCCTTGCTTCGAAAGGTTTTCAGGTTACAATTGTCGAGAAAGCAGCAACCGCTGGTGGAAGATTAAACAAACTCTCTTTTGATGGTTTTACTTTCGATACCGGTCCGAGTTTCTTTAGTATGTCCTATGAATTCGAACAATTTGCAAAAGATTGCAACATCAAGCTTCCGTTTAAATACTATCCGCTCGACCCTCTGTATGTAGTCAATTTTAGCAACAGTTCCAAATTATTTTACCTTTTCAAAAACGAAAAAAAACTTGCCGAACAGTTCAATGATATTGAACCGGAGTTCGAACAAAAATTCAAAAAATATTTATCTAAAGCTGGTGGTATGTTCCACGATACTATTGATATTGTCATCAAATCAAACTTTGATTCTTATCTCGCTTATTTCCGAAATTTAATGAAAGTCAATCCTCGCCATTTACCTGTTCTTATGAGAAATTTTTATAATCAGGTTTCTCGTTATTTTGATTCCGAAACAGTCAAGCAAATCATATCTCTTGTTGCTTTCTTTCTTGGCAGAACTCCATTCGATACTATGGGAATTTATACTTTACTCTCGTATACCGAGTTCAAACACGATGGCTACCACAATGTAGTAGGTGGAATGTATAAAATTGTCGAAGGTATTCTCAAAGAACTAAAAAAACACAACGTTAAAATTTACTACAATACAGAAGTTATTGATTTTCTATCAAACGATTCAAAAATATCTGCTTTCCTTGACAACAAAGGTAATTCCTGGTCTGCAGATATATATCTTATCAATTCTGATGCTGCTTATTTTCGTGGCAGAGTTCTCAAAAGAAAAGATTTTGCTCAATCTCGATTAGACAAGATGCAATGGACAATGGGGTATCTTACAATATACCTGGGACTGAACATAAAACTCGATAATGTAGCTCACCACAATTATTTTTTAGGTGAAAACTACACTGATTATGCAAAAAACGTTTACCGTAATCCCGATACATTAGAAAAACCTTATTATTACGTAAATGTAATTTCAAAACATAACACAGAACTTGCTCCCGTTGGATGCGAAAGTGTTTTTATTGTTTGCCCTGTTCCGGATTTACGCTATAAAAATAACTGGGATGATGCTGAAAATATTGTTAATAGCATAATAAATGATTTTTCGAACAGAATAGGTATTAGTATTCATAACCATATTGTATCTAAAAGATTCTTCACACCAATTGATTGGCAAAATAAATTCAATTTATATCGTGGAAGTGGGCTCGGGCTTGCTCACAACATGTGGCAAATTGGTGCTTTCCGACCCAGAAATTACGACGAAGTATTCGAAAATGTTTTCTATGCTGGTGCCTCAACTCATCCCGGCGCTGGACTTCCAATGGGAATAATTAGTTCCAAACTTGCTTTCGAAAGAATTATGCATTACATTCATAAGTAAAAATTTATTAATGAAATTAACGTCTATTTAATGTTATGTAATCGCATTTTTAGGATAATAAATTGAAAAAACTATACATTGAAACATACGGCTGTCAGATGAATTTCAACGATACGGAAATTGTTGCTTCAATTATGAAGAATTCTGGATGGGAAATTGTCTCTACCCCCGAAGAATCCACAGCCATATTGCTGAATACTTGTTCTGTACGTGAAAATGCCGAATCCAGAGTTATTAGACGCTTGAAACAATACAACCATAAATTCAAGAAACTTAATAAACGTTATGTTATCGGGATTATCGGTTGTATGGCTGAACGATTCAATGAGCATTTAGTCGATTTGGAAAATTCAGTTAATCTTGTTATTGGTCCTGATGAATATCGCCGTATGCCAGCTTTGATCGATCAGGCACTATCAGGCAATAAAGCTGTTGCAGTAGAACTTAGCACAGTTGAAACTTACGACGACATTATTCCGCTTCGAACCGAAGGCATTTCTGCTTGGCTCTCTATTATGCGTGGATGCAATAACTTTTGTTCATATTGCGTTGTTCCGTACACTCGTGGTCGTGAACGTTCACGTCCTATGCAATCCTTGATAGATGAAGCCAGCCAGCTTTTCCATAAAGGCTTTCGCGAAATTACTTTGCTCGGACAAAACGTAAATAGCTACAAAGATGAATCGACAGGCTCAACTTTTGATATTTTGATAAGTAAAATTGCCGAAATTAGCCCACTGCTTCGTGTTCGCTTTACTACATCTCATCCTCGCGACATGAGCGATAAGTTAATACTGGCTATCTCTAATTATCCAAATATTTGCAAGCATATTCATTTACCTGTCCAATCTGGTTCCAATCGTATTCTGAAAAAAATGAACCGCCGATATACAGCAGAACATTATTTATCAATTATTGATAAAATAAAATCAGCTATTCCAGACGCTGCAATAACAACCGATATTATTGCTGGATACCCGTCTGAAACTGATGACGACCATCAACAAACATTAGACCTATTGAAACAAGTTCGCTTTTCTGGCGCTTTTATGTTTAAATATTCACCTCGCGAAGGAACCCGTGCGTTCGACGAACCTGATGATGTTCCGGAAGAAACAAAAATTCGTAGATTGAATGAAATTATTAATTTGCAGAACGCTATTTCAAAAGAATTAAATCAACTTGAGAAAGGTCGAGTTTTGGAAGTGCTCGTCGAAGCTCCAAGCAAAAAGAAACAACAAGAATGGATGGGACGTTCCTCATCGAACAAGGTTGTGATTTTTCCTAATCCCGATGGTGCTCATAAAATCGGTGATTATGTTAAGGTATTAATAAAAAAATCAACTTCAGCTACGTTATTTGGTGAAGTCGTAGAATAAAATAAATAGGTCAATTATGAAAAAATTATTATTTGTTATCTTTTTGGCAATTTCTCTCGGAAATGCTACTTTTGCACAGGATAATGAAATTACTGCTGGTCTGAATGCGTTGCGTAGCGGTGATTATTCAGCCGCTTTTAATTTATATAACAAGTTTCTTTCCACTAACCAGAAATATGCACCTGCGTTCTATGGACGCGCAATTGCCAGCTATAAGTTAAAAGATTATAGCAAATCTCTCGAAGATTGCAAAAAAGCCATCGCTTTAGACGACAAATACCACGATGCTTATTTCCTTGCTGGACTCAATTCCATTGAACTGAACGATTACAAAAATGCTATTAATTACTTTTCTGATGCTCTTAGTATGAATCCGAACAACACAAAATATCTCTATTCTCGTGCAAATGCTTATTACTTCGCACAAATGGACAGCGAAGCAATAAGTGACTACTCCCGTGTAATTGAATTGGAGCCTTCTTTCGGACTTGCATATTATGGCAGAGGAATTGCATACTATATGGCTAATAAATTCCCACTTGCAAAAATTGACCTTGAGAATTATATTGCTTTGAACGCTAATCAAGACAATCTTCAGGATGAAGCTCTACGAATTCTTAAAATTATCGAGCGAGCTAATAAATGAGCCAATTCGTTCAAAATATGTTTGCTTCTATCTCAAAAAAGTACGACCTACTTAATGATATTCTTTCTTTAGGTATTCACAAAAAATGGAGACGAAAATCTGTTCAATTAGCTTCTCCTGATAATAATTCAAAAGTCCTTGATATTGCTTGTGGCACTGGTGATTTTGCCTTTGAATTCGAACCTTTTACATCTAATATTATTGGTATAGATTTTTGCGAAGAAATGCTCGAAATTGCTCGTCAAAAAGCAAATAAACGTAATAGTTCGGTTCAATTCATTCAGGGTGATGCTCTGAATTTGCCTTTTGAAGATGCTTCTTTCGACATTGTTTCAATTGGTTTTGGTATTAGAAATGTCGATGATGTTAATAAATCAATCGCTGAAATGTTTCGCATTCTTAAACCACAAGGCAAAGCCATAATTTTGGAATTTGGACAACCTGAAAATCCATTTTTTAGGTTTATCTATAATATTTATTCCAAATACTTTATGCCATTTATTGGCAAAATTATTGCAAGTTCAAAAGAAGCCTACACTTATTTGCCAACAACTGCGGGATTGTTCCCTTGCAGAAATAATTTCCTTGATATAGCTCGAAAATCTGCTAATTTTAAAAAAATGAGTTATTACAGTCTGACATTTGGAATAGCATATATTTATATATTAGAAAAATAATATGAAAACAATATTAGTAATAGATGACGATAAACTTATTTTGAGAAATGTAAAAGATGTTCTGGTTGCTACCGGTTTTAATGTTATTACTGCTTCCGATGGCAAATCAGGGCTAAAAATTGCATTGGAAGCCAAACCAGATTTAATCGTTTGCGATTTAATGATACCTGAGCTCAACGGTTTTGAACTGATAAAAAGTCTGAAAAGTTCAATTAATACAATTAGTATCCCAATAATAATTGTTTCAACTATTGAAAATAAGAAACAAATGCAGGAAAGCATCAATATTGGAGCCGATGATTTCCTTTCTAAGCCGTTTTCTCCCGAAGCATTATGGATAAAAATCGATAATCTGCTCAAAAAAACTAAGGACGTTAAATACATATCTGAAAATTCTATAAAACAGTTAACTCTTAATCTCGCAAGTTCATTACCGCACGAACTTCGTACTCCATTAAATGGTATTATTGGTTCAGCTGATTATTTGGTGAAATTTGGCAACACTCTTTCTCAGAACGAGTTAAATGAATTTCACAAAGTTTTATACCAAGCAGCCAATAGACTAAATGAACTGATAATTCGATATTTACTTTTTGTTGATACAGAAATTATTCTTGCCGATGTTGATAAACTTGTTACCGCTCGCAATGCTATTGCTTTTCTCCCCAAAAATAGAATTGAAAATCTAATCCAGGATTTTATTAATACTAAAGGGAAAAATCACATTATTTCTTACAATTTCGAAAATAGCAACATTAAAATTTATGAAGAACATCTAAATTTCATTATTAAAGAATTGCTTGAAAATGCTGTTAAATTTTCCAATGTTCAAACTAATATATCAATTTCCGGATTAGTAGTTGGGAACGAGTATATTTTAGAATGTTCCGACTGCGGAAGAGGTCTGAGCAACTCTGAAATTAAGCAATTAAGTGCTATGAAGCAATTTAAACGAGAATTCTATGAACAACAAGGTTTAGGACTTGGACTTGCTATTATTCAACGCTTAGTTAAAATTTATGAGGGAACTTTTAATATTGAAAGTGAATTAAATAAATATACTAAAATCACTATTAAACTAAAATGTATCAATTAATTTTTGATTGTTATGAAACCTTCATTTATTGAAATTAAAAATCTGATCGAAGAAATTTATCAACTAGTTGTTGGGTTTCGCAGAAAAATTCATCAAAATCCTGAATTATCGAACAAGGAATTTGCTACTACTGAATTTATTATTAGCATATTAAAAGAAAATAATATCGAATATAAGCGAATTACAGAAACTGGTGCAGTCGGTATTATTGGGATGGGGAATAATTGCATTGCATTGCGGGCAGATATTGATGCACTTCCTATTAAAGAAGAAACTGAACTACCTTTCGCCTCGCAAAATCCCGGAATTATGCATGCTTGTGGGCACGACTTCCATACTGCTATCCTTCTTGGTTCAGCAATAATATTAAAAAAATTTGAAGAACATCTGAACGGAACTATCAAACTGATTTTTCAGCCATCTGAGGAATTAATCCCAGGTGGCGCCCTAAAAATGATTAAAGCAGGTGTTCTTGATAATCCTCGCCCAAAATATGTTTTTGGGCAACATATTTATCCTGAGTTGAACACCGGCGAAATTGCCGTTTCTGCCGGTCCGGTTATGGCTGCTGCTGATGAACTCTATTGGAATTTGTATGGCAAAGGCTCACACGCAGCACAACCTCATATGGGAAACGATCCCCTTATAGTTGCTGCTCATTTGATTATTCATTTGCAAGCTATGCTAAATAAAAACAAAAATCCTTTTTCTCCTGCTGTTCTCTCTGTTACATCTGTTATTGGTGGCAAAGCTACGAACATATTTCCTGAATTTGCTTCTATGCAAGGCACCTTACGCACTTTTGATGAATCGCTCCGTTCAAAACTTCATAAATTAATTGAGAATAATTCGCGTCAGATAGCTTCGCTATTTGATGTGAAGTGCGATGTCGAAGTTCGGAAAGGTTTCCCGGCTTTGATAAACAATTCAGAATTGGTGGATAAATTTAAGGATATTGCAAATCAAGCACTTGGCGTGAATAATGTCCATAGTTTTGAGCCCAAAATGTGGGCGGAAGACTTTGCTTATTTCGCTCGCGAGGTCCCGTCTGTTTTCTGGTTCCTTGGTGTTAAACAATCTGTGGATAGCGAGGTTGTCCCGCTGCACAACTCAAAGCTCAATCCGGACGAACAAGCTCTGAAGACTGGTATGCTTGCAATGGTGAGTGCTGCTATAGAATTATTATAATATTGCACTGCCTTGATAAATTTAATCTTTGTTAAATGTTTTTTTTATAAATTGCAAAAGTAATTTTCATCTGGTAGCATAGTATGAGTAGCAATAAAGAATTTATTGTAACTGCAAGAAAATGGCGTCCCCTCACTTTCAATAGTGTTGTCGGGCAGGAGCATATTACAACAACTCTAAAAAATGCCATTAAAACAGGTAGAATCCATCACGCCTATCTATTTTGCGGACCCCGTGGTGTAGGAAAGACCACTACTGCCCGCATATTAGCCCGTGCTGTTAATTGTTTGCAACCAGTTGATTATGAACCTTGCAATCAATGCACAAATTGCGAAGCAGCATTGAATAACCGTTCCATTGATATTATTGAAATTGACGGTGCTTCCAACAATAGTGTTGATGATATCAGAACTCTTCGTGAAAATGCCAAATACCCTCCGTCGCAAGGCAAATACAAAATGTATATTATCGACGAAGTTCATATGTTGTCTACTTCTGCATTCAACGCACTTCTTAAAATATTGGAGGAGCCGCCATCCCATTTATTGTTTGTATTTGCAACTACCGAGGCTCATAAAGTTCCCGCTACCATAATTAGCCGCTGCCAGCGTTTCGATTTTCGCCGTATGGAAATTCCCGATATTGTTTATCAACTTAGAAACATTGCCCAAAAAGAAGAAATAAATATTGATGAAGAATCTCTTATAACTATTGCAAAAAAAGCCGATGGATCTATGCGCGATTCCCAGAGTATTTTCGATCAGGTGATAGCTCTTTGTGGTAAGAATGTTAAATACAGCGAAATGGCTAAATCTCTTCATCTACTCGATGAAGATTTCTTTTTTCAATTGTCAGATGCCATCTCAAACAAAGATTCAGCCAAAGTATTTGAACTTTCCCAGATCGTCATATCTCAGGGTTATGAAATTCAGGAAGTTCTCAGTGGATTGCTCGAACATTTTCGCAATATCTTAACTGTTATCATAACAAAAAACACTAAACTGCTTTCTACAAGCAAAGAATTTGAAAAAAAATATCTTGATATTTCAAAAAAACTTACTAAGTCCGATATTTTGCGATATATTCATATTATTAATAATACCGAGCAAGCTATTAAATATTTGCCACAACCTCGTGTCCGATTTGAAATTGCTCTTATAAATATGGCTGAAATGGATAAAGCAATCGATTTGAAGTCATTAATTGAAGAAATCAGACAAATTAAGACAGGTAATTATGTTGTTTTTTCTACAATTGAGAATTCTAAACCTATCGAAAATACTAAATCATCAGTCGATATTCCTGAAACTCAAAATACTGCTACTGAAAAAGTTTCTGTTCAACAATTTTTAGCAAATAACAGTTCAATTATTGAGGAAATTTCAAAACTTAACCCAATTTTTGCTGAATTATACAATTGCGATATTGAATTTAATAATAATACACTTTTAATTAAGCACGAAAACAAAATCATTTCCCAAGCATTAAAGAAAAATGTAAGCCTGTTGCAAAAATACTTATCTGAATTCGTTTTGATTGACAATATTACGCTCGAAGTCGCTCAAAAACATTTTATTGAAGAAAGCAACACGGAAACCCAAGAAAAATCGTCCCTTCAGAACAGTAAAACAGATGATAAAGAAAAACATCCAGTTGAAAAGAAAATTATTGACTTGTTTGGTGCAGTTGAAATTAAATAGGAGTATTTATGCTAAAAATTAACGATAAATCACCCGATTTTAGCGGACAAACTGCTAACGGCGAAATTATCAGCAACAAAGATTTCGCTGGGAAATGGCTTGTTGTCTATTTCTATCCAAAAGATAACACTTCGGGTTGCACAAAAGAAGCCTGTTCATTCCGCGATTCTATGGAGGATATTACCAAGCTTGGTGCTGTCGTTATTGGCATCAGCCCCGATAGCCCATCATCTCACAAGAAGTTTATCGAAAAATTCAACTTAAATTTTTATTTGATTAGCGACGAAACCAAAGAAATTTGTCAAAAATTTTATGCTTTGGGTGAAAAATCGATGTATGGCAAAAAATATATAGGAGTAATTCGCTCCACTTTTATTATTTCGCCTGATGGCTTGATTAAATACGCTAACTACAAAGTTAAACCCGATAATCATGCCCAACAAATTATTGAAGAACTGAAAAAGTTGCGAAATGATTGATACTCATTGCCATATAGATACAGAAAGATTTGACAAGGACCGGGATGTCGTTATCAATCAAGCAATTGCCGATGGTGTCGAATGTATTATCGTTCCTGCCATCGAACCCAAAACTTTTACTTCATTGTTAAAAGTTGTTTCCAGCTATGATTGCCTTTTTAACGGTATTGGAGTGCATCCGCATAACTCATTTGAGCTTAATCAGCAAGTGCTAACCGAAATTGAACAAATTGCCCAGGAAAACGATAAAACTGTTGCAATTGGTGAAATTGGATTAGATTATTACTACGACTTTTCTCCAGTAGATATTCAAAAAAAATCCTTTGCTGACCAAATTGCTATCGCTAAAAACTTACATTTACCAATTATTGTTCATAACCGTGAAAGCGATAGTGATTTAATGCAAATTCTTAAACAAAGTCAAGATGGTAATTTAAGAGGTGTCCTGCATTGTTTTTCCGGCGATGTTGAAATGATGCGTCAAGCTGTTGATTTAGGTTTTTTCGTGTCTTTTACTGGAAATATTACATTTAAAAATGCCTCTCAACTAACAGAAGTTGTCCGGCAAACACCAATCGAGAACCTACTGCTGGAAACTGATGCACCTTGGATGGCACCAATCCCACATCGAGGCAAACGTAATGAACCTAAATTTCTTAAACTAATTGCTCAAAAAATATCTGAAATAAAGTCTATCCCAATAAATGAGGTTATTTCGATGACTACTAAAAATGCTAAAGAGCTCTTTCATTTGTCAATATTGTTGATTTCTCTATTTATTTTATCATCAACAGTTTTTGCTCAATCTCGAACTACTGTATATGATGATGATTTCGAAGAATATTCATCAAAAGAAGATCATTACGATTTATATCCTCGTACCTTTGGTTTTGGTCCTATGCTTGGAACTAATACAATTGTGGAAACTTACGATGACGGGCAAGATATTTCTTATGATGGTTTAGTTGCTTATGGATTTATTACAAGCTACAGAGTGCTCAAATATTTAACTCTTGCTGCCTCTTATCATTATTCTAAAAGTACTCAATATGTTGAGAAATATAAAGTTGATCCAAATCATCATCACGCAATTGAATTTTCCTCCTTCATCTCTCCTAATCCTTATGGACGTGTCAATTTTTACGGTATTCTCGGATTATCTTACTTGATTAATAAATATGGACGTAGAATTTATTCTGATGAATTTCCTCTTGGACGTAAAGAATATGAAAATGATAATAAGTTAGCGGCAAATACAGGTTTAGGATTCAATGTAAATATTGACTTAAATAATGCTGGGATATTGTGCTTTATGCTTGAATGGAAACTTAATTTCGCTTTGCAAAAAACTAACCTTGAATTTGATCCAAGAATTGATCCAAAGCAACCAAATCATAATAGAAAAACTGATATTTCAACATTTTACTCAATTCCGCGATTATCAATTCTATGGTATCCAAAGTTTTAATTTAGTCATCAATAATTTTTCATTAATCATAAATGATGTTGCTATAATCAGCAACATCATTTTTTGTTTAATTTCAGGTTATACTATTTTTGTAAGACCTTTTCTAATGCTAATCGAACTTTTCCATTAGAATTTTTCAATAATTTATCAGCCTCTTCGAATGTTATTTCACCTAATATCATAAGCAAAGTATGTTTTACACTCCAATTAGTAGTCAGTAGAAATTCTTCGGCAACATTATAATCAACACCTGTTAATTTCATTACTATTCTTTTTGCTCTTTCTTGTAGCTTGATATTTGTAGGTTTCAAATCAATCATAATATTCCCGTACGTTTTGCCAATATGCACCATACTTGCTGTTGTGAGCATATTTAATATCATTTTTTGGGCTGTTCCGCTTTTCATACGTGTCGAACCGGCAATGACTTCCGGACCAACTGGCACGCAAATCATAATATCGGCAATCGCTCCGTTGTGTATCGCTGTTTCTTTGCTTACTGTCGAAACCAATATTGTTCTGCATCCGATTTCTTTTGCTTTTTTCAATGCACCTACAACATAAGGCGTTCTTCCCGATGCCGCAATTCCACATACTACATCTTTTTCGCAAACGTCATGTTTTTCGACATCAGTTGCACCATTTTCTGGTTTATCTTCTGCACCTTCCTGTGCAACAAATACTGCTTCTTTGCCTCCAGCAATTATTCCTACAACCATTTCCGCGGATGTCCCAAATGTCGGAGGGCATTCAGCAGCATCAAGTATTCCAAGTCTGCCGCTTGTCCCGGCACCAAAATAAAACAATCTTCCACCAGCTGAAAAAGCGTTTTTTATCGTTTCTACGGCTAATGCAATTTCCGGGATAACCTTTTCTATTTCAAATGCAACTTTTTTGTCTTCATTATTGATTAATCTAATTGTTTCCTCAATTGAAATTATATCAATTTCAGTTGTGTTCGGATTTATCTGTTCTGTTTCAAGTGCAGATAGCTTGTTAAATAATTCCAACTGTTTCAATTGCCTGTCCCTTTTTATTTAGAATTCTCAAAATTGATACCAAAATTAACAAAAAAATACTTTTCTTATGAAATTCTATGAAAAATAAATAAATTTGTTTTTTATTATTTGTGGGTATGGCTCATTTAAAATTATTAAATATTGAAAAAGTTTATCCCAACGGCACCAGAGCAGTTGAAAATATTTCCTTCGAAGTTGCAGAAGGTGAATTCGTTGTTCTGGTTGGTCCGTCTGGGTGTGGTAAAACTACTATTTTGAGAATGATTGCCGGTTTGGAAGATATTTCAAATGGGGAAATTTATCTTGACACCAAAATTATCAATAATTTGCCTCCTAAAGATAGAAACATTGGAATGGTGTTTCAAAATTACGCTCTTTATCCACATTTAACTGTTTTCGAGAACTTAGCTTTTCCATTGCAAATTCAAAAAATTAAAAAAAATCAAATCAAATCGAATGTCGAAAAAATTTCTGAACTTCTCCAAATTAGTGATTGCCTTTATAAAAAACCTAAGGAACTTTCTGGTGGACAACGCCAAAGAGTTGCTCTTGGGCGTGCATTAATTCGACAGCCTCGAATTCTGCTCTTCGATGAACCTTTGTCTAATTTAGATGCTAAATTACGTGTTGAAATGAGAACAGAAATAACAAAACTACACCGTTCTTTGAACGCAATTTCTATCTACGTTACTCACGACCAGATCGAAGCAATGACTATGGCAACCAAAATTATCATTCTTAATAATGGCAAAATCCAACAAATTGGCTCACCTGAAGAAATCTATAATTTACCAAAAAATAAATTTGTTGCAAGTTTTATTGGTTCTACTCCAATTAATTTTTTCGACTGCAAACTTCTCGAACAGAACGATTCTTGCACCTCATTTTCTCTAACTAACGGCGAAATGATTAATATTCAAACAAAACGTAAATTGCCAGAAAAGTTTACACTTGCTATTAGACCTGAAAATTTGTCTGTTTCTCAAATTCAGAATAGCAATTCAATAAAATGCAGAGTTGTCAATATTGAAAATTTAGGTTATGAAAAAAATCTGTATTTTGAATATGGAAAATCACTTTATTCTTGCAAAAGTAATATTGAAAATCCAATAAATATCAATGACGACATTTTTATTTCTTTTCTCGAGGACAAACTTCTTTTTTATAATGAACAAGGTGAACTAATTTACTGATATTATGAATAAGCTAACTAAAATATTAAAAAAATTCTTCCTGATGTTTGCAATTTTTTATACCTCGCTGACAATTTCTAACCAATTATTAGTATATTACGGGATATTATCAAAATTCTTTATGGGGTATTTTGCCTTTGGAATTTTACTATCTCTGGTCTTAAGTTTCATTTATGTTTTGTTAAATGTGAATAATCAAGATTGAAAATTAAATTAACATATTACTTGTTTTTCGTTCTATTTCTGCTTTATTCGTGTGCGAATGTGCAGGCACCATCTGGCGGTCCACCTGATGTTACTCCACCTGAAATAGTGAATACCTATCCTAAAAACGGAACAATTAATTTCGATGGCAAAAAAGTTGAATTGCAGTTCACAAAATATATGAACAAAAACTCTGTTCTTGAAAATTTATATATCCAACCTCTAACCGGTGCCGAATTTGATTGGTCCGGGAAAAAACTTTCTATTGAATTTAAGGAAAGTTTACTTCCGAATACCACTTACCTTATTAATTTGGGAACAGATTACACTGATTTCAGGAATATCAAGCCCAGTGAAGCATTTTCCTTGATTTTTTCAACTGGTGAAATAATTGATACCGGTAAAATCAACGGGCTTGTCATTGACAAAAATCCACAAGGTATCTTTATTTTTGCTTATGATATTACAAATATTGATACCGACACATTTCGGTTAACTTATGCTCTGCCAAAATATCGTGTTCAGGTTGGGGCATCAGGTAACTTCACTCTTCAAGGTTTGACTGACGGAAAATATAGATTAATTGTTGTTAAAGACCAGTTCAAGGATTTAGTTCTAACCGAAAATCAGGATTTTTACTCAACTGCTTTTCAAGATTTTTCCGTTAAAAATGGCAAATCAGATGATGCTCTTTTCAGATTTGGGAAAATAGTTGATTTTTCTCCTCCCAAACTTTTTTCTGCAGAATTTGAAAGCAATAATAAAGTCAAGCTGTTTTTTAGCGAGAATATCCTCATACATCATTTAAGTTCTTCTTCTATCGTAATATTTGATTCTCTTAACAATCATTTCTACAAAGTAAAAAATTATTACATTGATAATCAGAGCCAGAATATTCTCAATGTTATCTTGAATGATAAAATCGACGCCCAAAAAACTCTGTATGTTTCAATTCCAGATAGCAACGTTGTTATTTCGGATACAATTGGTAATATATTTAACGAATTCGGTAAAACTATAAAAGCTAAATCAGTTACCGAAGAAGATGCTTCTGAATTTCGTTTTCTTTCTGCTTCAATCAGAGATAGTTCAATAAACATACCGTTAGATAGACAAATATTATTTACTTTTTCCGAGCCTGTGGATAGTGTAATCAATGAATTGATTGATTTTCATCAATTCTCGGATAGTTCAGATGTTATTTTTTCTTCCAGTATTATTAATTCTACTAAATTGTTGCTGAATGCTTCATTAGTATATAACTCTTCCTATTCAATTAAAATACCACCTGAAGCAATTATTCCGCAATTCAAAGCGAACAAAGTCCGTGATACAATTTCCCTCTTCTTTAAAACAGAAGACAATAGGAATTATGGAACGGTTAGTGGATCGCTTATAGACTCTTCTGGAACAGAGTTGCAAAAAATTGTTGTATTCGAAGGTGTAAATGATAATAGATTATTTCAGGCAGTAGTAAATCAGGAAGGGAAGTGGCGTATCGATAATATTCGAAGTGGCGACTATAAAATATGGATATACGAAGATAGAAATAGCAATAATCGATATGATTTTGGAAAAGTTTTACCATTTGATTTTTCAGAAAAGTTTTATCTAACTGGCTTGACTGTTTCTGTGAAAAGTCGCTGGGAAACCGAAGGAATTACTCTCCGCATAGGGAAATAATATGAAAGTTGATAATTTAATATCGCTACGTTATATTTTCCCGAAGCATTCATTTAATTTCATTTCCTATGTTACATTCCTTTCTATTTTGGGTATAATTATCGGTAATGCTTCGCTGGTTGCCGTTCAGTCAATATTTAATGGATTTCAGGAACTTACTCTCAAACAAATTGTTGGTATCGACCCTCACTTGAGAATAGTTCCACAAAAAGGTAATTATATTAATTTAAACAATATAAATATTGAAAAAATCAAAGCGATTAAACAAATTCGTTACATCAATCCTACAGTTCAAAGCAAAGTAGTTGCTGTGCATAATTCTAAAATGCAAGTTTTTAATCTTAATGGTTTAGAGCCGAATAGTAATCTACTTAATAATGAATTACCTAAATATATTATCTCAGGAAGTTTAGGAATTTTCAATCAGTTGAGCGAACAGACCATATTTATTGGCTCTGCTCTTGCTGAACGTCTGCAGGTTTCTGTTGGTGAAAGTATAGAACTATTTACACCTAATAATATTGAAAACAGTTTGTTGGCATTTTCGCAGCCAAAAGGCTATACCGTTATTGTTGGGGCTATTTTCAATACAAACATTAAAGATTATGATTTAACAGTTGCATTTATTAGTTCTAATGATTTAAAAAATTTACTCTCAATTCCTTCAAATTCAGTTAATTCAATTGGTATTTTTCTTGATGATTTTCAGAAAGCAGAAGAAGTAAAAGCAAAGTTATCGAATGCCTTACCATCCGAAGTTAAAATTCAAACCTGGAAAGAGTTAAATAGCCAACTCTATTCAATAATGAAATTTGAAAAACTTGTTTCATTTGCAATAGTAGGAATCATTATTATCATTGCTGTATTTAATCTTTTTGCTTCACTTTCGATGACATTAACCGAAAAACAACAAGATATTGCTACTCTAAAAGCTCTTGGGGCAAACGAAAAACTGATTAAAAGGATATTTTTAAAGGTGGGCTTATTAATTGGGGTTATTTCTACATTCTTGGGAATTATGCTTGGAATAGTTTTCGTTTTTGTTCAATCTCATTACAAATGGTTCAAAATTGACATTAACCGCTATATTATTGATGCAATACCAGTGAGCTTGAACGCTGTTGATGTGCTTATTGTTGCTTTTTTCTCAATATTTTTATGCTTGCTGGCAACTATCTATCCTGCAAACCAGGCTGTAAAAATTAATATTGCAGAAGAATTGCGTAATGATTAATATATTTTTAGGAGAATTAATATGAACCCATCCGATTACAAAATCAAAACGGCTATTATTTCTGTTTCCGACAAAACCGGTGTTGTTGATTTCGCTAAAAAACTTGCAAATCTTGGTATTGAAATTTACTCAACCGGTGGCACTGCTAAAATTCTCAAAGATGCTTCAATTGAGGTAAAAAGCATATCCCAGCTTACTGGATTTCCTGAGATTTTAGGTGGTCGGGTGAAAACCTTGCATCCTGCTGTTCACGCTGGCTTGCTTGCAGACCTATCAGACGAAACGCATACACAACAACTTGCTGATAATAATCTTAAATCAATTGATTTACTTGTTGTAAATTTATATCCTTTTGAACAAACTCTGAATAAGGAAAATGTTACTCACGAAGAATTAATTGAAAATATTGATATAGGCGGTCCGGCTATGCTTCGTGCTTCAGCAAAAAATTACAAATGGACTGCCGTTGTTGTCAATCCAGAACGCTATCCGGAAATTATTGCCTATCTCGAAGCAGGACAGTCAATTCCAGAAGAATATCGCTTGAAACTTGCTGGGGAAGTGTTTTCTCACACTGCATATTATGATAGCCTTATTGCAAATTATTTTAATCAATGTAATAAAATTGAAATTCCTGAAAAACTAAATTTGTCTTTCAATTTGTCTCAAACATTGCGTTATGGCGAAAATCCTCACCAAAATGCTGCTCTATATGGATATTTTAATTGCATTTTTGAAAAATTACATGGAAAAGAACTTTCTTTCAATAACATTATTGATATTAGTGCCGCTTCAGAACTTATTTTAGAGTTCGATGAACTTGCTCTTGCAATAATTAAGCACACGAACCCTTGTGGTGTTGCTTTGGGTGATACTATTGCTAATGCCTTCGAAAAAGCACTTGCTACTGATAATGTATCTCCTTTCGGTGGAATAATCGCCGTCAATAGGAAAATTGATTTCGATGCTGCCAATGCAATGCATTCTATGTTTACCGAAGTAATAATTGCACCCGATTTTGCCGATGACGCTTTGGAATTGCTAATGAAAAAGAAAGATAGAAGACTAATAAAAGTTAATTTTGAATTGCTGAAAAAACATTCTTCGAAAAACATTCGCTCAGTACCTGGTGGATTGCTTGTCCAAGATAGTGATAATTTACTCCTTAATGAGAATAATCTTCAAGTTGTAACCAAAAGAAAACCAACAGACGAAGAACTTAATTCAATGAAATTTGCTTGGAAAGTCTGTAAACACGTAAAATCCAACGCTATTGTTTATGCAAAAAGCGATAGAACTTTGGCTATTGGTGCTGGGCAAATGTCGCGTGTCGATTCTTCAAGAATTGCAGTTGAAAAGGCAAAACTTCAAGGTATTGATTTAACCGGGTCAGCTATTGCTTCTGATGCTTTCTTCCCGTTTGATGATGGTGTTCGTTATGCTGCTTCTGCTGGTGCTACTGCCGTGATTCAGCCAGGTGGTTCTGTCCGTGATGAAGAAGTTATTAAAACTGCAGATGAACTCAATTTAACTATGATTTTCACTGGGATAAGACATTTCAGACATTAATTGAGTTTTCTTGATAATATAAAGGCGGGATAAATTATATCCCGCCTTTTATTTAGATTGTTAGTAGATATTACTTTTCGTATTCTGAAACTGGAGTTCGAATAACCACCTGAACTGTTCTATTGTAGAAACGACCTTCCGGCAAATCATTCGTATATAATGGATCGTCTTCGCCAACGCCTTTTGAATTCAACGTAGCATATCTACCACCGGTAGCTTTAATTATTCCTTGACGAACTGTTTCAGCACGTCTTTCGGATAATTTCAGGTTGTGATCAAATAATCCTACAACGTCAGTATGCCCAACAACTTCTGCTACAGAGGTTGGTTTTACACGGTCGTATACATATTCACGCATAATTCTGTTGTTTGTTTCACCTGCTTCAGCAGAGTTGAATGGGAAAAGAATAAGATTATAGCGTTCAAGAGTACTATCACCAACTACAGATGTTTTCTTTTCTAATGTAGAAATTTGCTTAACTGGAATTGTGATAGGATCGGAGGAACATTCTGCTCCACTCTTTGTGGTTACTATTAATTGCGCTGTATATGGAACTTCATCTTTTGGATATTTCCCGTCTTCATTTGTCCAATCCCAAGTATAATTGGGGTCTGTCAGTCCTATATTATTCAATGTCATCCATTTTTCATTCCCGCGCTTGATTTCAATTCTTCTTTTTGCAATTATTGCATCATCAATTCCATTCTTTATTACAAATTTCATCTCTTCTGGTTGTGGGAATGTAGTAGGATCTTTATCAAATACTGGTTTTGTAATATTCCAATCATCGCAAAGAATTTCTACACGACGATTTTCCTGTATTCCTAATGAATCTTTAAGATTAGAAACTACAAGAGGCTTGTCTCTAAATGTAAGTTTCATTCTATCGGGGCTTATATTCCAGATATTCTTGAAATAATTATAAACAAATTCAGCCCTTTCTTTCGAGAGATTTGCTCTCTTTTCTTCAGGCGTAGTTCCATCTGTTGTTCCTACAATTTCAATCTTAGCATCCGGGAATTTATTCAAACGATAACCATAAATATTCAATACGTGATAATATTTATTCAGTGTACCACCTGCTATAGTTGTGTCTGTGAAGTTCTTAGCTTCTTCAGGTGATTTGAATAAAATATAGCGAGGCGGAAGAACAGATGAACCTAAATCAAAAAATACATAATTCAACAAAGGATACAAATCCCATGTTTGAACTTCTTCCATTACAAGTCCGCGATAACTTGCAAGTTTCGGGTCGGCAACTTTTGCTCTTTTAATATAATCTGCTTCATCTATTTCTGCCGTAAGAACTGGTCTTTGTCCCATTAATATTTTAACATTAATTTCATCAGCGAATTTTTTGGCTTCTTCCGGATCGTCAGTTTTCTTCGGTTTTATTACTTCTTGAAATACCGATCTTTTGCCATATTTTGGATTGAAAGCACTTATTTCTAATTGAACTCTATCAGCTGCGTCTTTTCCTTCACCATAATCGCTGTTGGTTACAACATATTCAAATTTCGTGCGCTGCAAATTAAGAGAATCATTATATATCCTTCCAGTAATTGGATTTTTTATCTCGATTTTTGCAGGGATAAATTCACCGGTACATTCATCAACAACAGTACCAGCAACGTTTACAGCACGGAAGAATGTGGGAACAAACGCCATAAAAATATCATAATCTCCTTGGTAACTTGGAATATCTGTTCTTCTCGAAGAGAAATATAGAATATCACCGGATGCAGGCAAAGTGATAAACATTTCATCTTCTTTCGTATTAATTGGTTCACCCAGATTTTCAGGTGTACTCCAGGTTTTAGTTACGGGATCGTAGCGAGTAACATAAAAATCAAGCCCTCCATAGTTTGGTTTGTGTCCATCAGAAGCAAAAAATAGTGTTTGATTATCTGCAGCTATGAATGGTGAAACTTCACGCCCTTTTGTATTGATTGCCTCTAAATTTTTAGCAGGTTTCCATTCTTCTAAATCATAGTCCCAATCTGAGTACCAAATATCAAAATTCTTTGGAACATTTCTGCCATCGCTATTTGGTCCTTTTCTGGTTGAAACAAAATATAATCTACTTTGGTCTGGTGCAATTGATGGTTGTGAATCAAATACTTCAGAATTAATATTCTTACCTAAATTCACAGGGCGTCCCCAACGATCACCTTCGATTGTTGTCTTGTATATATCGCAGTCTCCAATCCCATCTGGACGATTGCAACCTGTGAAATACAATGTTCTACCATCTGCACTTATCGAAGCGACGCCTTCATTTAATTCAGTATTAACACCTAATCTTCCATAATTTGTCGTGGTATCAATATTGTATGGCTGGAAAAATACTGAATCCAATCTTTCTAATTTTTTTGCTGCCCAAAAATCATGAGATGGTTTCCCATCTGGTGTGAGCTTACTACCCGGTCTGTTCGACACAAAATATAAAGTTCTGCCATCAGCACTTATTGTTGGAGCGTAATCCAATCCTTGCCAATTGACAACCGGTCCTAAATTGATTATTCGAATTCTTCTACTTGCAATGATATTGGACTGCCCTTCAGACGGCTCAATCTTCATTGCAATTAAATGCATTTGGTTACTTAGTGCAGTCTCGTCATTTTCTTTTGTGTTTTGAGAAAACAAAGACTGAGAAATCAATATGCAAAGAAATAAATACAACGAAATCAGCGAAAATGTCTTAAACTTTTGCATTTACATCCACCTTGTTTGTTTACTAAAAATTAATATTTTAATAATTTTCAATTAATAAATTACCTTAAAATCTTAAAAAATCAAAATCATTTATAATTAAAATTACAATATTTTCAAATTTTTACTCTCAATTCTATTAGCACTCTCCAATTTGAAATTTTAAAGTTATCTCCATAGTCAGAATATTTACTAAATGGATAATAATAATAAAATTGCGGAGACAAATAGTAGTTATTATCAACTTTGAAGTCAAATCCAATATTGGTTGCAAGTCCAAATTGTAAAGAATTAACTTCTCGATAATCATTATCTTCAAGAATTATTTTATTCGAATTGGTTTCTGGGAATAATATTTTTACCTGTTCTCCATTTGGCAACAATATGCTTTCATCTAATATTTCTTTTTTATGTATTAAATTCGATGATATAATATAAGAGATTGACGGAGAAACTTTAATGAACATTAAATCAAAACCAATAAACTTCAGATACGGTTGTATTGCCAACGCACTGGTATTGATTTCGCTCGTGTTTCTGAAATTAACTCCAACATATCTATTCTTTTCATATTCAAAGGCTTCTCTTTCCCTATAACTTGCTTTAACAGATATATTTTCATACATTAAAGCAAATCCGTATTTGATACTATTTTCATTCACAAAATCTTCCATATTTAATCCAAATGTATAGCCAAACCTATTTCCATTATCGAACGTGCAGTCTTCGCAGTTTACATAGCTTGTTCCAAGTTGGTGATTCCCACCTAATCCAATAAACATACCTGCTTCTTTTGGCTTCTTAGGGATTGAAGGAGTAAGTGGGTCAGAAATTTGGCTAAAAACTGTATTTATTGAAAAAAGTGCTAATACAATATATAGGAACTTTTTCATAAATTCACCAAAAGTTTTTTCTTGTTTATTCGACTATACATTTGTAATTAACAATTTAACAAAAAAACGTTACATTATTTATGGTAAATTTTGAATTAAGCGAAGAGAAGAAATCAAAATTAAACTGGGTTCGCTATCTTGCAGTTAGAATATTAAGTCGTTATGAACGGAGCGATTCTTATTTGGACAAATTATTAGCGAACGAACTTAAAAATAATGAACTTACTCAACAAGATAAAGCTTTGCTTACTGAACTAATCAATGGGGTTGTCCGCTGGAAGTTGAAATTAGATTGGGCTTTGACCGGATTTTATAATGGAGATTTTCAAAAATGTTTGAACTTTGTCAAAAATGCTATGCGAGTTGGGCTTTATCAAATTATGTTTTTAGAAAAAATACCTGCCTATGCAGCAATAGATGAATCGGTCGAGATAGTTAAGCAAATTCAGGGCGAAAGAACTGCTGGTATGGTGAATGCTGTTTTGAGAAACCTTCATAGGAACTTAGACAAAATTCGTTATCCCGATAGGGAAGAAGATTTAGTCTATTATCTCGCAACTGTTCATTCTCATCCTAAGTGGATGGTTAAGCGTTGGTTGGAAAGGTTTTCAGAAGATGAAACAGAAAAGTTGCTCATTGCAAATAATCAAAGACCATACATTCCAATTAGAGTTAATCTGTTAAATTCCTCTATCGATAAAATTAAATATCTGCTCGATAAAAACAATGTTGAATATGTTCAATGTGAATATCTTCCACAAACATTCCTGTTAAAAAATCCCAAATTTGATATTACTTCTACTGAAATTTTTCAGAATGGTGAAATTACAATTCAAGACCCAAGTGCTTCTCTTGCAGTTATGCTCGCCAATCCCAAGCCAGATGACAAAGTCCTCGATATTGCTGCCGCTCCTGGTGGGAAATCCTTTTTTCTTGCTGAACTTATGAAGAACCAAGGCAACATCTTAGCAATCGAAAAATATTCTTCAAAGATTAAATCAATTAATGAAGGTCGCCAAAGATTAAAACTATCGATAATTGACACACTTGTAGAAGATGCTCGTAAACTCCGTTTACAAGAAAAAGTTGATTTGATTTTTGCTGATTTGCCTTGCTCTGGATTGGGCACCTTACGCAAAAAACCAGATATCAAATGGAAGCGAGACACAGACGACATTCCCAAAATTGTTGAATTACAAAAAGAAATTATCTCGAATGCTGTTAGATTTATGGCAACAGGTAGTGTTTTGATTTACTCGACTTGCACAATTGAACCCGAAGAAAATCAGGAAGTTGTTTATTGGTTGCTTGATAATTACAAAGACTTGCAGATTGATCCCGCAGAAAACTATTTGCCAAAAGAAGTTTGTAAAAATGGCTTTATGCAGACTTTCCCGCATATTCACGGAATTGATGGTGCTTTTGCTGCTCGTATTATTAAAGTTTAGTTCTTTACGTTTCTGACGATATATTAGATATGAAATTGAATAAAAAAAATAATTTTCAGCACTCATCTCATGGTTCAGACAAAGATAGGTATTTAGTTACCTATGCTGATCTAATTACTCTTCTTTTGGGATTATTTGTTATTTTTTATGCTTCATCTCAGGTTGATCAAGAAAAATTCAAGGAAATTTCTTCAGCACTTACCAAATATTTCAAAAGCCAGCCAGCAAACCCAATTGAAGGTGGCGATGGTGTGCTTGAATCAGGTCATAGAGCTATCCCAGAACCTATGATTTCTCCTCGTGAAGCTAAGAGCATAAAGGAAGTTGAGAACCAGGCAGCAAATGTTCTCAAAGATTATATTGCCAAAGGCGAAATTTCACTTAGAACTTCCTCAGAGGGGCTTGTTATTGTTCTTCCGGAAAAACTAATGTTTCGTTCGGGTAAAGCCGAAATTCAAACAGATGGCATTACTGTTATTGATTCCCTAGCTCAAATATTGTCTACTCTGAACAATACTATTTTTGTTGATGGGCATACCGATAATACTCCGATAAGGACTTTTCAATATGAATCAAATTGGCATTTATCTGTTGCTCGTGCTTTAAATGTTGGGTATAGACTTATTTCTCTTGGTGTGTCCGGTGATAACATTGTTATAAGAGGTTTCGCCGATAAAAGACCTGTCGATGACAATTCTACAGAAGAAGGAAGAGCAAGAAATAGACGTGTCGAAATCACTATCTCCAGAGTTGATATAAACTCTCCTGCAAAAGTATCACAATCAGACTAATTACCTATTATTGTTTTTTTATTCGTTAAAATAAGGTAATTTTGTAATTATTCTAAATTTTAAATGGGATTTTTATGCTCAAAAGTATGACTGGGTTCAGCAAAGTAGAACTCAATGAAAATGGAATTTACGTTACTGTTGAAATAAAAACATTAAATGGTAAAAACTTAGAAATTAATTGCCGATTGCCCAAATCTTTGTCTCACCACGAACTCGAAATTCGCGAAATTTTAAGAAGTAATTTATCTCGAGCAACCGTTTTTCTTTCAATTAATGTTGATGCCGATCCATCTGTCAAAAGTTTCAATTTAAATCTTGAAGCTGCTGCCGCCTGCTATAATGTTCTTAACCAAATCAAAAAAGAATTAAAGCTAAAAGATGCTGTCAAACTCGAAAATATTTTGGTTTTTCGTGATTTACTCTATAAGCAAGATGATGCAATAAATGAAGATGCCTGTATGAAACTTATTACCAAGTCGCTTAAGCAGGCTCTCAAAAACCTCGATGCAATGAGACTTCGGGAAGGGCAACAAATTTCAAAAGATATTATTGCCAGAATGAAAAAAATTCACGAAAATGTTCAAAAAATTGAACAAATCAGTTTAAATAAAGTGCCTCAGGAAAGAGAAAGATTAAGAAATCGCGTTGCTCAGCTTTTTGAAAGTGATGAAATTGACGAACATCGTCTCCAACTTGAAATTATTTTGCTTGCCGATAAACTCGATATTTCGGAAGAATGCACTCGGCTTTATTCTCATTTCAAGTTTTTCAATGATGCTGTTAAATCTAAGGTTTCTGAAGGAAGAAAAATCAATTTTCTTTTACAAGAAATTCATAGAGAAATTAACACTATCGGTAGTAAAGCAAATGATACCGAAATTTCTCACCTTGTTGTTCACTGCAAGGAAGAACTTGAAAAAATTCGCGAACAAGTGCAAAATATTGAATAATGAACAATTTCCTTGTAATTGCTTATTATTTCCCACCATCTGGTGGTCCGGGCGTCCAACGTGTTCTAAAACACATCAAGTATATTCGTGAGTTCGGTTGGCAACCAATTGTTCTTACTGTCGAAAATGGACAATTCCCCGCTCGGGATGAATCTTTGTTTGCTGAAATTCCGGATGATGTGATTGTTCGTCGAACTAAAATTTATGAACCATATGATATTTACAGGTTTTTTACAGGCAAAAAGCCCGGCACTCCTATTGATGTTAATACTATAAAAAAAGATGACCAGGAATTGAATTTAAAAGAACGTATCGCTGAATTTATCAGAGCTACTTTTTTTATTCCGGATGCTCGCGTCGGATGGCTGCTTACTGCAAAAAACGAAGCTATAAGAATTATCAGGGAATACAATTGCAAGGCTATTTATTCATCTTCGCCTCCTTATACTTGTTCATTAATTGCAAGATATGCTAAACGAAAAACTAAATTGCCTTGGGTCGCTGGTTTTCGCGACCCTTGGACTGGATTTATTTCTGCTCCTAAACGTTGGTTTATACCTGCCAAGATAGACAGATATTTGGAAAAATCAGTATTCGAAGAAAGTAATTATGTTGAATGTGCTTGGGAAGGAATCATAAAAGATGCTTTATCCAAATATCCTAGATTGATTAAAGACAAATTTATTCACGTCCCAAATGGATTTGATTCCGACGATTTCCCGAATGTTGAATACAAAAGAAACGAGAAGTTTACGCTTACCTATACCGGTTCAATGTATGGCAGACGAAATCCATATTCTTTACTTATTGCTATCGAAAATCTTTTATCTCAACATAAAATCAGCGTCAATGATTTCAGATTAAAGTTCATCGGGCGTTTTGGCAACGAAGTTCTTGATATGTTCAATAATTGTTCTTTCAGACAAAACATTGAAATTATTGGCTATATTCCACACAAAGAAAGCATTGCTCATCTTATGGCTTCCGATGCTTTGTTGCTTGTTGTAGATGAATCGAAAGAAAGCGAAGAAATAGTTCCTGGAAAAGTGTATGAATACATCGGAGTTCATCGCCCAATACTTGCAATTGCCCCTATCAACGGAGCTATTGCTCGCTTAATTTATGAAACAAACTCTGGGAAAGTTGCTCACCAAACCGAGATTAATACTATTTCTGATATTTTTTTAGAGTATATTAATTTATGGAAATCAAATTCTGCGATTATTAGGCCAAATCTGGAAGTAATTCAACAATTTGAACGGAAGAATGCCGCTAAAAAACTCGCTGAACTATTAAATAGCATTGCTACCCCAACTTGATTTTTAAGAAATTTGTAAATGTCTTGCCTCCTTCGCTTATTGTCATCGTAATTGGAAATACAATGAGCTTCATACCATAATGTTCAAATCTGTCGATATATTGAACTAATTTCACAGCATCTTTTTCTGTTAGTGCAATATAACGTGAATTGTTATTTTCAGCAAAGCGTCTTATTTTTTCAATATCATTTCTATCATAATAATAATGGTCGCTAAAATTCAAATAATTAACAAGATTGTAATCCAATTTTTTCACCATTTCATAAAATCTGTAAGGTTTAGCTATTCCTGCAATAGCAACAATTTTTTCCTTTTTTCTTATTCTGTCAATTTCTTCAAGATCGCTTTTCGCATTTCCTAAAATATATGGGTCTCCACTTTGAACAGTTACTTTTATGAAAATAGCATCTTGGTTTGTAAACTGCTTCAATTCATCTGTTATTTTTGCACCACCGGTTAGACATACAACATTTGCACGACTAAGAGACTCCAATGGTTCTCGTAACATTCCTTTCGGAAGCAAATAAGGCTTTTCGATTGTTTCTTTGTCTATAATCACAATGTCGATATTTCTTTTTAACGCTCTGTGTTGAAACCCATCATCGACAATTACACAATCTATATCAAATCTTCTTTCAGCAGACAATGCAGCCTCTACTTTTGATTCGTTTGCAATTATTGGCACCATTAACTTTCTTGCAAGCAGTACTAATTCGTCTCCGCCTTCGCGTGCATCAACTAATACTTTTTTCCCATCGCAAATAATTATTTCACCTTTTGATTGTCTTTTGTATCCACGTCCAATAATTGCTGGCTTTTTACCTAATGATTGCAACAATTTTACTAAAAGTTCTTCAAAAGGTGTTTTGCCGGTACCGCCTACTGAAAGATTACCAACGCTGATGACGGGAATAGATATTTTTGTCGAAAGGTGTTCTTCCCGGTCATACCTGCGATTTCTGTATTTTACTATTTTCCCGTATACTTTTGAAAAAAAATTAGTTATCATTTTATCTGATTGAATTAATTGTATTTTCAATTTTAACAATCATTTCCGAGACTTCTTCTCTCGTAAGCTCTTTTGGAATATAATACTTCTCAGAAATAACAATACGTATCTTAGAAAATGGTAGTGGCAGAATAAATTTATCCCAACTTTTCTTGAAAATAATCTTGCCGCTTATAAATGCACGAACAAGATGAAGTGGCACTTCACTTCTGTAGGCAATTATTGCTGCACCGTTTTTGAATTTTCGGGCAGGACCACGAGGACCATCAGGTGTTATGAAAATACTTGCATTTTTTGCTAATTCAGTTGCCTTTTCCAATACATCCTTGCTGTTTTTTGAGGAAGAACCTCGAATTAAGGAATAGTTCCACTTTTCTAATAGCTCTGCTAATACTTGCCCGTCTTTGCTCAGGCTTACAATTGCAAATTTTTCTTCAATTTTTTGAGAAAAATATTTCCAGATTGGCAGCATCTCTCCGTGCCAAAATGCAAAAACTGCAGGCGTTTCTTCACATTCGCCAATAACTTTAATTCTCCAGGTTGAGCTTACAAGTGCAATTAATCTGTGCAGTATTTTTATTCCGATAGCTTTCATAAAAATAAAAAATGCCTTCCAAAATACAACTCGAAAGGCATTTTTTCTTTTAAATTAGCCTAATTACTTAATTTCTCTGTGAATAGTGTGACGTCTCAAAAAAGGATTGTATTTTTTGAGCTCCAATCTTTCAGGGGTATTTTGCTTATTCTTTGTTGTTGTGTATCTCGAAGCTGGTTTCCCTTCAGCTTTTGCTTCAGTGCATTCGAGCGTAATCATAAATCTTTGTTCTTTTTTTGCCATTTCCAAACTCCATTATACAATTTTAGTAATTACAAAATTAACTATATATTACATATTTTCAAAACTTCTTTTTTAGCTCGAATATTTTCTGCTCACTTTTTCACTCTTAGCAACCACCTGATTTTTTCTTAGGTTTTGTATCCGTATCCTGTGTGCTGCGTGAATATTTTGTTTCAAGTGTTTGTAATTTTTCTGGTGCAGATGTAATGAAATTTATGTATGCAATTTGATGCAAATCGTTTTGGTTGATTTCTTTTGGTTTGTTTTGAAACTGTTTCCAAAAGCTGTCTAAACCACCCTGAAGAGCTACTGTTCTATGATTTCCAATCTCGTTAGCAAATGCTACTGCCTTGCTTGATAAAGTGCCTTGATTATCAACAAATACAATTGTTTTAGGATTTTTTTTGATGAAATTTTGATTTTCTTTCAGGAATATCTCCTCGAATGGAATATTTTTCGAACCGGGTATTGTTTTATTTCTTTTATCGCTCTTTTCTCGCAAATCAACGACTACTAAAGAATTATCTTCATCAATTATTCTAAATGCAAATTCTAATGGGTCAATATGCTTAATTTCATTTTTCTGAGCAATTTTTTGAATTTTATTTTGTAAATATACTTCTCTGGTCGGCAAAAAGGTAAGAATTAATGATACTGCTATAAAAATAAATCCAAATATTAGTGGTTTGTTTTCTAAAATTTCAAAAAACTTTTTACCATTTGTGTTAATTTTATTTACTTTACTTTCAATCTTTGATGTGAAGATAAATGCAACAAAAGCCATTAACGTAAATCCAAAAGCAATAATCCCCGGGTTTACGTTTAATAACTTATCTATTCTCAATTCTCCATAGTCAAATCCAAGGTAAATACTTTTGAAATACGGGTAAAGCTCTGCAAAAATAAATACTCCTAATAATCCACCAATGATAAATATTATTGCATCAATTTTACCTATAGATGCTCCTGCAAAACTCGTTCCAGGGCAATATCCTCCAATAATAAAGCCTGCTCCCATTATAACTCCACCAATAATAGCAGAGTAAAGAAATGTCGGGTTTATGTACAACATATTCCAGTCTACTATTCCTAAATAGCTTAGCACTATTATCCCTATCATTGCAGTTACACCAGCAGTAAAAAACACTCTCAACACAGTAAAATCGTAACCGTAAAACAACCCTGCGAGTTTCCTTGATGAGGAAAAACCCGCCTGTTCAAGTATAAATCCAAAAAAGAAGCCAATTATCAATGCAACAACCAAGTTTAACTCGTTGCTGATTATGTCCGGAACAAATGGTCCCATTTATTTTTCTCCTCTATATCCACAATTTTCTAAAAATATATGCCAGAGCATATGCTGTGGCAAAAATAGCAAACATTGTAAGCACCCCGCCCGCAGAAAGAACAGCCATTCCGCTCAAAGCAGCACCGCTTGTGCAGCCACGACCAAATTGAGCACCTATCCCAAACAACATTCCGCCAAATAATGCCGCAATTAAGCGTGTTCGTGATTTTATTTTTGGATTGTGCTCTACCTTCCAGGTCAGTCTATTAGCTATCAATCCTGAAACAAAAGCTCCGGCAATAACCCCTAATATTTCAAACACAAGCCAGTTCTTTAACGCTCCTTCATTATGTGAAGCTACATACTCTTTGTAGAATTCCGAATTATTTGCGTGTGTAGGTGAAATTGTCTCAACTCCTGCCACTACTACGCTTTTTATTGCTCCACTTGCGCCAAGCCCCCGACCTGTAACTACAAAGGTAACAAGCAGCAGCAAACCCAATAAAAATCCAGCCAAATATGGATTCATAAAATTATTTTGTGTTTTCATCTTCAACCTCTTCTTTTTCTTGTTCTTGTTCTTGTTCTTGTTCTTCTTCTAATTCTTCATAACCAGTAATCATTGCTTTTAAATTGGATGTAATTGTTTGTCCTGTCGTAATTAAGTATAAATGTGCTATCACAAACGCAACCAATAGGAAAGCTCCTATTGTATGCCAATAAGCAATGGTGCTTAAATTATTAATTGTAATTTTAATTCCGGTTTCATCCTGAGGAAATCTATAAAATAAATATAATACGCCGGTAGTTATCATCAGTGGGAAAAGTATAATTTTAAGTCCTAAATATACAAGTCTTTGTAAAGGATTTAGCTTGCTCAATGCAGTTTTACGTACCGGATGTGGTGCATTATGAAATATCCCTGTAATATAGTAGCGTATTTGTTTGTTAATGTTTTCAAGAGTAGGGATGTATTGTTTCCATTCTCCCGTTGCAAAATGCCAGAATATTGCAAATACAATCAAGATTATTAATGAATAAGCAGCAATTATATGCAATTTTACAGCTTGTTCAAATCCAAAAAAACTAAAAGAACCGTGGACTTCAAATCCGGTAAACCCTAAGAAAAATACCAAAAATGCTTGTGCCCAGTGCCAAAATCTTTCAAATCCACGATAAATATATATTTTTTTCATAATTATTTATCTCCTTTATTATTTTTCTTTCTTCTCTGGTAGATTATTCTTGTTCCGCCGTGAACTACAACACCGAATACTACAGCCAAAATTATCGCTATTCCGATATTGTCTATCCAGATATTCCTGTCTCTTCCTGGTAGGTAAACGTCCTTAATTGCTTTCAACCTGCTTTCATTTCTTGTATGGCAATCGTTGCATTTCAATGATTGTTCTTTTGGGGATACCATATGATTCAACAACCAATACATCTCTGTTTGAACAAATCCATATTTCCCGCTCCAATCAAGATTTACATATTTCATTCCGGTATCAATTGCTTTTGCCCAATCAAAGTCTTTCCAAAATGCTCCTTTTCCTTCTTCTTTGTCCCATAATTTTGGGGATACAAGCCTGTTGTAAACAGGGTCATATGGCTGGATTGTCCTCATTATTTTGACAGGGTATATTTTCGAGTTCATATCGTAATAGTTCGCATTGAACTCGTTCAATTTTACTGGTACTTTTTTTATGCTATCTCCTAATAAATAATGAGTTGCAGTGCCTTTGAACCAAACATATTCAGGGGCTAAATTGCTTTCCCACCGAATTTCTCCTTTTTCAGACAGATAAATGTCATTTCCTTGTTCGTTGTCCACTTTATATGGTTTTCCATCTTTAAGCTTCCCGGCTTTCGACCAGTCCCAGAAAGTTTTGGTTTGGTTTACTTTTGCATAAGTTGGAATATGACAAGTCTGGCAAGCTACCTTAGTAGTATGTTCATTTATTATACTTTCACTGTGCGGTGCTTCGCTATGACAGTCTTCGCATAAAAGACGATTACGATCCATTGATGCAACAGTATATAGTCTGCCCTTTATATTATGGTTTTCTGCTTTATGGCAATCTACACAATCAAAATTTCCACCATCACGTGCTAAATGAACATCAACACTCCGATTGGCTGAATACAATGCCTCTTCCAAGTCTCCGTGCTTCGAATTGTTTCCACCGCCACCATTAAAATGACAGTATCCACAATTTTCCATCTTTGGGCGACCAACGCTTTGAGCAATTTTAGCGAAATCTAAGTTAGGTTTTGGATATCCAGCCGCTTCTTTTTCTTTTTCGTATAACCCGGAATTGTCGTGGCACGACAGACAATCAATGTTTTCTGATTTAGTGAAATCAAAATTCTTGCTATCATAACCATAGCCGATATGGCATCTATTGCAACTTCCTTCACTTCCACCGATTGAAATGCAATGATTATTTAAAGCATTTCGTTTTCCAAGAGATATTATTCCTTTTCCTTCCATATACTCGTCTATTAACCAACGCCAATGAGATGTTGCCATTACTTCAATATCTCGCTTATTATGGCAACTGATACAGGTCTTCGTTATTTCTTGCGGTCGTTCAAATTTTTTATTCAATTCAGCAAATTTACTGTGATCTACTGCCGATTTCTTTTTCTGCTGCATTGTTTGTTTTAATAATTCTAACTTTGTAGGATTATATTCTGGTTCAAAAAATAATAAATAGACTATCAATACAGGCAGCAAAAAAATCAGAATTAATCCTATTGTTTTTTTCATGATTACTAAACCGTATTACTGTTACGTTATATAACGCAAAAGTAATATAGAGTTTTGAAATAAGCAAATAAATGAAAAATAATTAATAAATATTTGATTACCAATTAATCGTTTAGTTAGCACTAATTGGAAGACTTTAAGACTATTATTATAGCAAGTTAATTAAATAAAGAAAAAGTAAAAAAGGTATGCAGCAACTGCATATCTAAATACAACTTTTGGATATTTGTATTTTGTAGTAGTATATTCATAGAGATACACAATTCCCAAAGTTGCAAAGATTACAAATAATGCAGCTAAAATCGAATATTCCAGAGTAAGTTGCGAACGAAAATACTTTGCTAATCCTACAGAAATAGGTGAGCCGTATATTAGCATTAAATGTATAACGTAAATGTAAATTGCTTTCTTTCCAAACATTGAATAATATTTACCTAAAGGTTTTGTCAGGTTGTAAATATACGTCATTATTGAGATTATTGTCATCACCAATCCAATACGAATGAAAAAGAAACCCGGAGATACTCTCATTACATCTACAAATGGAACATCTACTTTGTTGAAAAGTAACATCATCGGATAACCAATTAAAATAGTGGGCACTCCGATTTTCCAACAAGTTTTCATCAAAAATTCATTGCGTCGATTACGATCTATACTTTGCAACCAAACTCCAAACGAAGCTCCAAACAATAGATACGCTGAAAAAGGAAATACGGGGAATAACGATCCGTGTTCAGAAGATAAATATGCAGCAAAAAATTCAGGTAGATAGTCGAACCAATGCACTTTATGCACAAATGGCGAAGCAAAAACAATAAGCAGAGCTAAAAATAAAGATACATAGCCAAGTTTTTTGTTATTTTTCGTTACAATAAACAAAGTAAGCAGTAATAGTAATGATACACTAAATAGTTGCAAAATATTTACACTGAAAAATATTCTCCATGAATCTTCGCTTACAAATTGCAGATCATACACTTTTGCAGCAGGGAAAACAAGCAAGTAACCAATGATTAAAAGCATTATGGCAATTTTTATTCTCTTCCAGATAATATCTTTGCCTAACGAGCCATCCTCCAAGCGCTTGTTTGCAAAAACATTTACCGCACCTGAAATAAATAAAAATGTAGGAGCTGTAAGTCCTCTGATAAAATTCCAAACACTCCAACCAAAAGTTGAATAATCAATTGTATTGGGGCTTGCAAGTTCATAAATTACGTGTCCCTGCATCATCATAATCATTGCAAAAAAGCGGGTGAAATCTAATGCTGTTAGCCTGCTACTATTATTATTATTTGACATTTTTTTTATCAATTTACTATAAAATAAAGTATACAAAATTATGAATAATTTCTTGCATATTAAAGAAAAAATCAATCACTACTTTGTTATTTTCTCAAATACTTATGACGAAATTAATTGATTTCAATTTCTTTATTCAAGTAAATAATATTTTTACTGCTTGTTCGTTTTATCATTTATGTTCCGTTGGAGGTGCTAATACAATAGTATTGGCTGAGAGAAAACTCCTTGAACCTGATCCGGATAATACCGGCGTAGGGAAACGGAAACCGCAAAGGCTTCTTCCCCGAGTTTCTCTCAACTTTATTCTCCATCGGAAAAGCTTATGTTTAACTTTAACAAAGGGCTTTTCAAGATGGGAAAGTTTTATTTTTTAATCGCACTTATTGCGTTGAATTATTCTTTTGCTTCTGCAGAATTAGCTGAAAGCCGTGATTCACTTCGTGCTTTCAAAACACCAAGTATTACAATTTCTACAAACAGGGCAGAGGAACGGCGAAGCCCGGTCCCGTTTGCTCAGATTACTGTTTCGGAAGTTGAACGAAAGCATACTCTTAAAGATTTGCCTATGATGCTTTCTGAACTTCCTTCCATACTCGCTTTTTCAGAAAGTGGAGGTGGTGTTGGCTACTCGAATTTAACTATGCGAGGTTTCAATCAAAGACGAATTGCTGTGCTTGTTAATGGAGTGCCTCAAAACGACCCGGAAGACCACAATATGTATTGGATTAATTTCCCGGATATTGCTTCAAGCGTTGATAATATTCAGGTTCAGCGTGGTGCTGGTTTGTCCAACTTTGGTTTTCCTGCAATAGGAGGTAGCATCAACCTTGAAACTTCTAATTTTACTGTTCAGCCCGGTGCAACATTGGAAACTGGTGTCGGTTTTCAACAATTTGGTGATAACTATGAACAAAATACAAGTAAATATTCCATTCAGGCGTCATCCGGGATTATTGATGATAAGTATGCTGTTTATGCGCGTCTTTCGCGAATCAATTCTTTCGGCTACCGTGATGTATCTTGGGCTCGGCTTGATGGTTACTTCCTCGGTTTTGCCCGCTTCGATGGTAACTTAACGACTCAAATCAATATCTTTGGTGGTCCTTTCGCTGATGGTTTGGCTTATAATGGACTACCAAAATCATATATAAAAGACAAAAATCTACGCCGCAATAACTATAATTTTTGGATGTATGATTCCACTGGCGAAAATGTATCTTGGATTACTGTTCGCCGGAAACAGGAAATTGAAAATTTCTCGCAGCCACATTATGAAATGCTCAACGATTGGAAAATTACTGACAATGTAACTCTTAAATCTACATTATTCTTCTATTCTGGGAAAGGTTTCTATGATTTTGATGGAACTGGATGGATGGACAAGAATAATTTCAGACTAACACCTGAAAACGGTTTCCCAGCAGATGTCAAAGATCCGGAAAATCCTATTATCAGAGCATTTGTCTATAATAGACAAGGCGGATGGATACCTCGCTTGCAACTGCAACACGACAACGGCACGCTTACACTTGGCGGAGAACTTCGTATTCATCGCTCCGAGCACTGGGGAAAAATTAGATATGCTGATAATTTGCCAGCAAATTTCAACCCTGACTACAAGTTCTATTCATATAATGGAGAGCGGGATATTTTCTCATTTTTTGCAAGAGAAGAACACAATTTATCTGATAATTTAATTCTTACTGGCGAAATACAAACAGTGCTTCATTCATATAGAATTACTAACGAAAAAGCCGGAATTAACTATACTAAATACATAAACATAGATGGAGACACTGTTGGCAATGGAGGCGATTTATTTAATATCCATTATTTCTTTGTTAATCCTCGTCTCGGTATCAATTATAATTTAGATGATAAATCAAATATATATTCTTTTGTTGCTTACACTTCTCGTGAACCAAGAATGAAAAATCTTTACGACGCAAGTAGCAGTTATACTGGTAAAAAGCCTCTGTTTAAAGGCGAAAAAATGCCAGATGGCTCAGTTAGATACGATTTCTCTCAACCTATTATTAAACCGGAGTCTATGCTGAATTTTGAACTTGGTTACAATTTCAGAACAGAAAAATACTTCTTCAACATCAATGCTTACTGGATGGAGCATTACAACGAATTTGTTAAAAGTGGCAAATTAGACATTTTCGGCAACCCAATTGATGGCAATGCTCCCCGCACTCGGCACTTTGGTATTGAATTGCAATCATCAGCAAATGTTTTTGATTTATCATTTGGCAGACTTGATATTTCAGGCAATTTAACATTAAGTAAAAATTACATTGTTGAGTATGATTTCTTAACTGACCAAGGTACAGTTGTATCTCTAAAAGATAATCGCATAGCTGGCTTTCCGGATGTTTTAGGAAACTTGCGTTTCACTTATCAGATAGGTGATTTCTACTTATCGCTTTTGAGCAAATATGTTGGTGAATTCAGAACTGATAATTTTGATGATATGCTTAAAACTAACGAAGAAATAAAAAAACATCTTGACTGGGACTACTACACCGATAATATTGTTGATGCTTACAACATTTATAATTTGGACTTGTCTTACACTTTTCGCAAGGTCTTAGGAATGAACTCAATTGAATTACGTGCAAGCGTCTACAACCTTTTCAATAAACTCTATGCTGCAAGCGGTGAAGGCAAGGAATTCTTCCCGGCAGCCGAACGAAATGTCTATCTCGGCTTTAGAATTCAAATGTAATAGTGTTGTAACTTATAATTAACTTGAATTAATTTTATGCAGGGCGAGTTCACTCGCCCTTTTCTATTTATCGATTTTCCAGCAAATATTATTTCAAAGATTTTCTATTCTATCATACCAATAAAAGCGGACATTCTTCCTGAAATGTCTTTGTCTCTTCTAAATGAATGAAAACGGCTACTTTCAATTGTACATATCTCAGATATTTCAATATTTTTTTCATTAACTCCACTTTCAAGAAGTTGGTCTCTGATTGTGCCTTTAATATCCAGTAGAAATTTGTTGTTTTCAATTGGTTTAATATATTTATCAGCAAAAAGTTCCGCAACTTCTTGCCCAACTTCGTAATTTTCCTTTCCTGCGGAAGGTGAAATCCATACAATCATATCTTTAGCTGAACATCCATATTGTTCACCCATCTTTTGAATTCCTTTTGCTACTATGTTTTTCTGAGTCCCGCGCCAACCTGAATGAAATGCACCAATCACTTCCTTCTGCTTGTCATAAATCAATACTGCTGCACAATCAGCAACCGTTACATTTAAAATTACTTGTTTCAGATTGGTTATCATTCCATCTGATAAATTGATTTCTTCGATATTTGAATTATCGATAACCTGAATGTTGTCGCTATGTTCCTGCTTCTGAAAAACTAAATTTTGCCGTTTAAAACCAAGATTATTTGCCAGTATTTTCCTGAAATATTCAACTTCTTCATTAGAATAAATTTTCGCAGGAAAAATGGAAAAACCTCCTGAAAATCTATTGTAATTAGTTTCAGTAATTCCTGCAATTATTCTATTGTTAGGAAAAATAGATGGCTTGTGAATTTTAATCTTCATCAATCACCTGAATGATTTGAGATACAAAAGTATTTGGAAAAAGCTTAGCTTCCAATTCCTTCTGAACAGAAGGAGCAAGCTCAATATATTTGAATTTTCGCGTTTCTTTTAATATATCTGCAGTATTAATTCCAGCATTTCCATTGACAGCAATAATTAATTCATCTGGAATTTTTGACAAATAATCGACGAGATAGTAATCATTTTTAGGATATTGAGCTGGCTTCCTATCTGCAAGATATACAAACACAGTATCGTTGCTATACCTGAAAAATGATGCTACAAGTTGATTGCGAGGATATATTTTTTTGTTCTTAATCGTATAGCTATCAAACGTTGGATTTGAGAAATATATAAATAAAGGTATCGTTAAAATACAAACTATTGTTCTCGAAATTGTAAGTCTTGTATTAGTTGAAGAAAAAATATATATAATGGCAAAACAGAGAAATAATGAATAATAAAGCGATGTTTCTCCAGAGATATATGAAAATGGTATAGAAATTAATAGTTGATTGATTTTGTTCGTTAATAAAAGCAGAAAAGTTGTAAAATATGCATAATATGACGCAATAGAAAAACTAACTAACGATATTATTATTGCTATCAACGAGCTAATCAATACTAATGAAAATATTGGCACAACAAATAAATTTGCAACAAATGAAATCAAAGAAAATGTATTAAAATAATATGCTACGAGAGGCGAAAGAACCACTGAAGCAGAAAAAGTGATAGCTAAGCTTCCTCTTAAATACATCAAAATTTTGCTTTTATCAGATAAAATATTTTTCAGAAAATTATTTATTGGCTTGAAAAACAATGAAATACCCAATATTGCAAGCGACGACATCTGAAAACTTATTGAATATATTAAATTGGGTGAGAAAATAATTGAAAATAATATTACAGCACTTGCTACATTTAGCAAAGTGTATTGCCTTTGATAGTATTTTGCGTATAATATCATTATTGCCATCAAACTTGCTCTTACTGCCGACGGCTGAAATTCAGTTATGAAATTATACAGCAACAATACTAAAACGAAGCACACAAACTTTATATGGTGATTTCTGAAAATTCCAATAAATATGTATATTACAAAACTAATTACGCCTATGTGAAGTCCGCTCAGAGCAAGCACATGTGCGGTTCCGGAATATGCATAGAGTTGTCTGATTTCAGGAGTTATCGATGATTTATCTCCCAGAAGTATTGCATTTATTACACTGCTTTGTTCATTATCAAACAATTTTCCCGAAACACTCTTTATGCCTTGCCGAACTAAATCTCTATAATAATAAAGGTTCATTGGTTTGCTTACAATTGATACTTTTTCTGCAATTGCAATCCACTGAATATCCTGTCCCGCGTAGTACTGCTCTTCATCGAATTCGTTAGGTAATACTTTTTTCCTTGGCAAACGTATTTTACCTGAAAATTTAATTCTATCGCCAGAGTATAGTTCAAAAGATTGATTGTAATACTTGACAAATACTCTTTGCTCAACTTGTTTTTTGAAGTCTGGGATAAACACTTTGCCTTCGAAAACAAAATTTACTTTATTTTCATCGCTATTTTTTATCGAAATTATCTTTCCATCACAAAATGCTTTAAATTCAAGGTCAATTGGATAAGGATTACTGATTCTTGTTGATGGCACTGCAAAAGCATAAATTATACCGAAAAGAAATGATACGAAAATAAATGACCAAAAAAATAGTTTTCTAATGTAAGCTGATATGATTATTAACAATGAAATTGCTGCTAATACATACGCTAAATAACTAATATTCGAAAACACATTTAATGTGATAAAACCGGTTAGAAATGAAATTAAAGAAAAGAAAACAGGTATTTCTGAATATCTATATTCCAGAAATGTCCTCATTATACTCCAAAACCTTCATCATTTAAATATATTGAGTAAAGTTTTCTATAAAACTTTACCGTCTGTTCGTCATATTTTGCAGGTGAATATACTTGCTTGATTACAAATATATTATTCTGTTTATCAAATTCCATAACAAACCGAAAAATTTTATCCTGTTTATGCTGAAACATTACATCCAGATCAAAAGTGCCATTTTTATTTTCAGCAAAGTTTACCATTATAAATTTGCCAGTTAGATAGCCTTCCTGATGCAACCTCGCAAAAGAATAAAGCTCGTCATTCGAAGTTAATTTGCCAATATTTGAATTTCCACTACCATCAAATGCAAATTTTGAAATGTATTTATTAATCGATTGATTGGAATTAAACAAATCTATTGCTTTGCGTAAACTTATTGTATGACTGTTTTCGTGCGTTGCTTTAAGTAGTCTTTGCCTGTTTATTAGATTTGTATCAGTTGCATTCGAAATATTATTGTCCGAATTATTATTATAATGAATCTGACAAGTATCATCGCCTGTAATTACTTTTCTACCTTGAACGTAATTTTCTGAATTTTTAGCCAATTTTTCACTTCCTGCAATGGCATCTTTCTTCTCTGGATTATCACAAGATACAACTAAAACAAAGAATAAAAGTAGAACAAACTTTTTCATAAAATTCAAAAAATATTGATTGTGAGAAAAATACTAAATTTAAAATAATCCGTATATTTTTTTTATCTTTGATTTTCAATTTGACGTGATATTTCTTCTGCAAATTTCAGTGCTTTTGCAGCTGAATATGCATCAACAGCAATAGGTTCATTATACTTAATGGCGTTAATAAATGCTTTTTGTTCCTCTTCAATGGCATTTAATTTAGGTACAGATGGTTTTGAATAATATATATTCTGGTTTTTCAGTCCATCTTGTATAGAGCCAAGCAAATGGGCATATTCTGCACTCTCATCTGAAATATTTTCTGACAAGTAAAAATGTTCAACTTCTTGATTGCCGAAATCAATTGAAATATATGCATTTTTCTGGAATATTCTCATTTTTCGCATTGGATGTGCCGAGAGTCTCGACGCAGTCAGATTTGCAACTGCTCCGTTTTCAAATTTTATTCGAGCATTCGCAATATCAATTGTTTCCGTAATAACAGAAACACCTGTTGCGTCAAGCAATTTTATTTCTGACTTTATCAGCCATAAGATTAAATCTATATCGTGAATCATTAAATCGTGAATAACAGACACATCTGTAGCTCTGGGCTTGAACTGACTTAATCTGTGTGCTTCAATGAACAATGGTTCGATACGAGTATCTTTCAATGCTTTTATAGCTGGGTTAAACCTTTCAACGTGTCCTACCTGAATAAGCACATTACTTTTTTCAGCCAGTTCTATCAATTTTGTAGCCTCTTTGTAAGTCGAAGTAATCGGCTTTTCAATAAAACAATGCTTATTGTTCTCAATTGCTAATTTTGCAACATCGTAATGGGTTGTGGTTGGACTTGCAATTGTTACAGCATCCACATTCATAAATAATTCTTCAAGCGAATCAAATGATTTGATTAAATACTCATTTGCAATATTTATTGCTTTATCTTTATCTACATCGTATATCCCGACTAATTCCACTTCAAGGTTATGCTTCCACAATTTTGTGTGAATTGAACCCAAATGACCTGTTCCAATAACTCCAATTTTGATTTTTTGCATTTTAATCCCCGTTTCTTTATTAATAAGATAATATTTCTCTTATTTTTCAAATTTCATTGCTTCTTCAATAATCTTTTCTTGTTCCAAAATATGCTTTTTATGTGAACCCGTAGCAGTTGCAGCAGAAGCACGACGTCCGATATAGCGAAATCTATTCTTCATATCATCAATCATCTCAATAAAAATTGGGTATAAATAGGGGAATGCACCCATATTCTGTGGTTCTTCCTGAACCCATAAAATCTCTTTTGCATTAGAGTAACTATCGATGATATTTTGCAGCAATTCTTTATGCAGCGGATAAAGTTGCTCAATCCTGATAATTGAAATGTTGCTGATATTCCTTTTAATTCTTTCTTCAAAAAGTTCGTAATATATTTTGCCGGTGCACAAAATCAACCTATCAATATTGCTTTTATCAATTATTGTTTCATCATCATAAATATGATGAAACTCACCAAAGATAAATTCATCTCTTTTTGATACTGCAAGCGGATGACGTAACATCGATTTTGGTGTCATTAGTATCATTGGCAATTTATGAGTAAGTAGCAACTGGCGACGCAATGCGTGGAAATAGTTCGAAGGGGTTGTGAAGTTCCCAACAATCATATTTTCATCAGCACATAATTGTAAATACCTTTCTAATCGGGCGCTCGAATGCTCGGATCCCTGTCCATCATAACCATGAGGCAGCAAAACAACCAGATTAGAATTTTGCCCCCATTTTACTTCACCGCAGCTAATATATTGATCAAAAAATGTTTGAGCGTTGTTTGCAAAATCTCCAAATTGTGCTTCCCATACCGTTAAATCACTATCTGCAATAATGCTATAGCCATATTCATATCCAAGTGTCGCTACTTCAGACAACGGACTGTCGAATATCCTCATTCTCCCTTGATTTTTGCGAATATGATTTAAAGGAATGTAAATATCTTCATTGTAATAATCATAGAGAACAGCGTGTCTTTGGCTGAATGTTCCTCGTCTGCTATCTTGTCCGCTAAATCTTACATCTCGTCCCTCAACCAGCAGCGATCCAAACGCCAGAGCTTCTGCCATAGCCCAATCTATTGCTCCATCACTATCAAACACCATCTCGTATCGCTTCTTTAGAAATTGCTTTAATTTCGGGTTCAGATTGAAATTATCAGGAATAGTAGTTATTGCTTCTGTTATCTCTTTAAGTAAATTATCGTGGATAGCCGTAAAATACGGCGAAATTGTTCTGCCTTCCTTCAAGAAAAATTCAAACTTTTTCTGTCCTTTGAAAAACACTCTATTATTATATGCTTCTTCGTATTTTAGCTTAATACTGGATAAATAATTTTCTACATCTTGATTATTAATAACTTTTTCTCTAATGAGTTCATTCTGATAAATTTTTGAAATAGGCGGCATTGACTTTATTTTTTTGTAAAGCAATGGCTGAGTGTATGTAGGTTCATCTCCTTCATTGTGCCCGTATTTGCGATAGCATAATAGGTCTATAATTACATCGCTTTTAAACGCTTCTCTATATTCCATTGCAAAAATCGCTGCTTCAAAAACCGCTTCCGGATCGTTTCCGTTCACATGCAAAATTGGCGATTGTATCATCTTTGCAATATCAGTGGCATAATAAGTGGAACGAGAGGCGTCCGATGGCGTAGTAAATCCAATTTGATTATTCACGACGATATGAATTGTTCCGCCAACCTTGTATCCTTCCAACTGTGATAAATTTAACGTTTCTGCAACAATTCCCTGGCCAGCAAATGCAGCATCACCATGAATGTTTATCGGTAAGGCTTTAGAATAAGTTCCGTCTTGTATCTTATTATCTATTGCTCTTGCCATTCCGGCAATTACCGGATTAACTAATTCAAGATGACTTGGATTTGGAGAAAGAAGTATCTCCAAAGTATGTCCGTTTTTCCCGGTATATTTTCCTTTGTCGCCTAAATGATATTTTACATCGCCTGCTGCTTGATCCAATTCAGGTGCATAGTCGCCTTCGAATTCATTAAATATTAATTCAGGTTTTTTCTCAACATTATTAACTAATACGTTCAACCGTCCTCTATGTGCCATTCCAATTACTATTGAATTAAGATGATGTTCGGCTGCTTTCTCAAATAGTTGCGAAAGCAGAACTATTAATGTTTCGCCACCTTCCAAAGAAAATCTCTTGTGCCCGATATACTTTGTATGTAAATAATTTTCAAAGAATTCAGCATCTATTAACTTATGTAAAATTTGTATCTTTTCTTCTTTGGAGATTTTTGGTTTTAAACTCTTTGTTTCGAGCTTTGTTTTTATCCATTCTTTTTTGTCCGGAGCCTGAATATGCATAAATTCATATCCAATATGCCCGCAATAAGTACTTCGAAGTATTTCGAAAATTTCCCTGAATGTAAGTTCGTTCTTTTCCCAACTGTCATCAGCGTGAAAATATCTATCTAAATCCCAAATTGTCAGCCCATAATATGCAGGATCTAATTCCGGATAATAATATACTGCTCTTCCTAATGGATTACTTGATGCTAATAAATGTCCCCGCACTCTATAAGCATTAATCATCAGCATTATATGCGCATTTTTCTCAATTTTATCCTCGATATTCAACGGATATGTTTTTTTATTCTCAATATCAGTTTGCCAATGTAGTGGTTCGAAAGGAACATCCAGACTATAAAAGATTTGATAATAAAAATTGTCTTTACCCAACAATAAATTTGAAATGTATGCAAGAAATTCAGCACTTTCGGCACCTTGAATTATTCTGTGGTCGTATGTTGAAGTAATTGTTACGACTTTGGATATTGCCATATCAGTCAATATCGCTGGGTTTACTGCCTGAAACTCTGTTGGATAGTCAATCGAACCGGTTGCAACAATCAAACCCTGTCCTTTCATTAATCTTGGACTTGAGTGCGTTGTTCCAATCATTCCAGGATTTGTTAATGTAACAGTTGTGCCCTCCAAATCGGCTAAATCAAGCTTATTGTTGCGTGCTTTGTCTATTAATAAATCGTATTGCTCAATAAATTCAGAAAATGTGAGCTCTTCCGCATTTTTAATGTTTGGCACAAGTAGCAGACGTGAACCATCTTTGCGTTCCAAATCAATCGCCAAACCTAAATTGATATGTTTCTTTCTGATTTTTGCAGGTTTCCCATCTATTACATCAAAATGTGAGTTCATCTGCGGAAACTTTGTTAACGCTTTTACGATTGCCCAAGCCAAAATGTGAGTAAATGATATTTTCTTTCTCTTTATATTTAATAGATGCTTATTAATGATTTGCCTGTTTTCGTCAAGTAATTTTACCGGAATAGTCCTGACAGATGTAGCAGTAGGAATTTCCAGACTTTTTGCCATATTTTCTGCAATTTTTGCTGAAATTGAGGATAATATTTCAATTTCAGCATCTTCTTGGATTTTAGTAGCTTGAATAGGTGCAGTTTCTGGCTTTTCACTTGTTCTTGGTTTGATAATACCTTTTTGTGAAAAGTATTCTTGCCACTCTTTGCTTACTGAATGTGGGTCCCGAAGGTAGTTATAGTATAGTTCTTCAACGAATGCTGAATTTATTTCGCTCATTTTTATCGTAAAATTGTTGAATAAATTAATAATCTCTTAACGTTTTTGTCAATATTACATTGTAGAACATCACTTCTACTAATAATATCAAGTGCAACTTACAAAAAGGCTGTTGTTTTGCAACAACAGCCTTTTAAATTTAGTCTTGAAATAAGTAAAAAAACTATTCCTTCTTTAAATAATTCTCAATAAATGGCTTAATTAAATCAATTGGAATTGGGAAAACAGTGGTCGAATTCTTTTCAGAAGCAATATCGGTGAGCGATTGCAGATAACGCAATTGAAGAGCAACCGGATATTCCTGAATTTGAGCTGCTGCTTCGGTGAGTGTTTTTGCAGCCTGATTTTCTCCTTCTGCACGTATAATTTTTGCGCGGCGTTCACGTTCAGCTTCTGCTTGTTTTGCCATTGCTCGCTGCATCTCTATTGGTAAATCAATTTGTTTCACCTCGACTGATGTTACTTTTACTCCCCACGGTTCTGTGTGTTCATCAATAATTGCTTGAAGTTTCCTGTTAATACTTTCACGCTCAGATAGCAATTCATCCAAATCACTTTGTCCAAGAATACTTCTTAAAGTAGTTTGGGCTATTTGATTGGTTGCGTACAAATAGTTTTCAACTTCAACAATAGCCTTATCTGGATACATTACTCTGAAATATAGAACAGCATTTACTTTGATGGACACATTATCTTTGGTTATTACATCTTGCGATTCGACGTCGAAAGCAATTGTCCGAAGGCTCACTCTCACCATCTTATCAATAAAAGGAATTAATATAATAATACCTGGTCCCTTCGAACCTATCAACCGTCCTAATCGGAAAACCACTGCTCTTTCATATTCGCGGATTACTTTGATTGATGAACTTATTATTAAGATTATGAATAGTACTAAGACGAAAGTGAATTCCATAACAGTCCTCCAAAAATAAGAAATATTTATATTATACGTCTTTTATATTAAATTAGTTTATTATTTATTGAAAATCATTTTCATTTTAATTAAATTGTATTCAATCGATTTTGTGAAAAATTATTATTGAGATATTTGGGATGAATAAGACTTTTTGTATAATTTCTGTTTTTCTTTTGTGTATAACGCCTTCATTTGCTAATCAAGACAAATTGTCGATTGATATTTCTTCTGCTCAGTTTTATTTAGGCTCAGATTTTTATGAATGGAATCTATATTATTCTTTCGATGAGAGAGATGTAAAATTTGTTTACGAAGATAATTTATTTGTCTCAAAAATTCAGTTTAATATCAAATTTTTCAGTTCATTGGGCTTAGAATTCGAAGACAAATGGATTACAACATACAATGTAACTGAAATTAATCCGGATAGCGATGTAAAATTGTTCGGCGTTCGTTCTTTTCGACTAAAAGAAGGACAATACACAGTTGAATTTTCAGTTACTGATCTCAATCAAAAAAATTATGCGAAATCTGCAAAATTTGATTTATTTATTCGCAAAATGAAAGACGACCGTCTTGAACTTAGCGATATTGTGCTGGCAAACCTAATTCTCAACCAGAAGAATGCCGGAATTTTTGCAAATGAACAATTTTTACGTAATTCTCTGTATGTTTATCCAAATCCATCAGCAGAAATATATGGAAGTTCGCCTTCACTTAAATCTTATTTTGAAATATACAATGCAAATAAAGTTTCTCCTGATGGTGTTCAACTGCATTACTATATATTCGATGGTGCAAATCGCGAAGTCTTTTATTTCCCAAAGCAACTGAAATCATTATTTGATGGAATGGTTGAAACAATCGAAATTCCTCTGGATGCTATTCCTACAGGAGTTTACAATTTAGTTGTAGCTGCAAAGGCAATAAACTCATACGATTCTGTTACCATTTCCAAAAAGTTTTACTTAATTAACCCTGATTTGCCCCCGGTTTTAGAGCTTTCTCGTGGTATCGACCATACTTTCGAGCTTTCAGAATTTGCAACTATGTCCGAAGATCAGTTAAATCAGGAATTTCAACAAGTTCGATTTATTGCCTCAAAAGAAGAAATAGACCAATTCCGCTTGCTTTCTGACCCTACTGCGAAAGCTCGTTTTCTCTTTTCTTTCTGGCAGCGAAGAAACACAGATACAACCTCTTCCATTAATTTAGCCCGGTATAACTATAAGAAAAGAATCGATCAGGCTAATAAATTTTTCTCCTGGGGTGGAAAGCAAAATGGCTGGGATACAGATCGCGGTCGTGCTTTTCTGAAATATGGAGAACCGTCGAACAAAGATTATTTCCCTCAAAGAGGAAATGAACGTGCTTACGAAGTTTGGTTCTATTCAGAGCTTGAAGGTGGAGTCTATTTCTATTTTGTTGATGTTGGAGGTTTTGGTAATTTTCAACAAGTCCATTCTACAAAATCAGGCGAAATATACAATCAAGATTGGTATGAATTATATGTTCCAATTACTAAAGAAAACAGAAAAGATTATCAAATTGATGAGGATACGAGAAAGTATAGATGAGAAAATCAGTTTTAATCGATTATTTTACATATATATTAATGAAAATTCTTGGATGGATTGCTTCCTTGCTTCCACCAAAATTTCGTGGTCATTTGGGGATGTGTATTGGTAACTTTTTATTTTTAATACCAAGCAAAAGGAAAAAAATTGCTCTTTATAATCTTAGAATAGCTTTCCCTGATAAGTCTTTTGATGAACTTAAAAAAATTGCTCGCAAGTCTTTCCAAAATTTATCTATTGTATTTATTGAAACTTCCGCTGCTGAATTTTTTAGCGAAAAAGATATTACTAAACTTATTAAAATAAACAATATTGAGTTAGTTCCTCAACTTCTAAGTCAAAATAAGGGACTTATCTTTCTTTCTGCTCATTATGGGAATTGGGAATATGCTGCAATTGCTGCTGGGATTTACAGTAAAGTGCCAATAAACGTAATTGTTCAAAAACAGAAAAACAAATTTGTCAATAAATCTATCACGAAAACAAGAACGAAATTTGGGAATAATGTTGTCCCGATGAACAATGCAGCTCGTCAAATTATCCATGCTATCAGAAAAAATGAAGCCATTGCTATGCTTGTAGATCAATCTGCAAAATTCGGTAAAGATAATTTTATCGATTTTTTTACTACTCCAGCTCTCACTTATGATGCTCCGGCTGAACTCGCTCTACGTTTTCGCACACCTATTGTTTATGGCTTTGCCTTTCGTAATCAGGATTTCACTTATACAATTGATTTAAAGGAACTTGACTTTTCAGACTTATCATATAGCAAGGAAAATATTAAAATTCTTACTCGTCGTCATGTCGAAGCACTTGAAAAACAAATACTTAAAGCCCCGGAACAGTGGGTATGGGAACATAAACGCTGGAAACATTCCGTCGACTACAAAAAAATTGAGTGATGATTTTTATTTCCGTGTTTATGAAGTTATTGCACAAATACCTTATGGTAAGGTTACAACTTATGGTGCAATTGCTCGTGCTTTGGGAATTTCTCGCTCAGCTCGATTAGTCGGAATGGCGTGTGCTGCAGCAGCTGGCAAACTTGATTTGCCTTTTCATCGCGTTGTCAATAGAAACGGTGAACTAACTGGTAAACACAATTTCCCGACACCCGATTTTATGGAACAAATGCTAATTGCCGAAGGTGTTGAGTTTATTAATGGATGCGTCGACCTCAAAAATTTTTTATGGGAACCAGAAATTTATTAAATTGAATTTATGAATTTAAACGAGCAAGATATTAAAACTAATATTAAGGGAAGCCGAATACTTGGTGTTGATTTCGGACTAAAAAGAGTTGGATTGGCTATATCTGACGAACTCGGTATTACAACTACTCCATTAGAAACGTTGGATTATTCCAAACAAGATTTTTGGGAACGATTGTTAGCAATTATTAATAAACAAAAAGCAAAAGTTTGCGTTGTTGGTGTGCCTTTCTACGATAAACAAACTGAAACCGATATTACTAACGCTTTGAACGTCTTTATCAATTTGCTTCGCAGCAAATCTGGGATGGATGTTTATGTCTTTGATGAAAGTTATTCTTCTCGGAACGCTGTACAGACTATGCTCGCAATTGATAAGCCCAAAAAAAAACGTAGCCAGAAAGGCGAAAAAGATAAAATCGCCGCTGCTCTGATTTTAAGAAATTTTCTTGATTACTACTTAGGTTAATATGACACGCAAATTTATTATTACTGCCGCTCTATTAATAATGCTTATTTTTTCAGATTGTTTCTCTCAACCCGAAAGAAATTTTCCTAATAGAGAACCAGGTAATTTTGTCTTTGACTATTTTGCTCAACCATCTTATACACCTGATAGTGTGGAAATTACTATTTTCTACAAAATTGCCTTTCAGGCTCTTTTATTCAACCAGCAATCAACAGGTTTTTCTACTAATTATCAACTCGAAGTCACGTTCCGTGATGCTAATGGAATAATTCGCCGCAGAGCTAATGTTTTTGACACAATCATTGTTAATACTTTTGATGAAACAAAAGCTATCAATAATTATAAGTTTGGTTTTATCAACCAGAGGCTTCCATTATCAACTTACTTCGTTCAAATTCAACTTTTAGATTTTCGCAATCAAGTTCTTCACAGGAGCAATTTCCAGTTTAGCAAAGATAAACCAGGCAATGTTAAATTCCTCCCAATCTTTACATATAATTCAAAAGAAAAAGAATATGTTTCGCAGGTTGCTAATGGCGTTTCTTTTGCCGCTCCAAATTTTTCTATATATCTACCGGTAATTTTATCAAATCGTAGCGAAAAAATTCGCTATGAAATCACAAAAATTGATGAGAAAGAAGCAATTAATTGGGGTGATTTTTCTCCGATTTCTGATGAAATTGAACCAGTCTCAAATATTTATTTGAATTTCGAATTAACTGACGCTGGCGTTGCAATTTCAAAAAATAATTCTGATTCTAAAAATCCGTTTTTTGCACTGATTGATATACCAAACACATTTGTGCCTGGTTCATACAATCTGATTCTTAAGTACGGAGATAGATTGGACACATTTAATTTCAGGGTAGTTTGGGAAAATATTCCTAAATCATTGCGAGACCCTCAATATATGTTACGAGTAATGGAATATATATTAACTGATGACGAAATCCAGCTTTTTAGATCATTCAAAAGACGTCAGCTTCCTGAAAAATTATTCGACTACTGGAAGCGCTTAGACCCAACACCAAACACACCGTACAACGAAGCAATGAATGAGTACTTTACTCGTGTTGATTATTCTTCTATCGCTTTCAGAACACCAGTTCAAAGCGACGGTGCTTTAACCGATAGGGGAATGATTTATATTCTTTTCGGACCGCCTGATGATATTCGAAGATTTCACCAAAACAATAAATTGCGTGAACAATGGACATATCGCCGACTGATTAAAGAATATACTTTTGAACAGGTTTCTACCGGCAATTTCCGTCTAATTCAAATTAAAGAATAAATCAAGGAATTATTATGAATGTACCTCTTTTGGATTTAAGACAACAATATCAATCAATCAAACAAGAGATTGAACCAATTCTTCTGAAAATCGCCGAAAGTCAGATGCTTATTTTAGGCGAAGAAGTTTCAAAATTAGAAAAATCGCTTGCTGACTATTGTGGAACAAAGTATGCAATCGGAGTATCTTCAGGGACTGATGCCTTGCTTATGGCTTTGATGGCTTTGGGTGTTGGTCCGGGTGATGAAGTAATACTACCCACTTATTCATTTTTTGCTACCGCTGGTGTGGTTGCACGTTTATTTGCAAAACCTGTTTTCGTTGATAGCGATCCGGTTACTTTTAATATTAACCCATCGTTAATTGAAAATAAAATCACCTCGAAAACAAAAGCAATAATACCTGTTCATCTTTACGGTCAAGCTTGCGAAATGAATGAAATCTTAGAAATAGCAAATAAATACAATATTCCGGTAATCGAAGATGCTGCTCAAGCAATTGGATGTCAATATAAAAATAGGAAGCCAGTGGGCTCTATGGGAACAATGGGCTGCTATTCTTTTTACCCAACTAAAAATTTAGGTGCTTTTGGAGACGGTGGATTAATTGTTACAAATGATGAAATGCTTGCTAAAAAATTATTCCAGATGAGAAATCACGGAATGGAACCAAAATATTATCACAAATTTGTCGGTGGAAATTTCCGTCTTGATGCTATTCAAGCAGCTGTCTTAAATGTGAAATTCCCTTATCTTGAAAATTGGCACCAGGCGCGCAGAAATAATGCAGAAATTTATTTCAATGAATTCATTAATTCAGGACTTGCTGATTGCGTCGGAGCAACTTCTTTTGATGCTCGGAACAAAGTTTTACTACCGAAGCCTATTTACAAAGATACTGGCGTAAAAAATTATCATATCTATAATCAATTTATTATTCGTGTTGAAAAACGTGATGAATTAAGACAATTTCTTTCGTCTCAATCAATTGGGACAGAAATTTATTATCCTGTGCCTTTCCATCGTCAGGAATGCTTCGCTTATCTTGGTTTCGCGGATAAAGAATTCACGGTTGCAAACGCTCTCGCTGAAACTTCTCTGGCTTTGCCTATTTATCCTGAACTCACAGAAGAACAAATTAAATACGTCGTCCATAAAATCGCTGAATTTATCAACCAATAATATAATAAAAAACGAAAAGGAGGCTGATTGTTTTATCAGCCTCCTTTTTTTATATATAAAATTTTACTCGCCCGGTTGCTTTGGTGCAGATTTTCTCTGTTTTAATTCATTATCGAGGAAAAATAATGCACCTTTCGAATCTCCAATAAGTTTTAATCTCTCAACAATTTCACTCGTTGTTGCTTCTTCTTCAACCTGTTCGTCGATAAACCATTGAAGCATACTCGAGGTAGCATGGTCTTTTTCATTAAATGCTAAATCTGCAAGATCATTAATCCATCCGGTAACAAGTTGTTCGTGACGGAGTGCATCTTCGAATGCTGCAAGTGGCGATTCCCACTCTGATGGTGGTGCTGCAATCTGTCCAATTTTAACTTTGCCTCCGCGGTCAATCAAATAATCGAAAAACTTTAATGCATGCATCATTTCTTCTTCTGCTTGAACATGCATCCAGTTTGAAAACCCGTTTAAATTGATTGATGCAAAATACGCAGACATTGCCAAATAAAGATTGGATGAATACATTTCACGAACAATTTGCTGATTAATTGCGTCTTCAATCACTTTCTTAATCATAATATCCTCATAAAATTGTAAAATATAAGTTTCAGACGAAATAATTCAGCAATATTGTTAATCAATTTCTTCAATTACTACAACTTTTCCAAGCTCCCGAAACCTTGCTGCAAGCAAGGGAATGATTTTCTTTCTCGAAAGAAGTCCTTGTTGCACAAAACCAATATTATCAGTTGCCGGATTATACGAAGTGCCAACAAAAAAATTAATTCTATCTGCATTCATCAAATAATCATAAAGTTCTGTTACTGGATTTTGCTCGTCCATCAGTGAACGGTCCTCGTCCAATATATTGTATAATTGATTAAGTGTAACTGCACCTTCGGTTACTAAATCAACACCTTCAATTGAATATTTAGGTGGTGTAAAATGATTGGCAAAGGTATCATCAATATCAATTCTCTTATTCAGATATTTCGAAACTATGCTTGCGGTTGTCCCCCCACATACAATTTTTGTTCCATCCATTGAGAAGAACTTTCTGCATACCTCGTAATCACGACTTTTATTTATTGGCGGACCAGTCAGCACATTTGCAATTGCTCCAATTCGTGAATATGCCAGAATTGATGTTATATCATCATCATTATTGTTATTGCACAATGAGTATATTTTTGTCTGTAATTGGTGCGGAATTTCATAAAGTTTTCTTCCGTCTGAGAGTATCCCATTAATTATTTTGCAAACACCCTCAGGTCCAAGTCCCATTGGCAAGCCCCTTCCAATACCTGCTTGTGTAACTCCGTCCGAAACAAGTAGTAAAGCATCTCCAACCGACAGATAACAGTTCGTTTCAGTTATTACTGACTTTTCTACTGTAGTAGATCTGCCTTTCAATACAGTTGCATTACCTTTGGAAATATAAATAGGTGGTGGCATTTCAAAGCTAAGCACCACACCCAGTCCATCATTTATTATTCTCGCAATTGAAAATACTGCATACGGCAAGTTCTCACGTGCAGCTTGGTTCATTGTTCTTACCATTGCTGCAAAAGCTTGTCTCAAAGTGAAACCGCACTTTAACAACTCTCGCAAACGCGATACACACATTGTTGCATAAATACTTGCCTTTACACCCGAACCCATCCCATCAGCAAGAATAATTATTGTAGAGTTTTGGTCTCTATCAATAAGCACAACATCGCCACAAGCAGTATTTGTTTTTTTGGTTGCTTGGCTTTTTTCTATCTCGACATATACATATCCCATATCCAGCCTCGCTTATCCTTTTCTGCTTCTACACTTGTTGGGGATTGTTCTTCAGTGATTTTAAGTATGTTTTCTACAAGAGCTTCACCTTGTGCGGTACTCTCGGCTAACAATTTAGCAATATTTTGTGCCATTGAAATTTGATGTGAGAGCAATTGTCGTGCTTCCTTAATCGTTCTCTGCCTTATATCATCAAGTTTGGACTTATCTGCTATATTTTTCGTGATATTTACAAAAATTCCAACAATTTGTTTCTCATTTTTTAGCTCATAAATAATCTGATGGCAAACTATTCCATAATTTTCGTGTTTTTGCGTTAGCTCAATTATATCTTCGTGCTTTGTAGCAATTCTTACAAATGGCTCTGGGTCCATCAAATATGAAATTGGTTTGCCAATAATTGCTTCTGAACACATAAAAAACCGCCTGAATGCAGGATTCATACTTATTATTTTTAAATGTTCATCCACTATTACTATTCCATTTGGGCTTGATTCAATAATCTTATCATTCTTCATTTCTGCTTTTCGACGCATAAATGGTATACACATATCAATTTCTGCCATCCCGTCAAGCACTGCACGAGCCTTTTCTTCGCAAGTATTATACCCACACGACTGACAGTTCAGACGATTCTCTTCAGATGAATTTCCCGTTTTTTCAAGTATTTGTAATAATTCATCTTCTGAATATTGCTTGTTATCTATTGCTACATCTCTATAAAAATTCGTTGTTAAATCTAATCCTTCAATTGGCTTAAACTCTTTATTTGGATACTTCTTGAAGTAATTAAATATTTCTTCTTTCCGTTCGAACATATTTTTTTCAGAAGTGATACCTTTTCCATTAATACATCCGTTCTTACAGAAAAGTGGCTCAAATAATATATTTTCAAAATTGTTCTTTGTAAGATAATCTGCCATTTCTTTTACATCTTCAAAGCCACTTAAAGCAATTACTTTTGTTTGTGCAATATCTGTGTCGTATCCGGATGTTTTCAATAATCCTCCCGATAATGGATAAAGTAAAGCGTTTTGGGGAGCATATTCGTCAAAATCACTTGCTTCAAAATTGGCTAAATTTATTTCTTCATCAGCAAATAATTCATTGAGTTCATCAAAAGTAATTACGTAATCTATATCATCCTGATATTCTTTGCGGTCTGATTCTGCTTTCTTTGCGATACAAGGTCCTATAAATACAATTTTGAACTCCTCACCTAAACGTTTCTTTATGTGCCGTGAATGTGCAATCATTGGGCTGACAGTTTGGGCTAATCTATCGATTAATTCAGGGTGATACTTTTCTATGTAGCTTACAACTGCTGGGCAAGCAGAAGATATTATGCCGTTGCTGCTTTTTTGATTAAATATTTCCTTCGTGATTTGAGATGTATAATATGCTCCGACTGAGGTCTCTGCAATATACGAAAAACCAATTTTTCGAAGTGCCGATGGTATTCGGACGCGTTCCCAACCTTCATAGAAACTTGCAAAAGATGGTGCTATACTTGCTGCGACTTTTTTGCCACTTTTTAATAGTTCCCTCACAAGTTCGACTTCACGTCGATATGTTTTTGCTTTTTGTGGACATTCTGCAATACACGTTCCGCAATGAATACACCGGCTGTCAATTACTGAAGCTTGTCCTTTTTTCATTTCAATTGCTTTTACTGGACAATTCCTTATGCAACGATAACAATCTCGACAGCGAGCTTTATTCGTGAATACTACTTGCAACTCTTTGTCTTTCATTTTAATCACATTTTATTATTGCTACTTAATCAAAATTAAGCAAAAAAAATGTGAAATAAAAGATATTTTTATCGATAAATTTTTATCATTTAGAAGTCTATCTGAATTCCATTCAGTAGATTTAAATCTCGTGGTTTTACTTTTTCAGGAGGTTCGCTATCGTAACGTAATCTTAAACTGGTTCTAAATGTTAAATTTTGATTGAACTTTATATTTAAACTGCTTTCGTTTAATAGACGATAATCTTTGTCGTTCGAAAAACGTGGTTGATAATATGTTATGCTTTTAATTAAAATATTTGGTGAAACATTTACACCCAATGAAAAATAAGATGTAAGTCTGCCAACAGTTGTTTCTTTTGATGGCTTTGTTTTCAACTCTTCATTTTCAATCATCGCACCAAGCCCGACAAAAGTATATATATCAAGTCTTTCAGTTGAATCAATCTTTATTGTTTCATTAATGATTTGTATTCTTGAAGTTAATCCAAATAAATTCCTATCTTTTAATAAAATAAATTCATTGAATTCTTTTTGAACAAACGCTTCACCATACAAAAAAGTAAATATTTCATAACTTGAACGAAGATGAATAAACCCGCGATTTTCTCTTTTTTTAACGGCATCTTCTGCGTAAGCATAACTAACAATCCCAAAATTATGGAATTTGTCTTTAAGCCAGTCAATTCTATATGATGGTCTTACTGTTGTATATTCTGTATTTCCTTTTGTTATGCCTAAATCGACATTTATTTTATGGTAAATGCCATCTTCTGAAAACTCTTTTCGGAATACTTCTGTATTGATTTGCGAAAATAAACTGCTTGCCCAAAAGAATAGTAGTGATATACAAATTGTTTTTTTCATAATAATAAATATCTTAATATTAATCGATTACAATTACTAGTATAAAACAGTAATTATGCTATTTCATTACTCAAATATAAAACCTGTTCAATTAAATTAGTTTTCCAAAAAGAATTATTGAAAGTTAGAATTTATATTGTATTCCAGCTGAAAAAATATTAAATCTACTAATATTATAATCAGCAAAAACTGAAAAATTCCCAATACTTTTGTTCAATCCCAAAGTTGCTTTCCACGAACGGTTAATTAAATTAATCTTTGTAGTTTGTGGTTTTGTATCTCCTGGATAATCAGGTGGCTCTGGAGGCATAATTTTGTTGAGTACTGGATCGTATCTTAGAAGTCCCAACTGCATTTGCGTTTCTACAGGCAAGTAATACTTAAATCTTGCATCAATATCTATATAATCGTATGAGAGACCACCGTACAAATCAATAATATTCTCGAAGGATTTAGAAATATTAATATTTGCATTCCAAATTTGAGCGTTGGCTTTCAAATCCGATTGGGTAACTCCAACTTTGTTTTGTAAATCCGTTCCTTGATAAACGATTTGAATCGCTAAGTCGAAAGGTGAATATTCAAAAATTTCACCCTCGCTTGTTTCAATATATTCTGTGAAATACTGCGATATACTATGCTTAATTCCAAAACCCCAAAAAGCAAATTTCCCAATATATTTTCCTAAGTCAAGTGGTGGAACAACACGAATCAATAACTCAGTGCCATACAGTGAACCAATCTCGATTTGAGGCACTCCTGCAACAATTGTATTAATATTTCCACCTGCGGGTAAAGTGAAAAATGATGGAACTTGCTTCATCACATTCAATAATGTGTCCTTCATTTCTTGTGGAAGATATTGATAGATTACATGATTTTTCACCAGCTCCGTAAGAATAGTATTATCAAGATGAAGCTGTGTTGTATCTTTACCAAGTATCGACGAAGCTTTTTTGGGTGGAACAATCTTCCCGGCTTTGTAGCCGTCGAAAAGCACGGTTTTGAAAAGATAATTAATTAATCCCGCAGTATCTTTTATGTTTATTACTGACTTCGATGGATCAAGAACATTAATGTTAATTGTTCCATAGCGTGTTAGCTTGCTTAACGAGAAACTATCCATCGGAAGCTGCGGAGAATAATATTTATCAGAATTTTTTACAATTCCTGCCATCCCATTTATAGTAATTTTAAAATAAGGTTTATTTACACTTCTTGGAACATATGCTTTAGTGTAAAACCGGGAGTTTGAAGTTGAATTTACTGCCTTGACCATCGGAGATAAGTATGGAACACCATTTAAGTCGAATATATCTTTGCTGAAACTGCGTGCCAGATCAATTGTATATTCGCTTGCTGGTGCTGCCCAAATTGGCAACCCAAAACTTAAAACTGCAAAAAACAATAAAAATAACTTTTTCATCTATTATTTCTCTTAATTTCTTTTTTAATAATAACAAAAAAAGGAATAGCGAACAAGAATATAGGGAGTATCAGATATTGCCATAATGAACTTTCAAAATGACCAACTATCGAAATCACTGCTACTCTGACAAAAATTGCCGATACAGCAATTGCCAATATCCAACTAACAGGAGTTATCAGTTGCTTTTTCATCTATTTTAATAGCCTGTTTTTTATATACAAATACAGGGGAACTGCTATCAGAATTGCAAAACCCAAAAAGAAAAGACTTGATACTATTTTAAAGACAATTCCCAATATATAAAACACTACTCGCACTGCAAGTAATCCACCAATTAAAGCAATTATTGCTATTAAAATTTTTTTAAACATTCTTTCGTCCCTTATTATTTAAATACGACGTATAAACAAAATTATTTATTTAGCACAAATTAACAAAGAATAATGAAAAAAGTAACATGTATTTTACTCTTAATTGCTTTGGTAACTGGTTGTAAAAGTGTAAAATTTGATGAAAAAATTGAAACTGACCAACTCATTAATTTAAATCGGAAAAATATTGACTACCTCAATATTAAAGCAGATTTCAAAGTTGATTTTCCGGATTTCAATCAAAGCTTTACAGCTGATGTAAATATTGCGGGTTATGATTCTCTGAATATGACTATTTACGGTCCATTTGGAATAACTGTCGGACGACTTTATGCCGACATAAAAGATTTTATTTTTTACAATATTTTCGAAAATTCAGTTATTCAAGGTAACTCAGATGCTAAAAGTTTCGAAAAAGCACTAAAAATTAATCTTTCACTGCCAGACCTAATATCAGTTTTTATCAATGAGGTTCTTGGAAATCCAGAATCATATAAAAAATATGAAGATAGAAAAGAAAGTATTGTATATGCCAAACTCGCAGATAATGCAATCGATTTCATTGAATTCTCATCTCATAAAAATGGAATTCTTAGATATCAGCGTAAAGATGAGACAAATCAAAAATTATTTGATGTGCTTTGCGATAACTTTGAAACCACAAAAAATGGAGTATTTGCCAAAGATATTAAAATTTTAATGCCTCAACATGATGGTCAATTAATGATTTCCATAGAGAAAATTAATATCAACCCGAATAAAATTGAACAATTTAAATTCAAAGTTCCCTCTTCTGCTAAAATCATCCAAATGTGAAAAAGAGTAAAGTCTTTTGAAATATTGTTTTGCTAATTACAAGAAAAAATATAAATTTGTAATTCTATAATTAACAATTTGTTAAATAAGCAAGGCTATTATTAAAAAATAGGAGAAAAAATGAGCTTACGCCGTGTTTACGAAACTACTGTAATTATCAATGCCGCACTCGAAGATGCAGACATTGATGCAGTAATCTCCAAAATTACCAGCTACATTGAAAGCCATGGCGGCACTATTTCCCAAATTAACAAATGGGGACGCCGTCGTCTTGCTTATCCGATTAATAAAAAATATAACGGATATTATGTGCATTTGGTTTTCGATAGCGTTCCAAGCGTTCTTCCTGTATTGGAGAGATTTTTAGTTTTAGAAGATACTGTTCTTCGCCATCTTACTCTTGTTCTTCCTGAACGACTTCGTAAGTTGCGCCTCGAAAAAGCATTAGCAGAAGGTAAAACTGGAGAAAACACTACAATTACCTCTGACGAACCTGAAAAGAAAGAGGAAAAAGCTGAAAAAACAGAAAAATCTGAAAAAGAAGTTGCTACTGCTGAACAGACAGCTGAATAATTATTTTGTAATTAATATTTTGGGATATAGATATGAAAATCATACTTCGTGAAGATATTGCAAAGCTTGGGAAAATTGGTGACGTCGTAAACGTTAGAGACGGTTACGCACGTAACTTCCTTTTGCCCAAAGGTTTGGCTTTTGTTGCTACCGATGGCGCTATGAAGAGAATTGAAGCATTGAAGCGCTCTGCTGAAAAACGTAGTGAAAAAGAACGCCAGGTCGCAGAACAAATTGCAGCTAAAATCGCCGATGTTCAAATTACTATTCCTATGAAAGTTGGCGAAGAAGGCAAGCTCTATGGTTCTGTTTCCCAACAAATGATTGCAAACGAACTTCAGGCTCGTGGCTTCGATATTGACAAACGTAATGTTATTCTTGAAGACCCTATCAAAACTCTTGGTATTTTCGATGTTAAAATTAAACTTCACAGTGAAGTAATTCCTACTTTAAAAGTATGGGTTATCAACGAAGAACAACAATAAATAATAACTTCCTTATAAAAGCGTTTTATTACCAATAAGTGTAATAAAACGCTTTTTTGTTATGAATGTATTTATTACCGGTGGAACAGGCTTTATTGGGAAATTCCTAATTTATAGACTCATCAAGGAAAATGCTCATATTACAGTAGCTACTCGCCAAAAATTTAAACACTCTTCCCATATTGATTATGTTAATTGGAATAAATTAACTGATGATGAAAAACTTGATACTATTTCAAAATCGGATGTAATTATTAACCTTGCCGGCGAGAATATTGCTTCACGTCGTTGGTCAGACAAGCAAAAAGCTAAAATTATTCGTAGCCGGACCAAAATAACAAGCTCATTAGTTGAAATAATTAATAGATTGCCTCAAAATGACAAAAGAGTTTTTATCTCTGCAAGTGCTGTCGGCTATTACGGTGATAAGAAAGATGAAATTATCAATGAAGCCAGCACTATTGGCAATGGATTCCTTGCAGAAGTATGCGAACTATGGGAAAAAGAAGCTTTAAAGGTGCGTAATTGTCGATTGGTAATTCCTCGAATTGGTGTAGTGCTTCATCCATCGGGTGGTGCCCTAAAAAAAATGTTGCTTCCATACAAGTATTATCTTGGGGGGATTCTCGGCAGTGGCAAGCAATATGTTCCCTGGGTGCATATTGATGAACTTGTTAATATGTTTTTGTTTGTTGCGAAAAATAAAAGCTGCGAAGGCGTTTATAATTTTGTTGCTCCAAATCCGTGCACTATGAAAGAATTTGCTTTATCTATTGGTAATATCTTACGCAAACCAGTTCTTTTCAAAATCCCTGAGTTTTTATTGAACGTTATTTTTGGCGAATCTGCAACAATAATAACGAATAGTCAAAGAGTTATCCCACAGAGATTAATTGATGCCCGTTTTGAATTTGAATTTGAACGTATCGAACCTGCTTTGAATGACCTGTTGAAACATAATGAATAATACCAGATATATTGAACTGCTTTCGCCTGCTCAAAACTTAGAATACGGTATTGCTGCAATTAATTATGGTGCAGATGCTGTTTATATCGGTGCTAATAAGTTTGGTGCAAGAGCATCAGTTGGAAATTCAATACAAGACATTGAAAAACTTTGCAAATATGCACATCTTTATAATGCTAAAGTATATGTAACGCTTAATACAATTCTTTACGAAAACGAACTTGAACAAGCAAAAAAATTGGTTTTAGAACTATATGATTCTGGAATTGATGCAATTATTATTCAAGATACTGCTTTTCTTATGATGGGTTTGCCCCCGGTACAAATTTTTGCAAGCACTCAGATGCACAATTATGAATTAGAGCGAATAAAATTCTTCGATAATATTGGAATTAGCAGATTTATTTTGGCCCGTGAATTAAACTTAAAGCAAATAATAGAAATCAGACAAAATACCAAAGCTGAACTCGAATTCTTCGTTCATGGTGCTTTGTGCGTTGGGTTGTCAGGAAGATGTTATGCAAGTTTCCATTCAACCGGATATAGCGGTAATCGCGGTGAATGTAAGCAAATCTGCCGTTTGCGTTATGATTTACTCGATGCAGACAGCAATACAATTTTAAAACAAAAACATCTGTTGTCTCTGAAAGATTTGAATTTATCGGACTATTTAGAAAAATTATCCGATGCTGGTATTTCCTCGTTCAAAATTGAAGGTAGATTGAAAGATATTAACTACGTCAAAAATATTACCGCTTTTTACAGAAAAAAAATTGATGAAATGATTGCAAAAAAGCAAGGTTTAAGTAAATCTTCCAAAGGCAATGTTTATCTTCACTTTGAACCAAATCCAGAAAGAACATTTAACAGAGGTTTTACTAAATACTTTATTGATGATGCTTCTTCGAAAATGGCAAATTTCGAAACTCCAAAATCAATTGGGCAGTTTATTGGGGTTGTTTCAAATATTAATAAAAACAAAATATTAATCCAGACTAATGAGAAAATTAATAATGCAGATGGACTATGCTATTTTGCTGAGTCAGGACTTGAAGGTTTTCTTGTCAATAAAGTTGAAAACAATTGGGTTATCCCCAACAAACAACTAAAAATAAAAAATGGCACAAAGATATTTCGAAATCAGGATTATGAATTTGAAAAAATCCTTTCCCAAAATAAAACGACACGCAAATTACCTGTCGATGTTGAACTAACAATTGAAAATGATTATTTGAACATTAAATTTATTTTTGAAAACCTTTTTGTTGAAAGCAAAATCAATTTTCAGACTTCTTCTAATCCGAAGCAAACTGAAATCATAGAAAATCAGCTTAGAAAAACAAACGATACTCCTTTTGAAGTAAGAAAAATTATCAATAATATTCAAATCCCGATTTATATTAAAATCTCTGAACTTAATTCTAATAGGAGAAAATTGCTCAATTCTTTAGAAAAAATGATAATTGACGCTTATCAAAGAAACTCAACAAAAATTTCTCTTCAAACAGCGATTTTCCCAATTGATGTTGTCGACTATTCAGAAAACATCTCAAACTCGCTCGCCAATAAATTTTACGTGATGCACGGAAGTAATGTTAAAGAAAATGCCTTCGAAATTCTCCATAACAAAAGCAATAAAGTTGTTATGACAACTAAATATTGCATTAGAAGAGAAATCGGTGAATGTCCAAAAGAAAATAAAAATAGAGACCATAATAATAAATATTACCTTCAAAATGCCTACAAGCGATACGAACTTGAATTTGATTGTGTTTCCTGTCTAATGAAACTTAAAGCAATTGATTAACATCGAATTGTTAATTTTTAGTTAAGACTATTTTATTTTTGATAATTACTCAATAAGCGAGTATTTTTGTTAATATTTTAATTGAAAATTTGTAAAACTTTAATAAAATTTTATGGAAATTTATCTGTTTGTTGTAATTGCTCTGGTCTTGCTGGCGACTACTAATATTTGGGTTGGTGTTGCCAATGATGCTGTTAATTTTCTGGGTCCTGCTGTTGGCTCCAAAGCAGCTTCTTTCAGAATGATACTCGCGGTTGCTGCTTTGGGTATGCTTGTGGGAGTTACTTTTTCAAGTGGAATGATGGAAGTTGCACGAAAAGGTATTGTAAATCCTGAAATGTTTTATTTCCAGGAAATAATTATCATCTTTCTTGCTTATGCAATTGGAGATTTACTACTTCTTGATTTATTCAACACTTTTGGTCTGCCTACTTCCACCACTGTTTCATTAATTTTCGGGCTATTAGGGGCGGGTGTCGCTGTCTCCATATTGAAAATTTTAGGAGCAGACGGAAACTTGTCTAATCTATATATGTATATAAATACTGCGAGAGTTCTGACTTTTGCATCTGCTATTATTGTATCAATTGTGTTGTCATTTATTGCAGGCTCAATAATTCAATACATTAGCAGAATTATCTTTACTTTCAATTATGAAAATACTTTTCGTAAGTGGGGCGCAATTTGGAGTGCTTTTGCAGTAACATCAATTCTGTATTTTATCTTAATTAAAGGGATTAAGGGAGCTTCTTTCATCACTCCGGAAATGGTTGATTGGATTGGAAATAATATTTGGTCTATACTTGGGGTATCATTAATTTTCTGGACTATCTTTTTTCAATTGCTGATTTCTTTTACTAAAATAAATATTTTAAAAGGAATAGTTTTAACTGGAACTTTCTCGTTAGCAATGGCTTTTGCTGCCAACGATTTAGTAAACTTCGTTGGTGCTCCGTTCGCAGGAATTAGTGCGTATATTGCTGCCAGTTCATCTGCTAATCCGTTTGAAGTTACAATGACAGCACTTACCGAACCATACAGGGCAAATACTTTTTATCTTTTGATTGCCGGAATTATTATGGTTATTGTGCTTTATTCCTCTAAGAAATCTAAAACTGTTACTAAAATGTCTGTTTCTCTTGGAAGTCAGGAAGAAGAAGTTGAACGTTTCCAGAGTTTTGGAATTTCAAGAGGATTAGTTCGATTGGTGATTTCATTTTTTGATATTGTTCAAAAAATAACTCCGGAAAAAGTTCGAAAATATATTGCATCTCGCTTCGATAAATCACAAATGCCAAGATGGACTGACGAAAAAACTCCTCCTCCGGCTTTTGATTTAATTCGTGCAAGTGTAAACTTAATGGTTGCTGCTGCATTAATCTCTCTCGGTACTTCTCTCAAATTGCCATTATCGACTACTTATGTAACATTTATTGTTGCAATGGGCACTGCATTTTCAGATAGAGCTTGGGGACGAGATACTGCTGTTTATAGAGTGTCTGGTGTGCTTACTGTTATTGGCGGTTGGTTTATCACTGCATTTATGGCAGCTTTGATTGCAGCAACAGTTGCTACCATTATTTGGTACTTAAGCTTTGCTGGTATGATTCTGTTGATTGGGTTAGTCATTTTCTTGGTTTTCAGAACAACGATTCTCCACAAACGCAGAGAAAAAGAATTTGAAGAACGCGAAAAAGTTACTTCTAAACACCAAATGACTAAAGAAGAATTATACGAAGCAATTATTAACGGTAGCAGCAAGTTCATTCATTCTATTTCTGATTTAGTAACCAATTGTAACGATGGTGTGGCTCATAACGATTTGCGTATTCTGAAGCTGTGCAAGCAAGGAACTAAACAAATTCAAAAAGATGCAGATTTATTAATCCCTTATATTTCAAAAGCGTTAAAAAAATTAAACAATGAAGAACTAAATAAAGCCTATTCTTTTACTGACTTGGTCGGCTATCTCAATGTGCTTGCTTCTCTTTCACGAAGAATGGCTGTTCAGGTCTATGACTACTTCGATAACAATCACAAGTACCTGACACAGGAACAAGTTGTCGAATTATCTGAAACTGCAAAGTCCACAAGTAGTATAATAACTTCAGTTGCTAACTCTATTATGAACAGAGAATATTTTAATCAGAATATTGATGATAGATTTGAGTCCGTCCGCTCACGTCTCGATCAATTTAAATCTGAGCAAGCTAAAAGAATGCACCAGGGCATTTCAACTACCTGGCAAAATCTTCTTTATTTAAGTTTTATTGATTATTGTGAACGTTTGGCTCTTAATTCCCTTAAAGTTGGCAAAGCTATGCGTAAGTTCTTCGTAGAATAATTTCACTTCACTGCTATGTATAAAAAGAGGCTGTATCATCAATACGAAACAGCCTCTTTTTTACTATTCTACAATAATATATATTATTACTTTATATTGTTTGATGATCAAATCCTTCAATATATTGTGTAATATAATCTTTTGGTAATCTGCGCTTTTTGATTTTTAGCAATCTAAAATAAAATAGTATGCAGTAAAAGAAAGTTTGGATAATCATTATTATTACTTCATTCTTTGCAAAATAAATAGGATTTTGCATCTGAGTTACTTTCATTATTGCCTGCAAAAATGGTACAAGAGGTAGTGCATAAGAAATGTATTTAATTACTTCTAACAATTGATCCTGTGGCCAGGCAAATCCACTGAGCATAAAAAAGGGATAACTTGTGAAACCAAGGATAAGAAATACAGTTATTCTATGCTTAAAAAATGTCCCGACAAAAAGTCCAAAAGAAGCAGAGGCTGCTACCCCAAATGCTGCAATAATTATTTTATTAATAAGTGTGCTATTGTAGCTTATGTGATAAAATGGAGCAAGCAAAATAAAATATATCAAAACATAAACTATAAAAATCAATATATAAGAAATCAATTTACCAGTTGTAATGAAACTAATATTTCTTGAAACAAGAAATTGGTCGCGCCATTTGTTCATTCCCCATTCTTTAGCCTGAGAAGCAGCAACACCTATAAATACAATTTGCGAAATAATAATTATCAATAGCCCCGGAAGTATTAAATCTCCATATGTAAGATAAGGATTGAATAAATATTGAAAATTTATTTTAATAGGCTGTGCGTAACCTATCTCTTGCATTACCGGTGTTCCTTTTTTCATAAGTGCAGAAGCTGTTACCTTTGCTCCATATGTTGTTACTATCTGCGAAATTGGCAACCCAATGTCGCTTAGAACAAGCAATCTTCCAGGATTTATTAATAATTGAACTGATGTTTTTCTTCCATATTTTAGGTTTTCAGAAAAATTCGGTGGAATAATAATTGCACCGTGAATGTTTTCCTTTGCCATTTCTCTTAGTATTTCATTTTCGGAGTGCAATATTTGGGTTATAGCAATATTTTGGTGAGCATCAATTTCTCGAACTAAGCTCCTTGATAAATTGGTGTTGTCTCTGTCAAGAACAGCTATTGGCACATTTTCTTCAGCTTTGTGCAGATAGATCGCCCCGTAAAGCAGGGGATAGGCAATTGGCGCTACAAAGAATATCAATGCAAGATTTCTGTCCAGAAAGACTTTTCTTATTTCTCTTTTTATTATAGATAATAACTCTTTCATATTATTTCGTTACCGAGTTTATTTCACGTTTTTCAAATACTTCGCGAAACCAATCTCTCATCTTAATTCCGATTGGTCCCATTAATATTATTATCAATCCCCAAATTACTGAGCCAATAATAATTAACTGAACATAGCCCCGTTCCGGGTTAGAACCAAACAGAAATAGGGGAAAGAATGCTTCTAAGTAATGGGTAAGTGGTATCAATTCAGCAAATTTACTAATTGCTTCTGGCATTGCCCAGCGTGGGAAAGTGTATCCACTAAATACAAACGATGGTGCATTTATTACCAATAGTGCTTGTGCTGCCGTTACTAAATTTGATAAAATTAGAGATAAAAATGTTCCCATTCCAATTGAAGCAATAATATATAAATTCGTAAGCAAAATTATTTTGCCGTAGCCATCGTTGATTGGAATACCAAGCACTGGGAAATAAACAGAAAATAGTATTATTGCTGCCATCAAGGATAGTAAATATATTGGTGTTAGTCGTGCTAATAGCCACGCAGTTTTATATCCTTTTCTTGGAGTAATCCGACCCGGAGCTGTTTCTTTTTCCTCTCGGAATATCCAAATTGATGCAAAGCTGCAAGACATTTGTAAAATTGACAACAACATACCCGGAAGCAAGTATATTGCATAATTAAAATACGGATTTCCCGGAGCAAAAATATCTGTAGTTATCGGAGTTGCACGAATTGAAGATTCTTTTTTGCTAAAACCTTTTTCCACAAGCCTTCTTATCTGGATGCTTTTTGATTCGTCAAGCAACACTTGTGCTATTGCTTTATATAGCACTTTGCTGTATATCATATTAAAACCATTAACTACAATATCTACTGAGCCACCTTTTCCTTGTTTGACTTTTTTTGTGAAGTCTTCCTCGAAAATAATTGTAGCAAATGATTTATTACTTTTGATTAAACTATCAGCTAATGTCTTATCATTTGTAACTAATGAAACGCTGATAGATTCAACTGCGTCTAATTTGTTACTAATTCCTTGCGTCAATTCCGAACCATCATAATCAACAACCACTATTGGTACATCTTTTACATCACCATTAACAAACGCCAAACCCAGCACGCTCCAGGCAAATAATGGCATTACAAAAGCTATTACTGCAACGTGAGGGCGTTTCTTTAATTTTCTAATTTCATTTATCAAAAAATAATTATATAGGAACCAAAAATTTCTTTTCATTTTTTATTCTTCTTTGGAATAGTGAAACGAACTGTCATTCCAGGGCGAAGAGATTGAATATCCTTTTCTATTGGCTTCAACTTCACTGTAAATGAACGAGTTTCGAATGTGGCTTTGTCAGCACTAATTCTCCAATTTGCATAATCTGCCATTGCTGAGAAATTTACTACTTTGAACTTTGTTTTAAGCCCAAGCCCATCAATTCTTCCTTCAATTATATCCCCAATTTTGATATTTTCAAGTTCAAGAGCGGGCAAGTTGAGTTCAACCCATACATCTTTTGGGTCGATGATAGTGATAACCGGGTAACCTGTTGCAACAAGTTCGCCTGCATCAACAAATCTCTTTGCAATTATTCCGGAAATAGGACTTGTGATAATAGATTCATCAAGATATGCAGCCACTTCTTCCATAGATTCCACTGCTCGGCGCAACTGACCGCGAGCCATATCTTTTTGCTCACTTCTTGAACCTGTAATTGCCATATCGAGTTGAGCCCGTGCCGCTTCTTTCTGAGCCCGAGCTGCATCATATTTTTGTTTTGCTACGTCAAAATCCTGTGCTGATAATAATTTATCTTCATATAATGATTTCATTCTCTGAAAAGTCTTTTCAGCAAGTTCAAATTGGCTCGAAGCAGCCTCATATTGCCGACGTGCCATTTCAATTTCTTCTTTTCTCGCACCTGCAATTAGCATATTTAATTGTGCACGAGCGCTTTCAACTGCACCTTCCGCTTGAAAATACTTTGCTTTCAGTTCTCTGTCTGTTAGCTTTGCGATAGTATCTCCAACATTTATTTCGTCTCCTTCGTCCACTTTTATCCAGTCAATTCTTCCCGGAATTTTGGGTGAAACGTCATATTCTCGCATCTCTACTTGTCCTACTCGAACGATGGTTTGTTCTTCCTTCCCCAATAATAGAATTACTATTATTCCAGTAATTACAATAATGATGGCACTAATAAGCAAAATCAGAGCAGTTTTCTTTTTCATTTCAACTCCTTTATATTAATTATTTTTTCCCCAAATATTTAGAAAATAATCGTTATTATTATTTATTTTACAGATTTGAGCAAGATTTGAAAAATATTCTTTCAATGCGTTATTTCTTTTAAGCTTTATTGCTTCAAGCGAAAGTTCAGCGTCCAGCACTTCAATAGATGTTCCCAGTCCGGTTTCATAACGCTTCTCGTTAAGTCGCAAATTTTCAGTTGCTTGTTCCACTGCATCTTCAAGCATTAGATAACTATTCTCTGCGAGCTTCATTTCCATATAGAAGTTTCTGACCGCAAGTTCGATTTTCCTTTCTATTTCTTCGGCTAATGAATAATAACTTTCGCTTTCTGCTTTAGCAGCCTGATAGTCATTTGTCCGACGCATACCGTTGAAAATAGTGAAGCTTGCTCCAATTCCAACTGCCCATTTTGGATCTATTGCCGAACGATAATGGTCGAATACATCATACATTCCAAAGCCATAAATCGTAGGAAAGTAGTTTGCCATCTCTGCATTTGCTTTGGCATCTAATGCTTTTGCCCCATAACGAATTTGTTCGAGTAATGGGTTGTTGTTTTTAGCAAGCTCAATAAAATAATCAACACTTTGTTCTACCGTTTTATATTGAATTTTTTCTGCAAGTTGAGAGACTTCATAATTGTTTAGAAGCGACGATAATGCAATTTTTGCAATTTTAAGTTTTTCTTCTGCTTCGAATACATTTCTTTTTGCTTCAGAATATGCAACATCTGCACGAAGCTTATCGTGTGGAGCTATTAGCCCCTGCTTTAACATTCCTTCTGCGCGCTCTTTGTGTTTTTCAATTGTTTTTAGAGCATCCTGACGCACTTGCAGATTTTCTTCAGCAATTAATACATTTATATATGAAATTATTACTTGACTAACGATTTCAGCTTTTTCTCCATCCAATTTTTTTAGTTCAAGTTCCTTCTGTGCTTTGGAAGCATCAACCCCAGCAGAAATTTTCCCGCCAGTAAAAATTGGCTGGTTAATTGAAAATGTAGCTTTTGGAAATGCTCTTTCTTTTAATGTTTTCTCAAATTCAGGAATTGCATTGTTTAATTTTTCAATTGCTCCCTGTTTTATTGCAAGTTGTTGTTCGGCTGTTAGTGGTGAACCGGTTTTCAATAGAGATTCAAGATTAGAAAAGCCAACTTGATTATTAGCCTGAAGTGAAATCATTGCTGAACGAATAGGGGATAGATCAATGATAATATCTCTATCGATATAATTGTAGGTAATATCGAAATTAATATTCGGAAAATACCTGCCATATGCCGATTGAACAGTGTTGGTTTTTGCTTCAACGCTTTTTCTCGCTGCTTCAATGCCTTTGTTCGTTGTAATAGAGCGATTAATTGCTTCTTTCAACGTTAGTTGTGCATTCGCATTGTGAAAAAACAGAAGCAAACCGATTAAACATAAAATTCTTTTTTTCATATCTTTATATCTGAATAATGAACCATAATTCATATCTTTTTATTTCAATCCATAAATAATATAATTAAATAAAGTATCTGTAAGTTCTTCCTTGGAATAAGACAACAAATCATCTGATTTAGAAGCTATCCAAAACCAAACTCCTCCAATAATATACATTGTTGCATCCTTGGAGTTGATGTCTTTCCGGAAAATGTTTGCTTTTATTCCATCGCTTATTAATTCTTCAATCAATTGTTGAGAGTTTTCCACTGTTTTAGATAACTTCTCTTTTTTATTTGAATTCCAGAAACTATACTCATAAACCAGTATTTTGGCAACTGAAACATTTGAGTATATTAGTTCAATAATTTCGGCAGTAATTTCAGCAATTTTTTGTAATGGTGTCATATTTTTTATTTTTTTCATTTCCAAGAGCTTCATTTCAATACGAGACCAGGAACGCAAGAATATTTCTTCAAGGATTGCTTCTTTGTTCTTAAAATATAAATATATCGTCCCGGCTCCGATTCCTGCAATTTCTGCTATTTTGCTGATTTTCGCTTTGTGAAACCCTTCGCGTGCAAACACTTGCGAAGCCGCATCTAATATTATGTCGTACTTGTTATCAATCATAATTTCAAATTGAACACTGAACCACAATTCATTAACGTGCAAAATTAATTATTATTTTATTAATAAAAAAATATTTTCATCACTTCATTCTTTTATATAAATGCAAAAAAAGGTGGTATATTCTACCACCTTTCATTTTACTTGGATTTTATAATAATTTTTATTTGTCTAACATTGCTTTATATGCATTAACATCCATCAAAGCATCTAATTCAGCAGGATTACTCAATTCAATTTTGATCATCCAGCCTTCTCCATATGGATCTTTATTCACTACTTCAGGATTGTCGTTTAGTGAACGATTTACTTCGACAACCTTTCCGCTTACTGGAGCAAACAAATCAGCAACAGTTTTAACGGCTTCAATTGTTCCAAAGGACTGACCAGCCGATACTTCTGTAATATCATCTGGAATATCTACATATACAACATCGCCCAATTCGCCTTGTGCGTGATCAGAAATACCGATAGTTGCAATATTACCATCAACTCTTACCCACTCATGATCCTGAGTGTATTTTAATTCTGCTGGGAAATTCATAATTATCTCCAAAAATGTGATGTAAATTTATACAAAAATACAAACAAAAAAACTAAATTAACAAATAAATAGTAAAAATCAAATTATTGCAAAAAATGATTATTAAAAGAAATTTTTATCGAGAAAACAATGTCTAATTAGTAATAGTTATAGTATTAGTTATGTAAATTAAAAAAAATATTATAATTTTGAATAATTTAACTTGCAAAATTATTTTTTGCATTAATAATTGAATTATTAACAAATCAAGTGTAAAGCTATGTCACAAAACAGTTTGAACTTGTCGGAATTATTCCCTTATCCAAGCTACGAAGAATGGAAAGCGGCAGCAGTTGAAGCTCTCAAAGGTGCTCCATTCGAAAAAAAGATGCTCACAAATACCTACGAAGGTATCGAACTGCAACCGATTTACTCTAAATGCGATGTTGAAGAATTAGATAATCTTTTGCATAATTTCCCGGGAGAAAAGCCTTATCTTCGCCATACTGAACCTTTAGGTTTCAAAATTACTCCCTGGGAAATTGCTCAGGAAATCAATATACCTCTGCCAAATGTTTTCAATGAGGCACTTATTAACGCTCTCGAACGCGGTCAAACTCGCGTTGTGATGAAATTCAATGAAAATTTCGCAATAAATACTCAATCCTCTGTTTCAGGCAAAGATTTGCTTGTTGCTGATTATAAAGATTTCCAAAATACAGTTAAAGACGTTCATTTTGAATGCGCTTCATTGAAAATCAAACCTAATAGCCTTGGGCTTGAGTTAGCTGCATTGATCATTGCATATATTGAAAAAAATAAATTCGATAAGTCTAAAATTAATCTTAGCTTCGGCATTTCACCACTTGCTCAGCTTAAAAATTATGGTAAATCAATTGTTTCTATTTCTAAATTAATTGATGATGCTGAGCAGCTAATCCGTTGGAAAACAGCAAACAAAATTAATGCAAAAGTTATTACAATTGATGGTGAAACTTATCTGAATGGTGGCTCGAGCTCTGTTCAAGATGTTGCTTTTTCGCTTGCTGAAGCCACATTTATTATTCGTGAACTTATTCAACGTGGTCTTTCAATTGATGAGATTGCTCAAAGCATTGAATTTGACTTTGCTATTGGACCAAAATTCTTTACTGAAATTGCTAAATTTAGAGCTGCCCGTACTCTCTGGGCTAAAATCGTAGAAGCATTCGGTGGAAACGAAGAATCGCAAAAAATGTATATTCACGCTTCAACTTCAAAAATCAACAAAACTATTTTCGATCCTAATGTTAATATGTTGAGAGTTACTACTGAGGCACTCTCAGCAGTTTTGGGCGGTTGCCAGTCAATTAGTGTTGGTGCATATGATGAAGCAATTGGAATCCCCGGAGATTTCTCTCTTAGAATTGCACGCAATGTTCAAAACATTCTATATCACGAAACTCATCTTATCGATACAATAGATCCTGCAAGCGGTTCCTGGTATCTCGAAGTTCTCACAAACCAAATTGCTAACAAAGTTTGGGAATTATTCCGTGAAATTGAAAAGAAAGGCGGTATTTTAGAATCTTTAAAAACTGGATTTATTCAGGGAGAAATCAGGAAAACTGCAGAAAGTCGTAAAGCTAATATTGCTTCTCGCCGCGATACTCTATTAGGAACAAATAAATACCCAAATCTCAAAGAAAAGCCAGTTTCAAGTCTTCTTGATATTCCTCAATCAGAAATTGATAAACATCTGAAAAAATATGCCGAAAAGTGCACAAATCCTGCTTGTGAAGCTGCTACTAATGAATATCGTAAAACTATCTATAATGAAAGAAATAAATCATTAGAAAAAGCTATTGCGGCTTTCAACGAATGCACAACTATTGGGCAGCTTATTGAAGCAACTGGCGCTCTCAATTCTGATGATATTCAAGTTGAACCTATTTCCCCATATCGTATGGGAACAATCTTCGAAGAATTGCGACAAGCTTCAGCTCAGGCTGACCCACAACTTATTAAGATATGTCTTGTGAATTTTGGTCTTTTAAAAGAATACAAAATCAGAAACGATTTTTCATCTGATTTCTTCCAGGTGGCTGGTCTGGATATTGTTAATACCGATGGAGCAATGAATCCTGACGAGGCAATCGATCAAGTTAAATCGACTGATTATAAAGTATATGTGATTTGCTCAACTGACGAACGTTATGTTGAGTTCGTTGAAGATTTTGCGAGAAAGTTTAAACAGATAAAACCTAATGCTAAACTTATTTTAGCTGGTTATCCAACTGAACTTGTTGAGAATTTCCGTTCTGCTGGAGTTGATGATTTTATTCATATCAAGACTAATATTTATGAATTTCTTTCTGCTTTGATGAAAGAAATTGGAATTTTGAATTAATTTGGAGTGTGAAAAATGAAAACACCTGATTTTTCAAATATGGAACTAAATCTGAATTCTAACCAGATTGGCTTCGATGCTTGGCGACAAAAAGCTGAAAAAGAATCGGGCAAATCTCTTAATGATTTTATTGTTAATACTCTCGAAAATATTGATATTTTCCCAATATATACTATAAATGATATTAAAGATTTCGAACATCTTAACTATACTGCCGGGCTTCCACCTTTCTTGCGCGGTCCATATCCTACAATGTATGTGGCTCGTCCTTGGACGATTCGCCAATACGCTGGATTTTCCACCGCTGAAGAAAGTAATGCTTTCTACCGTAGAAATTTAGCTGCTGGTCAGAAGGGGTTGTCTGTTGCATTCGATCTTGCTACACATCGTGGCTATGATTCTGACCACGAACGGGTTGTTGGCGATGTGGGCAAAGCCGGTGTTGCTGTGGATAGTATTTTGGATATGAAAATTTTGTTCGATGGTATTCCACTTGACAAAATTTCTGTCTCTATGACAATGAATGGTGCTGTAATTCCTGTGATGGCTTTCTATATAGTTGCCGCACTGGAACAAGGAGCAAAGCTTGAACAACTTTCGGGTACAATCCAAAATGACATTTTGAAAGAATATATGGTTCGCAACACATATATTTATCCACCCGAAACATCAATGAGAATAATAGCCGATATATTTGAATTTACTTCAAAATTTATGCCTAAATTCAATAGCATTTCCATTTCTGGCTATCATATGCAAGAAGCTGGTGCAACAGCTGACCTCGAAATGGGATACACTCTTGCAGACGGTCTCGAATATGTTCGCACTGGGCTGAAAGCAGGTATAGACATTGATGCTTTTGCTCCACGCCTTTCGTTCTTCTGGGCAATTGGTATGAACTACTTTATGGAAATTGCTAAAATGAGAGCCGCTCGCGTTCTCTGGGCAAAAATCATCAAACAATTCAATCCTAAAAATCCTAAATCACTTGCTTTGAGAACACATTCTCAAACTTCGGGTTGGAGTTTAACTGAGCAAGATCCATTTAATAACGTTGCCCGTACTTGTATTGAAGCTATGGCTGCAGCTTTGGGTCATACTCAATCTCTGCATACAAATGCTTTAGACGAAGCTATTGCCCTTCCTACTGATTTCTCGGCTCGTATCGCTCGCAACACTCAAATTTACCTTCAAGAGGAAACTGGTATTTGTAATGTTATTGATCCTTGGGGCGGTTCATACTATGTCGAAATGCTTACTAAGCAACTTATGGATAAAGCTTGGGGACATATTCAAGAAATTGAATCACTCGGTGGTATGGCTAAGGCTATCGAATCTGGTATTCCTAAAATGAGAATCGAAGAAGCTTCTGCTCGTCGTCAGGCTCGTATCGATAGCGGTCGTGAAGTGATAATTGGTGTCAATAGATACAGACTTGAAAAAGAAGAACCTATCGAAATCCTTGATATTGATAATTCTGCTGTGCGTGAACAGCAAATTAAGAGATTGCAAGAACTTAAAGCAAATCGTAATCAAGCTGAAGTTGATGAAATTTTAAATAAAATTACTGAAGCTACTGCTTCTGGTAATGGCAACTTGCTCGAGCTTGCAATCGAAGCTGCAAAACGCCGTGCTTCTCTTGGTGAAATTTCTTACGCAATCGAAAAGGTATGTGGTCGTCACGTTGCTACAACCCGCACAATTTCCGGCGTTTATAGTTCTGAATATGCTGAAAAATCTGCTATTGAAGAAGTCCGTCGTATGACTGATGAATTTGAACGTCGTGAGGGACGCCGCCCAAGAATTTTAGTAGCTAAAATGGGACAGGACGGGCACGATCGCGGTGCTAAAGTTGTATCTACTGCCTATGCTGATATGGGATTTGATGTCGATGTCGGTCCTCTTTTCCAGACTCCACAGGAAACAGCAAAACAAGCAGTTGAAAATGACGTTCACGTTGTTGGCGCTTCTTCTCTTGCTGCTGGTCATAAAACTTTAATTCCTCAATTAATCGAAGAATTGAGAAAATATGGTCGCGAAGATATTATTGTTATTGCTGGTGGTGTCATTCCTCAGCAAGATTATGAATTCTTATATAAAGCTGGTGTTGCTGAAATATTCGGTCCAGGAACAAATATTCCTTATGCAGCTAAGAAAATTATGGAACATTTGTTCGAGAGATTTAACGATTAAAATTTTATCTTAACAAGATAATTCTCATAAATAAGCAAGAGCACCATAAATGCTCTTGCTTTTTATTTATTTCTCATTTCTGTCAATTATTACTGCAATCATAGCATCACTGGTTACGTTGATAACTGTCCGTATCATATCTAAAGGTCTGTCTATTGCTAATATCAAAGCTAATCCTTCAACTGGTATTCCAGCAGCATTCAACACAATAACAAGCATTACAACTCCTGCGCCCGGGACGGCAGCTGTACCAATTGAAGCAAGGGTTGCTGTAAATAATATTGTCAGAAAGTGAAAAAATGTCATCTCAATTCCAAACACTTGTGCTATAAATACTGCTGCTACTGCTTGATATAGACTTGTCCCATCCATATTTACAGTAACTCCAACCGGCAAAACAAAACTTGCTATTTCGTTTCGAACGCCTAAACCTTTTTCCACTTGTTCCATAGTAACAGGTAGTGTCGCTGCACTTGAACTGGTAGAAAACGCAACAAGATGAACCGGAAACATTTCTTTATAAAAGTTTTTGAAAGGGAATTTAGCAAATATTCTTAAAAAGGTTGGATAAATAACAAAACCAAGAAATAATAGCCCCAATATGACCACCAAAGCATAGTAACCTAAAGTTTCAAATAGTTTAAGTGATTGAGAAGGGTTATTCCCTGAATAATCGACTATCAAGCCTGCTAACAATGCCATTACTCCAATTGGAGCAAAATACATAATAAAATCAATGATTTTAAGAATTATATCATTTATGCCGGAAATAAAATCTCTTACAATTTCTACCTTTGGACTTTTCAGAACTACAATGGCCACTCCAAATAAAATTGCGAAAAATATTATTTGTAACATATTTGAATTATTTGAGGCAGAAGCAACAATATTATCAGGAACAATTTCGACAATAAATTTTAATGGTCCATCTGACTTAGTTTTTTCAATAACATTTGTTTTAGTTTCTAATACTTGTGAATACTTGCTTAGCAATTCTATCCGTTTTTCTTCCGGGAATGATTGTCCTGGTTTGAATGTGGTTACAAACAACAAACCGATTGTTACGGCTACTATTGTTGTGAAAATATAGAAGAGAAGTGTTTTAAAACCAATCCGCGATAGTTTTGTGATATCTGATAATCCGGAAATTCCTGTAATAAGTGAAGCAAAAATAAGCGGTATTGCTACAAGCTTCAGCAGTTTCAGAAAAATTACACCAAATGGTTTTATCCAATCATCAACAATCCATCCAGTATTAGTATAAACTGCAATAATCCCAAAAATTCCTCCTATAAGCATCCCAATCAAAATGCGAGCGTACAAAGGTATTTTTTTCATAAGGAATACATTCAGTTCGACAACTGAAGTATAATATAATAATATTTAAGAAAAAATTAAGGAATAATAATTTCGCCAAGAGATATTTTTTTTAGGACTTCTGGATATAATTTGTGTTCAATATTAAGCACTCTTTCAGCTAAGCTTTCAGGCGTATCGTTAGGCAAAACATCTACTTCCATTTGCATAAGAATTCTACCTTTATCGTAGTCTGCATTCACCAAATGGACAGTTGCACCACTAACTTTTTCTCTTGCCTCAATCACAGCCTTATGAACATTAATTCCATACATTCCTTCACCACCAAATTTTGGTAACAGTGCAGGATGAATATTAAGCACCCGTCCACTGAAATGTTCTATAACAAATGGTTCTAATTTTTTCATATATCCGGCTAATACAATAGTATTAACCTTATATCTGTCAAAAATGTCGATAATCTGTTCGCTCACTTTTCCGGGATGAGTTTTTTCGCTTATGTGAAATGCAGGTATTCCTTCTTTGCGAGCTCTTTCCAAAGCACCAGATTGCGAGTTATTAGAAATAACAGCACATAAGTGTGCTTTGAAATAACCAGATTTTACACTATCAATTATTGCTTGCATATTTGTGCCACTATGCGAGGCGAGAAATCCAAGACGAAGCTCAATCATTTTATTCTTTTGGAATATTCATTCAAAAATTTCTTTTCATAATACGAAAGCGATTCTTTTCCTTTCTCGTTTATTTTGTCAAGAATTCTATTTAATTTTTCTTCGTTTTCTTCATCATTTTCCGAAAGTTCGCAGTAATCTTCTTCATACTTATGGTAAATATGAGAAATATTCATATTTGATATTCTTTTTGTAGCAACTATTTCTTCTGGCTCTGGAATAGTTATCTTTACTTGTCTTTGCTTTGATGAATTTATCTCAATCTCTCTTTTTTCAATATATTTTCTCATATTCCGGATTGGTATATAAACAAGAAAACCTGATAATACACCAAACATTATTGGAAAAGTGTAATACAATTCTATAGAATTTGCAACATACTTGATAATTATCCACAAACTTGCGATTAATATTGCAAATGTTGATACTGTTAAAGGATTTTTTCTCGAAAGTCTGTCTTTGGGCATTATCAGTGTTGCAAGTGTTAGAATAAAGAACCCTATAGTTTCGCCACCGCTTATGTAAATATTTTTATTCCACAGCGATAATGTGATTAGCAATCCATTTAATACTGTAACCATCAATAAAAAAACTGGATAAAGATATTTGTTCAGGTAGTTTTCTAATTTTGTGGACAAAAATATTAATATTGGTGCAAGAATAAAGATAAATAAATTGTCTTTTAATACTAACGGAAAAGTTACAAGTTGCCAGAAATGAAAATTATGTGCAATTTCCTTAGGGTTTAATAAAAACAAATTACCTAAATTCAAATTTAGAAATGAATTAACCAAATTTGCAAAAACAATTACAAGCATTAGTAAAAAAGAAAAAGATTTTATTGTTCGCATTGTATTCATTACTTTAAACTATCAAGAATTTCATCTACTTTTTCAATAGTTAAATTTTCATAAAAATCTTCATTAATTGCAATCATCGGTGCTCCACCGCAAGCACCCATACATTCAACTTCTTCCAATGAGAATTTTCCATCACCCGACGTTTCATTATTATTTAGGTTTAACTTTTTTGAAATATGTTCATAGATTTCCTGTCCGCCTCGTAGCATACAAGAAACATTTGTGCATACCTGCACATGATATTTTCCGGGCTGCTTTTTGTGATACATTGTATAAAACGATACCACTCCTTCAACAGTTGAAAGTGGAACATCCAGCAATTCAGAAATATATTTCATCACATCTTTCGAAATCCAACCGAATTTATTTTGAGCAAGCCATAGAACTCCCATCAACGCAGCCTGTTGATTCGGATATTTCCGCTTTAAGTTCTCAACTTTTGCTAATTCTTCATCATTAAACTTTATTTCCATATTCTTATTATCCCTTTTTTATTCTACGAATAAAGAGTTTTACTGATAACCACAGTTTTAGTGCTGTCATTATTTTGTGAATATTCGATACCTTAATTCTTTTGGTGAATACATCAAATTCATTAAGTTCAATTTTTTCGAGCAAGCGATAATAAATAGCGTCCATTATTTCAGCTGATACTATTGTTGGTTTTTCATCAGGTCTTAAAAATTGCCTTGCACGATGAAAATACTCCCTTGCTCGCATGGCTTCGAAATTCATAAGTTCAATAAAGTTTTCATTATAAACTTCGTTATACAAATCTTCTTCTGAATAATTAAAACGCCTTAAATCTTCTTGAGGCAGATATATATATCCTCTATTTTTATCTACTTTCACATCTCTTAATATGTTCGTAAGTTGCAGTGCATATCCCAAATTAATTGCATAGTTCTTTGTTTCTTCATACTTATAACCAAAAATTTCAATACTGATTAGTCCAACTACACTTGCTACACCATATAAATACTCTTTAAGTTCCTCAAAAGTTTCATATCTTTTTTTGTATAAATCTCTTCGGCATCCATCAATTAATGTTAAAAAATATTGCTTTGGAATAGCAAATCGATCAATAGTCCTGATAAATGGAGCAAGCAGCGGAGTAGTTATTGAATTATTATATAATTTCTCTATTTCATTTTCCCACCAGTTAAGTCTTTCCAGTTTCTTCTGTATTTCTTTGGGATTGTTGTTCGGTGAACTATCAACAATTTCATCTATATAACTACAAAAAGCATAAATTGTATTAATTGCGTTTCTCTCGTCTTTTGGCAAAATAGAAAAAGAATATAGAAAGCTCGATTTTTCCTTCTTCGGAACATCTGCTTTTTCATAATTAGCTAATATTTCAGGTGTTATTATTTCCATCTTTTTATAGCATTCCAAATAATTTTTATTTTATCATTACTATTTAGCTTTGGACGATGAAACAAAATATTTTCTTTAAGACGAACAACTTTTTCAAGAATTATTGTTCCACCTGAAATAATCATAGCAAGCTCAAATCGTAGTCTTTTCGAATTAACCAATTTTAATATTTTTTCTCCTTCTTTGAATAAATTATCGGTCAGTAAATATAATTCTTTCAATGAATTAATCAAAACAAATTTATTTTCATCTTTTGTAAAATTATCAATAGAAATATTCGGGATTAAACTTTTGGGTATATATATTCTTCCTATTTCAATATCTACCGACACGTCCTGCAAAAAATTTACAAGTTGCAAACCAGTACATACACAATCAGAATATACTTTGGTAGCCTCGAGATTCTCATCAAAAAGTCGAAGAACTAATTCTCCAACTGGATTAGCAGAATACTCGCAATAATCAAGCAACTCTTCTATGCTTTCTGGCTGAGAAAAGTTTAAATCTTTTTTGAATGCAATTGTTAGTTTTACAAATGGTTCGGCTGGAAGATTTAATTCATTTACAGTATTGCTCAACGCAAGAAATAAAGGATTAGAAGTGTTAAGTTTGAATTTCTGATTTGCACAATCAGCTAAATAGTCAAGTAATTTTAAGCCCAAATCTTTGTTTCTTATTCCTACCACATCGCCAAGGTCATCGGCAATTCTGCAATATGCGTATATTGAATAAAAATGCTTTTTTTTCGAAGAAGGAATTGCAACAGAAGCTACCGGAAAATTTTCATAATGACCTAATGCAACTTTTTTACAAAAATTGTATGCTTCTTCGAGATTTTTTGTTCTAAATTTACCACCATCTTCAGTTAGCAAGTCAATTATATCATTTTCACTTAGCTTCATCTTATTCATTTACAAATTTTGGCAAGGTAATAAAGAATTTGGTTCCAACTCCAACCTGACTTTCTACAGATATTCTTCCGTTCGACTTATCAAGCAATTCTTTGCATAATATCAAACCAAGTCCTGTTCCTTTTTCGTTTTGCGTACCAAGTGTTGTGTAGTGTTTATCTATCCTGAAAAGTGATTTTATTGCATTTTCGTCCATTCCTATACCATTATCTTCAATACAAAAAGTAACTGTATCGCTGAATATTTCTTTTACATATAGCTTTACATATCCATCAATGTCTGTAAACTTTATTGCATTAGAAATAAGATTTCTCAGAAGTGTTTGGAGCATATTTTTATCAGCTAACACATATATTTTTTCATCAATTTCATTAATTAACTTAATCCCTTTCCTGCTTGCCTGATGCGAAGCCAAATTCAAATTCACATCAACATTTCTTTTTAAATTTAATGGCTCAATATTTATTTCAGATAATCCACCTTGCAATTTAGACCATTCAAGTAGATTTATAAGCAATTCATATATATTTTTAGCAGAGGTATTCAATGCGTCAGACATAATTACTATTTCTTCTTTTGTCAAATCATCAATATCTTGGCTTATTAATTCCGTAAGCCCCATAAATCCGGTGAAAGGACTTTTCAAATCGTGTGCTATTATCGAAAAAAGCTTGTCTTTGCTTTGATTTATGTTTTTAAGTTGTTCCGCTGAAACTATTAATTCATAATTCAAATCCATTATTTCATTTGCAAGCTGTTCGATTTTTGCTTTCGATGATTTGAGTTCAGCAATTAATTTTTCTCTCTCTTGTTCGTATTCTTTCTTTTCTGTAATATCTTTCAGCACACCCTCGTAGAACAATACCTTCCCGGATAAGTCACGCACTGCTCTTGCACTATCTTGCACCCAAATTACTTTTCCATTTGGAGTTTTCATTTGCAGTTCAGAATATACTACGTTGTTTTTTTCGATTGTTTGCAACCATTTATCTCTATCGTTCGGATTTAAATACAATTCTCTTCCATTAATACTATTCAGTTCTTCCTTTGTAGATATTCCGAGCATTTTTAGCAATTCTTGATTACCATCAATGAATACTCCGTCTGGTGTTGTAATATATAGACCTAAAGGTATTCTTTCAAATAAGCTTCTATATTTTGCCTCGCTTTCTGCAAGTTTGATTTCGGCTTTTTTCCTTGCTGTAATATCGTGGATAATACCTTCGTAACCGATTTTTTTATTTGCAGAATTAACGCGTAAATTACAAACAATTAAGCAACTTAATATTTCACCTTTTTTATTTAATAATTGAGCTTCAAAATTATTCACATATCCATTGTTCTCAATTTCATTAATAAAACTCATTCTGTCGGTATAATTAGCAAATAACTCTCTTATGTTTATTTTCTCAATCTCATCTTTTTCGTATCCTAATAATTTCAGCATAGATTTGTTGCATCCTTGAATTACACCGTCTGTGTTTGTATAAAAAATTGCGTCAAGTGAATTTTCAAATAACTCATAGTATCTTTCTTGAGCTTGCTTTAAAGCCCTTTGGGATTCTTCCAATTTGCTTTCCACTTGAATTCTGTTTACAGTGTTCAGAACAACAGTTGGAAGAAAATCTAAAAAGTTCATATCCTTTACGATATAATCTCTTGCACCTCGCTTCATCATTTCTACAGCAACGTGCTCATTTCCAAAAGCAGTCATTGTAATAAATTCAACGTTATAACCTTCCTGTCGCAGTTCATCAATTACATCAAAGCCGTTCATATCCGGCAAATTGTAATCAAGGAGAATTAAAGGGTTGCCCAAAGTCTTGTATATCTCAATACCTTCCTTGCCAAGCATAGTGGAATATACTTCAAACCCTAATTTCCTTAATGATTCCTGAATTATTATCAGCTGATTATCATCGTCCTCGATTACTAATATCTTAATATCTTGATTAACTTGATTATTATTGTTGTTTTTCATATCGCAACACGAAATATTAATTCTAAGCAAAATATATATAAACAATTCAAATATAAAAAAAACAATATTGAAATAATAAGATTTTTCATTTTTGGAATAAATTTTGTTGTTTTAATTATTCATAAACATAAGGTGCATATTTATGAAAAATGATAGAATAAACGTAACAAAACCATATCTTCCTCCATTAAACGAGTTTATGCCATTTTTGGAAGATATCTGGGAAGAAAAATGGCTTACAAACAACGGCAAATATCATCAACTTTTCGAAGATGAATTAGCACGGTTTCTTGGAGTAAAATATATTTCGCTCTTCTCTAATGGGACTTTAGCTTTAATTACAGCTTTGCAAGCTCTGCGTATAAGCGGCGAAGTCATTACTACTCCTTTTAGTTTTGTTGCAACAACCCATTCATTATGGTGGAATAATATTAAACCTGTTTTTGTTGATATTGAGCCAAATTCTTTCAATATCGACCCGAATAAAATTGAAGCTGCTATCACTCCTAAAACTTCAGCAATTCTGCCTGTTCACGTTTATGGTAATCCTGCAGATGTCTATTCCATTCAAACTATAGCCGATAATTATGGTCTTCATGTTATTTATGATGCTGCTCACGCTTTCGGTGTGAAACTTGATGGTACTTCAATCCTCAATTTTGGCTCACTTTCCATATTAAGTTTTCACGCGACAAAAGTCTTTACTACTTTCGAAGGCGGAGCAATTATTTCACACGACCCAGCAATGAAAAAACGTATAGATAATTTGAAAAACTTTGGTTTTGCCGGCGAAACGACGATCGTTGCGCCCGGAATAAATGCAAAAATGAATGAATTTCAGGCTGCTCTGGGGGTGTTGCAACTCAAATATGTTCACGAAGCCATTGAAAAACGTCGGATTGCTACAAACCGTTACCGTCATTTATTAACTAATATTTCCGGTGTGTCTTTTCTTAATGATTTCAAAAATGTAGAACATTGTTACTCATATTTCCCTATCTTAATAAACTCTGGAATTTGTGGAAAAACACGGGATGAAGTCTATGGAAGATTAAAGGAATTTAATATTTATTCACGAAGATATTTTTATCCATTAATTAGCAACATCCCTACTTATCGAGGACTTGAAACTGCAAATCCTGAAAACCTTCCTATTGCAAACTCAGTTGCTAATCAAGTGTTATGTTTACCTCTGTATTCTGAAATAGGAGAAAAAGTTGATTATGTTGTTGAAAAATTAGTTGATATTTTAGAAAAATAATGAACATCTTGTAAAATATTTTTTTTATAAATACTTCTAAAAATTGCTGTTTAGATATTTCTTTGGAGGTCTATTATGTTAAAACTCACTTATGTAAGTCATTCTACATTTATTTTGGAAGATGGACAATATACGCTTGTTATTGATCCTTTTTTCACAGGAAATCCCACTGCCAACATATCAATCGATAGTGTAAAACCAAACTTTATTGTTCTTACTCACGCTCACGGTGACCACCTTGGAGATGCTTTGTCCTTAGCCAAAAAGCACGATGCACTGATTATTGCGGTAAACGAGTTGGCTAATTATTGTGCAGCAAATGGTTGCAAAGCACACAATATGCACATTGGTGGTGCTTATAATTTCCCGTTTGGTCGCCTGAAATTTACAATTGCTCACCACGGTTCTTCCACAAATGACGGGCAATATATGGGCGAACCTGCTGGGGTGATAATAAGCATTGGTGGAAATATTGTTTATCACACTGGTGATACAGGTCTGTTCTACGATATGAAGCTCATCGGAGAACTCAATCCTATTGATATTTTCTTAGTTCCTATTGGTGATAACTTTACAATGGGAATAGATGATGCTGTTCAGGCAACAAAGTTTGTCGATCCAAAATTAGTAATTCCTATGCACTACAATACATTCCCTGTAATAAAGGCTGATCCTAACGAATTTAAATCGAAAGTTGAAAAAATTGGCAAAAAGTGCGTTGTAATGCAATATGGAGAAACAATTGTATTTGATGAATAATTAGGAGAATTAGATGCAAATTGAAGCAATTCAAAACGCTTTGAAGGAAGCAAATATTGATGGATGGCTTTTCTATGATTTTCATAATCGTGATGCTATTGCTCATAGAATTTTGAAAATCGATACAAATCGTTTTACTTCTCGCCGTTGGTTTTATTATATTCCTGCCGAAGGAACTCCCAAAAAATTAGTTCACAGCATTGAAACTTATAAACTTTCTCATCTCCCGGGTGATCAGTATGTGTATCTTCCTTGGGAACAGCAACACGAATATTTGCGGCAAATTCTTACAGGAGCCCGCAAAGTCGCAATGCAATATTCACCAATGAACTCTATTCCTTATGTTTCAATTGTTGATGGCGGAACAATTGACCTTATTCGTAGCTTTGGTGTAGAAATAGTTTCAAGTGCTGATCTTGTTTCTTTATTTGAGTCTCATCTTTCTGATGAAGATTTTGAATCTCACAGCAAAGCGGGAATTATTATGCAGCAAATCAAAGACGCTGCTTTTAAAGAAATTGCCAATAGAATAAAATCTGGAAACCCGCCCAAGGAATATGAAATTCAGCACTTTATGCATAATCTGATGCGCGAAAATAATCTAATTTGGGGCGATGGTCCTGTTGTGGCAGTTAATGAACATGCTGCCGACCCACATTTTGAACCAACTCCTGAAAATAGCTACTCTATGCAAGTCGGAGATTTAGTCCTCATTGATTTATGGGCAAAATTCGACATTCCTGGCAGCATATATTATGATATTACTTGGATGGGCTATATTGGCGAAACAGTCCCCGATAAAATTCAAAATATTTTCTCAGTTATTGCCAATGCTCGGGATACTGCATACAATTTAGTTAAAGATCGATTCTCTACAAACACTCCTGTCTATGGTTGGGAGGTGGACAAAGCTTGCCGTGCCGTTGTTGAAGATGCAGGATATGGCAAATACTTTATCCATCGAACAGGTCATAACATCGGCGAAGAAGTTCACGGAAACGGCACTCATATTGATAATCTCGAAACAAAAGATTTACGTCGTATAATACCAGGTTCTTGCTTCTCAATTGAGCCCGGTATTTATATTCCTGACGAAAAAATTGGCTTCCGAACAGAAATTGACGTTTTTGTTACTGATGATGGTAAAGTTGAAGTAGTGGGTGATATACAACAAAAAGTTATTCCTATTATGAAATTATAATTATTGATATGAATTAATGTTTGGTAAACAATTTTTTGATTCACTAAAAAATTAATTCATATCTCCAAATTCAAAAAAAAATGCTTGCCACAAATTAGGCAAGCATTTTTTACAATGAATAATAATTATTATTAACTTTTGTTTTTTATTTGTTTTACTGCATTTTGAGCGGCTTTTAATAATGGTTCAGCAGATAATTTATTGCCAACTGCACCATTCATCCATATTTCAGGTGTCAATCTTCCCTGCACACACATTCTATACATTTCGTCTGCTAAATTTTTATCTTTTATATATTCAGCTATCTGAAATTCTATCAGATGACCTAATGGATATGCAGATAAATACAATGGATAATCAATCATATGCGAATAAATTGCAAGTATAGGCTGGTCTTTTATTCCAAATACTGGTGCATAATATGAATTCCAAACATCTTTGGCAATCTCAATAACTTTTTGTTTAAGTTGCTCTTCATTTGTGTTTGGATTATCATATAACCATTTCCAAACCCGCATATCTACAAGCGATACGCCCATAATTTCATAGGTTGCCCAAGCTGCATCGAGCACATCCAAGATTTCTTTTTCATTATTTGTATTTTTTATTCCTAATAACGGCAAATCTCTTGATTGGAAGGTAAACGCCCAGGCTTCTGTGAAAGCAGTGTTTGGCACACCATTTAAAATGTAATAATCAACATCATAAAGCGTTAGGGTTTGTTCAACGTTATGACCCAATTCGTGTATAGCAATATTATAACCTTTATAATCCATTCCAGCTTTACCAATTCGAGTGCGTAGATGAGCTTTGTCGCCACGCATCTGTGCTCCCCAGGCATGCCCAGCACCTCGCGAAGGATCAACAGTAATTCTTGAAGCGATTTCTTTTGCTTTCTCAGTCTTAAATCCAAGTTTTGTTAAAATATTTGGAATATCTGCTTCTAATGCTTTGGGGTTAGGATATTTTTTCGAAGTAATTTTAGTTAATTCATCTTGATTTAGTAATGAACGAGATTTAAATCCATCATACCAAATATCAAAAGGCTCAAGCGAGCGTCCCAAACGTTCTTTTATTATTTCGCCAATTTCTTTAAAAACTGGGCTTGAACAATAATCAATAAACATTTTTTCCACTTCTTCTTGCGGGATTTCCATCTCTTTTTCAAATTTTGCTTTAATGTAAGTAGGGAAGAGAGGGTTGTATTTGTCAATTTCTTTCAGAGCTTTGAAGTTTTGAAGTAAATGATAGTATCTTGTGTTTGGCTCGCTTTTCAGACTGACTTCTTTATTGTCTTGATACACTTTATTTGAAAAAGGATTCCATTTATATTTATTGCTATTTACAACATCTTGAGGTATTGATTGTTCGATAATTCTCAACATCACTTGGTAAATCATTTTCTGTTTGTTTAATGGATTTTCTTTTCCGTATTGTGCTTTTATTTCATCTCTCAAATTCCAGTGGCTGATTAATTTCATATCTTCTGGGAAATATGTATTCATGTTGTCATCAACAAGATAGCCAGCCATAATATTATAATTGCTAATATAATTATCAGCGTTTGCCATTGCCTCAGAAGATTTAAGCAGCAGATTGGCAGGAATGTTTGCAGTAAACAAATCTCCCATTCTCGCATAAGCCCATTGTTTGCGTGTCCAGTTTTTCCCAAGTTCATTTTTCTCTTTTAAACTATAATATGGGAAGTTAAGAGCAATATAATATGCTATCTTGTTTTCGAAAAAGTCAGCTGTTAAATGTGCAGAAGGTTCATATCCGGAAATCATTAAATCGAGAGGTGTTACTTCTCCTTCATCAATATGCACAGGTTTCTTCAAATCAAGTGAAATTCTATTGAAGTTGCCTAATAAGGTTTCCCAGTGCTTCAAGAAACTATTAAAAACAGCTTCTAATTGATTCTCGTCCCCCACGAAATTGTCCAAACAGAATTTTTCAAATTCACTTTCACTTCCGTTCCATAGTTTTGCTACAACGTTTACGCCGCGTTCAATTCTATCTTTCTGTGTTTCACCATATTTTTCAAGCAAACTTTTTATTACTTGCTCGATTTTCTGCTTGGAAATTTCGCCTTTTTCAATAGTAACCTCAACATTCTTGCCGCAAGAAATTATCATAGTTGCTATTCCCAAAATCAAAAACATAACTAAAAGTAATTTTTTCATAAAAACCTCAAGTTTATGAAAATAAATAAAAAATAGACTAATAAAAATAGTGAAAAAATAACGAATTTCGGCATAGAAATGTTATTCGTTCAGAAGTTCATTTATCTTTTTCTTCATTGCATCGAATTCCTCACGAACAAACAGTCGTGTGAGAAATCTCACTTTACCTTGCTTATCTATTATTACATTGCGAGTAACTCCCGCTCCTTTCTCTGCGTATAATTCAAAAATCTCACCTTCTTCATCTAATAATATTGGGTAACTAACCTTTGTCTTTTGAATAAATTTCTCAATTGTTTCCTTGTCTTCTTTGAAATCAATTCCAAAAAGTTTAAAATTAGGGTTTTCTTTATGCACTTTCCATATTTCTTCTTCAATATAGGGCATTTCCTTTAAGCATACACTACACCAGCTTGCAGTGAATTGTAGCATAATCACATTTCCTCGCAATTCTCGTAGCTGCTTGGTTGTCCCGTCTAAAAACTTCAAAGTGAAATTAGGTGCTTCATCTCCGATTTTAACTTTGTGTTGTGGGTCAACTTTTTGACTGAATAGATTTAACGAAATTACTAATAATCCTAAAACTACTATTTTTATTGTTCTCTTCATTTCCGATAATACTCTAAGAAAATTTGAGTGCTTTTGAATAATATTCAGCTTTGTTTCTGACACGTTCAAAATATTCGCCATTACCATCCGGATAAATTATCGCTCTCGATACATTAACTATTGCTGGAGAATTACCGTTTGCTTTCAGAACGCTATCTATATCACCGCCCTGTGCACCAATACCCGGAATTAGAAGCAAATGCAGAGGAACTAATTTCCTGACTTCTACGATTTCGTCAGGATGGGTCGCTCCGACAACATATCCTGTTTGCTCAAAATTATAGCTCACAGATGTCTTGGTGATTACTAATTTATAGAGGTCTTGATTGTTGATTTTTTGCTTTTGATAATCGAATGCTCCCTGGTTCGAGGTAAGAGCCAAAATAAAAATAATCTTGTCCTTATAATTGAAAAAGGGTGATAGTGAATCATATCCCATATATGGATTGACTGTAATTGAATCTGCATTAAAGTAGTCAAAAATGCTTTTTGCATATGCCATAGATGTATTTCCAATATCGCCTCTTTTTGCGTCGGCTATTACAAAATGAGAAGGCGGTATTGCCTTAAAAGTATCATATAAAGCTTTATATCCTGCGACACCATATTGCTCGTAAAATGCAAAATTGATTTTATATGCTATCGCTAATTCCTTTGTGGCTTCAATTATTTCTTTGTTGAATTCAACAATTCCACTCGAATTTTTTGGGAAAACTTCTGGTATTTTGTCTAAATCTGTGTCTAACCCAACACATAGCAATGTCTTTTTGCTTTTTATCAATTCAATTAGCTTTTGATATGCTGCCATAAATTAATCCTGAATACTATTCTTGAAACTCAAATATCTTTGTGTATATAAATTACTTTCTGTGGGTTGCCCAATACCATGCTTGATTAATAAATTATCTACTTTTTTTATTCTTTCTTGTGGCAAAGGGTGAGTTGATAGTAATTCTTCAAGTTTTCCGCCTTGCTCATTTGCCCCTATTTTTTCAAAAAACAGTTTTGTTCCTCCCGGATACCAATTTGTTGAAAGCAGATATTTAAACGAATACTCATCTGCTTCGTATTCATCGTCTCGGCTGTTTTTCAGCAGAGCCAGACCAGTCAGCAAATTTGCTGCTATTTCTTCCAACACGCTTGGGTTGCTTCCAAGAACCAAACTCAAAAGTATTGTTATTCCATATTGTTTTGTTAAGCGTTTAGTGGAATGCCTTCTTTCAATGTGTGCAATCTCGTGAGCTAATACAGCAGCCATAGTTGCTTCATTATCGAGAAATTTTATCAATCCCTTATACACGTACACATATCCACCGGGCACCGCAAACGCATTTATTGTATTTGTATTAATGATTTTCACTTGATATGTAAACGTATTTTTATATTTTATTTCAGGCGAGTTGAGTATTGTATTAATAATGTTCTGTAGATATGCAGTTGCTTGTGAATTTTTTAATATTGGATATTCATTGGTATTTGCAACTATTTCAGAATCAATTTGTTGCCCTAATGCTACCTCATCCGAAGTTGAAAAAAGATTGATATTGCTTGGACTTGTTGATTCATCGCAACCAGTTAGAGTAAAAGTTGCTACTACTGCGACAAAAAATACTACTTTATTAATGAGTGCATTCACTGTTTTCATAATATTACCTTATTGACTGTTTATAATACGTCTAAAATTAAAACTATTTTATACTAAATAACACGAATATAGTTATTATTAAATATTTTTCAAATGTTATTGTTCTCTACTAATGGTAGTTCAATTACAAACTTACTTCCATTATTGTAATTCTTATCTACCCAGATTTGTCCGTTATTTAGTTCAATTAGTTGCTTGGCTATCATTAGTCCCAATCCTGTTGAAACTTCACCTCCTGTCGGTTGTGCAGAAAATCTGCCAAATGAAGTAAATACCTTATCAATTTCATCCTCTTTAAATCCAGGACCACTATCGCAAATTTCTAATCGTAGGAAATTACCGTTTTCTCCTTTGCTTTTGCTTACAATTGTTTCTATCGGCTTTTCATAAGGGCTGTATTTAATAGCATTACCAATTATATTATTTACTGCACGAACAATTTTTTCGCTATCAACTTTAAGTTTTAATGGTTCTGTAACTTCTTTTTTTACTATTATGCTTTGTTTTTTATTTTCTGCTAATGGTTTTTGAACATCCAATACTTGTGCAAGTATATCATCAAAATTTACAATCTCAAATTTTAAATCGACCTCATTATTCCCTAACTTGTTAAATTCAAGTATTTCATTTACAATTTTCAGCATTTGTTGGGAAGTTTTAACTATAATATCCAAGTTTGAATAATTCTCGTGTTGTGCATCAAAATCTTTTTGAACAAGACCAGCCAGAACCATTATAGTCATCAGCGGCGACTTCAAGTCGTGAATGTTCATCTGCAAAAATCTGTTTCTTTCCTCTAACTCTTGATTTAATAATCTGTTTGCCTTGTATAATTTTTTTAACCGAACAAGTGTTTGCACCCTCGCGATTAATTCACTTGGCTCAAATGGTTTCGTTACATAATCATTCCCACCGCATACAAAACCGAAAGCAACGTTTTCACTATTATCTTTTGCTGACAAAAATAATATCGGCAATTCAAACATATCATATTTTTTACGAACACTTTTGCATATATCGTATCCCGAAATATTTGGCAAAAGAACATCTAAAATTAGCAAGTCATAATTGTTCTCAGTAAGAATATCATCCAGATTATCAGGTCCGGGTAGGTAATCAATTGTGTATTCCGTATGAAGAAAATAACGTTTAATCAGCTTATAAAACGGCTCTTGGTCGTCTATCAACAATATCTTACCTTTTTCTTTCATTTTGTCGTTCCAATATATCAGTTTTTAGCAGAATTATCAATTATGCTATTTAATATTCTGACGTTTTTTTCCCAAGAATAATTTGTCTTAACAAAGTTGTATGCATTCTCTGAAATTGTATTCCTAAAAGTACTGTTATTCAATAGATTAATACAATGTTGTGCATATTCTTCTGGGTTTCTACCAATTAAAATTTCAAAATTGTCCTTTGCTTGAATCGCTTTATTACACAATTCTGATGTTACTACTGGCAATCGCATCGCCATTGCTTCTAAAAGCTTATTTTGCAATCCTGTGCCTGTTTGCATAGGGGCAAGAAATACTTTCCCTTGCGAATAAGCCTCTCTTATATCGTCTAATCTTCCTGTAATTACTACATTTTTTCTTTTAAGTGCTAATACTTCATTTTTGGGGTCAGCACCAGCTATCATTATAGTAGCATCAGGCTTTGCTTTCTGTATTATTGGTAATATTTCATTCACAATATATTTTACACATAGTACGTTAGGTTCGTATTGCATATTGCCAACAAATAATAAATCGAATTTTCTTTCAAAATTTTTAAGGGGCATAAAAAAATCTAAATCTATTCCATTTGGAACAACGACTATTTTTGCTCTATCATCACGATTAATATGTTTTCTATCTTCTTCCGTAATTATTATCTTATCGTCGAATTCATCAAAAATCTCAACTTCATAATTACTCAATCGATTTGCTTCTTGCTGATAGAAAAACCGTCCAAACAACTTGTTTTTCTTGCTTCTTCTTTCAAATCCTATGGACAAAGCATCCTGATAGTCCAGCATTTTCCTGATTCTTATTCCTTTCAGGTAATCTGCTGGTCTAACCATCAAACAAATTGCATAGTCATATTTTTCATTTTTAATAATTCTTTCCACTTGCTTTTTTATCGATTTATCATACACAAAAGCATTTTGGAAAGGTTTACCGTTGAATAAGTTCAAAAGTAAATTTTTGACAAGCTTTAATTTTGAAAATTTTATTTCAACAATATTATTAACATACATTTTGAGAATGTCTCTGGACTTATCGTCTATCTTTTCATCAATAATCGATAATAAATTTATTTCGTGATATTTGGATAAGTGCTTAATAAAATGAAACGCTCTTAATTTGTCGCCTTTATCAAGCGGGTAAGGAAATCTATACATCAGGTAGAGGAGTTTCATTATCAGAATTATTTGTAATTACACTGCTTACAAAATTAGCATTTTTTATTAACTAAACGAAAAAAAAGGAAGCAATTCATTGCTTCCTTTGATAAATTATCTTTGCTTTTTTCTTCCGGGTCTGTCTTGTGGTTCGTTGGGACCGCCTCTTTTAGGTCCTCTTTCCATAATTTTCTTTCTGACTTCATTATTAAAATTTCTTTCGAATAGTATTAACTTTGCAAATTCTTCGTCGCTAAGCAGGTTCTGAAATTCTTTATAACGTTCTCCCATTGTTTTGGATAATTCCGAATGTAGATTAATGATTTCGACGTTTTTATTTTTTAAATCACTTGATTTAACACGTTCCTGTTTCATTAGCTCCATCAGTTCCCGAGTTGCTTTGTCTATTTGATTGTGAATTGTAAAAATTTTGTTTTCGTATGAAGTGTATTTTGCCAAAAACTTATCAGATTTTGCTTCATCAAGAGCCAAAACTTCCATCATTTTCAATTTTTTCATAGTTGAAAAACGTTGGAATGCTTTTTCCCCCTGAAATGGTTGTCCTGATACTTCTATATTGAAGAGTAATAATATCAAGGGGATAAGACTTAAAAAAAATTGTCGTCTCATTTTATCTATCCTCTAGAATTTCTTGAAAAATATCTTCATCAATGTATTGAAAATAGTTATAAACATTGAATTCATCTAAATAATTAACTCCAACCTCATTATTTGCAAATTCAACTAACGAATTATCCATTTCTTCTATTTCTTTTTCATCAATTTCTTCCTGTTGTGTTGTTCCATATTCAACAATCTGTACTAATTCCGGTGAAGAAACTTCTTCAATTATCGAGCTATCAATAATAATTGGTTCGCTAAGCTTTGAAATCTGAGTCTGGTCAATCTTAATATATTTTCCTTTGTAATTTAAATCTAATTGTATTGCAATAAAGATTACTATCAACGCAATCAACGGGAGTGCCAATTTGGGAACAATTCTAAGTGAGCTCTGAGATTGTGCTTTTCTCTCCATTTTGTTCAGCACTTTTACTGAAGTATTAACTGTATGAGACTGAAATACTTTATCAAAGTCCATTTGTTCCAATTTCTCGAAGAAAAGCTGAACTTCTTCAACTTCCTTTTTTATTTCTTCAAACTCTTGGTAATGCTTTTCAAAGAACTCTCTTTCATCCTCATTAAGTCTTCGAAAAACATAATCGGGAATGAGTTCGAGAAGTCTCTTTTTTATTTGCTCTTGGCTATCCATATAATTTCTCACTTTTAAGTTTTTCTGATAATTTTTTTATTGCCTGAAAATAGTTTGCTTTTAGTCCTCCAACGCTTGTCCCGAGCAACTTAGATATTTCCTCGTAACTTAAATTGTCAAAGTATCTCAATGCAAAAGTTTCTCTCTGTTTTTCAGGTAATTTCGATAGTTCATCTAAAAACTTTCTTTCTAATTCGTCAGCAATGTAATACTGTTCCGGGCTGAAATCTTTTTGTTTTTTTATCGCATCACTGTTATCGTCAAGTCTGAAAAAAAAAGTAATTTTCTTCTTCCTCATAAATGTTATGCAAGTATTAACAGTAATTCTATATAACCACGTTTTTAAAGAACTGTCCTGTTTGAATTTTTTCAAATTATTCAGTGCCTTTATAAAGACTTCTTGCGTCAAATCTTCTGCATCATCATAAGAACCTGTATATCGTAAAGCAATCGCAAAAACAAATTTTTCATATTTCCGAATAAGCCTCGTAGCTGCATTATTACTACCATTCGATAAATAATCATCTATTATATTTTTGTCATCTTTATCTATCAACTCAATAACATCATATATTTTACTGAATTAGACACTAAAAATTACAAAAGGTTTAATTTTAAAAAAAATATTTTCAAATTATTGAATACGAAATTATTAATTTGCTTATATTTTTTTGTATTTTTTGGAGAAATTATGAAATATTTTCCTTTTATTTTACTGCTTCTTGTTGCTGCTGCGTGTTCAAACAATAGCAAAGAACAAAAAAAAGCTGATCTCAAATCTGAAAATGAAAAAATGAGTTATACTGTTGGATATGAACTTGGTGTTGCATTCCGGACAGATAGTTTCCCATTGGCAGAAGATGCCTATCTGCAAGGACTACGTGATGGTTTTGCTGATGACACATCCGAAGCAAAAGCTAAAATTAAGAAATCCGAACGCCAGGAATTAAATATGAAACTTATGGAACGCATTCGCAAAACTCAGGAAAACAGACAACAGAAAGAATTGGATAATTTCCGTAAAAACGCTGAAAAAAACAAAGAAGAAGAAATTAAGTTTTTAGAAGAAAATAAAAAGAAAAACGGTGTTGTTTCATTACCTTCTGGCATTCAATATAGAATTCTAAAACCCGGCAATGGACCTAAGCCAACACTCAACGATGCCGTAATGATGAAACTTGTTGCAAAATTCACCGATGGAACTGTTTTTGATAGTTCAGCTAAAAATAATCCGGTATATCTTCCTATTAAGGATTTAATCGAAGGATGGAAAATTGTTATTCCTATGATGCCTGTAGGTTCTCGTTGGGAAGTTGTTATTCCTTCCAAACTTGCTTACGGAGAAAAAGGATATGGAATGGTTATTCCTCCTTATGCTACCTTGATTTTCGAAATGGAACTGGTAGAAATTACTAAAAATAAACCTCAAGAAATGAAATAGTTAATTGCTCTGATATCTAATAAAAAAGGATGTTTGCTCATAATTTATGCAAACATCCTTTTTTATTATTGTGTATTATGCTTTTTTATTTCTCAATTCTGATTATTACGCTTCTATTCAAAATTCGTCCTAATGGTGTTCGATTATCGTATAAATACTGTGTCGGATATTCTATTTTGTAGTCTTCATCTCGTAATTGTAATAATTGAACTGCTGCTAAAGCTCTTTTTTCTGCCAACTTTGAATTATACTCTTTACTTCCAATATTATCAGTGAATGGAATAATAGTTAATTTTTTTTCTCGATAATGCAAGTCGTCAAGCACTTTTTCTCGTACCCGATTGTCGAAAAGTGAAAACTCGCTATTGTCAAAATCAAATAATCCTAATATTGCATATTCTTTGCCATCATATGAATTTATTAACAAGTTAACTCTTGACAACTTCGGATTTATCAGATAAGTTTTATTGTTAGCCAGTTCAATTCCATTTCTCAATTTAACTTTTGTTCTCACATTCAGTGGAGTTTGCACCAAACCCCGGAAAAGGAAATAATCATCGAGTATATTAAATCTTGAATCGACACTATCGTTTTCGAAAACAAGGCTGTCATTTATGAATATCTCAAGTTTATAATTCTCATAGTCAAAAGGTATTTGTGCATTGAAAAACACAACATTTCTGTTTTTCGAGTAATAAGTATGTCTTGTATCTCTGTAATAATTAAATCGCTTAATATTGAAATCTTTATATTCAAATTTTGCACAAATGTACTCATCCTCGATTTTTTTATTTATGCTATCTTTTTTAACGACGTTTTCTTGAAATTCAAAGTTTGCTAAATTGTTCGGAGCAAATTTTTTGATGATTTCAGTAATTTTTTCCTTTCTTTCCTGATAGACTTTAGGATTTTCACTTTCTAATCGATTAATGGTAACTAATGTTGCCACTTCGCTATTTTGTATAAATTTAATGAAAGCACTATCCAAATTAATGTATTTCGCAATTGAATTAACCGGATTAATCGCATTATTTAATTGACTGCTATTTTTTTGAAAAAAAACAGTAGATGGGAGAATAGAAACATCTGCTTCAAGATTACTTGTAATCGGAATATTTATTATTGAACTATCTTCGAGTTCAATATTTGAGTATTTAGCAATAAGATTATATTCAAAAGTTGGGTTAGGTGGAATAGCAGGTTCAGGCATAGGAGGATTTATTGGCTGTATCTTAGGTTCTTCCTTAGTTTTCGGAATATTTAGATTAACATCCATTCCAAGCTTAGTGCTTACTATTTTCCAATCTACATTTTTAACTACATTATTAAGCCCATAATTTAGTTCAAATTTAGGTTGGAGAGTGAAGTTCTTGAAAGAAAAACTGTAATAAGAAACACCGAAAGAGATTGAATAAAGAACAGCAGACAAATCATATATTTTGCCAGATTGTTCTCCTCTAATTCTTGATTTTGTGTCAGTGAAAGTAATATTGTCTGGCTTCTTTAATTTTTCAACTTTATATAATTTGTTTGAGACTGGAAAATCAAGATTAACTCCAAAAGAGAAAGAAAGCGGTAAATTCAAAGGTGGTATTATATTGATTTGAGAAAAAATCCCCGTCGAAATTAAATCTACATCAAGTCGGTAGTTAGAAATTATTTTTTGATAAACATCTCTATCAATATAATATCCAATAAATTCATCTATTGAATAATTAGCTGACAAATTTGATAATTTAACTCCAAATAAATACGAAATATCACTGTTTAGTATCTTGCTATCCTGATTGTAGCCCATTCCAAACGCCAGAGAGTAACCCATTCCATTAGCAAAATCATAATTTGTGCAGCAACTTGGATATGCTGGTAAACTTTTGAAATTTGAATTATAAAAATTCCCTTGAATTGCTAATGAACTATAAAGAAAGATATTCCTGAAATTTGTGTCTTGAATTCCGAATAATGAATTACTGCTCAACAATAATAATAGTAGTAAAATCGTGTATTTTTTCACTTTCCACCTTGCTCTATCTTAATATGATGATTTTTTCAACAATAGTTTCTTTTTTAGTATGTAAAGCCAGCTTGTAAGTGCCATTGCTAATATAAGAAATGTTTATTGGAAGTAATATATTAGCACCAGAAGAAAGAGATATTTCCTCTGTTTTCATCATTACGTTTCCAAATATATCAATAATTTCTATATACGCAGTTGTCGGGGTCTCATTATTAATAGAAATATTAATAATATCTTTTGCTGGAATTGGGCTAATAGCATTTATAAAAGTAGATTTTGAGTTAATAAGCCGATTATCGCAAATATTAATTAATCTGAATTCACCATTGAGAACATTTGTTTGAACAGATGTGCCCCAAAACATAGAATTTTGCCATTCAATCTGGAAAAGCACATCATCTGTCAGCCCGGGAACTCCGGTTATTTCGCACAATGTTCCGTTTAAATCAAAATTACCTTCTATTCTAAATTTTATTAGTCTTTTGTTATCCACAACCAGATTGGACAAAATTTTAGCATTTCCATATTTGGAATAGATACTTTGTGGATAAAACGCTCTTTGGTTTATTCCAATTTCTCCTTCGAAAAATCTTTCACCTTGATATGGATAATTTTCTGTATTAATAAATGATATTTCAATTTTTGCATTTTGTTTTGGGTCTGCCTCAACTTTTCCAATCTTTAGTTGAGAAGTGCCCAGATAATTATCCAGAATTATGGCATTTGATGCAAGGCAGGGGATTGCTGTAAAATACATTCGTATAGGTTCATTAGCAAAATTCATACGAACAATTTCCAACTCTACAGATTTATCTTTTTCAATCGTTATAGGTAATGGTGTACTTAACGCGTAGTAACCTTCCGGCTCAAAATGAACACCAGTAAGTGTTGTTTTTTGTTCGCTGTTGTTTTTAATAATTAACTTACGACTGTTAATTTCATTAATAAACATAAGCTTTTCGTGACTTGTCGATAAAAATGTCCCTATACCTTTGCCTTTAAGCAGAACTCGCTTGACTACATTATTTTGATTAGAATGATAAATATATAAATTGCAGGAATATTCTTTCAATTCCTCTGGTGAAAATGAAATATTTAAATATAATGTTTCACCTGGTTTAATGATTGTATCATAAATAAAGTCCTCAATCTTAAAAATGTTTCCATATCCATCTTCAATTTTTATTCTGTTAATCAACAAATCAAGAGTATCATCATTTCTGAAAATAGGGAATTTTACTAAATTGCTTGTTCTTAAACAGGTTTCCTCAAAAACATTTCCATTCGGATTAATTAGTGTTAATTTTCTATCCAAACTACGAAAATGAATAGGGAAAATAAAATCTTTATAACAGGAACGCATAATCACTTCATCTTCAATTATTCCGGTATCCTGTGGATTAATATTCACCAGCAATTCAAAACAATGATAAGGATACAAAGTGTCCGTCAATACTGAGTTTAAAATTTTAACATTGGTTCCATTTTTGGTGGATACATCATAGATATACACTGGAACTTCGCTGTTATTGCAAATTTCAGCAGTAAAAGCAAAAAAGTTGTCGGTACCGATTATTATTGGCTTTATTTGGGGTTCAGTGATAGTTAAATTGGCGGCTACAATACTAAAATTATTGTTCGATACATCCAATTCAGGATAAGAAAAAGAACGATGCTTAAAATTCCCTTCACCTCGTGAAGAAGATAATATCGCAAATCCCTCTGGGTCTAATTTCATATCATTCATGGAATTGAAATGTCCGCTAAGAACCGTTTTGGTTCCCGAACCGGTTAAATCATAAATTACAATTTGGTCTAAATTGGGTGAACCTATAACAATCGCATTAGTTGATGGACTGAAATCTACTTCAACGGGCTCATTTACAGCAGGTCGAAATGTCCTTACTATCATTTGTTTTTCTAAATCATACAAATATGTGTCAGTTCCCACATTGTCTTCTTGCATTACCGACATTGCAAGAAATTGTCCATTAGGTGAAAATCTAAGGTTAACAGGTATTGCTGTATATTCAACAAAAAAGTTGTTGATTTTCGAAATATTTTTAGCGTGTGTAATCCGGTATAAACTAATTCTTCCATCAATTTCAATTATTGCCAATGTGTCGCCAGACTTATTGAAGCTAATACTACTGATAGGCATATTTGTGATGACAGTATTCAAAATCGATAAATCATTAATATCCAGAACGTAAAATTTAGGTTCAAAAGTGTTTTTTGTGATGAAGAACCTTCTTTTGGGATCAATATATACTTTATTAAGGTCAATTGGAGAAGATAAAGTTTTATATGAAGCCGAAATTCCTACCTTATAGTAAGCTGCTTTGGGCAATGAAAAATAGTTTTCTCTATAGAAATAAACAATTTCACTATCATTATTAATATAATCTACATTTATGTTTATCAGATTATTTGTAGATAAACCAGTAAAATATTTGTTCAAAGGTGCATCAGGTGAATTGTATATATCAAATTCGTAAATATTACCCTGAGTATTTGCACCAATTGCTTTGGCACCATTAGAATTGAACGCAATTTTAGTGATGTTCGACCAGTCTTCTTTTAGCACAACCTCGTTAGCTTTAATGAATTCTTGGCGAACCCTTACCAATGCAGATGAAGTTTCAACATTAGGAACAATCCATTTGTAAACAGAGTCCATAACCCTGGCAATTTGCATCCAATTGCGTCCATTATCAATAGAATATTCAACTACCACAGGCTGGTCTTTCGAGTGTCCTTTCCATTTGATTTCGTATGTTTCGCACGGAGTAAGCTTTTCCCCACCATTAGGTTGAAGCAGCTGCAACATAGTAGTCTGTTTTACTTCGAGATTCCCAGCAAGCAGTGGAAGGCTTTTTATCATTCCGTTATTATAATGAAATTGCATTAATGCTCTTATAGGTCTATTATCAGCAGGAGCCTGATAATTAATATCAACCAAATAATGTGTGCTGTTTTCTAATTCCATCGGGGGGCGGGAATACATATCAAATGATGTGCCCTGCCAATTGTATGAAAAATATGGACTTGTAAATGTGATGGAGTCTAATCGTAATTTTTCATTTAGTGAACTTTTATTAACAAATCCAACTACGTATATTTGTTGTTTGTTTGTTTTCTCAAAGGAAAGTTCTTTTTGCTGAATGCCGCTGTGAGCTTCTTTGATTACTAATATCGGTAGTCCTGGATTTTCATAAGGAATACTTAATTTGCCGATTTCTCCATTGTGTGAAATTAACAAAGTTAAACTAATTAATGGGACTTCATCAGGATTTGTTGGCTTTATATAAGTTGGGTAAGTCTCTAATGGAGTTCGCCAACTGATGGCATATTTTGTGTCAGAAATTTTTTCTACTTTATCAGGTTTTTTGGTTCGTGTTAGTTCAATTATTAATACGTCATCTATTGTTAAATCATTAATTGGGACATTATTCTGAAAAACTTCTACTTCAATATATCCGGCCGGTGCTTTCGAAAGGTCTAAATTTGAATATTTGATTGTTATTGCTGAAAATACCTGACAAATATTAATTAAAACTAAAATTAAAACAAAAGTTAATTTTCTCATATATTATTCCAGTTGCGAATTTTGTAACATTTACATAACAACTAATATGTTATTAAAGTTACAAATTATTCTTGCCAAATATAATCAAACAGAAAATACGAGAGAATTACATTAATTCCACTATATGCAACAAGCATATTAAGATAATTGGAAGCTTTTGCTAAACTTATTCCTTCTATTGAGTCAATCGTCAAACTTATTCCAATAAATACTAACGGGAGCAAAACTGGAAACGCAAGAACAGGGAATAGGGCGTTTTTGCTACCTGCCTTTGATATTAATGCGGAAATAATCGTAGTAGCGGCTGCCAATCCAATCGATGACAGCAACATTGCTAAAATAAACACATCCCAAGAATTAATTCTTACCTGATTAATAAAAAATAAAAATAACAAAATGGTAATAATATTGATAACTATGCTTAGTATTGTATTATAAATTAATTTACCAAAATATATATAACTGGAATTAGCCTGAATTAACAGAAACATTGATGTGCCGCGTTCTTCTTCCTGAATGAATATTTTGGAAAGTCCTACCATAGACGAAAAAAACATTACAACCCATAGCAAACCACCAGAAATTTGAGCATTTATCTGCTCGTTCCCAATTCCGATTCCTATTATTGTGATTGTAGTAACAATAAATAAGCCAACTGTTGCAAGCGATGATTTGGTCCTAAATTCACTTAAAATTTCTTTATTAATAATTCCAATTATTTCTTTCATAGTTTGTACTTAATACCCATAATTATCGAAAGCATATTCAATTTCCAACTGCCATCATCTATAATATTAGTTATATGCTGATTAATAGAAAATTCTCCAAAAGCATAGTATCTCTTATAGATACAGTAGTTAATTCCAGCGCCGATATTTATTCCGAGAGCAATCGAACTCATCGAATTAATCTCACGCGGAGCGTCATTTGGTCTTATTTTTCTTTTGTTGTTGGAATATACAAAATCAATAGGTTCTAATATTTCTCTTGAATATGATACAGTTGATGAAGAATTAATATCAAAACTTAACCCAAATTTTGTGTAAAAATAGTCCCACAAAGAGTAATTTGCAGAAACATTAAGTTGAATATAACTACCTGTGAGCTCTAAATTCGTCTGTTCTCTGAATTTTTTTAATTCACCTGTATTAATATCGCGCACATACGCTATGTTTGTATCTGGAGATGAAATTGTGCCGGCATATTTTTCAAAAGATAGCTGAGTAGCAATTTGCCATTTTGGGTTTAATGTTTTCGATACAAATAAGCCATATCCCACCGAACTTGATGACGAATTTTTAAATTTACCATTAGAGATAATATTTCCCGTGCTGGAAAAATCAACCTGATTGGTTACATACGATGGTTTTACAAACAGCCCAACACTGTAGCCCAAATCAATTGCACATTTTACATCTAATCCCTTATTTAAAAAGAACTTATATCCACCTTCATACTCGTCATTCACATAGCATACTGTATAAAATGCTTCGTTTAGTGCAATATCCCTTATCCTAAAAGAAATTCTACCTTCTTCATTAGAAGATAAAGGAGTAATTTCTAAATTTAATTGTGGTGTTGCTTCAACTATTGTCGGTTCTTTAAATTGAATATTATTATTTACTAATACTTTTAAATCTTTAATTCCAGTGTCGTCTGGTCTGTCATCTCTTATCAATACCATATACTTGTTGTTTATTATCTTTTCATCTGCTGTTGGTTGATTAACGTCCCTTGTAACCGAATACTCTATGAAAGACTGTCCTCCCATAGTCCCATAAGCATCAAATGCATCAAACCCTTTCCCAAATCCATATGAATACATTCCAAATGGCAGTGCCCCTTCAATAATATGACTCCCATATGGAATAGATAAAGACGCAATTGAATATCTACTTAATCCGAATGGTCTAAACTCATTTGTATCCAATGCTCTGCCATCAACCTGTATCGTATTTATGGCTTCCGTCGGAACTACAATATTGACTAAATGCTCCCAGTCTCCGCTCACAGGAGTAGCAAATCGATATTTCCTTAAAAACTGTTGGGTTGGACTAATTAGCAGCATCATCGGGTCGCCAATGGAGTCCCCGTTTTTAAAACCTTGCGAGTATTGAGCAACAAGAACAGGCTTGTCGGCTGTGATTTGAACGTCCTTGTCGGTGGTTTGCTCAAAAAATTGACCTGTTTTTAAGATTGCGACTAAATTAGTATTTTCAAAAATTTTAGTATCCGGATAATGTGCCAACACTCTGTATGTATATTTTGTCCTGAATTTAAATTTCCCAATGTAAAAATGTTTGCCCCACGAATGAATAGGGGGCAGTTGTTCAGCTAAATGATTGCAAGCGATTATTTCTGGAACAACATTAGGAACATACGAACACTGATGTCCACCAAAAACTGCAATTCTTTTGTTTGCTCGTATATAGGTTCCCGTTAAATCGCTCTTTGAAATTTTTGTTCCGGCTACTTGATAAACGTCGCCTCTATTTAATGTAACCCGGAATGTTTCGCTGCGCTTCTTTCCTGAATATGTATCTACCGATGGTGTTATTTCAACAATAGTATTGTCTTCAGTAGCAACTACAGCAGCTATTGAAAGCAAGTCATCTGTTACATAATAGGACATAACTCGGTATTCTGTCCCCAATACTTCAACCGGTAGCCCCAAATAAGTATCGGTAGTTTGATATCTTCGATTTAAACCATATACTGTAATTGGATTGTCCGATGTTATATGAATTCCTTGATTTTCCTCTATTTGGTCGAAATTCCTCACCTGTGCGCGAACATCAATCTTGACGTTTTTAATCGTTCCAGCTTGGACAAACAAACTATTTCTATAACCAATATTTCTTATTTCAATTACAACATTAGCATCTTTATCGCTTGTTATGAAAAATTCTAATTGCAATTCATTCGATTTTGATAGTTTACGGTCGTCATCTTTGAAATTCTTTAAAAAGCATAGCCAAAACTCACGTCCTTCTGGATTTTTTACAATTGAAGAATTATACGTTGTATCTTGTTTCTCTTGTGCCCAAATATTAATTGAAATAAACAATACGAGTATGTATAATATTCTCTTAATCATTTTGCTACTATTTGTTATAAATAAAATTAGTTTTATATGTTCCTTTTTTGGTTTTGAGAACTAAATAATATAATCCACTTGAGAATTTGTTTTTGTGTGGCGAAAAAACAAGTTTATATTTTCCTTTGTCAAGGATTAGATTATTAGAATTCTCAATTTTTTCGTCTTTTTCGTTAAAAATTGAATATCTGATTTCGTCGTGATTTTTGTTGAATTCGAATACTTTCATCCCCGCACTGTTGAAAATCATCATTTCTGCTTTTGTTTCTTCCTCGATAATAAAATTCACAGTAGCTTCGTAGTCGAACGGACTGGGATATACTAAAGAAATGCTTTCAATGTATTTTTGTTCAACTATTGGAGATTTTGTTGTAACTGTTGCACTAATAAACTCACATTCCACTTCTTCATCGTTTATTTTCAACGCTACAGGACGGATTAACGTCAAACTATCCGGACCTACAAGTGTCTGAACATTTAAATAGAATAATACCCCATTGTATTTCGGAGCATAATTACTGCTTCTAACAACAACCTCAACACTATCCCACTTATGGCGAATAAATTCAGTTATTATATTTTTGAACCCTTGACCCTGTGCTTCCTTCACATCGCTAATATCTAAATTCAGAGCATTAAATATAATACTCAACTTAATCTCACCAGATTGATTAATATCATAATCTCCATATACTGGTATGTCGTATGTTTTTCCAACTGGAACTAAAGTATCATTAATTGCTATTCTATTCTTTGCAAATAATATTTGGCTTCCTATCAGAAAAAATAATAGTATTAAAGTTCTATTTTTCATTTCACTTATTCAAATATTACAAAAATTTAATTTAGTTATTTTTTTCATAATCTCACAACAAAAATGAGTAGCGCTAACAAAAACAAAAGTATTGCTTTTTCGTAAGAATAAAACAAACTTTTTTGATTTTGTATTTGAGCTTTCAAGTAATTTATTAAATCATTTGTTTTGGTTAATTCATCGACTTTAAAGTGAAAACCTTTATATAATCTTGCAAATTCCTTAAATTGTGTGTGATTAGATTTTGTCGTAAATGCTTTATCTACAAATCTATATTTTTCTGGTTGAACCTCCTGTCTATTATTATCTCCAAGCGAGACAAAGAAGCTTTTAATATTTTTGTCCCTACATTCATCAGCATATTTCCCGCTATTACCATCAAAAATTTCTCCATCTGATAAAATTATTATTATTTTATCAGTATTAGCATTGGAAAATGATAAAAGAGATTTTTCAAATGCTTTCTCTAAATTAGACCCTTGAAAAGAAAAATTGTTGGGAGATAAGTTTCTTATTGTTTCAATCACTTGTGATTTGTCTTGAGAAAGCGGATACATTACATAAGCATTCCCTGCAAAAGCAAGAATTGAAAAATTTGCATCAAATGTGTAGACTATTTCTTCGGCAATATCTTTAGCTACCTGCAATCGTTCAACATCCTGAAAATTTGCCAGCATACTACCAGAAACATCCATTGTAATAACAATCTCTTTTTCTTTTTTTTCAGATATTGAACTTTTATCAAAAAATAATTTCAGAAAAAAAATTCCCATTGCAAAAAACAATGAGAATTTGACTATAAGCAGTGTTTTAGTTATTGTTATACTTTTCTGAGGCGAAATATCTTTTGTTAAACGAATTTTCCAAAAGTAATACTTTACAAACAAAAAGACAAGAACAGATGAATAAACGAAAAGTAAAGCATAATATAGAAAGTCTTCATCCATTAAATAGCTAATTATTGCTCATTATTTAATTTATTCTTAATCTTGTCAAATTCCGCAAACAAATCCGGAAGTTGTCTCAAACAAGCTTCAATTTTGAATGCCAGCATTCTCTCTTTAATCGGTGAACCAAAATATATACCCGGCTTGGTAACTGATTTTGATACTCCTGATTGAGCAATAAGCGATACATCGTCAACTGTTTCAAGATGTCCGGCAAACCCAACCTGCCCACCAATTCGATTTCGCTTGCCGATTTTGGTACTACCTGATACGCCAGTCTGGGCTGCTATGCCTGTGTTCGCTCCAATTGTGCAATTGTGTCCGACCTGCACTAAATTATCAATTTTAACGCCTTTTTCTATGATTGTGCTTCCAAGAAGTGCCCTGTCTATTGTTGTGTTAGCCCCAATTTCTACGTTATCCTGAATAACAACATTTCCAATTTGTGGTATTTTTGTGAATTCACCTGTTTCCTTGTTCTCTAAAAATCCAAAGCCATCAGCTCCAATTATTGCTCCAGAGTGAATTATACAATTGTTTCCAATTTGAACATCTTGGTAACATACTACCCCTGAATTTATAATTGTATTATTCCCTATACTAACATTTTCATATATTACCACATTTGGCATCAATACTGTATTATTTCCGATTGAACAACCTTCAGCAACTACACAATAAGCCCCAATCTGGACATTCTCACCAATATTAACTCCTTCGGCAATTACAGCGGTTGGATGTATGAAGCTTTTTGGTGTATTGCGAATATTCTCTAAATGCATAATAAGCGAGACAAATGCTTCATAGGGCTTCTCGCAACGTATGAAAGCTTGGTTTGCCTTTGGAGAATTTTTATAATTCATCGGAACAATTATACCCGACGCATTTGATTGACTCAAATACTTTTCATATTCCATTCTCGCTAAAAATGTCAAATCACCTTCGCCAGCATCTTCAATTCTCTGTAATCTCTTGATTACAATATCTTTGTTACCTTCGATTTGACCATTTACGATTTTTGCTATTTGTTCTATTGATAAACTAAACATATTTAACCTTTATTGTTTTCTTTCAAGTTCGCGTTGTAATTTTTCTTTTTCTTCAGGAGAAATATTTTCTTCCTTTTGTTTTGATGGTTCGGTCGTTTGTGTGCTTCTGCTTCTTCTGCGAGTTCTATCAGTTGGTTTTTCTTCTTGTTCTTGATTACGTGGGTCATTTTTAATCTTTTGATCTAATTCTTTTTCAAGTTGAGTAACATCTACTCCTAATCGTCTGAGAACCTTTACTGTAATATCATATTTGAAATTAACATAAGTGAGAGGTTGAGTGCTTTGGTCCCAGATAATATCATATTTTTCGGCTGCTGCCACATCTTGAATAGCTGCATATATTTTTTGTTCTATTGGTTTCATTACTTCTTTTACTACCAAATCATATTCTCCGCCCGGTTCAAATTTTTCTTTCGCATACTTTTCTCGCTTAGATATTAATTCTTGCAATTCTTTTTCTTTACCGGAACGTTCAGTGTCAGTCCAGATTAATCGGTTTTTCTTTATCTCGAATTCTAAGTCCTCGATTTGTTTTTTCATTGCTGTAAGTTCTCTTTTCCATTCATCTACAATAGTTTGAACGCGTTGTTCTGCTGCTTTCGCTTCAGCAAAGTTTTTTCTTATTGTTTCGCTCGAAACAAAACCAACTTTTTGACAAAAAACATTGTTATTGAATGCCAAAAAGAGAATAGCAAAAACAAATAATATGAGATTTTTGCGCATTATTTTTCCTAAAAAACTCAGAAATTAAGTACAGGATTATTCTATATAAACTCCATAACAAATAATTCTAACATATCTTAATATTAGTAGAGACACTAATTGTGCCTCTACTATTTATCAATCTTTTACTTATTTCTTTTAATTTTATCTAAAACTCTGTAAGTTATATCAAACCTGTTTTCAGCATAAAGCACGACTGAAGAACCCTTATCCAGAACATAATTGAAGCCTTCTTCACGAGCAACTTCTTCGATAGCTGTTTTAACCTTTTTTCTGATAGGATCTAAAAACATTTCTCGCATTGCAGCAAGCTCGCCTTGATTACCAAATTTATCTTCCTGATACTGCATAATTTTCATATTCAACATTTGAAGGCTCTCTTCTTCTTTTTGTTGAGCTTCTGCATTCATCATTCCTTTCTGCTTTTGATATTGTTGAAACTTTGTTTCAAGTTCTTTTCGCCAGGTAATAATAGTGTCTTGCCATTTTGTTCCCATTTCCTTCAATCTTGCATCAGCTTCAGCTGCTTCAGGAAGCCCTTTTACAATTGTCTCTATTTCAACAACTGCAATTCTTATTCCTGATTGTTGAGGTTGATTTTTTTGAGCAAAGATGTTAAGCCCGAAAAGAATAAAAATTCCTAAAATTAAAAGTGCTTTTTTCATAAAACAATTCTCCTTTTGTATTGTAAAAAATTATTGACCTAAATGGAATAAAAATCTCCAACCGGATGGTGCTTTTCCTCCTGTTACAGGGTCGAAACCATATCCATAGCTAAATCCAAAAATACCAATTGGATTGATAAACATTTGAATTCCCACACCAGCCGCTCTTTTCAAATCGAAAGGATCAGTTTTTCTAAGCTCTTTCCATACATTTCCTGCTTCAGCAAATCCATACACATATATCGGCATTGGATTCAACGATATTGCAAAACGCAATTCAGCTGTATATTTTGCCAGAACCTTGCTTCCTGTGGAAATCCCAATTGAATTATCCTCATATCCACGTAGTGGAGTAACTCCAAATCCACTAAGACCATTGCCACCCATTAAATATAATTCAATTGGTGATAAAGTTGTGTCTGTTTTAAGGCCAGTAACATATCCTAACTTTGAGCCAAGATATAGCACAACTCTATCATTGCCGCCAATCGAAACTAATGGCAAATATGTATCATAGTTTAGCTCGTTTTTCAGGAAGTCAGTTGCGCCTATTCCTATTGCACCCATCGCAAAATCAGTTGAAAAAGAAAATTTACTTCCCACAGTAGGGAAGAAAAGATTATTCAAACTAATCCTTGAAATTTTTTGAGAAATAGTAACTTCCGTATATTTACCAGGTCTATAATAATATGAACTTTGAGTTTGAATGTCATTTTTTTGAATTCGAAGTCCCCAATCTCCGCGGAAAAAGTCATCAGGCCATTTGAAGCGTCTTCCAAAATTTACTGCTAATCCAGTCCGACGTATGTTATAATAATAATTGTAATAAGAATCAAATATGTTGAAACCAACAGTTGTAGGTTCGTCAAAGAGCCAGGGTTCAGTAAATCCGAGACTTAAATTTCTATATCTTGTAATTTGACCGATTTCTGCATTGAAATTAAATATTTGTCCACCTCCGCCTTGCAGAGGTTCTGTGATAGAAAAATTATTTAATGTTATTCCAGCCGATAAAGTAAGTCCATAAGAGCCAGCAAATCCAATTGCGGCGTTAAAAGTATCTGTTGAACGCTCCTCAACCTTATAAATTATATCAACAGAAGTAGCATCAACCGATGATGGCTGAACATCTGGCTTTAATGCTTCTGGATTGAAATAGTTCATCACTCCAAGTGCGCGAACGCTTCTTATAATTGCAGATCTATCGAAATAGTCACCAGGTCGTGTATATAGTTCGCGTCTTATTACTTTGTCTTTTGTTTTATCATTCCCTACTATTTCCACTCTACCAATTTTAAATCTGTCGCCTTCGTATACAACTATTTCTACATCTACTGAATCACTGGCAACTTTTTTTATTTTGGGTTCCATTCTGGCTTGCAAATATCCATTATCCATATATAGCGATAATGCATCAGTGGATTCCTGATTGCCTTGCAAATTCATCATAAACTTTTCGTCGTTATAAACATCTCCTTTGTCAAATTCCAATCTTCTTTTAAGTGCTTCACTACTCTGAATTGTATTGCCAACAAATGTAACATCTCGAAGATAATATCTATTCCCCTCATATATTTCGATTTCTATAAAAATTCCTTTTTTTTCTTCACTGAAAATTACTGTATCTCTTATAATATCTGCATCCAAAAAACCTTCTTTTTTGAAATATTTCTTTAATAACTCTTTATCTTTTTGATAGTCTTCGAAGTTGAATTTAGCACTTCGCCAAAATTTCCACCAAACCTTTTCAAGTGTTTTATCAAACGCTCCCTTTAAATCGCTTTGAGTTAATTCTTTGTTGCCAACAAACTTTATACTACGAATTCTGTAATCCTGCCCTTCGTCAATCACAATATATAAATCATAAAACTTGTCCGAAGTATCAGATTTTTCAAGCTTTGTTTCTACTTCTGCAAATGCAAGTCCTTCTTTAGCATATAGATTTTTGATGCTTTTTTTCATCAAATATAAATCATACTGGGAAATCACGTCTCCTCGCACTTTCCCGGCTGCCAAAACAATGTCTTTTTCTTTTATCTCGTCGTTCCCTTCAATTATTAACTTATTTAATCTGGGTAATTCCTTCACTTTTATTACCAAGAAAACTCCCGCAGCAGTAATCCTATCAACTTCTATGCGGACATCTTCAAATTGTTTGCGTTTCCATAAATTCTTGATAGCGACCTGGAGCTTATCGTCAGCTGGAATTGTAATTTTATCTCCGACCCTTAGCCCACTTAACGCAATAATTGTTTCTGAGTGAGAAAAAATGTTTCCTTCAACAGAAATACCGGATATAGTTAATTCAGTTTGAGCGAAAAGATTTTGGCAAATAAATATCAACGAAAAAGATATTAGTAATAGTATCCTACTTTTTAAGCGCATTGACAACCCATTGAATGTAATTTGAAGCTGAACTTGATTTTTCATCTCTTAGTTGCGATGATGTTTTACCAAAACGTCTTTCTCTCTGCATATAGCTTTCTATAGAATTGTAAAAATCATCTCTTCTAAAGTCAGGCCAATACTTGTTCGTAATGTAAAACTCACTATAAGCAACTTCCCATAATAAAAAGTTACTTAGTCTCATTTCTCCACTTGTGCGAATTACTAAATCAGGAGCAGGCAAACTGTTCGTTTGAAGATATGATGAAAATCTTTCTTCACTAATATCTTCTGGCGATATTTTACCACGGCGAACATCTAATGCTATCATTTGCACAGCTCGGACAATATCCCATCTGCCGCTGTAACTTAAAGCCAATGTTAATGTAAGTCCTTTATTATTCTTTGTCTTTTCTTGAGCAGATTTTATCAACTTTTGCACATTTTTCGGAAGAGAACTTAATTTCCCAATTGTAAAAAATCTTACATTATTGTAATGCAACTCATCAATTTCAGTTTTTAGATAATGTTCAAGCAAAAGCATTAATCCTTGAACTTCGGCAGACGGTCTTTTCCAGTTTTCGATAGAAAAAGCATATAAAGTCAAGTATCCAATTCCCAACTGCGAAGAAGCTTTAACAATTTCGCGAACGCTTTCTATGCCTTCTTTGTGTCCGGCAATTCGTGGCAGGTTTCTCTCTGTTGCCCACCGTCCATTGCCATCCATAATCACTGCAACGTGATGAGGCAACTTACCTTGCCCAAGCAGAGCTTCTTGCTTTAATTTATCATCCTCTTTCTGTTCGATTAACCAATTATTTCCCACTTTTGTAATCTTGATTGTTATTAATTGTAAAATACAAATTTATTGTTATTTAGAGTAATATTCAAATAATTAATTTGTATTATTATTCTCACATTTATGATTAATAAATTGTTCGATAATGGCTAAAGAATATTCTTTGATTTTAATTTTTCAACAAGATTTCTTATTGCGTTTGCTCTGTGGCTAATTCTATTTTTCTCATTGTCTGTCATTTCAGCAAATGTTTTGTCGAAACCATCCGGAATAAACATTGAATCATAACCAAATCCATTTTCTCCGCGTTCTTCCGGAATAATTTTTCCTTCTACTGTTCCTTCAACAAAAAATAATTCATTATTATCTATGTAACAAATAATGCATCTGAATCGAGCTTTTGCCTCTATTAAGTTTCCTTCCTGCAATAATTTGATTACCTTTTTTCTGTTTTTTTCGTGATTTCCTTCTTCTCCGGCAAAACAAGAAGAAAAAACACCGGGCTTTCCATCTAAAAAAACAATTTCTAATCCCGAATCATCAGCAATAGTACTTATTTTAAATTCGCGAAAAAATTCTCTTGCTTTTATTTCAGCATTTTCGTAGTAGGTAGTTCCAGTTTCCTGAGGAATTATTTTCTTCCCGAAATCAGCAGAACATAAAAGCTCAATATTGTTGTATTGTAATAAATCCAATATCTGATTAATTTCGGATAGCTTATGTTTGTTATTTGTTGCAACTAATAATTTCATTGTTTATTAAAGAAAATATTTAATAATTGATTTACAGCATTTGTTGGTGTCAATGCTCCGGAGAGAACGCTTTTCTCAATTTCAGGCAATACTTTTGCAATATCAGGATTATTAAAAAATTTCTTTTTTAATTCTTCTTCGATAATAGTATATACCCATTCGAGGGTTTGTTGTCTGCGTCGTTGGTCGAATATGCCAAGCCGCTTTGTTATATCAACAAATCTATTTATTTCTGTCCAAATTTCAGGAATTCCTTTTCCTGTTAGTGCTGATGCAGTAACTGCGTGAGTTTTCCATCCCTCTGTAGCTGGTTGCAACATATTCAAAGCCATTGAGTATTGATGGCAGGTTACTTTTGCCTTTTCTACGTTCGTCCCGTCGGCTTTATTTACGATGAGCAAATCAGCGAGTTCGACGACTCCTTTTTTTATTCCTTGCAATTCGTCGCCTGAGCCCGGTATCAAAAGTAGCATAAAGAAATCCACCATTGATCGAACCGTTACTTCACTTTGTCCTACGCCAACGGTTTCAATTAATATCACATCATAGCCGGCTGCCTCGCATAGCAAAATTGTTTCACGCGTTTTGCGAGTAACTCCGCCCAACGCACCGCCCGAGGGCGAAGGGCGAATAAAAGCATTCGGCTCACGCGAAAGCATCTCCATTCTTGTTTTATCACCTAAGATAGATCCTTTGGTGATGGTGCTACTTGGATCAATTGCGAGCACTGCAATTTTTAATCCTTGCTTGCAAAGATAAGTGCCAAATGCTTCAATAAAAGTGCTTTTACCTGCACCAGGCGAACCAGTAATACCTATTCTTACCGATTTCCCGGTGTGTGGTAGCAATCTCTTTAATACTTCTTGCCCAATTTTTATATGTTCTTCTGCATTGCTTTCTATTAATGTTATAGTTTTAGAAAAAATTGTAATATTTTGTTCTAAAACTCCCTTGACATAGTCATCAACGGTTAATTTTACTTTTTTTGCTTTATATGACTTTTTGACATTCGGATTTATCTCCACACCCGGCATAACAAAAGAGGCATATTCTTTGCCTGCATTTTCTGGTTGCCATTCAGGTTTGTAGGTTTTACTCATTTTGCAACTTTTATGTTATTATTCTTCTTCAATATTTTCATCGAATTCATCAATTGGAATTGAGTTGATTTTTATCCAATTAATAAAATGTCGGAGGCTACTTGCAACTATGTAGAAAATCATAAACGGGAATATCAGATATCCTTTTGAGAGTAATATTGCAATAAATGCAATCGTGAAAATTACAAAAACAAAAGGTCTTTCCTGAAAAGAACGTTTGGTTGGTCTCGGTAAATTATCAAATTTTATGTTCGATACCATTAGTAATGGGACAATTACAGTCAACAAGTATGGCATAACATATCTTATTTGTTCGCTTATATTTGTATCGAAATGATGAAAAATAATGTAGGAAATAATTGTTATTGCTGCCGAAGGTATTGGCATCCCTCGATAGTAGAGCTTATCTTCAAACGTTGATAGCAAAATATTAAATCTTGCAAGGCGAAGCACACCTCCCAAAGCCGGAAATGATGAAAGTAGAATCCCGAACTCACCAAATTGGTAGAAAAATACTTTATATAGCATAAATGACGGAACTACTCCAAACGAAACTGCATCACATAAAGAATCAAGTTCGGCACCGAGTTCACTTGCGGCGTTTATTAGCCTTGCAGTAATTCCGTCGAGCATATCGAAAATGCCGGCAAGCAAAACAAATGCGGCTGCTGCTTTAATATTGTTGTTTGTTAAATATATAATCGCTGTATATCCTGAAAACAAATTTCCAAGTGTAAGCAAATTGGGGACAACAGAACGAGTTATGCGAAGTCTTATTTTTCTCATTGTAGTTTACTGATTATTGTCTCGCAAGCCTTTACTCTATCACCAACTTTTACGAATACTTGTGCGTCTAATGGCACCATTACATCCATCCTCGAACCAAATTTCATCATACCAAATTTATCGCCAGCTTTTACTTTATCACCTACCTTTAATTCACACACCAATCTTCGAGCAACAATTCCTACAATCTGTTTGAAAAAAATTTTTCCGTGCTGTGTTTTTAATCCTATTCTTGATTGCTCATTTAGTTCCGATGATTTTGGATGATACGCAACTAAATATTTACCGGGATTATAATCATAAAATTCAATTTCTCCGGTTGCAGGAACTCTATTGACGTGCACATCCAGCGGTGAGAGAAATATACTTATTCGGCGAGCTTTATTTTTTAAATAATAATTTTCTTCTTCTTCAACTATTTCAACTACTTTCCCGTCTGCCGGAGATAATACAAACGAATTGTCTGCTTTTGCTTTCTCTGGCACAGTTCGTTCAGGATCTCTAAAAAACCAAAAAGTAAATAATATTAGCAATAATCCAATCGAAAATAAGATTATTGATATATATTTATTAGAAAGAAATAGTGGCGAAAAAATTAAAATTCCACCAATAATTAGCATTACTATTATATTATCAGTTCCGTATTTTGTAAGCATAACATTTTTTCTATTATTTCCAACTACAAAAGTAATATTTTTTTTGAGAACATCAAAATTCAGACTTCTATTACATTTATCGGAAAAATTTGAAATTTGTTACTCGATTTTGCATAAATATTTTATAAATAATCTGAAAACACAATTGTTAGTCGAAACTAATTGTTTGTTTTTTAATAACTTAACATTTTTTTAAATAAAAAAATCTCTAAATATTTACTATAAGTTTGTTATTTTGCAAATTGAAAATAAAATAAGAATAAATCTTTTTTGAATATCAAATTTGAGGGGTTAATTAATGCAAGAAAAAGTATTTGCTACAATTGATGGCAACGAGGCAGCTGCTTACGTTGCATACAGAGTAAACGAAGTTTGTGCTATCTATCCAATTACTCCTTCATCTAATATGGGTGAATGGGCTGATGAATGGGCTGCAAAAGGTATAAAGAATATTTGGGGTATTGTACCGACAGTTTGTGAAATGCAAAGCGAAGGTGGAGCAGCTGGTGCTGTCCACGGTTCACTTCAGGCAGGTGCATTAACTACTACTTTTACTGCTTCCCAAGGGTTACTTCTTAAAATTCCTAATATGTTTAAAATTGCTGGCGAGCTTACTCCTACTGTTTTTAATATAACTGCACGCGCTCTTGCTACTCACGCTCTTTCGATTTTCGGCGACCACAGCGACGTTATGAGTGCTCGCTCGACCGGTTTTGCTTTTCTTGCTTCTGCATCAGTTCAAGAAGTAATGGATTTTGTGCTTATTGCTCAAGCTTCAACACTCCATTCAAGAGTTCCATTTTTGCACTTCTTCGATGGTTTCCGTACTTCTCACGAAGTATCGAAAATCGAGTTAATCAGCGAAGATGTGATGCGTAAAATGATTTCTGATGAACTCGTTCATCAACATCGTTTACGTTCGCTTTCTCCTGATAGACCTGTTATTCGTGGTACTGCTCAGAATCCTGATGTATTCTTCCAAAATCGTGAAACCAATAACAAATTCTACAAATCTTGTCCTGATATTGTTCAGCAACAAATGGACAAATTTGCTGAACTTACTGGTCGTCAATATAAAATTTTCCAATATGAAGGCGATGAAAACGCTGAACATATTATTGTTATTATGGCTTCTGCTTCAGAAACTGTTCAGGAAACCTGCAAGTATCTTAACAACAAAGAGGGACAAAAAACAGGTGTTATTAAAGTGCGTTTATATCGTCCTTTCGACGTTAAACGTTTTATGGAAGCAATTCCTTCAACTTGCAAAACAATCTCTGTTATGGATAGAACAAAAGAGCCCGGTGCTATTGGCGACCCGCTCTATCTTGATGTGATTACTGCTCTTCACGAAGGTTTATCTCAAGGTTATGGTTCAATAAAATCTATGCCTAAAGTTTTTGCCGGACGTTATGGATTGAGCTCGAAAGAGTTCACTCCTGCTATGGTTAAAGCAATTTTCGAAAATGCTCAAAGCGAAAATCCCAAAAATCATTTTACAGTTGGTATTAAAGATGATGTTACTTTCACCAGCCTTGAATATGATGAAAACTTTAACATTGAACCAGACAATGTATTCCGCGGACTGTTCTACGGTCTTGGTTCTGACGGTACAGTTGGTGCTAACAAAAATTCTATCAAGATTATTGGTGATGAAACTGATTTCTATGCACAAGGGTATTTTGTTTACGATTCAAAGAAAGCCGGAACAATGACTGTTTCTCACCTCCGTTTTGGACCCGAACCTATTCGTGCTCCTTATTTGGTTTCTCACGCTAATTTTGTTGCTTGTCATCAAACTGTTTTCCTTGAGAAAACTGATTTTGTTTCTAAACTTGTTCCAGGCGGTGTTTTCTTAATTAACACTCCGTTCCCGGTAGACCAAGTCTGGAACACTATCCCTCGTTCACAACAAAAGATGATTATAGATAAAAAAATCAAAGTCTATGCTATTGATGCACAGAAGGTTGCAGAAAATAGTGGAATGGGACGCAGAATTAACACTGTTATGCAAGTTTGTTTCTTTGCGATTTCTGGTGTTCTTCCAAAAGAACAGGCTATCGATGCTATTAAGAAATCAATTATTAAAACTTATGGTAAAAAAGGCGACGAAGTGGTTGCTATGAACCTTCGAGCTGTTGATAACACATTGGATAATTTATTTGAAGTACCTATTCCAAATGAAGTTACTGCCGACTGGGATATTGCTGCTCCAGTTCCTGAAACAGCTCCGAAATTTGTTAAAGAAGTGCTCGGCGAAATAATTGCAGGTCGTGGAGATAATCTCCCTGTCAGTGCTTTTCCTGTCGATGGCACTTATCCAACCGGAACAACTCAATATGAAAAACGAAATATTGCTCTGCAAATTCCGGTTTGGGACGAAGCAACTTGTATTCAGTGCGGAAAGTGTGCAATTGTATGTCCTCACGCTACTATTCGTATTAAAGTATACGACCCGTCGTATCTCGAAAATGCACCTGAAACTTTCAAGTATGTGGATGCAAAAGATAAAGAATTCGAAGGATTAAAATATACAATTCAGGTTGCTCCGGAAGACTGTACCGGTTGTGGTGTGTGCGTTGAAGCTTGTCCAGCTAAAAACAAATCGAACACCAGCCTGAAAGCCTTAAATATGGCTCCACAACTACCTTTGCGTAAACAAGAAGCAATTAATTGGGATTTCTTCCTTTCAATTCCGGATATTGACAGAGCGAAAATTAAAGTATCTCAAATTCGCCAGCAGCAAATAATGCGTCCATTGTTTGAGTTCTCTGGTGCTTGTGCTGGTTGTGGAGAAACTCCTTACGTTAAATTAATGTCCCAATTATTTGGTGACCGTGCAATTGTTGCAAATGCTACTGGTTGCTCTTCTATTTATGGTGGTAATTTGCCTACTACTCCTTGGTCGTTCGACCATAACGGGCGTGGTCCTGCTTGGTCAAATTCACTTTTCGAAGATAACGCAGAATTTGGGCTTGGTTTCAGACTTGCTATCGACAAACAAAATGAAATTGCTCAGATGCTTCTTAAAAAACTTGCATCTCAAATAGGTGAAACTCTTGTCGATGAAATATTAAATGCAGATCAAACTTCCGAAGATGGAATTAACAAGCAGCGCGAAAGAGTTCAAACTCTGAAAGAAAAACTAAATCTAATGGATAAAAATGAAGATGTTAATAATTTGCTTGTGGTAGCTGACTATCTTGTTAAAAAATCTGTTTGGATTATCGGTGGCGATGGTTGGGCTTATGATATTGGTTATGGTGGGCTCGATCACGTGCTTGCTTCAGGCAAAAACATTAACGTTTTAGTTCTTGATACAGAAGTTTATTCAAACACTGGTGGACAAACTTCTAAAGCAACTCCACTGAGCGCCGTTGCTAAATTCTCATTTGGTGGTAAACCTACTGGGAAAAAAGACCTTGGTTTGATGGCTATGTCTTACGGCACAGTATATGTTGCCTCTGTTGCTTTAGGTGCAAAAGATGACCACACTCTTAAAGCTTTTCTTGAAGCAGAAGCTTACAATGGTCCATCAATTATTATTGCTTATAGCCACTGTATTGCTCACGGTATTAATATGGAAAAACCATTAGAACACCAAAAAGCAGCTGTTGATTCCGGGCAATGGTTATTATATCGTTTTAATCCTGAACGTGCTCAATTAAAGCAAAATCCTTTAATTTTGGATTCACGTCCTCCGAAAATGCCTGTTGAAGAATATATGAATATGGAAAATCGCTTCAAAATGTTGCTCAAGAGCAAACCCGAAGCTGCCAAGTTATTCTACAAAATGGCTCAGGAAAACGTCGAAAATCGTTTCAAATTCTATCAATATTTAGCCAATAGAACATTTGATGGTGTTTCTCAATAATTGAATTAGTAAATAAATTTGGAGTTAGTTATGGATTTGACATCAAAATATTTAGGAATGACGCTTAAAAACCCATTGGTCGTTTCTGCGTCCCCTATTTCCAAAGAAATAGATAATATCAAGAAAGCGGAAGACGCTGGTGCAGCTGCTATTGTGATCTATTCACTTTTTGAAGAACAATTGATTTTAGAACAAAAAGAGATTTTCTACCACACAACCCAACATAATGAGATTACTCCGGAAGCATCTTCATTTTTTCCGGAACCTTCTGAATTCAAACTTGGTCCCGAAGAATATTTAGAGCATATTGCAAAAGCAAAAAACGCTGTGAAAATTCCTGTAATTGCAAGTCTTAATGGTAAAACTGAAGGTGGATGGACCGATTATGCAAAAAAAATGCAAGATGCTGGTGCTGATGCAATCGAACTGAATATTTATAATATTCCTACCGACACTATGCTTTCATCCGAAGCCGTTGAGAATGGTTACTTAAATATTCTGAAAGCTGTCAAAAGCGCTGTATCTATTCCGGTTGCTTTAAAATTAAGCCCGTTCTTTACAAATATGGCAAGTATGGCAAAACGTTTTGATGAAGCTGGTGCGGATGCGCTTGTTCTTTTCAATCGTTTTTACCAGCCGGACGTTAATCTGAATGATCTTGAAGTTGTTCCTAATGTTGATTTGAGCACATCGGCTGATATTAAGCTTCCTTTGCGTTGGATTGCTATTCTTAAAGATAGGGTGAAAGCCGATCTTGCTGCTACATCAGGTGTTCACACAGGTGAAGACGCAATCAAATACCTGATGGTTGGTGCTAACGCTGTTATGATGTGTTCGTCTTTGCTTAAAAATGGTATCTATCACCTTAAAACTGTATTAGACCAAATGCAAGGCTGGATGGAAGCCAAAGAATACGAATCTGTTGCACAAATGCAAGGTTCTATGTCGCAGTCGAAAATCGGCAATCCAGAAAGCTTTGAACGTGCTCAATATATGCGCGCAATTAATAATTATAAATTTGGTTACTAATATTAATCAAATGCAAAAAGAGGTTGTTTCTTGTAAGCAGCCTCTTTTTTTATATATTTTAGGTTTAACAATCTATTTTAATATATACTTTATTCTATTGATATTCCCATCTATGTTGCTTCTCCCATCTATCTTAAATATTTCGCAAAGCAACGGATATATATCCACATTTTCGAGCGTTCCGACTCTGTAATTCTGCTTAAATTTCTTACCGACAGCAAAAAATATCCCGTGCATATCTGTGTGTTGAGAATCATAACCGTGTTCGGCAACTACGTTATACGTGCTTTTTCCATAAATCAACTTATACCCGATATCAGCAATTACAACAATCGGATAAATATAAGGGTTACTACTGAAATTCCAGTATGATGGTACTTCTGTTTTGTAATATACTTTATAATTTTTTTCAGCTTTTTTCAGTTTATTAAATACCAATTCTATTTCTTTATCATTTTTGGGTTTTATCATAGTTATTGCAGATAAACTATTAACATCGCAATCTATTTCTCCTATTATATCTTTAATATTTATTATGCCATCTTCGCGGATGTTTGTCATACCGTGGTCAGATAAAATAATAATATTTACACTATCTTTCATTCCAATTAACTCTATTCTTTGCCGGATTATTCCAATCAAAGAATCCAGCACAGCAATTGTTGAATCAATCTGCCGGGAGTTTGTTCCGAATTTATGACCTTCAGAGTCTGTATCGTGAAAATACAGTGTAATAAAGTGCGGTCTGTTATGATAAGGAAGTTTAAGCCAATCAATTATTCCGTTAATTTTATTTTCGTGAGGCTCATCGTGATTGTAAGTCTTGTAATAATTAGGGCGGCGGTTCTCATCTCGAACTTCAGACCCGGGCCAATAATACGAAGCTGTAATAATCTTATTTCGACGAGCTGTTTCCCAAAATGCTTCACCCCAATACCAAACTGGATTTTTCACGGCATTTGAATCAGAAAGTCGGTACTTTTCCCCATATAAATTTTCAAAAAAGTTAGAGATTAGTCCATGGTTTTGTGGATACATTCCGGTAATTATGCTTAAATGATTAGGGAATGTTGAACTCGGGAACGAAGGTTTAAAAGATAACGCTGAAACACCTTCTTTCTTGATTTTATCTAAATTTGGAGTAATTCCTCTTTCTGCATAGTCCCAACGGAACCCATCGAGCGAAATTAATAGCACATAAGGCTGTGGTTCGCTCGCTTTTATTTGCAAAAAGCAAAAAAGAACTAAGAACAATATATAATAAAACTTTTTCATAAAATTTACTAAGTTAATTCAACAATCAACGGAAATTACAATTAAAATGTTAATTTTTCAAAAATTCTCAATTAATATTAAAAAAGCAGGTTAAAACCTGCTTTTTGATAATTAAGAAACACTTTCCTTTGCTAATTGATTAAGTTTAGACAATACCTTTTCAATATCAATCCAAGAAACAGGTTTCGAAAAGAAATTTGTTGCTCCATTTTTTAATGCAAGCTCATCAAGATTAAATTGGTCGCACGCTGAGTAAATAATTACGGGTATTTCCGGGTCTATCTTTTTTATTTCTTTCATAAATTCAATTCCGTTCATCTCTTTCATCATATAGTCTGTAAGCACTGCAAGATACTTCCCTTTTTTGAAATGCTGAATTGCCTTTACTGGATTTTCGAATGCATCGCATTCAAAACCATTTAATACCAAAACATCGTTTAATACCTCGAGAGAGGAAATATCATCATCAATTAATAACACTTTCATTTTTAGCCTACTTAATAATAAATGCAAAAAAAATATTACAATATCAATATCAGCAAAATATGAGCCAACATTTATTGTTTGCGGTTTGTGTTCTAAGTTGTTGAAAAATAAATAATTAAGTGAAATCAAGGTGTGAGCGAAACTGAACAGTGTTCAAATCTGAACGCTCGAAATAATACACATTATTTATTTGAAAAAAGTTATTTTTGTAGTTGTATTTTTTATCTGTTTATGTCGCAATCTCGAAAGATAATTAAAAATTTTGTTTGGTTGAGCATTGCTGAGTTCGCAACTAAGGGTATTAGTTTCTTCAATAATGCTTATTTAGCTCGTGTAATTCTTGCTGATGGGTATGGCAAAATTAATTTCGCAATAGCTACTGTTACATATTTTGTTACTTTTGTTACCTTAGGCTTGAATGTAATTGGAGCTCGTGAAGTAGCTCGCAATCCTGAACGTAAGGTTTTCTTAGTTAATTCGATAATATCAATAAGATTACTTTTATCTTTTTTTGCTTACATCGGATATTTTGGTTTTATTTGGATTAATAAATTTTCCGATTCTCAAACACTCATATTAATAATCGCATCGCTCTATATTCTTTCTTCTGTTTTTACAATTGACTGGTACTACCAGGGAATTGAAAAAATGGAAGTGCTTGCAATAAGGCAATTCCTTATAGCATCTCTTAATTTTTTGGGAATTATTGCATTTGTTCATTCACCTGACGACGTTGTTATTGCAATTGTAGTTATGGCTTGCTCAACATTACTAAACACCATCTTCATTCTAATACCTTATTTTCGAGAAACCTGCTCTTTCTCTATCAATTTTAATTTGCAGAAACTTATTCCAATCATCAAAGATGCAATTCCAGTTTCATTGTCGCAATTGCTTTTAGTTTTTCTGAGCAGTTCGAGCATTATTCTGATTGGTGTTTTGTTACCTCTTTCAGAAACGAAATTAGGTATTTATACCGCTGCTAATAAACTTATGGTGTTGCTTTTTTTACCTATTACAGTTATTCAAATTGTTTTCTATCCGTATTTTTCCAAAGCAGACGATTTAAACGAGCGGCAGAAAGCATATGAAAAATATATTACTTTGAATATTATTATCGGTGTATTTCTTTCTACATTTTTCTTTCTATTTGCTAACGTAGCCATTGAATTAGTCTATGGGAAAAATTATTGTGAATCTGTTACACTTCTTAAACTTATGATGCTGATTGTAATGATGTCCTATATTTCTCAAACAGCTATTCATCCACTGATTGCCTGGAAAAAGGAGAAAAAAGTATTAAAAATCATTTTTTTGGCTGCCTTAATAAATATAATACTAAATACTTTTCTACTGTTAAAGCTCGATATTATGGGGGCTGTCTGGGCTAATGTCGTTACTGAAATATTTCTAATGTTATGCTTTATTTTGATAATCAGGAAAAATATTAATCAATACCCATTTATATTGATTGGCAAAATTTTACTTATTGGACTATTGTCTGCCTTTTTTGCCTATCAAATTTTAGTCTTAACTAATTCGGTGCTGATAAGTATATTAACATCGATAATTACATATTTTTTTATTATTTTAGTCGTTAAAATTATTACTATTAGAGAAATAAAAGGTTATCTTAAAAGATGAACTACGATTTTGTTATAATAGGTGCGGGCTTTGCTGGTTGTGTACTTGCTGAAAGAATTGCTAACCTTTTAAACAAAACAGTTTTAATAATTGAAAGAAGAAACCACATAGGTGGGAATTGTTTCGACTATTTTGATGAAAATGGTATTCTTGTTCATAAATACGGACCTCATATTTTTCATACAAACAACAAAAAAGTATGGGACTATTTATCACAATTTACTAATTGGCATTTTTATTTTCACAAAGTGCTGGCTGTTGTCGAAGGTAAAAAAGTTCCTCTGCCATTTAATTTGAATTCAATTGATTTACTTTTTCCAGAGCATTTATCCACAAAATTTGCCGAAAAACTCGTTAATAAATATGGCTATGGGCTTAAAATCCCGATTCTCAAACTAAAAGAAGACAGTGATGATGACTTGAAATTCATAGCTGAATATATTTATTCAAATGTGTTTTTAGGTTATACAACAAAACAATGGGATCTTAATCCGAACGAGCTTGATTATAGTGTTACATCGCGCGTCCCTATTCTTATAGGACGAGATGATAGATACTTTCAGGATACTTTTCAAGGTATTCCAAAACAAGGATACACTCATTTATTTCAAAATTTATTGAATAATAAAAATATCAGTGTTCTGTTAAATACTGATTATAAGTCAATTCTTGATGATTTGAAATATAAAAAATTAATTTACACCGGCGAAATCGATTATTTCTTCGATTTTGAGTATGGATATCTGCCATATCGGAGTTTAGAGTTTGATTTCAGAAGCATCAAGCAGCCGAATTATCAAGAAACTGCTCAGGTTAACTATCCAAATAACTATGATTTTACCCGAATAACTGAATTTAAACATTTTCTTCCGTATAATAGTGAATTCACTACAATTGCTCTTGAATATCCTACTAAATACGAAAGAAATAAAAACCAACCGTATTATCCTATCCCAAAGAAAGAAAATGATGAATTATATCAAAAATACTGGCAGTTAGCTCAACAATTAAAAGGGAAAGTATATTTCGTTGGTAGATTAGCTGAATACAAGTATTACAATATGGATCAAGTAGTTGCTTCTGCCTTGATGTTATTTAATCAAATTGCAAGCGTCGAATAATGAAAATCCTATCAATTGAAACAAGTGGCAGTGTTTGTAGTGTTTGTCTTTCAAGTAACAAAAATATTATAGCTGAATATAATATTTTACAAAGTTTTGAACATGATAGACTGCTTGCTCTACTTGTTCAAAGAATATTTGATGATTTTCAGATGAAAGTGTCGGACATAGATGCTGTTGCTGTGTCTTCGGGTCCAGGTTCTTTCACAGGGCTTAGAATTGGTGCCGCTTTAGCAAAAGCTCTATGTATTGACAATAGCCCGAAGTTAATAGCTGTGCCTACTCTTTCTGCAATGGCATTTTCTTCAGTAGAATTTTCAGAAAAGTATGAAGATATTTGTTGTGCTATAAACTCTCATAAAGATTTTGTCTATTTTCAGAAGTTCGATAAAAACGGACAACCACTAAGTAAGATAATTTTCGATAAAATGGATTATTTGGTTGAACTTTGCACAAAAAATTCATTACTTTGTGGAAATGGATTTGCTAACATAGGCAAGAAATCGCTTTTCCCTAACGGTATTTCAGCCTCAATTATCAATAAACTTGCAGTTAATTTATTTGAAACTAATTCGTTTATTTCTTCAAAGGATTTCGTTCCATTGTATGTTCAAGAATTCATACCAAGAAGTAATGAAAAATAATGTATTAATAATATTATGTTTATTATTGGTCGCAGGATTAACAGTAAATTCCCAAACCACAGATATATTGATTGAAAAAGGAAAATTATCTCTATTTAGAAATAACTATCAAAGTGCAATAAAATTTTTTGAACAGGCAATTTCAAAAGATTCAAACTCTTTCGAAGCTTATTATTATAGAGGATTAACTTATTTATATAGCAAAGATTTTCACAAAGCAGTTGATGATTTCACAAGCACAATTCTTCTGAAAAATGATTTTCCGGATGCTTATAATAGTCGAGGTCTTGCATATAGCTACTTAAATCAAATTGAACTTGCCCTATATGATTTTTCACGTGCTATTGAACTTGATCCAAAATTTGCCGAAGCATATATGAACCGAGGAAGTTATTATTTGGCTGTTGAAAACTTTGAACTCGCTCGCAAAGATCTTGAAAATGCTGCTAAATATACTACTTCTAATCCTGAACTGTTTTTTCTTCTCGGTAAGCTCGAATATGCTTCGCACAATTACCAGAAATCAATAGACTTTTTTTCTAAAAGTCTGTCGCTCGGGTTAAAAGATGAAAAAGTGTATTTTAACCGAGGAAATGCCTATGTTAAGCTCAATCAATTTCAAAAAGCAATTGACGACTATTCCAAAGTGCTTGAAATCAATCCGGAAGATTTATTCTCATACAATAACCGTGCATTTTGCTATGATAAATTAGGGATGGTAAATCAAGCAGAAGCTGATAAACAAAAGGCTCAGAGAATTCGCGAAAAAATCTATCCTAAACCCGTATTTGGTCAAATGAAAGCTGTTTCCGATCCTGATAGCGTTGTTTCTTTTATGCTTCCGGAGAACTGGTATTATTGGTTTGTTAAAGATTCTACAAAAATTAATATTTTAATTTCAAAAGACTATTTCGATCCATATTCTGAAGTTCTTAATATTGGAGCTAATGGTGCTTTAATCTACAATTTATCTAATGATATTTCAAACCGTAGCGACGATAATATTGTGGAATTTTGGGAAGCTGCTAAATCCCAGGTTGCTGAAAAGTTCGAGATTTATGAATTCAAGTATAAAAAATCTATGCGGTACAAAGGCACTCAGGCTTTTGAAAACCTTAGCCGGGTGCAGTATAAAAATACTCATAAAATTTTCAATATGCTCGAATTTGCTATGATTCAGAATGAAAAAATATTCTTTATTAATTTTCAAGCACCAGAAGATGAATTTTTCCTTTATGAAGAAATGTTCCAAAAAATAAAAAATTCAATAGACATTAATTTCAACAAAGAGGTTTCTAAATGAAAAGGATTTTGATTGTTTTTATTGCTTCATTTCTATTATTTAGCTGTTCAAAAAATAATGAAAACAATACTATAAAATTTTGGCATTTTTGGAGCGAACCTAATCAAAAACAAGCTTTATTGGAATTAATTTCTCAATTCGAGAAGAAATATAATTGTAAAGTGGAACTTACCGAACTAAGCTGGAACGACGGAAAAACTAAACTTATTGCTGCTTTCAATAGTGGAACAGCACCCGATGTGCTAGAACTTGGTTCAGATTGGGTTGCTCAGTTTTCTTCGTCTAATGTTTTGAAATCTTTGAATGCAGACAGTTTTTCGATAGATAAATTTATCCCATTTAGTACAGAACCTTCATATTGGAATAATAATTTGTATGCTATTCCTTGGGTAGTTGATACCCGTGTGTTATTTTTCAATAGAGAACTTCTTAATAAAGCCGGTAGAGATGGCAATCCTCCCGCTACAATGTCTGAACTTCTTGAAATGGCTCGTGCTGTTCATTTAGGCAATGATATTTATGGTTTTGGAGCTAATGGAGCCGACCCGCACCGCCTTTACAAAAAAATATTAACTTTTTTCTGGACTTTTGGTGGAGATATTTTTTCCAAAAATGGCGAATTAATTCTTGCAAGCCCGCAAAATGCTTCTGCTCTAAGCTTTTATAAAGAATTATCTAAATTTGGTATGATAGAAACTCAACGTCAGTTAGATGCTGCCTTTGTTCAAGGCAATATCGCTTTCTGGATTTCTGGTGCCTGGCTTATTCAAAAAATTCAAAATGAAAATCCGAAATTAAACTATGGTATTTCTTCTATCCCAGCTTATCAGAATAATTCAGGCGTTTCTTTTGCTGGTGGCGAATATCTTGCAATTAATAATAAAACCAAAAATTTCTCTCTTGCGGCAGAATTAATCAAATTCTTAACTGATGGCAAAAATTCTGTGGAATTTTGCAAAAAAGTTAATGAAGCTGGTTTCCCTGCTGATAAAAACTATTTCAAAAACGAAGCTCTTATTAATTCTGAAAGTAAAAAAGCATTTGCCGAACAGCTTATGTCTGCCCGAATGACACCGGTTCACCCTCATTGGCTCGAAATCGAAGAAATTATTGAAAATGCTGTTGTCGAAGTGCTTTATGACAAAGTGGATGCCTTTACCGCTTTGAAAGAAGCTCAAAATCAAATAAAATCTTTGTTGGACAAAAAGTAAACTCTTATGCGAAATATTCTGATATTTACTTCTATTATTTTGGGTTTGTTGCTTTTTTCCTCCTGTTCTGATAGTAAAGTAAAACAGGAAAAATTTCTAAATGCATACAAGGAAATTCTACTTGCAAGAGAAACAATAACTGATTCAACCGAAGCCAACAAAAAAGTAGCGCAAATATTGAAAAAATATGATTATGATGAACCTACGTTTCGAAAAGATTTTTTTGAATTGGTCAAAAATTCAGATAATTTTAGAGCTTTATTGGATTCTTTGCGTAATTCAATTATCAAAGACACAGTTAGGTGATTATGACTGAAAATCTTTTGCTCGCTTTTATTTTGACCACCTTAGCCGGACTTTCGACAGGTATTGGAAGTGCTATTGCTTTCTTTGCAAAAACTACTAATAAAAGTTTTCTTTCGATTTCGCTTGGTTTTTCTGCTGGTGTGATGATTTATGTTTCTTTAGTTGAAATTTTTGCAAAAGCGCGAAATTCATTGTCATTGCATTTCGGCGATTCACTTGGTTATGTCTATACCGTTATAGGCTTCTTTATCGGTATTTTGGTGATATTAATAATTGATAGATTGATTCCTTCTTACGAAAATCCACACGAAGCAAGAACTGTTGAAGAAATGAATGATGAAGCCGAAAAATCAAAAAAACTAAAACGTATGGGTGTTCTTACTGCTCTCGCAATTGGTATCCATAACTTTCCCGAAGGTATTGCTACTTTTACTGCGGCTCTGACTGAACCAAAACTTGGTATCTCAATCGCCGTTGCAATTGCTATTCATAATATTCCCGAAGGTATTGCTGTTTCTGTTCCGATGTATTTTTCTACTCAAAGCCGTAAAAAAGCTTTCTGGTATTCTTTTACGTCTGGATTGGCTGAACCGGTTGGTGCTATTGTAGGCTTTTTTCTTCTTAGAGCAATTTTGGATGATTCAACTTTCGGCTTTGTTTTTGCTGCCGTTGCCGGCATTATGGTGTTTATATCAATCGACGAACTTCTTCCAACAGCCCGCGAATACGACACAGGACACAAATCAATCTACGGTCTTGTCGCTGGAATGTTTGTGATGGCTCTTTCTCTTCTATTATTTGTTGTTTAAAGGAGAATCTATGATTATTCTAACTAAAATTGATGGAAACAAAATCACCATTAATGCCGATGAAATAGAAACTATCGAAACTTCTCACGATTCTATCATCAGCCTGAAAAGCGGGAAAAAAATTTTAGTCAAAGAAAACTCGCACGAAATCATTGCTCTTGTTATTGAATATCGCCGTAAATGTAATTCTAAAAGCGATGAAACTACCTCGTAAATATTTCTTTATTATTTTATTATTATGTCTCAACCCCTTATCCTCGTTTTCTCAGAACGCTCTTAATTATAGTTTACAAAAGAATCTTGATAATTATTCATTTTTGTTCAATTTCTATTTTACTAATAATTCGAACTGGGGACAATTTGAAATTAATCAAAATTATGCAGGAAATAGCAATGCATATATAAAAAACTATTTTCGGGATGACGAAAACTTTAATTTTACTTATAAAAAAAATATTATTGATAGTTTCAAAATCGTTTCAGTTTCAAACTATTTAAGCAATTCAGATAAACGTTCTTTTGTTAATATTTACCAACGAACTAATACCTCATTAGGATTAGAATATAGCGTCTCTCAATTTTCCGTCAATTCAACTTATGGAATAGAAAAAAATAAGCATCAGCTTTTTGATTCTTATGGAAACATATTTAATGCTCGTTATAATCTTTCTCAACTTGATTTTGACGAGTTTTCTGTTGCTTCTGATGGGTTGGGAGAGTTATTGAATTTAGAGGACGGTCGAAAAAATAAGGATTTTCTGATTAGCCTGAATATTTTCAAAACCTATGATAATAATAATCATTTTAGAATTATTTCTAATTACAAGCAAATAAAGCGAGATTTTGGTTACTTTACTTCCCAGAGTTTACCCTCTATTGAAACAAGAGACGAATCAAAACTGCAAAATCAGCTTTTGGTCGCATATTCAATCACAAACTTTTTTTCTCAATCATTATCACTTTCTTGGGAACGTTCCTCAATTATGAGATTTTTCAACCGAGGAATTCAAGGCAACAATTATTCCTTTACAAATAGAAAATTTGAAATTGATAATATTTCTATCAGTTTAGAAAATAATATTGATTTTTTGTTTATAAAGCAAAATTTTACGTTTTTCTTACAGCGAAGAGCTGAAAATAACTATTTAGAAAATAAATTAAAATTGAATAATTCTGATTTTTCAGTGCTAATGAATTACGAAAAACAAAAAGATAACATTAACACAAATTTCCGTTTTTCTTCTTCTACAATTTGGAATATTTCTGAGAATAATCTCTTGGAATTGAATTTTTCTTCTTCAATTACCCGTTATGACACTCCAAGTGAATTTAATTACGATGATAGAGACGAACTTTCTTTAACTTCAAGTTTGTTCTATACTTTGCTAATTAGTAATTATTCTAAATTAAATTTGAATTTTGATATTTCTGCAACTCATCTTGTATTCTTAAAATCACAGCGTTCAGCATTGAACAACTGGAACAGGATAATTAGATTTTCCCCTTCTTTTGAGCATTCTTCCCGTTTTTTCCAAATTAAACCGCAATTCGAAGTAATTGCTAATTATACAGTTTATGATTTCGACAAACTTCCTAATTCAAGCAAAAGCCTTTCTTTTCGACAAATTTCATATAGTGACAGCATAAAAATATTTTTTGCAAAAGAATTTCTTGCAGAGAGCAAAATTTTCTATAAATACAACGAAAGAGGAATATTGTATTGGGGTTCCTTTGCGGAACTTCCACAACTCGCATACTCGGAACTGTTTATCAATTTAATTTTCTACACGAAATTTGCTAATGATAATGCAAAATTTGGAATAGGAGTGAGGGGATATTCATTAACTCAAATGAAACTAAACCGTTTATCTCAACTAAGTTCAACAAATATTTCACAAAGAAGTTTTGGTCCGGAAATAAATGTATCTATTCAATTTATTAAAAAATTATTCGTCAATATTTCAGGTTGGTATGAATATAGATATTATAAAGGTAATAAAATCAACTCTATTGCAAATTTGTTTCTTCAAACGAATTACTTATTGTAAAGTATGGAAAACTGTAATTATTGTAAGGTAGTTATCTTTCGCAGCGAAAAGGCTTCAATGACAAAGGTGGAGCCATTGCTGACGGAGATCAAACAAAAATACTCAATACCTGATGATAGATTTTACAATCTATTGATTGCTCTTTCAGAAGCTTTTAATAATGCAATTATTCACGGCAATAAATTAAACCCGGAAAAAATTGTCGAATTGGAAATTCTTTGCAACGATACAGTAATGAAAATTAGCGTTAAAGATGAAGGCGAAGGTTTTGATTTGGCTTCGGTGGCTGACCCACGAGAATCCGACAATTTACTTAAAGAAAACGGTAGAGGTATTTTTTTAATCAGATCTCTTCTCGATGATGCTAAATTCTATCCTTCAAAAAATGGAACAACCATCGAACTCATCTTCCGGCTAACTAATATCTGATTTTGCTGAATTCTTCCTGTCCAATTTCGCTAAGCCATTTATCCTTGTATTCTAAAAAATAGTTTAATGCAGCTTCGTATTCATTAGGTATTATTCCATCTAATATAGCATCTTCTATTTTGCTTTTGATAATTCCTACAGGTTTGCTTGGAGGCAAATTGCAAATTTTCATTATCTCTTCACCCCGTACAGGCGACTGAAATTCCCGAAGTTTATCCTTTTCCTGAACTTCTAAGACTTTCTGAGCTACTATATCGTAATTATTTAAATATTGTGCTTCCAAATAAGGATTTTTTGTAGTGATGTCTGCTTTGCAAAGGATAAATAAATCTTCGAGTGCATCTCCTGCTTGAAAAGCAAGCCGTCTTATTGCAGAATCTGTTACTATTTCGTCTACTAACTGCATCGGACGTTGATGAAGGCGGATTAATCTCTGGACATATTCCAGATTGTCAAGAGGAAATCTCATCCGTCGGAAAATATTGGGCATTATCTTTGCTCCAAACTCCTCGTGTCCGTGAAAAGTCCAGCCGTTTGGAGTAATTCGCTTAGTTTTATATTTGCCAATATCATGAGTAAGAGCGGCAAAGCGTAACCATAGTTTATCGCTAACGAGTGAAACGTTGTCGAGCACTTTAAGGGAATGCAAAAACACGTCCTTATGTTTGTATTGTTTCCCACCTTCTTCAATAATTTCAACTCCGCTCAGATTATCCAATTCGGGGAAAATATACTTCAGCAGTCCGGTATTTTTAAGTATTAATAGCCCAATACTTGGTTTATTTGCAGATAATATTTTTAAAAATTCGTCAGTAATTCTCTCTTGAGAGATAATTTTTATTCTTTCTGCCATTTGCATAATAGCTTCGACAGAACTCTGATGTAGTTGAAATTCAAGCTGGGCTGCAAATCTTGCAGCTCTCATCATTCGCAATGGGTCGTCTGAATACGTTGTGAAAGGATCTAATGGTGTCCGGAGAATTTTGTTTTTCAGATCGTTTAAACCATTGAAAATATCTATTACTTCGCCAAATCTCTCTTTTGATAGGTTCGCTGCCAGTGCGTTAATTGTGAAATCTCGTCTTTTAAGATCATCTTCTAATGTTCCGATGCTAACAATTGGCTTTCGCGAATTTGGTAGATATTCCTCTTTTCTTGTTCCAACAAATTCAAGTTGATACCCGCGATATGGAATCATAGCAGTTCTAAATCGTTCGAATACAATTGGTTCTCGTTTTAACTTTTCGCCAACAAATTTTGAAAAAGCTATCGAATCGCCAACAACTGTAAAATCAATGTCTTTTCGCTTGCGATTTAGCAGAACATCTCTCACATATCCGCCGACAGTATAAACTTCAACTCCAAATTCTTCTGCATATTCACTTATTCTTTTTACAATTGTTTCTTTTATTTTGATTTTATGCATATGAATTATTCGTTGAAGTGAGCTACATCTTTTACGTTGAAGTAAGACTTTGAATTTGTGTCTCGTCTATCAATTGCAAGCAATGCAGAAGCATAAATCTCACGCCACGTTAGCCCGAATTTTTCCATTAATTCATCTGGTTCGCCACTTCCTCCGAAGGTATCTTTTACCCCAACAAATTCAATTGGCACTGGGTAGTTTTTCGCCAATACTTCAGCAACTGCTCCGCCGAGACCTCCATAAACCTGATGCTCTTCTGCCGTTACAACTGCACCACATTCAAATGCAGCATCTACAATTGTATGGACGTCTATGGGTTTTACTGTATGACAATTTATTACCCGAGCTTTAATTCCTTTTCGCTTATATAATTCCTCTGCTGCTAGAATAGACTGCCAAACCATAATACCACAAGCAATAATAGCCACATCGTTCCCTTCGCTAAGCACATTTGCTTTGCCTAATTCAAAGTGCGTTTCTTTGTCTGTAAACATTGGAACTGGTGAGCGACCAAATCTGATAAATGCAGGTCCAACCATCTCACCGATTGCTATAGTTGCTTTTTTTGCTTCTTCATAATCAGCAGGAACAACGACTGTCATATTAGGAAGCGCACGAATAAATGAGATTTCTTCAAGTGCCTGATGAGTAGCCCCATCAGGTCCAACAGTGATTCCTGAATGACCACCCCCAATTTTTACGTTAGCGTTATTATACGCTACTGAAATTCTTAGCATATCCGAATTTCTAAATGCAGTAAATGCACTGTAGCTTGCAAAAAAAGGAATTTTCCCGGATAGTGCCAATCCTGCTGCAATTGTTGTTGCATTTTGTTCTGCTATTCCGATTGAAAAAAATCTGTCAGGAAATTTCTCTTTGAAAAATGAAGTTAGAACACTTCCAGTAACGTCAGTTCCAAGAACAACTACATTATCATAACGTTCTCCGAGCTCAGCCAACCCCTCGCCAAAACCATGACGTGTAGGCTTATTTCCTTTTATTTCATATTTTTTCATATTATTACCTTCGATTAAACTAAAATAATTCTACAATTTCACCTAATTCTTCAAGAGCTTTAATAGCTTGCTCTTCATTTGGTGGATTACCGTGCCATTGATAACTATCGTGCATAAATGAAACGCCTTTTCCCATAAAAGTATTTGCAATTATTACAAATGGTTTACCATTATTATGAGTGTGATAATCAATAAATTTATCAAAAGCTGATTGAATTTCTTCATAGTTGTGAGCATCTATTTCGACTACCTCAAAATTGAATGCTCTGAATTTGTCTGCTATTGGATATATTGACATAACATCACGCACCCGACCGTCTATTTGACAATCGTTGCTATCAACTATCCAGCAAAGATTATCAAGTTTGTAGTGCCCTGCACACATTGCGGCTTCCCAGCATATTCCTTCCTGGAGCTCTCCATCACCTGTCAAACAAAATACTCTTTTATCGGTTTTGTCCAAATACTTATCACTCATAGCCATCCCAACAGCAATCGAAATTCCCTGACCTAAAGAGCCTGATGAGGTTTCTATCCCAGGCAAATTGTGATCAATTCCGGGATGACCTTGCAAACGAGAATTATATTTTCTTAATGTAGATAATTCAGAAGTTGGGAAATATCCTGCTCTTGCAAGGGATGCATATAATATCGGTGCAAGATGACCAGCACTCAGAACGAACCTGTCTCTTCCTTTCCAGAAAGGCTCTTCCGGACGATAACGCAAAAATCCACCAAAGTATAATACAGAAAAAATATCAGCTGTACCTAATGAACCACCACTATGACCAGACTTCGCTAAGTATAGACTTTTTATTACGTCTCTTCTTAATTCTAATGCGATTTCTGCATATTCTGATGGTTGACGGCGTTTGTTCTCGAAAGTTTTTTCGCTAAATTTAATATTTATTGCCATATCTTTTTTTGATTTATGATTAATTATTTTTTCAAAATTAACAAAAAATAGACAATTTATGATATACTTTCAATGACATTAATTAGTTGAATATTTTTTTTAGTAAATAATATATATTTGTGATTTGTTTAATATATCTTTAGTAAAATGAACAAAATCGACAACACTCAATTGATTATCTCTTATCGGCTAAATTTTTTTTCTAATCTGGGATATATTTTGCTTATTTTTTCATTTTTATTCCTGATTAATGAAAAGATGATTATTGCTGATTTTTCAAGTTATAGCATATTATATCTGGTAATATTTCTTTCGTTATCCTTAGTAATGATAATAATAGGCAATAAACAAAGAAAAATAATATTCGACGACGAAAAATTTTTTATGAGTAGTTCCACTAAAAATAATATTTTCTTCTATCGTGATTTGGATGAAGCATATTTGATAAAAAATCCTAAAAATAACAATTTAACTTTACGTTTATTGTTCATTGATCAGGCAAATGTTACTTTTTCCTCGTCCTATATAGGTACAGATAATATTAATCGAATATTTGAGTTTTTGAAAGAGAAAAACTCGAACGTTCATTTCGATACTATTATTGATAGTGGCATTCGTTATGAGTAACATACATATTGTATATAGCGATGAATTTGAAAAAAATGACTATGAAAATTCTCCTGCTGCAATGAAAGGTAGGCTTTCAGGAATAATTGAATTACTAAAAACACAAAGTGATTATTCTTTTGTCCAGCCTCCAAATATCGATGATGCAGAGATATTAAATGTTCACCTTCCTGAATATGTTAAAAAAATCAAATCGAACGATAATTTGTTTCAAATTGCCAAGTTGTCTGTGGCTTCAGCAGTCAAAGCTTCCGATCTTGCAATGGAAGGTTTGCCTGCATTTTCTTGTGCTCGTCCTCCAGGACATCATGCTTCCAGAGGAGACAGTTGGGGTTATTGTTATTTTTGCAATGTTGCAATTGCTCTGAAAAGATTGAGAAAACAAGGTAGAATTAATTCTGCTTTCGTTCTCGATTTCGATGCTCATACCGGCGACGGGACAATAGATTGCTTGTCAGATTGGAAAGAAGTAAAAATCTTAAATCCAATGGCTGACGATTCTCAAAAATATTTAAAAGTAATTGATGAATATGTCGAAACATTATCCGATATTGATATTGTTGCTGTTTCGGCAGGCTTTGATTCTTATTTACTTGATGTTGGAAAAAAATTATCTACTTTTGATTTTTATGTGATTGGACGAAAAATGAAAGACCTTGCAAAAAAAATGGCTAAAGGACGTCGCTTTGCCGCACTCGAAGGAGGTTATTATCTACCAGACTTGCCTAAAAATGTGCTTGCTTTTTGTGATGGTTTCAAAAATTCATAGATTTCTGATTATGAATCAAAATATTAGAATAGAGTTCATCCCAAGAGATGCCCAAAAGTCTAACTACGACTGGGCTAATATTTCCTACGATGATATAAGAGTTGGCAAAGCAAGATGTCAGATATCAGACGATACATTAATAATATACTCTATCAATATTTTCCCTGAATACGAGGGACGTGGTTTTGGTAAAACTTTTGTTGAATACGCAAAAAATCATTTTTCTAAAATTATTGCCGATAGAGTTCGTTTTTCTGCTATTGGATTTTGGGAAAAACTCGGTTTTATTGACAACAAAGACGGTAATTGGATATATGAAAGAAAATAATGGGAAAATTTATTTCATCTCGGATGTTCATCTTGGTTTTTTTAGCAGGGATTTCGATTATAAACGCGAAGAACTATTAATTACTTTTCTTGATAATATTCAGTCTGATTGCTCTGAATTAGTTATTGTAGGGGATTTATTCGATTATTGGTTCGATTATAAAACAGTTATTCCACGTGATTTTTATCTTATTCTGTCCAAATTGAAGGAATTCTCTTCTTCTGGTATTCCTGTAACATACTTAATGGGTAATCACGATTTTGGGCATTATAATTTTTTCAAAAATGAACTCAAAATTAATGTTATAGAGCAAGACATTACTAAAATTTATTTTGGCAAAAAGTTCTATCTTTCTCACGGCGATGGCAAAGCATATAACGACAGAATGTATTTGATTCTCAAAAAAATATTAAGGAATAAATTCGCAAAGTGGCTATATTCCAAAATACATCCCGATTGTGGAATTAAACTTGCTTCACACAGCTCGAGAAAAAGTCGTTCCTATACCTCGAATAAAAAATACGGCGAAATTGATGGTATGTTAGATTTTGCCAAAAATAAAATTCTGAATGATAATTATGATTTTGTTGTTATGGGTCATCGCCATAAAGCCGAAATTATTGATTTCGGAAAAGGTAAATATGTGAATTTAGGAGAGTGGTTAAAGAAGCCTTGCTATGGGGTTTTTGATGGGAATTCTTTTGATTTGATTTTTTTAGAAAAAAAATGGTGATAATTAACAAATTTGTTTACTTATTGCAGAAATTTTACAATTAATAATACTCTCTACTAAAAATGTTTAGTAAGAAAGTGTTAAGCTGTCTAATTAATTGTTAGTGTTTCAGAAATAAGAATAAATTTAGCTATTTTTTAGTATTTCCGCCCTTTCTGCAATTCGCAAAGCTTCTATAATTGGATCTAAGTCTCCGTCCATTACTTCTTTTAGTGAATAATTTTTTGCCTCGCCTTCTAATCTGTGGTCTGTAACACGATTTTGAGGATAATTATATGTGCGGATTTTTTCCGAACGATCTCCAGTCTTAACCATCGAACGCCTTGATGAAGCTATTTCCTCTTGCTGTCTCTTTAATTCTATCTCATATAAACGCGAACGAAGAACTTTCATAGCTTTTTCTCGGTTTTTTAGCTGAGAGCGTTCATCTTGACAAGAAACAACAATTCCAGTTGGAATATGAGTTAATCGAACAGCTGTTTCCACTTTATTTACATTCTGTCCGCCAGCACCGCCAGAACGGAATATATCAATTCTTAAATCTTCTTCACGAATTTGAATATCAACTTCTTCTGCTTCGGGAAGCACGGCAACAGTTGCAGCTGATGTATGAATACGGCCGCTTGCTTCAGTTTCCGGAACTCGCTGCACTCTATGAACACCACTTTCAAACTTCATCAATCCATATAACTCTTCACCACTCAGCGAAAAAATAATTTCCTTAAATCCACCTCGTTCGCTTTCATTGAAATCAATTATTTCCAATCGAAAACCCTTTTTATCTGCATATCTTTGATACATTCTAAATAAGTCGCCAGCAAAAATAGCCGCTTCGTCACCTCCGGTTCCGGCACGTATTTCAACAATACAGTTCTTATCATCGTTTGGATCGCGAGGAATAAGAAGAAATTTCAGCTCTTCTTCCATCTTTTCGATTTGTTCTTGCAACTCAGATATTTCAATGTATGCAAGATCTCTTAGCTCTGGATCAACGTCTTTCTGCTCTGTCAATTCTCGTGCTGAGTTTAAGTCGTCGCACAATTTAATGTATTTTTCACTTGCCTCTGCAACTGGCTTGATTTGCTTGATTTCTTTATTCAATTCTTTCAACAAACCGGGATTCATCGAATATTCTGGATTGTTTAATTTCCCTTCTAATTCTTTGTATTTTTCAAGCACCGACTTTAATTTTTCGTACATTTTTTCCTACTTGTTTCTTATGAAAACAACAAAAATACAAAATTTTTATTTTTTTTGAACCAAACTGATTATTTTTGTCTAATTGTTTTGTAATAATTAGCTAGCGTATGCAATAAATGTTTAAAAGACTTGTATCTCTATTGTTTCTTATATTTATATACGAACAGTCTCTTTCCAACGACACTTTGAAAATAAATATAAACGACACTCTCAAAATTACTCCATCTCGATCCCATGGTTCAGTTATTGATTACCATTCGATTATTAGTAAAAGAGATATTAATTATGATAATTTCTATTCTACAAGCGATATTATTTTCAAGAGAAATAGCTATTACAAATTGGATTTAGGTTTCCCCCGGCATAATACTTTTTTCTCTGCTTATTCTGGGAGCGTTCGCGATAATTCTGTTTGTTTTAATGGTGTCAGTCTATCAAGAATTGAATATGATTATTCAGAAATCAATCAAATTTCTCCTGAACAATTCGAAAATATTGAAATACTTGAAGGTTCAGATGCAGTTTTGCTTACAGGAAAATCTGTTGCTATCAATTTTCAAGAGAAAATTTATAATACTGCTTCGCCTTTTACTAAATTTTGGTATTCTCAATCAGGTTATGAACTAATCGCCTCTGATGGTCAATTAAGTAAAAATATTACTCCGAAATTGAATTTTGTTTTGGGGTTCAGCAATTTAGGAGCGGATGGGCGTTATACTAATCAAGAAATAGAACATTGGCAGATCCGTTCAACATTACGGTATAATTTCGATAGCTTGAATTCATTATCTATTAATTATATTTTTAATAATAAAAAACAAGGGTTAAATGGCGGAGTGGATGAAAATTCTTCCAATCCTGCTAATGAGTTCGAGACTAACGTTCTATTTAATGATTTTCGCGAAAGAATCTATACTACCGACCTGATTTTTTCAGTTTCATCTCATTCAAATGTCTCTCATTATTTATTCAATATCTTTCTCTCTCATCAAGATAATCAGCTTCGATTTGAAAACGAAGATAAAATCTTGCAAAATAAACCCGAAGGGAAAAGTATATACAATACTTTTCTTTATGGAGCGAACCTTTTGGTTGATTATCGATTGCTTTCATTCGTTAATTTGATGATTGGAGGTAAATTTGATCATTCTTCAATAGAAAAAAACAGCTTCACTCAATCGTTCGAAAAATTTTCTGGTAGTTCGTTTATCAAAGTCAAAATGCTTCTCACTAACAATATCAATTTTTCTTCTGGAATAAGATATGAAAGAAAATTCGACTACGATTTGTTTTCATATGCTGCTCGATTTACCTATGCATTAACTGATTCCAGATACGAACTCGACTTTTCAAAGTTCCAGATACTTCCAAATCTATCTCAAGGACTGAATAGAGAAAGCGAGACAAATTATTTGCTTTTATTGAACTCTTATTGGAATAATTTAAATATTAAATCCACAATTTTCTATCGTCGAACAAATAATCCGCTGATTGCAAGGTTGTCATTAAACAAAAACTATGTAATTTATTCAGATGATTGCGATTGCAACAGTCGAAATTCTTTTGGTGTTTCGATATTATGGTCTGCTAAATTTTTCAATAAAATTTATTTAGATGCAAAAATAGTTTCGCAGTATTCAGAAACAAACAGTCGCCAGGAATTATATTTCCCATTGTTTTACTCTTACTTTTCTGCAGCATACGAATACACTGTAGGAAATAGCATCCTGAAAGCAGGCTTAGAAGCTGAAATATATTCTCCAATTAAGGGATTATACTTTTATCCGATTAGTAAAGATTTTGTAGAAACAGATTCCGAAGGAAAATGGCTTGGCAACGGGCTAAATGCTTTTGCTGCGCTAAAACTCGGCAATGCATTCTTAAGGCTGAGTTTCGAGAATGTTTTGGGGCAGTATTATTACAGGGTGAGAAACTATCCTATGCTCGATAGAGTTTTTCATCTATCGGTAACTTGGTCTTTTAATGATTAGTTGAAATTAATAATCTTTTCGATTAGATTTTGCAAAGTTAGAATATTATTTCCACCTGATGATTTTAATTCGAAATCTGCTTCGCAAAGTGCTATAATAGCATTTTCAGTAGCTTTATAAGAATAAATTTTCGCAGGTTCAATATAATCTTTGATAAAATATGAATTTACTCCAATTGCGTCAGCAATTTCTTTTGTATCCTTTGTTTTATTAAGCAGTTCTTGCACCTTCCAAATTGCAATAAAATATCGGGTTAGCATTGTAATTATAAGCATTTCCTGACGCTCGCTTGCAAGCATATTAAATAATATTTCATTTGCAAGTGCAATGTTTTTAGATCCTATCGCATTTTGTAATTCGAACACATTATTAGTTCGTCTATTCCCGGTAACTTTTGATATGTCATCAATAGAGATTTCCTTGCTCTCACCAACAAACAAACAAATTTTTTCAATTTCATTAGCAATATCGCGTAATTCTCCGCTCGAAAGTGCATACAAAAGATTTGCAGCTTCTTGTGATATTTGCCTCCCGTAAGTTTTGAATCTGTCTTTTATCCAGCTTATTATTTGATTATCATAAAGTTTAGGAAACTCTATCCAATCATAATTTTTCAATAGTACATTGTAAGGAAATTTTGCTTGTTCTATCATTTTTTCAAATTTTGCTTTGTTCTTGCCAGAAAGCCCAGTTCCAATACCAGAAAAAGTGTCGATAAAAGCTACGAATATCAAAATAGAAAAATCTGATGGATTGTTCAAGTATTTAGCTAACGAAGAATTTTTATCTGCTTTTTTACTGCGACCTGTAAAAAGTTTTTCGACATTTTTAACAACAACAAGTCGCTTCTCGCTCATCATTGGAAATGAGGAACATTTTTCTACAATTGTTCTTTCGTCTATTTCTCCACCGTCCAACAAATCAAAATCAGAAGGATTCTTCCTATCAGGGCAAAAGGCATTTATTAGCTTATCTAATGCTTCTCCAAGAAGAAATTCTTCCTGACCGAAAAGAAAAATTACTGGGCTTTTTTTACTGATTATTTCATCTATACTTTTTAACATTCCTATATACCAATATCACGTTTCAGGGGCAAAAATGGCTTCAATTTTTTCACAATAATTTCGGTTGTTGTAGGCTTTTTTATGAAATCATTGATTTTCCATTTAACAAGTTCTGCAACAAGAGTTGAAGTACTAAGTGCTGTAAAAGCAATAGTAGGAATATCTTTTGTTCCTTCAATTGAACGAATGTTTTTTAATGCAGTAAACCCGTCCATTACGGGCATCTGCATATCAAGAATGATCAAATCAGGATTAATTTTGGGTATCATTTCAAATGCTTCACCCGGATTTTCTGCAAGATGTACATTGGCATAAAAATATAATTCAATAACTTTTTTCATCATCATACGATAGGCTTCGCTATCGTCAATTACAAGTACATTCGCTAAATCTCCAGCTTCTTTTGGCATATTTCAAATCCTATTTTAATACAAGAATTTTCATTGGTAATTGATCGTTTTCAGCAAAACGAACTAACGCAGGTATCATTTCTTTCTTTACTGCTTCACCTTTTGCAGCAATTAATATTCCTTGTTTAGTATAATAATCTTCTGCAAATACCATCCCAGGTTCAATTTTATTTATAGGTACTCTCATAACTGCTTTTTGTCCCAAACTCATTCGTTCCGCTTGAATAATATCAATAAATACCTCCACAACTTTTTTTTCAAATAATATTCCTCGCCGATTGAATAGAAAATTTAATGCAAAATTATATTTAGCTCGCGTTGCTTCCAAAAAAGCATTAATATCCATTACCATAGTAGGTCGTGCTGGTGCTCCGGAACGCGTTCTTGGTTTTTTATATACCGTATTATGAAAGAAATTGACAACACTTATTATTTTTGCTGCTGGGAGTATACTATCTTCTTTCAAACCTAGAGGGAAACCCGAACCATCAAGTTTTTCGTGGTGCTGGTGCACTATGTTTGCAATCTTCTCTAAATGCTTATGCTTTTTTAATAGATATACTCCAACATCTACATGATATTTATAATGCTCATATTCAAGTGGCGACATTTCATTTATATTTTTATGAAGAGCGGAATCAAAAAATGTAATCTTCCCAATATCGTGAAGCAACGCAGCAATTTTTAGTTCGTAAGTTGATTCTTCATCCATTCCAAGTTCTTCGGCTACCATTACACATTTTTCTGCGATAAATCGTGAATGGCTTCCGTCATAAAATCTTTCTGTCAATAACGTTATCGAAGACAAAACCTCAATATTATCAATAAAAGTTTGAGCGAGCATATCACTCAATTCTTCGATAAGTTGCTCCTTTTCATCTTTTTTCTCAAAGGAATTTTCATTCAAAATATTTTCTTCTGTATTATTTATTTTTTGCTCATCCATCTTTTACAAAATTTAAAAATTTGCACTGTAATTATTATGATTATTTTTTAACTTGTAAATTTAATAAATATTGTATAAAATTACATAATACAATTGTTTAAAATTAGAGAGGAGTTTTAATGAACAAAATTAAAAGATTGGGTGTTATTACAAGCGGCGGCGATTGTGGAGGATTAAATGCTGTAATCAATGGTGCCGCTCGAATGGCTTTAAGAAATAATATTGAACTTGCTATTATTCCAAATGGTTATGCTGGTTTATATAATTTGATTAATCTCGATTTGGTAATTATGGATGAATCTCGTATTGACAGGATTCATTCAGGAGTTGCTGGTTCGGAAGCAGGGCATTCAAGAGTTAAAATTAGTAAAATAAAAGACGAGAATAAATATGATAGAATACGCGATGGCTTGAAAAAGCACGGAATCGATGGTTTAATTATTGCTGGCGGTGATGATACGGGCTCAGTAGTTGTAGATCTTTACAATAATGGTATTCCTTGTGTGCACGTTCCGAAAACTATGGATTTAGACTTGCAAACATATTCAGTAGGTGGTGATTCAACAATTAACCGTATCGCTAAATTTACTGATGAACTGCGAACAACCGGTCTTACCCATAATCGAGCTCTAATTATTGAAGTTTTCGGTCGATATGCTGGACACACTGCATTTCGAGGTGGAGTAGGTGCTGACGCCGATTGTATTCTTATCCCCGAAATCAATGCAGATTACGAAATCGTTTACCAGCACTTCAAGAAAACTTATATTAATCGATTAGTTAATTCCGATGTTAAAGGTTCTACCTATATTATTGTTGCAGCAGAAGGTGTCAAAGATAAAGAAGGCAGATACTTTACAGATTCAACAGCTGGTCAGGATTCTTTCGGTCATCAAAAACTATCAGGTGTTGGGCAATACATTCGTAAGCAATTAGAATTCTTTATGAAGCAAGATCCCGATTGGTCGGATGTTCTTAAACGTGAGGGTATTTACGTCGATGGAATTTATATGTACCCCGAAATTAGAGAAGTTCAACTCGGTCATTTAGTAAGAGCTGGTGGAACGACTGCTTACGATGTTGCTTTCGGCAAGCAAGGAGGTGGAGCGGCAGTGCTTCTTCTTCTTGAAGGTATTTACGGAGTTACTGTTGTCGGAGTAGAAGGTAACGAGATTTCTTATTTACCTACATCAGAGGCAATCAAACAGAGATACGTTGATCTTCAAGAAATTGCTTTCTACGAACAACTTGGAGTATGTTTTGGTCGTGAAGTGAAAAATTATGACCCAATTTTCAAGCGTCACGAAGGTGTAATCCATAGATATTTATAGTTTTGTTTCGAGCAGTAGGCAAAAAATTGCCTACTGCTTCTTTTTATCATATAATATTTATTGAATATTAGCGTTAATTATAATTATGTTAATGCTTGTGTTTGAATAATATAATTTTTTAAGTTATTTTTGTTATCTTGTTTTTGTGTATTTTGTGTTAAGTTTGTTTTATGGAAGCTATTCTTAAAATTTTAATCGTATCATTATTTAGCTATTTGTTAGGTTCTTTTCCAACTGCAGTAATTATAAGCAAACGTTTTTTCGGTTTCGATATTCGGGAGAAAGGTAGCGGTAATATGGGCAGTACCAATGCATTTCGTGTCTTAGGTTGGAAATGGGGGCTAACAGTTCAAATTATTGATATTTTAAAAGGTGTTCTTGCTGTTGTTGTGATTGCACCAGTTATCGCGAATGGGATTTCATTTCCAAATACTACTGGTTTTGAAAATATTACAATTGTAAAAATAATTGCTGGCATTTCTGCAATTTTAGGACACGTTTTTTCAGTTTTTGTCGGATTTAAAGGTGGCAAAGGAATAAACACTGCTGCTGGTATGATGGTGGCTATTCTTCCGGTTGATGTTTCAATTGCACTGGGTATATTCATCCTTGCAGTGATTTTTTCTGGTTATATTTCTCTGGGTTCTATTGCTGCCGCCTTTACTCTGCCTTCTTCTTTGATTGTGAGATATAATTTATTCCACGTGAACATTCCTAATTATGAAATTCTTGTTTATTTTTCTTTTCTTATTACTTTACTAGTGATTTATACTCACCGTTCAAATATCAAACGTCTGCTTAGAGGGCAAGAAAATCGCTTCAAAAATTTACATCTAATCAGAATTTTCGGTAAGGCGGATAAGTAATTTGAAAAAAGTTTTCGTTATCGGTGCAGGTGGCTGGGGAACAACACTTGCAAATTTGTTGTCTTATCAATTTGATGTATTGCTCTGGGCTCACGAAAAAGAAGTAGCAGAAGAGATAAACACTTTTCATATAAATAATACTTTTCTTCCCGGAATCACACTAAATTCAAATCTAAAATCTACTAACTCGCTCAGCGAATTCGATCAGTATGATTTTATTGTAAATGCTGTTCCTACTCAATATATTCGTTCCATATATTCAACATTGGCTGATATTGATTTTTCAAATAAAATACTTATTAATACCTCAAAAGGTATCGAACAGAATACAACTTACAGAATATCTCAGATTTTCTTTGAAACAACAAATTTGCCGGAAGATAATTTTGTTGTTCTAAGTGGTCCATCGCACGCAGAAGAAGTTTCGAGAAAAATTCCAACAACAGTTGTAGCAGCTTCAAGTGATATTTCCAAAGCAAAACTTTGTCAGGAAATGTTCTCTACTCCTGAATTCCGCGTGTATTCATCCAATGATGTAGTTGGAACCGAAATTGGTGGAGCCTTAAAAAATGTTTTGGCAATTGCTTCTGGTATTATTGATGGTCTCGGCTATGGGGATAATACCAAAGCTGCTCTAATTACACGCGGACTTGCAGAAATTGTCCGACTTGGTGTAGCTTGTGGTGCTCATCCTTGGACTTTTTCTGGTTTATCTGGTTTAGGAGATTTATTTGTTACTTGTAATAGCAAACACAGTAGAAACAGACTGGTTGGCGAACTGATTGGCAAAGGAAAATCTTTGTCTGAAATCACATCTTCTATGAAAATGGTTGCCGAAGGTGTTGCTACTACCATTTCCGCTATCGAGCTTGGCGAGCGACACAGTGTGGAACTTCCTATTACTCAGCAAGTATATCGCATACTTTTTGAGAACTTATCTCCTAAAGAAGCAATAAATGAATTGATGACCCGCGAAAGCAAGCACGAATGGGTTTGGTAATCTAATACTTAATATTTATCCCAATTATGAACTGCCTTTTAGGCATCGGATAGTTTGGAATAATCTCATATTGTTTGTCGAGAGCATTCTTGCAATCCATATTTACATTCAACTCTGTATTCTTTATCTTCACAGGGATTATTAAGCCAAAGTCGAGTAGAAAATAATTCGGTAATATACTATTATTATTGTTTTCTTGATCAGTATATCTGAATGATGTGTAGTCAAAATCTACTGAAAATTTAATGTATTCAAAATTCATTAACAAATAACCATTTAAAATTTCCTGCGGTGTCAAAATTAACTGTTTGTTGTAAAAGAGGGAACCTTTCGTCTTATTGATAGATGATTGCAGTGTCCAATTAAACCCAATTTTTTCAAGAAAAATTTCAGTGTAATTCCCAAAAATTGACAGCTCCATTCCTTTATGTTCTACTTTATCAATATTTGCGGCACTCCACGAGACAGGACTTTTGGGAATTGCAATGATTTGGTCTCTTGTTTCTATTAAGAAAGTACTGAAATCAACTTGAACTCTTTCAAGGAAATTACCGCCAATAGTAAGTGTGTAATTCAAGGATTTCTCAGGTCGCAAATCTTTTGTTCCGTAGTTCAGATAATACATTTCGTTGAAACTTGGTTTTCTATAATTATATGAGTTCAGAATTTTTAGATAGAAATCATTGTAATCAATTTTTATCCCAATTGATGGAGAAAGTGCTGGTCGCCCATCATCAAAAAAATCAGCTCTTGATGAAATGTTTGATGTTAATTTTAATTCGTAAAGATATAAAATGTTCGAATAACTTGCTGTAACAAATGGATTTGTTCGATGAACTTTATTTCCTGCTTTGGGATCGAGCATATCACCTTCGAGTAGCGAATAATTAGCTCCTGTTCTTAAAAAAATCTCATTATTATCAAAAGAACACACTACTTTTGATTGAACAATAATATCATTAGTTTCAAATATGTTATCTGTGCCAATTCCATTTATCGATGGCAGTTCAGGGTCAATAAAATACATATATGAATATCTATATGCTACATCGAGCCCAATCAAAAAATGCTCTGAATGAACATAATCATAGCTACTTTTGGCAAATATTTTCTGTTCGCTCAAATTTGCTTTGGTCGATTCAATTCTTCCTTGCAAAACAGCCCCGGGAACTCCTCTTTTGGAATTTTCATATATAATAGTGTTTCTAAAATTATTATTGTGGTTCAAATATTCGTTACTATATGAAAAAGTGAGATTTTTATATGAATTGTTAGTTCTTCTTACTGTCTTTTTTTCGCCAAATTGTAAGAATTCAAAAGGATAATCACCAGAGCTATTAGTCCAATCAATATTTATTGAGTTTTTGATAGAACTGGTTTTAAAATTATACGAAGACATTAGCTGGGTTTCAGCAAAAGACGTATACTTTACACACAATTCAAATTCGTTATTATCAACAATTTTGGGTACAAAATTTATTGCTCCAGCAATTGAATTGCTTCCAAAAGAACTGCTCGCTCCGCCTCGTGTTACCTCAACTTTATCAATTATGCTTAATGGTATTCCTGTTAGATTGAAACTACCATTTTGAATGGAATTCAGTGGAATTCCATCAAATGCTATAACTGTTTGCATAGAGTTAGTTCCGCGTAACGTAACAGTTTTTAATCCACCAAGTCCTCCATAGTTTTTAATAAAAATTCCTGGTGATTTCGACAATACTTCACTTATCTGAAAATAATTTGATCGTTCTATATCAGATCTTGTCAGAATATTTATTGCAGAAAATTCAAGTTCCTTTTGCGATAAACTTTTTTTACCTTCAATATTGATTTGGTTAAATCTAAATACTTTACTTGTATCTGTTTCCTCACCAAGTAATTTAAACGAAGCAAAGAACATCAATAAAATTATAATTCGATTCATATTACTGGAAGTTAAAGAATTTTCTGTTACTTCTAAAATCTACAAGTATTTCGAATCTATTGAATGTAATAATGTAATTTCCTTTCTTGTCTATATATCCAGCTTTTTTGTTCTGTCTGTCTATTACAAACGCTAAACCATTTTTAAAACTATCTGCATCATTAAATTGAAAATCTATCACTGTTTTGCCGTTTTTATCAATATAACCCCATAACTTATCTTTTTGAACTGCCGCTAATCCTTCGCTAAAATCCAGAACATTTGAATAAATGTAGCTTTCTATCATTCTTCCGTCTTTATCAATGAATCCCCACGTTAGTTTATAGTCATCATCTAAAATACCTACAAAAGCTCTATCTTCAACAAAATTTCTTGCTTCATCAAATCGGTGTGTAATTACTAAATCACCTTGTTTATTAATAAAACCAAAACCATTTTCACCAAATACCTTGCATAAACCCTCAGAAAAAATGCCAGCTTCGTAATATTTCAATGGAATAATAATTTCGCCACTTTTATTGATAAAACCAACTTTCATATCTGCATTCGAAACAGCAGCCAATCCCTCTGAAAATCTGTAACCAACAAGTGTATCTGGTATTTGAATTGCAAACTCTGCGTTTAAATTTATGTATCCTTTCCTGTTATAATCATCAATATATGCCAGAGAATCTGAAAATTCTAATGCGTCAGGCAAAACATTCTCAAAAATAGTTCTCCCGTTACTATCAATCACGCCATACAATCGTTGTGTCCCTTTTTCATCCAAATACTTAACAGTCAATGCGTAACCTTGGTTGAAGTGAAATGGAAGCGATGTGTTCACTTTAAACAGTTCTTTTCCTTTTGTATCGAAATAAGCGAAATATGCTGTATCCTTGGTTCGTTTCCGTGCAGCGAATTTCCCTTCTGAATAATGCGATATGCCGTCTAAAATCATTGGCTTACACATTTCTTTGCCATCTTCGGTTAAAAAATACCAAATGTTTTCAACCCTAAATGCACAAAGTGGCTGACTTGCATTCGCTACTGTGGCACAAAAAATTGTTATTAATGCTGACCAAAATAATTTCACTTCTAACCTCAGAAAATAGTAATTGTTAAAAATGTGCCATAATTTAATTAAGAAAAATAAAGATTTTTATTTAATTTTGATAATAATTTGTATTAATTAATTAGTATTTTCTTAATATGGTTGAAAGATATACTTTGCCAGAAATGGCTCAAATATGGTCAGAAAACAATAAATTCAATATCTGGCTCGAAATCGAAATCCTTGCTTGCGAAGCACAAGTGAAACTTGGTATTGCACCTCCTGAAATTATAAGTGAAATAAGAAGCAAAGCAAAAATAAACATTAATCGAATTAATGAAATTGAACAAACAACTAAACACGACGTTATTGCTTTCCTAACAAGTATTGAAGAACAAGTTGGTGAACCATCTCGTTTCATACATTTGGGTATGACTTCTTCTGATGTTCTCGATACTTCTATTGCTGTTCAAGCTAAACAAGCTGGTGAACTTATTCTTCAGGAACTCCAAAATTTAGAGCAAGTATTAATTAGACGTGCCAATGAATTCAAATATACTGTTTGTATTGGACGTAGCCACGGCGTTCACGCTGAGCCTATGACCTTCGGCTTGAAATTTGCTCTATGGTTGGATGAATGTCGAAGAAACATAAACAGAATGAAGCAAGCAATTGATGAAATTTCAGTTGGCAAAATTAGTGGTGCAGTCGGAACTTACGAGCATATCCCTCCATTTATTGAAGAGTATGTTTGCGAAAAATTAGGCTTGCGTCCTTCAATAATATCTACTCAAGTTGTTCAACGTGACCGCCATGCTCAGTTTTTGCATTCAATTGCTATGATTGGCTCTATGCTCGAAAAAATTGCTACAGAAATTCGTCATTTACAAAGAACGGAAGTTCTCGAAGCAGAAGAATATTTTTCTAAAGGTCAAAAAGGTAGCTCAGCTATGCCACATAAACGCAATCCGATTAGTAGCGAAAATATATGTGGTCAAGCAAGGCTTCTTCGGACAAATGCTTTGGCTGCAATCGAAAATAATGCCCTTTGGCACGAACGCGATATTTCTCACTCGTCAGTTGAGCGGATAATTTTCCCTGATAGCACAATCTCTTGTCATTACATACTTCGCCGTTCAATTAATCTTCTTGATAATCTAATCGTTTATCCTGAAAATATGATGAGAAACCTTGAAATTACAAACGGATTATATAATTCTCAAAAAGTTCTTCTTGCTCTTGCTCGTAAAGGTCTAAAAAGACAAACTGCCTATGAATTAGTTCAGAAATCTGCAATGCGAACTTGGAACGAAAAAATTCCATTCTTACAGTCTCTCAAAGAAAATAAAGATTTAATGCAATTTTTTTCTGATGAAGAATTATTAAACCTATTTGATTTTAAAGAAATTTTCAAAAGTGTCGATTATATATATTCTAAGTTGAATATATAATTTTTTATTTGTTTATGAAAAGAGAAGAAATATATAATCAGTTCATTGAAAAGATGAACAATGCTTTTGTATTATTAGAAATTGTTCCGATTGAACACGATAAGTTTGATTATATTTTTTTTGATGCTAATAAAGCATTTGAGGATTTTTTTGAAGTTTCAAGAAGTGATTTTCTGAACAAAAGTATAAGTAAATTATCTTTTCTTTTTTCCTCTGATATTTTTGCTTTTATAGATAAACTATCAATTATTACAGTGCCAAGTGTTTTTGAACTTTCAAACAAAAATACCAACCATTACTATGAAATTACAGTCTATCCTCTGGATAAAAAGTTTTTGGCACTGCAAATTGTTGATATTACTAAACGAAAATTGTTGGAAAAATCTTGCTTTGATAGTGAAGAAAAATATCGGACTTTAGCAGATAAATCTCCAATTTCTATCATAGTATTAGACAATTCGGGCAAAGTTAGATTCGCTAATGATTACTTTTTTTCAAATTTTTTACGCAATAAGTATAGAAAAGAAATTGTTTTAGACAAAGAACTGTCTTTGCAAGGTTTTTGTTCAGCTGACTACTGCAATGAAATAAAAAAAGTTCTTCAAAATCATATCATTGAATTAAAAGATGTGGAAGTGAAAATCGATGAAATTCAAGAACCGATATTTTGCAATATTCGTGGTGTTCCACTCCTACATAATGATGAAATTAATGGTGGTATTATTATTATTGAAGATATTACTGAAAAGAAACTTGCTGAAAAAAATCTTCAAAATAAGACTTTTGAACAACAATTGTTGCTTGATAATGTCGACTTGCTTATTTGGTATATGAATTCTCCTTCTTCTATAAAACTCTTTAATCATTCTTTTGCAGATTTTTTTGGTGTAGAACAAATTCCTTCTGCTATTGCACTGGATGAGTTCCTTCCTCACTTTGAAGCTGCGGAATTAATAGAAATTTTTAGAAAAGTCTGGAAAAGCAAATATCCTCAATATTTCGACAAATTCATTTTCAATAAATTAGGTAATAAGCGACTTCTTAAAATTAAGGTTACTCCAAAAGTTAATTTCCAAACTAATGAAGTTGAATTTTTAGTTTGCTCTGCTATGGATATTACTGAGCAACGAAGAAACGAAGAAGAGATGAAAAATTTAATCGTTGCTCTTAAACTATCAAATAGACTGACGGACGAGAGAGCAACTGAAATTATGGAGCTTAATAAACAACTCCGAAATTCTAAAGAACAATTAAAAGCAACGCTTGCTGCCAAAGATAAGTTCTTTTCTGTCATTGCCCATGATTTGATTTCTCCTTTCCAGGGATTTATGAGTTTAACAAAATATCTATCTACCAATATTAGTCAGCTTTCTTCGAAAGATATTCAAGATCTTGCTGCAGCTCTTAATAATTCTGCTGTTAATCTCCATAAGCTCCTTGATAATTTGCTCAATTGGTCTCGTATTCAACGTGGTAAAATTAGATATATGCCCGAATTTATAGATTTATTCCAGATTGTTGAACTAAATAAATCGCTTTTTACTGCTACTGCTGACGCAAAAAAAATATCTTTACACAATGAAGTGAATAATTCCATTAAGGTTTTCTCTGATTTAAATATTTTAAATACAATTCTTAGAAACTTAATTTCTAATGCAATTAAGTTTACTCACTATGGCGGTAACATTTGGATAGGTTGTCAAACAATCGATGAAAATTTCGTTGAACTTTACGTAAAAGATGATGGTGTCGGAATGGATGAAGCTGCCTTAGATAATTTATTTAAAATAGATAGCTATAATTCTACTCTTGGAACTGCTAATGAAGTAGGCACAGGTCTTGGATTGGTACTTTGCAAAGAAATTGCTGAAATAAATCAAAGTTCTATCAGAGTGGAAAGCACGTTAGAAGTAGGTTCCACTTTTTATGTTAAACTTCCTATAAAAGAATTGCAAAAATAATATCCATTTTGGTGGTTATTTTTGTTCATTCATAAACATCCTGCTTAATATTCAACTTGTATTTTTCTTTTCTCCGAAGTTGCTAACTGTTTAAATTCCAATTAATTAATGAAGTTGTGCTTTTCACAAATCAATTAATTTTTCTAATGGCATAATCATTGTTGAATAAGTTTTAGTTTTTCAAGGATGAAACGAAATGTTAAAGGAATTTTTTACAGCAGCTCTTGGTATGCTCAACCAGCAGACCAGACTTGAAGTAACAGCAAACAACATGGCAAATGCCAATACTACTGGTTTCAAAAGGCAAGGTGTTTTCGAAAGAAATCTTATCGATGCACGTGCAAACTTTTACAACGTTAAAGGTGATGTCGAGCAAAATGATCCGCCAATTGGTTCTTATACTGTATTTGAAGCAGGAAGCTTCCAGCAAACAGACAATCCATTGGATTTAGCTATACAAGGGGATGGTTTCTTTGTTCTGAAAGATATCGAAGGGAAGGATTATCTAACCAGAGCAGGGAATTTTACAATAAACACGGATGGGGAAATAATTGCCAAGGATGGCAAAAAGTTACAAGGATATGGCGGTGATTTGGTGATACCAAAAGAATTCCTGATTTCAAAGGAAGGTTTCACTGATTTCAAATCAGTTGATATTAAAATCACTGAAAATGGACACGTGTTTGCCAATAATCGTGAAATTGGCACCATAATCATCGCCAAACCCCAGGACAACAACACAATCCAACGCATTTCTAATCAGCATTTCATCGCTAAATGGATGGCAGATGTAGAACCTGTCAATCCTGATGATGTTGTTATTAAACAAGGATGGATTGAAGGCTCAAACGTTAATGTTGTTAAAGAAATGGTTGAACTTATTGAACTTCAACGCATGTTCGAAGCGGGTAGTAAAGTAATTGCTACCAATGATAGTACACTCGATAAAAGTATTGCAATAGGAAGATATCAATAATTTAAAATAAACAAGGATGTTTTATTATGGACAAAACATTAAGAACAGCGTCAACCGGGCTTTCATCCCAGCAGCGTTATGTGGAAATTATAGCAAATAATATTGCAAATGTAAATACTACAGGGTTCAAAAAAGTTCGTCCTGAGTTTCAGGATTTACTTTATGAGACACTTCGTCCTGCTGGCAATGTAGCCCGTTCGGGGGTTGAACCTCTTAATGAAGTTCAAATTGGTTCAGGAACCGAACTTGTTGCAACAACAAAAATATTCAAACAAGGCGATATCACTTCTACTAACAATCCACTGGATATGGCGATTAATGGCGAAGGCTTCTTTGTTATTCGCAGGCCCGATGGAAATATCGTCTATACTCGTGATGGTTCTTTCCAACTTGATAGAAATGGACAAATAGTTACTTCCCAGGGATATTCTCTTGATCCGGGGTTCACTATCCCTTCGGATGCAATAGAAATTCAAATAACAAGAGATGGTGTGGTTAGCATTCTTACCGAAAATTCAACTGATGCTACCGTTTTGGGACAAATTGAACTTGCTCGTTTTATCAATCCTGCTGGTCTTAAATCAATTGGAGATAATTTCTACCAGGAAACTCCTGCCTCTGGACAGCCATTCTTCGAAGTCCCCGGAACTAACAATACAGGCGAAATTATTCAGCACCACCTTGAATCTGCTAACGTTGATATTGTTGAAGAAATGGTTAATATGATTACTGCTCAGCGAGCTTATGAATTAAATTCAAAATCTGTAAAAACTGCTGACGATATTCTTTCAACTGCTGTTAATCTTAAACGGTAGCTAATATGATTCGATACTTTAAAATATTGATATTATGTTTGTTTTTATTAGTTACTTCTTCGCATTTATTTTCACAATCGTCTTTTTCAAAAGAGAGAATTGAAACTGCCGTAATTAATTTTCTGAAATCTCAAACAAATGAGGACATAGAGATTGAAATTATTCAAAATGTTCGCCCAATTTCTTTCGTGGAAAGTTCAGTTTCAGCATCTTTAAGACATAATTTCCAAGATTTCAAAGGATTAGGTTTTGTTTGGATGGATTTTAATAAAGACGGCAAAACTATTTCTACTGAGCAGATCCGGGTTAAAATAAAAAAATTCCGTCAAATACCAGTAACCACTCGCTTTATTCGAAGCGGAGAAACTTTATCAAATGCAGATTTTACTATCAGACGATTTGATGTAACTAATTTTAATGAAAATGAATTAGTGGTTAATAACTCACTCGTCGGTAAAATCACAAGAAATGGGATACCTAAAGATAATCCATTTAAAATTATTGACTTATCTAATGATGTTATCATAAAAAAAGGACAAATTGTTACAATTATTGCTCAATCTGGAGCAATTTCAATAAAAACTTTGGGGACAGCTCTGCAAGATGGCGGTGCAGGAGACGTAATTCGTGTCAAGAGAAACGGACAGGGCAACGTTGTTCTTACCGGATCGGTTAATGAACTTGGATTTGTTCTTCTTTCTAATAATTCAAATTCGACGAGATGAAAATGAAAAAATCATTTTTTATATTTTTATCTTTGCTTTATTCTCAGCTTGCATTAGCTCAATTTAAGCCGCAAGAACAAAGTTTGCGCTCATTATTTTCTGATGTTAAAGCCTTCCAGGTAGATGATGCAATTATGGTATATATTGTTGAAGACACCCAGGCAGACAATAACGCCTCAACAGAAGAAAGAAAATCATCTGAATTAAGTGGCGGAGTCGGCTTATCAACCGGAACTTCTAATACAAATATAAGTGGCAATATTGGGACAGGCAATAATTTTCGTGGTTCTGGACGAACTACTCGCAACGAAAAAATTCGTTCACGACTTAGTGCGCGTGTGGTAGAAGTTCAGCCAAATGGCAATTTACTTATCGAAGGGAAACGCACTACCAAAGTCAATGGTGAAACTCAAACTATTACCATTCGTGGAATTGTTCGTCCCGTTGACGTCAATTCTGATAATAGTGTTTATTCATACAATATTATGGATTTAACTTTACTTATCGAAGGTGATGGCACTGTTTCGAAAACACAAGAACCCGGATTAATAACAAGATTTTTAAGAATTTTGTTTTGATGAATATGAAAACTAAAATTATTATACTATCAATTCCCATTTGTCTATTTCTCCTTTTTTTCGATGCAAATGCAGCTCGTATTAAGGATATTGCAACAATCCAGGGTGCCGGGAGCTTTCAGGCAATTGGATATGGTCTTGTTACCGGACTAAACCAAACAGGTGATAATCCTCAGGCTTCATTTACTGTTCAATCTGTTGTAAATATGTTGAAACGCTTTGGGCTAACACCTCCTTCTATAAATCCCCGAACTCGCAATGTTGCAGCAGTGATGGTTACTGCAAATATTCCTGCATTTGCAGCTGCAGGTACTAAAGTTGATGTCCAGGTCTCCTCGATAGGTGATGCATCATCTCTTCAAGGTGGAGTGCTTTTGATGACTCCATTGTCCCTGTCAAATGGTGCAATTGTTGGTATGGCGCAAGGACCATTATCAGTCGGTGGATATGATTATCAAGCCTTTGGTTCCAGACTTGGGAAAAATGTTACAACAAGCGGAAGAGTCCCTAATGGCTTAATTTTAGAGAGAAATATTAATTCCAACTTTATCAATAATAATGCAGTAATTGTTACCCTACGCGAACCAGATTTTACAACAGCTCAGCGAATAGCAGATGCTATTAATGTTTCGCCGGGACTTAATGGAACTGCTACTCCAATCGACGCTGGTAGCGTACAGGTTCAGTTGCCCGGTGGGCTGTCCCAGTCTCAAATATTTGGTTTTATAGCTCAGATTGAAGGGCTTAATGTGAATGCAGATCCAGTTGCAAGAGTAGTAATAAACGAAAGAACTGGTACAATTGTCGTGGGAGGTAATGTGCAGTTACTTCCGGCTGTCATTGCACATAGCGGACTGGAAATCCAAATTCAAAAACAGGTACTTGTTCCGCAACCAGCTCCATTTACGATTAGACCACCACAAATTGCTGAAAGTGCAGAAATTACAACACAGGAGGAAGTGCGAGCCGCATCTGCTCTTGTTGTACGTGGAGCTACAGTTCAGGATATTGCCGATGCACTAAATTTACTGCAAGTAAAACCCCGCGATCTGATAGCAATTTTTCAGGCTCTCAAGGAATCTGGTTCTTTACAAGGTGAGTTGATAATTCAATAGGTGTTGTATGGATATGCCACTTTATGATAATAGTCTTAATAATTCATCAATATTGCAAAGCAAAATTGATGAATATAAACATATTCAGACAACAAATGTAAATAAAAAAGTATTGTCAGATGAAGAGAAAGCCGGATTTGCAAATGCATCACGTGGTTTTGAAGCGATTTTCATCAATCTGATGCTTAAACAGATGAAGCAAGCTATGCTTTCAAAAGATGATAACAACGGCGAAGAAATTGGATTTGGTGCAGATACTCTTGAAAGCTATGCAGATATGCTTTTTGCCGAAGAAGTCTCTAAAATAGGCAAAGGCATTGGTATTGCTGAATCGATGTATTTAAATTTTACTGGCGAAAGACTACCTGCTATAAGTTCTAAAGAAGTACCCGTTAATGTTCCTGTTTCTGTAAAAGAAAATAATGAACTGCTTCCTAAAAACAATATTCCAGTTAATTTAAATCAAAATGTAAATGTAAATGGAAATTTCATTTATCGTGTGAAAAATCGCCTGAATTCGTACTCTGAAATAATCACAGAAGCATCCAGGAGATTTAATTTACCTGAAAATATAATAAAAGCAATAATTACTGCTGAGTCAGCCGGAATTCCTAATTCAACATCACCAGCGGGAGCAAAAGGATTAATGCAACTGATGGATGGCACAGCTCACGAACTTGGAGTGAAAAACCCTTACGAGCCATATCAAAACATTATGGGAGGAGCTAAATATTTACGTCAAATGCTTGATTATTTTGGTGGTGATTTGTCTCTTGCTCTCGCGGCTTACAACGCCGGACCAGGGAATGTTCGTAAATACGGTGATATTCCTCCATTTCGCGAAACTCAGCAGTATGTAAAGAAAGTTTTGCGTTATGCCGATATTTTCAATGAAAATGAAACCTAAATCAGGATGAAAAGTTTATAATAAATACCAATGGAGTGGTCAAAATGTTAGCCAAACTGTTCAATTTTCTCCAATTCGAACAGCAACTTCTTCAGGAGATGATTCGTCTTGCAGAGCGTCAAAAAGTTGCATTAGTTAAGTTCAACATCAAAGAACTCGAAGAGATTACTTCATTTCAGGAAGAACTTGCTAAAAGCTTGCGACAAGCCGAAGAACAGCGAATTGCTTACTTAATGTCCTGGTTGAATATTTCACGAACTGAAGCAATAAAATTGAAACTTTCAACCATTGAAAAGCAATTCCCGAATGAAGATACTAAAGAATTGCGAAAATTAAAGAGAAATTTAGCCAAACTGGTTAATATTCTACAAGACTTGAACCTCACTAACAGAGTACTTGCTAATCGTGCTAAGTCGAGTGTTTCCAATATATTAGCTGTGCTTTCCAATGGCAATAATTTCGTTTGCAATGTGCAAATTTAAAGTTGGAATATTTATTGTTTTTACAAGGATGTTATTTAATTGTAAGGAGGCAAAAATGAGCACACCACAAAATTACGAAGAAACTCTGCTTTGGAAAAAAGCAGTTGAACTCGTTAATAAGATACAAGATTTCAGAAGAAATCTTCCTAATTCCGAAATGGATATTTATTCGATCAATAGCAAGCTTGAAAATAGTATAAGCGAACTTTCTCAATATCTTGAAGAAAGCTATCGTTCCAAATCTAAACTTGCAAAAGATAAAAATTCATTTCTTGCTGAACTTGTACTGAACGAATGTATTGATAATCTGAAAAGAGCAAATCGTTTGAAATATGGCGAAGCAAGTTCAATTATTGAAGATGCTGAAAAGTTTAAAAAGATATTAAATGGTAGGGAATTTATTTTTTCTTAGTAGGCTGAATAATGTCATCATTTTCTGCTCTGGAAATAGGGAAGAGAGCATTACTTGCTCAAAGATTTGGGATAGAAGTAACCAGCAATAATATTGCAAACGTTAATACTGCTGGTTACTCTCGCCGTTCTGCCGTCTTGAGTGAATCTTCTCCGCTTTTCCGTAATGGGCAGTTTATCGGAACTGGTGCTATTGCTCAAAAATTACGTACTTTCCGCGAAGAATTCTTCGATAGAGAGCTTCGTTCTACTGTTGCACGTAATAATACATTTGAAAATGATGAAAAAATTTTCCAGCGAATTGAATCAATACTTGCTGAACCAAGCGAATTAAATATACAGAATGATATTAATAGCTTTCTTTCGGCTTTCGAGGAATTGGCGATCAAACCAGAAGATATTGGTTTACGTGAAAATATTTTAGGCAAAGCACAAACTCTTGTTGAAAAACTAAATCGCACTTCTGTTCAACTTTCTGAAGCACGTAATGAACTTGCTACCCAAATTTCTCTGAATGTGAACCAAATTAATTCTTTACTTGCCGATGTCGCAAACCTTAATAAAAATATTGCTAATTCTAAAAGTCTATCGCAAACTGAAGCTCAAACATATGTAGACCAACGACAGCTTAAATTAGAAGAATTGTCTAAATTAACTGGAGTTACTGTTTCATTCGAACAAGATGGTTCTGCCAATGTATTTCTAAATGGAATGAATTTAATCACGGGTTCAAACTATAATGAAATCAGACGTGTAGATATCAATAATTCTGCTTCCGGCGAAATTACCATTGCAATTGAAATTTACGATAAATCAAAAGATTTAGCTACTCGCGTTGTTCCCCAACTAGGCGAACTTTCTTCAAATTTGAAGCATTTTAATGAAACATTAGATTCACTTGAAAGTAAAGGATTTTCTATTGTAAAGCAACTTGATGATTTCGTCGATGCCCTTGCACAGAAAATCAATCAATTAACGATTTCTGGTTACGGTTTGAATGACACGACTTCACCACCACCCGGAAGATTATTTTTTGAACCATCAACTGGTAGAATTACCGCTGCTACAATTAAAATTTCTGACGACATAAAAAATTCTCCTGAAAATCTTCCTTTTTCGAAAAATCCTGGTGAACCAGGTAATGCTGAAATTGCTCTTGCCATCGGGCGCATTGCCCAGGATTCAAAATTTCTCAATAACCAAAGACCTTATGAATTCTATTCTGCATTTATTGGGAAAATAGGTTCTCTAAGTCGCGAAGCAACTACAGGAAAAGATACAACAAGGCTTGTTGCAGAACAACTCTCAAATCAGAGAGAATCTGTCATCGGTGTAAATGTTGATGAAGAGGCTGTAAATCTAATTCGATTTCAGAAGGCATTTGAAGCAGCTTCGAGAATCGTAACAGTTACAAACGATTTGCTCTCCACTGTAATTAATCTTGGCAGATAGTAGAAGGGGTGCTCTATGCGTATCTCTAATGGATTGACTGTTAATACGTACTTGCGAAATTTGGATAATATCCAAAATCAAAAGTATAAAAACGAAATTCGCCTTTCTACTGGGAAGAATATTGTCAATCTTGCTGATGCTCCTGAAAAACTCGTAAGAGTAAAAAATATGGATTTTCTTATTTCTGACAATGAAAAATATAAATATATTATAGATCAGTCTATTAGAGAGATGCAAGCTGCGGAAGATAAATTGCAATCTATTTCTGATAAAATTGGCGAAATTCGTCAATTAGCAGTTGATTCTACTCACGCTGGGGCTGCCGGCAACACTTACTCTCTTGGTGTCTATGTTCGAGGATTGCTAGAAGATATTATTAAAGAAGCTAATACTGATTTTAATGGGAAACTATTATTTTCTGGAACAAAATCTACAGTCGATTCAATTACTCCTGAATTACCACAAACAACAAATTTACCATTCGAAATTGTTCAGGAACAAGCAACTCCTGATAATCCCTCAGGTCTTAAAATTTATTTCAAAGGTAATTTTGAAGACAGAATTATTAATAAAGATTCCAAAACGACAGAGAAAATAAACGTAACAGCCAATGAAATGTTTGGTAACGGGGGAACTGAGTTTTTCGAAAATATTATTAAGCTATATAATGTTCTTTCTTTTAAATCAGATGGTACTCCACGTCAGGAAACTGACCCGTTATCAAAATTTGATGTCGATGAAATAAATAATTTACAAGCTAAATTAGCCGTTACCAATGAACAACTTAACAAATTGACTGCTCAGCTCTCTACAAGACGCAGCAGGATGGAAAATATCTCATCTCAAATGAGTGAGGAAGTTATTAGATACAAAGAACTAAAAACTATAAATGAAGATACTGATTATGCCAAGGTTACAATGGATTTACGCTTAGAGGAAATTGCTCTTCAATACTCTTTGCAAGTAGGTTCCAATCTTCTTCAAAAAAGTTTAATGGATTTTTTAAGGTAATATTCAATATTTTTATTGTTTTGTAGTCTAAAACTTATCGAAAATTGAATAATAATAATATTAAATGAAATCTAATACATTGCTGGGAATAATTGCTGGGTTAATAGCAATTTTTGGTGCTTACTTTTGGGAAGGAGGAGGAAGTGCCACACTTTTTATGTTGCCAGCAATGCTGATTGTTTTTGGAGGCACTCTTGCTGCAGGATTTGCAGGAAGTTCGTGGGATGTATTTAAGAATATTCCAAAAGTTTTACGTGCTGCATTTTTCCCTCGACAGTATGATGTAAAAAAAATCATCAATCAAATTGTTTCTTTTTCGGCAATTTCTCGCCGTGAAGGGATTTTATCGTTAGAGGACCGACTAAATAAAGTCGAGCATCCTTATATGAAGAAATTTTTTCAGGCTTGCATCGATGGTGCCGACCAGGACACATTAATGCAAATTTATGAAGCTGAAGTAAACTCTATCTCCGAGCGGCATAATACTTATATAACGCTTTTTAATAAACTTGGTGGTTATTCTCCAACAATGGGTATTATTGGAACAGTTATGGGGCTTATCCATACTTTGGCTTCTGCTGGATCCGACCCAAATATATTAATTCAACATATTGCGACCGCTTTTATTGCTACTATGTGGGGAATTTTGATGGCAAATATTGTTTGGTTGCCTATTGCAGATAAGCTACTTAATTTGCATAATAAAGAAATGTTCCTGCTGTCCGTTATTATTGATGGTGTGCGGTCAGTCCAAACTGGTGAAACTCCTACTGTTATTCAAAACAAACTTGCGAGTGCATTTCCGCTTACTATTCAAGAAAAAATTACTTCTGTTAAACCCTCAACGAATGCGAATACTACTCCAGTTGTTGATAAAACTGCATCTTCTACTAATATTTCTATATCGAATAACCCAATAAACGAAACGGCAAGCTGATTCGTTTTGTTTATTACTATTTTATTTAATAATTTTGCTATTAATGATTTATTGATATGTATAAAGTAATAGCAATATTGCAAATAATTAGCGTCTTTACTTCAAATATCGGAGTAAACGTTTATTTGCATTATTGCCATTCAACAAACTCCGTCGTTGTTGCTTTATCTGCCGATGCAGCTACCTGTAAAGACCACGTTTGTTGTGAGCACAGTCATACTAATTCATCCCACATTCATTCACATATTTGTTGCGATAATTCTAGTGAAAATAATAATAATATTGCTTTCAGAGATTTAGAATGCTGTCAGAATGCTGAAAAATATCTTGTGCTTACTGAAAAATCGTTGCAAAGCTCTAATTCTTCTGCAAATATTTTTAATTTTATCCATAAAATTGATTACGACTTACCATTTTACTTTGATGTAATCTTTACCGACTTAAATTTCTCTGAAGGCTTCGACTTTTATAAATATCTAAAACAAAAAATAATATTTTCCTCTATTTACTTCTCTTCCAATTTAGTTTAGTTCTCCTTATTTATTTCTGGAATTTTCTAATTAAATCTATTCTGATTTTTTTGTATTTATTTCTTTCTTTTAAGGAGAACTAAAAATGAAATCGATATTAAATATCTTAACTTTGTTTCTAATTTTTTATTCAAATTTGTTTGCAGAAACAATTTCGGGAAGAGTTTTTGGTCTTGATGAAAATAATCAGAAAAAGCCTCTTCCGAAGGCAACAATTGGTATTGTCGGAAGTAATCAGGGAGCATTTACTGATAAAAATGGTTATTTTAAAATGGAATTGCCTCCAAAGGCACATTTTATTGTTGTAAGCTACGTCGGTTACGAGCGCGATACTCTTCACGTTCACGATTATGAGGGTGAAATAGAAATTGTACTTACTCCAAGTTTAAAAACTGAGACTGTGAATGTAGTTGGTGAAAAATCGGCTGTTGAAATATCGCAATCAAATGCTGTCAAAACTGAGACAATTACTACAAAAGGTTTGCATAAGGCAGCTTGCTGTAATTTAGCCGAGAGCTTTGAGGTAAGCCCTTCTGTCGATGTAGAATATAGTGATGCGATCTCCGGTGCTAAAAGAATACAATTGCTTGGTCTCGCTGGCAACTATTCGCAGTTATTAATAGAAAAAATACCTTCACTTAGAGGATTAGGTTCTATCTATGGTTTGTTGTATGTTCCTGGACCTTGGATGGAATCTATTCAGGTTTCTAAAGGTTCAGCCTCTGTTACAACTGGCTTTGAATCTATGACTGGACAAATCAATATTGAATACAAGAAACCTGAAAATTATGAACCAACTCATATCAATGTTTATGGAGATGTGATGGGGCGAAGCGAGCTAAATTCATATCACACCTTCCGTTTAGATGACAATCTTTCAACAATGTTGCTTGCACATATTAATTTTTACCAGAATACAATTGATGAGAACAATGATTCCTTTATTGATAAACCGAAAGTATCTATGCTGAATTTTCAAAATCGCTGGAAATATGAAAGTGGAGGATTTGAATCTGTTACAGGTGTACGTGCTTTAATTGAAAATCGTGAAGGTGGTCAGAAAGGCTATTTTAATGATAACAATGCAAATTATTATGGAATTAAGGTAAAAACTCATAGATATGAGGCATTTACAAAAAATGGTTTTATCTTTAATGACGAACCTTTTTCCAGTCTTGGTACTATCGTTTCTTTTACACATCATAAACACGAATCAAACTATGGAAAAAGAATATATAATGGTGAACAAAACTCTTTTTACACAAATATTCTTTATCAATTTGAGCCTCTCGAAGAAAATGGACTTACCTTAGGAACAAGCTATCAATACGATAATTACATAGAATATTTAGATAATTTGCCAATCAGCAAATATGAATCAATACCGGGTGCTCTTTTAGAATGGAATTTCGGGAGTATACACGATTTAACAATATTACTTGGTTTCCGGGCTGATTTCCCAAACGGTTATAAAACATTTCTTACTCCAAGATTTCACTTACGCTATGCTTTGGACGAACTTACAACGATTAGAGCTTCAGTAGGTAAGGGATACCGACTTGCACATATATACGCTGAAAATGTTGGTTTTCTTGCAAGTTCTCGGAAATTCATTATCGATGAAAAACTAAATCCAGAAGAAGCTTGGAACTACGGTATAAATATATCCACTGTATTAAATATTTTAGGAACAAACTTTACAGTAAATGCAGAATATTATCGAACTGATTTTATCAATCAAGTGATTACTGATTTAGATCGCTCACCTGATGCAATACATTTTTATAATCTTGATGGTAAATCATATTCGAATAGTTTCCAAATTGACCTGCAATTTGAGCCAATTCAAAAATTAGTTTTGACTACTGCATATAGATTAAACGACGTAAAAACTACTTATAATGGAAAATTAGAAAAGAAGCCACTTCAAAGCCCACACAAAGGATATTTCAATCTTATGTATGATACTCCCGATAATGGTTGGAATTTTGATTTAACTGTTGAGTATAACGGTGGTGGAAGATTGCCAAACACAGAACAAAACCCCGAAAACCTTCGGCTTGCGAAAAATTTTCCGGATTTTACAATTGTTAATGCTCAAATAACTAAGAGATTTAAGCTTCTTGATGTATATTTCGGGGGTGAAAATCTTACAAACTTTATTCAGAAAAACCCAATATTAGATGCTCGAAATCCGTTCTCAAATCACTTCGATAGCTCGATGATTTGGGGACCAGTCGTTGGTCGTATGTTCTACGCTGGAATTCGTGTCAATTTTAATTAATCGATAATTATTATATATTTCAATGGATGTTTGCTGAGCAATTTGGCAAACATCCATTTTATTTTTGAGGTTTTCTGATTGGGCAATCTAATTGGTCGTTTTCAGAACAATCCCTGTTACAAGGAACTACATACAATCGTGTTATCGAATTTAAATAGATATCTTTGATTTGTTTATCAAAGCGTTTTTCCAACTTATATTTTTGTTCAATCGTAAAATTATATGGCAAGACAACTTCAATTTCTACAAGTAGTTTTTTACCCGCAGAGCGAACTTGCAATCTCCGAAATTCACAATAGTTTTTGATATTTTCAACTACAACAGATAAAATATTAAATTGTATTTCGTCGCTTGCGGGCTTGTCGATAAGAATGTCAATGGCATTCTTAATATTGGAAATTGGTATGATAAATAGATACAACGATAACAACCCAGCCAAAATCTTATCTAAATGGATCAGAAATTTAGCTTTTTCTGCTTGGTAAAATAGTATTGCAATCGATATAAAAACAAAACATACAAAAAACATTATTAAAATGTTTTTCCAGACAATGAAATTATATACTAATTCTCTATCGTTTGTGCCGCTTAAATTTCTATCAAATATTTTTTTTAGTAAAATAAGAATTAATGAGCAGAAAAATATATAACCAAGAAGCAATAATTGATTATCTATTCTAATGATAATTGTAGAGATATTCAAAATTATAGTTAAATGAAACGTGATTATAGCAATAATCAACGATAAGAAGAAATGAATAACAATGAATATGCTTTCAAATTTCGTATATCCATATTGAAATAAATAATCGGGATATTGATTTTTATTAGCTTCTGCGAAATAAATCGTCAAGCAATAAGCAATATTTATTGATAGACTTAATCCAAGTATAATTAAAAATATTTGATGAGAAATAACACCCAAATAAATATTGGTCAGGCATAGCAAAAATAAAATACTTACAGTAAGTATAATTCGGCGTAAAACAATTTTTTTCGATGTTGAAAATTCAAAATTAGTATTAATTTTCATCTAATACCATTATTAGTCCAAAATTACTCAATAATATTGAAACACAGATTTCAAATTAAGTTTTTTTTTGCTTTTTTAATAATATTATTTATTTTATAGCTTCAAAACGGATTACTTCTATGAACAAATCAATCTTCTCAATATTTCTTGTGTTGTTACTTGTTTCTTGTGCAGATAGTAATGATCCAAGCGAACCTATCATTCCGCAAGATAAATATTTGTTCAATGTGAAAACCGGTAAAATCTGGACATACGAAAAAAATGGTGTTGAAGCATCTTTTTTCGTTTCAAATTTTGATAGTTGTGATTGGGTAATAGAGTTTTGGGATACTCTTCCAAAATCTAAACTTCCAACATATACACTTGAATGGAAAGAACTTGATAATGGTTTTCCTCGTTATACTGATTTCGGACTTGCAGTTACTGATAGTTCGTATATTTTTGGAACAAAGAAGCATCCATTTGTTTCACCCAGCTATCCTACAGATTTTTTTGTGTTTATGTTTGAAATTCCGAAAAATCTTACTGATAATTATTCAAAACAAATTGAGTTTAATAAAAATATTGGTTCAGAAACATTATTCTGGAAAAATACTTTTTCTTTTACAAAGAGTGATAACATCATTTTCAACAACATATTATTAAAACGATGGAATTTATTGTTCGTTGCTGAACGTAAAAGACCAAATCCAACTATATACAGCGAAGGTTTTACCATCGTTGATAGTCTCGGATTTTATTCTTTTAGAAATTATTTGTTGAAAAAAATCGAAGAATAGAATGAACGAGTTGCAATTGCAGAAACGATTGCAAAGGTTGCTTTCAGAACCCTCGAGGATTTGGGTTACTGAGAGCGGTAAGCAACTTCAGGTGCTTTCCCCGGGGAGAATTAATCCATACGAAGGACCTGATTTTAATAATTTTGGTGCTCTCCTCGACAGTAAAATTGTTACTGGTGAAGTTGAGTTCCACAAAAATTCATCTGATTGGCTTTCTCATAATCATTCAATAAATCAACTTTATCAAAATGTGTTTTTGCATATTGTTTGCAATAACGACACAATATTAAATGAAAATTTCGAGACACTTGTAATTCCTGAAACAGAGATTGAAAATATCATTATCGAAGAAAGCGTTGATAGAGAAGAAATATTAAATCAAATACTTGATTTGCAACATTACGCATTAGTGAGAATATTGAGAAAATCTGCAGAAATTATGCCGCTATTGAACAACAACGATATAAAAGAGGCTCTCAGAATATCAACATACAATTTCTTGGATAATTATAGGAAAAGAAGACGTAGACCTGTTTATAACAATACTGTTTTTAATGATATTCTCGACAATCTGGAGAATTCACTTGTTATTCCTTTTTTGAGTAAAATAAAGAATAATGAAGTATTTGATATTTTTTCAAGTTTAGTTGATTTAATGAGATTTAAAATTTCTAATGAAGGTGCTGCTCTTAGAAGAGAACTCGTCTTGAACGTTGTATTGCCGCTTGCAATATGCCTTGCCGCGGACACTGCTCGAATTAGTTTGCTCACTTGGTTTTGGTCAACTCCTACTTTGAATATTTATGGAAATCTAAGTAGATTTTTCCCACACATTGAGCAAAAATATCTCTGGCAGCAGCAAGGAATGCTCGAATATCTTCGTTGCAAAGGAAATGCTGAAGAATTTCCTCCAAATCCTTTATCACAATATAAGTTCGACGAAGTTCTCGATTTCTATTCTGTTGGCTTAGCTCGAAAAAAATAATTATTTTCTTACATAAATTGGATATATTTCGAAAGAACCGTCATCTAATTCTAAGCGTATGTAGTATAAACCATTTGCAACCGGAGTTCCATCTGCTAATCGTCCGTCCCAAAAGTCACAATATGCAGTGTTCGGCAGTCTATGTGCATCTTTTTGTATTTCGCGGACTAATCTGTTACTTTGGTCAAATATCCTGATTTTGACGTAAGTTTCTTTCGATACTTTATATACCAATTCCATTGTTTCCCCAAGACGCATTGGATTTGGTGCAACAGAAATAATATATTTAGGTTGAAATTTGGAAATCAAAGTGTCAATTATTATGCAATTTGGAGCAGCACAAAAACGAATATATAGAGTGTCAGGTGTATTCAATGGAACATTCCATTTATATTTTTCCTGACTCGCTGCAATTCTATCCATTTCTGAATACTTCTCTCCATCAGTTGAAATTAGAAAATGCAAACTATCGATTACAGACGGAATATCGAGGACACTCCATTTGAAATAAATTGTTGGGTCGCTTGTTTCAGATGTATCCCAGGTTATTGGGAATTTCGCCGGTTTAACAGGCAAATTGAATATGTTTGTTGTATCTACATAGTTTCCTTTATGTATATTTAGCTTCATTAAATACGATAGGTCTGTTACTTTTTCTGAACAACTGAATGTCTCTAAGCACGGAGTTGATAATTGAGTTGTAAACCTATTGCTTACAACATTAGCATTGCCAATATTATACCAATTCTTTCCATCATTGGAAACATAGAATAAGACGCTATCCACACAATTAGCACTTCCGGAAATATTCATCGACGAGCCGCTAACAAGCACTAATTGATTGAAGTTATCAATGTCTATTATTGGGCGATTAAATGTCAAGATAGTTGTGGTATCAAAATTAACCATTGGATTAGTCTCTGAGGCAACAATTAGAAATCCGCTTCGACCAATCACTTTCTCATTAACTACAAAATTATAATTAACTATCGAAGCCGAATTGTCAATGTTTCTGATTAATGTATCAATTGAAACAATTGAGTTATTCCTGACTTGTGCGAATAGCAACATCGCTTTTGCTGTGCTTGAATAGTTTTCCCAAGAAATCTTAACTGTATCATCAGGACAATAGACTTTTTGCACAGCATTCGAAAATCTGGGGGCTAATACAGAAATAGTTTGTGGAATTGGCGTTCCAATCACATAAGTAGAATCGAAAGTTGTTACAATAATATCGTTACGTCCGTCTCCATCAATATCAGAAACAGCTATATTAGAAATTGTTTGATCTGGAAAATTCTTTGTATATACTGTATCAAAAGGCATCCCAAGACGAAATTCAGGTGATTTATAATCTCTCATTCTTAATACAATAAGTTCCGAGCCATTTACAAGGAAAATTTCATCTTTACCATTATTGATATCACCATCAAAATCATTTACAGCTGCAACCCATCCATTTATTCGCTGGCTTGCAATAGTATCAAAAGGAAATAGATATTCTCCCGGAGGCGATGGTTTATCAATCTCCGGACCGCTATTGTATCTTAACACAAATAATTTGCTCCCTGCAAAAGCAAATTCTTTTGAAGACTGAGTAACAACAATTTCATTTCCTCGATTATTTGGGAAATATGGAAGCCATTCATTACTTGGATTTCCATCAATATTCCCAACAGCAACAGACCAGTAATGATTTTGTTCGCCTGTAAAGCTTGGTGGAAGATAAGGAGGTTCTGTGATTTTGTTTGGCGATGTCAAAGCATTGCCATTCAAATCAAACAAATGTATTCTTGATGTTCCGCTCGATCCTTGAAGTCCATTATATTCTTCCAATACAAGTATAAACATACTATCAGAGGGCATTGCGTTGTCAGTGATATTGACAAACATCGGTCTAATTCTTGGGCGATTTCCTTTTGTAATTGTGCTTAAATCTATCATTGGGAAATTTTCAACTAAAAACGAACCCGATAAATCAATGCTTATTAAATATGGTTTGTTGGCATAAGTGCTTCCCGAAAGAACGCTATTATTTGGGATAGGTCTGGTAGTCAGGTTCGGAGTGGGATAATTCGGTAATAACATTAGAGACCTTCCAAGAATTTTGTTTGTTATGGAGGGTTGCCCGATATTAACTTCTGGACCAACAGTTATTCGATTAGTTATATCGTCTCCAATATCTGGCATTGGGAAATTTGAAATAATGTTAGAAGTCGAAAACTGAGTAAACCCGCGCAAAAATGGAGGTTCAAAGAAAAATTGATTGCCAATTTTAGGATTTGCCATATTAAAAGTAGCGTATAAAGTAAATTCATCGCCACTTTTTTTAGAAAAAATCGGTTTCAGTGAAGCTGAAACGTTTGGATAGTTCGCACTGTTCTTTAAATTCATAGAAAATCTTCTCAATATCTTTATTCGCTTTTCCTGATGATCGTATCCAACAATGAAAGCAACCGCAAGACTATCTTTACGCTCAGCTTCTATGGTTTCAAGTCCAAGTACGACTGTTGGCGATGAAAATGGGAAATCAGTTCCGACGAAGCTTGTATCTAATAGAGAAGAAATATTAATTACTCCATATAATTCTTCTGGAAGTTTCTCATTTACAAGCACCTTACCGCTTCCGTCGATAATTACAATCCTATCACCGACTACTGCTGCCATCTCATTCGGAGAAAATGGCATATTTGCAAATATCTTGTCATTTGCAACTATATTCCCGATTAACGGCTGCACATCTCCTGCAATATATGGAGTTATCCATTTTATTTGTAACGAATCGAAATACTGGCGTCCCGAGCGAGTTTCAACATTTCTTGTTCCTTCTATACTACCGTTTATATACCTCCAGTTTGCAGGGCTGGCTGAAAATTGTGCATTAATTGGTGAATAATCTACAATTGAAATGATCAATAGTAATAATATCAATTGGTTTCTTTCTTTGAAGAATAAATGCAAAAATTGTCTCATTTATGCATCCTGATACTTTTAATTTTACAATAATAAATCTATATGCATAAATCAAGCCAATATTTTGAAAATTCACTAATTATTTAAAAATATCAGACATTTTTTGTGTTCTATAGTCGAATATCTTATTTAATTGTCTTTTCACAAGCCAACTACCAAGAGCGTTTCCAATTATTCCAAAAGGTATACGATAATGCACAATATCTGTCATCTCTATTCCACCATCTATTTCTTTGAAAATATGCTGATGGTGCCAAAACTTGTATGGTCCAAATCTCTGTTCGTCAATGAAAAATACAGGTTTATTTACCTGTGTGATTTCAGTTACCCAGTTCATAGGAATAGACAACAATGGGCTTACTTTATATTGAATAATCAGTCCAGGATATATTTCTTTTGGCAATTCTGTTAATATTGCGAAGTTCATTTCTGGTGGAGTAATCAAAGAAAGGTTCTCGGGATTTGAGAAAAAATCCCAGCATTCATAGATATTTGCCTTCAACCTTTGCTTCCTGATAAATGAATGTAAATACATATTATTAAATATATTTATTCTTACACAAAATGCTTGTTTTAATTTACATTATACGAAAAAACTATAACAATATTTAGAAAGCCCTAAACTTTAGAAAGTTCTTTTATATATTTATTTGAATACAATTATTCTTTTGAAAGTAGTAATTTTGCATAACTCATTTGAAACAAATAATGTATTTTTTCGTAAATTTCGATATACAATTCTGAATTTTGCATATAAGGGTACATCTTTGGAAAGAAGTGGCAATTCATTGTATTATAAGATTGTTTTTATAATAACTGCAACAGTCTTTGTCGTTATTACATTTTACAATTTTTTCTATACAATATCACTCCCGACTGACGAAAATATCTTTGCTGAACCTATATCTAAATATTATGTAGTCAGAAATATCCCAGGAATTAATAAAAATGAGCAAATTAATGTTGGTGATTTGATAATTAAGTTAGATGATAAATATATTGATTCAATCGGACAAATTAATCAATACATCTTTGATAAAACTTCACAGTCTTCTATAATATTAACCGTTTTTTGTTTTAAGGAACATAAATCAAAAAATGTTGTGGTCAATAAAGATAGTCTAAAACAAACTTTTTTTGTAAAAATACCTTCTGCTGCATTTGTAACAAGTGTTTCTCCGGGTGGTGCTTCAGATAGAGCAGGGCTTAAGCCAGGAGACATAATTACAAAAATTAATGGCAAAAGTTTTTCTTCCGTTGCAGAAGCAGATTATCTTTTGAGAAGTTCAAAAGTTCCGGTTATAGAATATGAAATTCTCCGTGAAGGACAAACATATAAATTAACTATCGAACTCGCAAAATTCGGTATTTCATTCACACACATGATTTATTTTTTAACTGGTTTGATTTTTATTGCTTTTGGTTGTTTCATAGGGTATTCCCGAATTGAGTTCTTTACAGGTAGATTATTAAGTTTTGCATTTTTAATGGTGGGGTTTGCAATTACAGGAAAATTAAATCCTGTTTTTTCTCTTGGTTATAAAGTTGGTTTAGGCTACATTATTATTATTGCTTTGGCAAATCTTTCAGCAATATTTGGTTTAGTTTTCCTTATTCATAGTCTTTTTTATTTCCCGGTTGAATTAAAAGAGTTAGCAAAGAAAAATAGAAAAATTATTTACTCCCTATACATTTTAGGTTCTTTCTTTTTTCTCTGTATTTTGATACCACTATTTTTTAATGAATTTTATTTCCTATGGATTATCTCTACTTACGGTATCGGTATTTCTTACATAATTATTTTATTTATTCTCTTATTCAAAATAAAGAACTCCAAGCTCACAAAACAAATGCAATCAATAGGAAGACCTATTTATTATTCCATTGTTATCAATATTTTCGTTGTTCTTATTCTTCCTATTTTAGCATACTTCAAGTTATACTATTTATCTTATATTAATCTATTGCTCTTGCTTTTGCCTTTATCTTATATCTATACAATTGGTAAATATCGTTTATTGAATTTAGATTTAAGGATAAGAAAAAACAATCAATATATTATTTCTGTTTTCATTCTAAGAATTGTTCTTTTTATTGTTTTGTTTGTTTTTATTTGGTTTGTGGCTCATATCGATTTAAATTATCCTAATTTACATTTTACAGGAACTTCAATTGAAGTTTTGGAAAAACCAATGAATGAAGAAAATAGACAATTCTATAATACTGCTTTAAGTATCATTCTGTCATTCATTTTTATTTTTTTACTATTAAAATTTTATAATAAAACTTTAGAATTAATAAATAGAAAATTTTACCGCGCTATTTTCGATTATAAAAAACTTACTCTTGACCTTAATAATATCATTGAAAAGAACATTACAATTGATGACTTTATCCAGACAATATCCAAGAAGTTGAAAAATTATTTACTTTTAAATAAAGTATGTATTATTCTTTTAGACAAATTAAAATCAAATTGTAGTGCAGAAATATCAAGTGATACTCTGGATTATGTATATACTAATTCTAATGAAATATTACAATTTGTAGGCAGAGCCGATAGTATTTTCAGAATTGAATATCTACCTGAAAATTTGCGAAAATTATTTCAGAAAGAAGGCTTTTCTGCAATTATCCCGATTAAGCACAAAGACAAAATTTATGGCTTCGCGTTAATTGGGGATAAGCTATCCGAAGCTCCTATAGACAGTGAAGATTTTCACATTATTATGTCCTTATTAAATCAATCAGTTGTCGTGATTGAGAATATAAAACTATATGAGGATCTGTCTTCTCGTGAACGAATGCGGCACGAACTTGAACTTGCTCGCAAAATTCAATTATCTTCTCTGCCACAGAAATTACCTGAAACAAAAAACATCAAAGTCGCAGCGATTACTATTCCGGCTTTTGAAGTAGGAGGAGATTTTTACGATTTTATTAATGTCTCTAATGATGGTTTTACTGCGATTATTGGTGATGTAAGCGGAAAAGGTGCTTCTGCAGCCTTATACATGTCTAAAGTTCAAGGGATAATTCGTACTTTATCGGAATTTGAACTTCAACCAAAAGAATTATTAATCAAAGCAAATAAATTGCTTTATAACTACATTGAGAAAAATGCATTTATTTCTGTGTTGATTGCCAAACTACATGATTCTCAGAAAAAAATAACGGTTGCTCGTGCCGGGCATCTTCCGCTTATTCTCTTTTCCAGTAAAGAAAAAAGAGTTGTAGAAATTAAACCTAAGGGAATAATATTAGGTGCAAGTTCAAATGAATTTTTCTCGGCAAATATTGTTGAAGAGTCATATGATTTTAGTCCTGGGGATATTCTGCTTTTAGCAACTGATGGAGCTATTGAAGCACGCAACAATGACGATGAATTTGGAATCGAAAGACTAAAAGCATTAGTTTCACATTTTAAATATTTAAACCCGGACGATCTTTTAAAGCATATTTTAAGTGAAATTTATAGATTTTCAGGTAAGGATTATTTTGAAGATGATTTGTCATTAATTATCATAAAAATAGTGTGAAAACAAATTCAATTTATTTAATTTACGATATATGAAGGTGTCGTTTAAAATATTATTTTTTTTCTTGATTTCTATCTTTTCATTATTTAGCCAAACGCGTGAAAAAATTCATATTGAACAAAAAGGTAGCGTTGTATTAATTTTTGTGAACGACTTATATACTAATTGTGCTTCTAAATATTTATCAGATATAGATATTGATGAAAATACAATCTATGTTACTTTTTTTGATGTTTCTACTCAAAAAGCAAGATGCAATTGTTATATTGATTTAACTATACAAGCCAATCAAATCCCTTCGGGCGAGTATAAACTAATAGTTCAAAAACGTGAATTCAAAAAGTACGGATATTCAAAAGATACAACAACTACTCTTTTAGTTCAAAATTTAAAGGTTAAATCTAACAATACAAGAATTATGGCTTTCAATTCAATTGAACAATCTGACTGTAAAAAAACTCAAGAACGTACAAAAAATGAGACTGGAGTGAGCAAAGAAGTAATTATCAATACAAACTCAGCTAATTCTGCAGTTACATTACTTTTTGTATTGCCCGAAGATTCTGATGTGAACATTCAGTTTTTCAATATGCTTGGCAAGCAAGTATTCTCAACTTACAGGAGTGGATTACAAAAAGGAACAAATAACATTACTCTTTCAGTAAAAGATCTAAATACAGGTATATATATCGGTAAAATTACGACCAATAATGGACTTACCTATAATTTCAGATTAAATTGGTCTAAGTGAGCAGTTTCCTAACGTATTTAGCGATTGCAAGTGAGGATGTAAGCCCAGGAGATTCAATCCCAACGAGATTAATAAAACCGTCCAAATTTCTTGCTGTTTCATTTCTTATGTAGAAATCCCTGAAGTTTTCGTCAGGTTTCTGTAATTTAGGGCGTATTCCAGCATAATCTGGCGATAGCATTTCGAGTGTTAATCCTTTGATATAACTTTGTCCGGCAGTAAAGAACTTTTCAGCAAGATGATTTGGCACATCGTAATTAATTTGCCTTGAATTTAGAAATAATGTGTCGGGACCTAATTTTAATCCTCCATTCAAATCTAATGTGAGATGAATTCCTAATCCTAAATTATTATCTGTTACAGGATATACCAAATGCTTTGTATCAAATATACTTGAATTTATTTTGAAATAGTGTCCTTTGCAATAATTTATCCTTAAATTTTCGTCATTGATCCCAACCATACTGGCTATCTCATCTGAATGAAGTCCAGCAGAATTTATTATTATCGGCGATTTTAATGAGAAGATTTCCCCTTCATTAATTTTAATAAAGATTTCAAATTCGCTGTTTGTTTTTTTTATATCAATTACTTCTGAATTATAGGAAAATGTTGCCCCATTCTCAATAGCCAAAGCTTCCAAACACCTCATAAAACTGTGTGTATCAATAATCCCTGTGTTTATAGAAATAAAAGCACTGTGAGCCTTAATGCAAGGTGAATATTTTTGTAAATATGTATTGCTTACATATTCAACCCCACAAACACCGTTCTTCCTTGCATTTTCATATATGGTATTAAGTTTTTCTTCTTGTTCTTTTGTTACGGCAATTACTAATTTCCCAATTTTGTTGAATGGAACTTTATATTTTCCGGCAAATTCATATATTAATCTATTACCTTCGATGCAGAGATCTGTTTTCAGAGAATTTTGGGGATAATAAAGTCCTGCATGAATTACTTCACTGTTTCTTGAGCTTGTTTCCCGGCCAAAAGACGGGTGCTTTTCAATCACAATACAATTAAAAATGCCGGAGAGTTCTTTAGCAATTGCTAAACCAACTACTCCAGCACCAATAATAACAATATCTGCAAACATTTATTAATTCTGGCTTTTCTGTGCCATTTTAAGTGAAGCGTTTAGAGGAAATATTAATTCAGATATTTCTTTTCCAATTGCACTGATTGGCAAAACCTTGCAGTTAATTCCAGATTGAACAACAGCTGTTGGCATCGAAGGAGCGGTTGCTGTTGCTGGGTCCTGAACTATCACGTTGCCTTTAACAGAAGCAATATGAGCAGCCCCTTGAGCTCCGTCTTTGCCTAATCCTGTTAATATTACTGCAATACTGTATTTCCCAAAAGCTTCTGCTACACTTCTGAAAAGTGGATCGGCCGCCGGGCGAACAAAATTTTCCTTTGGACCATCATCAACTGTAATTTTGTAAGTTTTGGGATCAATCCGCATATGCTTATCACCGGGCGCAATATAGATATTATCAGGTTCCGGGACAACTCCATCGTAAGCTATTGTTACGTTGAAAGCTGTTTCGCGTTGTAAGCGTTGCGAGAAAGTTTCAAGCATCCACGATGGACCGTGCTGAACAATGAAAAAAGGAGCATTTACTTTCTCCGGCATTTTTTTGAAAAGCTCTATTAATGCAGGAGGTCCACCAGTGCTTGTTGCTATTGCTACTGCTACAAATGGAGGATTTACATCAATTTCTCTTGTTACTGGGATGATTTCAATATCTTCACCGGATTGTTGATGGCGGGCAAGCCCATCCTTCAATCTCATTAGCAGTTCTTCAACTTCTATGGGTTTTGCTATGTAATCATCAGCACCTGATTCAAGAGCATAAGCTCGGGCACCTTCGCTTACAAGCGCAGTTATCATCATAATAAATGGAAGTGGTTTGACGTTTGCTCTCATCCTGCGAATTAGCTCAATACCATCTACTTGTGGCATCATCCAATCAGTTAGTACTGCATCAAACTTTTCTCTTTCCAAATGTTTTATGGCTTCCAGCCCATTATTTGCTACTACAACGGAGTATCCTGCCTTCGAAAGTATCCTTTTTAGCAAAATTGAATTTGTGAGTTCGTCCTCTACTACTAAAATTTGTTTAAGTTCTGGCATAATTTATCTAATATTAGTTGAAATCAATATTTTCAAAAACGCAAGAGTATTCAATTTTATTTTAAATGTATTTTATTTAGTGATAACATTTTTTTTTCTATTTTTGCAAATATAATAATGTTTATTAATAATTAAAATTATTATGAAAAAAAATCTCTATATCTACCTGTTGATTTTGTTTGTTACATCCTTGAATTTAAGTTCACAAACGAAATTTCTTGTAAGCGAATATAAAAATATTTCTGGAGATACTCAAGGCGAATGGATTGAATTATTAGTTATCGAAGACAATGTTAGTATTGTTAATTACTATTTGAGAGATAATTCTGGTGATGGATTGTGGATGGGAGGTGTTCGATTTAAAGATGTCCCACTTTGGAGAAATTTGAGAAAAGGAACTTGTATTTTAATCTACACAAGAAACACAAGTGGTATCACAAACGACATAGATGCTGAGGACGGGTTTATTCGTCTTTCTGCTGAAAACGAGAATTATTTTAAAAAAGTATTGGAGAATGCAGCTGATTGGTCTTCTGCTCTCAACTTCAATCAAACAACCGAGTGTATTCAGTTACTGGATAATATTGACAATCATCATCACGCACTTGCACAGTCTGCAACAAATATGGTTTTGACTGCAATTGCTGTAATCCCGTACCCAAAAGTAGTTCACCAAAACGATAATGCGGCTGCCGCTGTCCGTTTTTGGGGGTATGGTGGAGGACCATATCATCAGGTTTCCGGAAACGATTCTACGACTAATGTTTCCTATGGAGAAACTCCCGGCTATGCTAACTTACCACCCAATCCATCTATTACTCCCAAGAATCATTACTTTTGGCGTTCGCTCAGGCAACCTGAATGGAGTAATCCCCAGCTTACTATCTCACTTGTAAGTGAAGGGGTTAAATTGAAATGGAATAGTTCAAATGATGTTTTTCCTCAGGATAAATATCAAGGGTATCTTATTCTAAGACACTTGAAAAAAGATGATGCGAATGCTATTCTCCCGCAAGACGCTTATGTCTATAACGAAGGACAATATTTAGGACCTTCTGTTGTAGTGGCAAACATTAAAGGCAGTGATATAACTGAATTTATCGATAAGAATTATGAATGTGATGTCGAATATGTTTATAGAGTTTTTGCTTATCGTTACTCCAATACTGGTGATGAAACCGATAATAAACCAGAAACTGGACGAGGATGTTCATATAACGAATCAAATTATGCACGTGCCGGGATAAAAACACCAGAAGCTGGCAAAGCTTCAATCTCGCTTTTAGTTCCGGGTAAAACTACATTTTGTGTAGGGGATACCATTACTTTATTTGCAAATGTTTCCACTGGTAATTTCACTTATCAATGGCTAAACAATAACGTAGTATTCTCTAACCAGAAAAAAGACACAGTTTCTTTTGTTGTTCAAAGTGGCATTTCCAGAATAACTCTTAAAATTATTAATGAAATAAATTGTTCGACTACTTCAAACGAAATTGTAATTGACGGTGTTGAAATTCCGAAACCATATTTAGCACAAATCAAAGGGAAAAAAGAAGAACGAATTACAAAAGATGATACAATTTATTATTGTTTTGGTGATACTCTGAAATTAGTTGGAAATGCAGGAATTACTTCATCAGAAACTCAGATTGTTTGGTATAAGGATGGTTTACCTTGGATTTCAGCTCTTAAAAACGTTTCAATTACTTCAAGCGGAAAATATTATTTCAACGCAATAAATAAGAACGAATGCAGTAGATTATCTCCAACTGTTACAGTTATTTTCAGAGAATATAATTTTGATGTAACTCCCAAAAGTTTAAGTTTTGTTGTATCAAAGGATGAGGATTTTATTGATCAAGTCATTACCCTAAACAATTTAGGGAATTCCACTCTGGAAATTACTCAAGAAATGCTCATTATTCCAGTGCCTTATACAATTGTTGAACCTAATACTTTCCCGATATTAGTTGCTCCAAACACATCTGTTCAGATTAAAATTCGCTTTGCACCGCCTGATTTCAAGCTTTATAAAGGTAGATTGATTTTTGCAACTCCTTGCAACACAAGATTTGTATCTATCCAAGGATATAAAGATGCCGGTAAATCTTTTCTATCCGCTGGTGATGAGAATATCTATTTAGGAAAGTTTCTTGTTTGTGATTTACCACTTGAAATAGACACAACATTGAGCATTACTGCAATTGGAAATGAAAATCTCATTCTGGGCAATATTTCTTTTTCAAATTCAACTGATTTTGATATAACTGTAACCCCTCAGACATTAGTAAAACCATTTGAAAGTTTTCCTATCAATGTTAAATTGATTTCTAATCAAATCGGCAATTATAAAACAACGCTTTTTATCCCGTATAAACCTGAAACAACCGGGACTAATTATGACACTCTTAAAATCAATATTGTCGCTGAAATATATGAACCAATACTTAATTTTAACTCGAATGTGAATTTGAAAATTGAGAATTGCAGTCGCGACACAGTTTTCACTCTTCATTTAATGAATACCTCGCCAGATAGAATTATTTTAAAGCAATTTTCCTCGAGCAATATTCAAATATTGGATTTGCCACTTGAAATTGAGCCTTATGGAAGTGCTGATGTTTCGATATACTTCAAACTTCATAAAAATGTGGAAAATATAAATACAAATTTAAACTATGAGCCCTGTTCAATGGCACTTCCAATTGATATTTTTGCAGAATATGGCGGTATTATTCCTTCGCTTTCTGCAAATTCAGTTGATTTTGGAACAGTGTATTATTGTCAAACTCCGATTGAAAAAGAGATTAACCTGCAAATATTGAATTATAAATCACCTGTTGAAATAAAACAAATTGAATATCAAAACAATTTCTTTTCTCTCGATATTCAGGATAATCAATTTCTTCAAGATGCAAACTCGATAAAGGTTCGTTTGTCAACCAATCAAATTGGACATCATTCATCAGTGATTTCTCTGATTATTGGTGATTGTAATGATACAGTAAAGATTCCTGTAAATGCAAATATTATAGACCTTTCCTATACATTATCGACAAAAACACTTGATTTCGGAACAGTTGAGCCGGGAAATGAAGAAGTTCGTTCATTTGTTTTTCAAAACAATTCAAATGATGAAATTATTATCTCAGGGCTTGATTTCCTTGATAGTAGATTTGTTGTTATCAACCCGACTTCATTCCCAATTTCTTTAAGTAGTGGTGCATCTGTTTTGTTCGAAATAAAATATATACCTCAGGATTTTGAGGAAGAATTAGTGTCTTTTGCGTCAATTCAATTTATTGCTCCGTGTCAAATTCAGGAGAGAATCACTCTTAAAGGCAATAGCTCTAAAAAGAAACTTACAGTTAATGCAACTCTTGCATTGCCTCAATCAAAAGTGTTTATTGAAGCAGGTAAAAAAGTTAGAATTCCAATTAGGTTGTATGCTACTGGAACAAATAAATTAGCACAAGGTGAACTCAACAATTTAAGCTTTAATTTAGTTTATAATCCAAAACTTCTCTATCCTGAAACTATTTCTCCTTCCGGTAGTATTGTTAATAATTTTAATAAATTAACAATTAATGAAGTTGGAAGTGGAATCGCCAAAATAGAGATAAAAACCAAAAACGCTAATTTAATAGATGATGGCGAAATTTGTTCAGTAGAATTTTTAGGTTTGCTTGGCAATTCATTTAATACAAATATAACAATTGATTCTGTCGAAATCATCAGTCCAAATGATTTTATTATTACAAAATTAAACGGGGAAGTTGAAATTACAAGCAATTGCTTGCCAGAAAATAGAATAATTGAATATATCGATAAACCTCAAATCAAGCTGATTTCTGACAACAACAATACGATAGAAATAGAAATCACAAAAGTAACAGACAATTATTCTCAGTTAATGATTTTTGATTTGATGGGGAACCAAATAATGAATATAAATGGGTATAGTAGTAAAGCTGGGAAATATAGATATTCTTTCGATAAGACAAATTTTGTTAATGGTATTTATCTCTTGACATTAGTTGAAGAAGGATTTTCTGTTAGTAAATTAATGCTTATACGCAAATAAGTTAAAAATACAGATTAAATTCATAGATTTCAATATATCTAAGGGTTGATATATAGGTATCTAAAAAGATAAAAGCCGATATATCAATATTGAATCTAAAATTTCATTTTAATTAATTCTTGTTAATTAGCAATAATATTGTTAATTTTATGTGTATTTTTATACATTATTATTTGTGCTATTCGATTATTTACTTATAAATATTATGGAGCGTTTTATTATGAAAAGATTATTTACTCTCGCAATCCTATTAGGATTGTTTGGTATTTTTTCATCTGCTAATGCAGATTCTCCTCGTAAAGTGTTATTTCAGCATTTTACGAGTGCAAGCTGCGGACCATGTGCTCAACTTGCCCCTGAATACTACAATTATGTCAAGTCGAATTTGGATAAAGTAATTCCAATTTCTTTCCATGGTAATTTTCAGCAAGATATTATGGAAGACCACTATGGCGAAGCTGCTCAGACTTATGCGAATTACTATTCTATACAGGGAGTGCCAACTCTTGTAATCTCTGGTAATAAATACAAAAGTTCACCAATCCCCAGTAATTTTTCAAGTGTTGTAAATTCTGTCTCAGCAGGAAGTTCTCCTATCACAATTAACATTCAAAGCTCAAAAACTGGAATTACAAATAATTTGTCCATTTCGGTTAATTCTTCAAAAAAATACTTAAATGATTTGTATCTTAGAGTTGCTGTTGTAGAAGCTTATCACTATTATGATAACGCTGGTACCAATGGGGAAAAGCATTTTTATTTTATCAATAGGGATATGCTTCCAAATCCTCAGGGTACTTCTTTCAAAATAAACAAAGACGAAACTAAATCATTTAACCTTTCTTATAATTTACATCCAGAATGGCATCCTAATATGGTTTTTGTTGTTGTCTGGGTTCAAGATGACAGTAACAAAGAAGTTTATCAAGCTGCTTCGACACCTATTCCAAATTTAACTAATATTGAAAATAAACCGTCATTTACTCTGCAAATTACTACTTCCGAACCAGCAACTAAAGTTGCAGAAATGCATGAATATACAAAAACTTTCCAGGTCAAAAACAACAATAATTTCCCTGTGAAAACTGCTTTCGTAATTGTTCCAGATTTGAGTTCTATTCCTGATGACTGGAATGTTGTTTTAGACAAAGCTGAAGAAACAATACCAGCTGGTGGAACAACTGAAGTAAAAGCTACTGTCAATACTGGTATTGAAAACGCTCTTGGAGTTATTACGCTTGGTGCTATTCCATTAGAAGACTACGATCTTCCGAAAAGTGCTACTAAAAGTGTTTATATGCTTTCGGAAGGAGTTAAGTATGTGATTTTCAATTCTATGATGAGCATGTACGGACCACCTATTTTTAAAATGGTTCTTGATCCAACCAATTATGGTGACAAAACTGCTTTGCTGCCTTTTACTCCTGAAATTACTTCTGTTTTCAAACCTGAAGACTTTGATGTTGCAATTTTCTCTACTACTACTCCTTATGGGTCAATAGCTTTTCTTTATCCAGATATGATAAATGCTATCAATAATATGCTAAATAATGGGAAAAATGTAATTGTCTTCTCCGATGCTAGTGGTCTTGCTGCTAATCATCCACAAATGCCACAAGAATATGCAACTCCTATTAATAACTTTTTCTCAAATACCTTAAAAATTCAATATGCTGGAACTCTTGGTTGGGTGCAAAATAACACTATCTATCCATTCCGTGTTTCAGGATTGCCAACAGATACTGTGGGGCGTGATTTCACCTCTGATTTTAACAGATCAAATGTTTTATTTACACCATATACTGATTACTTCACCATTCCAAATGGCAGTCAGGCTGAAAAGGTTTGTTATTATTATAACGAACAGGATCCTAATGATATTTCCAAAGTTGCTGGCGTTCGCTTAGAGAATCCTAATGGTTCAAAGATTGTATATTTTGGCTTCCCGCTTGAAGTTGCAACAAGCATTGCAGCGCAAAAAATGTTGCTTTCGAATGCGTTCCGCTGGTTTGTTGGTGAACAAAAAACTCCTCAACCTGAAATTGTTACTGATTTAACTAATATTGATTTTGAAGTTGTTAAAATTGGAGAACACAAAGATATAACTATCGAAGTATACAATTTGGGAGATGCTGAACTGAAAATTTCTAAAATTGAAGTTCAAAATGATCCAGATGGTGTATTCACAATTTTAGATCCAGAAGCACGAACAGTTGAACCAGAAGGAATGACTACTTACACCATTCGTTTTGCTCCAAAGGAAGAAAAAGTATATACATTAAGCGAGCTTGTAATTTTCAATAATGATAAAAATTATAAAACTTACACTGTCGGACTTAAAGGTTCAGGAGTATTGCCAGAAGCTACTGGTCCGAGAGTGAAACTTTCTGCTACAAGTGCAGATTTTGGTATTGTTGATACTGATAAATACTCCGATATTTCTATTGAAATTAAAAATACTGGAATTCAGGACCTTGTCATTACACAGTTAAGAATTGACAATAATGAAGATAATGCTTTTGAAATCATTAGTAATTTAACTAATCCATTACCTTCATCTATTCCACCATCTGAAAAATACACCGTCACTGTTCGATTTACTCCAGTTTCTGATAAAACTTACAATGCATTTTTGAGATTTACTGCCAATACTCCTGAAAATCCTTATTATGAAATTCCTTTAAGTGGTATTGGAAATATTCCAACAAGTATTGTTGACAATAATAATGATCTGTTCGAAATAAAAGTTGGACCTAATCCATTCGCTAATTCTACTAACATTTCATTATCTATCAATCACAATAAACCAGTCGATGCTCAAATTTTCTTAGTTGATATATCTGGTAAAAAAGTAGAATCTATTGTTAATGGCACTATTGCTTCAGGATTGCATAATTTCAAATTTGATGGTTCATTTGTACCTAATGGAACATATTACTTGGTTTGTGATATAAACGGCAAGAGAACTGTTTTGCCATTGATAATTTCTCGTTAGCTATAAATGACCAACTTCTAAATTATAAGAAGCGGCTTTTTTAGCCGCTTCTTTTTTATTTGGATGATATTTCTCGATATATGATTATTAATTTTTTGTATACTTTTGTTTAAATGATTAATTTTCATTTTGATGATTGTCGAAATGTCGAAATGTAGTGAAAGATATGAGAAAAAAAATTGAAGTTTTGAAAGCAGTGTCTGAACCAAATAGAATTAGAATTCTGATGCTTCTTAAGAAGAAACCATTATGTGTTTGCGAAATCACATCTATTTTAAAGTTAAACACTTCAACCATTTCAAGCCATCTCTCTATATTAAAAAATGCGGGTTTCATTGTTGATGAAAAAGAAGGAAAATGGATAAATTATAAAATCAGTGAAGAAATTGATGAATATAATTCTGCGATACTTGAAGTGATTTCTGATTATTTCTCAGATGAGCCTCAATTATTAATAGATTTGGATAAAATTGAAAATGTAAATAGATATAGTATAATTCAATTGCAAACTAATGACAAAAGGTGTAAATAATGGATTGGAGAAAAGAAGGTAAAATCCTATTGTTTATCGGACTTGTTTTTTTAGGTTTTTATTTCCTTCCAATAGGTGAACATCGATTTGATAATGCTGTTTTCGAAGCATTGTATTTAGCAAAATGGTATGCTCGAGAACACGTGATTTTTTGTCTTATTCCAGCATTTTTTATAGCAGGTGCCATAGGTGTTTTTATTTCTCAGCAATCCGTAATGAAATATTTGGGAGCAAAGGCAAACAAAGTGCTTGCTTACGGTGTTGCTTCAGTTTCAGGTAGCATATTAGCAGTATGTTCTTGCACAGTCTTACCATTGTTTGCTGGGATTTACAGAATGGGTGCTGGTATAGGTCCAGCAACTGCGTTTTTATACTCCGGCCCCGCTATCAATGTTCTTGCAATAATACTAACAGCAAAAATTCTCGGTGTTGAATTAGGGATTGCGCGTGCAATTGGTGCAGCTGTCTTTAGCATTGTTATTGGATTGATTATGCATTTAATTTTTCGCAAAGAAGAAGAGGAAAAAGCAATTCAACAGGCAGAACTTCCTCAACCTGAAATCAAGCATAGATTATATCAAAATGTGATTTATTTTGGTTTAATGATAGCAATTCTTGTGTTCGCAAATTGGGGCAAAGCAACTCCCGATGAAAGATTTTTCTACTTTATATTTGAAAATAAATGGTGGATAACATCTATTTTTTCGGCTCTTTTTGCTTTTGTATTAGTTATTTGGTTCGAAGTGAAGTTATATAAAATTATTGCTGTTGCAATTCCAATTATTGCTTTATCTTTTATTTTTTATGGTAATCCTCTTATTCCTTTTTTAGCAGGTATAATTGCACTTACTTACCTAACTAAAACAAGCAATGACGAAATGCAGGACTGGCTATACCAAACTTGGGATTTCACTAAGCAAATTACTCCATTGCTTTTGTGGGGTGTTCTAATCGCGGGTTTTGCTTTGGGGCGACCTGGCAATGAAGGAATCATACCTTCACAGTGGATTTCTTCTCTTGTAGGAGGTAACTCACTCGGAGCGAATTTTTTCTCATCGCTTGTGGGTGCTTTTATGTATTTTGCTACATTAACAGAAGTTCCTATTGTTCAGGGATTGCTCGGTAGTGGTATGGGAAAAGGTCCTGCACTCGCACTTTTGCTTGCTGGTCCAGCATTGTCATTACCAAATATGCTTGTTATTAAAAGTATTATGGGTACAAAAAAAACAATAATATTTGTAAGTTTAGTGGTTGTTCTATCTACAATTACAGGATATATTTTTGGTCTGTTTTATTAATTTGGGAGAAATATTATGCTTTCAATCAAAGTTTTAGGTCCGGGATGCCCTAAATGTGTCCGACTACAAGGAAATGTTCAACAATCTGTTAATGAACTGAATATCGACGCTCAAGTTGAAAAAGTAACAGAACTCGATAAGATTATGTCTTATGGAATTATGGCTACACCCGGTTTAGTTATTAATGAAAAAGTTGTATCATACGGCAAACTTCTGAATGTTAATGAATGTAAAAAAATTATTGAAGAATATTTGTAGGAACTATTTATGAAAAGAAAAACTGTAATATTAGTATCTTTAATGTTGATCTTTTCTAGCAATATCTTTTCGTCTTCTAAATCATTTGTGAAAGTATATTATTTTCACGGACCAATTCGTTGCCATACTTGTTTACAAATTGAAAATGAAATTAGAATGACTCTAAATCAACAATTTGATAAAGAATTAAAAAATAAGAAAATTGAATTTGACTGCATTGACTATGTTTCCGACACTTCTAATAATTATGAGAAACAATACAATCTCGAAAATCAAGCACTAATTATTGCTAAATTTGAAAATGGTAAACAAGTAAAATGGAAAAATTTAGATAAAATCTGGAAATTCACAGGAAATTATGATAGAATGTCTCGTTATATTTCAAGTGAAATAAAAGATTATCTAAAATAATGGAGTAATTCAATGCATATTAAAATTCTCGGAACCGGATGCATGAAATGCAATACATTAGAACGAAAGGTTCGTGAAATTGTCGAACAAAATAACATTGATGCAATAATTACAAAAGTTACAGACCTTGAACAAATAAGTCGGTATGGAGTTGTTATGACGCCTGGATTAGTAATTGATGAGGTGGTTGTAAGTATTGGCTCTGTTCCTTCTGAAAAACAGTTGTTGTCTCTTTTGAAAGGTGAGAAATGAGAATTTTTCTGTTTTTGTCCCTATTATTATTTTTTGTCGGATGCAACAAAACTGATAAACCAGCAGAAATTAACGAAACAAAAAAACAACAAAGTAAAGAAATAAGTCCTTCAGGCGGTCAATTAAAAATTATTTTTTATGAATTAGGTTCCACTACTTGCATTCCTTGCAGGCAAATGAAACCTATAATGGAATCAATTCAGAAAAAATATGCTGATCAAATCGAAGTGATTTTCATTGACGTAAACAAAGACCCAGAAAAAGCTAAATCATTTGGAATCAGACTTATTCCAACGCAAGTTTTTGTCGATAAAGAAGGAAAAGAATTACATAGACACGAAGGCTACTATCCCGAAGAAGAAATTGATAATTTTTTACAATCAGTTGGACTAAAAACTCTTAATTAGGATAATTATGGAATTTATTTTCACGAAGCTTTCTGAACTTTTGTATGGTAGCTATCTGTTTGCAGGCATTAGCTCTTTTGCGTGGGGTATTCTGAGCATTTTGCTTTCACCGTGCCATCTTGCAAGTATTCCTCTGATTATTGGATATTTAACTTCAAGAAATGATATAAATACTACATCACGTTCATTTGTTATATCATTGATCTTCTCTATTGGAATATTGATTACTATTGCTGTTATAGGTATCATCACATATTCATTGGGCAGATTAATGGGGGATGTAGGAATAATTGGTAATTTGATAGTTGCCTCTGTATTCTTTGTTGTAGGACTTTATATGCTTGATATTCTTAACCTTAATTGGGGCGGTTTCTCACATAAAAACACGAAATTTAGCGGATTGTTTGAACCATTATTGCTCGGATTAATTTTTGGTATTGGTCTTGGTCCCTGCACTTTTGCTTTTATGGCGCCGGTATTGGGTGTTGTATTTCAGCTTTCGAATAGTCAGCCTTTGTTAGCGATTTCACTTTTGACTTACTTCGCAATTGGGCATTGTTTCGTTATTGTGCTTGCCGGCACTCTTGCCCATAAAGTTGGTAACTACCTGAAATGGACCGAAAAATCGAAATTATCGAAGATCATAAAAAAAACTTGCGGTGTTTTAGTTATTTTAGCCGGCTTTTATCTTATATACATATCTTTTTAAAATAATTCTTTATAAAGTTGAGATTTATCATTAAATTTGTTAATTGTATTTATATTATTTTTGGAGTTTTTAAATGCGTTATTTGTTTTTTATAGCTGCTTCATTTTTGTTATTGAGCACTTTGAATGCCCAGAACAAACCTTTAAAAGCAAAACTTCCTGCTCAGCCTGCGGGTATTGAACTTAAAACTTACGAAGATTCTGTGGCTTATGCAATCGGTATCAATATTGGAAATAATTTAAAAAGAGATGAATTGTATTTTGACTTAGAAAAAGTTAAGCTGGGAATGAATGATGCTTTATACTCAAACAATAAAATTCTAAGTGATGAACAGGTTATGGCTATTTTGCAATCATTCAGTACTAAATTACAAGCTAAATACGAACAAAAACAAAAAGAACAAGCAGCAGAAAACACAAAAAAAGCTAAGGAATTTTTAGAGAAAAATAAAACAAAACCAACTGTAAAAGTTACTGCTTCTGGGCTTCAATATGAAGTGATAAAAGAAGGAAACGGAGCAAAGCCAACTGCCAACGATAAAGTTAAAGTTCATTATTCCGGCACTTTGATTGACGGTAATAAATTTGATAGCTCTTATGATAGAGGCGAACCTGTTACTTTCCCATTGAATGGTGTAATTAAAGGTTGGACTGAAGGTTTGCAACTTATGTCGGTAGGTTCAAAATATAGATTTTATATTCCACCAGAGCTTGGCTATGGAGAAAATGGTGCTGGTGGTGTTATTGGTCCAAATGAAGTTCTTATTTTCGAAGTTGAACTTTTAGGTATTGAACAATAATCTTTTTAGTGTTAATATTAAAAGCAGTCCACTAAGGACTGCTTTTTTTGTTTTATTCGTTTATTGATTAATAAAAAAGGCTGTTTCTTGAATCCTGAAACAGCCTTTAATAATTATTAACCAACAAATATTATGCTTCTTCTTGTTGGCTTTTCTTGTAAGCGTCAATTAGTTCTTGTTGAACATTTGGCGGAACAGTTTGATACTCAACAAATTTTGCAGAATAAGTTGCACGTGCCTGCGTCATCGAACGTAATGCAGTTGCATATTTATCAAGCTCTGCAAGTGGCATTCGTGCTTTTATCTTTTGATATTTGCCTTCACTGTCAATTCCAAGAATCAAACCACGACGCGATGGCAAATCGCTCATTACATCGCCCATAAATTCTTCCGGAACTTTTATATCCAGTTCGTAAATAGGTTCTAAGATTTTTGGAGCTGCCTGAACAAATGTTTCTTTGAATGCCATCATACCAGCAGTTTTAAATGCAGCTTCGTTTGAATCTACGGGGTGCATTTTCCCATCGAATATAGACACTCTGATATCACGGACATATGAACCTGTAAGAGGTCCTTCTTGCATTTTTTCCATAATACCCTTAAGAATTGCCGGCATAAAACGTGCATCAATTACACCACCAACAATACAGTTCACATATTCAAGCACTCCACCCCAATCGAGCTGGATTAATTCCTTCCCGCGAACTGTTAGTCCAGCCGGGTCCGGCATATTTTCTACCCAAGGCTCAATTAACATATGCACTTCTGCAAATTGTCCTGCACCACCAGATTGTTTCTTGTGGCGATACATACCGCGAGCAGGTTTTTGTATTGTTTCACGATATGGCACACGTGGTTCAATAAAGTCGGCTTCAACCTTATAACGATTTGCTAAACGCCATTTTATCACACCAAGATGAAGTTCACCTTGTGCATAAACAATTGTTTGGCGAAGTTCTTGTGAATGTTCTATAACAACAGTTGGGTCCTCTGAATGCAAGTTATTCAACCCCATACCAACTTTTTCTTCTTCACCTTTGGTTTTGGGAACTATTGCAGTACGAACTTTTGGATTTGGATACTCTACTTTTCTGTAAACAACATTAAAGTTCTTTTCAGCTAATGTATCGTTAATATTTGTCGTTTTTAATTTTACTGTTGCACCAATATCTCCTGCGGGGATTTCTGCAACTTCAGTTCTTTTCTTTCCACATACTGTGTATACTTGTCCAATTCGTTCGCTTTGCCCGCGATTACTGTTAATCATATCAAGTCCGGAACGTACTTTTCCAGTATGAACACGGAAAAATGTCATATCGCCTGTTTTTGCATCAGAAAACATTTTGAAAATAAACAAAGAAGCAGGCTTTGTTACATCTGTTGAAACATCTGTTGAACCAGTTTCTGTGTATACGGGCAATTCTAATGGTGATGGGATATAATCAACTACAAAGTCCAAAAATCTTGTTATTCCAGTTAAATTTTTGCCAGAAGTGCATAATAATGGGAAAATACCACGGGTTTTAATTGCATTTTTTAATCCCTTGATTATTTCGTCTTCCGATAATTCACCAGCTTCGAAATATTTATTCATCAACTCTTCGTCAGTTTCGGCAATTGATTCTATCAACTCATTACGTAGTTCATCGGCTTTTGATTTTTCTCCGGATGGAATTTCTTCTTCTTTTGCGTTTCCTTCGGCATCAAAGGTATACATTTTCATCGACAAAACATCTATTATTTGGTTGAAAGAGTTGCCCGTTTTTACTGGATACTGCAAGATTTTTACTGAATTGCCAAATTGAGATTTTACGTCATCCAGCACTTTATTCCAATTTGCTTGGTCGACATCTAATTTGTTTACTACAATTATAGCTGGTTTGTTCATTTTGCTTGTATAGGTCCAGCCGTGTTCAGCACCAACTTCAATTCCATTCTGAGCATTCAAGAAAATCACTCCGCAATCTACAGCTTCAAGCGGTGCTATCATCTCACCAATGTAGTCGTCATAACCAGGGCAATCTATAAAGTTTATCTTTGTGTCTTTGTATTCTGCATACATCACACTACTAAAAACTGAACTTCCCTTTTCCTGCTCTAATTCGTGATAATCAGAAGTAGTATTTTTGTCTTCTACACTCCCACGACGATTAATTGCCCCACTTTTGTAAAGTATTGCCTCCGAAAAGATTGTTTTTCCTGTCCCTGCATGACCGATGAATGCTAAATTTCTGATGTTTTTTGGTTCGTATACTTTCATTAATTAACCTCTTTTATTAATTTTAAAAATTAATTTTTGCTATTTATACAAAATTATAATTTATATAAAAACTTTGAAAATTTTTAGTAAATTTTTTCAATCTTAATATTTTTAATTTATTCAAATTATGATTTAAATTTTCATTTATTATTATTCGAAAACTACGGGTATTATTTCTTGAAATTATTAAAATATTTGTGTGATTTTTTTTAGTTTATTCTTATATTAGTATAATAGATGTATTAGTAGCAAATAAAAATAAGTATTATAAATAATAAATCTGGGGTTTCATTATGAAAAAATTATTAAAACAAATTTCATTGTTGTTTTTCTTGCTATCGTTTGGCACTTCTGTTTCCAAATCTGATTTGATAACTATTGGTACCGGAACAACTACTGCATCATTTCCATTCTACACTTTCTATATGGATGCGGTAACTTATCTACTATATACATCAACTGAAATAGCATCTGCTGGTGGTGGTAGCGGCACAATTACCTCAATTGCTTTCAATGTTACTGCAGTTGGTTCACCATCTATGAATGGACTTACTATTTATATGCAAAATACAACATTAACTCAGGTCACCGCACCTGTTACAACTGGATGGACCCAAGTATATTCTATAGGTACATATACACCGGTTGTTGGCTGGAATACTTTTACGTTATCAAACCCATTTGAATATGATGGCACTAAAAATCTATTAGTTAAGGTATGTTACGACAATAATTCATGGTCTAGTAGTTCTAGCGTAATGGCTACTTCAATTGCTAATACTTGTTATGCACGATATGCAGATAATCATTCTAATACCTGTTCATCGGATCCCACTAATTATACATCTCCAGCACGTGCCAATATACAGTTGAATATTGAAATGGGACCAACAATTATTAGCGCTTTCCCTGCTCAAAATGCAGTATTAGCAACTGATGCAATTTACAATGGTCCTCCACATAAACCCGGCTTAGTAATAAAGCGTAAGCAATCAGATCCTCCAATTAGAGTTCAATATAAAATACGTGGTCCGAAACCATCTACCAATATAGTTTATACTGCTGTTCCATCAGGTGCAGATACAATTACTGAGTTGATCAATCTCCCAGCTTCGTTATATGGGACGGCACCATCATATCAATTCCAGCATAGATTTTCCGCTGCAAAAGGTTATTTGGCACTTATCGACCCCAATAATCCTATTACAGGTAATACTGGTGGTTTAGACCTGTTCAGTCGCCCTGTTGTTGGTGGTGAATACGAAATTCAGGCAACATTAAAATATCAGCCACCATACGATCAAAACTACGTTAAGACTTATACAGGCTCCTTCTATATTTCTCTTGCTAACGATCTGGCTATAACTGAGGTAATGGAACCACGAATATATACTAAAAAGAAATTCCCTGCTTTTATAAAAACTCCAATTAGATTCGAAGTGAAGAATGTTGGGGCAAACCCAATCACAGAATACAAAGTGTACGTTAGAGTATTAAAAGATGCTCAATTAGTTTGGCAGGACTCTCTCCATCGCAGATATCCTCAAACTATGGCTCAACCTCTGGCACCAATTCAAGGAACTGTTATTGAATACGAACTTAAAGACTTTGTACCGCAGGAAGCCGGATTTTACTTCTTAGAAGTTCAGGCAGTGTTGATAAATGCTAATGATGAAAGTCCTATTAATAATATTTATCCTCAACCAGGTGAATCCCACAAATTCTGGGTTGTTTACGATCAGGAACCCGAAGCTGATACTGTATTAGTTCCATACAAAGGTAGTAATAACTATGTAGGTCGTCCGATTAGACCTATAGTGAGATTTACAAATAATGGATTGAGTGATATGAGTTATGTAAGGACTCGTATCGAAATTGCTAATGTAGCAACACCAAATAACATTATCCATAGAGATACATTAGTTGTTCAGGATATTCCTGCCGGTGTTACTGGCAACTTTACTGATGCTTTCTTCCTGAAATCGTTTATTCCTCCTGCAAAAGGCACTTATAGAATTTGTGCTTACGTTGATTTCCCTAACGATCCAGAGCCATCCAATAATATTATTTGTGATACATTCCTTGTTACACCTGCATTGTCTGGAACATATACAATTGGTCAAATGAACGCTGGCAATCCGAGAAACTATCTGACAATACAAGATGCTGTTGATGACTTATATCTAAAAGGTGTCGAAGGTAATGTTGTTTTTGAACTTACTGATGAAAACTATAACGTTGGTTCTACAACATTAAATTCAACGCTACCAGCATTAGATTTGCGTACCCGAATTTTCGGTGTCGGTCCGAACAGCACTATTACATTTAGACCAGCTCCAAATAGAGCAGGTAGCCGTGCAAGTGTTCGTGTTAATCTTATTACAAATTCCGGTATAGGTATTCAGTTCGGACAAGCAGATAATTCAACCAATCCGAATGCTTCGATCAATATACTTGTAGAATCTCATATGAAGAGACTTTACGCACAAAATCTCGGATACATTATTTTTGATGGTGGTAATAATAAATCATTGCTGTTTACTCTGCAAACAAGCGTTCCTCAGAGAATTGTCTTTTATATGCAGAACTCAATGAATATTACAGTCAAAAACTGTATTATTACTGACGGTTTAAATCAGCCACCAAGCTTTACTTGTCAATTACCAAACAACATTTTAAGTGGTACAGAATTTAGATTTGATAATGAATTCGATCCAGGTGTTTACTCATACTCTGCTGCTTTTACTTTACGTTCTATTCCACCAATTGAACAAAGATACCAATTCAATTACTATAATTTAGATACTATTACTACTAACAATATCCAGATTTTGAACAATGAAATCAGCAATTTTGCTTATGGTATTGTTTCCAACGGTATTGGAATGCTTCTCAGAAATGGTTTTATGACTAATTATTATAATAGAAATAATATCTACCGTGGTAACCTGATCACTGATGTTTCAACAATGGGTATTTTCCTCGGTTTTGAAAAGAATTCAATTATTGAGCGTAACAGAATTCATAATGTTACCGGTTCTTGTGGAAATGTTGCGGCAGGTATTTCTCTTGGAAATCAAGTCAAAACCAACTATTTAGAATATTCAAATACCGGTATTTACATTAGTGGTAACGAAATTAGTAATGTAGTTCATCAAAATGAATCTTACGGAATTAGAATATTCCAAGTTCGCCTTGAAATGATTGATATTGCTGGTCAAACTAAAATTTTCCCGGATGCTGATGAAAATATTATTACTATCAACAATCTTGTATGGGGTATTAATGGAACAAATGAAGCAACCAATAAGTATGGTATTCGTTACTATACTAAACGTGGATCCTCGTTCGATCAGCCATTCCATACCAGATACTTTACTAAAAATGATAGAATTGTGAATAATACGGTTGTCGTAAGTAATGATGATTTTGTAAACACAGGCGTTGTGGCAGGAATTGCTATTCAACACGCTCGTAATACGTTTATGTATAACAATGCTATCGGTGTGCTGGATTCCAGTCTGGGAAATAATCAATTTGCAGCCGCTGTTATTTTTCAGGGTATGCTTCCAAATGAAGCTGGTTCAAGCTTTAATAGAAATGCTTTCTGGGTTGGCAAGCCCGGCCAGACACCTGTTTACAGATTTATCCAGATTACTGATTCAAGTACTGTCCTCGAATATGGTCATAAAAATAACTTCTTACAACTTTCGCAGTGGTATTACTGGACTGGGCAAGACTTGCAATCGGTAGTTGGCGATTTCTTCGAAGATATGACTGTTGAAAATACTGTTCCTCCAAGATTAAGAGTAAAAAGTAATCCAACACCTATAGGTTCAATTCTGAACAACAGAGGCGAACGCCTACCAGAAGTTGTTGATGATATTGACGGACGTCCTCGTGGTGTTGCTAATCAACGTTACGATATCGGTGCTATTGAATTCGATGGTCGTCTCTATAATAATGATATGGAAGTAATGCTTATTACTTCTCCTGCTTCTTATAAAGAATTCTATGGTTCTTTTTCAGATGCTGAATATATTATGACTGAAGCTCCTGTTACAGTAAAAGCAAGAGTTCGCAATAGTGGCAGTAACCAACTAACAAATGCAAATCTTAAAATTCAGATTTATAGGGAAACCCCTGCTGCATACGACAGCACTCAGTTCGTTGGTTTTCTCGAAAAAACCAAAGTTATCCCTGTTACTATTACTTCTACTGATGATCTCGAAGCTGATTTCTTGTTAGCAGACGAAAATGGTTTGGGTGATGACTGGATTCCTCAGACTTATGCTGATTTACGTGGTATGGGCTACACTATTCCACCTCAATTCAAAACTATGCAGCCAAATGTAACTCCAAGATATAGAATGGTGCTCTCTGTAGACAATGCTTCAGATGAGGTAATTACCAACAATGTATTTACTAAATATGTTCGTTTCTATTTGAAACGCTCATCATTAAGTATACTTCTCTCTGTAGAAAATAGCCATATAGATATTGATACGGTTGATGCAAACGGTAATAAGGTTCCTCGTCCCGATATGATCGACCTGGACCAAATTGCTGGCAAGTTAAACTATGATTCGCTTGTAACTGCTTTCAAACGTATGGGATTTGTTGCTGATTACACTCTTGAAGTTCCTCGTTACGATATAGACATTTTCGAGCGTAATGCTTGGGAACCAAAAGCAGTTAATTATTCAATGTATCGTACTTTAGTTTGGTCAGATGGAGATGATAAACCGCTTACTCGTTACCAGACATTTGATTGGCAAAAATTCTTAGCCTTAGGTCAAATCGGTAGCAAACGCAATGTTATTGTTGCAAGTCAGGAATTTATTCGCCAAAATCAGGATTTTTATCCTTTCATTAGCTATGAGTTCAGAGCAAGTTACTCAACAAGAAATAATACTAACTTACCTTACAATTTAACCGAACTGCCAACTCAAAGATTGGTCGGGCTTGCAATGGCAAGAGATTTAGAATCCAAAGTTGCAACTACTGGTTGGGTTAACAACAGCGTTGTACCGGCAGTGAGTGATTTGCCACCTGCAACAGTTTATCACGATATTTTCTTTGTAAATGATGGATTTTCCAGAATTTCTTACTATGCTAAGCATCCAACAAATGTTGCTCAAGCTCAAAAAATCATTGGTATTGCTACTACTACTTTGAGCAAAAACATCCTTTATTACGGTTTGGATTGGCGACATTTCGCTGATGCAGAATTTATTGTTCGAGCTGCAGCAGACTTCTTGACGGATAATGAAGGGTACATTATTCCTATTGAATTGCTTTCATTCGATGCCAATCCAGTTGGTAAACGTGTTGAACTTCTCTGGTCTACTGCCAGCGAACAAAATTCATCTCGTTTCGATATAGAAAGAGCCGAAATTTCTAATAATATTAAGAGTGCATTTGTTAAAATTGATGAAGTTCGCGCAAATGGTAATAGCAGCACACTCAGAGAGTATTCAGCTTCTGATAGAAATGTAGAATTTGGAGCTACCTATGCGTATCGTCTTAAAATGATTGATATGAACGGCGAATTTAAGTATAGCGATCAGAAAATTGTTACTATTACAAGCAATGAGTTATTTACAATTAGCGAGGTTTCTCCAAATCCGGCAACAAACGAAGCTTCAATAGAATTCAATTTATTGAATGATGCCAAAGTTTCTATCGGCATTTATGATGTTACTGGAAAGTTAATCAGTACTGTTGCAGACAATGTCTATAACTCAGGCTTGAATGTAGTAAAATTCGACACCAAATCACTTGTAAGTGGTTCATATAAGCTTGTAGTTAATGTCAATAATACTGTCGTTGTTAAGAGATTTACGGTTATTAAATAACGGTTATTGACTTTATTGAAATGGCTGCCTTTTCTTCAAAGGCAGCCATTTTTTTTGGTTATTCAGAATTAGTTTTATATCTTACAGTTTTGTTTAAATAATTTATGAGAATAATGAAGTTCAAATTCAATTTTGCAAAGATATTTAACAAATCGCTTGATATTATTGAAATTGTTGGGAATAAGTTACCACATCCTGCTACAATTTTCGGCTTGCTTGCGCTGTCAGTTGCTATAATTTCTTTTGTTGGTGATTTACTTAATTGGCAAGCGGTTCATCCATCCGATGGTTCAATAATTACTGTAAACAACCTGTTGAGTGCTGACGGTTTTCGTTGGATTTGGACAAATATTGTTTATAATTTTGTAAACTTCCCTCCTCTCGGTTATGTTCTGGCAGTTATGGTAGGGGTTGGAGTTGCCGAAGGAGCTGGCTTGTTTAATGCCTTGATTAAGGCACTTGTCATTCATACTCCAAAAAAAATTATTACTGCGTCTATTGTTTTTACAGGTATTCTATCTCATTTAGCTTCCGAAGCTGGTTATGTGATATTAATCCCACTCGGTGCTTTAATTTTTCATACATTAGGTCGCCATCCTATGGCAGGGCTTGCAGCTGCTTTTTGCGGTGTAAGCGGTGGCTTTGGTGCAAACTTATTAATTGGTTCTGTGGATCCGATTTTATCTGGGCTCTCTCAATCTGCGGCCCAAATTGTTGACAAAAGTATATATGTTAATGCTGCAGTGAATTTATATTTTATGTTCTTCTCTTGCTTTGTAGTTGTAATTGTTGGTACTTTTGTAACCGAAAAGATTGTCGAGCCACGTCTTGGTAAATATAACGGAAATGCTGAGAAAATTCCAATCGAAGACATTACACCTATTGAAAAAAGAGGGCTTGCTGCTTCGTTAGTCGCTTTTGTTTCGGTGATTGCTCTTATTCTGATTATGGTGTTTCCTGAATGGGGAATTCTAAGAAATCCAAAAACTGGCGAAATACTTCATTCCCCATTTTTTGATGGAATTATCATTGGTATCTTAATTCTATTTTTAATCCCCGGATTTGTATATGGATTGACTGTTGGCACAATAAAAAACGACAAAGACTTTATGAAACACATTACAAAGTCAATGAGCACTCTGGCTTCCTATATTGTTCTTGTTTTTTTTGCTGCACAATTTGTTTACTTTTTCCGATATAGTAATGTTGGACTAATATTTGCAATTTCTGGTGCAGATTTCCTTTCTCACGTCGGACTTACGGGTATCCCGCTAATTGTTGCCTTCGTGCTGCTTTCTGCTTTTATTAATTTGTTTATGGGCAGTGCTTCTGCAAAATGGGCAATAATGGCTCCTGTTTTTGTTCCAATGTTTATGTTTTTGGGTTATCATCCAGCTCTTACGCAAGCTGCATTCCGCATTGGCGATTCTGTTACAAATTTGATTACTCCAATGATGAGTTATTTCGCTCTGATTGTTGCTTTCGCTCAAAAATATGACGAAAATTATGGTATGGGAACAATTATTTCAACGATGCTTCCATACACTTTCTTTTTAACTATATTTTGGACACTATTATTAATTGTATGGATGTTGCTTGGTCTGCCACTCGGACCAGGAGGTCCTTTGTATCTATAATTATGAAGGTATAAAATGAATAGAGTATTGATTACTGGTGGAGCAGGTTTCTTAGGTTCGCATTTATGTGATAAGTTTATTTCAGAGAATTTCGAAGTTATCTGTATGGATAACTTTATTACAGGCTCTCCTGATAATATAGCCCATTTATTCGGCAATAGTAGATTTCAGTTTATTCATCACGACGTTACAAATTATATTTACGTCGAAGGAAAGGTTGATTTCGTTCTACATTTTGCTTCGCCTGCTTCTCCGCTTGATTATTTAAAATTGCCGATTCAAACACTTAAAGTTGGTTCGCTCGGTACTCATAAAACTCTTGGGCTTGCTTTGGCTAAGAAAGCAACCTTCCTTTTGGCAAGCACGAGTGAAGTGTATGGCGACCCACTTGTCCATCCACAAAGTGAAGATTACTGGGGTAATGTCAATCCTATTGGTGTTCGTGGAGTTTACGATGAGGCTAAACGTTTTGCTGAGGCTATGACAATGGCTTATCATCGCTATCACAATCTCGATACTCGTATTGTTAGAATTTTTAATACTTTTGGACCAAGAATGAGGCTTTGTGATGGCAGGGCTATCCCAGCTTTTATTACTCAAGCTTTAAACAACGAACCTATTACTGTGTTTGGTAATGGATTGCAAACTCGTTCAGTTTGTTATGTCTCTGATTTGATTGATGGTATTTATAAACTACTACTTTCCAACGAGAATGAACCTGTAAATATTGGAAATCCTGATGAAATTACTATTCTTGATTTAGCAAAAGAGATTATCGAACTTACTAATTCTAAAAGTGAAATTGTTTTTAAAGATTTACCCGAAGATGACCCCAAAGTTAGACAACCTGATATTGATAAAGCACGTTCAATACTTGGTTGGGAGCCTAAAGTTTCTCGCCGCGAAGGTTTAATTAATACTATCGAAGACTTCAAAAAAAGACTTAAAATGTAACATTATTCTGAATTCAAACGTATATAAACATATGTTTAACATAAATTGAATGATTATGAAGGATTATCCAAGAAGAGATTTTTTGAAACAATGTGGGATTGGTTTAGGAGTTGTTATGACATCAAATTTATGGTTAAATGAACTGCTCGCTAATCCTACAAAAGCAGTAGGGGAGACCCTTCTTTCGAATTATTTCGGTTTTACAAAAGAGCAACTTAAAAAATTGCTTGAAATTGGTTTATCCAAAGGTGGTGAATTCGCTGAATTATATTTCGAATACCGTATTTCTAACAACCTAACTTACGAAGAAGATATTGTGAAATCTGCTTCTGAAAATATTATGCTTGGTGTTGGAACACGCGTTATTAAAGGGAATAAATTCGGCTATGGCTATACAAGCGACTTAAGCTTTGATAAAATCAAAGAAGCATTCATTGCAGCTGCTGCAATTGCAGATTCTTCAAATGGTAATAAAGTTGCTAATCTTAATGAAAAGAAAATCCCAAATCAATTTTATTCTATGCAGCAACCCGTAAGTCTTGCTTCGTTAGAACCGAAAATTGATTTAATTCGCCGTGGCTATCATTCTGCTAAATCTTATGATTCTAAAATCACTCGTGTTACTTCATCTATTGCCGATGAAATGCAATATATTTTGATTGTTAATAGTGAAGGTTTGATTATTTCCGATGTTCGTCCCCAAGTTCGCTTGGTGGTAAGCGCTACTGCAGAAGATGGTAACACAAGAAATACAGGTCGAGGAAATGCAGGTGGTAGGGTTGGGCTTGATTTCTATGAAAAAATTATTACTCCCGAACAAATTGGTTACCAAGCTGCGGAAGAAGCTGTTATTCTATTGAAAGCAAAAGATGCTCCTCCTGGCGAAATGCAAGTTGTTCTTAGCAAAGACGAATCAGGTGTAATGATTCACGAAGCTGTGGGGCATCCTCTCGAAGCTGATGGTGCTTGGAAAAAAACTTCAATTATGTGGGATAAACTGGGGCAATTGGTTGCTAATCCAATTGTTACAATCTATGATGATGCTACTATTCGAGACCTACGTGGTACACTGAATGTTGATGATGAAGGAGTTGAATGTGATAACGTTATGTTAATTGAAAAAGGCAAATTAGTCGGCTTCTTAAACGATAAGCTTTCAGCAAAAATCTTAAAACATAAAGAAAACGGTCACGGGCGTCGCCAGTCTTATATGCATCCTCCAATCCCGAGAATGAATAATACTGTTCTTGCCAAAGGTGATTCCTCACCAGAGGAAATAATTCAAAGCATTAAAAAAGGCTTTTATGCTGTAACTTATCAGGGTGGTATGGTTTCCGGTACCGGTAAATTTACTTTCTCTGTTAATTTAGGTTATATGATTGAAAACGGTCGTCTTACTTATCCTGTAAAAAATGCCACTTTAATCGGAACAAATATTGATATTTTGAAGGAGATTGATATGGTAGGCAATGATATGGGATTTTTCCTCGGTACCTGTGGAAAAGATGGACAATCTGTTCCTGTTACTTGTGGAACACCAACTCTTAGAATTAATAAAATGACTGTAGGAGGGGTAGCATAATGAAGACTGATTATAAAAAACTTGCTGAGCAAATTGTTGAAAAATCTATTAAAAAAGGTGCAACAGAAGCACAATGTAGCATCTATGATGGGGTGCGTTTCTCTGTTGATGTTCGCGAAGGAGAAGTTGAACAGTTGATTTCTGCTGGTTCGACCTCACTTTCTTTGAAAATTATTGTCGACAATAAAGTTGCAACTGCATCAACCTCCGATTTATCTTCGAAAACTATTGATGAATTAATTGAAAACTCTATCAAGAAAGCAAAATATTTATCCAAAGATGAATTTTCATCACTTCCTGAGTTGGAAAAAATTGATTTCAACATTGAAAAATTGAAATTATATGATGATGCAGCAGAAAAAGTATCTCCTTCCGAAAAAACTAAACTTGCTATTGAATTAGAAAAAATATGTGCTTCGAACAAGCAAATTACTCGTTCCACTGGTGCAGGATTTAGTAATTCTTATGGAACAACTTACCTTGCTAATAGTAAAGGTTTTTCCAATTCATACAAGAGTTCCAGTTGTTATATAGGTGTTGGTCTCCAAGCAGGCGAGGGAGATAATTTATACGAAGATGGTTATTATGATTCTGCTCGTTCATTTAAAGAACTTTTGCCTATTGATGTGATTGCAAAGAAAGCCGTTGATCGAACAATAAGAATGATTGGCGCCAAAAAAATTCAGACACAAAATGTTCCTGTTGTCTTAGAACCTGAAATGTCGGCACAAATGCTAATTGGTTTTCTTGTTGAATGCTTATCTGGTTCTAATATTTATATGAAACGAAGCTTCCTTGCCGGAAAAATTGGTGAAAAAATTTCAAGTGATTTGGTAACTCTTATTGATGACCCGCTTATTCCTGGTGGAAGAGCAAGTGTCCCTTTCGATCGCGATGGAGTGCCGGCTCGTCAGAAAACTATAATTGAAAAAGGTGTTTTAAAATCTTACTTTTTAGACAATTATTCTGCTAAAAAATTAGGTATGAAACCTAATGGGCCAGGTCCAACAAATTTGAAACTTGTACCGGGAAAATACTCCCAAGATGAAATTATTCGTTCTGTGAATAAAGGGCTGTTGCTATGCTCGACCATTGGACAAGGAACTGTTCCAACTTCCGGCGATTTATCCAAAGGAGCTTATGGCATTTGGATAGAAAATGGTAAGCTGACTTATCCCGTTAATGAAGTTACAATTTCTGGCAATTTAGGGACAATTATGAAAAACATCACTATGGTTGGTAACGATCCAGACCCTCGTTCTTCATTTTCTGCTCCAACTTTACTTATTAGTGAAATGACTATTTCAGGCAAATAATTTTATTATTTTGCATTATTTGTTAAAAGAGGCTGTTGAAATATCACAGCCTCTTTTATTATTATATTTGATACTTTTTTATTTGTTTCTCAATGGATCAAATGTATGAATAGATTGATACGGTTCTTGGTGCGGAGTTAGAGAAACATCCTTCCCGAAATTGAAGAAGTCAGGCGAATATTTATTTTTTAATTTATCCTGTAGAGCTATTAGCCCTTTTATGACTGCTTCCGGACGTGGAGGACAACCGGAAACATATATATCAACAGGTAAAAATTGATCAATGCCTTGCACAACTGAATAAGAACGAAACATACCACCAGTCGAAGCACATACTCCCATAGACATAACCCATTTTGGATCTGGCATCTGGTCGTAGATTTTACGAACTACCCACGCCATCTTGTAAGTAACAGTTCCAGCTACTATAAGAAAATCAGATTGACGTGGTGTCATACGAAATACTTCCGACCCAAATCGAGCAACATCGAAACGCGAAGAAGCAAAAGCCATCATTTCAATTGCACAACAAGAAATTCCAAGTGGCATTGGCCAAAGTGAATTCTTTTGTGCCCACTTTATTACTTCTCCAACAGTTGTAGTTAGAAATCCATCGCGTCCCAATATATTTTCTAATCCCATTCGAAGCCTCCTTTTTTAAGTTCATAAAAATATCCTGCAAGAAGAACTACAATGAAAATCATCATTGCAATGAAAGCTCCTAAACCTAATTCGCTCAATTGCACTGCCCAAGGATACATAAATACAACTTCCACATCAAATACGATGAAACTTACAGCAACCATATAAAATTTTACTGAAAAACGCTCTCTTGCAGTTCCGTATGGCAACATACCGCTTTCGTAGGTTGTCCCTTTACCATAAGTTGTGCGTCTCGCTCCTAACCATTCAGAAAATAACATAAAAGCTAACGCGACAATAAACCCGAACACAATCATCAATATCAGCGGTATATATTCAATAGGCATAACTATTCCCAAAATATTGTAAAAACATAATATTTAACGTATAAAAATTATTAATATTTTTAAATAAAAAAGGCTGTTCAGCGAACAGCCCGTTGATTGGGAGGGAGTTATCCTTTTCAGGAATTAGCGTTTCAGCTGATTTACTTCAGCCAACAATGTATCACTTACAGTTATTGTTCTCGAAGCAGCTTCGAAAGCTCTTTGAGTAGTAATCAATCGAGTAAATTCAACTGTCATATCAACATTAGATTGTTCCAGTGAGTTCCCAATTATTGATGTAGAGTTAAAAATATCATTAGCCGTTCCGATTATTGGTTCTCCGCTGTTAGGTGATACGGAATAGAAATTATCTCCCGTGCGAACCAGCCCTTCTTGATTGGTAAATCTTGCTAAAAGCACTTGTCCAAGCAGTTCTGTTTTACCATTAGTGAATGAACCCCAGAGCTTTCCATCGCGTCCAACAGATAGCGATAATAAATCGCCAGAAGTATATCCATCTTGTGTTTTAAAAGATGCTGTGTTTGCTCCTGCAAACTGAGTAATTCCACTCATCAGGTTGTTTGGATCGGCAAGCTGAATTGTTAATGCTGTCGGTGTTGTAGCAAACACATTATTTCCAATTGCTGTATTTAAATCAGCATAATTTATTTGAACGTTTGTTGGTGTATTTAGCGTTCCATCAGCATTAAATTGAATGGTGGTTGCATTCGTATTTACTGCCTGTCCATCAATTGATGCTGTTAGTGAGTATTCATTTTGATTTGCTGTTTTTGTGAATGTAAATGTTAAATTATGAACACCACCAATATTATCATAAATATTAATACTTGTGCTACGAGTGTCGCCCGTTGCCATTCCTGCATTTAAGTTCCCAAAAAAGCTGATATTTTGGGTTTGGCGTGGGGGAGAAGTAATATCGGGCGGAATTACTAAATTATCTTTTGTAGCATTTAAACGATTTGTTCCATCGGCATTTTTTATTATAACACCATTAGTTGTTTTATCAACGTTATATCCCCGCAGAAAAGCTCCTGTAGCAGTATCGATCAAATTTCCATCTCTATCCTGTGATATATTCCCTGCTCTTGAATACAGTTCTCTTCCATTCATATTATAGATGAAAAATCCATCGCCTTGAATTGCCATATCAAGTGCTCTTTCTGAAGATTCAATCACACCTTGAGTCATATTTTGAGTAATACTTGATAAGCGAACTCCGTTCCCGAATTGATGCGGATTTATCCCTCCGTTACCTCTGTTTCCCTGAACATTTGGAGCTACTCCGTGAGTATATACTTGATAGAACTGGTCACTGAAATTTGCACGATTGGATTTATATCCAATAGTATTCGCATTTGCAAGATTATTAGATATTACATCCATTCGTTGTTGGTTAGCGCGTAATGAACTCGCACCAGTTGCCAATGAACGAGAAAGACCCATAAAAACCCTCCTTGGTTATTAATTTTTCCATAAAATTCTGCGATTTTCTCGGTCATTCGAAAATCGCTGGGGTCTCCTTGCTGCGAAGCTTGGTCCAACCCCTTTGTTTAAGCAAGAACTGCTGAATCAATGTTAGTTATTACATTATCTTCCATTTGACCTTTTTGCATCATAGTAACTACAGTTCTATTCTGAACGCTTACTATGAATGCTTTGTCGTCAAGCATTATTAATGAATCCCTTGCACCTTTTGCTGCTGCTTTATCTACTGCGTTTTCTAACCTTACTATTTCGTTGGCAGTAATGTCAATATTTTTGCTAATTAAGCGAGATTTTGCGTGCCCCGAAAATTTTAGATTACTGATTTCATTTTCTAATAACTCTTCAAATAAGGGCTTTGCTTTTACAGTAGGTTTTGCCGCAGGACCTCGAAGTGCATCAATGCCTCCGACTGGTACAAATGGAAGTTTTACTCCCTCAAGTTCTGCCATTGCAAAACTCCATTATTATTTCAAAGAACATTAGCTTGCAGTAATATCGAGAACCTTTCCAAGCGATACTTCGCTTCCAGATATAACTAATACTGTTGAATCTCCTTTAAATCTTACAGCATCGATTTTTCCTTCTATGAATGTATCAGCCGAAAAAGTTGTCGAGCCGTCGTTCGATAATTGTACTTCATAAGTATATTTGCCAGATGGGATTGTGTTTCCGTTATTGTCTGTTCCATCAAAAATATACTTATGATTTCCAGTAGTTAATTCGTTAGAATTCAAAGATATTCTCTTTACAATTGTACCGTTAGCGTCTCGCACAATTAAAGTCCCGGATTTTGCGTTTGTTGATACACCAAAACCTAAATTAACTTTGTTTTCGCCGTCGTATGTGAATTCATTGGTTAATGCTCTTGCAGTTTTGCCAAGCATACCCGGAAGAGCCGAGTTTGTAATCGTTTCAGCAAGTGTTTTGTTTAAATTTGCCGTTTCTTCAATCATTGAGCGTATGTCAATAAGCTGCTCAAGTTGAGAAAATTGTGCAAGCTGAGCTGCGAATTCTTGATTGTCGTAAGGTTTTAGCGGATTTTGATTCTTCATCTGAAACGTAAGTAGCTTCAGGAAGTCATCCTTACTAACAATGCTTTTCTTTGAACTCAGCTTTTGAGTCGATGTTTCCGTATTTGTTACGGAATTAATTGATTCTGCCATTGAAACCTCCTGTTTCTAGCTAAACGTACTTTTCGATTACTTTTTTCATCCATAATCGAAAATTATCGTTAGCTTCCTCCTGATTTATTCCATTTTTGTTTTCAGTTTTCACAAAAGAATTTAAAAATTCTCTTTCATCTTTTTTGTTTTTATGCTGTTCGTTGTTGTTTGCTAAATCTCTTTCTTCCTGGTTTTCATTCGAAATATCTATTTTGCCGGTTGTTATTCCGTATTCAGATAATTTTTCTTTAAGTACATTTATTTGTTTTTCAATTGCTTCCACTGTTTCCTTTGAACGTGCTTTTATTTTAATTTCAGCAACATCATTTTTCATCAATACATCAACAATTACTATACCAAGCCATTGTGGTTCTAATATCAGCTTTGCTGTTGCCTGATTTTCGCCACGAATATTCCCAATCAAACCACCAACATTTTTCCCGAAATTCTCTATTTTCACATTGCTAACTGTATAATTCCCAACGTTTTGCTCAAAAATCTCGCCGAACATAGGATTATTTGGGTGTGTAATATTATTTAGTATAGAATTGTTTAATATTGGACTATTGGATGATAAAAAATTGTTAGAGTTTGAATGCTGTTTAAAACTATTCTCATCTTGGTCAAAATTATCCAATTTATTTTCGATATTTATGATTTCTAATTTATTATTTGGAATACTATCTTTGTTATCATTATTTTGATGTAATTGAGACATTTTTGATGTGATATTTTCTCTTAACGGCAAATTTTTTAATTCTAAATTTTTAATAATTTTATCGCTATCAATATCTAATACTTCGTTTAACAATGATGGTTGATTAATATTATCTTTATTATAAGTGTTATCTTTATTATAGGTATTATCCTCAGAACTTGTGATTTGTTCGAAAAATTTTGAAATTGGCAATCTATTGTTGAATAATGTCGAAGAATTGCTTAATTCATTAATGTTTTTCAATAATTTTAAAGAATCTTTAAGTAAATCACCATTATTTGAATATTCTCTTATGCTCGATAATTGCATAAATGCATTTTTAAAAGCTTCATTAAGCTGCGTTCCATATTTTTTGTCAAATGCTGTAAATATTCCATCAAAATAATTCAATATTTCTTTTGGGTTAATATTAACCTTATCTTCTTTCAATCGGATTATGAAGTTGTTGATTTGTTCAGAGAGTTTATCTAAATTATCTACCATAAATTGATAGTTTTGGCACGCTATGTCTGAATAATGCTCAAAAATATTCGTTTCATCTGAACGCTTTTCGATGATTTCTTTTATTGCAGGATTATCTAAAAGGTCATTTTGAGTTTGTTTCAATAATTCACTAAAGACATTTGTCTTTTCATTCTGCGGGGACGGGCTTGTAACATTCCCAAACCCTAACTCGGAATGAGTTACTTCCAATGTTCTCATAGTTGCATCCTTGCAATTTATTTTATTGTCCTATACCCAGCAAAAGAATTGCAGCGGCATTTTCAGGTTTCATTGCTTCAATAATTTTGCCAGCTTTTTTCTTGTTCATCATTTTTAATATTCTTGCAGCATCTCTTTCGTCCAGACGCTCCAATATGGCGGCCACCTCCTGTGGCTTTGAATTCTCATATATTTTTGCAAATACTTCAAAATTAATTTTAGCACTGGAGTCTACCCTTTCCTCCAACATCTTTTGATAGTTCTCTATTCTCTTCTGTGCGAGCGAGTATTTTTCTGTAAGTTTCTTTATTTCAATTTCTTTCTTATTTAAACTATCTTGCAGTTCTTTAGCATTTTTTTCAGATTTTTCAGCGATTGAATTAGCTCGCTTAACTGAATCTTGATGGAAACGAATTGTTTCTGCAATGTTTTTTAGTGAATCTCTTAAATATTTTTCAATTCGCATTAATGAATCAATTTTAATTGAAAATTCATTCTTTTTTATCACTTCATTTTCAAAAAAAGCCAGTTGTTTTTTCGAAATTTGAACAGTTGGCTCAATATAGACAGGCTTTAATGGTTTTATTATTTTCTTTGGCTTATCAACTTTTTGAACTTTAGTCGTGTCTTTATTGTCTTTTATTCCCAGCAAATCGGGTCTATATTTAATTACACCAATAAGTCCTCCCATCAATATTGCTAATACTGATGATACAATAATAATCCCTATTAAAAGTTGCTTCCAGGTCACTTTTCTTTCCTGATAAATCCCATTATTGCAATTTCATCGATAAAATTACTTTCTTCTTTGAGAGTTTCTGCTTTGTATTCTTCTAATTTTTTTTCTTTCAATTTTTCAAGTATCATTTCATCTTTTTTTGCTTCAATATATTTATTTTGGCGAAGCTTTTCAATTTCGAGAAGTTGATTTTTATCTTGTATATGCTTTTCAATTTCTTTTTCTACCAATGCTTTATGAGCGATTCTTTCTTGGATATCCGAAGCCTTTCCGCTTGTGTATTTTTTTGCAATGAGATTATTCTTATACTTTATCTTTTCTTCAATAATTTGTTCTTTACGAAAACGAAGTCGCAAAATCTTTGCAAGCTCTTCTTTTGCTTGATTTGTTCTAAATGCTCGTAAATTTAGTAGTGGCTCGAGCCTGTATGTGAATTTCTTTGCCATTTCTACATTTTGCTTATTTCGATTACTTTGTTTACAATTTCATGATAATCATTTCGCTCATCTAATCCTTGTTTTAAAAATGAATTAATTATCTCAATTCTTTCAATTGCTTTATCTATTTGTGGGTTGCTTCCTTTTTGATATGCTCCGACATTTATTAAATCTTCGGCACTTTTATAGACTGCAAGTAATTCTTGTATTTTTTTTGCGGCATCAAGATGTTCTTTTGAAACAACATCACTTCGGCAACGACTAATGCTTTCAAGCACATCAATTGCCGGATAATGTGCAAGCGATGCGAGCTTTCTCGATAATACAATGTGTCCGTCCAAAATACCTCTTGTAGTATCTGCAATTGGTTCATTCATATCGTCGCCTTCAACTAACACAGTATAAATTCCTGTGATTGTGCCTTTTTCGGAAGTTCCGGCACGTTCTAATGTCTTTTGTAAAATAGTGAACACTGATGGTGTATATCCGCGAGTTGTCGGAGGTTCGCCAATTGAAAGACCTACTTCTCGTTGAGCCATTGCCAATCGTGTTACAGAATCCATCATCAACATTACATCCAACCCCTTATCGCGGAAGTATTCTGCTATTGTTGTAGCTGTAAGTGCTGCTTTTACCCGAATGAGTGGGGGAACATCACTTGTCGCGACTACAACAATTGACCTGTCAAGTCCCTCTTGTTTCAAATCTTTTTCTATAAACTCGCGCACTTCTCTTCCGCGTTCACCAATTAACGCTATAACATTAATATCTGCTGATGTATTTCGGGCAATTGTTCCAATTAATGTAGATTTCCCAACCCCAGAACCAGCAAAAATACCAACACGCTGTCCTTTTGCTAATGTTAGAAGTCCATCGACTGCTTTTATTCCCGTTGAAATTGGTTCAGAAATCCTTTTTCGCAATAATGGATTTGGTGGAACTGCATATATCGAACGTTTTTGCTCTATTGACACCTCTGCTTTACCGTCAAGTGGACGACCTAACCCATCTATTACTCTACCTAATAATTTGTCTCCTACTCCAACAGATAATGATTTTCCTGTAGCAATAATTTCTGTCGATGGTTCAATGTCGTTTGTTTCTCCAAGCACCATTGAGAGAATCCTGTCATCTCGAAACCCAACAATTTCAGCTAAAGCAATTAATTCACCGTATTTGTTTCTTAATTCACATATTTCTCCAATAGGGGCTTTCGGTCCTTCGCTTTCGAGCACAAGCCCAACTACTTTTTTTACTTTTCCGCGCCGCACTAATGTCGATGTTTTCTGTATTGCTGGCTTGAAAAATTTCTCTATGTTAATTGCTTGGTACATTTGTTTCGTCTTCGCTATTGTTTGTTTCAGAGTTTTCTTGAATTTCTTGTGTTTCAGGCATAATTGTATCCAGAATATCGGGATAACTTTCTTTCAGAGATGATTCAAGGTCTAACTTTATTTGTTCTTTTGCTTCTGTCAATGCATTTTGTAGTTTTTTTAATTGCTCGCTTATTCGCCCATCAATAATTCCTGCACTTGTATGCAAAATGCAACTTCCTTGTTCTATATTATTCGATGTTACTATTTCTATTTTACTATCTGCCAAATTAAAGATTTGAGAATTTACTTTTTTTAGTACTTCAAAGTCATCTTTATTTAATTCAATTTTGAATATTTCTTCATCCTTTATTTCGCTAAATACCTTATTTATCTGGTTTGTAACTAATTGTTCACTTTCGACTGCAGCAAAACCCATTATTTTTCTTGCAATTTCAATTGATAAGTCTATTAATGCTTCATTGAATTTTTTTTGTTCTTGCAAAAAAGCTTTCTTTAACTCGAAAGCAATTTTATCGAAGCGTTTTATCCACTGACTATGAATTTGAATTTCACTTTGATATATAGCTCTCGCAGAATCTTGACCATCAGAAAAACCTCTGTCGTAGGCTAATTGAATTTCTTTTGCAGCTTCTTCAATAGGAATGCTTTCATCTGGCACTCGTCGTAAATCTATTTCAATAGGTTCGTTAGAATCTGAAATAGTGTATGTTTCTGTAAAATATGTTACTTTGGGTTGAGGCTCTGGTTCAGGTTCGCTAATGAATTCTTCTACTTCTGGTAGTTCTTCTACTTCAATAGGTTTGGATTTAACTAAACTCTCAAGTTCTAATAGCTTTCGCTCAAACTCTCTGCGAATAATTTCTTCGCTTTTGATAATTTTAACTTTTTGTTTATTTCTTGGTATTTTTAAAATAATCTTGTTCATTTCGTTCCTTTCCTATACGAAAATATCTTCCTTGCCACGACCACCGATAGCAATTTCTTCTTGTTCTTCGAGTTTCTTGATAATATCAACTATTCTCATTTGTGCTGCTTCGACTTCTTTTAATTTAACTGGTCCCATAAATTCGAGCTCTTCTTTAACAACTGCTGCTGCACGTTCAGACATATTCTTGAATATTTTCGAACGAATTTTTTCGTCAGAAACCTTCAATGCAAGTGCTAAATCGCGTTTATCAACATCACGTAGAATTCTCTGAATACCTTTGTCGTCAATGAGCACAATATCTTCGAATAAGAACATTTTGCGTTTGATTTCTATCGCCATATTATAATCTTTTTCTTCAATGCTTTCTAACAATTGTTTTGCTACTGCATTATTGCACTTATTAAGTATGTTTGCTACCAGTTGCACACCACCGGCTTGGGCTAAATTCTGCGAAAGAGTTGCTTCTGCTATTTGATCTACAACGTGTTCAATTTCTGTAACTAATTGTGGAGATACTTTTCCAATTGTTGCCATCCGAAATACAGTTTCAGAACGTAGATCATCTTTGAATTCATTGAGCACATCTGCTGCTTGGTCAGGAGGCAGATGCGATAATATCAAGGCTATTGTTTGTGGGTGCTCTTTTGATAAGAATGAAGCAAGCTGCTGAGGATCAGATTTCTTTAGAATAGAAAAACCTCTCACAGTTGTCAGAACGCGTATCTTTTCAATTATTTCTCGAGCTTTGTCCAATCCATAACTTTTTTCGAGTAGCATTTGAGCATAATCAATTCCTCCTTCGACCATATATGAGGAGGCTGTCATTAATTGGTAAAACTCTTCAATAACATCCTCTACAACGTTTGGAGGCAGTTCACGTAAATTTGTAATTTCTACAGCTATTTGCTCAACATCTTTTATATCAAGTTCTTTGAAGACCTTTGCCGCTACTTCAACATCCATAGACATTAGTAATACGGCTGCCTTTTGTTTTCCTGTCAAATCAGATGCTGTAATTCTTTTCTTTGCCATTATTGTTTACCTAATTAATATTCTTACTAATATTCAACGAACAAACAATTTGTTTATGATTTGGCAGATTTCGGATTCTCAATATCTTGCTGTAATAATATCTTTATTAATTTCACTGCGTTTTCTGTTTGTTCATCTAAAAATGATTCAACCTTTTCTTTTATTTCAAGTTTCAACATATCTTCTTCAGTCATTTCCTGTGGTTCCACATCTAATGCTGACTTTGCTAATGCTTCAAGTTCTTGCATATCGGTTTCTTCTTCGATTTCTTGCGGCTCTTCTTCGCGAATTTCTCCTTCTAATAATACTTGTTCAGGAAGTTCAGCTGGAAGCAATAACAAATCTTCTTCATCTAATTTCAAATCCTCTAATTGTTCTTCTGGTTCTTCCTCTTCTTCCTCAATAGACACTTCTTCTTTGACTAATAATTTAGGATTTGGCAGTCCAAGAGCAATACGTAATCTGTCTTTTACAAATTTCGACTGTATTAATGCAAACATCAACATTATTGTAATTAATATTGCTGCAATCAAAGCAATTAATTTGATTATTTCTTTGTCTTTGTACCAAACTACTGGCTGCTGTTCTTCAATTTCTTGTTCCAATAATGATGTGTCAAAAGGAACATTTAATACTGAAATCTGGTCATTTCTGGTTGGGTCGTACCCTACAGCATTTTTTATGGCAAGTGTTAATTGATCAATTTCTTCCTGCTTTCTTGGTGTATATTCAATCTTTTTTACTCCATTTTCATCTACAACTTTAGTTACACCATTAATGATTGCTGATACAGTGAGCCTTTTAATATTGCCTGTGCCTTCTACAATATGAGATACTGTTTTAGATATTTCATAATTTTGGATAACATTGGATGCATTTTTTGCCTGACTAACAGTTGGATAGCTCAGAGAATCTGTGCTTTCTGATACTTCCTGAATGTTTTGTTCGCTACGAATTACTTGGCGTTCTGGGTCGAAATCTGTAATTGTTTTTTCAACCTGTGTGAAATCAATTTCGGCATTTACTCTTACCTTCGAATTTTCTGTTCCAAGCACTCCGTCGAGAAGCGATTGCACCTTTTCTGCATAATGCTGCTCAACTTGTCGCTGAATATCGTGCTGTGTTTGAGTAAGTCCGGTTACTGTTGAATTGTCCAATGGAGGCTCGGATAAAATTTTGCCTCGTCCATCAACAACTGTCACTTTATCAATTGTAAGTCCTTCAACACTGCTTGCAACAAGGTTTTGAATCCCTTCTATGCTTATTTTGCTAAGGCTTCTACCACTTTTCAAATGAATGATAACAGAAGCACTCGGTGGTTTCTCGTCTTTTTTGAAGAGTGTCTTTTCTGGTATTACTAAGTGGACACGCACTTTTTTAATCTCATCCATTGTTCCGATTGTTCTGGCAAGCTCGCCTTCCAAAGCCCTGCGGTAATTCAGTTTTTGGACAAATTCGCTCATCCCAAGGTTTGTCTTGTCGAAAAGTTCATATCCAACTATGCTTTCAGATGGAAGACCTTCACCTGCTAACTGTATGCGAGTATCGTAAAGTTGAGACTTATCTACTAATATCGTATTTCCATTGTCTTCAAGTTTATATTGTACTCCTTTTGCTTTAAGGCTTTCAACTATTTTTGCAGCATCTGATGGTTCTAAATTACTATACAGAACTCCCATTTCCACAGGCTTGCTACTGGACAATAATAGAACTGTGCCTAATATTAATCCAGCAACAACGCCTCCAATTATCAATTTTTGAACTAATGATAATCTTTTATAAAATGTTTTTACTTGTTCTGTGAATGTATTTTCAGCCATAATTATCCTTGTTTGTATTTGTTCACGAAATCATTTTTGGCTAATATTATCCTCCATTTTAAACCTGCATTCTTAATACTTCTCGATATAGGTCAAGTCCTTTGTTTCTTAGCTCCATTAATAGCTGGAATGAGGTTCGTGCTTTTTGAGCAGTAATCATTACGTCGTGAATATCGACAGGTTCGCCTTTTATCAATTTTTCTGTCTGTTCTGCTGAATCAATTTGCATCTTATTTACATCATCCATCAATTGCTTGACAGTATCTGCAAAAGTTACATCTTTTGTGGTTGTTGTGCTTTCGCCAAATTTCTGTTGAACTAATGGAAGATACCTTCTCGATGGGTCTGTTTCATTGATTATCATAGTGAACTCCTTTCAAATTATTTCCTAAAAACCATCTGATTTATATCAATTACTATTCCAAATGATGTTTTCCTTCGGTTATGGCTAATTTTGTTCAATTCCTTTTTCAGATTGAATTGAAATAGTCTGATTTTTAATATTAGTTATTTTTTGTTAAATTTATTTTATCAATTGTCGGGAATAACGTTATGGTCAGTTTAAAAAAGATAATTCATCTATTTTCAATAGGAATGTTGTTAGTATTGCTCATTTCAAATAATCTTTTTTCAAATTTTGTCGAAAATAATGGACAATTTCCTGAAAATGTTCGTTTTTGGTTTCAAACCAAAGATGCCAATGTATGGATTAACAATAATGATATATTGTTCGATTATATAAACGAAGTTGGGAATAATAGCTGTAATCGTTCTACTTTAAAACTAAGCTTTTCAGAAGCAATCAATTTCAACATTCAGCCTATTTCTTATAGCAATCGTGTATTTAATTATTTCACTAAATCAAATCCTTTTTCTTCAAAAGTTTATGATACTTTAATTGTTAAAAATCTATACGATAAAATAGATTTATTTCTTTACTCTAAAAATGGTTGTTTTGCCTATGATTTTCTTTTGCACCCTGGTGCAAACCCAAATGATATTAAAATAAAAGTAGATGGAGCTGATTCTGTTAAAATTGAAACTAAACAAATTTCTTTCTTTACAACTAATATTGTGCAGTATCATTCGGACTTGAATGCATATTTAGAAGAAAGCAAAATACCAATTGTTTCTTCATTCAGTTTCGATGGTTATATTTCATTTTCATTAAATAATTACGACAAATCACAGATGATTAGGATTGACCCGGCTGTCTATTCTACTTATTTGGGTGGGAGTTCGTTTGATTATTTACGCAGCATTGCAAAAGATTCATCCGGAAACATAATTGTTGTGGGGAGAACTCGTTCTGCTAATTATCCTACAATAATCGGTAGCTACGATACCACTTTTTCGGATATTTTCATTGATTTTTATGATGCTGTAGTAACGAAATTTTCTCCTGATGGAAAAAATATTTTGTTCTCTACTTTTTTAGGCGGTATGGGAAACGATCAAGCAGAAGCAGTTGCTGTAGATAAGTTTGGTAATATTTATATTACAGGTTACACTCTGTCTTTGCGTTCGTTTCCGTTTACTTCAAAAGCTCTTGATACTTTTGATATTGGTGGAATAGATGGTTTCCTCACTGTAATGAATCCTCAGGGAGATTCTCTTCTTTATTCAACTCTTTTTGGTGGAACAAGCGACGATTTCCCTCAATCAATTACATTAGATAAAAACAAGAATATATATCTTGCCGGCTATACAAAATCCTCAAACTTTATTACTACTTCGGGGGCTTTTGATACAACATTTAACAGCAATGGAACTGATATTTTCAACGACGCTTTTGTGATGAAATTTTCCAGCAATTTTAACTTACAATATTCTACATATGTAGGCGGTTCTGGTGATGATTTTGGACAATCTATCGCTGTTGATGCTTTGGGAAATGCAATTGTTGTTGGAATTACTCGTAGCCAGGATTTCCCAATTTCATCATTTGGTTTTCAAAAGGTAATTGCTGATTCTGTCCCGTCGTCCAGCACTGGGGATGGCTTCATTTTTAAACTCAATTCCAACGGCACAAATAAAATATTTGGAACATATTTTGGGGGTTCGGCACGGGATGCAATCTATTCTGTTGCAATTGATACCAGTAATATTATTTATTTTGCTGGTTATTCTGAATCAGAAAATTTGCCAATTTCTCCTAATGCATTCCAAAACACTTACAACAATATTAATTCCGGTTATATTTCAGGTGATGCCTTTGTTGGTAAACTCAAATTCAGTGGTGATTCACTTCTTTTTAGTACATATTTTGGCGGTTCTGGTAGTGAACGTATTGCTGCTATTGCTATTGATAGCTATGGTTTTCCTGTTGCAACTGGTTTTACAACCTCACGTGATTTACCAACTACCCCGACGGCTTTTCAAAAACAATATTCAGATAGCACGGATGCCTTTGTTGTGCGTTTCACTCCAAATTTAGATGGCTGCCCATATATAAGTTATCTTGGTGGTAAACGTAATGATATTGCTAATTCTATTGTTACTGCTGATTATGCTAATATCTGGGTAGCAGGTTTTACTAATTCAAACGATTTTCCAGTTACAGCTGATGCGATATTCAAAACGGCTTTTGACAATTTAAGCGATATATTCATTACAAAATTGTATGCTAACTACATTAGTCTTGATTTCGAAAAAAGTTTGGGTACGAGAATAATAAATGTTTGTTTAGGTGATAGTGTGTATGTTGGGGCGAAAGTTTCAGGTGGAATTGGGAAAATTTCATATCACTGGTTGCCTACTGATGGGGTTTCTTTTCCGGATTCTTGTTATACTTTTATCAAGCCAAATGATTCTTCTATATATTATCTTTTGGCACAAGACGAAATGGGTAATAGCGTAACAGATTCTCTTTATATTATTGTGCATACAAAACCTCATCTATCACTTTCGGGTTCTTTAGTTGTGCTCTCTAATTCAACGGAAGAATACACTCTTGTGTCTGATTATCAGGGTTTTACGGATTGGTATGTAACAAATGGGAAAATATTAGAAAAAACTTCTACAAAATTAAAGGTAAAATGGGCAGATACAACTGCAATAGGTGTAATAAAATTAGTTTTCACTTCTCAGTATGGCTGTATTGATTCTTTATCTGTATCAATAAGAATAGGGAATATCCCTAAGCCAAGAATTAAACCTATTGGTAAATTCCCTCCTTGTAACGGGGATACATTATTATTGGATGCAGGTGCCGGATATGCTACTTATCTTTGGTCAACGGGTGATACAACCCGAACAATCAAAATCACACAAAATGGAAAATATTCTGTAAAAGTTGCAGATTCGCTTGGATTTATAGCTTACTCGGATACAATGAATGTTTATTTTATGACATATCCTAAACCTATTATTAATGGATTAAGCATTGTTAAACCTGGGATGAATTATGAATATATTGTGGAAGGCTCACCCGGCAGTAATTTCAAATGGATAATTCAGGGTGGGACAATTCTCTCAGGTCAAGATAATGATACTATTATTGTCCGTTGGAACAATACACCAAATGGTTCACTTCTTGTCGAAGAAACAACGCGCGAAGGTTGCGTGATTTATTCCGATTTATTCGAAATCGATATAAGTGGTGTTTTTAAACCCAAAATTCGTGTGCTTGGTTCGACTAATATTTGCGAAGGTGATTCCGTTCTTCTCGATGCTGGCTACGGATTTTCATATTACCGGTGGAACAATGGTAGCAACAAACGGTTTATTTTTGTTTCTACTGCAGATACTTTTTACTGTTATGTTCGCGACAATTATGGTTTCGAAGGCTTTACAGATACTATTACAACAACTACTTTAGAACGACCACCTAAACCTGCAGTTAGAATATTTGGAAATCAGTTTACTTGTTTAATCGATTCTTTGCCAATTCAATGGTATTTCAACGACCAAGTAATACCTAATGCCATTAGTACTCTGTATATAGCAGATGTACCGGGGCGATACAAAGTTTGTGTTCGTGGATATAATGGTTGCACAAATTGTTCGGATATTATTTCTTATCTTGTTTCTGTAGATGAACCTAAGAGTGATATTATGATATTTCCAAATCCTTGTGATAATGTGTTGAATGTAAATTTGGATATTAATTCTTCAGTATACGCAAAAATTAGTATTTACAATATGATTTTTGAAAAAGTATTTATTCAGGAATTTTCTAATAATTCTGTATTACAATTAGATGTTTCCTATTTACCAACGGGTGTTTATTTACTTGTAATAGAAAATAATTTAGACTTTCAACGAATTTTGTTTCTTAAAAATTAAATGAAACTTTTATCTCAGAAAAAACGTATAAAATACAAAACACTGAAAATGGAATATGAATTTTCTAATTAATATTAATAAACCGATTTATCTAACACTTGTTGCTATATTAATATTTTTGCGTTTTTCAATTGATACTATTTTTTACTATTTATTGCCTCAGGATAGTTTTGTTTTCTCATATTGGACTTTCTTTTCGTCTATTCTAATTTTATCGGCTTTTATTTATTACTTTTTCTCTGAGCAATTTGAAAAAAATAATAATGAGTATTCTAACGAGAAATTTGTATATGATTTTACACGTATTTTTTATTTGCAGTTATTGATATACATTTTAATAATTTTTCTACCAAATAATGATACATTCTACAGTCTTGAACTACCGTATTTCAAATTCTTTATTTCTGATGTTTCAACTGTTTTCTTTGCTTTGGCTACAATTTACTTAGCTTGGTTTTTGTTTGTCTGGTTAATAAGACGAAAGCACAAAAGAACAAAGCTATATTTAAAGATAATTGCTATTTTGCTTACTATTCTGCTGGTTATAGAATTAGCAAACTATGGATTTTTTAAGTCGCTTTATTTGAATAGCTTTATACCTCTTTTCCTATTAGTAATATATATTCTTACACTTTTAGTTACTAAAAAAAATAATTGGATTGCTCAGCTTGAACGCAAGCCAAAAATTAGACTTCTGTGGGTTTCACTTGCCAATCTAATTCTATCTATACTTTTAGCTGTTTCAATAATTGATAGTGACGGATTTTTATCACGAAACACAATAAATTTCTTATCTGGTGCAAATAATTTTTTCGGTGCAGTTGTTTTAGCTCTAAATGCTTTTTCTTTGAGAATTTTCCTTGCTGTAATAGTTTCACTTCCTACTGCAACAATCGTTGAACGAAAAACATCCGAAATTTCTTCTCTTACTTATCTTAACAAATTTATTGCTGAAACTTCGACAAAAAAGCCTGATGAAATCTTACAAATGGTTACTCAGCTTGCTTTAAATGCTTCTGGCAGTGCGGCTGTTTGGCTCGAAGTTTATCATAATGGTACTATTGACATTGGAGCTACAGCTCAAATTTCACCTGAGCTAATAAAAGATTTTCATTCCGACAAGCGAATTGGAAATATTTTTACTACTATTGAAAAGCCGGTGTTAGTTGAATCGGTACCAGAAAATGATGAAATTAAGTCTATTTTGAATTATTTTCATTTTGCAAATACATTAATTGCTATTCCACTGTATCAAGGTGCAAAAAGATTTGGCACTATTGTAGCAATCGATACGGAAGAATATGGATTCGAATTGGAAGATGTTGCTGTCCTCTCTGCTTTTGCCGATAATGTTAATTTAGCTCTCGAAAATCAGCGACTATTGCAGGAATCCTTACAAAAAGAACGTTATCGCAGCGAAATGTTAATTGCTAAGCGAATCCAGAAAGAGCTTCTTCCGCAGAATCTTCCTGAATTTCCTAAATTTCAACTTGCTGCTTATTCCTCACCTGCCGAAGAGGTTGGTGGTGATTACTATGACGTTGCCCGCTTTGCAGATGGAACTCCTTGCATTCTGGTTGGTGATGTTTCTGGCAAAGGAATGAGTGCTGCATTTTATATGGCTCAGCTCAAAGGTGCTGTGCATTCCGTTGCCCCACAAGTTAATTCTCCAAAAGAGTTGTTGTTAAAACTTAACAATATTCTTTTTGGATTGATGGACAAACAAAGTTATATTACTTTAAATTGCCTGAAACTCGATGAAAACAATAGCTCCATTACTTTTGCTCGTGCTGGTCATCCACCTCTTTTCCTGAAAAATTCGTCTGATGTCAATACGATTAAACCACAAGGATTAGGTATTGCTCTTGTTGGAAATGAATTATTCACTGATTATTTAGAAGAAGTCAATATTCAGCTTTCAAATGGCGATATTTTGATGTTAATTACTGATGGGGTGAACGAAATCCGTAACTCTTCAGGTGAAGAATTTGATTTTCAGCGAGTTTTTGACTTTCTTCTTACTCATAATTCTTCGGCTCAAAAATTGCTAAAACAATTTTTACAAAATATTGATGAGTTTAAAGGGGATGCACCTCAAATTGATGATTTAACTGTTTTCATTATTTCTTTTGGTTGTTTAGATAATACGAAGAGGTTAAAAAATGAATAATAATAATAATAATTTCAAAATTGAGAAAAAAAATATCGATGATTTAGTGTTGCTCTCTATTTCTGGTTATTTAGATGCACATACAGCACCTTTTCTCGAACAGGAAATAGAAAAATCAGTAAAAGATGGATGTTATAAGATTGTTGTTAATTTTTCTGATTTGGATTACATTTCAAGTGCTGGTCTTGGAGTTTTTATGGCTTTTATTGAAGATGTTCGTCAGAATGGTGGCGATATTAAGCTTTCTAATATGAAAGAAAAAGTTTTTGCTGTATTTGATTTGCTCGGATTTCCATTGCTTTTTGATATTCTTAACGAAGAAAGTGAAGCTATCGCTAAATTTAAAGGAAACCAAATGCTTTTGAGTGTTGAAAATAATAATTTTATTTGTATTAATGCAGACAGTGCTGAACTCGAAAGAATTCGCAAATTTGTGTTAGAGTTTGCTGAAAAATTTGGTTTCGATGATATTACTGCTAACAAAATTGTTTTAGCTGTTGATGAAGTTTGCACGAATTTAATCAAACATTCTTATAAATACGACAGTTCCAGAGAAATTTGCTTGCAAATATTAACCGATAACAATCAATTTTCCGTTCTCATTCTTGATGATGGTGCTTCATTTAACCCAAGTTCTGATACTTCATTAGATATGAATGATTATTTGAATAATTATCGTCGGGGTGGTTTGGGGCTTCATATAATCAATCTTGTTATGGATAAAATTCAGTATATTCCTCGTTCCGGTGATTTCCCACAAAATAGATTAATCCTAACAAAATATATTAAATAAATTTCTTTTGAAAGTTTCCTTTTTGCTTTCACAAAAAACAAATATTTTTGTATTTCGTTAATTGTTTATTTTCTTAACAATTTAAGGATTTTTAATGACTTCAAAAGAAATACGTAAATCATTTTTAGATTTTTTTGCTTCCAAAGCACACAAAATTGTTTCAAGTGCCCCAGTGATTCCTTTTGGTGACCCAACCTTGCTTTTTACTAATGCTGGAATGAACCAGTTTAAAGATGTTTTTCTTGGTCAAGGTAGTCGGGAATATACTCGTGCTGCTGACACCCAGAAATGTATCCGTGTCAGTGGCAAGCACAACGATCTCGAAGAAGTTGGAGTTGATACTTATCATCATACTTTTTTCGAAATGCTTGGTAATTGGAGCTTCGGCGACTACTATAAAGAAGAAGCTATTGAATGGGCTTGGGAATTGCTTGTTAAAACTTGGGGGCTTCCATCTGACCGTCTCCACGCTACAGTCTATCGAACTGATGATGAAGCATATGAAATATGGAAGAAATATTTGCCAATAGAACGCATCCACCGTTTCGATGAAAAAGATAACTTTTGGGAAATGGGCGAAACTGGTCCCTGCGGTCCTTGCAGCGAAATTCATTTTGACCGCACTCCCGACAAAAGTGGCGCAAATCTCGTAAATGCTGGCTCACCGGATGTTATTGAAATTTGGAACTTAGTCTTTATTCAATATAACCGTCTTATTGATGGCACTTTGCAACCGCTTTCTAAAAAACACGTTGATACAGGTATGGGGTTTGAACGTATTTGTGCCGTCCTTCAAGGGAAAAATTCTAATTATGATACTGATGTTTTTACTCCTGTTATCTCAAAAATAGAAGAGCTATCACACAAAAAATACTCCACAGACTTATCTAACAAAGACGGAATTGCGATGCGAGTAATTGCAGACCATTTGCGAGCATTATCTTTTGCAATTGCTGATGGTGCGTTCCCGGGCAACGAAGGACGAGGATATGTACTTCGTCGTTTGTTACGTCGGGCTGCTCGTTTTGCTCGTGAACTTGGATTTAAAGAACCTGTTATATATAAACTTTTGCCAACTTTAATTGATGTGATGGGGGACGTTTTCCCAGAACTAATTACTCACAGAAATACAATCGAAAGAGTTCTCCGAGCTGAGGAAGAAAGCTTTCTTCTAACTCTTGAACGTGGTCTTGAAAAATTCGAAGAAATCAGAAACGAACTTATAAAAGCCAATTCTAAAGTGATTCCTGGAGAACAAGCGTTTCTTCTCTACGATACTTATGGCTTTCCACTGGATTTAACCGAACTGCTTGCCCGTGAAAATTCTTTGACTGTTGATACACAGGAATTTAATCAAAAAATGACCGAACAGCGTGAGCGTAGCCGTTCCGCTCGTAAAGTCCTTGCATACGAAAATGAACTTCCATCTTTGGATTTTCAGACTACATTTGTAGGTTATAATAATTTTGAAGTGCAGTCGAAGGTTTTGTATGCCAAAGATAACTATTTAGTTTTGGATCAAACACCTTTCTATTCAGAAAGTGGTGGTCAGGTGTCTGATATTGGTGAAATTATTCTTGCTGGTGAAATTTATCAGGTTGTTGATGTTAAAAAATCAAATAACGCGATAATACACATCACTGATAGGGAAGTGGAGCCTCTTGTCGGTGAAATGGCTCTTGCTCGTGTTTCACGAGTTCGTCGCCTTAAAACAATGAGAAACCATTCCGCTACTCATCTTATGCACGAAGCATTGCGTAAAGTGCTTGGTGAACACGTTCAGCAAGCTGGTTCTCTTGTTTCTCCTGACTATTTACGTTTCGATTTTAATCATTTTGAAAAAGTTACTGACGAGCAAATCAAGCAAATTGAAAAAATTGTTAATAATAAAATTTATGAGCAAATCCCGGTAGAAGAACATATTCTCTCGATTAACGAAGCAAAGAATAATCCAAATATTAAAATGTTTTTCGGCGATAAATATGGCGAAACTGTTCGTTTAATTGTTATGGATAATAAATTCTCTCTTGAACTTTGTGGTGGAACACACGTTCGTAATACTGCTGAAATTGGCATTTTCAAAATTATTGCTGAAAGTTCAATTGCAGCAGGTGTTCGCAGAATTGAAGCAATAACGGGTGATGCTGTTTATAATTATATTTGTCAGCTCAATGATACTATCACTTCAAAAGATGATGAAATTGCAAGGCTTAAAGAAAATAATTTACATCTCGAAAAGCAAATTAGTCAGTATAAACTGCAATTTTTGTTCTCATCTATTCCGGAATTAATTAATAATACTGTTAAAATTAGCGATATTTCAGTATTAATTCATCAAAGTGAGTTGAATAATATTGATGAACTACGTCTTTTTGCTGAAAAGCTGAGAGATACTTTTGGTAAAAACGGGATTTCGTTAATTATCTCTAAACAAGATGATAAAATCTCTCTTGTTTGCTCTGTTACCGACGACTTAAAAGATAAAATGCCTGCTGGCAAACTTGTTGGAGATGCTGCTCGTATTCTCGGTGGCGGTGGAGGTGGAAAATCTCATCTTGCAACTGCTGGGGGCAAAGACGTTTCTAAACTTCCAGAACTCATTAACGGTGGATTTATTGAAATTATAAAAAAATATTTGTAGTATTATTCAAATTTCTTCAATTTATTGCTTTAGAAATGGCTGTTTCAACTATTGTTACAGTCATTTCTTTTTTTATATTTAAATAAATAAACAAAAAGGCTGTCTTTTAGAGACAGCCTTCTTTAAAGAAGCAATTTATTGTAAAACTAAAATTTACAAATTAATAGCGGCGGTTTCCATTGAATCTTCTTTCCATTGGACGTGCATCTTCGCGTCTTTCTTTTGCTTCATTAACTTTAATTGTTCTGCCACCGAATTCGATTCCGTTCAAAGCTTCGATAGCTGCATTGCCATCTGCTTCATCCATTTCAACAAAACCGAACCCTTTGGGTCTGCCTGTTACACGGTCGCGAATCAATTTTACATTATGGACATCGCCATATTGGGAAAACAAGGTTGAAAGTTCCTCTTCTGTGGTTTGAAACTTGAGGTTTCCAACATAAATCGTAATCATAAAAAACTCCAAAAAACAAAAAAATTAGTTAAAACTTAGTTCTGAGAAAACTCAACAAGATAATTAAATTATTCGATTTAACTCTTGATTGGATTTCTTTCAAAACCTAATAACAAATATAGGTTAATTATTTAACATAAACAAGAAAATTATAATATTTGTCCATCTTTCATTTTAAGAACAACATCAGAAATAGAGGCAATATCTGAACTGTGAGTCGCGATAATAAAAGTTGTTGAAAATTCAGATTGTATTCGTTTTATCAAATTTATAAACGACATAGCATTTTTTGCATCTAAATTTCCAGTAGGTTCGTCTGCCAGAACAATCTCCGGTTTATTTATTAATGCCCGTGCAATTGCTATACGTTGCTGTTCACCGCCGCTTAATTCCATCGGTTTATTATTAATTTTGTCTGCAACTCCTGTTAATTCAAGTAATTCTATTGCGTCTTTTTTTGCATCGCTTGGCTTGCTCCCAGAAATGAGTTTCGGAAGCATCACATTTTCCAGTGCAGTAAATTCTGGCAACAAGTAATGAAACTGAAAGACAAATCCAATTGTTCTATTTCGAAAAATATCTAACTCATTTCGTTTAAATTGAGATAATTGTTTAGGAGAATTATCAATATTATAAATTATTTCTCCACTATCAGGTTCGTCAATTGTTCCAATGATATGCAACAAAGTGCTTTTTCCGACACCCGAAGGTCCAACCAAAGCAACAATTTTTGAACGTTCAATCGATGTGGAAACTCCTTTTAGAACAACATTTTTTTCGTGTTTGTTGTTTGAGTAACTTTTAGTAATGTTATTTATTTCAATAATGGTGTTCATTACATTTTTCTAAGTTGGGCATTGAATTTATTTTCCACAGCCTGGATGATTTTATTAATTTTACTTTCTACTTCTTCATCAGTCAATGTCCGTTCGGATGAAGAAAAAATAAGGCTAAATGCAAGGCTTTTCTTTCCTTCTGGAATGTTTTTTCCCTCATAAACATCGAAAATATTAACATCTGACAATAATTTGCCACCATTAGTTAGAATTTCATCCAGAATATTTTTTGCCTCTGTGCATTCATCAACTATGAAAGCCAAGTCTCGTTCAACCGAAGGAAATGGACTGACTGGTAAATACTTGTTTTCTTCTGTATTGTAATGTGAAACATAAGAAAAATCAATTTCGGCAAGCAGCACATCTTCCTCAATATCGTAATTTTTAAGCACGCTTTTATTCAAATAGCCACAATAGCCTATAAATGTATTATCTAATTTAATTTTAACAGAATTGGGTGAATATATTCTATTTTCATCTAACTTTGAGAAAGAAATCGGAAGGCGTAGAAAATCTGCTAAATCTTCTATAAATCCTTTTATATCATAGAAATCGAACGGTCTTTCTTTCTCGCTCCACTGCTTCGGGAATGTTTTGCCGACTAAACTAATTGCAAGTATTTCTCTTTCTTCGTATCCCGAAAGAATTCCATCATCAGAATGTTTAAAGATTTTACCAATTTCAAAAAATTTCAGATTATTATTCCCATATCTAATATTTAAATTAATTGTTTTCAATAATGAGGGAACAACTGATGGTCGCATTATTGACAATTCTTCGCCAAGTGGATTTGATATTTTAACAGGGTCCGAAGTGAAAAGCTCAGCAGAACGTGTGTCAATCATATTTTGAGTGAGAATCTCCGAAAATCCATTCGAAACAAAATAATTACGGATTTTGTCTTTGAGTGGAGAGATTTGCAAGTTTTTATCTACGATATTTTCGCTAAACGTAATGGAAGAAACATAATTAGGCTCGATATTATCATAATTATAAAATCTGGCAACTTCCTCAATTAAATCTATTTCCTCAAAAATATCATTTCTTCGGTGAGGTATTCTGTATTTCACATAATCGTTTGTTTGCTCAATTTTTTCAAAACCAAGATTTTCAAATATTTGTAGCATAAACTCATTTGAAATCTCGCAACCAATGATTTTTCGGGCACGCTCAAAACGTAGAGATATTTCTTTCAATTTAACAGGTTCGGGATAAACGTCGATTTCTGAACCAACAATTTCTCCACCGCACAGTTCTGCAATGAGCGAAGCTGCCCTGTTTAAAGCAGGGATAACATTTTCAATATCTACTCCGCGTTCAAATCTATAGGAGGAATCGCTGGATAATCCCAATTTCTTTGATGTCTTGCGAATAAATGATGGATTAAAATATGCTGATTCCAACAAAATGTTGGTTGTATCATAAGAAATTTCCGTATTTTCGCCTCCCATAACTCCGCCTAAAGCAATTGGCTTCTTCTCATCAGCAATTACTATCATATAATTATCAAGAATTCTGGTTTTACCATCGAGTGTAACAAACTTTTCATCTTTTTTCGCTTTGCGGACAATTATTTTTTTACCTTCGATTTTATTATAATCGAAAGCATGAAGAGGTTGTCCCATTTCATACATTACATAGTTTGTAACATCCACTGCTGCATTTATTGGACGAATTCCAAGTTTTGTAAGAGCATTTTGCAACCAGTTGGGAGATGGCTTGATTTTTACATTTTTGATTATACGAGCAGAATATCTTGGACAAATATTAGTGTCCTCAATTGTGATTTTTGCATAATCAGAAGCATTTTCATTATTTGAAACTAAATTGATTTCAGGGTAACGAATTTGTTTATTCAATTTTGTAGCAATTTCTCTTGCTATACCAAGATGACTTAAGCAATCAGCTTTGTTAGGCGTAATTCCTATTTCAAATACTACATCATCTAATTCGTAATATTTTGCGAATTCCGTTCCTACAGGTGCGTCTTCGGGGAGTACCCATATACCAGAGCTGTCTTCGCCTAATTCTAATTCCACCTGACTGCATATCATTCCGAATGATACTACATCACGAATTTTTCTTTTTTCGAGCTTGAATCCTCCATTAGGAACTACTGCTCCGATAGTTCCGAATACTACCTTTTGTCCCTTTCTTACATTTGGTGCTCCGCACACTACTTGAACGGTTTCTCTGCCAAAATTAACCTGGCAAAGTGATAATTTATCAGCATTAGGATGTTTTTCACATTCCAACACTTCTGCAACATAAAAGCCCGAATATTTTTTATTGTAATCGACTATACTTTCGACTTCCAAACCTAACATTGTCAAAGTATTATCGAGTTCTTCAGTTGTCATTTCAAAATCAACAAATTCACGAATTTTCTTTAACGATACTAACATACAGATTAATTTTTTCAATAATTAGACTTACTATTTAAACTCTGCAATATAATATATTGATAAGAGAAATAAAAATTTTAGTTGTAATACCGAGCTTTTAGGATGCTCCAGGAAGGGTAAATAGTGTCATTTGAAGTTTGAAAATCAGACCAACGAACAATTTTATATGTGCCATCAATAGATTGAGAAATTGTCAGTAGCATTCTGCCATTATATTTTTCTAAATTCAGAGGCTGAACAGTTGGCAAATGTAGTTCATAGTTCGCTGTAAAAATGATGGAATCGGGAGAAGTGTATTGATACTGGCTTTTTTCAAAATTTAGTGATATTGTATTGTCGCCACTTGCAGCCGAAATTATTGATTTAAAACTTCTTTGTTCATCGACAATATTCCAATTTTGAAAGATTGATTGATATGTTGCAAAAGCATCCTGAGCCGGAATAAAGTTATATTTGCCGTCTCCGATAAAGCAATCAGAATAATTTTGCAGACGCTTGTATTTTACAGAATTCATAAAGTTTTGCATTAAAACTTCCGGGCTCGTAGCGGGAAGGAATACAACAGGACTTTGGTCAGGTTCCTCTGGTGAACGTGTTTCGAAAATCCCGCAAGAATATAAAAAGCATAGTAATATTAGCAAATACCATTTCAAAGTGTAATGCGTCCTTCTAATGCTCTCGAAAGTGTTGCTTCATCAGTCCATTCAAGTGACGAACCAACAGGCAGCCCGCTAGCTATTCGTGTTACTTTGATGTTAAATGGTTTTATCAATTTGGCAATATATTGTGATGTAACTTCTCCTTCGACAGATGGACTTAAAGCAAGTATTACTTCTTCTGCCGAAGATACTCTTTCAATTAACTCCTTGATTTTTAAATCAGAAGCATTTATTCCACCAATTGGATTAATAAGTCCGTGAAGAACGTGATATACACCCCGAAATTCATTGGTTTTCTCAATTGCAAAAAGATCTTTTGGTTCTTCGACAACACAGATAATCTTTGAGTTTCGGCTATTTGAAGCACAAATTGGACAAATATCGTCGTCTGAATAGTTATAGCAAGACTTGCAAAGTTTTATATTACTTTTTAAATTGCTCAACACAGCAATAAATTCATCAATATATTCTTGGTTTTGACGCAAAAGAAAATACACCAATCTTTGAGCAGATTTCCTTCCAATTGATGGTAATTTAGCAAAAGTAGCAATGGCTTTTTCTAATGTTTGAGAGGTAGAAATCATAAGCCCAAATTAAACCCTGGAATATTGGGAAGCATACCTGTGGCTTTGTTCATCTCTGCTGCTGCCAATTCGGCTGCTTTTTCACTTGCAATATTTATAGCGGCGACGATTAAGTCTTCTAAGATTTCAACTTCATCAGGATTTACCAATTCTTTTGCAATTTTTACAGATATTACTTTATTAGCACCATTCATCGTTACGCTTACCATTCCACCGCCACTTTCTCCGGTTACCGTTTTATTTGCAAGCTCATTTTTGATTTTTTGTATTTCTTCCTGTATTTTTTGCGCTTGTCCGAGCAAAGATTGCAAGTCAAATTTCATTTTTTTCACCAAAATTTTTTTTCAAATATAACATTTTTTAATTTAATACGTATTAAATAATGATTTATTAATACCCTTATTTCTCAACATTATTCAAGAGGTAAAAATGAGCATATTCAAAAGAATCGCAGACATCTTCAAGGCTAACGTTAATGATGTTCTCGACAAAGCTGAAGACCCGGAAAAGATGCTCAAGCAAATGGTTATCGAGATGGAGCAATCAGTTAATAAGGCTACTTTGGCTGTTGCACAAGCAATTGCTAACGAAAAAAGTTTGGAACGAAAATTAGAGAAAGCTCGCAAAGACAAAGAAGAATGGGAACACAAAGCTATGGTTGCTTTGCAAAACAATAGGGAAGACCTTGCTAAAGCTGCCTTAGAGAAAAAAGCAATTGCTGAACGAAACATTAACGATTTAGTCCCGATTTTAGAGCAAGCTCGTCAAACTTCAAACAAGCTTCGTCAGCAGCTCGACCAGTTGAAATCCAAGCTTGATGAAGCTCGTACTCGTCAAAGCACTCTTGTTGCTCGTTCGCAAGCTGCCAAAGCTCAAAAGCAAATCGCCCAATCATTCAGCGGTGTTGGCACTGATGCTTTCAGCAAGTTCGATAAGTTCGAAGGAAAAATTGAAAAACTTGAAGCTGAAGCTTCCGCATTCGAGCAACTCGCAGGCGAAAACACTTCTTTAGATGATGAATTCAAAAAACTGACTTCATCAAAAGATGTAGAAGACGAATTACTCGCTCTAAAATCTAAAATGGGCATGTTGCCACCAAACCAAGAAAATCAATAATAAGGTGGAATATGGAATTGTTAATTAATAAGGAGAAAAATAATATGATAGAAACTCCTGTGGAACTTATTCAGTCCACAATTGATAAGGTAGAAAATTATTTAAAAGAAATTTTCCCTGATTATATTTCATTCGGGAATGGTTCTTTTACTGTTAATTATGGTTCTTCGCAGATAATGATTATTGTTAGACCTTTTACTGAAACAGAAACTTGCGTTGAAATAGTATCCAATGTTGTTACCGGTGCAAATATTACTCCTGAACTAATGAAATTTTTGCTGAGTAAAAATTCTGAAATTCATTTTGGTGCTTTTGGATTATTGTTTGATAACACCATTACTTTTCAACATTCTATAGCTGGCACAAACATGGATAAGAATGAATTTGAAACTTCGCTTAAAACTGTTGCAATTATTTCTGATCATTATGATGATGAAATCGTTAAAATTGCCGGTGGAAAACGTGGGATAGATTTGCTCGGTGAAGAAATCGAATAATTTGTTTATAATAAAGTAGCAAAGTAAATTTAAAAAGGGCTGTCAAAAATAGACAGCCCTTTTAGGTAATGAAAGTAATAATAATCAACTAAATATCTAAATTTTTCACATATTGAGCATTTCGTTCAATAAACTCTCTGCGAGGTTCTACTTTATCGCCCATAAGTGTTTGGAATATAATTGCTGCTTTTTCTGCATCTTCAATATTTACACGTAATAAAGTTCGTTTTTCTGGGTTCATTGTTGTTTCCCATAACTGTTCAGGGTTCATTTCTCCAAGCCCTTTAAAACGCGATACTACAATTCCACCTTTTAATTTTACTTCTTCATTCCCATCGTTTATTTCTTCTTGCTCTTCATTAGATTGTATTTTTGCATTCGGACTATCTTTCATTAATCTTTGTATAATACTATCTCTTTCTTCTTCATTATTTGCGTAATATTCAAGCTTCCCTTTTTTTATCTTGTAAAGTGGAGGCTGAGCAATGTAAAGCATTCCTTTGTTTATTAAGTCTCGCATATATGTGAAAAAGAAAGTAAGCAATAGCGTTCTTATGTGTGAACCGTCCACATCAGCATCAGCCATAAGTATTATTTTTCCATATCGAGCTTTTGAAACATCAAAATCTTTTTCTTTACCATTTCCGTTACCATTTGAGCTACCGTTTTCCTCACTGTTTGGTTTGTGAGAAAACCCAGCACCAATTGCGGCGATAATGGTTTTAATTTCATCGTTTTCTAATATTTTATGTGGCGTAGCTTTAATAACATTCAATATTTTACCCTTCAGAGGAAGAATTGCCTGGAAGCGTCTATCTCTTCCTTGTTTTGCAGAACCACCAGCGGAATCTCCTTCGACTATGAACAATTCTGTGTCTTCGGGAGAATTGAGAGAGCAATCTGCAAGTTTACCAGGTAAAGTTGAATTTTCAAGTGAATTTTTCCTTCTAACAAGTTCACGTGATTTACGGGCTGCAATGCGAGCTTCAGCAGCCGAATTAGCTTTTTCAATGATTTTTTTTGCTTCGGAAGGATTAGAATCTAAATACTCTGCTAATTTTTCATTTACAATTGACCTCACAATACCTTCTACTTCTGCATTTCCCAATTTTGTTTTAGTTTGCCCTTCAAACATCGGGTTAGATACTTTGACAGATACAATAGCAGTTAGACCTTCACGAAAATCTTCACCTGTAATTTCAAATTTATTTAACTTGTTGTTTTTTGCATAGTCATTAAGCGTACGAGTGAGGGCAGAACGAAAACCGCTAACGTGTGTTCCGCCTTCTATTGTATGAATATTATTTACATAGCTCAATAAAGTTTCGCTATAAGAAGTGTTGTACTGGAAGCAAATTTCAACTTCAATATTTGGATTATCATTTTTCCCATAAATATATACGTGCTTTGATATTGGAGTATTCGAACTATCAATGTAGCTGACAAAATCTTTCAATCCACCTTTGTATAGGTATTCTTCTTTTATTTCCTCTCTTTCGTCAATAATAGTAATTTTTACTTCCGGATTTAAAAATGCGAGTTCACGAAGTCTGTCTGCAACTCGTTCGTATTTGAAAGTAACAGTTTGAAAAATCGATGGATCTGGATAAAACTGAATTGTTGTTCCGGTTGAAACTGTTTCACCAATTATTTCAACATTTGTAACCGGAATACCTTTTTCATATATTTGTTGGAAAATTTTACCTTCTCTTTTAACTGTTGCTATCAGTTTAGTTGATAATGCATTTACGCAAGATACACCAACACCGTGCAATCCACCTGATACTTTATAGGTATTATTATCAAACTTACCTCCTGCGTGCAAAGTACACATTACAAGTTCTAATGTGGAAATGTTTTTTTCTGGGTGAATACCAGTAGGAATGCCTCGACCATCGTCTTCAACTGAACAAGAACCGTCTGAATGAAGGGTAACAATGATGTTTGTGCAAAAGCCAGCCAGAGCTTCGTCAATTGAATTATCGACTACTTCATTGATTAAATGATGCAAGCCTCTTTCACTTATATCGCCTATATACATCGCTGGGCGTTGTCGAACAGCTTCTAATCCTTCGAGAACCCTAATGCTTTCTTCAGTATATTGAGAGTTTGAATTTTTACTTTCTAATCCGAGTTCCTGGAAATCGTTTGCCATATTTCCTCTATTTCACAATAATTTACTTACAAAAATACGAAAAATTAACGAATCTTAATAGATTTAATAATGTTTTTTCCGCAAAATGAATTGAGCTTGTCTATAAGTTGCTCTTTACGAATAAGAATTTCAGTTCGCCACGTGGACGAATCAGCTTTCAATTGTAACACACCATCTTTAAGCTTTTGAGGTTCGATATGTTCAGCGAAGGTATCACCTACAATTTTTATCCATTCTTCTTTTATTTTGGCAAATGCAATTCCTTCGCCCCAATCGTTTAATTCGATTAATTGATTAATGATTTCCTTTAATGAATGGATGTTGTTAGAACTCATTACTCATCAACGCTTTCGAAAAGATTAATGATTTCATCCGGAGTTTTGCTCTTCAGGATTTTTTCTCTAAATTCATCATTATTTAAAAATCTCGAAATTTTGCTTAATAATCTCAAATGCATACCAATATTATTATCTTTTCCTAAAAGAAGAAAGCAGAGATTGACGGGTTCTCCATCAAGTGAATGAAAATCAACTGGGGTTTTTAGTGTAGCCATTGCAGCAACTGGTCCATCTATATATTCAGTTTTAGCGTGAGGCAGGCAGATATTTTTACCTATTCCCGTAGACATTATTTTTTCGCGTTCCATTATGCTTTTAAGCACAGCATTTCTATTTGATATTTTCCCTGAATTCATTGCCAAATCTGTGATTTTTTCAAGTAGATCTTGTTTGTCTTTTGCTTCAAGACCAACCTGAATACAACTCTTCGACAGCACTTCATTGATTTTCATTTCACACCTCAATAGTGAGTTTTTGAATATACAAAAATCTGAATTTAATTTTGATTATCAAAAAAAATGTTACTATGTTTGTTAAATTTTTTTCAACATTTAATCCTTGTAATGAATACGTTTGGACGCATATTCAAGGTATCGGTTTATGGCGAAAGTCACGGCTCTCATATTGGAATTACAATTGATGGAGTTCCAGCAGGTATCGCACTTAATCCTGAAGACTTCTCAATTGAGATAAGCCGAAGAAAAAGCGGTTCTTTTGCTACAACACCAAGGATAGAAAGCGATATCCCAATTATTACTTCCGGTGTATTTAATGGTAATACTACGGGAACACCTTTGAATATTATTTTTGAAAATAAAAACAAAGATTCATTAAAATATTCTAGTGAACTTTATAAAAAACCAAGACCGGGACATACTGATTTTGTTTCTTTGCACAAATATTTTGGATTTGCAGATTATCGTGGAAGTGGTCATTTTTCAGGCAGGCTTACTGTGGCTCTTGTTGCTGCAGGTGTGGTTGCAAGAAAAATTTTCCCTTGCAGTATTGATACAAAAATAGTTGAAATTGGTGGTAAACAAGACTATCAAGATTTGATTAATAAAGTAGTTGAAGAAGGCGATTCATTAGGAGGCGTTCTCGAAACGGTTATCACTGGTGTTCCTATTGGGCTGGGAGAACCATTTTTTGATAGTGTTGAATCCTTAATTGGTCACATTATCTTTTCTATTCCCGGAGCCAAAGCTATTGAATTTGGTGCCGGATTTAATTCCTCAAAAATGTTGGGTTCTGAATATGCTGATTCAATAATAAACTCTGATGGAATTACTGAGACTAACAATTGTGGTGGAATAATCGGTGGAATTACGAATGGCAATAGTATTATTTTCCGAACAGCATTTCATCCACCTGTCAGTATAAGAAAAAAAATGCAAACATTTGATTTTGAAAAGAATACGATAGATGAAATTCAAACTACTGGCAGCCACGATAGTTGTTATGTTTTACGTGTTCCGCCAATAATTGATGCTTGCGTATCTATTGTTTTAGCTGATTTGTTTTTAATTAGACAAAGTCAAATTTTGCAGAAATAATTTTTTAATATTATCTTACAATTATGAAATATTGTGTATATATATTTATTCTGCTAACAATTCTTGTTTTTCAAAAATCATACTCTCAATTTATTAATTGGGAAAAACCAGAAAATCTATCTGTGCTCAATACAAGTAAAGATGAGTTTGCTCCTTTTTTCGATAATAAATCTTCGATTTTATATTACAATTCCACCATTAGTGGTGTGTCGCAACTCTATTGGATGCAAACAAACGATAGTTTTGATTTCGGAAAACCTATTCTTCACAAAAGTAAACTAAATAATCCTAAAGAAAATCGTTCTTATTTCTTTTTTTGTGAGGATGGTACAATTTATTTATCAAAGTTTCGCCTTACCTCAAAATTTCCAGTTCTTAATCTTGCTGTTTCTGAAATATATAGAAATAATTATTCTGAACCTACATTTATAAAACAACTTCAATGTGATTGTTTTGTTTCTCATCCTACTTTATCAAAAGATGGAAGAACTCTTATTTTTGCTTCAAATTGGAATAACAAAACAAACTTAGACCTTTTTATTTCATACAAAAATAATGATGGAGTATGGAGCGAACCAATAGAACTATCTGAAATAAATTCTGATGGTAATGAAATCACCCCTTTTTTGTATAATGATAGTCTTCTGTTTTTTGCTTCTGACGGGTTGTATGGCATCGGTGGTTATGACATATATTATAGCGAATTTATCGATGGCACTTGGCAAAAACCTGTTCCATTGAATGATATTAACACTGAATTTGATGAAAGCGACTTAATTATGCTCGAAAATGGATTTGCTTTCTTTGCTTCCAACAGACCATTTGGTACCGGAGGATTAGATTTATATTTGCTGAGACCTAAAATTAACCAAATTGAAGAAAGAAAAAATCCTTTGTTGATTGTTAAATATAGTCCATTAGAGATAAAAGCAAAAAGGATAGTTTCATATTTTTCTCTCGATTTGTCTGTGCCACTTGCATACTCAGGCGATTATTTTAATTTTGATTTAAATATGAAATGTATTGATAATGAAATCGAGTTTGATTATACAAAGTATTCGCCTATTAACTATATATTTCAAATTGCTTTTCTTTATTCCAAATATCATAACGATACACTCCGTGTTCTTGTTTCTAAAAACTTCCCTTTAGTGAAATTCCAAGATGATTTAATTGATTTTGGTAGTAAAGTAAGGGTCGATAAAAATAGGTTTATTATCATTCCAGATAGTAGCCTTTGCGAAAATTGTTTCAAAATTGATTTCAAAGAGAAAATTACTTTGCGAAATACTACTGTTCAAACTGAAGTTCCAAAATTGTACTTCGAATTTGAAACAGAAAATATTCCATTAGACAATGAATTATTAGTTTTTCTCAATAATTCGCATAATTATATTAAAAATACAAAACTTAGCTCGCATAAATTTTCATCTGAAATAGATATTACAGAATGTTTGGAAAATTGTAAATTTGACGAAGCTCTTGATTTTAGTTTTTCCACAGTTATTGATAATGATACTATCCCATTATCAAATTTAAGTGTTCCTATCTTGTCGAGTGTTACTAAAACTCCAATTATGAAAAGAAAAAATGATAAAATATATTTCTATTATTTATTGAGAATTTCTGATAATTATGATGAATTTGTTAATTCTAACTATAACGAGATAAATATGATTAAACAAAATTATCATATAGCAAGTTCCATTGATGTTTTTATTGATAAATTACGATATGAAAAAATTAGAAAAATGATAAATGAGAGAAATTTGTTTCCAAACAAAACAAATTTTATACAAACTGAGGAATATCGAGATGATTTTTTATTCGAGTTTCCAAATCATTTGTGGATAAGAGTTCCATTAAATAATTAATAAACTTTTCAGGAGTTTTTATGAATTGGTATGTTATTATAATTTTGTTGTATTTAATTGCTTTAACGGTTTACAATTTTTCGCAATCCAAAAAAGTTAAAAGTAAAGATGATATGATGGTGGCTGGACGCAGTTTAGGTGTAACAAAAATGGTTTTTACTTTGGTATGCACTTGGATTGGTTCGGGCACATTTATTGCAGGGGCTGAGTTTGCATATCGCGCGGGTTGGAGTTCGCTTTGGATGCCGGCCGGTGCGTGGGCTGGAATTGCAATTATTTACTTTTTGGCTGCCAAAATTAGAACTTTCGGACAATACACTATCGGTGATATTTTAGAAGAAAGATATGGTAAGTTTGCCCGCCTTTTCGGTGCTATCGCATTGATTATTGCCTTCACAACAATTGTATCATATCAATTCCGGGCTGGTGGTTATATATTAAACGTCATTACTGATGGTGCGATATCTGTCGAAGCTGGACAAGCAATTGCAGCAGGGTTTGTTATACTATTTACAGCTTTGGGTGGTATGATTGCTGTTGCTCATACAGACTTACCTAATGGAATAATTATTGTTTTGGCGTGCATTGTTAGTGTGCCATTTGTAGTTGCTGCTTCTGGAGGATTGTCTGCACCAGCAGAATTATTGCCGCAATCTCATTTTGAAATTTTTTCTTCTGAATTTGGACGTTTCCCTGCTTTGAAAGGTTTTTCATACTTCTTAGCGACAATGTTTTTGCTTCTCGGTGTCCAAAGTATGTATCAAAAGTTTTACAGTGCTAAAACTCCTGCTGATGCAAAAAAAGCAGTGTCTTTATGGATTGTTGGAACGATTATAGTCGAAACAGTAGTAGTTGTCATTGCTATATACGCATCATCATATTTCTGGGGAAAAAGTGATTTTGACCCTGCTTCTATTGTTCTTCAAGCTGCAAAATTTTTAACTCCGGCTCCTGTTGGTTTGTTGTTGCTTGCTGCAGCCGTAGTAGTTGTGATTTCCACTGGGATGAATTATTTATTAAGTCCTTCCACTAATATTATTCGTGATATTTATCAGAGATTTATTAACCCTAATGCTGAGGACAAAAAAATTGTTGCATTGCAAAAGATATTTATTGTGATAATCGGCTTTATAGCATTTTTAATGATATTTATTCCTACATATTATAAAATGAATTTGTCTGTACTGAAATATGCATATTTTGCCTACACAGTATACGGTGTTGCAATTACTCCTTCTCTAATTGCGGCATTAAGCTGGAAACGTGCTACAAAAGCTGGCGGAGTTGCAAGTATTATCTCTGGAACTCTCTCAGTGATTATTTTGGATATTATTATTCCTGCGCTCTTTCCGTCTATTATGTATGATGGTGATCCTTGGGGTATTCCGAGTATTTATCCATCAATCATTATTTCTGTCGGCACTCTGTTTATTGTAAGTTTATTAACTCCAAAACCTTCACCTGAGCAACTCGCAAAACTTTTCCCTGAAAAGTAATATTATTTGGGTTGAATATAAAAAAGAAAGAGGCTGAGAATAAATCTCAGCCTCTTTTATCATAACACTAATTAATCAGCACGATTTAGTTTATATTATTTTTCAGCAAATTCGTTTGCACCGTGGCATTTTTTATACTTTTTGCCACTCCCACAAGGACAAGGGTCATTTCTACCTACTTTAACTTGGGTATTACGAATTGTCTTTGTTGTGGTTGCTTCTGGTGCTTGTTGTGCTTGTGGAGCACCCATAATAAATGATGGAACTGTTGATGAATGTTCATACTGAACATTTCTTTGTGAATAAGTGCTATTTCTATATGTTGGAGCGGATTTGCGTCTATCTTCTTCATTGGAACGAACAATTTGAGGAAAATATCTAAATGCAAATTGAATAAATGATTTATTAATATCTTTTACTAATTCCAAAAACATATCGTGTGCTTCTTGCTTATATTCAAGTAATGGATCTTTCTGACCATAAGAACGCAGATGAATACCTTCTTTTAAATCATCCATACTTCTTAAATGCTCACGCCATTTTTCGTCAATTGTTTGTAATATAGCAACTTGCTCTAATCGTGCCATAAATTCACTGCTAAGCATTTCTTCCTTCTTTTGGTAAAATTCCAATGCAATAGATTTCGCACGTCGAACAAACTCATCAAGCTTCATTTTTTCAAATTCTTCTTCACTCATTGGAATATCGCATAGGAGAGTTGTGCGTAAAGAATTGCGTAATCCTTTAACATCCTTGTTTGGATAATGAGTTTCATACAATTCTATTAAATAATCTTCAACATACTCAAAAATTTCGCCTTTTAAGCGATCTCCTCTGAGTGCTGCTCGTCTTCTCGAATATATTACTTCTCTTTGATGATTCATTACATCATCATATTCAATTAATCGTTTTCTAATAGCAAAGTTATTTTCTTCAACCTTTTTCTGAGCGTTTTCAACTGCCTTTGTAATCATTGGGAGCTGAATAGGTTCGCCTTCGGGTATTTTGATTTTCGACATTACATTAGCAATTCTATCGCTCTGGAATAATCTCATCAGATTGTCTTCGAGAGAAATAAAGAATTGAGAGCTTCCTGGGTCTCCTTGACGTCCGGCGCGTCCTCTTAACTGCCTATCGATACGTCGAGCATCGTGCCGTTCTGAACCAATAATAGCCAAGCCGCCATTTTTCTTTACATCGTGGTCAAGCTTAATATCTGTTCCACGACCTGCCATATTAGTTGCAATTGTTACAGAACCTTTTCTTCCTGCTAATGCAACAATCTCGGCTTCGCGTGCGTGATGCTTAGCATTCAATACATTATGTTTGATCCCTTGACGAGTGAACATCTTAGACAATATTTCTGAAACTTCAACGGATGTCGTTCCGACAAGCACTGCTCTACCTTCCTGAAGAATCTTTTTAGTTTCTTCTAAAATAGCATTATACTTTTCGCGTTTTGTTCTATAAACTAAATCATCGTGGTCAATTCGAATTACTGGCTTATTCGTTGGAATAACGACAACTTCAAGATTGTATATTTTTTCAAATTCTGCTGCTTCAGTTTCAGCTGTTCCTGTCATACCAGCTAATTTTTTATAAAGTCTGAAATAATTCTGAAGCGTGATAGTTGCAAGCGTTTGAGTGTCCCTTTCAACTTTTACTCTTTCTTTTGCTTCTATTGCTTGATGAAGTCCGTCTGAATAACGACGTCCTTCGAGAATTCTACCCGTAAACTCATCTACAATCAATACTTTGCCGTCCTGAACTACATACTCTATGTCTTTTTCATATAATGAATAAGCCCTTAGCAACTGAGAAATCGTATGAATTCTATCACTTCTTTCAGCAAAAAGATAATATACTTGGTCGATTTTTTGCTGTTTTTCCTCTGGGGTAAGTGTTTCATTTCCTTCGATTGCGCTTAGCTCAGCAGCAATATCTGGAATTACAAACATATCAGGATCTTCTTGACTTTGGCAAAGCAGTTGACGTCCTTTTTCAGTAATATCTATTTGATGATTTTTTTCATCAATGGTATAATACAGTTCTTCGTCAATTTCAGGCATTCTGGCGCCTTTATCGCGCAGGAAAAAAAGCTCGGTTTCCTGACGTAATTTTAAATTTTCTGCATCTTGCATCAATTTTAATAATTTTTTGTGCTTTGGCAGTCCACGATGAGCGCGGAATAGTAGAACGCCGGCGGCATCTCGATCTTCTTTTTTTCCTGTTGCAAGGAGTCGTTCAGCTTCTGCAACAATCTCATTAACTAATTTGTTTTGTGCTTCAACCAGCCTTTTCACTCTTGGGTTCATTTCTTCGAATTTTTGGTCGGCAGAGGGAACAGGTCCTGAAATTATCAGAGGTGTTCTTGCTTCGTCTATCAAAACAGAATCGACCTCATCAACAATTGCATACCAGTGTGGTCTCTGAACAATGTGCTCAGAATCGACCACCATATTATCACGCAAATAATCAAAACCAAATTCATTATTTGTGCCATAAGTAATATCGCAATTGTATATTCTTTTTCTTTCAGAAGGTTCCATATTTGATTGAATTGCATCAACCGTAAGCCCTAAAAATTCATATACAGGTCTCATCCATTCACAGTCACGTTTGGCGAGATAATCATTGACTGTAACAAGATGGGCTCCTTTCCCAGCAAGCGCATTTAAATAAAGTGGCATTATTGCAACAAGTGTTTTTCCTTCGCCTGTTGCCATCTCTGAAATTTTTCCCTGATGAAGCACTATTCCACCGATTAGCTGGACATCATAAGGAACCATATCCCAGATATAGTGTTGCCCGGCATATGTGTATGCAAATCTTTGGTCAGCAAGACGTTTGCAAGCTTGTTTTACAACTGCATAGGCTTGCGGCAATAACTCATCTAATTTATCTTCTATTCTTTCAAAAATTTCTCTGTCGAGCTTTCTAATTTTGTCATTAATTTCAATCACCTCATCAGCTGTAAGTTCAGATGATTTTAGCTGATTTTCGAGTTCCATCTTCTGATTTTCTAAATCTGAAACAGCGGACTTAATGATTTCTTTAAATTCTAAGGTTTTAGCTTTAATTTGTTCATCAGTTAAACTGTTGAATTCATCAAAATATCGATTAATTTCTTTGACAATCGGCATTATTTCTTTAATGTCTTTGTCGCTCTTACTTCCAAATATTTTTTTGAGTACGCTAAGCATTTTCTTTAATTCCAAAAATATACAACTTATTTAAAACGAATAATAGAACAATATCATTTAATATATGAAACAAAAATAACAGTTTTTGAATTAAATACTATTATAATGTTTGAAAAAAATAATAAAAGTATTATTTTACTTGTAACTTTCGGCATAATTATTGCATATTTGAATAATTAATAAGTGTTTGAGGTTCAAATGAATAATGCTTTAAATAGGCTTCAGTTCGATAACGATCTACCTTATGGTTTTTCAAACAAAAAAGCTACAGGCAAAATGCCCAATCCATTACCAGAAAAAGTATTTTTGAATTTAGGTTGCGGCAAGGATATTAGGAATGGCTTCATAAATATAGATTTATTCAGCGACGACCCGAGTGTTGTCTATGGTGATGTCAGAAAGCTTGAATTACCTGATAATTCAGCCGATTTAATATTGGCTAGTGATATTTTAGAACATTTTTCTCACCGCGAAACACAGAATATTTTAAATGAATGGGCAAGAGTGTTAAAGCCAGGTGGTGAATTAATTATTCGTTGTCCATCTCTAAGGTTGCAAGTTAATGCCTATGTTAATGGTGTTTGGAATGCTGATGTTGCGTCGTATATGATTTTTGGCGGGCAAACTAATCCCGGAGATTATCACTGTGTTGCTTTCGATGAGCAATCAATAAAAGACAAGTTACATAAAGCTGGACTAATTGTTACAGAATTTTACGAAGAGGATACTCCTCAGGACAGAGGCTTTATTAATTTAAATATGACTGTTCGAGCTATTAAGAAAAAAATAGAACAGGAATTATTTGAAAGCTCTTCAGTTCCAGAGATTATTGCCCAAGAACAAAATAATGAGAATGTTCAAAGAGAAGATTTTTTTGATATTGACGATTTGATGAATTTGTCAAATGATTTCTCTTCGCTTGAAAATCAAACACAAAATATTCAGTTTGATGATTCTAAGAGCATTACACCAAATGAACCTCAATTAAACATAGTTTGGGAAGGTTCCCAATTTGTATATCATTCGCTTGCTTTGATTAATCGGGAACATTGCTTAAATATTCTTGAAACTGAAGCAGCAAACCTTACGATTATTCCTTACGAACCAGATGCTTTTTCTCCGGACTTGTTCCCAAAATATAAGAAATTGAAAGAAAATGATATTCGATATAAACAAGATGTTCCTGAGGAAATTTCTCGCCTACCATACGTCTGGATTCGTCATCAATGGCCACCAAAAGCCGATCCTCCAAAAGGAGCCAAATGGATCATTATGCAACCTTGGGAATATACTGTGCATCTTGTCGAATTTGTTGAAATTTTCAAACAGGCTGCAGAAATTTGGACACCTTCTAATTTCTCTCGTCAGAGCTTTATCAATTCAGGTATCGATTTTGATAAAGTGCAAGTTATCCCAAATGGTATTGATCCAAAACTATTTAAACCATATGGTGAAAAATATCCACTTAATACCAACAAAAGAATGAAATTCCTTTATCTTGGTGGCACAATTTATAGAAAAGGATTTGATATATTATTGTCGGCATATATGCAGACTTTTTCCGCAAGTGATGACGTTTGCTTGGTTGTGAAAGATATGGGAGGCGATAGTTTCTACCGAGGTCAAACTGCTAAAGATATGATTTTAAGAGCAAAACAGAACCCAAATGCACCTGAGATTATCTACATTGACGATTCAATGAGTGAGGAAGAAATTGCGTCTCTTTATCGTGCCTGTGATGTTTTTGTTAGCCCATATCGTGGTGAAGGTTTTTCACTTCCTACTCTTGAAGCTATGGCGTGCGGTTTGCCGGTTGTGGTTACCAGAGGAGGAGCAACCGATGATTTTACTGATGAAAAATGTGCCTGGTACTTATCTGCTGAAAAGATAAATATCGGGAAAACGCTTGACGGTAAATTATTTACAAATGAAGCCTATTTGCTTGAACCTGACCGAGACCATCTATGTGCAACTTTAAAATATATTTTTGCTAATCCAACAGAAGTATATTCTGCTGGATTAATTGCCTCTGCAAAGGCGAGAAAATTCTGGACTTGGCGTAATTCCACTATTAGACTTCTATCAAGAATAGATTATTTGCAGGGAACAAATTTAGCTCAGGTTGCTGAGAAAAAATTGCCAGTTTTTGCTGATGACTATATTATTTTAGGTCTTGCAGAAAATGAATTCATTTCTGGTAATTACGAAAACGCTATTGGGCTATTCACTTCATTAATAGAGGAGAATTCTATTCTTGATGAATTTAGCAAACTCCATATTTTAAATCGAATGGCACAATATTACTTATCTAATAATAATTTCGAAGAAGTTGAGAAAATAATCAATGCAATCAAACTAAGCTTGCGTCCCAATTTAGATACTGATTATATCTATGCTAAACTATTAAAAGTAAAAGGCAGTAATGATGAAGCGTTTGAATTGCTGACTAAAATTTTTGACAGATGGACAGAAGAAAAATTCAACTGCACACTTGGAGAAAAACTTGATGATATATTAACTTTTTGTGGTGAAATGTCTCTGGAAGAAGACGATTTAGAAGGGGCTCATCAATATTTTTCTGCTGCATTGAAATTAAATCCTGAGAATTCTCGTGCTTGTATTGGGGCTGGTAAGTGTTTTGAGAGAATTGGGCAATACGATTCTGCAAAAACTATGTATGAATGGGCAAAAAAACTGGATAAAAATTAAAAAGATTAAAATATGGAACGTCGAGAATTCGTTAAATCAATGAGTAGTATTGGAGTATTTGCATTAGTTAATAGCGACTATAATATTGCTCTTCAACGTATTTCAGATTTTCCTTTAATTAAGCCAAAGTGCCTTAAAGCAGGGGATAAGGTGGCTATTGTTGCTCCTGCTACAAATGTAGCAGACCCAGATGATTTAAGAAAAGCCAGGGAAGTTTGCAACCATTATAAATTGCAACCTGTTTTTAGTAACTTATTGTTTGAAGGTTCTGGATATAGAACAAAATCGAGAATAGAAAGAGCAAATGAACTTAATAAGTTTTTCGAAGATAAAAATATTAACGCTATCTTTTGTATTCGTGGTGGATATGGTTCTTCTGAAATTTTAGATTTATTAGATTACGAACTAATTAGAGATAATCCAAAAGTTTTTACGGGCTACAGCGACATTACTGCAATTCACATTGCAATACAAAAATATTCACGGTTAGTTACTTTTCACTCTCCTGTTTTACTTTCTTCTTTTACAGAATTTTCAGCCAATTCTTTCGAAAAAACAATTTTTTACAAAGAGCCAATTGGAGTTTTAAAAAATCCCAATCAAAAAAGTGGTATCCGTGAACAATTTCCTGTTAGAACAATTAAAAGTGGAACAGCCAAAGGAAAATTAACAGGTGGAAATTTATCTATTATCTCATCCTTGATGGGCACTCCATTTGAGATAGATACACAGGATAAAATTCTGTTTCTTGAAGATGTTGCAGAAGAACCATTCAGAATTGATAGAATGTTAAATCAGTTACGACTTGCTGGTAAATTTGAGAAAGCAAAAGGAATTGTTTTTGGATTTTGCAATGATTGCACAATAAAAACTTCGCCACCAACTTGGGATTTACAACTTGGTGATGTTTTAGATAAATATTTTTCCTCTCTTCCTATCCCTTCTTTTTATGGGTTAATGTTTGGTCATACCAATGAACAATTAACTTTACCATATTCAATTGAGGCAATACTTGATGCTGATGCAGGGACATTGTTAATTAATGAAGCGGCTACAATTTAACTACCTGAAACCTAACAATTAGTTTATCAAAAATTAACACTTCAAAAGTAATTTTGAAAATTGTTAGGATTGATTGTAGTGATTTATGAAAATTAAAATGTCTCTTTTTGGTAAAATGATACTTTTAAGTGGGTTCATTGAAATAATAATGTTGCTTATTGTTATTTTCTCAATGTATGCTCTCTATCTGAATGAACGCAATTATAGATACTTGCTCTTGGAATCGCTGATTATTGAATCCAGCAATAAAAGACTTGAACTTTTGGTCAGAAGAGACACGAATTTCAAATCTATCTTTACTAACAACAAAGCTATTGTTTTAAACAATCTTCTCAAATATTATGAAGTTTCGCAAAAAATCCCTGCTAACAATGATAAAATCATTTTAGATAGTTTAAAAAATTTATACAGTAATTATTTCAAAAAATATACTGTTTTGCTTGAAAAATTTGGATTAGATGAAAATACAGGTATTGAAGGGGAATTTCGCGGCAAAATTCATCAAATCGAGAGCTTTCTAAAATCTATAAATAACTATTACTTGCTGGCTCTTACACTGGAAGCTCGCCGTAGAGAAAAAGATTATATGATGAGAAAGCGAGACGAGTATGTTAATAAAGTCCATTCTACAGTTGATAAAATAAAGAATGATTTGAAATTTCTGAACCTTTCTGAAAGCGAAAAAATAAAAATGAGAACATTAATTGACAATTATCTGATTGCTTTTAATGATTTTGTAAGAATATCGAAAGAGATTAAAGATTATGAAAACAAAATGAATGAAATTGAATATCAAATGAAAAGAATTATCAATGTTCAAGTTGAAAAATCAAAGGAAGAAGCAGAAAGTTATCATTCTTTTATTGTTCCATTTTTTGTTGTATCAATCATTTTCAGTTTGGTGATGTCAATCTTGATTTCCAGAAGCATTACCAATCCAATTGTCAGATTAAAACATGCAACCATAAAACTTGCAAGCGGTGATTATCGCATCAAAGTTAAAGTAGAATCAGATGATGAAATCGGCGATCTTGCAAATTTCTTCAACAAAATGGTTGATAATATTTCTACTGCAAATGAAACAATTATTGAGCAACAAAAAATTCTTCATCAGCAAAATATTGAACTCAAAGAAAGTAACATTACAAAAGATAAATTCTTTTCTATTATAGCACACGATTTAAAAAATCCTGTAAGTGCCTTTATGGGTGTATCCAATTTTCTTTCGCAAACGTTCCATGAACTATCAAACGAAGAACTCAAAGAATTTTTAGATGATGTTAATAATTCTGCTAAACAATTATACGAACTTCTTGAAAATTTGCTAATGTGGTCTCGTTGTGAACGTGGGCTTATTCAGTACCAACCAGCAGTCTATGAATTACGACAATTTATTACAAGCAATATAAATTTGCTAAAAATTAATGCGGATAATAAAAATATTTCGATCAATTATGACTTGGACAAAGAATATAAAGTTTATACCGATGCTAATATGTTGAATACAATAATACGAAATCTATGCACCAATGCTATTAAATTTACACACGAGGGCGGTACAATTAATATTATTTGTCGTGAAGATGATGATAATTTCTGTCGCATTAGCGTTTCTGACAATGGTGTCGGCATTCCAAAAGAAAATCTTGAAAAATTATTTAGCCTGCAAAACAGTGTTTCCACAACAGGTACGAAACAAGAAAGTGGAACAGGATTAGGCCTTATTCTGTGTCGCGAATTTGTGGAAAAACATAATGGTCGGATATGGGTAGAAAGCACTGTAAATGTGGGCACAACTTTTCATTTTACTATTCCATTAGGTACTGGTATTTCTGCTTCAGGAGAACAAAATGGTTGAAAACCAAATACTTGCATCAATAAATTTTGATGATTTTAAAGATTTTATTTTTCATAATTCTACTGATATTTTTTGGATTTTGGACGAGAATTTTCAAACTACATTTATTAGCAACTCGATTGAAAATTTTACCGGTTATTCAGTTGGTGAGTATGTAAATCTATCATTGGAACAAAAATTTTCTGAAAGTTCTGTCATTAAATTGCTTGAACTGTTTGATAGTTTCAAATATGTAGATGATTTTAAGAATATTATTTTAGAGTATAGAACGAAAAGTGGATTTATTAAACATGCTAATGTAAGCGGAATTGTTGTCAAAGATGATTATGGAAGAGTGAAAAGCGTTTATGGGATTAGCGTTGATTTGGAAGAGAAAATACTTCTTGAAAAAAATTTAATAATTGAAAAACAAAAAAATGAAGAAGCACAAAAATTTAAATCAATTATTTTGGATTTGATTGGTCACGAATTCCGAACTCCATTAATAGGGATATTAGGATTTATAAAAATATTGATAAATAATGCAAAAAATGAGGATGAAAAAGAAATACTTAATTATATCTATCATTCATCTCAAAGATTGAATTCTTCTCTTAATTCGGTTATTACTCTTGCAGCTATTGAAAGCGGACAAATGGAAATCAATTTCAAAAGCATTGATTTAATGGAATTGATATATAATATTTATAATTCTTTCGAACCAATTGTTAAAGAAAAGAACATAACTTTTGACATTAATTTGAAGAACTATTCATCCAAAATTGTGTTTGATGAAAATTGTCTTTATCTTATTTTATCAAACTTAATTGATAATGCCATTAAGTTTACCGAAAAAGGCAGAGTTTTTCTAGATTGTGGAATAATTAAAAAAGAGAATGGAGAAAAAATATTAAACATTACAATTCAAGATACAGGCATTGGAATGGATTCGAGTAAATTTGATGTTATTTTTGAGCCATTCAGACAAATTAGTGAAGGTCATAAAAGAATATATGAAGGTTTGGGTTTGGGGCTCACAGTAACAAGGAAATTAGTCGAAAAATTCAATGGTTCAATTCAAGTAGAAAGCAAATTAAATGAAGGTTCTATCTTCACAGTATTTCTACCTCTGGCATAATTCATTTTATAAAAAATATAACTTTTATTAATTTACCAATTATTTTTTCATCAAATGGAGAAATTATGAGGAAAATTATTTTTTTTATTATCGCACTAACTTTGGGAATTAATATGTCTGCTCAAACATTACCAACACGAGAAGAAATCCCTGACAAATACAAGTGGGATTTAACTCATATCTATAAAACAGACGCAGATTGGGAAAAGGATTATCAGGCATTGACAAAAGACATTTCAATGATTTCAAAGCATAAAGGAAAAGTAACAAAATCTGCAAAAAACTTATTAGAAGCTTTCAATGATTATTATTCATTAGAAAAAAGATTAATGAAACTATATTTTTATAGTTCGATGGCAAGAGACCTGGATATAACAGACGGTAAATATCAAACAATGTATCAAAAAACACAGGAATTGTATAGCAATTTTGCTGCTGCTTCGTCCTTTTTGATGCCAGAAGTTATGGAAGCCAACGAAGAGACAATCAGACAATACATAAAACAAGAAAAAGGCTTGCAAAATTATTCCCAAACGCTCGATAATATGCTTAGAATGAAGAAACACACTTTATCCGCAAAAGAAGAAGAACTCTTGGCAAAATTATCTCCAGTAATGAGTATTCCAAGTGAAACTTATGGAATTTTGAATGATGCTGAATTACCTTTTCCTTCGGTGAAAGATTCAAAAGGTAACGATATTCAAATCTCTCACGGTAGATTTCGTTCAGCTTTGTATTCAAATGATAGAGACTATCGTAAACGCATTTATAAAGCATATTATGAGCCTTATCGTCAGTTAATAGGTACTTTTGCTTCATTATACAATGGTCGTCTGAAAACAAGAAAAATTAACGCTGAGATTAGAAACTTTTCTTCTCCGCTTGAAGCTGCATTGTATGATGATAATGTGCCGGTTGCTGTTTATGAAAATCTGATTAAAGCAACTCACGATAATATTAAGCTCTTGCACCGTTGGGGTGAAATTAAGAAAAAGGTGATGAAAATTGATGAACTTCATCCATATGATACCTATGCTTCATTATTCCCGTCATTGACAAAAGAATATACTTTTGACGAAGCGAAAGAACTTGTTTTGAAAGCTCTTGCTCCACTTGGAGAAGAATACCAGAAAGTTCTCAAAATGAGTTTCGATAATCGATGGATTGATGTTTACGAAACGAAAGGCAAAAGAAGTGGAGCGTATTCAAATGGCTGTGGATGCGGAGTCCATCCTTATATTTTACTTAACTGGAATAATACATTAGATGATGTGTTTACCTTAGCACACGAGTTAGGCCATAATATGCATTCGTATTTTACAGAACTCAAACAACCATATCATTATGCAAATTATTCAATTTTTGTCGCAGAAGTTGCATCGACTACTAATGAAGCACTTTTACTTGATTATCTGTTAGAAAATGCTAAATCGAAAGAAGAGAAAGCTGCACTTATTGAGAAGTTTTTACTTAATATTCAACAAACATTTTTTAGACAAACTCAATTTGCTGAATTTGAAAAAATAACTCACGAAAGAGCTCTCAAAGGTGAAATAATGACTGCTGATGAGCTATCGAAAGTATTTGGAGACTTATATCAGCAATACTGGGGACCTTCAATGGTAACAGACGAAGAAGAATATATTTCCTGGGCAAGAATTCACCATTTGACCAAATATAATTTCTATGTTTTTCAATATGCAACTGGATTTGCTGCCGCTCAGGCTTTTGCTGAAAATATTAAAAAGCAAGGGAAACCTGCGATTGATAAATATCTCGAATTCCTCTCTTCCGGAAGTTCTGTTTATGGAATTGAAGTTCTGAAACGTGCCGGTGTTGATATGACAACTCCGGAACCTGTAAACAAAACATTGGAAAAAATGAAAAAATACTTAGATGAACTTGAAAAACTTCTCAATAGTTAAAAGCATTATTATATAATTTTTGAAGACAGGTTGTTGCTCGACCTGTCTTTTTTTATATTTATTGATAATCATATTTATTATTCATTTATGAATAAAATCTCAAAATGTTTTGATAAATTGCAATAGAAATTGAGCACAATTTGAGAAAACAAATGAAAGTATTAGTTACGGGTGCAACTGGTTTTATTGGTAGTCACGTAGCAGATAAACTTCTGCAAAGAGGGTACCAGGTCCGATGTATTGCTCGTAAATCAAGTAACTTACGTTGGTTAGAAGGCAAAAACTTTGAAATAGTTGAGGCAAGCTTAGATAATAAGGATAGCTTAGTAAGAGCAGTAGAAGGTGTTGATTATATTTATCACATAGCGGGGCTTACTTTTGCTAGAAATTACGAAGAATTTTTACGTGGGAATAGAGATGCTACTGCAAATTTGCTTGATGTAACTGAAAAATATGCACCTAACATAAAGAGGTTTCTTTTTGTAAGTAGCCAAACTGTTACTGGACCAGCAAAATCATTAGATGAACCAGTTGATGAGACTACTCCTTGCCATCCGATTACGTCCTATGGCAAAAGTAAGAAAGCAGCAGAAAATGTTGTGCTTTCTTATTTGGGGAAGATACCTTTTACAGTTGTTAGAGCTCCTGCTGTATATGGACCTCGCGATACTGCAATATTCGATGTTTTTCGAACAGTAAAAATGGGGCTTGGTGCTATGGTAGGATTTCGGGACAAATATATCAGTTTAATCCACTCCGAAGATCTTTCACGTGGAATTATTGAAGCGGCTGAAAGCGATAATACTGCTAATGAAATATATTTTGTTTCAAGTGAAGAATTTTATACCTGGAAACAGTTAATAAATTTGATTGCAGAGAAAATGGGTAAAAAGTTTGTAATAAAAATAAGGCTTCCTCACTGGGCTGTTCTTACTGTTGCTGGTATTTCAGAATTTCTGGGCAAATTTTCAGCAAAACCCCCTGTGTTTAATTACGAAAAAGGTATTGATTTTATTCAAGATTACTGGATCTGCTCAACTGCAAAAGCAAAACGTGATTTTGGCTTCAAGCAACTTATGTCAATTGAAGATGGTATGAAAAACACTATAGATTGGTACAAACAAAATAAATGGCTATGAGAAATACTTACAAAATAATTATTATCTCTTTTTGTTTTATTATTCTGGCTATTTCAATTATTAGTTTTTTAGTTAATCTTAAAAATATATCTATTTCTCAAAAACAACAATTCACAAAAACTATTCAATTAATGGATACTGTAAAAATCTTTACTAATAATTACGGTATTCCATATATTAAAGCTAATAGTGATAATGATTTATTCTTTGCCGTTGGTTATTTCCACGCGAAAGAAAGGCTATGGCAAATGGATGTGGCTCGTCGTGCAGGAAAAGGCGAGTTATCTGAAATTTTTGGTGAAAAGACATTAAAATATGATTTATTTCTTCGTACTCTCAATTTAGAAAATACAGTTAGAGAAACCAAAGATGTATTAAGCAAAAAATCAATGCAAATTCTAACCTCTTATACAAACGGTGTTAATTTTTATATTCAAGAAAATAAAAATAAATTAAGTTTCGAGTTCGGACTTCTTTCTTATGAGCCAGAAGAATGGACAGTAGATGACTGCATAATAATTAGTAAAATGATGGCTTTTGAGTTAAGCCTCGGTTTTTATTACGATATTGCTTTCGGAGAAATGGCTAATTCGTTTGGGTACGATAAAGCAAATAAACTAATACCTTCCTATCCTTCCAATAGCCCGTTTGTTCTTGATGAAACAGTAAAGACAAGAAACTATTCTATTCCAGAAATTTCTCGTGATTCAATTAAGCTTGATAGTTCTTCAATCACACGTTCCTGTAATAATAAGTTTGATAATATTTGTAAAGATGATTTAAAATCAATCTTTCAAACAATTTTTGAAGCAAGAGATTTTTTAGGAATGAATGGGATGTCCATTGGTAGTAATTCTTGGGCAAGAAACAAAAGTTTTAATAATAAATCAGCTGCAATTTTAGCAAACGACCCCCATCTTCCTGTGGGATTGCCTGCAAGATGGCTACCAATGCATATTCAATCAGATGAGCTGAATGTTTTTGGTTTTTCCATACCTGGAATACCATTGGTAATAATAGGACGTAATAATAATATTGCGTGGGGAATTACTAATGTTATGCTTGATGACGTAGACTTTTTTGTGGAAAAAGTAGATAATTCTGGGAAATTCTATTTTTCAGATGATTCTATAAAAAAAGAAATTACTTATGTTCTAGATACTGTTAATATTCGTGGCAAGGAAAATTACGTTTACTATAAAAAATTTACTGAAAGAGGACAAATTATTTCTGATTTGCATATCTTTAATAATGAAAAAAACTCAAAAAATAAATATCTCGATAAATTTTCTCTTACTTTTCGCTGGGTTGGTAATGTCGCAAATGATGACTTTATTAATATGTATAATATTAATAAAGCAAAAAATTGGCAGCAATTCACAGAGGCATTGAATTTATGGAGTGCCCCAGCTCTGAATTTTACCTATGCTGATAAACAAGGGAATATTGGTATAGCTCCAAGTGGATTTATTCCTATCCGTGATATAAATTGCAATCCTAATTTTCCAAATAATGCTTTTGAAAATAAAACTGGTTGGTTAGGAATTGCAAAAGGCAATGTTTTCGGAAAGCTATATAATCCTCAAAAACGATTTGTTGCATCAGCCAACAACAAAACTGCCGATGGAATACCTTATCACATTACATCATTTTGGGAACCTTCTTCAAGAATTGAGCGAATTGAAGAATTGTTATTAATTAGCGAAGAATATTCTGTAAGAGACGCTCAATATATGCAAATTGATTATTATTCGATGTATGCGAAACAAATGTTTATGTATATTATTCCTATACTTGAAAGATATAAGAATTTGCTGGATTCAGATGAAATAAATATTTACCGTGTCTTCAAAAAATGGGATTTTGTTTTAAATACTGAGAGTTCGGAAGCAACAATTTTCAATTTATTTATAGAGCGATATCTTTATAATACTTTTTTTGATGACCTTGGCGAAGGGTACTATAAAAAGTATCTTTTACTTAGTGGCATACCACTTAGAAAATTGATGGAGATTACAGAAGATAATTTTAATGTATTCTTCGATAACGTTAAAACCTCGAATGTAGAAAGTCGCGATTATCAAATTGTGAAAAGTTTCAAGGAAGCAATTAAAAAAGCTCAAGAAATTTTCAAAAATACAAATTATAAAAGTTGGAAATGGGGAAATCTTCATACTATTAATCTTAAACACAAACTTTCAGAAGTTGATTTTGTTGGCTCAGTGGTTACAGTTGGTCCATATCCAATCGGTGGGAATAGCACAACAATCAATAATACAGAATATAGAATATACAATAATTATGAAACAGTAATTGCTCCATCGGTTCGTTTTGTTGCCGATATGGGGGAGGATATTCTGTATTTTTCTCTCCCAGGTGGTGTTAGTGGAGATCCGCTTAGCCCAAATTATTCTAATTTAGTCCAAATTTGGTTAAATGGTGGATACATAAAATATTATTTTAATGATTTTTATTCAAATGATTTAAATCTTTCAGTTGTAATGGAACCAATATTATCTGAAATTGAATAAAATAAAAAAATATTATTTTCGATTTGTTATTTTTGTATTCAAGAGAAATTTCATTATTTCATTTTATAAATGTGAGGTATAAGAATGTCAAAAGAAAAAAAATCAAAAACTAAGAATCCAAAATATGTTTATTATTTTGGTGGTGGCAAAGCCGAAGGCGATGCAAATATGAAAGAACTCCTTGGTGGTAAAGGTGCAAATCTTGCTGAAATGGTGAATATGGGGTTACCAGTTCCAGCCGGTTTTACAATTACTACTGAGGTATGTACATATTTCTATCAAAATAATAAAACTTATCCGAAAGAATTATATAAGCAGGTTGAAGAAGCTATAGAAAAATTAGAAAAGGAAATGGGGGCAAAATTTGCTGATCCCAAAAATCCTTTATTAGTATCAGTTCGTTCTGGTGCTCGTGCATCAATGCCCGGAATGATGGATACTATTCTCAATTTAGGCTTAAATGATGTTACTGTGCAAGGATTAATTGAACGTTCCGGCAATCCTCGTTTCGCTTATGATTCATATCGTCGTTTTGTTGCTATGTATGGTGATGTGGTCCTCGAAATGAAACCGGAAAACAAAGATGAAGAAGATCCATTTGAAGTAATTTTGGAAAGAAAGAAGCACGCTCGTGGAGTAAAACTTGATGTTGAACTTACCGCTGAAGATTTAAAGGAATTGGTATCTGAGTTTAAGCAAGCCATTAAAGAACGCACTGGTAAGAACTTTCCGGAAGATCCTAAAGAACAGCTCTGGGGTGCAATCGGTGCTGTTTTCAATTCTTGGATGAATCCAAGAGCAATCGTTTATCGCAAACTTAATAATATTCCAGAATCTTGGGGTACTGCTGTCAATGTTCAGTCTATGGTCTTTGGCAATATGGGAGAAGATTCTGGTACTGGTGTGGCTTTCACTCGTGATGCTGCAACAGGTGAAAATTATTTCTACGGTGAATTTTTAATGAATGCTCAGGGTGAAGATGTTGTTGCTGGTATTCGCACCCCTCATAAGATTGAATTATTAAAAGAAATTGATCCAGATTCTTATAATCAACTTGAAAAAATTCGCAAAATATTGGAAAAACACTACCGCGACATGCTCGATATTGAATTTACAATTCAGAATAAAAAGCTTTATATGTTGCAATGCCGTGTCGGAAAACGCACAGCAATGGCAGCAATGAAAATTGCAGTTGATATGGTTAATGAAAAACTCATTAAGCCAAAAGAAGCATTGATGAGAATAGAACCCGACCAACTCAACCAATTGCTTAGACCTGTTTTCGATATTAACGAGAAGAAAAAAGCACTACAAGAAAATCGCTTGTTAGCTAAAGGGCTTAATGCCGGACCAGGCGCTGCAACCGGAAAGATTGTATTTAATGCAGAAGATGCTGTTGAAGAAGCAAAGAAAGGTGAAAAAGTCATTTTAGTGCGTATTGAAACATCACCAGAAGATATTGCCGGAATGAATGCTGCAGAAGGTATTCTTACTGCCCGTGGTGGTATGACTTCCCACGCAGCACTTGTTGCAAGACAAATGGGTAAGGTTTGTGTTGCTGGATGTGGCACTTTGGTGATTGATTATAAAGCTCGCACCTTGAAAGTCGAAGGTTCGGATGTCGTTCTCAAAGAAGGCGATTGGATTTCTATCGACGGTTCAACTGGTGAAGTAATTGCTGGTAAAGTAGAAACTAAACCAAGTGAAGTAATTGAAGTATTGTTGCAAAAGACTTTAAAGCCTGAAGATGCACCAACTTACAAAATTTACGAGCAAATAATGCATTGGGCTGATGAGTATCGCCGTTTGAATGTTCGCACAAATGCCGACCAGCCAGATCAGGCAGCCAATGCGGTAGCATTTGGTGCCGAAGGTATTGGTTTGTGCCGTACCGAACATATGTTCTTCGGTGAAGGTAAAATCGGTCCAATGAGAGAAATGATTTTGGCTGATAATGTTGAAGATCGCAGAAAAGCTTTAGCAAAATTACTTCCATTCCAGAGAGCAGATTTCGAAGGTATTTTTGAAGCAATGGATGGTCGTCCGGTTACAATTCGAACAATAGATCCTCCACTTCACGAATTCTTGCCACACGACGAAGCTGGACAAAAACAAGTAGCCAAAGAAATGGGAATTGATTATAAGAAAGTTAAAGAAAGAGTTGAGGCTCTTCACGAGTTCAATCCTATGCTTGGTTTCCGCGGCTGTCGTCTTGGATTAATCTATCCCGAAATTACTGAAATGCAAGCACGTGCTATTTTTGAAGCAACTGTAAATGTGATGAAACGTGGCAAAAAAGTTCTTCCGGAAGTAATGATTCCGCTTGTTGGAAATGTGAAAGAATTAAAGCACCAAGAAGAAATTGTTCGTAACGTTGCCAATAAAGTAATGGAAGAAACTGGCGTTAAGTTCGATTATTTGGTTGGTACAATGATCGAAGTGCCAAGAGGTGCAATAACTGCAAAACAAATTGCAGAAGTTGCAGAATTCTTCTCATTCGGAACAAACGATTTAACGCAAACTACTCTTGGTTTGAGCCGAGATGATTCTGGTAGATTCTTGCCAGAATATGTAAATCGTGAAATATATGCAGTAGATCCGTTCGTCTCAATTGATCGAGAAGGAGTTGGCTTCTTAATGAAACATGCAGTTTCCGAAGGAAGGATAGCTCGTCCTAATATTAAACTTGGAATTTGCGGAGAACACGGGGGAGATCCATCATCAGTTGAATTCTGCCACGAAATTGGCTTGAATTACGTTTCTTGTTCTCCATTCAGAGTTCCTATTGCTCGTTTAGCTGCTGCACGTGCAGCAATTCGCGAAGAATTAGCTAAAAAAGCAGAAAAAAAAGATAAGAAAGAATCTAAAAAATCTGATAAAAAGAAAGAAAAAAAAGATAAAAAATAAAGTAATAAATGGATGATTTTTGATTGTATTTTAAGGCGAGTTTCTATAACTCGCCTTTTCATTAATATTTTGATAGTTAATATTTAATGTAAATCGGAACTGTCGAAAAATTATTATTAATACTATTCTTGTTCTTTTCTATTCAAATTTTTTTATTAATTTTGAAAAATTGTTTAAGTGTAATTATTTATTAAATGGCAGTTTTTATTAAAAAAATCGCTTTCCATGATGAAAAATTAATTGAAGCTCATTGGAATGACGGATTTAAGTCAATTATCAAACTTGAAGTTCTACGAAATAATTGTCCTTGTGCTGATTGCCAAGAAAATAACGCTAAAAACCAATCTGGATTTATTAGCTTAAATCAATTTAAACCTGGAAAGTTTTCAATTAAAAAGATAAATGTAGTTGGGAACTATGCTATTAATCTGATTTGGGAAGATGGGCACGATACAGGTATTTACCCATTTGATTTTTTACGTGTTTTATTTGAAAAATATAAACTTCAAGATGAAGAAATAGAAAAAATGATAAACATTAATAATCAATCGCAAAATAATTAAAGGAGTGTTATGAGAACTGTTAAAGTCCCTAAAGGAACAGAACTAACTTGTAAAAACTGGCAAATTGAAGCCGCATATAGAATGATTCATCATAATTTAGATCCTGAAAATGCAGAAAAACCCTCTGAATTAATTGTTTACGGGGGATATGGTAAGGCTGCTCGCAACTGGGAGTGCTTCGACGCAATAGTCAATTGTCTGAAAAACTTAAATGAAGATGAAACTCTGCTCGTTCAATCCGGGAAACCAGTTGGTGTTGCTAAAACTTACACTTCTGCACCAAAAGTCATCATTGCAAACTCTAATCTTGTTCCAAAATGGGCAAACTGGGATGAATTCCGTAAGCTCGATGAACTTGGATTGATGATGTATGGACAAATGACAGCTGGAAGCTGGATATATATTGGTACTCAGGGAATTTTACAAGGCACTTACGAAACTTTTGCAGAATGTGCTCGCCAGCATTTTGGAGGTGATTTAGCTGGGCGTTTCTTGCTCACTGGTGGAATGGGAGGAATGGGTGGAGCTCAGCCTCTTGCTGCTACTTTTGCTGGTGCAGTTTCAATAACAGTTGAAATTGATGAAACAAGAATAGATAAAAGAATTCACGACGGTTATTGCGATATTAAAGTTGATAACTTGGACAAAGCACTTGAGCTTGTTGAACAATACAAAAAAGAAAGAAAAGCAATTTCAATCGGATTGATTGGGAATACCGCTGAGATACTTCCCGAAATATTACGTCGTGGAATTATTCCTGATGTAGTAACAGACCAAACAGCTGCTCACGATCCTCTTAACGGATATTATCCTGCTGGCTATACGAAACAACAAGCTGATGAACTGAGAAAAAATAATCCTCAAAAGTATTTAGAAGAAACATATAAATCTATTGCAATTCACGTTCAGACAATGCTTGAATTCCAAAAACGTGGTTCTATAGTTTTTGACTATGGAAATAATATTCGTGGTATTGCAAAAGAATACGGTAATATTAATAATGCTTTCGATTTTCCCGGATTTGTTCCTGCTTATATTCGTCCGCTGTTTTGTGATGGCAAAGGTCCTTTCCGTTGGGTTGCTTTATCTGGCGATCCGAATGATATTAAGAAAACTGATGAAGCAATAATGGATCTGTTTCCGAATGATACTGCTTTGCATAGATGGATTAAAAATGCTCAGCAACGTGTTCGTTACCAAGCTTTGCCTGCAAGAATATGCTGGCTTGGATATGGTGATAGAATGAAAGCAGGATTACTATTCAACGAGCTTGTTAAAAATGGTGATGTAAGTGCACCAATAGTCATTGGTCGCGACCACTTAGATTGTGGCTCCGTTGCTTCACCTTATCGCGAAACAGAAAGTATGAAAGATGGTTCAGATGCAATAGCTGACTGGGTTTATTTAAACTTTGCTTTGAATGCAATTGGTGGCGCTTCTTGGGTTTCTTTCCATCATGGTGGTGGTGTTGGTATGGGACTCTCACTTCATGCTGGTATGGTAGTTGTTGCAGATGGTACCGAAGAAGCAGAAGGCAGACTATCACGTGTTCTTACCTATGATCCTTTAATGGGTATTTTGCGTCATTCTGATGCGGGTTATGATCGAGCCATTGATAACGCTAAAAAGCACAACATTGTAATTCCGATGTTAAAATGATATTAAAGTTTATAATAAAAATTACGATAAAAAAATGTAACTTATTTGTTTTATATTAGTATATTGAAATAAAAGGAGGTGTAACTCTAAATTTTTATTCTTTCATTATTGTAACTTTCAAGGTAATAGTTGTGGGAAGAAAAAAGAAAATAGATTCGTTAAAAATAACAGCGAATGGAAGCCATTCTGAGGATTTGAAAAATGGTAATGAAGGTGCAAACACAAGCTTAAATTTGACTGATCAGATTGAACAGCTATTTAAAACTGATAGAAAAAAGTTCTTGGGCTTCATTCGTCAAAGAGTTCGTAGCCAGGAAGAAGCAGAAGATATTTTGCAGGACGTTTTTACAAACGTTTTAGCTGCTTCTGCAAACGTTCAGAAGCCAATTGAAAATATTGCTTCGTGGGTGTTTACTGCTGTTCGTAACCGCATTATTGATTCATATAGAAAAAAAAGAGCTGAAACTTTTACCGATATGCAAACTCAAGGTCAAGCAGACGAAGGTGTAGATTCATTTGAAAACTTTCTGGGAGATTTATCTACCAGCCCAGAAAGTGATTTGATTAGAAAAACTATTTGGGAAGCTGTTCTGGAAGGTTTAAATGAACTTCCTGATGAACAGAAAGATGTTTTTGTAAAAAATGAGTTCGAAGGTATTTCATTCAGAGAAATGTCCGAAGAAACAGGAGTGAACATTAATACTTTACTTGCTCGTAAAAGGTATGCTGTTTTGCATTTAAGAAAAAAACTAAAGGATTTGTATAAGTCTGTAAATAATTCATGAAACTATTAATAATCTATGTTTTTCACCCCAATATAGTATCTGCTGTGTTGGGGTTTTTCTTTTGTTTTTGATAAGTATTTACCGAGAATTTATGGATGAAAATCCACCTAATTCAATTATAAATAAAGTTGTTGTGTGAAAAACAAACGATATTGTTAGTTGATTTACGGATAAATTGGTAACGATAAAAAAATACCTATTAATTTTATTGTCATTTATTTTTCATTTATAAATACATAATATTCACTATATTTTAATTTAGAGTTAATGAAATCTATAAATACTTATAAATTATAGGTTTAGGTGTGTCTAAATTTATTTTTTCTTTGTTTTATTCTTAAATATCTCTTTATTTTGTATAGTTTATAAGGTTACTTAATATAAATTTATTAAGGTAGTATATGGCAAATGTTCTTCAGAATTACGAAAATCTAAAGAAAGCTCTCGAATTTGCTTCAACCGATGCTGATAATACCGGAAAAATTATTATTCAGGTTGGTTCTGCAACTTGCGAAAAAGCCGCAGGTTCTGATGCTATTCGAGACGAATTTATCAAGCTTATCAAAGCTTCCGGACGCGACGATATTGTTGTCAAGCAAACCGGTTGTACTGGTCGCTGCTCGCAAGAACCAATTGTTGGTGTTTTTATTCCCAAGCAGTTTCCTGTAAAGTATTCTCAGGTTAAAGTCGAAGAAGTATTAGAAATTTTTCAAACACACGTGCTTGGGCAGCAACCTGTTGCTAAATTTATGCTTGACAAAACAACGGAAACACTCTACAAACATGTTGTAACAATATGTTCGTCGAGTCGATGCAATACTGACGACAAGTCTTGGATTGATATTTTCAACAGACTTATTAAAGAAAAAAATCTTCCTCCAACTGAAGTAAAAGTACTTCAAGGCGGCTGTATTGGTTTATGCACAGAGGAGCCAAACGAAATTAGCCACGGCGTTATGATGGTTTTTCCTGAAAATGTTATCTACAAATTTCATAATGAAGAAGAATTATCAAAAATAATTGATATTCATATAATTGAAAATGGTCGCGCACGCGATTTTATGGTTCATACTGATAATTTAACAGAAGTATATTTTAAATTTTATGGTGATGTATCTTTCTTTAATAAGCAAACAAGAATTACGTTAAGAAATTGCGGTATTATTGATCCTGAAAGCTTAACAGATTATATTCATGCTCAAGGATTTGAGGCTCTTGCAAGAGTTCTTTATAAAGGTGATCCTGAATTTGTAATAAATGAAATTATTAAGTCCGGATTGAGAGGTCGTGGTGGTGGCGGTTTCCCAACTGGTATTAAATGGCGTAATACCAGAACAATGAACCCGGATCCTATTAAATATGTTGTTTGTAATGCTGACGAAGGCGATCCAGGTGCATTTATGGATAGAAGTGCTCTCGAAGGAGATCCATTCTCGATTATTGAAGGTATGATAATCGGAGCGTATGCTATAGGTGCATCAAAAGGTTATGTATATATCCGTGCTGAATACCCACTTGCAATTCAACGCATAGAAAATGCAATTTGGAAATGCCACAAAATGAATTTGCTTGGCAAAAATATTCTTGGTTCTGGATTTGATTTTGATATAGAGATAAGATTAGGTGCCGGTGCTTTTGTTTGTGGTGAAGAAACAGCATTATTGCAATCTATTGAAGGAAAACGAGGGCAACCCGTTATTAGACCTCCGTATCCATCAGTAAAAGGATTATGGGGACATCCCACTTGTATCAACAATGTAGAAACCTGGGCTAATGTTCCTGCTATTATGCTGTATGGTGCAGATTGGTTCTCTCGTATTGGTACAGAGGGAAGTAAAGGTACAAAAGTATTTGCTCTCGCTGGCAAAGTTAAAAATACAGGGCTTATTGAAGTTCCTATGGGGACTACACTTCGTGAAATTATTTTCGACATCGGTGGCGGTATTCCAAATGGTCGTCAGTTGAAAGCTGTTCAGACTGGTGGTCCCTCTGGTGGATGTATTCCAATGAGTAAAATCGATACTCCTGTTGATTATGAAACTTTAAAAAGCATCGGCTCAATGATGGGTTCCGGTGGTATGATAGTTCTTGATGATGCAGACTGTATTGTATCCACTGCAAAATTCTTCCTTGAATTTACAAAAGATGAATCTTGTGGAAAGTGCTTGCCTTGCCGTGAAGGTACTTTCAGAATGCTCGAAATTCTTGAGAAAATTACTTCTGGACACGGTGAAATGGAAGATTTGGACAAATTAGAAAGACTTGGGCGAGCAATTCAAAAGTCTTCTCTCTGTGGTTTAGGTATGTCTGCTCCAAATCCAGTTCTTTCAGCGTTAGAACATTTTAGAGAAGAATTCGAAATACATATCAAAGAAAAACGCTGTCCTACTCAAAGATGTTCTAAACTTATCACATACAAGATTATACCTGAGAAATGTACTGGTTGTACCCTTTGTGCAAGACGCTGTCCGGTTTCTTGTATTCGTGGATTTGCTAAAAAACCACACGAAATTATGCAAGAGCATTGTATTAAATGCGGAGAATGCTACAATGCTTGTAAGTTTGATGCAATAGAGAAAATTTAAGGAGGAGAATAAATGAAATATGTAAATGCAATAATAGATGATATTCCGGTTTCCGTAGTCGAAGGCACAACTATTATGGAAGCTGCGGATAAAATTAATGCTCATATCCCACGGTTATGTTATCATCCTTTTCTTTCTACAGAAGGTGCTTGTCGTATTTGTGTTGTAGAAGTTGAAGGTGCTCGCAATTATTTGCCTGCATGTGCTACTGCTATTCAGGAAGGAATGGTAATTCGTACTAATTCACCGCAAATACGTCAAACTCGTAGAGATTTGGTTGAATTGTTGTTGGATAATCATCCTCGTGCTTGTTTGACTTGCGTCAGAGACGGTAACTGTGAACTTCAAAATCTTGCCTATAAGCTTGGCGTGAGAGACAGACTTTATGCAGGAGAAAGAAAACGTCATCCAATTGAAAATTCAAGTGTGTCTGTTATTCGTGATGCTGAAAAATGTATTCTATGCCGCCGTTGTGTGCGTGTTTGTTCGGAAATACAAGGTGTTCATAACCTTAGCCAGATGCATCGTGGCTTCCGAACTGTTGTTACTCCTGCTTTCGAAGCACCTATGGATGATTCTGTTTGTATTAAATGTGGTCAGTGTATCAATGTTTGTCCTACCGCTGCTTTTATAGAACAGGATGCAACTGAAATAGTTTGGAAGGCACTTGAAAACCCAGATTTGCACGTAGTTGTTCAGACTGCTCCGGCAATTCGTGCTGCTATAGGTGAGGGATGGAACCTTCCTCCAGGTACTTATGTAACTGGTAAAATGGTTACAGCTCTTCGTCGCCTTGGATTTGACGCTGTATTTGATACTGATTTTGCCGCCGACCTAACTATTATGGAAGAATCTCACGAACTAATCGAGAGGATAAAAAAAGGTGAGAATTTACCTTTGATTACTTCCTGCTCACCGGGGTGGATTAAGTTTTTAGAGCATTTCTATCCTGAATTAATTCCAAATGCATCTTCTTGCAAGTCACCTATGCAAATGGAATCCACACTTCTTAAAACGTACTATGCAGAAAAAATGGGTATCGACCCGGAGAAGATTTTTGTTGTAGCAATTATGCCTTGTGTTGCTAAAAAATATGAAGCTAAAAGACCCGAACATTATATGAAAGAAAATGTTCCATATACAGATGCAGTTCTTACAACTCGTGAACTTATTTGGATGATTAAGGCTTATGGAATTGACTTTGTAAATCTTCCTGATAGTGAGTTTGATTCTCCTTTGGGCTATTCAACAGGAGCTGGTGATATATTTGGTTCTACTGGTGGTGTAATGGAAGCTGCACTTCGCACTGCTTACGAAAAAATTACCGGTGAAAAAATTCAAGAGCTTGAATTTACAAATGTTCGTGCAATTGAGGGATTACGCGAGGCAACAATTCAAATCGGTGATTTATCTCTGAACGTTGCAGTTTCTAATGGATTAAATAATGCTAAAAAGATTTTGGAAAAAATCAAGTCAGGTGAAAAACAATATCACTTAGTTGAAATTATGGCTTGCCCAGGTGGATGTGTTGCTGGTGGTGGACAGCCACTTGTAAATGCAGGTGATTATGTTTATCCATTAGATCCAGAAACAGTTCGTAAACGTCAAATGGCACTATATAGAATTGACGAAAGTAAAGAGCTGAGAAAATCTCACGAAAATCCTTTCATTATCAAATTGTATGAAGAATTTTTAGGTGAACCGGGTAGCGAAAAAGCTCATCATCTTCTTCATACTACTTATGAACCAAAATTACCAAGGGGGATTAAATAATGGAACAACCTATCTATACATTGGATCAGGATATTCAGGATTTTATTTCGAATTGCCTGAATTTAGAGCATCCTGAAAGTTATCTTATTGCAGTTCTGCATAAAGTACAGGAACGCTATGGTTATCTTTCGGAAAAACATATGGACGAAGTTGCTCACCTGTTGCAAGTTCCTACTTCCACTGTTTATGGTGTTGCAACTTTCTATCATTTCTTCAAGCTCAAACCAGCTGGTAAATATAAAATTTCGATCTGCCTTGGCACAGCTTGCTTTGTGAAAGGTGCTGATTTAGTCCTTGATTCATTTAAAACTGAACTTGGATGTGGAGTTGGCGAAACAACAGCTGATGGAATGTTCTCAATCGAAGGAACACGTTGCCTTGGTGTTTGTGCATTAGCCCCGGTTGTAACAATTAATGAGCAAGTTTTTGGTAATGTTAAGCCAACTCAGGTTACTGAAATTTTGCATAAAATAAAAGAAGCGAAACCAACTGGTGCAAAAACTTATTGATAAGTCATTTATTTAATAAAACGAGCCACTCTTTTTTAAGTGGCTCGTTTTTTATTCTTGTTTTTAAGTTAGGCTTTTTTTCATAAATTAACATTTTATTTTCGTGCAAGTTGAAAAAAATGATTGATGTTAATTCTTCTATTGGTGTTTTTGATTCAGGAATTGGTGGGCTAACAGTTCTCAGGCAACTAATTCGGTTTATGCCAGATGAACACTATATTTATCTTGGTGATACTGCTCGTGTTCCTTATGGAAACAAATCAGAGTCAATTGTTCGCACTTATGCCGAACAATTTACTCGTTTTTTAATTGCAAAAAATGTAAAATTAATTGTTGTAGCCTGCAATACTGTTTCCTCTGTTGCATTAGATACTGTTAGAAAAATTGCTGGGGATATTGAAGTAATTGGTATGATTGAACATACTTCCTATGCTGCTTTAAGAACCACATTGAACAATAAAATTGGTATTATTGGCACTCGTGCTACAATTAATAGTAATGCATATCTGGAAGGTATTAAGTCAATAGCCGGTGGAGAAAATGTTAAAATCATCTCGCAAGCCTGTCCACTATTTGTTCCTATTGTTGAGGAAGGATTAATAAATCATCAAATTGCATATCTTGCTGCACAAGAATATTTATCAAATTTGATAATCGAAAATGTCGATACGATAGTTCTTGGCTGTACTCACTATCCTTTATTGTCTCGTGTGATTTCTGAAATTGTTCCGGGTGCTACTCTGATTGATTGCGGTGAACACTCTTCCGTCGCAGCATTGAGAAGTTTAGCTGAGAAAAATTTATTACGTAAACAATCCTCTACTATTAATCAAAAGCCAGAAATAGAATTTTATGTTACTGATATTCCTTCTGTATTTTATGAGCAGGCTCAAAGATTTCTTGGCTTTCCTATTGATACACCTAAAACAATTGATTTCAGGGATTTAGTATAAAAATGGAAAAATTAATCTTAAAGAAAAATGCCGATGAGAGAATAAAACACGGTCATCCATGGATTTTTAGCAATGAAGTTGAAAGGCATATAAATTGCGAAGATGGTGAAATTGTAGAAATTGTTTCTTCAAGTGGAATATCTTATGGATTAGCATTCTATAATGCTCATAGTTTAGTTTCTGCTCGTTTGCTGTATACCGACAAATTTGATTATTCGCTTATTTGCCAAAGAATTCATCGCTCACTTGAATATAGAAAATCCATTTTCCCAAATGTGGATTCATACAGAGTTGTTTTTGGAGAATCAGATTTATTACCGGGTCTGATTGTTGATAAGTATTCAAATTTCCTTTCTGTTCAATTCCTGTCTGCTGGTGTGGACAAAATAAAAGATACAATTATTAATGCACTTTTAGAGGTAATCCCAAATATCGAGGGTATTATTGAAAAAGATATTTCTACACATAGGAAATCTGAAAATTTGCCAGAAATCGAGACTATTCTCTACGGAAATATTCCCGATAAAATTCGTTTCAGCGAAAATAATATACTATTTGACGTTTCCCTCAAAGAAGGTCAAAAGACAGGTTATTTCTTAGATCAGAAAATTAATCGTAAGTTTCTTCAAGATATTGCAGCAGGAAAAACTATCCTTGATTGTTTTTGCAACCAGGGCGGATTTGCCCTAAATGCAGCAGTTGCTAATGCTTCCTATGTTTTAGGGATTGATATTTCTCAGAATGCAGTTGATGCATCGAGTAATAACGCTAAAATTAACAACTTTAATAACGTCGAATTTATTAAAGATGATGTTTTTAATTTTCTGGAAAAAGAAAATACACGAGGGAAGAAGTGGGATATTATTGTTCTCGACCCGCCAGCATTTACAAAAAATCGTAAAACTCTTCCGAAAGCAAAAGCTGGATATGCAAAAATTAATCGCTTAGCTTTGAAATTATTAAATCAAAACGGTTTTTTAGTTACCTCTTCTTGTTCGCATCATTTGAAAGAACAGGATTTTTATGAGATAATTCAACGTGAAGCATCGAAGCAAAAAATAAAATTAAGGCTTGTTTATCGTGGAATGCAGTCGCCCGACCATCCAATTCTAATTTCAATGCCTGAAACTCAATATCTTAAGTTCTTTGTTTTTCAATCGATTTGATATATCTTAACATCTTCGAAAGCAAAAAAATTAATCTAAACTAAAATAATATTTTAAAAAAACACTCTATATAGTTTGTGTAATGTTGCTGAACACAAAAAAGGGATATTTATGGCAAAGAATGTTAAAAAAAATGCATTGGATAATACAGTTGTAAAATCTATTAAGCCAGGACTTAGAAATGTAATGATCAATGGCAAAGAAACAACTGTTGAAATCACCTGCAAATTTGATATTTCTGGATTTGATAGAGATACAATTCTTGAATGGTATAGAATTATCAATTTAGGAAGACGTTTGGATGACAAAGCAGCTTTATATCTGAAAATGGCAAAAGGATGGTCTTATCACGCACCTTTTGGTGGACATGACGGAATTCAGCTTGCTATAGGTGTGTCTTTTCGTCAAAATAAGGATTTTTTATTTCCTTACTATAGAGATATGCTCACCTCACTTGCTGCAGGGATTACCCCGGAAGAAATTATCTTAAATGGGCTTAGCAAGGAAACTGATGTAGCGGGTGGTGGTCGACATATGAGCAATCATTTTGCTAAGCCATCTATTAGAATACAAAATGTTTCCTCTTGCACAGGGAACCACTCTTTGCATGCTGCTGGTGTAGCTCGTGCTATTAAGAAGCTCGGTTCAGATGAAGTGGCTATTTGTTCAAATGGCGAGTCAGCTTGTTCGGAAGGCTACTATTGGGAAGCTATAAACGTTGCCACTTTGGAAAAATTACCAGTTGTATTTGTTATTCAAAACAACAAATATGGTATTTCTGTTCCATTAGTAGATCAAACAGCTAATCAGGTCGTTTCTGATAATTATAGTGGAATGAAGGATTTGCTTATTGTTAATTGCGATGGACGCGATCCATTCGATTCTTATCGTGCTATGCAAAAAGCAATTGAGTATGCCAAATCTGGTGCTGGACCTGCAATGGTGCACGCTGACTGTGATAGAATTGGTTCTCATTCAAACTCTGATCGTCACGAAGCGTATCGCTCTGAAGAAGAGCTTGCGATAGTTCGTAGTCGCGATCCAATGTTGCAATTAAGGACTTTTATAATAGAAAGTGGAATTGCGACAGAAGAGGAAATATTAAAAATCGAGGAAGCAAATAAAAAGGAAGTATTTGATGCTGCCGATAGAGCTGAAGCAGCTCCAAGTGCGAACGGTAAATCATATGATCAATTTGTACTGCCAGAACCATATTTCAAAGATGAATTAAATGTCAATGAATTTATCGATTCTTCATCTAATCAAGTGAGTTTTCTCGAAGCAATTAATCTGACACTTAAAGAGGAATTTCGCCGCAATCCTAAGACTTTTCTCTGGGGACAGGATGTTGGGAAAGGTGGTGTTTTTAATGTTGTTAAAGGGATGCCGCAAGAGTTTGGGAAAGATCGTGTATTTAATGCTCCTATTGCCGAAGACTGTATCGTTGGCACTGCGAATGGTTTCTGTCGGTTCGATAGAGATGCTCGTGTAGTTGTTGAAGGTGCTGAATTTGCAGATTATTTCTGGCCTGCTATGGAGCAATTAGTTGAATGTTCTCACGATTACTGGAGGACTAAGGGGCAATTTACACCGAACATTGTCATTCGTTTGGCAAGTGGCGGTTATATTCAGGGTGGATTATACCATTCACAGAATTTAGAAGCAGTATTTACGACTTTACCGGGAATACGTGTTGTTTGTCCTTCATTTGCAGATGATGCAGCTGGTTTGCTCCGCAATGCTATTCGTTCCGAAGGTGTTACTTTATTTCTCGAACCAAAGTTTTTATATAACTACAAAGGTGCTTACTCTCATTTTCCGAATGAGAATTATTTCATACCTTTTGGGAAGGCAAAAATTATTAAACGTGGCACTTCTATGACAATTATTACTTATGGGAATGCAACTCACATAACTCTAAATGCTCTGAAAGAACTTGAAAAAAATAATATTTCACCTGAAATTATTGATCTGCGTTCACTTTCTCCTTGGGATAAAGAGACTGTTTTTGAATCAATTAAAAAAACTGGTCGTGCACTTATTGTTCACGAAGATAAAGTTTTTGGTGGATTTGGTGGCGAAATTGCATCAACAATTTCGGACGAAATGTTCAAATACTTAGATGCTCCTGTGAAAAGAATTGGTTCAAAGAATACACCAGTTGGTTTTGCAAAATCTTACGAAAATGAGATACTATTAAGTGTAAAAGATGTTGTAGAATCTGCTATCTCTTTGATGAGTTATTAGGGATTACTCTTATTAATTTCATTTTCATTAACAAAAAATCGAATAACTGAAAATCCAGGTTATTCGATTTTTTTATTGTCATTTAATTAATTATTTATAGACTTTCATTAGTGAAAATGAGAGGATATGTATAAGCATCATCATATTTTTGACGCATTTTCAAAAAATTAGTAATATATTGCCCACAATTGCTTCCAATCTTATTTTCTTCCATTTCTCCAATACTTAGTATTACATCAAAGCCTGATGTCTCAAGTTGTTTAACTAATTTGTGAACATTCGAATTCGAAAAGACTTCTGAAACAATGTTATTATTTTTTGATGCAGCGGTTGGATTGACAGGTGTTAATTTTATTAAGAAAAATTCAGGATTAAAATACTCTCTAATAATATTAACATCAACTTCGGCATCTTTAAATAAAGCAAAGTTTAATGTTATTTTTCTATTATTTCCGCTGTAAAATTTTTCTCCATATTGAGCTATTTCTTGGAAATTCATCTTTTTTACTGGGATAATTTTATCTCTTTGAGCATAGTTAGTAGAATGAATTGAGAATTGAAGCTGAAATGTATCGTCATATTTTTTCTTCTTTATTTCAAGTAATCTTGCAAAAAAATTATCTCTTCCAATCGGTGCAACTGTTGACAAGGAAGGGATAAAGTTTTTAGCATTGAAATGTTGGTCAAATTCTTCCAATACATCGAGAACGTTTTCATTCAAAGTTGGTTCGCCCATTCTCGAAAATTGTATTTTGAATTTATCGGTGTTTATTTCACGCGTTGGGAAGCGTCTGGAAACAATATAATCGATTTGTTGGAAAATTTCTTGTTTAGATAATTTCCCAAAATACTGCCAACCTGAATCACAAAACTTACATCCGATTGGGCAACCAAACAATGTGGATACTATTAACACCCATTTCTTTTCTCTTGGAATAGGCGGTTGTGTTGATTCGACAAATTCTAAATATTTTCCTTCTCCAAATTCTGCAATATAAACTGTTGCTATATCTGATTTTTCTGTTTCTGCAATAACTCTCATAGCTTATTCCAATTTTTTAAATAAACATTCATTGCAGCTTCCATTCCTTGTCCAACTGCTATTGATGCTTGTCTTATGTTTTTCTCCGTAGCAACATCTCCGATTAAAAATAATCTATCTGATTTTAAAGCTTCTTCACTTATCTTTGGTAGATTTTTTTCTCTACCTATTGCTACAATTAAATAATCAACATCAAAATTGACTAACTCACTATCCTTAATGCAATTTAACAACAATTTGTCATTTATTCTAATGATTTTTATTAACTGAATATTTTTTTCTAATGAAATATTGTTAATTTTATTGCAAGTATCAACTAATGTCCGGATTGCTTTGGGGTTACCTCCTCTCATTATTATCGAGACAGTATTTCTTTTTGATAATGAGATTGCATAATCAAATGCTGCGTCTCCACTCCCTATTACCGCTACTTTACAATTGTTTATTTGATGTTTGATGTTCGAAATTTCATAAAAAACATATTTTCTTGCTTCTTCTTCAATTATTACCTCAGAAAGTTGAATCGGCTTCGTTCCGGTTGCAACAATACAAATATCGCATTTCTTAGTATTCTTTGTTAGGCTCAAGATAAATTCGTTATCGATAATTTCTATTTGCTTTACTTCATCGTAAATAACACTAATACCCAATTTATAGATTTGTTCTTTAATCAACTTGCAAAACATTTCACCAGAAATTCCATCTGGAAAACCCAAATAGTTTTCTATTACATTTGCATTTTGCAATAGTCCACCAATGCAATTTCTTTCAATTAATTCGACATCGAATCCAAATCGCCATAATTGCATAGCTGCAGCACATCCCGCTGGTCCCGCACCAATAACAATCACTTTCAAATATTTTTCTCCAAATAGTTAATTAATTCGCTTGATAAAGGTGTGGAATTAATTGAAAATGAGAGATTAATGAATGATGATAAATGTAAATCTAAATTATACGTTGCTGTTGTGTCAATTGGAACTATAGTGTGAAATCCATTGACAAATGAAGAACGAGCAGTGGTTTCAACACACAAGTTGGTGATTACACCTGTAATTATCACTTGTTTTATTTTTCGTTCTTGTAAAATATTCAATAGATTAGTGCAGAAAAATGCGTCGTATTGATTTTTGTTTATGATAATTCCTTTAGTACTATCAATTTTATCATATATTTCATTAAAAACACCGGATTCAGGTGTTAAATGTTTCCAGCGTACTGCCATCTGCCTGGCATTTTCTTCGTTATTTGAGTGTTTTGTAAAAATAACTGGAAAATTATTACGATTGAATATTTCAATCAATTTATTAATGTTTGTAACAATTGATTTTGCAGAAGGAACAAAGGCATTAGATTCTTCGAGTAGAAAATAATTTTGCATATCAAGTACTATCAATGCTATCGCATCGGTTGCGAACACTTTGAATTTTCCTAATCCGTAATCTTCAAGCTTTTTTTGAATTTCTTGAGCAACCTTTTCGATACTTTCTGCAGTAAAATATGGTGATTTTTTCATTGCAGTTGCTTATTCATATCTTAATGCTTCAATTGGGTCAAGTTTTGCAGCTTTCCAGGCTGGATAAGCACCAAAGGCAACACCTAACAGTGTGCAAATAATAACGCTAAATACAACCCATCCGATTGGAATTGAGAATGTTCCACCAATCATTAATCCGAATGCTCCACCTGCTAATATACCAACAACAATACCAATTGCTCCGCCAACCTGACATAGTGTAATAGATTCAATAATAAACTGATACATTATCCAACGTCGCTTAGCTCCAACCGCTTTTCGAACACCTATTTCGCGTGTCCTTTCTTTAACAGAAACTAACATTATATTCATTATTCCAACACCTGCTGCAATTAAAGCAATACCGCCGCTAATAAACCCAAACCATTGCAGGTATTTTGTAAGTCCTGAAAATTGTTCTTTGATTGATTCATTCGTTTCTATTTCAAAATCATTTTCTTCCCAAGGCTTTAGATTCCTAACTAATCGCATTACTCCAATGGCTTCGTCAATAGCCTGAGTAAATTCATCTCGTGAGCGTGCTCTTAAAACAATCTGCACAGAGGATTCCCAGAACGAAGCAAAGTAATTAAGTAAGTGAGTGATAGGAATTAAGACCATATTATCCTGACTTTGCCCGAACATTGCTCCTTTTGGTTCAAGCACACCAATTATTTCATACTTCTGGTTGTTAATTGTAATCATTTTGCCAATTGGATTAATATTAGGGAATAATTTCACCTTAACATCATTGCCTATGACAGCAACATTTCGATTTGCAATAATATCGCTTTTAACAATATTTCTTCCATCTGAAAAATTACGGTTTTCCAAAATAAAATAATCCTCATCAACACCTATCAAATTAACATCTGGATTTGTTTCGTTGTTACCAAATTTCACAGTTTGCCCGGAAGAAACAGATACCGCAGAAGCAAGTGAAACAAGCGATAATTTATTTTTCAACTGTTGATATTGTGCATAAGTAATAGGCTTTCTTCTTGCATATTTTCTCCAAGAATTGCCCATCTGTATTTTAGGATCTTTGAATATATAAAATGTTGTTTCTCCCAGTGCTTCTATTTCGCCTTCAACAGTTGAATTGATTGATGCGACAAGCGAGCCTGCGCCAATAATAGCAAATACTCCGATAGATATACTCAATAGAGTTAAAAAAGTTCTGAGCTTATTAACTCGAATTGAGTCAATTGCTAATTTTACACTTTCAAGAATATTCATATTACCTCACAGTGTTCTTTTCAAATTTACGTAATTAACATAAATTAGTTTCAAATTTATTGATTCTATTTATAAAAAACTCAGTTAATATTATTTTCATTCTTATTTCATATAAATATTCAATTTTGAATGACTATTCAATTTCGCATTCCAAAATAAAAGTTCATTCAAAATCGAAAGATTGATTTTAGGTTTATCTAAAACTCATATCTCTATATATATCAATTGATTATATTGGCGATTTTTTATGTTTTAAGTGTGGTATATTAATTGTATGTATTATGAATAGTATATTTTGTATTGGAGGTAAATATGAAAATACTTATCGTTGATGATGATTGCTCGACAATCGAAATGTTGAAAAATGCTTTAGAGATTAATGGTTACGATTGTGATGCTTTTAATGATGCAAGGGAAGCTCTTGATCATTATAAGCCTTACAAATACGACGTTGTTCTTTGTGATTACTTTATGCCAAATATTAACGGAATTGATCTGCTCAAACACTTAAAAGCATTAAACGAAGATATTGTTTTTATTTTGTATTCAGGTTCTCCAAATCAAGCTATTATTAAAGAAGCATTCAATTTCGGTGCTACTGATTTTCTTAATAAGCCTATGGATTGGAGTGCTTTTATTGAACTTATCCAATTTTATGAATGTAGCTTTGATATTTAAATAGAATGAAAAAATGGCAGATACTTCAAATATAATTTCAAAAATAATATTGAATGATTCAATTAATACTATCGATGTTTTTTTTGAATTTTGTCCTATTCCAATAATTTTGTTTGACACTCAGTGGCGTATCAATAAGTGGTCTAAAAAAGCTCAACAAATTTTCCTTTGGGAAGAGAATGAAGTAATTGGCAAATCTGTTTCTCAAATAAATTTTGTTTATGAACAAGATATTGAATTATTCCAAAATGTGATTAATGAATTGACTGTTAGTGACAGTTGTTCAAGTAAAAATCGTAATTACAAAAAAGATGGTTCTGTTGTTGTTTGCGAATGGATTAATGTTAGATATTGCAATGCAAGTGGTGAAACGATAGGCTATTTAACATTTTGCCAGGATATTACAGAACTTGAAGAAAAAAAATCTCTTCTTGAAGAAATCAAACATTATTTCACTACATTTTTTGATTCTATTCCTATTCCGGTTATCTATTTAAATAATCATCTGATTATTAAAAATTCAAATAGTACTTTTAATAAAATTTTCCAAACTAATTCAAATAGACTATTAAATATTAAATTAACAGATCTTGATTCAAACTCACAGACAACTAAACACAACTTGCACCAACAAGTTATAAACTTTATTAGCTCTGATGAGCTGACATTAGTAACCGATACTACACTTTTAATAAGTCCAAATAATGTAAAGGATTTTTATGTTTCTTTTACCAAACAATTAGATAGAAATGATAAATTAGTTGGAATTTTCGGATTTTTCCTTGATATTACCAAAATTAACATCCTGTCTCGCGAGTTAAACGAATCAATACGACTATATCAAAATTTATTTCACACAAGTTCTGACGGAATTGTATATGTTTCCAATGACTGGAAAATAATTGATGCTAATAAAACTTTTTGTGAAATGGTCGAACTGAATTATTACGAGATAAAAGGCAAAACAATACAGACTATTATAAGTTCTATTCATACTTCTAATTTGGACAAAGAAAATCATTTTATTGATGAATTAATATTCCTAAGAAAAGATGGAAGCAAAATTATTTTAAATGCCAAAATTTGGGCAAAAAAAGATTTCTTCGGTAAAACTAACGGATATTGGATGATTTTCAGAGACGTTACTGTTGCTCGTGAATTAAGGAAACAATTAATTGAAACTCAACAAAGATATGAACTTGCAGTCGAAGGTTCTAATGATGGCTTATGGGATTGGGATGTTCAGCAAGAACAACTTTGGCTTTCTCCTAAGTTGAAAAATATGCTTGAAATTGAATCAGAATGCAACATTTACAATAATTCATTTATATTAAATTTAATTCACTCAGATGATGTGAATTTTGTAATTGAGACAGTTCAACAACATTTCAGTCAATTCTTGCCGTTTGCTTTTGAATTGCGATTAAAATCAAACAAAAATAATAACTACAGATGGTATTTAGTTAAAGGGAAAATTATTAAAGATGAAAATGACTTACCAACACGTGTTGCTGGTAGTTTACAGGATATTCACGAAAGAAAAATACTTGAAGAAAAGGAAAAAGTATTATTAAGCAAACTCATTCGTTCAAATGAAGAGCTCCAGCAATTTGCTTATGTCGCTTCTCACGACCTACAAGAACCTTTGCGGATGATTAGTAGTTTTCTGCAACTTTTCAAATCGCGGTATTTTGGTTCACTCAACAAAGAAGCAACTGAATTTGTAAACTTTGCAATTGATGGCTCTGTAAGAATGCAACAAATGGTAAACGATTTATTGTCTTATTCCCGGATAAATACTCGTCCCGGGAAATTTGAACCTGTTAATATGAACAATCTTGTAAGCAAGGTTATTGATAATTTAAAGTTAGCTATTAAAGAAAAAAAAGCGTGTATTTATTTCAACGAACTTCCAGAAAACATTGTTTGCGACGAAGGACAAATGTTCCAACTTTTCTTGAATTTAATTAATAATGCGCTGAAATTCTCAAAAAATGGAGTTAGACCAGAAATTGTAATCTCATCTGATGAAAACGAAAGTGAATATGTTTTTAAAGTAAAGGATAATGGAATAGGAATTGACGAACAATTTAAAGATAGAATTTTTAAGATTTTCCAGAGATTACACACGCGAGACGAATTCCCGGGCAACGGCATTGGGCTTGCTATTTGCCGCCGAATAGTTCAACGTCATAATGGTTGGATTACCTTCGAATCCGAATTGAACGAAGGAACTACTTTTATTTTTTCTATTTCGAAAAACATTAAGGATGAGCTATATGAATTATGATTTACGTCCTGCTGAAATTTTATTAGTTGAAGATAATATCGGTGATGTTCGCTTAATCGAAGAAGCACTCAAAGATACCAAGTTGCTTAATAATTTACATAATGTTTCTGATGGGGTATTCGCGATGGATTTTTTGCGCAAGCAAAATGGTTTTAAAAATGCCCCTACACCTGATCTTATTATTCTCGATCTTAATATGCCAAGAAAAAATGGGTTCGAAGTTTTGGAGGAAGTAAAGAAAGATGATAAGTTAAAGAAAATTCCGATTGTGGTGATGACAGTATCTAATGATGAACAGGATATTCTGAAATCATATAATCTTCACGCTAACTGCTATGTAACAAAGCCATTGGATTTTAGTCAATTTTGCGAAATAGTTCGGCGAATTGAAAATTTCTGGTTTTCAATTGTAACACTTCCAAAGAGGGAAGAATGAAAATTTTAATGATTGAAGATAGTAAATCTGACTACTTTTTAATAAAAACTCTTATTGAAGAATATAGTAATGAAAATGTTGATATTAATTGGCAAATCAGATTGGAAGATGGTATAAGCGAATTCAACAAAGATAATTTTGATTTAATTCTGCTTGACTTAGCTTTACCTGATTCATTTGGTATTAATACATTTTATAAAATGCAGACACTTGCAAAAGGAGTTCCTATTGCTGTGCTTACTGGTTATCAAGATGAAGATTATGCTATTATGGCTGTTCGAAATGGTGCAATTGACTATATTTCAAAAAATAACTTAAATACTGGTATTCTAAGACGAGTACTAAAATACGGATTAGAACATAATAGCAACTTAGAAGCATTACAAAAGTCAAAACAAGCTTTTCAAAAATTCTTTGATTTTGCCAACGATGCTGCTTTTATTATGGATTGCAATACTGGAATTATTTATGATATTAATTACACAATGTATAATCTCCTTGGATACAAGAAAAAACCCAACATTGGAAAGCACTATTCTAAAATTTTTTCCAATACTAAACTTTTTCTTCAGGAAAACTTTCTCGAGTCAGTAAAGATTAATGGTTCGATTCACCATTCTGTCAGTTTTCCAAAAGCAAAAGGCGGTTATCTATTTGTTGATGTTTCTGCCTCCATTGTTCCTTGGGGAATGAATAAAGCAATCCTTTTCCTTTTGCGTGAAGCAGAAAAACGTCTTGAATTAGAAAGATGTCTGATTGAATTAAATGTACAGATTGAAAACCTAATTAAAAAGAACATAAACGGTAATAACAATAAAGAAACATTGAATATTCTTAAATCAAGTGCTTTTCAGAAATTTCAGCAAGCAAAAGAAGAAATTGCTTCTTTCAGTGAAAAAGAAAGGCAATCCAAAAATTTACGTAAAGCATATATAGAGGAAGTTAAGAAATATTATGGTCTAATTGATATTAATTATTTAGAACCTTTCGAGGAAAATTTAGATGAAATATCTACAAAGCATTTACAAAACATTTTTGATTTAATTGATTCACTGACAAAGTCTATGGAGGTAGCCCATTTAATTGAGCAAATCCGTTCCGACAAAGATTTTTCTACTAAAAAAGAAAAAATCGTATTACCAAAAATACTTTATTCAATTGAGCAGGCTATAGTAAATAGTCCTCTTAATTACAGGAACATTAAAATCTCTTATGAAGGTGATGAGGAAATTTTGATTCATAATGGTTTAGTTATTCGGTCGCTACTTAATAATCTTATCGATGTCGTCTCCAAAATTGCTGTTGATGAACAAATAACGATTGCTAACAGAATTGGAGATGATTTTTATGAAATAAGTATTTTAGGTGATTTTTCTCCAAATCTTTTTATATTTAATAATACAAAAAAGATAAACAATTCCGGTACTTTTCAAAGCATTTCTATTAATTTAAAACTAATTGAATTTATTATGAAATCTATTAATGGGACTTTGAAAATTCAACCACATAAAAACAATAAATCACAAATTTGTGTCATTTTGCCACTAAATGATATGTAAGTAATACTGACATAACTACTCTATTTAACTTTTCTTATTTATTCTTTATTATACTTAAATAATGAGCGTTTGCTAATTATTTAAGTATTTTTTTGTAATTTTAAAGTGATAACAAATTAATTCTGTTAATTTTCGTCAAAGTTCTTTTATGTTTTGAAGGTTAAAAAATGAGAAAACTATTATTTTTAATATTTATTATATTTGGGGGATATTCAATTGATTTAGTGTCTTCCAATATAGAATTATTGAATATTTTGAAAAAAGAGATGAAAAGAAGTCAGGAAGAGCTATCATTACAGAAGTTGCCACCATATTTTATCTCTTATTATGTATTAGAAACTCAAAAAACTAATATACAAGCCTCTTTCGGTAAAATAAGTATAAATAGCTTTGATCAATCAAGATTTCTGGATATTGATCTACGAGTAGGTAGCCACAAATTTGACAATACTCATATCATTAGAGGAAATCCTTTTGATTTTTCATCGAGTGTAAGCAAAATATCATTGCCATTAAACAATGATGAAATTTCAATTAGAAATATCATCTGGTATGCTACCGATCAGATATATAAAAATGCTACCGAGCGATATGAAAAAGCATTGACAAATCAGGCAGTGAAAGTTGCCGAAGAAGATACTTCTGACGATTTTTCCAAAGAAAAACCAATTCGAGATATTCAGACCTGGCAAAATATCAATTTACTTCATAATGATAATAATAAACAAAATTATTATTTGGATACAGCTAAGTGGGCTGGTATTTTGCGTAATTTATCAGCTAAATTCAACTCTCACAAATGGCTACACGATGCGTCTATTTCTTTTTCATTCGAAGTTAATAATAAATTAATCCTAAATACTGATGGATTTGAGGTTGCTACCAGCGAAAGCTTTGCTCGAATTTTTATCTATTTGAAAACAAAAGCAGATGATGGAATGAGTCTTCCACTGTACCAATCGTATTTTGCTTTTACACCTGACGGATTGCCTTCGGAAGAGGAAATCTCTAAAAAAATTGATGAAATGATAGTTCTTCTTGATAAATTACGTAATGCTCCATTAGCTGAAACTTATTCTGGTCCTGCAATATTATCAGGAGAAGCGTCTGGTGTGTTTTTTCACGAAATATTCGGACATAGGGTGGAAGGACATCGTGAAAAAGATCCTTCCAGTAGCCAAACTTTCAAAAGTTCGCTTGGAAAAAAAATTCTACCAGATTTCATTAATGTGATCTTCGACCCTACTGTTTCTGAAATTAATGGGAAGGCAATTTCTGGTTATTACAAATATGACGATGAAGGTGTGCCAGCTCAAAGAGTTGAAACCGTCAAAAATGGCACTTTCAATGGCTATCTAATGTCTCGAATTCCTATTGAAAACTTTCCTAACTCAAATGGTCACGGTAGAAAACAGATTGGGTATCAAGCCATTTCCCGCCAGTCAAATTTAATTGTTCAAGCTACTCAAACAGTATCTAATTCTGAATTAAGAAATAGACTTATTGAAGAAGCCAAAAAGCAAAACAAAGAATATGGATTGTTTTTTGAACAAGTTTCAGGTGGTTTTACTTTTACCACGCGATATATTCCAAATGCATTCAATGTTACTCCGATTGTTGTTTATAAAGTATATGTTGACGGTCGTCCTGATGAACTTGTTCGAGGTGTTGATTTAATTGGAACACCGCTTACAACATTCTCGAATGTGATTTTAGCAGCTAATGATGTAGGTATCTTCAATGGCACTTGCGGAGCCGAATCTGGAGGAGTGCCTGTGTCTGCTGTTTCTCCAAGTTTATTAGTTTCAAGAATAGAAGTTCAGAAAAAAGTTAAATCACAAGCTAAACCCCCAATATTAGAGGCGCCTGATTATGAAGCAATTTCTCAATGAACAAATTGAATTTTATGAAGTTCAGAAATTTAAACAAAAAACATTAACTGTTTTGGTAGTTGTATCAGCAATTTTCCCATTATTATTTTTTATTTATGGTTATTATCTTCAATCGGTTGAGCATATTCCTTTTGGAGATAAACCATTATCCAATCAAGGATTATTAATATCAATTGCTATTTCATTGATATTTGCTGTAGGTATTCTTGTGCTTTTCTTTTCGAGTAAGTTGGAAACCTATATTACAAAATCCGGTATTCACGTTAGACTATTTCCTTTTATGAAGTTTAAAACGTATAGTTTTGACAATATTAAACGTTTCAATATTCGTGAATATAGTCCTATACTTGATTATGGAGGATGGGGAATTCGTGTTGGACCTGCTGGACGTGCATTTAACGTCTACGGTAAAGTAGGAATTCAACTGCTATTTAAAGATGGTGCGCGATTGCTTATTGGTACTCAAAAGCCTGAAGATTTCTATAATGCTTTATCCAAATTTTGTAATCAAAACGAGGTTCATAAATGAAAAAAATATTTTTGCTTGTTGTATTTGGGATACTTATCTCTAATTTGTATGCCAAAGATGAAATAATGCAAGCTTTGCGAGATGAAATGAATCGTTCTATGAAACAACTGAAAATAGAAAATTTGCAAAAACCATATTTCATTGAATATAAACTTGAATATTCAACAAATTTCAATGTGCAAGCAGTTTTAGGAAATACTACCGATTTGAAAGCTTTACCAGTTGCTCGGCTTACTGTTAATGTGAAAGTTGGCGATTATCAGTTCGATAACTCAAATTATATTGATTTTGGATTAAATTTGTTCGGTAGTGGTGATGACGAAGAACAATTTATTAACCGACGTATTCCTACTGAGCTTGATTACTATAATCTTCGAAAACATTTGTGGCTTGCAACTGATGCAGCCTATAAAAGAAGTGCTGAAATATATACCAAAAAAGAAACTTCTCTAAAAAATAAAATCAGAAGGGACACAACCCCTGATTTTATTAAAACACCACCATATAAGTCTATTGATACTAATTATTTAGTCAATATTGACATTAATAAATTAGAAGAAATCGCAAAAAAAGTTTCTTCTGTTTTCAGAAGCTATGAAAATATTGACGTTTCTAAAACAACTGTTGAAGGTATTGATGAATTTGTTTATTACATCAACAGTGAAGGCACTGAATACATTAAAAGAAACAGTCAGTGTGGGGTAGAGGTCATTGCCGCAACTCAATGTGTCGATGGTATGCTTGTTTTTGATTTTTTTTCGTCATATAGCAGAACTCCTGAAAAACTTCCTACGCTTGATTCACTAATTAAAGGTGCTGATCTTGTTGCCAAAAATGTTTCACAATTGAAGAATGCCTCAACTATCGATGAGTCATACAACGGTCCAATATTATTTACTGAACAGGCTTCTGCTGAATTGTTTGCTCAAATTTTTGCCCCAAATCTTGTTGCTCAAAGAAAACCGATGATGGATGGTGGTTTCTTTACTGATGATGATAAATTTTCTGTCTTTCAGAATAAAATCGGTGGCAGAGTGTTGCCTGAATTTATTTCTGTATGGGCAAAACCAAACCTTTCAGATTATAAAAACACTCAGTTGTTTGGTTATTACAAAATCGATGATGAGGGAATTCAAGCTCAGGATCTACTATTAGTTGAAAATGGTTATCTAAAGAATTTAATGTCCTCTCGTGTGCCTACTCGTCGGGTAAAACAGAGTAATGGACATAATAGAGGTGGTTCTGCTATGTTTAGCAACATTATTTTATCTGCTAATAAAAATCAACTTTCATACAATGAACTGAAAAGCAAACTGATAAAACTTGTAAAAGCCCGCGAACTTCCTTACGGCATTATTGTAAAGAAAGTACAAAATATCAATATTCTTTATACCGGTTTGTATGGTTTAACTTTTGGAAATATTGATATTCCACGGGGTGGAAATAAGTTACTGATAACACAGGCTTACAAACTATATCCGGATGGAAAAGAAGAATTAGTTCGTGGGACTTTCGTAAATAATATTTCTACCCAATCTTTTAAAGATATTATATATGTTGGGAAAAATCAATTTGTTTATAATTTTTTAGCTAGTGCTGTTGCAAATCCATTTATGACGGGTGGAAAATCATATCTTCCTGCGAGCATAGTTTCATTTGACTTGCTTCTTGAAGATGGTGAGATTAAATCAAGCGATGACGATTTTAAGAAGCCACCAATTTTGTCTAAACCTGTTGTTTTGAATTGATTTGTTTTTCATTTTTTGAACTATTATGAATTTTATAAATCCATTGTTTTTGATTGGCTTAGTTGCAGCTTCAATACCTGTATTATTGCACCTTCTTAATTTACGTAAATTAAAGAATATTGAGTTTTCATCTTTAAAGTTTTTAAAAGAACTACAAAAAACTAAAATAAAAAGATTAAAAATAAAGCAAATTATTTTATTGATTCTGCGAACTCTTATCATTACTTTCACTGTTCTTGCTTTTGCTCGACCAATTATCGAAGGCTCAATACCTGGATTCGAGAATTATGCAAAGTCGAGCATAATAATTTTGATAGATAACTCCTATAGTATGGATGTTTCTGATGAGTTTGGGAATAGATTTGTTCAGGCGAAAAAAAGTGCTGAGAAAATTATAAATTCTATGAAAGAAGGAGATGAGGCACTAATTATTGAAATGTCAAGTATTAATAATACTTTTCAACCTGCTTTTACTAAAAATAAAGATTTGTTAATTCAGTCTCTGTCTCAGATTAAATTGCAGCCTTTACCTGCTTCATTGGATAATTCAATGAGATTAGCCGCAAAATTTTTTCAAAACGCTAATAATTTTGCAAAAGAATTATTTGTTATTTCAGATGCACAAAAAAATGTCTTTCATTCCGAAGATTCACTAAAACTAAATAATAAAAACATTGCTATATACTTTATTCCAATTGGTTATTCATCAAATAGTAATTTTGAAAATCTTTCTGTTGATTCTGTTGATGTTCTTACAAAATTTTTCACAATAGGGAAAACAGTTGAATTATCAGTTTCAGTAAAAAATCATTCTGAAAAGGATGTAAAAGGTGCTTTAATAAGTTTACTGTTTAACAAACAGAAAGTAGCTCAGAAATCATTTGATATTTCTGCAAATTCTACCAAAACAATTCCTATTGCAGCCCAAATTCAAAAATCGGGTGTGGTTTCCGCATCAATTGAACTTGAAAACGATGCTTTTCTTGCTGATAATAATCGATACTTTGGGTTTATTGTTCCTGAAAAACCTAATATTGCAATCTTCGGTGAGCACACTAACAACTACTTTCTCAAAGCTTTATTTTCAACAGATGATGCTCAGAATCAAATAAATGCTTCATTTTATGATGAAAGCTCAGTTGATAATCTTGATTTAAATAAGTTTGACTGTTTAATACTTAATTTTTCAAATTATTCTGAAAACAAGAAAAAACGGATAAAGGATTATGTCTCCAACGGTGGTTCGGCAATATTTTTCCCATCCGAAACAATTAATGATAATTATCGGAATTTACTTGCAGAATTTGGATTTAATCTATCTGATAAAAAGAATTTTTCGGAAAAATCTCCTGCAACTTTTTCGAATTTTGATGCAAAACATCCCATTTTTGACGGTATGTTCAAACTTTCTGGCGATGCTATTAACGTTAACCAAATAGACAACCCAAAAATATTTACGATTTTACCTGCAAATTCAGGTTTCCCAATAATTGAATTTCAGGATGGCTTTTTCCTATCAGAAAATCAATTCGGAGATGGTAAATGCCTTTATTTTGCTGTTGCACCAAACTTAAATTGGAGTAATTTCCCGCTGCTTTCGCTTTTCCCATCATTAATTTTTAGAAGTGTATTTTATTTGTCTTCTTCTATTACATTAGGTTATTCTTTTGATGTTGGGAGTCGGCAGACCGTGATGATTCCAAAAAAATTATCTACTAACCCCAATTTTAAGTTAATTGATCCATCCGGGAATCAAACCATTGTTCAATTTCCACTTCTACAAACTGGTGCGGCTTTATCTCTTGAACTATTTAATGAAACTGGTGTTTATCAAATAATTAATTCTCAGAACAAAATAGCATATGTATTTTCTTTGAATATGCCTAAAAATGAATCTAATATTCAAAAACCAGATATTTCAACGCTTCTATCTCATCTCTATTCGAAAACAACTCTCAACAAGAATATATTTATTCTTACAAATTACTCTCAACTATCACATGATTTGAAACGAGCCAGAATAGGAACGGAGATTTGGAGTATTTTGTTACTACTGGCTATTTTTTGTGCTATTGCTGAAATGATTGTTCAAAAAGTATCGAAAAACCAGGATTTTTCGGAATAATTCAGATATTACAAGTTTTAATATGAATTATTCAAATTGCTTATTTATGGATTATTTCTTATTCAATTCCTCAAATGATAAATCCATCAACGGATAATTATTCCAGCCTTGATAATCAAAGTGCCACCATTCAGTTGGATAATGAGTAAATCCAAAATGAGACAAAATGTCAAAGAGGAATGAGCGATTCTTTATTACTTCTTCGGGCAAATATGGATATTCTGGGTGTGCTTTCTCTGAGAAATCATCAAATGAAGTAGGCAGTGGAATTTCGTTGCCTGTCAATAAGTTAATTAATGATAAATCAATTGCACATCCTCGATTATGGCGTGAACCGTATTTTGGATTAGCAACAAAATTTGTATCCGGATATACTTCATAAAATTTTAAAGTTGCTGAGTATGGTCTGTATGCATCATATATTTTTAATCCTAACCCTAATTTGTTTAATGAATCCTGAAGCTGTTTAAGAGCAATTGCGACAGGTTTACGAGCGTAAGCTTTAGCCATTGAGTATATGATTTTACCAGTAAAATTATTTTCAGATGCATATCTTATGTCTAATTTTATATTCGGTATATATTCCTCCAAATCAACCAATTCCATATTTGGATTTTGTAGCACTAAAGCTTGGTAATCTGAAATACATTGTATTAATGGCAATTTATATGGATTTGGTTTATTTCTGCAGTCATTAGTGCTTTCAGAATTGCAACTGATTAATAAAAGAAATAAGACATTACTTAATAATGTCTTATTAATTAAAGATTTACATTTCATTTTTTCAAAAATGTATTTAAAAAACAATTTATCTGAAATCTAATATAAAAAAATATTATTTGATACAGAATAAAATTAAACTTTTGCCATCTTGCTTATTCCGTCAATAATTGTTTTATCTTCTTTTGCAAAGCAGAGCCTTAGCATTGTTTTACCTTCTTCGCTTTTAACATAAAATACAGAAGGTGGTATAGTTGCTACTCCATATTCCTTGACAAGTGTCATAGCAGCTTGAGTATCATCAGCAAAAATATTTGATGGTAAATCTACCATAATGAAATAGCTTCCAAGAGGTTTGTGTGGAATAAATTTTGTTTTTAATAATTCATTATATATCAAATTTCGCTTTTCTTGGTATAGTTTTCGGAACTCAGGTAAATAATCATCCAATTTTGAAAAAGCATAAGCCATAGCGTGTTGAGCTGGTGTATTTACAGCAAAAGTTGTCCATTGATGCACTTTCTGAATAGCGGTAGCAAGAGTTTCATTTGCAATTGCATAGCCAATTTTCCAGCCTGTCATACCAAATGTTTTGCCAGTTGATGAAATAGTGATTGTTCTTTTTTTCATTCCATCTATAGATGCCATTGGAATATGTGCTTCATTATCAAATGTTAAAAATTCATAAACTTCATCGGTTAGCACAAGCAAATCATGCTTAATTGCAAGCGAGGCGATATATTCAAGCTCATTTTTTGTAAATATTTTGCCAGTAGGATTATGTGGGGTATTAACTATTATCATCTTTGTCCTATCATTTATTGCATTGGCAAGTTCATCAAAATCAAATGAAAAATCGGGTTTTCTGAGTGTAACAGCAATAGGAGTACCGCCTGCAAGTGTAATATCTGCAAGATATGAATCATAGAAAGGTTCAAAAATAATTACTTCATCACCAAGTTCAATAAAAGCCATAATAGTCGAAAACAAGGCTTCAGTTGCACCAGCTGTTACAATTACTTCATCAAGCGACCAATCTAAATCATAATATTTTTTATGATAATCAGTAATTGCTTTTTTTAATGACAAAATTCCTGAGCTTGGTGCATATTGATTTTTTCCCGACTTCATTGCTTCATAAGCTGCGTCCATTATCCATTGTGGACCATCAAAATCAGGAAAACCCTGTCCTAAATTAGTTGCTTTGTAATCAAAAGCAAGTTTGCTCATTGTAGCAAATATCGAAGTTGTCATTGAAGAAATTCTGTTAGCATTAAATATTTTGCCCATAAAGTATCCTCTAATAATTATTTTTTTCAAATTTACAAAAAAATGGGAATATTTATTTTAATCGTGAAAAAATATTGTATTTAGAATAATTAATTATTACTTTTGCGATAGTACTCTTTAATTTCATTTCAAAAAGGTGAAACTATGAAAATTCGCAAAGAAGATGCCTTATTGTACCATAGTATGGGACGTAAAGGCAAAATTGAAGTTATTACTACAAAGCCTTGTGTTACACAAAGAGACTTGTCTCTTGCTTATTCACCGGGTGTTGCTGAACCCTGTCGTGAAATTCATAGCGATGAGAGTTTAGTCTATGAATATACTGCAAAAGGCAATCTCGTTGCTGTTATTTCAAATGGGACAGCTGTGCTTGGTCTGGGTGATATCGGTCCTCTTGCCGGAAAACCAGTTATGGAAGGAAAAGGCGTTCTTTTCAAGTCATTTGCCGATATAGATGTTTTCGACATTGAACTTGCTTCTAAAGATGTAGATGAAATAATCAGAGTTATTGAAGTTATTGCTCCAACTTTTGGTGGAATTAATTTGGAAGATATAAAAGGACCTGAATGCTTTGTAATAGAAGAAGAATTGAAGAAACGACTTGATATTCCAGTTTTTCACGACGACCAGCACGGAACAGCAATTATTTCAGGCGCTGCTTTGCTCAATGCTCTTGAAATTGTAGGAAAGAAAATTGATGAAGTGAAGGTAGTGTTTAACGGTGCAGGTGCTTCGGGTATCGCTTGTGCAAAATTCTATATTTCACTTGGTGTGAAAAAAGAAAATATCATTATGTGTGATTCGCAGGGAGTAATTTACAAAGGTAGAACAAAGGGAATGAATACTTATAAAGAAGAGTTTGCTATTGAGACTGATGCCCGAACTCTTGCTGATGCACTTGTCGGGGCAGATGTTTTTGCAGGGCTTTCTCAAGGGAATGTCGTTACGAAAGACATGGTTCGCACAATGGCAGATAATCCAATAATTTTTGCAATGGCAAATCCTGACCCCGAAATTTCTTACGAAGATGCTGTTGAAGCTCGACCAGATGTTATTATGGCTACAGGTCGCTCCGATTATCCAAACCAGGTGAATAATGTTCTTGGTTTTCCGTTTATTTTCCGTGGTGCATTAGATGTTCATTCCAAGGCTATCAATGAAGAAATGAAACTTGCTGCTGCTTATGCATTAGCCGCTCTTGCAAAGGAAGAAGTGCCTGAAAGCGTCAAACGTGCGTACGGAGTAAAAGAAATGAAATTTGGACGTGAATATATTATTCCGAAGCCATTCGACCCACGTGTGCTTACATGGGTTGCACCTGCTGTTGCTAAAGCAGCAATGGATACTGGGGTTGCTCGTCGAAAAATTGAAGATTTCGAAGAATATAAACGTCAATTAAATATTAGAATGGGACGAGCTCAGGTAATTATGACACCAATTTTCAAAAGAGCCAGCCAAAATCCGAAGTCAGTTGTACTTCCCGAAGGTGATAATCCGAAAATTATGCGAGCAGCTTTGAACGCTATTGACGCAAAAATTGCAAAGCCAATTTTGCTTGGCAATCCAAAAGTGATAGAAGAAGTAGCGAAAGAACATGGTATTGATATTTCCGAAATGCAAATAATTGATCCAATGAATTTCAATAATCTTAATAAATACATAGACGAGTTTTTAGCACTACGCCAAAGAAAAGGTATTATCCGGCAGGAGGCTTACGATAGATTGCGTTTCCGTAGAAATTACTTCGGTGCAATGATGGTTCATCTGGGTGATGCCGATGCTATGGTTACTGGGGTGAGCACTCATTATCCGGATGCTGTACGACCAGCGCTCGAAATCATTGGCAAAGATCCAAAATACAACCATGCTTGTGGCTGTTATATTGTCTCATCCAAAAATAAAGCCTACTTTCTGGCTGACACAACTCTTAATATTGAACCTACTCCTGAGGCAATTGCAGATATAGCGCTCGCTACAGCTGATTTTACTGCGAATTTCGATATAACACCTAATATTGCTTTGCTAACATATAGTAATTTTGGTTCTGCTTATGGGGCATCACCTGAAAAAATGCGTAAAGCTTTGGAAATTATTCGACATAAAGCACCAGAATTAATCGTTGATGGTGAAATGCAAGCTGATACGGCAGTGTCTCCTGAAATAATCAATGAAACATTTCCATTTAGTGTTCTCAAATCAGGTGCAAATGTATTAATTTTCCCAAATCTTGATGCTGGCAATATTGCATACAAGTTGCTTGGGAAGATAGGAGGAATGAGATTAATTGGTCCTGCCTTGCTTGGTATGGAGCGTTCGGTTCATATCCTTCAACGTGGCTCTGATGTTGATGATATTTTCAATATTATCGCAATTGCTGTTGCTGATGCAATACATAAAGAATAAAAATTAATTTTAACTCTCTATTTCAGATATACCTATTAGGAGGATTAACTCTTAATAGGTATTATTTTTTTGAAATTATTCGTTATTTCTTTAATTTTGTAATATTATAATATGAGCGTTCTTTAAAAATATGTTGTTATCTGAAATTGAATTATATCCGTTAAGCAAAAGTAAAAAAATCACTGGTTCGCGACGGCTTGTAAGAGAAAAAGTTCTGCAAATTTTAGTTGCTTTTGAAGTTTCAGGAAGTGATTTAGATTTCCTTTTTACTAATATTTTCTATCGAGAATACACATTCGATCCAGCTAATCCACCTCAAGGCGTTCTTCTAAAACAAGAGCAAATTATTGAATTAGAGGCTGATATTCCAATTCTATGGAAAGAAGACAATATTAATTTTGCTCGAAGCCTTATCAATGCTTCAATTGAATTGAAAGATTTTACTATTAATTTAATCAAAGAAGAAGTTCGGCACTGGGAAATAGAACGAATAGCTCTAATAGATCGGATTCTTATTAATATGGCTCTTGCCGAATTTATTTATTTTCAGGAAATTCCTGAAAAAGTTACAATTAATGAAATTATTGAAATTTCAAAGAATTATTCTACTGACAAAAGTAACATTTTTATTAATGGTTTGCTTGATAATTTCAGAAAAAAACTAAAAGAACAAGGAAAAATTAAGAAAACCGGAAAAGGATTAATAGAAAAGTAATTACTCGTAGCTGAAATATAAATTATGAGCCGCTTCAGAAAAATGAAGCGGCTCATTTGTTTTTACAAAATCATACGTCATTGGTTTTCAATCATTTCCTTGAATTTTGCCGTAGGGAGTGATTTAGGTCTGATAATTGGCAAGCTATAAGCACGAGCAATAATATTTTGTGCACAAATACCCAATGCACGCGAAACAGCGAACAAAACAGTGTAATAACTAAATTCCTGTATTCCATAATGATAAAGTAAAGCACCAGAACCTGCATCGACGTTTGGCCATGGGTCCTTTATCTTTTTCACTTGTGATAATACGTTTGGAACTACGTTGAATACTCTTGCAACAGTTTTGAATACAGGATCATTTGGCATATATTTTTTGCCAAATTCCAAGAATGCTTCAAATCTTGGGTCAGTAATTCTAAGAACGGCATGTCCATAACCAGGAATTACTTTGCCTGAATTTAAAGTATTCCAAGCGTATTTTTCAAGTTGCTCTTCGGTAGGTGCCCCACCAAATTTTTCCATTGTATCAAGTATCCAAGCTAAACACTCCTGATTTGCAAGCCCGTGGAGCGGTCCAGCAAGCCCGTTCAATCCACCTGAAAGAGCGTAATACAAATCAGACAATCCGGAATTAATAGTTGCTGCTGAGAACGATGAAACGTTTCCACCTTCGTGATCGCAGTGCAATGTTAGATATAATCTCATTAATTTACTGAATTCGCCGTTAGGGTCGTCAATTCCAAGCATATAAGCATAATTGGCTGCCCAATCCAAATTATCAGCAGGCTCGATACGTGGTCCTTTATTGAATCTCTTTCTATAAACGTAAGCCGCAATAGCAGGAAGTTTGGCAATAATATTTAATGCATCTTCCAGAGTAGGTATCCAATACTCGGATTTTGGCAATCCCTCTGAATATCGTTTTGCAAATTCTGACTCAATCTCCATTACAAGTATTGCAGTATTGAACATTGCCATTGGGTGTGAATTATCTGGCATTGAGTCGATAACTTTCCAAACATAGTCTGGAACTCTCTGACGTGCTAATAGTTCGTTCTGTAAATCACGCAACTCGGTATCATTTGGCAATTCGCCCGTAAGCAATAACCAAAATACCTCTTCTGGAAGCTTATCTACTAAATCTTTCAGCGGAATTCCACGTATTATAAGACCTTTATCAGGCGGAACTTCGGAGGTGTCGCATACTAATGCTTTTACTCCTCTTAATCCACCATAAACCTGTGCTAACTTCACATCGGAGACAATTCTATCTCCATATTCGTTTAGAAAATGTTTGATTTCTTCTACCTGTTTTGGTAGAATTTCACCAAGTCTTTGTTTTAATAGGGACATAGAGAAACCTTATTATTGGAAAACAACTTAATAATGTTGAAAAAAATAGATTCTGCCTTAATTTAAAGAATTTTTCTTTTTATTCAAAATAATATTTGTCGATTTACAAGCAATTTTTTTGAACTTATAAATAAAAATAATAATTGTGCCAGTTCGTTATGTATTACTGATTTGAACAGTTGTATGATTACTTAAATATAATAATGATGGATTTGAACTATTTTTTCTTTATCATATTGTCGGTTCTTGCTGTTGCTTCTGCAATTGTAACCATTTCAACAAAGCATCCTATCAGGTCTGCAATGGCTTTGGTAGTGCATTTTTTTATGTTGGCAGGACTTTATCTTACTCTTAATGCTCAATTTGTTGCCGTAATGCAAATATTGGTTTATGCTGGGGCAATTATGGTTTTGGTAGTCTTTGTGATAATGCTTCTTAACTTGGGCAAGGATCAATCTCTTGAAAAGAAGATAACAATAAATAATTTCGGTGGGATAATATTAGCAGGAATTTTTGGATTTGCTATTATTTATGCGTTTGTTAATCTATATCCTGAACCTACTTCTTTCCCCGTGTATAATTTGAATTTTACTACTGTGCAAGCTATTGGACGGTCGTTGTTTACAAACTACATAGTTCAATTTGAAGCTATAGGGCTTTTGCTTACTGCTGCAATAATTGGTGCCGTATTACTTGCAAAACGAAAATTAATGTAAAGAGGAATATTATGCTCATTACAAATATACCTTTGGAATTTTATTTAGTCCTTTCTGCAATATTGTTTGTCATTGGTGCTGTTGGTGTTCTTACTCGCAGAAATGCGATTATTATATTTATGTCTATCGAAATTATGCTGAATTCAGTAAATCTAACTTTTGTAAGCTTCTCAATTTTTTTTGGCGACACTCTTGGTCAGTTGTTTGTTTTTTTTGTGATGGCAATTGCTGCGGCTGAAGCTGCGATTGGTCTTGCTATTGTTCTTGCTTTGTATAGACTTAAACAAACTGTTTTTGTTAATGAAGTGAATTTACTAAAGTTGTAATTTCTTCGAATTATTTTGGTAAATTTTTATTGACAAAATAATATCAAAATTTTATTCTATCAAAACCAATTTTGAATTGAATAATAGGTATCTGAAAAGTATCATCTTTGGTTTTACGTTTTTTTTCTGCGTTAATAATAAGTAATGATGAGGCTGTTCCAACCATTGCACCAGCAATAACATCTGAAAACCAATGTTTATCAAAATATATTCTTGCCATTCCTGTTGAGCCTGCTATTGCATAATATATTATTGGTAAAATTGAACTTTTACTTCTGTAGGATAATATTGTTGCCATTGCGAATACCATAGAAGTGTGTCCAGACGGCAGGGACATAAAACTATCATCTTCATATGAAAAATACTCAAAACGTGAATTACCTGATTCAACATATGGTCTGGCTCTTCCAATGCTTGTTTTTAATACTGTCGTTATCAATCCATTTAACAAAACGCTTTCATACAAAAGGCGACCGGTTTTTCTTGTTGATTTTGAGTTGAAAATATAACCTGTGCTGTAAACTATTCCAGGAAATACACAGAAAGAAATAGGTTCCCCCAGTTGATTAGCAATTATTTGAAATTGATTAAAATTATCATCCTCAACTGTTTTAAATATATTCCTGATCTCCTCATCGTATTGAGCTGCAAGCAAAGTACTCAACACAATTGCAGATGGTACTGCTAAATCTTTAATTTGAGCGTTAGAGACATTTCTAAATAATTGGCGGTAATCTTCTTTAAATTCTCTCCAATCATTAGAAATGTAGCTCGAAAATAAGTTGTTGTTGGTTAAGACAACTGTAATGAGAATAATTAGGATTTTCTTCATTTTTCAGATATTTTTACTATTTTTGTTTATTAATTTATTAATATTTTCTGAATTAATTGAAATTATTATGAAAAAGCTAACTGACTTACTAAAAAAAATCTCTTATCGTGAAGTAATAAATTTAGTTGATAGAAGTATTTCTTCAATTAGTTATGATTCCAGACTTGTTTCTTCTGATACTCTTTTTGTCGCTATGCAAGGCACAAAGGTTGACGCGCATTCTTTTATTCCTGATGTAATTAAACAAGGATGCAAGACTATTGTCTGCGAGAAAGTGCCAGATTCATACGATGATGTTACTTTTATTAAAGTAGACAGCTCACGGCAAGCACTCGCGGAAATTTCTCACTGGTGGTTTGATGACCCTACACGTTTTATGAAGATGATTGGGGTGACCGGAACAAATGGGAAAACAACAACAACTTATCTGATAGCTCAAATATTAGAGAGAATGGGACTTAAAGTTGGGATTATCGGAACAACGGGAATTTTTTTTCTGAATCGTTTTTATAATGCAACTCATACAACGCCTGAATCGTTTGAGCTCTGTCGTATTTTTAAAGAAATGGCGGCAAACGGAGTTCAATGCGTTGTTATGGAAGTTTCATCTCATTCATTAGAACAAAAAAGAGTGTTTGGTATTGACTTTGATTTAGCAGTTTTCACAAATCTTACACACGACCATTTAGATTATCATAAAAATATGGAGAATTATGCTTCTGCTAAAAAGATGCTATTTGACAATTTAAAACCAGACGCTATAGCAATTTTGCAAGGTGATTTCGAGTGGGCTAAGTTTATGGTTTCTCATTGTCAATCCAGAAATATTTCTTTTGTTGGGAGGAATAATTCGAATAAATATGTTATCCATAATGAAAAAATTATGCGAAATGGCATTTCTTTCCAACTCTCAACTAATATTTTCAACTTAGAAATAAATACATCACTTTTAGGGAAGTTTAATATTGATAATTCCTCGCTTTCAGTTGCCTCTTGCATCGAGCTTGGTTACAATCCAGATGATATAGTTGTAGCAATGAAAGAAGTTTCGCCGGCAGAAGGTAGAATGTCTTCAATTCAGTTGCGAACAGGTGCAGTGGGTATAGTTGATTATGCCCATACTCCGGATGCTCTTGAAAAAGCGTTGCTTACTTGCCGGGAAATTCTTCAAAGCACAAGGTATAGTAATTCTAAACTAATTTGCGTTTTTGGATGTGGGGGAGACCGGGACCGTTCGAAGCGACCTAAAATGGGTGATATAGCGTCTCAAATTGCAGATATTGTAATAATAACTGACGACAATCCGCGAACAGAAGATCCGGCGAATATCAGAAAGGAAATTCTTGATGGCATAGCAGAAGATAATAAGTCTAAAGTAGTTGAAATTGCTGAGCGTGCTGAGGCTATTCGTTATGCTGTAAATATTTCGAGAAATGAAGACATTGTTTTAGTAGCAGGTAAGGGACACGAAAAATATCAAATTATTGGTCAAACTCGCTTTCATTTTGATGATCTTGAACAATTGAAAAAAATGTAAGATAATTATTCAACAACAATGACTTCTCTTTCAAGCAATATCCCAAATTGCTCCTGAACAGATTGCCTGATATTTTCTGAAAGTTGATATATTTCTTCTCCTGAAGCATTTCCGTAATTAACTAATATTAATGAATGTTTGTCATAAACTCCACAATTCCCTACACTCCGACCTTTCCAACCGCATTTTTCAATTAAATATGCAGCCGGAATTTTATATTTATCGTTCGACAGAAAATAAGGAATATCCGGATATTTTTCTTTTAAAGTTAAAAATTGACTTTCATCAACAACCGGATTCTTAAAAAAACTACCTGCATTTCCAATATCCAACGGATCAGGCAATTTTCTTTTTCGAATTCTTTTGACAGTATTCAGTACATATTCAGCATCAGGCTTGACAAATGAAAATTTGTCGAGTTCTTGTTTAATATCTTTGTAATTGATATTGGGTTTCCACTCTCTTGAAAGTTCGTAATATACGTTTGTAATAATGGCTTTTCCTTCGAGGTTGCCTTTAAAAACGGAACTACGGTATTCAAATTTACATTCGTCTTTATCCACAACTTCAATATTACCAGTTGTTGAATCTATGTATTCAACTTTGTGAAGATAATCTTTTTGTTCTACACCATAAGCACCAATATTTTGCACAGGAGCAGCACCAACTTTGCCCGGAATGGACACTAAGTTTTCTAATCCATACAATCTATTTTTCACACATAGTTCAACAAAATCAGTCCAATTCTCTCCTGAAGCAACTTTCAAAATTGTATTTGATTTAGTTGAACCTTCGAAATGAACACCTTTGATTTCGACCAAAATAACAAGTCCCTGGAAATCACTCCTAAATAGTAAATTCGAACCACCTCCAAGAATTATCCTGCGATTTTCCTGAAACTGCTTGGTTTGCAATAAATCAAATATATCATCTATACTATGAACTTTAACGAAATATCTTGCTTTTGCGTCTATTCCGAATGTGTTGTATCTTTTTAATGATATGTTTTCTAAAATGTTTATCATTCTATAAAATAAATTCCATTATAAGAAAAGGAAAGAAGTAAAATAATGATAGTTATCCATCCAATCGTTTTTCTAACAACACCAATATCTCCTTCTTGGAGAACAGGTGGGTGATCTAATTTAACAAAAAACTTTGTTACCAATGCCCATACAAGCCACCCAAACCATGACTTGAAAATAAAAGGTACTTTTGTATCAATAAATGAAAGTATTGGCAATAATAGTTCTTGAAACCAGATAATTAATTTATTAGGATTATCAACTTTCAGAGCTTCATACAAAGCACCAAAGAGTGAAAATATTCCCAAAATAATTAATATTCCCCAACATATACGTGCAATCTTTGCGTGTTTTGTTCTTCCAAACATTGCATATGTAATATGTCCGCCATCGAGCTGTCCAATAGGAAGCATATTTAATGTAGTAACAAATAATCCAAACCATCCAACATTCAAAAAAGGATAATGATATATTTCATTCATTGGTGGCAAAAATCCGTTAGGATTAGCAAATAATTTGGCAAGCAACCAGAAAAGTATTGTATCTCCGAAAAATAAACTCTTATTGGGAATCTCTCCTCCATAAAGAGTGATATATTCTGGGTGGATTGAATAAAGAAAATCAATAGGTGGGAGCGTTACAAATCCATAAATAAGAAAAATTAACGAAACAATAAATCCAGCAATTGGTCCTGCCGCGCCAATATCAAAAAGTGCTTTACTATTAGGAAGCGGTGAACGTGTTTTAATTACTGCACCAAAAGTTCCGAAATTAATTGTAATTGGTATTGGAAATGGTATGTAATACGGTAGAGTTGCATCAACACCATAATATTTTGCTGCAAAATAATGCCCAAATTCGTGGGCAGACAAAAAAGTTAAAATTAATACAGCATAAGTAATACCATAATGCCAATTCAATACTTCTGTGAAATCTACATTAGCCCACTGCGCTCCTGCAATCGAGCAAGTAATAAAAGTTGCTACAAAAAGCCCGATATGAATAATTAACGAACTTTTGGGTTTCTTTTTTATTGAAAAATAATCATCCATTTTTATTTGTTTTTTTCAGGTCTCATCATAGGGAATAGTATGACATCACGTATTGAACTTTCGCCTGTCAGCAGCATTACAAGCCTATCAATCCCAATGCCCAACCCAGCTGTTGGTGGCATACCAACTTCAAGCGAATATAAGAAGTCTTCATCAACAACCATTGCTTCTTCATCACCTGCTGCTCTAATTCTTGCTTGCTCTTCAAGACGCTGTCTCTGGTCCCGGGGATCGTTAAGTTCACTGAATGCATTTGCAAGTTCATTGCCATTGACAAATAATTCAAAGCGTTCAACAAGACCTTCTTCACTGCGATGCTTTTTGGCAAGTGGCGACATTTCGAGAGGATAATCTATTACAAAAGTTGGCTGAACAAGGTGTTCTTCAACTTTTGCACCGAATATCTCATCAAGTATTTTCATTGATGAGGCATCTTTATCTATTTCAACGTTTAATTTTTTTGCTATTTCAAATAATTCTTGACGAGATTTTCCTTTTAGTTCATATCCTGTATATTGCTTGAACAAATCAAACATTTTGGCTCTGCGAAACGGTGGTTTTAAACTAATTAGTTTTCCTTCAAATTCTACTTCATAAGTGCCATTTACTTCTAATGCAGTTTTTGAAATCAATTCTTCTGTTAAATCCATCATCCAGTTGTAGTCTTTGAATGCAACGTAAAGTTCTAACATTGTAAATTCAGGGTTGTGAGTTCTATCCATCCCTTCATTCCGGAAGTTTCTGCCAATTTCATAAACTCCTTCAAAGCCACCTACAATCAAACGTTTCAAATATAATTCAACTGCTATTCTTAAATATAAAGTAATATCCAAAGCATTCAAATGTGTAATGAATGGTCTCGCTGTTGCACCACCATAAATAGTTTGCAAAATTGGTGTATCAACTTCTAACCAACCTTTTTCATCAAAAAATTTTCGAATGTAAGAAATAATTTTTGAACGTTTAACAAATGTATTTTTAATGTCAGGATTTACAATTAAATCAACATATCTACGGCGGTAACGAAGCTCTTTATCAGCAAATGCGTCATATACAATTCTATTGCCCTGCTCGTCAATTTCTTCCTTTACCACAGGTAAAGTTCGCAAACATTTTGCAAGTAGAGATACTTTTCGTGCGTGAATAGTGATTTCACCAGTTTTGGTTCTAAATGCAAATCCTTCAATTCCAATTATATCGCCTATATCAAGTAATTTTGTGTTTTCGTAAAAATCTGGTAAATCATCCTTTTTCATATAAATTTGAATTTTACCGGTTTCATCTGCAATGTGAAAAAAACTTGCTTTTCCCATTCTCCTTATTGCAGAAATACGTCCTGCAACGCCGACATTTGATAATTCATCGGGTTTTTCGTCCTTATAATTCTCTAAGATAAATTTTGCAGAATGTGTTTTATTAAAACTATATGGGTAAACCTCAATTCCTGCTTTTTCAAGCAGTTCGAGTTCTTCAAAACGTCTTAAATCTTGCTCGTTTAATTGTTCTGCCATTATTAACCTCAAAATTGCAAAATATAACTTTGCAAATTAATAATTTTTTACGATTTATCAGATAAAATGATAATTACTCAAATTGTATTTTGAACGCTAAATTTTTTTTTGTATTATTGAGTAAATAACTTAAACAGGATTGCGTAATGAACCAAGATAATTCATATAACATAGAATTTTTATCTGAAGAAGCGAAAATCGCAAAAATATTATTGAAAAAACAGGTTCTTGGTGGAAATGATGCGCTAGAATTCAATCTTGCTATACAAAAATGTAAAGAGCAGAATGTTAGTGTTATCATTGCTGATTTGTGCGAAGTCGAAGTTATTAATAGCACAGGTTTGGGTATGCTTGTCGGGACAATGAGCACATTACGCAATTCCGATATTTCATTTGCTTTAGTCAATGTGCCTGAGAAAGTTAAGTATTTACTTGAAGTTACTCATTTGCACAAGGTTCTTCGCATATACAACAATATTGAAGAAGCTATCTCAATACTTAAATAGAGTTACTTATGAATACATTAGAAGAGAAAATTGCTCATCTTAAACTAAATTATGAGCATTGTTCACATTTAGAGTTTCAACAATTTGCCGATGAATTTATTGACCTTTTAAACAAAGGCAAAATTCGCGCTGCTGAAAAAATTAATGAAGAATGGGTAATAAATACCTGGGTGAAAGAGGGCATTCTTATACTCTTTCGATATGGGAAATTGATAGAAATATCTGTTTCTGATGAATTCCGATTTTTTGACAAACATACTTTACCACTAAAACAAATTTCACTCGAGGATAATATTAGATTAGTTCCTGGTGGCTCATCCATTAGAACCGGAGCATACATTGCGAATGGTGTGATTTGTATGCCACCTATGTATATAAACATCGGGGCTTACATCGATTCGGGGAGTATGGTTGATTCTCATGCACTCGTTGGGACATGTGCTCAAATCGGGAAAAATGTTCATATTAGTGCTGCAGCTCAAATAGGAGGTGTGCTTGAACCAATTGGAGCTCGTCCGGTGATAATCGAGGATAATGTGCTCATTGGTGGTAATTGTGGCATCTACGAAGGTGTGCTCGTTCGACAGAACGCGATTATTGCATCAGGTGTTATTTTAACTGCATCTACTCCAATATACGACATTGTTCATAATCGTATTATAAAGGGCTCAAACGACAAACCATTGGAAGTGCCACGCTCCGCTGTTGTTGTGGCAGGTAGCAGAAAAGTTAAAGGCTACTTTGCAGAAAATTATGGATTGGGTATCTATACACCCGTTATTGTGAAATATAGAGATGAACAAACCGACGCACGAGTAGCTTTGGAAGAAATATTAAGATAAGTTTATGATTGAGCATCAATTATTGCTTTATCTAATTTTACTCGTAATAGCATATATAAGCCTATTATAAAAAATAATAGCAGTGATAATATCGCTAGCCTATACGATGAAGTAAATTGATACACTAAACCAAAAAGCAATGGAGCAAGCCAACTTGTTCCACGTTCACTTATTTCATAGAAACTAAAGTATTCTGCTTCTTGATTTTTTGGAATAATTTTTGAAAAAAGTGAGCGGCTCAAAGCCTGAGTGCCACCCATTACTAAACCAATTGTCAGACCTAAGATTAAAAACTCAGTTTTACCAAATAAAAAACCGAATGCAAAAATAATTGCACAAATCCAGATAATAATGCTTATTGATAATGCTTTTTTTGTTCCTAAATAGTCCGCAAGTTTGCCAAATAGTAATGCACCTCCGAAAGCAACAAATTGAACAATCAATATTACAAACGTTAAAAAAGACATTTCCAAACCAAGTTCCTCTTGTCCAAATTGTGCTGCAAGGGCTATTACTGCTTGCACACCATCGTTGTACATCAAATATGCAATCAAAAAATACAGTGTTCTTGGATATTTTTTAGCATTTTTAAATGTATCAATAAACTGTTCGAAACCGCCCCTTAATATTTTTACTGGACTTTTGTCTCGTTTGTTTATCTGATTTTTATAATTTCTTATCCATAATAATGGAAATAAAGTAAATATTGCCCACCAAGCTCCAGCAGAAGCAAGACAAATACGAACAGCATTAGATGTACTTATTCCAAAGCTTTCAGCATTGCTAAAGAAAACGAGATTTATCAGTAGAAGTAAACCACCCCCGATGTATCCAAATGCCCATCCTTTCGACGAAACTTCATCGCGTTCGTCTATTGTAGAAATATCATTTAAAATTGAGTTATATACAACAATGGAAGCACCGAAAGATATATTTGCAACTACAAACATCCAGCCACCAAAGACATATCTGTTCCCGTCCAAAAAGAATAAACTCAATGTTGCTAATGCTCCAATATATGCGGCGACACCTAAAATTAATTTTTTTGCTTTTGTTTTGTCTGCAATGCTTCCAATTATTGGGAGAAAAAATACTTGCAAGAAAACGGAAATTGAGACTAAGTATGGATAGTATGAACCACTTGCAATTTCTAACCCATAAATATTAATCTGTCCATTGACTGCAACATTGTTTGCGATAGAAGTGATATATGGTCCTAAAAAAACTGTTATAACAGTTGTAGGAAAGGCTGAGTTAGCCCAATCATAAAAATACCAACCCAGCCTTTCTTTTTTGTTTGGAACGGACATTTTATTTTGAATTTAAAAATTTAAGAAATTCATCTTTATTAGTAGTGAAGGCAATTTGATTTATAACTTTTCCATCTGCATTCATCAAAACATAAAATGGAATTGCAACTGAATTAAAATGTTCCATTTGATATTTTTTATTTGAAATATATGGTTCTTCTCGCAAATCTGTTATTAATTTAACTTTTACGAGTTCATTCAGTTTTGCAGCAACTTCTGGTAATGTGAATATGTTTCTTTCCATTAGCCTGCAATTTGGGCAATGCTTACCTGTGAAGTCAAGTAAAATGAGCTTATTAGAATTTCTTGCTTCAATTTTCGCTTGCTCAATGTTGTCGAACCATTTTTGTTCTGTTTGGGCTGTGCCTACTACATTAGAAGTTGTTTCAGGAGCTGGCAAAAATGCTTCAAGGAAACCCATCGAAGAACTGAAAAATCCCGTTGCAACATACAAAGTAATACTTGCAAATAATATTGCAAAAGTTAAACGAGTTGGGCTAACTGAGTCGATAGGGGCATCGTGCGACATTTTGAATATGCCGAGAATATAAAGAGTAGCAAGGGAGAGACAGGCTACCCATATCGCTATAAATATTTCTCTGCTTAATCCAATTCCCCAATCAGCAAAAGCATTGTTCAAAAATTTAAGTGTTGCTGCGATTACAAGAAAACCAAGCACAACTTTGATGTTGTTCATCCAGCCTCCGGCACGAGGCAAAGAAGAAAGAGCGGTAGGAAATAATGCAAGCAAGAAAAATGGAGCTGCAAGAACAGTAGAAAATCCTAACATACTAATGATTGGGTAGAACCATTCACCTGATGCAGCACTTACCAAAGCTGCTGCTACCAACGGACCCGTGCAGGAAAAAGAAGCTAACGAGAATGTTAGTCCCATCAGAATTACACTAAATATACCTTCTCCCTGCATACTCTTTTGATTAAGTTTGTTCGTTATTGATGTCGGTATTTGAAGTTCGAAAGCTCCAAATAAACTATATGCAAATACAATAAAAATAAGGGCGATAACAAAATTTACCCAAGGACTAGATGTGAAATCCTGTATTCCGCTCGCACCAAATAATATTGAAAATAGGAAACCAAGTCCTGTAAAAGTGAAAATAATTCCAAATGCATATACTAATGCATCTCTAAGCCCTTTACCCTTATTTTTTTCAGCTCTCTTAGTAAAAAATGATACTGTAATAGGTACCATAGGAAAAACGCAAGGAGTTAGAAGTGCCAATGCTCCAGCTGTCATTGAAAACCACAGGAATGACAATATTCCTTGCTCTTTCTTTTTTTCTAACTCAGATTTTGGTTGTGATTTTGCAGCAGCAACTTCTGTAATGTTCTCTTTTACTGTGTCTACTGGATTCTCAACTATATTTTTTGATACTGTATCTATTTCATTTTCCAATACTTCTTTTTCGCTACTTGCATAGATATCATTTGAAACTATTGCAGAATAATCTTCAGGTGGCAAACACCTTTCTTCTTCACAGAGTTGCATATTTGCAATAATCTTTACTTTATCTTTTGCGAAATTAAGATCTTTTTTGGCTACTAAAGGAACAATAAAGTTTACTGTACCTTTATGGTATAATACTTCGATTTCAAATGCTTTATCAAACTTTTTTTTAGGCTTTGGCTCTTTTACTTTTCCAACAATTTCAACTAAATTTTTTGGTTCGGCGCTAATTACAGTTGGCATTGGACCCAATCCATCTGGACCAATAACTTCAACGAGCGAGTATGAATACCAATGCCCATCAAAAGTCATTGTGAGTTGAACATCGAATTTTTCACCTTTTTTGACTTCTAATTTAGAAGGTTTTGCAACTAGCTTTACAGGGGAGGAGGCATTTAAACTAAAATGTAATCCAATTAAAAAAAAGAATAGTAACAAAAAGAATCTTCTCATAAATAATATACCTCGAAATTATACATTCAATTATTCATTATCGCCTTGGAAATAATTAATAAGTCTTTTATCTTGAAAATTCCTTTGGGGTCCGGCAGAACGTTTTTTGATAGCATCTTTCAGCTTATCTGTAAATACTTTAGCCGCATTATATCCGTATGTTCGCAATAAATAATTTATGGCAATTACTTCTGCAATTACTGTAATATTCTTACCCGGAATAATTGGTAATTTTACCATAGAAATTTCTACACCCATAATGTTAGCATAAGTCTCGTCCAAACCTGTTCTTGTATACTCTTGTTTTTGAGACCACTCTTCCAATTCAACAATTATCTCAAGTCTTTTCTGAAAACGAATTGCTCGTATGCCAAACATTTGCCTGATGTCAATTATTCCTAAACCCCGAATCTCCATAAAGTGTTGGACTAAACTTGTCCCCGTTCCCATTATTATTGTTTCGCGCTTCTTTGTTAACATTACAATATCGTCTGCAACAAGTCTATGACCACGCTCAACTAAATCAAGAGCGATTTCACTTTTCCCAATCCCACTTTTCCCAATAAATAGAACTCCTACACCGTAAACGTCAACGAAAGAACCGTGAACAACTACGTGTGGAGCAAATTGATCATCTAAATATTCTGATAATAGGTTAAATGCTTTTGTTGTATTGTAATCAGTTGAAAAAACAGGTATGTTGTGTTCTTTTGCAATTTGTAAAAATTCCGGGAAAGGTTCACGACCATTGGTAATAATCACACAGGGTATATCGAATTGAGCCAAATTTTTTATTGAATTAATTCTTTGTTGCTTTGATAAACTTTTTAAGTAAAAATACTCGGTATTCCCAATAATTTGAATTTGATTATGATTAAAGAGTTCAACAAATCCCGCCAAGGCAAGCTGCGGACGATGCAAATCTTTGTTTTTAATTAATTTATCTAAACCAATATTGCCAGTAAGAAGCTTTAATTTAGCAGGAGAATTTAGCAAAGATTCAACAAAAATACTCTCCTGAGTTATTTCTTCTAATTCTTCAAATTTCATTTTACAATTCTATCTCAGTTTTAGTATTATTTTTAGAAAAAGCTGGATTATTATTTAATACGTTTCTTACTTTTTCTTCTAATTCGCTCATCAATTCAGACTTTTCTGATAATATTTTTTTCAAACCGTCACGTCCCTGCACTCTTTCATCTTTATAAGTGAACCACGAACCACTTTTTGTAATTATTCCGTGTTCTATTGCAACATCCATCAAATCACCAATCTTAGAGATCCCTTCATTATAAAGAATATCAAATTCTACTTCTTTGAACGGAGGAGCAACTTTATTTTTCACTATCTTAACTTTTGTTCTGCTTCCGATTGCTTCTTGTCCATCTTTTATAACTTCTTTACGACGAATATCTATTCTAACCGAAGCATAAAATTTTAAAGCATTGCCACCAGTAGTAGTTTCTGGATTGCCATACATAACTCCAAGCTTGCTTCTGAGCTGATTAGTGAAAATTACTGTAGTTTTAGTCTTTCCAATTGCAGCATTTAATTTTCTCATTGCTTGCGACATTAATCTTGCTTGAGAGCCCATTTGTGCATCGCCCATTTCTCCCTCGATTTCAGCACGTGGAGTGAGTGCTGCAACAGAGTCAATAACAATTACATCAATTGCATTGCTTCTAACAAGCGTTTCGACTATTTCCAAAGCTTGTTCACCAAATTCAGGTTGTGCAAGCAGCAAATTGTTTAAATCCACACCAAGACGCTCAGCATATTTAACATCAAGAGCGTGTTCTGTATCGACAAATGCCGCTATTCCACCTCTTTTCTGTGCTTCGGCTATGATATGCAAACAGATGGTAGTTTTACCTGATGATTCAGGACCAAAAATTTCCGTTATTCTTCCTCTTGGAACTCCTCCAATCCCGATAGCTGCATCAAGCGACAGACATCCTGTTGGAATTGCTTCCACTTGAACTACGTTTCTGTCGCTCAATCTCATTATAGAGCCTTTGCCGTAATTCTTTTCGATTTGTTCGATAGCTAATTTCACAGCTCTTTGTTTTTCATCACTTATCTTTTGTATGTCTTCTTTTGCCATTTTATTATTCACTAATTATTAAACAAAAATAATATGAAATTGAAAATTATTAACGTGTAAATTATTAATAAATTTTTATAAAAAATGTCTGATTTTTTCTATCGTATCAAAAACATCAATTGGCTTTAAGATATAATCATAATAATCAACTTCAGAAGCTTTTTCTTTATCTTCTAAAGAAGTAGAAGCAGTGATGAAAATAATTGGTACCTTGTAACCATTTTCTTGCAGTATTTTTGCAGCTTTTATTCCATCTATATTTGGCATTTTAATATCCAGTAAAATAAGAACTAAATTTTTTGCTGACTTGGCTTTTTCTACAACTTCATCTCCACTCATTGCTTTAACAATTTCGATGTCGTGAAAATTGTTTAATAATATCTTTTCTAATAGAGTAATATTGGTTAAATCATCATCTGCGACTAATACTTTTCTTTTCGATGTGTTGTCTTCAGATATTTCCAAATTTTTTTCTTGACCAATATCTGATAAAGATAATTTTTCGAATGGAATTGTGAAATAAAATCTACTTCCTTTTCCCTTAGTTGATTTTAAGTGCATTTTCCCGCCAATAGATTCTACCAATCCTTTCGCAATTGTGAGTCCTATACCAGCTCCTTCGTAACTTCTTGTAAAAGTAGAGTCTTCCTGTACAAATGCATCAAATATTTTTTCTTGATGTTCTTCAGAGATTCCTATTCCTGTGTCCTCAACAAAAAATTCAATAATTGAGCCTTTTTTCCAGCACCCAAATTCTACGTGCCCTTTTATTGTAAATTTTAATGCGTTGCTTATTAATTTATCTAATATTGTACATAATTTTCTTTCATCAGAGTGAATAATGATATTTTCTAATTCTTTGTCAATAAAATATTTCAACTCAATTTCTTTTTCTTTAAACTTAATTATGTAAGATTCATATAGTTCAATTATTATACTGCTAAGGCTAAATGCAGTATAAGAGATCTCTACTTGTCCGGTTTCAATTTTCGATAATTCAATGATATCATTAACGGTTTTTAATAGTCTTTCAGAACTTTTATTTAATAAACTTGTATATTCCAGTTTCTCTTTGTCAGACAGATTAGGCTCAGAAAGTAAATTCGCAAATCCAATAATGCCATTCAGTGGAGTACGGATTTCGTGACTAAGGTTAGCAATAAATGCACTCTTTAATCTGTTGTTTTCTTCGGCTTTCTCTTTTGCTTTTACTATTTCTTCTTCCAATATTTTATTAACAGTAATGTCGCGAGCAGCTGCAATTACAACTTCTTCACCAAAAAACAATCCTTTCGATAAGACTACACTTTTAGGGAAGATTCTTCCATCAGCTCGTTTGCCCCAGAACTCAAATTGCTGACTTTGTCCTTCAAATGCAAAATTGATTAAATTTTTCACACCTTCTAAATCATTTTTACCTTCTGCTGATAGGAATTCAGGAGTTTTGCCAATTATTTCCTCTGACTTATAACCATAGAATCTTTCAGCTGCTTTGTTTACAAAAATAAATTTATGTTCTTTGTTTAATATATAAACAGCCTCATTTAAACTATTTATTATTCCAACATAAGTTTCTAATGAATTAACTAATTCGGTTTCTAAGCGAATTCTGTCGGTAATATCATGAATGATGCCCATTACAGCAACCTCGCCTGCTGTAGAAAGCGAAACAGTAGAAATTTCAACTTCTTTGATTTCACCAAACTTTGACAATAACTGAGTTTGGTACTTGTTTGGAACATATTCGCCTCTTAATCGCGCTTTGAAACGTTGTTCCACAATTTCCTTGCTTTTTTCTGTTAGCAAGACAGTGAAGTCAAAATCAGGTGAAGTTACTTCTTCAAGAGTATATCCTAATAGATTAATAAATTGAGGGTTTACATAGCTATATCGCCTTCCTTCCAATATATATATTGCATCGTATGAATTTTCTATTAATTGCTGAAATTTTTCATTCAGTTTTTCTAATTTTTCTTTTATCTGTTTTTGTTTATGAAGATCTTCAAAAACCACACATAATTTGTTGTTTTGAAATTTAAAAAGTTTAATTTTTAAAATTCCTTTAAAACCATTGATAAGATAATTGATATCATCAAGTTCCCTTATACTTTCAATTTTAAAAACACTGAGAAATTTTTCTTTTAATTCAGGAAAATCTGAATATTTCCAAATGTAATTGAAATCCTTACCTATCAATTTCTCACAATCTATTTGCAGTATCTCACTAGCAAGTTTATTACTATATATTAATTCTAAAGTCTCTGGTTCGGTGAATTGGTAAATAAGAATTCCATAAGGGAGGAATTCCAAAAAATCAGCAAAATTTTTAGAATTGAAAATATTAGCGATGTTTGAATGTGAGTAGGTCATTTTTTACAAAGTAATCGGAAACATTTATCTAAAATTACAAAACGAATGTTAATTTTAAAATTAATTTTAAATAATGAAAAATAGTAAAAGAAATTAATAATTGTATATACCTGGCTTATAAACATTCTCGCTTTCATCTACTTTTTCGAGCATAAACATTAATACCCAACCTTTTTTATATCCTTTAGAAATAATATAAGCAAGCCATCTGAATAAATTTGAAAATAATAGTTTGGGTTTAAATTCGGAAAAGTCAAAAATTGGCAAATATCCACCAGGTCGGATTTCGAGCACTCTCCAACCAGTGTTTTTTGCAATAAGTTCAATTTCATATCCAGATAGTGGGTTTATATGTCCATAGCTCAAATCATAAGGCATAAAACCGTGAAAATGACCTGATCTTAAAAAATACATTCTGGACCAGAAAGAAGTAATATTAGGCGTTGTTAAAAGTAACTTCCCTCCAATATTTGTAATGCTATTGATTTCACGGAGAAACCCCCAAGGATTTTCCAGGTGTTCAATTACTTCAAGACAGCATAGGGCGTCGTATGCTTTATTGACAGAGCTTTTAAGTCCTTTATTCAAATCTAACTTTAAGAATGGTATCTCTTTGGGTATCCATTCGAATGTTTCCACATCGATAGCTTCAACATTATAACCGTTGTTATATAGTCTTTTGGAGAAAGCGCCTGCTCCGGCACCAATATCAAGTACTTTCGTTCCTTTTTCAACATATTTTGTGAAGAACTCAAATGCTTGTTCGTGCAAACCTATATCTGCATGAATTTCAATTCCATCATAATATTCTGTTTGTTTTTTTTCAGTTGATATAAGCCAATTTCTCATTATTTGTTCCTGATTTCATTCAACAAGATTATTTCACGTTCTTTAATATCGTAGCGATAAGCAAAATCTTGCAGTTTTTTTCTTTCAGAATTCGACAGTTCTTTTGCTTTTGAAATTGCATTAATAATTTTTTCTTTTGTTTGTGCAACAATTGCTTCGCTACCTGAAATGATTTCTGGCAAAGCACCACCTTCTGACACAATTGGCAAACTGCCGCAAATCATAGCTTCCAAGACAGCTACTCCAAACGTCTCTTCAATAGAAAATTGGCAGTAAGCAAAACTTTTTCTATATAATGGTACGATTTCCTCATAAAGATTCAGAGGTCCAGGAATTATTTCAATATTTGATACATTGTTGGCGTCTTTTTTTGCAAGTTGCAAAGCTTCACCACGAAGTCCTGCAATAACAAATTTAGTATCTTTAAGTTCCTTTGCTATTTCAATAAATTTTTGAGTTCCTTTGCGAATGTACTCTATCCAGTGATCACCCTGAGAAACTGTAAGAACGAATTCTCTGTTAGAATTAGTTGTTTCTTTCCCAAATGACGAAATATCTATACAGTTATAAATCATTTTTACTTTATTTTCATTAACATTGGTCAGTTTGAGAAGTTGTTTCTTTGCATAATTTGAAACTGGGAAAATCTTATCGGCTAAACGAAAAGTGTTTTTTACGCAAAACCATCTGAATGGGCGTAACCTTGCACCACAATTAATTTCAGGAAGATTTGTGACATCAAATCCACCAGCTACAACATAAATTTTTTTCCTAAAAACTTTTGCGATCAATGATGGAATTAATGTCGTATAATCAGCGAACCAACAAAAAATCGCTTCACTTCTAAACGTTTTGAAAACTGACCTTAATGTTAGAAGAAGTAAGTTCCAAATTCCTCTAATTCCTCTACCAATTGCTGAATTTTCAAGGAATAATTGATTTTCTTTACCTAATATCTTAATATCATTTTGAACGAATGATGAATTAATTGGACCAATGAGAAAAATTTTCATAATTAACTACTTTTTCATTGAAAATGCACGATTAATTTTATCTTTTTTGCCTCTGAAAGGATAGTTATTCATACCAGGAAGAGAGCCTTCACGAACGAATTTGACATCTTCAACGGTATAAAAAGCATTTGGATTGTATTGTTTAATAATTTGAAGGGCTTCGCTAAGATACTCGCGTTTTAATACCATAAAAATTATTTTTACTTTTCCAAATTGACCGTCGGCATCAATTGTTGTTAAATTATAATTGTCGCTAATTAACCGAGAAACTAATTCTGAAGCATCGTATTTGGTTATTACTCTGACAATTACTTCACCTAATGAAAGCTTGCTTTCAATGAACATCCCAAAATAAGTGCCAAGAGCAAATCCTGAAGCATACATTACAAAATAATATAAATTATCCAAGTTTTTCATTATTTGACTAACAGCGAGTATCCAGATGAATGATTCAAAGAAACCGAGCATTGGCGCGATTTTTCTGTAACCTTTTGCAATAAGAATAATTCTCAGAGTTCCTAAGCTTACATCTGTAACTCTCGCTAATACAATAAAAACTGGCATTATTACCAGTCCAAAAAGTTCACTACCGAAAAACTTTTCAAGTTCTACAAAAAAATCCATAGATGAATACTATTTATTATACCAATCAATAATATTTGAAATAGTGGATTTGAGTTTTTTTCTATCTACTATCAAATCAATTTGCCCAGAATTAAAATAATAGTCAGATTTTGGGAATTTATCGGATACCCTTTTCTTTGATTTTTGTTCCAAATTACTTTTACTAGATAATCCAAGAGTTGATCCAGGTTCTGCAATAATAATATCACCTTGTACTGCGAGTGCAAAAGCTGTTTCTCCAACAGTTGGTTCAGTGAGAATAGAAACACAAATAATACCTTCGTTTTTAAGCTCATTAAAAATAGATGTTAATTTGGCTATTTGCATTAGTGAAATCGCACTTTCCTGAATTCTGTTTTCAGATGAACTAAATAATAAAACAAAAGGAATTTTATTTTCTATAGAAAATCTAACTGAACGATAAATTTTTTCAGTTTCTAAACTTCCCAAAGAGCCCTCTAAAAACGATGAATTCATTGTTCCAAAAACTACTTTGTGAGAAAAAATATCTCCTGTTCCACATATGATAGAATTTTCAAACCCTGATTTGTTTTTCGCTTCTTTGATTCTTTCAATATATGGTTTGCTGTCAATAAAATTAATTGCATCAACTGCTTTTAAATTAATATTGAACTCTTTAAATGTATTTTCGTCGATAATTAAACCGATATATTCATTAACGCTAATTTTAAAATGATGATTGCATTTGAAACAAGTGAATAAGTTAAGTTCGAGTTCTTTTTTGTAGATTGTCTCATTACAAGAAGGACACTTTGCCCAGAGACCATCTGGCATTTCGATTAATTCAACAATTTCATTAGAAGATTTAGATTTACTGAACCAGACCATTTATTTCCCCAGAGCAATTTTAACTTCTAGCAAATCAGTAAATTCACTATTGTAAATGTGCAAAACATTTCGGTAAAAGATATTCTCTTCAGTATTATAGAAAGGTGCAGGTTTTATAACAACTCCTGAAATCCCCATATTAGCAAAAATCCCTCTGTTTAGAGCAATCTTATCACCAAGTTTATATACAACCGCAACCTCTTTGCCAAGCGAAGTCTTTACATTTTGTAAAATTTGCTTTTTTATTTCTCTGACTTTAAGTTTGTCGTCTAAACTAAAAGGCTTTTTGGCTTTTATTAAATCAATTCCATTAAGGTTATAAATGTTAAGCATTATCAATTTGTCTTTTTCAAAAAAACTTAATGGCGTTTTTGCCGCTTCACCATCTAACTTCAATATTATCTTATCTGATAGAACTGTTTCAAGTATTCCACTTTTAAGGGCAACTTTGTTTCCTTCTACCCAAATGCAAAAAAGTTGGTTCGATAAATGTTTAGTTAATAATTGATTCAAATATGTTGGAATAGATGTCATATCACTTTCTTTTTGTTTTTATTTACAAACAAATTTTCATTAAATTAATCTAACAAATTCTAACGAGATATAAAACGCTTTTATAAAAATGAAATTTTATCTTTTTCTTATTTTGTTAATAATTTTATCTTCTTGTGAGGAAAACAATAGTATTTTTTATTTCGTTTCTAAAGGTCCTTCAAAATATTCATTTCGTATTACTAAACAAATTACTCAATATTTAGATGTCAATAGAACTGACACTGCCTTTTATTATTATCAAAAGGAGAATGATTTTTTTCCTTGTTTAATCGAAGTAAAATCAAGTGATAATGTTATCACGAAACAAATCACTCTTAATGAGTGGACAACTCCAAGTTCTGAACAAATCTTTAAAAACGATTCCTTGGTGGAACAATACTTTTATGAATATTCTCCCAAAAATTATTTCTTAATTAACAAAAGTAAAGTTATTGATAGCAATGTGGCTTATGTTGAGAGTTATCATTATGATAAGGACGATTATTTAAGATTTGTTGAAATAATCCATTACTCTCAAAACAAATATTATATTAATTCTGATAGCAACAAAATAACTGAAAGATATTTATATCTCGTGCTTCCTGATACTATGACGCGGTATAAAGGATGCATAGCACCGTATTTATTTTTATCAGAATATGCAAAATACTACGAACCCAAAAAGTTAACTTCTAAACGAAGACAAATTAAAAGACAGAAAGATAAAGTAGAAACTGGAATGCTAATAGAAAGAATTCACACAATATTGGATGAAAGAGGTTTTCCTAAAGTCCAACAAATATTTAAACAAGATACCTTATTCAAGCGAGTTTTTTTTAAAGTAGAAACTGATGGGTTAAATAATGTTCGAATGCTGATCCCATTTAAAGATAGTTTGTATACCCAACCAGATATGGAGTATTTTTCAATCACTTTTTCTTATGGAGATGATGGCATTGTAAATTATATTTCGAAAAATTATTATAATTATTCTAAAAGAAAATATATTAATAGTGATACAAGCATTTATTATTCTTGGTTCGATTTTCAGGAAAATAATCTCCAAAATTATTTATATATAAAAGCTACCACTAAAATAATAAGTTTCTCTAATCAAACTAAATTAAATGAAGTACTTGAGAAAAGAATAGCAAAATTTGAAAGAGATGAAATCATCGAAGAATATTATAATTATCCTTCTAATATCACAAAGCGAAATTATTTGAATTTAAAACCGTACAAAAGAGTTATTACGTTATTGGAGAAAATTAAATTGAAAACTTTCAAAGGATTATGAGAATTCGACTAAATATTTTGTTTATTTGTTTATTATTTATTTGCTCAGAGATAATTTTTGCCGGCAATGCTTCACTGTTTGTTTCTGATACTTCTCTTATGATAGGTTCGCATGCCGAAATTAAACTTTTTATTCAGCTACCTCAAAACTATTCAGCTCAAATACCTAATATTAATTATCCAGATAACGTTATTTTGCTGAAACGGCAAATTGACACGACTTATGATGCTGGAATATTGAAGATAGCAAATCGAGATATTATTACTTCTTTTGTAGAGTCAACTTATATTATTCCTGAAACTAAGATTATTTTTACGAACAATAGCAATAATAATATATCGATTGAAACAACAAATCCATTAAAAATTCTATACTTAAATCCGATAGTTGATACAAATAAGCCGTCTTATAATTTTTTTGATAGTATTCTTGTCAAAAAAAATACGCTAATTTATCATAATAACAGTTACTTATATATATTATTCTTTGTTTTTTTATTATTATTAGTTGCTCCAATAATGAGAAAATACCTTAATAAAATAAAAACTAAAAACAATCATGTCAAAATATTGCAAATATTATTAAATGATGCTAATAATCATCCTGAAAATCAATTGATTATCTCGATTAATCGAGTTCTGCTCAATTATATTACTGATGAAATTGGATTAAACAAATCTGAGATAAATACAAACAATATTAAGATGGAATTAAGCAATAGATTTGAAATAAATGACTTAACGATTTTTATTGATATAAAAAATAAAATAGATTTTATATTATACAATAATGGGCAAATTTCAAAAGACGAAGTTATTTTAATGATAAAGGAATTAATCAGAATATTTGGTAAGTATACAAAATGATGCATTTCGATTTAAAATATCCTGAATTCATTTTTCTCTTACCTGTCGCTTGGATATTGTATCTGTTGTACCTATTTTTTGTATCAAAAAAAAGTGCTGTTGTTTTACCAAGTATCATGTTTTATAGTAAGAAGCATAAACTTAACTATAAACTATATTTTATTTACTTATTAAGGATTTTATTAATTTCCTTAATTATTTTGGCTTTATCTGAACCGTTTAAAAAGATAATTATTATTGAAAAACAAATCATACCTAATGATATTGTTCTTGTTATTGATATTTCCGGTTCTATGCTGGCAACTGATTTTTCTCCTAATAGATTTAATGTTGCAATCGACAAAGCTTCGAAATTTATTGAGCAAAGAAAACAGGATAGAATAGGTGTTGTTTTATATTCTGCCGAAAGTTTTTTATTATGTCCGCTGACAAAAAATACAAACTACTTAATTTCTCAACTTAAAAATGTGAAACCTGGAATTTTACAAGATGGCACAGCAATAGGAATGGGTATCGCAACTGCAATTAACTCGTTAGAAAACTCAAATGCTAAAAACAAAATTATTATTCTTCTGTCGGATGGGGTGAATAATAGTGGTCTGATTACTCCTATTAAATCTGCTGAAATTGCCAAAGAGAAAAATATAAAAATTCATACTGTTGGAATTGGTACAACTGGCAAAGCCTTAGTTCCAAGATATGCTGATGGTTCAGGTGAATTGATATCTGTGGATATTCATTTAGATGAAAAAACATTAAAAGAAATCGCAAACATAACCGGAGGACGTTACTTTAATTCTGAAAACGAAATAAAATTATTAGAAACCTATAATCAAATAAGTTCATTAGAAAAAAATGATTATATCACTTTTCAAAAAATTATTTATACTGAATATAAACTTTATTTATTTTTGGGGTGTTTTTTTCTCGTGTTTATTGAATTATTATTAAGATTATGGCTAATAAAAATTTATCCTTAAATGCAATAGGCAAATTAGTTGAAAGCGAAAAATTTTTAGAAAATACAGAATATGTAGCTCAATTTTTATTAGGGAAATTATTAATTGTTGATAGTAATGGTTGCTTGCTTGGTGGAAGAATCTCTGAAACTGAAGCATATCTTGCAAAAGATGATGAGGCTAGTCATTCATTCCGTGGTAAAACGCAAAGAAATGCTGCAATGTTTGCTAATGGAGGCACTATTTACGTTTATCGCTCTTACGGTGTCCATTATTGTATGAACATAGTTTCCGAAAGCGAGAATATTGGCGCGGCTGTATTAATTCGTTCAATTATTCCTCTTTTGGGTGTAGAAATAATGAAGTTTAATCGCAAAACTGAAAATTTGAAAATCTTGTGTAATGGTCCCGGAAAACTAACCCAGGCGTTAGGAATAACAATTTATGATAATTATAAAATAATCAACGAGAGCAATATTTTTTTACTCGATGATGGTTGCAAACCTGATTTTATGGCTACTAAACGTATAGGAATTTCAAAATCTATTGATTTACCTTTAAGATTTGTAATTATCTGATTTTAATATTAACTAACTTTTTGCTATTTTTGTTTTTTGTTTAATATCTTAGGTGGTAAATTGGCAAAACTCACAAAGCCCAAAACTTCAAAGCAACTTGCAACAATGCTTGCAAAGATTTGTGATAATAAACTCGCAGAAAATACGATTGTTATTGACCTTACAAAAATAGATACGGCACCAACTGATTTTTTTGTTATATGTAGTTGTAGTTCTCAGCCGCAAGTTGGAGCAATTATTGATGAGATTTATAAATATTGCAACCTTGTTGAATTAGATAAACCTCGTAGCGAGGGACTTGAGGCTAAAGAATGGGTGCTTGTCGATTTTTTTGATGTGATAGCGCACATAATGCTTGATAAATCTCGAAAATACTATCAAATTGAAAAGCTTTGGGCTGATGGAATTTTCTATACGTTGGGCGAATCTGGAAGGCTAAAAAAACTCGATCAATCGAAAATCTTTGATTTGTTCCTTTCATCGAATGGAGAAATTGAATAATGAAGTATTTATTTGATATTTTTTCCGATGCATTAGATAAAATTGGTGCTGAGGGAACTGAATTATTGTACTTTGAAGAACCCAAAAATCAGGAATTCGGTGATTTCTCAACAAATGTGGCAATGAAGCTTGCTAAACAAATGAAAAAATCACCGGTTGCAATTGCAAATGAAATAATTAACAACTTGGAATATAATCCCGAAAAAGTAGCAAGTGTTAGCATTGCTGGAGCTGGATTTATTAATATCAAACTAACTGAAAAATACTGGACAGAATTACTCTCAGAAATATTAATTCAAAGAGAAAATTTTGGTAAAAGTACAGTTTGCAGTGGAAAAATTGCTAATGTTGAATACGTCAGTGTCAATCCTACCGGACTTCTTCATATCGGGCATGGGAGAAACGCAGTCATTGGAGATACTGTTGCCAATTTACTTGAATGGATCGGATATGAGGCAACTCGTGAATACTACTTCAACAATGCTGGCAATCAAATGAAGTTGCTTGCCGATTCAATTTATGCTCGATATATGCAACTTTTTATTGATAAAGATTTTCCTTTTCCAGAAGATGGGTATCATGGGGATTATGTTAAAGAAATTGCAACCGATTTATATAATTCTTTCGGTGAAAGGTTGAAAACAGGAGATTTTCAAGACTTATCTCAAATCAGAAAATTTGGTGAAAATTGGTGTTTTCAAAAGATAAAAGCTACTCTTGAAAAACTTAACATCAAGCAAGACGTTTATTTTAATGAAGATAGCTTATACAAAGATGGCAAAATTAAGGAAGTAATCGACTATTTTAAGAGTAGCAATTTAGCTTATGAAAAAGATGGTGCTTTGTGGTTAGCTTTATCTCAGATGGGATTACAGGAGGATAGAGTTATCATTAAATCTACGGGCGAACCAACTTATCGTTTGCCGGATATTGCTTATCATCGAGAAAAATTAGAACGAAAATACGACTTAATTGTAGATTTATTCGGTGCCGATCATATTGCTACATATCCAGATGTTCTTGCAGCACTGAAAGCGATGGGATACGATACTGATAAAATAAAAGTGCTTATTCATCAATTTGTTACTCTGACTGAAAACGGTGAACAAGTGAAAATGAGTAAACGTACAGGCAAAAGTTATACCCTTGATGAGTTAATCGACGAAGTTGGTGCCGACGTTGTTAGATTTTTCTTGTTGATGAGAAGCATAAATACACATTTGGAATTCGACTTATCTCTTGCAAAAGAACAAAGCGAAAAAAATCCTGTTTTTTATCTCCAATATGCTCATGCCCGTATTTGTTCTATTATTGACAAAATCAAAAATGAAAATCATAAAATAATCAATAATCCTGATTTGTCAGTTTTAACAAATCCAGAAGAACAAAGTCTAATTAAACACATTTATAAATTTCCGAACATAGTTATTCAAGCTGCTAATAAATTTGAACCTTACATTTTAGCTGAATATTTGAAAGAAGTTGCTTCTGCATTTCATATTTTTTATCATAATTGTAGAATCATTGGCTCTTCTGTAGAAGTTGCTTCTGCAAGATATGCTTTGTGCGAAGCAACAAGATATGTTCTCGCAAACGGATTGAATATTTTAGGTGTTTCTGCACCTGAAAAGATGTAATAATGAACGTATTAAGTAAAATAAAAGCATTTCTAATAGCAACAAGACCAAAAACTCTTGCTGCAAGTACAGTTCCAGTTCTTATTGGTACAGCTGCAGCATCGAAATATAGCTATATTGATATTAGAATATTCGTTCTTATTTTGATTTGTGCAGCTTTTATGCAAATATTATCAAATTATTTAAATGAATTATATGATTTCAAGCACGGTGCTGATACTATTGACAGAATTGGTCCGAAACGAATGGTTGCATCTGGAATTATTTCACCTAATGAAATGTCGCTTGTTTCAATTTTTTTAACAATTATTACATTTACGATAGGACTTGAAATTGTTGAGTATTCAGATATTTATATTTTGATTGTTGGAATCCTATCTTTGTTTTTTGCTTTTGCTTATACTGGTGGTCCTTATCCGCTTGCATACAAAGGTCTTGGCGAAATCTTTGTTTTTATTTTTTTTGGATTAGTTGCAGTAAATGGCACTTTCTATATTTTCACAAAAGAGGTAAATTTAATTTCTCTGTTGTCATCTTTACCTCCGGCTTTTCATTCTGTTAATCTATTAGCTATAAATAATATTCGAGATATTGATACAGACAGAAAGGTTGGTAAAATTACGCTTGCTGTTAAAATTGGGCGAAAGAATGCTCTGATGCTGTTTAAGGTATTAGTGTTCTTAAGCTACATTCCACCAATAGTATTATCCTACATTACAAACAATTTTCTTTTTTTACTAGTATTTATTAGTCTTCCTATTGCTGTAAAATTAATCATTGATATTACACGCAAATCAGGCAAAGAACTTAATTTACTAATTGCATTAAATTCTCTTCTTATGTTATTCTTTTGTTTAGTGTTTTGTTTGAGCTTCATTTTGTGATTTTATGACCGATACAATTATTCCACCATTGAGATATGACATCAATACAGTTGAAACAATTATTGATGAAGAAAAATATATTATTCTACAAGATCCATATGGTATAGCAAATCAAAATTTGATGCTGACAAAGGATTTTTATATTTTGCTTCGTTCGCTAAATGGTGCATTTACTTATCAGCAGTTAAAAATAGAACTGAACGACGAAGAGATATACAAGTTGCTTGTAGATTCTTTGAGCTTTTTGGATGAAAACGGTTATTTGATTTCTCCGAATTATTTTCAGAAATTAAATGATGTTCAAGAAAAATATGCAAAAGAACCATTTCGTCCTATGCTTACAGTAAATAGTTCCTATCCAGAATCTCCTGAGGAATTTATTTCTTTTGCTACGAAATTTTTTAATAAATTTAATGATATTAAATTCGATACTGAACCTGCTGCCTTAATTCTTCCTCATATTGATTTTTCATTAGGTCATTTATCAACGGATGTATATGCAAAAGGATACAGTTCAATTTCTGAAAATGAATATGATTTATTTGTGATTTTAGGTACTTCGCATCGTTTCTCGTCCGATTATTTTATGTTCTCCCAAAAACATTACCAAACGCCACTCGGAATAGTAGAATGCGACCTCGAAATACTCAATAGTTTGCAAGAACAATGCTTACAAAAACTTACAATTGATGATTTTTCTCATAAATTTGAGCATTCAGTTGAATATCAAGTAGTGTTGCTTAAACATTATTTTAAAAATAATTTCAAAATTTTACCGATACTTGTTGGTTCTCCATATGAATTTATTCTGGATGGCAAATTACCTGAAAATGACAAAATTAATAATATTCTAAAATCGCTTAGCGGAGTTATCCAGCAATCAAATAAAAAAGTGATGTTCATTGCAAGTGTGGATTTCGCTCATATTGGAAGAAAATTTGGTGATGACTTTGATGCTGAACCTTTTCTTGGACAGCTTGAGATAGAGGATAGGAAACTCATTCGTTCGATTGAAGAGGGAAACAGAGTAGCTTTTTTTGAAAAAATTATTGCTAACCAAGATAAATGGAAAATTTGTGGTGTTTCGTCGATTTATGCTTTAATGCAATTAATTAATCCAACAAAAGGGAAATTAATTGATTATGCAATTTGGAACGAAGATCCAACAAAATCTGCTGTATCTTTTGCATCTATTGCTCTATTTAAATAATATACAATATTTTTTCTTTCATTTTATCTTTACTATAATAATCTGTATTATTTCAAAAAGGAATTAGCTATGATAAAATCAATTCTTGATGGTAATTTTGATGGAAAAAATGTTTTGGTGCGTGTTGATTTCAATGTTCCATACGATAAAGATGGAAAAGTTGCAGACGATACCCGTATTAAAATGACATTACCTACAATCGACCACATTATTGATGGTGGAGGTATTCCTGTAATTATGTCGCATTTAGGTCGTCCCAAAGGAGAACGCAATCTAAAATACTCACTTAAACCTGTTGCAGATCATTTAATTGAAAAATATGGCTATAAAGTTTTGTTTGTTGAAGATTGTATAGGAGAAATTGCTGAAAAAGCAGTCAAATCAGCAGTGCCGGGAGAAATAGTTTTGCTTGAAAATGTTCGTTTTCATCCTGAAGAAGAAAAAAATGACCTCGAATTTGCAAAAAAATTAGCTCGTTTGGGTGATGCTTATGTAAATGATGCTTTCGGTTCTGCTCATAGAGCCCATTCTTCTACCGAGGCTGTTGCAAAGCTTTTTGAAGAGAGATATGCAGGCTTTCTTATGAAAAATGAACTAGATTATTTAAACAAAGCTTTAAAATCACCAATCAAACCATTTGTTGCCGTAATTGGCGGAGCTAAAATTTCTGGGAAAATTGATGTTATTAATAACCTTTTGGATAAATGCGATACAATTATTATTGGCGGTGGAATGATATTTACTTTCTACAAAGCAATGGGGTATAACATAGGTAAGTCAATTTTAGAAGAAGACAAAATAGAATTGGCAAGTAGCTTATTAAATAAAGCAAAAGAAAAAAATGTTCAATTATTACTACCGGTTGATGTCATTGTTGCTGATAAGTTTGAAAATGAAGCAAATATAAAAATTGTTCCAGCTGAAGAAATAGGAAATGAGGATATTGGAATGGATATTGGACCTAAAACTCAGGAAGAATTTGCCAAAGTTATCTTGCAGGCTAAAACAGTAGTATGGAATGGTCCGATGGGGGTTTTTGAAATGCCAAATTTTGCAAAAGGCACTTATGCTATTGCTGAAGCTCTTGCTAAAGCTACTGAAAATGGGGCTGTAACAATTGTTGGTGGCGGTGATTCTGCTGCTGCTATTAACCAAATGGGTTTTGATAAAAAAGTATCACATGTTTCAACTGGAGGCGGCGCATCACTTGAATTTTTGGAAGGAAAACAGCTTCCGGGTGTTGTTGCATTAGAAATATAGTAATGAATTATGTTGAAGATATTGTATCTAATAATGACTTTAGCTGTTCTATCTCAATCTGCTCAATCCGAACCACTTCGAATTGCAATTTCAAAAGGAAGTGGTTCGGATTCCTATCTACGTTATGGAGAATGGCTTAAAAGTACTGGTATTGATATTGAAATCGTAGATATGATAAGCTATTCACCTGACGAGGCAGCCAAATTATTGGAAACTTGTAAAGGTTTAGTTCTATCAGGTGGTTCAGACGTCCATCCCGGACGCTATGGAAAAGAAGCAGATTCTTTGCGTTGCCAAATTAATCCTGAAAGAGATACATTGGAATTTAAATTAACTGAAAAGGCATTACAGTTGAAAATGCCAATTTTAGCAATTTGTCGGGGTATGCAAATACTAAATGTAGCACTTGGTGGCACTTTGATTGTTGATATCCCACAAGATCACCCATCAAATATTTCTCATCAATGCAAAGATAAGTTCCAAATTTGTCACTCGGTTGATATTCTTCCGAACACAAAATTAAACAAGATTACCGGTGTTCTTCGTGATGGTGTAACATCTTCTCATCATCAGGCTGTTGAATATTTAGCGCTTGGACTTGTTCCGAATGCTCTTGCCGAAGATGGTATTGTCGAAGGATTTGAGTGGCTCGATGATTCTGATAAATCGCAAATTATTGCAGTTCAATGGCATCCTGAACGTATGAGTAATAGCAAATTATCACTTCCGTTGGCAATAGAGTCCCTAAATTTTGCAAAACGATTTAACAAGTAATGCAAGATCTTATGCTTCCTATAGAAAATTTCGATTTAACATTTCTTCCTCGTTTTCCTGAGAAAGGATCATTTTGGGAAAGTCGGGGAGACCGTTTTCATTGCGGTATAGATTTCTATTGTGAAGAAGGGACTCCCGTATTATCTTGTGAAGATGGATATGTTTTAGAAACAGGAATTTTTACAAGTCCAAATCTAATTTACTATTGTAATATTACTTATTTTGTTTTAATTCAATCTTTGAGGAACGGTTATATTTTTAAATATGCTGAAATGAAAACGATTTTTGTAAGTAAACACCAACATATAAAGCAAAGTCAAATTATTGGGTTAGCTGGGAAAGTAATAAATTCAAATAAACTCTCTATTTTTTCACCTTTGTATATTCAAAAAATTGCTGCAAGTAATAATTGTTCTATGCTTCACCTTGAATTGCACCAATCCCCTTACAAAGAAATAAGACCTTATCTTGGAGGGAATTATTTCGGTTTGGATAAACCAAATTCTCTGCTTAATATTGAAAAATTTTTAATTGAAAATTATAAATAAATTAAATGATGGATTTAACAGAATTTTGGACAATTGCATCAGGAAATGGGATTGTTCTGGATAAACAGCAGTTAGAATGTATTGAACGTTATGCCAAAGAATTAGTTTATTGGAATAAACAAGTTAATCTCATAAGTCGAAAAGATGAAGAAAAGGTATTAGAAAACCATATTTTGCATAGCATCTCACTTTTAAAATATATAGAGGTACCAGCTAAGTCTCGTTGTTTAGATATAGGAACTGGTGGTGGTTTGCCAGGTATTCCAATTGCAATTGCAACGGGAAATGTTTCTATGCTTCTTGTTGATTCAATAGCAAAAAAAATAAAAATCACTCATATGCTTGCAAAACACACCGGCCTACGTAATATTGAAGCAATCTCTTTAAGAGTTGAAAATTTGGCTCAAAACAATAAATATTTGCAATACTTTGATTTTATTTTTGCTCGAGCAGTTACTAAAATTAGCGATTTGCTAACTTGGACTTTACCAATTGCCAAAAAAAATGCTAATTTTGTATTTTATAAAGGAGGAGATATTTCGGAAGAAATAAGTATTGCAATGAAAAAATTTCCATCGCTTAGCTTTAATGTTATCGATATTGATTTCTTTGGTTATCCCAAATTTAAAGAAGACGAGAAAAAAATTGTTCACATAAAAAAAATGGAATAGTCTATGGAATGCAAAAAAGAAAAAAATTTACAAATGTGCAATTGTTCATATGAACCTTGTTCAAGAAAAGGAATATGTTGTGAATGCATTGCATATCATAGGCGGTCCCGTCAGCTCCCTGCTTGTTTTTTCCCAAATAATGCCGAAAGAACTTATGATAGGAGTTTTGAACATTTTGCACATCTTGTAAATGAAAGAAAAGTTTAATTTTTCCAATATATATTAGGTGAAAAATGGAATTATATGTTGATACTGCAAATATTGAGCATATTCGTGAGTGTGCTAAATTAGGGTTTGTTAGTGGTGTAACAACCAATCCTTCGCTGCTTGCTCTTGAAGATCCATCAGTAGATATTAAAAAAAGAATTCTGGAAATTTATGAAACTATTGGTGGACATTTATCAGTAGAAGTTATCTCAACTGATACTAATGGAATGCTCCGCGAAGCAGATGAAATTTTGAGTTGGTTCCCTGAGGCAACAATCAAAATTCCTATGATTCCAGCAGGGCTGGCAGCTGTGCGTCAATTATCTGCCCGGAATGTTCCAACAAATGTTACTCTTGTTTTTAGCACAACACAAGCAATTGCAGCTGCAAATGCAGGTGCTACTTATGTTTCAGTTTTTATGGGTAGGCTTGATGATATTGCTTCAAGTTCCAAGCAAGTTTTGGATGAAGTGTGTGAGATATGGGATGTACAAGGCTACGAAAGTTTAATAATTGCTGCTTCTGTGCGACATCCACAACATATTATTGATGCTGCTCTTGCAGGTGCAGATATTGCTACTGTCCCATACAAAGTATTAATGCAATCAATAGCACACCCTCTTACCAATTTAGGTTTGGAAAAGTTTTTAGCTGATTATGATAAAATGCAGACAGAAAAGCAAAAACTAATGAGTTTGTAATTTAAAAAGCCCGCTTATAAGCGGGTTTTTTATTAATGTATCTTTCAATAAAATAATTGATTTGATTTCAATAAAATAATAATTAATTTGCTTTTCTATTTTTAACAAAATTAAAAATATTTAATGGGTGATAAATGAAGACTAAAATTGAGCCATTTAAGATTAAAAGTGTTGAAGAGATTCCTATTACTACTGTTCAGCAAAGAGAAAAATACCTTAAAGATGCTTTTTATAATCCTTTTTATTTAAGATCTGAACATATCACAATCGATCTTCTAACTGATAGTGGTACTACAGCGATGAGCAGTAAACAGTGGGCGGCTTTAATGGATTCTGATGAAGCATATGCGGGTTCAAGAAGCTACTACAAATTCGAAAACATTGTTAAAAAGATTACTGGTTTTAAGCATATTATTCCAACTCATCAGGGAAGAGCAGCTGAACGCATCTTGTTCCAATGCTTTGATGTTCATGGTAAATATGTTCCAAATAACACTCATTTTGATACAACTCGTGGCAATATTGAATACAACAGAGGTATTGCTCTGGATTTGCTAAATGAGAATGGGAAAAATCCAGCTCTTCGTGATGATTTCAAAGGGAACATAGATATAGATAAACTTGAAGAAATAATTAAAAAATATGGTGCTGAAAATATTCCATTAAGTATGATTACTGTTACAAATAATAGTGGCGGTGGTCAACCAGTTTCAATGGAAAATATTCGCAAAACAAAAGAAGTATTGAGCAAATATGGTATTCCATTTTACATTGATTGTTGCCGTTTTGCTGAAAATGCCTATTTTATTAAGAAAAGAGAAAAAGGATATCAAGATAAATCCATTTTAGAAATTGCACAAGAAATGTTTTCTTATGCTGATGGCGCTACAATGAGTGCCAAGAAAGATGGCTTATCTAATACAGGTGGTTTTATTGCTACAAATGACGATAAGATTGCTGAAAAAGCACGAACAATTCTCATTGTTACAGAAGGTTTTCCTACTTATGGTGGTTTAGCTCGTCGCGATTTAGAAGCTCTTGCAGTTGGATTCGAAGAAGTGTTAAACGAAAACTATCTTGAATATAGAATTGGTCAAATAGAATATTTAGGCGATAAATTACTTGAGGCAGGTGTTCCTATTATAGAACCAACTGGCGGGCACGGCGTTTATTTGGATGCGAAGCGTTTTGCTCCTCATATTGCACCGGAATTCTACCCAGGTCAATCTATTGCTAATGAAATATATCGAATTAGTGGTGTAAGAACAGTTGAAATTGGATCCGTTATGTTTGGTAAAAAAGATGAACAAGGCAACCACATTGCACCAGAGATGGAGCTTGTTCGACTTGCAATTCCTCGCCGGGTTTATACTCAAAATCACCTTGACTATATTGCCGAAGCAGTTATTGAAACATACAAAAATAGAGATAGTTTGAAGAAAATGAAGATTGTTTGGGAAGCTGAGTTCTTGCGTCATTTTACTGCAAAAATGGAATATATCGATTAATTTTTTTTAATTACAAATTATTAAATATTTTTTTGGAGAGACATATTTTTTATGTCTCTCTTTTTAATAATGAACAGTATTTATTATTTTTGCTATTATTAACGCTTGATATTTTCAATATGAAAGTCGGTATATTTGGTGGAACTTTCAACCCGGTGCATAATGGGCATTTAATAATGCTCGACAAATTTATTTCGCAGATGAATATCGATCAATGCTATGTTGTTCCAGCTGCTATTTCACCGTTTAAAACAAACTTTTCCGTTTTTCAAGCAACAGATTATGATAGACTTTTTATGCTTAAATTAGCAATTAAAAACATTAATAATAATGTTGAAGTCTTAGATTATGAAATTATCAAAGGTGGTGTTTCATATACAATCGATACGATTGAATTTCTAAAAAATATACATCCCGAAGATGACTTTTATTTGTTGATCGGTGCTGATCAAGCAATTGCTTTCGACAAATGGAAAAGATGGGAGGAAATCCTTTCAAACTCAAATATTTGTATTGTTCGTCGCCCAGATATCGATAATACTTATTTAGAGCAAAATATCAAGTTGATTTTTGGAAGCTATTTAAATAAAATTCATTTTATTGATGCTCCAATTATTAATATTACAGCAACCCAAATTCGCGAAAAACTGAAAAATAAGGATAGTATTTCTGGTTTAGTTCCAAAGCAAGTTGAAGAATATATTGCTGAAAATAAACTATATATTAGTTGAAAAAATGTTATATTTATTTTTGTTTTCAAACAAATTAGGATAATTATGAGTGTTACAATAGTTGTTGGATCTCAGTGGGGAGATGAAGGAAAGGGAAAAATTGTTGATTTAATAAGTAAAGATGCTGACATTGTCGCTCGCTACCAGGGTGGTGCAAATGCCGGACATACAATCGTAATAAATGGTAAGCAATATGTATTACATTTAATTCCTTCTGGTATTCTTCACCCAAATTGTATATGTGTAATTGGAAATGGAGTTGTCATTGATCCAATTGCTCTGAAAAGCGAAATCAAAATGCTAGAAGAGAATGGCATTGATGTTCATAATCGCCTTTTCATTAGCCATAAAGCGCACCTTATTATGCCATATCATAAATTGCTCGACCAGGTTCGCGAAAAAGATGCTAAAAGTTATGCTATTGGAACAACTGGAAGGGGAATAGGACCTGCTTATTTCGACAAAGCTACTCGGGTTGGTATTCGTATTGTTGATTTGCTCGATAGAAAAGGTTTTGAACAGAAGCTTCGAAATAATTTGGAAGAAAAATATAATATTCTTCATAAAATTTATGGTTTTGAAAGTTTTAATATTGATGAGTTGATGGAAGAATATCTCTCGTTTGATGCTGAAATTGACGACTTAATTACAGATACTACGCTTTATCTGAATAATGCAATACAACAAGGAAAGAAAATTATTGCCGAAGGTGCACAAGGAGCTTTGCTTGATATTGATCACGGAACTTATCCTTTTGTTACAAGTTCAAACCCTACTTCTGGCGGAGCCTGCACTGGTCTTGGTATTCCTCCGACATCAATTTCCAATGTGATTGGTATTGTAAAAGCATACACAACACGAGTTGGCAATGGTCCATTCCCGACAGAACTTAATGATGAGACAGGTGAGCGTTTGCGTCAAATTGGTGCTGAATTTGGGGCAACAACCGGGCGTCCGCGCCGTTGTGGTTGGCTCGATTTAGTAGCTTTGCGTTATTCTGTGATGGTTAATGGTATAACAGAGATTGCTATAACGAAGTTGGATGTCTTAGATGATTTTGATGAGATTAAAGTATGCACTTCCTATACTTATGAAGGTAGAACGCTAAAATCTTTTCCTGTTGATATTCATACTCTCGAAAATTTAAAATGTGAATATACAACACTAAAAGGATGGAAAACATCGTTAAAAGGTATTAGACATTGGACCGAACTTCCAGCAGAAGTTCTGAAATATTTTGAATTAATTGAAAACTTCACTGGTGCTGAAATAAAGATTGCATCATTAAGTCCTGATAGAGCTGATACATTAATCAAATTATAAATAAAAAACCCCCGCTAAAGCAAGCGGGGGTTTTTCTATTAATAATCCATACCTGCTGGCATTTGTGGCATTGGTTTTTCTTTTTCAGGCTTTTCAACAATTGTAGTTTCTGTTGTCAGCATAAGGCTTGCAACAGATGCAGCGTTTTCTAAAGCTACGCGGCTTACTTTTGTTGGATCGATCAATCCTAATTGATACTAATCAACGTTTTCTTCTTTCTTTGCATAATACTGAATTTGCTTTAACCATCTTCCACCTTGTTTCAGGAATGATTTTATCTGCAATTATGACATAGAAAACTATTCAACACAAAATACTTGATGTTTTTAATATATGAACTGATAGGCATCTATTACAATACAACGATAATGCGTCACTTCTATGAAATAAAGGCTTTTATAGATTGTAAAAATTCTTTATTTTTCAATATTCACGTCTAACAATGTGTTAAATTATTGATGTTTGATTATATTCAAAGGCAATAATTATGCAGAGTAATAAAATAGAATTAATCAGTGAAATTATTTCATATTCCGCAATGATATTTATGATAGCATCATCCTTTGTGAGAGATTCGATATTGTCATCATTTTTTAATAATTGTGATATTTTGTCGAAAAGGTTTGCTGATGCTGAATTAATGGCTTTTTTAGTTTTGATTATGTTCATCATAGCAAGTATTCTAAAAAATGTCGTGTATGAGGTAAATAAGGAAGTCCCTATATTCACTTCAAAATTTAGAAAACTTAGTATCGATATTGGGATGTTTATTGTTGGAATAATCATTCTGTTGGCAAACATTACACATTTCTCGGGAATTATTTTATCCATATTAAATATTTATTATATTGCTCTTTTAATTATCGAAATGATTTTTTCCCATAAATCCAAATGCAATAAAGTTTAAAAAATAAAAACGGAGAAGACGATAAATTTGCATTTTCATCAGGAAAAGCTAATTTCATTTTTCCTACTTCGATGATTACGTTGTCAATACTAAATTGTATCTGGTGATTGTTCTATTGAAAGTGGTATTATTAATGGAAGGAGTAATAAAATACAAGAAAGCTCCGCTAAAGAATAGCGGAGCTTTTGATATGATAGCTTATTTTTCTATTAATAATCCATACCTGCTGGCATTTGTGGCATTGGTTTTTCTTTTTCAGGCTTTTCAACAATTGTAGTTTCTGTTGTCAGCATAAGGCTTGCAACAGATGCAGCGTTTTCTAAAGCTACGCGGCTTACTTTTGTTGGATCGATAACGCCAGCTTCGTATAAATCGCAATATTCTTCGCGAGCAGCATCAAATCCAAATGCACCTGTTCCTTCTTTAACTTTATTAGCTACAACAGAAGCATCCAATCCACAATTTGAAACAATTTGACGAATTGGTTCTTCTAAAGCACGGCGAATAATTTCGATACCAGTTTTTTGATCTTCATTTGCTGGTTTCAAATTGTCCAAAGCAGAGAGTGCTCTTAAATATGCTGTTCCACCACCGGGCACAATTCCTTCTTCAACTGCAGCGCGAGTAGCGTGCAAAGCATCATCAACGCGAGCTTTCTTTTCTTTCATTTCAACTTCAGTTGCAGCACCAATCTTCAATACAGCAACTCCACCAGCGAGTTTTGCAAGGCGTTCTTGTAATTTTTCTCTGTCGTAATCAGAAGTTGTTTTATCGATTTGAATTTTGATTTCATTGATACGTTTTTTGATGTCTTCTTGTTTGCCAGCACCTTCAACGATTGTAGTGTTGTCTTTATCTACAATTACGCGGGTTGCTGTTCCAAGATATGCAAGAGTAGCATTTTCCAACTTGAAGCCTTTTTCTTCACTAATAACTGTTCCACCAGTGAGAATTGCAATATCTTCGAGCATTGCTTTGCGTCTGTCGCCAAAACCAGGAGCTTTGACAGCTACGACACGCAAAGTGCCACGCAATTTGTTCACAACTAATGTTGCAAGTGCTTCGCCTTCAACGTCTTCAGCAATAATTAACAGGGAACGACCAGCTTGTGAAACTTTTTCGAGAACTGGTAGCAAATCTTTTATTGAAGAAATTCTCTTGTCGTGAATCAAAATATATGGATTGTCTAAAATAGCTTCCATACTATCAGCATCAGTGATAAAATATGGAGAGAGATAACCACGGTCGAACTGCATACCTTCAACAGTTTCCATTGAAGTTTCAGTTCCTTTTGCTTCTTCAACAGTGATTACGCCATCTTTGCCAACTTTTTCCATTGCTTCAGCAATGAGTTCACCAATTGTTGGGTCGTTGTTTGCAGAAATTGTACCAACCTGTGCAATTTCTTTTTTGCTTTCAACTTCACGGCTGATTTCTTTTAATTTTTCTGTAATTGCTGCAACTGCCATATCAATACCGCGCTTCAAATCCATTGGGTTTGCGCCGGCAGTTACATTTTTTAATCCTTCACGGAAAATTGCTTGAGCAAGAACAGTTGCAGTAGTTGTTCCATCACCAGCTAAATCGCTAGTTTTCGATGCAACTTCTCTAACCATACTTGCGCCAAGATTTTCAATTGGATCTTCGAGTTCCACTTCTTTTGCAACTGTTACACCATCTTTAGTTACAAGCGGAGCACCAAATTTTTTATCTATAACAACGTTGCGACCTTTGGGACCTAAAGTTACTTTTACTGCATTAGCAAGTTGATCAACGCCTCTTTTTAATGCTGCACGTGCTTCAACATCAAATGTTATGATTTTTGCACCCATTATTTTATCTCCTTGATTTATTATACATTTAACAGTTATTTTTATTACATTAATTATTTATTTGAAAATTCAATTAGTTGATAATAGCAAAAACATCACTTTCACGCATAATTAAGTATTCATCGCCATCAATATTAACTTCAGTGCCAGCATATTTGCCATAAAGCACTTTGTCGCCAACTTTTAAATTCATTGGAATTAATTTCCCATCATCAGCAACTCTGCCTTTTCCAACTGCAACTACTTCGCCTTGCATTGGTTTTTCTTTTGCAGTATCAGGAATAATGATACCACCTTTGGTAACTTCTTCTGCTTTTGCAGGTTTTACGATGATTCTGTCGTGCAATGGTGTTAAGTTCATATTATACCTCCTTTTATTTTACATTTTAATAATTATTAGCACTCTGCACAAATGAGTGCTAACAAAAATACGAATTATTATCCATATTATTTTAATTATTTCAAAAAAAATTCGATTTTAATTTTGATTATTTGATTATTAAATTTTTTTTATTGATTTTTTAACATTTTTTCATAATTTAAAAATATTGTTTAAGCGTAACTAAACTATTATTTATGAATAATCAAAATATCTGCTTATGAAAACCATAATTGCATTAATTCTGTATTTTTTTATTAATTCTGTTTTTGTTTATTCTGGTGAAATTCAAGGGATTGTGAAAAATCCGGAAGGTCAGCCGCTTTCAGCTGTCTCAGTTCGTATCCCGGAACTGAAAATTCAAACCTCGACCAATATTAACGGTATATTTGTTATAAAAAATATAAAACAAGGAAACTATAGTCTAAAACTATCAAGAGCTGGTTGCAGACCAATTGACACGATTATTAGTGTCGAACAGCTTCCTTTGAAATTAGAAATTACTATGCTTGATGTGTATAGATTAAAAGAAAATGTCGTCGTTACAGGAACACGCACTGCAAAACAAATTGAAACAAACCCAATTGCAACAGATGTTGTAACTGGTTCTTCGATTAAATCTGCTTCGAGATTACGCCTTGATAATGTATTAAGTGAAGAGCTCGGAATGGTAATTGTTGAAGATCACGGTCGGGGTGTTCAAATTCAGGGACTTGATCCCGATTATGCTCTTATTCTAATTAATGGTGAACCTATCATTGGCAGAAGTGGCGGAATACTCGATACTCGTCGATTTGCAATGGGAAATGTTAAAAGAGTAGAAGTAATTAAAGGGCCTTCTTCTTCACTTTATGGTTCCAATGCCCTTGCTGGTGTAATAAACCTAATAACAGATGATAATGAAGATGTTACCTCAGTTCGTGTGAATTCTCGTTATGAATCATATAATACTTTAGACTTGGGAGTTGAAAATAGTGTCAATTCCTTCAGTGGTAAGTTGTCAAATAACTTATTTATTAACAGACTTTCAAGTGATGGTTTTAAATTGTCAGACGACTATTATGGGAAAGCTGTTCCTGAATATGTGAATTATACTGTTCATAATAATTTTACATATAAATTCGATCCTAATACATATATTAAAATAGGCTTGCGTTTGAATACTGAGGACCAGAAAAACTACTTTAATGTTCGTCAAAATACTGATACTTTCACTATCGATGATAATAGTAAATTGCGTGATTATGGGGTTTCTGTTTCCGGGAAACATCAATATTCGGACTTATTTAACGTTGAGTCGCGCCTCTATCATACAGAATACAGAACTGAGTCAAAATATAATTATAGAATAGGTGGTGCCTTATACGAGAAATACTCATTCACTCAGTCTTTGACGAAGTTAGAAACTCAGTGGAATTGGATGATTTCGCGACATCATATTCTAACATTTGGTGGCGGAGGAAATTATGAATCTGTTGAAGCTCAAAGGTTAAATAATGGTAAAGTGTATGCTCATTCTTACTATTCGTTTTTGCAAGAAGACTGGATTGCTTCAAAAAAACTAAACATAATTGCAAGTTTAAGATATGATTGGCATAGCGATTATGCAGATAATCTAAGTCCCAAAATTGCTTTCTCTTATAGCCTTTTTGATGGGTTAGTTCTCAAAGGTTCTGTTGGTTCTGGTTTTAAAGCACCAACATTTCAGCAATTATACCTTAATTTTACTAACTCGATAGCAGGATATAGTGTATTTGGAGTTGCTTTTTTCAACGATTTATTTGGCAAACTTGTAAATGATGGGGTAATTGTTGATACAATTTTTGATTTAAGAAAAATAAGTAATTTAAAACCAGAGAAATCGATTTCTTTTAATTTTGGATTTGTTTGGGATATTAATCCGTTCATTGAGACTAAGCTAAATATTTTCAGGAACAACATTTCTGAAATGATAGAAACAATCCCTGTTGCAAACAAAAACAATGGTGCTCAGGTATGGTCGTACATTAATTTAAGCAAAGTTTATACTCAGGGGTTAGAAGCGAATCTAAGAATCAATACCAATGAGAATTTTAATATTTCTTTTGGGTATCAGTATTTGGAAGCAATTGATGTTGAAACTTATGATGATATTAAGAAAGGCAAAATTTTTATGCTAACAAAAGACGGCGATCGTCGTGTAAAATTGTCCGAATATGGTGGTCTCTGGAATCGCTCAAAGCATTCAGGAAATGTGAAATTTGAATATAATAATTCAGATTATGGCTTGAATGCTTTCCTTCGTGGAACTTATCGCGGACGTTATGGGTTTAAAGATAAAAATAACAGTAACGTTTTGGATCAGGATAATGAATACGCTCCTGATTACTCCATTTGGAATTTTACTGTTACAAAGGAACTTATCTACAATTTTTCGTTACAGGCAGGTTGCGATAATATTTTTGATTTGAGAAAACCAATGTATTTGCCATCTAATCCTGGAAGAACTTTTTTTGCAAATCTTATATATAATTTTTCATCTAATTAGGGGGTTTTTATGAGAAAATACTTGTTTTTATTCTTTGCTACATTATTAAGTATAATGTTTGTTTCTTGTTCAGATGATGATAATAATTCTACAAATGGTGGAAATGGGGAACTACTACCAGGCATAACTGTAAAAAACATCAAAACTTTCAATCCAGAGCAAGGCGACACAATGACTTACTATAGTCTTCGTGAAAACAAAATTATTGATAAGTCGCTGGCTAACACAACTCAGTGGGATATTTGTTTCCATCGAACAAATATATACGTTAATCAGGGATATCGCGGTCCTGGTAATGGGGGAGCTTTTGTGCTACGTGGAGTAGATTTCGAAACTCTTTCTGAATTACCGCAAGACTCGACTTTCTATGTAGAAAAATCTGAAACGGAACGAGCAATACCAATAGGGAGTGGCAAAGGATGGTACAACTACAATCATTCTACTTTTGAAATTACTCCAATTCCAGGTGTTGTTCTTGCTATTAGAACCGCTGATGGTAAATATGCTAAAGTTAAGATATTGAGCTATTACTATGGTTATCCGGATAGTATCCCTTCAGATGTTTATAGTAGAATAGATCGAACTTATTCATTTAAATATGTTTACCAGCCAAACGGCACAAAGAAATTCACTAAATAATTAAGACATAAATTAATATTTTTTTTAACCCTTCCGAAGGTTTAAAACCTTCGGAAGGGTAATGTTATAAGCGCGAAGTTGGGCTCCACCTCTAAGGTGGAGCCCAACGTTTTTAGAATAATTCATCCAATGACTTGAAGTCATCGGATGAATTTTGAAACTGGTTTTTACGTTATTGTAAGCTGTATTTATTTTTTATTGTGTCAAATGTAGTAAAAAACCATTTCATTCTTCTGATTACATGCAATATAAGATAAACCACTAATATTATAGCCAATTTGTCATGAATCTCAATGAATACTTTCCGTAGAAGTTCATTTCCTTTTAATAAGTCAATGAACCAAGGTGTTAGTCCGGTTATTGCAACCAAAACAAAGAGTAAAGAAAAAATCAAAACTTGTTGATTTTTGGCAAATAGTCTTTTTGAAATTACAGCTTTGTACCATTTCCAGTGTTGATAAATATGGTAAATCGCGAATAAAGAGAGAACAACTATCGAAATTTTATGCACAACACACCAATCGTGGTAATTTAATCCGAGCACAAAATCATTTATAGCAATATTGCCATGATTGCCCATGTGATACTTTATTTGAATAAGCATTCCGGAGAATACTGTTATAATACCAAAAATTAATAGTCCAAGATTTACAGTGAACCGATTAACATTATTTCCCATTGTTCAATCTCCTATTTTTTATTGAGCATAGTTATTGCACCAGTTTTGCAAATTTTAACACATTTCATACAACCAATACATACACTTCCATTTAAAAATCGTATATGCTTGTGCCACGGAAGATTTATCCTACCAATCACGTTTTTAGTACATACTTCTAAGCATTTCCAACATGCTCTACATTCTTTTGCATCAAGCAAAACAAACGCTGTTTTTGTGTGCTTTCGATTGAAAATTTTTAGTTTCATAATAATTTTTTTTGAGCAAAATTACTCAAAAAGCTGACTTTCAACGATAACAATTGTTAATAAATGATTCTTACTTTCTATTTCTAATTCTGCTAAGAGATATTGGAGTAATTCCTAAATAGGAAGCTATATAATGTTGAGGAGCTCTTTTAATTATATCAGGATGATTTTTTATTAATTCGTCATACCGTTCTTTAGGTGAATCTTTAATACGCGAGAGAAAAAGATAGGCATAGTTTTTAAATCGTTGATAAAGATAATCCTGAAGACTATCTTTAAGTTGGGGATAAAGATTAATTATTTTGTAGCAAGTTTCTTTGTCAATTGTAATAATTATTGAAGGTTCAATGCTTTCTATAGTAAACACGCTTGGTTGCTCATTCAAAAAACTATCAATTGATGCAACAGATTGACCTTCAAAAAAGAATTGAACAGTGATATCTTTCCCGTCTTTATTAAGCCAAAGTCTCAAACAACCTTCTTTTATAAAATATATGTTTTTTGAAATTTCTCCTTCACGCAATAACACAGTCTTTGCCGCAATTTTATTCTCAACAAAACTTTTATGAAATTTTGTCCAGTTCTCTTTATCGGCTTGTATTGTATTTATCAATTTATCAATCATTATCAAACTGATAGAGGCTTTTTACATTGTTTATTGAAACGTATAGACGTGGTTATTATTATTCAGGCACTTGTTGTGAAGTAACCTGAAATTTTATTTAACTTTGCAATATTTCAAGCTACTACAAAAGCCATCAATTATCGCAATTATCGTATATACAATGTTATACTTATCTAAGCTCAACTTCTTCGATTTTTGTTACTATATTGTCTTCATAATTTACAATTGTCAAATTGGTGATTTTCCCACAAATTGAAAAATCCTGTTTATTCCATTCATCAACCATTCTCTTGCAAGCATATTTGTCCTTAGAATTACCTATTCCAATATGAGGCACAAAGTCAATGTCGAGCCGCAGATTATCTTTGAGTATACCACTATATAATCTGTCGTGAAGTTTGACAATTCTACTATATCCTTCGTCGGGTACCAGGAATGCGTGAAACCAATCGTTAAAAGCATCTTTATTAATTGTTGCACATCGAATTGTGAAGTCAAATTTAGTGAACGCAGATGACTTTTCTTTTATTTCATCGATAAACTCTTTTTTCGAAATGTCGAATACTGGAAAAACAATAGTGAAATGAGGCTCTACTACTTTATAAAATAGTTCATCATTGATTTTACGATAACTTTGAATTCTTTCAAAATCTGCTCTATTCAATTCTGGATATGCTAATACTAAATATGCCATAAGTTTATTTATTTTGTATATTTAATAAAATATCCAATAATGTATTGCGGCTATACGCTGTTTTAATGGCGTATAGGCGCTATTAGCCGTTCAGTGTTCTTTTCGCTTCATTTGTTAATGCTTTATTTCGATATTTTTATTGTTTATTGGTTCTTGTATTTTTATTCCAATAAAAATTAACTCTTCATATTATCAAAATGCAATTTGTCATTATTTTCTATGAGTTTCATTAAATATTTTGCTGACTGGTGAATTTCCTGCGGATTTTTTGAATTATTAATTGAATGAGATAAAATATTGCATACCTTTAGTAATATTCCGAGTTTCATTTTTTCTCTATCGTCTGTAATTTTTAATTCATTCGTTATCCTGTCTTGTTGTGAGCTTGTTAAATTCAAATCCTTGCCAATCTTAAAACTATACCATTCTTCAAAAACTCTACGCATTACATTGGGGTAATGATAAATCTGACAATCTGTTTTTATATCATCTTCTCTTTTTTGTGAAAATTCATAAATTTCTCTGAACAGGTATTTGTAAGGTTTTTCAATATTTTTAAGTTTGAATAATTCGCTTCTGCCATCAACTTTTCTTATTTCAAAAGTTGCAAAGGGTTGATTGTTTTCCCAAGATTTTTTACCGTATGATAAGTTGCAAATGTCATCCCAAGAATGTGTCATTATAAATATTTGTTGATTTTGAAGTTCCAAAAGATTTTTCATAAGCTCCAATATGTAAAATCTGTTAGAATCATCCATACTTGATATTGGATCATCTACAATAATAAGTTCAATTTCTGGTTTTATTCTCTGTTGTTTGTTGTCAACAAAAAGCTCGTAATAGAAAAACAGCAATGCTAAAAGATTTTTTTCTCCCTCACTAATATCTTTAATTGTAAGAATAACGTTTTCGTACGCACTTTTAATGATATAATTGCGGTTATCTGTGTCAAGAGTAACAACTAAAGAAATATTTATATCTTTCAAAATTTGAGAAACATAATCAGCAAAATCTTTTGTAAGACTTTTTTGTTGCTTTAATTCAAGTATTTCTTGTCGTTTCTGCTGATTATTATTAAGTTTGACTGCTAATTCTTCTTCTTTAGTTTTAACTTCATCTAATTTTTGCCTTATATAATTTGAATTGTTTATTTCCAGCCCAATTGCACCTTTTACTAAAATGGTAAGCTTATTTTGTTTTTCTCTTAATTCTGATAATTCATTATTTCTTATATTATTGATTATTAAAATAGACGTTTCGATATTTTCTAAAGTTTGGGACAAAAGTTGAAAATCAAAATTTTCTTGACCCTGGATGTTATCAATTTTTGATTGACACAATTTTATAAAATTTTCTATTTCTTCTTTTTTGTTTGATATTGCAGAAAAATATTCTTCAACCCTTTTGCTAATGTTTGCAGAATAAATCTTGGATTCTTTTTCAAGAGTTTCTATTAATTTTGAAATATTTTGAAGTTGTATTTCGAAATCCTTTAATTTTTCTATTGCTTTTTGCTTTTTATTTTCTTTATACTCTATAAACTTAGAATTAATTTCATCATAGTCTAATTTGCCTCCACAAAACTTGCAGTTATCTCCTTTATGGTGAATTTTTAATCCTGATTCTATCCATTGAACAACTTCATAATGAGGAATTGAAATATCATCCCAAAATTTATCTTGAAAAATTTTTTCTACTTCCTCGATTAAATTCGTTTGAATTTTTGGAAAAGAGAATGAGTGTAAATTTTCTATTTGTGAAATTTTTTTTTCAAAGGAATCGTCTCCAGAAATCTTTATTAGTTCATTGTCATCTTTTTCAATTTTTTTAGCTTCCTGATAATCATTATTGTAAAGCTCAATTACTCGCTCTACTGATTCATTTCTGGGCTTCTTTTGTATGTTAGCATTACCTTTTCGTTTATCGTGTATTTCATCAATTTTATCTCTAATTTCTTGTCGTAATTTACTTATACTTTTTTCAAGTTTATTAATTTCATCTTGACTAATTATTTGACTTTCTAATTCTTTAATTCTATTTTCAATATCTACACTTGTTTTTCCAAAACTAGCTTCAACACCTTTTATCTTTCCATCAGTGTTTTCAAGTAATAATGAATTTGAGATGTAATCTCTGTCAAATATTCTAATGTTTTCTGGTGTTTTTGTAGTATCCTTTAAAAACTCTTCTTTGATTCCAACAGCTAATGCGCTTTTGCCTTTCCCATTGTAACCAAAAATAATGTTTTTAGGACGAAAAAGCAAATCTTCGGGGTTCGCATAATCCTTAAAGGATTTGTAGGTAAAATTGTTTAATTTGTTCACCATTCTTACTTATTTATTTTGTTTTGTTGTTGTTCATGTTGGTATTTTTACACTGGCGGCTAACGATCGGCGGTATGGAACGTAGCGGATTACGGAACTGCATCTGTATCCCCACGTGGAACACTATGATACGGGACAATACGCTAGAAAACCCAATGAAACCGCTATGTTTTATGACCGCGTGTTGTGCCCAGTTTATTATTTTATCTTAAAGCTATTCATTATCTTTTCTCCGATTGCTTGGTATTTATCAAATTGATTTAACTCACATGTCAAAGTCAGAACATAAGCTTTTTGTTTAATAATCCAACAATATTGCTCAAACTTAAGATTATACTGTCCCTCAGTTCCAGTATAAATGACTTTTTGATATTCTGAATCACCCATTTTGATTCGTTTACTTTCAATGATATTTCCATTGGTAATCAGAGTCTTTACTTGAGCTTCTGATATTTCCACGTACTTGTTAAGGTTTATATTCAGACCTGTTAAATCTTGAATTATCAAATTAATATTTTCTAAGAATAAGTCTTGTTGAGATGTCTGTTTTGAAAAAAGGATAAAAGTCGTTCCCATTAGACCTGAATTATTTAATTCAAAGCTATCAGGGTATTGAATTGTAAAATTAAATTCATCAATAGTTTTCCAATCATTTTGTATATCTGATTGTACATTTTTGGGAGTTGTCTGTCCGCATGCAATTAAACTAAAAAATATAGCAGTCACTCCGAATAATTTAATCTGTTTCATAATTTTGTTTTTAGTCATAATGTTAATAAATCCTTTATGAAGAATAATTTATCTTAAAATTTTTACCAATCATTATCGATGTATTTTCTAAAATTGGACACAACGTATTGCGGCTATGCGCCGTTTTAATGGCGTATAGCCGATGTGAGTTGCTGTTGGCTCAGTTACAAAAAATAATCCCATTTATTTTTATACTTGTCCCCTAACTTTTTTAATCTATTATATTCAACTACAACTCTATTCCCCTTCGGATTTTTATAAATAATTGTTTTTCCATCCAATTCTTTATGCTCATTTTCTAATTCCAACGAAGGTACAATGAAAACATCAGGGACCACATTAGGATATTCAATCTTTTTAAGAAAAGAAACGAAGACTAAGAAATGATTTTTATCTTTTTTATTCCAATTATCAATTGGGAAACATGATGTATCTTTTAACCCTTTGACATCTATTGTTATTAATCCTTTGTCATTTTCAACAACAATATCAACTGATTTCTTATTTCCCAATGTCAAATGAGCATTAATTCCTAATCTGTATAGTATAGACAATACATAAAATTCAGCGGCTAAGTTTGTATTATGTCCTCTCTCACCCATATTAACTCCATCTTTATATGTGCCAATTACAACGGGCGTGAATACACACTCTGCGGGAATTCGAAGCCGCGCACCTATCAACCGTTACGAAAATTGCTGCGAGCTACAAAACCTGAAACTACAATGAAACCCGCATTTTGAGTTACCCTTTGTTAGCGCCCGTTTATTTATTATAAATCAATCGTTTAACCTCCTCAACCGGAACATTAGTCCGTGCAGATATCTGCTCAATTGTCAATCCTTGTTTGTAGAATCGACTTACAAACTGTTCCATTGATTCTCCAATCTCAATCAAATGATTATCCGGGTCAAAGAATCTAATCGTTTGTTGTCCCCAAATCTCCTCATGAATCTCGTGGAGAAACTTAACGTTTTTACTTTTTAAATCATTAAAATCCTGCACGATGTTATTAGTCTCAAAGTACAGTTCAAATCGGCTTACCGAATAATCACGAATTTTGTCTAATCCTATTTTGTCAGGAATAATGTGTTTCCCAAATTGCGAATCCGGCTTTAAAAACCACATTTTTACCAAAGTCCAAATCAATCTGTTGCTGCAAAATGTTGATATAAAAATTTTTAGAAATATTTATATCTCTTACAAACAAAGCTATCGACATGTTTTTTAAATCCATATTAATTCTGTATCTCAAATGAAAAGTCTATTAAAATCATTGTTTCAATATCCGAAGTGGGCATCTTTTAGATGGGCGCTAACTATCATATATATGCAAAAATTGTCTTTTTTGTCATTCTTTCTACTTAAACAAATATATAATCCAAAAAATAAATTAACAAAAGTTTTTTTTAACATTTTTATAACGTTTCTTCTAAACATAGATTATCCAACGGACTACGCACTTTGGACAGCGTTTTGTTGTATATATGAGTGTATCACATAAATACCCTTCCGAAGGTTTAAAACCTTCGGAAGGGTAATGCTATAAAGATGTGCTCCACCTCTAAGGTGGAGCACAACGTTACCTACCAATTCATCCGATGACTTGAAGTCATCGGGTGCATATGCCTTTATTAAGATAATAAATAAGATATTATTTTTTTTCTTTTTCTAAAGACATATAAATATTATCTTGGTCTAAGACGTACCAGGAACCAGTTGCTGCATCGATAATAACAGGTACTAAACCACCTAATATATCAAAAATTACGTAGCCTGCTCCTAAGCTATTGGACAATTGATAAGTTCTAGTTGCATATCCTTCTTTTTTAAATTCTATGATATGCGTTTGATTAGATTTAAGTTCAACTTTGATGGGTGTTTCGCCAATAAAGGCACCATTTACAAAAACTTTTGCTCCAGTTGGTTCGGAATTGAAAGATACATTTTCTCTGGTACCTTTAAATATTGTTGCGCATCCCGTTATTAAAATAATTAAAGAAAAAACAAAAAACTTTTTGAAATAAATTGGATTAATTTTAAACATAAAAACCTCCATTATGATTGTGTGGTAAGATTATATAAGATAGTAAATACTTTAGAAAAGTAAAGTATTTTCTAATTCTATACTAGAATAAAAATCATTCAGAAGATAAACAAATAAAAAAATATGTTCGTTAGAAAATTATATAAATTGGTGAAATAATTATTAAAAAAAAAATTGTTCCTAAACCTTCGGAAGGGAATAGCATAAGTCCAAAGTTTAGTGTATATAATAATTGATGAAAACCACCGTTAATAATAACTAAATGCTGAGAATTTGAAAAATACTTTTGGAGTTTGGTAAAGTGGTAAATATACTGAGATAATGAGAGACCTCATTACTCTAACCTCTTTCAGTAATTAAAAAGGATGAATTCCAAATATTACTTAACTTACCTTTTTGATTAATATTTTATCACCATAGCAAACCTCAAGACAAATAAATACAATACAGTTAGGAAATTATATGAATACCAATGATTTTAATTATTTAGTTGAGTGTGCAACAAAAGCACCATCTGGACATAATACACAACCTTGGAAATTTGAAAAAATTCAAGATGGTATTATCATTCACCCGGATTTCACAAGAGCTTTGCCAATTGTTGATTCAGATAACCATGCCCTATATATTAGTTTGGGGTGTGCCTTAGAGAACTTAGTTATTGCCGCATCAAAAATAGGATACAAAAGTATAGTGGATTACCCTAACAATCCGAATGCCTCAATTACCATAGAACTTCATCCATCCGACGAAATCAATCCTTCTGAAGAGGAATTATTTGATTTTATTAAATCAAGACAAGTAAATAGAAGTAAATATTCCGAAAAGATTGTAAATAACACTGAACTTGAAAGGCTAAGGAACTGCTTTAACTATGATGGGATTTCGTTAGTTCTTCTAAATGGAAAAGAAAACTTTGAAAAAGTTATTCCACTAATTATTGAAGCAAATAATATACAGTTTCAAAACAAACTATTTGTTAATGAACTCACTGATTGGTTTCGTTATTCAAAAGCTGAAGCTGAAAAGACAAAAGATGGGCTGTGGACTGCTACGATGGGATTACCCAGTATGTGGCGATTTATCGGCAATTTTGTGATGAAAAATATAGTTTCAGCTAAAAGTGAAGCAAAACGTATAAACGAGATTTTACAACACACCGCAGGCATTGCAATATTTTTTAGTGAGAAAAATGATGTTACATCTTGGATAAATGTTGGACGTGCTTTTCAACGTTTTGGGCTTACTGCTACCAAATTAAGTATTTGTCATGCTCACTTAAATATGCCTTGCGAAGAAATATCTGTAAGACAAAAACTTGCAAATCTCTTAGAATTAGAAGACAAACATCCTTTATTACTTATCAGATATGGTTACGCAGAAAAAATGCCTTATTCTTTCAGAAGAAATATTGAGGATGTAACTGTGAATTAAAGTTTTAGGATGAAATAGTAAATTTTGAATTTTTAAAATGCCCTGTCTCGTTTGAGTTAATTGCCTCTATGTAATTGCAGGTGATTTCCTCTAAATTTACAATAATAAATAAGGCGAACTATAATTCTTCACATTCCAGTGATTCGCTTTTGAGTAATGCCGTAAGTTACCAGCAGTTATTTATTTTTTCAATAAATCTCGTATCTCTGTCAGCAATATTTCTTCCTTAGACATTGCAGGAGGTGCGGCATCAGCTTCTTCTTGTTTTTTCTTAGCGGCAATTATTGCTTTGATAACCAAAAAAACAGCTAAAGCCACTATAAAGAAATCAAAACATACCTGCAAAAAATTTCCATAATTAAGTGTTACTGCCGGAGTTGTTTCAGTAGCCGCTTTCAATACAAATTTTAAGTCGGTGAAATTTATGCCACCTATAAGAAACCCCAGAGGCGGCATTATTACATCGTTTACTAAAGAGCTGACAATTTTACCAAAAGCAGCACCAATTATAATACCAACTGCCATATCTACAACATTGCCTCTTATGGCAAACGCTTTAAATTCGTCAATAAATTTCATTTTTTTACTCCATTAATTATAAAAGATTTAATATATTATTATAAATGAGTGTTTATTTAACTAAAATATAATTATTCATTGTTAATTTAATAAAAGTTACGAAACTTACAACACTTTTTTGCGAATTATTTAAATAGCTTGAAAATAAATCAATTTTTGAAGAAACGAAACTTTTATTAAGTAATCATTAATGTAATAAATTATTCTTATATTTCTATGAGATACACTTGAGCTTAGATGATCCGCAAGACAAAATATGACAATGTTTAATGCATTATTGTGATTATTAGGAACAAAAAAATCATTCTTTATTTCAATAATTCTTCGATGAATTTTTCAAACTTATTTTCGGACATTAGTTCATGAGTCTTGAACTCGCCCTGATAATAAATTCCAAGTGTCCCAAATGGACTGCCTATTTGTTGGGCTTCTTGATAATTTTCTAATTTCTTAGTCTCAAAAGGTATCTTTTTGTTTTTAAGAACTTCTGATAATCGTCCAACATACTCTTCCATAAAAGGGCATTGATTTGAATAAGTAATAGTAAATCCATTTTTGTTTGAACAGGTGCCTTTTTTAGCATTTTCAGAAAAAGTGGGGTTATTTGCATTTTTATTAAATTTGAGTGCCAATAATTCGAAATATGGAGGTGCTGAATCAACAACTTCAAAATTATGTTTTATGTAGAATTTTTTGTCAGTCAAGTACGGTCTCACTTTTGAGCTACTTACGACAGCAATTCCATCCATTTTTTTTGATTTTGCGTCCTCAATGCATTCATTAAGTAACTGTATTGATAAACCCTTTCCTTTAAACTGTCCAGAAACCCAAAGACAGTTAATGACCATATAGTTTTTTCCACAAATCGGTTTCCATACTTTTTCAATCGGCATATATTCAATGAATATTTTACCACGTTCATCAAATCTTTTAAACACTAATCCATCTTTAAAGCGTTCCTTCATCCAAGCTTTTTTTGACTGAGCCCTATTTTGGTTTTGTTTGTCATTTCCAATAGCACAACAAATATGCTCTTGGTCGATATTAGTTGCATCAATTGTAATAATCTTCATAATGTTTTCTCCATATTTTAAGGTAAATATTAGAAATCATTATTTAGCAAATATAGATTTTTTCTGCAATTTATGTCTATTCTAACGACTTTGTTGCGTCAAACATTAATTTTGTTTGTTTTAAAAAAGGTTCAATCCTTTTTCTTGCTAATTCTATATATTCTTTGTTAATATCATAACCAATAAATTTTCTGTCTGCTTTTAAAGCAGCAACGGCGGTTGTTCCACTACCAGAGAAAGGGTCAAGAATAATGTCGTTCTTAAAAGAATAAAGTTGAATTAGTCTATATGGGAGTTCTTCAGGAAATGGAGCTGGATGCCCAATTTTTTTAGCGCTTTCAGCATTGAATGTCCAGATTGACTTTGTCCATTCCATAAATTGTTCTTTGGTAATTGTATCTTCCTTTTGCCTCTTTTCTCTTTTATACTCTCCTTTTGAAAAAACTAATATATATTCGTGAACATCTCTAAGAATAGGGTTTGCTGCACTTTGCCAACTACCCCAAGCAGTCGATGGGCTTGCACTTGCTGCTTTGTTCCAGATGATTTCGCCTCGCATATTAAAACCTATATCTATCATCATTTTTGAAATATAATCTGATAGAGGGATATAAGGCTTTCTTCCCAGATTAGCTACATTTATACAAGCACGACCTCCGTTTACAAGAACTCTATATGTTTCTCTAAATGAATTTTCTAATAGTTGTAGATATTCATTAAGTGATAAATCTTCATCATATTCTTTTGAAACATTGTAAGGCGGTGATGTGATCATTAAATGAACCGAATTGTTGGGTATCTCATTCATATTTTCGGCTGAGCCTTGAATAATTTGGTTCTCAAGTTCAACTGGGAAATCATTTTCACTTTTATCAATTACTTTACTTACTTCAAGTTCTTTGTAGAGTTTTGAATTGTAAAACTTTGAACTATCGTGGTTAATTCTTCCATTTGTTCCGAAAGCACTTGTTTCTGTTCCTTTAGACCTTTTCATTTTAGCTCCGGATTAGTGTAAGAAATTTTTCTGCCTTTGCATTATCAGAGTTCTCTCTACTTGCAATTCTAATAATTTTTCCCAGTTTCTTTTTTGAAATCATTGAAGAAAAATAATTCATTTCATTTTCTACTAGTTCTTTGCATTTATTATAAAGTTGTTCCAAGTTTAAAATAGTTTGAAAACCTAAATTGGGTGTTGTTTTTATATACTCCGAGTTTGTAGGCTGAGGATTTAATGACCAGAATCCTTGTATTACTCCTGAGGTTTTAAGAAAATCAACCTTATTGACATAGCTGTCGGTAATAGGGCTATTACCTAAAACAACTATGGGTATTTTTGTTGAATTAATGCCTGAAACACGAATATTTATCGATTTCCCAATAGCTTTAAGCATTGAATCAGAACGAAGCAATGCAGGGTTGCCTTTATGCTGTTTGTAATCACCAATAAATTCAAGTTTATCAGGAGGAATGTATTTGTAATTTGAAACTATACTCATTTTAATTTCAAACAGCAGTTTGATATTTTCAGGTTTTTGAATTATATTATTTGTTGTGCAAAAGGCAAGATCGGCATTCGATTGTCTTGAAAGCCCTATTTCATCACATACAACGCTGTTTACTGCATAAAGACCCAATTTTTTTGCTATTGGTTCAAAAAGTGTTTTACACCATTTTTCAGTAAATTGTCCGATAAGTGCGTTTCTACTTTGCAAAGTTTTTCCTTCTGCATCAAAACCCTTTGGAATATAAGCAAAATATTCATTCTTAAGCTTATAAAACAATTGTTCTGGTGAAGCAAAATTTTTTAGTGCTTCTTGAAAGAAAAGAATTTCAATATCATTATTCCAGAGTGTCATAGTATTTTCCTCATTCCAAAAATAATTATTTTCTTAGATTTTTATATCAGTTTTTTTGTGCCTTAACAGCGGATATTTTCATGCTTTGTGAGTTGAGAGATTTTTGAGAAAAAACAAATTTTCAAGAAAACCTACTTGATGTTAAATCAATTAATTGCATCTTATTTTACGATCATCACTGTTTAGTTGCTTTAATTGATTTCGCTACAAAGTATATTAGTGGGAGAAAAATAATTCCGAGTGCAAACGGTAAAAACCAAACTCCAAGTCCGTCTGTTTGCCCATTGATATATCTAATCGTTTGGGATACAATTACTCCAAATAAAACAACGATAATTAACTTTAAATATCTGATTAATCTTGTTACATAATAGTATTGTTTTATTGGGTTTTCCTGAATTATTTTGTTTGAGTTATTGTGCAAATCAGTGAACTTATTCAAAAATTGTGCGAATAATAAACTTATTTAAAATTGTCAGCCCAACAACAAGAATTGTAGCTATAATAGGTAAAGAAAAAATCATCCATTTATCCCCAAAACCATCTGCAATTCAAACACCGTTGAAGTGTGCCGGAATAATTTCTGGTAAACTTCGGTAGTTTGCAAAGATCAAAGCCCAGATCGCCAATAATGAAATCCAACCAATAATTTCAAGTATTTTTGTCGGTTATTGTAAGAGATAATGTTATTTTTGGTTTTACTTCGACAGTCAATTTTTATATTTTGTTTTGGATATTTTTTATCATATAGTGCTGTCGGAGTGTGGAAAATTAAAGCCATTTGTTGCAAATATATCGATTGTTTCAACTATTGGAGTATGCATTATTGTGTTCATCACGCAAAACGTTTGTTGTATACCGTACTATTTTATATATTTCTCAAATGGCTTCACAAACTTTTTAATCATATCGTTCGCCCTTTTTTTAGCTTGAGTTACAAAATGCTTCAAATAAGATTTCGCCCAAATTTCCATTGATCCGTCAAATGATTGGTCTAAGTCACTAACGTGAAACTGAATTTGCATTGCTGCTGCCCAATTAATGTATAAGTTTTCGGGATTTGCTTTAAATAAACAAGCGAAATGGGTGTCTTGACAAATTAATTTGTCATCATTAAGAAACCAGTCAATTTCAAAATAATTAATTGTAAAATTGTCAAATTCTTGATTGTCTAACATTTTTGCACAAACCTGAGCTAATTTGAATGCAGAAATAATATTTGGTGGTTGTGCTGATTTGGAAACATTACGAGTTTTTATATCTATAATTTCGTAAAAATTATCTTTAACAACTAAAATATCTGCCGTATCGTTTTGTTTTTCATCAAAAGGATTTTCAATACTCCATTTATCCATAGCATTTTTACCACGACTTAGCAAAAACATAACAGTAGGAGAATTGAATAATGCTTGTCTCGCCTCAAAGCCGATTACATTCGGGTTTTTGCTGAATAAATCATTCAAATATTCATATTGGCGAAAAGTATTCTTTGGAAATTGCTTTTTGATTTCGTTGTAAACGTGTTTGTCAAATGGTTCACCTGCCGCATGTCCGGACAATGTCCCTGAAAGTGGCTTTGGGACGGAAGTACCTTTAATTTTATTTGCTAACTTATAATAATCTACAAACATTTTTTATCTCAAAAGGTGATTAAATAATGTATTAATTTCTTTAATCAATTTTTTATTTTTACTCGTTAGGAATTTTTGGGTTAATTGGGTAATAGAATCGTGTAGTAAAATTTCACTTTTGTTGTTCCAATTTATTTTTCTGAACGGGATGCTTGCAATAGGCTTTTCAGAAAACTCAATAATATTTCCTTTTACAATTCCGTTGCATTTAAGCCAATCAAATACTATGGGTTGATTAAGATAAGCCAGGATGTATTCAATACTTTCTTTGGTATCAGGTTTTCTAAAGATAGCAGTTACGTCTTGAGTAGGAAAAACTCCATCATCAACTAATGCAAAACGAAAGTAATTTTTGTTTGAAATACGCTCTTTGCAAGGAACAAAAATACGTTTTTCTGGTTTGCTGAATAAGTTAAAGTTTCGTAAAAAAGCCCATTCCCAATAATTTATTTTTCGATTATATTGATAACGTTTTTCTAAATCACTTTTGTATCTAAGAAAATGAGAATAAAAGTTTGGATATAATCTTTTGAACTCGACTTCTTCTAAATCTTTATTGATAAAAATGTATTTTGTAATTTGCTTTGCATAATAGGGTTTCAAATCTTTTGCTTTTACTACATTAATAATTGCCATTTTTTCAGCATCGTTTAGTTGTTGACCGTTCAATTGAAATGCTTTGTCAAGACCACTTACAAGACCGTTACCGATGTCGCAAATTTCTCCAATTGTATTATATTCTGTTTTATTTGCTTCAAACAAATTGAGCAAGGAAGTTGGGTTTTGTTTTTGGCATGCTATTTCTAATTTTTGTAATTTTTCCCGTACTTCATCACTTTGCAATAACCAACGTTCATTAGCTTTGAATTGTGAAACTTGTAAATATTCTATATCATTAAACGGAATTTGGTACCGTAATTTTCGAAGTATTTCAGAATTTAGTTTTTTATTGGCGTAAAATTTTGCGACCTTAATTTTATCAACTTTTTCCCTACTTTTTATATACTTAAAGATTATTATGGAAACAGTTACTTTATCAAAAATCGGTGTTTCATTGAAATGATAAATTTCCTCAAAATAACCATTTTGAACCATATAATTTCGTAACGACATGGAATGAGTTGTATTCATCCAATATTCCGGGCAAATGAAAATCAGTTGCCCATTCTCGTTAAGTAGTTCAATAGATTTAAGAATAAAAATATATAGGTAGTCACATAGCGAATTAAAGTATTTATTCCAAAGTGGATTAATTAAAAGTTCTGATTTTAAATCGTCTTCCAAATTTTTCCAACGTATATATGGTGGATTACCGATAACTAAATCAAATCGTTCTGAAATATTTGCAGAAACAAAACTTTCGTAACGAACAAAAGGGAATTTTTTTGCTAATTCTTGGTCAATTTCGTAAGCAATTAGATTTTTGTAGCCTTTTTGTTGTAAAATTTCTAAGAATATACCTTTACCACAAGCTGGTTCTAATATTTTTGAATCTGTGGTAATAGTAGCCAAGCTAACCATAAATTCAGCTACTACTTTTGGCGTGAAATATTGACCAAACTTGTTTTTTGAAATATTTTTAATTGAAATTTCCATTTAATTTACTAATTTCTAAGATAAAAATAATTTTGTTTAAAAGGGTTGGCGATGATTTTATTTATGTACTCATTTGGTAAAGTTTATTCGTTAAAAATAATACCCAACTTGTAATATAACATAATCTTTCACCCCAAAATTAATAAATAATTCTTTAATTTCAATGATTTGTTGAGTTGAACCAAAAATCTGCTGTTGCCGGACCGCAACTCAAAAAGAATTGATGAAATCGCGGATAAGCGTATACATGCCACCGATAACAAACATAACAATTAGAACCCACATAATGAATTTAAAAATCAGCCAGGCAAGCTCGACGAGTTCATCAAATATGCGAGACATAAAATTAACCCAAAGGAATTCACAGATAATACTAAAAATAAGTTAGCCGAGTGAAAAAAGCAAATGGAAAATTGAACGGTAACGGGGAATTGCACGTTTAAATAATTTTGAAAATTCTAAACGCAAATGTAGTTGTTGGAGAAGATTGTATTTATGACGAGGGGGCAAGCTATGGTAGGAACTGCATAGCTTAGAAGTAGGGAAGAGAAGGCGTTTTAGTGATTTATTGGGAAGATACTTCTTTGTTGTATGAATGTAGAGAAAATATTTTCGCTAAAATATAATATAATTCTTTAAAATTTTGTAAATTTCCATTGTTGTATTTCTCTAATATTTGATTTCAATTATATTTTATGAAATATATTCTTTGCATAATTGTTGTTTTTATTGTTGTAAATTTTAATTTGATTTCATTAGGAATTAATATTCAGGATATTGAAATCGGACAATCTTATTATTTTCGTCTTATTAATGGAGATGTCATTACAGCTAAGGTGGCAGAGAAAAATATCGATAGTTTGCAAATTTCTTTAAAATTAAATACGTTAATAGGAACTGCAATTGTTTTTGAAAATGAAATTATTGAAATTAGAAAAATATCTGAAAAATATCGCCATAGTCATAGAATTTATCTACTTCCTACAGCATTACCGATTTCCAATAACTATTTTGTAGGAAACTTTGAGTTAGGTTTTTTTTATGCCGGTGCTGGGATTGGAGATTATTTCTCTGTTTGTGCTGGTCAAAGTATTTTACCTTTTGTTTATCCAAATCAGGAAATAAATTCATTTAATGTTAAATTTTCCTATCCCGTTATGTCTATTAGAGATTTGCCTGCTGATATTTGGTTTGGAGGCGGAGCAAATCTTGCTTTTATTAATTCTGGGAATAAATTTATGCATTATTACGCCAACGCCACATATCAAGGTAACGTATCTTCTGTTTCTGCAATTTTTTTCTTTAAAAACGGAAATAAAGACATATACCCAATTAGATTTAAAAATGAACTATACGAACTTACCTATCCTAATGGGTCTTTTGGAGTAGCTTTAGGGCTTGATACAAAATTTTCTTCGAGAAACGATTTGCATTTCATTGGCGAACTTTGGAATAGCGATGTCAATAATCCGTCCAATACATTGATTTTACTTGGTGTTCGGCTTGCCAACACTAAATTTTCCGCTGATTTTGGGCTGGCTTTTGTTACTGAACCTTTAGCATTCCCATTTGTTAGTTTTGTTTGGACGCCTTTTTAATTTTGAAACTTTTTGATAATTTTATACGTATCTAAATATCCTTAATTAATATGTTCAATTATTTGATGAATTAAAATGTACAAAAAATCATTATCATTTCTGACAATTGCTGTCTTTTTGGTAATTATTATGTTTACGTCTTCTTGCAAAAAAGCAGAAAAAACAGGAGAGACATCTGAAATGGAAAAGAAACTGACTGAATTTATCAACAAGTATGTTGAAAAAGTAAAACCATTAGAAAAAGCTCTTAATACTGCTTATTTCGACGCATCCATTAATAGCAATGAAGAAAATTGGGGTAAAGTTGCAAAGCTCGAAAAAGAATACAACACAATTTTCTTCAATAAAGATGATTTCAACACTTTAAAGCAAATCAAAGAATCTAATGCTGTCAAAGACCCACTTTTAAAACGACAACTGGATATTCTATACAATACTTATTTATCGAAGCAAGCAGATACTGCTAAAATCAACCGTCTGACCGATATGGTTTCGAATATCGAGCAAATGTATTCTAAATTCCGTGCTAAAGTCGGAAACAAACTGCTAACTGATAATGATGTAGAGGATATTCTGAAAAATTCAACTAACAATGAAGAATTGAAAAAAGTTTGGCTTGCACATAAAGAAATTGGACCAATTGTTGCCGATAGTATCATTGCAGTAGTAAAATTACGTAATGAAATTGCTCGTGAACTCGGTTTCAAAAATTATCACGAAATGAGTTTGAAACTTTCTGACCAAGATCCTGAAGAAATTAGCCGATTATTCGATGAACTTGATAATTTAACTCGCGATGAATTCAAAAAAATGAAATCTGAGGTAGATGAGTTTCTTGCTGCTCGTGTTAAAATAAAGCCAGAACAGCTAATGCCTTGGCATTATCAAAATAGATTTTTCCAGGAAGCACCACAAGTATTTGAAATAGATTTCGACAAATATTTTAAAGACAAAGATATTGTCAAATTGACCCAACAATACTATGCAAGTATTGGACTTCCAATTGACGACATTATTGTTCGAAGTGATTTATTCGAAAAACCGAATAAGAATCAACATGCTTACTGTATTAATATTGATAGAGAAAACGATATTAGAGTGCTCTGCAACGTTCGTCCTAATGCTCGTTGGATGGAAACAATGCTTCACGAATATGGACACGCTCTATATGAAAAGCATTATGCAAAAGATTTGCCTTATTTACTGAGAACTCCGGCGCATATATTTACTACCGAAGCTATTGCTATGCTTTTTGGACGCAAAGGTGCTGAAGCTCAGTGGATTCAAGACATGGCCGGGATTTCTGATGAAGAAAAAACTAAAATCTTTGATATTGCGAATAAACGACTTAAATTACAACAACTTGTATTTAGCCGTTGGTCGCAGGTTATGTATCGCTTCGAAAAATCAATGTATGAAAATCCAGACCAAGACTTGAATAAGCTTTGGTGGGATTTAGTGGAGAAATACCAGATGATTAAACGTCCCGAAAACCGTAATTCTCCAGACTGGGCTACTAAAATTCATATTGCTACCAGCCCTTGTTATTATCACAACTATCATTTAGGTGAATTATTTGCTTCGCAGCTATATTTCACAATCGCTGAAAAAATTCTAAAAGATGACCCATTTAAAGTATTAAGCTTCACTGGTCATCAGGAGGTTGGTAAGTTCCTTATAGACAAAGTTTTTTCTGTTGGAGCAAAGTTCGAATGGAACGATATGATAGAAAAAGCAACAGGTGAAAAATTAACTCCGAAATATTATGCTAAGCAGTTTGTTCATTAATTTTTATTTTTCATAAACTATGAAGGGCTGATTTTCAGCCCTTTTTTATTAATAAAACATTATTAATTCTTTATCGTATATTAACAATATGTTTTTCTTATTGGAGGTCAAAAATGAGAAAGTTATTACTTATTTTATTTTTGTTTTTTACACCATTAGTAAACGCTCAGCCAATAACAGAGTATTTTACTGCAAAAGAAGGTTATAATTCGGCTTATGATGAGGCTTCAACTGTTCTTACTGAACCAAAATTGTTTTTTATAGGCTCTATGTTTACGTACAATCAAATTTTTGGTCAATTAAAATATGATTTAACTACTGGCAAAGCTAATTTCTGGATTTATGGGTTTATTGATGGTCAAGATACAACAAAAAAAGTTGTTGTTGGAACTGTTAAAATGTTTGTTTATTTGTCCCAGATTTTTACTCCAAATGAAATTGATCCAGAAGATTTTCCTTATATAAGTGAACATTATTTTGATAACCTTGAATGGTTCGATAGCGATAGTGCTAATATTTATTTCAAAACTTGCCAACCATATCTCGATTTTGCGAATTCTGGCGAAGAACCTGAATCTTTCAATCTTGGACTTTTTTATAATTCTGATTTCGATGAGTTGCCACTTAATATCCCAATGTGGTCAGCATATATTCAGCTCTCCGGTAATCGTGGTTTTATCTCTCCTGCTGTCAATATTGAAACTCATCAAACTTTTTGTAATTATCTAATCACGTCTAATCAAGACAAGAAGTTTGCTTTTGATGGGATTAATATTGTAAGAAACGGGGACTATTTAATATTTTCTTCCGATGAAGTCCTTCAAAATATTGAAATTAATGTCTTTTCATTAGATGGTAAAAGTGTTTTTTCAAAATCTATTGTCTCTAATGGACAGCAAGAGAATGTATATGTTCCTTTCAGTAGTTTCATAAATGGGATGTATATAGTCATTGCAAAATCTAACAAGCAAATCGGTGTAACAAAGATTAACTTATCAAATTGATTTTATTGGGATTATATATATTTGGGGCGTATGTTATTACGCCCCAAATGTTCAATAGGTAAATAAATATACCTTAATACTCAATAAGTAACTAAGTTGAGGAAAGAGCAGCAGATACAGCCTTGACTAACGAAATGATTTTGGGATAATTCATTCTTTTCGGTCCAATAAGCCCAATTGAACCATAGCTTGAACCTAATTTATAAGAACTTATTACTAATGCGTATTCATCTAAGATACTATCGTTCATTTCACTTCCAATTAGTACTTTTACGTTGCCTGGTTCTTCGTATTCATCGAGCAAGTGAATGACAATATCCTGATTTTCAATCAATTCAATAATACTTTTAATACGTTCTTTTGATTCAAATTCTGGATATTGTAACAAATTTTGAGTTCCAGCTACAAGTAATTGATCCTGATTTTTTGTGGTAAAGATATCATCTAATGATTCGGTGAATAATCTCAATAAAGGAATATTTTTCGAGGGGTAATCGGAAATCCAATTATGAAAATTGTCTTTAATAAACTTAATTGTTTTATCTGAAATTTTTTCATTAATGTATTGATTTATCTGAAATAGATGCTTTTCATCGATCTCATAATCTACTTCTAAAGAAATGGTTCTTACTATATTTGAATCAAGAGCTAATACAATTAATAATCTATTTGAACTTATTTTAATAATATCGAGCTTTACCACTTTACAGTCAATGATTTTAGGTATTTTCACTAAGCTTAGATAATTGCTTAGCATCCCTAAAATTTTAGAAGTATCTCGTAAAATGTTAGATGTATCTGTGCTTGAAAGATTTTCTTTGACTTTGTTTATTTCTGTTTCGTTTACTTGAATGTAATCATTAATCGAATCAACGTAAAATCTATATCCCTTATCAGTAGGGATTCTACCAGCAGAAGTGTGGGGATGGGTAATATATTCTAATTCCTCAAGGTCTGCCATCACATTTCTTATAGTGGCGGGACTTAAATTTAACTCACCTTCCAGATATTTCGAAAGTGTTCGTGAACCAATAGGAGAAGCTTTTAATATATATAGCCTAACAATTTGCATTAATATTTCACGTTCACGTTCTGAAAGTTCTTTTCCAATCTCATTCATATTTTAAAGCTGCAAAATATCATAACATACCTATAATATTAAGTAACGAATAAACTTTTATTTTATGATTATTAGTAATAAATCAAATTAAATGTTATTTATTGCTACAATATTTAGCAGTAAGATTAGTTAATATTAAGTAGACATTTTCCCTTATTTAACAAAATATCAGGAGATGAAAATGGAAGAACCGAAAGTATCTCAGAAATCGCCCTACCGTGTAAAATTAGAACCTGGCAAAAAATACTATTGGTGCAAGTGTGGAGAATCAAAAACACAACCATTTTGTGATGGCTCACATAAAGAAAAGGGAGAGTTTCGTTCTGTGCCATTCGAAGTATTTGCTGAAAAAGAGTATTATTTATGTGGCTGTAAGAAAACCAAGAGGCCACCATATTGTGATGGAACACATAATAATATTTAAAAAATATTAATCTTAGCTTTATTTACTATTAATTGAATAATAAGTATATTAAAAATAGCAGTTAGTATTAATGAAATGGGAATTTACATTTGATAATCATACAAATAATATTTAATCTAAGTTTATTGATTGCGGCGAGTATTGTTTCCGGATTTGTAGATTCAATTTGGAAGACAAATACTAAACCTGGTAAAGTTGTTCAAGGAATAATATTTGGTATAGTAGCTCTGCTTGGGGTTTTTTATCCTTTTGTCTTGCAGCCGGGATTAATTTTTGATGGTCGGTCTGTTATTATTAGTCTGTGTACTCTTTTTTATGGTCCATTAGCAGGATTAATTTCTGCAATAATTACTGCAATAGGTAGAATTTATATCGGTGGGATTGGTGCAATTACAGGTGTATCTGTTATCACCTCTTCTTTTCTTATTGGATTTATTTTTTATCATTTAGTGGAAAAGAGGAAAATAAAACTAAATCTAAAAAACCTCTATTTTTTTGGCATATTAGTTCATCTTGCTATGCTAATCTTGATGTTTACCCTTCCGTCAAAATTAGCTATTGATACTCTTAAAACTATTTCAATTACGGTTATTGTATTTTATCCGTTAGCTACTGTACTGATTGGAAAAATAATTCTATATCAAATAGAATTACGTAAATTGCTAAGAGATTTAAAAGAATCTGAATATAAGTTTAAACTAATTACTGATTATTCCAAAGATTTTATTTGGATGACAGATTTAAAATTGAATTACATTTTCTTATCTCCATCAGTTGCACGAATCTATGGTTATACGATAGAAGAAAGAAAAAATAAGAAAGCTACAGACTTGCTTACTCCTGAATCTTACAATTATGCTATGAAACTTTTAGAGGAACAATTCGAAATAGAGGCAAAGTATCCGGATAATAGAGATAGATATGTGGATGTTCGCTTCAAAGAAATAAGGAAGGATGGCAAAATAGTTATTACTGAAGCAGTTGTTACTTTCATCAGAGATTCTAATCTTAAGCCAATTGGAATAATGGGGATAACCCGTGATATTACAGAAAAATATCTTATTGAAGAAGAAATTAGAGAAAGAGAAGAAAAATATCGTCTATTAGTAAATAATATCACTGATTTTATTGTTAAAATCGATAGCTCTTTTAATTATATTTATCGAAGTGATTCTTTCACTAAATTTTTTAACAAAAAAGAGTTTGCTAATTCTTTTCTATCAATTTTTTCTGATAAGGAACAGATTTCAAAGTTATTTGCTAATTTGGGAGAGAAAACTGAAATATCTTATGAGCAAGAAATTGAGTTGGATGGTTCAACAACATTCATACTATGGAAAATTAGATTAATAAAAGGCAATAATGGAGGTTTGCAATATCTGTGTGTTGGAAGAGATATTACTCCTTTAAAAATTATTACTGAAAAACTCCAAGAAAGTCAAGAAATTTTCAAAACCATTTTTCATTCAAGTCCTTTAATAAAATTTTTAGTTGAAAAGGGGACTAATATTGTTAAAGATATTAATGAAACATTTATTCAAGTTTTTAATTCGAATCAAAATGTAATCAGAAAGCGAGTTGATGAACTTTCTTTTTGGTGTAATCCCTCTGATTATTATACAATAGTTGATAAATTGAATAGAGATGGTTTTGTTAGAAATTTTGAAACAATAATGAAACTACCTAATGGAGAAGTTAGAAATATACTGGTATTTTGTGAATTAATTATTATTAGGGGAACTGAGCACTTGATATTTTCTTTACTTGATATAACAGAAAGAAAAATTGCAGAAGATAAGTTAAGAGAAATTAACAATGAATTAGAACAAATTGTAGAAAATAGAACAGAAGAATTAAACAAGGCATTGCAAAACCTAAGCAATTCCAATTACGAACTGCAATTGCTTAATCAGCAAATGCAGCAAGATGCTGAAAAAATAATTCGATTAAATGAAGAGCTTCAAGATGCAATTGCTTCTCGGGACAAATTTTTCTCAATCATTGCACACGATTTGAAAAATCCTTTTTTAACACTTTTAAATAATTCTGAAATGCTAATTCGTTATTACGACAGAATTAGTGAAACCAAGAAAATTGAATTGATTACAAATATGAAACAAGCATCGCAATCAACATACAATCTTCTTGAAAATCTCCTTCAATGGTCTCGGGCTCAAATGGGGCATTTCCAAGTTCATTCAGAACTTCTTGATATTACAGAAATTGCTCATAAAGTTGTTTCTCTTGTGCATCCTCTTGCTCAGAATAAAAATATTCAAATAGTCAATAGTATTCCTGACAAGTCTTTTGTCCTTTGTGATTTTGAAATGACTTCTACCATTTTACGCAACTTGTTAACCAATGCAATTAAATTTTCAAGTAACGATAGTAAAATTGAAATCGGAATCTCTGAGGTGATTTTCAAGCATTTTAACGATAAAAAGATACCGTATTCAGTTTTCTTCGTAAAAGATTACGGAGTTGGAATTGAAGATGAGAAGGTAAATAAACTATTCAGTATTTCTGATATTGAGGCAACCAAAGGAACTGCTAACGAAAAAGGCTCAGGGTTAGGGTTAATTATTGTAAAAGAATTTGTTGAAAAGCAAAATGGCGAAATATGGGTAGATAGTAAAGTTGGAATTGGAACCACCGTGTATTTTTCTTTACCTATGAACTAAAATAATATTATTGTATGTGAAAAAAAATATTTGTTCCAATAATCAACTAATAAACATCTTCCAATGTCTCCGATTTAGGCTTTTCGTTGAGGTTAAACATAAAATTAAATCCGATTTGAACAGAAGCAATTCTTGGATTATGAATATTAGTAACCTTTTCGTCTGCTGGAAGCAGAGATTTAAGTGGATCATTTTTGGGGAAATTCTTGTACACTCCAATTAAGAAATATCCACCACTTACAAATCCATTTAATTCACCTGAATTATCAACATAAATTGGAAATTCATATCCGATTTTTAGTTCCAAAGCGTTATTCTGGATTTTTGTTTTTATCTCTGAGCCTTCAACTTTTGAATTCAAAGGAACAAGATATGAAAAGCCTAATAGAAAATTATTAAAGTAAAAGTGGGGTGCAAATGATAAATAATTATGCGATAGTTTGTACTCGGTTTTATCTTTATGCGCCGAAATCATCATATATGAATGTGAAGAATACGAAATATCGAAATTAAATCCGATGTTCTCATTTTTTGTAAGTGGGAAATACGAGCTAATGCCAAAATCAGGAATATTGTTGAAACTTAATCCATTTTTTCTTCCTAACGGAGTATTAATTGCACTCACCCCTGCTTTGTAACCAAGATATGGTCCTATGCTAAATACTTTTGTTTGTTCTGCTTTAATGCCATTAATAATAAGAATAAAAATCAATGAAGTAAATAGCAATTTTTTCATATTTATCCTATACTATTTTTTTCTCACAAAATAAGTAAAAAAATCATAATTTTGCCAATTATTTTGTAATATAATTTATTAATAGATATGGAAAAATCTAATAGTATTAATAGAAAAGATTACGAATTGTTGATCAGACGCCGTGGAGAAAACGACTATTCATCTTATTGTCCACAACTTGGTTTAGTAATAAAAGGTGAAGAGCACCAGGAAGTTCAGGACAAAATGGAAGAAACGATACGTAAACACATTGAGCAACTGATGCAAGAGCAGGAACAATAATCATTTTTTTTCGGAATTAATTAATTCATCGAGTTCCAACCATCGTTCAGTTTTCTGATTGATTTGTTGAACTATATTGTTTAATTCAGAATATAGTTGGTTCATTTCATGAAAATTACTGCTACTTAACGAAGCAATTTTAAGCTCAATTGAAGATTTATTCTTTTCAAGTTCTTCGATTTCAGAAAATAAGCTTTCATGTTCCTTTTTGTCTTTGTAGCTTACTTTTTTTGATTTTGGTTCTGATTTAGGTTTATTAGAAATGTTTTCTTTCAATGCTTTTTCAATAATCGGTGTATCACGATTTTCCAAGTAGTAAGAGTAATTTCCCGGGTATTCTTTTATTTTGCCATTTTTTTCGAAAGCAAAAATGAATTGAACTGTTTTATCTAAAAAAGCTCTATCGTGAGAAACAATAAGAAGAACACCATAAAAATCTTCTAAATATTCTTCTAATGAATTTAAAGTTTGAATATCTAAATCGTTAGTAGGTTCATCCAACAAGATTACATTTGGATTTTGCATAAGAACTTTCAATAATGCCAGTCTTCGACGTTCTCCTCCCGAGAGTGTAGAAACAAATGCGTTATGTTGTTCAGGAGGAAATAGAAACTTATTGAGCAAATCACGGGCTGTAAGATACCTATCGCGTCCAACTCCGCAATCGATATATTCAGCAATTTCGCGCAAAGTGGCTAATACAGTTTTATTCTCATCAAGTTCAGTTAGTTCTTGTTTGTAGTAGCCAATTTTAATAGTGTCGCCAATTTTTATTGTTCCACTATCAGGCTTGGTAATTCCGGCTAAAATATTCAGTAAAGTTGATTTACCACAGCCATTCGGACCGATTAAACCAATTCTATCACCCGGCTTTGCAATATATGAGAAATTATCGAACAGAAGTATACCATTTATTGATTTTGATATATAATGAGCTTCGATAATTCTGTTACCTAAATAGGTTTTTCCCAACTCGATTTTTATTTTTTTCTCTTCTATTTTTTTGATTTCAGTAGAGATTTTGCTAATCCAATCTTGTCGGCTTTTTTGTTTCTTTCTGCGTGCGGGAGCACTTTTCTTTAACCATTCAAGTTCCTTGATTAATTTACTTCTTGTATGTTCAGCAGTTGAGTTTATTGTATCTATGTAATTTGTTTTCTTTTCAAGATAATCTTCGTAATCACCATCATACCAGAATATTTTTTGTTCATCTAATTCTAATATTTTAGTTGAAACTGCATCTAAAAAATATCTATCGTGAGTAATAAATAATAACGATTTTGATTTCTTTATAATAAAATCTTGCAGCCATTGAATGCTATCAGTATCTAAGTGGTTTGTTGGTTCGTCCATTATTAGTAATTCAGCATTAGAAAAAAGCAATTTTGCCAATGCTACACGTTTACGTTGTCCCCCGGAAAGTTCTGAACAAAGTTTGTAATAATCAGAAATTCCAAGTGCTGAAACGATAGACTTTGCTTCGCTTTCTAAATTCCAAATGCCAAGTTCATCAATTTTTTGAGAAATATGTTGCAATTCATTATGTTCGTTTGAGTTAGGAAGTAGTTTTTTGCTACATAGGACATTATATCTCTCTAATAATTCAAAATCTTGCTTTCTTCCATCTAATACTTCTTCAATTACTGTTAGTTTTGAATTAAACAATGGATTTTGTTCAAGAAAGCCATAAGATATGTTTTTATTAAAAATCACTTCTCCTTCGTCAGCATCTTCGTTTCCAACAATTATATTCAACAAAGTAGATTTACCAATTCCATTTCTTCCAATTAATCCAATTCTATCGGATAAATTCATTCCAAACGAAACGTTTTCGAAAAGTGTAATTTTATCGAACTTTTTTGTCAAATTATTTACTGTAAACAATACCATAACATTCCGAAGAAAGATTTTCGGTTGAAAAAAATATTAAAGAAAAAAACTATTCTTCCCAAGGAAGTTTTATTTTGATTGGTATCGCCTTTGGTTTGTATGCAACAAATAATGGAGAAAGTGAATTAATTAGATATGCTTCTACGCCATCTCTTTTAACTTTACCTACTTCGCTCCAGGTAACAAATACTCCGCGAGTAGCAAAAGCATTAATAGTTACATCTTGACGTGCTGTCATCAACTGTGAACGAATTAATCCAGAGCCGACTTTCAGCACTTTCCTTTCGTTAATACCTGTCCAGATAATATATACTCCCTCAGCTGTTTTAAGAACTGGATGTTCCATATCTAATTTAAAAAGGTCGCACCAAACCTCACCCTTACATTTGTACCATAAGTTTCCCATTCAGCCTCCAATATTATTCATTTATTACAATAATTTTCTGAACACCTGTTGAATTTGTTGTTTCGGATGTACCAATAACAAAATAGACGCCACTTGATACTTTTTTATTATTTGCATCCCTTCCATCCCAATAAGTCTTTCTACTGGTTGTTTGCAATGAACGCACAAATTCACCATTAACGGTGATAATTTTTAATTCTGTGTTAGACGCAAGCCCGTCAATAGACAAATATTCGTCTTTATTTAATTTAAATGGTTGAGGATAGCATAGTATATCGTATTTATCTTTTGGTTCAATTATATTAGTTTTAACAGAATATAGCCCGTTATCAGAACCAAAATAAATCGTTCCATTTTCAAAATTTCCACAAATAGAGTAAATATTGTTTGTTTTCAATGGAGAATTGCTCGTATTTATTATTTTAACTAATTCAAAAGTATTATACGAAACTATGTAAATTCCGTTTTGAGTTACAATCCAAGCATTGCCAGTTGGGTCCATCAATATATCGTTAATATACTGATTGTTTAAATGATTAATTTGTCGTACAATTAGTTGATTTTTCGATAATACAGCAGAAGGATTGAAAATAATACTCAAACCTTGTCTGAATCCCAGCCATAAGCAACCATTTGGGTCTTTTTTGATAACAGTAGGTGAATTATCAGGCAAAGATGAAAATGTTGAAGTTGAAATCATTCCGCAAACATCATCGGAATTATTTTCAAATGTATTTTTTTCGTTAAAGTAAAAGATTCCGATACCTTCTCCCGGATATGAACCTATCCACTTTGTCCCAAAGTTATCAATTTCAAGTTTTAAAATACGCCGTTCATCTGATTTATAACAATTGGAAAAAGGATAAGATTTCCCGTCATTCGTTCTTGCTAAAAGAATTGGTCCAGCACTTTGCTGTCCCCAGTTAGTGAACCAAACATTTCCTTTAGAGTCAGATTTGAAATCTCCAACAAATAGAAATGTGTCACTTTCTGTTCTTGTTCCGACAAATTTTTCATTTCTTTCGGAAAGAAATGAAAATTGCAAGGGTCTTTGGTAAGGGTTGCAATAAGCAACACCTCCACCGACACTGCTACTATAAAGGATACCGTTGATAATAGCAACGTTATAAAAATTATCAGTTATAAAAATTGGGAATTCCTTGGACGAATAGTTTTCCCAAACTCCGTTTTCAAATTTGGTGAGCCCACCTTTATAAAAAAGTGCTTGCAAGTGTGCACTTGTGGACCATAAAACTCCGTTTTCATCAATCGCAAGGCTCGAAAAAGTATTATTTGATGGTGAATTTGGTGAAATTGGCTCACTTGAATTTCCATTTTGAATAATTACTACACCAGAGGTTGTATTAGCAAGCATTAAACTATTATTGATAAATCCGCCATTGCATTCATTAGTGTAGAAATATTTGCCATCTTTGTCAATAATGCCATTTCGTGTGATAATCCAAAAGGAATATTCATTCGAAATTAGTTCAAGTATTTCGCTATTTACTTGAGCAATACTTTGTATTGAATTATTATCAATTGCAAATACTTCTTGTGGATTACAAAAAAGCAGTTGATTTTGAAAAGATGTTATCCCTACAATATTTTTGTTAGTTGACGGGAATTCAATAATTTCCCAGTTGTTTGGTATTTCAATGAATTTGGTAAGGTCGCAAGAAGCAATTCCACTTTTTGAAGCTGCCCAAATTTTATTGTTGGCAATCTGAATAGTGTTGATATTTTCTGTTCTATCCCAATTAGCGATTTTGACAACACTTGTAGTGAAAATTTCTCTATTAATATCATATACAGCTATTCCGAAGCCAGTTGCAATGTATAAAAAGCCATTATGCGAAATAATCTTGTTTATTTTTAAGTTAGGAAAATCACTTGTTGAAATACTTGTTATGTGCTGAATTTTAAAATCTTTTGTGAAAATTTCAATTATCCCATTGGAAAAACCAGCAAAAATTAGCTTAGAAACGGGATCGAAATGAATAGCTGAAACATTGTTACTCAATATCCCATTCATCGAATTGAGAGTTTTAAAACTTTTATCTAACGACTTATATACAAAAATTCCACCATTCGTACCACACCATAGATTACCAGAATCATCAACTGTTGAAGCAGTAATGTTTTTAAATGAAGTGTATAGTTGCCAATCAAACAAAAGAAGATCTTGTGAAAATATGCTTGATTTGCAAAATAATAAAAAAACTAAAAAAAGATATTTTTTTGACATTTTATTTGAATTCAGGATTATCAAAAAGTGAAACCATTTCGATTGCACTCATTGCTGCATCGAAGCCTTTATTCCCAGATTTTGAACCAGCACGTTCAATTGCCTGTTCTATTGAATCTGTAGTTAATACCCCGTAAATACAGGGAATACCTGTTTCTAATGAACTAATAGCAATTCCTTTTGTAACCTCCGAAGCTATGTATTCAAAATGTGGAGTGGCACCACGAATGACGGCACCAATTGCGATTACTGCATCATACTTTTTTGTTGCAGCGAATTTCTTTACAGCAAGAGGTATTTCGAATGCACCAGGAACGTATGCAATTGTTATATCTTCTTCATTGACCTCATTTCTTTTAAGAGCATCTAAAGCTCCATCAAGCATTTTGGCAACAATAAACTGATTCCAGCGAGAAACAACAATTGCGAACTTTTTACCTTTTGCGCTAAAAAAGCCTTCAAGTATTTTAGCCATTTTGATATTTCCTCTTAATTCATATTTGCAAATATATAAAAAAATAGCCTAATTTTTCAACTATGTTATTTATCTTTGTTAATAAAGAATATACAATTACGTCTAATAAATTGTATTTTTTTGAGGTGTTATTATGCCAATTATTACTGTTTTTGGCGGTGGTACTTATACTGAAAACATGCCGGAATATTGTAGTGGTATGGAATTAGGTAAACTACTTGGAGAAAAGAATTTTCATATCGCTACTGGTGGATATTCAGGCATAATGGAAGCTGTGCTGCGAGGAGCAAAAGATTATAATATCAGACGTATTGGAGTTACAACTGACTTTTTTAAAAATAGGCAACCTAATGAATATATAAATGAAGAAATAAGATTGAATGATTATTTTGATAGACTTAATAAATTAATAGAAATAGGTGATGCATATATTGTGATGCCGGGGGAAACAGGTACACTTCTTGAGTTCGCTGCCGTATGGGCATTGAAAGAAAAGGGAGTAATGAAGGAAAATAAGCCTATTGTTTGTTATGGTGACCAATGGAATGAAGTTATTCAGACTATGTCTTTTTATTCGGAAGCTCTTCTTGAACGTTCTTATTTAATTGATTATGCTGAAACAATAGATGATGTTATTGATAATGTATGTAAATACTTTGGATAACTAAATGAAGCAGATTTTTGATAGAATTAAAAATATTTTGAAAGCAGAATTAAATTCAGCTGATAGTAGTGATTTTTTAGATATTGATATCGATGATAACTTAAAGAAAGAATTCGATAATTTATCTGATAATAAAAATAATTGGAAAAATAATTTTACTGTTGATTTAGATGAAAAAAAAGCTTTTGCAATTTTAGAAATTTCACCTGAAGTTTCGAACGATAAAATTAAAAGAGCATATTTATCTAAAATGAAAGAGTATCATCCAGACAAAGTCGAAAATTTAGGGAAAGAAATTAGATTATTGGCAGAACAAAAGACTAAGGAAATTAATGAAGCTTATAACTTGTTGAGGAAGAAAAGAGGTTTTTAATGTTAAGTAAAAAAGTCATTTATGAATCCTTAATTATTATTTCATTTTCAATTGTAATTGCCATCATTTATAATGCTTTAAATCCGAATGGTCTTGGCTGGTTCCGTCAAAAAAGTGAAATTGTGGCAGATTCCCTTTTGTTTAACGATACAGGTATTATTGAACAAACCAAGAATGATACAATTTTTAATCAACCTATTTTAAAAACAGATACAGTTAAAGCAATTGTTAAAGATAGCCTTTCTGAAAATAATAAAAATATCACGAATGATAATGATGAAATCACTGCAAAGAGCAAAGGGAATTTTAAAATTGTCTCTTTTGAGCAGATGAAAAGAATTGTAGAATCTGATAAGTTTATCATTATTGATGCACGCCAGCCTGAAGCTTATCAAACTGCTCATATACCAAATTCAATAAACATTTTTGCTTATGAGGAAGAATCAACTCTAATTCCTAAAATATTATCACTTCCTAAAGATAAAACAATTATTGTGTATTGTGATGGTGGTTCTTGTGATATAAGCCATCATCTGGCTGAAAAATTGATATTTTCATTCGGTTTTAAAAGAGTGTTTCTATACGAAGGTGGTTGGGAAGAATGGAGTGCCAAGGTAAGGAGTTAAATTAATGGATGATACAAATATTAAGCGTGATTTCAGATATTTACTGCAATTAAGATACGGTATTATTGGCGATTCGCCTGAAATTCAAAAAGCCATAGAAATTTTGGAAATGGTTGCTCCTACTGACTTGACTGTTCTTATCACAGGTGAAACTGGGACAGGCAAAGAAGTTTTTGCGAATGCAATTCATTCATTAAGTAACCGTAAAAAATTTCCCTTTGTTAGTGTCAATTGCGGAGCTATTCCTGAAACTTTGCTTGAATCTGAACTTTTTGGTAGTGAAAAAGGGGCTTATACTGGTGCAGTCGAAACACGAAAGGGTTTTTTTGAAACAGCGGACAAGGGAACAATTTTTCTCGATGAAATTGGAGAGATGCCAATTGGAACGCAGGTGAAATTATTACGTGTGCTCGAAACAGGGCAATTCTCCCGGCTTGGCTCACCTGAAATCAGAAAAGTTGATGTACGTGTAATTGCTGCTACAAATCGTAACCTTGAAGATGAAGTTTCGAAAGGAAATTTCCGACAGGATTTATTTTTCAGGCTAAATGCCGTTCAAATAGAACTTCCTCCATTAAGAGAACACGTTCAGGATATTCCTTTGCTTGTTGAATTTTTTGCTGAACGTATTGCTGAAAAATATAAATTCAAATTTGAAGGCATTTCTTATGAAGCGATTACGATATTAAAATCGCTTCCCTGGCCTGGAAATATCAGACAATTAAAAAATTTAGTAGAAACAATAGTTACATTAGAAAAGGGTGCTTTTATTACTCGGGAAGTATTACTTAAATATATTCCTCCAGCTCTTCCGGAGCATAAACCCGGGGAAATTCCTAAAACAAACTCAATCGTTGCTATTTCTAAAGATTTGCCTGATAATGAAACAAGCATAATTTTCAAATCAATTTTAGAAATTAAAAGCGATATTGCAGACATTAAGCATTTTTTAGGAAGAATTGCGGATAATTTTGATTTGTTGTTTGAAGAAATTCATTCTTTAAAGCAAAATTTAAATTTTCAGAATGAAATTTCTGAAAATGAAATCACAATAAAACCATTAGAATTAATTGAAAAAGAAATGATAATTGCTGCTTTAAATAAATTTTCCAATAATCGTAGAATGGCTGCCCGTGCATTGGGAATTAGCGAAAGAACGCTTTATAGAAAACTTATCGAATACGGTATAAAATAATATATGAAAAAATTCATTCTGATAGTGTTTGCTTTATTATTAATTACTACAATTTATTTTTTGTACTCGCTTTTCTATTCTCCCAATAAAAGTGAAAGCGTTGTTGTTAAGATCGACCGAGGTTATTCTATTTCAAAAATTATTGATGAATTGAATAAGCAAGATTATTTAAAGCCTAAAGAATTCTATTTGATTATTTCACGTGTGGTAATTCCTAAAAATAAAACCATTAATCAAGGAACTATTATTATTCCACCTAACACAAGTAATTTCAAGCTTTTTTTCGGGCTATATACCGGGGAATTTGTTTTTAAGAAAAAAATAACTATGCCCGAAGGTATGAATATAAAACAGTATGCTTCAATTTTCAAAAAAGAGCTTGATATTGATAGTGCAAAGTTTGTACATTTAGCCAACTCTTCACAAATCATTCAGAAATATAATATTCCAGCAACTACATTAGAAGGATATTTACTCCCTAATACGTATTTTATCGATTATGGTAAAAGTGAAGAAGAAATCATAGATTTTCTGGTTAATCAATTTGAAAAAGTTTGGCAAAAAAGTTTTGCTGGAAAAATCCTGCCACTTGAAATGAACCGACATCAAGTAATTACTCTTGCTTCAGTTGTCGAAGCAGAAACTCCAGTTTCTGAAGAAAGACCAAAAGTTGCTGGTGTATATATTAATAGATTAAAAAAAGGTATGCCTCTACAGGCAGATCCAACTGTTCAGTACGCTTTGAATAAGTTTTCACGTTTAACATATTCCGATTTGAATTACGAGAACCCCTATAATACTTATAAAAATATTGGTTTACCGCCCAGTCCGATTAATTCCCCAAGCAAAAGTTCAATTGATGCTGTTATTAATTATGAAAAGCATAATTTCATTTTCTTTGTTGCAAAAGGTGATGGTTCTGGGACGCATAATTTTGCTCGAAATTATGATGAACACTTGAAAAACGTCTCTTTATATAGAAAAAATATTGGAAGAAAAAATGGTTAATTCTGTTCAAAAGAAAATCAGCTCTGCATCAATAATGATACTTGTTTCTAATGTAATTGCAGGCTTAGCGTTTATTGTTGCAGGAATAATCATCAATGAAACAATATTGATGGTTGGCGGTATTTTTGTTATATGTGCTGGTATAGCATTCAAATTTATTATGCAAAGAATGCTAAAAAAAATTGAAAAAAATAGTGAGCAATAATTCTTTTGACTTTCTACCAAATTATTGATTGAGCTGCTGACATTGCTATATCATAAGCTTCTTTTGTTGTTTTCCCAAGTGCAGTAACGTGTCCCATCTTTCTTCCTTTTCTTGAGGTTTTCTTGTTGTATAGATGTAATTTGATATTACCGTAACTTAATACTTTTGAAATATCTGTCGGGATGCCTATCCCATCTCTTTCGCCAAGCAAATTTACCATACAGGCAGCTGGTGTAATCATTTCGGTGGATCCGAGTGGCAGACCAGTGATTGCACGAATTACATTCTCGTATTGTGATGTTCTGCACGCTTCTATTGTATAATGACCTGAATTATGTGGTCTTGGAGCAATTTCATTGACAAGTATTTTTCCATTACTGTCTTCGAACATTTCTATTCCGAAAACACCAATACCATCAATACTTTCAACACATTTTATTGCGATTTTCTGTGCATTACTTTGTTGTTCTTCTGAAATATCAGCCGGAGCTAATACGACTTTGCAAATATGGTTTTCTTGGATAGTTTCAACTACTGGATAAACAGCAATTTCTCCAGACAGGCTACGTGCAACCATTACTGCGAGTTCACGCTTAAAATTAATAAAGCGTTCAGCCATAAGTTTTCTTTGCTTGCCATTTAAAGTAAATTTAGCAAAAGCAGTGCTAATATCATCAGTATTTTTTACTGAATAATTGCCATATCCATCGTATCCAAGTGTCCTTGTTTTAATAAGGAATGGATAGCCGAAACGCTCTCCAAATTGATATGCCTCCTCTATCGTATCAATTGATGCAAAATCAGGCACCGGAATATGATTTTCAGAAAACACAGTTTTTTGATTAAATTTGTCCTGAACTAATCGCATAGTTTTTGCTGAAGGGAAGACATCTACAAAGTTTGCTATATATTCAAGTATTTCTGGTTCAATAAATTCATTTTCTAATGTAATAATATCGGAAGCATTTATGAAATCATCAAGATTCCGTTTGTTATGCCATCCTTCAGTAAATTCGAGTTTTGTCATATCCCCGGCTGGTGAATTTGTGCCATTTTCAATAATTGCTACTTCTAAGCCCAAGCGATAAACATCGAGTGCCATCATCTTTGCAAGTTGTCCGCCGCCAAGTATTCCTACTGTAAATGTTTTTTCGTATTTTTTCGATTTAAGCATAAATTATTCCGTTAATTTATTATTAAAATAATTAATTTTTTGTCAAACACTTTTTTTACAAAAATATTATTTGTATTTTAGAATATTATTAATTTTTTTTAGGAGTTGAAAAATTCAGTTATCAATCACAAATAGCTGAAAAAACACAAAGTTACAATTCAACAAAATCTGTTCTTAATGGTAGAGTGCTCGTTTTAAATCAAGGTTACGAGCCTATTAGTGTCTGCTCTCCTCGTAAAGCAATTATCCTAAGTTTGCTAATGAAAGCTGAAATTATTGAAGTTAGAAATGGTATGCATATTCATACAATTTCAAATATTTTCCCGTATCCAAGCGTCATTAGATTGTTTAGTTTTGTTCGCTGTCCTTCGAACTTCATAGAAATTTCGCGAAAAAATATTATGAGGCGAGATAATTATCAATGCCAGTATTGCGGTAAAACGAAGTCTGACCTTACTATTGATCACGTATTGCCACGTTCGCGTGGAGGAAAAGACACTTGGGAGAACCTTGTTACAGCTTGCCATTCTTGTAATTCAAAAAAAGGCAATCGAACACCTGAAGAGGCTGGAATGAAACTTTTAAACAAACCTAAAAAGCTATGCCATATTCATTTATTAAAACAGTTTGCTGATATGTCGGAAGATAGCTGGAACAAGTTTCTTTTTATGTGATTTTGTGTGATTATTAAGTTATATTCTAATGAAGCGAAAAATTGAATAATCGCTAATATTTTCTTCTCTCTTTTTAATTAAGCTAATTTTATTCAAATTTCAACGTCTAATATTAAAGAATTTACAAGATAAATCGATATTATTGGTATATTTATTGCTTACTTTATTACTGAATTTATGGAGTTTGGATGAACGAAACACTAAAAGAATCAGAACTTTGGATAGATAGGGGCGACCAATTTGTAAAATCTGGTGAAACAGAAAAAGCACTGGAATGTTACCGCAAAGCTTTGGAAATTAATCCACGTGCGGCGTATGGTTATTTTAAGCGAGCTCAAGTTTATATTAACATAAATAAACTGGATGATGCACTAAGCGATTTAAATAATGCAATTATTTTAAATCCAAATCTTTCTTTTGCTTATTTCAAGCGTGGTTCAATATACTTAGAGATGAAATCTTACAAAGCTGCTATTGAGGATTTTAATTCTGCTATTGCTTTAAATTCTGATTTTCCTTTTGCTTATTTTAAAAGAGGGGTATGCTTTTTAAAATTAAAGAGATACCGTGAAGCACTTGAAGACTTCAATAAAGCGATTGATCTAAATCCTACATATTTTGAAGCTGTTCTTTATCGGGCAAACACATTTTTTGAATTGAAACAATACAAAGAGGCTATTGATGATTACTCAAAAGTAATCGCAATGGAGCCATCGAATGAAACAGCTTTTATTTCTCGTGGCATTGCTTATGGTGCATTAGGAATGTATAGAAATGCTATTGAGGATTTTTCAACTGTTATTGCATTAAAGCCTAATGAACCTATGCCATATAATTACAGAGCTTTGACGTATATCAAACTAAAACAATACGATAAGGCTCTCAAAGACTTCGATTTCTTAATAGCAAATGAGATACCTGTTCCTGACATCTTCAGCAATAGGGCAATTGCTAATTTCTTTTTGAAAAATTTTGAAGAAGCCGCAAAAGACTATACACGTGCTATACATCTTAATCCTAATTCATCTGTTTTGTATTATAATAGAGCAAATGCTTACTATAATTCAAAAAAATATCTCGATGCGATTCTGGATTATGATAAAGCAGCCGAAATTGAACCCAAATTCGCTAATGCATATTTAGGACGTGGAAATGCTAATTATGCACTTGGCAACTTCAAAGAAGCTATCAAAGATTATAGTAAAGCAATAACTATAAATCCAAGACTTTACCAGGCATATATTGGTAGAGGTAATTGCTTTATGAAGCTAAGATACTATAAGAAAGCACAAGAAGATTTTACATTAGCAATTGAGATAAAGCCCGATAATCCATTCGGTTATCTCAATAGAGGAAGTGCTTTTCGTGCGGATAATAAATTTTCAGATGCAGCAAGAGATTTTAATCAGTTTCTGAAACTTGCCCCCGCTTCTAATAATTCTATGCAAATTAGACAATGGTTGAAAAAAAATGGATTACCTGTTGAGGCTTAATTAGCACTTTTGTATTTATAGCCATCAATTAATGCTTTGAATAATGTTTTGAGATGTTCAAAATTCTCAACAGTTCGCAAAAAAGTCAAAAAATAGCCAATCGGTCTGAAATAGGGAACAAATCCATTTCCGTGTAGCTTGTCAATAGCAGATAAGTTACGAACCATATAATAAGTTTTCCATGTAAATTTAGCTTTATCAGGCACAGGTGTGATTAATCTGATAAATACGGCATCTCTTATGACAGCAGCTCGGAAATTATTCTTTAAGGCTCTAACAGAAAATTCTGTATCATCACCATAAATGAAAAATCTTTTTTCGGGAAGACCTATTTTTTCGAATACATTTTTATGAATCAGTGGTCCTTCAAAAGTAAATGCTTCAACTGGTATTGTTTCATTAGCTAAGTCATTTTTTGAGATGATTTCTCTCCATATGCTTTTAAAAGGATTATCAAGAGAAATTTTTTTTACATCATTTAGATAAACGTCTTCTATATTATATCGTAATGGGCATAAAATATCATATTTATCACAATATTTCAGTAAAACTTCCAGACAATTTGGTTTTGCAACTACATCATCATCCATTAACCAAATATAGTCAGCACCTTTTGAATATGCATATTTTGAAGCTGTATACTGTCCGCCTGAACTTCCAAGATTCTCCTGAGTAATTGTAGTAATATCGGTTTGTTCAGATAACCATTCGTAAGTTCCATCATTAGAACCATTATTGACAACAACTATTTCATCAATTTGGCGAGTTTGCTTTCTAAGTCCATCAATTACCTGCTTCAATAAATCGAGCCTGTTATATGTTACTACGCAAGCAATTATTTTTTCCATATACTTTCATCAATTAAGTAGAAATGATTATTTTCGTTGTGAAGAATATATTTTTCTATATAATCAGAAGCAATAACGTGGCTTGGGAACATTACGTGTTTTGAAATATCATTTAAAGCAATCCATTTGAAATCCGAGTGTTCTTGTGAAATATTTACTTTTGCATCATCATATACTTCAAAAACAAAAACCGGTGAAAAATTAACTTCATTTTCGCGATAATTGTAGAATGAGGCTAAATAAGGCAAGTTCCATAATTTTATTGGTACAATCCCAGTCTCTTCAAATACTTCTCTAATTGCTGTTTCAATTGGAGTTTCAAATTTTTCAATACGACCAGTTACTACTTGCCAAACATTTGGATATGGTTTTGCATTTTCATTTCGCTTAAGAATTAACTGTTCATATATTTCTTCTTTTTTATTGAAGCGAATAATATGAACCTGAACAGTTTTAGTTTTGTAATTCATTTTAAAATATATACTTTATTGCAACAAATCCTCCAATCAAGAGTATTGCAAATGCAATAGATAATTTATCGAAGTATTTATCTATGAAATATTTTATTTTGGGACCTAAGAAGTAAATCAGACCGCCTACCAGTGTAAATCTTGCGGCTCTTCCAATTAGTGATACTCCAACGAAAGAGAAAAATTCCATATTTACTGCTCCTGCAGCAATAGTCGCAACTTTATAGGGAATAGGAGTGAATGAAGCTAAAGCAAGAAACCATATTCCCAATTCACTATTATATGCTTCTACAATTCTGTGCCAAGCATCCTGTGCGTGGTAAAAATCAATAATTCTGTTGCCAACAATTTCCATCAGCCCCCATCCAATGTAATAACCACCAATTCCACCAATCACCGAACCTATTGTACACCAAAAAGCTGCTCTAAATCCTTGCTTAGGAGCGCTAATTGCTATTGCAAGCAACAATATATCTGGTGGCAATGGAAAGAATGATGCCTCTACGAAAGAAATAACAAATAATGCTTGAAAAGCATAAGGTTTGTTGGCAAAGCTTTCCATCCATTCCTTGCCATATTTCATCCATTTTTGAAAAGCAGACAATATCATAATATTAATTAATAGTAAATAACAAAATTAAACAAAAAATTTATTTTATATTCTATGAATATTTACGATTATCAATAATTCTTATATTAATTTTGAGAATTCGACTATTTTCAATAAATTATATTTCTTATAAACTGAAAATTGCAAATAATTATAGGAGACAAAAATTGAAAAAGGGCTTTAAAATTGTATTAGTTTTGTTAGTGTCTGCATTGTTAATGCAAGGTTCTCAGTGTGCTTCACGGGAAATGACAACTGCAAAAGTTGCATATCAAAACAAAGATTATCAGAAAGCAATTGAATTTGCAAAACTTGAAGTTCAGAAAAATCCAAATAATTATGAAGCAAAACTCTTGCTTGCAGATTCATATATTCAATTGCGTGATATTGAAAATGCTCATATTGTTTTCAAAGAACTAATGGATAAAGACACTATTAGTATTATTAAAGAAAGAAAAGTTGGCATGCGTAATGCTCTTTGGGTGAATGCATACAACGAAGCCTGGAACTACTATTCGAAATACAATAAAACGAAAGACGAACAAGCATACTTGAAAGGAGTTACATTTACACAAATCGGTGCATTTTATATGCCGAGAATTGTTGATTTCTACATAATCGAAGCAAGTCTTCACGAACTAAAAGGCGACCAGGAAAAAGCGATGGAAGCTTATAACAAATATGTAGAAAATATTAAACCTGAATTAGATTTTGCAAAAGCAAACGGTGTTTATATTAATTTCCCGACTGAAAAATTAAGTGAAAAGTTTGGGAAACCATCGAAAGTAAATTCTTCAATCAATATGTCGGGCGATTCAATTAGAACCGATACGTATATTGTTAAAGGTCGTACTGTTAACTTTTTCTCCGATAAGGCAAACGGACAGTGGCAAGTTGCGGGTTGGCGTGTGAACCCACCAAGAGATTGGTTACCTACTGAACAAACACAATTTACTCCTCTAAATAGTTCTCCAATTGGCGCTCTTGCTTCATATTATTATCATACTGTGAAAAATAAGGAAGCTGCTCTCAACTATGTCAAATTGCTAACGATTTTAGAACCATATAATGCTGATGCCAATACATCGCTTATTAATCTCTATATTGAATTGGATAAAAAAGATGTTGCTATTAAAGAAATGGAAGAGTTAATTAAAGCTGAACCCGAAAATAAAATTTATTGGGAGCAATATGGTTCTCTATTAATGAATTTCGGTGATTATGACAGTGCAATTGAAAAATATCAAAAATCACTTTCAATCGACCCTAATTATGATTTTGCACTAAGAAATATCGCTTCTGCGTATAAAAACAAAGCTTATAAAATCCAAGTTGCAGAACAAGATAAATTGGACAAAGATCCGAAATATAAAATTAATGTTGAAGCATTTATGCCTTATCTTAGAAATTCCGCAGATTACTTTGAACGCTCCCTAAATACTCAACAATTCAAAGATGATATGGACGTTCTTGCAGAGCTTGCTAACATTTATTTAGTAACGAACGAAAAAAATAAATTAGATGTTGTCGTTTCTAAATTAGAAGCAATTGAAAATAAAATTGACGATAGTAAAAAATCTAATTATTATCTTAAAATGATTAAAATTTACAGCGATATGAAGAACGAAAAGAAACTTAAAGAAGTTCAATCAAAGTTTGAAAGTATTAAATAATTAAGGTGTTTTTATGGATAAAAAAGAAAATCATCCACAACAAATCAGTATAGAACTTGGTGAAAAAGAAGCTGAAGGTATTTATTCAAATTTGGCGATTATTTCTCATTCTCCTGCAGAGTTTGTATTTGATTTTACTCGCTTGCTTCCGGGAGTGCCGAAAGCAAAAGTTATGTCTCGGATTATTATGACACCACAACATGCGAAATTACTACTTCGTGCTTTGAATGATAACATTCGTAAGTACGAAGCTACTTTCGGCGAAATCAATGTAGATGGACCTATGGGCAAACTGTTCGAAGGTTTCGGTTCAGGAACACCAAAGGTCAATTAATCTTGATGTAGTTGTAAAAGAGGCTGATTTTTCATCAGCCTCTTTTTTTATTTAGTTATTTCCAAACTCAAATATTAATATTCGGAATATCTTCAGAAAAATAATCAATGGAGGTTAATAATATGTTAATTTTTTTGTAATTTTCGTATAAATCAATTGCAAAATAACAAAGGTGAAAAATGATTGAAAATTTTGATGATTTAAGAAAATATGATACTTCCAAAATGTTTCAGGTATTACTTGATTTTCCTGAACAAATAAAAGAAGCAATTGAAATTGCTCAAAATTGCCATACATTTAAAAATACTGACATTTTGCCGACAAAATTTCTAATACTTGGAATGGGAGGTTCGGCAATTGGTGGAGATTTGCTTCGTTCCTTTTGTAGAGCAGTTCCCGGAGCTAATCATCTTCAGATTATCATTAATAGGAGTTATGAAATTCCTTCTTTTATCGACGAAAGTTGGTTTGTGATTGCTTCATCTTATTCCGGCGGGACAGAGGAAACAATTTCAGCGTATAATTTTGCAAAATGTAGAACAAAAAATATAATAGCTATTACAAGTGGTGGGCAACTTGAAGAATTAGCAAGACAAGATGGTTTCCCCGTAATAAATATTCCTTCTGGGTTTATGCCAAGATGTGCGTTGGGTTATTCTTTCTTTACATTACTTTTGTTGTTGATTCGCATCAATGCTATAGATAGTAATCTCGCTAAGTCAATATCAAGCAATATTGAAAGAACTATAGAATTATTAATAAATAAGTCAAAAATCTATTCGGAAAATACGGGCAATAATCTTTCATTATTAATTGCTAATAAAATTAAAGGGAAAATCCCTGTCATTTATTCATCTGAAAATATTCTTGATGTTGTTAATTTACGTTGGCGGGGTCAAATCCAAGAAAATTCCAAGAATTTGGCTTTTGGTGGTTTTCTCCCGGAAATGAATCATAACGAAATTAATTCCTGGATTGAACCAAGTTCGTTAATTAATCACTTCGTTTTCATTCTGTTGCGTGATAAAGAGGAAAATCAGCAAATTTCAAAACGTTTTGAGGCAATTAAGCAGATTTTTTCTGAAATGGGTAATGAAGTCATTGAACTTCAAAGCGATGCTGATAATTTGCTTGCACGAATTTTTGATTTGATATATTTAGGTGACTGGGTGAGCTATTGGCTTGCTTTGCTTAATGGACAGGATCCCACACCAATACCGCTAATTTCTAAAATGAAAGAAATTTTAAGTAGATGATTTTGCATTTTTAAATACTTTTTTGAAGTGATGATACAGAAGCAACTTGCTATTGTTTTACATTCTTTTGATTTTGGTGAATCGAGCAAAATCATTTCAGCATTTACCCGCGAAAAAGGAAGAATTTCACTTATTGGTAAAGGTTTACGAAATCCTAAAAGTAAATTGCATTTTGCTTCGCAACCGATGAGCGTTTTGGAAATTACCTACTATGAAAAAAATAGGGAAGGGCTACACTTGCTTTCGTCTGCTTCGAATTTAATTCCTATGAATGCAATCTTATCTTCGCTTGAACACATTACTTGTGGAATGATGATGCTCGAATCAATATATCATACCTTAGGTGAAAATAATCCATTTGAAGACTTATTTGATTATTGTATTGAAGTGCTCAAATTATTGAACAATGTTGCTTCCAATCCATTCAACTTTTTTATAGCTTCACAGTTTAAACTTGCTGAAACTCTTGGTTTTTGGTTGCAGTTCGATTTTATGCTCGATGATGATATTAGTAGAAGTGAAAAGTATGCTTTTTCTATTGAAGATGGTCGTCCAATAAAGTTAGGTTCAAATCTGAAAAATTCATTTATTTTTGACTATCATACTGCTTTTTATTTACAAAATATATTTAGATTGCCATTGGAAGATTTACATTCTGTTTCTGAAGATAAATCGTCTTATTCAAAAATAATTTCATTTTTCGAAAAATATTTTAGCTTTCATCTTGAAAAATTTTTTGAATATAAGTCATTTAACTTAATTCGATTGATTTAGTTTTTATTTAATTTATCTTGGAGCATGATAATGATAAACGGTTATTTTGAATTTTTAGAAGGTTATCTGGCACAAATACAAAAAGATTTTGAAAATTATCAAAATAATTATTTCCCAAAACGCAGTCCTGAGTTTTTCTGTTTAGAATTGAATGGTGAAGCAGGAGAATTAGCAAATTTAGAGAAAAAAATCTGGAAAGGTAAGCATATTCAAATGTGTGAAATCGCAGATGAAGCGGCTGATACTTTTATTGCCTTACTAAATTATGTCAATTCTCGTAAAATTAATCTTGCCGAAGCAGTTGCAAATAAACTGAAAATAATAGAGAAAAAAAGATTGGAACTTGCTCAAAAAGGTGAGGATTACTAATGTTCGAGATTGTTATTGCACTTATTATTGGCATTATTGCTGGTGTCGCGGCTGGTATGTTTGGCATAGGTGGTGGAGTAGTTATCGTTCCAGCTTTAATTATTATATTTTCATTACCTTTGCATATGGCAACGGGAACTTCTCTGGCATCGCTTTTATTACCTGTCGGTATTTTTGCTTGTATAAAATTCTACAAATCTGGATTTTTAAATATTAAAGTTGCTGCTTTGATTGCTTTGGGATTATTAATTGGAGTATATTTTGGAGCAGAAGCAGTCGTAGCAATAAGCCCTAATATTCTTAAAACAATATACGGCTTTTTTCTATTATTTGTAAGTTTCTATTTTATTAAGCCATTAGAGCTAATTAAAAAAAATAAGTCTGAAAAAATTGTATATGAGTATAAAAATACGGTTTCACCGTTATTCCCGTTTTTTGTTGGAGTATTAGCCGGAATTCTTTCAGGAATGTTTGGAATTGGAGGTGGGCTTGTAATTACACCATTTTTAATGTATGTGCTTCGATTCCATCCAAAAAATGCAATTGGAACATCATTAGGTGCGTTGCTACTGCCTGTTGGATTGCCGGGTGTAATAGTATATCTGAATAATGGTTTTATTGTATTAAATATTGCTGTTGCTATTGCAGTTGGCATTGTTTTTGGGGCAATTATTGGAGCAAAAATAACATTATCTTTAAAGACAAAATATGTAAAGATTGTTTATGGTGTTTTTTTATTACTAATGGCATTGGATTTTATTGTTGGAGGCTCGATAGCAAATAAAATATAAATATTTATGCTATTTTGTTAATTTTGTATAAATGCTTATAGGGAAATAATGGTAACAATAAATGTTGAATACTTAGGCGATTTACATTGCAAGGTTACTCATGAACCTTCCAAAACAAGTTTTTTTACTGATGCACCTTTGGATAATCAAGGACGTGCTGAATATATATCGCCAACTGATTTGACGGCTGCTTCTATTGCTTCGTGTATTGCTACAATTATGGGAATTGCTGCTCGTGCCCGTAATATTGATATTCAAGGTTTGCATATCTCTGCTAAAAAGGAAATGACTAACGTTCCATTCAGAAGAATTTCTGCTATTTATCTTGATATTGATTTTCCTATTGAACTTGATGAAGAATCTAAGAAATTATTTATTAACATTATTAAAAATTGTCCTGTTTCAAGAAGTTTAAACCCAGAAATTAAGATAGAAACTACTTTCAAAATTAAAGGTGAAGTCGTCGATATTAATGAGTATTTGAAATGAAAAAATATATTTTATTAATTTTTATCTATTCCATTTGCTTGGCAAATGCTCAATTGAGCAAGGATATTTCATTAATTTTTAATGAGTCAGTTCGAGAGTATAACAACAAAAATTATCAATCTGCTTTATTGCTAATCGATAGTGTTCTTTTGCATGCTCAAAATGAACACACTTTCAATCTTAAAGGGGCGATATTATTCGCGATGGATAGTGCTAGTTTAGCTGAATGGTATTTCAGAAAAGCCATTGAGTTAGATAGCAGTTCCATTGAATATCGGGAAAATTTAGTGCAATCATTAATGAAACAAAAAAAATTCGACGAATCGATAGATGAAATTAATAAAATAATAAAAATAGACCCAGAAAAATCATCTACTTATTATAGTCGTGGTGTTCTTCATTCAGAAAAAAAAGATTATCAGAAAGCAATTGCAGATTTTTCTGCTGCAATAAATCTTAGTCCAAATAATCCTAATTATTATCAAGCCCGTGCTGAAGTGTATTATCTTATTGCTGAATATCAAAGGGCTTTATCCGATATATCCCAATCTATCAAGCTAAACCCAGACCAAATTTCCAATTTGCGTCTACGTGCTTTTATACTTTCGCAACTAAATAACTATAAAGATGCTCTTAGTGATTTTAACAAATATCTTCAATCAAGTCCTAATGATAAAGATGCTTTGCTCGGTCGTGCAATTGCCTTGTATGAGACAGGGAAAAAAATTGATGCTCTTAGTGATTTAGATAAAGTAATTGAACAAAATAGCGTTAATGAAAATGCTTTACTTAATCGAGCCGCGATATATTTTGAACTTGAAATGTATGATCGTGCTTTGAGTGATTACGACAAAGTATTGCAAATCAATCCATTGAATTTTAATGCTAATTTTGGTCTTGGGGAAATCTTTTTTGAGAAAAATGAATTTGAAAAAGCATTAGCATATTATTACAAGGCAATTGATATTTCCCGGGATAACTCAAATCTTTTTATCAAGGCAGGTAATGCTGAATACAACTTGAAAAATTATTCCAAAGCAGTAGATAATTTTTCTCGAGCCTTGTCGATAAATTCAAATCAGCCGCAAGTATTCTTCAATAGGGCTCTGGCTTATAAAATGCTCGGTCAAAATGAGAATGCTATTAATGATTTTTCTGAATTCATTAAAATAGCAAAAAATCTACCTGAACTTTCTTCTTATAAAGAAAAAGCAGAAAAAGAAATTAAACAACTTAAATCCAAATAATTATGAAAGATAAATTTATCATCATTGCCGGTCCGTGCCTTGCTGAAAGTGAGGATATTGTTGCCCAAACAACTGAGCACTTATCACAAATTGCTGGTAAATATAATATTGATTTTTATTATAAAGCTTCATTTAGAAAGGCAAATCGAACGAGTATTAATTCATTTCAAGGTGTTGGTGATGAACTTGCACTTGAGTGGATAAAAAAATACTCTTCAAAGTATAACCTAAGGTCTCTTACTGATATTCATACTCCTGATAATGCTCAGCTTGCAGCCAAATATGTAGATGTGTTGCAAATTCCTGCTTTTCTTTCTCGTCAAACTGATTTACTTATTGCTGCAGGCAATACCGGTAAAATAATAAATATTAAAAAAGCACAGTTCATGGCGCCGAAAGATGTCATAAAAGCTGCTGAAAAAGTGATTTCAACTGGCAACAATCAAGTTTGGTTAACTGAACGTGGTACTTTTTTTGGCTATCATGATTTGGTTGTTGATATGCGTTCTTTAATAGTTATGAAAAGTAGTGGTTTACCTGTGATTTATGACGCAACACACTCACTTCAGCAACCATCGGTTGGCGAACAATCTGGTGGTTACCGTCAGTTTATTAAATCACTTGTTCGTTCAGCTGTTGCAATTGGAATAGACGGAGTATTTTTTGAAACACATCCTAAGCCGGAAAAAGCAGAAAGCGATTCTGCTACTCAGATTAAGCTTGATGAGGCAGACAATTTCATTTACAATATATTAGAATTAAATGAATTTATTAAACGGCAATTGAATGCTTAAATTATTGATAAAAAATGTTATTTATTTAATTATTTTTCTAACGATTATTTTTGTAGCTACATCCTGCAATGAGAAAAAAGCTGCAAAGCCCAATACTCTTGATTCGCTTGATTTAGATATTCAACCTGATCAGGTAGCAATGAATTTTAATATAAGATTTATTGATTCAAATTGGACACGGGCAATTCTCATCGGGAAGCGAGGCAGGATTTTTTCTTCTCGTAATGAAACTTTAATTGATGGTGGATTGAAGCTTGAATTATTCAATAAAGATCAAGTATTAACTACTTGGCTAATAGCTGATAGTGCTCGTGTTGATGATAACAGCCGCGATATGTTTGCTTTTGGGAACATTGTGGTTTATTCTGATAGTACACACACGCGATTGGAAACATCTTTTTTACAATGGAGTCATTCCCAACAGAAGTTTTTTTCAAACGTTTTTGTTCGAATTACTTCTCCAACTGAAATTATTGAGGGATTTGGCTTCGAATCAGACCAAGATCTAAAAAATTATAAAATTTATAAAGTAAGTGGAGTGAAACAATGAAAAATATGTTGATAGCCGGCAATTGGAAAATGAATACTAATGTATTCGAATCGCAAAAGCTTGTTGAATACATTCTTGGATTTGTAAAGACTAATGCAACTCTAAAGTCGAAAGTTTTGGTTTGTCCTCCTTTTACTAGTGTTTATGCTATTGGGCAGATGATTGAAAACACGAAACTGTTATTAGGTGCTCAGAATTGTTATTATGAAGAAAAAGGAGCGTTCACAGGAGAAATTTCAATTCCTATGCTTGAATATTGTGGCGTTAGTCATATAATTATAGGTCATTCAGAACGACGTTCTTACTTTAAGGAGGAAGACGAAATAATTAATAAGAAACTGTTAGCTATATTAGAATATAATTTAACACCAATTTTATGTATTGGTGAAACACTCGACGAAAGAAACCAAGGCAAGACTTTCGATATTCTAATAAATCAATTAGATAAAGATTTAGCTGGTTTAACAGGTGATACAATTGAAAGAGTTGTAATTGCTTACGAACCTGTTTGGGCAATCGGTACAGGTATTTCTGCTACGCGAGAGCAAGTTCAAGAGGCACATGATTTTTTACGTCATTTTTTAGTTGGAAAATTTGGTGAAAAAGCGAATAGAGTTTATCTGTTATATGGTGGTAGTCTGTCTGAAAAAAATGCAGATGAGATTTTATCAATAGAAAATGTAAATGGGGGACTGATTGGAGGAGCTTCACTAAAAGGTGATAGTTTTTGTAGCATTATTCAAACAGCCGAAAAATACATAATATGATAAACAAAATACCTAATATTCTTACTTTTTTTAGAGCTTTGGCAGCACCGTTTTTTTTTGTGTTGTTTTTGAGTAATAATAGAGATTTGATTCTTTTAGCTGCGATTATTTTTGTATTAGCTGCAATTACTGATTTTTTTGATGGCTATTTGGCAAGAAAAATGAATGTTACTTCTGAATGGGGGGCTTTTGCAGATCCACTTGCGGATAAATTCCTGACTACATCGGTTTTTATTGCTTTTGTAATTATTAAAATAGTGCCACTTTGGATGGTCGCTATAATACTATTACGTGATTTTTCAACAACTTTCTTGAGGCTGGTGAAAATATCTAATAGAAAAATCAGGACGTCTTTAACTGCAAAATTCAAAACTTCTCTTCAAATGATATTTATTTTTGTAATCCTCTTTCTTTATATATCAGGTTTATTTTTAAAAGGTAGTATTGCTATAACACTTCGAAACATTATCTTTTCTGATTATGTTTATTACTCAATGCTGTTGATAACTATTATTTCATTAGTTTCACTAATTGAATACGTCTATCAATTACTAATTCCTAAAACTGATGCTTAAAAAATACGACATCTTAAACTTTTGGGGCATAGGGGAGTTAAAGCATTTTTCTTTAGCTTTATCGGTTTTAATTGTTTATTTTATTTTTTTTCTTATTCCATATGATTATCGAATTATTTTTATAAACCTCTTTTCGTTAGCTTCAATACCGGTTTCTTTAGTAATAATTTCTAATGAAAGAAAATCTTTTGTTAGCAGAAAAATCAATTTTGATAAGATATTACCATTTATTTTGATAAGTAATTTTGATTTTGTGAGTATTGATGAGTTAAGGTACCTGATTTTTGCACTTCTCTATATTTTTTTGCTTAATTTACCGATTATCAAGTATAATTTTTATAAATCTCGTCCAATAGAAATAATTAGTAAATTAACTTTTGCAACTCTTTTATCATTATTTATTGCACAATTAATTGCTTTAGGATTATTACTCTTGCAGATTTCATTATATAATAAATAATTATTTTTTATTACTCAATTTTGTATTATTTTTGATAATTACATTAAAAGTGTATTTATCGTATGGCTAATCGTCGGCAATATAAAATTTCTGGAAGTGAAGGGGAAGTTAAGTCCAATTTTTCAGTTGAGCAGAAAGAATACATCGAAACACTTGAAAATACTGTTAATTACTTGAAAAATGAAATTGAGAGACTTAAATCTGATACCAATAATGTTGAGGTCTATCAAAAATATCACTATTTTCAGAACTTGATAAATTCAGCAATTGACATTTCTTTATCTACATCGGACAAAGAATTTGCTGACAAAACTCATAAATTATTTGTGCAGAATGCATCTGCAATTGAAAGTAATTTCTATTTTTATAATAAAAACAGCGAATTAAAGCCGATTAGTATTTCCGAAACTTCTGCTTTTTTGGATAACTATATTAATCATTTGGAAGAACAAGGCATTTTGGATTGGATTTTCGAACAAAATTGTTTAAAAGTAATACCAAACTTAGATGAAACTGCAATCAAACAAAATTCTATCTTTATTTTTCCTATTGCTCGAAATGAAAAGCGTTTTGGAGTTTTTCTCGCAAGCACAATACTTCACCACGATGCTATTGAAGACGAATTGTTATCTGTTTTTCAAAACACCTTATTAATAATATCTACAGCATTATTGAATTTAATATTATTAAAACAAATTGAGGACATTTCTAATAAGTTTAATGTATTAAATCATCAATTGCTGAATACCTCGATTTTAATGTCTGTAGGTGAAATTTCGGGTGTTGTTGCACGCGAGATGGATAGTCCCATTAATATTATTCAAGCTAATGTTGATTTAATTACTCGATCGATTGGGAATATTGAACGTCGTGCTGAAATTATTCAAACAAATATTAAACGTATTGAATATCTGAATAGTTTTATTAAGAACTTGATTAATACTGGTGAATCCAAAGAGATCATTAATTTGCAAGAATTGATAAAAGAGACAATTTCAATTCTACAATATCAAATTGAAAATAAAGATGTTAAAATTATTGCTTCTTTTGACACTGATAATATATTTTGCGAATGCTATCGCAATCAAATCCAACACGTTCTGCTAAATATTTTGCTAAATGCTCGTGATGCTATGCCTAATGGTGGTTCAATAACTATTGGTTGTTTCAAGCAAAGCGATAAGAAAGTATCAATTAGTATTGCTGATACAGGCGAAGGTATTTCAGAAGAAGACTTCCAAAATATTTTTGAACCTCATTTTACTAATAAATCAGGTTCTGAAAAACTCGCGATCAATCTTTATATTTCAAAACTTATTATTGATAACCATAAAGGACGAATTTCATTTGCTTCTGAGCTGGGAAAAGGCACTACTTTCAAGATTGTATTACCTATCGCAAGAACAGAGTGAAAATTAATTACAAAATATTGATTTTTGTTTTTTCTTTGTTTTTTTGCGGGAATGTTCTTTACTCGCAGCAAATGTTGAGAAATATTTCTATCGATAATAAAAATAATGTCTTTCTATTTTTCAGGAATTATCCAATAAACTTTAAATCCAATTTGTCTGACGACAAAATGAAAATTATTCTCAACCTTAATAATTGTCTTGTTGCTGATTCTGTTCGTATGAAACAAGGGAAAGGCATTATTAATGATGTTTATGTTAATTCACAAAAAAATGGAATCGCAATTTATATCTCATTAAACGAACAAACAGGATATACTGCTGTTTCGTTGCCTTTTACACGTTCAATACTTGTTGAAACTTTTCGTTGGGTTCAATTAACACCATCAGAAGATACTCTTCGGCAAGGATTGCTTGCGTTAGAAGATAATATTACGGAGGTTGCTCAACGGTTGTTGTTTGCTGCTAGTGTTCGTCAAGAGCCGTTAGCTGCATTTCACCTTGGACTTCTGTATTTACAACAAGGTAAAATAAATTCTGCTTTGCACAACTTACGTTTTGCTGGGCTTCACGGAGTGGATATCCCTGATTTATATGCTGCTCTATCGCAAATCTATTCGATAAAAGACCAATTAGATAGTGCTTCGAAATATGCTAAGTTATTTCAATCTAAAACTGGGTTTACTTTTTCTCCAAAAATTCCGATTGCAAACATTATTGAAACTGATACAATTTGTTTGGAACCTGTTTCACATTTAAACTTGGTTCCCAAAGTTTCTCAAGATACCCTATCAACAAAAGATACTAGTGAATTAGCAAAGAAATTTGAAGCTATATTGAAAGATACAGTTAAAACTGAGGATGAAATTCCCGCAATATATAAACAAATTCTTACATACATTGGTGGGGTAGCTGCAGGGTTAATCTTGCTAATAGTATACTTATATCTTCGTTGGCGGCAGAAAAAGCAGAAAGAAGTTATTAACAAATCACGCCAGCCAAAAAATAAAAACACTTCCGCAAAATCAGAACAAAAGAAAAATACTGACATAACAGCTAAATTAATGGCAGCACGTGCTTACTCAAAGTCACAAAAAAATACTATTGATGAAAAAAAGCAAGAAAAAACTGAATTAAAGACTGAAAATATTAAATTTGAAGATAAGCAAAAAGCAATTGAAAATATTATTGAAGAAATACGTTCCGAACAAGCTGAAAAAGAGACAGATACTCAAATTAGTGATATTGAACCGATCCCTCAGCCCAAGAAAGTTGTTTCGGCTAAATTTGAAATTGCTATGAATCTTGTTGAAGAGCAAAGAAAAATAAAACAGAAGAATATTGAGAAGCTCGGGAAAGAATTTGTCATCGAAACATCAAGATTAAATGAAATTGCTCGTTCGCTTGGAATCGAAAAAGGAAGTTTAGAAACTCGTAAAGCAATTGAAAATATCGAAAAAGATCCAGAAAGAATGCAAAAATTACTCGAACAATTCAAAAAAGATTAGCGATTATAATGTCGTTTTCCGAAAATTGCTGTTCCAATACGCACCATTGTAGCTCCCTCTTCAATTGCAATTTCATAATCGTGACTCATTCCCATAGATAGTTCATTCAAACTCAAACCAAGTTTATCGTTGATTTCTTCTAATTTACTTCTGAGTAATCTAAATTCTTTTCTAATGATTGCCTCATCATCTGAGAATGTGCCGATTGTCATTAGTCCTTTGAGCTTGACGTTTGGCAACGAAGAAACTCTTTCAGCAAGGTTTATTGCTTCATCCGGCTCGCAGCCAAATTTTGAAATTTCTCCAGAAGTATTAATTTGCAATAAAATGTCAATTGTTCGATTATTCTTTTCTGCTTGACGAGAAATTTCAGAAGCTAATTTTTCGCTATCAACCGAATGAATTAAAGATACAAATGGAGCAATATATTTAACTTTGTTGGTTTGTAAGTGTCCGATGAAGTGCCATTCAGGCAAAATACCTTTTTTTGACAGAAGAGATTGCTTTTCTACTAACTCCTGAACATAATTTTCACCAAAAATCGTTGCTCCTGCATAGAATGCCGCAGAAATTGCTTCAATTGACTGTGTTTTGCTTACAGCAATAATTTTAATTTTTTCTGCATTTCTTGAAAATTTTTTCGCTACTTGTTCGATATTACTTTTAATTAATGAAATGTTTTGTTTTATATTTTCATTATTCATAATTTCACCTATGCTTTTTTGACAAAAATAGTAATTCAATTTGAGATAATCAATTTAAATGGAAACTCTATTAGGAATAGACTTATATTTGTTCAAATTGTTCAATCAAGCCTTTGTCAACCCAGTTTTTGATGTGATAATGCCAATTCTCACAAAGGAAAAGAATTTATTGCCTGTGTATGCTATTGCTCTGTTTATACTGATATGGAGAGGTGGACGTCGCGGACAAATTGTTGCATTGCTTTTAATTATTACCATTGTGATATCTGACCAGTTGAGCAGCACTGTTATCAAAAATCTTGTTGAAAGATGGCGACCTTGCCACGAACTAATTGATGTTCGATTATTAGTTAGCTGTGGTAGCGGCAAGTCGTTTCCTTCCTCTCACGCAGTTAATAATTTTGCAGCAGCGATTTTGTTGTCTGGATTTTTCAAACGATATTGGTATATTTTTATTTCAATTGCTGTAATTATTGCATATACACGAGTTTACTGTGGGGTGCACTATCCATCAGATGTGCTCGCTGGTGCATTGATCGGTTCTATGATTGGCTACCTGTGTTATAGATTATTTCTTATGGTAAAAAATAAATTTAATATTGTTTTTTAGCGTTTTTTTCTTATATTAACTCGTGAGATTACTTTCTGATTGTAGATATTTTGTAGTATTTAGGAGATTATTTATAATAGTATTATTATCAAATATGTGATTTTATTAATGGGAAAAGATGTTTATTGATTTTCTTTACTTTTTTTATTTTGTCATAAATTATTTTACCATAGTATTTTTAACAATATAAAAGGTTCTTTATGTTTAATTTTTTCAAACGATTTTATTTAATATTAGCAATTGCTTTGGGTGCTGCTTCATTTGCAAGTGCGCAAGTGATGATTGATGGCATTCAATACAGCAATCTCAAAGCAGCTTTCGATGCTATTAATGCTGGTACGCATCAGGGCAATATCAATGTCGAGATTATCGGCAATACAACTGAAACAGCTACAGCTGTTCTTAATGCCTCTGGTGTGGGTGCTGCTAATTACACACAAGTTTTCATTTATCCTACTACTACTGCAACAATTACAAGTAGTGTACAATACGGTATTATCGAATTGCAGGATGCCGATTTTGTTACTATTGATGGCCGTATTAATATGGCTGGTTCCACACCTGCACTTACAATTCAAAGTACGGCTACTTCTAATGGCGTTTGCGTAAGATTGACTAAGTCAGCATCTGGCGATGGTCCTAAAAATAACACTATTCAATATGTTAATTTTGTTGGTGCATCTGCCACTGCTTCAACTATCTACGGTATTCTTGCAGGTGCAATGGGTACTACTTTGACTACAGGAGCAACTGGTATTGACAACTTAACAATCCAATACAATAATTTCCGCACATTATACTACGGTATTCGTATTAATGGGATAAGCGGTGGTCTTGCTCAAAATGCAAATATATCAAACAATAATTTTGGAAATAACGCTACGGTGGGTAACGGGCTTTATTATTCAATTTATTTAAGTTATTGTTCTGCTCCGAATGTTAGTGGTAACATTTTCAATGTCAATACGGCATCCGCACAATACGGCATTTACCTCTCATATTCTTCAAATGCTGTTATAACAAATAATACATTAGAAAACAGTGTTACTACTGGTAGTAATTCATATTATCCTATGTATTTTACATCCTCTACTGGTGCAACAGTTTCAAATAATACTATTAAAAACATTACCAGTTCTTCTTATTTTTATGGTATCTATTTTACAAGCTCAAGTGGCAACTTCAATGTATCAAACAACTTAATTGAAAACTGTGCTGGTTCTACTTTCTATGGTATCTATGCTAGCTCAAGTTCCGGAAATACTTTTAACAATATTATAAGAAGTTGCAATACTTCATCAACTACTTATGGAATTTATTATTCTTCAAGTGCTAATAGTAATATTTCTAATAATACTATTTCAAATATTAATTCAACAAGCACTTGCGGAGGTATTTATCTTTCTAGTTCGGGTACATCAAATGTTTCTCAAAATACAATTAGTAATATTACTGGTGGTGGTGATGTTCGAGGAATATATTCATCCGGTTCTGCAAGCGTAAATTTCAACAGCAATATTATTAAAAATATTACTTCTACTTCAACATCAACTTCCAGTCAAGCTGAAGGAATTTGGATTGGTGGAACTAGTCCAAATAACTGTATTCTTGTTAATAATGAAATTGCGGGTGTTTTCGATAATTCGAATAAGACTACTGTATCTTACGCACTTGCTGGAATTAGAATTATTGCTGGAACAGGACATCAAATTTATCACAATAGTGTGAATTTGTTTGGCACAGCAACTGCTACAAATGCTGCAGCTAACTTATCAGCAGCCTTATTTGTTACATCTACATCAACTAATGGTTTGGACATACGTAATAATATTTTTGTGAACTCAAGAGAAGGTTACACCGGTTCAAAAGCTTATGCTATTTATTTGGCTGGTACTGGCAACCTGACAAGTTCCACGATTAATTACAATGATTATTACGTCTCTGGCTCTCAGGCAGTTTTGGGATTTGTAGGTAACGATTGTATTTCGCTCAATGATTGGCAGGCAGTAGTTACTCAAGATTTAAACTCTGTAGCACTTAATCCATTGTTTAATTCTAATATTAAGTTAATACCTTTTACCGGTTCACCAGTAGTTGGATTAGGTACTCCAATAGCTACAGTTACAACAGACATACTTGGTAATGCACGTTCAGCAACAGCACCAACTTTAGGTGCCTATGAACAAGCAGGTGATTTCGTTCTACCAACAATTACTTTCACACCACTTGGTAATACTGCATTGCTTACAAATAGAACATTATCTGCTATTATAACTGACTTAAGTGGTATCAATGCAGGGAACTTACCACGTATTTATTACAGAAAGATTACTAACGCCAATACATATGTTGATAATACTAATACAACTGATGGCTGGAAATATACAATTGCTAATCCTGGCGGACCAGACGAATATGTGTTCACTATTGATAATTCATTGATTAATGGTGGCGTACAGGCAGGTGATGTAATCCAATACTTTATCGTTGCTCAGGATGCTTCTGCAAATGCTCTTGTTGGTGTTTCCAGTGGAACATTTGCAACAGCTCCAACATCAACAAATTTAACTGCTGCCAACTTCCCAATAACCGGCGTTTCTACAAGCTATAATTTATCTTTAGCATTTAGCGGAACATATCAAGTTGGTTCAGGGCAAACTTATACAACATTAACCGGTACAAATGGCTTCTTTGCTGCATTAAATAGCAATGTAGTAACCGGAAATGTAACAGTTGAAATAGTTTCTGACATAGACGAACCTGGTACGGAAACACTTAATCAACAAACCGAAGAAGGTGGTAGCGGATTTACAATCACCATCAAACCTGTTGGTGCTCCGCGCATATTAACTTTCAATAAATCAGGTTCATGTATTGTTATAAATCAAGCAGATAGAGTAACAATAGATGGGTTATTAAATGACCAGAATGGTTTAACAATTATTAATACTAATACTGCTACAACTTCAAATAACATTGAAATTATTGGAAGTGCTACAAACGGTGCCACTGATATTACCTTGAAATATTTGAATATCATAGGTACCGTCGGAACAGGTTCCAGTGTATATGGTATTTTACTTCGTGATGCATCTGGTGCCACAACTAATAATTCTACAAGTCATAATATCTCTATTCTTAATAACAATATCAAAAAAGCATACCATGGTATTAGAATACTTGGCAATGGATTGAATGGAGTGCAAATCATTGGAAATAGAATTGGTGATGTTGTTGATTCTATGACAGTTCGTGTTCGTGGTATTATTTTAAACGGTTGTAATGCTCCAATAATCAGAAATAATGAGATTTTTAACCTTGTTTGGAATTCGAGTCCAAATATTGCTGCTATTGAGCTTGCTGCTGGTAGTTTTCCAAATCCTGTTATTGAAGGAAATATTATCAGAGATTTGGCAAATACTTCTTCCATTGGTTACGGCGCTTATGGTATCAATATTACAGCAAACGTAACAAATGCTACTATTGCGAACAACATGATAACAAATCTATACTCATTTGGTTGGAATAATACCAGTACATCTGATAACGATTTTGCTATTCGTCTTGGTGGTACCTCTGATGGAATAAATATTTATCACAACACAATAAATATGGCAGGAACAATTCAGCCGAACACGCAAAATCCACGGAATGCTGCTATTTTAGTTCTTTCAAACACTGTCAAAAATGTCAAAATTAAAAACAATATAATTATTAACTCAACTCAACACGTTTCTAATACTGCTCAATCTTTAATTTACTTGCTTGCTTTAACATATCATGACTCGCTTGGCTATTATGTAGACTACAATCATTACTTTAATGGCGGTAATAAGCCTGTATTCGCAGTTTTAGGCTCCTCAACATATTCTACATTCGATGCTTATAAAACAGCTGTTGCTCCATTAGGTTTCGACCAGAATTCTACTTATGGCAGCTTGAACTTTATTGCACATAACAATCCTATTGTTCAAGGTACATCACTTCTTGATTTAACATTACGCAAACCATTATTCACCGGTATGCCTGCTTTGGATATACACGGTGAAACTCGCACAGAAATCAATAACCTTGCTGGTGCTGACGTAGCTAACCCATCAGCTATCACAGTTCAAACAGATCTGCCTGCTCTTACAAAGAAAGGCTCCAATGCTACATTTGAATTAACATTTGTTCCTGCCATAACTGCTTTTGCTGATGGTATTACTCGTTCTGTTCCTGAAGGGCATTATCCTGGTTTCACATATCAATGGTTATTTAACAATAATCCGATAACAAGTGGAGTAAACGATATAACTCTCAACAATAATATATTATTCATTTCACAGACAAATCCAACGCATGCTGGAACATATAAAGCAATTGTTAGCTACGGTGCGATTTCTGCTCAAACTGGAAATAGTGTTCTTGAAATTGAAACACTCGAACCAGAATTACTATCACCTGCAAATAATTCAACTGATCACCCAATTGAAGAAGTTACATTGACTTGGGTGCCAGCTCTTGATGCAACAGCATACATTTTGCAGGTTTCTACAGATCCAAACTTCAATACAATCCTTGTTCAAGTTGATACTACAGGAACATCTTATAAACTAACTAACTTGCAATATTATACTGATTACTATTGGCGCGTTAAAGGATATAATTCGCAAAATCAAAGTGCATTTACAACACCTTGGAAATTCACTACTCGTCCTGCAATTTATCCTGTAGTTCTTGTTTCACCTGAAAACAATGCTCAAAACTTACCAATACAAAGCGCATTTTCTTGGAATTCAAACGTTGATGCTACTGAATATGAAATTCAAATTGCAACAGATGCTAACTTCACTAATGTTTTCTACACAACAATAACTACAAACCTGAGTGTAACTGTAGATATGCAATATGAAACTAATTACTGGTGGCGTGTACGTGGTAAAAATCCAAATTATACAGGTCTTTGGTCAGAAACACGTACTTTTGCCACACGTCCGGCAATATTCCCTGTTGTATTGCTTACTCCAACCAATAATGCAACAGGTTTGAACATCAACGTTACATTCTCTTGGCAAAACAATGTTGATGCAACTGGTTACATTCTTGAAATTTATTCTGATTCTCTTATTACAAAAGTAGGTGAAATAAATACAAGTAGTTTATCTCACACTTATTATGGCTTGGACTTCAATCAATCCTATTGGTGGAGAGTAAAAGCATACAATGCTCAATATCAGAGTGCCTGGAGCGAAGTTCGTAAATTTACAACTGCTGCAACACCTCTGGCTCAGATTACTATTGGATCCGGAACAAGCGGACAGTCATATCCATTGGATAGATATTATAATATGAGTGCTTCAGAAGCTATTTACCTTGCATCTGAAATTGGTATGCCAGCTACTATTACTACTATTGCATACAATAAAGTTAGTGGAACAGATGTTAATCCTATTGGACCTGTTTCTATATTTATGAAGCACACAACTGATAACTCACTTGTTACAGGTGCTTACGATACTACTACTTTTACTCGAGTATATCACGGCAGTTTCCCGAACAATGCGACTACAGGTTGGATGCAAGTGAATTTGTCCACACCTTTTGCATATAATGGAACAAGCAATCTTGCTGTCCTGATTGTTAAGCATTATCAAGATTGGGTATCTTCTTATCCAAATTATGCTTATACGACGGTTACACCAAATCGTCATAGAGCCGCTCGTGATGACAACAATATGCCTACTTCTTTAACAGCAAGTAGCAGTTTGCCTAATGTTCGTTTTGGTTTCTCAGTGCAACCTTTGTCAACTCCTGTGCTTGTTTCGCCAGCAAATAATGCTGTCGATGTGCTTGCAAACGTTACATTCACTTGGCAAACCGTGAGCGATGCCTTAATGTATCGTATTCAAGTTGCTACTGATATTAACTTTACAAATATTGTTGAAAGCAAGGTCGTATCAACTAATTCAGCAACTATTCAACTTGGCTATACAACGACTTACTACTGGCGTGTAAGAGCAATTAATGCAATAAATGTATCACCTTGGAGTGAAACTCGTTCATTTACAACTGCACCATATGTATTGCTTGGAACATATTATATTGGAACAGCTACAAATGCTAACTTCCCGACATTTACAGCATTCTTTAATGAAATCAACAATAACGGTGCATTAGTAGGTGGCGACGTAACACTTGTTACAGTTTCTGATATTGCTGAACCTGGTCAGGTTAATATTCCTGAATTCCCGGAATACTTCGGTACTGGTCATTCAATTACAATCACTACGGACAATGTTGCATTAAGAACAGTTTCTGCAAACGTTCCTGATGGTGCAGTATTCAAATTATTGGGTGCTGATAGAATTGAATTCGATGGTGGCAATCATAATTTGAAGATTATTAATAATGCAACTACGAATGGTGTTGCAATATGGCTTGCTTCTACAAATACTGATGCAGCTGGTGCAGAAAATATTGAAATTGAGAATACTATTTTAGCAACTGCTACTGAAGATATTAACTTATATAATACTGCAGGTATTTTCTCAGGTGCTGCAACTACAATTGGTGCAACTCCAATTGCTCCGAACAATAATGTTGTTATTGAAAACAATAAATTTTATAACGCTAAACGTGGTATTCTTTTCCAAGGGCATGTTGCTAACCGTCCAACAGGTGTTGTAATCAAAAATAATACTTTTGGTGCTGAAGAGTTTGCCGGGCTATTGTACAATGGTTTTGAGCTATATAGCTTAAATGCACCTACTGTAGAAAACAACACTGTCATTAATCCTCAAAACATTGGTATAGTAATTAACTCAGCAAACAATGCTCTTGTTAAAGATAATGAAATCTTTACTTCTAAACCTGAGCTATATCCTGGTGCTCAATACGGTATAAACCTTGTTAGCTCTGCTAATGCAGTTGTTGAACATAATATTATTAAACACTTCCGTTTATACGGTATTTTCGTTCAAACAAGTGCAAATGCCCAAATATTGAAAAACTCAATTACTAATGCTGGTTTGCTTAACAATAACATTGCAAACGTAAGCGGTATTTTTATTTCAACAAGTGCTAATCAAGGCTTAACTGTAAAAGGCAATAAGATATTCGATTTGAATAGCACATTATTTACTGCTGCTGCTAATGGAAGTGCATATGGTATTAACATCAGTGGTAATGCTGTTAATAGCTCTTCAACTCCAATTATTATCGAAAACAATATGATTTGGGGTATTTCCGGGTATGGCAGTGTTAATCCAACTTATGTTCAAAATAATCCTTATGCTATTCTTATTAGCAATGGTCGTTACATCAACATTTACAACAATACTGTGCTTATGAACGGTATGCTTCATAGTGGTGCTGGTTATTCGGGTGTCTTGTTTATCAGCAATTCAGCAGTTCAAGATGTTGATGTAAGAAACAACATATTTGTTAATAAGACCTCAGCATCAACTGCTCAAAACTATATTTATTATGTACATAATGCAGCGATATTCAGCAATTTAGATCATAATATCTACCAGTTAGCAGGTTCATCGAACTTGAGAATTGGTTACACTATCAATAATTCAACAGCTCACACTTCACTTTCTGCTTGGCAGACTGCAACAGCAAAAGATGCTAATGCTAAAATCAAAACTGTTCCATTCCAAACCAGTATGCCATTTGTTACTTATGCAGTATTGTCAGATCCTGATTTCATCAGTCCTGCACTTTTGACAACTACAGATATTTACGGAGTATCAAGAAATAGCTCTAATAACATTAAAGGTGCAAACATTCCAGAAAATAATGATGTTGCTGCACGCTTTATTGTATTCAGTAATATTGGAACTACTTCTGTAAATGCTTCCTGGATAAATGGTAATGGTCAAGGAAGATTAGTTCTTGTTTCACCAGATGAACTTTCTTCAAACGATTGGTATGAATTAATTGCAACTTTGAGCAATAATCTATCAAGCTTTGCTTCTACTGATGGCAGTTTGGCAAACGCTGTTGAACTACGTTATGGTAGCAAACGTGCCTATGTTGTTAGACAACTTACAGGTTCTGCTCGTACTGTTTCAATTTCTGGATTAATACCTTCGACCCGCTACAATGTATTTGTAGTCGAATATTACACTAATGCTGGTGTTCGTTACAATCCATTTGCTGGTGTGATGAATCCACGCTTTGTTGAAACAGCATTTGATGTTACTCCGCCAACAGTTGCTCCTGCAACAAATGTATCCTTCGATATGTTTACTGCTAATTGGAACTACAATGTCGCTCAACCAATAGATGGGTTTGAACTCTGGTTGAATAACGATATTGTTGATGTTGGAAATGCTACTTCGAACGGTTCATATTTTGCAGACTTATTCGCAACTGCTAATACTCAATATCAATACAAAGTACGTGCTAAACGTGGTTTGGCTGTATCAGAATGGTCTGCAATACAAAACGTTAATACATATCCTGTAAATCCGATTTCAGGTCCAAATGCAGTTTGTATTGGTTCCTCAAATGCTTACACTATTAGTCTCGGTAATGTTTCTGTTGCAAATATTAACTGGACTTCAAACTTAAGTGCACAGCTTACAACAACAGCGAATGGAGTTAATGCTATTTGGAATGCACTTGGAAATGCTTTATTAACTGCTAATATCACTGACACATATGGTAATACTGGTGCTGCGAACTATGCATTAGTGGTCAATCCACTACCGGTTGTAACTGCACCTGCTAATTTTGAAATTTGTGCTTTAGGTACTCCACAAACATTGACCGGTGGATTGCCAACTGGTGGTACTTACAGTGGTCCTGGTGTATCCAATGGTATATTTAATCCATCTGTTGCCGGTGTTGGAACACATACTATTACTTATTCGTACACTAACGCAAATGGTTGCACTAATTCAGCCGAATTTACAATTACTGTTATTAATGCAATTGTAGTTACAGCTCCTAATAATATTGAAGTTTGTATTGATGCAGCTCCAATTACTCTTACAGGCGCAGCTCCGGTTGGTGGTGTTTATTCATTGAATGGAAATCCGATAACTACATTTAATCCTGCTACTGCTGGTGCTGGTGTTCATACTATTACTTACACTTATACAGATCAATATAATTGCACAAATTCAGCACAGTTTACAATTACAGTAAATCCATTGCCTCAAATTTCTGTGCCACAAGACATTTCCGTCTGTGTTGATGCTCCAAGCTTTACTCTTACAGGTGCAACTCCAGTTGGTGGAACTTACACAATTAATGGCAACGCTGTTACTCAATTCAATCCGTCAGTAGCGGGAGTTGGTGAACATATTGTAACTTATACTTATACAGATGGGAAAGGATGTACAAACTCGGCTCAATTTACAATTACTGTTAATCCATTACCTACAATCAATGTTCCTAACAACCTCACTAAGTGCATTATTGATGCTCCATTTACATTAACTGGTGCAACTCCTGCTGGCGGAACATATTCAGGTAATGGTGTAGCAAACAACATCTTCGATCCAGCCGCAGCTGGTGCAGGCACACACACTATTACTTACACATATACTGACAACAATGGATGTGTTAATTCTGGAACATTCGAAATAACAGTTATTCCTCTTCCAGTAATTACAACTCAACCAACAGATGTTTATGCACAAGAATTCTCTAATGTTACATTAACAGTTGCTGCTGTAAATCCAACAAATACTATTCAATGGCAGGTTAAGCCTTATGGTAGCAATAATTGGACTGATATTTCGGGTGCTACATCCAATACATTATCACTTAATTACATTTTGAATAGTATGAACGGGAACCAATACCGTGCGTTAGTTACTAGTTGTGCGACAATTGCAAGCAATGTTGCTACACTCTACGTTGTTACTCTGCCAAATCAAGCTACTCAAATCAATTGGATTAACTGGGGTCGTACACAAATTACATTCAACTGGACTAATGGTAATGGTAACGGTCGCATTGTAGTAGCTACTAAACAAGGTAGCTGGCCTGCAATTGCTTTCGTTCCTCAAAATAATGTTTATTATAATGCAGATCCATTATTTGGCAATGCAAGTACTAAACATACAGTTGATGGTAATGATTATTATGTAGTTTACAATGGAACTGGTAATGGACCGGTTACTGTAACAGGTCTTGAACGCTTACAAAATTACACATTCCACGTATTTGAATATAACCAAAACGGTGGAACAATTATTTACAATACTTTTTCAGAGTTATTAGCAAACAATCCACGTACTCGTCAGACTTCACGTAAAGATGCCGACGAAATTGAAGTTGCAACTTCATTGCAGATTTCTTCTGTAACTCCAAATCCTGCAACTGATAGAATTTCGTTTGTTCTTGATGTTGAAAACGCTGGTTTGTATCGTGTTGAACTTGTAAATGTAATTGGTGAAACAGTTTATGTTAATAACGTGAACTTAAATACAGGTTCTCATAACTTTATGATAGAATTATCTAACGCAACTGGTCAATTGCCAAGTGGCAATTACTTCTTACGAGTTTCTGGAAACGGTGAAACTGCTGTTCATAACGTTGTGATAGTGAAATAATATTACTGAACATAACAATCAAAAGCTGCCTCTCAACTTTGAGAGGCAGTTTTTTGTATTTTGTAATGATGTTATAAATAAATTCTTATAATATAAAAAAGATTGTCCCCAAAATGTCCCCAACTTGATAAGAATACGTAAAAAAGATAATATAATATGAAAGGAAAACGATAATAGATTATTAACAAAAAAAGCCTTGAAAATATATATTTTCAAGGCTTTTCTTTGCTCCTGAGGAGGGACTTGAACCCCCGACCCTCTGATTAACAGTCAGATGCTCTAACCAGCTGAGCTACTCAGGAATTATTTCGAAATCAAAGAACAATCATCATTAATGAGGATACAAAATTACGGCATATTTTTTAAAAAAGCAAATATTTTTTCGTAAAAAAGTACTTTTTTTTAATTTTTTTTTATTCTAAATTTGCCGAAAAAACTAAAGGTTCATATTTATGCCTGAAGTAATTTTTAAAGGTAAATCTGTTTTTTATAAGTTTTTTGCTAATCTTCTTTGGGTGGTTGGCATTGTAAATATCTTTTATGGTATTTTTTTAGTTATTTTCTCATTGATTGAAAAGGATATAGGACTGACAGGTCCTTTTATTTTGGTAGGTGCCTTATTTGGGCTGGTGCCTTTTTATTTTGGTCACAAAATGCGAAAAAAATATAAATCATATGATAATTTTGGAGTTCTGCGAAAATATGAACAGCTTGTTTTGCGATGCATAGCAGAAAATGAAAATGTTATTAATGCCGCTACTTTAAGTTTAAAAACAGGTTTATCACTTGCAGAAGCAAATTATGCACTTGAACAACTTACAAAAAACGGCTTTCTGATCCCTGAAATAGATGAAAATGGCTCTGTATATTACGTTTGTTCTCAATTTATTAAAAAATAATAAATATCCTTGCTTAATTAATATTCTGCTTTTTCTTTATTTTTAAAGATTCTTTTTACTAATTTTTTATTTGAAAAAATTCTTTGTAATATTTTGTAAAAAAAAAGAATTTAATAGATCTATCTGTATTTACTCTCAAATTAGGTGCTACAAGTCTTAAAGCGAAATTCGCTAATTAATTCTTAGAATCCGATGGAGTAATGATAACAATAGGTTGATGAAGTCGGTAATATTTATTATTTTTGCTTACTATAAAATTATAGGAATAGTTAATCGATGGTAGAAAAAGATATATCTTCAATACGTCATGATTATGGCAAATTCAAGCTTGATGAAAAAACAATTAATAAAAATCCATTTGAACAATTTGAAATTTGGTTCAATCAAGCTTTGGAAGGTGATTTTGCGGATCCAAATGCTTTTGCTTTATCAACTGTAAACGGTGAAGGAAAACCATCCTCGCGAATTCTGTTGCTTAAAGGTTTTGATGAACGAGGCTTTGTTTTTTACACAAACTATGAAAGTAGAAAGGGGCAGGAGTTACAAATAAATCCCAATGCAGCAATGCTGTTTTTCTGGGATAAATTTGAAAGGCAGGTTCGTATTGAAGGTAGAATCGAAAAATTGACAGCTGAAGAATCCAACCAATACTTTCAATCGCGTCCATATACAAGTCGTCTTGGAGCATGGGCTTCCGAGCAAAGCAAAGTATTGAAGTCTCGATTTTCATTAATGAGAAAAGTAGCTATGCTAATGCTTAAATACCCAACAAACGTTCCTCTTCCACCTCATTGGGGTGGTTACCGACTAATTCCTGAGCAATTCGAATTCTGGCAAGGACGGCCCAGTCGTCTCCACGATCGTTTTCGCTATGCATTATTACCACAGGGTGATTGGCAAATAGATAGGCTTTATCCATAATCCATAAAGGGATTGCAAATGAAAATCGTTACCTGGAATGTGAATGGTTATAGAGCAATTACAGGGCAGAATAAAAGTATTCGCCTTGATAACGTTTCTTTTGAGAATAATTTGTTTAGTTTTATTGAAGAAGAAAAGCCTGATATTATTGGTTTGCAAGAAATAAAAGCAAATCCCGAGCAAATCGCTGACCATCTTAGAGTGCCACCGGGCTATATAGCTTTCTATAATCCCTGTAAAGTAAAAAAAGGATATAGTGGTGTAGCTCTTTTTTCGAAAATTGAACCCAAAAATGTAAATCTCGAGATAGGTATTCCAAGATTTGATGATGAAGGTAGGATTATAGAAGCTGACTTTAATAAATTTGTTTTATTTAATGTATACTTTCCAAAAGGATATACAGACGACCCACGATTAGACTATAAACTTGAATTTTATGATGCTCTTTTGGGGTATGTAAAACAAATTTTGGCGAAAGGTCGTTCAGTAATTATTATGGGTGACTTTAATACTGCACGAACAGAAATTGATCTTGCTAATCCAAAAGAAAATGAAAACACTTCTGGATTTTTAAAAATTGAACGTGATAAAATGGAAGAGTATTTCGAGGCTGGTTTTACTGATGCATTCCGGTTGTTTATCAAAGAAGGTGGACATTATACCTGGTGGAGCAATCGAGCCAATTCTCGCAAAAGAAATATTGGCTGGAGAATAGATTATCATCTTATTTCAAATGATTTAGTTCCATTTGTAAAGAATGCTCGCCAGTTACCGCAAATTTTAGGTTCTGATCATTGCCCGGTTGTTTTAGAACTAAATTTCTAATTTTTTTGAAACATAGTTTGTGTTCGTTACGTATATCAAATAGAATACGTGATAAGGAATATTATTATGACAAAAAAATTATATCGCTCATATATTGATAAAAAAATCGCCGGAGTTTGCGGAGGAATTGCCGAGTACTTTGATATTGATCCAGTGCTTGTTCGTGCCTTATTTATAATTACGACAATTTCTTATGCAGTAGGTTTTATTGCATACATTATATTTTGGATTATTGTACCTGAACGTCCTAAACCAATTTTTTCGAATGATTTTATTCCAGTTACTGAGGCAGAAGACTTGTCGGAAATTAATTCGAACAAACCTCAAAGTCGAACTGTATTTGGAATTATTCTTATTGCGATAGGGTTATTGTTTTTTGTTAATGAATTTATCCCGATTTGGGATAGCGGTATCTTTTTTTCAATCATCCTAATAATTATTGGTGTTTTATTATTGTTTTCTAAGAAAAGTTAAAATCAGTTATGAAAAAATCAAGTATATTGTTGGGAACTTTCTTTATTTCATTAGGACTGATTAGTATAATTAATAATTATGTAATTCCAATAAGTTTCAACTTTACAAATTATGTATGGCAATTTTTTCTTGTATTTTTAGGGATTAGTTTTTTCAAAGTTTCTGAAAGAGTAAAAATCCTATTGATGATATTATCAGGAATAATAGCTGGATATTATTTTTATGGTATCTTTGCAGATGCAAGTCATAAATGTAATTATGTAGATACGGTAAATTTTTTGACGCTTCAAATTCCAATAAACTATTTTTAGAGACCACACTAATTAGATTCCTCATATTGTTTTGGAAATATATATATTTTTAGTATATTTATTTTTTAATATTTATATGATGGTTTATTGTGAACAACGAAATAAACAAAATAGCAATTCTTACATTAGGCTGTAATAAAAATTTAGTTGATAGCGAACGTCTTGCAGGAATTTTGGATGGTAAGCAGTTTGAATTAACAAATAATCTGAATGAAGCGGATGCAGTAATAATTAATACTTGTGGTTTTATTAAGCCCGCAAAAGAAGAAAGCATACAATTAATTCTTCAGATGGCTGAATTACGCCGTAAAAACAAAATTAAAAAACTCGTTGTGTTCGGTTGTCTAACTCAACGCTATCCTGATTTAAAAAATCAAATATTGCAAATTGATGAAGTTTTTGGCATTGAACCCTATAAACAAATTGTTGCTTCTTTTGGGAAAAAATTCGTATCTGATTATAGCCGTCTTTTGATGACACCACCGCATTACAGTTATCTGAAGATTTCAGAGGGATGCAACCATCGTTGTTCATTTTGTGCGATACCGTTAATTAAAGGGAAATATCGTTCCCGAGATATTGAAGAAATATTAAAAGAAGCAAAAGATTTATCGAAACAAGGTGTTCAGGAACTAAATATTATTGCTCAGGATACAACTTATTATGGAAAAGATATTTATGGAACATATAAATTGCCAATTTTGCTCAATAATTTAGCAGAAAATTTTGAATTTAAATGGATTCGTCTTCTTTACACATATCCAACAAATTTTCCGAAAGAAGTTTTGAAAGTCATAGCTCAACACGAAAATATCTGTAAATATATTGATTTGCCCTTGCAGCATATTTCAAATAACGTGCTCCATTCTATGAAGCGAAGAGCCACAAAAGAGAATATTATTGATCTAATCAAAGAAATTAGGGATACTATTCCCAATGTGGCTATTCGGACAACTTTTATTGTAGGTTATCCCACAGAAACAGAGCAAGATTTCGAAGAACTATATAGCTTTGTTGAGGAACAACGATTTGAAAGGCTTGGAGTGTTTGCCTATTCTCCAGAAGAGGGAACAACAGCTTATCCTCTTGGCGATCCAGTTTCACAAGAAGTTAAGGATGAAAGGTTAGATAAAATTATGCGATTACAGCAGCAAATCTCGCTTGAACGTAATAAATCGTTTATTGGCAAAACAATTGAAGTAATTATCGATGATGACGAAAATAAGAAATTTTATATTGGTAGAACTCAATTCGATGCACCTGAGATTGACAATGGTGTTATAATAAAATCCAATAAAAAGTTTTTGCCGGGTGTGATTATTAAAGCAAAAGTTTTTCGTGCAGAAGAATATGATTTACACGTTGAATATCCAGCAAATTAGCGAACTTTGAAGGTTGCCATAGTTATTATCGCAAGCATTACGGCAATAATATAAAAACGTGTAACTATTTTTGATTCGTGTATTCCACATTTTTCAAAATGATGATGTAAAGGAGCAATTTTGAACAATCTTCGACCTTCGCCGTATTTCTTTTTTGTATATTTAAAATAAGATACTTGAATTATTACAGATAAAGTTTCTGCAAAAAATATTCCACCAACAATAGGTAAGAGAAACTCTTTTTTTAATAAAATACACATACCTCCTAATGCCCCACCAAGCGCGAGTGAGCCTGTATCACCCATAAATACCTGAGCCGGATAAGAATTAAACCATAGAAATCCTAAGGCTGCACCAATAATAGAGGCAGCGAAAATTGTAATTTCGCCGCTACCCGGCAAATACATTATGTTTAAATACTTGGCAAAGGTTGCATTACCGGAAATATATGCAATTAAAGCAAGAGCAAACACTGAAATTCCAACAGTTCCTATTGCTAATCCATCTAAACCATCTGTTAAATTTACTGCATTTGAAGTTGCTGTCATTACAAAAATAACCATTGGAATATATAATAATCCAAAGTCAAAATTGATATTTTTTGAAAATGGAATTGTAGTCAGTGTATTGTATTTATCAAATGATGAGGAAAACAATTCTGGGAAAAAATATATAGTTGCTCCAACAATTAGCCCGATTGAAACTTGTCCAACAATTTTGTATCTACCAATTAATCCATTTGGGAATTTTTTTACAACTTTGAGATAATCATCAATAAATCCAACAATTCCTAACCATATTGTTGTGAGGAGGATAAGAATAACAAACATATTTGAAACATTTGCCCAAAGTATAGTAGGGAGTAGGACAGCAAGCAATACAATTAAGCCTCCCATTGTAGGAGTGCCAGCTTTTAGCGAATGATTTCCAACTGTAGCAAGTTCTCTTTTGGCTTGTTCGCCAAGTTGATTTTTTCGAAGCTTATTAATAATTTTAGGTCCAAAGTAGAAGCAAATAATTAAAGCAGTAATTGCTGCTGCTGCTGAACGGAAAGTAATATATTGAAATAATCCAATTCCTGGTATGTCAAAATGATTTTTTAATAAAAATGATAAAAAATAAAACATAACTCACTAATAATTAATTCTCAATATTTTTGTTGATTTCTTGAACAGGATTGACAGCCCAGTGGAGCTTTGTGCGTATTAAGTCATAAAAAGCACTTTCCATTGGTTTTATCAATTTTACTCTATTTTTAGAAAGATAAATATTGACAGTGTCTCCATCTGATAGAATTGTTTGCAATTGTCCGTCTGCAACAAAATTGACTTTTCCTGTAGGTGAAAATACAACAAATCTTAAATCGCTGCTATCATCAACTACTAATGGACGTAATGTAAGAGAATGAGGCGAAATTGGTGTAAGACAAATAGCTTTTGTGGAAGGCGAAATGATTGGTCCACCACAAGAAAGTGAATATGCAGTCGATCCTGTTGGAGTTGAGATAATTAAACCGTCAGCCCTGTATTCACCTACATAATGATCGTTTGCATAAGCCTGAATGGTTATCATTCTCGGAGAATCTTTTTTCTCGAAAACGAAATCGTTGAGAGCAAAATAAGTATTACCATCGATTTGTGTTTCTAATACAGAACGATCAATTAATCTATAATTTCCTTCTAATAGATTATTAATTGATTTTTCCAAATTTTGCACAGAAAACTCAGCTAAGAAACCTAATTTCCCAACATTAAATCCCATTATAGGAACATCATAATTTATTAATTTATGGCAAGCTGATAGAATTGTTCCATCACCACCAAATGTAATAACTAGATCTGCAACTTTTCCGAAGTCACTAAGTTCAATAGGATTGACTTTTTCTCGAATTTCATCAGAGAATTGTTCTATTGCTTCCTGGCGGGCATAGCAATTAACATTAGCTTCGCATAATATATGGGCAGCCCTTTCAGCCCATTTAATTACATCAGGTTTTTCTGAAATTTCGTAAAGAACAAAATTATTCATTTATTATATGCAAAAAAGTAAAACTATGCTAATATATCAGATAATTCCATCATATAATTGAAGATTTTTTTCTTTTTAGTCCAGGTTTCAACAAGTGGTGTATATACAATATCGTGCATTGATTTGCCAACCATAACGTCGGTTTTTCCATCAAGCAAAGCTTCAACAGCTTTTACGCCTAAATGGCTTGCTAATACACGATCCCTTGCAGTTGGAGCACCACCTCGTTGCATATGACCAAGAATAGAAACTTTAGGTTCAATATCGTATTTTTGTTTCATTAATTCAGCGATGACAGCAGCACCACCATATTCGTCCCCTTCACCAACAATAATAATTGTGCGACGAGTTTTTCCTTGTTTAAGAATTCTTTGATATAGAATATCTAAGTTTGTGGCAATTTCAGGAATAGCAATATATTCAGCTCCACAAGAGATGCCAACATCCATTGCAATAAAACCCGCGTGACGCCCCATAACCTCAATTAAAAATACTCGCCCGTGAGAATCGGCTGTATCACGAATTTTGTCAATGGCTTGAACAGCCGTGTTTATTGCCGTATCGTATCCGATTGTATAATCAGTACCATATAGATCATTATCAATTGTTCCCGGTGTACATACTACTTGAACACCGTGTTCTTCCCATAACGCGTGAGCACCGTGAAAAGTTCCATCGCCACCGCAACAAATAAGCCCTTCAATACCGTTTTCTTTTAATTGTTCAGCGGCAGCTGCTCGACCTCCGGCATTCATAAATTCCTTTGAACGACTTGTTTTAAGTATTGTGCCACCAGAAGAAATGATATTTGCTGTTTCTTTCCGAGTTAATTTTATAAAATTTCCTTCAATTAAACCAGAATATCCACCTACGATTCCATAAATCTCTAAACCGTTGTATATTGCTGCTCTAACTACTGCTCTAATGTGAGCATTCATTCCAGGAGCATCGCCTCCACTTGTAAGCATTGCAATTTTTTTCATATTAAATTCACTATAAAAGTTTATAACATAGAAAATTACTGATTATTTTCCAAAAATAAAGCATTTAATTTAAAAAATAAAACAATTTATTTAATTTCTTGCCAACGATATTTATTCAATGTTTGGTTAAAGTGCTTCTTTAATTAAAGCTCCACCCACAACGTCATCTCCTTCGTAAATAACTACCGATTGCCCGGGAGCAACAGAACGTCTTTTTTCTATAAAATCAACCTGCAATAGACCATCACTATTGATTCTGCAATATGCTGATTTACCTTTGTCGTTATAACGAATTTTTACAGAGAAAACCTTTGTTGCATCTAATTCATTATATTTCATTAGATTTAATTTTTCACCGATTAATCCATTATTATATGTTTCGTCGAAAGTATCAACTTCAATGATATTATTTCCCGCATTGATTTTTTTTACATACAAGGGTTCGCTAAAGGAGATTCCAAGCCATTTACGTTGCCCGACAGTATAGAATGGAAAACCTTTATGTTTACCAATTATTTTCCCACGAAAAATAATGTTGCCATTATTTACTTTTTGATTAATGTCTGGAACTTGCTTTTCTATAAACGAGTGATAGTTGTTGTTCGGAATAAAACAAATATCCTGAGATTCAATTTTGTTGAAAACAGGTAAATCGTATTTTCTTGCAATTTCTCTAACTTCCTGTTTGGTATATTCGGCGAGAGGGAAGATAGTCTTAGCTAATTGTTCTTGCGAAAGTCCCCATAGAGCATAAGATTGATCCTTGCTTTTATCTATTCCTTTACTAATGTAGAATCTTCCGTTATTTTCATTTTTCAAAACTTTAGCATAATGACCTGTTGCAAGGTAATCGGCTCCGTACTCATTAGCTTTTGTCAGAAAAGGTCCCCATTTTATTTTAATATTACATTCGACGCAAGGGTTTGGAGTGCGTCCGTGAAGATACTCTGCGATAAAGTTATCAATAACTGTATTTTTAAAAGTCTCTGTTAAATCTATAATTTTGTGTTCAATTCCTAATATTTGACAAACTCGATAAGCGTCTAAGCTTCCAGTGTATGAACAGCAACTTTTTTTGTTTTCAACTGGTCGGCAGTCATCGTCAAGTTTGTGAGTGGCAATTGTAAGTCCAATTACTTCAAATCCTTGTTCTAAAAGTAGTGCAGCAGCTACTGATGAATCAACTCCTCCAGACATTGCAACTAATACTTTTGTCTTTTCGTGCATAGTTTATAGTCAATTATGTTATGAATAATTCAACTATAGACTATAGACGAAAAAAAATAAAAAAATATGTATTCCCAAATATTTAGTTTGATATTAATTGTATTTTGTTCTTCATGTTTTTCGATTTATAATGAAATAAGTTATTAGAAAAAAAAGAGGCTACTTTTGATGAGTAGCCTCTTTATCTCATAGAATTAATTTTAAATTAATTCATCAAACCTCTTTTTCTGAGCAATGGTTCAATTTGTGGTTCTTTACCTCTGAATTTAATATATAAATTCATCGGATCGTCGGTATGACCTTTTTCTAACACATTTTTTCTGAACGATTCAGCTGTTGCTCTATCAAAAAGTGATGTTTCTTTGAAAGCTTGGAAAGCATCGCTATCGAGCACTCCAGCCCAAATGTAGCTATAATATCCGGCAGAATATCCACCACCAAAAATATGGTTAAAATATGTCGAACGGTAACGGAATGGGATTTCTTCAGGTAAATTAATTTGCTGAGCTACTCTATTTTCAAATTCTGTAACATCATCAATTCTGTCTGTTGTGTAGTAAAACATATCAAGCAATGAAGCTGCTAAGTATTCAACTGTTGCAAATCCTTGATTGAACTTACTGCTTGCTTGAATTTTTTCGATTATTTCATCAGGTATAGGTTGTCCAGTTTGATAATGACGTGCAAAGCTACGCAATACTTCTGGTTCAGAAAACCAATTTTCCATTACTTGCGAAGGGAGTTCAACAAAGTCACGAGGAACATTAGTTCCACCTATGCTTGGATAAGCATTGCTGGCAAACAATCCATGGAGAGCATGCCCAAACTCGTGGAATAGAGTTTCTGCCTCATCCAGAGAAAGTAATGAAGGTGTGTTTTCAGTTGGTGGAGGGAAATTACAGACATTGAAAACGATTGGATATATTGTTTTGCCATTTTTAACTTTTCTTTCTCGTAAATTATTCATCCAAGCACCGCCGCGCTTGCTGGAACGGTTGTAATAGTCTACGAAAAATAACCCAATATGGCTGCCATCTTCTTCAGTTACTTCAAAAACACGAACAGTCGGGTCGTATACCGGAACATTTTTTATTTCTTTAAACCTAATTCCCCACAATTTATTTGCAACTGTAAAAGCACCCTGCATAACGCTTTCAAGAGGGAAAAATGGGCGAAGTTTTTCTTCATCAATTTCATATTTTTCGCGTCGCAATTTTTCTGTATAATAACGCCAGTCGTGTGCCTCTAATTTAAAAGTATTACCTTCTCTATTAATCAATTCCTGCAATTCTTGAGCTTCTTTGATAGAATTTTCTCTTGCCGGCTCCCATAGACGGTAGAGTAGTTCGAACACTCTATCAGAAGTTTTTGCCATATTATCGCTTATAACAAACTCAGCAAAATTTGGAAAACCTAACAAACGAGCCTTTTCTTGGGATAATGAAACTATTTCTTTAATAATTTCTTTATTGTCATATTCATTGCCATTATTTCCACGATGTAAATAAGCTTTAAGAATTTGAGCTCTTAGACCTCTGTTTTCGGCATATTGCAAAAACGGCATTATGCTTGGATTTTGCAGAGTAAACAACCATTTATCTGGTTGTCCATCACGAGTAGCAGCTTCTTTTGCTGCTTCAACAACGCTATTGGGCAATCCGCGCAAATCTTCTTCTTTTTCAATGTATAGTTTATAATTGTTTGTTTCTGCGAGTACATTATCTCTGAATTTTAGTTGCAAAGTTGAAAGTCTCTGATTGATTTGAGCAAGTCTTTCTTTTGCTGCTTTATCCAATAGAGCGCCATTTTTAACAAAATCCTGATATTTCTGTTCAAGTAATCTTAATTGCTCGGGTGAAAGCTTTTCTTTGTTACTATTGTCATACACAGTTTTGATTCTTGCGAATAGTTTTTCGTTGAAAAGAATATCATCGTTGAATTTAGATAGTTTAGGAGTAATTTCCTGAGCTATTTTTTGCATACCAGGTGTTGAATTTGAGCTAACTAAATTAAAGAATACAGAAGAAACACGCTGAAGTAATTCACCCGAAAACTCTAATGCTTCGATTGTGTTTGCAAAATTAGGTGCTTGCTTGTTGTCTGTAATTTTTTTGATGTCAGCATAAGCTTCTTTCAATCCTTTTTCAAAGGCTGGTAAATAATGTTCTTCTTTGATTTTATCGAAAGGAGGAACATCATAAGGAGTATTGTAGGGTTTAAAGAAAGGATTGTCGCCTGCTGATTTTTTTTGTGCTTCGACACTCATAACGGTTAATAATAAACTGAAACATAAAAAAAGTAGTTTTTTCATATTACCTCTCCAAATAATAGAATATATTTGAATAAAATGTTTCCCTTATCTATCTTCAAATAATAGAAAAATTAATTAATCAATCTTTACAATATAGTAAAAATTTGCATAAAATACTTACAAAACGTTACATTGATAGTTAGAGTAATTCATCCGATGACTGGGAGTCATCGGATGAATTTTTCAAAATGGACTCCACCTGAGAAGAGGAGCCCATTTGTTGATGGGAACCTTCCGGAGGTTCTAAACCTTCGGAAGGGTATTTATTGGAGATGCCTTCATTCAATGAGGCAATAGACATAAAAATAATATGTTAAGATAAATTAGCTAAGTTATTTTAACACAATACGGATAGGGGTAGGACGTCAGGGAATGATGGAGAGGGCGGTGCGCTCGGGGGCGAGATATTTTCGTTATATGGGGGCGGTGGCGGGAGCACGTCCATTTTGTCGGGAGCGGGTTGGGAAGGTATATTCGATAGATGAGATACGCGGGATGAGCAACGGGCAGGGATTGGCGGTGGAGTATTTTTGCGGAGGGTGGAATTGCAGGCACAGGTGGGTGGCGGTGGCGTCGGGTGTGGTTAAGATTGAGGAGGGAGCGAAGTTGAACAGAGACGAGCGGGAAGCGTTTGAGGTGGTAGCGAATTACGGTTATAATGTGAGCATTCGGAAGCCGTTAGGAAGGAGAAACGAGGGTGGGACGTATGATGCGATGATTAATGGATGGAAGGCAGAGCTAAAAACGATAACCGAAGAGATGGCAGATGTGAATGTATCGGAGGCAGTTCGCAATAAAATAAGGGAGGCGATAAAGCAAGGTGCGGAATGGATACTGCTGTATGATAAAAAGGGAGCTAATCAAGATGATATAGAACACGGAATACTTAAATTTAAACAACGTTCGACCAAGACATTTAATAAAGTATCGATAATTAAAAATAGGACAATAAAAACACAAAAATATGAGAACACAAAATGGGAATAAAATATTTAAAAGAAATAGAAAACAGAATTGATATTGCGTTAAAAAACAATATGCCCTACGAATCGAAACTGATATTTGTGGGTGAATTGCTGGCTGCGTATTATCAAGAAATAATATCGATTGTAGAGCTGGATAGATATTTACTGAAGCTTGGCTTTAGCCGTCAAGAGTTGTATAAATGGACGGATTACGTAACATTTGGGGAACCGCAGGAGGACGATTAGAGGTGATAATTCATCGGATGACTGAGAGTCATCCGATGAATTAGGTGAAAATGGACTCCACCTGGGAGGTTGAGCCCATTTGGGATGGGAACCTTCGGAAGGCTATAGAGCGTTCCGAAGGTTTTTTTATGGTTCGTCGGATGATGAGGGAATGATTGAGAGGCGAAGTTATCGGATACGGCTTCAAATCATACGATGAGGAGAGGAAATATGAAAACGGCAAAAAAATATAATTAAGATTGCAAGTTAAAACAGCGAAAACAAGCGTGAGTTTTATAGGAGTAGCACGTGGTGATAGAGAATACAAATAAGATATTAAGACATATATACAATCGACTGAAATTTCAGATGTTATTTTTGGAATTAGACATAATAATGAGAACACGTTTGATTGGTATATTATTCCGACTATTCTGAAAAATTTTTTGTCAAGAAAAGTAAAAGACTTGGTGCAATTGAGTTTATGAAAAATAATTACTCGAAAACTGCTAGGATGAAACTTATTGCATAAAAATGGTATATGAAAACCGGGTAATATAAAATATTTATTTTTAGAAATCGTATTTTTTTATTAGATCCTTTTCCATAATATAAAAAAAGAGGTTTTTATGAAAAAATTTTACTTTTTTTTATGTCTAATACTCGTAACAAATTTTCATATTATACTTGCTCAAAATTTGACTTACGAGATAACAGATTACCAGAGAGTTGCTAACAGCTCTGTTCGAATTGGTAATTATCTGTTTTACGAGAACGAGGGCTCAGTTTACCGAGTAGATATTTCTAATCCGAAGACACCGAGTCAATCAACAAAAGTAACAAGCATCGAAGGAATTGATTTGGATTACTTCGGTAATTACCTTTATTCTTTTTCCTACGGTCAGAATATAACTCTTAATTTGTATAACGTTTCCAATCCCCTTAATGTATCAAAAGTAGGTTCATATACATTGACTGATGGTGGTTTCTTTAAATTACAAGAATTTCAAAACAAATTATTTATTTTAAACGATCCTGATAATACAAAAATACCAAAATTGTTTGTCTTAGATATTTCGAATCCTGCAAATATTGTGAAGATTGCCGAAAAAGAAATAGGTAGTTCTGGATCGGATAATGCAATTGACTTCCAAGTAACACCGTATAATAATAGAGCTTATATTCTAACAGGAATATACTTTTATATATATGACATTTCAAATTTATCAAACATAACACTATTGAACAAATTTAGGCCGCCATTCTATCCAAGTTTGTGTTTATCATTAGAAGTCGTGGGTAATGATTTATTCGTTGCCGGTTGGTCAAACAAAAAAATTCTGAGATACAATGTTACTGATCCTACAAATCCTACTCTAATAAACGGAAGTATTACGCTAACAAACAATATTTATGAAATGTATTACGATGGTTCGCATTTGGTAGTGATCAATGGGAATAAGCTAAATTATTATTCGATCGCAACGCCAAGTATTGTCAATACGAAAGAAAAAAGGAATAACAATATTCAAAACAGCGAAATATTATATGAATATGGACAAGTAACATTCTTGGATAATGCTTATAAGGTTATGATTAAAGATGAAGGAAATATTTTTATTCAAGAAGGTGGTGATTATTATCCTGAATATAAAAGTAATTCCGGTGGTAAAATAAAATATGTAAAAATTACTAAACAGGAAGACAAAGTTACATTAACAACTCAGGTACAACCGACTGAAGCAGCATCAGCAGGTTGTAAAGTTACTCCCGAAGGAATAACACAGCACAAAAAAAATACTGTCGTAACAGTAATCGCAACAGCTGGTAATGGCTGGAAATTTAAAGAATACACGGGAGATTTGACAGGCACAGAAGCTCAACAAAATATTACAATGACCGGCGATAAGGGAGTAACTGGCCATTTCGAAAAAATTGTGATTGAGCCAATATTAACACTTGCGGCAACTAATAGTAAAGATGGAAGATGTGCTTCCGATGTATACAGTACCAAACAATATTTAATTTTTTCAGGTTCATTATCAGCCGACGAAACAGATGATTGGAGTATTACGCAGTTGGCATTCTATGTAACCGGTAATTCAGTGTATTTCGATAAATTGAAATTGAAACTTGGCGATCAGCAATATTTTATAGACTATAAAGAAAATAATTTAAATAAATTTAATGTTAGTTATTTACTTAAAGCTGGGGAACAAGTTGGTTGGTTATTGTATTTGATACCAAACGAAAAGACGTTTTTTGGATGCGAATTGCCCGAAATTATTACCCATAGTGCATCGACAATTGTCAGTGATGTTATAGCTACTCCATTAAATTATTCGCCAGGGAAAAAATTACCGCAGGAAGTTTTAAATTCAGGAGATAAGTTCCTGTATTGCGTATCTACTCCAAACACCTATTTTGCAAATATTGTAGAAGCTATCAATCAGTCGCCACAAGGAACTACCATTTCTTTATGCGAAGGTAATTTTTATCCCAAGGGCACAGAGATTGATAAAGATTTGAACTTTATTGGGCTAGGAAACGGAACTATACTAACTGATGTGGAAGATAAAATTTTGTTGTTCATCAAGAAAGGTAATGTCTCTTTCGAAAACCTGAAGTTCCGAGGTAAGAAAAATGAATTAAATGGAAAACTTATGGATATCTACGGATTAAGTATTTATAATTATGATGATGTACCACCTACTGTGAAAATAAAAAATGTTACATTTGAAAATCTTGCAAAAGGAATTCTTACTTCCTCAAATTTAGATATTACTAATTCTACTTTTTTGAACAATGATCTTTCAATAGATATTTTCGGAGCATATAGTGTAAATGTTTCAAATTCAACTTTTAAAAATTCAAAGAAAGGTATTTTCTGTGAACGAAGTGCTTATAATTCCTTGGAATTGAATGAGAACTATTTCGAAAATGTGATAAGACCTATTCACTTAGACATTAAGTTTAATAGCGGTTTTGATCGCAATACTATCATTAAAAAGAATAAAATTATAAACAATTTAAGCCAAATGCAGATAGAACAGAGTGACCCCGTACATTACGGAATATTTATTTCAGATTTAAAAGGTGCTGAAATAGAAGAAAATAAAATAAGCTTTACTGGTTTTATAAAGAGTAATTTTCAATATTATGGAATATACTTAGCTTCAAGAACAAGAAATTGTTACATTACAAAGAATGAGATATCGGGTGCATTTTCTGGTATAAAATTAGATGGTACGTTTGACTTTAACTACGGGCATCATATCTCCCAAAATCAAGTTTACCAAAACACACGAGGAATATCCTTAACCGAAAGTAAGAACAATACAATTGTCGGTAATAATATTTCCTACAATGTTGGAGGTATTTATTTGAATAATTCAAAAGACAACAATATTTTGGCCAACGAATTTTCTTGGAATTTGAAAAACATTGTTCAAGGATTAATTAAACCAAGTGGTAAACAGGACAACACTATACAAAGTGATTTAGAAGATATTAGCGGAGGAATAATTCTAATAAATTCTTCTGCTAAGGTACAAAACAATCACTTTGAAAAAGATAGTTCCGCTGGGGTTACTTTGTTAGGAAGTTCGAATGCAGAAATTAATTACAATAATTTCATTAATAATTATGATTATGCTGTGGAAAATCGTACCCCAAATAATGTGAACGCAATGTATAATTATTGGAATTCACCAAATGGTCCAAGGCTTTCCACAACGGGCGAAGGTGAAAGGGTTTCGTCAGGAGTAATTTACGATAACTTCAAAACTGAGAAGATAAAATATACAGCAAGTTTCGATAAGGATACTCTTTATGATAAAATAAATGCAAAAAATACTTTTACATACTTTGTGGCTAATTGGACATCAACTCCTCATTCATTTAAGTATAGTTTGAAGGACAAAAATGGCAAAATTCAGAACATACTAGATAAACAAATTGAAATTGATAGTTTGAATTTTACTGAAATTGTAGAATACAAATCCGATACACCAGGTAATAATGAAATAATTTTGGAGGTATCACCTTTAGAAGATCCCAATGATGTTCTGAAAGATACATTATATGTGATTTCATATATACCTACAGTTAAAGACATTATTATTATACCTGACACTTTATTTATTAAAGTAAATGAAATGGGACTTTTTAGTAGTATAGGTGTTGACCAACATCAACAATATGTAGATATTAATCCAAGTTGGACTGCAACAGGTGGGAAAATTGATTCTAATGGTGTATATGTAGCAGGTGATAAACCCGGAATTTATCAAGCAACTGCAACATACGACAATGTTACAAAAAATGCAGTTATTGTGATTCAAGATTCAGTAGTTTCGGTAGCAGATAATTTCATTAAAGAAGATATAAAAACTGAAATCTATCCTAATCCATCGGTTGATATTTTTAACATTCAACTAACAACAAATAATCAATCTCAAGCAAAAATAAACATTTATTCAACTAATGGGCATCTTATTGAAAGAATATTTGATGGATTTATAAGCAACGGGAATAATAAATTTGTTTGGGATGCAAGAAATTACTCAAATGGGACTTACCTGCTTGTCATAGATATTGGGTTACGTCGATATGCGTATAGTTTGATAATTAAACGATAACTATTTATTGAAATATTCAAAAGTTTTAAATAAAATTCGTAGAGAAGTGCTGTAAAAGTTGTTTTACAGCACTTTTTTGTTTGACAAAAGTCATCCGATGACTTGAAGTCATCGGATGAGTGTTGGGGGAGAACCTTCGGAAGGCTGAGAGCCTTCCGAAGGATATGGAAAAGAAATGGACTGCAATGGGGAAGAGCCTGTTTGTGTTTTGGGAGCATAGAGATATTTAACACCTTGGAGGTGATAGATACTTTTTGTTTTTATTTTAGAATAATCACAGTAAGTGTCTTTAGCGTGATTAGTGGATAATTAATTTAATGAAAAATAAACTGTTTGCAATTTTTTAATTGTTTTTTTGAAAAAAAATATTAAATTTTTCAACATACTATTATTTCGAGGTTGTTATGAGACTGCCTATGAAAATAATACAATTACCTTTGTTTGCAATTATTTTGTTTTGTTTCTTCTCTTGTGATTTGTTTAAAAAAGATAATCCTGTGGAGCCAAACAATGAAGGCAAAATTCAATATGATAACGAAAAGGTATTAGTCAATACTACTTCTGCAGCAGGCTCAACGATTATAGTGAATTCAAACAATTCTATGATCAATGGGATGAAAATAATTATTCCACCAAATTGTTTTTCAGGCTCTAGAAAATTCATCATTAGCACATATGATATCAAAGAACATAAGTTTGGTGAGCTACTTAAACCGATTTCCCCTTTGATAAAGATTAAAAGTAATGGTGGCTATGCTGATGGAATATACGAAGTTACAGTGCCAGTAGTTATCGAAAATGGTTCATTTCCTCTGGTTTTTATTTATGACGAAAATAACGGTAAATTAGAACCACTTCCAGTTCAAAGGTATGATGCAAGCTCTGTTACATTTGCAACTCGACATTTTTCGACTTCGACGCTTTTTTCGAAAACAGCGAAAAGTAAGATACCTACGATACAATCGGACGATGGTTACTCACTTATTTTAGTAAGTTCATTACAAGAATCAATTATTAATCAAACACCGGTTATTTCAACTGGCTTCAAACCAGGAGTGGATGACTGGGAGTTCCCTAACTACGGTTCCTATATTGCTCCTCGTGGGCATTGTGCAGGCCAAAATATGGCTGCATTCTGGTATTTTTATGAAAAAAGGTTAAAAGGTGCACCTGGTTTGCATAACCTTATGAGCGATGTTGATAACATTTGGGAAGATAATAATCGTGGATACAGATTTTGTTCAGTTATTTTCCGAGATTTATCTTGGGAAGGAACTTTTATTGATTTTTTTGAAAAATACATTGATAAAAATCAATCGTTAGATAAACTCAAATTTTACTTGATTGCTGGAGCAATGTTGATTACCGGAGAACCACAGGGAATAGGTATTTATCGAGTTTCGGGACAAGATTCAACTGGCAAAGATTTATATTCAGGACACGATTTGATTTGCTATCAAATTGAGCCAAGTGCTGGAAAAATCTATATTTCTGATCCAAATTATCCAGCTGTTGGGCAAACTATATATTTCAAGAACGGGAAGTTCGAACCATATCAAGCAAGTTCCGAAGCAAGAATGTCAAAATACACATATCCATACATTACTTATTATGCAAAAACTGCTTACATTGAATGGGATAAAATTGCCAATCGATGGAAAGAAGTAGAGGATTATAAAATTGGAAATGATAAATTCCCGACTTGTTTTCTTGTAACTCCCGATTTTGGTGGTTTCAACTTGACGGATGAATTTAACTATAACAATGATACTTTGAATATAAGAGTAGAAGCTCCTACGTTAGAGGTATCCCATATAGTAAATAATAAAAAGTATGCTGCAATTACAGTGTTTGACGAAAATGGAACAAAATTGACAAACACAAGTTATAACATTAAATTGAATTTCCAAAAGCCTGGTATTATTAAGTTAGGACTTTTGATTGAAGGCTATCGATTGAATAGAAAGGATGATAACAATAACTATATACCGCTTTACATTGATTTTAAATGGATAAAGATTAATTATACTAAATATAACATCCAAATTCTTCCAAAAGAGATGAAAGGAGAACCAAATGTAGAATATACTTGGAACTTGGATATTTCTGAACTTCCAAAGGACTATAAATACTATGTAATATGGAAATTTGGCGACAACAATGAGGTTAGAAAACATAACGAAAATTTTGTTATTTATAAATATGCTTCTCCAGGTAATTATAAAATTAAAGCCGAGTTGTATGATTTGAACACTAATAAATTAGTTGCAATTGATTCAGCTACTGCTGAAATCGCGGGAAATGATCGTATTTATCCAAATTTTGGTCCCAGAGGGCAGACAATCAAAATTACTGGTAAAGGATTTAAAAATCCCAAATATTCTGAAATTAATGCTACTTTGCATTGGGACACAGATCCAACAAACCATAATTACAGAGCTTTATTTACCAAGGTTATCGATGATAATAATTTGGAAGCTGTTGTGGTGGATGATACGAAAAATACTATTGGAAAAGTATTTATAAAAGTTCGGAAATATGTTCCGAACCAAAATGTATATGAATGGGAAGGACCTTGGGAATATGAAATTGTGAAACTAGAAGTTAATCAAATTAACCCGGATACAATTAGAACAGGTACATTAGTTACCATTAAAGGGAAAAATTTTGGTGTGAAACATCCAACCGATAATATTTTTATAAGTCTAACGCCTGCAACAAGCATTAGATCTTGGACTAATGATGAAATAATATTTGAAGCTCCCGAATTATCAAGTAATGGGAACAACTACATTTACATTGCTAAAAGTTGTCAAACAAATGAAAGTAATACATATTGTATAAAGCATCAAATTGGTGAGAAGTATTGGGAACCTATGCCATCAGATATCATAAGATTGCTATCCAAAGCAACGATGGAAGGAGAAGGTTTTTTAATGGAGAATTTTGACGTTACTATGACCACATACGATTCTAAAGGAAATGTTAGTAGTAAGTATGATAGTAAATATCAAGCTTTTGAACAATTATACAACAAATCTGCGACCAATACCTTTTCGGTTAATGGAAGGAGTTTTGAAGCAATTATAAGCAAAGATTCCTACGGAAAACTTATTTATTCAGGCACTGTTTCTCAAGATGGAAAAACTTTGGAAATTGCAACAATAATAAGATACAATGAAAATGATAAAATTATTTTGAAATTGATTTTGCAAAATATTCCATTGGAGAGGATTTATAAACTTGAACCCAGAGCATCTTGGAAATATGCAGTCAAAAGTAATGCAACTTCCTACATCAAAGAATTTTATTATGCGAACTATTATAATGACGGTAGATTAATATCTGACGCTGTAATGAAAAGTTGTACTGATATATCTTTTGATTTGGATTTTTATTATAAGTGATTTTTATATTATCAAAAAAATGTTTGGTACAGGCAAATTACAATACAATAAATTAAGAATAAGTTAGGTAGTCTAATTGTGTGAACTCCTACGATGACTTTAAGTCATCGTAGGAGTGGGTTGTGAAAACGGGTTCCACCTTAGAGGTGGAGCCCATTAGGGGAGAGAGGCTTCCGAAGGCTGGTAGAAGAGGTAGACGAAACCACAAATGGCTGGAGTGCGATGGGATTTATCGGTACTTCATTTTTATGGATTTTAGCTGTTTTTTGAGCTGTAATAGAAGTGTCTTTGGTTCTTTGTAGACACTCACACAATTTCCTATACTTCACCCCATTGAGACAGAGTTCGGCAATGAGTTTTTGGATATACGACGTGTTCTTAATTGCCTTAGTTGTTTTCATCAAAATCATTTTGTTTTTCTAATATTTCGAAATGCAGTGAATCCGATTCTTTTACAATTTCCAGCAATGTTTTTACTGCTTCTTTTATTTCTTCTTTATGTTTATGTTCTATTGTGCTTGTTGGGTCAGAGTTGTGGGAATATTCATTAATCAGTTTATATACTTTTTCTTTATTCACAGAACTAATTCTTTCATTTTCCTGATTAATATTTTTAACTAACACGTCCATCTTAGACTTCTGATCACCAATAGATGGGATCTTGAAATCGGCAAACATATCAAAAAATCTTCTTGCCATATTTCCAATGGTATAAAAATCTTCATACTGAATATCTTGTTTTTCAGAGAATTGTTTGAGCTTGGTAAATAAGAAATGATATTCTGATTTGTAATCCAAAAGTGTTTTATCAAGCGATACTATTCTCGCCTTTCTTATTTCCGATTCTATAAAATTTTCTAACATATAAAACTCACAGGGTATGGGCTTCTCGGATTTATTATTTTTTCCTGGTTTTTCATTGTCTTTTCTCACTGCTTTATTTTTAGAAATTAACCATTCTTTAACCAAATTAAAAAACTGAAAATTATGCGTAGAAATAAAAAGTTGCCCAACATTAGAAAAATGTATCTTTATCAAAGAAAAACAATGATAAATGAAATTCGAATCAAAACTAGAAATTGGATCATCAATAAATATAATTCCTTGCGATTTATCAAAATCTTTCTCCCCAACTTTAACAATAAAATATGAAAAAGCTATTGCTGTTTTCTCTCCTTCACTCAGGTTTTGAGCAGGGATGCCATTCCTTTTTATTACATATCCTTTCTTATTATTATCTAATTCAAGTTTTATTTCTTCTCTCCCAAAAAAATCTTTTAAATGTCTATTTATATCATCCAATGCTATGGTAATATCTGAAGTTTGCCTCTCTAATTCGTTAATTTTTTTGTTAACTTCTTCAAGTCCTATTTTTACTTCTTCTTCATTTTTTTTTAATTCTTCTAATTGCTCCAACAATTCTTTATAATTCACATCAATAAATGCATTTGCAATCGCATTTAGTTCAAGATTTCTTTGAGCATTTGAAACTTCATTCTTATGATTTTTAACCTTTTCATTATGTTTATCTATAATCTGATTTATTTCAGAAATTATTTGATTGTAAGTTGCTAAATAGTCTTCTGATAATAGGGGAAAAGGAACATTAATAAAAGGATTATCGTATTTTTCTTGTAGAGATTTTATTGTTTCATCAATCCATATATTTATCTTGCTACATATTTTATTGAGTTTTTTTACCTTAGAAGTGTATTCTTCTCTTAAATCAGGATATAGTTCATCATTTGTTATATTAACCTCTTTAGGTTTCAAATTCTGAATTTTATCTCTAAGGTTTTTGATGGAATTTTGAAGGTTCTCATAATCTTCACTGAAATGTTTTGATAATTTTTCCAGAAAATCATTATCTAGTGGTTTCTGGCAAAAGAGGCATTTCTCTTTTTCGCTTTTCTTTTTGTGCAAATCAAAACCTTGTTTTACCCAATTGTTTAGTTCTTGGTCTTCTTTTAATCTTTCAAGGGTTTCAGATATTACTTTTTTACCTAACAATTCAGTAACTTTTTCAAAAATTTTCTGAAAACTATCAATGATTTCATCTTCAAAAGAAAACGATATAGTTAATTCGTTAAAATGTGTTTGTTCATTTCTGGCATCACTTCTGCTTATTTCTTCATATTTTTTCTTTGCATCATCACTTAAGATTTTATCACTAAAATTGTCTAAACCAATACTCTTTATACTTTTCTCAACTTTTGTTCTATTGTAACTCTTATCAAATAAAAGATTTGCAATTTCTCGCCCTAAATCAGTAAGAAATGTATCTTTTTGTTTTTCTTTTGATTCCCTAACTTTCTTGCGTTCTTCATACTTTTTGCTGGTTTCAACTTGCATTTTTCTTAATTCTTCAATTTCATTCTTTCTTTTAATATCTTCTTTGCTTATGTAGATAATTGGCTTACATAAGTTAGAAGGATCAAAAGAAACATTTTCATCTATAAAATCTTTATTGAAAACTTTTACCAATATGGTATTATCATTAACATTTGAATTCTTAATATTTTCCCCTTTATCTAATTCAATTTCAAATTCCCCATTTTCTGGATATTGTTTAAAGTTATTAATATCAAAGACACATCTTTTTTCTAAACTTTCAAAAACTCGTGAAATGGTTGTTTTTCCACTTCTATTCCATGCAAAAATTAAATTGAACTGTTTAAATTCTGGAAGTTCGTTTTTCCACGTGAAATCATGAAATATTCCAAAATTTTTTAGTTTTGTAATTTTTCTAATCATAAATTATCCCTAATAAAAGGTTAAAAACATATATCACATTTAGAGTAACGATAGTATATAACCTTTTCCATATAAACCACACCATTAGGGCAAAGCTGGGATATAAGTCGTTGTCTTTTGTTCATAGTTTAAATCTTATAGATGATGTCCTCATATTAAATAAGCATATGCTTGGGGTGGGTAAGACAACCCAAAATCTTCTAGTTTTTTGGGTTTGTCATATATTACAAATTCTTTAATTTTAATTGCATATCCTTTATCTAGCTTATCAAAATATTTAAAAAAGAACTCTTCATCTATACCCGAATTTTTTCTTGTATTTTCCCATAATGCATATATTTCATCATTTAATATATCTTCTACAATTAACTCTCCTACTACTTTTTTTATAGGTGAGCTAACATATACAATTATTGAATCAACATCTCTTTTAAAAATTTTTCGTCTATATTCATACTTTTTTTCACCAGTCTTAATTTTTTCAACAAAAACTGGTTTAATAGATAAAATAGCTTTCATTTATACCTGCCTCCTTAATTATTGTTTTAAGTTGGTCTTTCGTAATTTCTTTCAACCCTCTAAGTTCGTTTTCTTCGTCTGTTAATATGCCTAACTCCAATAACCTTTTTCTGATTAATTTAGATCGTTGCTGAGAAGTTAAAGAATAAACATCCAAAAAGTGTATTAAAAAAGGTTTTAAACTAGATTTATAATTCCACCATTCTTTCAATTTTTCTTCGTTAAAAATACTTCTCTTACTGGCTTTTGAAATAAAATCGTTCAGATTTTTTATATTATCATAAACATTATCAACAATTCCAATGGTGGTAATTAATGCGGAGTATTTTGCCGATTTGTCTTTTTCTGCAGTGCGATAAAAAAGTATTATATCGCCTTTATGTATATTTCTATTTAATGACCTTGAGATGTAAACTTTTGAAATCGCATTCCGGTGAGGTTTATCCTCTTTATAATTATCAGGAGATTCTGTTCTTAAAATAGAATCAGGTAGTAATTCGGTATGGTAATCAGGCCAAATTGGAACAATAAAAACTTTGTTGTCATCTTTTAGAGAGATAAAAGGATAAGAGATTTTTAGGTTCGCCTTCTCAAATTTAGGTGTAAAATCTCTCACATAAACAAGCTCACCTGTGCTTTTCTTTTTACCCCAGTAATAAAATCCCCATTCTTCCAGTAGTGTAATTAACCTTTTTTGCTCATCTCGTTTATCAAAGATAGTAACATAAATTTCTTCTACATTTTGAATAATTGCATTCTCGAAAACTATTTTTAAAAAACGTTCCCCCAATTTAAAACCATTTAGAGTAACTTTAAACGTTCCAATTTTTAACTTTCTTGATTTATTAGGGAAAATCGGCTCGATATCATCATAGTTTTCATTTTCATACTCCACTTTAATATAGAGGAATGCACAAATATTGTTATCTAATTGCGAGACATAAACAGTTTCATTAGATTTTTTCCCGAACCATTTTTCAAATTCAGGATAATCCTCTTTAAAAGTATTAAAAAATTCATCATCAAGATTAATGTAACCAAAAAAAGATTTATGAACACTAAGGGTTTTATATTCTTTTAAATCTGGAAATTCAATATTTACTCTTTCTAAAAAACTTTCAATTGTAAAAACTTTGTTATCAATTCCAAGTTCTCTGGTTTTTTTATTAATTTTTTTATCTTCAGTTATTAAAATATCAACCGTTCCTTTAAAAACTTCATTAAGTAATAAAGTGTCATTTTTATCATTGTCTGTGTTATCAAATTTATTTGATACTTCTTGAACTTTTTGTTCTAACTTGTTTGTGGTTTTTAATTCTGTATATGCATCTAATTTAACATTAAAAGTAGTTTTTCTATCTTTATTTTTAAGTTTATTAATTTCCAGTTTTGTGATTGGATGAATATATTTTAAAGTTTGCAATTTATCCAACCAATTAAATAATTTTCCAATATCAGGATTTATAACTTTTTCAGTCTCCCGATGAATAATAATATTGGTGTCAAGAAGTATTTTTGAGTTTTTCATTTTTTATAACTCCATTAATTATATTATAATCGTTCTAGTTCATGGATGATGCTGATCTTTACGTTATTTTTGCCGAGGATTTTGGCGAACTGCAAAAGTAGGGAGACGGAACTGCAACAGGGGTCGTAGATTTTATTAATTTCGGATTTACCAGCGTTGGAAGCGTACATAGTCATAAGAAATTTGTAAGCATCACCGAAAGCATCAATGGAATTTTCGTTGAAATTGCTATTACCGAGTTTGAGATCACCGATAGCATTTAAAATTTCAACTAATTTTTCGTTGCGTTTTTCGACAGTATTGACTAATTTACTAGAATTAAGGTCGATATTATATAACAAGCCTTTAAAATTATTTTTGCTGGGGAAGCCTTTGGCGGAATTTTCGATATTGCAAAAGACATTGGAAAGAGTTTCGTTAAAGTTTTCATATTCTTTGTCGCGTTTGCTAACGTTTTCGAAGAGTTTGCTGTGGAGTATGAATGAACTTTTTCTCTTGATGGTTTCGATGCGGCCGAGTTCAACTACATCATCGGAGAGGTTGATGTAATCAAATTTTGGGTTATTATGGGCTTTGAGTTCAATATCGTTGATATAATTTTTAAAATTTTCGCTGATAAAGCTATAAAAGGGCATACCTAAGACATATTGTTTAAAATTCCAACCATCGACGCTATCTCTGAGATCGCTTGCGATTTGCCAGACACTTTTGTAGAGTTTGGATTTTTCTTGTTTGCTATTTGTGATTTCGGAGATTCTAGCCATAGTATTAGGTATTATTATTCAACATATGAATGCAAAATAAAAAAATAATAACTCAAAAAAAAGTAATGAAAGGAATGATTACTGCCGAGGATATGGAGTCCATTGGTTTTGCATTCTTCCGAAGATTTCCACAAGCTTTGGAAGGGTTATCCTATTTCAAATACTTCTCTATATCTGGAGTTACTTCTATGTTTTTGAATGAAAAGACCCGTAGTATTTTCATCTAATTTATCTTCGTTTTTGTTGTTTAGGCTCATAAACTTTTACATCTTGTAACCTTACTTGTCTAACTTAATAGACTTAAACTAAGTTAAAAAACGATATAAATATCAGTTGAATCATTCAGTGAAAAAGACTAATCTTTTGTATTATTTCTTTTCCTAAATGTTATATCTTAAATATATTAAAAATATAGTATTAATTTATTTTTATTCAAACTGTTTATGTGCTGAATGTTTTATTTGAATTTGTTTGTTGCATATTTTTCAATGAAACTATTAAAATTTTTCTGACGTTTAACAATAGTGTTTTTATCTTGTTATGTAGAATCTCTCTTTGTCTTATTTACATTTCAATTTTTAATTATACAATCTTTTTAAAACCTTTTTATGGCGATTTTTATTAGACAAAGTAACCTTTCACGCAAGATAGGTTAATAATTTTTTATCCTGTATATTATTATTTTATACTCAAGAGCATCTAGAGTTAAATCCACTATTTGTTATTATTGTAATATATGCTTTTTTTAAATAATATTTACCCACTATTTTGCACTGATCATTATTTCCAATACTTCTGATAGAAATATTACTTGCCAGCTTTGAAATAATTTCATTGCAAGCCATCTATGAATAGGGATTAATTTTAATAACAAAGTGTTAATTAACAATGCTTTATTAATTCCTTTTCATTTTAGGCGAATCTGATTTAATCATTAAATCTCGATAAAAATTTATTAATTAATTTGATAAAAAGTTTAATTGAGTTAAATTCGAAATTAGGTGTAACTAACGTTTGTTTTTGAAAATTTTTTAATTGAAAATTGGAGGATATTATGTTTAAAGTATTTGTTTTTGTTTTATTCTGCTTCTTATTGGTAATTGATATTTTTGCTCACGAAAACTGTATAGAAGGTGTTGTTGTTTATAAAAATGGTGAGGCAAAACCAGTTATAGGTGCAACAGTTCGAATATTAAATACCTCACTCGGAGCTGTTACAAATAAAAATGGTGCATTTCATATTAAAGGTATTCCAAAAGGAAATTACGAACTTGTTATTACTGGTGTTGGGCTCAAACCCATTCATTATAAGTTTTCGATTGATAAGGAACTAAAAGAGAATTTGCAACTTAATTTTGAAATGGAGGAATCTTCAATTAAAACAGCTGATGTTGTAATTACAGCTACTCGTTCGGAGAAAATATACGAGGAAGTGCCTGTTAAAGTGTCTGTAATAAGCAATAAAACATTTCAAGCTACCAGTTCTGTTGATATTCGTGATGGATTAAATTTTCAACCTGGACTAAGAACAGAAATTAATTGCCAAAACTGTGGATTTAGTCAAGTAAGAATTAACGGACTTGATGGGCGATATTCACAAATTTTGATTGATGGAAATCCAATTTTTTCTTCGTTGAATGGAGTTTATGGACTTGAGCAAATGCCTTCAAATATGATTGATAGAATTGAAGTTATTCGCGGTGGCTCATCTCTTTATGGTGGTAATGCCGTGGCTGGCATTATTAATATTATTTCAAAAGAGCCATACTCAAATAACTTTAATATTGATTTATTCCAATCATTTATGCGCAATAAATATCCTGATTACTCTCTGAATTTTAATGGTAGTATAGTTTCCGAAGACAATAGAATAGGTGCTTATGTATACGGTTTTCAGCGAGATAGAAGTAATTGGGATGAAAATAATGACGGTTTCTCTGACATTGGTAAATTAAACGTTAAAACTTTTGGTATTCGTTCATTTTTTAGACCAGACCATAAAACTAAACTTAGTTTGGGCTATCAAGCCATATTTCATACTATTCGTGGTGGAGACTCAATAAGTAATCCTCCTCATCAAACTAACATTACTGAAAAAGCATCTCATAATTCTAGTTTTACAACATTTAAATATGAACGATATATCAGCAACGAATTAAATAAAATTACTGTCAATTTGGGTTATCAAAATACTAAAAGAGAAAGTTACTATGGCTCTGGACATAATCCAAATGCTTATGGTACTACCGATAACCAGACTTTTGGTTTTGGAGTTCAATATGACCATTTAATAAATAACTTTCTGGGTTACCATATGCTAACCACTGGATATGAATATCATTATGATTGGATGCTCGATCACGCTCCTGCATACGGAAGAAGGATTGACCAAACTACTTTTTCCAATGGAATATTTGTTCAAGATGATTGGAATTTCACTGAATGGCTCAATGCTGTTGTTGGTATTCGTTTTGAGAAACATAATAAAATTGATAATCTGATTATTTCTCCGCGTCTGAATGTTTTATGCAAGGTTTCTAATTCTTTGAATTGGAGAACAAGTATTTCAAAAGGTTACCGTCCGCCACAAGCCTTTGATGAGGATTTGCATATTACTCAAGTAGGAGGGGAATCACTACTTATTCTTGTTGATGACAACTTACAACCAGAATATTCTGTTTCGTTTTCCTCATCCGTCGATTATTCTACTCGTTTGTTCAATTTTCCATTTGCCTTTTCTATCGAAGTATTTCTAACAAAATTAAATGATGTTTTTGTTTTAAAAGACTTAGGAAAAGATGATAACAACAACTTGGTTTTTATGAGGATTAATGATGGAACTGCAACAATTAATGGTATTACTTTTGAAGTTCAAACAGAAATTTCAAAATATTTTGATTTTCGCTCAAGCTTAACTTTTCAGCAAGGATTATATAACAGGAAAATAGAATGGTCTGCTGGTGATATCGATAACGGTATTTTACCACAGTATTCTAGTAAATTATTCAAATCGCCAAATATCTATGGAAATTTTGTCTCGAACATTAATTTTTCACAACAAATAAATGTGTCATTTTCGGGAATTTATACAGGTTCAATGTATATTCCTCATTATGCAGGGTATATAGAACAAGATAAGTTGAAAAAAACACCTCAATTTTTTGAATTAGGAGCGAAATTAAATTATTCTATATTTCCTCTAACCAATTTATATATAGGTGTGTATAATATTTTTGATGCATTTCAAAAAGATTTAGATACCGGGAAAAATCGAGATTCGGGTTATTTGTATGGTCCATCTCGTCCGAGGACAGTTTATGCTGGCATTAAAGTTTCTGTTTAATTTTTTTTAGAATGAGTGTATTAAATTAATATTTTCGTCAAATGAATTTCTGATTTTGTGTGAAAATAAAAAAGGGCGACAGTCTGTCGCCCTTTTTGTTGAGGCATAAATATTAGTTGTTTTCAGTGCTTTCGTTTGATTGATTTTCCTCAGTTTTTTCTTCTTCTTTATTTTCAACCGATTTTGGTAAATAATCAGGAGGATATTCATAATTAAAGATGTCAGTTTGAATGTCCTCTGGATTGTATGTTGGTAATTCATCCGGAGACATTTCGCCTTTAGAATATTTGTCTGCATTTGGAACAGGATGAGCACTATTATAAGCTTCAATAACTTCAACTGGTTTGTCGCGTAAACATTCAACTACCGACAATACAATCTTTTTAGCTTCCTTATCAAATTCAACCACCTTCAATGGCAAAACATCACCAATTTTGAAGTATTCGCTAATATTTCTAACTGGTGCAAATGAAAGCTGAGAAACTGGAACAAATCCGTCAACTCTTTCAGGTAATTCGACAATGACGCCTTTTTCGATAATTCTTTCGATTTTTGCTTCGGTCTCTGTTCCAATTTTATAAGTTTCTTCGAAAGTATCCCACGGATTATCATTAATTTGTTTATGACCTAAAGCAATTCTACGTTGTTCAGGATCGACAGAAATAACAACAACATCTAATTCATCGCCTTTTTTGACAAATTCACCTGGGTGACGAATTTTCTTTGTCCACGATAAGTCACTAATGTGAACAAGTCCATCTACACCAGGTTCAAGTTCTACAAATACTCCAAAGTTAGTTAAATTGCGAACGATTCCTCTGTGTTTCGAACCAATAGGATATTTTTTCATCAAGTCTTCCCAAGGATCTGGTTCTAATTGTTTCATACCAAGGGCGAGCTTTTTCTCTTCTTTATCAATATTAAGAACAATTGCTTCGACTACTTGTCCCATCGAAACAATTTGCGATGGATGTTTAACGTGTTGTGTCCAGGACATTTCGCTAATATGAATTAATCCTTCAACGCCTTTTTCAATCTCAATAAATGCACCGTAATCTGTTAAGCTAACCACTTTGCCAACTACTTTTGTGCCTTTTTCGTATTTATCACCAATTGTATCCCAAGGATGTGGTGTTAGCTGTTTCATTCCAAGAGAAATACGTTTCTTTTCTTTATCAAAATCAAGAACAACTACTTTAACAGTTTGGTCTAATTCAACGATTTCTGATGGATGAGTAACACGTCCCCAGGATAAATCTGTGATATGAACAAGTCCATCAACTCCACCCAAATCAACGAATACACCGAAGTCAGAAATTGCTTTGACTGTTCCTTCAAGCACCAAACCTTTATCAAGTTTGTCCATAATAGCTTGACGCTGTTCAGAAAGTTGTTCTTCCAGAAGCACTTTATGGCTGACGACAACATTTTCGCTTGGATGGTTTACTTTTACAACTCTAACATCAATATTTTTCCCAACCCAGCTATCAAAATCTCTCACTGGACGGACATCAATTTGTGAACCAGGTAAAAATGCTTCAATTCCCAATAAATCAACAACCATTCCACCTTTTATGCGGCGAAGGATTTTCACTCTTGTAACTTCTTGAGTTTCGTAAAGCTTCAAAATATCATCCCAAATACGCATAAAATCAGCTCTTCTGCGTGAAAGCAGAACTCTACCTTGGTTATCTTCCATTTTCTCGATATAAACATCGATTTCATCACCAATGTGATATGATTCAGCATTGATTAATTCTGCTTTTGGAACAACACCAAATGATTTAAATCCTATATCGACAAATACTTCGTCTTTAACAATCTTAACGATTTTCCCTTTTATTAGCTGGTCTTCTTTGATAGTTCCAACTTTTTGTTCGAAAAGTGTTTCGAAAGAAGCGTCGTCAATGTCTAACGCATTTTCAAATTCGTTTTCTAAAATTTTTGAAACAGAATTTAGCAATGCATCAACGCTAATGTTTTGAGAGCTGGTTACTTCTGCCATTGGGTTTGGTGCTGATTGCTCAGAAGTTTGAACAAGAGTTTCATTTTCAGACATTAAAATTCTCCAAAATTATTTAAATTAGTTTAACATACGTACATTTCTGTACGACCATTTAATCATCAATAATAAAAAAATTAAGATTACAAAACTAAAAAAAAGTTATGTAAAAACAAAATAAAATATTATTTTTCAATGATTTAATTAAATAACAATACGTATTTTTTATAATAAGAAATGAAGGGGATACAAATGAATTTAGATGGAAAAAATGTTGTTGTGCTATTAGCTGAATTTTATGAAGAAATTGAATTTTGGTACCCATACTATCGGATGAAGGAAGCGGGTGCCAAAGTGCTTTCTGTTGCATCGTCAAGCAATATATTTATCGGTAAGAATGGATTAAAAGCTAAACCGGATGAAATAATATCCAACATAGGACATGAAAACTTCGACGCTGTGATTATTCCAGGTGGATTTGCTCCTGACTATTTGAGGCGCGACCCTCAAATTGTTGATTTTATTCGACGAATGAACGAACAAAATAAAATTACAGCTGCAATCTGTCATGGTCCTTGGCTTTTGGCTTCTGCAAAAATTATCGAGAATAAAACTGTTACAAGTTTCTATTCAATAAAAGATGACCTTGTTAATGCAGGCGCTTACTGGATAGATCAGGAAGTTGTCGTTGATGGTCAAATTATTACATCAAGAAATCCTAATGATTTACCAATTTTTTGTAAAACAATTATAGAATTATTGTCAAAAGATTAATGTTTTTTTTATATATTATTTTTTTAGATTTATCAATTTCTAATTATATTTTCACAACTTTCAACACTTGGAGGTAAAATGGAAAAATTTAAAAATTACATTAATGGCAAATGGGTAGATGCCGTTTCTGGTAAAACTTTCAAAAATATTAATCCGGCAAATCACGATGATATTATTGGTGAGTTCGCTTATTCAGAAAAAGCAGACGTAGATAATGCAGTTGCAGCTGCAAAAGAAGCCTATAAAAAGTGGCGTCTTGTGCCTGCACCAAAAAGAGGAGATATAATTCGCAAAGCAGGCGATATATTCGCTCGCAGGAAGAAAGAAATTGCTAAAATTATGACACGTGAAATGGGCAAACCAACTTTTGAAACAGAAGGTGATATTCAAGAAGCAATTGATACTGCTTACTATGCTGCAAGTGAAACCCGTAGACTATTCGGCTACAATGCTCCAAGCGAACTCGAAAACAAAATGAATCTTTCTTTCCGTGTTCCAATTGGAGTTGTTGGTGTTATTACTGCTTGGAATTTCCCGATAGCAGTGCCATCTTGGAAAATTTTGCCAGCAATTGCTGCTGGAAACACTGTTGTTTATAAGCCTTCGAAAGAAACTCCTCATTCAGGAGTTGTTTTTGCTGAAATAATGGAAGAAGCAGGTCTCCCACCAGGCGTTTTCAACGTATTAACTGGTGTTGGTAGTATGGGCAATATGATTGTCGAGCATCCTGATGTAAAAGTTATCGGATTTACAGGTTCTACTGATATTGGTTGTAAAATTGGTGAGATTTGCGGGAGATTAAATAAAAGAGTATCCCTCGAAATGGGTGGCAAGAATGCACAAATAATAATGGATGACGCTAATCTTGAATTGGCTATTGAAGGTGCTCTTTGGGGGGCATTTGGTACAACTGGACAGCGTTGTACTGCAACTTCGAGATTAATCGTTCATAAAGATGTTTATGAGGAAGTTCTTCAATTACTCAAAGCTCGTACTGAAAAATTAAGACTTGGCGATGGATTGAAAGAGGGAACAGACGTTGGTCCGGTTATTCACGATAAAGCACTCGAAGGTATTCATAATTACGTTCTTAAAGCATTGCAAGAAGGTGGTCGCCTGATTTGTGGTGGCGAACGTGCAACAGACGGAGAATTGGCAAAAGGTTCTTTCTACAAGCCGACTATTATTGCTGATGTTGAACCACATCACACAATCTTTAAAGAAGAAATATTTGGTCCTGTTTTAGCAGTTACAAAAGCAGAATCACTCGACCACGCAATTGAATTGCAAAATGATTGTGAGTATGGCTTATCTTCATCTATTTATACTCGAAATGTAAATCACGCTTTCAAAGCAATTCGTGATATCGAAGCTGGTATTACTTACATTAATGCTCCTACTATCGGTGCAGAAGCTCATATGCCTTTCGGTGGAATTAAAGGAACAGGAAATGGTCATCGTGAAGGTGGTTGGACAGTATTCGATATCTTTACAGAATGGAAAACTGTGTATGTCGATTATTCTGATAGACTTCAAAGAGCACAAATTGATAACTATTAAGAATCATTTTTCAAAAAAAATGGGCTGTCCGGAAAGGACAGCCCATTTTTTTTTATAACAAGAATAATCACTATAAATTTTTTAGGTTCTCTATTGTTTTTGCTAATGATTCCTCCATACTTGCTAATTTTTCTTTTTCGTATTGAACTATTTCAGCAGGTGCATTCTGAACGAATTTTTCATTTGACAGTTTACCCTGACTACTCTTGATATTTCTTTCAAGTCGTTCAATTTCCTTTCTTAATCGCTCTTTTTCCTTTTCAATATCAATTGAAGTTGCTACTTCGAGTATAACTTCAATTTCACGAACAACAGAACTGATTGCACCTTGTTGCTTTTCGAAGTTGTTACCGATTTCTAATGATGATATCTTTGCTAAATTTGCTATTACATTTGATAAATCATTAAAAGTATTCAACAATTCTTTGTTCCCAATAGAAATTTTAGCCGGAACTTTTTGTGAAGGAGGAATATTGATAGATGAGCGAAGCCTTCTCATTTCCTCAACAATCATCTGAACAAGTTCGAAATCTTGTTCTATTTTGTCATTAATACAATCTTTCATCAATTGTGGATATTTCTCTGTGCTTATACTAACGGCATCCGAGTTACGAATAATGCTATAGATTTCTTCTGTAATATATGGCATAACAGGATGCAACATTTTCAATATGTCAATATATAAATTTATTGCAAAACGTACTAATTTTTGCCTGTGTTCTACGTTTTCTGTATTGTTGATATTTACCTTTAAGATTTCAATATACCAGTCGCAGAAGTCGCGCCAGATAAAATCATATAGCAATTTAGAATAATCAGTAACCTTGAAATTATCAAGTGAATCGATAGTTTTTTCCAAAGTAGAATGAAAGCGTGAAAGTATCCATCTGTCTGAGATTGTTTTTTCATTATCGTTTAGAATTTCACCTTCGAGTTTCACATCATTTTCTTCTAATTTCATCATTAAGAAACGTCCTGCATTCCATATTTTATTTGCAAAGTTACGCCCAAGTTCGCAGGAGGGAATATCCTGATGATCTACATCTACATCCAGGCGAACATCTTGACCGAGTGGAGCAAGATAAAGCATAGTGAAGCGAACAGCGTCAGCGCCATATTTATCTATTATTTCGAGTGGATCCGGCGAGTTACCAAGCGATTTAGAAAGTTTTCTACCTTTACCGTCCCGAATTGTACTTGTAAAATATACATTTTTAAACGGAATTGTGTTTTTGAAATACATTGTTGCCATAATCATTCTTGCAACCCAGAAAAAGATAATATCGGGCGCAGTTACAAGCAAATCAGTAGGTAGAAATTTTCTTAAAGTTTCATTATCTTCTTTTCCGTCAACAAGCCATCGCATTGTTGTAAGAGGCCATAGCCACGACGAAAACCAAGTGTCGAGCACATCTTCATCTTGGACTAAAAGAATATTATCCTCTATGCCTAATTTTTGACGTGCTTCTTTTTCATCGCGGGCTGCTGTGTATCTACCATCAGGAGCATAGTAAACCGGGATACGGTGCCCCCACCATAATTGGCGGGAAATACACCAATCACGAATATTATTCATCCAATGTTCATAAGTTTTTACCCAGTGATTTGGATGAAATTTAATCTCTCCATTTAATACAGGTTTCAACGCAATTTCAGCAAGTGGCTTCATCCGTACAAACCACTGATCGCTAAGATATGGTTCAATTGGTTCTCCTCCGCGCTGAGAAAAGCCAACATTATGGGTATAATCTTCGATTTTTTCAATTAAGTCGTTTTCTTTTAACTTTTCAACAATGATTTTTCGGGCTTCAAAACGTTCAAGACCTGCAAATTCACCAGCAGCTTCATTTAGTGTTCCGTCAGCATTAATAGAATTGATGATTTCTAAATTATGTCGTTCGCCAACTAAAAAGTCATTTGGGTCGTGTGCTGGCGTGATTTTCACACATCCGGTACCAAAAGTAGGATCAGCGTATTCGTCAGGAATAATATCGACATATCTATTTGTAAGAGGAACGCGAACCTTTTGACCGATCAAGTGTTTATATCGTTCATCATTTGGATTAACTGCAACTGCTGTATCACCAAATATTGTCTCAGGTCTTACTGTAGCAACTTTCAAAAAGTTCTTGTTATCTGGAAAATAATATCTGAGAGTATAGAGATATTCTTTCACCTCTCGGAATTCAACTTCCTCATCGCTTAGTGCGGTCTGAGCAAGGGGAGACCAGTTGATTATCCTTTTGCCTTTATAAATCAAACCGTCGTCGAATAAACGAACAAATACTTCTTTTACAGCATTTGAAGCACTGTCGTCCATTGTAAAAAGCGTTCTATTCCAATCACAAGATGCCCCGAGTTTTCTAATTTGTTTAAGAATAATACCGCCATATTTTTCTTTCCATTCCCAAACTCTTTGAACAAATTTTTCACGACCTAAATCATATCGTGTTAATCCTTCCTTACGCAGTTCAGCTTCAACTTTCGACTGAGTTGCTATTCCGGCATGATCTGTTCCGGGAAACCAGCATGCTTCAAATCCATTCATTCGTTTCAATCGAATAAACAAATCTTGCAAAGTGATATTAAGAACATGCCCGAAATGAAGTATTCCCGTAACATTTGGTGGTGGCATTAATATGCTATATGGCTTTTTATCAGTATTTTCATATGCATTGAAAATCCCATTTTCAATCCAATTTTCATACCATTTAGTTTCAACATCTTTTGGGTTATATGCCTTTGAGAATTCTTTTTTCATATTCCATTATTTTTCAGTTTAACAAATTATTGAACAGTTGGATTTTTCATTATTATATTAGTATCTTTTTTGTCTGCAACTAATCCCATCTTGGCAGCAATCTCATCAATTTTATTGCTTAAAAACATAGATGCATATTTATAGACAATCGATTCTTGACTTCTGTAATTAGCAAGTAACTTATTGGCTTCGTCGTATGCTTCTTTGAGTTTGTTCTGTTTTACTAAAATATTAATATGCATATAATCTATTCTGACTTTTGTATCAGCAAGATTTTGATCTAAGATGTTAATTTCGTTTTGCGAATAGCCCATATTTATCATCGAATTTTTGTATGCCTCTACCTGCTTTTCAAATCGAGTTAATATTGCCTTTGCTCCATTAATGTTTTCTAATATTTCATACATATCTGCAGCAATTTTATAAGGACCATAAAGCCTACCCATAATCTCCCAACGAACATATTCAGGTTTTAAATATTCTTTATCAATTAATTCTAAGCAAGAGTTCAGGCAGCTTTGAGCATATTTACGTAAATTCTCTTTATCTTCTAATTTTTCGTAAGTTCTAATCAATCTGCTTTCTGATTCAAGAACCATCGGGAATTGAACGGGTGAAATTAGTTCGTTCATTTTATCTAAGAGCTTTTTAGCGCGTTCTTTTTCATTACGTTCAATTAATTTATCAGCCACTTGATAGAAAAGAATCCTGTAGCTTTCCATTAATCTTCTATGAACTTCATCGTAGAAAACTGATGGGTTGTTGAGATTGCGGAATTTAAATCCGTAATTTGGTTCTTTGTGATAATTATTTGAGTTGTCATAATTCAGTAAGCATTTTTCTGTAATATCAACTTCAAGATCACCTGTTTTCATATCACTTTTTCTAACGGGACAAATTCGCCACAACATTCCTTCTAATCGCAGAAAATCGTCAAGACCAACAAACACATCGCCACCACCAACAGTAGTTGAAAAATAAACAGGTCTTTCGAAACGTGTTTGTTTAAGAATATCGTTTATGACTAAATCCTGAACTCTAAAAATATAAGTAGTTTTTCCATCCCGACCTTGCTGAGGCATTCCAACAAAAGAATAACTCATCTTACCAGATTCAATTACATCATTCTTGTCGGTATATTTAGCTAATATCTCTTTTTTTACTGGAATTTCTACCTGTCGGGCATCTCCGAATTCATATGTAAGAGCGTCTTCATCGCTTTCATCCTTTCCTTGAATTTGACTGTCAGGGAAAGATAAAGGTATTTTCTTAGCACCCCAAGGTTCTCTGTTCTTTAGTTGGTCTATATACCAAAGCGTATTCGCAAGCGAGAGATTGACTACTCGGACATCGCGTCTAACACCAGCAACATCTTGTAAATACCAAACAGGGAATGTATCATTGTCGCCGTTTGTGAAAATTATTGCATCTTTTTCAGAAGACTGTAGAATATTATATGCATAATCAAAAGGCAGATAATTTCCTGCACGGGAATGTATTTTCCAGCCTCCGACAGCCATATTAAATGGTACAAGCAACATACTTGCAATAATGATAGGAATTACAAAAGCATTTTTGATCTTTTCTTTCGAAATCCATTCAATCAATGCAAATGCACCAAAACCTATCCACATTGCAAAGACCATAAAGGAACCGGCATAGAAATAATCACGTTCTCTTGGTTGTGGATCCTGTTGATTTTGCTGAATTGCAGCAAGTACGCCCATCATCAAAAACATAATAATATAAATAAATGCCATTTTTTTGTCTTTTGCGTAATGGAAATATAGTCCAATTAATCCAAATAATAATGGCAAAGCAAAAAATCTAACAGGAAACTCATCTTTATAACCAGATTTATAATTCAATGTTTCGTAGTCTTTCTTATCATAGTTAAACCAAGCAACTCCGGCATCTTGCACATCGCTCATCCGACCGACAAAATTCCAGAAGAAATATCGGATATACATATGATTAATTTGATATTTCCAAAGATATGCTAATTCGCCAGCAGTATTTATTTTTGTGAATTTCGGCACATTTATCATAGTCCCATCAGAACGAGTAACTGTTTCGTATGTTGGGGGTTCCCATTTTCCATAAACAAAGTTCCCAGCATCATCTCGCAACTCGTATCTGTAAATAAATCTGTCTTCTCTTTGATAGCGTCTTGGCCAGAATGGAGCTTGTCCATATTGTTCGCGACCAATATAGGAAGAAAGCTGGGTGAATGTTTTGGGTTCGTTTTCGTTCATAGGAGGGTTAGCATTTGCACGTAACAAGATATGAGTATAAGTTGTATATCCAATCAACATCAGAAGAATACTTGAAGTTATCAATCTTAATATTTGATTGCCTTTTTTCATAGAATAATAGAAACCATAAATTATTGCCAAAATTGCAATAATCGCCAATGCTTGAAGTGCTAAAGAGTTATTGATACTGTATTCTGCTGCTTCATTTCGTCCAGGTGTGTGTCCAGCTAAAAATGCAGGAATGGATTGAACAATTAAATTATAAATAATGAAGAAAGTTACAATTGATAATATCCCAGCCAAAATAAATGTAGAAAATTTAAAAGTGTACTTACGAAAATAAACAAGTAGAACTATAGAGAAAATCGTAAGTATGCTCAATAGATGCACGCCTGTTGACAAACCAATAAGATAAGCAATAATAAGTAGGTATTTCTCGTTGCCAGGATTATCGGCTTCTTCGTTCCAACGCATCATTAAATATACGACGATAGCTACAAATAAAGAAGAAGAAGCATACACTTCAGATTCTACAGCATTGAACCAAAAAGTATCGCTGAAAGTATATGCAGCAGCTGCAATGAATGCCGAACCATAAATTGCAAATGCACTTGCAAAATTATCATTTTCTTTTTTATAAAAGTTTCGAATTGCCATTACTGTGATTAGATATAATAACCACACTGTTAAGGCGCTTGCAACTACAGACACCATATTAATTCGCCACCCTTCATCTCCAAAAGGAATAAGAGTGTGAAATACTTTTCCAACCATTAAGAAAAGTGGGGCACCCGGTGGATGTGGCACCTGTTGCCATACAGATGCTGCGGAGAACTCTCCGCAATCCCAGAATGGAACGCTCGGTTGCACCGTAAGCACATATGTAATGAATGCTAAAGCAAAGGATAAACCAGCAAAAACACGATTCAGATACTTGTAATTCATTTCTCTTGCCATATATTTATAAACAAATAAATTGCAGTAAATGTAAATCTACAAATTATAAAAATACTTTCTTTTTACAAAGTGATTTAATTCACTATTATCTGTCATACTTGTTTGAATAGTAGTTCATTCCAATAACTGACAGAATACTGAGAATTAAAAAAGGGTACCAGATTACACTTGGATTGTGAATTTGCCATAGGTGATTTGTAAGTTCTGCTGCATTCATTCCAGTTACTTCTTGTGCTTTGGTGAAAGCATCTTGTAGTTGAATACCTTTTATTCCTTTATTTTCTAGCAGAATTTTAGCAAAGTATGCTTTTTCTGCATGATGTTTATACAGCCAACCTCCAATAAGTCCTCCTCCTGCAAGTCCAATTGCCCAAGAAATATTCATTATACCTAAATATAATGATTTATTTGTTTTAGGTGCAATGTTTGCAATATATTCTGGGAATTTCGGATTAACAGTTAATTCCCCAAGTGTATAGCATACAACTCCAAACACCAAAAATATGCCGCTTTGAGAATACCCTGCAACAAATAATCCCAGTCCAGCAAATAATATCCCAAAAGTTAAAGTACGAGTGATTTTAATTTTATTTGTAATCTTTGCCATTACGAGCACTAACAGCACAACAAGCCCTGAATTTAAATTATATATCCATTCATATGCTATCATACGACCACGAACAGTTTCTGAGGTCATAAAATCAGGTAGATATTTTGCAATTGATGAAGTATCAGACCAGTCAAAAATATAATTAGGCAATGTTTCATAAAATTGCATATATGTTATTGTAAAGCCCGACATTATTAGAATAAAAAAGATAATTTTAGGCGTCATTATAACTTGAAACAATTCTTTGAATATTTGTTTATTTCTTATTATTTCAGAATAATTATACTTAATGAAAGATAACAATATAAGGTTCAAAGAAAAAATTGTAGCTGAACCAAAGAAAACTGCCTGCCAGGAGATATTTTTCAGATATATCGATAATATTGGTCCCGCAAATACTGACAAATTAACAAGAAAGATATATATACCCCAACCTAATGATGTATTTCTTCCTTCTATTTCTTTTGCAATCCAACCTTGTATTGCTGGTTTGTAAGAACCAAGCCCAAAACCTAATACAAGTGTTCCAAATAAAAACAGTAGAAATTCTCTTTGCGTTGCTAATAGACAATATCCAATTATTATCACAATCGAGGAGATAAAGAGCGAACGCTTTTGTCCAATTTTATCTGATACTGCACCCCAAAAAACAGGAGTTAAATTTTGAACTAATGCCCACCAGAAAAAAATTAGTCCTTTTGTAGTTTGAGCAAAATGAAGTCCACCAGGCACATCTTTTTGAGCAATGTAGATAGGTATTTGTATTATTGTTATCCAGTAGGCGAGCCGCTCTATCATTTGAACAGCGTTTAATAGCCAAAACTTAATGCTATAATTATTTTTCATTTTTATCTTTTGCGATTAAAATAATTGCAAGTTACTGCATTTGAGAAAGAAAATCAAAAATGATTGAATAAGTAATAATAATTGCAAATATTTTTGGTATTATTTTATAAGTTAAATATTAATTATTAATTTTACTTCTGAATTATTTAATATTATGATAATATATGAACGAGCTGTTTGAAAAACAGAACGAGCAAAAAAAATCACCGCCATTAGCTGAACGGATGCGTCCCAAATCCATCGAGCATTTCTTTGGTCAGGAGCATATTATTGGCAATAATGGTAGTTTGAGAAAATTGATTGAGAACAAGGAAATCGCTTCTATGATTTTTTGGGGGCCACCTGGAAGCGGAAAAACAACTCTTGCCCGAATTGTTTCTCAGTATTATGAAGCTGATTTCATTAGAATTTCTGCTGTAGAATCAGGGGTGAAAGATATTCGTGCTGTCATAGAAAAAGCTAAAATTAATCAAAAGCACGGAAAGCCTACCGTATTATTTATTGATGAAATTCATAGATTTGATAAAAATCAACAGGATGCTCTTCTTCACGCAGTAGAAACCGGATTAATTATTCTAATCGGTGCTACTACTGAAAATCCTTCTTTTGAAGTAAATTCAGCATTGCTTAGTCGTTGCAATGTTTACCATCTGAAAGAACTTCAAGATGATGCATTAGAAAAAATATTAGACAGAGCCATATATGAAGACGATATATTGAAACAGTATGATTTTAAATTTGCTGATAAAAAACTTCTTTTGAAAGTTGCAGGAGGTGACGCACGAAATCTACTCAATATATTAGAACTAATAGTCAAATCTAATAAAAGTTCTAAGACAATTATCGTTGATAAGCAAAACATAGAACTCGTAATTAGTAAAAAAATACCAAAGTACGACAAAAATGGAGAAAATCACTACGATACGATTTCTGCATTTATTAAATCATTGCGGGGTTCGGATCCTGATGCAGCAATTTTTTGGTTGGCAAAAATGCTTGATGCAGGCGAAGATCCAAAGTTTATCGCAAGAAGAATGGTTGTATTTGCCAGCGAGGATATAGGCAACGCTGACCCGTTTGCACTTACTCTTGCAATAAGCGTCTTCGATGCTGTCAATCTTATTGGGTTACCTGAGTGTAGAATAAACTTGGCTCAGGGTGCTACTTATCTGGCATCAGCTCCAAAATCAAATGCTTCATATATTGCTATCAATAAAGCGCTCCAATTAATAAAAAGTGGAGTAAATACATCTGTTCCGCTTCATCTGCGGAATGCACCTACAAAATTGATGAAACAAGAGGGCTATTCTCTTAATTATAAATATCCTCACGATTTCGAAAATCATTTTGTCGAAGAAAATTATTTCCCCGACACAGATACATTTCAAGTGTTTTATTATCCTACTGAACAGGGAAGAGAAAAATTAATCAAAGAACGACTCGAAAAATTGTGGAAAAAACGTTATAACAAATGAGACTAAAAGAACACATCGATAAAGTCAGTTGGTCTGTTGCTGATAAATTTTTGTTCGTTATTTACGGAATTGTTACAATTGTTCAGTTCAACGCAATGAAGCCCGAAGAAATGGGGCTGTTTGCTTTATTAATTACAATATTCAACTGGATTTTTATTATTAGCGATTCATTTGCTCTGCAAAATTTGATACAATTTGGTCAGAGAAAACACGACAGAGGATTTATTAATTTTGTTGTTAGTTCTTTTCATATTACAATTACGTTAGGTGCATCATTATTAATGCTTCTTTTTGGAAATCCATTAAGTGTATTTTTTAATGAACCCAGGTTAATTGAAGTATTTGAATTTTTAATAATATTGACATTTTTTAATATTCCACGGACGTATGCAATAAAAATATTCTATCGTGATACTAATATGCGGCGTTTGTTTTTTACAAATGCTATGTATTTCGGAGTAATGACCTTTGCTACTTTATCTGTCGTTTTTTATAAGAGATTTCTTACTTTCAATGAACTTGTTTATATCTATTTAATTGGAACTCTCATTAGTTCTTTAGTAGCTTTATTTTATATTAAAAATGAATTAACTTTCAGACTCAAAGGACAAACTCGGCTAAAAGAAATAATTAACTTTTCAGTTCCATATACTCTAACCAGTGCTATTCACCTTGCACCACGTCAATTAGATGTTTATCTTATTCAATATTTTTTCCAAACTAAAATTGTAGGAATATATTTTCTTGCTAAAAATTTATTCAGAGCATTTGAGGAAATTGTAAATGCAGCAAATGGACTGATTTATCCTGCAGCTGTCCGTCAAATTGCTAAAAACGACTTTAATTCTTTATTTGATATGGCAACAAAAGCTTTGTCGTATATCTTATTTTTTAATATGTTTACGATTATTTTGTTGAATTTAGGTCTGACTGATTTATTTATTAAATGGTTTTTGCCTGAAAAATATTACTTAGCTATTCCTTTTTTTAATTTGCTTTCATTTGTAGCGATTGGTTTGCCTTTTACAATACTTGGTTCTGTTTTGATTGCTTTCAATCAGCCCACTAAAACAATGAAAATTATGTCTATTTCACTAGTATTTTGGCTTCTTAGTTTTATCGTAGTTGGGATTATTAACCGGCCATTGTTAATACCAGTTCCTCATATTATATATTTTTTCATTCTTTCCTTATTACTATTTTTAGAGACAAACAAGCATATCAATATCAGTTTTAAAGATATTTTGAGATTTATCCCTGATGTTTTCAATATAGTGATTAACTTGTTGAAAACTCGTAAATAATTACCAATATAGAGGTAAATATGTTTGCTAAAATTCTACGATATTTCAATTTAGAGCACGAATTAGATGATTTTGATACACTACATAGAAATATTGAAGCCGAAAGTATTTTCCGAGGCACAAATCTCTGGATATTAATGTTTGCCATACTTGTTGCTTCTGTTGGTTTGAATATGAATTCTACTGCGGTCATTATTGGTGCGATGCTTATCTCACCATTGATGGGACCTATAAATGGAATGGGATATAGTGTAGCGACTTATAATTTTGAGTTATTAAGGAAGTCGGTAAAACATTTTACTTTTGCAGTTATCGTTAGTCTTGTTACTTCAACAACGTATTTTGCAATAAGCCCGGTGTCATCTCCACAATCAGAATTATTGGCAAGGACAAGCCCAACAATCTACGATGTCTTTATAGCTCTTTTTGGAGGGATGGCCGGAATAATTGCTGCAAGTAGTAAAAAGAAAGGCAATGTTATTCCTGGTGTTGCTATTGCCACTGCATTGATGCCGCCACTTTGTACGGCTGGTTATGGTCTGGCAACTTTTCAGCCAAAATTCTTTTTTGGGGCTATCTATCTTTTTACAATTAATACCGTTTTCATTGCTATTTCATCTGTTCTCGTGTCTCAAATATTAAAATTCCCAATTCGAACATTAATTAACGAAAAACAAAAGAAAAAAATTAATCAGGCTATTTGGGTAGTGATTTCTATAACTATTCTACCAAGCATTTATTTTGGTTATAACTTAGTAGAAAATGAGAGATTTTTACAAAATGCTTCTAAATTTATAAGTAGCATAAGCATTGTAGATGGTAGTTATTTGCTCCGAAGCAATGTTGATGCTTCAAAAAAAACAATTGTACTTACTTATGTAGGTAGTTCTGTTACTGACGAAAAGAAAAAAATTATTCATAATAATTTGAAAAATTTCGAACTTGAGAAAGCCCAAATTGAGATAAAACAAGGTTTTTCTTTAGACGAAATCAGCTCAAGTATTAATGAAATGAACAAATATCAAGTTGAAATTAATAAACTTAAAGCTTTGCTTTCAGAAAAAGAAAAAAATATAGACTCTCTTGTTAAAATTAATGAAATTGGTTCTCATATTATTAAAGAAATGAATGTTTTATTCCCAGAAATTAAAACAATCTCGTTTTCTCAAAATTATTTTTTCAACTTTGATGGCTCAAAATCTAAGCATAATTTATTTATTATTAGAACTGACAATGAAAGAAAGACTAAAAGCGAGCTTCATAATATAGAGAAGTGGATAAAAATTCGAACTCAAAAAGATAGTATACAGGTTATCGTAGTACCTGATTGATATTAATAATGTTATGATAAAACTTTATATTTTATTAGTTTTGTATTTTATTTATTTACTAAATAATGAGTGAAAATGTCCAATAACAAGCAAAAAAATAAAATTCATTGTTCCTTTTGTGGGACACCTGCATATTTAGTCAAAACTATTATCGAAGGGCAGGATGGTGTGTTTATTTGTGATGAGTGCGTCCGAACATCTATGCAAATTGTTCGCAAAAACGAATTAGATTTTTATTCAACAAATGAACAAGAACTACCTAAACCCTCTGAAATTAAATCAAAACTCGACGAATATGTTATTGGGCAAGAGTATGCTAAACGTGTACTTTCTGTTGCTGTATATAATCATTACAAAAGACTTAAAATTAATTTAGATGAATTTGATAGTGAAGTAGAGCTTGAAAAAAGTAATATTCTTCTGATTGGTCCAACAGGAACAGGTAAAACATTACTTGCTCGAACGTTAGCAAAGATACTTAATGTTCCATTTGCAATGGCAGATGCAACTACAATTACTGAAGCCGGATATGTTGGAGATGATGTTGAAACTGTTCTGCTAAATTTAGTTCAAAACGCTGATTATAATATCAAAGCAGCAGAAAGAGGTATTATCTATATTGATGAAATTGATAAAATTGCTCGAAAAAGTGAATCTACAAGTATTACGCGTGATGTGAGTGGGGAAGGGGTGCAACAAGCTTTGCTGAAAATTCTCGAAGGCACCCGCGCAGGTATTCCACCCAAAGGTGGTCGCAAGCACCCTGAACAATCGTTAATTTATCTTGATACTCGAAATATCTTATTCATTTGTGGTGGTGCTTTTGAAGGAATTGAAAAAATTATTGCTCGTAGAATGCAAAAGCAAACACTCGGTTTTCTCGCAGAGGCAACTGAAAAGGTTGAAGAAAAATTAGACTTGATAAAACATACTGAGCCAGAAGACTTGGTGAAATTTGGCTTTATTCCGGAGCTTACTGGCAGGCTGCCAATAATTGCTCCGCTTGAAGAGTTGTCAGATGAAGCAATGATGAATATCTTAACGGAACCTAAAAATGCAATAATAAAACAATATAAAAAGCTTCTGGCTATGGATAATGTTGAACTTGAATTTACAGATGATGCTTTAAAAAGTATCGTGAAACTTGCTCGTGAAAGAAAAACCGGTGCACGCGCTTTGCGAGGAATTATTGAAGAAATTATGTTACCAATTATGTTTGAAATTCCAAACCAAAAGAACATTAAAAAAGTAGTGATCAATGAGGAAGTAGTTTTAAAAAAATCTTTTGCCGAAATAATTTCTAAGAAATCAAAAATTGCATAATAAAAATAAAAAGATTTTTTATTAAACGAGGATTTGCTTTGTGTCAGCAAATCCTCGTTTTTTAAGTGAATGAATAATATATTTATAAAATAAAATCTATTCCAATTTTGTAAGTTTTGTTCATTAGTGGTGGAACTGTTTTGAATGGCCAATTCATCTTGTCTTTGTAAAGTTCATAAAATCCATAAGAGATGCCATTTTTGAGGAAAAAATGTATGACTGGTGCAAAACTGGGGGAACTATCAAGTACTTCATCTACGAAGTTGTTGGATAATTCCTGAGCTATAGTTTCAATAATAAAAGATCCCAAATCCTTCCAGAACAAATGACGTGGGAAAGTCATAGTTTGTTCATATTCAGCAGAAATTGCAACACCGTTAATGATAAATAACTTTATCCCACCAGCAAAACCACGACCATATCTTAATTGTTTGCCAAAAATTTTAGTTGAATTAATTGAAACGCTGTCAGCAATATTGTTATCAAATGATAAACTATTCCAATTAATTCCCGAAGTATGGTATAGCACTAAATGTGAATTTCCTCCTAAATTCCAACCATAACCGTCAGCATTATTCAAACCAAGCTTAATATGTCGTAAGTCCATATAATTATTACTATTATCGTTTTCCTTGTAATCTAATTTGTTTTCAGCAAAACTAAATGATAAATAATCATTATCATATTCAACGACATTTGAAGTAACTCTGTGTAAATCAGTTGAACCAAGTTTGATGTCAATTATTCCATTATTATTAATTTTCGATGAAAATGAATTTCTTTCATAAAAATGATTGCTTATCCCATAATTTACATTTATCGTTGGAGAATTATTATAGAAATTTAATCTAAGTTTTTTCGATGGTTTATATTGTTTAAATCTTAATGCAGAAGTGAAGATGTCTATGATTGGGTTATTCCCATTATCATCCTCAAAAAAGTCGTTCTCTTCCAAAACATTTGTTGTGTCATTACTTGGCAAATTCTCTGTTTGAAAAGCAAAGCCATTTGTGTAAATGCACATTGATAAAACGATAAGCAATAGTAGTTTTCCTCTCATATGTATTTCCTTTTTATTATAAAATAACGATTCATAAATATCTTTACGAGAAATAGAAAAAATTGTTTCATATCCAAAGATTAGATGAAATATACTTATTTCTTTTTAGATTAAATTAAAATCGATGAAAAATAATTAATTTCTAATTAATTTAATTGTTAAAATATGTATCATATTAAGTAGTCTAAAAAACATATTGATATGTATAATATTAAGTTTTAGCGATTGAATAATTGATTAATTTTTTTTTAATATTTATTTTGTTTAATAAATTAAAAATATTTATATTTGAAACAAGAAGTTATTTTCCATTCACTATTATGGAGTTATTATGAAAAAATTATTTTCTATTCTTTCAGTAGTAGCATTTGTATTATTTATGACTGCTTGCGAAGGTCCGGAAGGACCTGCAGGTCCACAAGGTCCAGCTGGCAAGGATGGCAAGGACGGCAAAGATGCAAGCGTTGCTTGTGCAGTTTGCCATTCTGACAATGCCACTGCAACAAATCTTGCATTTGCTCAATTCAACTATTCGTTACACAAAACAGGCGAAACTTATGCTTACACAGCTGGACGTGCTGGTTGTGGTGATTGCCATAATGGAGATGGTTTCCGTAAGATGACCGCCTCAAAAACTTGGGGCCAGACTGGTATCACTTCTATTGACTGCAAAACCTGTCATAACATTCACAAGAATCTCGACGAAACTGATTATGCTTTAAGAGTTACCGAACCATTTACATTGATTTACAAAGGTTCTGCTGCTGATGGAAATGTTGATTTCAAAACAGGTAATCTCTGCGCTACTTGCCATCAAGCTCGTTCTTATTCGAGAAATAGTCCAGATTTCGATACATTAACAGCTGCAAGCTCAACTGCTATGTATTCGAGATTTGGTCCTCACTACGGAACAGTAGCAAATGTATTTGCTGGAAAAGGTTTGAATTTGATTGATGGTCCAGAAACATATCCAACAGGCAATCCTCATAGCGTTCTTTCAAAAGGCTGCGTTAGCTGCCATATGGGTAGCAATCCAACTGCACCTGCTGCTGGTGGACACTCATTCAAGATGACTGTTGCTCAAATGAGTACTATTGAATCTTGCAAGAGCTGCCATCCATCAGGTATTCCAACAACAAAAACAAATGAAATTAAAACTTTACTTGCTGAATACCGTCAATTACTTATTGACAAAGGATTATTGATCGCTACTGCTGGTAACCCTGGTGATGCAGACTATAATGTTCTTGGTGAATATGCAAAGCTTGAAGCTGCTGGACAAAGAAGAGTTATTCCTCGTTCCGATGGTGATGTGTTATTGAATTATTTGTATATTGCAAAAGATCGTTCAAATGGTGCACATAATCCTGCATTGACACTTGCAATTTTGAAAAACGGTTTAGATTATTTGAAGAAATAGTGTCTCATTGTATTTCTGGGCTGCAAAGTATTTTGCAGCCTTTATTTTTATAAGTTGATGTTTTAATCTTGGTTATATTTTAAATTATTTTTCATTCTACATTTTGTGCAATTTAAAGAGATGTTTATGAACAGATTAGTGATAACAATTTTATTGTTGATAATAATATTTGATGTAGCGAATGCCCGACCGCAATATTCTATATTGCAGTCGTTCGGCACAAAATGTCAAAATTGCCACGTTGCACCTAATATGGGGTTGCAACGCAATATGTCCGGTTGGATGTCGTTCAGCGATATCGCCTTAATTAAACCCGAAGATCTTGGAATTAATCCTGTGTACGATGCAATAAGGGAAAGCAATACTCTTTTTACTGATAATGTTATGTTCGGACTTGATTTCCGTTATCAATCTGCTCGGTGGCCTACTACAAAAAATAAAATTGTGGTTTACGACAACTTATTTGACCCAAATGTTAAGGATACCATTCACTATCCTGATCCTTATGGAACCAAAAGAGATAATATGTTGATGATATTGACCCCTTATTTAACAATTACACCAATTGACGGAGTTATTTTAGAAGGCTCTTACAATTTAGCTTACGAAATTGAGAATAAAAAACGTTATCCCGGTCAGACTCCATATACTGCTAGTATTATTCTTCATCCATTTGAAAAACTTCCATCTTTGCGTATTGGAATGGTGCAAGCAACAATTGGAACAGACTGGGACGATCATACAGTTATGACTCGTCAAGTAGTTACAAAAACTCTGACGCCTCCAACAATTCCTTGCGATTACTTTGAATTAGGAGCTATACTTGATTATGAGCCTTTTGAATGGGCAGATGTGTCGTTAGGTGTATTCGATTCAAAAAATTTGTCAGAAATGACTAATGGCTTTGTAAAAGACAATACGTTATCAGGACTCGCAAAAGTTACTTTGCATCCACCTGACTTTGGAACTGGACTGACTTCTTTTCTTGGTGCTACCCATTTCTTCAATAGCACGCTTAAAATGGACGATGGATTATATTTTGGGAATCATTATCTAACAACTTCGAGTATTTTCTTTCATTTTGGTGTTCTCGGGAAATTTGCAGTAATGACAGAATATATGAGAACAGAATTGTCGCAGCGAAGAATAACTAATAATTTTACTGTTGAATTTAATTATCAGGTAATTGAACCTGCTTATGCTTATCTTCGTTTTGAACGTGGCAATACAGAAATGAAAACTTCAGGCAATCCAAAATATCACGCTAATAGATATACATTAGGAGCTAAAATATTCCTTTTACCTTACATAGCGTTGATTCCTGAATACAAAATTTTTGACCGTGACCACGTTGATAAGTATAATTCTCAATTCGCTTTTCAATTACATATTTTCTATTAGGAGGTGACAGCAATGGGAATGAATAATGATAGAAGAGAATTTTTGATAAAATCGGCAAAAATTGCGGGAATAAGTTTGTGCGGTTGTGTTTTAAGTTCAATTATTGCGGCTTGCGACAATGATGGTGAGACAGTTGCGCCACCAGAGCAACCAAAACCAGAAAATTATCCAGTTCTGAAAATTTCTGACTATCCAACTTTAAGCAGTGTAGGTGGAATGATAATGGTCATTGTTCGCGATAAAAACAACAAACCAGTTAATAATGGTAATCCATTAATCATTTTCAGAATTGAACAAAATAAATTTGTTGTTCTTGATTCAATTTGCAGACATGCTGGTGCACAAGTTGTTTTGCCATCTTCACCGGGAGGAGATATTTTTTGTCCAGCACATAGCGCAAAATTTTATTCTTCTGATGGTTCGCTAAAAGATAAAGGAAGTGCTTCTGGTGATGTCCCTTCTTTATTAAAGTATAATTCTGTATTCGATCCAATTGAAAATACTCTAACAATTGCTATATAAAAAATGAAACTAATTTATTATTAATTCGTTAAGTTATATAAATAACTTTTTCTCAAAAGGAGGTCATATGAAAATCAAACATTTATTCTTAGCATTAGCAGCAATCGCATTTATCGCTGTTGCATCATTTAATGTTTCTGTAAACGCACAAGAAGCAAAAGATGGTAAAACAATTTTTACAGAACAGAAATGCGATATGTGCCATTCTGTAAATTCACTTGGTATTGCTTCTAAGAAAAAATCAGGTGCCATTGATTTATCTAATGCATCAGTTGAAGGAGATGCTGAATTTTTTGCAAAATATCTGAAAAAAGAAACTGATTTAAAAGGCAAAAAACATCCAGCTCAGTTTAAAGGTGGTGACGAAGAATTAAGAATATTATCTGAATGGCTCACTACTCTTAAAAGTGAATAATATTTCCAGCGTAGGTAGCAAGCAATTGCTACCTACTTTTTTCAATATGTTGAACAAGAGATAATATAAGATGTTTAAATATTTACCTGTTTTATTTGCTTTCCTCTACATAGTATCTTTTAGTGTACAAAACACGAATTCACAATCTAATGATGATTGCCTTAGCTGTCATAGTGATCCAGATATTTATATGGAAAAAAATGGTCGAAAAGTGAAACTTCATGTGCGAAAATTTGAGCTTGCTCGTTCTGTACATTCAAAAATGCTATGTATTAATTGTCATGTTGGTTTCAAAGCGGATGATATACCTCACAAAGAAGGTGATTTGAGTGTCAATTGTGCTAATTGTCACTCAAATCTAATAGGTAAACATCCTTGGCATCCATCTATGGCAAAAGCTACTGGAAGTAAAGGCGGTCCAGATATCAATTGCGTAGGCTGCCATGGTTCTCACAATATTCAAAGTCCTGGTAACCCAAACTCTCCACTTCATTTCACCAATTCAACTGAATTTTGTGGTAAATGCCATTCAGATGTAAAAAAAGAGCACATACAATCTGAACATTCAATTCAATATGTTGCTCACAATCCCAATGCACCTACTTGTATTTATTGTCATAAGCAACCAATCACAAAAGGTAATCAAATTTCAGAATTACAAAGAAAATTAAATCAAGAAAAATTATGTTTATCTTGTCATTTACATATTACTTCCATTTCGAGCCAATATGCTAACTCGTTGATTAATTATGAAAAGAGTGTTCACGGTTCAGCATTATTAGCTGGAAATACAAAAGCTGCTATGTGCGTGGATTGCCATGGTACTCATAACCTTCAAAAGGCTTCACATCCAGAGTCTCGAATTAATCATTTTAATATTCATAATGTATGCAATTCCTGCCATAGTGAAGTATCAACTGAATATATTCAAAGTGTACACGGAAAATCTCTTTTGAGTGGAAATTTAGATGCACCGAATTGCACCTATTGCCACGGCGAACATAATATCCAACACGTTCCTGATATCCCAAGTGCGGTTTTCACAAAATCAGGAATGAAATTTAATGTTGTTGTGAATAATAAAATGGTCTATTGTGTTGCCTGTCACTCTGACGAAGCAATGATGAACAAATATGGTATTGCAACTGTTGAAAAGGCACATCGTTGGTTACCACGTATTAGCTCACATTGGGATAGAGTGCGTTGTATTGATTGTCATTCTTCAATCGAACCTCCTAATCGTTCGCACGATATTTTGCCACCGGAGAAAACTGTAAAGCGCTGCGAAACTTGCCATTCTATGAATTCAATGCTTATGAATACACTATATCGTCATCAAAAATCGCTATCACGTGAGAAATATGGTTTTATCAATGGAACTATTCTTTCCGATGCGTATGTTATTGGTGTAACAAGAAACCTATATTTAAATTTGGTTAGTATTGCAATTTTTGTTCTCACTTTATTAGGTATTATAATTCACGCTTCTCTTCGTGCTTATTTTAGTTTAAAACGTAAAAAAATTGCGGAGAAAAAAGTATGAGTACTGTTCGCAAAGTATATATGTATCCACGTTGGTTACGTTTTTGGCATTGGATAAATGCAATTCTGTTCTTTCTATTGATATTGTCTGGTGTCAGTATGCAATATTCAGATACAAGTTCTTTATTGATGCCATTTGAATATGCGATTGTTACTCATAATGTTTGTGGTATTTTGCTTTCAGTTGTGTTTCTTTATTATCTATTTTTTAATATTGAAACTCGAAACTACAAACAGTATATACCTCAATTACGAGGTGCAAAAGAAATGTATCTTAAGCAAATGCGTTATTATCTTTATGGTGTATTCAAAGGTGAACCACATCCATTCGAGACTACTCCTGAAAATAAATTCAATCCACTTCAACGACTAACTTATTTTTTAATAATGTTTTTGGCTGTGCCGGGTATTATCATTACTGGGTGGTTACTTATGTTTCCTGAACTTGCTCCCGAACAGATTATGGGAATGGGTGGGGTCTGGCCTATGGCGTTGCTTCATATTACAATTGGTTTCTTTTTGAATTTATTCTTTATCGGTCATATCTATCTTGCAACGCACGGCGAAACAGTTTCTTCCAATTTTAAGTCAATGATAAATGGGTGGCATCTGCACTTTGAACATAATCATGAAAGCCAAGCAGATAGCTCAGAAATTTCTAATGATAGTTTGTCAAACGTATTGGAGCATACTTTGTCTAATGAATCCATACAAGAAACGAACAATGACCAAGAAAATAAAGAATTATCTTAATAAACATAAGGTATTAATAATATGTATTCTACATTAAATGATTTTATTTCAGATTGGACACAAGAGAGTTCAGCTACTATTAAGCTTTTACAGTTAATTCCGGATGAGGCTTTAATTCAAAAAGTCTATCCAGAAGGGAGGACGCTTGGGATGTTGGTTTGGCACATTGTTTACACTGTTGGAGAAATGATGCATGCGGCTGGTATTCAACTTCCAGATTTTGACCTTCAAGAAAAAATGCCACCAAATATTAAAGCGATGATCGATAAATACGTTCAGTTTTCTAATTCTTTAATCGAAAAAGTTAAAAATTATGATGACAATAAATTAGATGAAGAATACCATATTTATGGAGAAAATTGGAAATTTAGAGATTTGTTGAAAGGTTTAGTATATCATCAAATACATCATCGTGGACAACTTACAGTTTTGATGCGCCAAGCAGGGCTTCCAGTTATCGGTATTTATGGACCATCAAAAGAAGAATGGTCGCAATTTGGTATGGAAGCACCAGAATAAATTATACTTTTAAATTAGTTTATATTTAGAATTTATTTAATCAAATAATTAATTAAGATAAATTATCTACTTCATTTTAATATGAAGTAGATAATTTCAATTTTTGGGAAAATAGACCTTCTAAGATAACTATCTTCAAGTTTAAAGATACGTTTAATTACATTCGTAAGTTTTCTATTATTAAGATATTTATCAAGATATAAAGATCTCACTTCAATTCTATTGAGTAAATTGACTAATGTGGTTATTTAAATTTGTCAATTCTTTGTTTTTCTATTGAAATTCAGTATTAACTGCATATAATTCTTCATTAACCGACTGTAATTCTTCCTTAGCACTTTGTAGTTTTTTATTACTTGCTTCGAACTTTTCTATTACATCCTGAAATTCACTCCTTGTTTATTTTAGCTGTCTCTCATATATTTTTATTATGGCTTTTTACATTATTATTGTTACAAAAACGATACATAATATTTTCTACTTGCAAAAAGCACATATTTTATTTATATTAATCAATAATAGTTTATTATTTAGTAATTGATGAATATGGATATTGTTACTAATGGTTGAAAAAGTTGTCAAAGTTATTAATCGTTCGGGCATACACACTCGACCAGCTGCAAGTATAGTAAAACTGGCTTCTAAATTTAAGTCTGAAATATTTTTGATTAGAGATAAATTTGCAATCAATGGAAAAAGTATTATTGGAGTGATGACACTTGCGGCTGAACAAGGAAGTGAGATTAAAGTGAGGGCAGAAGGACCAGATGAACAAGAAGCTATTGATGAGATTGTGAAATTATTTGAGAGTGGTTTCGGTGAGGTATAATGGCTCCACAAGAAGTAATATATGGGAAAACAGATTATAAGTTACTTAAAGAACAGTTTGTACTAAAAGGAATTCCTTCTTCAGCTGGAGTAGCATTAGGTAATGCAATAGTATTGCAGCCAGAATCATTAATCAGCCCATCAATAAAAATTCCGAGTGAAGAGATTTCCAACGAATTATTAAAATTCGAAAAAGCTCATACAAACTTAGTCCATCAATTTATGCAGAGCCTGCACAAAGTACGTTCTTTGGGTAGTAATGTTATTGCAATTCTTGAAACAAATTTATTAATTCTTACTGATCCAATTTTATACGATGGAATTAGAAACAAAATTAAAGATGGTTTCAGTGTTGAAAGTGCAATAGTTTCTGAATTCGATAATCAAAGAAAGTTTTTTCTGAATGCTTCTGATGCTTTATTGCAAGAGCGAGCTAATGAAATTGATAATATTAAGCGTAAGCTTCTTGCTTCGCTCAAGGATCAATCAATAGATTATGATAATTGTCAGCACTCAATTGTTGTTGCCCAAACTTTAACTACTACAGACATTGTTAATTTCAAAGAAGCCGGTATCCTTGCAATAGTTACTGAGGTTGGAGGAATTACTTCACACGCTTCAATTTTATCACGTTCATTTGATATTCCGGCTGTAATTGGTGTGCATAATGCTACAGATATTATTCCAAATGGCTCTGAGATTATTGTTGATGGTTTTGCCGGTATTGTTGTGGTAAAACCCAAAGAAGATATTAGAGCAGTTTATTTACAAAAAATTGAAGCATTAGAAGAACACAAAAGAAATCTTGGTGCTCTGGCGAAACTACCCTCTGAAACTCTTGATGGTAAACGAATTTCTTTGCTTGGTAATGTGAATTTTTTAGATGATGTTCGTTCAGGAGAGATTAACGGAGCAGATGGTTATGGACTGGTGCGATCCGAAAACTTGGTTATGGAACTGAAAGGTTTCCCAGATGAAGAAACTCAATACAAGTGGTATAGAGAAATTTGTGAGCGGGCTTTTCCAAAACCTGTTACAATTAGAGTTTTTGATTTAGGTAGCGATAAGTATGTCGAAGGTTTGCCAATAAAGGAATTTAATCCTGCCTTAGGTTTGCGAGGGATTCGTTTTTTGCTTTCACGTCAGGATATTTTTAAAACACAATTACGAGCTCTGCTCCGAGCTTCGATTAATAAAAATCTGAAAATAATGTTGCCGATGATAACTTCTCTTCACGAAGTCGAATTATCTCGAAAAATATTAGAAATATGCAAAGCTGAACTTCAACAAGAAGAAGTGCTTTTTGATAATCGTATTCCTCTTGGGGTGATGATAGAAACACCTGCTGCAGCTATTATTTCTGATGGATTAGCAAAAGTTGCAGATTTTTTCAGTATTGGTACAAATGATTTAACTCAATATACTCTTGCTGCCGATAGAAATAATGAACTTGTTTCTGATATTTTTGATGATTTTCATCCATCTGTACTACGGTTGATTGATTTTATCATAAAGACAGCTCACAAAAATGGAGTAAGTGTTTCAATTTGTGGTGAATTGGCAGGGCATGCTGCTGCTACACAACTACTGGTGGGGATGGATGTTGATGAATTAAGCGTTGCCCCATCTCTTCTTCTTGAACTTAAAAACAGAGTAAGATCATTGACCTACTCTGAAGCTAAAATAATTGCTGAAGATATTTTGAATTCTAATGATTATTTTGAAGTTAGAAAAAAACTTGAAAAAGCAATAGGACGCCACAGTATTACTGAATTGAATGAAATTTAGCGGCTGTTTTTGTCCCACTATTTTTTTACTGAAATAAGTTGTTTTATCTACATCTAAGTATTATATTTGAATTAACAATTCATTAATTTTTTGTAATGAAATTTATCTTATACATACTTATTGCACTAATTCTTTATTCCTGTGATAGCAATAACGATTTTGCTGTTTCATCAGGTTCGCCGACAGTAACCAATATTTCAAAAAATATCACTTTTCCTACAGATACATTAATTATTTATGGGAAAAATTTTCCACTTAATAATGATAGCGCTGCTATAATTTTTAATGATAGCGTAGTTTTTAAGAAAAATGATTGTCTCTTTTGGAGAGCGAATTCTATTGGAATTATTATTGATGAACGGATTCTGAGTGGTTATTTCTATTTGATTTTTGGAAAAGATACCAGTGAATTATTCAATATTACTGTTTTGCCATATCCACCCTTTGAGACTACAACAATAAATCCAGGTTCTTTCAAAATGGGCAGCACGACTGGTTTTGAAGATGAATTGCCTGTTAGAAATATTTACATTACTAAAAAAATTGAAGTATCAAAAACAGAAATAACCCAAAGATTATATGAATTTATCGCAAAGAGTAATCCAAGTCCAATCAAAGATAATTCTCTTCCAGTATTCAATGTTGATTGGTTGGATGCAATTATTTTTTGCAATAGATTATCAGAAAAAGATGGATTGAAAGCCGCTTATTCTATTAATGATAATATTGTTATTTTTGATACGACTGCAAATGGATGGCGTTTGCCCACTGAAGCCGAATGGGAATATCTTGCCCGGGCTGGTAGTCAAACTGATGTTCCTGCTAATATTTATTCATCTGCTTGGTTCAATGAAAATTCAGGTGGAATACCTAAAATAGGTAAGCAGAAATTACCAAATTCTTTTGGTTTATATGATATGTTAGGCAATGTATGCGAGTGGTGCTGGGACTTGTATGCTGACTATAATCCTATTGATACAATAAATCCTATTCAAAACTTTGGCAGTCATCGTATTCATCGTGGTGGCTGTTTCCTTGACTCTAAATCTTTTATCCGGTTTAGTTCCCGTCAAAGTCAGAATAATTTAGTTGGAATCAGATTAGTTAGAAACAAATAATTATTCTTAATTTTTCCCTCATTTTAATAAATTAATATATTCATAAATACGTTAATTATTTTGACTAAATTCTAAAAGTTTTTTCATAGGTGTTTTATGATACTCGATATTGATATGCTTCGCAAGCATTATAATTCATTAACAGAAAAAATGAATTATGTTAAATCGAAAATCAAGCGACCACTAACCCTTGCTGAAAAAATACTATATACTCACTTGTTCGATATCCATTCAATAAGAGAATTCGAACGTGGGACTGATTATGTTGAGTTTGCTCCCGATCGTGTAGCTATGCAGGATGCAACTGCCCAAATGGCTCTTTTGCAATTTATGCAAGCTCGCAAAAATAAAGTTGCTGTGCCAACAACTGTTCATTGCGACCATTTGGTGCAAGCTCAGGTTGGAGCTCATAAAGATTTGGAGTTTGCACTTGAAACAAACAAAGAAGTTTATGATTTTCTTGAATCAGTGTCTAACAAATATGGTATTGGTTTCTGGAAGCCCGGTGCAGGAATTATTCATCAAGTGCTACTTGAAAACTATGCATTCCCAGGCGGAATGATGATTGGGACTGATTCGCACACCGTCAATGCTGGTGGTCTCGGGATGATTGCAATTGGTGTTGGCGGTGCTGATGCAGTAGATGTGATGGTTGGAATGCCTTGGGAATTAAAATTCCCTAAACTAATAGGTATTAAACTGACTGGGAAGTTATCGGGATGGACTTCTGCAAAAGATGTAATACTTAAAGTTGCTGGTATGCTAACTGTCAAAGGTGGTACTGGTTATATTTTAGAATATTTCGGTGATGGTGCAGAATCTATTTCTGCTACAGGCAAAGGAACTATTTGTAATATGGGGGCAGAAATTGGTGCAACTACTTCTATCTTCGGGTATGATGAGAAAATGTATGATTATCTAATTGCTACTGGAAGAAAAGAAATTGCTGATTTCTGTAGTTCTATGCTCGAATGTGTTACTGCTGATAAAGAAGTTTATCAAGACCCTGAAAAGTATTTTGACCAACTAATTGAAATTAACTTATCTGAGCTTGAACCACATATTAATGGACCTTTTACGCCTGATTTAGCTCATCCTATTTCAAGATTTGCTGAAGAAGTAAAGAAAAACGGTTGGCCTGTTGAACTTTCTGCAGGGTTGATTGGCTCTTGCACTAATTCATCATATGAAGATATTACACGTTCAATTTCTATTGTCAAACAAGCAATTGATAATAATTTATCAGCCAAATGTGAATTTACAATTACCCCCGGTTCTGAAATGATTCGTTATACTATCGAACGAGATGGATTTATAGATATGTTCGAGCGAATTGGTGGTGTTGTCCTTGCAAATGCTTGTGGTCCTTGCATTGGGCAGTGGAAGAGACTTAACGCTCAAGATCAACAAAAAAACTCCATTATCACTTCATTTAATCGAAACTTTGCTAAAAGAAATGATGGAAATCCAAACACTCACGCTTTCGTAGCTTCGCCTGAGATTGTTACAGCATTTGTGCTCGCTGGTAGGCTTGATTTTAATCCTATGAAAGATAAACTAATTAATGCTGATGGAATAGAAGTTCTGCTTAAAGAACCAGAAGGAATTGAACTCCCACCGCGTGGTTTTGAAGTTATCGAAAACGGCTACAAAGCGCCTGCCGAAGATGGTTCTCAACAAGAAATAATAATCGATCCAAATTCTGAAAGGCTTCAAATTATTCCACCTTTTGATAAATGGGATGGAAACGATTTTATCGGATTAAAACTATTAATTAAAGTAAAAGGAAAATGCACTACTGACCATATTTCTATGGCAGGACCTTGGTTGCGGTATCGAGGGCATTTAGATAACATATCAAATAATACACTTATTGGGGCTGTTAATTTCTTTAATGATAGAACTAACTATGTAAAGAACCAAATTACTGGTGAATATGATGAAGTTCCAAAAGTTCAGCGTTATTATAAGTCGCTTGGCATAGGGTCAATTGTGGTAGGTGATGAAAATTATGGTGAAGGTTCGTCTCGCGAACACGCTGCTATGCAGCCAAGATATTTGGGCATTAAAGCAATATTAGTTAAATCATTTGCTCGTATTCACGAAACAAATCTGAAAAAGCAAGGTATGCTTGCACTTACTTTTATTGATAAAAGTGATTATGATAAAATATTAGAGGATGATACCATTGACATTGTTGGATTAAAGGAATTTGCCCCCAATAAATCGTTAATAGTAGTTCTTCATCACAAAGATGGAAGTATAGATAGTTTCGAAGTTTCGCATTCCTATAATGCTCAACAAATTGAGTGGTTCAAAGCTGGAAGCGCATTAAATTTGATTAAATAAACCCAATACTTTATGTTGAATAATATTGAGAAAAAATGAAAATTCAAATTAAACGATTAGATAATCAATTTGATGATTTGCCATTACCTACATATCAAACTTCTGGTTCTGCAGGAATGGATATTTATGCGGCTGTAAACGAACCAATTATAATTTTACCAAGGCAAACAGTACTTGTTCCGACTTCTCTTGCTATTGCTTTACCAGATGGATTCGAAGCGCAAGTGCGTTCACGTAGTGGATTGGCTGCTCGATATGGAGTATTTGCTTTGAATGCTCCTGGAACAATAGATAGCGACTATCGCGGAGAAATAAAAGTTATTTTATCAAATTTTGGGGATGAACCATTTGTTGTTAATCGTGGTGATAGAATTGCTCAACTTGTAATAGCTCGATACGAAAAAGCTGAATTTCAACTCGTTGATGAACTTCCTGATACTCATAGGAGTGATGGAGGATTTGGAAGTACTGGAATTTAATTTAAACTATTTTTAATAAATCGCAACTTTTTGCTATATTACAGTAGTTGTTTATCAAATTTTGAAACTGAATATGAAAAAGTTAATGTTTGTAGCTGTTTTGCTTTTCCTATTTTCCTCAATATCGTATGCCCAATACTGGGTAAAAATCGATGGGGTCAATCCTTATATTAACAAAATTTTTTCTCCTGTTGATGAGCCGAACAGAATATTAGTTGCTTCAAGCGGTTTCCCAACTAATGTGTTGCAAAAGAATATCGATTTCCCTTTTATTGGAAACGGTTATCAGGAAAGTATGGATTCAGGTAAAACTTTTACCAAATATCAGTTAAATGAGCGATCGGTATATGATATATATCAATCTAAAAGATACCCCAATAAATGGTTCGTAGCAGTCAGACATTTCACCCGCGGCGGGATATTATTGTCAACAAACCGTGGAGAGAATTGGAGCGAAGATATATTATGCGAATCTTCCAATCAATTATATCGAGTATCTTCAACTATTATTAATCAAGATGAATTTTTCGTTGCTGCCGCGATTAATACAAGTGAAGGCTTTGTTTATTCGGATAATGATTTTATTACTTGCAATTCGTCCTCTTTGAGCGTTGAAACACGTTCAGTTGCTTTTTCAAAAATTTCAAATTTACTCTTTTTATCGGGAGACGCATCATCTCAGGGGAGAGTATTAAGATCATATGATTATGGTAGATCTTGGCACCGCGAAAGCAGTGGTTTGGAAGGATTACGTGTGCTTTCAATTTTGCCTTCATCAATAGATCCTTCTATTGTACTTTGTGGTGTGGATTCACTGACAGTTGATGGTTCAAGTATTGGAAAAGGAATATACATAAGCTTAGATACCGGTAAAACTTGGCAGTATTTTACTGGTGCAGGCAATCAGATTTTTGAATTTGCAGAACATCCACGGTATCCGCGCCTTGTTGCTGCCGCTGCAGGGAATGCCGGAGTTTTAGTTTCTTCGATCTATGGACATTATTTTGAAGCTTTCAACAATGGTTTGCCTACCAATAAATCAGTTCGAACAGTTATGATACCTAATTGGGACACAACTGATGCTGGTTTTATTATATTCGCAGGCGTTTATGGCGAGGGATTATTCAAATCCACATACCTTAAAACAAGCGTTGATAATAATAGGCATTCTGACTTTAAGATTTTATCAATTTCTCCACAACCTGCGAATGACATACTAAACATTAGAATTTATTTGCCTGATGCACAAAATGTTAATATTACGATATTTAACTCGTATGGGCAAGAGATATATCAACTACCAAATGTCTATTTTAACGCCGGAGAAAATTCATTTAATTGGAATGCAAACGGTTTTCCATCAGGAATTTATTTTATGCAGATAAAATCAGATAACCAGATTTTAAGCGAAAAATTTGTTATTAGTAGATAATGTATATTTATCATAATAATAGAATTCCTTTTTTTTCGATTATTCTTACAGCTTATAATCGAGGTCATATAATAGATAGAGCAATAATTTCAGTTCTTAATCAGAAGGAGCAGGATTGGGAGCTTCTCATAGTTGATGATGGTTCGTCAGACAATACTTTTAATGTTTGTTCAAAGTATTTTAGTGATTCAAGAATTCGTTATCTGTTTCATAAAAATAAAGGGTTGCCACTTTCGAGAAATGTAGGAATTCTTTCTTCTTCCGGACTTTACTGCACTTTTTTGGATTCCGATGATGAATATAAGGACAATCATTTAGAACTCAGGCGAAACATTCTTTTACAGCATCCTGAAGTTGATCTTCTTTATGGTGGTATTGAAATAATTGGCGACCCTTATGTTGTTGATTTTTATGATAATTCAAAACAGGTACATATTGACGAATGCTATGTCGGAGGCTCTTTTTTCGTGAAAAGGGATGTTGCAGTTAATCTTGGCGGTTTCAGAAATATCAAGTACGGCGATGATGCGGATTTTGCTATGAGAACAATTGAAAATGGTTATTGTGTCGCATCAGTTGAATACAGAACTTATATCTATCATCGAGATATGAACGATTCAATTTCGAAACTCTATGCTCAATCTAATCAAGATTAGAATGGGGAGATATTATGTATAGATTGGTTGTTGTTTTCTTTTTATTAGTGCTAATTAGTAATGCATTATTTTCGCATTCATCTAAAATTCAAGATGGGACAGAGGCTTTTTTCTTTGATGCTGTGATTTTTAAAGGGGATTCTGCCAATTTAGCACGAATAGATTGTTATGTGTTGGTGCCTTATCAATCACTTACTTTCATCAAATTTGAAGATAATTTTATTGCTAAAATCAATGTTTTTCTTACGGTTTACGATTCTCTTGGTAATACTGTCGCAACGAAAAATTATGATAGAGTGCTTGTTGAAAGAGACTACAACATAGCTTTGGGGGCAACAGCAAAGTTTGATGTCCGGCAGATGCAGCTTTCTTTAGCGCCAGGGAACTATCAAATTAGAGCAATTTTGAGTGATGAAAACTCAAAGGCTGAATATTCTCAGTCTCGAAGTATGAGTGTTATTGATTTTGCCAAATACGACAATGTGATGAGCGGTTTGCTTTTAGTCAGTTCTATTGAAGAAGATAAGGGAAGATGGAAAATTACTCCTCATATCTCTGACAATATTGGTGGATTGAGAGATGGTTTCTTTGTTTTTTTCGAATATTATTCAAATACTAATCAAAAGGTCGATTTTCTCTATCAAATTTTTGAAGATGATGAACTTATCGAACAAGGTTCTAAAATTCAAAAAGAAATTTATATTGGAACAAATAGATTATTTATTCGTGTAAAGAAACCTACTAAAATTTCACGAAATAATTATACATTGAGAGTATTAGCGTTAAGACCAAATGATAATGATGATTATGAGATAAAGGATATTCTTGCAGTTGCTCAACGTTCTATTAAATCTATCACTCGTTTGAGTGGGTTTGTATTAAATGATCTGGATAAAGCCATTAGGCAACTGAGATATGTTGCGAATTCTGATGATATTAATTATATTCGTTCTGCTAAGTCAGAAGATGAAAAGTTTACTCGTTTTAATGATTTTTGGAAATCTTTAGATCCGACGCCTAATACAGAACGTAATGAAGCATTTGAGCAATATTATTTTCGTATTGCATATGCTAATGAAAATTTCCGTTCGTATACAGAAGGTTGGCTGACAGATAGAGGTATGGTTTATATTATTTTTGGACAACCAGTTACAGTTGAAAGGTCTAATCCTATGAGCGATGGGCGTGTTTACGAACGCTGGATTTATGCTGATAATCGTGAGTTCCTTTTCCTCGATAATACAGGATTTGGTGATTTTCGATTAGTCAGACCAATATCCATTACAGAAAAATATCGTTATAAGAATTAATTCCCACCAATTTACTTTCTTTTTTCTTTTATATAATAAGAAAAAAATGTATATTAAGCTTCACATGTTTTTTTTCAATCAACGAAAAAAATAGGAGCTAGTTATGAAACGTTACAAAATTGCCTGGTTACCAGGAGATGGTGTAGGAAAAGAAGTATTAGAAGCTACACAAATTGTTTTCGACAAACTTAACTTTAATGCCGAGTACATCCACGGCGATATTGGATGGGAATTTTGGTGCAAAGAAGGTGATGCTTTACCCCAAAGAACAATTGATTTGCTTAAAGAAGTTGATGCTGCTATGTTCGGTGCAATAACTTCAAAACCTGTGAAACAGGCTGAAGCTGAACTTATCCCAGAACTCCAAGGTAAAGGGCTCATCTACCGTTCTCCAATTGTTAGAATGCGTCAGCTCTTTGATTTATATGTTTGTCTTCGTCCCTGTAAAGCATATAAAGGCAATTTATTAAACTATAAAGACAATATTGATTTAGTTGTATTTCGTGAAAATACAGAAGATCTTTATGCTGGTGTGGAATTTCATCCAGTTCCACAAGAATTAACAGATGTACTAACCAAATTATCTCGACCGTTCGGAGCTTTCGCTAATCATAACGCAAATGATTTTGCCATTTCTTGCAAAATAAACACGAAGAAAGGTTCAGATAGAATAATTCGTGCTGCTTTTGAATATGCCCGCAAACATAATAGAAAAAAGGTTACAGTAATTCACAAAGCTAATGTTGTGAGAGCCACTGATGGGCTATTCCTTGAAACTGCTCATCAAGTCCATAAGGATTTTCCAGAAATTGAAATGGACGATGCTAATATCGATGCTATTACTATGTGGCTATTGAAAAATCCGAATAATTATGATGTTTTAGTTGCTCCGAACCTTTTCGGTGATATTGTTTCAGACTTGTGTGCTCAAATGGTCGGTGGTTTAGGTTTCGGATGTTCAGGTAATATTGGTCAAAATCTTGGAGTATTCGAGCCTACACACGGTTCTGCTCCTAAATATGCCGGAATGTATAAAGTTAATCCGATTGCAACTATCTTAGCCGGGAAAATGATGCTTGAATGGCTTGGAGAAAAGGAATTAGCTGAACGCATCGAAAAAGCCACAGCAGAGGTTATTGCTGAGGGCAAGGTGAGAACATATGATATGGGCGGTAGCAATACTACTTTAGAAATGGGTAAAGCTATAGCAGAAAGATTATAATTTCATTCGAAATAAATAAAAACGGGATGCATTATTTTGCGTCCCGTTATTATTAACAAATTTTTTTGATATAAATATATGAAATAGGCTGTCTTTGAGAGACAGCCTTTTATTGAATGAATTGTTATTTTTGTGGGATATTCTTCATTAATTCAATAAGGAAATTCCAAATTCTTTGAACGGAAGAAATACTTACTCTTTCGTCAGGTGAATGAACATCGCGTAGATTTGGACCACAGGACAACATATCAATTCCGGGGTATTTTTCACCAATCAGTCCACATTCAAGACCGGCATGAATTGCTTCGATTTTAGGTTCTTTGCCTAATACATTTTTATAAACTTGTTTTGCGACATTTAATATTTCAGAATTAACATTTGGTTCCCAAGCAGGATAGCCATCACCTGTTGCCACTGTTGCTCCACCTAATTCAAGTGCCGCATAGACCATATTTTCAACAAATCTTTTTTCAGATTCAACAGAGCTTCTCTGCGAAGTTAGGACAAAAATCTCATTCTCTCTTGTCTCTACGATTGCAAGGTTTGTCGAAGTTTGAACAAGTCCAGCAATATCAGGGCTCATTCTAATTACGCCGTGAGGCATAGCTACGAAAGAGGAAAGTACTTTATATGCTAATTCAGATTTGAGAATTCTGTTTGGCATTTCAGTTTTTTCACAGAAGAAATCTAAATTGGGTTCTTTTGTTGTATATTCTTTTTTGAAGATAGCTTTATATTGAGCTATTAATTCGTTGAATTCATCAATTTTTTCATTTGGAACTAAAACTGTAGCAAAAGCTTCACGAGGAATTGCATTATGTTTGTTGCCACTATTGAATGAAACAAACTTTATTGGCATTGTTCTTATTGTATTCCATAAGAAACGAGATAACAATTTGGCAGCATTCGCACGTCCATCGTGAATCTCTATACCTGAGTGTCCACCACGTAATCCTTTAATTGATAATTTAAATGGTGTGTGATTTGAAGGAACTTCTTCTGCTTCGTATTTAAAAATACCAGAGGTATTTAATCCTCCTGCACATCCAATAGTAAATGCATCTTCGTCCTCAGAATCAAGATTAATCAGTATGTCGGCTGTTACCAAATCTGTCCCTAATTGAATGGCACCTGTAAGTCCTGTCTCTTCATCCAGAGTGCAAAGTAGTTCTAATGCAGGATGTTGAATGTCGTTAGATGCCATCAAAGCCATTCCCATTGCAATTCCAATTCCATTATCAGCACCGAGAGTAGTTCCTTCTGCTTTAACCCAGTCCCCATCTATGTATACTTTTAACGGATCGTTGTCAAAATCAAATTCTACATCACTATTTTTTTCACAAACCATATCCAGATGACCTTGGATACAAACTGATTTCCTATTTTCCATTTCAGGAGTGGCTGGCTTTTTTATTACAAGATTACCAAGAGAATCAGTTTTATACTTCAAACCGAGCGATTTAGCCCAATTAATCATATATTCCCTTATCTTCTCTTCTTTTTTAGAAGGATGTGGCACCTGAGTGATTTCTTCGAAATATTTCCAAACAAGTTCAGGCTTTAAATTGCTAAGTACATTAGACATTTGTTTTCTCCTTTTTTAATTCTAAAAAATATATAAAGCCGTTATGATATAATTGTGTCAAAAATAAATTAAGACGAGGATAAATAGGTTCTGCTTTTTCTCCTAAATCATTTTTCAAAGATTCAGCAATTTCAAATACTTTTGTTTTTCCATCAATTAAGCACCAAACTTTAGAGCCAATTTCATCTAAGTTTGCACGAATATATAAACTTCTTCCTTTGGGGATAAACTTTTGCATAAACTTACTCTTAAAACGAGGGACTAATACATCAACTAAACCTTCTTCGTTAATCTCGTGCTGATAATTTGTTGTTGGTGTTAATTCCAGCAGGTTAATTTCATTTTTTCGTTTTAGCATAAGCAATTTCATTAATTATCTTAATTTTCAAATATAATAAAAAAGAATAGACTAAAAAATAAAAAAGGTATTGTGTTTTGAGATAATAAAATATATATATTTATTTTGCTTTTCCGACTATTTGTATTATATTTATTGATAAATATTTCTTGTTTAGTTTCGTTAGTTTATTTAATTTACTCTCAATAAATATTTCCGAAATATGTATTTGCTGGATTTTCAAGGAGTTCGATTTTTTGAACGATTATTTAGATAATATTCAATCAATAAAATGTAAAGATTATTTTACTAATAAAGCAAAAAAATTTGTTTATAATAAAATAATTCATTATTTTTGTATCGATAATATTTTATCAATACAGCATTACTGATTAAGGAGCTGTAAAATGTTAACGAAAAAAAACATTGTTGTAATTCCTGAGCCTACTTTAAGAAGGCTTCCTCACTATTTGCATCTATTGTTAAATCTAAAAGAACAAGGTGTAAAAAGTGTTTCATCTACATTTATTGCTAACGAGCTTGGTTTAGATTCTACACAAGTTCGTAAAGATGTTCAATATACAAATATTATTGGAAAGCCTAAAACTGGTTTTGATGTCAATTCATTAATCAATGCTATTCAAACTTGCCTAAACTGGAATCGTTATGAAAATGCTTTTTTAGTAGGGGCTGGTAGCTTAGGGACTGCTATGTTAGGTTACAAACAGTTCAAAGACTATGGGCTAAATTTTGTAGCTGCATTTGATAACGATCCCGAAAAAGTTGGTCAAAAAATACACGGTATTGAAGTATTAAGTATTGACAGATTGCCTGTATTAGCTCAGTTGATGAAAATTCATTTAGCTGTGCTTACTGTGCCTGCAAAAGCTGCACAAGAATGTGTGGACATTATGCTAAAAGGGGGAATTGTTGCTATTTGGAATTTTGCTCCAACTCAAATCAAAGTTCCAAAGAATGTAATAGTTGAAAATGCTCAATTTTCTCAATCTTTAGCAGTATTAACAAGGAAACTATCTGTTTATAAGCAAACACTGCTTTAGAACATAATTTTATTTGTGAAAATTAATTGGAGAAAGTGTGATGAGTTCGCACAACGAGAATTCTTTGCCTGTTCGTAAATTTGAAAAAGTGTGTGAAATCTTAAAGAGTTACAATTATGATTCTACAAAACTAATACCTATTCTTCAAGCAATACAAGAAGAATATAGGTATTTGCCGGAAGATGTGATGATTTTTGTCGCTTCTTCGCTTGATATTTCACCAGCTAAGCTTTATGGGGTAGCTACATTTTATGCCCATTTTGCTTTAGAACCAAAAGGAAAATACGTTATTAAAGTTTGTGATGGAACTGCCTGCCACGTAAAAGGTTCAAATCCTGTAGTTGAGGCAATTGAGTTAAAGCTGGGACTTAATGATAAAAAACATACAACTGACGATTTACTTTTTACTTTAGAAAAAGTATCCTGCCTTGGTGCTTGTGGATTAGCACCTGTTGTGGTTATTAATGAAGATGTTTATTCACAAGTCAATCCACAAACTATAGTAGAAATTATTGATAAAATAATAACTATGGAGAATAACAATGCTCAAGTCGCTTAATGAATTAAAAGCAATAGCAGAAAAATATAATAATAGTAGTAACACATTGAAAAAAAGAGTTATTGTTTGCGCTGGAACTGGTTGTGTCGCGAATGGTTCTCTTAAAATATATAATGAATTGGTAGCCAAAATTAAGGAAGCAGGAATTGAGTGTGTCGTTGAATTAAAAATGGAAGAAACTAATCAAAATAAGATTCTTGTTTCTGAAAGTGGTTGTCAAGGATTTTGCCAGATGGGACCTCTTGTTACTATTGAACCCGACGGTATTCACTATGTAAAAGTTAAAGTAGAAGATGTTCAAGAAATCGTTGACCATACATTGGTTTTGGGTAAACCAGTTGATAGATTATTATTTGTTGATCCACTGACTGGTGAGCATTGCGTTCATACTAAAGATATCCGTTTTTACAATCGTCAATCGAGAAAAGTATTGGGTTTATGTGGACATATTAACCCTTCTGATATTTATGAGTATATTGCAAAAAATGGCTATCAAGCAGCATTCAAAGCTTTAGCTGAAATGACCGACAAAGATATTTGTGAAGAAATTACTTATGCTGGACTTCGTGGAAGAGGCGGTGGGGGATTCCCAACAGGTCGTAAATGGGAGTTAACAAGAGTTCAAAAATCTGACAAAAAATATGTGATATGTAATGGTGATGAGGGCGACCCCGGTGCGTTTATGGATAGAAGCGTGATGGAAGGTAACCCACACTCTGTAATCGAAGGAATGATAATAGCTGCAAAAGCAATTGGTGCCGATGAAGGTTATATTTATGTACGTACTGAATATCCTTTTGCAGTCAGAAGACTTAAAATAGCAGTAAAACAGGCTGAAGAACTTGGTCTGCTTGGCGAAAACATTATGGGCACTGGATTTAACTTCAAACTTCACGTAATGGAAGGTGCCGGTGCTTTTGTATGCGGTGAAGAGACTGCATTAATGTCCTCGATTGAAGGAAAGAGAGGAATGCCTAAACCCAAACCACCGTTTCCTGCTCAATCTGGGCTATTTGGTAAACCAACAGTAATAAATAATGTTGAAACATTAGCATCTGTTCCTCAGATAATTCTACACGGAGCAAAAGAATTCAGAAGTTGTGGTACAGAAAATTCACCGGGCACAAAAACTTTTGCTTTGACAGGACACGTTGCGAATACTGGATTAATTGAAGTTCCATTCGGTTCTACTATTCGCGAAATTGTTTATAATATTGGCGGTGGAGTAACTTTATCAGATGGAACAATTTCGAGCAATGGGCTTAAAGCAGTTCAAATAGGAGGTCCTTCGGGTGGCTGTTTGACAACGGAACATGTGGATATGCCCCTGGATTTTGATTCATTAAGTGGTATTGGGGCAATGGTTGGTTCCGGCGGACTTGTTGTAATGAATAAAGACACTTGTATGGTTAAGATGGCTCATTTCTTTATGCAGTTTACTCAAAATGAATCCTGTGGTAAGTGTGTTCCTTGCAGAGAAGGAACCAAACAGATGCTTGCATTACTCGAAGATATTATAGAAGGACGTGCTACTGAAGAAACATTGGACATTTTGGGAGAATTAGCCAGAGCAGTTCAGAAAGGTTCATTGTGCGGACTTGGTAAAACTGCTCCTAATCCAGTCCTTTCGATGATGAATCAATTCCGTGAAGAATATGAAGCTCACGTAAAACAAAAGAAATGTCCTGCTAAACAATGTAAAGCATTATTAAGCCCTCAAATAATTCCAGAAAAATGTAAGGGCTGTGGATTGTGTGTAAAAGCTTGTCCTGTTAATGCAATTTCAGGTCTTCGTAAAGAAGTGCATTATATTAATGAAGAATTGTGCATCAAATGCGGTGCTTGTTTAGAAACTTGTAGGTTAAATGCAATTGTAGGAGTATAAAATGAAAAAGACTTTAGAAATAAATGGTAAAATAGTAGAGTTCAATGGCGAGAAAAATTTATTGGAAGTAATTAGAAAAGAAAATATTGATCTTCCAACTTTCTGTTATCATTCGGAACTTAGTATTTATGGGGCTTGTCGCTTATGCGTTGTTGAAGTAGAGGGACGCGGAGTGCAAGCATCTTGTTCGTTAGCTCCCGAATCTGGTATGGTCGTCCGAACTAATACTGAACAATTAAGAAATTTGCGTAAAATCTATATTGAATTGCTACTTGCAAGTTATAATCACGACTGCCCGACATGCACAAAAAACAATAATTGTAAGCTTCAGGAATTAGCATATAAATTAGGTGTTCGTGAAATTAGATTTAAACGTAATCAAGAACACTTACCAATTGATAATTCTTCGCATGCGCTACTTCGCGATCCGAATAAATGCATTCTATGTGGCGATTGCGTGAGAGCCTGTGAAGAAATACAAGGTATTGGTGCTATAGATTTTGCTTATCGTGGCTCAAAGTCAGTTGTTTCTCCTGCTTTTGGAAAAGGGCTTTCTCATATAGATTGTGTTGATTGTGGGCAATGTAGCAGAGTGTGCCCGACTGGTGCTATAGTTCCAAAATCAGAAGTGGCTGATGTATGGAAAGCTATTGAAGATAAATCAAAAGTTGTAGTTGCTCAAATTGCACCAGCTGTAAGAGTTGCTATTGGTGAAGAGTTTGGTTACAAATCCGGAACTATTGTTACTGGACAATTGATTGCAGCAATGAAAATGTTAGGCTTCGACAAGGTATTTGATTCATCATTTACAGCCGATTTAACTGTTATTGAGGAAGCAAACGAATTTATTGAAAGAAAAACTAAAAACGAAAATTTACCTTTGTTTACATCTTGCTGTCCAGCTTGGGTTAAATACGTAGAACAGTATTTCCCTGAATATTTGCATAATTTGTCTACTTGCCGTTCACCACAACAAATGTTTGGCTCCATTGCTAAGTCGATTTTACCAGATTTGTTAGGTAAAAAACGAGAAGATATTGTTGTAGTTTCAATTATGCCTTGTACAGCAAAGAAAGTTGAAGCACGACGACCGGAATTTGCAACTGATGGAATTCAAGATGTAGATTATGTGCTTACAACTCAAGAACTTGCAAATATGATAAAGCAGGTCGGAATAAAATTTGAAAACCTATCTCCTGAAGCATTCGACTTACCACTTGGGTTTAAAACAGGTGCCGGCGTTTTGTTCGGGAATTCCGGAGGTGTTTCTGAAGCAGTGCTTAGATATGCTTACGAAAAAATTAGCGGACAAATCCTTGATAATGTAGATTTCAAAGAAGTTCGTGGAAACGATTCAATTAGAGAAACTACATTACAAATCAATGGTCAAACTATTAATTTATGTATTATTCACGGGCTTAAAAACGCTAAAAATGTTGTGAAGCAAATTCAAAACGGAGAAAAACATTACGACTTAATCGAAGTTATGGCTTGTCCGGGTGGTTGTATCGGTGGTGCGGGACAACCTGTTTACTACGACGAAGAGACTCGCAACAATAGAACAAAAGGGATATATGATTGCGACAAAATGTTGCAGTTACATAAATCTCAAGAAAATCCTTATGTCGCTGATTTATACAAAAATATCCTTAAAGAACCAAATAGCGAAGTTGCTCATAATTTATTACATACTCATTATAAGAGCAGAAAGAGAATCAAAGAAGGTGCAATGGAATTAATTACAAGTGATAGTTCCAAACTTCAAGTTAGCGTGTGCGTTGGCACAAACTGCTTTATTAAAGGTTCTCAAGAAATATTGAAAAAGCTAATTAACTACGTTGAACAAAATAATTTAACTGATATGGTAGATATAAAAGCCAATTTCTGTATGGAAAATTGCGACGAAGGACCAAGTGTTACAATTGGAGATAAGTTAATCAAAAAGTGCAGTGCACAATCTGCAATTAATACCTTAGAAACATTGGTTTCTCAAATAGTATAAACATACATCCATATACTACCTTAACGGAGGCTGTTCATAGCAGCCTCTTTTTATTTGAGTAATATGATTAATATATGTGTATCCAAATAAAAAAGTTGCCAAATATGGCAACTTTAACATTAATTTGAGATTGAATTATTTTCTTAAATCATTATTTTTTTGCTATTAATTTTACTTTGAAGATTATATCATCTTTAATCATTCTGTCGCCCAAATTATCGAAAAACTTTCCTGAACCGTAACGTATATCCCATTTAGTTCTATCAATTTTGAATTCTGCACGGGCTTCTAATCTATTATTTTTAATATTTATTGTAGCGGGAAATTTGATTGAATGTGTGATTCCTTTTATTGTTAAATTTCCTGTAATTTCATATTTATTGTTGTTTCTTTCTTTAATACTTGTAATTACAAATTCAGAAGTAGGATGTTTATCAACACTGAAAAAATCATCAGAACGTAAATGCCCCTCTAATTTGGACTTCCCACTTTTTTCGTCTAAATCTAAAACAACTATACTATTCATATCAATTACAAAACTTCCACCTGATAACTTACTGTTTTTGAATTCGAGATTACCGCTTTTGATAAGAACATCACCCCAATGTCCTCCAACAATTTTTTTACCTTCCCAGCGGATAACACTTTCTTTTGTGTCTGTATTGTAAGTGTCCTGAGCAATCATAGCTAAGATTGAAGAAAAAAATGTTATGAATGTAAGCAAAATTAGTTTTTTCATTTTTAGCCTCTTATATAAATAATAAAAATACAAAGATTTAGACGAGACTAAAAAATAAATATTTTATAATTATTTGTTCGAGATTACTTTGTGAGTAAGAAAAGGCGGATCTATTCTCAAAAGTGATACATTTGAAGGCAAATTAATTACAGGCTTAATAATACCAGTGGTATCATTAATAATTTTATCAAATTCAATGACTGCAGAAATATCAAATTTTGTAATTTCAGACAATATTCCTACACCTCCTTGAATAACAACAGAAATAATAGGTGGTTCTATTATATGTCCAGCAGGCAAAGAACCATTGACAATATCAACGGCAATATCGTCAATGGTGATTTCGGCAGATTGTTGAACTTCTGCTTTTATTAATACTTTTTTGGGAGTAACTGAAACAACACCTTTCAAAGTATCAATAAGATTAACACTTGCAAGAATTGGAGAATTAATATTATCAAACAAAATGTTTTCTGTTTCCCACTTATTTATTTTGGATACAATTTTATCATTACCTCTAATTTTAACTTTCAATGGATCTATAATTGGTTTCCCAATTAACATAAATCCATCACGTGGGATAATTGTAATTTGTGGATCTACCAATACCTCATATTCTTCAATTTTTCCAGTAATTAGCTGTATATTTTCAGGTAAAACATTGATAGGACTTACATTTTTTAGATATTTTAAGCTTCTTTGTAGGTCGATTTTGTTAATTCTATAAATACTGTCTAATAATACTTCTCTCGAAAGATCAATGTTGCAAATCTTAGCATTATTTAAAAATATTAAATAAAAAAGATTCCAGCCACTTCCTTTGACATCTACGAAAACATTTTCAGGAGGAACATTTTCTAATGCTCGATTAGAAGGTAGGGTAATCTTTAAAGGAATTTCGACAATAGTTTGATATTCTGAATTTAATGAAGTGTAACTCCAAAGAGCAATCGCAAAAAGCAACGAACCCCAAAAGGATTTTGACTTATACCAGGCTTTCTTTTTCGTTTTTTGCATATGCTTTTAAAATAAAAAAGGACGTTTTTCAACGTCCTTTAATTTATGTAATTCATTAAATTAATGCAAGTGCTTTATCCAAAGCATTAATCAAATCATTTACGTTTTCAATACCTACAGAAATTCTAACTAATCCATCTGTGATTTTTGCTTGTTTTCTTGCTTCGGCGGACATTCCAGCGTGTGTCATTGATGCTGGGTGCTGGATTAATGATTCAACTCCACCTAATGATACAGCTAAACCAAAAATTTCAATATTATTCATTAATACTTTGCCAGCTTCAATACCGCCCTTCAATTCAAAAGCGATCATTGAGCCAGGACCTTTCATCTGGTTCTGAGCAATATCATATTGTGGATGTGATGTCAAACCTGGGTAACGTACCCATTCAACTTTCGGGTGATTATTCAAATATTCAGCTACTTTTTTAGCATTTTCTTGTTGTTGAAGCACTCTTAACTTTAGAGTTTTTAAACCACGATGAACTAAAAAAGAATTAAATGGGTCAATTGTTCCACCTAAATGATTTAAAATTTTTCTGAAATGAGGATATTCTTCTTCGTTTTTAAGAATTATAATACCAGCCACAACATCAGCATGTCCATTTAGGTATTTTGTCATACTGTGAATAATATAATCTGCACCAAGTTCAAATGGTCTTTGCAAAACGGGGCTCATAAATGTATTATCAACAGCAAACTTTGCACCAATTGATTTTGCGATATTTGAAAGTGCTTGTAAATCACTGATTATTAAAGTAGGATTACCAGGTGTTTCAGCATAAATCATTTTTGTATTAGGTTGAATTGCATTTTTAACGTCATCTAAGTTTGAAGTGTCGACAAATGTAGTGCTTATGCCAAAATTAGGCATTACATTCGCAAGCAGTGTTGCTGTTGCTCCATAACAAGATTCACTACAAATAACGTGGTCTCCTGATTTCAACGTTGCAGCAAATAGGGTATGAACAGCTGCCATACCAGTTGCACATCCTAATGCTTTTGCACCACCTTCGAGAATTGCAACAGCATCTTCCATTGCTTCAACTGTCGGGTTTCTCATTCTTGTGTAAATATAACCTTCTTCTTCTCCTTTGAATAATCTTGCCCCATGGTCAGCATCTTGAAATTTAAAAGTTGAAGTTTGATAAATTGGTGTAACTACTGCTCCTTCTTTTGTTTCTTTGAGCCCAGCGTGAACACATTGTGTCTCAATTCCATAATTTCTTATGTTTTTCAAAACTACCTCCAATATTGAAGAAAAAATAATCTACAAAATTATCAAATCATTGCTTGGTAAGCAAATTAATTAAGTATTTATAATTTATAAAATAAAGAAATTATCTTTTAAATGGGTTGTTTAAATGGTATCTTGCGGTTTCATGAGAAGAATTGTAATCTTTCATTTTTAAGATTTTTTCGTATTGTTTGATTGCGTAATTTCGTTTGCCTTGAATATCCAATATTTTACCAGCATACAAATTTGCCATTACCATAAATCCTGATGGTCCATCTTTATCTAAGATTCGAGAGCCTTCATCGCATTTGTAGAAATATTTTAAAGCATTTTCATAATCACCTCGCTCAAAAAGTGCTACTCCAATATAATACATTGCCTCTCTTGCTGTATATCTCTCATAGCCAAATTGTTTTGCCATACATCGCTTTAAAATTTCACGCCAGGTCTGCTCAAAATCATAATAGTAACCACGTCTAACCTGAATTCTTCCTAAATATCTATGAAAATAAGGGTTATCAGGGTATTTAGAATACAACTCATTAATAATTTCTTCTGCTCGATATATGTCGTTCTCAAACGAATAATAAATCTGCAACAGAACAACTTTTGCTTCAATATTGGCATACTTTGCCGAACGTGCTGCTGCATTAAGTTGCAAAATACCAAGAGCTCGGTCGCCACGCGGTAGAAATGTAGCGAGTGGCTTGATTATAGGATATTTTTCAGGTAAAACTGAGGCAAAATAATTATAAATACCGGTACCGAGCATAATATCATGATTTCCAGGTGCAATTTTTAGAGATTCTATCAATAAGTCATATCCTTCTGCTCCATCTTTGACAGCATTAAGCCAGCTTTCGCGTTGTGTATAGTATCGTCCACGAAAACCTATCGCTCCTGCTTTAAAAAAAAGTGCATTTATATCTTTTGGATTTTCTTTTAGTAAAGTATTGCTAATATCAATTACTTTTTGGATTTTATTTAAAAATATCTTGTCGTATTTTGTTTCATCTTTGAGCAATAAGATTTTCCACCATTCTACCATAGCATCGAGAAAGTAACCAACCGGATGATTAGGATAAATTTTTTGTACTTGTCTAAAGCAGTTTTCAGCTTCGGAAAATTTAACATTATAGATATAATTTACGCCTAATGAAACTAAACTATCAGCATCACTTTTCATTATTGCCCATTGGGAATATCCATTTGATGGGATTATGAATAATATTAAATATATTAGAATTGTGATTTTATGCTTAATTATTTTCATTTTGTTCGTTGATTAGTTTTAAAAATTCATCTTCATTTAATATTGTAATGTTCAATTCTTTAGCTTTATGATATTTAGAACCGGGATTTTCTCCCACAACCACATATGAAGTATTTTTAGATACCGATTTCGTTTCTCTTCCACCATGCTTTTCAACCAATTTTGCAGCTTCAGCTCTTGTCATAGTGCTTAATTCCCCAGTAAAAACGAAGGTTTTACCAGATAATTTATCAGATGTTGATGTTGGCGTCTCATCTATACTAAATTTTAGTCCTCTTTCTTTTAGTTGATTTATTATTAAAAGATTTGACGAATTTTTCAAGAAATCGTAAACAGATGAAGCAATTTTTTCACCGATTTCATATACAGATGAAATATCTTCTTTACTTGAATTTATTAGGTTGTCAATATTCTTAAAATGTCTACATAATATTTTTGAGACAGTTTTACCAACATAACGAATACCAAGTGCGTAAAGCACATTCTCGAATGGTTGATTTTTGCTCTTTTCAATTGCTATTAATAAATTATTTGCTTTTTTGTCGCCCCAGTTCTCTAAGTTTAGTAATTCATCTTTTTTTTCTGCTAAATTATAAATATCACAGATAGAAGTAATAATGTTATTCTCAATTAATGTTTGAATGATTTTTTCACCCATTCCTTCAATATTCATAGCATCACGACTTACAAAATGCTCAATTCTACGTCTTAATTGCCAGGGGCAGTTCGGTTCAATGCAATAATAATTTGCTTCACCCTCAACTCGGATTAATTTACTTTTGATTTTGCAAGGGCAATATTCAGGAAATACATAAGGCTTGATATCAGATGAACGCTTCTCGACTACTGGTGCAACAACTTTTGGAATAACTTCTCCTCCTTTTTCTACAATTACTGTATCACCGATACGAATATCACGCTCTCGAATATAATCGTAATTGTGTAATGTAGCTCTGCTAATTGTGCTACCTGCCAAATATACAGGTTCAAGCTCAGCGACCGGTGTGATAGCACCTGTCCTTCCAACTTGTAAAGTAATATCTTTGAGCAAAGTTTCTTTTCTTTCTGGAGGATATTTAAACGCAATTGCCCAGCGCGGTGTTTTAGATATCGCTCCGAGTTTTTCTTGTTGCTTAATACTGTCTATTTTAATTACTATTCCATCTATTTGGAAATCAAGTTCAAATCGTTTATCTTTCCATTTATTTATATAGTTGAGAATATCTTCAACACTAAAACATCTTTCAGCGTAATTGCTCGCCGGAAGTCCTAATTTATTAATAAGAGAGTAATTTTCAAATTGACTTGTTAATTCAATCTCCTCTGAATATAAATGATAACATACTACTTGCAAAGGTCTTTGAGCAACTACTTTACTGTCAAGTGTTTTGATGGTTCCAGATGCTAAATTTCTTGGATTTGCAAAGAGTTTTTCTCCAAGTTCTTCACGCTGGCGGTTAATTTCAAGAAAATCGCTTTCTTTAATATACACTTCACCACGTACTTCAAAATTCTTTAAAGGTGTGTTACTAAACGTAACTTTGTTGACAACGGTAGGTATTGTTTTGATTGTTAAGATGTTTTGAGTAATATCATCACCTATTGTGCCATTACCACGAGTTGCAGCATATTTTAGTCGAAAATCTTCATAAACTAAAGTAATTGCAGCTCCATCATATTTCAGGTCGGTTGTGAACGAAATATCTTCATTGTCAAGCGATTCCTTGCATCTACGAACAAAATCTTCAATTTCACCTATTGTATAAGTATTGGCAAGTGATAGAAGAGGTATTTTATGTTCAATTTGTCTGAATTCTTTGAGAGGTTCTTCCCCAATTTTTTGAGTTGGGCTATCTTGTCTAATTAGTTCCGGATGATTTCGCTCCAATTCAAGAAGTTCTTGATAGAGCTTATCATATTCGTAATCACTAATTATTGGTTCGCTTTTTTGGTAATAAGCTTCGTTATATTTATTTAATAAGTCAACTAATTCATTTATTCTTTTTTGAGTATCAATTTTATCAAATAAACTATCCATACCATTTCTCTTCAATTACCAAGGATTTTTACTTTTAGGCGTTTCAATTTTTAAATTATTGAAATACTTGTTTTTTGTTTCCTGTTCCTTAGCTTTTATTATATTCAATATTTGTTCAGATGCTATATTTTTCTCAAATTTATTATTTGTAGTATTTTTTGTTTCAGAGTTAGATGTTTTTGTATTCTTATCTACTATTGCTTGATGTTTTAATTTTGCATATACATAATTGTATTTTGCTTCATAATTATTGGGACTTAATAAAATTGCATTTTTGAAAAAATACATTGCACTATCATATTGGTGTTGTTCTAAATAAATACATCCTAAATTGAATGAAGAACGGAAAGAAATATTTGTATCCTTGCTTGATAAAAGTTTGTTATAAACATTTTTTGCAATGTCTGATTTACCCTTTTTTTGAAGCTGAACAGCATAATTGTATGTTTCAATTGAATTTTCAAAAGAAAAGGCTACAATGATAATTGCTAAAAAAAACAAAAATTTAATCTTAGAAATCATGGCTTAATCATTATCTTTTTAATTTCATAATCTTCATTAGGATTATCAGTGTTTGTAATTTTAAGCAAATATACACCCGGTTTAAGCTTGTTTCCAAGCTTATCTTGCAAATTCCAGCGGTAACCACCGTCAGAATCTTGTTCTTTTAATGTATTTAGCACTTCTCCGTCAATTGTTAATACTTCGATGATTGCTCTCTTTGTTAGTCCAGCTATTGTAATATATTGATCATTTTGATAAGAGATAGGGTGGGGGTAAACATAGAAATTTCTTAAACTGTTTGATGAAATAACAAATGCAAGAGTGTTCCCGGCTCCTTGTGAAATTTGTTTTCCATCTTTTGAAGTTATTTCCCTGGCAGTTAAATAATAAATATATCCTTTGGGTTTTATTGGTAATTCACTGGATATGGCTAATTCAAATACTCTTCCATCGCCTGGTATCTTATTAACCCCAATAATCTTACCAATTGGCGTAATTAAATAGTTTTCTAAATTCAAAGCTGAAGAATCAGGCGGTTCTGAAAACTCGATTTGCAAATAGTTATTAGTGTATAGTTTAAGCTTTGATAAATATAGATAAGGACTTATGCTATCGTATTTGTATTCGAAAGTCAACTCATTCGGTTCGGTATTATTTCCATATTTATCTTTGATGGCTTCACAAATTAATGAATATTGACCGTTTTCAAGGCGATCATATAAATGCAAATATACTTTATTTGATATTGCTATTATTGATTGTATTTTAATAGGTTTGATATTATTTTTTTCGAATAATACAAATTTATCACTTTCTAATCGACCCATCTGTAAAATATCAGAGTAATTCACCACAATTGTCGAACAATTAATTGCCTCAGCAAAAGTTGCTTGGATTAAGTTAGATGTATACAATGTCAAACTATTAGACAAATTACTACTGTTGCTCACATTTTCGGCGTTAATAAAAAATGTATAATACTTATTACTATCTAAATTATCAATGATTGCAAAATTATCACTAAATGAACCAATTTTGATTAATTCATTTGAACTTTCGTTAAGTGCAAAGCAATTGTAACGAGTTGCTTCAGGCACACTGTTCCAATATAACTTTACTGATGAATTACTAAGAACGAAGCCATTCAAATATGGCTCGCTTAAAGTTGGAGTAGAAATAAACTCCCAGAACTCAGTTTTATCGAATGTTGCAAAACCAATTTCCTGTTTTCCATTATTATCAAAATCATAGCAAACTGCCGAATTAGAAAAAGCAAACGGATAATACCATAGAGGTTCAAATTTTCTTAAATTTTTATCCCATTTGAATATATAAAGATTTGGCATAGCTGAAATTATTATTTCATCTCCATTAATGCCATCTAAATTCCCAGCTGCTATTCCATTCCTGTATGATGCACCTATTCGTGGAACTGTTCCAGCCCGAACTCCATATATGAAAAGACTATCCAGAATATAAAACCCAACTTTGGGGTCGTGTTTTATTACTCTTATATACCATAATCCGTCGGAAGGGTCGTTTCGCCTTGGATAAATGTGATAAGAGGAATGAATAATTTCAGGGACACCATCTCCATCAATATCTGCTTTAGTAACATATTGATTTTCAGAGGCTTTTATTTGCGTATTGGAATAAATTAATTCAAAAATATTATTGTTGAATTCATAAATAAACGAGTGTCCCTCATTGTTCGAATGGTATAAGTTCATTTTCCCGTTATTATCGAAATCTCCAAGAGTAGAGCCTCTCCAAATTCCTATGTTGCTTAATTCTTTGAGTACTTTCGTTTGAGCTATTAATTCATCTTTATTATTATTCCTTGAATAAACAAAAAAACAACTGTCATTATGTGCAATTATCTCATCTTTTCCGTCTCCATCTATATCAAAGAAATGTTCAGCCCAAAAATTATATGTTTGTGAGGAGAATATTTTTTTATGAAATGTTCTTTCGAAACTTTCAGACTGCTCATAAACTGTTGTGTTCCCATTAGCATAAACTAAAAAATCTGTGAGATGATTACCGTTATAATCTCCAATTCCGGTAACAATACCATTTTCAGAAAGGCTATCGATAATGTTAAATTTGTTATTAGAAAATTCAGCAACAAAAGCATTTTTTATTGCAATTGAAGATATATCATTAAAGATAACATTTGGTCTATTATTTTTGTTAATATCAACAACTTGTGGGAAAAGGAGTGCCCTCGGTAAAGAGTAATCTTTTCTTTTAAAGCTGTATTTTGGGAAAAACATAGGTTTCAAATTGAAAGAAAATTCATTTTCAATAGTATCGCCATTTTCTAAAAATATGCGAGCAATGGCTTCATATTCTTGCTCATAATCAAATTCAGTTATTAGGAAAAGATGGTTTTTTGACTTTTCAATATTTCCAGAAATAATTTTAAATTGTTCAGTTGAATTCTTTTTTCGATATTTTATTAGCGAAAAAGCTTCATATGATGATGAAAAATATACAGATAAAACGTTTTTATCATTAAACAAGGTTTCTTTTTGAGCTAAATTTTCAATTTTCAAAGGATTGTTGCTTGAATAAATTTGCACTTGGGTTCTAATTTGCAATTTCTTATTATTTTTTAACTCAACTATTACACTAATTGTATATAAATCATCAGTGTACTTTGAAACATCAAGCAAAAATAAAGTATCATCTAACTTGGAATTAACAAATCTTGTAGAAAGAGTATCCCACCGATTGGGATATTTGCCCTTTCCAATTAGTATCTGATATGAATCAAAAAGCGGAGTTGATGTTGAGCCAATAATGGGAAGAAATTTCTGATTGTCTTTGTTAACAAGCTCATAGAGCTTTGGAGAGCTAATCTCAATTTTTCCATAATGCAAGTTTTCAAGAGCAGAAGCTACATCTAATATGCCTGCACCCGTATAATAATTCCATCCATCAGGGTCGATATTTTTGGCTGTGCTCATTAGAATTGATTTTATATCATAAAACGTTAAATTGGGGTTTTTCTCAAGCATTAATGCAATTGCAGCAGATACATAAGGAGCAGAAAGGGATGTCCCCGATTTCATTCCATAAGATTTGTTAGGAGTAGTAGTAATTATGCTTTGTGCAGGAGCAAGCGCGCAAAGATTGCCGCCAAAATTACTATCTTTCCATCTTTTCCCTTCACTATCTGAACCTCCGACAGAGATTACTTCTGGATAGTCTGATGGGTAATGCGGAGCATCACTTCCATCATTGCCAGATGAGGCTACCATTATTACACCTTGAGAAAAAGCAAATTTTATTGCATCGTGCATTAATGGAGAAGAATATTTTTCTCCAAAACTAAAATTTAATATTTTAGCACCGTTGAGTGTAGCATATAATATCGCAGTTGCAATATCAGAGGCAGAAGCATTACCTGTAACATCAAAAACTCTGCATGTCATTATTTTTGAGTTGTAAGCGAGTCCACTTATTCCTATTCCATTGTTTTGTTCAGCGGCAATTACTCCCGATACAGCTGTACCATGGTCATATTCATCATTTGGAATTGGATCAGGCGAGCTCCAGTCGCCTAAATTGGGAATTAACTGATTGACGAAATCATATCCAATTACATCATCTACAATTCCATTGTTATCGTCATCTATACCGTTTAAATCACCTGAGATACCATTTCTCAGTTCGTTATATTGCCACGGTTCAAAGGTTCCATTCTTATTTAAATCTTCTTTTGTGTTTATCCACAAATTATTTACTAAATCAGGATGATAAAAATCAATTCCCGTATCTATAACACCAATAATCACACCTTTTCCAGTTGCCTGCTTCCATGCATCAAATGCTCGAATTTGATTAAGAGCCCACTGAAAGGATAACTTTTCATCATTAATATCATTTGAAATATGTAAGCTATATTTATAATTTTCAGTTACATCAATTACATCAGAATTGTTTGCAATTTCATTAATAAAAACATTTAAATAATCATCATTTATTTTTATTATATAATACTTAGTCAATTCATTTAATAATATATTGTTTGAAAGTGTAGTTTCAAGTCTTTTGGGTAAGTCAAAGAATTTTTTGTATCTTATGTTGTTGCTTTGTGTGAACGTTAGATTTTTAAATTTTTGAGGATCTTTGACCTTAACAATAAATTCCACTTCATCGGCATTAGAACTGATTGAGTAAAGGACTGTTAGAAAAACATATATAATTAATTTTTTCATATTTACTTGATATGTGTTTAATAAATACAGATAATTTTGAATTTAGTTACATTAGGCTCTGAAAATAAAATATACTGCACCTAATAAGCAAATTCCCGCCCATAAATAGTCAAGTTTTAATGGTTGTTGCATTATATAATAAGAAAAAGGTATAAAAACACTCAAAGTAACAACTTCTTGAATGATTTTTAATTGAGCGATATTTAATTGTCCATATCCAATCCTATTTGCGGGAACCATAATCAAATATTCAAAAAAAGCAATGCTCCAACTAATAACTACTGCTTTAAACCAGTGTTCTTTGCTTAATGTCTTTAAATGCCCATACCAAGCATAAGTCATAAATACATTTGAAATAACAAGCATAGAAATTGTTGTGATTATTCTATACATTTTCGATTAACTTATTGTTAGACAAAATATTATCAATTTTAGGATCAACGAAGATGGTTTTTCCTCTTGTAACAACAACTGTTCCTGGATTTGCTCCTTTGGGTTTTCTGATATATTTTCTTTCTGTATAAGAAACTGGGACATAATTTGCATTTCTCAGAGAAGAATAATAAGCGGTAATTTCAGCTGCTCTACGGATAATTTCTGCCGGTAAAATCTGTTTTTTGTTTAAAGGTATTATTGCATGCGAACCAGATGCTCCCTTAGTATGTAACCACAAGTCATGTGGTCGTGCAAACTTGAATGTAAGAATATCGTTATTCCCAGCATTTTTTCCAACCAATAAGGTAAAACCTAAGCCTAAATCGAACTTTTTGAATTTAGAAGCACTTAATTGCTTTGTTTGATTATTGTTTAGTGATATTATTTTGTAAAAAACGAGTTTGTTATGTAAAAGTTTTAATTCATTGTATGTAATAGAAATATTTAATTCGCTTGATAATTGTTTGTATATCTCTAATGAATTCTTTAATTTATTTATTTTATTAATGATTAAGTCGATTTCTTTAATGATTTTTTTTGATTTTTCATAATATTTTTGAGCATTTTCAAGTATTGTTAGTTTTGGGTCAAGTTTGACTAACAGTTTTTCTCCGTTGAAATTTTCTAAACTAATAGCTGATTGTCCTTTTATTTTTAAGTCATTTTGTGAAATTAACAGATCACCAATTATTTTATATGTGTCGGCTAAATTACTATTTTCTATTCTTTTTTCATATTCTTCAAGTTTTCGAGAGCATTTTTCGTAGTATTTTTGTAGTGCTTCAGAGATGATTTTTTTAAGTTTTGCTTCGTTAATATACTTTAATTTTAAATGTTTACATTTTTTTATCAAATAAGATATTTTATCTGACTTAAAAATAATATTCTTATGGTTATTGAGCGGGATTAAAGACAATACTGGTTCGCTATCTGTTTGAATAATGTAATATTCTTTACTGTTTTGCAATTCAATTACTAATTTTTTTGACTGTTCTTCAAGCGTTTCAAATTGATAATTTGTTAGTTCGCAAAGTTTTAAATTTTTGTCAAAATTGCATTTACTTAAAATTTCTTCTGCATAATATTTAGTTAGTAAAAAATCTGATTTTGATAATGCTTTGATAATTAGTTCATTGGCAGGTGTATTAGATAGTTTATTTAATTCATTGCTTTTATATGTGTAAATTTTATCTTCTTTCTGATTTTTCTTATTAAGTTTGAAAATAATATTATTTTCTTTGTCGCATAAAAATAAATTTGCAGAACTTCCTGAAAATAAATGAAAGTATATGGTAAAGTTGATAAAACTAAATTTAATTACTCTATCATTTTTTTCTATCGATATATTTTGTAGATAGTCCCCTAATAATTCTTGCATTATATTGATAGAATTTTTTTTAGCACGATTAAAATTCGTATCTAAATAAATATGAGAAAAATTATTTTGAGCAGAGAAATGTAGGTAGTATTTATTTTTTCCGTCAAAGAAGGTAAAAGTAACTGAATCCTTTTCTTGTGAAAAGATTTCGATTACTTTCATTCCTACTAATAATTCAAATTCTCTTTTCAGATGGAAGAGTGTGTAATAATTGCTAAGCATTAGAATATGTAGCCAAAAATTGCATCAATAATCAATATAGAAGCTGCAGATAAAGTAAATGCCCTAACAGTGCTATTGCCGACACCTTCAGCACCACCTTTTGTGTTAAAACCTATATGAACTCCAATAAGAGCAGTTACACCACCAAATACAGTTGTTTTGAGAAGTCCTAACATAAGTTCTTTCATTTTGAAAAATCTTATTACAGAATCAAAAAATGCTTCGCTTGTAAAATTATACTTAATACTGGAAAGCACAAAACTTCCAAGTAATGCAACAGCATTCGAAAAAATTGCTAAAATGGGCATCATTAATATAATAGCAACGGCTCTTGGCATAGCTAAATATCTATTTTTATCGATTGCCATCATTTCAAGAGCGTCGATTTGCTCAGTTACTTTCATTGTGCCTATTTGCGCTGCCATCGAACCACCAATTCGTCCAGCAATAACTAAAGCAGTCAGAACAGGTGTAAGTTCTTGGAAAACGGCTGTAGCTATTGAAGAGCCAATAAATGGACGAGCTATACTAATAAAGTTAAATTTTTCAAATAAGCTTGTTGCTTGAAGTGCTGCTATTGCACCTGTGAACGCTCCAATTAGTAAGACTAAAGGCAATGAGTCTGCACCAATTATTGACATCTGTTCCAAAACAAGTTTTTTATCTTTTATTACTCTTGGGAAATACCTAAAAGTAGAAATAAAAAGAATAATAATTTGTCCGAATTCCCTAAAAAAGCGAATGGTTTTTCTACCTATAATTTCAAAAATTAACATCGCATTATTTTACTAAGTTAATTTTCAAATTTACGAATAAGATAGTACATCACCAATAATTTAGTTGTTTTTGTTATTTTATTAATCATTCTTTTTGTAGTTTTGTATTATGTTTTAATCTAATATATTTGTAATGAAAAAGTTTGCTGTTATAATGGCAGGTGGCTCTGGACTTAGATTTTGGCCCAGGACAAAAGAAAAGCTTCCAAAGCAATTTATTCATTTATGTGGTGATGGAACGTTAATTCAAAATACCTTTAAGCGTTTAGAGGCATATTTTTCGATTGATGATATTTATGTTGTTGTGAATGAAGCTTTTGCATATTTAGTTGAAGAGCAACTCCCAGATTTGCCAAATCAAAATATAATAATTGAACCCTTTGGTAAAAACACAGCACCTGCTCTTGGACTTGTTTCAACAATTCTTTCTCAAAAATATTCTGATGATGATGTTATGTTGGCATTCCCTGCCGACCAGGAAATCTCAAACTTAGGTGAATTTTTTAATAGTTTGGATGTCGCAGTTGAAGCTGCTTATTCAAAAAATTCTATCGTTACAATTGGTATTGCTCCAACTCGACCCGAAACACAGTTTGGATATATCCAATTTAATGAAAACCGTAATTCGCTTGGAGAATTGTTCGAAAATGGAGTGCGATTCTGCACTACATTTGCTGAAAAACCTGATTTAGAAACCGCAAAACGTTTTTTAGAAAGTGGCGATTTCCTATGGAACAGCGGTATTGTTGTTGTCAAGATGGATGTTTTTCGGGATGCTTATTCGGAATATCTTCCTTATTATTTTGAGCAAATAAATACAATAAAAGAGTACCTCAATACAGATAAATTTACTGAAGAATTAGAAAAAATTTATATGAAATTTAATCCTATTTCTATTGATTACGGGATATTAGAAAAGTCTGATAAGGTTCTTGTTGTGATGTCTTCTTTTAGCTGGTCTGATCTGGGAAATTGGGATGAATTATATAGATTGTCGTTAAAAGATGCCAGAAATAATGTGATAGAAGGTGAAGTGATTTCAATAAATTCTTCAAATTCTTTAATTATTTCTAACAAAAACTTGATTTGTGCAGTTGGAATTGAGGATATTATTGTTGTTGAAGGAGATGATTCTTTACTCATTTGTAAGCGTGGACAGTCTGAGCAGGTGCAGGAATTGATAGAAATTATGCGAAAGAAACAGTTAAAAAAATATTTGTAATCATATGAAGATTTATACTAAAACTGGCGATAATGGAACTACATCACTATTTGATGGTCAGCGTGTTAGAAAAGATAATTTACGTGTAGAAACTTATGGTACTGTTGATGAGTTGAATTCTATTATTGGATTAGCCATTGCTTTTGATGTCCCTCAGCAAATGAAAAATGATTTGATTAGAATTAACAATGATTTGTTCGTGTTGGGTGGTGATTTAGCTACACCGATGAGCATTCAATCAAAAGTGAACCGAATTAATGAACAGCACATTAAATGGCTTGAGAATAAAATTGATGAATATACTGAAATTTTGCCTCCATTAAGGAATTTTATTTTACCGGGTGGAATTCAATCGGCAGCATTTTTACATCAAGCCCGGACGGTTTGTCGTCGTCTGGAAAGAATAGCAGTATCTCTTTCTGAAATAGAAGATATAGGTCAATTTGTTTTAATTTACATAAATAGACTTTCTGATTACTTGTTTGTTGCCGCAAGATTTGCTAATTTCCTCAATAATAAGGAAGATGTAATATGGAATCCGTAAATCATAATATGAAGAGACCCGATTGGGATCAGTTATACATAACAATGTGCTATCTCGTGGGGATGCGAAGTCGTGACCCGCATACACACGTAGGTTCTGTTATAGTAGATTCTGATAATGTGCTTGTATCAACTGGCTATAATTCACTTCCTCGTGGCATAAATATTGATAAAGATGGTAAAAGAGTTTCGCGTGATGATGGTGAAAAATATTTTTGGGTTGAACACGCAGAGCGTAATGCTATCTATAATGCTGCTCGAAGGGGAACAGTTCTTAAAGGTTGCAAAATTTATGTTCCGTGGACGCCGTGTACTGATTGTGCTCGTGCAATTATTCAGACCGGAATTTCTGAGGTTATTATACATCAAAATGGACAAGATTTCTATGATAAAAATACTGATGGGAAATGGGTGGAATCATATAAAAAGGTTGCAAGTATGTTTTTAGAAGCAGGTGTAAAAGTTCGCTATATTGTTTGCGATATTGTTACTCCTGAAATATTTATGAATGGAATTCTATATCCAGCAGCTATTTCATTAAATAAAGATAAAGTTGAATAATTCTTGAAATATATTATGAAAAAAATTATTGTTTTTGGTGGTGCTTCGGCAATAGCTACAGAAGTTGAAAAACTCTTTGCTGCAGAGGGTGCAGAGTTATGTTTACTTGATACTAAAATGACACGCTTGGAAGCTGTGCGTAATGACATATTAGCACGCTACAAAACACGTGTTGAATTGATAGAATTCAATGCGCTTGATTTTAATACTCACAAAGAAGTTTTCTTTAAAGCTGTTGATACTCTTGGTGGAGTTGATATTGTTCTGGTAACCTATGGAACTTTACCTAATCAAGAAAAAGCTCAACACGATACTGATTATGCAATTGAGCATTTTAATATAAATGCAACTTCTGTTATTTCCCTATGTTCAATAGTTGCTAATTATTTTGAAGAGAAGCATAGTGGCACTCTGGCTGTTATCTCTTCAGTGGCAGGCGATAGAGGTAGAAAAAGCAACTATCTTTATGGTTCAGCCAAAGGTGCGGTATCATTATTTTTGCAAGGGCTTCGGAATCGTCTCTCGAGTAAAAATGTTTCAGTAATAACTATCAAACCTGGGATTGTTGATACTCCAATGACAGCTCATTTACCCAAAAATTTTCTTTTTGCAAAAGTTGATGTCGTTGGGCGGATAATTTTTGAGGGCATTAATGCTCAAAAGGATATTATTTACGTTCCGGGGTATTGGAGATTAATAATGTGCCTGATTAAACACATTCCTGAAACAATTTTTAAAAGATTAAATCTTTAATTATTATATTGCCTTAAGTAATTAAGGTGTCGTTATGAAGAAATCTCTCTTTTTTTTATTTTTTCTTTTTTTGTTGGCTGATTTTTATGCAAAAGGAGAAGAAGAGTACGATTATGAAAAAGCTTTGAAAGAAATGGAATACAAGGAGCGATTCGGAGTTTTTTATAATTTCAATTTTAATTATCAAAGTACTAATTTTCAAAATCTACCGAACGTCCCAAGCTGTTGTCCAAATTATCAAAATGGTTCGGGGAATGGATTTCAAATAGGTGGATTGTTTGAAAAATACTTTCGTGATAATTTCTATTATGGTGCAAGGATTGGTTTTCATAATTTTTACTCAAGTTTTAGTTCCCTTGAAGATGAAACTTTTATTATTGATGGGAATGTTTATCCCGGTAAAATAGAACATTTGATTGATGTTGAATTCTCTAGATTTTTTATTGTTCCAAGTGTGATTTATTCGCCGAAAGAAAAACTTTTTATCACTCTTGGTGCGGATCTTTCATTTATAGTAAAAGCCGATTATAAACAAATTGAAAAAATCAAAGATCCACCCGATAAGGTTACATTCAATGATGGTTTACGTTATAGAAACAAAAATGATGGTAATCTAAAAGAAAGTAATAATTTTAATTTCGGGCTTAATTTGGGAACTGGCTATGAATTTATTCTAAATTCTAAGGGTTCTTTGAGATTTATGCCAGAAATTTATTATAGTATATGGTTTTTGCCTTTAATCAAAGAAAAAGAATGGTTATCTCAGAATTTGAATTTAGGTGTTGCTTTAAAATATATCCAGCCACCACCGCCACCACCACCGCCGTTACCACCGAAAGCTCCGCCACTATTAAATCCAAGTTTGCCGGAACCACCACCAAAACTCGCAGCTAATGTTTATGTTGTAGAAATAGATACAAACAATAATGAAAAAAAGAACTTTGCAGTAAAAATTGAAGATTTCACATCATTAAGTTTGCGTCCTTTACTCAATTATATCTTTTTTGACCATAACTCAAGTGATATTCCAGATAGATATCTAAAACTAAAGCGAAACGAGATCAATAATTTTTCACTTAATCAATTGATTAATGCTGATGCTCTTCAGACTTATTATAATGTCTTGAACATTATTGGCTTAAGATTGCAGAATAATCCTGATATTAACATCGAACTTGTAGGAACCAACTCAAACAAAGCAGAAGAAAAAGACAATAGAAAACTCTCTCTTGAAAGAGCTGAGAAAGTGCGTGATTATTTTGTTAATGTATGGAATATTGATCCCAAAAGAATTACTGTAACTTCAAGGAATTTACCTAAAGAAGCCACTTTATCCGACGAAGAAGGTGCTGATGATGAAAACCGACGTGTAGAAATAAATAGTTCTTCACCTGTTTTATCAGAACCGGTAATCACTGGTGATACTTTAAGGGTGGTTTCTAATTCTAAATTGCGTTTCTATTTGAAACCACTTTCTCCAATTGGTATTAAAGAATGGACTTTAACAATTAAACATAGAAATGAGATTATTAAACAACTATCAGGTGAAGGTCCAGTCCCAGATTATGTAGATTGGCAAATAAATAGCGAAGACAAATATTTTCAAAGAGTATACACTAATTTAACTTATACGCTATCAATGAAAGATTTAATAAATCAAACTTACGAGACAAAACCTCAGATTATTCCGATTGACCAAATTACTATTGATCGAAAACGCTTGGAAAAGCGTGCCGACCGCGAATTTGAATACTACCGCTTAATATTATTCGATTATGCTTCTTCTAATTTGAGAGATGAACACAAAAAAGTATTAGATCTTGTGAAGTCAAGAATTAAACCTAATTCTAACGTTAAAATAAAAGGTTATACTGACCGGATTGGAAAAGAAAATGTGAATATGAGAATAGCAACTTTGCGAGCCAATTCTGTTGCAAGATATTTAAATCTAAAAAATGCATCGGTTATAGGAATAGGGGAAAACGAACTGATTTATGATAATAATTTACCGGAAGGAAGGTTCTACTGCAGAACTGTTACTATTGATATTGAAACACCAGTAATTGAATAATGGAGATATAATGAAATTTGATCTTTTAATACAAAACATTATCGAGTTATTAAAAAGTAGCTCTAAGCCTCTTAAAATATTAGAAATTTCTAAAGCATTGCAAATTAAAAGCGATAGCTCAGATTATGAATTACTTAAAGATGCTATTAACTTGCTTATAGAACAAGAAGTTATTGAAAAAGGAAAGAAAAGAACTTATCAATTAAAACAAGATGAATTCTCTGAATTTACTGGAAAACTTCAAATAATTGATGGTCAAGGTGTTATTGAAACAGGATTTCCAAGTATACCTAAGATATTAATAAAGCGTTCCCAATTAAATACCGCATTTCAAGGTGATACTGTTGTTGTCAGATTGCTAGCAAGCAAGAAAAAGAATAAACATCGTGGAGAAGTTATTCAAATTTTGCAAAGGAATGAATCTTTTATTGTTGGAAAAATAGAATTCGATGGATACTTTTATTTTCTTGTTCCTGATGACCCTGCATACTATGTTGATTTCTTAATTCCACAAAAAAAATTAAACGGTGCCCGTGATGGTGATAAAGTAGCTGCTCAATTTGTTACTTGGGACGACCCAACTAAAAGTCCTAAAGCTGAAGTAATTAAAATCTTAGGTGTGGCAGGCGATCCAACAGTAGAATACGACGCTGTAATTGATGAATTTAATTTGCCTCTCGAATTTCCACACGAGGTAATAAGCGAAGCAAAAAAACTAAAATCTCCTTCTAATAGAAAACCTGCTCAAAGACTTGATTTTAGAAATGAAACAATTATTACAATCGATCCGGAAGATGCAAAAGATTTTGACGATGCACTTTCATTGAAATCATTACCTAATGGCAACTATCAGTTGGGTGTTCATATTGCAGATGTAAGCTTCTATGTTAAAGAAAGTAGTTCCATTGACATAGAAGCGCGAAAACGAGCAACAAGTATTTATCTTGTAGATCGTGTTATTCCAATGCTTCCCGAAGAACTTTCAAATGAAATTTGCTCTTTAAAGCCCAACGAACCTCGTTTTACTTTTTCTGTTATTGCTGAACTTACTCCCGAAGCTGAAGTTGTAAATTATCATATTTCTGAAACTTTGATCAGAAGTTCCCGTAGATTTACCTACGATGAAGTGCAACAAATAATAGATACAGGAAAAGGGGATTATGTTGAATTAATTCTTGAACTTCATAAACTTGCTCAAACTTTAAAAGAAAAACGATACCAAAATGGTGGAATTCTTTTCGATACTGTTGAATACAAGTTTGTTTTGGACGAGAAGAAGTTTCCAAAGCAGGTAAAACTTAAACAAACGACACCTGCAACATCTCTTGTTGAAGAGTTTATGCTTCTTGCAAACCAAATTGTAGCCCTTCACGTCGACAAGATCAGAAAAGAATTTAATATGCGAAAACCATTGCCATATTTATACAGAATTCACGATGAACCTGATCCAAAAATGCTGAAAACAGTTCTCAAATTTATCTCATCTTTCGGATATAAACTTAATAAAAAGAAAATAACATCAAAAGATATTAATGAATTGCTTATTAAAGTTCAAGATACACCTGAAAAAAATATTGTTAATCAAGTCCTGATTCGTTCGATGCCCAAAGCAATATATAGTGCTCAAAACTTTGGACATTTTGGGCTGGGTTTTACACATTATACTCATTTTACTTCTCCGATTAGAAGATACCCAGATCTTTTTGTCCATCGCCTTCTGAAAGAATATGCTATTGGCAAGCCTGAGAGCAATAGATTAGACTATTTACATCGTTTATCTCGTGATGTAGCCAAAGTTTCATCGGATCAGGAACGCCTTGCTATGGAAGCTGAGAGAGCCTCTAATAAAATAGCTTTTGCTTTGATTGCTTCTAAATACGTTGGTCAAGAGTTTGATGGAATAATTACTGGTGTTACTTCTTTCGGGTTATTTGTTCAATTAAAAGATTTATATGCAGAAGGATTGCTCCATATTAAAGATATGCACGGAGATTACTTTGTTTTTGATGAACCCAATTACAGATTAATTGGTAAAAAAACAAAGAAGATTTATAAACTCGGAGGAAATGTTCGAGTTCGAATAATCAAAGTTAATCTGGAAAAGAGAATGATTGACCTTGCTTATGTTTCAGATTAATTAAAAGAAGAATTACGCAATATACTGCTTTTTCTATTTGAAGAGACTACTTTATATAGTAGCCATAATACAAATGAGAAAATAGCTATTCCAATAAATAATTTCACAACAGAAAAAGTTGGTGGATAAACATCAATGCTGCCATCTTCATTTTCTACATAATATGGTTTGCTATAATAAAAGGCAGGATGGAAAGGCATCATCCATAGCCACGAAGTATGCCCCATAAGATAACCAGTCATTAACCCATTTGCATAACCGTCATAATTATGAATATTATAAGTTCTTTGATTCCCATTTGCATCAACTCTTTTTGTTTGTTCGACTTTTTTAGGTATGCCATATTTGGCTTTTGCTTGCTCTTTAGAAATTCTCGTTCCGCCAAAACTTGAAGTGCGCTGTTGTCTTGGGAAGGTAGAAGATTGAGGTTTTACTGTTTGAGTTGTACGCGGTTTGAAAGAACGACTACCTCCAAAGCTTCTACCTCCACCGCCTCTTCTTGCTTCAGCAAAATCTGGCAAAAGAAATATTTTAAGAACAAATAGAATAATAATTATTCCTAAAAATCTTATAATATTAACATATGTTTTCATTAGAATACTTTCTCCTTATCAAATGAACCATCTTCGTTTCTAAAAATTATTTCTGAATATAATTCAGGAGTATCTGGTATGTAATATTTTGAGGATAAAAATTTTCTTATACCATCTTTGTTGTCTGCTCCTTTGATGTGCACATATAAGCTTACTACACCTTCCTGATATTCGTCATCAATAAATACAGATGTGTTTTCTAAATTGCCATCGCTTTCAATAGTTAAAGTAACTAAATTTTCAAATTCTAAATCAGTAAGAGTAGGTTCTGTTGTTTTTAAGTTTATTAAATAATCTTCAAAAATATTAAATACGTATGTTTTTTTATCAGTTCCTTGATATTGAATAATTGCTTCAAAATTTCCTTCTTCATTTATATTAATATAAATTTCTTTAAGTCCGGTTAATTGTTCGCCATTGTAGAAAACAACTGTTTTTTCCAGCCTACCATTACTTGAAATACTAAAAGTTGGCATAAAAACTCAAACAAGTAATTAAAATTATATTTATTAATTTTCGTTTATAATTTACATTTATTGTATTAATTACCCAATAGGTATTTTATGGCAAAGCTTTATAAGCAATTTAAAACAAATTATTCAGCATTGGAAATGAAAAACTATATTTCCACTAAATTATTACCAAATCCAACTCTTGCATCTTTTCTTGAAAGCACCTATTGGGAGGGAGATACTCTATTTATTAATAGTAAATTAGGGAAAGGGAAAATTATTTTAGAGAATAATTTAATCACAATAGACTTTGTCTTTTCTTTTCTCGGTTCTGTTGCTCAAAAAACAATTGAAGCTACTTTGGATAAAGAATTTAAGCAACTTGGGAAATAATATTCAATAATTTGTTTTATAATGAAAAATAAGTTTTGGCTTGCTCTTGCTTGCTTTATTGTAAGCTATATAATCTATACCTTATCTCAGCAAATTTTTCAATTTTACTTGAATATTTATATAAGTATTATTATTTCTCAATTAGCATTTTTTTTGTTTCCAGTTGTCTTTTCATCACATTTGCTTTCTTTTAATTTCAAAAGCGCTTTCCGAATAAATACATTGAAAAATTTTCATTCATACACATATATTTTTGTTCTTTTTTTATCATTATTTATTTTAACTCACTCAATAATTAATATTCAACTATCATTGATGCCTGAAACGGTTAAATATGTAATGATAGAATTTTCAAAAAAGACAGACTATATACTAAAAGAATTATCCCAAAACAATATTGCTATAGCTATACTTTCATTGGGAGTTGTCCCTGCATTTTCTGAAGAATTGATATTTCGAGGTTTTTTGCAGAAAATATTTGAAAATAAGTTTGGTGCTCATTTGGGAATAGTATATTCTTCGATTATTTTTTCGCTTCTTCATTTTAATCTGTTGAATTTATTCCCGCTTTTTCTGATGTCGTTAGTGATTGGCAAAATAGCATTTTATACAAATTCGATATATCCCGGAATGATAATTCATTTTTTGATAAATACAACGACTATTATTTCTAAATCTATATCTGGCAAATTCTTAGATGCAAATCAATATTATCAATTGTCTGTCGAAATTATTCTTCTATTTATTTTTTCTTTATTGTTTACTGTAATTGTAATTAAATACTTTAAACGATATTATGATTATACAAATATTAAATTTTGAAAAATATTTGGTATTTTATCTGATATTAAATAAATTAGTGTCTTGTGTTTAATTACAATTGTATTAACATTATTATTTTTGTATTACTTACTAAAGGAAACAACAGTGATTGCAGAACTCACACAAGAACAAAAACGAACAATTTGGGAACGTCAAAAAGGAATGTGTGCTGTTACAGGCAAAAAATTCGAAAATTTTGACGAAGCAGCTGATGCTGAATTCTTAATCATCAATCCGGAATTACCTATCGAACTCTCAAATGTAGTAATGATGTTCAAATCGGCTGACCTTTCTGCCGTAAAAAGAAGCACACCTGATGGAAAAATTTACCTTCGTCGTTATTTGATGCCTTATGCAAACTTGGAAAATTTCTCTAAAGAGGAATTTGCTTCTGAAATTAATATCGACATAGAACTTGTAACAGAAGAAGCAAAAAATAGCACGAATTGGAAAGAAGTTAGAAATAAAATTAGAGACTTGATTTCTATTCTCAATAGTTATCAACCATCACTTGAAAATAAAAATAGCCTTTTAGATAAATTGAATTCTTCATTAGAAATATTGATTGCTCGTCAGAAGGATGAAACTGAAAAAATTCAAGCTGAACAAACCAAAAACTATGAACAAATAAAAGCAATTGTTGATGAAGCAATTAAATTTGCCTCTGAAGCACAAAATTTCAATGAAGCAAGAGAAAAACTTATCAATGCCAAGAGTGAATTTAGGAAATTGTCTCTGAAAAGAGAACACGCTGAAGAAATTCTCACGGCATTGAACAATGCAATAGAGAACATTAATAACAAAATTCGTGAAGAACGCGAAAACTACGAAATGGAATGTTCCGAAAACTATCACATTCTCAAAGCAAAAGTTGAAGCTACTGTCGAAAAAGCAAGCAAAGCAACTCATTTCAAGTCAGCTCGTCAAAGTTTAATCGATCTTCAAGCTGAAATAAAAGATAAGAAACTTAAACGAAACCAAAGAGAAGAATTATACCAAATCATTCGGGAATGTTTTGAAGGTATTAACCAGCGTCAGCAACAGGAACGTCAAATGTCTGATGCGGATTATGAAGAAAATTATCAAAAAATCAAAAAAATTGTTGATGAAGCAATTTCCTTTGCAGAAAATGTAACTACAAGCTTCAAAGAAGCAAAAGATACATTAATTGCAGCACAAGCCGCAATTAAAGCTGCAATTCTACGAAAAGTGCAGAAAGATGAGCTTTTCGGTAATATCCGCAGAGTTTTTGAAACTATCAATGAAAAACAAAACGCTGATAGAGAAAATTACGACAAAGAAGCCAACGAAAATTATTCGAAATTGTCTGCCAAAATCGAAGAAGCTTTCGTTTATCTAAATAATACGAGTGATTTTAGATTGCTCCGCGAAAATATCATTGGTATTCAAAGTGAAGTTCGTATAATGAAATTAAAGCGCGAACAAAGAGCTGAACTACTTGAAAAAATTCAAAAAGCATTTGCCATTATTGATAAATTGAAAAATGAATATTTCGAAAAACGTAAGCAAGAACGTATTATTAAACTCAATGAAACTTTGAGTAATCTTGAGCTTAAAATACAACGTCTCGAAGAATCAATTAATGCAGACAAACAAGCAATTCAAAATATTAATGCTGATGATCTTAGCGAAGCTGAAAAAGAAGAAAAAATTAAATCAATTCAGGAACGTATTTCTGAAAAAGAACAGAAAATTACCGAAACAAGAACAAGAATAGAAGAACTTCAAAAAGAAAAAGAAAAAATTCAACAACAATAAACGATATTTTATTTAATAAACGTCATTACTTACTATAAGTAATGACGTTTATTATTTTGGAGGTATCGAGTTGGTATATATTACAAAGCAGGTTAAATTTTCTGCAGGACATCGGCTATATAATCCTGAGTTTTCTGACGAGGAAAACGACAGAATCTATGATAAATGTAATAATCCTCGAGGTCATGGTCATAACTATACGCTCGAAGTTACTTTGTGCGGTAACCCTGATCCGAAAATTGGATATTTATATGATTTAAAAAAACTTAAAGAAATAATTCATCGTGAAATCATTGATAAGGTAGATCATAAAAATTTAAATGAAGATGTAGATTTTTTAAAGGGAGTAATTCCAACCGTAGAAAATTTAGCATTTAAATTTTGGGAACTACTTGATGGGAAATTTGGTAATGCAAAACTTTTTCGAATTAAATTATTTGAAACGGACACAAGTTTTGTCGAATATTACGGAGAAAAATAATGAGTAAGAGTATAATTCCTAAACAAGATAATCATATTATTAAACCTGAAGTTGAAATTCAAAAATCAATTCAGGAAAATGAGGATTTGGAAATTTACAATAAATATAATGAATTCGGTTACGAACTTTTTGATGCCAATGGCAATAATCCAATTTCTGATGATGAACGTAAAATGATGATTTTGCAACTTGAACAAAAGTTTAAAGAAGTGCTTGATATTTTAAGAATTTCCAGAAGCGACCCAAATGCAACAGATACACCTCGTCGTATTGCCAAAATGTTAGTTAATGAACTACTTGTTGGGCGTTTTTCCAAACCACCAGCACTTACAGTATTTCCTAACCGGAAAAAAGTAAACAACCTTGTAATAAGTCAAGGAATTGAAATAATGTCAATTTGTTCGCATCATTGGTTGCCTATTTCTGGAACTTGCACTGTTGCATATATCCCTGGTGATTATGTAATTGGTCTTTCAAAAATTTCAAGGATTGTAAATTGGTTTGCTCGGCGTCCACAAATTCAGGAAGAATTAGGTGAACAAATTGCAGATTATTTTGAAGAGTTACTTAAACCACAGGCTCTTGGAGTTGTAATCAAAGCTCGGCATTACTGTATGATTGCTCGTGGTGTTCGTGGCTCAGAAGAACAGTCTATTATGACAACCTCAGTAATGAGAGGACTTTTAATGGAAGAACAAAGCTTAAGAAATGAATTTGTTAATCTGATACAGTTATGATTATTGATAATATTGAAGAATATTATCAATCAAAATATCAATTTGTCGCCGGTGTTGACGAAGTCGGGAGGGGTTCGATTGCTGGACCAGTCGTTGCCGCTGCTGTAATTCTTCCTAAAAACGCATTTTTGAAAGATTCCGGAATTGACGATTCTAAAAAGCTCACATCTAAGAAAAGAGAGTATTTATTCAATCTAATTACAGAAATTGCACTTGCCTATTCAGTTGCCTTTATAGACAATCAAACAATTGACAAAATAAATATACTTAAATCTACTATGTGCGCTATGAACAAAGCGATAGAAGGTTTGAAAATTAAACCTGAATTTTTATTGATTGACGGCAATTACTTTAGTGGTTTGAATATTGAACATTCTACTATTATCAAAGGTGATGAAAAATGTATTTCTATTTCTGCTGCTTCAATTATTGCAAAAGTATCTCGCGATAAATATATGTCCGAAGTTTGTCACCCCAAATACCCAGAATATGAATTCAATAAAAATAAAGGATATGGTGTGAAAAAACATATTGAAGCGATAAAAAAGCACGGCATTTCACCTTATCACCGTATTTCATTTCTGAAAAAATTTGATTTGAATTTCAAAATAGATAATTATTCATTATTTTAATTAATTATTTTGATGTTATATTTTTTGAGACAAACCTTATGAAAAAGTTATTTTTGTTATTATCGTTGCTATTGTTTTTTTCTTGCGATGATAATAGTTCAAACTCATCACCAAATAATTATTTTCCAAATGAGCACGAGTTAGAGGTAACAGTTGATTCAGTTATTAATACAAATAAGTTTATAGCGACAATAAACAACAAAAAATATGCAATTGTTGTTGTTGATTTGAATTGTTACGAATTAGAAAGAAATGAAATACTAACAAATCAAGCAAATATTGCAGGGATTTCTGTAGATTCAGCTCTTTCGATTGCTCGTAACGCAGTAGAATTTGCAAAGGAATTATTGTTAAAAAAGAAAATAATTATTAGACGCGATTCACTGCAATCAAATAGTCTTCCAACAGGTGAATTGCTGAGGCATGTTTTTATTAATGGATTAAGATATGATTCCATAATCATAGCAAAGAAATTGAATGCTCCCCGACGTCCTTCACCAGATGACAAAGAATTCTATGCAATTGTAAATTGGGTGTATGATGGCGATACCTTTGATTACAAATATGAAGGAGTTCTTCATAAGGTTCGTGTCTTAAATATTGATTGTTATGAAACACAAATTAATGATAGATTGAAAGAACAGGCAAGACGAAATAAAATTTCAGTTGATTCTGCTCTTGCCCTTGGTTTGGCAGCAAAAGAATTTGCTATAAAAAATTTAAAAGGAAAAGAAGTTTTATTGATTCGCTCGACCCAAGCACCTAACTATGATGTTTATAATAGATTCCTTCGATTTGTAAAAATAAATGGTATGAGCTACGATTCTCTTATTATTGCTAATGGGTTTAATGCAAACTAATAAAAAAAGGGGCTGAAAATTACTTCAAGCCCCTTCATCATTTAGATGATATTAGAATTATTTGATAATATTCATGACTTTTGTTACTGAATGTCCATCAACTGTTAAAGTAACATAGTATGAACCCATTGGGTATTTCGAAGCATCTAAACTAACGTTGAAGTTACCTGCATTATAGTAGCTGTTTGCTAATACTTCAATTGTCTGTCCTAATGCATTGCTTAATTTGATTGTAGCATTGCCTGCTTTTTCAATTGTAAAGTTAACATTTGTAAGAGAAGAAGCAGGGTTTGGATACACTAACAAATTATTGTTGTTTTCTTTAACATCAACGACTGAGTTCGGATTAACAGCGTCAACAACAGCAACTTCAAGAGCAGCAGGCATACCAATTTCATCTATAAGCTCAATCAAGAATGATGGGTAGTCATAGTATTCTGGATAAACAGGTTGTTGAGTTGTAGAACTTACTCTTTTCACAATTTGTTCATCAGTTCTCAAATGTAATATTGGAATTGCATTGATACTTTTAACAAGTTTTGGAACAATTGTATTTCTGTTGTAGCGTGAATCGTTTGTAACATTGGATACTCTCCACTGTGGTGAAGCAATTTGGCGATAAGCTACAAACACATCGTTAGTTGGCAATGTATCCCAAGTAATCATTGAATAATTATATGGGTCATTATCAGTTGCCTGGCGGAAAGCGATTTGTGTAGTTGGAAAAGTGATAAGTTCATTTCTATGGTCGAGGAACTTGCAAAATACATATCCATCCAATGTTTTTCCGGCGCTAATTTCATATTTTCTATCATAGATGAAAGGTATTTCTTCTTCACCTGTTTCAGATGTTTTTTGAGTATTTATTGCCCACATACGACCGTATGCATAAGGTGGATTGAGAAGTTGATGAATTTTATTGACTGACCAATTGCCATTATCATATTTAATTTCAACTATATGACTAATAGCATCTCCATCCTTTATTATATATAACCGAGTGAAATAGCTAAATTTATTTTTTCCGTATACAACAAAACCGTTTGATTCATAAGGATAAATAAATGCACTATCACTATTTGCTCCTTGTGAAGTGATATAGTCATTTAATACACTAATAGGCATTTTTTCAAAATCTGACCAGGTTTCTCCGTTATTTGTAGAGATTGAAAATCCTACTCTTCTTTTTTCTGGCATATCAATAAACATATTTGCAACACAAGCATAAAGAGTACCTTCATCATCAGCATCAATGTAAATAGTGTTATTGTAATGTGAGCCAGATGATGGATTAGAAGCTTGTCTGAATTTATCAATTCCCCATTGTTGAGGTATCGAAGAAGTAATATCATACTCAGTCATATTTACAGTTGCGCGCCCGTAGTTACCACCTGGATAACCGTCTTCAGGCAATAATTGTCCTGCTAATACACTGTAGTTTGTACCACTTTTTGTATATGTTGCAGCAGTAGTTTTAAACCATTTTTGACGGGAAGCAGGATTGTTGTCCACTGGTCCTTTCAGTGCAATTGCGTCTGTAAAATCTGGAGTAACAAATACAAAGTGACCACCATAAAATGGAGCAGATGTTTGCCCATCTTCAGCTTTTGCAACACGGCTATAGATAAAGTAATGTAAATCTCTTGGGTTGGATACTCCACTTGGATTAAAAACAGATACTGTTGGCATTACATCGAAATGACTTGGTTGTTGGTATATTACTTGTGGAGTACTCCATGTATTCCCATTATCTTGTGAACTAATTAGATACAACACACCGCTTTGAAGATGAAAAGGTTGATTTTCTTCAGTTGCAATAATGTCTCTACCAATTAATACATAAGAATTGGATATTGGTTCATAAGCTATTGGTTCGGTTTCTTCCTGGAACATCCAGCTCCCATACAAAGTATTTCCTTGAGAATTCTTGAATGCTTTGTAAATCGAACCCTGCTTATTTACTGGAGTTGCTTTAATAATACCTGGTACATCCTGTTTAAATAAATAAGGTACTTTTTTGTAAGAATCCATTAAAGCATTTGCATCAACCTGCTTTAGCTCAAATGGCTTTGAAAATGCAATGGCTGGTAATAATGCTAATACCAGTAAAGTTTTGAATAAATGTTTCATTACAAATCTCCAAAAATGTGAAAAAATAGACAAACAACAGTTTTTTAACAAAAATTTAACAAAAATACAAATATTTTACTCTTCTACAAAAAACATAATTTATGACAATACAAATTTCAAATTAGTTACACTCAACGATATTTTTTATTTTTGCCTTTTGTTTTTTTACTATAGAGGTGAAATGTTGGACATTAGAAAATTATTAGCTGAAGAATTTAACCTTCAACAATGGCAAATTGACAATACATTAAATCTACATAATGAAGGGGCTACACTTCATTTTATTGCCAGATATCGAAAAGAAAGAACAGGTAATCTTGATGAAGTTATCCTTAGAGAAATTTTCGATAGGTTTGAATATCTTATTGAACTTGAAGAGCGTAAAAAAACAGTTCTTCATACAATTTCTGAACAAGGAAAACTTACTGATGAACTTAAAAATAAAATCGATAATTGCCTTTCTAAAACAGAACTTGAAGATTTGTATCTTCCGTTTAAACCTAAAAAACGCACTCGAGCAACTATTGCAAAGGAAAAAGGACTTGAACCATTAGCCCAAATTATTAAACAGTTTAATACGGTTAATTCAGATGATTTAGATTTGCTTAAATTAGCTGAACAATATATCAATTCAGAAAAAGGTGTTTCTACTGCAAAAGAAGCATTATCTGGGGCTTCCGACATTATTGCAGAAGAAATTTCCGAAATTGCAGAATACCGCTCCTGGATAAGAAATTTTATCATTGAAAACGGATATTTTATATCACAAATAAAAGATGAATTTGAACCGGGTTCAACAAAATTTGAAACATATCGCGACTTTAAAGTAAAGATTAAAGATATTCAACCGCACACAATGCTTGCTCTTCGACGTGGAGAAGCAGAAGGAATAATATTATTAGATGTAGAATTCGATGAAGCAAGTGTTTTAAACTATCTGAACAATAAAATTATTTTAAATAAAAATGAAAATATATATAAATTCTTTGAAAATACTATAAAAGATAGTTTCGCACGGTTAATCAAAAATTCAATAATAGGAGAGGTTCGGCTTGCTAAAAAAGTCTATGCGGATGAAGAATCAATAAAAGTTTTTGAAAAGAACCTTCGTCAAATTTTACTGGCTGCTCCTGCAGGACTAAAAAGAACAATTGGGATCGATCCGGGTTTTCGCACCGGATGCAAATTGGCAGTTTTAGATGAAACAGGTAAGTTCCTTGAATATAAAGCGATATTTCCTTTCAATTCCGAATACGAAAAAAATACTGCGAAAAAAGTATTAATTTCATTCATTCAAGATTATCATATAGAACTCATTGCTATCGGTAATGGAACTGCAAGCCGGGAAACTGAGACATTTGTTCGGGAGACAATTTCTAATCTTTCAGAAAAGCCGATAATAATCATCATTAATGAATCCGGTGCATCAGTCTATTCTGCAAGTAAAGTAGCCCAGGAAGAATTTCCTGAATTAGACTTAACTGTTCGTGGAGCAATAAGCATTGGACGCCGCTTGCAAGATCCGCTTGCAGAACTTGTGAAAATTGATCCTAAATCTATCGGTGTAGGGCAGTACCAGCACGATGTCGATCAAAAATTGCTCAAAAAGAAACTTGAAGAAACTGTTTCGAGCTGTGTAAACTATGTAGGTGTGGATTTAAACACTGCTTCAAAGGAACTCTTGAACTATGTGTCAGGAATAACTCCACGTGTTGCCGAAAAAATTATTGAATGGCGAAATAATAATGGTAAATTCACTTCTCGTAAAGAACTTCTAAATGTGCCATTTTTAGGAGAAAAAACCTTCGAACAAGCTGCTGGATTCTTACGTATCCGTAACGCTGAAAATATTTTGGATAATACCGCAGTTCATCCTGAAAGTTATTATGTCGTTGAAAAGCTTTCAAAAGATTTAAACCTATCACTCGAGGAAATTGTAAAAAATCCAAAAATACTTAAAAGTGTTGATTTACAAAAATATTGCACTGATGTTATTGGTTTGCCAACGCTTCTCGATATTATTTCTGAACTGGAAAAACCTGGACGCGACCCTCGCGATGAATTTCGCTGGGCTAATTTTCAAGAAGGAATCAATGATATTTCAGATTTAAAAGTTGGGATGATACTCGAAGGTGTTGTAACGAATATTACTAATTTTGGTGCGTTTGTCGATATAGGTGTTCACCAAGATGGATTAGTACATATTTCAGAAATTTCACATAATTTTGTTAATGACCCAACAAAAGTTATCAAAGTTGGGCAAATAGTTAAAGTGAAAGTATTAGAAGTTAATGAAAAACTACGGCGAATTAGTCTTTCTATAAAACAAGCAATGGAAAATAAAGTAAATAGAATTAAGAAAAACAAAAGTTCATTTACATTAGATGACTTACGTTCAAAGTTCTCTAATTAAGTGACGGGGATTAATAAAATTATTGAATATTAAGAGAAAACATAATTTTTACTTTATAATATCGTTTTACAATTCATAATTGTATCATTGTCAACTTGAAACTTTTATTTAATTAATGAGTAAATAATTATTATATTCATATAAAATAGTCGAGATATCTATGAATAAGTTTATTTTCGTATTGATTATTGCTTTTTTACTATATTCTTGTTCTGATAATGATTCTACTTCACAAACAAATTCAGAAATTCAACCGAGAAGTCTTTCTTCTTTTTGGATATTCGATAATTATAGTATTGATTCAAATAACATTGAGAAAAAATCCAATAACTATGATTCTGTGGTAGTTACTGGTCAAAAAACTTTACTTGATAGAGTAGGAACAATATTTTTTTCCACAACAAAAAATTACAATGGACAAGAATTGGCTACATCTGAATATTATATGTATGAAGAAAATCAAAAATTATTTATGCATTCGAGTAGGTTCAACCAGTTTTTACAAGGCGGCGGCCAATTAGGCTTGCCATTTACTTTTAAAGAGCAATGGGTAAAAGTTGCTGATATGAATGATGATGATTGGAAAGCTTACGAAGATGAGATACCTGAAACAGTGTTTATGGGATTAGGTACAATTTCTGGGAAATTGCTTATCACAGGAGAAAAAAAAGGTAAAAAAGATTTCTATTTGAACAACAAGAAATTTCAATCAAACGAGTTTTATCTCATTGTTTCTTTCAACGGGAATTTGAAATTACAGCAAGCTCCCATTCCTGTAAATTTAAATTTTGAACAAAAAATTTATATTCAGTTTGTAAATGGAATTGGACTTGTTCAGCAAATAAATCTTCCAACCAAAGTACAACTTTTTGGTTTTACTTTTCCTGGTTCGAAATCTGTCTTAACAAAATATTTAATAAAATAGGAGTAAATAATGAAAAAGTATGTTTTGCTATTTTTGTTGCCTTTTTTCTTTGTTGCTTGTTCAGAAGATGACAACAACAATCCAATTGATAATTCTACGGAAAAGAATTATTTTCCTCTTAAGCCAGGAAATTACTGGTTTTATGAGAAATATGATTTAGATATGCAAAACCAAATCAAGCCTGATACCAAAAGAAATGATTCCGTTGTAACAGCTTCAAGTATTACATATCTTGAAAAAGTGGCATATCCTTTTGTTCAATATTCCTGGATGATAAATGATTTGCCTATAGAAACAGCTCGCTACCATTTTTACTACGAAAAACCTAAATTATATACAGAGACAAAATATGTTTTGCCGACAAACGCTGTTTTTGGATTGCCAATAGACAAAATTGAAAACAAATGGATTGTCCTTGCTGATTTTCAGGCAACAAACTGGGATGTCTTTTCCCACCAGTTTGCGAATGAAACTGTTCAGCTTCCGAACCTCCCAATTTCCCTAAAATTTAATGCTAACTATACGGTCAAAGCAACTCGGAATGCTTCCACTACAAAAATTTCAATAGGAAACAATTCTTTCGATGCTGTCGAAGTTGTACTGAATCATTCGATCAAGGGTAATCTGAGCTACACTATTCTGAGCTTTCCGATTGAAGTTCTTTTAGTTCAAAGATTTTATTTCGTTGAAAATATTGGGTTGGTTAAAACAATTCTTGAGTCTAAAACAATTGAAATTAACTTGGGAACTATGGGAACTCAACAATTTGATATTGAAGGCTATCAGAAAAATTTAGTTCGTTATAATGTTAGTAAATAATCCTTATAATTTTTGTAAAGTAGGGAAGAGGTAATGAAAAAAATTGTTTATGTTATTATTGCTATTCTGTTTTTAGCAAGTTGTAGCGATGATAATTCCACTCAACCGACAGAGAACAGAATTATTTATTTTTCTCCAACATCAGGTTCGGTTGGGAATGTAGTTGAAATTGTCATTGAAGGTTTTACTAATAAAAAATCTGAACTTGAAGTGAAATTTAATGGAAAAGTAGCTGTTATTGATACAATTACCAAAGCAGCTTCAAACAATCAATTTGTTATCAGAACTTTTGTTCCTTCTGGAGCAACAACAGGTAAAATTTCAATTACATACAAAGGTAAAACTTATTACAGCGAAACAGATTTTGTTGTAAATGCACTTGGTGGAGATCTTTTGCCTTTGGGTAACGGATGGTATTGGGTTTATAAAAAATATCAACTTGATACTAACTCAAATCCGATTATGAACTATTATACTTTAGATAGCTTAGTTTGTGTTGGTAAAGAATTTATTTTGCAGCAAGAAGCATACAAATTTTTGAGCTTTTCTTCTTTTGACAATTCTAATCAATATAATCAAAACAAAAATCAATACTTTTATAAAGTAAATAATACTTACTTCGCTCATTCGAGTTGGTTCGATGATTTAGTGAATTTTGGATCTTCGGGATTGGTTTTGCCATTCGAAATAACTGATCAATGGGTGAAAATTATTAACCCGAACCAAAATGACTGGCGTATATATTCTCATACATTTGTCAATGAACAATTTTCATTCGGTACAATTAACGGTGAACTTACAATTGATGGGATAAACAAAGGAAGTGTATCAACTACTATTAGCTCTACAACATTTCAAAATGCTGTTCAGGTCGATTATAAATTTAAATTTGTTGGTAATGCACAAACACAATTTGGTAATTTACCTCTTAACCTTGAAAGAATACTATCGATTTATTACGTTCCCGGAATTGGCAAAATAAAATCAAAGATGTTACCAATGAGATTTGTTGTTGAAGGACTCATTGATCAGATCATTCCTGGTTATGAGCAGCAACTTAGTAAAAACTTTATTAATTAATTTTCAATAGGGAATCCAAATGCCTTACGATACAATAATATTTGAGATTAATAAGGAAATTGCAATAATTAAGCTTAATCGTCCCGAAAAATTAAATGCTCTTAATAAAAAAATGTTAGATGAACTTGATGATTGCATCAAAAATATTGAGACAAACAATGCTATATACGGACTAATAATTACTGGTTCTGGCAATAAAGCTTTTGCAGCTGGTGCAGATATTTCTGAATTACACGAATGTAATAAACAAACTGGAAAGCTGTTTTCTGAATATGGTAGTTATGTCTTTAAACGAATTGAACAATTAACAATTCCTGTTGTAGCGGCAATAAACGGATACGCACTCGGAGGTGGGTGTGAACTTGCACTTGCTTGTCATATACGTTTTGCTTCTGATAATGCCAAACTTGGACAGCCGGAAGTTAGTTTAGGTGTTATGCCGGGTTATGGTGCATCTCAACGTCTCCCTCGAATTGTGGGCAAAGCAAAAGCTATTGAACTCATTATCTCTGGTGCGATGATTGATGCAAACGAAGCTTACAGAATAGGTTTAGTCAATAATATTTTCTCGCAAGAAGAATTACTCGCGAAAACGTTTGAATTTTTAAATACTTGCTTTAAAAACAGCAAATTAGCTATCAAATCATCGATAGATTGTATTAATAAATCCTTTGAAATGTCCTTACTCGAAGGTCTTCATTACGAAAGTCAGCAGTTTGGTGAAATTTGCAACACTAAAGATTTTAAAGAAGGAACACTTGCTTATTTAGAGAAAAGATTACCTGATTTTCAAAATGAGTAATGAATAGGTGATATTGATAGTTGATTATATAAAATAATTGATATATTTTCAAAATAAAAAGGCTGCTCTATTGATAAGCAGCCTTTTTTCTGACAATATTTCAGTTTTTAGTATTCAGAATAAAATTTGGAACGATAGTCTTCAATCTTAGCTTTTTGCTTAACTGTTTGGAACCAACTACCATAAGCAGATGCACGTGCATTTTGGCGGAGCTCACGAGCTTTTTCTTGATATTTAGAATTCACTTCGTTTTCATTTGGAATAGTTTTAGAGTAAACCTGAATAATATACCAACCATTTTCACCACGAATTGGTTCTAAAATTTTTCCAGTTTCTGCATTCATAACTGAATTTGTGAATATAACGTCCATACCAACACCAGGTACTTGACCGTTATTGCTTAATTTTTCTTGATGAATGACGTTATGGTTTGTAACATTAGCTAAATCACCCAACGCTTTTACTTCGTTAAAAACTTTTTGTGCTTTGTCTTTCAGCATTTCAATTTGCTTTTTGCGAATTATATTTCTACGAATTTCCTTTTCGTAAACAGCTAAACTTGGTGTGCCTTCACTAACGGCGTCAATAACCTGCATTATTACAATTTCATTTTGTTTTGTTTCTTTGGGTTTCGTTATTCCACCAACATTAAGTTCAAATACCTCATTTGTTAGTGCCCAAGAACCAAATAGAGGGAATGTTTTTGAGATGAAATCGGATGTATCTACTCTTAATTTAAGTTGTTTGGCTAATTCATCAAATGATTTTCCTTCTTCAACTTGTTTTACAAATGAGTGAGCATCCATAAACAGCTTATTACGTGTTGGATTGGAGATTGTAGGTGTAATTTTTATCTCGCTATATTTCAACTCGTCAGATTTTTTGTCCATTACTTTTATAATATGATAGCCAAATTGAGTTTCAACTGGACCTACAATTTGACCGGGATTAGCTGCAAAAGCTGCATCTTCGAAAGGTTTCACCATTCGTCCTTTACCAAAATATCCTAAATCGCCGCCTTGCATAGCTGAACCTTTATCTTGGGAAAGTTCTTGTGCTAATTTAGCAAAATCTTCACCAGAGCGAGCACGTTTCAGAATTTTTTCAGCTTCAGCTTTTGCACTATCTTTATTGTTGCCAAAAGCAATTAAGATATGACTTGCCTGAACAACTTCATTTTCTCCCTTACGACGTCCATCTAAACGGAAGAAATAAGTTCCATCAAATAACTTCACCGGACCGATAACTTGCTTTTCTACTGCATTTGCTAAATAGGAAAGGCGACTTGGATCTATGTCTTTTATTAATTTCCAATCGTAAGTTTCTCCACTGAATTCGCTTAATCTAACTTCGAATGCACTATCAATAGCAGCAATATCTTGAAGAGTATTTAAATCATCTAATATTTTTTGAATTCTTTTTTCAGCACGTAGCGAGTCTTCTTTTGATGGTTGAATAGGTATTCTCACGAATTTTATTTTTCTTTGGTTTTCTCCTTTGTAGAATTTCTTATTTTTTTCGAAATAATCTTTGATTTCTTGATCAGTTACTTTAATATTATCAACATTAATATCTTTGGCACCCAAATGAATAAAACGAACATCAGCAAAGCTGTTTTCATCCTTGTAAACTGTTTTAGCATACATAGGAGAAACAAAGCTACCAGCAGTTGTAATAGTTGTGTTCAAAGCTTCGTTTAGTTTTTGAGAACGCAGATAATTCTCAATTTTAATCAAGTCGTTTCTGAAATCATTAATTGCTTTTTCTCTTTCTTCGATAGGTATTTGATTCGGGTCACGCCCCATATATTTAACAATATTTTCTGGATTTGTGATTAAATCATAATAGATTTGTTTATTGAGATTTCCAGCTGTATCAGTAAATGAACGAGCCAAAAAATCAGGTGGATTTTCAATTAAAATATCTACAATTTCATTATTGGTTACTTTTATTCCAAGCTTTTCTGCTTCTTGCTTTAGAATTATTTCAGAAATCATTTGGTCCCAGACTTGTGTCATTATTTGATTTTGGTCAATTTCAGCTTCTGGGTTTTGCATTTGTGCTCTTTGCTGCTCAATTGCTTGATTCACTCTTTCCTGAAAGTCCTTGTAGAGGATTTTTTCACCATTTATGTAGGCAATTGCAGCAGTTTGAGGGTTGCTACCTTGTTGCAAAAGTGTAGAAATATCTGCATCGCTTGCTACCATAAAACCAACAAAAATGACTACAAAAGCAGCCAGTGCATAAGGTGAAATTTTCCTAATTCTTTCAAAAGTTCCCATTAATATCAATTCTCCTATTTTTTATAATAATATAATTGTTATTATTTTCAATAAAGTGCAATACAAACTACAAATTTAATTATGAATACATTAATTTCAAAATGAATAAGTTGTAAAATACTAATAAAATTCAATAATTTTAATACCTGCGAAATGATAATTTTATTAGATGAAATTAATATTCGAAAAGGTAGATTTTGTTCAATATTTTTCGTTTCAAATAAGAAGAGGCTGTCTGATAATATTATGAAACAGCCTCTTTTCTCATTATTAATAAATGGAATTATTTAAAAATTTCTTTCTTTTTGTAATGTGTATGGAGAAGGTGATGTGATGTTTCTCCAAGTGGTTTCCCGAGATAGCGTTCATAAAGGCGTTTAATGTCTGGATTTTCGTGAGATTTCCTGATTTCTTTACCTTCATCTTCAGCATATATAGCTGATAAACGTTTCTGACGAACTGAATCATCAGTAAATCGTGGCTGTCCACCGCCTCCAATACATCCTCCAGGGCAAGTCATCACTTCAACAAAATGATATTCTTCTCCATTTTCAATTGCATTGAATAATTTTCTTGCATTAGATAGTCCGTGAGCAACAGCAACTTTTAGTTCTACACCTTCCAAAAATGACCAATCAGGTTGTGTGTCTTCAATTTTTAAAGAAGCCGTTTTTACACCATCTAATCCCATTAGCGGTTCGACGTGTAGATTTTCGAGCGGCAATTCTCTTCCGGTAACAATTTCATAAACAGTTCGAATTGCAGCCTCCATAACCCCACCTGTGTTTGCAAAAATATCAGCTGCACCCGAAGATAGTCCTAATGGAGAATCCATTTTTGAATCTGGAAGCGAAGTAAAATCTATTCCGGCTTGTTTTATCATTTTTGCTAATTCTCGAGTTGTCAATACATAATCAACATCCTGAATTCCACTTGCATTCATTTCCTCTCTCTGACATTCAAATTTCTTAGCTGTGCAAGGCATTACCGATACTACTACAATTTCATCAATATCTTTGCACAATATTTCAGCATAATATGTTTTTGCCAAAGCTCCAAACATTTGTTGAGGCGATTTGCAAGTTGATAAATTTTCAGTATATTCTGGATAGAAATATTCAACAAAGTTTATCCAACCGGGTGAGCAACTTGTAAATTGAGGAAGGGAAACTTTCTTCCCATTAACGATTTTATCCTTCAATCTCATCAGCAATTCTGTTCCTTCTTCAATTATTGTCAGGTCAGCGGTGAAATTTGTATCGAAAACTTTATCGAAACCTAATTGCTTCAATGCAGTTACCATTTTGCCAGTTACCAATGTTCCAGGTTCATAACCGAAACATTCGCCCAGAGCAGCTCTGATAGCTGGAGCAGTTTGCACTATAACCATTTTTGTTGGGTCGTCGAGTGCCTTCCACACGTCGTCTATATGACTTTTTTCGGAAATGGCTCCAACTGGGCAAACTGCAGCACACTGTCCACACTGAACACAAGCTACTGTGTCTAAATCAGACATAAATGCAGGACTAATCATTGAAGAAAAGCCCCGTCCTTGTGGGAATAATGCTCCAACAGCTTGCACCTCGTTGCATACAGTAACGCAACGACGGCACTTTATACATTTTCCGTTGTCTCGAACTAATGCTGGTGTAGATTTGTCAATGTGTGCTTTTGCAACTTCTCCTTTTAAGCGAATGTCTTCAATGCCCATTTGAAAAGCTAAATTCTGTAATTCACAATCGTTGTTTCTGTCGCAAGTTTTACACTCTCCATTATGTTCAGAGAGCAAGAGTTCAACTACTGTTTTTCTGGCAAGACGAGCTCTTTTGGTATTTGTAAATACTTTCATTCCGTTTGTTACAGGAGTGGAGCAGGAAGCTGCAAGTGCTCGCCCGCCTTCTATTTCCACAAGACAAACACGGCAGGCACCAAGTGGCTTTTTACCTTCGAAGTGGCAAAGTGTTGGTATATTGATTCCAACTTTCTTGGCTGCCTCTAAAACTGTTGTTCCTTCCGGAACTTCTACATTGATATTATTTATACTTAATGTAATCATTTTTTTCTCCAATTAATGTCCATAATCACATCTTAAACATCTCTTAGCTTGGCGAATTGCTTCGGCTTCGGTGTAAGATTGCTCAACTTCATTGAAATTATTTCTTCTTCTATCAACTGAAAGAAGAGGCATCTTCACACGTGGATATGGTGCTGGATCAGCATCAGGATCGAACAATGTATCGTTAGGTTTTTCCTCTCGCCAGAAAGCATGATTATTACCTGTTATGTATGTATCAATACCAACTGCAGCACGTTCTCCGGCAGCAATTGCTTCGATCACAGTTCTATCTGAATTCCCAACTACGGCAACATCACCACCTGCAAACAACCACGGAATTGATGTTTGTTGAGTAACAGGATCAACAATAATATTCTCGTTATTATTCATTTTTAATTTTATTTTTTCAAAGATTTCTGGATTTTCTATTGCTTGTCCAACAGCTAAAATTACCTGATCACACTCAACAACGAAAGTTTTTTCTTCTTTAATTGGTCTGCGGCGCCCGGAACGATCGAAATCGCCAAGTTTCATAGGAGTACATTTCATTCCGACTACTTTTCCATTTTCAGTAAGTATTTCTTCTGGATTAGTAAGTGGCATTAATGTGATACCTTCCTGCAATGCTTCATCGATCTCTTCGACATAAGCTGGCATTTCATCCTGGCTACGTCTATAAATAACAGTTACTTTTTCTGCACCCAAGCGTATTGCAGAACGTGCAGCGTCGAATGCAGCATTGCCACCTCCAACAATTACTACATTTTTCCCTACAGGAACAGAACCTCTTAAGTTATATGTTCTCAGAAATTCCATAGCAGTTGTAACACCTTTTGCGTCTGACCCTTTGATGTCTAAGTTGATACTTCCAGCATTACCAATTGCAAGAAACACTGCTTTATAACCATCTTCTATTAATTCTGAAAGTGTAAAATCTACACCAAGTTTTTTCCCAGTCAATATATCAACGCCCATATTTTCAATCATACGAATTTCGCGAGCTAATGTTTCTCTCGGTAGTCTGTATGCTGGAATGGTTTGCACCAACATACCGCCTGGACGTTGTTCTGATTCAAAAACGTGTGGGCGATAACCAAGACGTGCAAGGAAATAAGCGCAAGAAAGACCTGCCGGACCTGCACCAATAATAGCAATCTTTGTTTTAGCGTTTTTATCATTTTCACGAACTTCTGGCAACTGAATTGTGATTTCTTGATCTACCATAAATCTTTTCAAAGCACGTATGGAAACTGGTGCATCAAGTGTTGCTCTTCTGCATTTATCTTCGCAAGTATGGAAACATACACGAGCACAAACAGCAGCAAAAGGATTACGTTCCCTATGCAAACGCAATGCTTCTGCATATCGTCTTTCACCAATGAGAGAGACAAATCCTGGAATATCCACTCCAGCAGGACAAGCACTTTGACATGGGGCACGAACGAGTCCTCGGCAAACTCCCGCTTCACAATGTCTTTTGAGAATATGCGATTCATATTCATGCCTGAAATGTCTAATTGTAGATAATACAGGGTTTGGAGCAGTCTGTCCTAATCCGCAAAGTGATGTATCTCTAATTTGTTCACCTAATTCAATAAGAAGTTCAATATCGCCTTCTTGTCCTTTTTTCTCTGTTATTCTTTCCAATATTTCTAACATTCGTTTTGTTCCAACGCGACAAGGAACGCATTTTCCGCAAGATTCGTCTTGGACAAATTCAAGGAAAAATTTAGCAACATCAACCATACAGGTGTCCTCGTCCATAACAATTAATCCACCTGAGCCCATTATTGCTCCAAGTTCATTCAACGATTCATAATCGAGAGGCACATTCAAATGTTGCTTAGGAACACAACCTCCTGAAGGACCACCAATTTGTGCTGCTTTGAATTTTTTATCATTAGGAATGCCATTCCCAATATCATAGATCAATTCACCAAGCGGTGTTCCGATTGGTACTTCGACAAGCCCAGAATTATTGATTGCTCCAGCTAGAGCAAAAACTTTAGTGCCTTTGCTCTTTTCAGTGCCAAATTGTGCGAACCAATCGCCACCTTTTAGTAAAATAACAGGCACATTAGCATAAGTCTCAACGTTATTTAATACGGAAGGCTTGTCCCACAAACCTTTTTCTGCGGGGAACGGTGGACGTGGACGCGGTTCACCGCGTTTTCCTTCAATTGAATGAATTAATGCTGTTTCTTCACCACATACAAAAGCGCCCGAGCCCATTCTGATTTCTAAATCGAATGAGAAATTACTGCCAAATATATTTTTGCCTAAAATCCCACATTCCCGAGCTCTATCAATTGCAACCTGAAGTCTTTCAACTGCCAAAGGATATTCTGCTCGGACATATATATAGCCTTGTGAAGCACCGATTGCATAAGCACCTATTGCCATACCTTCAATCACACTGTGTGGGTCGCCTTCCAAAATGGAACGATCCATATAAGCGCCCGGGTCTCCTTCATCAGCATTACAAAGCATATATTTAACATCACTTTTGCTATTCTGAGCAAATGACCATTTCAGCCAAGTAGGGAATCCAGCCCCACCACGTCCGCGAAGCCCGGATTTTTTCATTTCATTGATGATATATTCAGGGCTATGTTCAGTAACTACTTTAGCCAAAGCAAGATAACCATCTCTACCGATATATTCTTCAATGCTTAATGGATTAATTTCTCCGCAATTTCTAAGAACAATTTTCACCTGACGACGGAAAAAATCTATATCAGTAATCACTGGAATAGGTTTATCGGTAGCTTCGTCTTTCCAACAAAGGTGTTCCAAAATTTCGCCTTTTATTAAATGCTTTTCAACAATATCTTTTGCATCATCGGGGGATACACCTTGATAAAAGATTTTGTCTTTGGCAGTTACTATAACCGGACCACGTGAACAAGGTCCCAAGCAACCTGTTTCAACAAGAAGAACTTTATCATCGATGCCGTGTTCTTTTAGTTCTTTCTGGATAGCTGCTTTCACCATCAGCGAACCTGAAGCAATGCAACCACCACCAGCACAAACTAAAATTTTATCAGCAATTTCATTCCCAATTTTTAAATTTTCATTTCTAACGGCATCGCCTATTTTTCTCAATTCTTCAATGCTATTTATTTTCTCTGCTTTTATCATCCTGCTTTCTCCTTAATTATTGTCATTTCAATATCACGGTAAAAATCAATAATTTCCTTTACTTTTTCGGGTTTAACTCTTTGATGAGTTTCGTCATTAACCATAATAACTGGTGCTAAACCACAAGCACCAAAACAACGCCCAACATCAAGAGAGAACAACCCATCTGTTGTAGTACCTCCAACGGAAATTTCAAGTTCTTTTTCGAGTGATGCCAGAACATCTTTTCCACCACGAACGTAACAAGCAGTTCCTAAGCACACTCTAACCATATATTTACCTTTTGGAACTGTTGTGAAAAAAGAATAAAAGCTAACAACACCAGTAACTTCACTGTAAGGTATGTCAAGCTTCATACTAACGAGCTGCAAAACTCGTTTGGGGAGGTAGCCGAATAATTTTTGTGCAGTTTGCAATGCGGGAATTAATCCGCCGGGTTTACCTACATAACCATCAAGAATTTCTTCAAATTGAGCCAATAGTTCATCTTCTGTTGGCTCTTTTGAGCATTCGGGACATTTTTCAAGGGACATAGGAAACAATCCTTTGTTAGTGGATAATTTTAATTGTTAAATAAATCAACAAGTTGAATTTACACTATATTCTGATAAAATTTTCATTATTTTTATAGTTATCATTTAGTTTAATCTAAAACATATCAACAATATTAGAGATAAAATTCTCTAATTGCTAATTTAGCACTTATTATCAGTATTATCCAAAAATTTTTTCGCTAAAATTATTGATATTTCTACATTTCTGGCTTAATTCATCAAGAGTTCATAATTGGTTCATTGTTTACATTCTTCTAAATTTCAAACATAATGAAAACCTTGAATTTGAATTGCAGATATTTTCACGAATGACTTTTTTTTAATATATTCATTAAGTCTAAATTTCGTTTGTTGAAACTTTTATAATATTATGTTAGTTTTGCTTATATTTGTAAAATTTTCGTTTGAATAGAAACATTTTAAGGAAAGTATTTATGGAATCTCGTTACAAAAGTTACAAGAATATCGAAAAATTGAAAGATTATGTAGGTGAAACCATCACTCTAAATGGCTGGGTTCATAATAAAACAGAAAAAGGGAAACTTGTATTTATTATGTTAAGAGATGGGACAGGATTTGTTCAGTGTGTTGTATTCAAAGGAAATGTTTCAGAAGAAATATTTGAAAATGCTAAAAGATTAACACAAGAGTCGAGTATTTCTCTTACTGGTTCGGTTAGGGAAGATAATAGAGCACCCGGAGGATTTGAAATAGATGTTACTGATTTAAAAATATATCATTTGGCAAAAGATTATCCAATCACTCCAAAAGAGCACGGTGATGCATTTTTACTTGAAAACCGTCATCTGTGGTTGCGTTCTTCTAAACAGATGGCGATTATGCGCGTTCGTGCTTCTGTAATTAAAGCAATTCGCGACTTTTTCGATGGAAATGGCTTCAAATTAATGGATTCGCCAATCCTTACTCCAAGTGCTTGTGAAGGCACCTCAACATTGTTTGAAACAAAATATTTCGATCTTGGGAGTGCATACCTTTCGCAATCAGGACAGCTTTATGCTGAAGCATCGTGTATGGCATTAGGTAAAGTATATACTTTCGGTCCTACTTTCCGTGCTGAACGTTCAAAAACTCGCAAACATTTGACTGAATTCTGGATGGTTGAGCCAGAAATGCCATTCTTCGACTTGGATGATGATATGGATTTAGCAGAAGATCTCGTAGAATACATAGTTCAATACTGTTTGAAAACTTGTCAAAAAGAGCTTGAAATATTAGAACGCGATACAACTAAGTTAGAAAAAATTAAACGTCCATTTTATAGAATGAGTTACTCAGAAGCTGTCGATTGGCTTCATAAAAACAACATTCCTCTTAAAAAGAAAATTGATGGTCAAGAAGTTGATATTTTGCCGTTTCCTTGGGGTGAAGATTTTGGGGCTGTTCAGGAAGAGGCAATTATGGAGCAGTTCGACAAACCTTGTATTATTCATCGTTATCCAGCAGAAGCAAAAGCGTTTTATATGAAACGCGATCCAGAAAATCCAAAAGTAGTTTTAGCAATGGATATGCTTGCACCGGAAAAAGGTGGCGAAATTATTGGAGGCAGCCAACGTGAAGACGATTTCGATGCTCTTTACCAAAGAATTGTTGAACACAATTTACCTCTTGATGCTTTCCAATGGTATTTGGACTTGCGAAAGTACGGTTCAGTTCCGCATAGTGGATTTGGTCTTGGGGTGGAACGCACAGTAAAATGGATTACAGGTGCTGCTCATATTCGTGAAACAATACCATTTCCAAGAATGATATATAGAATAGTGCCATAAAGTTGAAATTGGCTTTTGACTTTTTCAGTCGAGATTGAATAATTGTTTTTCTTGCTCAGACACTATTCGAATTATTATGACACTATTTGCTTTATTCTTTTAGAGTAGATAGGGAAGATATTGTAGTATCCTTTTATAAATAACTAAGATTATAAAATAACATAATAAAAAACCCTCCTCGAAGGAGGGTTTAGCATAAAATTGCTGCGGCATATAGCCTGAGTTTATTAAGGACAAACTTTTCTATTTTTGTCAAAGATACGAAATTTTAGCCAATATACAACGCGGATGATCAACTGTTTGTGCCGGCGAGTGCAATAAAGGAAATGGCGAAGGATGTGGTGCGATTGCGTGAGGGGTTCGACCGCCAGGTGTTTGAGATTGTAAGGCGTGCGATAGTGCGAAACGAGAGCGACAGAGAGGTGGCTCGGCGGCTTGAGCGGTTGGGTCGGGCAAAGCAGCAGCATTACTACACTTTGCAAAACACAATACGGATAGGGATAGCACGTCAAGGGATGATAGAGAGGTCTTTGGAAAGTGGGGTGAAGTATTTTAGGTATATGGGAGCGGTAGCGGGAGCGCGTCCATTTTGTCGGGAGCGAGTTGGCAAGGTGTATTCGATAGAGGAGATACGAGCGATGGATAACGGTCAGGGTTTGGCGGTGGAGTATTTTTGTGGCGGGTGGAATTGCAGGCACAGGTGGGTGGCGTTTTCGGGTGAGGTAGTTGGCGGGGTTGCGGTGCACGATTCGTGGCGTAGTAAGTATGCGAAGGCATCGAAGCAGGGTCGGGCGGTGATGGACGGCGAGCGGGAGCTTGCCGGGAGGCTGGCAGAGTTTGGGAAGGTGGAGCTGAACGCACAAAGGGGCGAGCGAGAGGGTGGAGATGTGGATATGTATTTTGAAGGGAAGCCGACGCAGGTGAAACAGACGGAATCGCAAAGGGTTGGTGTGCTGAGAGATTTGGCAAGAAAAGGGAGCAAGCAAGCGGATGTTGTGGTAATTGCCTACAGTGGGCATCCCAACGAAGAAAAAGAAATAGCGACAATCAAAAGATGGAAAGAAAAGCACCAAAATAAAAAAATATATATTTATAACGATTTGTTAAATACATTAAAGGAGATTTAAAATGGGTTTATGCGAAGATATGATGGTAAGCTTGGAAGAGTTCCCCGAAGAAGATTGGAATATAGAAACAAAATGCTATGTTGTTGGTTTGATAGACCAGCTGTATATTGATGGATTTTTGACAGAGGAGGAAGCCAATAGGCTTACAAAGAAAGTTCCAATAACCAAAGAAGAATTAAGTAGAATAAACTGGTGAAGTGGACTGAAGTAGTCGCTTTGATAGTTTTAATTCATCGGATGGTGGGGAGGCGTGGGATGAATAATTTGGGCGGGTGTTTTATTCATCCGATGACTCCAAGTCATCGGATGAATTTTTCAAGATGGGCTCCACCTGAGAGGTGGAGCTCATTTAAAAAAAGGAGGGAAATGGAATGGATAGGTTTAGAGATTATATAAAGCGGGTGCGGGAGGCGGTGCGACGGCTTTTGCGCGAGGGGCGGGCTGCTGAGGTGAAGGCGGAGGTAGCGAAGATTGGGTTTTTGATGGGGATAGACGAGGCGTTGCAGCGAGAGGTGGAGCAGGTGGTGCGGGCGGAGGTGAAGGCGGAGATGGAGCGGTTTGTGGAGGAGCGGTTTGTGCCGGCGAGTGCGATAAGGGAATTGGCGAGCGATGTGGTGCGGTTGCGAGAGGGTTTCGACCGTGAGGTGTTTGAGGTGGTGAGGCGAGCGATAGCGCGGGATGAGAGCGAGGAGGAGGTGGTGCGTCGGCTTGAGCGGTTGGGGCGGGCAAAGCAGCAGCATTATTACACTTTGCAGAATACAATACGGATAGGGGTAGGACGTCAGGGAATGATAGAGAGGGCGACGCGCTCGGGGGCGAGGTATTTTCGTTATATGGGGGCGGTAGCGGGGGCACGTCCGTTTTGCCAGGAGAGAGTGGGAAAGGTGTATTCGACAGAGGAAATACGAGCGATGGATAACGGTCAGGGTTTGGCGGTGGAGTATTTTTGTGGTGGGTGGAATTGTAGGCACAGGTGGGTGGCGTTTTCGGGCGAGGTGGTCGGCGATGTTGCGTTGCACGATTCGTGGCGGAGCAAGTATGCGAAGGCGTCGAAGCAGGAGCGGGCGGTGATGGAGAGCGAGCGGTCGCTTGCTGGGAAGCTGGCAGCATTTGGCAAGGTGGAATTGAACACGCAAAGGGGCGAAAGGGAGAGTGGCGACACAGATATATATTTCGATGGAAGAGCGACACAGGTGAAGCAGACGGGATCGCAAAGGGTTGGGGTGCTTAGAGATTTGGCAAGAAAGGGAAGCAAGCAAGCAGACGTTGTGGTGATTGCCCACGGCGGGCATCCCAACGAAGAAGAAGAGGTGAAAGTGATTAAAAAATGGAAAGGAAAGCATCAAAAAAAGAAAATTTATATTTACAACAATTTGTTGAATACTTTTAAGGAGATTTAAAATGGGATTATGCGAAGATATGTTGGTGAGCTTAGAAGAGTTTCCCGAAGAAGATTGGAATATAGAAACGAAATGTTATGTGGTTGGATTGATCGATCAATTGTATATAAAAGGATTTTTAACATTTGAAGAATCGGAAATACTTACAAAAAAAATTCCTATAACCCAGGAAGAATTGAGCAGGATAAATTGGTGAGGCGAGTGGTAAAAATGGGCTCCACCTGGTAGGTGGAACACATTTAGATAGGTAGGTTGAAAATGGGCTCCACCTGAGAGGTGGAGCCCATTTGTGATGGGGAGCCTTCGGAAGGGATGGGGAGCGTTTGGAAGGTTTTTTTATTGGGCAATCTAATGTGTTTATATTTGAGTTGGAAAAAGATTTAATAGATGAACAGGAAGCGTTTATGAAAACGAAGCTCTGGCTTAATGAACACAAGGGAAAAGAAGTGTATATTTATAAAAAGCAAACAAATATGTTTAAAAAATTATAAGGTGAAGCTATGAGTGAGGACTATAAAGATTTGAAGGATATGCTGAACTCGGTAGAGGAGCACGAGTGGAACACTAATACAAACTGTTATTATTTAGGAAGAATACATCAAGCGTATGAATGTAAGTTAATCACCGAGGAAGAATTTAATGATTTACGCAAGATGCTAAGGATAACACAGAAAGAGATAGACGATATAGCTTGGTAAGGTGGATTGAATAATTGGATTGATTGTTTTAATTCATCGGATGGCGGGGAGGCGTGGGATTTCAAAATGGGCTCCACCTGAGAGGTGGAGCCCATATGGGATGGGAACCTTCGGAAGGGTTGGGGTGCTGAGTGATTTGGCAAGAAAAGGGAGCAAGCAAGCGGATTTTCTTTTTTACTTAAATTATTTTATTTAATTTTGTACTTTGTTTAATTAATGGTATTCAATTCTATGAGAATTTCAGAAAAAGTTACTTGGATTGGGAAAATTGATTGGGAACTTCGCAAATTTCACGGGGAACAACTTTCTACTTACAAAGGGAGTTCATATAATTCTTATCTTATAAAGGATAAAAAAATTGCTGTTATTGATACTGTTTGGAAGCCTTATTCAGAGGAATTTATTGAAAATTTAAGACAACAAGTTGAAATAGATAAAATCGATTACATTATTGTTACTCATGCTGAACCAGACCATAGTGGTGCTTTGCCATTACTTGTCGAGCAAGCTACAAATGCAAAAATAATTTGTACTGCGAATGGTGCCAAGTCAATAAAAGGATACTATCACAAAGACTGGAATTTTCAAACAGTTAAATCAGGTGATAAAATTTCTCTTGGCAAAAGTGAGCTGACATTTATTGAAGCTCCAATGTTACATTGGCCCGATACTATGATGTGTTTTCTTAATGGAGACAACATATTATTTTCATCGGATATTTTCGGGCAGCACTATGCTTCTTATGAATTATTTGACGGTAAAGTTTACGACAAAGATATTTTATATTATGAAGCATTGAAGTATTTCGCGAATATTATAGCACCTTTTGCAAAGAAAACGATAAAGAAATTAGAAGAACTTAAATCGTTAAACTTACCGATTAGTATGATCGCGACTGCACACGGTATTATCTGGCGTGAAGATATAAACACCATAATTAATAAATACTTTGATTGGTCTAATGGATATAAAGAAAATCAAATTACGATAGTTTACGATACAATGTATGATAGTACCCGAATAATGGCAGAAAGTATTGCCGAAGGAATAAAGTCAGTTGATAAAGATTGTATTGTGAAAATTTTCAATTCTGCACGTTCGGATAATAGTGATATAATAACAGAAGTTTTTCGTTCTAAAGCAATATTGATAGGTTCTCCTACATATAATAATGGAATTTTGAATTCAACAGCTGCAATTCTTGAGGAAATAAAAGGATTAGCTCTTGAAGGAAAAAAGGCAGCTTCGTTTGGTTCTTATGGATGGAGTCCTGCAAATGTAAAGATTATTAATGAATTTCTTCAAAATTCTGGTTTTGAATTATTTGAGGAAAATGCTAAAACACAGTGGTTGCCTAATCAAGATGAAATACAAAAATTAAAGCAATTTGGGCAGAAATTTGCTGAATTTGTTGGAAAGTGATAATAGATGAGCAGTAGAATAAGCGTTGAAATTTATGAACCTTCGAAGAAAGGGGAATGGGAAGATTTTGTTGAGAGATCTAATAATGGAACTATGTTCCATTTGCAAACTTTTCTTGATTATCACACTCCGGGTAAATTTGATTTTACAAGCTTTATGTTTAGAAAAAATGGCAAATTAATAGCAGTTCTCCCCGGTGGATTCAAAGAACAGGGAAAAATATTTTGGTCGCCAGTGGGAGCCAGCTATGGTTCATTTGTTACAGACGATTTGCCTTTTTCTGAATGCCTTGAGTTAGTTGATACTTTTATGGATTATTGTGTTAAAAACAGTATTAACGAAATTTTCCTAATTCCTCCACCAATAGTATATTCGAAAAATATTTCGCAACACATTGAATATGCTATGCTTTATAGAAAATTCGATTTTGAGCTTCATTATATTTCTCACGCAATTGACTTAAAATACGGAAAAGATACTTTTTTGCATTATGATAAAACTGCTCGTAAAACAATTAGAAAAATAATGCGTGATAATCGGATTTACATAAGAGAAAGCAACGATTATGAAACTTTTAATCAAATTTTATTGAAAAACAAAGCAAAATTTAATGTGAAGCCTACTCATACTCTTGAAGATATGATTAAACTTGCCGAATTGCTTCCGGACAAAGTGCGTTTAAACATAGTTTATTATGAAGATACACCAATTGCAGGTTCCTGGCTGTTTTTCTGTAATAGTAAAGTTGTCTTGTGTTTTTATAATATGCTGCTATACGAATATGAACATTTAAAACCAGTCTATTTGATCATGCATCACACTGTTGAAAAGGCAATCGAGGAAGGTTACCAGTGGGTTGATATTGGCGTTTCCCAAGATACTTCTGCTTCCGACCCGATGACACCTTCAATAAGCTTGATAGATTTTAAAGAACGTTTTTTTGCCCGAGGAATATTAAGAAGCACTTATCATTATAAATTTTCGGATTAGTTAATGCAGTCGAATGTCTGCTTAATTACATTTTCTAATTTAATTAGCGACGGACGCAGTCTCAATGCTCTTCGAGCTGTTTCTAAAGTTTCAAATGTTGTTTGTTTTTCTTTAACTTCTGAAAGTGAACTTCAAAAAATTTTACTTCCCAATAATGTAAAACATTTTTCAGTTGATGCTTCTAATAAAAGATTAATTTTTAACTGGCGTTTTTTTATTAATTACGTTAAAGAGACATTTCGCCGCAATAAATTAGATAAATATATTTTTTGGGCTTGCGATTTATATTCTTTAGGTACGATTTATAAAATTGCCCGAAAAGATGATTATGTAATATATGATTCGCGTGAAATATATTCTGCTCTTGCAAATCTTTTAGGTTTCCCGTTAAAACAAAAAATATTGTCGTTTTTAGAAAAGAAATGGGTCAAAATAGTAAATCATTTTGTCGTTTCAGGCGACTTAGATGCTGAATATTTAAGAAGTTACTTTAAAACTGATAAGTTGTTCACTATTCTTTATAACGTCCCACCTTATAAAGAATATTTTACTTCAAATATTATTAAAGAGAAATATCCATTTTTAAAAAATTATGTCGTTTTGTTATATCAGGGGGCTGTTCATCAAGGACGGGGAATTTCTCCTATATTAGACTTTATTGAAAATCAAGAGAAATATGCATTTGTTGTGTTGGGTGATGGATTATTTCTAAATGAAGCAAAAATAATTGCTCAGAACAAGGGTATATTAGATAGAATAGTTTTTGCTGGCAAAATACCATATGAAGAACTCCATCAATGGACTTGTTCTGCTGATATTGGAGTGAATTTAATCGAACCAATTAGCTTCTCCTATAGTTTGGCTCTTCCTAATAAAATGTTTGAATATGCAATGGCTGGACTTCCACAAATTGCATCATCACTTCCAGCAATGCAAAGATTTATTAATCAATATAATATCGGTGTTACTATAAAAGATTTCACACCAAATTCAATTAAAAACGCAATAGATAAAATTATTGATGATTATGAGTATTACAAGCATAATTCTCTTCAATTTGCCAAAAATTATAATTACAACACAGAAGAAAAGAAAATACAAAAATTATTAGCCACAATTTAATTCCTGTTTTTACTCTTACATTTGATTCTTTTCAGAAGACAAACAAGCGTAATTAATAATATTTTGCTCTAATCGTTTAATCTTTAGAAATTTATGAGTAATAATATGTCTATTGAAAACTTGCTTCAAAATCGTATCCTTGTTCTCGATGGTGCAATGGGAACAATGATCCAGCGGTATAAATTATCGGAAAATGATTTCCGTGGCGATCGTTTTGCTGCTCATAATAAATTTCTTAAAGGTTGTAATGACGTACTTAATCTGACAAAACCTGAATTGATTGAAGAAATTCATTATCAATATCTTGTTGCAGGGGCAGATATTATTGAGACAAACACGTTCAATTCTACGAACATATCACTTGCTGACTATGATTTGCAAGATTACGTTTATGAAATTAATTATAATGCAGCGAAATTGGCTCGAAAGGTTGCAGACAGGTTTTCAAAATCTGAATATAAATTTGTTGCTGGAAGTATAGGACCAACAAACAAAACACTATCAATTTCTCCGGATGTAAATAATCCTTCATTCCGCAGTGTTAGCTTTGTTCAAATGGTCAATTCATACAAAGAACAGATAAACGGATTAATGGATGGTGGGTGTGATATTCTGCTTGTGGAAACTGTGTTCGATACTCTTAATGCAAAGGCTGCATTGTTTGCAATTCAAAGTGTTTTCGAAGAAACAAAGAGAAAGCTACCTGTTATGCTTTCAGTAACAATTGCAGATGCATCAGGCAGAACGTTATCAGGTCAAACTCTTGATGCTTTCCTTATTTCTATTAGTCATTTTCCTTTGCTATCGATTGGCTTGAATTGTGCGCTTGGTGCAAAGGAAATGTATCCTCTGATTTTGGACTTGTCCTATAGAACTTATCTTTTCATTTCTGCATATCCTAATGCCGGATTGCCAAATCAATTCGGACAATATGATGAGACTCCTGAAAGTATGGGTGAATGGATTAAATTATTTATCGATGAGGGCTTAGTAAATATAGTCGGTGGATGCTGCGGAACCACACCTGATTATATTAAAGTTTTTAAAGAAGCTACATTTGGAAAAACACCACGTAAACCGATTGGTTTTTCAAGAAAAACCCGGTTATCAGGGCTTGAACCACTTACTATTGAAAAAGATAGTAATTTTATCAATATTGGTGAAAGAACGAATGTAGCTGGTTCTGCCAAATTTGCAAAATTAATAAAAGAAAAAAAGTATGATGAAGCTCTATCGATAGCACGTCAGCAAATAGAAAATGGTGCACAAATAATTGACATTAATTTTGACGATGCACTATTAGATGCAAAGCAGGAAATGGAGATTTTTCTAAGAACTATTGCTGCCGAACCAGATATTGCAAAAGTTCCGTTTATGATTGATAGTTCAAAATGGGACGTTATTGAAACTGCTTTGCAAAATATTCAAGGCAAAGCAATTGTGAATTCTATTAGTTTGAAAGAGGGTGAAGCGATATTTCTCGAAAAAGCAGAACTTATTCGCAAATATGGTGCTGCAACAGTTGTGATGGCGTTCGACGAAAAAGGGCAGGCTACTGATTTTCAGAGAAAGATTGATATTTGTAATCGGGCTTATAAATTGCTTACAGAAAAAATTGACTTTCCACCGGAAGATATTGTATTCGATTGCAATATTCTTACGATTGGAACAGGTATTCCTGAGCATAATAATTATGCTGTAGAATTTATTCGTGCAGTTGAATGGATTAAGAAGAATTTACCATATTGCAAAACAAGCGGTGGAATTAGTAATTTATCCTTTGCTTTTAGAGGCAACAACTTAATTCGTGAAGCTTTGCACTCTGTATTTCTTTACCACGCAGTAAATGCTGGTTTGGATATGGGAATTGTTAATGCAGGAGCATTGCCTATTTACGACGAAATTGATAATGAATTAAGGATTCTTTGCGAAGAGTTAATATTAAATCGCGTGGAATATGCCACTGAGAGACTGCTTGATTATTCATCAAGGGTTGAGCAACAACAAACCAATAAGCTTAAAATAGATGAATGGAGAAATTATTCTGTTGATAAGCGTCTTGAATATGCATTAGTGAATGGAATCAGTGAATTTATTGATGAAGACATCAATGAAGCACTCGAATTATATCACTTTGCCTTAAAAATAATTGAAGGACCACTGATGAAAGGAATGGACAGGGTTGGAGATTTATTTGGGCAGGGCAAAATGTTTTTACCACAAGTAATGAAATCAGCAAGAGTAATGAAGAAAGCCGTCAGCTTGCTTGAACCAATTATTATTGAACAGAATAAAAAAGATGGAGTTGCAACAAAAGCCGGAAAAATATTATTAGCAACTGTTAAGGGCGACGTTCACGACATCGGAAAAAATATTGTTGGTGTGGTGCTTTCTTGTAATAACTATGAAGTAATTGACCTTGGAATAATGACACCTGTTGAGAAGATTTTGTATGAAGCAAAAAAACATAATGTTGATATTATTGGGTTAAGTGGATTAATTACACCGTCCCTTGATGAAATGGTAAACGTTGCTGAAGAAATGCAAAAACACAATTTTACAATTCCTTTACTTATCGGTGGGGCAACAACATCAAAACTTCACACTGCAATTAAGATCGATCCAAAATATTCTGGTGCTGTTATTTACGTTAAAGACGCGTCTTTAAGTGTTCCTGTCGTTGCAGAACTTTTGGATAAAAACAAAAGAAATGAATTAATATTCAAAATCAAAAAAGAATATGAAGAATTGAGAAGTAAATATTTCCAAGAAAATGATTTAAAGAATAATTCCATTTCATTAACAGAGGCAAGAAGTAACAAGTTTATCTGGAAACAAGAAGAAGCCGATATTGTTCGACCAAATTATTTTGGAATAAATTATATTTTCAATATGGATTTAGCAGTTTTAAAAGACTATATTGACTGGACTTTCTTTTTTTATCAATGGGGAATAAATAAAAAATATCCGGATATATTTCAAGACAATGAGAAAGGAAAAGAAGCTTTTCGGTTGTTCAATGATGCAAATTTATTATTAGATGAAATAATTCATAAGAAAAAGCTTATTGCAAATGCTGCATACGGTATTTTTAAAGCAAATTCTGTTGATGAAGATGTGGAGATATATTTTGATAATGGAATTAGAAAATTGTGCTTTTTAAGAGATTGTAGCAAACGAAAAGACGGTGAGAATAATTTGTGTTTAGCTGATTTTATTGCACCAAAAGAAACAGGCATAGAAGATTATATAGGATTATTTGTGGTAACTGGTGGAATTGGCTCTGATGAATTTGCCGATCAGTTCAAGAATCAAGGAGATGATTACAATTATACAATGATCAAAATTCTTGCAGATAGATTTGCCGAAGCTTTTGCGGAATATTTGCACAAAGAAATCAGAACAAAGATTTGGGGATTTTCACCTGACGAAAAATTATCAATTTCTGAATTATTTAAAGAAAAATATCGGGGCATTCGACCAGCACCAGGTTATCCAGCTTGCCCGGACCATTCTGAAAAGCAAATTATTTTCGAATTGCTTAATGTACAGAAAATAGGTGTTCAGCTGACCGATACATTTATGATGTATCCTGCCGCTTCTGTTTGTGCTTATGTTTTTGCACATCCGAAATCACATTATTTTAAAGTTTTTTCTGTAGGTACTGAACAAATAGAGTTGTATGCTAAAAAGAAGAATATTAGTGTTGAAAATGCAAGAAAATATTTATTAGAAACTATAAATTTAAGCTTATGATAGTTGCTGACTTATTAATAAATACCAAAAGAACACTTTTTTCCTTTGAACTTTTGCCACCATTGAAGGGGAAAAGTATTCAAGAAATATACGATGCTATCGAGCCACTTCTCGAATTTAATCCAGCATATATTAATGTTACATATCATAGGGAAGAGGTTGTCTATAAAAAACGTAATGACGGTTTGCTCGAGGAACGCCTGATTCGTAAACGCCCTGGAACAGTGGGAATATCTGCTGCTATAAAGCATAAATATAACATTGAAGTTGTTCCGCATTTAATTTGTTCAGGTTTTACTAAAGAGGAAACCGAAGATGCATTGATTGATCTTAATTTTTTAGGAATTCATAATTTATTGGTTGTTCGCGGAGATCCAGACAAAAATCTGAAAACATTTATTCCAACTAAGGGTGGACACACTTATGCAAGCGAATTAATTGATCAAATTTCAAAATTAAATAATGGGATATATTTAGATGAAGATATTGCTAATCCTACACCAACTCAGTTTTCTATTGGTGTAGCTGGTTATCCCGAAAAGCACCCGGAATCTCCAAATTTCGAGACCGATATTAGAGTATTGAAGCATAAATTAGATTGCGGTGCAAGCTACATAGTTACTCAATTGTTTTTTGATAACAAACGTTATTTTGATTATTTAGAATTGTGTCGTAAACATGGAATAGATGTTCCAATTGTACCGGGAATAAAACCAATTTCAGTCAAAGGACATCTAAGCATATTACCCAAAAACTTTTACGTTGAAATTCCAATTGAATTATCAAAAGAAGTTGAAAAATGTAATTCCAACAAAGAAGTTGAGCAAGTCGGAATAGAATGGGCTATCGCGCAAGCAAAAGAGTTAATCAAAGCAAAAGTGCCGAGCATTCATTTTTATACTATGGGTCGCTCGTCAAATATTGCAAAAATAGCTCAAGCAATATACTAAAATGGAGTTTTTTGCTTAAGATGGTAAATGTAGGCTAATATTTGAGCAACCGCTTTGAATAGTTGTTCTGGTATTTCTTGATCAATTTCGCAAATAAAATACAATTGTCGTGCAAGTGGTGGTTCTTCAACAACAGGCACATCATTTTCCAAAGCAATTGTTTTTATTTTCAATGCAAGATAATCAACACCTTTTGCGACAACTTTCGGTGCATTATCAACTCCCGACTTATATCTTAATGCAACAGCAAAATGCGTAGGGTTGGTAATAACAACATCTGCCTTCGGAACGTTCTTTAGCATAAGTTTTCGCAAGCGATTTCTCATTATAGAACGTATTCTTGCTTTAACCATTTGGTCGCCTTCGCTCTGACGCATTTCGTCTTTAACTTCTTGCTTTGTCATTTTCATTTCGTTTTTAAAGCGCCACTTCTGATACATATAATCAAATGCAGCAATGAACAGGAACAATACCCCAATTTTCCATACTAATTCAAAACTTAAATCTACCATTAGTGAGCCAAAATCAAAAAAAGGTCTTTCTGAGAGTGTAATCAACTCTTCTGTATGATTTAATATTATATATATTGCTAATCCACCAAGCAAAAATAATTTAATGAAACTTTTTACTAATTCTACCAAAGAGTTAGTAGAAAACAGTATTTTACCAATTCCCTCAAATGGATTGAAAACTTTTTTGAAATTTAAACCTTCTGTAAATTTTTTTGTTGCAATTTTTAACCCGACCTGTGATATTTCTCCAATTAATGCAACAACGTATATTGTCAGCATTAGTGGTAAAAGAAGTGATGCCAGCAAAACAATAAATTTGTAAAAACTACTTATTATGTTTGTATATGTAATTTCATAGTTGGCGACATTATGTAAAACATTAATCATCAATCCTCTATATGTACTCATTATCGAGCTTCCCCAGGCGAATAGAAGCAACCCACCTAAGATAATCATACCCGCGGTTGTTACATCTTGACTTTTACCAACCTGACCACGATTTCTTGCTTCTTCCAGTCGCCTGCCAGTTGGTTCTTCGGTTTTCTCTTGACCTTCTTTGTTTTCTGCCATCTTTATCTCACAACATTCTCAGGATTTAGTGTTAATAGCATATTCATTAATTCGTGTTGGATACTCGACATAGCATATTTTATTACCAATACTACCATTGGTACGGTAAGAAAAAGCATCACCAATCCAACACCAATTTTAATTTGAAAGCTTAGCATAAAAATGTTTGTCTGTGGTGCCATTCGAGCCAAAAGTGCAAGCACTAAATTTGTGCAAAACAATGATAAAATAATTGGTGCTGAAATTTTCAAACCTAACATAAGAACTGATGAAACAAATTTTATTAGGACAACAACAGTTGCCTCAGAAATAGTAAAAGTTGTAAGAGGAACAGCTTTAATACTAAAGAAAAGTGTTTCTATCACATAATGATGTCCGTTAATCATTAAAAAAATCATCATAGCAATTAAAAAATAAAATTCACCAACTAATGTTGGTGCTCCTTGTTCTTGGTCGAAAATTGCTGCTGCTTGAAATCCCATTTCAAAATCTATTAATCCACCGGCAAAACGTGCAGCCCACATAACCATATTAGCTGAAAAACCTATTATCATTCCAACTAATATTTCTTTAAATACAAGCAATACTAAATTCCATAGATGAAAATCAATTTGCGGTTGTTCATTCCAAAATGGTGCTGCCACCGAAACTGTTAGGATTATTCCTAACATAAATTTCAAATGGACAGGTATACCTGTGCTTCCGAAAAATTGAGCAGTAATAAAAATTCCGCTAATCCTGATAAAGATTAACATTGAAATTAAAAATTTTGCTGTCAATATTGATAGAGTTGTTCCATCAAGCATTTATCTATAACCTTGGTATCCACGAATATATCTCTAACACAAATGATTTTAAAGTAGAGAGCATAAAAGGTAATAAAATTACGATTAATAATACTACTGATAGTATTTTGGGCACAAATGTTAAAGTCTGTTCTGAAATTGATGTAGCAGCCTGAAAAATTGATATAATTAATCCTACAATTAACGATACAATTAATAGAGGTCCCACTATTAATAAAACGTGATAAAAGGCTTCACGAACAATATGGATAACAAATTGGTCTGTCATTATATACTCACTTTATGATGCTTTTCATTAAAGAATCAACTACTAAATACCAACCATCAACTAATACAAAAATTAGGACTTTAACAGGTAATGAAATTAATTGAGGCGGCAATAGAAACATACCAAGCGACATTAAAGTTGATGCAATTATCATATCAAGAACTAAAAAAGGTATAAAAATAAGAAAACCGATTTGGAAAGCAATTCGTAATTCACTTAATGAATAAGCTGGGATAATTGCCCATATCGAGACGTCTTCAATTGTGTCTGGCTTATCTCCACCGCTAAGCTTAATAAATAATCCAAGATCTTCTTCTCGAGTGTGTTTTAGCATAAATTCCTTGAATGGCTGAATCATATTGTTTACAGCTTGTTCCTGGTTTATTTCCTCTCTCAGATAAGGTTGCAATCCCTTTTGGTTTGCCTCATTTAACACTGGTTGCATAACAAAAAAAGTTAGAAAAAGAGCTAAACTTGTAAGCAATTGATTAGGTGGCTGGGTCTGAGTGCCAAGTGCTTGTCGTAAAAAATGAAAGACAACTATTATGCGAGTAAAAGAAGTCATCATAACCAATATTGACGGTGCAAGCGTCAATATTGTCATTACGACAAGGATCTGAAGCGTAAGAGCTAAATCATCCTTGCCGTCAGCCATATCAACATTTACTGATAATTTAGGTATAGCAATGGTGTTTTTTGCAGGTACTTCTTCCTGCCTCTGAGCGTACAGATTGCAATTTAATAGAAATATCAATATTGCTGTTAATATATATCCAGTAATTTTCATTTTCAATCGCATTTTTCTTGTTTGAATGCAATGAAAATGCCACATTATTGGATAAATAACGTGGTCTTTATAAGTTGTTGTTATGTAATAAGATAATATCGAACTATGGTTTGTTAATATGTTTCAGAACGATTATTTTTTGCTCAAATAAATACTATTGAATAATATTAGCCTATAACCCAATAAAGATAAATCCGAGGACAATTTTAAACAAATATGCAGAAATTGTTGCAACAATCACGCTCAAAATTGCTGAAAAAATCACTACCTTTGTTCCAAATTCTTTAAGAATAACAACGAATGTTGTTAAGCAAGGAAAATAAAATGTAACAAAAATAATAAAAGAAACGACCTGAATAATATTAAGCGGCAACTCACCAATAAAATTCACTCCAAGTGCCTGATTTGCCATTACTAATATTAGTTCTTTGCGCAAAAAACCAAAAATTAATGTTGAACCGAGTTGCTCTGGAAGCCCAAGAATTGTAGTTAATATCGGCTCAAATATAATATTTAAATAATCTGCAAAATGGAAGTATTCCAACCAACTCAGCACAATACTACCAAGAAGCAAAAAAATAGACGCTTCTTTCAAAAAGTCCTTTGTTCTAAGCCAAGTAGTCCTCATCGAACCTCGAACAGAAGGACGCTGTAATCTTGGAATATCTAATATTAAGCCAGTTGGTTTTGTGAGAATTTTTGACATTACTTTCCCGTGCAAAGCCAGAATAAAAAGAACATAGGCAAAAACAACAACAGCCCAGAATGGTCCAGTAAATGCAGCTGCTAATGCAAAAATTACTGCTATTCTTGCAGAACACGGCACAAATGGAATAAGTACTGCGGTAATCATTCTGTCACGTGGGTTTTCTATCATTCTGGTCGCATAAATTGCAGGAACTGAGCATCCAAATCCCAAAATAATCGGTACCACTGATTTTCCGTGTAAGCCAATTTTATGCATCAGACCATCAATTAAAAATGCAACTCGCGAGAGATAACCTGTTTCCTCAAAAATTGATGTTAATAGAACAAGTGGAATAAAATACGGAAGCACTATTCCAACTATTCCAATGAATCCTTGAACTGCACCGTGCAGAGAAATATATAATAACAGATTGATATTCCGTAATTTTTCAACTTCAATAGTGATTAAGCTGAGTGGTTCTTCAGTTAAACTGGATAAAAATTCACCTAAAATAAAAATCAAAAAGAAATATAAAAAGAAAAACACAGTAAGAAAAAAATATCCATAGACTGGATGCAGAAGTAAGTTATCTATCTTGTTAAGAAAAGGTGTTTTTCTTGTTGGTTGTATTATGCATACTTGTTCAGAAATTTTCATAGCTAAGTGGTGTCTTTCGTACGAAATGCATTCAAAACCATCCATACCGTGTTCTTTTTGCAATGCTTCCAGCACTTCTTTTTGAATATTTTCGACATGTTCGGTTATCGTTTTTGATAATATGTCCGGATTTTCAATTGCTTTTATTGCATAAAATCTCGAAGATACTTCATTTCCATTAATATGATTTCTGATTTCTTTTTCAACTTTTTTTAACTCTTCTTCTAAGTGATGAGTGTATCGAAAAACAGTTTGTTTATAATTTGCTTGATTTGATAGTAACTTATAAATTTCATCCAACAAATTTTTAGCACCTTTACCGTATAAAGCTTGAGTAGGAACAACCGGCAAGTTCAATAGTTTGGAAAGTTTTTCGGAATTAATTGTATGTCCTTGGCTATTAGCAATATCTTCGAGATTCAAGACGACTACCATAGGAATGCCAAGTTCGAGAAGCTCAATTGTGAGTTCTAAGCTTCTTGTGAGCATAGAAGCATCAACGACGTTTATTATAAGATCAATTTTCTGATGAAGCAAAAACTTAACAGTAATTTCTTCTGCAGGGTGAATATAATTTAACGAAAAAAGCCCGGGTAAATCTATTAATCTTAATGTATCGCCATATAGATTTACATCTGTTGAATTTACTTCGACTGTGGGTCCAGAACTAACGACTTTAATATCAGATAGAACTTTAAAGAGTGTGCTTTTCCCAGAGTTAGGTTGTCCGATAAGTACTGCTTTATAAACTTTGTTCATTCTAAAACTCTACAAAAATTTTATCAGCTAAGCCTCTTCCAATGGCAACTTTAGAATTACCGTTGGATTTGTTTAATATTAATACTGGTCCCCACTTTGCCCAATTTTGTTTAATGATAATATCATTAATATGTATACCCAATATTGCTAAATGTTGGCGAATATCTTTGCCAGCTTGAACATCAATTACTTTCAGATTTCTTTCTGCTGGTGCTTCTATCAAACTTACTTTTGCCATAAATATAAAATAATTCCACAATTAGGAATAACTAAATTACAAAATAGTAATAACTAATCAAAATTATATAATAAAAATCATTAAATTTCTTCAGTTATTGTAATTGAATTTGTTAATTAGAAAAAATAGAAAATGAACTTAAAGAGAATTAGAAAGTTAAATACCAAGCCTATAGTTAATGGTGAAATAATATATTGGATGAGTAGAGACCAGAGAGTTGAAGATAATTGGGCATTGGTTTATGCATATAAATTAGCTAATGAAAATGGCAGAAAATTAAAAGTAATTTTTACGCTTGATTTTACTTATCCATTAGCTAATTATAGAAGTTTCTCATTTATGCTGGAAGGACTAAAACAAGTTCAAGTTAAATTGTATGAATTGAACATCTTTTTTGAATTATTAATTGGTAATCCGATCGAAAAATTAAAGGAATATCTTAATCTTAATCAAGTCGCGGCAATTGTTAATGATTTTGACCCAATAAAAATAAAGCAGTTATGGAAGAAAGAAATTGCGAATGTTGCCGATTGTGCTTTCTTTGAAGTAGATGCTCACAACATTGTTCCAGCGTTTTACGTTACTGATAAACAAGAATTTTCTGCTTACACAATACGCCCTAAGCTACATAAGTTGCTTCAAGAATTTCTCGAGGAATTTCCCAAAATTGAATATTATCTTCAAAACGGAAATATTAATAAAATTGACTATTTTCAAAATATTGATAATTATCTAAAACGAATTGACTATATAAATCCAGTTACATTTAAACCCGGAGCAAACGAAGCAATTAATGTATTAAATTATTTTATTGAAAATAAGTTAATGCATTATTCTGAAAAACGAAACGACCCATCTATGAACTATCAATCAAATCTATCGCCTTACTTGCATTTTGGACATATTTCTGCACAAAGGATTCTTCTTGAAGTTTTGTCGAAAGACGATATCGAAAAACATTCGAAAGAATTTATCGAAGAACTGTTCGTAAGACGTGAGCTTTCTGATAATTTTTGTTTATTCAACCCAAATTACGATAATTTTGATGGTTTCCCGGAATGGGCTAAAGCTACACTAAACAAACATCGGATAGATAAAAGAGACCATATTTATTCAATTGAAGAATTTGAAACTGCCAAGACACACGATATATATTGGAACGCTGCTCAAAAGGAAATGCTTACAACCGGTAAAATGCATGGTTATATGCGTATGTATTGGTGTAAAAAAATTCTTGAATGGACAAATAGTCCTGAGGAAGCTCAGCAAATTGCTATTTATTTAAACGATAAGTATTCTATTGATGGGAGAGACCCAAATGGTTACACTGGTATTGCTTGGTCGATTGGAGGAGTTCACGATAGACCTTGGCAAGAAAGACCTATATTTGGTAAAATTAGATATATGAATGATAAAGGATTAGTTAGAAAATTCAATATTCATTCATATGCTGAAAAGTGGGGATTTGCTTAATAAATTTTGATTTTCCAATTAACATTTTCATTTTCAGAAGATATTATCAGACACTCTGCATTTTGAAGCAATCCATAGTTGAGAGAATATTGGTAGTGTTGTGTAGAAAAATTTAAAGCTTCTCCATAGATTTTAATTCGAATGTACCGATAATCGCAAATAACATATTCTTCCTTATTGACGATTTCGACACCTGGAAACAGATGTAATAGAATTTTTTTGTTTCCTTCTTGCTTACAATAGTCGTTAAACTCAATAATTTCATCTTCAAAAGTAATTATTCTTCTGCAAGGATATCTGAAAGCATAATGCTCGGCAATAATTGATTTGTCAGAAAATTTGATTATTTTTCCTTTTGCAAGGTGCTTTTCTATCCAAAATAAATCATCTTTGGATTTTTCAGAAAAAATATTTTGTTCGAAACCATTGTATAAAATTGTATTATGAGAACAAATTGAGCGATATCGATTTCTTATTTTAGGAAAAGGAGTGTAGCAATATGTTCCAGCATTAACAATAATAGGCATATTATCAACAAATAGTTCAAACGATAAACAATCACTATGATTATGACCACCTTTGCCTTTTTGTCCAAGTTTTCCAACTGAGAATACTAAATGATATTTATTGTCCCAAACAGAGCAAATACCAGATTTTTCAAATAATTTACCTTTATATAATTCATTTGAATTTTTGTTTTCTGTATATTTATTAATTGAAACAATAATATCATCAATTGAATTAATATGATATACAATATTTGATTTGTTTCTTAAAATTTTCCCGACATAATACTCATTATATCTTTCATACATTTTACTACTTATTGAGTCATAAAAAAAGCCAGCAAAGAAACTCATAATATTCCAAGGATTATTTGCGCTATGAAACAAGAAATCCATTGTATTAACTTTCTTTGGTAAATATTTCACATATAAAGGTGTCAGATGAATAAAATAACCTCCATCATTATCTCCGAATTGTGGGACATAATGACTTTTTGTGGTATTGAATAACAAAAATTCAAAAATTCGAAATAGTTGAGAAAGTAACTTATCGCTAATAACTATCTGCTCGTCTATTAACTTAATATATTTACTTCTTAATTTGTGAAAAAGTTCGAATCTTGATTTAGAAATACTGAGAGCAGAGAATAATGAGTAGAATACCATTTCTGAACAAAATCTATGGTATGGCATCGATCCTTCGAAATTCCCTCCATCATCGTAAAATTGATAAAAAATTTCTTTTATTAGTTTGTTGAATGAATTGACAAATAGTTTCTGACTATAATTGTTGGTCGGCAAATATGTAGAAATAATCAAAAGCGAAGAAATGCAAGCAAGATAATGATTGCCTCGCAATCCAGAATTCCATTCAGGATTTTTTCTTACAAATTCAATATGTTCAAATAATGTGTCTAAAAGTGTTTTTTCGAAATTATCATCAAATTTTGCTCCTGCTTGCTTAAAAAAGCTATATGCAACTATTATATTTACAGCTCTTATTGCGGCGTCCATCGGAGAAATCCATTGCACACCAAATTTGGGCGGATTCGAAATTCGGAAATCTAAGATAATATTCTTGAAAACACTTTCGTAATGTGTAGCTCGTTCTTTGTTCCCAAAATGCGTAAATAGATAATATGCGTACGATAAAGTAATTAAATACTGCATACGTCCAAGTTCCCAAGGAACTTTAATATCAGCGCCTTTGACATTACCATATTTAATTTTACTTGAGACACTTGATATATCCCAATGATAATTGCTTTTGAAATCAGATTGCCAGTCAATAAACTTATGTTCTTTATCAATTTGGTCTAATAATGATAAAGCAGTTTTCCTATTTTCCTTGTTGGGAAAAGATTCTATTAATTCAATGATTTCCGGTTGAAATTCTTCTTTAATATTATTATGCTTTTTCTGTTCTAAACGAACTGTTTTAATTCCACTTCCAAGTAAGTCGAATTTGTTTTCTGAAACAAGTGCTGCACCAACTTTTATTTGTTCAGAAAAGTGATTTATTATTTCAATCGGAGGCAATGGAATTGTATGATAATGAATGCTTTTAAACCATTCAGGGGCCGATAAGTATGTTGCTTTCCTTTTGTTTAAATAAGTAATTATTGGTGTTAAAAGATGATTTGTAGATTTTTGAAAAATCTTCCTGAAAGCAATGAGTGGAGATATTCGAAGTATTTTGATGATTTTGCTCAATTTGAAACGAAATTTTTTAAAAAAAACGATAAGTTTAAAAATTATTGTAAAAATAACTCAATTGATTTTTTGATTTTCCATAACAACTCTATAGCATCAGCATCACTTTTCAAATGTGCTTCAAGATGTAATTTCGTTTTTGTTTGCTTTAAATTTATATTATTCATAGTATTTACAAACTCTACAAGATACAAGAAAATATTATTATAATAATATTCATCAGAAGTATCGGGAAATTCAGCAATTAATTTCTTATTTTTCAATGTTATCTTATTAAAACCAGTATTTAGAGAAGCAATTCTTAATCGAACAGCAAAAATTAAACTTCTTGCTTCTTCCGGTAGTTTTCCATATTTATCAACGATTTCTTTAGTCAGTTCATCAAGTTCCTTATTTGTTTTACAATTATAAAGTAATTTGTAATAATTAAATCTGTCAGTCGAATTTTCAATATAATATTCAGGAAAGAAAGCATCTCTATCGATTTCAATTGTAATTTCTTTATCCAGCGATTTGGGAAAATGTTGAATGTCTTGAAATAGTTCGGGATATTCTTGGGTTCTTAACTCATAAACGGCTTCATCTAATATTTTTTGGTATAATTCATATCCAATATCAACAATAAATCCACTTTGCTCTGCACCTAAAAGATTGCCTGCACCTCGAATTTCAAGGTCTCGCATTGCAAGACGTAAGCCACTTCCTAATTCAGTAAACTCTTCAATTGCTTGAAGTCGCTGAATGGATTGTTTCTTTAGTATTTTAAAGTTAGGGACTACAAGAAAGCAGTATGCCTGAGTATTTGAGCGACCTACACGCCCACGAAGTTGATAAAGTTCAGCTAATCCAAAATTATGAGCATTATTAATAATCATTGTATTTGCGTTAGGAATGTCAATTCCTGCCTCAATTATTTTAGTAGCAAATAAAACACTAAATTTTCTCTCTAAAAATTTTTTCATTACTGTTTCTACTTCATTTGTTGGCATTTGCCCGTGTACAATTCCATATTTCATATTAGGCAATAACATAGAAATATCTGCTGCCAACTTATCAATTCCTTCAATTTTATCATTAACAAAGAAAACCTGCCCGCTTCTATTTACTTCATCTATAATAATTTTTGACAAAAATTCAAGGTTAAATTCTACTATCTCAGTTTCTATTGGTAAACGATTTCTTGGAGGTGTTTCAATTATGCTTAAATCCCTAGCCCCGAGTAACGAGAAATTCAGTGTTCTGGGTATAGGAGTTGCAGTCATCGTAAGAGTATCAATATTCACTTTTAGCTGTCTCAATTTTTCTTTTGCAGCTACTCCAAATCTATGTTCTTCGTCGATAATAAGAAGCCCTAAATTATTAAATTTCACATCTTTGCTAAGTAGTCTATGAGTTCCAATAATAATATCTATCTTACCTTTTGCAAGATTCTCAATGATTATCTTTTGCTCGCTCTTGGATTTAAATCGAGATAATACATCAATTTTAATAGGATACCTCGAGATTCTGTCGGAAAATGTTTGAAAATGTTGCTCAGCAAGAATTGTAGTGGGGACAAGAACGGCTACTTGCTTACCAGCATTTGCTGCTTTGAAGGCGGCACGAATAGCAATTTCTGTTTTTCCAAAACCAACATCTCCGCATATTAATCTATCCATTGGATAACTGTTTTCCATATCTTTTTTAACAGCGGCAGTTGCAGAAGCTTGATCAGGCGTATCCTCAAAATAAAAAGATGCTTCAAATTCTTGTTGCCAAATATCATCAGCCGGGAATGCGAATCCTTCACTGCTTTTTCTTTCTGCGTATAGTTTAATTAAATCTCTTGCAATATCTTTAAGTCTAGACTTTATTCTGCTTTTTTTACGTGTCCATTCAGATGAACCTAATTTTGTGAGTTTTGGGACAACACCTTCGCTTGAGGTATATTTTTGTATTTTGTGAATATAGTTAAGATGAACATATAACAAATCTCCGTCAGCAAAAATAATTCTTATTGCGTCTTGTTTGTTTCCTCCAATCTCAATTGTTTGAAATCCATCAAACTTACCAATACCTTTATCTTCGTGAACAATATAATCTCCTATTTGAAGTTGTCGTAATTCTTTTAGAGTAATGCCTTGATGCTTTTTAGATCTTTTAGAGGGAGCTACTCGTTGGCGATTAAAAATTTGATGTTCAGTAAAATATGCAAATCGCTCTTCCTCAATAATAAAGCCTGAAGATAGTGAATAATTTTGCCAGATGATATTTTTTTGTAAATTGTCGAATACAATATCGTCATTAATTGATAATTCGAGCAATTCTTTTAATCTTTTTAAATGAATTTCTCCGTTTGCGGCAATTATTATATCATATTTCTGACTGGCAAGATTTATCAATTCTTCTTTAAACTTAGCAATTTGAGAGTAATAATTCGGCTGTGAATTTATGTTTATATTGATATCTGCATTACCTAATGGATTTAGTGCAATTGAATTATAAGATGAGAATTTATTGATTAATTGTTCGTCAGTTTCGATATAATCAAACACTATTACTGTATTTTTGTCAAAATACTCAAAAATGTTACCGTAAAAGTTATTTGATGCATCGAAAGTATTATTAATAAAAGTAACTTCGCTTAGATTTTTTATACTACGTTGGGAAATAGGCTCAAATTCTCGAATATTTTCAATTTCATCATCCCAAATTTCAATTCTGATTGGGTTTTCAAATCCAATTGGGAAAATATCAATAATGTTTCCCCTGATTGATACTTCTCCATGCTGCGAAACAAATGTTTCCTTTTGAAAACCATTAAGTAACAAATTTTGTGTGAAAGTAACATAATCTATTTTTGAACCTTTTTTCAAGGTTATTCTTTTCTCATTTATTTCATTTATTTTAGGCAATTGCTGAGATAAGATAGCTTTATTTAATATTATAATACCAGAATTGCTTTCAATAATTTTATTTAATCCTTCAACTATATAGGAAAGATTAATATTCAATTCTTTTTCAATTGTTTTTTGTTTTGGTTCCTTAATAATTGAAACGTATTTTTCATCTATAAGTAAAATTATATCATCGTACCAGGATTCTGCCTCTGTATTATTATCACAAAGAACTACATATTTAGCTCTGCATTTTGAGCAAAGAGTAGCTAAAAATATACTTTTTACTGACGAAATTAATTTTTTAATACTTATTTCAAATTTTTGACTTGAATTGATAATTTCATTGATTTCATTGATAAATCGGTAAGATGAAAATTTTGAAACCAACAAAGTTTCTTTTTCAATTAAACTATTCATAATAAAATTTGTTGCTAATCTTGAAATTTAATAAGCTTATATCTTGATTAAATTTAGTAATAAGTGAGTTGAAAGTATTTATATTATTAATGATTTCTTGCTTTTTTTCAACTAATTTTTCAAGTTTATCCTGAATGTTTGCTTTTTGGGAAATCAAATCTTGTAGCATTTTCTTGATTTTTTGAAAACTGCCTTTGTCTTTCTTGATTTTTAAATATACAATTATCCTATTTAGCGAAACAATCCCTGCAAGAATGACAATAAACAATGAAAAGATAAAATCAATATTAATTAATTTGACAATGTCGTTTATCAGCACAAAAATAACAATAAAAATAGGTAATAGTATATATATCAGTTTCGAATCGTGCTTATACTTTTCAAGTAAAGCTTCAATCTCTGTAATTTCATTATTAATTACAAACAAGTTTGCTTCCAATTGAGAATATTGTGTCTTTATCTCAGTTTCGTTATTGTATAAATTGGTGATATTATTTGTCAATATTTCCAGTTCATTTGAAGAAGCTAACAATTCTTTTTGTACTTGTTCAAGATATTTATCCCAAGCTTCACGTATTTTCAAGTTGGTGGTTTCGAATAATTCTGTGCCGCAATATACTTCAAGAGACAATACAATCTGAGATATTTTACTATTTACAAAGTAAAGACCATTTTTTTCTTCAAAAAATACTGGATATTTATCAATAATTTTTCTTACAGTCGGTGCATTATCTCCAAAAACATATTGGATAGCAAAAAACTTATCAAAGCACTTGAAATATGAGAGCATTCTTAAAAAACGACGTTCCGACTCTTCGAATGTCTTGAACAATGTATAATAATTATTAAATAAATCAGCAATAATTTCTAATGATTTTGCTGTTTGTGGAGTCTCATTTCTGATATTATTGACAATAAATGTCCTAATTTCATCTTTAACTCTTATTCTATTATTAGTAATTTTCTCACAAAATTCGTGTGAATTTGATAAAAAACAAAATGCATCATCAATATTATCGCCAATTAGTGGAAGGAATTCGAGTGTTTCAATATCAAAGCTATCAAAAAAAGAAACTGATAACAAGTAATCTCTCTGTTTTTCTGTTAGATAATTAAATGCACGTTGAACAACTATATTCTCAATTTGAGAATAATCCGAAACTTCTCCATCACCCAATAGCACTGCTTCTGAGACTAAACTTAATATAAAAGGGTTACCTTTTGAATACGAATAAACAAAATCAATGCTATTACGTATATCGATGTTTTTTTGAAAAAAGAAATCTAATACCTCTTCTTTTGTGAAAGGAGATAGCTTAAAATGGTATTGAGATAAGCTTTCATTTTCCTGGATTTGATAATATTCTCTGCTTGCTAAGATAAATGTAAGGTTAAGGTAATCACCAATTTTAAGATTGGAGAAATCTGTCAAATCACTAAAAACTTCAGAAATATTTGCGTCGAGTAGATTCAATAAATGATTGAAAATCCAATGGTTTATTGTGCCAGCTGCAATGTCGTAATTGTCAATAATAAAAATAAAATCTTTTCTCTGCAAATTATCTAAGTCAATTTGATTATTAAAAAAGTCAATAACAAAGGATTTTGCTGTAAGCTCAAAAGAATTGCATAGGAATTGGAAATCATCTGATGATAATTCTTTTTCGGTACTTAATAAGTCAGCAAAATTATTTTCTTTATTTTTTTCACAAACAAATTCCGGGATATTCTGCAGTCTATACTTTTCTCTGATAGCTTTGTAGATTATAGGATTATTAGTTCTATGATAATTTAACAAATTATGAAACCTGTTCCTTAGTGCAAAGGTCTCTTCCGGGTCGGCGGACAGCATATTCGAGCAAGACATTGACAATGTATAAGCAAATTCGTGCAAAAATTCAATTTGTTTACTGTGTTGGTAATCATATATAATTGTATTGGGATAATTATTAGTAATCTGGTTCTTTAATTCATTTAATAAAAAAGATTTGCCACTTCCAAATGTTCCATTTATAAATATTACGGTATGTTTTTCTTTTTGAGAGTTGATAATATCGACAATATCATTAACAATATCAGGCATAATTATGTTATAATATTAAAAATTACATTTGTTAATTAAAAAATGCAGATCCAAACCGTATTTTTCTTTCATTTAATAGATATAAAGAAGTTATTTGATAAAAACAGTTCTTTCTAACTCAGCTATATCCTTTAAATATTTGCCATTTGGAAAGTTCTTTTTATATAATTGAATAATACTCTTTGCTTCATCTATTTTTTCCATTTCTAACAAAACTTGAACTTTTCCTAAAAACGAAGGTTCATAATATTCAGTATCATTATAATCTTTAATAACAGAATTATAATAAATCAATGCAGAATGTGGACTGTCAAGTTTTCTATATAGATTAGCCGTAAAATAATCTCTATATGCAAGTTTGTTTCTTAATTCGACTATCTTTTTACTTGCTTCTGGACTTAATGAATCGTCGGGATAAATGTATTGAAATTCTTGAAATGCTTGAATTGCTTTTTTGGTATATTCTTGGTCCCGGTCGAATTTTGGGGAAAGTTCGTAGAATGATAGAGCAGTTTTAAATAGACTTGTTTTGGCATATACACTTCCTGGATAGCTTCGCCGTAACTGGTTATAATTGAATGCAGCTAAAACATACTCTTTTCGTTTATATGCAATTTCGCCTAAATAGTACTGGGCATCATCTGCCCATTCAGTAGCCGAATACTGTAACTTTATCATCTCAAATAAATTACGTGATTCTAAATAATCTTCTTTATTAAATAACTCGACAGCTTTATTGAATACCGACTCAGGATCACGACTTTCAAATTTATCGGTACTTTTACAACTAATTAGAATTATTGCAAGAAAAAAGGAATATGCTATTAATTTTAATTTCATTATTGACTTAAAATTATTCAATAAAAATATATCTTATACAAAATTATTCATTTGTTAAGCAATTTCCAATTTTTTTCTTTGAATTAATTCTCGTTTGTAGTTAAGTTAATATCAATGAAGAAGGCTAAAAAAATATTTTTAATACTCTCACTATTAATATATTTCAATCCTTTGCTTGCAGATAATAATTACTCTATAGAAGAATTACTAAAGATATACATTAATTCTAACGATACAGTTAAAAGCTTGAATTATTTAAGTGTATCTTATGGAATTTCTAATTTATTGTTTGGGAATAGATTTAAAGATGACTTTTCAAATAACTATGTTAGCAAAATTGAATATGGTTTTTATAGAGACCGTTTTTTCGATGAATTTAATATCCTATCTTTTTCGTCTGAATTTGTTTATTTAGAAAATATATCTTCTCATTTTAAACCACAAAAAATTGAAAAAGGAGAATTAACAGTTGATGGATGGAACTTTGGCTTTGGACTGAATAACGGTTATGGATACAATATTTCTAACTCTTATAATTTACTTTTGGAACATATTTCTGCAATTAATTGGAATAGGATTGACTTTGAAGTATTATCTAAAGACACTAATTTATTTTACTTACAAAAAAAATATGACGAAAAATATAAGTTTGGGTATTTATATTCAGCCGGAATTAGTTTTCAAGCAAACAATAAGATAATTATTGGAACAAAATATTCACAGAACATTATTTTTAATGATGTAAATACTAAAGACTTTCTTAAAATGTTGTTGTTTGATAATTTATTCCAATTTTGGATTGAGTTGTTTGATCCGGTTCTTCGTGATAAATTCAAAGAGTACTACCCTTTATTGAAATTCCTTTATAAAAATTCTATTTCGATTACTTTCTCAAATCTACGAAAAACAAAAGAGAGCTTTCCTTTTGGAGATCATAATATTCCATTAAACATTAATAACGTAACAATTAATATTTCCTATATTTTTGAATGATTTTTTTTGGCATAATTTCTGCAAGCCACTATTACGAAATTTAATTCTTAAGACGTGCGACAAGTTGTCGCTTATTGCGAGACAAAATGTCTTATATGACAAAAATACATATAAATAGGAGGTAAAATATGGGAAAAATTATTGGAATTGATTTAGGAACTACAAACTCAGTTGTAGCTGTAATGGAGGGTTCTACCCCTGTTGTAATTGCAAATGCAGAGGGAAGTAGAACAACTCCGTCAGTTGTGGGATTTACAAAAAATGGTGAAAGATTAGTAGGGCAGGCAGCAAAAAGACAAGCTATTACTAATCCCAAAAATACTGTTTATTCAATCAAACGTTTTATGGGACGTCGAATAAACGAAGTTGATGAAGAAATCAAGATGGTCCCTTATACTGTCGTTCCGTCAGAGGATGGACAAACTGTCAGAGTGGATATTGATGGTCGCAAATACTCTGCACCTGAAATTTCAGCAATGATTTTACAAAAAATGAAGCAAACAGCTGAAGATTATTTAGGACAAAAGGTTGAAGAGGCTGTTATTACTGTTCCGGCTTATTTTAATGATGCTCAACGTCAAGCTACAAAAGACGCTGGCGAAATTGCAGGTCTTAAAGTTCGTAGAATTATCAATGAACCAACTGCTGCTGCTTTAGCTTATGGCTTAGATAAAAAAGGAAAAAATTTAACCGTCGCTGTTTATGACCTTGGAGGAGGAACTTTTGATATTTCGATTTTGGAAATAGGCGATGGTGTCTTCGAAGTTAAATCTACCAATGGAGATACTCATTTAGGTGGAGATAATTTCGACCAGAGATTAATTGATTATCTCGCTGATGAATTCCAAAAGAATGAAGGTATTGATTTAAGAAAAGACCCAATGGCTTTGCAACGTTTGCGCGAAGCTGCTGAAAAAGCAAAAATTGAACTTTCACAAATGCTGCAAACTGATGTAAATTTACCATTTATCACTGCTACACAAGATGGGCCTAAGCATTTGAATATTACAATAACTCGTGCAAAATTTGAAAGCTTATGTGCTGATTTGTTTGAAAGAACTCTTGGACCAGTCGAAAAAGCCATAAAAGACGCCAAACTTACTCCAAATCAAATTGATGAAGTTATTTTAGTTGGCGGCTCAACACGTATACCGAAGATTCAAGAACTCGTTCGTAATTTCTTCGGCAAAGAGCCTTCTAAAAATGTTAATCCTGATGAAGTTGTTGCTGTTGGTGCTGCAATTCAAGGTGGGGTGTTGGCAGGTGATGTAAGCGATGTATTGCTGCTTGATGTTACTCCATTAAGTTTAGGTATTGAAACACTTGGTGGAGTAATGACAGTTATGATACCTGCAAATACAACAATACCAACTCGTAAATCTGAAATTTTTTCAACTGCTACAGATAATCAAACTTCAGTTGAAATACATGTACTTCAAGGTGAAAGACCTATGGCAGCAGATAACCGCTCGCTCGGACGTTTTCATCTCGACGGTATTCCACCTGCACCACGTGGTATTCCTCAAATTGAAGTTACTTTCGATATTGATGCGAACGGTATTTTGGGAGTTTCTGCACGCGATAAAGCTACAGGCAAAGAACAAAATATCAGAATAGAAGCTTCTTCTGGTATTTCAAAAGATGAAATTGAAAGAATGAAAGCTGAAGCTCAGAAGAATATGGAAGCCGACAGGAAACGTAAGGAAGAAATTGATTTGAGAAATCAAGCTGATACATTGGTTTATTCTACTGATAAGCAATTAAAAGAAATTGGTGATAAAATTCCCTCTGAACATAAGTTGAAAATCGAAAATGCAAAAGAAAAACTATCAAATGCTATTAAGTCGAATGACATTAATGAAATAAAGAAAGCGATGGATGAACTTAATTCAGCTTGGAGCAGTGCTTCTACTGCTATGTATCAAGGTGGAGCTGCGCCAAACAATACTCAAGCTTCTTCTGATGGTTCTGCTGCAAATGAAGCTAAAAAAGACGATGGAGTCGAAGAAGCTGATTTCACTGTTGTTGACGAAGATAAGTAGTATTATTTACATATCAATTCTAAGATATTTGAGGCTGAATTTTCTTTTTCAGCCTCTTTTTATTTTATTTTTATAAAAAATATTCTATTTTATATAGAGTAATTTTGCTCATATAGTAAATTTTTTTTAGTTTTTTCCGATACTTAGTAATAATACTATATTTTCTTATTATGATTGAAAATGATAATACATATCCTCAGAAAATACTTGATGGCAAGGTGTTTGTTAATGTTGCCAAAAGTAATGAAATAGTTGAAAAGAAAGGATACAGATTTATCTTTTATGATGATTTAGATTTTCAGATTGCAATTTTCAGAATTAATGGAAGCCTTTTCTGTATAAATAATATTTGCCCACATAGACATCAAGATAAACTTTTTGAAGGTATTATTAATGATGATTTAACAGTTACTTGTCCTTTACACTTCTGGACTTATTCTCTACTTACAGGCAGGAATGTCAATCAGAAACAAGGTATCAGACAACTTGATGTTTATAAAATTTTTGAAGAAGACGGATTGGTTTGGGTAGAAAAACCCTTGTATCAACCACCTAAATGGAGAATTCACAATGAAAAAGAGTAATTTATTATTCATATTATCGTTTGCTTTGTTATTAATTAATTCTTGTTCTTACAAAATTATCGAAAGACAGTTTGAAGGAAAATCGATTGCCAGAGAAGGCGATACTATCAATATTTGTTGGAAATTTGATAAAGCTGATTATGTTGTTGTTGAAGGCGTGCAAAATCATTTTGCCCCAAATGAATGTTATAGTATTGTTGCTAAAGAAAATAAAAAACTTAATATTACAGCTATTAATTACTTCGATACATTATCAAAAGTATGGGATATAATTATAAAAGATAGGATAAAAACTGGTTTATTTGATAATCTTTCTGAAACGTCCAAATCGTTCAATTCTTCAAATTACTTCTCGGGAATTGATTTGGATGGATTGAATTCAGCTAAACAACTTAAAGTTACTTCTTTCAAAGTTGAGAATAAAAAAATTAATGTCGATTTTATTATTCTTGACGAATTTGGAAACTTTATTTCCAATTATGACACAAGAAAACTCTCTGTATCAACTGAAAGTCAAAATGTTGATGTTGATAGTATTTATCAAGTAGAAAATAATCAAAATGATGTTAATAAACTCTATTTTTTTATAGATAATTCGTTTCCCTCTGATAATTTAGATTATTACTTTACTGGTATTTCTAATTTATTAAATCAATTACAAGATTATGAAGTTACAGTAGTAATTTATAATCATAAAAATTTAACAGAATTAAAGTTTCCAAGTGATAATTACGATGATAACTTGATACCAAATGAAAAAGGATTAAATAACTTATACTTTACTTTATATCATTATCTGGCAAATATTTTTAATTCTGAAAATGAAAATGTGCTTATTATTAACTTATTGTTTTCAGGAGATAATTCTTCCTTAGTAGTTGATGCAAAGGATGTTGCATCATTAGCAAGAGAAAAACGATGTAAAATTTATAATATTATTCCTGGTGATGAGGCAAGTACTCATTCATTTTTATATCTATCTCAATTTACTGGTGGCAGATTGTATTTTACCGAAAAAGGTAATCGGGACGAAGTGATTTCTGCCATTAAAGAAATATTATATTCACAGTCTTATCATTACAGTGCAAACTTTTCTTATGATATTAATTCAAATGCTAAATTTTTTGTGAAAACAGAAGATAATAATAATGTTCAGGATGCTTTTTCTGTTTATGCAGAGCCAGAAGATCAATATTCCGATAACCAGATTTTAGCATTGTTTGATTATAGAAGTGCTGAACTTTTAGAGAGTTACACTAATAATTTAGACATATTAGCAGAAATTGCAATCAATAATCCAAATTATACTTTAGAAATAATTGGATATGCAGAATTTGAAGGTAAAGAATCCGATACAAAAAATCTTGCTCAATACAGAGCACAAATTGTTGCAGATAAATTAATAGCGTTAGGCGTTAGTGCATCTCAAATTCGCGTTGTTTCTGAAGGAAGTAGCAAACCAATATATTATTTACCATCTAAAGACTGGCAAAAATTATATAATAGAAGAGTTGAAATTAGATGGATTACACCTGATGATTTACCATATGAAATTATTGAAAATATTTACCCATCAGAGGAAATTGCCCAAAATAAAGTAGATTTTTGGAAAGAAAGAGGATATAAATCTTATTATGAAAGATCCTTAAAAAATAATAAGCCCTACTATAAAGTTAAACTCTGGGGTTATGCAACAGCCGAAGAAGCAGAAAAAGTAAAAAAAATATTGAGTAAAAAATATAAAAGCAATTTTCAAGTCAGATAATAGATTTCCCATCTGATTGCTCAGACGGGAAATCTCATTAATAATAACTACTTTTCAAAAAAAGAATGAACTAATTTCTGGATTGTTTCATTATCAATTTGTTCAATAATTGATTTATCATAGTTAATAGAATATGCAGATAATTCTGCTTCGAGCTTTTCGTTTTCGGTATTAATATAATCATCAGCTTCTTTTCCAAACATAGCTAATGAAACTATTTCCTTAATATTTTGCGTTTCAATTTTACATATCCAATTTTTGTATGGTTTTTGGTACAAATCTTCAAAGTTCTCTCTGATTTTAACATTTGCTCCAACAACCTTTAAACCGTCTAAATTCAACTTAAAATAAATATCAAGCGTATTTTTCTTTACAACAAATAAAGGGTTTTCCTTAGACAAAATTATATTTAAATTTGCAAAGTCAATTGTATCAATTATCCCCAACAACTTCATTGCAAAAGTATCTAACCCAAAACGAATAAATCCATTTTCTTCAATATATCCCCAAATATGATTTTTCAATAGAAAATAACCTGCTGGGATATTTTCAGTCAATGTAGCCGTCTTTATTGACTTTTCAAGCTCTGACTTAATTTTTTCACGTCTTTTCGAAAGATGCTTTCTTACAAAGTCATTTAAACGATTATCGACATAAGGTTTTTGAATAAAGTCAATAGCACCTTCCTTAATTAAATCATAAGGTGTTGTAGAGCTAACGCTTTCCGTTATTATAATAACATCAATATCGGGTCGCTTCTGTTTCATTCTGTTTGTGAGTTCTTCGCCAGAAATATCTTTTGTTTTTTCCCCAGTAAAAACAAAATCATAATGATTTAACAAGCAAAGCTGATATGCCTCCATTCCACTTGTAACTGAATCTACTGAATAACCATCTAATACTAGCAAGCTACGTAGTTTGTCCAATAATTCTTCGTCTTTTTCAACAATTAATATTCGTGCTAATGGATTTTGTAGTTCCACCCTTTTGAGAGAACTCGAAATTTTTGAATAATCTTTTGACAAACTCTCTTTCAATGCTTTTTGACGATGTTCTTTCAGCTTTTTTTCAGAGGCTTTCTTAACAACAGTTCTTATAAGAACTTCTATAATTATTACTAATATTATTACTGAAATTGTATATATCATAACTATTTCCTCTTATTTAGTAACTAATCTACCTGGTTTTTGCTTTGGATAAGAATAATTATCATGGCAATCGTTACATACAGTTTTCTGAGCAAAATTTCTTGATGGATGACAACTTTCGCAGTCTAATTCTTTATGAATTTCATCTAAAATCAAACCTGTGCGCCTATGGTTGAATTTTCCAGATACAAAGTCTGAATGACAGGAGGTGCAATTTGGATTAAGCTTATTCGGAGGGTTCATTTTAGTATGACACTTGTCGCAAGCTAATTTACTATGATGCTTACCTAAGTCGAAACCTGTTTGTTTGTGGTCGAATTTATCCTTAACCTCATTCATATGACATTTGTTACAAGAATTATCTTTATGGCAAGAGATACAATTTTGATGAACAACTTCAAATGGCTGTCCTTTTAAATTGTGCTTTCTTGGTTTGTCGTAAGTTCTATCAACATCGTGGCATTTTGTACATCTGTCGTTCATATGACAAGTTTTACAAGTAAGTCCAAAAAGCTTTACGTGTTCATCGTGATTAAATGTAACTAAACGTCCATTTGCATTATTAGTTTCGTAAATAATTTTAGGCTGAGAAGCATATTCAGGATGATTTTTCCCAATTAATTTACTAACTTTTTTCTCGACATTTTCTTTTGTTTCTTTTGAAATTGGCAAATGGCAATAGGAACAATCATTTGAATGGCTCCAATCTCGATGACAGCTATAGCACTGACGATGAAACGAAGCAGTTAAATCAGGGCGAGAGATATCTTTACGTTTCCTTTCTTGTTGGTGGCAATTTTCACATTTTTCGATTGGTCCGGCAATATTATAATGATGACATCCATCGCATCCAATAGAAATATCTGCCATCTGAGCATGAATAAGATGAGAGAAAACAACTTTTCCATATCGTTTGCCATTGTTATTTAGAATAACATATTGTGGACCTTCCTCAGGTTTGTGATCAACAGTTATTAATTCATTTCTTGGACAAGCAATCAAGCAAGGATTTTTCTTTGTTGGAAAATCGCAACTATGACATTTTTTACATTCAATTGGTAGTCGTTGATGTCCATCATTTGGCTTAATAACTATATCTTTTGATTTATTTTCTGGTTCAGCTTTCGGAGTTTGATTTTGTCCAATAATAAAACTACTAATAGCAATAAAAACAACAACAAATATTAGAATCTTATTTTTCATCTTATCTCTCCTCAATGAATTGGATTAGAAAGTGTTTCTGGTCTATGCTCAGTTTCAGACACACTAATAATTGGAAATATCATTACAAATGCTCTATATAGTAGTACTAAGAGTGCAATTAATCCAACAGTAACAGAAATTTCACCAAAAGACGGGAAATATGGCGACTGAGAGTAGGGTGGATGATAGGCAACAACGAAATTATTCAATCTATTAATAAATACTCCGAAAACAACTAAAGTTGATGCAATAAATAACCACAAAGGTGAGTTTAATACTGCTTTGGACATAAACATTCTTAGTGGAATAACTACTCCCAGAATAATTTCAATCATAAACATTACACTGTGGATATTAATCTCGGCTAAATATATGTATGTTCCTCTTATTACCATATCTCCAATTTTGAAAGATAGATAAATAAACAGTAAAAGAGGAACTAATGAACCAAGTCTCCTTAACACAGGCATTTCAGGTTCTAATTTAAATGATCTTGAGGCAATTAAAGACTCAAAAATTACCATTGGAAATCCAACAGATATTGCAGACAACAGAAACAATAATGGCAATATTGGTGTCTGCCATAAAGGATGCATTTTATTTCCTGCAATAATCATTAGTGTTCCTAATGAAGACTGGTGTAAAGTAGATAGCACAACCCCTGCTATAAAGAAAATAAACATAACTTTTGATAATGTTCTATCGAGAAACCTTAATATTTTGTCTAATAATTTATTAAAAATGGAAAAGAGACCAGGCAGATTAACTTTACCTATGAAACGTTCCGTAACAATAGGAAGGAACTCAATATAAAGCACAGTTAAATATATCATTACACAGATGCCAACTTCAAATAGTGCGGAATTGGGATTCCACATAATTAATGGATGCCAAATGTAATACCAACGTCCAATGTCAATAAATACACCCAAAGCAACAAAAGTATATCCAAGCATCGCGGTAAGAAGAGCAGGTCGAACAACAACATGATAATATTCACGGTTCATTACATGACTCAAAGCAGCAGTAGTAAAACCACCTGCTGCTAATGCAACTCCTGTTGCAACGTCAATAGCAATCCAAATACCCCAAGGATATTGCTGATTAAGATTTGTAACTGAACCTATTCCAAAAATAAACCTCATTGCAAGAAATATTAAACCGTTTAATGCAAGCAAACACAAAACAATCACTCCCGGAGTGAAATATTTTATTTTTAATGGTTTTGGTATCAATCCTTCCATATAATCCTCCTATTCTTCTTCTAAATCTGAACGTTTTTTTGTAAGCCACATAATTCCACCAAGCAGTGAATAAAGTGCTATTGGTGGAACAAAGTATGCAAAAATGCCGTGCTGTATGCTTTCTGAAACACCAGGGGCAGGTGAGAGTTTAAGTTTAGGCATTCCGAGTTCCCACATTTTTTTATTACCAATATAAACCCACGATGTTCCGCCAACTTCTTTCTCCCCATAGATATAGTTTTCATATCTATTGGGATATAGAGAGATTCTCTCTTTAGCAAGTTGGATAATTTCGTTACGTGGACCATATGTCATAACTTCCATTGGGCATATCTCAACACAAGCCGGAATCATACCTTTTTTAGTTCTTTCAATACAGAAATCACATTTCATTATTCGCGGTTCGATTGCTTTTTCATATTCAAAAGTCGGAACTTGAAATGGGCAAGCCACCATACAATAGCGACAGCCAATACATTTGTCTCCATCCCAAACGACACTTCCGTTTTCAAATTTGCTAAATGCTCCAACAATACAGGCTGAAACACAAGCTGGATGGTCGCAATGATTACATTGTGCTTTGACGTAAATTGGAGACAGCTTGTTTTTTGGATTTTCAAATTCATTAACAACAGTTAGAGCTTTTTCATTAGGACGTCTGAAGTTTTTAAAAACACTACGGTCGTGATATTCATCTAACTGACCAGCTGGAATATTATGGGCTTCTTTGCAAGCCCACTCACAATGACGGCATCCGATACATACTGTTGTATCAACAAGCACACCCATTCTTTCATCTGAAAGAATGTTTGTAGGAGTTGCATTAGTGCCCTGAGTGCTGATAGCAGTAACTGAAGCAATTGCAGCCGCCTTTTTCAAAAAATTTCTTCTGTTAATTTTGTCCATAACATTTAATAAAATTATTAATAATATTTCATTTGTAAATTAAGATTAAATACTAAACACTCTTTCATTAAAATATTAATATTGCTAACAAAATGCAAAAGAAAAATAAAAAAATCTAATTATTTACTTGAAAATATTAGATTTATCTATGTTTATTTTTTAGTCAAACTAAAATTTATTTAAATTTAATATTAATTAGAATGTAGCAATTCATTTTCCACGTAAAATTTATATCACTAATGAGATATAAATTTAAAATGAATAAATTTTAACATTTCTCATTTAAATTGATTTTCGCTAAAATTGAACTATTCACTTACCATTTTACAAGATGATTTTTATTAATTTTGAATATTATGTATAATTTGATGTTGATTATTCATTATGAAAAAAATCGTCTTATTTTTAATCGTATTTAATGTATTTTTCTCAAGAGCAGAATTAATAAAGGAAACTATCACTAATCCAGTAGTAGTTACAGCAAATAGTCAGCCTGTTCTTTATTCTGAAACTGCTCGAATTGTAACCGTAATAGATTTTGAACAAATTCAAGCTTCGAATGCAAAGAACATAGAAGATTTACTTAAGTATATTTCTAATGTTGATGTTAGAAGAAGAGGAGGACCACAAGCTCAGGCAGATTTTTCAGTTCGTGGCGGTTCTTTTGAACAAACTCTGATACTGATTAATGGGATTCCGTTTAATTCTGCTCAAACAGGACATCATAATGGTAATTTGCCAATTTCAATTTATGATATCGAAAAAATAGAAATTTTAGAAGGTTCCGGAAGTAGAGTGCTTGGAACTAATGCTTTTTCAGGTGCTGTTAATATTATTACAAAAAATGCTTCGAACAATCAGCAAATCAATTTTGCTACTTCGGGTGGACAATATGGGTATTATGATATTAACATATCTACAAATTTCAATTTATTTGATGAAATAAATTCTTTTTATTCTATTTATCGCCAAAAATCCGATGGATACATTCAAAATACTGATACAGATATCTTGAATTTTTTTGGTTCTAATACATATCGTTCCAAAGTTGGTGATTTTGCCTTACAATACGGTGCGGGTAAAAGAAATTTTGGCGCAAATAGCTTTTATACTGCTAAATATCCTAACCAATTTGAATCTATTACTTCTTCATTTGTAAATATTTCATTTACTAGAAAAATCGATAATTTGAACTTTTTCGTCCAGTCTCATTACAAATCTCTATTTGATAGGTTTGAGCTTTTCCGTTCTATGAAAAACGCTCCTGAATGGTATAGCGGTCATAATTACCATAAAAATTCTTCATATGGTAGTCAAATGAAAGTTAGTATTGCATCAGACTTCGGAATTTCATCATTTGGTTTAGAATTCAGAAATGAAAGCATATTAAGTAATGTTCTGGGGAAAAAATTATCTAATCCCCAAAAAATATCAGGCGAAAAAGATAAATATTTTTATTATTCGGATAATAGACAAAATATTAGTGTGTTTTTTGAGCAGTTTATTAAATATGGGAATATATCTATTTCGTTCGGTAGTATGTATAATTGGAATTCACAATTTAAGTCTGATTTCTTCGGTGGTCTTGATTTATGTTATCAATTAAGTGAATATTCAAGTCTTTTTGGTAGTATTAATCAATCTGGAAGGCTTCCAAGCTTTACAGATTTATATTATAAAGGACCTACTAACAAAGGTAACCCAAATTTGAAGCCAGAGTATTCTACTTCTCTTGAAACAGGTATTAAATACAACAATGATTTTATGAGTTCAAGCTTTTCGATTTTCAGAAATTTTGGGAATGATTTAATTGACTGGATAAAACATCCTGACTCAACCTTGTGGGAAACAAGAAACCTTACTCAACTTAATACAATTGGGCTACAATTTTCAGCTAATTTATTACCTAAATCATTATTCAATAACATAAACTGGTTTAAAATGCTTAGTCTTTCATACACTTTCATTACTTCAACCAAAAGCTCACAGAATTATCAATCACTTTATGCTCTCGACTATTTAAAACATAAATTCACTGTAAATGCTCTTTTTAGTATTGGATATGGATTCACATTTAATATAAATTCTAATTATCAAAAACGTAATGGGACTTATTATAGTTATGAAAATAATAAAGAAATGAAATATAAAGATATATTCCTAACAAGCATTAAAATATCATATACAATCTCTCGATACACTTTCTTTATGGATATCGATAATATTTTTGATAAAAAGTATCAGGATATTGCTAATGTTACTCAGCCTGGAAGATGGGCGAGAGGTGGTTTGCAATTCACTCTATAATTCCATTACCTTAGTTTGAAGGTAAATGGAATTACTCCAACCATCTCAATATCTTCTTTAATTGGGTTAAATCTCCATTGCCGCAATGCTTCAATTGCAGCACGTTCAAGTCTTGGGTCTGCTTTTTGAAGAGGAACTATTGAGCCAACTGTTCCATCAGGTCTTACTGTAAAACGAATTTTAATTTGTGCTGATGTATTTACACCTGGTGGGAAAGTAGGTATTTTCTTGACTAATACAACTCTATTTCCTCCACCGCCCCATTCTATATCACCAAAACCTTCACCTTTTCCCGGTCCGCTGCCACGAGTGCCAAGCCCTGTACCCCAATCTTCTCCGTCAGGTGAACCAACATTACGTGCACTCGTTCCAATGTCCGAAGGAGTTTGTTTTTCGCTTGAACTAATTTCCCGCCTTGCAACAATATTTGATGATTCAGTAATATCAGTGGAAGCTGATGTTTTCGATATTTGAGTTTTCGTGGCAATTTCTGCGTCATGCAATTCACTTTGTGGCAAACTACCTTTGTGTGCCATACCTTCTCTTGATAAATTCCCCTTGCTCATTCCTGTTCCGTCACCATATCCGAAACTCAATAGTTCAAGCGGAACAGTGTTTGATACTAACTGTCTTGCTTCCGGTTGAGGATCTCTCACAAGGTTAAGTAATAATAACAAAATAAATGTAGTAGGGATGGCAACAGCCAAACCTTTTGCAGTATTTGCATGCCAGGGTATCTTAAACTGAAATGAATAATTCTCATCTTTATAAGATGGATTGTATAGATAATTATCTTTTCCCCCCATATTATTTAATCCTATCGATCCAAGATTGTGAAAAACCAAATTTCATTGCAGTAGCGGTTGCTTCCTCCATACTGCTAAAATAACCATAGCGAACGCGATACCATTGTCTATCGCGAATAATTTGTGGAGAAATATATGCATCAATGTTATATCTCATTTTTATTTCTTTTAGCCAGTTCTGAGCATCTTCAAGCGATGGTGTTGCATAAATTTGAATTGTATAAATTTCTTCCTTCGCTACTTTTTTTGTATTTGATTTTAACGAATTATCACTGGCATTAGTTACATTTTTTTTCGGTTCATTTTCAACAGTTTTCTTCTTTGGCTCTGGCTTAATCTCATCTGATCGAATGTTTGTAGCTATCTCGGGTTTCGATTTTTCCTTTATTTCTTGCTTTTGAATTACCTTAGGTTCTTCTGTTGTAATTTGTTTGCTTATCTCTTTATTATCTGTTTGATCATTTTTAATTGGTTCTTGAGTGTCAGGTTTTGCTTGTTCTTTTACTTGATTTACTTCAGCAGTATGAGTAGCATCCATTGATTTTGTATCTTTAGTGTGTTTAATTATTTCTTTCTCAGACTTGCTACCAAACAATTTGGAACTTATAAGATTTATTTTATCATATCCAAAATTGTCCCAAATATAATACAAAGCAATTCCCGAAATCGCAAATAATAAAAAAATAGCAGAATATTTTATTAAGGAAGCGAATCTGGTCTGCTTTTCTTTATCTACTGAACCTACTGAATCTTTGGAATCTTCTAAATTATTCACTTTTGACTTCTTTTTGTCTGTATTATTTAAATTTTCAGAAAATTGTTCTTTGTTTGTTTCTTCAAATACCTCAATTAATTCGCCAGTTACTGGTTTTTCATCATCTGGAATATTAGAAGTGTTTTCTGTATCAATATCAGATAATACAACAAATAGAGATGGATTTTCTTCCTCACTATCAAAAGACTGATCAGATGTATTATCAGGGGTTTCTTCTTCTAATATCTCTACTAATTCTTTTTTTGCTTTATTTTTTTCTATTTCTTTTTCTAATTCTTCAATAAATGAACTGTCAAGTTCTAAAGAAGCAATATTTTCAGGAATTTCAGTTTCCGTTTCAACTTGTGCTATTGAATCTGCTAATTGTTCAGATTCTTCCAACTTTTCATTAGCAATTTCAATATCATCTGCGAAAAGATACTCGTTTTCAGTTGCCTTTTCTTCTATTTCTTGTATCTGGAATTGATTATCTTGTGGAGTAGTTGAAACAGTAGCTTCAATATCAGCATTTTCAATATTTTCGGGTGCAATTTGAGAAGAGGTTTGTTCTTGCTCGAATATGTCCCAAACAGAGCCTTCAGATGGAGGTTCGGGTATTTCTTCATTTGCTTGCAGATTTTCTTCTTGTGTTAATAATGTAGTACCGGAGCTCTCATTTTCATCGGCAAAAGTGGGTATTGTACCAGGATAATTTTGTTGAGTTTCGAGAAGAAATGTATCATCATCGGGTTCACTTGGTGTGAATCCGGTGTTTTCCTCGGGTCGCATTATTTCAGAAAAAATTTGTTTCATTATTAATATTGCCAGATTATTCCAATTTTGGCAAATAATCCTCTTTCTTTATATCCATTCCAATAATAAATATTGGAACCTAACAAGTTATTAAAATTTGCAAAAAATACAAAATTATTATTAATGATATAATCGGTACTAAATGAAAAATCTAAATAGCTCTCTAATTTTTTATCGTTTTTATTTGATATGTCGTTTTCACTAATGTAGCTTAAAGAAATATCAAAACCTAATTTTTCAAAGAAAACTTTTCGATATGATATATTAGATTTAAAGAACGGATGATAGGGAATAGGACCATCGGAATTATTTAATTTACTTAAAGATAGAATAGTATTGAATGCAATTTTATCACTTTTGGTAATATACCATAATAATTCAGGTGAAATTTCGAGAATTGTTCCCTGATCGTATGCTAAATTGAAAGTGTTATTATTTGTCTCATCAAAAAAGCAAAGCCTATCAGTGATTCTCCAACTAATATTTGCAGAAGCAAATACATTTTCTGTTGGGTGATAGGTAATTGAACCATTAATCAAGGCAATATTGTACGAATAATCTAAATTAGCAGAAAAATCTAAATACGGGTTTTTATAGAACATTTCACTAAAAGAATTATTTTCTAATCCGCTTATAAAAGAACTTTTTACAGTAAATAACTCGTTTATTCGATATTCAATTTGGGCTTCTAAGAGCAAACCACCACGAGACGTTTCGTTTGAATTTGTAGCGCTCTGCAAACCAACATTTCCAGCTATACTTAATTCACCGGAAAAATACGAAAAACCACCAGCAACTTCAATAAAATTAATAGAATTTTTTCTAAGTGAATGAAAATCAACAAAAATATTTCCATTGATTAAATAGTCATTCCAATAATTTTTTATATTAAGAAACCCTTTTATTTGATTATCGACTGCGTTTCGTGTTGGATGATAACTAATAGATTTGCTATTTGCAGACAATTGTAAAGAATTAATATTAAAACCCGTGTTAAATAATACACCTTCATAAGCACCATTTGTTTCAAGGTTTATTCCATAACTACTTGCATTTCTGTCAAAGTAGCCATCATTATCTAATGAAAATTGATTAGCATAAAGGTTATAATTTTTTGAATTGAAGAAAACAGAAGAACGTGTTCTACTTCCTCCGAAAATCCAAAATTTATCAGGAGCGATATAGTCGGAAAACAAATTAACAGAAAATTTATTATATTCAGAACGTTTATATTCACCTGAACTACTTTCATAATTTAGATAACCATATAAATCGTAACCTTCAACTTTTTGACGAACACCTAATGTGATTTCAGGTGTAAAAAACATTCCAATGCTACTTCTAACATTTATTTTTGGAAAAATTTTTGATATACTTTTTGTTGGTAAAGTATCGGGTGCCAGCAGAAGTGAAGAGTGTTTTTCATATGAATTGATTGAATCAAGTTCTTCTTTTGTGAGTTTATTAATTCTTGTAGGCAATTGCTTGATACCGGATTTGACATTTACTTGTTCAACGCCTTCAATAATAAAATTCGGCAATTCCAGAGGTTTTGGTGTTTCCTGTGGAGGATTAGTCTGAGCGAATGAGTGATAATTCAGGCTAATCAATATACATAATATAATAATATGCTTTTTCATTCTCATAATTGATAAAATTGATTGTTAATTATTGTTTAATTCTTCGTAATCTTGATTTTGCAGTTTTACCAAAGTCATCTTCGGGTCTAAGATTTTCAAGTATCTGATACATTTCTCTTGCATACTCTAAGCGATTTAATTTTTCATAGCACTCACCAAGACTTAACAAAGATAGAGAAAACCAGTCTTCATATCCTGTAAAGTTTTCTTTTACTATTTTAAATTCTTCTATCGCTTTTTCACAATCATTCATTCGCATATATATCTCACCCAATCTGTACTGTGCTTCAGAAGCCAACGAAGGATTTCCTTCTTCCTTTGATAATATTCTGAAATGGACTAATGCAGAATCAAACATTAGTTTTGTTCGATAATACATAGCAACACGATAACGACTAAAATCTCCATATTCGGTGTGTGGATAATTATCAGCAACTGATTTCAGTTTATTTACTGCTCCCAAAGTATCTAACAGAAGCAGTCTAATTAAAGCACGTTCAAATCCTGCTTGGGCAGCTGTTTCGTGTGTGTTGTAATTTGTTTCAAGAGAAGAAAAAATTGTGTCTGCTTTAAGAGGGTTGTTGATTTGCTTTTGCAATAAACCATACTCTAATAATCCAAGCGGAGCATAATCGCTTTTGGGATATTGTTTTGCAAGTTTATCAAATGTTTCAGAAGCTTTCTTAAATTCATTCATACTAATAAAGCTTTTGCCCATTAAAAACATTGCTTCTGCATTTTTTTCACTATCAGGATATTTATTAATAAAATTTTCAAATTCAGAAACAGCATCGTTAAATCTTCTCCCGGTGTAGAACATTTCAGCTCTTTTGTATTTAAACTCTTGAATATAAGGTGATTCAGGATTTGATTCTATATATTTATCTGCAATCTTTATTGCTTCATCTTCTCTTCCCATAGCCATAAGTGCAAACTGAACACTTCTCATTGCCTCAGCGGCAAGTTCATTACTTGGAAATGTTTGAATAATATATTGATAACCTTTTATTGCTTCTTCATAATTACCTAAATTATAGTAACAATCTGCAATAGCATAATAGGCTCTTGGAACTAAATTGCTCTGAGGATATGCTTTTATCATAAAATTAAAATTATCTATAGCTTCTGCGTATCTTTTTTGTTGAAAACGTATCCACCCAATTAAATATAAGGCATTAGGTGAATACGGAGAGTTGGAATAGCGGTTAGCAAATTCTAATAAAGAGGTAATAGCTTGCTCAAATTTTTGCATTCTGTAATAAGCATGTGCAAGTTGATAAGCGGAATATTGTCCATCTTCTGAATTTGGGGCTATTCTAAAAGCTTTCTGATATGATTCAGCGGCTTTAGAATAATTTTTGTTGAGATAATAACCATCACCTTGTCGGGTTAATACTTCTACTGCATAATCGGATTTAGGAAATTCCTTTACTAATTGATCGAATACTTTTGAAGATTGCTCGAAATTTTTTAAACGGAAGTGGGACCAACCTAATCCATATAGTGCTTCTTCGCGTCTATTTGAAAGTGGATATTCATCTATGATTTTTCTATAAATTTGTGCTGAATTATTTAGTAAATCAGAGCGATAATATGCTTCAGCTAACCAAAAATAAGCTTCATCGATATTATTTGATTTCTCGTTTTCTGAAATATAACTAAGCAAAGGCTTAATTGCCTCGGAACTTCTAAGTGATAATACTAAAGCAATTCCTTGTTTTAATCTGGCTTCATTGATATAGAGCTTTTTGTTTTGGACAAAAATTTCATCGCTATTCATTGCCAACTGCTCTGCTTGCCTATACTCGCTATACGCCTTGTCGTATATTTTTAATTCAAGATATGTTGCACCAAGAAGTAATGAAACACGTATTGCTGTTCGCCCATCAAGAACTTCTCGACTTGCACGCTCTAAATCTTTTCTTGCTTGAACAAAATTGCCAGCCTCGTAATTCATTTGTCCTAATTCTAAAAGTACATTTCCTGAAAATCTATAACTCGAATTGAGAGATAGGGCGTACAGTTCTTTACGAGCGTTAGATGTGTCGCCCTTTTCCTTTAATGAAATTGCTCTGTATAGTTGAGCAAGCGATTTATTAATATCATTGTTATTCTCAATATTATTGATTAATTCGTCAAAATATGTTATCGCATTATCATAATTAGATTGATTTAATGAAGCCCAGCCAGCACCTAATTTAGCGTTATTAATCAAATATGAGTTGGGGTAGCTTTTAATAAGCTGATTGTAAGCACTAATAGCTGCATCATAATTTTTCGATAAGTTGAATGCTTCTGCTCTAAGGTATATTATTTTTTCTTGATAAGAATCAATATTTGTTTGTTTTTCGAATTTTTTGGCATCTTCTTGCGATGCCAAAATAATTCTATTTATTGTTTCGGCTCTCTCAATTGCCAAAAGGGCAGAGCGGTTGTCTCTTAGCATTAAATGATTGTTTGCCTCTCTAATATATGATGCAATAATAGTATTTCTATACGGATACTTATTCTGCAAAAGCCTGTAAGATTCAATTGCTTTTTTATAATCATTGTTCATTTCATAAATGGAACCAATAGCATAAATTGCATCATCAGTAAATTCGCCATATTCATAATTTTTAACTAATTCTTCAAAAATTGATGAGGCTTCGAAATGTTTTCCTTGGTTAGCCAAAGCAATACCATTCCAGTAGAGTGCCTGATGTGCAATATATCTATATACGCTATCACTTCTTAATTTAAAATTCAAGTCTGCAGCATTTTTCGCATACTCAAAATTTTTGACAGCATCAGCATATTTTTTTCGTTCAAACTCTATAAAGCCGATTTTTAAGTATGAGTGTGGAATTAGTGGGGAATTGGAATTTGTTTTAATATATTCATTGATTTGAGCAATTGCAATAGAGTGATTGCCTGAATGTAAATCAATATCAGCTTGTAAAAGTATTGCTTTATCGTAAGCTGCTGTATATGGATATTCCTTAATGAGTTGCATTAGCCTAATTTCAGACTGACGAAGAAGCCTAATATCATAAATTTTCTCAACTTCAATAAACTCCTTAGTTCCATAATTATAATATGGAGAATTAATTTGAGATTGCGCCAAATAACAAACAAATACTATGGATAATAAGAATGTGATTTTTTTCATATTAAATTAATAGTTATATCATTATTAAAAACAGCAAAAAATTAAATAACATTTTTTTTGAGATGTTAATTTATGCTGCACTGTAAATATATAAAAATATATTCATTAAAAAAAGAATTGATTATGATATATTTCAACAAGTTCAATAATCAACAAAAAGGGCTGTATCAATAATTGACACAGCCCTTTATTAATTTAATCAAATATTATTTTGATACTAAAAGTGAGGGCATATATTTTGCTGATAATTCATAAGTTCCAAACATAACAGTTGAATACAAGAGAGCAGATGATATTGTATTTCTGAAAAATGGAATAGCCATTTCATAACAAGTAAGCAAACCGTTTAGATCGTAGCTATACATTCCTGATGTAATCCAAACTGATAAATTTGTAACTACGAAAAAGAGAACTGCTCCAGCAATTGAATTTATTAAAACCGATTTTACATTTACTTTATTAATTTTTGAGCCCATATAAATAATTAAAGCAAATGAACCATAAACTGCAAACATATCATAATGAAAGCCTAAGAATGCATCACTAATTAACATAGCAGCAAAAGGAACAAGATAAGCTAATTTTCTGTTTGATAAATACGCACCACTAAATAGGGCAAGAGAAATAATTGGCGAGAAATTAGGAGCAATCGAAACAAATCTCGATAATACAGCTAATATAATTAATGCGATTGGAAAGATGTAATTCATTTTTACTTACCAAAATTAATTTTACATTTAATTTAGTTTACATAATATAGATTATATTGCATTTTTATTATTCTTCATCAGTATCGTTTTCTTTTTTCTCTTTCAGAATATTTTTCAGTTTTTTCTCGATTTTTTGCTTTTTGTCTTCCTGTTCATTAATCAAACTTTTTATTGATTTTAGAACATGAGAATCTTCGGATTCAACCCTTGATTGTATTTTCTTCATCATTTCTTTTACAATCAAGTCCCGAAGCATTTTCTCTTGATGAGGATCCAAGTCAATGTTTTTCTTCGACATCACGACCTCATATTGTGTTGCTCTATAATGTAGACGACCAAATCTTTCCATTATTAATAGCAAATTTTGGGCGTCCTTTTAATTTCAAATTTTCATAAGGCATATTTTTCGAAATAGACATAAATTTTTTGCTAGAAACTACCCATTCTTCGTTAGGTGCAAAGATGGTCAAATTTGCTTTTTCACCTTTCTTTATTTCTATTTGCTTTAAATTCAATATCTTTCTTGGATTAATTGATAACAATTCGATGATTTTATTTAATTCTATATCAAGTGAATGATGCAAGTTGTTTAAAATCAATCCGATAGCGGTTTCCAACCCGGTGATTCCACAAGGAGCTTTCTCGAATTCAACCTCTTTTTCGTGCAATGCGTGAGGTGCATGATCAGTTGCAATGCAATCTATTGTTCCATCCTTGATTCCTTCAATGAGAGCTTTTATATCTTCCTTTGAACGTAGCGGTGGATTCATTTTCAAATTAGTATTGTAACTATCCAATAAATCATTAGACAAAAATAAATGGTGTGGAGTTGCTTCACAACTAACCCGCAAACCTTTATTTTTTGCATTTCTTATTAATTCTACACTTCCTTTTGTGCTAATATGTTGTAGGTGTAAACGACGGTTGCCGCAATATTCAGCAAGCAATATATCACGTGCAACAATTAGTTCTTCTGCAATTCTTGGATAACCTTTCAACCCGAGCTTAATTGAAAGCTCGCACTCATCCATAGCAAAGTTTTTAGTTAGCGAATGTTCTTCACAATGTTCAGAAATCAATAAATCTCTTGTGGTTGCATAGTCAAAAGCACGGCGTAGCATTTCAGAAGATTCGACACAATGTCCATCATCAGTAAACATTACAACACCGGCATCGTCAAGTTCTAACATTGGTGATATTAATTTACCCTCTCTTTTTTGACTTAGCGAACCTGCAATAAATACATCAACTAACAAATCTTTTGATTTGTTTTTAATATATTCAACGACAGTTACATCATCAATTGTTGGCTCGGTGTTTGGCATACATACAACACCAGTAAAACCACCATTTGCTGCTGCATCAGTGCCCGATTTGATTGTTTCTTTATATTCAAAACCTGGTTCACGTAAATGTGTGTGAATATCAATAAACCCAGGAGCAGCAACTAATTGGCTTCCATCAATAATTTCTGTTGATGAATCTACAACGCATTCCTCGTTAGCACAATGCTCGATAATTCCATCTTTAATGAATAAATTTACAATTTTATCTAAATTTTCAACTGGATTGATTACTCTAATATTTTTAAAAAGAATATTCATTAGCACTCCTAAAAATTGTAAAATTACATTTTATAAAATTAATAAAATATCCAAATACATAAAAGTAATATTATCGTTTTTCTCTTTATTGTAGGTTAATATCAAACCGAAGATTGAAAATATAATTATCAGTTAGTCGTTTTGATAGCTTGAAAATATTATTAATAACTAATTATCGATATTTATGGCAAATGTAAGTGATATTTGGAACTTAGTAGGTCTTCGGTATAAGTCTCATCCTTGGCATGGCGTTCACATTGGTGATAATGCCCCGGAAATAGTTACTGCTTTTATTGAAGCTACTCCAAGCGATACAGTAAAATATGAAGTAGATAAAAAAACTGGATATTTGAAGGTTGATAGACCACAAAAATATTCAAATGTATTACCTGCCTTATATGGATTTATTCCACAAACTTATTGTGCAGAATCTGTGGCAGATTACTGTATGGAGAAATCTGGTAGAAGCGGCATTATTGGAGATGGCGATCCTATTGATATTTGTGTATTTACAGAAAAAAATATTACTCACGGAGATATATTGGTGCAAGCAGTGCCTATCGGAGGATTTAGAATGATTGATGGTGGAGAAGCCGATGATAAATTAATTGCTGTTCTCAAAGGTGATGAAGTTTATAAAAATTGGCGCGATGTAAGCGATTGCCCAGTTACAATGATTGATAGATTAAAACATTATTTTCTTACTTACAAAGATATGCCCGGAAGCGAATCCTCTCGATGCGAGATTGTACAAATTTATGGTAGAGACGAAGCATTAGAAGTAATAGAACGCAGTAGACGAGACTATATCGCGAAATTCGGAAAATTGGAAAACAAACTATCAATTGCTGCAATGGAAGCTTTTGCACTCGGTTTCAATATGAAAAAACTTCCACTTTGATATTATTCTATGTAATAATTATTTAAATAATCACGGTATTGTTCAAGAAGTTTAAACACTTCTTGCGTATCGTTCATTTGGACTAACATTTGTCTATAATGAGAAGCGTTATGCAATCCCTTTAAATATCCAGAGAAGTGTTTGCGAAACTCGACTAAACCTCTCGGAAGTCCTTTGTCCTCTATATTCATTTTTAAGTGTTCAAGCAAAACATCAAATCTTTCATTTATATTTGGTTTTTCAGGCAATTGACCAGTTTCGATATATTTCTTAGCATCTCTGAAAATAAAAGGATTTCCAAGCACAGCTCGACCAATCATTATTGCATCAGTACCATCAATTTCAAGAGCTGCGCGAGCTGTTTCTGGTGAAGTAATATCACCATTCAATATCAATGGTATGCTAATATTTTTCTTGATTTCAGGAATGAAACTCCAATCAGCCTTCCCTCCCATTCCCATTTCTCTTGTTCTGCAATGAACTGCGATTGCTTTTGCTCCACTTTCTTCTTGCATTCTCGCTACTTCATTGATTATTATGCTATTTTTATCCCAACCTAAACGAGTTTTAACTGTAACAGGAATTTTTACTGCTCTGACAACTGCTTGAGTAATAGCGTTCATCAGTGGAATATTTTTCAACAATGCAGCACCAGCATTATGACTTACTACTTTTTTCACCCAACAGCCGTAATTTAAATCAATTATATCAGCACCAGCTTGTTCTACTATTTTTGCTGCTTCAGACATTACGTATGGGTCGCTTCCAAAAATCTGAACTGCAACCGGACGTTCCTGGTCGATAACCCGAATTTTGATTTTTGACTTTTCAACATCTCTTATTAACGCTTCAGAAGCAACAAATTCAGTATATACAATATCTGCACCAAATCTACGGCAAATAATTCTGAATGGAAGGTCGGTTATTCCTTCCATTGGAGCCAAAAAAATACCGTTTTTTATTTCAATATTATCTATTTTATAAATTTTATTTAGCATCATTTCTTAGCAAATAATTTGTAGTATTCTTCTAATTTTCTACTTTGAGCAGTGTCCCCAATTAACTGAGCATATTTATTCATTGCTAAAATATTATTTGCAATTACTAATCTTAATCCGTCATATAAATAATAACTTTTGTTTTTGGTTAATAAATTTAATTTATCGTAATTAATTCTAATACTTTCAAAATTCAAAGTATCCATTTGCTTGGATAGTTTTACAGCGAATCCATAAGGAATTTGTGCGTATGCTTTGGCAATATAAGGCTCAATAAGAAGAATTTCAGGAGTTAGAAAAATATCTCTTTTGCCAATATTTTTCTCAATTATTGATACAAATACATTGATATAATTTGCTTGAATAGAAATAGGGTCATATTGTTTGCCAGATTCAAAAAGTTCTAAATCTTTCATATATGACTGAATTTCAGGACTTTGCATATTAACAATTTCAGGATACCATTTTGCTAATTGATAGGGATACCAGGTTCTTCTCATTAGCTCTTTTTCAATTAATACTATATCTTTTCTGTATCCTTCTACTTGTTGCAAATACCAGAAAGCAGAACAAAAATAATCCCATTGTGAAGAAATAATTATCGAATTCTTGGGTAAATTATCGATTATTGACTTTGTATATTCAACAACTGTCGTATCTTTGCTTTTATCAACTTCTGAATAGTTATAAAAAATAAGTAATAATGGAATAAATATATATAAACTTAAAAGTGGCTTTTTAATTTGTGATGAGTAATAAACTATTGGAAGTGCTAACAAAATAAACATTGAAAGGTAAGCCAAATAAAAATAAGGTTGAATATCATAAATTGAGTAATTAAATGAATAAAGAATGCAGGATAATAATGCAATTGTAAAAAAAGTAATAATGAATTGCCTGTATTTTTTGAACGATGTGAACAATAAAGCAAATGGTGCAAATATAAAATTAAAAATTGCACTTACTTTATTTTTATCGACAAAAATTAATAATAATCCAATCAGATAAGTAAAAAGAATGAGTACACTAATATTTCCTGTAATTTCATTCATAAATACATTGAAATTCTTTTTCCAGGCATCAAAACCAGAAAACATCCATACCTGATATTGTTTTCCAGAAATATGGTAGAAGAATTTATCTATGCTTCTGGAAACGAAACCCCAGTTGAAAATTGGCTCCATACTTGAACGTATAGGTAAATATAGATATAAAGAAAGTGCTAAAAAAAGCGGAATTGTTAGAAAAATAAACTGCTTAAAGCGATTACCTGAGAAATCGAAACCTTTCCCACTTTTCTTAAAAAAAGTATATAAAGAAACCGGTATAAGTAATATTGAAGTCATATGGTTAGCTAAAGATAATCCGAGAACAAAGGCTGAAACCATAAATAGTTTATAGCTATTAGTAAAATGGGCTTTTAAAAGAAAATACAAAAATAAATTGACCATTAAAAAGTGCAATGAATATACTTCATTAGTTGTCGCCTGTTCCCATACAATCGAGGTAAACCCAAATCCAATTGCCAGAAGACCTGATGATAGTTGAATAGATAGCCTATTATCAATTGTTTTCTCAAAGTTGCTGAAAAATAAAACACTTAAAATCAAATACAATATCGTTGCAGATAATCCACAAAATATTGATGATAATAAATTCAACTGTGTGATATGATCAAAAGGCAGTGGAATTTTCAGCCAAAGATACGAAATAATCGTATATAGTGGATAACCTGTTGGGTGAGCAATACCTAATGTGGACGAAACTGAAGCAAGTTCACCACTGTCAGTAAAAAATAAACTTCTTGAAAATGTAAAGAAATAAACAGTAAAAGTAATGACAAAAATTAGTAAAGAAATCACTCTGTCAGTTTTATTAAGTTTCATATTATTCAATAAGTTATTTGACAACAAATTTCCCAATTTTCAATGAACTGTCATTTTTGACTTTGTAAAAGTAAACTCCGCTTGAAAATAAATTTTTATCCAAAGTTAATGCAACAACACGATTAGAATTATGAACCATAACTGTTGTTTCTCTGGAATAAACTTGTTCCATTTCTGAATTAAATATTTGTAGAGAAACTTTTTCTCCAAAAGGAATATTGGCAGGAGTAGGAATATATAAAGTAGAATTAATTGTAAAGTTGAATGGCATTGGATAGGCGTCCGGAACAGCAACTGTTTGATAACCTTTTCTGCAAAAAGCTGTGTCCTTGTAATATGAAGGAGAGGTTGTTTTATATTGTTTATCGCAAATTTGTTTGGAGTTGATGTCCGACGAAGGATAATTCAAATCAATTTCAGAATTGGTCATAAATTGATTGAAAACTTTTTCCATATCTGTGTTTGATAAAAAAAAATCAAGAGTATCAGGTGTATCAAAAATTCTGTTAGTGTTTACTATTAAACGAATTGGTCTGATTTCTAATGGAAGAACCTGAGATTTTAGTTGAAAAACTTCAGTATGTAAAATTTCTCCAGAGTATACAAAATTTATGTCAGGGAAAAGCCTTGCTTGATAAAATGAATAACCATCAATTGTTCTATTACCCGTATGATATATCCACGAAATAAACTCAAGCCAAGAACCAACAATGGAAGAACCTTCTTCTTTTAATGCAGAATCCAAAGCTTGGAATTGGAATAAACCATTTTCAACCAATTCCCACATTCTTTTGACAGGTCTATTGCCAAAAAATTTATCAATAAAATGAAAGTATATTCCGTAACTGTAACCAATTGTAGCATCACCATCACCAAAAGCATATTTCGGGAAATTCTTAAATAACGAACGAACATATTGAAGATAGTCTCTTGATTCTGGAAACAGTTTGTTTTCCATATATACTGATACTGCTTCGTGCAAAGAAAACATATTAGAATTCGGATCTCCATAGATAAATTGAATTGCGTGGTGAAATTCATGTGCAATTGTTATTTTCATACCAAGTATTCCGTTCGTCGCATATGTTGGATATTTTCTATTGCTTCCATCATCGCTTATTGTCATATCATTTGGTGAGTAGTTATTATCTATAATAATATAAGATGAATATTTGGGAAAAATTTTACGAGGGAATATTTCATATTCGGCACGGGTTTCTCCATAATACGCTTCTCCCCTATATCCATTTCCAATATCAAGAACATAAATATCATAATGCTCGCTTCCACCTCCATATTGTTCAGGATACGGAGATTTCAGCCCCATAATATTTATCATTTGTTCATAGACATAGTCTGCATAAGAAGCTACAGAATCAATGTAATCGGGAATTCCGTTTTTATCCCTGTCGGTCGCTTCAACTGCATTATTGCCAAGAGTGTCATAATGAATCTTGAAAATATTACGAGGAGAAATAGAAAAGGCTTGTGTTTTGGGTCTAAAATCTGATAATTTAGAAAGCATTTTACTGTCAAATTTTTTTCTTTCTACAAGCCACTTGTATGTATGGCTCTTATTGATAAATATATCATCATCAGACAAAAGAAATATCGGTTGAACTAAGTAAAACAGGAATATTATTGACAGTAATCTACTCATATCTTTCTAATTTAAATGTTTCACCTAAATATAATCGTCGCACTTCCTCATTTTGAGCGATATCCTCTGCTGTTCCAGATATATAAATATTACCATCGATTAATATATATGCTCTATCGGTAATAGATAATGTCTCGTGAACGTTATGGTCTGTTATTAAAACACCTATATTTTCATCTTTTAGTTTTCTTACAATTTTCATAATATCTTCAACAGCGATTGGGTCGATTCCGGCAAATGGTTCATCTAATAAGATAAATTTGGGATTGGAAGCTAAAGCACGAGCAATCTCGCATCTTCTTCGTTCTCCACCAGAAAGCATATAACCCTTACTTTTTCTAATCCTTGCAATACCAAAGCTTTCAAGTAATTGTTCTAATCGATTTTGCCGTTGCTTATTGGACATTTTTTGAAGTTGCAAAATAGACATAATATTATTCTCGACAGACATCTTCCGGAAAATAGAAGCTTCTTGCGGAAGATAAGAAAGCCCTAATCGAGAACGTTGATACATTGCCTTGTTTGTTATATCAGTGTCGTTAAGATAAACTCTTCCTTCATTCGGCTTTATCATCCCAACTATCATATAAAACGATGTGGTTTTTCCGGCACCGTTTGGACCCAACAGACCAACAACTTCACCTTGAGCAATTTCTAAATCGACACCTTTAACAACTGTTCTTTGTTTATATTTTTTGACTAATTTTTCAGCTTTAAGTACTGATTTTTCCACTTCTAACACTTTACAACCTTATTTTTTTTCCAACTTGAATGTTTTTTTAATTTTCTCATCACCTCTTAGCAACTCTAATGTAATCTTTTCACCAACTTTTGAATCACCAATTTCAATGTAATAATCTTCAGCTTTATGGATGTTTGTATCATTAACCTTAAGAATTATATCTCCTGGCTCAATACCATTTTTGTCAGCAGGTGAACGTCTTTCAACAGAAAAAACAACCGCACCTTCTTTTACATTTGATTTCAAATATTGAGCAATTTGTTCATCAATATCTCTAACGTCCATACCAATATAAAAATCTCTATCAATCGACTTATTCTTTTTTATTTCATCGATGATTTTTTTCACTCTATTTATCGGAATAGCAAATCCGATTCCTATACTACCAGCACCAGAACGTGATTGAGCTGTGGAGAAAATAACTGTGTTTATGCCAATCACTTCACCTAAAGCATTAACAAGTGGTCCACCAGAGTTGCCTGAACTTATCGCAGCATCAGTTTGAAGCATATTACGATAAACTCTGTTTTGAGGTCTGTCTTCCTGAATAAAACTAACATTTGTATTCGAAATAACACCTACAGTAACTGTTGGTTTCGAATTCTTATCAAAAAGTCCAAATGGGTTGCCAAATGCAATTGCCCATTCGCCGACAATTACATTATCTGAATTTCCTAATTCCAGATATGGGAGATTTTTCCCATCAATTTTTAGCAATGCCACATCGCTAACCATATCAGCACCAATAATTTCTGCATCGTATTTCTCTCCGTTAGTCATTGTAACTACTACCTTAGTGGCATTACCAGCAACATGGTGATTCGTCAGTATGTATCCATCTGGCGAAATAATAAAACCAGAACCTAATCCTTGCACTTTATATTCCCGTTTACGTTGTCCACCTCCAAAAAATTCTCTAAACCTCTGAAAAAAAGGATCATCAGCAAATGGGAAATCGAAGAATGGATCTTGATAAATCACCTGTCTTACTTCTGTAACATTGATTCCAACTATTGCAGGACGGCACTTTTCCACAGCTCGTGTTATAGCATTTTGCCTTGAATTAGCAACTTCCATTTGTGCTCTCTGGGCTTCTGCTGTTGAAATATTGGATTCTTTGTAAAAATGGCTAATATCTGATTGTTTTTCATCACAGGAAACAGTAACAGTTGATAAGAAAAGCAAGATAATAAATAATTTTGTCCTTTTCATCAGTTTCAATCTCCATTGTTCTGCAAATTAACAATTAATCGCAAAAAAATGTTAATTTTAATGTTAAATTTACGTATAAATAAATATTTAATTTTAATTATGAACACTGAATTTTGTTTGATAGAAGTAGCGTTACCAGTCGCTATCGATAATGTGTTTACTTATAAATTGCAATATCCCAAAAGTGATTCTCTCATTGGTCGAAGAGTTATAGTACCGTTTAAGAATACAAAAATAACCGGTGTTATTGTAAAAATCTTAAAAGACGATCATAATGCTGGTACAAATTATCAAATTAAGCTTGTTTATGAGCTTCTTGATGATAGTCCAATTATTTCTGACAAACTACTATCTTTGGCAAAATGGATTTCAGAATATTACTTTTCGCCATTAGGAGAAACTATTAAAGCAATGATACCATTGTCTTTAAATATTAAATCTGAAAAAAAAATCAAATTGATACAATATTTAAGTGATAATGAAATTGATAGAATTTTTAAAAATTCAACAAACCAAAAAATTGTTTATGATTTTTTGAGAAATAGAAAAAACAACTCTGAAATATCTCAAAGTTTTTTAAAGAAAAAATTGAAAATTGACAATATTTCATATGTTGTTGAAGCATTAGCAAAGAAAAATTTAGTTGAAATCAAAGATAGTATTAACCAGTCTATTTCACAGCAATTTGAAAAACTGATATTTTTAAATGAAGATTTTTTTACAGATAATGATAAAGTAATCCATTTACTCAACATTTTAGAAAAAAAAGCACCCAAGAGACTGAAATTTTTATTAATGTTAGTTGAAAAGTATGAAGAAAATCAAAAATGTTTATACTATTCCAGTGTGATTAGTCAATTCAATAAAAAAATAATTGACTTCTTTATAACAAAGAATATAATTAAAGTGGCATTGCAAGAAAAAGAACAAGGGTTTCTTGAAAATGCAAATTTTTCATTAGCTAAAATCAATGAATTGAATCTACCTTTAACCTCTGAACAACTTTATGCGAAAAATACTATTGAAGAGTCAGTAGTTGAGGGCATATCTAATACTTTTCTATTGTTTGGTGTTACAGGAAGCGGTAAGACATTAATATACTTACACGTCATAAAAAAAACACTCGAGATCGGTAAATCTGCTTTGGTTTTAGTGCCTGAAATTGCATTAACACCACAATTAATTGACAGATTTTCCAAATCATTCCCAAACCAGGTTGCAATTTTTCATAGTAAGATGTCTGAGCAGGAACGTTTCCAAGTTATTAATAACATTTTGAAAGGGAATGTGAAAATTGTTGTTGGTGCCAGGTCTGCTGTATTTGCTCCACTGAAAAATCTTGGACTAATTATTGTTGATGAAGAGCACGAAAGCTCTTACAAGCAGGATTCGCCTAATCCAAGATATAACGGGCGTGATGTAGCCATTATGCGCGGGAAATTCGAAAATGCGACTGTAGTATTGGGTTCAGCAACTCCATCAATTGAGAGCTATTATAATGCTAAAGTTGGCAAATATAAATTATTAGAAATTAAATCGAGAGCAGATGGAGCTAATCTTCCAGTTGTAAAGATTATTGATACTATATATAATCGAAAAAACGGATTAATGCAGGGAGAATTTTCTAATGAATTGCTTGAAAAAATTAAAGAAAAAATTCTGAAAAAAGAAGGTGTTATATTATTTCAAAACAGAAGAGGTTTTGCAAGTTACCTTCAATGTCCCGATTGTGGCTATATTCCAATGTGTAACCAATGTAGTGTAGCACTTGTATTCCATAAAACAACTCAGGATTTACAATGTCATTATTGCAATGCTTCAAAAAAAAATATGAATACTTGCCCCGAATGTGGTTGCAATAATATGAAAGAGATTGGAGCAGGCACACAAAGAATAGAAGACGAACTTACAGCCTTATTAGAAATGGATAGTCTGAATTATACTATTGAAAGAATTGATTTGGATACAACACGCCTCAAAGGTTCTCATAGATCAATTTTGGAAAGATTTGCAGCAGGTAAGACCGATATTCTGGTAGGAACTCAAATGGTTGCTAAAGGGATTGATTTCGAAAGAGTAACTCTTGTAGGAGTAATGAATGCAGATTTACTTATGTATGTGCCAAATTTCAGAGCAAATGAACGTGCCTTACAATTACTGATTCAGGTCTCAGGTCGCTCTGGAAGAAAATCCAATTCAAAAGGTGAAGTTATTATTCAAACTTCTCAACCAGATAGTTTTGTTATTCAAAATGTTGTGAATAACGATTATGTATCCTTCTATAATAACGAAATTAAAACAAGACAAACCGCAAAATATCCGCCATTTTATAGGTTCTGTATAGTTGAATTTAAAGATGAGAATGTTGAGAAAGTTGAAGCTGCAGCTTCTTATTTTAGAAAATTTTTGAATAATAACAGTTATATTAATGTTCTGGGTCCAATTATTCCAACTATTAATAAAATTCAGAGCCAATTTAGAAGAATAATTATTATTAAAAATGATAAGTCAAAGGACCCTGCAGCAAAATTACTTAATTCATTATTATCAAAAGCAAAATCACATTATTTGTCAAGCAAATACAAACATATCAAATTTGTCATCGATATTGATAGCAATCAAAGTGTATAATTTTTATGAGAAAAAATATCTTCCTCACAAAATATTATAAATCTTTTTCGTTTTTATTAAGCAAGTATTAGTTAGAAGTATTAACATTTTTAAATTTGGATAATGGATAAAATCAAAGTAATTGTTGTCGATGACTCGGTTTTTATGCGTAAGGCACTAACCAAAATTATTAACTCCGATGACATAGAAGTCATTGAAACAGCAGTAAATGGCAAAGATGCTATTGAGAAAATTAAGGAGTTTCAGCCTGACCTCGTAACCCTTGATATAGAAATGCCAATAATGAATGGCATCGAAGCACTCAAAGTAATTATGCAAGAGTGTCCCGTTCCGGTTATTATGATAAGCACATTAACAAGTGAAGGAGCTGATGCTACAATTGAAGCATTGTCCAACGGGGCTGTTGATTTTGTTACAAAGAAAACAGCTTTTACAGAAATGAACTTACTGCAAGATGAAATTCTTGGGAAAATCAGATCAGTAGCTAATAATAAAGCATTACGTAATCAACTGAAAAGACGAAGTTTAATATTACAAAAAAAGAATGAATTTATTCAGAATGTTACGGCACAATCTGATAGAAAAGTTTCTGCAAGCCATTTAGAGATAGCCAAGCAGTTAGCTGAGAGATCTAAACAAAGAAAAGCGAGCTATATTCAAAAATCAAATAGAAAAAGACCTGAAACAAACGAAATTGAGTTAATAGTGATTGGAATTTCTACTGGTGGACCCGTTGCTTTACTAGAACTTTTCAAACATTTACCGGGTAATATTCCGGTTCCAATATTAGTAGCTCAACATATGCCACCATATTTCACCAAATCATTAGCTGATAGACTAAACGGATTGTCGGAACTTAATATAAAAGAAGCTGAAGACGGAGAAACCATTAAACCAGGATATGTATATTTTGCACCTGGTGGCAGACAAATGACAGTAAATAAAAAACTCAACTTGTGTATATCTGATGAACCTCGCAATGAATTGTTTAAACCTTCTGTCAATGTTTTGATGAATTCGGCAATAGATGTTTTTGGAAAATCTATGGTTGGAATAATTATGACAGGAATGGGACACGACGGCAGAGATGCTCTTAAAAGGCTTCATAGTATCGGTGGATATGTTATTTCTCAGGACGTCGAAAGTTGTGTTGTTGCAGGTATGCCAAGGTCTGTTATTGACGCAGGTATTGCTGACGAAATCCACCCACTTAATGATATGCCTGATGCTATCGCTTCGCTATTTAATTTAACAGCTAAATAATTAGGGCATATTTTTTGATTAGTTTTTTCGATGGCAAAAGAAAAAGAATATATCGACCCTTTTTCAGAAGAATTCGATGAGAAAGATGTTGTGAACAGACCAAAACCTTTCGAAGAATTTTCTGATAAAACCGATGATAATGAGCAAATAGGTCCCAAAATTGTGGCTGATATTGTTAGTGATGGTGAAAATTTATACCTTCAAACTATTGATGAAAATGATGATGAATTTTTTGGCTTAATCAAAAAAGAAGATATTGATAGCGGTAAGCATTTGCTTGAAGAAATTGAGGATTTTAATAACCAGACTGACCAATCTGATACATTTGATACTAACAAAGATGATGATTGCGAAGAACCTCAAATTATTGAATTTGTTCGTCCGGAAGAAGAAACACAAAAATATTTACAGCAGAATTTTAGAGACTATATTAAAGTACCAAAAATTTCAGGTAAATTAAATAAGTTTTCTGAAAGAAACTTACTAAAGAAGGAAGAAATAAAACCTACTGGGAAAAAACTTGAAATCGTGGATAACCTACCTAAAGGATTAAATCCAAAATCTAAAACTTCAATATTAATCAACAGGGATATTAACGGAGAGATTGAATCAATAGAGGTTATGTGCAAATGTGGTGAAAGAACTCTTATCTCTTTTGATTACTCGGATATTTCTGATGAAGAAGAAGATTTAACTGAAATCATTGATGAACCGAAAGATACTATTCCATTTGATAATTTACACAAAGTAAATGAAAATATACTCATTGTCAATCCTGATTTATTAATCGAGGACTTGAAGAAAATTGAAGATATTGATGACGACGAAAATGAGGATGAAAATCAAGAAGATGAAGATGAAGACGATATTGATGAAGAAGATTTTTAGAGATAACGATCTGTTCTTTTTAATTCTTCTATTATTCATTTTCCACAATTAATTAGTATAAATATATCAATAAATCTATATCAATTATTGTTTTTCATAAATTAATTACAGATTTTTTTGTAATTTTGTACTTTGTGTTGAATACATATATTGTTAATACTTTGTCTAATTATCATATAAGTGAATATGGAAAAAATTAAGTTTCATAAAGAGTTGATTTTAGAATATTTCTTTTTGTCGCTTGGTGCAGCAATAATGGCAGCAGGTATTGGAATATTCTTAGTAGATGCTAAAGTAGTGCCAGGCGGAGTTAGCGGTTTGTCTATGGCAATACATTACCTTTCCGGAAGTAAAATACCTGTAGGCTTATTAATGTGGGTTCTTAATGTTCCTTTATTTTTCTGGGGTATAAAAGAATTAGGTAAAACATTTGCATTTAGAACATTCTACTCATTCACATTGAATTCGTTTTTCATAGACTTATTTAGAGGCGATGTTCCCGGACTTCGTTTTATCAGATTTCAAGACCATCAAGCTGTGCAAGAACTTTTGAAGCAAGATTTTCTCTTTTTGATTCTATTAGGCGCAGTTCTGTTAGGAGTTGGTTTGGGGATTATTTTCAAATTCAAAGGAACCACTGCTGGCTCAGATATTGTCGCTTCTATTATGCAGAAGCATTTTGGAATCAAGCCAGGACAAGCTATAATGATTATAGATTTCTTCGTAATTACTTTTGCTGGACTTGTAATTGGACTGAAAGGTTTGAGTCCCGAGAAAAGTGCAGTTACTCTTACACTCTATGCGTTTTTCCTTTTATTTGTTTCCAGTAAACTAATCGATGTAATAATTGACGGCTTTGACTATGCAAGAGCAGCCTTTATTGTTTCAAACAAATCCCAAGAAATTGGAGATGCTATAATAAATAATTTACGTAAAGGTGCGACCGCATTTAAAACAAGAGGATTGTATTATAATATTGATAGAGAAGTTATTTATACTGTTGTTTCATTAAAAGATATGACTAAATTGATAGAGTTAGTTAAAAGCATAGACCCCGATGCTTTTGTAACAATTCATAACGTTCACGAAGTATTGGGTGAAGGTTTTAGAAGAAGAATTTAGAGATAGTTAAATAGGTTTTAAAATAAAAGCACAGGTATCTCCATATTTTATTTTATTTAGTTCCTGTGCTTTTTTCTTATAGTAAAGTATTTCTTTTCTTTTAAAAATTGAACTTTTTTTGTTTTTATAAAATGATTTTTCACTTACAAGTGGAATTCCTCTTAAATATTGTTCACTTCCTATAAATTGAAATTCACTTGAAACATATTGAATATCATTAATAGCGAAACCACATTTTTCAGATAATATTCTCATACTGTTAGTTGAGTGCAAGAAATAGTGTCTTGGAGCATCTAATTGCACCCAGTTCTCATTATATTTTTCCCAAGCATAAGAACTAACAGTTGGTACACAAATAAGCACAAGTCCATCAGGTTCTAATAATTCTTTTACTTTTTTTAGAGTATCAAACTGATCTTTTATGTGTTCAAAGGAATGATGAAACATTATCAAATCAAACTTTTCGTATAGATCAAAAATACTTTTTTTAAGAATTCTCAAACCGTTTTGATAAATAATATCATTTTCAATATATGGATCAATTCCTAATAACTTTTTATAACCAATTTCATTTAAATCGTAAAGCAATGCTCCATCACCACAACCAACATCTAATATTTTTGTAGATTTATCAATTATTATATTTCTAAGTAAAACTAAGGAGTAATTAGGTATTAACATATTTAATACTCTTCCTATTATTCCTTCCCCAGTAATCGCGAATTTATTTCTTGTATTTTTCAAAATTCTTTTAATAAAGTTAGCGTGTGAATTAATTCCGTAACTGTAATAATTATCAGGATAATATTTATCGATATTTTGTGGGAAATCGCAAATTTGAAGACAACCACATTCACCACATTGAAAGTATTTAAACTCGTCTTGTGTTCCAAACATCATTTCCTTAACAAAATATTCTTTATTGTCCTTTGTATTGAGACAAATTCTACATTGCATAAGATATCCAATATAATGTATTTATGTAGATATTAATTCTAATATAAAATTATATTAAATTAAAGTGAGAGAATTAATAATTGGTACCAAATTAATGAAAATAAAATAATTTTACAAATATTGTAAATTAATAAAAAATGTATTAAATTTTAGTTGAATGTATTCTAACAGAGATGCTTCCTATGCTATCAAAAGAAACTATAGATAAAGTAATTTCTGCTGTTGAGAATTCAATACTCATTGTAATTATTCTGTTTTTAATAGTTAGTTCTGTTTTGCTAATAATTGAAGAGATTAGTTCTATTGTTATGTATTATGGTGATAAACAATCAATAAAGATAATCATTGAAATAATCTCCAAGACACTTTTATTACTTATGATTATTGAAATACTGATAACAGTTAAAATTTCACTAACAGAACATATTCTCTCTTGTCAACCATTCTTAATAATCGGATTGATTGCTGCTGTACGAAGAATCTTAATAATAAGTGTTGAAATTGCATACGTTCACGAAATGTTTAATCACTACATTATTGAAATGGGGTTATTAATTTTCTTAATATTAATATTTGTTATTGCTCTTGCAATTTTAAGAAAATATTCTATAAAATAGGAGGTATTATGGATCCTAATCAACTTATTCCTAAACCTGACACAATACCTGCACCACCTTGGTTAATGATTATTCTTGAACAGTTGTTGTTTTTGCTCCATATTTTGATTGTGAATGCTTTATTCGGCAGTGCTCTAATTATTTTTTTCCGTTGGCTTAAAAATAATAACACCGAAGAATTTATTGAGCTAAACAAACCTATTGCCTCAAAAATTCCTATAATGTTTGCTTTGGGAATTAATCTCGGGGTTGCACCTTTGCTATTTTTGCAAGTTACTTTCGGACATTTATTTTATTCAAGTTCAGTCCTTATGGCAACATATTGGATATTAATTATTCCTTTTTTAATTATTGCTTATTATGGAGCCTATATTCATTATAAAAAAATGGATCTTAGACAAGGTTTTGCAAAATTTTCCATCGCTGTTTTAATATTAATGGTGCTTTATATAGCTTTTATGCTTGTTAATAATAATTCGCTTATGGAACAACCTGAAAAATGGGTAAAGTACTTTGACAATCGTAATGGGACCATATTGCTTTTGTCTGATTTGTCAATTTACCCAAGGTTCTTAAAATTTGTCTTTGCTTCTGTTGCTATTGGTGGTTTGTTCTCAGCGTTGTTGTTTTACTTCAAAAAAGATGTTACAGAAAAAGAAGAGAAAATAAAACAAGGATTAAAAATTTTCGGAATATCTACTGCAATACAAATGGCAATAGGTTTCATCTATTTGTTTTCACTTCCAGAAGAAATTATGCTAAAATTGATTGGAAGAGATCTTCTTAGTTCAATAATTTTATTGGTTGGAATAATTTCTGCTATAGGAGCTTTAATATTTGCTTTTCAGGGAAAATTATTTGCTACTTTATATCATCTGTTGCTTACAATGATTGCGATGATAATAACTCGATATTTATTAAGGATGATGTATCTGAACGATAATTTTAGTTTAAGTTCCTTGCAGATAGAACCTCAATGGATGGTATTTTCACTATTTATTGTTATTCTACTAATCGGTTTGTATTCTGTTTGGTATATGCTCAGAATAGGTTTTGCAAATAATTCAGGGAGGGCAGAATAATGAACTATCCAATATGGGAATTGTATTACCTGAATTCAGGAACACTGGTTGCGATTATTTCAATATTACACGTATATATTTCGCACTTAGCTGTTGGTGGCGGTTTCTTTTTATGGTACACCGACAGAAAAAGCATAAAAGAGAACAACACAGAATTGAGAGAATATGTTAAAAAACATACGTGGTTTTTTCTTTTGCTAACAATGGTATTTGGTGGAGTTACAGGTGTGGGAATATGGTTTATTATTGCACTTGCTAATCCAGCTGCAACTTCATCGTTAATACATACATTTGTATTCGGGTGGGCAATCGAGTGGGTGTTCTTTGTAGCTGAAATAACAGCTCTCTTAATTTATCATTACCGATTTGATAAAATGACTGATAAGGATAGGCTTAAAATTGCATTTCTTTATTTTTTGTTTGCTTGGTTAAGCTTATTCATTATCAATGGCATTCTAAGTTATATGCTAACACCCGGTAATTGGTTAGAAAATAAATCTTTTTGGTCGGGCTTTTTCAACCCTACTTATTTTCCATCTTTGCTTTTCAGAACAGCTGTGATGGCTCTTGTTGCAGGCCTATTTGGACTAATAACTGCTGTGTTTATGAAAGGCAGCGAATTTCGTTCTTATCTTATCAAATATTGTTCTAAATGGTTGCTTTATTCTTTCCCATTTATGATTATTTTCGGTTTATGGTATTTTTATTCAATTCCTGAAAATACTCGTTTTACAAATTTCGTTCTCAATCAGCAGATGACGAATGTTGTTTCGATACTATTAATATCAACTGCCTTACTATTCTTTTTTACATTGTTCTTTATTATTCGTTCCAAGCCATCGCTACAAAAAATAATGGTTTTCATTCTTCTTATTATTGGACTTGGTTGGTTTTCCGGATTTGAATATGTTCGTGAGTATGCTCGAAAACCGTATATAATACACGGTTATATGTATTCTACTTCTATTTATGTTCAAGACGAAGATAAATTAAATACTGAAGGGATTCTAACTCACGCCAAATGGAGTTCTGTAAAAAATATTACCGAAGAAAATAAAATTATTGCTGGGAAAGAAATATTTAATATCCAATGCCTATCTTGCCATACAATCAATGGAATTAAAAACGATGTTGTGAGTAAATTTAAAAATTTAGCTTATGTTGGAATAATGTCTCAAATCTATGGTCAAGGAAAAGTACTTAATTATATGCCTAAATTTATTGGAACGCGCGAGGAACTGGAAGCATTGGCTTTATTTATTGCGAAGAATTTGCTTGGTAAAGAAGTAATGACACAGCTTACCACTCAAAAACCAAATCCTGTTGAATTGGATATTCCAGCTTTTGACTCAAAAAATGATGAATACGTTCTTTTGGCTTGGAATGATATTGGAATGAAGTGCATTACAGATAATTACAAAATGTTTATGTTTTTACCTCCGGGGAACATTTTAGAGGCATTACTTATTAAAAGAGATGCTTTTCCAATCGTTGTCTCAAAGGGAGTTGAAATCGAATATGAAGTCGAAGCTGGGTTTGAAAACCCATCCAAATTTATTGATTTTTGGAAATATTCAGAAGCATATTACGGGAAGAAAATACCGGAAAACATTGGATCAACAGGAAATGGTCTAAAAGGAAAATTCGTTTGGGATGAAAAAGAAAGAAAATTTATTGCGAAAGGAATTCCTGTTGTCCCATATAAAAATGATGGAAGTTATAATCCATATCCGAGGTTTAAGGTTAAAGCGATAGATGTTGCAACAGGAAAAATTCTAAAAGAAACGAAGGTCGTTGCTCCTGTTTCTTCAGAAATGGGATGTCGCTTATGCCACGATGGTGGCTGGCGAATAGATAATGTGTCGGGTCTTGCTGACAAAACAGCGGCAAATATTCTTTCCACACACGATAGACTAAATAAAACAAAACTTCTTAAATCTGCTCAAGAAGGCAAGCCTGTTATGTGTCAAAGCTGCCACCCTGACCCACTTGTTAAATCTGATGGTTTACCCGGTCATAATAGTTTTTCAGCTGCTATGCATGGTTGGCATGCAAATTATATGGTAATTGAAGGACCGAATGCTTGTGTTACTTGTCATCCAAGTAGTTCAACCGGAAATACTCAATGTAGCCGCGATATTCATTCTCTTGTAGGATTAAATTGCACAAGTTGTCATGGAAATATAGATGAACATGCTGCTTCTCTTTTAAAACATGAATTTAATAACAATACAAGTGCCAAGAGGCTTGCTTCTAATCTGAAATTAAAACAGGTGAAATCAATACAAGAGGTTAATGCAAGAAAATCTTGGCACCAATTGCCTGACTGTATGAATTGTCATGAAGGTTACGAACAACCTAAATCTAATTTTAAAAGCTTCAACAAATGGGTAGCCTCTGCTTCAGATTTATATAAAAATCGGCGAGATGACAGAGGACGTGTTCAATGTGTGGCTTGCCATAATTCACCTCACGCTATTTATCCAACTAAGAATATTGTCAATCCAAACCACGATAACATTCAACCTTGGCAATATCAAAATAATCCATATCCAATAGGAACTAATAACAGCTGTGCGATTTGTCATAAAATTGATATGAAAATGTTAAAACACCATCCAAATATGGATAAACCGTTTAGAAACTTTCAATTAGTGGAAAAACACGGACTTTTACAAGTCAAGAAGTAATTTAAAGATTGATGCCTGAACATCAAACAAAAAGGCTGCCTTCACAAAGCAGCCTTTATTTTTTCCTATTCAGCATTCTTTTGATTATTCAAGTTTTTTAGTTAATTTTGACGAAAACTATCATTTTATGATGTAAGTTCTTTATTTTAAATAAAATTTTTGTTTAATATGGAAATTATTGAAAAAAAATTAAGAATTGAAGATGCAGAATTAATTTCTGCTTTCGAACTAAATGATACTTTTTTGCAGTTGATTCAAAATAGGTTCAAAACCGCCGTTTTAATTCGGGGTGAAAATTTAATTCTGAAAGGATACACTGATGAGATAAAAGTAATTGAAAGACTTTTTAAAGAATTTTCATATTTACTCAAAAGAAATGGTGTTATTCTACAAAGTGATATTTCTACAATTTTAGAATTGATTGATACAAAAGATGTTGATCAAATTAAAAATAATGGGAACCACAAAAATCCTGTAATATACAACGGTGTTAAAGAAATAATTCGGGTAAAGTCTCAAAAACAGCTTGAATATTATGAAAAAGTGCTGAACAACGATTTAGTATTCGCAATTGGTCCTGCTGGAACAGGTAAAACTTTTTTAGCGGTTGCTATGGCATTAGCCGCATTAAGACTAAATGAAGTCTCAAAAATAATTATCACGCGTCCAGCAGTTGAAGCAGGGGAATCGCTTGGTTTTTTACCCGGAGATATGCGAGAAAAAATCGATCCTTATTTGCGTCCTCTTACCGATGCTATGCACTATCTGCTTTCAGGTGATAAACTTAAAGCATTGTTAGAAAAACAAACTATCGAAATTACTCCTCTTGCTTATATGCGTGGCAGAACCCTTAACAATGCTTTTATTATTCTTGATGAAGCTCAAAATGCTACGCGTACTCAAATGAAGATGTTTTTAACTCGTTTTGGACCAAATTCTAAAGTTATTATTACCGGAGATGTTACTCAGATCGATCTGCAAAATAAAGAAGATTCAGGACTTATTCACGCAAGTAATATCTTAAAAGGAATTAAAGGAATTGAATTTGTTTATTTCAGCAATAAAGATGTTGTTCGCCATAAATTAGTTGCAGAAATAATAAAAGCGTACGAGAAAGAAACAAAGACTGAAACAAAAAAATCCTCTGGAAAAACAAAGAATGATTGACCTATTTAAAATTGGTTTTTTAACAGTTACATTAATTGATTTAGTCGACATTGCTATTGTTACTACTTTTTTCTATTGGCTTTATAGTCGCTTGCGAGATACAATTGCAGTTAATGTGCTGTTCGGCTTGGTGATTGTTATAGCATTGTCTTTCATCACAGAAGCAGTTAATCTTAAGTCACTCAATTGGATTTTAAGAACAATATCTGATATTTGGTTAATTGCATTTATTGTTCTATTCCAGCCTGAAATACGAAAATTACTAATGATAATTAGTAGAAGCAGAATTTTTCGTTCTTTTGTGCAAACTAAAATATCTGATGTTATTGATGAAATCACTGATGCAGTCAAAGAACTTTCGGAAAAACATATTGGCGCATTAATCGTATTTCCACGCTCCCAGAACGTTCAAATGACAATCGATACCGGTATTAGGATACAGGCTACTTTAACAAAAGAACTTGTATTGTCGATTTTTAATGTAAAGTCTCCATTGCACGATGGAGCAATAATTATTGAAAATAATATTATTGTTGCTGCAAGATGTATTTTGCCATTATCTCAGCAAACAAAATTTAAAGGAAAAAATCTGGGGACGCGTCATCGTGCAGCACTCGGTCTATCGGAACAAATTGACGCAATCATTCTGGTTGTATCTGAAGAAACTGGGAGCATTTCAGTTGCAGATAGCGGTGAACTGAATTTGAATATTCACATTGATAACCTTGCTGCTGTATTAACTTCAAAATTAGCTGACTAAGCTATTCAGTATATCTTTGTTTTTATTTGTAATTATTCATATTTATTCTTAATTTATAAAATGCATTTTTCAATAAGGGTGAGCAACATATGAATTCTTCATTGTGGAGCGAAAATTCTAAATACAACATAATTATTGATATTGCTACTGCTTTTCAAAAAAGCAAAGTTTTCTTTGCTGCTATTGAATTAAATATTTTTTCGATTATTGGTGATGAAAAATTATCTGCCAAAGAAATTTGCAATAAAATTCAATCTGACTTGCGAAATACCGAAAAACTGCTCAATGCTCTATGTGCTCTCAACTTTTTAATCAAACACAATGATTTATATGAGAATTCTCCTATTACAAAGCATTATCTACTCGAAAATGGTGAAGAGTATATTGGGGAACTTCATCATATTAACGATCTTTGGAACTCTTGGACAGATTTAACATATTGCACCAAAAAAGGAAAGCCTCGAGAGTTCAAAACTGTTAACGAGAAAGACAGTGAGTGGATTTATAATTACTTGCTTTCACTTAAATGGAAATCAAAATATGAAGCACCTATTGTTGTGAGAAATATGCATCTTAGAAATTGTAAAAGAATATTAGATTTGGGTTGTGGTTGTGGTTCATATTTGATTGAGATTTCAAAAAATTATCCTCATTTGGAATGTGTTGGTCTGGATTACCCAAATGTTGTTAGTCAGATTGAAAAAGTTAATCAAATAAGCAAATATGAAAATATAAAAATACTTCCTTGTGATGTTTATCTTCAGGACATTGGAAGTAATTACGATGCTGTTCTTATTTCATATTTACTCCAAGAGTATTCATTATGGGATAATATGGAATTATTAAGAAAGGTTTATAATTCTTTAAATAAAAATGGTTTTGTTTTTATTCATCAGCAAGTAATTAATGATGATAAAATTTCACCCAAAAGTGCAGTAATGAACTCTCTTAATATGATGGTCAATACTCTTGAAGGCGATATTATGACTGAAACAGAACTGTGGGTTATATTGAAAGAAAATTGGTTTGATAATATTTCATTTGTCAAAACTGACTTCGATACTACAATAGTTAGTGGACAAAAATTAACAAGTTTTTAGATGGAGTTAAATTGAAAAATAGTATTTTATTTATTGGTGATATTGTAGGAGAACCCGGATTAAATGCTGTTAAAGAGCATCTCAGTAATTTAATTGAAAAGTATGAAGCAGATTTTGTTGTTGCAAACGGTGAAAATGTTACAAATGGAAAGGGTATTACTAAAGACGAAGCAGAAGAGCTTTTTAAATTAGGTGTTGATGTTATTACCACAGGTAATCATATTTGGGATAATTGGCATTCCCGTCCACTAATAGCTCAAGATGATAGAATTATTCGTCCCAACAATTATCCACAAGGAAATCCTGGTCGTGGTTATAAAATATCTCAATCGAAGAAAGGAAATCAAATTGCAGTTGTGCAGATTCAAGGTAGGTCTTTTATGTATCCTATCGATTGCCCTTTTAAATCAATTGATTATGTCATCAATTTTTTACAAAACAAAGCAAAAGTAATAATCGTTGATTTTCACGCTGAAGCAACTGCTGAAAAAATTGCTATGGGATGGCACACCGACGGAAGAATATCCGCACTTCTTGGCACACATACTCACGTTCAAACAGCTGATGCTTGTCTTCTTCCAAATGGTACGGCTTATATTACTGATGTTGGAATGACAGGTCCCTATGATTCTGTTCTTGGTCTCGATAAATCTGTTGCTCTGAAGCGATTTACTCTTCAAACTGCTCACAAATATAAACTTGCAGAAAATGATGTTCATTTGTGTGGTGTGCATCTATTAATTGATTCAGATACAGGACAAGCTCTTAAAATTAATTCTTTTATCATTCCAGAATTTGAGAAAAGTATATATGAAAAAAGTTAATTTAGCTATTGTTGGCGTTACCGGTTTAGTTGGAAGAACATTTTTAAAAGTTTTAGAGGAAAGGAATTTCCCAATCGACACTCTTCGGTTATTTGCTTCTCCAAACTCGGCTGGCAAAGAAATTACATTTAAAGGCAGGACGTTTGTAATTGAAACCTTAAATAACAATTCATTTAAAGGTTTAGATATTGCTCTTTTTTCAGCTGGTTCCTCTGTTAGCAGGGAGTACGCTCCTATTGCAGCAAAAAGTGGATGTGTTGTAATAGACAATAGTAGTGCCTGGCGGAGAGATAAAAATGTACCATTGGTAGTTCCAGAAGTTAATCCTGATGATATTTTCAAGCATAATGGTATTATCGCTAATCCAAACTGTAACGTGATTCCACTTGTAGTTGTATTCAGCCCATTACATAAGAAATATCAAATTACAAGAGTAGTTGTTTCAACTTACCAATCAATTTCTGGCGCCGGACAAAAAGGATTAGACAAACTGGAAAAAGAGTTACAAGGACTTCAAACAAACGACAAACACAGAATTTTTTCTAATATAATATTTCACCCTGTTGAAACAGAACAACCAGAAATCACTAACGAAGAGGCTAAACTTCATTTCGAACCCTGTAAAATTTTGCATTCATTCGATATTAAAATTACATCAACTTGTGTTCGACTTCCATTTTTCGCTTGTCATTGCGAAGCTGTTAATATTGAAACTAAACTTCCTTTTCAAATTGATGAAGTAAAATATTTACTTGCAAATTCAAAAGGCATTAAAATTATTGATGATTTACAAAATGATGACTACCCTACACCCGATATTGTGAAAGGAAAAGATGAAGTTTATGTAGGTCGAATTCGAAGAGACAATACAATCGAAAAAGGTATGAATTTATGGGTTGTATCAGATAATATCAGAAAAGGTGCTGCAACAAATGCTATTCAAATAGCCGAACTGTTAATTAAATCTGAGTGATAAGGAGGTGATGTCCCTTGGGGAAAGAAAACCCTAAATATACACCAGAACAAATTTTGAAATAAGGTCGGGCGGGTGGGAAGCTAATCTGAATTGAATATATCAATTATTATTTAAATATAAAAAGGTATTCTATGAAAAAAATAATAGCTTTATTTTTGACTTTTATCGTTTCTTTAAGTATTCTGCAAGCACAATATCCTCAGTTTTTATTAGAAAAAGGAGACTTTTTCGAATATAAAAGAAATCTAATAAGTAACTATGAATTACCTAAATATCAAAAGTTGCTTGATAGTAAAACCAACCGTAATTATGACGTTCTGAACTACAATTTAGAACTCGATTGGACAGAAGCATTATTATCTGAACCAATAAAATTCGAATTTTCTGGCAAAAATAATATTACTATCAAAATTACAGAACCCAATATTAACAAGATTGAATTTGATGCTGTGAACTTATTGATTAACTCTGTTTTTATTAACGACATCCCAGTTTCTTCATTTGATTATTCAGAAGGTTTGCTTTCTATTTCATTAGATAATTTTCAAAACATTGGTGATACCATAGATGTATTAATTGATTACAAATTTGTAGGTCCGGATACTCTTGGGTTTTATCTTTATCCAAAAGATATGCCGGTAGGATATGGTCCGAGTGGAGAAATGGTATATACACAGGAACGAATTGCTTATACAATGAGCGAACCAGAAGATGCGAGATATTGGATGCCTTGCAACGACATACCAAACGATAAAGCAAGAGCAAGCATATCTATCAAAGTGCCCAAAGGCTTTCTTGCTGTTTCAAACGGAGTACTTATGAATGTTGATGAAAACGAAGAAACTGTAACTTATCACTGGGCTGACACCGCATTAATCCCGACATATTTAATGGCTGTTGCTGCATCAAAATATGTTTCCTACAATGAATGGTTCAAGTATTCTGATAATCAATTGGATTCTATTGAATTAGTATATTATGTCTGGGAGAATGATTTAGATAATGAGAAAACAGACTGGACAGTTTATAATGCAAAAAATGCTTTTAAACCTACATCCAAAATTATGCAAATTTATTCAGACGCATTTATCCCCTATCCTTTCCGAAAATATGGACAGGTAGCGATACAGCCATTTTATTTTGGTGGAATGGAACATCAGACAATAACTTTTGTTAATCGTTCTTGGCTTCGTGGTAGAAATGAATCAGGTATTGCTCACGAAATGGCACACCAGTGGATTGGCGATTTAGTTTCTTGCGAAGACTGGAGCAACATCTGGTTCAACGAAGGTGGGGCTACCTGGAGCGAAGCAATTTGGGCAGAAGACTGGGGTGGATATGATACTTATTTAAATTATATGGATGCTGTTGGCAACCAATATCGTAGTAGAAAGTTTTTAATGACTGTTCCAATATATGGAATTCCAAACCAGTACTTATTTTCATTTCCGTTTAGTTTACTTGTTTATAACAAAGCTTCCTGGGTATACCACCAATTGAGAATTATGCTTGGAGATGAGGTCTTCTTCCCTACTTTTCGTAACTTGCTGAAAAAATACGCATTTTCAAATATCAATGTTGATAAATTTCAGCAGCATTTTGAAGACGAAGTAATAGGTTCCCCTGTTCCATTGGATGTTTTCTTTGACCAATGGCTAAAAAAACCGGGACATCCAATATATCAATTATCTACCGAAGCAGATTTGTTACCTGAACAGAATAATTATTCAGTTAAAGTAAATTTGAAACAAACTCAAAGCAGTCAAAACGCTCATCCCCTATTTGTTACTTATTTGCCACTTGTTTTTTTCAATAAAGATACAGTTTCAGAAATATTTGTCGTTAATGATCAAATTGAACAAAGTTTTACAATAAATTTAGACTTTCTTCCAGATAGTGTTTATATTGATACAAGAAAAGTATTGGCAGAATCGAATAAAGTAAAGGTAAATCTAATTTCTTCTGTTGATAATAGTTTTTCAAATGTCAAAATCTATCCTAATATTGTAGAGAAAAATGGTTTTATTACAATTAGTTCAGCAGATAATTCTAATATACAAATAATTGAATTGTATAATTCTGTTGGCGAAAAATTAATTAAAGAACGTCCGGAGAAAAACTTTTATCAACTTTCTTTGAGAAACCTATCTTCTGGTGTTTATTATGCCGTTATCTATGTTGATAACAATTGCGTAACTCAAAAAATCGTTGTCCAGTAAACTTTACTGTAAATATTTATATGACCAAATAATAAAATCCCCAACTAAAAATAGTTGGGGGTTATTTTTTACTATTAAGTAAATTTTAATTAACGATAATGTTACTTTTTCCAGGATGTTGCAGATTGAAAATGTCTTCAATTGCTTTGATAAATCCATCTTTTGGAAATGCACCAACAGCCATTTGTGGTCTGTCATTTACAGGGATAAACAAAATTGAAGGAATGCTACGAATTCCAAAAACCATTGCTAATTCCTGTTCTGCTTCAGTATCAATTTTGTAAATATCAATCAATCCTTCGTATTCTTTTGCAATTTCTTCCAAAATTGGTGATACCATTTTACAAGGTCCGCACCAATCAGCATAAAAGTCAATAATCGCAGGTTTTGTGCCTTTGAAGTTCCATTCGTTACTATTTTCATAGTCGAATATCTTTTCAATAAAAGTTTGCTTTGTTAGATGTTCCATTTTTTCTCCTTTAATAAAAATGATAATATTTTTATCTATTGACGATTATATTGAAACTATATTGCTGGAATTTCATATAATCATTTTTTATTTATAAAAAGTAAGTTAATCAATTTTTTTTACAATTTCACAAAAAAAACAATTATTTTTAAAATTATTGATATTTACTGGGAGAAAAAATTGAGTAGTGTTCAAGATTTATCTAAATTAACAAGATGGTTCGTATTGCTTTTGGTTAGTATTAGTATTTCTGCTAATTACTATGTTTATGATGCAATGTCATCAATTAAATCAATTATGCAGAGCGAACTCGGTTTCAGTAATACTGCTTATGGTTGGTTAGTTTCACTTTATTCATTTCCGAATACATTTTTAGCAATGTCCATACTTGGTGGTATTATTTTAGACCGATGGGGAATTAGAAAAACAGGATTGCTTTTTGTCTCTTTGTGTGTTTTGGGTGCTTTTTTTTCTTCTTATGGTGCAAGTCCATATTTCTCAAACGGTGGTTTTGGTTACGGATTGGTATCTGCAATTATTCCTTCAATTTCACCTGAACTGAAAATGTTAATGTTAGGTCGGTTATTGTTCGGCTTGGGTGCCGAAACAAGCATAGTAGTTTCAAACAAAATAATGGTTAAATGGTTTAAAGGAAAAGAATTGGCATTAGCTTTTGGTGTCAATTTAGCAATTGCCCGACTTGGAACTGCTGCTGCGTTGATTTTATCACCTATATTTGTTAATTATATCCATTGGACAACAGCACTTTGGGCAGCAACAATATTAATGTCTATTGGGTTCATTTGCTTTATTGTTTATATTTATTTGGACAAAAAACATACTCCTAAAGAAGATAAATCTGCAAAATTAGCCGAAGATGAAATTTTCCGTTTGAAAGATATTATTGATTTAATAAAAAATAAATCATTTATTTATGTATGTATATTGTGCGTAACTTTTTACTCTGCTGTTTTTCCATTCCAAAGTTACTGCCCCGATTTGCTTCATAATAAATTTAATCTCTCAATTGAATGGAGCGGAATATTATCAAGTTTGATTATTTGGGGAACCATTGTTTTTACTCCAATGTTTGGTTATTTCGTGGATAAAAAAGGAAAGCGAGCTTCTTTGATGTTCGTTGGTTCTGCTTTGCTGATTGTATCACATTTAATTTTATCGCTTACTTATTTAACTCCATATATTCCAATGTTTTTGCTTGGGATTGCTTTCTCGCTTGTTCCTGCCGCAATGTGGCCCTCGGTTGCATTAATTGTTGATGAGAAAAAACTCGGTACCGCTTACGGTACAATGGCTTCTATCCAAAATTTGGGTTTGTGGGCATTTCCAATTATTGCTGGTTGGGTATTAGATAAAACTAATGTAGGCGTTTCACCTGGAAATTTAGATTATACTTATACTATTTTAGTTTTTGCTGGGCTTGGTATTGTTGGTTTTCTTTTTGCATTTCTTCTTAAACATAACGAAACAAAAGGTAATTCACACGGATTGGAATTACCTTCTCAAAGCTAATAATATTTGGAATACAGTAGTAGTTTCATTACATAAGTAAGTTTATAGGCATTAGATTTTTGAACAATCTAAAAAGCCTATAAACTTACCAATTAGGAATATAGAATAACTACAAATTTGTTAAGCGACACCTATAACATTTAATATTTTCAACAATATATCGCTATTTATTAACAGGCTTTTCAAGCAACTTTTCTATTTTGTTAATTTTAGAGGTCATTCGAGATTCGTCGCCTTTCCTGTAATCAATTTTAATAGTTGAATATATTCTGTTTGCTTGTGGTTCGAGAATTTTGAAGCAGCTTGAAATAACATTCATTACTTCTTCCCAACTACCTTCTAAGATAGTTCCCATTGGCGTTAACTTATATGTTATCCCACTTTTATCAATAAAATCAATAATCTGGGATACATATGCACTGACGCTTTCTCCTTTGTCAGTGGGAAACATCGAAAATTCAGCAAGAACCATTATTTTTCCTCCTAATGATTTTATTTAACAAAATATCTTTTTGTTTTTGTTTATTGGGATTAGACTTCTCTACAAAAATCATGTTTTTAGTAAACGGATTAGTTTCAGTATAATACATCAAAGTTGAAAATGTTGAAGGTGTCGGAGTAAAAATTTGAACTTGTTCAGGAACAATTTTCAGTTCCTTTTTCAAAAAATTCTTAAGTTCTATCATATCATTTTCCGAACAACCAGGATGAGCAGCCATAAAATAATAAGTTAGAAATTGCTTTTTCTCAGCTTTTTTTGAATAATCCATAAACTTTTTTCTAAACAAAGAGATATCTTCCTTCCTGACTATTTTTCCCATTGCTTCAAGAACATTTTTTAAAATATGTTCTGGGGCAATTTTAAGCTGTCCAGATACATATTTTTCAGCAAGCACTTGAATAAATTTATCTCCATAAATACTATCATTTAAGAGTAAGTCAAATCTTATACCTGATGAAATAAATATTTTTTTTATCTTGGAAATTTGAGCTATTTCTTCTAAAAGATTTAAGTATTCCTGATGATTATTGTTTAAATTCTTGCATTTTTTAGGAAACAGACATCTTTTTGCAGTGCAATGTTCGTCAAACTGTTTGCAGTCCATTCCATACATATTCGCACTTGGACCCCCAACATCATAAATTATTCCGTTAAAATTAGGCTTGTTTGATATTCTTTGAGCTTCTTGCAGCACTGAATGAACACTTCTACTTATCACTTTCCTTCCTTGGTGAACAGCAATTGCACAAAAATTACATTCTCCAAAACAACCTCGGTGCGTAATAATAGATTGCTTAATAGTTTCGAGAGCTTTGATTTTACCTTTTTGTTTGTAAAAAGGGTGTGCATCATATTCATAATCAAGATCGAAATAGCTATCGATTTCTGATTGAGAAGGATAAAATTGAGGTGGATTGTGTATTAAATACCTATCCCCTGTTTTTTGGCACAGTCCTTTAGAAGAGTTCGGTTCATTATTTGAGTAAAATAATTCAAACATTTCTATGAATTTGGAATTTGAGCTTAAAACCTCTTCATAAGAAGGTAATTGAATATATTCATCTTTTGCACTTTTAGAAATATAGCATAATCCTCTTATCTCTTTCGGATTTTGATTATTTTTTATAGCCTCTGCAAATTCCAGTATGCTTTTCTCAGCCATACCATATATCAAATAATCAGCTTTGGAATCGAACAAAATTGAGCGTCTGATTTTATTATCCCAATAATCGTAGTGAGCAACTCTTCTTAAGCTTGCTTCAATCCCACCAATAACAATTGGAATACTTTCCTTGCAATATTGGCGAATCAAATTCACGTATTTAATAGTTGCTCTATCCGGACGCAATATATTTTGTCCACCAGGTGTTAAGTCATCAAGTTTCCTCCTTTTTTTTGTAGCAGTATAATTTGCAACCATAGAATCGACGCATCCGGCTGTAACTCCCCAAAATAGTTTAGGTCTTCCAAGTCGTAAAATATCTTCTTGAGATTCAATTGTCGGCTGAGAAATAATACCAACTTTATACCCGTTACGAATAAGCCATTTACCAATGGCTGCTGCTCCATCGTATGGAGAATCGATATAAACATCTCCTGTTACTATTATTACATCAAGTTTTTCCCAATTTAGTTTCTTTAATTCTATTTTTGTAGTTGGAATATACATTTTTTATGACTTTTAGTTAATATGTTATTATATTTGTTATTTAGATTGTGTAAATTAAGAATAATCTATAAAATTGAAAAATTATAGTATTTTATTGTTGTTTATCTTGTGTTTTAATTCAAGCCTGTTCGCTGAATTATTAAAAGTTTCACCACAAAAAGGTGAATCTGTTTATACATTACTTACAAGATATAATTTGACTTACGAGAAAAATATTGATTTCTTTTTGAAACAAAATCAGAATAAAATTTCAGAACAAAAAGGTTTGTATCTTGGAAAAGAATATGAACTTCCTATCAAAATTGTAAAGTTCAATAATAAAAACATTCGTTCAACTTTAAATATTGATTATGAGACTGCAAAAAAAATTCAAGAGTATAATTCAATTGTAGTAAAAAAAGGATTAAAGAAATCTTCTTATAAAGATGACCAAATTCTTTGGGTACCATTTATTGAATATGATTTAAACAATGACATTAATAAAAAAGAAAATGAGAAAAATGTTGCAAAAGATATTTTTTTAAGAAATAATTTTAAAAAAAACAACGATCTATTCGGTGAAAAATACAAAATCAATTCTGTTTTAGATAATAAATTAGCTGGACATTATTTCTATTTGATCTCAGGGCACGGCGGACCAGATCCGGGTGCAATTGGATTTAGAAACGGTTTCGAATTACACGAGCATCAATATGCTTACGATATATCACTCCGGTTGGCCAAAAAGCTTATGGAAAGCGGCGCAGAAGTGTTTTTGATCGTTCAGGACGATGAAGATGAAATATCTGATGAGAAATTTCTTAAAAAATCTGGAACTGAGAAATTATTAAATGGTGATACAATTTCAAGTGTTCAGTCAATACGATTAAAACAACGAACAGATTTAGTCAATGAAATATTTCGAACTTATAACAAGAAGGAAACAAATCATTTGCTCATTGAAATACACGTAGATTCAAGAATCACTGATAAACGTATTGATATTTTTTTCTATCATCAGCCTGAAAGCGAAAAAGGAAAAGAATTTTGTGAAGCTCTTCTAAATACTATCAAAGAAAAATATGACAAAAATCAGCCAGGACGTGGTTATCAAGGTAGGATATTTGGCAGAAATCTTTGGACGCTTCGAAATGCTATTCCTACTGGGGTTTACGTTGAACTGGGTAATATTCAAAATCCGCAAGATCAAATTAGATTGATAGAACCATCTAACCGGCAGGCAATTGCAAACTGGCTATACAAAGGTATTTTACAGGCATATAATATAAAATAGAGGGAATTTATGGTAGGTGTTGGTTACGATATTCATCAATTAAAGCAAGGCGAAACATTAATACTCGGTGGTGTCAATTTTGAGACAGAATTTGGCACTGTTGCCCATAGCGATGGCGATGTTCTGCTTCACGCAATAATGGATGCGATTCTTGGAGCAGCCTCTCTTGGCGACATTGGAGAACATTTCCCAGACAATAATGAGTATTTCAGAAATATTTCTTCTCTTGAATTATTGAAAAATGTGATAAAATTAATTGATGAAAAATATATTATCGTCAATATCGATGCTACTCTCATTGCCGAAAAACCTAAAATTAAAGATTTCAAAAACAAAATGCGAGAAAATATTGCTAATGCTTGCAATATTTCTATTCACCAAATAAATATTAAAGCTACGACTAATGAAAAATTAGGTGCTCTTGGTCGTGGAGAAGGAATTGCGGCTATTGCAATATGCCAATTAGAAAAAAAATATTAAAATATTTAAGTCATCTTGTTTTATTTGTTTTGCTTACAATCCCAGTGTTTGGGAATTATTTCTATCCATATAAAATTAATTTTTTCAAATCAATTGATCTTGGTGAAATTATTCATACCAACAATGAATTTTATATATTAAACTATGGTTTATTTGGTGAAAATAGCTACATCTACAAAACTAATAATTTTAACCCTGAAAGTGGACTTACACTCCCAAACGCTTCCTTATTGTACGCGAAATCAGCTTTGGATCGACTCATTTTACTAACATCTGTTAATGATAGTTTATTTCTTGTAGTATACTCGGATAATACTATAAGTCATAAAATATATATTTCCAGCTCATTCGAGAATTATTATAAATTAATTGACATTCAAGTTCAAAAAAACAATATTTTATTACAAATAGACAAAAATATTTATTTATTCAATATTACTAACAATTTCCCAAAAGTATTTTCAATATTAAGTCAGAATGCATTAGATGCAAATTTCTATTTGTTAAATGATAAAGTCTTTATTGCAATTGTTGAGGAAGAAAGTTCCCAAAATGTTATAAAATTTTTTGATTCGGATGGAAATATTTTTAATAGTCTGTCAGTTCCTTCGTATAACAATGTCAAAATTATTGATATACATAATTATTTATCCCTTATTTTTAGTTCATTTGATAATAAATCATTGATATATTTAATAAACAAAAGAGATTATACAGTTGGTAATTCAATATGGATTAATTCTAATTCAAATTTTATAGCTATGTCTAACAATACTATATACTCTTTGCAGACAAATGAGAAAACATATGTATTAAGTAAAATTCACACTTATTCAAGTGTTATAAATAATGCTGATTTCCCAATTGAGTTAGTCGAACCAATTTATTTGAAAGTTATTAACAATCGTATTTATGCAATATTTAAAAATGGTATCTGCATTACAGATACAAATTTGTCGATACAAGCAGTTTATTTTTTCAATATTTCGCAGCAAATAAGTGAAATTATTAATGTTTTTGAAAATAAAAATCAAATTATTATTACATCCAAATCAAATTCAATGATTTTTGAAATAAAAGATAATCAACTTTCAGTTGTTAAATTCTTTTTCTATGAATATGCCAAATACATTATTCCAATATTAATTGTTCTAATAATGCTATTCCTCATTAACAAAATCATAGCTAAGAGCAAATTACTTAATATAATTGCAAATATTCCTTCCGCAGGTTTTCTATTTATTATTAACCACAGGGGTAAACTGATTTTTGCTAATGATTATGCATCAAATTTGATTTCACTTAGTAGGAATGTTCCATTGAATAAAAATTTCAGAGATTATTTTAAAAATGATGCTATTAGTGAAGTTTATAAATTTTATGAGATAAATAAAAGCAACAAGAAAACTATAAAAGAAAAATTATCATTAAATTTAGATGGTAATCCAACCGAATGGTTATGTTCGATAATTCCTATTAGAGATTTCAGAGGCTTTGCAAAAGGTTATGTGCTATCCGGAATTGATATAACTGAACAACTTGAAAGAAAAAGATTAGCTAACTGGGCTCAACTTGCTCATGATATGCAAACTAATCTATCTACAATAAAACTAAATGCTGAACATATTAGCAATTCTGACATTGACCAAATTCATTCACGACAGAAAAAAATAATTCATCAGGTTAATATTTTGATGAACCGCATTCGCGATATTGTAACAGTTGGACGAACAGATATTCTGGACTTACAGATTGTGAATTCTTACGAAATATGTAGTCAGGCAGTTGCAGAATTTGACGAAGAATTATTTCCAAATGTAAAATTCACATTAAATGTTAAAAATTTCGAACTAAAGTGTGATAAAAATAAACTTGTGCGGGCTATCCGTAATGCTATTGAGAACGCAATACGTGCTCTTCCCGACAAAAAAGGCGAAATTACTATTACTTCAGATTTTGATAATAACTTTGCATATTTTTCAATAATTGATAATGGTAAAGGAATGGACGACGAAACTAAATCAAAATTTCTCAAACCCTACTTTACAACGTCTAGTCAATATGGTGGCAGCGGAATTGGAACAATAATAATGCAAAAAGTCGCAGAAATGCATAAAGGGCGTATCATTGTCGAAAGCAAAGTGAATGAAGGCACTAATATTACTTTCGTTATTCCTTTTAAAATATCTATTTAAGCCACCTCATAATTCTAATTCCCAAAATCGCCTGTACCGACTTCCATTTTTCTTCTCGTATTTGGTCAAGTAATAAATATGAAATTTGAATATAAGGACTAATGTAGTATTTTTGCCCAATATCAATATCTCTTCCAACATTCAAAAATGGAGCAAGATTAAAGGTATTAGCTTTATTAATCCGACCTTCACTAACAACTCTGCTATATGATGGTGGATTTGTCGGAAATGGATTTGCATAACTTGGAGATAATATTTTTTCAATATGTTTTTGCTTGTTAGATAGAATTATATGAAAAACGTTCCCAATTGAGACATAATAAAAACTATTTTCAATTCTTTTCTTAAATTCAAAATTGAAAGCTATATTATCGAATGAATTTCTAAAAATATTTTCATAAGTAATCACATCTTCTTGCCCATTCGGTAAAATTATTGGTAATTGCTGTTTTGCCGAAAACTCATTTTTCCGGTAATTATAATTAATTCCTAAAGAGAACGAACTATTCCCATCTAATATCCATTTTTCATAATTGATTCCCAAAACATATGAAGAACCATTACCATCCTCAAATTTGCCACAATTGCAATCATTCTCATAAAAACTAAAATTACCCAATTCTTTTGAAAAACCATGTTGCAAGGCTATTCCTAAAAAATCATAATTGATATTTTCTGGCAACCTTGGCGATAGTTCCCAATTAAAACCTTGAGCCTCCAAGCTAATGCTTACAATAAATAAAGTGAAAAAAACTATTATCAACAATCTTGTCATCTCTCAACAATAAAAAATTTTGTATCAAAAATTGAATATCCATCAGTTATGGAAATTGCATAAACTCCAACACTCAAAGAATTAACATCAATATCAATTAAATCTAAGCCATCAGTTTTTATTGTCATCAGTTTTTCATAAAATATTTGTCCATATGAATTTGTTATTTTCACTAATAAACTTGAATAATTCTTTGATGTATTAACCAAAAGATTTAATTTCTCGGTTACTGGATTTGGGTAAAGGGAAATAATTACTGGTCTATTAAAATCAATAGGATTTATTTTAAGTGGCAACCCACAAATTGAATCAAGAGAATATTTCCCGTTAAGAATTTTTAAATCATATATTTTTTTACAATTATCAGAACCAAAAACCACATTTTGAAACGCTAATTCGCTTATTTGATTATCACCAAGATAAGTTTTAAATTTTAGTATCAACAAAGTATCATTTGGAAGAAGAAAAATATCGGAATGAGCTTGAACAGTAAGTTTTCCTTTTACATTATCATTAATATTGACAGAAGCACCTTCTGAAGCTGTTCCTTGTGTTGTTTTACTAATATATTTTAGCAATGTAGGATTAAATACAACTTCAAATTGATAATATTTGGCATATATTGAAGGTTTGTAATGTTCTGCTGAAAGTAATATTGGAATATCTATGATTCTTCCCGGTTTACTTTTAATATTATTGTCAATGTTCAATTGAGCCAATATTGGTGGAACACTTGCTGCCTTCAACATAATTATTAACGTATCTTTGGGAGCAGTAGAATTGTTTATTAAATAAGCCCGTGAATAATATACTCCCGGTGGATAAGAAGCGTTAAATGTAAATGTTACGTATTCTGAACCATTTGGATTAATAGAAAAATCGTTCTTGGAAACAGAAAATTTATCATTATCCTCAATCATTATTTGATTTACATAAAGCTTAGTGTTACCTATATTTTGTATTCTTATCGTTGTATCTTTCGAAGAAGGACAATTTCCTTCAATATCGGCACTATAGAACACATTTCCAAAGTCGATAGTATCAATATTGGTAAAGATTTCTGGCTCTATTGCGCGACCAACTAAAAATATTTCTTTCTTTGTATCGCTGCTAATGTATCCAAATAGATTTCTTGCAGGAAAATCATTTTCAATAGTATATTTCAACAAGAAAAGACCTCTTTTATCTGGATTAATATCAACAGCAATTTCATTTTCTTGGTCAGGAAATAAATGAGCCTTAGGAAACGGTTTTGATATTGTAGCTGAGCCTGAAATAGTATTATTAATATTATCCCAAATGTTTTGATTAATTATACCATAAGGGATATTTCCAGTGTTTTTCAGTCGAAAAGTAACCCTTGTATTTTTTTTGACTTGAATATCTCCAATAAATATTGTATCTCTACGAAAGTCATAGTTAGAATGAGTTAATTCTAAATTCTGTTTTACTCCGCATCCGATTACTTTGACAACACAAAAATCAACAGAATCAGGTTTCAGGTCTTCACGAGGAGTAAAACGCACTTTAAAAATTGCTGTATCAGGTCCCAGATCTATTGGTCGATATCTAATTTCATAAACTAAATTTGTTTTTTTCGGTAATAATGAAATTGGATACTGTTTTTCTTCAAATTCAAATTCTTTACTGGTATATCCTTGGGTAATTAAAGAATCATTTGAACCAACAATTTTGATTGGAAAATTCTGAGTATTTCTGACAATATGTTTTCTCATCTGTTCTAATGGAGAACTAACAAACATCGAATCAAACATAATTACATCGTCGAATCCATCAATAAATTTAACTGTTTTTTTAGTAATTAATTTGAAAGTTTTTTGAATAATAATTCTCGTTGTATCTTTAGGATCCACTAATCCAAGTTTAATCATTGCTGTTTTTCTTCCAACTGGTTCAGCAATCAAATCAGGCAATGGAGAATATTTAATTACAAGGTTTTCAGTTCTTCTATCTGAAGTGTTTAGGTTGAATGGCAAAGCAGGTGAGTGAGGAGAAAATCGCAAATATTCAAATTCTGTAAGAGCATCTGGACTTGCGAATATCTCAATTGAAGGCGAAACATTAAGCATTCGCAATTCCCCGGTACCAATATTTTTTAATACAAAAGTTTCATACACTTCGTCATAAATATAGCAAGGACCAAAATGTATCGTAGATTTTGTTGAATCTTGTAAATAGTATATATCACCTGCTAACTGAGAATATGAATTATTTGAAAAAACAAAAAGTAATATTATTAATATGATTATCATTTTTTCAAGTAATTTTATTATTTTAGTTAAACAAATGTAACTTTATTGTAAAATTATCATTATTAGTTATAAGAAACAAATAATAAAAAGAATAGGAGAATATAAAATGAAACGGTTTTCAGCTTTTATTTTATTCTTTTTTGCAATTTTTCAATTGTATTCACAACCCAAAATTGAATTTATAGGTGGTGAAACTGTTGATTGGAAAGATGTTTCTCCAAAAGACAATCCACTTCATTCTGAAATAATCATTAAAAATGTAGGTAATGAGAAATTGGTCATAAAGGAAGTAAAACCTACTTGTGGATGTACCACCGCTCCATTAGATAAATATGAGTTAGCTCCCGGAGACACGACAAAAATGAAAATTACTTTGAATTTAGGTTCTTCTTCCGGAAAAATCCATAAAACAATACGAGTAACATCCAACGATCCAACTGCTCAAAATAAAATTATCTCTCTAAAAGCAAATGTTATTCGACCAATTGAGATTAAGCCAGCTAATTACATTGTTTTTGATAATCCAAAAGTTGGTGTCGAAAGCACTGCTAAATTCTTTATAAAAAACAATACTAATAAACCAATAAAAATAAGTGATTATAAAACTGAACCGAATATTCTAAAAATCAATCTCGTCGGTGAAAAACAAATCCAACCAAATGAAGAAATTGAAATCATTGCAAGGATTATCCCCGATAAAACCGGATATTTGAACGCATTTATTAAAATGAATACAACAGAACCCGATACACCTGAAGTAGAAATTCGTTGCTATGGTAATGTTACCGAATCGCCAATTTTTAACTCAAAATAATATTTACAATTACCAATGCATTATTTTAGTTAATAGGCTGCCCCAAAGGGCAGCCTATTTCATTACATAGCTTTAGTAGTTGAGGCTGACAGAAATTCAATATTCATTCTACTAATAAATCTCACTGGAATATTCTTTGGACAATTCGCTTCGCATTCATAATAATTACGACAAGCACCAAAACCTTCTTTATCCATTTGTTCAATCATAGCAATAGCTCGTTTCTTTCGTTCTGGTTGCCCCTGCGGAAGCAAAGCTAATTGCATGATTTTCGCTGCTGTAAATAACATAGCAGCACCATTAGGACATGAAGCTACACAAGCACCACAACCTATACACTGAGCTGCATCCATAGCTAAATCTGCGTGTTCTTTTGGAACAGGGATAGAATTTGCATCCTGAGCTGCTCCTGTATTCACTGATACATATCCTCCAGCAGCAATAATTCTATCTAAAGCTGAACGATCGACAACTAAATCCTTTATAACAGGAAAAGCACGGGCTCTGAATGGCTCAATCCACAGTTCATCTCCATCTTTGAACATTCGCATATGAAGCTGGCAAGTAGTAGTTCCTTTTACATTTCCGTGAGGTCGCCCATTAATTGTCATAGAACAGGCGCCGCATATTCCTTCGCGGCAGTCATGGTCAAAAGCTATTGGCTCTTTCCCTTCAGAAATTAAACGTTCATTTAACACATCAATCATTTCCAGCAGCGACATATGCTCGGAAACATCCTCCATTTTATAAGTTTCGAAACTCCCCTTGGAGGCAGCATCTTTCTGACGCCAAATGTGAAGTGTAAATTTCATTTTTGCACCTTTATTGTGTTTAAATTATTTAGCTTATAAATAATTGAATTGTTAATATTCAAGATAACAACCTTGTCCTTTTGTTTCAGTTCGTCAATTATTTTTCTATAATCTGGTGATAATTCACTATCAGAATAGAACATTTTTCCAATAAAATATACCTCATTCTCATCATAAAAATTATATTGATTTACTTCTTTAATATTTTTGAAATCGTTGTATTTGAGATAATCATAAAGCATATAGTTATTATCATCTATCACCAACAAGTCGTTCTTGTCTATTGCCAATTTGAGATTATTGATTTTGTTTTGATAAAAATCATTGTCAGAAGTTAACACAAATTGAGTTGTTGAAATAAAGTTATAGCTAAAAAGCATAATTCCTATCGAAAGATAAAGTTTAAAACTAACATTATTTTTATTGAAAATTACAAGAAACAATATTAGAAAGAAATATATCGATATCCAGAACTCAAGATTATTCGAAGACCAAAAACTGAAAAACCCTACAAAAAAAATCAAATATAATATTAGCCAAAATTTTTCAATTTTATAAGATTTATTTTTGATGAAATTTTTTATTGAAATAATGAAAAAATAACAGAATAATGTGCATAGTGTGAAGAGTAATATTAATGCAAAATAGATTTCCCAATTTAAAGCATTTCGAATTAAATAATACTCTTCTTTAAAAGAATTGCTAGAGAAATAATTTGAAATATTGTTTTGAACAAAATCTAAACCAAGTATTAAATGTATTGAAGTAATTACACGTGCAAAACCTATTAGATCATTTAATATTATTGAAAATCCAAGATTAGACCAGAAATATGGTAATTTATGAGCATAAAAGGTTAGTTCATAATATGCCTCAGATATAGATTTCACTTTGTAATCAAAAATCAATACTAATACATATGGAATACCGACAAGAAGCAAAAAATATATTCCAAACTTTAAAATAATACTTGTTTTTTTTCTCGAAAAAAGAAAACTAATAAAGTATACAAAAAGCAGAAAAACATAAGTTTGATGAAATAAAGTGGCTAAAGCAGCAAATAAAGAAATTTTAAAGTAATCATCTGGATTTTTTAAGAAGTAATACAACGATAGCACAGCAAAAAATAATGGAATAATGTATACTTCCACAGAAGTAGAATAATACCAAATTCCGTAAGAAAAAGCCACCAGAAAAGAAGCAGAAATTGCTTGAATTCTCTTAAAATCGTAACGTTCAATTAATATCAAACAAAATAAAGTAACAAGAGCAGCTCCAAATACACTATTAATTCCGGATAATATCAAATACACTTCGCACGACGGGATGAAAATGTGGATTCCTTTTACTACAAGTAATGTAAAAACGTGATAAAGAAGGTGATGAGGATGAAATACCCATACACCTTCTTTTGCACGAGCTGCATAAATTATTCCATCGTGTGCAATCGCTTGATTTTTTGATAAAGTAAGTAAGTAGATAGCCCAAAATACACTATATACCAACAAATAGAACAAGCGATTATTTGTCTTTTCGAGCATTATTATTTATAGCTCCGCACTTGCAATGGAACATTTTCAAATGTTAATTCTTCTTGGTGTCTAATTGGTTTTTTACCATCTCCGTTATATTCCCAAACTGCAACGTGGCAATAATTCTCGTCATTGCGTTTTGCTTCGCCATCTTCGTATTGGTATTCTACTCTGAAATGTGCACCACAGGATTCTTCACGTTCGAGTGCATCCCAAGCAAGTAATTCAGCAAATTCAAGAAAATCAGCGACACGACAAGCACGTTCCAAAGCAACATTTAATGATGCATCCTCACCTGGAACATTTAAATTGTTCCAGAATTCTTCCCGAATTTTGGGAATTTCTTCCAGTGCATGTTTGAGACTTTGAGCACTACGTGCCATTCCAACATCTTCCCACATTATTTTACCAAGCTGCTTGTGAAATGAAGTGGGTGTTCTTTTTCCTTTTATAGAAAGTAATTTATTAATTTTATTACGAACGTCTTCTTCTGCTTTTCTGAATTCTGGATGCTCTGTGGTTATTTTTTCAAGTTTTGCTTTTGCAAGATAATCCCCTATTGTATATGGAATAATGAAATAACCATCCGCAAGACCTTGCATAAGAGCACTTGCACCAAGTCGATTAGCACCGTGATCGGAGAAATTCGCTTCACCAAGAACATGTAATCCGGGAATTGTGCTCATTAAATTATAATCAACCCATAGCCCGCCCATTGTATAGTGAGCTGCAGGATAAATCATCATCGGTGTTTTATATGGGTCGTCTCCGGTAATGCGTTCATACATTTCGAAAAGATTACCATATCTTTCTTCGATTTTTTGCCTGCCCAATCTCTTTATTGCATCAGCAAAATCGAGATATACACCATATCCGGTCGCAGATACTCCGCGACCTTCGTCGCACACTTCTTTGGCTGCGCGTGAAGAAATATCACGGGGTGATAGATTTCCGAAACTTGGATATTTGCGTTCAAGATAATAATCGCGTTCATCTTCTGGAATTTCGTTTGGAGGTCTACGGTCTCCTTTTTTCTTAGGCACCCAGATTCGTCCGTCGTTACGTAGAGATTCACTCATTAATGTTAGCTTAGATTGATGGTCGCCGCTTACTGGTATACATGTTGGATGAATTTGAGTAAAGCAAGGATTAGCAAAACCAGCACCTTTTTTATAAGCACGGAAAGTAGCTGTAACATTGCAAGCTATAGCATTCGTAGATAAAAAGAAAATATTAGCATATCCACCAGTTGCTAAACACACTGCATCGCCAACAAAAGATTCGATTTTTCCAGTTATTAAATCACGAGTAACTATTCCACGACACACTCCATCAATCAGAACAATATCCATCATTTCTTTACGAGTGTGTATTTTAACGTTGCCGTTTTGAACTTCTTTCATTAAAGCTTGATACGCACCAAGTAGAAGTTGCTGTCCCGTCTGCCCACGAGCATAAAATGTACGAGAAACCTGAGCACCACCAAATGACCGATTATCGAGCAATCCGCCGTACTCACGAGCAAAAGGAACTCCTTGTGCAACACACTGGTCAATAATGTTATTAGACACTTGTGCTAATCTATAAACATTTGCTTCACGAGCACGGAAATCACCACCTTTTACTGTGTCGTAGAAAAGCCGCCAAATACTATCACCATCATTGCGATAATTTTTTGCAGCGTTAATTCCACCTTGTGCAGCTATTGAGTGAGCTCTGCGCGGAGTGTCGTGATAAGTAAATACTTCAACATTATAGCCAAGCTCAGAAAACGATGCTGCTGCAGAGCTACCTGCGAGCCCTGTCCCAACAACAATGATTTTATATTTGCGTTTATTAGCCGCATTAATAAGTTTCATTTCAAAACGGTGTTTGTCCCATTTATCCTGAATTGGACCACTTGGTATCTTCGAATCTAATTTCATACTGCACCTCCAACCAATCCTAACAGAACAGAAATTGGTATTGATATGTATAACAATGTAATAATTATCGAAAAAATAGTACTGCATCTCTCCATCCAAGGAGTAAATTTCGGACCAGTAACGCCTAAAGTATGGAAACAACTTTTAATTGCATGGCTAAGATGAAAACCAAGTAGAACAACTGCAACAATATACGCAAGAGAGATAAAAGGATTTCTGAATCCTAACACCACCATTTTATAAACATCGTGTCTCTCAGTTAATATGTTTTGCTCTACAAAGCAGTCTTTTGGCATAGATTTTAATTGCTCTTCCGAAACATTACCAGGCAAAACATATGCTTTCTTAACGGTGAGTTCGTGATGTGCGTAGTCCTCTGGATTAGTAATTCCGAAAGTAAAATGCAACAAATGATAAGTTACAAAAGCAAAAATCATTATTCCTGTTACAAGCATCGAACGTGAATTGATTTTGGCTTTTGCGTAGTTAACAACCTGATATTTCACCGGCTTAGCAGCATTATTAATTGAGCTAAGATACAACGACGTAATAATATGAAGAATTAGAGAAACGAATAATACTATTCTCACAACCCACAGTATCTCTCCTATACTTTTCAGAAATTGGGCATACGTATTAAGTGGTTCAGGACCAAGGTAAATTTGAAGATTTCCGACCAAATGCCCAATAATAAAAAGCAGTAGCAAAACGCCTGTGGTTGCCATTACGATTTTGCTCAATACAGTTGAGCGTAGAAAATTTAAAATTGCCATAGAACTTTTTATTATTGTTAATAATAGTGTTTATTATTTTCATTATCAATGTTATACAAACACACAAAATTATAAAATAATATGAATTAATATTAGAAAAATCACATTTGCGATATTTTTTTATCGATAAAATTGCACTCAAATAATTTTACTTGTATTTGCGTCTATTCGTCTATTATTATTTAAAATGATAAAACAGATATAGTATATGAATTTACATAGATGGATCCCTTTTATATTGATTATTACCTTTTTTACAATTATTATTGAAGCATACGTTTTGTTTCATTGGACAAAATATGCAAAAAAACGTAAGTTCCATAAGTTAACCTGTCAAATTCCTATAGCTATCTCAATTTTAGCGATAATTTCATCAATGTATTTCAATTTTCTAAGACTATTTTCAAATTCGCCAGATTTAAAGTATAATTTTTTTCTTATTTTCTCAAGTTTATGGTATCTCCCTAAATTAGTTATCGTACCTTTTTTGATAATTAAAGATTTAATTGTTTTTTTCAAAAATATATTAATTTCAATAAGAAACAAAAAAAATATTGCTAAGCATTCAAATATTTCAGAAGTAGATTATTCAAAAAGACATTCGATTGCAACAGTTGGATGGTCTTTTGCTGCAATTCCTTTTATTTCGGCAGGTTTTGGACTTACTCGCGATACAAATTCAATTCAATTCCAAGTTGTTGAATTAGAACTTCCAAAATTTCCTTTAAAAAATAGTCAATTCACTATCGTCCAAATTAGCGATATTCATAGTGGGTCTCTCCTATCTAAAAAGCTTATTGAAAAAACAGTTAGTGCGATTAATGATATTAAACCTGATATAGTAGTTATTACAGGTGATTTTGTTAATTTTCGAATTGAAGAACTTGACTTTATTTTACCTTCGCTAAATAATTTATATCCAACTTATGGTACTTTCGGTTGTATGGGCAATCATGATTATTACGTTGGTAGTGATAAGATTATTAAGTTCAATCAAAAATTGGAAAAAGTTGGTATTAAAATGCTTAATAACTCGAATATTCAAATAAATACTGGTCAGGGTATAATTCAAATTGCTGGTGTTGAAAACACAGGAATGAGCAATCAAAATTTTGCTGATTTCGATAAGGCAATTGAAGGGTTAAACCCAAATAATTCGATCATCATGCTTTGCCACGAACCAAACAACTGGGAAAAGAGTATATTAAGAAAATTACCTATTGACTTAACCCTATCAGGGCACACTCACGGGGGACAATTTGGAATTAACATAATTGGGAAGGAAATCTCACCTGCATCACTTGTTTATAAATATTGGGCTGGTCTATACAGAATTGGCGAACAATACTTATATGTTAATCGAGGACTTGGGACAACTGGACCACCTTTTAGAGTTGGAGTAAAACCTGAAATTACTATTTTTAAACTTAAAGCTCCTAAAAAAATAGTTTAACAATGTAATTCATCTAATATTTCACGCCACACTTTAATATTATTTTTATGGAATTTAAAAACCGAAATTTCCTGCTCAGAATCACGAACAATCAAGCCGAGAAAAAATTTAACTATTTGAGATTTAATAATTTGGCATTTTGCATAAAACTTCAGTTTGTTTATTAGATTATGTTTTTTTGCAAAAAATACTTTGCTCAGAAGCAATTTTTTTGTGGTCTCGAATGAAAATCTATCGCTGCTTGAACTTGCACCGCGCAAATGAATTACTCGTGATTGATGACAAAAGATAATTCTTTTCCCGAAGGATTTAATTTTATAAGAAAAATCCATATCTTCTGAGTAGAAAAAATAATCTTCATCGAAACCACCAATTTCATCAAATACGCTTTTTCTCACTGCCAACACAGCACCATCTGCATATCCGAAACAGAATTTTGGGAAGTCAAGGTTGAACTTATTAAAAATTGCTTTTCGTATCGTGTTTTCAATTGGATTAATAAAAGTCAATTCTTTTAAACCACTTAAAATATTAGGAAAATCACCATAAGAATATTGATAATTGCCATTTGGAAAAATCTGTCTTGGGAAAGCAACCGCATTCTTTTTGTTTTGCAATAATTTTTTCAGTAATCTCTCAATAGAATTATCTAAATAAATTACATCAGAATTAGAAATAATAACGAAGTCATTGCTACATTTTTCCATACCACGGTTAACAGCATATGAATAGCCAAAGTTTTCTTCATTTTTCACTACAAGAACATTTGGAAAAGTATTACGCAAGTATTCAACAGTTCCATCAGATGAGCAGTTATCAACTACAATAATATTTTGCACATATTTATTTGCAGTATTATAAATTGATTCGATGCATTTTCCTACTAAATATTTTGTGTTATAAGAAATAACAACAACATCGCACTTCATACAAGTCAAACATTATTTTAACAATTTAATTGGTTATTATTGTAAATATAAATAAATTTGTAGTTTGATAAAACTTGTTTTCGATATAATTTACATATTATAAATTATTGGAGGTATGTTCATTGAAAAAGTATTTCGGTAAGATTTTACTTGTTGTTGTTCCAGTGATTGCTGCAATAGTATTACTCTATCCAACTTACCAGGCATCAAAGTTGGAAGAAAAAGAAGCACAAGCAATTGCCAAAGCTAAGCAAGCAACCAATAGCACAGACTCACTGGCAATAATGGAAGCATTTAAAAAGCAATACGGTGAAGCATTAAAAACCGCAAAAGCTCGTCGCTTAAAGTTAGGTCTTGATTTGCGTGGCGGTATGTATGTTACAATGGAAGTCGATGTTGTAAAACTAATTGAGGAAACTGCTCAAAGAGAAACTATTGACGAAATTTTTAAAGATGTAATTGCTAAAACCCGCAAGGAAGCTGCAAATACTGATGAAGCAGCATTAAATATATTCCTTCGTAATTTTGATAAGATTGCTCGACCTCAAGGCAAATCCTTATTAAATTACTTTGATGTTGGTGATTTACGTGATGCTTCCGAAGAAAAAATTATTTCCTCACTGAACGAAAGCATTGATAAGGCTATCGACCAGGCTCAAGAAGTAATTCGTCAGCGTATTGACCAATATGGCGTAAGTGAACCAAATATTCAAAAACAAGGTTCGCGTCGAATTATGCTTGAACTCCCGGGCATAACAAATCAAGATGAAATGCGCAGCCTTTTGCAAACTACTGCTCGCCTTGAATTTAAATTAGTAAGAAATTATAAAGAAATAGTTCAGGCATTTTACAAAATAGATCAGATGCTCAGCAATAAAATAAAAGCAGGAAAAGGACTTATTGAAGAACCAATTGCTCAATTAGACGCTCTCAAACCAGACACTCTAAAAACAGAGCAAACCAATCCTAAACAAGATACTACTAAACTTGCTCAAAAAACAGATACTACAAGTGCCGATACGACTAAATCTACTTCAGACAGCGTTAAAGATCCATACGCAGGACTTCCACCTGAAGAAGCTCAACGTAGATATGCACTGGATCATCCTTTTACAACTCTATTTTCCACATTTTTTGTTCCCGGACAAAATCAAAATATTGTTCCAATTTATTATACATCAGACAAATTCCCTGATGGAGAATATATTTTCAGAATACCTAAAGATTCTATTTCAAAATTATTAGTATTATTATCCAGACCTGATGTTGCTGCATTAATTCCTGCTGAATTAGAAATTGCTGTTGATGCAAAACCTGACACCAGATTAAAACAAAGACAAAATATTGAAATCTTCGATTTCTATGCTTTGAAAAAAGAACCTGAACTTACTGGCGAAGTAATATCGAATGCTCGCGCTTCGTTCGACCCAACTACAAATCAACCTGTTGTGCTTATGAGTATGAGCAGCGAAGGTGCTGAAAGTTGGGCTCGCATTACAGGTGCCAATTTGAAAAAACGTATTGCAATTGTTTTAGACGGAAGAGTATATTCAGCACCAACAGTTCAAAGCAAAATTACCGGAGGAAATTCTCAAATCACTGGAATGGCAAATACTGAAGAAGCACGCTTACTTGAAATTGTTTTGAATGCTGGCGCATTGAAAGCACCTGTTCAAATCATTGAAGAACGAGTTGTAGGTCCATCGCTCGGTGAGGACTCAATTCGCAGTGGATTAAATGCTTCACTTATCGCTGTTATTTTAGTAGTTCTCTATATGTTGATGTATTATGGAGTTGGTGGAGCACTTGCAGATTTTGCTGTATTGCTTAACGTGTCGCTTATTTTGTCTGTTCTCGCTGCATTGGGTGGAACACTCACTTTGCCTGGTATTGCAGGTATTATTTTAACTGTTGGTATGGCAGTGGATGCAAACGTGCTGATTTTCGAACGTATTCGTGAAGAGCTCGATAACGGTCGTTCAATGCGTTCAGCGATCGACGAAGGTTTCAGAAAAGCTCTTTCTGCAATTATGGACTCTAACGTTACTACATTCTTTACTGGTGCTATTTTGTATTTCTTAGGCACTGGTCCGATTCAAGGATTTGCACTTACTTTGATGATAGGTATTTTAGGTACTTTATTTACTGCAATTGTTGTAACTCGTGCAATTATTGAAATCATTATGGCAAAAGGTGTTTCTTCGATTGATTTTGGTCAACCAAAAATTAAACAAAATAATTAATGAGGTGGAATATGAGATTTTTCAAAAATCCAAATATAAATTTCTTAAAGTATAGAAAATTATTTGTGAACTTATCAATCACTTTGATAATTGCTTGTATAATAATAACAATCATAGAAGGTGTTGAGTACGGTATTGATTTTGCCGGAGGTACAGAAGTTGCCATATCCGTTTCAAAACCATTATCAACAGATAAAATACGTTCGGTTGTAACTAAGTCCGGACTTACTGGTGTAGAAATAAAATCTTTTGGTGAAGAAAACCAGTTTTTAATTAGAACAATGGAGTCCACAAATGCTCCTGAACTCATCAGCAATTCTCTTACTAAAGCATTTCCAAATGAAAAAGTAACAATTATGAAAGTTGATAAAATCGGTCCAAAAATTGGTAGCGAGCTAAGAGCTCAAGCTTTCTGGGCTGTGTTACTTGCTGTTATTGTTATATTAATATATCTTGCATTTAGATTTGAGTTCATCTTCGGTTTAGGTGCGATTGTCGCTCTAGTTCACGACGTAATATTAACATTCACAATCGCTGTTACCCTAAACAATTTAGGAATTTTTAACTTGGAAGTTAATTTGTCTATTCTTGCTGCAATGCTAACTGTTGTAGGTTATTCAGTAAACGACACAGTGATTATCTTTGACCGTATTCGTGAAAACAAAGAGCGCCACAAAGGTATGAACTTTATTAAATTAGCTAACCTTAGTATCAATGAAACATTAAGCCGTACTGTTAATACTGTTTCTACTACTTTACTTGCATTATTATCATTGTTCATCTTTGGTGGTCCTGTTCTTCAAGGATTTGCTCTTATAATGATTATTGGTATTATTCTTGGAACTTATTCATCTGTATATATAGCAAGTGCTTTTGTTATTTGGTACTTGGAAAGAATAAAGAAAATCGACCTTGAAAGTGGTTTTCGTGAAGTTATTGGAGCAAAATCTGAATAATTAAGTCTCTTGAATTATTATAAAAAGGCTGTCAAACTTTTTTTTGGCAGCCTTTTTAATTATATAAGTAAATTAGTATTAGTTCCATTATCAATTATCAATTATTTAATAATTAAATTAGAAGAAGGGACATATTTAATAACTAATATATGCCTAATAAGAAAATATTTTATTAGATATTTTAACTTAATACAAATAAAATGATAATCTTGGAGATATAATTGAAGTAATGGTTTGAAGCGGAGAGGGCGAGATTCGAACTCGCGGTAGAGAGTTTATCCCTACGACGGTTTAGCAAACCGTTGCCTTAAGCCACTCGGCCACCTCTCCTAAAAGAACATAAATGAGATACAAAATTAATATATTATCTTATAATAAACAAATATTTTTTATATTATCGCATATTTTATTCTTATTTTTGTAATATAGTTAAATTAAATAAGGAATAAAAATGGCAGATGATAAAAAAATAATTTTCTCAATGATTGGTGTTAGCAAAATTTATCCACCAAATAAACAAGTTCTTAAAGATATTTATCTTTCGTTTTTTTACGGAGCAAAAATTGGTATCATTGGGTTAAATGGTTCAGGAAAATCATCCTTGCTTAAGATAATTGCAGGTGAAGACCAAAACTACGACGGACAAGTGGTTTTCTCTCCAGGTTATTCTGTTGGATATTTGCCGCAAGAACCCATCTTAGACAACAATGCAACAGTTAAAGACATTGTTATGGAAGGGGTGCAAGAAGTCGCAGATTTGCTTAAAGAATACGAACAGGTTAATGCTAAATTTGCTGAAGAGCTCTCAGATGAAGAAATGGACAAATTAATTCAAAGACAAGGCGAACTTGCAGATTTGCTCGACAAACACGATGCTTGGGAATTAGATAATAAACTCGAACGTGCAATGGACGCATTACGTTGTCCCCCACCTGATGCGATTATCGGCAATCTTTCCGGTGGTGAACGCCGTAGAGTTGCTCTTTGCAGGCTTTTACTTAAACAACCTGATATTCTACTTTTGGACGAACCAACAAACCATCTTGATGCTGAAAGTATATTTTGGTTAGAACAACACTTACAACAATACAAAGGAACCGTCATTGCTGTTACCCATGATAGATATTTTCTTGATAATGTTGCTGGTTGGATTCTCGAATTAGACCGTGGAGAAGGTATTCCATGGAAAGGAAACTATTCGTCTTGGCTCGACCAAAAAGCAAAACGATTAGAGCTTGAAGGGAAAACTGAAGCAAAACGTCGTAAAACTCTCGAAAACGAGCTTGAATGGGTTCGTATGTCTCCAAAGGCTCGACACGCGAAATCAAAGGCTCGCTTAGCTGCTTATGAAAAACTATTAAATGAAGATATTAAAGAAAAAGAGGAAAAATTAGAACTTTATATTCCAAATGGTCCCCGGCTTGGTTCAAAAGTTATTGAGTCTCAAAATGTATCCAAAAGCTATGGCGACAAGTTACTATTCGAAAATTTGAATTTCGATTTGCCACCAGCAGGAATTGTTGGCGTTATAGGACCAAATGGTGCTGGAAAAACTACTTTATTCAGATTAATAATGGGGATTGAACAACCGGACACAGGCAACATTACAATTGGCGATACTGTTAAAATTGCATATGTAGACCAACAGCATACCGAAGTAAATCCTGAAAAAACTGTTTGGGAAGTTGTGTCAAACGGATTTGATGAAGTAGTGCTCGGAGGAAGAAAAATTAATACTCGTGCATATCTTGCCAGATTTAATTTTTCGGGCTCCGACCAGCAAAAGAAGTGCGGCGTTCTCTCTGGCGGCGAACGTAATCGTCTTCATTTAGCTATGACTTTGACAAAAGAAGCAAATGTTTTGTTGCTTGACGAACCTACAAATGATATTGACGTTAATACTTTAAGAGCTTTAGAAGAAGCATTAGACAATTTTGCCGGTTGTGCCGTTATCATCACTCACGACAGATGGTTTCTCGATAGGATTGCAACTCATATTCTTGCTTTTGAAGGCGATTCACAAGTATATTTCTTTGAAGGCACTTATTCAGAATATGTTGAAAACAGGAAAAAACGTGTAGGCGACATTACACCACATAGAATTAAATACAAGAAATTAATCAAGTAGTTTATTTAAGTTAATAACAAAAAAGCAGTCCCTATAAAAGGACTGCTTTTTATTTATACTTATCTTATTAGGAAAAATTATTCCTTAACTCTTTCTAAATATTCACCAGTACGGGTATCTACTTTAATCAAATCGCCTTCATTTACAAATAACGGGACGCTAACTTGTGCTCCTGTTTCTACAGTTGCAGGCTTCAAAACATTTGTAGCAGTATCACCTTTCAAACCAGGTTCAGTATGAGTAACTCTTAAATTAACAGTAGGTGGAAGCTCCACACTAAGAACAATTGTGTCTTCAAATGCAATTTGGACTTGTTGATTTTCTTTCAGAAAGTTGATAGCATCTCCTAAAATATCAGCTCCAACAGGAACTTGCTCATATGTTTCATTATTCATAAATATTAAATTATCGCCTTCGCGATAAAGATATTGATAATCATGCTTTTCAACTCGAACAAAATCAATGCTTTCCCCCGAGCGAAAGCGATTCTCAAGTAATTTACCTGTTCTTAAATTACGCATTTTAACTTGATAGAAAGCACGAAGATTGCCAGGTGTTCTATGTTCAGATTCAAGAACCAAACAGTTTTCGCCGTTAAACTTGATAACTGCACCTGGACGGAGGTCGCTTGTTGTTCCCATAAATTTCCTTTGTTTCCAAAATATTCACAAAAAAGAGGTGTCGGCCGGATTCGAACCGGCGTTCGCGGTTTTGCAGACCGCTGCCTAACCACTTGGCTACGACACCTTAATAGACTACAAAATTATATATTTTTTTTCACATAACAAAATAAAATCAATTATTTTTTGCACCTTCTATTATCCAGGTTCTCATCCCTTTTTTATGATTCTCTGTAATGTTTCCACGGTAAAACAAAGTAAAATGTGGCAATTTATTTTCAATAATTTGAATTAACCTGCTCTTATCAGGTTCTCCAATAATTATCATTCCAGGCGATGAAAACAAAGTGCCATATGAAGTTAAAATAATTCCACCTGCAGCACTTTCATCACTATGACAACCTGCATACGAACAATTTAATTTCAAAAATGGATACACGTGAAACTGAAAACTAACGTTTTCCTCGGGAAAAATAATATCCTTGGAATTTGTACCTATTGTTTCAGTACAAGCATATATTATTAATAAAGAAAAAACAAATATTATGATTTTCAAGAATTTCACTAATAGCTTTCCTCCAAATTTGGGAAACTGGAATTTTTCACATCATTGCAATAATTAGCAACAGCATCTTTAATAATATTAAGTAAGTTAGCATATCTACGAACAAAACGAGGTGAGAAATCAACAGTTAATCCCAACATATCTGTATATACAAGTATTTGTCCATCGCAATATGGTCCCGCTCCTATTCCAATAGTTGGAATATGCACAGCATCAGTAATATTTTTTGCAAGTTCAGCAGGGATTTTCTCTAATACTATTGCAAAGCATCCAGCTTTTTCTAAAAGTAATGCATCGTTGAAAATCTTTTCAGCTTCGTCAGGATCTGTCCCACGGGCACGATAAGAACCAAATTTATGTATACTCTGAGGCATAAGCCCAAGGTGCCCCATAACTGGAATACCAGCATCAGTCATACGGGATACTGCTTCGGTAACGTTCTTTCCACCTTCAAGCTTTACAGCAGCACAACCAGTTTCTTTGAGAATTCTACCTGCATTACGAAATGCTTCGTCGGCAGTTACTTGATAGCTCATAAACGGCATATCTGCAACAACTAATGCCCTCGATGCTCCTTTGACGACGGCTTTTGTATGATAAATTGTATCTTCTAAAGTAACAGGTATCGTAGTATCGTGTCCTTGAACAATATTGCCTAACGAATCGCCGACAAGAATCACATCGATGCCGCATTCATCGAAAATTTCAGCAATTAAAGCATCATATGCAGTAAGACAAGCAATTTTTCTACCAGTGCGTTTCATCTCTTGTAAACGCAAAGTAGTAACTTTTTTTGCTTCTAAATCTTTTGTTGTATATCCCATTTTATCGCCACATTTTGAAAATAAGCAATTTATGCTTTTTTCGTGAAAAATCAATCGAGAAATTATTTTACATTTCCGCCAATGTATTCCATCAGATATTTGTTTTCTGTTTTAGTTTCGTTCAAAGCAGCTTTGACAACATCACCAATGGAGATAAGTCCGACTAATCTTTTCTGCTGCAAAACAGGTAAATGTCTAATTTTATTTTGTGTGAACACTTTCTCTGCATATTCAATTTCATCATCTGGTTCGACAAATATCACCTGACGAGTCATCACTTCACCTACTAACATATCAAGTGTTTCTGCTTTGCTTTTTGCAAATTCTCGAATAATATCTCTTTCGGAAATAATCCCACAAATTTTACCATCTTCGGAAAGCACCAATAAGACACCAATTTTGTTATTTGCAAGATACTCTATTGCTATTCTTATTGGCATATTATCTCCGATTGTGAATACTTGTGGTCCTTTGTTTGAAAGAATATCTTTGACTTTCATCTTATGCTCCCCAAAATATAAAGACAATAATTAAGTATTTATCGTCTATATAATTAATTTATTTTAGGTAAATCAAAATTTGGATTTAAAAGCTACAATACGATTAATTTCTTGTAAATATAATATAAAAATTTGATTAATAATGTTTAATTTAGTTTTTTAAAGAAATCTGATAGGTGAAAAAATGAGTGAAAAAATAGATAAGTTATTGAGACTAAAAAAAGAAAGAAATGCTATTATTTTAGCTCATTTTTATCAAGATGATATTATTCAAGAAATTGCTGATTTCAAAGGTGATTCGCTTGCATTGGCTCAAGCAGCAAAAGAAGTAACAAACGATGTTATTGTATTTTGTGGCGTTCATTTTATGGCAGAAACTGCCAAAATTCTCAATCCTGATAAAATAGTTCTCTTGCCTGATTTAAATGCAGGTTGTTCTCTTGCTGATTCCGCACCAGCCGAAAGCTTCAGAAAATGGGTTGAGCAATATCCAGATTATGTTGTGGTCTCTTATATTAACTGCTCAACTGAAGTAAAAGCAATGTCGGATATTATTTGCACCTCATCAAATGCTCTCAAAATTATCAACTCAATACCAGATGAAAAGAAAATACTTTTTGCTCCCGATAAATATTTAGGACGTTATTTGATAAAGCAAACCGGACGCCAAATGGTTCTGTGGGATGGCTCTTGTCAAGTTCACGAACAATTTTCCGAAACAAAACTAATCGAAATCATCAATCTTCATCCTAACGCAGAAGTAATAGCTCATCCCGAATGCCCGGAAAATATACTTGATTACGCTGATTTTATCGGTTCAACAACTGCTTTAATTAATCACACAAAAAAATCTGATAATAATGAATTCATTATTTTAACTGAACCAGGTGTAATTTTTGAAATGCGAAAGCATTCCCCGAACAAAACATTTATTACTGTTCCAAATATTGAAGGTTGTAGCTGCAACAATTGTCCGTATATGAAACTGAATACAATTGATAAAATTATTGACTGCCTCGAAAAATTAGAACCACAGATAATTTTAGAAGAACAGTTGCGTCTAAAAGCACTTCGTCCATTAGAAAAAATGTTGGAGATAAGCAAAAAATGATTGAGTATAAACAAATAACCGAACTTCCTGAAAATTATATTAATGAAAAAATCGAGGAATTTTTGAGGGAAGATTTTGCTTATGAAGATATTACTACATTAGCTTGTGTTCCCGATAATAAAACAATTCGTGGTTACATCGAATCACAATCTGAACTCGTATTTTGTGGCAACCAAATTATTAGAAAAATACTAAGTAATTGCAATGTGCTTCAAATTAATTATCAAGATGGAGAATTACTTCCACGTAACACAATTATCGCAACTTTCAGAGGCAATGCACGATATATCTTATCACGTGAACGTGTATTACTCAACATTGTGCAAAGATTGTCAGGGGTTGCAACAATAACCCGTCAGTTCGCTGATAAAGCAAAAAAATATAACATCAAAATTTTAGATACACGAAAAACAACTCCCGGATTACGCCTCTTTGAAAAATATGCTGTTTATTGCGGTGGCGGGACTAATCATCGACTAAACCTAAAAGAAGGTATGCTGATAAAAGATAATCACATAACTGCGTCTGGCTCGATTACTCAGGCTTTGGTGAATGCCAAAAGTATGGCTTTAGGCTTGCCAATTGAACTCGAAGTAGACAATATTGAGCAAATTAAAGAAGCAATGCAAGTCGGTGTCGATGGATTCCTGCTCGATAATATGAATAGAGAACAAACCATTGAAGCAGTTAAGCTAATTCGTTCTTATCCAAATGGCGAACAAATTTTCATTGAAAGTTCAGGTGGGATTAATCTTTCTAATATTGATAATTATTTCGAAACAGGTATTAATGCAATTTCGATTGGGGCACTAACCCATAGTGCCAAATCTGTTGATATTCATATGGAGTTTGAATTTGAGTAGTGAGATTCAAAAATTTGATGTCCTAGTAATTGGCTCGGGACTTGCAGGCTGTATTGCTGCAATTACAGCTGCAAACAAAGGAAGAAATGTATTAATTATCACAAAAACCGAAGAACTGATGAGTGGAAATACCCCCTACGCACAAGGGGGAATTATCTATACTGGCGAAGAAGACTCGCCGCAAAAGCTCAAAAAAGATATCATGGATGCAGGTGATGGGCATTGTTGGGAAATCGCAGTTGATCAATTGGCAAATTTTGGTCCTAAATTAGTTAAAGAACTACTAATAGAAAAATTTAATGTTGAATTTGACAGAACTTCAGATGATAACTTAGATTTAACTGCTGAAGGGGCTCATTCGCAGCCAAGAATTATTCATTCCAAAGACCACACAGGCAAAGCTATTCATAAAGCAGTTATCGAATCAGTTTCCAAACACCCTAACATCACCGTTTGGAGCAATCATACGGCAGTTGATTTGCTAACTTTATCTCACCATTCAAGAAATTCTCTTGACATCTATAAAAAACCTGCGTGCTTTGGTGCTTTGGTATTGAATAATACAACAGGTCGGACATTTCCGATATATGCTAAATACACAGTGCTTGCCACAGGTGGGCTTGGACAAATATATCTGCATACAACAAACCCAACCGAATCTACAGGTGATGGAATAGCTCTTGCTTGGCGTGCTGGCGCAAGATGCTTTAACCTTGAATATATTCAGTTTCATCCTACTTCATTTTATTCAGAAAAAGAGACATTCTTAATTTCAGAGTCATTACGCGGTGAAGGAGCAATACTAATTGACAACAAAGGCAATTCATTTATGGAACGCTTTCACGAACTCAAATCTCTAGCTCCAAGAGACATAGTAGCTCGTGCCATTCATCAAGTAATGCTTGAAACAGGTCATCCTTGTGTTTATTTAGATATTTCATTTAAAAATTCTGACTGGCTAAAAAATCGTTTTCCAACAATTTACCAAAATTGCTTAAAAGCAGGTGTTGATATTACAAACGAACCTATTCCGGTTGTTCCGGCTGCTCACTATTCTTGTGGCGGAGTGGGTGTGAATTTAAATGGTCGCACTTCTCTTCGGCGACTATATGCAGTTGGAGAAGTTTCTTGCACTGGTGTTCACGGAGCAAATCGACTTGCTTCTACTTCACTTCTTGAATGTGTTGTTTGGGGTTGGACTGCTGGGTTGGATATTTCTAAAGATACAGACGATTCAAATTACTTCCCGGATATTTTCGAATGGGTTGATGAGGATCAATATATAGATCCTGCTTTAATTGTTCAAGACTGGCTTACAATAAAAAACACGATGTGGAACTATGTCGGCTTAATCCGAACAAGGCAAAGACTACAAAGAGCTCAACAAATTCTTAGACATCTACAAACAGAAATAGAACAATTTTACAGAAAAGCAAAAATGACGCGTTCAATTATCGAACTTCGGAATGGTGTTCAAACTGCAATTGCTGTAACAAATGCTACTCTTGAACAAAGAGTAAACCGGGGTGCTCATTTTTTGAAAGAGTAATTCAAACATTTTTTATTATTTATCGTTTAAACATTAAAAGGTTTAAGCGATGCAACTCGGACTTTTTCCATTAAATACTATCGTGTTCCCTTTAAGTGCGATTCCTCTTCACATTTTTGAAGAAAGGTATAAATTGCTTGTAAACGAATGTTGGAAAACTAAATCCCCATTTGTAATAAATCTATCATATAATGAAAAATTATATGATATTGGATGTATGGTGCTTATTGCAGATATTATGCAGAAATATGAAGATGGGAGAATGGATATTCTGGTGGTTGGAACCCATCGTGTCAAAATTCAAAACTTCATTTCAGGCGAGAAACCTTACTATCTTGCAAATGTTGAAATTCTCAGTGATATTGATAATTCTATTGACACTGAAAAGTTAAAAAATGTTGTCGAAATGTTTAATAATATTACAAATAAATTGAAAAATCCTGAAATCAAACCGATAATTTTTGAAGAATTAAATCAAGAAAACCCTTCGTTCCAGATTGCTCCTAAAGCAGGACTTACCATTGAACAGAAGCAAAAACTAATGGAAATTCGTTCTGAAAACGAACGGTTGAATTTTTTGCAAAAGCATTTGGGAGTTATTGATAAAATTATTGATGAAGCGGAAATAGTTAATACAATCATAAAAAATGATGGATACTTCAACGTCCCTCCTCAAAATTTATAATGAAATGAACTATTTATTTCGATGAATAATTCTTTTTTTGTAATTTGTAAAAATGTTCTTGAATATTTTTCGACGGGTTATATTTAGATTAAATGAACAAAGTTTACAAAGAAATAATAAAATGGACGCTTGTAGTTACAATTGTTGTCGGGAGCATTTATTCAGTCGTTAAAGATATTGATTTTTACAAATTATGGATGATTCTGCGAACAGCTGATTATTTGTGGGTAATTGTTTCAATCCCCATCATTCTTTTGTCGCACTGGGTAAGAGCTGTTCGGTGGAAAATACTGCTTAAACCAATATTAGATGCCAAATCTACTTGGAATTTATTTTCAGCAGTTATGGTCGGCTATGCTGTTAACAACATTTTGCCTCGTGGTGGCGAACTTGTTCGCCCTTTTGTGTATGCTCGTCGTGAAGGTGTGTCGCGTTCGGCTGTGTTTGCAACAATAATAATCGAACGCTTTCTTGATGTTTTGTTTTTACTGATACTATTCGCTGTTGTTTTCTTTTTTAGCAGAGATATTATTTCACAAGCATTCCCTTGGATGACAAACCAAAATATTACAATTTTCATTGTTCTTCCAGTGGTTGTATTGCTAATTATTATACTACTTAGTGTTTACACCAAATTGGGCTATTACCTACTTAAATTATTTGTGAAACCATTCTTCCCCAAAAAACATGCAAGAATTGAACAAATAATGTCTTCTTTTCTCAAAGGATTTGAATTTATAAAATCACCTTCTGATTATTTTATGACATTTGTTCATTCTTTGCTTTTATGGTTTTTATATGCATTGCCAATGTATATAATGTTCTATACATTTCATTTCCAGAAACAATTAAACCTTGGTGTTATGGATGCAGGACTTTTGTTAATAGTTGTCGGTATCGGAACAACTATTGCACCAACTCCCGGAGCAATTGGTATTTATCACTATCTTGTAACTGTTGCAATGATGAATTTATATAATATATCTAACGAAGACGCTCTTGCTTATGCTATTTTAGTTCACGCAGTAAATATGATTATCCAAGTAATTGTTGGAGCTTTGTTCTTCATACGCGAAAATATTAAGGTCTTGCCTAAAGAAGAAGATTTCGTAAATAATGATATTGAACCAAGCATAAATTCGGAAAAAATTTAGTATAATAAAGGTGGAATTATGGAACTCAAAGATACTGTAAAACATATTGCAGAACTTGCAAAACTTGAATTTAAAGAAGGTGAAATTGATTTATTCTCTGAACAATTTAAAGAAATCGTTGAATATATTGACACTCTCAATGAAGTTGAATTAAGCGATGTTGAACCTCTCGCCCAAATTACAGATTTCGAAAATGTTTTGCGACAAGATGTTGTTCAACCTTCCATATCCTTGGAAGATGCTCTGAAGAATGCACCTAAGAAGAACGAAAATTTTTTCAAAGTGCCAAAAGTAATTGAACAAGAATGAAAAGTATAGCTATTATTCCTGCAAGATATTCTTCGAGCAGATTTCCGGGTAAACCTCTTGTCGAAATCAATGGGCTACCGATGATTGTTCTGGTATGGCAGAATATTCGGAAATCTCGTCTGATCAATACTGTAATTGTTGCAACTGATGATGAACGTATCGCCAATATTCTTGACAAATACCAAATCCCATTTGTTCTAACAAACCCGCAAATACCAACGGGGACAGATAGAATTTACAGTGCATACCGTCAAATTAATACAGATTTCGATATTATTATTAATGTTCAAGGGGACGAACCGTTACTTTCTGGAAGTGATTTAGACAATCTAATCGAAAATTTTGACACCAGAGAGTATGATGTTGCTACTTTTATTTCACCAATTGATGATTTCGAAGAATTAGTTAATCCAAATAATGTTAAAGTTGCTGTTGGGGAAAATTATCGAGCTTTATATTTTTCGCGATCAGTAATTCCTCATTTGCGAGATTTTGAAATAAATGAATGGCTAATAAAACAAACTTATTGGAAACATATAGGAATTTACGCCTACAAAGCAAGTGTACTTGAATTTTTTGTAAACACCCCACAGACAAAAATTGAATTATCTGAAAAACTCGAACAATTGAGATTACTGGAACACGGTTATCGGTTTCAGTGCATTCCACTTAATAAAAAACTAATTGGTGTGGATACACATGAAGATCTCGAAAAAATCAAAGTTTTGTTTAACAAGAATAATTAAGTATGAATATTATAGATGATGAATTTGTCGATATTCCGCTTTGCGTAGATTTAGATGGCACTTTGATTGCAGGAGATACTCTTTTAGACTCAACTTTGATTGCAATAAAAAGAAAGCCGTTTATTCTGTTATTTCTTCCATTCTGGATAATGAAAGGAAAGTTGTTTTTCAAAGAGAAGATACATCAAATTGCTGAACCTGATTATTCAACATTAGTTTTCAGAGATGAACTTCTCGAATTTATCGAATCAGAAAAGCATAAGGGACGTAAGATTGTTCTTGCCACTGCATCTTCGCAAAGAATCGCTGATAAAATCGCTGATGAACTTGGGATTTTCGACCTTGTATTAGGCTCTGGAAATGGTATAAATTTACGTAGTAGCAACAAAAAAGATAAGTTGGTAGAATTATTTGGAGAAAAAGGATTTGATTACATTGGCGATAGTTCAGCGGATATTGAGGTATTTCGTTCTTCGAGAAAAGCCTATCTTGTAGAACCAAGTAATAATGTTTTAAATAAAACAAAATCTATTGGAAATCTCGAGAATTGTTTTGGTCGGAAACCTGAATTAATAAAACTAATCCTAAAAGAAATACGAGTTTATCAATGGGTTAAAAACACACTTATTTTTTTGCCAATTTTGCTTGCACACATTATTCCAATCGGAGAATATGCAATAAAGTTAGTTCTTGCATTCCTTTCATTCAGCTTTGTTGCGTCATCTGTCTATGTATTAAATGATTTATTAGATATTTCTTCCGATAGACAACATCCAACAAAGAAAAACAGACCATTCGCTTCGGGAAAGTTATCCGTAAAAGTTGGTTTTTTGCTCTTTCCGCTTTTGCTTATCTTAGGATTTGTTCCGTCTTTTGTATTATTACCGAATGAATTTAATATAATATTGTTTGTTTATTTTGTTTTAACAACTTTATATTCTTTCTATTTAAAACGGGTTTATGTTGCTGACATTCTTATTTTGTCGTTACTATATACATTGAGGTTAGTTGCCGGTGCCGCAGTAGTTGCCGTTTTAATTTCACCTTGGCTTATTGCTTTTTCAGTGTTTATTTTTATTAGTTTAGCTTGTATCAAAAGATATACTGAATTATTTTCAATAACGAATAGAAATACAGAACAAATTTCAGGAAGAGGATATTTAGTTGATGATATTAACTTGATAAAAACTATTGGTGTTAATAGCGGGTTAATATCAATATTAGTATTTATGCTTTATGTAAATAGTAAAGAAGTGTTGGCATTATATAAGCACCCTCTTTATCTATACATTGTTGCATTTCTCTTTTTGTATTGGATAATTCGAATGTGGTTTATTGCCGTCCGCGGGAAAATGACTGACGACCCAATTGTATTTACTTTGCGGGACAAAGTAGGATTATTTATTTTCGCTTCAATAATATTGATTGTTTTAGGAGCAAGCTTATGATAGATAATATTGAATCTTGGGGACGCTATCCAAGAGGTATTCATAAAGAGGTCATCAATATTTTTTGGAAGGACGAACTCCCCGATTTCAGGGAAATAAATGGTTTTGTTCTTCCTGTTGGATTACTTAAAAGTTATGGCGATAGTTGTTTGAATTTTGATAATACCCTATTGGATATGTCCGGTTGTCATAGATTAATAGATTTTAATCAGGAAGAAGGTATAATTGCTTGCGAAGCAGGCACAACCCTCGCCGAAATACTCGATTTTACTGTCCCGCGTGGTTGGTTTCTTGCTTCTACACCGGGGACAAAACACATAACAGTAGGTGGAGCAATTGCAAATGACGTTCACGGAAAAAATCACCATAAAGGTGGCACTTTTGGTTGCCATGTTATTGAATTTGAATTAGTCCGTTCCGATGGTAATCGTATCATTTGCTCACAAACACAAAATTCTGATCTGTTCGCTGCAACTATCGGTGGACTTGGGCTTACAGGAATTATTACCTGGGCACGCTTCAAATTGCAAAGGTGCCCGAGCCCGTTTATTGCTATGGAATCAATTAAATTTGATTGTATTGAAGAATTTTTCGAAATCAATGCTGAATCTGAAAGCCAATATGATTATACTGTATCGTGGATAGATACAACAGCTACAGGTGCCAATTTAGGAAGAGGACTATATAATCGAGGCAACCACGCAGCTCCAGAAGAATTTGATTTACCTAAAGAAATAAAAGATAAGCCACCTCTCCCCTTCCCATTTGATTATCCTTTTATAAATAATTTTTCTGTAAATGCTTTTAATATTTTGTATTACAATAAACAACCACATAAAAAGCTTAAGCAGGTTGTGCATTATAATCCGTTTTTCTATCCTCTCGATGCTGTTAATAACTGGAACCGTGCATATGGAAAAAACGGCTTCTTGCAATATCAATTTGTAGTTCCTTTTGGAAAAGATTTATCCACTATAAAGCAGATAATGACAATTATTTCAAATTCAGGACTTTCATCGTTTCTTACAGTACTTAAAACCTTTGGCGATGTTAAATCACCTGGACTGATGTCATTTCCACGAGAGGGGATCACTATGGCTGTAGATTTCCGTATGAGCAGACGCACACTTGAAGTATTAAAAGAATGCAATAAATTAGTTCGTAATGCTGGTGGAGTGCTTTATCCAGCAAAAGATGCACAAATGAGTAGCGACGACTTTCAAACATTTTATCCTCAATGGATAGAATTAGCAAAATACAAAGACCCTAAAATATCTTCAAGTTTCTGGCGAAGAGTTGTAGGCGCTTAATATGCCACTAATTTTTATTTCAGCAGGAGACCCATCAGGAGATATTCATGCAGCTCGGCTAATGAGCGAAATGAAAGGAATTATCCCTGATCTTGAATTTATTGGAATTGGCGGCGATATGATGCAAGCAGAAGGATTGAAATCAATTATTCCAATCAGTGATATTTCTGTTGTTGGATTCTGGGAAGTGCTGAAAAAAATTAATCTTTTCCGAAATTTAATGTCGAATTGCAAAGACATTCTTTTAAATCAGAAAGTCGATTTATTTCTCCCTGTTGATTATCCTGGATTTAATATCAAACTTGCCAAGTATGCAAAAAGCCAAAATATACCAGTTGCTTATTATATTGCTCCACAACTATGGGCTTGGGGACAAAAACGAGCAAAGAAATTATCAAATATAGATAAACTCTTTGTTGTTTTTCCATTCGAAGTAGATTTTTTTAAAAAATATGGGATAAATGCTGAATTTGTCGGTCATCCGCTTCTTGATAATCCTCTGTTAAAAAATAATCCTCCTGATTTTTCCGAAAGAGAAAACATTATTGCTCTTTTGCCTGGTAGCAGGCAACAAGAGATAGAAAAGCATTTGGAGTTATTCGTTCAATCCGCACTACTTTTTAAACAAGCATATCCTGAATTTAAAATTACTTTAGCCAAAAATCAAAACACAAATATTGATATTTATTTGAAATTTTTGCGAAATAATAATATTTTGATTGAAGAAAATTCGCTTGAATTAATGAAGAAAGCAAAAATCGGTATAGTCAAAACTGGAACATCCAATTTAGAAGCTGCACTTGCTGGGATGCCGTTTGTGATGGTGTATAAAACTTCATTTTTTTCTTATTTTTTAAGCAAACAATTAATTGATTTGAAATATATTTCGATAGTTAACATATTGACAAATAGTTTAATAATTCCTGAAGTTATTCAAAATGAAGCAACACCTCAGAAAATTTCAAGTTGCCTAATAGAAATATTAAAAAGTAATGAGAAACAAAAATTAATAAATGATACATACAATGAAATTCGCATTAAATTGGGTTCTAATTGTGCATCACAAACTGCTGCCGAAAAGATAAGAAATTACTTTTTCAATAAAATATAAGTAAAATCGTCTACTGTAGTAGATGTTTTTCGACTGCAAACATTGTTCTTTGATAATTGGGGATGACCTGGATTCGACGGGGTGATGGAGCTAAAAGCTGCATACCGTGCTTGTTCGGTGGTGCACGTTAATACAACCGAGCAAAAAACAAATGCCAACTATGATTACGCAATGGCTGCTTAATAACTAACAGCCACGTTTTCGGTTAGTTTTTCCTGCCAAACTTTCCGAAAACGTCGCCAAGGCAGGATAGCAAAGCATTTTTCGAAAGGATGCTTTGTGAAAATTTAACTTTCGATAAGGAAGTGGCGCCTGTGCATCGGCAATCCACTTCACGAAAACCTATAGATGCACTAAGTATGTAGACGCTTTTGGTGAAGCTCTCCGGACGCGGGTTCGACTCCCGCCATCTCCACAAACAAAACCTGAAAACCCTGACTGTGTCAGGGTTTTGTGTTTTAGAATATGAAGAAAATGCTAATTGTTTTCAATACTTTTCATAAAAATGATTATGTATTTTTACAACAATTTCAATTTGTTTTATCCCTTGCCATAAGCGATAGCAATATTTTTGCAAGGTACGTATTATTTTACTATTCAGACCGGAGACAAAATTAAATTTGGAAAGATGATAAAGATATAATTTTAAAAAAAATTTAAAATAAGCCCTTCCCCCGAAGGGCTTTTTATTTTTTTGAAAAGCCCAATGTGCTAACTTTTGTTTTGCCCAATAACAAATCAAATCAAAAGTTATCCTTTACAGTCTTTTATAATTTAAGTAATCTCGATATAACAATTTAGAAACAAAAGTAGAATTATTCGTACTGTCTTAAATTTAAAGATTAAAGTCAATATAAACACTAAAAAAAATGATTATTTTTTTGGATAATTAAAAAATATTTTGTAGGTTATGAGCGGTGAGTGTTCTCATATATCTAATTTCTCATATATCTAATTAATATATGCCATCATTAAAATTAAATTACGTTATTCTCGATGAAGTAAAGGATGCGAAATAATGGACTTTGTAATTATTTATGGTGTTTTTATGATGTTAATAACTAAAATAACTTATAAAACTCAGAGATTCGAACCTATCGAGCATAACTGCATCGGAATAAAAAGAACAAAAAGCAAACTAACAAACAAAGAGAGCAATATAATTTTTTTATAAATATTTAGGAGAAGAGAAATGAAAAAATTACTATTTGCCTTTGTTTTATTTGGCTTTCTTTTTATAAGCCAAGATGATATTTTTGCTCAAAAGAAAGGGAAGAAGATTGAACCATGGGAAATCTATATAAGTTATTATGAATGGTATTATTGTACAAGTAATGGTTACGTAGATGATAGATGTATTGAAAAAATGAAATTAACTTTTCAAAATAATTCCGTATACCATGTTTCATCTATTTCTTTTATGCTTAAAATAAAAAGTCCAAGCGGTACAACACTATATAAAAAAAAGCATACTGTTACTGTTGATTTAGACCCCGGAGAAACGGCACCTTGTAAAGAATTTTCTTTAAAGGAAAAAGTTACAGATGTTGAATATGGTTTCTCTGATTCTGAAACTGTTGTAAATAATATTGATGTAGAAATATTATCGGCAAAGTAAAGGGAAGAAAAAATTCAGAATGGTTTTAATCATTAAATATTTATACTTATTTTAGTAACAGTCGAGGATTTAGAAGCAGCGGATTTAGATATAATAGCAGGTGTTCTCAGTTATCAATGTATAATTGCAAGTTCTAGAAATAAAATTTGATTTGATAAAAGAATTAGATCCCGAATATTTTAAAGAAATAAGGAAAATATTTGAAAAATTAAATAAATATTATTAATTAATATTGTGGAGATACCATGAAAAGTTTTTTTGCATTTTTTATTTTAGCGTTAATTACAATTAGCTGCGCAACAATACCTCCTCAAGTTAATGAATTTAAAGCAATACCTGATAGAATTGAGGAAGGTTCAAAAACAACTATATATTGGAATGTATCAGGAGCAGAAAGCATTACTATTGAAGGTATTGGTGAAAATTTAATGCCTTCTGGAAGTAAAGAAATCCAACTAACGACATCTTCTAACTTTAAAATGATCGTAAGTAAAGGAAAAGAAATTGTTACTAAATCAATTTTCGTCGAAGTATATCCAAAAGTTGTAGAAAAGAAGAAATCTATACCGATTATAGAAAAAAGAAATACTGAAAAGACGAATTATTTAAAAGGAGTAATTAATGCTGAAAATGTTAAAGATAACGATAATCTACAATTAAATATTAACTTGATTGATCTTAAAGGCTATCCTCAAAATATAAAATTATTTTGTACCGTTAAAGACCAGTATGGAAATCACATAGCTAATTTAGCTCCACCTTATAACAGTGAATATATAAAAAATTGGAAGTCTTTATTTGAAGAAATCGAAGGTAAGGACCATCAAATTTCCAATTTCTCTGTTGAAGAAATAAGAGAAGATGTTGCTCCTCCATTTACAACATCATTTATTCTGGATTACAGCGGTTCTATGGTTCAAGATTTTCAGTTTGTTAATAGTGCCATAGCAAAAGCTGCTAGCTATATTCGACCTAATAAAGATGATTATGAAGTAATTCAATTTGACCACCGTGTTTATAAGTCTGTTGATCTAACTTCCAATCCCAACAATATTCAAAGTATTCTTTCTTTTGATAGTTTAGCAGGTTTCACGGCTTTTTATAAGGCATCACATTTAGGATTGAGTGATTTAAGTAAATCTACCAAAGAGAAAGTAGCAATTCTATTTACTGATGGTGCTGATAATGCATCATTATTTACAGCAAATGATATTATTTTAAAAGCAAGAATGTCAGGAATCAAAGTTTTTATTATAGGTTTTAACAGACCTTTTGGTGGCTTTTTATCTTCCATCTTAGAATCAATAGCAATCCAAACTGGTGGAAAAGCCTATTTCCCAAAAAGTTTAAATGAATTGGATGATATTTTTGCAGAAATTTATCAAATTATGAATGTTTACTACGTTGTCACTTATACAGCCTCCAAAGTTGATGGGAATATTAGAGTAGCAAAATTAAATCTTGAATTTCCTGGCTTAAACAAAACTCTTACTGCCAGTAAAGCTTATTATGTAAAACCTGAGCCCATTGATGAGGAAAGAACTATGTCGGTAGCTTGGTTTAAAACTGGAAAATCAGTAATTCAAGATGATTATATGCAGTTGATTAAAGATATTGCTCAAATTTTAAAGGATGTTCCAACTAAAAAGATTATAATAACAGGTCATACCGATTCTCAGGGAAGTGATGCTATCAACAATATATTATCTTTAAAACGGGCAAAGGCTGTAGCAAAAATTTTATTGGATTTAGGTGTATCAAAAAAACAAATTATAAAAATTGAAGGTAAAGGAGAAAAAGAATTATTATACCCTAATGAAATTAATGATTATGAAAAACAAGGAAATAGAAGAGTTGATATTAAGTTAATCTAATATTTCACTTGTTAAATATTATAGATTAAGTTGAAGACTATAAAATTCTAATAAGCAATTATTATAGATTCTATATCTGTCAAATTTACGAGCAAATATTCGTTTTTTGGAGAAATAATAAAAGCAAACTGTAAGGCAATATTATATTTATATTTTTCCAATAAATATTAGTAAAGTTGATGAGAACACAACTTGGGCTGCGAAGGTTGCACAAATATATTTGCCTAACAATTAAGGATAAGTTTTATTTTTATTAATTCCCTGCCCTTCCTACGAAGGGCTTGTTAATTAATAATCCAATTTTTTTTATTAAAAAACGTTTTTAGAATTCAATGTTTGAATTTTGTAAACACGAAATAAATTAATGATTGATAGAATAAAATTAGGGTCTCGAACTGCAAAAGGTGGTTTTGACAATGAGCTTGATATTGTCAGAAAGTTTAACAATTGGAAAGAAGATAGAACTGCTCAAAAATGGCTGGAAATTATGGGCTATAAATTAAATAATCTTGATTCAGTAACCGCAATACAAGTCCCAACTAAAATTAGTCAAAAGGATATAGAAAAGTATAATTTAACAATCAAAGAATATAACGAGTTTGTTAGATTTAAGAAAGCAGATGCTCAAGTCAAATTGATTATAAAAATTGGGAATATTGTTAAAATTGAAAATTTATCACTTAAAAAAGCTAATTCAAATGCAGATTACAATCAAATTGACAAAAGATCGGTGGATTCATATCAGGAAATGTGGAAGTTTGATGATGAGATAGCTTTTTGGCTAAAATTGTTTACTGGTGAAATATTACCAAACGAAGCAAATTATTTGATGGGTGATATTAAACCCAGAACTAATCATCGATTGTTTTTAGATGAAATGCCTAAAATAATTCAAAATAAAATTGTAAAATTCTTTGAGAGAAATAAAATTCTTGTGATTAGCGATATATTAAAGGGAAGAGGTGGATTGTCTGCTAATTGGATTTTAGTCACTATGAAAAATGTTGATATAAAATCTTCAAGTTGGATTTTGAAAGATATTAATACTGCTATGAATTTTTATGGTGATGGGAACGTTTATATTTCACCAAGAGGTAGTCTTCATATTGGCAAAATTACGATGCAAAGAAAAGGAGGTACACCTGATCCTACCAAAATTCAATTTAAGTTTAAACCTTGTGAACTATTTGAGATTGATTAACCAATGGAACTGAATAAAGTATATTTAGGTGATTGTATAAAAATAATGCGGGACATACCAAGTAGTTCTATAGATCTAGTTTTTGCTGATCCTCCATTCAATATTGGTTTAAAATATGATATTTATTATGATAAAAAATCTTACAACGAATATTTTGAATGGTCCGAAAAATGGATTAATGAAACATATAGAATATTAAAGAATTCAGGCTCAATATACATTGCTATAGGAGATGAATTTGCTGCTGAAATTAATATTATTTTAAAGAAAACAGGTTTTTATTTTAGGAATTGGATTATTTGGTATTATACTTTTGGACAAAATCAAAGAAAAAAATTTAATAGGGCACACACGCATATTTTATATTTTACCAAAGATAAAGAAAAATTTACATTTAACACTGATGATGTTAGAGTTCCATCAGCAAGACAATTAGTCTATAAAGATAAGAGAGCGCATCCAAAGGGAAAAGTACCCGATGATGTGTGGGAGTTTTCAAGAGTTTGTGGCACCTTCAAAGAAAGAATTGGCGATCACCCTTGCCAAATGCCAGAAGCCCTTCTGGAAAGAATAATATTAGCTAGTTCCAATGAAAATGATGTTGTACTTGATCCATTTGGAGGTACCGGGACTACTGCGGCAGTTGCAAAAAATTTAAAAAGACATTATATTACAATGGACATTTCAGAGAATTATTATGAAGTAATGATTCAAAGATTAAACGGGGATATTCAAAAAATAAAAAAGAACGGAGATGATAAAATTTCAATAAAAAATGTATCCTTATTTTAATAGATCTTTTTATCTTGCAATTAATTTGCTCAATTTATTGTCGTTTTGGCATTTTCTTCTGCCAGAAACAAAAACTATCTTGCAAATATTTTCTTTTAAGCTAATATGAATCGCAATAAATCAATCATTATTCAATATATTTGAAAATAATCTAAAATATGAAAGTCGTAAAATAATCAGAAAAAACTACAAATTCATCAGTTTGCTTTCAAGTTCTTCCCATTCAGCATACTTTTGATTGAGTTGTTCGCGAAAACGATTGTATTGGTTACGCTTTTCGATAGATAGTTCTTTATTTGAAAAGAATTCAGGATCCGAAAATAGCTGCTCAATTTCTGCAATTTGCTCTTCCAATAAACTAATTTGATGTTCACAATCGGCAATTAGTTTTTTGAGCTTATTTTCTTGTCGTTGAAGTTCCTTTTTGCGAATTCTGTCTAATTGAGTTTGGGTTTGAATGTTTGTAGAGTTCTGAGTGAGAATAGTTTTTCTCTCAATCTCTTTTAAATTATCTACTTTAATTTTCAGTAAGTAATCGTCAATGCTACCAAGATATTCTTGGATTGATTTATTTGCGAAATGATATGTCTTTTGAGTTAAATCTTTTAAGAAATCCCTATCGTGAGAAACGATAATAAGGCTACCGGAGTAATTCACCAATGCACTTTTAAGAATGTCTTTGGCGAGCATATCGAGATGATTTGTAGGTTCGTCCAAAATTAGAAAATTTATTGGTTCCAAAAGAAGTTTAGCCAAAGCCAGACGTGATTTTTCACCACCTGAAAGCACTTTGACCTTTTTATATACAGAATCACCACTGAAAAGAAACGCACCAAGCAAACTTCTAACCTTTGTTCGCATATCACCAGTAGCTGCACTATCTACTATTTCAAACACCGTTGCATTTTCATCAAGCATCATTGAGCGATGTTGTGCATAATAGCCGACACAAAGATTATTCCCAAAAATTAATTCGCCTTCGTAACTTTCAGTATTAGCCAGTATTTTAGAAAAGGTTGTTTTTCCCTCGCCATTTCTACCTACAAATGCAACTTTTTCGCCACGTTCGAGCACAAAATTTACATTTTCGAGAACAATTTTTTCACCATATTTTTTTGTGAGATTTTTTGCTTCAACTATCAAACGGGATGATCTTGGTGGCTCTGGAAATCTAATATCCAAGGTTGCATTATCTTCTTCTTCAATTTCTATCACTTCCATTTTTTCAAGCGATTTAATTTTAGATTGCACACGAGAAGCCAAAGTAGCTTTGGAACGAAAACGTTCAATAAAACGTTCAGTTTCTGCAATTTGTTTTTGCTGAGCTTTTGCAGCAGCAATTTGCTCTTCCCTTTGTTTTTTCCTCGCTTCGAGAAAATCAGAAAACTTTAAATCAAGATCAATTAATTTTCCCCGGGATAGTTCGAAAGTTCTGTTGGTAATATTATCTAAAAATGATTTATCGTGAGAAATGATAACTATTGCACCGTAGTAACCGGATAAAAACTCTTCGAGCCACTGAACAGAATCAATATCCAGATGGTTAGTAGGTTCGTCAAGAAGAATGCAGTTTGGTTTTGTGAGCAGAATTTTTGCAAGTTCTACCCGCATTTGCCATCCACCACTAAACGAGGATAATGGTCTTTGCAGATCGTTTTGAGAAAAGCCCAATCCGAGCAAAACTTTCTCGATTTCAGCATCTATCGAAAAAGCACCGAGAATTTTTAGCCGTTCATTTGCCGCAGATAATTTTTCAATTTTTTTTATATACTCAACTGATTGGTGGTCTGAGTATTCAGCAATTTCAATTGTAAGATTATCCACTAATTTTTCTAATTCCTGAATTTCAGTTAATGCGGATTTCGTTTCATCAAAAACTGACATTGAAGAGTGAATATCCATTTCTTGCGGCAAATAGCCAATTCTATAATCATTAGGTTTAGAAACAGTTCCTTTTTCCGGTTCCTGTAATCCAGCTATAATTTTGAAAAGAGTGGATTTACCGGTTCCATTGCGACCAATCAAGCCAATTTTATCAGTAGGACGAATAATAAAAGATAAATTATCAAATAAATAATTTCCATTAAACTGTATAGAAAGATTATTAACCTGCAACATTTTTAATGCAATTCCTCATAAGGCACATTTTTTCTACGAAAAACAAATGAAATTGGCGTTCCATCGAAATTGAAATTTTCGCGAAGTATGCGTTCCATAAAACGCTTATAACTATCTGGCAATAAATGCGGATGATTTAAGAAAAATGCAAACACAGGCGGTTCTGTGCCAACTTGTGTAACATAGTTGATTCTCAAATCAAACCCTTTTACAGCAGGTGGAGGCGTTTTTTCAAAGAATGGAAGCAAAGTAGCGTTAAGCTCAGATGTCTTAATTCGAGTTTTACGGCGATTGTCAATTTCTTTTGCTATTTCAATTATTTTAGTAATTCTTTGCTTTGTAAGAGCAGAAATATAAACAATTGGCACATAGTCGAAAGTTCGTAATTCATTTCGTATAATATTTGTGAATTCATCAGCTGTTTTATGGTCTTTTTCTATAAGATCCCATTTATTTACAGCAATGATAATACCTTTTCGAGCATCACTAACAAGGTTAATTATTTTCTTGTCTTGATCTTCCAGTCCACGAGTAGCATCAATAAGGACAACTCCAACATCACAACGTTCAATTGCACGCATAGTACGCATAGTGCTATACATCTCAACATTTTCATTAATATGGCTTCGTTTGCGAAGTCCTGCTGTATCAACCAAAACAATTTCTTCGCCGTAATATTTCACAACGGAATCAATAGAATCTCTCGTTGTTCCGGGAATATCGGTAACAATACTTCTGTCTTTCCCGAGTAAAGCATTTGAAAGGCTTGATTTGCCAACATTCGGACGTCCTATCAATGCAATTTTAAGGCGGGTATCAGCTTCTTCGATATTTTCATCTTGCAAGTTCTCAGCAACTAAGTCAAGAAAATCACCTGTATTAAAGCCACTCAATGCAGAAATAGCAAATGGTTCGCCCAGACCAAGAGAGTAAAATTCATAACTATTCGCCATCTGAATAGAATTATCGCATTTATTGACAATAAGCACAACAGGCTTATCAGAGCTTCTCAAAATATTTGCAATATCCATATCAAAAGAGGTAACCCCATCACGTCCATCGCAAACAAATAAAATTACATCAGCTTCCTCAATAGCAATCATTGCTTGCTCGCGAACTGATCGCTCCATCACATCTTCACTTCCGGGAATAAATCCACCTGTATCGACAAGCATAAATCTTTTACCATTCCATTCGGAATAGCCATATATTCTATCGCGAGTAACCCCAGGCGTATCTTCCACAATTGCTTGTCTTTGCCCAACAAGGCGGTTAAAAAGTGTAGATTTCCCTACATTTGGACGTCCAACAATTGCTACAAGGTTCATTTTTCCCTCTCATATTTAAATTAAATCGGGTTCAGTGTGTAGAAGGCAACCGAACCCGATTAATATATTAAAAATCAAAAGAATTATTTATTCTCTTTCATAAATTCTTCCATAAAACGCACTAATGCTTCGACCCACTCTATTGGACAAGCATTATATATTGAAGCGCGTACACCACCAACACTTCTATGACCTTTCAGGTTTGTCATATTGTGGCGTTTTTTAGCCTCTTCGATAAATTTGGCTTCTAACTCTGGTGTATTTAGATTAAATGTAACGTTCATCAGAGAGCGATCTTCTTTGTCAGTAACAGTCGGCTTGTAGAAGTCGCTATTTGCATCCATAAAATCATATAAAAGATTTGCTTTTTTGTAGTTATTTGCTTCGATTGCTTCAAGTCCTTGCTTCAAAATCCACTTGAATGTGCGACCAACAACATAAACCGGGAAACAAGGAGGAGTATTGAACATCGAAGCTTCTTTAACGTGAGTTTCATAATTAATCATTGTTGGAAGTTCTTTTCTGCCTTTCTCGAGCCAGGATTTTTTAATAACTACTAAGGTAACACCAGCCGGACCGATATTCTTTTGAGCACCAGCATATATCAAGTTATATTTTGAAAAATCACGTTGAATAGCAAATAAATCTGACGACATATCAGCAACAAGTGGCACATTGCCAGTATTTGGAATGTGATTTTCTTTATATTCAGTTCCGTAAATAGTGTTATTTGTAGTAATATGGACGTAATCAGCATCTTGCTCAACTTGAATATTTTTCGGGATATAATTGAAATTTTTATCTTCTGAGCTTGCGATAATATTAGTGTTTCCAACAAACTTAGCTTCTTTAGAAGCTTTTTTTGCCCAAACACCAGTAAGCACATAATTAGCTTTATTGATTAAAAAATTAGCAGGAACCATATAGAACTGTAAACTTGCACCACCACCAAGGAAAAGAACGCTATATTCTTCCTCTGACAAGTTCATTATCTTCAAACAATCTGCTTGAGCTTCTTTAATTACAGCATCATATTCCTTAGAGCGATGGCTCATTTCCATAATAGACATACCTAAACCATTAAAGTCCAAAGCGGCTTGACTAGCTTCTTGCAAAACTTCATAAGGTAGGACAGCTGGACCAGCACTAAAATTAAAAGCTCTATTCATAATTTTCTCCAATAAATGGTCAAAATGTTTTCAAAATTAACATAAATAATTGGAATTTCATAACAATTTAAGATTGAATATTGTGAAATAATAAAAGAAGAGAATAAATAATATTTTCGAAAACTACAAAATAAAAGTAAATATTATTGTATTACAATATTCCGTGTAATTTTTTTAGTATTTTTCGATAAGATTAGATTAAAATACAGCAGGAAACTCATCAGTGCTCGGAGAGGGACTCGAACCCTCACGGGCTATTCGCCCACAGGATTTTAAGTCCTGTGCGTCTACCTGTTCCGCCATCCGAGCACGTTTTTAGACTTCAAAAATAATAAGATTTTTTATTTTATCCAAATTATTTTATCAAATATTTGAAATTAAACGATGCCTTGTGCTTTAAATTCATCAATTTCTTCTTTTGAATATCCAATGCCTTGTAATATTTCGTAAGTATGCTGTGATAATGTTGGAGGTGGTGTTTTCACTAAGCCAGGAGTCTTCTCAAACTTAGCTGTTAAATTAAAAAGTTTCACCTTACCAATTCCTTGTAGTTCAACTTCTGCAAAAGTATTTCTATGCTCAACTTGCGGCTGACTTACTGCTTCGTCCAACTTTAAGATTTCACCTGATGGCACACCTGCCTGGTTTAACTTCTCTACCCAAAATGCTGTAGTATTTAGCACCAATTTTTCCTCGAGAAGAGGAGTAAGAGCAAAACGATTTGCCTTACGAGCATCGCGTTCCTTAAATCTTGGGTCTTCTTTAAGTTCAGGGACACCAAGAATATCAGCTACAGCGTGCCATTGCTCTTGTTTATTTGCAGCAATATTGATATAACCGTCTTTAGTTTTGAAAGTGCCGGATGGTGCTGCTGTAAAATTGTCATTGCCAAGAAGCTGCGGATGCTGTCCCCCAAGCATAAGATTAGCAACAACCCATCCCATAAATGGCATAACCGAATCAAGCAGTGCAACATCGATAAACTGCCCCTCCCCTGTTCGTTCACGATGGAAAAGAGCTGCCATAACTGCAAATGCTCCGTTTATACCTCCGATTGTATCACAAACCGGAAAACCACAACGCAATGGATTGAGTTCCGGAGTTCCATTAATCGCCATCACACCGCTTAATCCCTGAATAATTTGGTCGTATGCAGGCTTGAATGCATCAGGACCAGTTTGCCCGAATCCAGAAATTGCAAGGTAAATTATCTTAGGATTAATTTCAGTAAGTTTTTTGTATCCAATACCAAGTCTGTCCATAACTCCAGGACGAAAGTTTTCGACTACAACATCTGCTGTTTCAGCTAACTTCAAAAAAATTTCTTTTGCCTTTGGTTCTTTTAAATTCAGTGTAACGGACTTCTTATTTGCATTCTGAGCAATAAAGCTTGTGCCAAGAAGCTTGTTGTTGTAATCCGATACACATCCCAATTTACGAGCAAGATCCCCAGCATCGGGGTTTTCGATCTTAATAACTTCTGCACCTAATAAAGCAAGATGTAGAGTTGCAAAAGGACCAGATAAAACATTTGTTAAATCAAGGACGCGAATACCATTTAAAATATCCATAACTATTTTAATTAAGAATGAAACATAAAAGATATATTATACAATTTAAAAAATATAGAATTAACTAAAAAGTAATTTTCATCACAATTATAATATACAAAATAACGTCTAATACACTCGTGTTAATTTTTCAGAAGAATAAAATGGGCGTATTAATTGGCATATTGCTTGGAATTTTTGATTTTGTTCTCGCACTGTTTTTTATCAAAAGAGCAATATTAAAAGAATGGGATATTTTTTATAAAATTATCATTTTCTCAATTATTATTAGATTGGCTATTATATTAATTAGCGTTTTTCTCATTATCAAATACACAAATTTTGAAATTGTTTCGTTTTTGGTATCGTTATTTTCTTCAATTTTTATTTTAAAAATTATTGAAATTTATTATATTCATAAAAAAATAAATGCTTGAATTGAAATAAAAATAAAGGTATCTTATGAATAATTCAGATATTGGAGCCAAAGATATATTAGAAAACACAGGTCATAATACAGAAAATCATTCAGATCATAATCAAGAAAATCAAGATGTTTTTACAAGTTTATTAAATGAATTAGGGGATCACGCTGGTTTTTATATTGGTCCTCACAAAATTTCAGAACTCCCTGTCATATTAATTGATGATGGGCTTCATATTTATGCATCGCCCTCCTCGATGTTGAAAGAAGGTGTTTATACAATTAAAGGGCACGGAGAAATTGTCCGCACAAGCGATGGTGGAAAACCAACTTTGGACTTATCAATTACAAATTTAGTTGTATTCCAGTGGATTGCTATTATTTTTCTTACCTTTGTTTTTACTAAGGTAGGAAAACTCTTTAAAAAAGAGCCCACAAAAGCACCCAAAGGCTTGCAAAATGTTGTAGAGACATTTGTATCATATATCAGAGATGAAGTAGTTCGCCCGAACATACCATCTCGAAAGACAGCAGATACATTGTTACCATATTTTTTAGGTTTGTTTTTCTTTATTTTGGTTTTAAATCTTATTGGTTTAATTCCTGGCGGGCATACTGCAACAGGAGCGATACCTGTAACGCTTGCCCTTGCAATAACTGCATTTTTCGTAATTAATATAACTGCAATGAGAGTTTCTGGAGTTGGGAACTGGTTCAAACATCTTACAGGCGGTGCTCCTTGGTACTTATGGCCAATAATGATACCGATAGAATTTGTAGGATTATTTATTAAGCCTTTTGCACTCACCATCCGTCTTTTTGCTAATATGAGTGCGGGACACATTGTATTATTTTCATTGCTTGGTTTGTTGTTCTTTTTTGGCAATATCTTACTTGCTCCGGCAATAGTTGGATTTTCAATATTTATATATTTTCTTGAATTACTGGTTGCTTTTTTGCAAGCATATATTTTCACAATGCTAACAGCAATATTTGTTGGATTGGCAATAGGTGAACACGGACACGAAGAAGCTCACGAAACGCATTAATTTACTATATAAAGCTATTTTAATAAAGTTTTTTATCAACTTTTATGGAGATTATAATGGAATTAGCACAAGCATTTGCATACTTAGCAGCAGGAATTGGAGCTGGATTCACTGTATTTGGTGCCGCAAGCGGTATTGGTAAATTAGCAGCAGCAGCAATGGAAGCAAGTGGTCGCCAACCAGAAGCAGCAGGCGACATTAGAACAAGTATGATTATTGCAGCTGCACTTATCGAAGGTATTGCATTCTTTGCTGCAATTATCTGTTTGTTGCTTGTTGTGCTTAAATAATTTGAAAATAATTTTAGGGTAATAATTTGTTTTTTTACAAATTAATTTTTTCGTAGGGACATTTTTATGTCTCTACGAAAATCCCTAATATCGATGAAAATCATTGTTGTAGAAAATAAAATAATATCATTATAAAGGTTCGCTTATGGATGCTCTATTAAGTATAAAGCCGGGACTAATTTTTTGGTCGCTTGTTAATTTTGGAATTTTCTTGTTTATATTAATCAAGTTTGGTGCTAAACCAATCAGTAATGCTCTAAAAGCTCGGGAAGAAAGAATAAAGAAAGCTCTTGATGATGCCGCCGAAAAAGAAAAAAAAGCTGAAGAACTCGTTCGTTTACGTGAAGAGAAACTGAATGCAACTCAAAATGAAATTGCTCAAATGCTTGCAGACGCACGCCAACAGTCTGAATTACATATAAAGCGAGCATTAGAAGAGGCTGATAAAATCAAAAATCAAAAAATTGAAGAAGCACAACGAGAGATTAATCGTAGCAAGAATGAAGCAATTTCTGAATTAAGAAAAGAAGTTGCTAATTTAGTGGTATTAGCAACAGAAAAAATATTAGAAGAAAAAATTGATGCTGAAAAAGACTATAAAATTATTGAGAATTATATTCAAAAAATGAATAAAAACTGAGATTAATTATGAATACTGAACGTATTTCAATAAGGTATGCACGTGCTTTAATCGATGCAGCCAAGCCTTTAAATCTTGTGGATACTGCTTTCAATGATTTAATAAAAGTCGAAGCAATACTTTCGGCTTCCCAAGATCTGCGTAATTTAATTAAAAGTCCAATTATTAAAGCACATCATAAAATTAAAATTTTTAAAGAGATATTTTCTAATCAAGTAAGCGAAATTGTACTGAATTTCTTAGTTTTGCTTGCTGATAAAAGAAGAGAAATATTAATTCCTGATATAATCAAACAATTCAAAAGGATATACTACACAGAACAAGGCTTAGTTGAAATCGATATTTATACTGCAAATGAATTGGCTCAGGAAATTAAAAAGAAAATCGAAGACAATATCTCAAAAAAATTAAATTTGAAAATAATCAGCAACTATATAATAGATAAATCACTTAAAGGTGGTATTAAAGTAAAAGTAGAAGATACAATCTATGATGCATCTGTTTCCACAATGTTAAATAAATTGCATCAAAAATTAATTTCAGAGAATTAACAACAAATATATAGGTAAGTTTTTATGGTAGTAGAAGTTAGACCAGAAGAAATATCAGCAATACTGAGACGGCAACTTGCTGGCTTTGAAAATGAAATCGACCTTTACGAAGTAGGAACAGTTCTGCAAGTAGGTGATGGTGTTGCTCGCATCTATGGTTTGAACAAAGTAATGTCTTCTGAGTTGGTTGAATTCCCTAACGGTGTTATGGGAATGGTTCTCAACCTTGAAGAAGATAATGTTGGTGTAATGCTTTTCGGCGATGACAGCAAGGTAAAAGAGGGCGATATAGTAAAAAGAACAGGACGAATTGCATCTGTTCCTGTAGGAAAAGAGCTTTTGGGTCGAGTGGTAAATCCTCTGGGTATGCCAATAGACGGCAAAGGAGAAATTCAAGCAAAACAATATCTTCCAATTGAAAGAAAAGCTCCCGGAGTAATTCCACGTCAACCAGTAAAAGAACCACTTCAAACTGGTATAAAAGCAATCGATGCTCTCATTCCAATTGGACGTGGACAACGTGAGTTAATCATAGGCGACCGTCAAACAGGTAAAACAACAATTGCATTGGACACAATCATCAATCAAAAATATACACACACCGAAGAAGCAGCTTCGTTAGGAATTCAACCTGTTTATTGCATTTATGTTGCTATTGGACAAAAAGCTTCGACTGTTGCTAACGTTGTTGCAACATTGCAAGAATATGGAGCAATGGATTATACAATTGTCGTTGCTGCCAATGCTTCCGATCCGGCACCAATGCAATTTATCGCCCCATATTGCGGTTGTTCTATGGGCGAATATTTCCGTGACAACGGTATGCATGCATTAATTATATATGATGATTTAAGTAAGCAAGCAGCTGCTTATAGACAAGTTTCTTTGTTATTGAGACGTCCACCCGGACGTGAAGCTTATCCCGGTGATATTTTCTATCTTCATAGCCGCTTACTGGAACGTGCAGCTAAATATAATCAAGATTATGGTGGTGGCTCGCTCACAGCACTGCCTGTAATTGAAACACAAGCAAACGACGTTTCTGCTTATATCCCAACAAACGTAATTTCGATCACTGACGGTCAGATATATCTTGAACCAGGCTTGTTCAATGCAGGTATTCGCCCAGCACTGAATATTGGTATTTCAGTATCGCGCGTTGGTGGTAATGCACAAAACAAAGCTATGAAGAAAATAGCTGGTCCATTGAAAGTGGAACTTGCTATGTTTCGTGAGCTTGAAGCTTTTGCGAGATTTGGTTCAGATTTGGACAAAGAAACTCAGGCAAAATTGACACGTGGTGCACGACTTACTGAGATATTAAAACAACCACAATTCAATCCTTTGCCAGTAGAAAAGCAAATTGCATTAATATTTGTCGCAACTGCTGGTTTTCTTGATGACTTGCCGGTTTCATCACTTAAACGACTTGAAAAAGAATTTTATGAGTTTATGGACACAAAATACTTAAACATATTAAACGATATTAAAACTAAAAAAGAATTAACAGAAGACATCTCAAGTAATTTGAAGTCTGCTGTAACTGAATTTATTGATAAATTTAAGCAAACTTTAAAATGATATTATTAACTGGTGGAGCAGGATTTATTGGCTCTTGCCTTCTACGAAAACTAAATGATGAAGGCATAAAAGATATAATTGTTTCTGACAATTTATCAAAAGAAGATAAATGGAAAAATCTTCGGGGTAAGATTTTTCATACATATGTTGATAAAAATGAATTATTTGACTTCCTCGAAAACAATGGCGTTGATGATATTGAGGCTATCATTCATTTAGGTGCGTGTTCAGACACTACCGAAAAAGATGCAAACTACTTGCTTAAAAATAATTATCAGTTTTCACAGCATCTTGCAAGTATTGCATTTGAAAACGATATTCGCTTCATTTATGCTTCGTCGGCTGCAACTTATGGCGATGGTTCAAATGGATATTCTGATAGGATTTTTCATAATCTCAAACCATTAAACTGTTATGGCTTTTCGAAACATATCTTTGATTTATGGATAATAGAAAATAAACTCGATACTAATTGCGTTGGTTTTAAATTTTTCAATGTATTCGGACCAAACGAATACCATAAAGGCAATATGGCGAGTATGGTTTTTAAATCCTTTAATCAAATTTCAGATACTGGAAGAGTGAAGCTTTTTAAGTCATATAAACAAGAATTCGCCAATGGAGAACAAAAACGAGATTTTGTTTATGTTAAAGATTGTGTAGATATTATTTACAAAACCATTGATAATAAAGAAATAAATGGCATTTTTAATTTGGGAACCGGAACAGCAAATTCGTGGAATACATTAATTAAAGCAGTTTTTTCAGCAATGGGACGTCATCCAATAATTGAATATATTGATATGCCTGATAATCTTAAATATCAGTATCAATATTTTACAGTTGCTGACATCAATAAATTGTTGGAATACTTCCCAAACTATGAGTTTACTCAATTGGAAGATGCTGTTGCTGACTATGTTCAAAACTATTTGTTAGCTGATGATATTTACTTGTAATCAAAAGGATTATTTATGGCTACTTTAAGAGATATTCGTCGAAGAATTGGGGCAGTTCGCAATACTGCAAAAATCACTTCCGCAATGAAGATGGTTTCAGCTGCAAAAATGCGACGTGCACAAAATGCTATAGAAAATGCTCGTCCCTATTTTTCTAAACTTGAAGATACTGTATCAAATCTGATCTCTATTGCGAATGATTATTCAAATCCATTTATTGAAACAAGAAGCGAAATAAAAAATATTGCAATAGTATTGATTGGTTCAGATAGAGGATTATGTGGTAGCTTCAATACTAATTTATTCAAATCATTAAACATCCACATTGAAGATTTTAAAAAGCAATATCCAAATGCAAATTTTCACATTGTCCCTGTCGGGAAAAAGGCTGTATCTTTTGTTAAACGCTTTAAAATAGATACTATCAGAGAATTTTCTGATATATTTAGTAAATTACGTTTTGAGGATGCTCAGCAAATTGTTGCTTCATTAACTAATTTATACTTGAACAACGAGGTTGATAAAATCTTTTTATTTTATAATGAATTTATTAATATTTTAAAGCAAGTTCCACAACTCAAGCAACTCTTTCCAATAGAACCTGCTATTGAACAAACCAACATAAAGTCGCTTGACTATATTTTCGAACCATCTAAAGAGCAAATTTTAGATGTTTTGATTCCAAAACTAATTGATGCTCGGGTATGGAAAGCATTGCTTGAATCTAATGCTGCGGAGCAAGCTGCTCGAATGATGGCTATGGATAATGCCACAAGCAATGCCAACGATTTAATTCGTATGTTAGAACTGCAATATAATAAAGAACGTCAGGCTTCTATTACTAAGGAAATGCTTGAAATTGTTGGTGGAGCAGAAGCTTTGAAATCAAAATAATTTTCCTCTTTTTCAATTCTCAAAAGGGCTTTCATCTGATGAAAGCCCTATTTATTATTATGGATTGATAACTACTGGAAAGTGATAATTTCCTTATTTCAGTAAGGATTTGCAGAAATATAAGCTTACTTTTTTATTTCGCTTAAATTTGCTATTTTTGATTAATATTCTTATGGCTTATGAAAAACAAAAATTACATAAATAAATTGAGTAGCAACGAAAGTCAGATTAGATTATCTCCCAGAATAACTGTATTTGACAATGGAATTACTGTTATAACAGACGAGATACCTTATCTCGAGTCATTTTCACTCGGGATTGGAATTTCCGTTGGTTCGAGAGACGACCGGAATGGGAAAAATGGTCTTGCTCATTTTTTGGAACACTCTGTTTATAGGCGAACCGAGAATAGAACTTCCCGACAAATTGCAATTCAATTAGATTCAGTTGGAGCTTATTCTAATGCATACACAACAAAAGAACTTACATTATTCTATGTGAGAGCAACCAAATTTCATTTTAATAAATGTTTTGATATTTTAGCTGATATAATTCTTCACCCGGTTTTCTTAAAAAGTGAGATAGAAAAAGAGCGACAAATCATAATCGAAGAAATAAAATCATACGATGATGATCCCGAAGAATACATTTTTGATGTTGCAGATGAAGTCATCTTCCCTAATAATCCTCTTGGATTAAGTATCGATGGAACTATAAATTCATTGAACAGCATTACAACTGATGATTTGGAAGCATTCCATAAACAATTCTATCAGCCACAAAATATTGTAATTGCTGTTTCAGGCAACGTTCCGAACGAAAAAGTAGTTGATACAGTAATGATGTATTTTGCAGATAAATGCAATTACGGCGAAAAAATTAAGAGAGATACACCAAATCCAATTATTCAGAATAAAATAATTAATAAGCCAATACAGCAAGCACATTTAATTTTTGGAAAGCAGATTTTTGGAGCTAATCACCCAGATAAATATACATTATCACTTTTGAATATTATTTTTGGTGACGGACTTTCATCACGGCTTTATCAAAATCTCCGTGAAAAGCAAGGACTTGCCTACTCTGTTTTTTCCCAGTTAAATTTGTTTTCCGACTGTGGCTCTGTATATCATTATATCGCAACTGACAAATCAAAAATTGAAAAAGCAGAAGAATCTATTTATAAAGAACTCATCGAACTTAAGAATAATAAAGTTAAAAAAGCCGAATTTTCAAGAGCAAAAGAACAATATAAAACAGCAAAAATTCTGGAATTCGAGAGTGTTTCCGCAAGAATGCAAAACCTGATTAAAAATCAAATCGTCTCGCAAAAAATTGAAACCTTACACGACATAATATGCAGTATTGATAAAATTACAATTGATGATATTGTTCGTGTAATTGAAAATTACTACAATGAGAATAATTTGTCTAAAATATTACTTTTACCAAAAAATAACGGGAAATAAAAATGAACGTTGAACAAATCAAGCAAATCATCGGAAAAGTTGAAGACCCTCACTTATCTGTATCTTTGAGTGCTTTAGACGCCATAAAAAAAATTGAAGTGATAGACGACAAAATTGTCATTTCTATCGATTTAGTTGGACCTATTGTAACTGTATCAAATATAATTAATCATCAAATCAAAGAAGTATTGAGTAACGCAGGAATTTCAAAAAATGTCGAATTATTATTCAACGAAGTATGTTTAGATAGGACAAACAGACAATTTTTAAAAGATGTTAAACATATTATTGCAGTGGCATCAGGCAAAGGTGGTGTTGGGAAATCAGCTATAGCAGGAAATATCGCGGCTACTTTATCCAAAATTGGATTACGCGTTGGGTTGCTCGATGCTGACGTTTATGGACCAAGTCAACCTACAATGTTTGGTTTGAAAGAAGCAAAATTAGAAGCAATTACAGATAGCCACGGCAATACAGTTGCAGTGCCAATAAAACGTGATGAAAATTTGTTTATCGCTTCTATGGGATTTGTTCTAAATAGAAACGAAGCAGCAATTGTGCGTGGTCCTATGCTCGCAAGCTACTTTTCATTGTTATTCGAACAAATCGAATGGGGCGAACTTGATGTTCTTGTATTTGACTTGCCACCCGGAACCGGTGATATTCAGCTAACATTAGTGCAAAAAGTGCCACTCAATGGTGCGGTTATTGTTACAACCCCACAGGAAATTGCACTTGCAGATGTTCGCAGAAGCATAGCTATGTTCAAAAAAGTAAATGTAGATATTTTGGGAATTGTAGAAAATATGAGCTATTTTACTCCTCCTGATATGCCAGATAAAAAGTATTATATATTCGGCAAAGATGGTGGTAAAATCATTGCTTACGAAGAAAATGTTCCGTTATTAGGTCAAATTCCGCTCGACATTGAAATGAGAGAGGCAAATGACGGCGGAGAACCTGTGGCTTTAACCAAAAAATATCCAAACCAAGCAAGAACAATAAAAGAAGCTACTTTAGAACTGATTAAAGAATTGAGAAAACATAATTACGAAAATTTAAATAAATCTATTGAAATTGAAATGTAATGTCGAGAACAGAACTAATACATAGAGTAGAAGAATTATTGAATAAAGCACGCCCTTATTTAGCAATTGATGGTGGTGGAGTAGAATTTGTAGATTTTGAGGAAGAGCAAGGCGTGCTTGTATTAAAACTGGTTGGTAATTGTGCAGATTGTCCACTTTCTATGATGACTTTGCGTGCTGGAATAGAGCGTTTGATACTCAATAATATTTTAGAAGTTAAAAGAGTAGAAAAAATATAGTTTAGTTATTAGTTTCAGGGAAAGATGAGATGCGTTTATCTCTCTTTTGTTTAGCAAGCAGTCGCATATCAACTACTTTATCCGCTTCATCAACAATTTCAGTTCCAAGAATTGTCTCCAAAACATCTTCCATTGTAATTAAACCTTCGATACCACCATACTCATCAACAACTATAAATAAATGCTGTTTACGCTCAAGGAATAAATCCAAAGCTGAATCGAGAGGAGCATTTTCTTGAATATAATATACTTCTCTTATAAAATCTTTAAGCGTCAAATTCATTTTACCTTTAAGTGCTGCATAAAGAATATCACGACTCATAACATAACCTATCACTCCATCGTCTATAGTTTCTCCTTCCCACACAGGGAAACGTGAGTACATACGAATTTCCGGCAAGAAAACAGTTTGCTCGACAGTATTATTGGCATTGCAACTGAAAACAACAGTGCGAGGCGTCATAACATCAGAAACGAGAATTTCATTAAATTTGATAATATTTTTAAGTATCCTGTATTCCCCATCGTCAAGAGAACCTTCGTCTCTTGCAGATTCTACAGCATCTTCAATTTCGAGCCAACTCTCTTCCTCAATAGTTGCTTGCCCTTTAATAGATAGAGATAATTTTTTCTTTATCATATATAACGGAAAAACAAGAAAAGCGAAAAATTTAATAAATGACAAATATGAAACAAATGTTTTGATTTTTGTCTTTTTACCCAAATAATAAAACAGGTAATCAAAAAAAATTACAGAAAAGAGTAAGACAACTGTCAAAATAACTTTTTCAAAGACATCAAATAAAACAATGGAAAAGTATTGACCAATTAAAATTGAGAAAACTATATATAATACGAATTTGAAAATAATGAGAGAATCGTCAAACTTGTCATAATTATTCCAAAAAACTATTATTTTTTGACTCTTTTCTGGAGATTCATTAATTATTTCATCAATAACATCTTGATTTATTAATCGGATTAATCCTCTAAGATAAGCAACAAAGAAAGCAAGAAAAAGTAAAATAAAAGCAAAAGGTAACTCCATTAACTATTTAAATTAACTCCTAAAATATTGAACAAAATAATTAGTCTCGAAATTCATAATCAACAATTGTAATGCGCCCTGGATAGGTTATTGGGAAACTGCCTATACGAACAGTTGGTTTTGCATCAAGTTTAATACGAGACGACCCACCTTCTCCAGCAATAGCTAACGCCAAATTAATTACTCTATCGTAACCAGCATTTCCAAAAAATTCATATAAATCTAAATTCACTGAAAGCGGAATAACAACAGTTTGACCTTTACCGGGCACGCTGACAGGCGAAGCAATATTACCATTTACAGTTGGAGTATCATCAATAAGCAATCTCCAATCAAAATTTGTAATTAATGCAGTTGAATTTGAGCTCTTTTGAGTGGTTCCATTATTGGGATTTTTTGCATCAACATTTAATATAAAATCAGAGACTAATTTTTTTGATGCAAAAGCATTAGTTAGTTTTAAAGCTTCGGACACCGAAAAATCAGATATTTTTTTCTTATTTGAAACATCTATTCCAGCAACCCGTAAATTGGAAACACCCGCAATCTTAAATTGAATGCGTCGAAGATTTTCCAAAGCATCGGATAATTGTTTTACTGCACTACATCCGGCTATTAATACCAAACTTGCAATAAAAAAAATAATAGAGTTTATATTTTTTTTCATTAATAATCTATCCCGTGTTGGTTGAGCAAATCCTCTAAATTAACACCATTTAAGCTTTGTTTTGCAATTTCTTCGAGTGCTTTCGCTTTTGCATTAGCCATATAATATGACGACAAAAGCTTTACTTTTGCTATTAGCAATTTCTCTTCAATAGGTTTACTGAGAAAATCATCAGCCCCTGATTCTATTGCTTTTAATTGATTCTGGACATCATTTAAAGCAGTTACTATAACAACTGGAATATCTTTTGTATGCTCTTGTTCTTTAAGACGACGAGCAGTTTCATAACCATCCATCCGGGGCATCATTACATCAAGAACAATTGCATCAGGTTTGCGTTCCTCAACTTTTTCCAAACAATCAACGCCATCGTATGCTTCTTTTGCTTCATAGCCATTTGCTTCGAGATAGCGTCTAAGTAATTTAGTTGTAATTTTGTTATCATCTACTACTAAAATGAAAGGTTTTCGCATTTGAACTCCGTAAATCATTTCTCAAAATATCATTATGCAAATATATATTAAAAAAATTATTTATCAAATAATTGTATGAAAAATTGTACTATTGTAATATCGAATTAACAAATTCTTTATTTTGGTGTTATTTATTAACATTTCGACAAAATTCAGTTAAATAATTAAAATGAAAAGAATTATTATCATCATATTGCTATCTACGATTAATTTAAGTGCCCAGTTGTGCTTCGATTACCAAATTTGGGATGGTTCAGAACCAGTCAAGCAATATGGCATTGACAGCACAGGAAATTGGTGGATTATTACTGAGCCTTTTTCTAATTACAATCGGCTTATTGTTAATGGAGAGCAACTCGAAGAGTTCAATCACATTTCCACTCCTATTTTTTCCCGCGATGGTAAAAGATGGACTACTTTTGGTGAATATCAGGGTAGTTGGTATCTTATTACAGAACAAGATATTATTGAATTAAAAGCAACTGGTCCGGGAAATATTGTATTTACCAGTAATTCAAATCATATTGCTTATTCATATTTTAGTACAAACATAGAATATATTATCCTGCCAAATAAAAAAATTGAAGTCTATGGGAAACAAGGCACTTTTTATGTCAATCAAGATGCAACAAAGTTTGCTTTCAAAGGAATTAGAGGTTCAAAGTATGTCCTGAACATTAATGGAAAAGAAAGTGTTGCATTTGATGATATTATTCCAATTGGTTTTTGGTACGATGACGAATTTGTATACGCTGCCCAAAATGGATTTAATTGGCAAGTATATAAAAACTATTCTCCAATCACCCGAACATATTCAAACATCAAAGAACCTTTAATTAATCCGAATGGCACTGTTCTGGCTTTTATTGCAACTACATTTTCAAATCGTCAAATTGCAGTAACAATTACTAGTGATTTAGTTGAACCACTTGAAAGCCGACAATATGATCTTGTGTCTTATCTATCGCTTCACCCGGAATTGCCAGTTGTTACTTTTTTTGCCCGAAAAGACAATTTCCCACTCATATGTATAAATACCGCTGAGTATGCAACAAGCAATGAATCAAGTCCTCCCTATTTTTCCAACGATGGCAACGATATTTTTTATATCGGATGCGACTTCGCCTGTTTTATTTCAATTAACGGAATAAGATACAATCTTAAACACAGTATTGCTCCACAAACTAAATTAGCTATAAAGTCAAATTCCAAAACAGTTGCATTTTCTTCTTCAAGTTCAATGAATCTACTTTTTTTGGAAACAGGCAAAATGCACTCCGGAATGATGGTTGATAGAATACTTCCACCAATTTACAATACAAAGAACAGAAGGTATGAAACAATTGGTCAAATTGGTAATAGACTGTATCTCTTAACTTGCAGAACCGATTGACAAAAAATAAGAATTAACACTTATTTTCGTCTATTTTATTATTCTTTTTTTTAATAATTTTGTTGTTTATGAAAAAAAAATTTAGGGAATACAATGAAAATCATTTTACCAGACAACACAGTAAGAGAATATCCTGATGGCACAACAGGTATGGAAATTGCAAAATCCATTTCCGAAGGACTTGCACGTAATGCGTTAGGCATTAAAGTAAATGGAAAAATCTATGACTTATCAAGAAAAATCAATGAAGATGCAAGTATTCGTATTTTAACATTTGATGATGAGGAAGGAAAAGAAATTTTCTGGCACAGTTCTGCTCATCTAATGGCAGAAGCAGTATCGGAATTATTTCCCGGTGCCAAATTCGGAGTTGGTCCTTCAATTGAAAATGGCTTTTATTATGATATAGATCTTGGAGAAAGACGAATAACAAACGAAGATTTGCCAAAAATTGAGCAAAAGATGGCAGAACTTGCAAAAAGATCTGCTGATTACGAGCGCATAGAAATTTCATGGGATGAAGCTATTGATTTTTGGAAAAAAGCAGGTGATGAGTATAAATTAGAACTGCTTGAAGGTTTAAAGGAAGACGAGATTACTTTTTACAAGCAAGGAAATTTTATTGATTTATGCCGTGGAACCCATATCCCAAACACTTCATTGATTAAAGCAATAAAATTATATAGTATTGCCGGTGCATATTGGAAAGGAGATTCGAGCCGAAAAATGATGACTCGTATCTACGGTATCACTTTTCCTAAAAAAGCTATGCTGGATGAATGGTTACATCAAAGAGAAGAAGCAGAAAAGCGTGATCATAGAAAACTTGGGAAAGAACTTGAATTGTTTATGATTACTCCAATGATTGGCGGCGGATTGCCAGTCTGGTTACCCAAAGGTGCGTTTATTCGTAGAAAATTAGAAGCATTTATTAAGGAAGAACTTGTAAAACGTGGGTATGTTGAAGTAATAACACCACATATCGGAAATCTTGAACTATACAAAACCTCTGGCCATTATCCTTATTATGCTGACTCCCAATTTGCTCCAATTAAAGTCGAGGAAGAAGAATATATGCTCAAACCAATGAATTGTCCTCATCACCATCAAATATATTTATTAAAACCACGCTCTTACAGGGAACTTCCTTTACGACTTGCAGAATTTGGAACTGTTTATAGATACGAGCAATCAGGCGAACTAAACGGATTGTCTCGAGTACGTGGTTTTACTCAAGATGATGCTCATATATATTGCACAGAGGAACAATTAAAACAAGAAATAAGAAGCTGTATCGAACTTACTCAGCTTGTATTCAAAACTTTTGATATGAATGTAACAACCCGTCTTTCTTTTAGAGACGAAACTTCATCAAAATATGCTGGCGATACTTCACTTTGGGACAAAGCTGAACGCGAACTCAAAGAAGTTGCAGATGAAATGGGATTGGATTATTTTATTGGAGTTGGTGAAGCATCTTTCTACGGTCCCAAAGTTGATTTTATTGTTAAAGATGCAATAGGAAGAAAATGGCAGCTTGGCACTGTTCAAGTCGATTATGTGATGCCGGAAAGATTTAACTTAGAATATACTGGCGCTGATAATTCTAAGCACCGTCCAGTAATTATTCACCGCGCACCATTTGGTTCTATGGAACGCTTTTTCTCAATTCTCATAGAACATTATGCTGGTAATTTTCCATTCTGGTTGTGTCCGACACAGGTAAGTGTTTTGCCAATTGGTCAGAACCAATATGAATATGCTGATGAATTAACTTCTAAACTTAAAGAATTAGGTTTTCGTGCGGTTTCTGATGTTCGTTCAGAAAAAATAAGCAGAAAAATTGCAGAATCAGAACAACAAAAGATACCATTCTCTTTGATTATTGGACAAAAAGAAATTGAAAATAATACCGTTTCCGTAAGAGTTCACGGTATTGGAGATATTGGAACAAAAACAGTAGAAGAAATTGTAGAAATTTTCAGGAAATTAGATGTTCCAGGTGCTAAATTAGACGATATTATTAATAAATAGCTTATACAATGGAATTATACCAAACACAAAGAGATGTATATAAGTTAGTGGAAAAGCTTGTTTCAGGTAATTTTCGGAACGAGCTTTCCTTTTTAAAAACATTAGTCAAAGAAATTGTTTGCCACGAAGAGTTTGAAATTATTGGCGGACGAGTGTGGGAATTAAACGTTCAGGAAAAGTGTTACGAATTACGATACCAGTACGGGAAATTAAGCAAAATCCCAGCAAATTATAAGCTGGCAATTGAAGATTATCCAGTGCTTTCAGAATTATACCACAAAAGAACATCGTTGCACCAAGAAACTGATAAACTTCTTAAACAAAAAGGAATTGACATATATTCAGTTGCTGCAGTTGGAGATTTAATAAGAATTGGACAACATTATTATTTCAAATATGTTCTTGGATTTAATGCTGAACACATTCTACAATCATTTTACGAAACTTTAAATGTTATAAGTTCGGTAGCTACTGTTAAATTGCGTGATTTAGCATACAATGAAATACAGCAAAAAATACAACGCGATATTAATAAAGCTTCAGAAATTCAGCGCAGTTTGCTACCACCACATAATGTTGAATTTCACGATTTTGATATTTTCGGCGTTTGCATACCTGATAGTGAAGTAGGCGGAGATTTTTTCGACTATCTTAAAAATAAAAGCGATGAAGAAGACCGTATAGGTATTGTAATTAGTGATGCGGCGAGCAAAGGATTGCCTGCAGCTATTCAAGCTCTGTTCGTCTCTGGTGCAATTAGAATGGCTCAATCTTTTTCTCCAAAAATATCTTCCCTATTGAGCAGATTAAATACTTTAATTTTTGATACTTTCCCTTATGAAAGATTTGTTACTTTGTTCTATTGCGAACTAACTTTATCATCAAACAGATTGGTATTATATGCAAATGCTGGTCATTGTGCCCCAATTCATTTTAGATATGAAGATGAAAGCTTTCGTTTTTTAAAACCAACAGGTGGATTGCTCGGATTAATTCGTGAACAATCCTTTAGCGTTGAAAATATCAGAATGAAACCAAATGATATTCTTATTTTATATACCGATGGTATTTCGGAAGCTATGGACCAAAATGGCAATATTTTTGGCGAGGAAAGAATTTGTGAGCTTGTCAAAAAATACAAAGATGAATCTGCCAAACATATTGCATATATGATAATAGAACATGTTCAAAAATTCAATGCTAATTCCAAATATAATGATGATAAAACTATTGTTGTTGTAAAAAGACGCTCGGTCGAAAATCCATTGAATTAGGAGGAAATATGTCGCAAAAAGATTATCCTGTAACACCTGCTATTCGATTTTTACGTGAAAACAAAATTGAATTTGAACCATTTGAATATGAATATCAGGAAAAAGGTGGCACACGCCAAACAGCTGAAGAACTTAAAGTCGATGAACATAACGTAATCAAGACCTTAATAATGGAAGCTGATGGAGAACCAATTGTTGTTTTGATGCATGGAGATAGAGAAGTCTCAACAAAAAATTTAGCACGGTTATTAGGAGTAAAAAAAGTTGAACCTGCAAAAGCAGAAAACGCTGCAAAATATACAGGATACTTGTTTGGTGGAACAAGCCCATTTGGTACAAAACGAAAAATGAAAACTTATCTCGAAGAAAGCATAATGACACTGGATTATATATATATTAATGGCGGAAAACGCGGATTTATTGTAAAAATTTCTCCTGATGCATTAAAGTTGCTTGATTACGAATTAGTTAGTGTTGCTATTTAACCTTTATTTTTTGGTATTGAAAAAGAGGCTGAATGATATTCTCATCAGCCTCTTTTAGTTTATTATTATTTCTAAATAATTTAATATCTGTTACGTTTTGTATAGTGAGTATGCAATAGTTTATGTGATTTTTTGCTTAAAGGACCATCTGGAATAAATTCTTCGTAGAGAAGTTTTATTTCGGGGTTTTCGTGAGATTTACGAATTGGCATACCTTCATCTTCAGCATAAATAGCAGCAATACGTCTTTTACGAATTTCATCGTTTGTAGGTATTGGTTGCCCACCGCCACCGATACAACCACCAGGACAAGCCATAATTTCAATAAAATGATATGTGGAAGTACCAGATTTGACTTGATCCATAATTATCCGAGCGTTTGTCAAACCGTGAGCAATTGCAACTTTAAGTTCAACTCCATTGAGAAACGCCCAATCTTCTTTACATTCTTCAAGAAGAATAGTAGCTTCTTTGATTTTACCCAAACCACGAGCAGGTGTGAAGTTAAGATTTTCAAAAGGTAGTTCACGCCCCGTAACAACTTCATAAACAGTTCTGAGGGCAGCTTCCATTACTCCACCAGTAGCACCAAAAAGAACAGCAGCACCTGTCGATTTACCCATAAGAGTATCGAAGTATCCATCTTCGAGTTCTGCAAAGTTCAGCCCTGATTGCTTAATCATTAATCCAAGCTCGCGAGTAGTAAGCCCGGCATCAACATCTTGATAGCCACTATCTTTCATTTCCGGTCGGTTTGCTTCATATTTTTTCGCGGCACAAGGCATTGCAGCAACACAAACTATGTCCTTAGGGTCAATACCCATTTTTTCAGCATAGTAAGTTTTGGCAAGTGCACCAAACATTTGCTGAGGAGACTTGCAAGTGGAGAGATGTTCCAAATGTTCTGGATACATATGTTCAATGAACTTCACCCAACCTGGCGAACAAGAAGTAATCATAGGTAATGCAACTTTTTCTTTTTCAAGTAATGCTTTGCGAAGTCGATGCAGAAGTTCTGTTCCCTCCTCAATTATAGTTAAGTCCGCTGTAAAATTGGTATCAAGAACAGAATCAAAGCCCATTTTTTTCAGTGCAGTAACCATTTTGCCGGTAACACGCGTGCCAGGAGGATACCCCAAAGTTTCTCCGATAGCAACACGAACAGATGGAGCTGTGTTGATAATAACGTGTTTTTTTTCATCCCCGATAGCTTCCCAGATATAATCAAAATAACGTCTTTCAGTGAGAGCAGCTGTTGGACAATGTATGACGCATTGCCCACAATTTACGCAAACAACTTCTGCCAGTGGTAATTCCATAAAAGTAGAAATTTTCATATGTTCGCCGCGATGAGCAACTGTAATCGCATTTACGTGCTGCAATTCAGCACAAGTGCGAACACAACGCTGGCAACGAACGCATTTACTATCATCTTTTTCAATTGACCAAGAAGATCTATCAATTTGTGTATCTGCGTGAGGCAAAGTAATATAACGGTTATTATCAATGTTAAATTCATTTGCTAATGCTTGCAACTCACAGTTAGTGCTTCGATAACAAGTAGTGCATTGCGTATTATGCTCAGAAACAAGTAAAGCAACTAAATCTTTCCTTGCATTACGCACTTTCGGAGAATTTGTCTTTATAACCATTCCATTTGAAACAGGAGTAGCGCAGGCAGCAGCAAGAGTGCGTTGCCCGACTACTTCTACAACACAAATACGACAATTGCCGGCAATACAAAGGTCTTCGTGATAGCACAAAGTCGGTATATATATATTCACTTTTTTAGCTGCATCAAGAATTGATGTCCCTTCTTCTACAATGACATCAATACCGTCAATATTTACATTAAGAAATTTTTCCATATTTATTCCCTGATTTTAATAAATCATTTCTTCAATAAAATTCGTAACTATTGATGAGAATGAATTCGCAACTGATTGACCAAGTCCACATTTAGCAGTGATTTTCATTGTATCAGTAAGTTTGAGTAATTGATCGAGATATTCTGGAGGCTTAATGCCACGCTTGACAGCATCAATTCCAATTTTGAGTTGCTGACAACCAATCCGGCAAGGTGTGCATTGCCCGCACGATTCTTCCGCAAAGAAATCTAAATAGTTTTTCAATACATTATACATTGAACGAGAACTATTAAATAGCATCATTGAACCACCAGTCGGAAGTGAATCCCCAACAAGCCCACCTTGATAACCGATTGTTGTTTCAGCAAACTTCTTTCGTGGCACACAGAAGCCAGAAGCACCACCAACCTGCACAGCTTTAGTATCACCATCTCCAAATTCTTCTACAAACTCCGCGAGAGACAGCCCAAATTCAAGGTCGTAGATACCGGGCTTTGGTGTATCACCTGAAACTGAGAACAATTTAGAACCGTGAGAATCCTGAATGCCAAGTTTTCTGAATTCTTCAGGTCCAATTTTGAAAACCATAAGAGCTGAGGCAAGAGTTTCAACATTATTTACCACAGTTGGCATATTTTTGAAGCCTGCTTGTGTCGGGAAAGGAGGCTTATTACGAGGTTCGCCGCGTTTTCCTTCCATAGACTGAATTAATGCTGTTTCTTCCCCACACACATAGGCACCGCTACCAAGAAAGATTTCAATTCTAAAATCAAGATTAAATTGTTTAGCTACTTGATGAAATAAGTCAATCTCTGCTTGAAGTTTTGGCACTAAAAATTTATACTCACCTCGCAGATAAATATATCCTTTCTTTGCACCAATCACTTTTCCACAAATAGCCATTGCGGAAAGCACTTTACGAGGAACACAATCTAAAATTTCACGGTCTTTGAATGTCCCGGGCTCTCCTTCGTCGGCGTTGCAAATCACATATTTTTCGTCACCTGGTGCAGCAGCAGCTAATCTCCACTTAAGCCCGGTTGGGAATCCAGCACCACCACGCCCTTTAAGTCCAGAATCAATTAAATCTTTAATAATTTCTTCATTGCTCCTTTTGAGTGTTTTTTCGAGCACCTTATATTTTTCATTTGTGTAGGAGCCAAGAATCATATCAAGTTTTCTTAGTCTGTCTGGCATATCAACCTCTATTTATTTTTATACATTGTTACAATATCGCGAACTTTATCTGGTGTAAGTTCGGTATAAACCTCGTCATTAACGAGCATAGCAGGTGCTTTATGGCACCAACCAAGGCAATTAGTATATAGCAATGAGAATTTGCGGTTGTTGGTGGTCTCCCCCATTTTAATTTTCAATAAATTTTCGAGTGTCGCAACAATTTCCTTCTTGTTTTTCATATCACAAACAATTGTTTTGCACACTCTAATAACATATTTCCCAAGTGGTTTGGTCGAAAGAAAATGATAGAAGGTCGCCTTGCCATACACTTCTGCACTCGAAATGTCAAGATGACGTGCAATTTCGACCATTGCTTCGTCCGAGACGTATCGTTGCTCATCAAATACACCTTGCAAAATTGGCAATAAGCTCTCTCGTTTATTGCCATATCGAGCAACAAGTTCGCTTACTAACAAAGAGGTATCTTTCATATAACTCCTAAAAAAAAGTGATACAATTAGTCAATAATTCATTTATTATTCATATATAGTTAATTAAACATATTTTTCACAATTATTGGAACTTCATCGAAATCGATAATTAATTCACAATTATTTTACGACTTTTTATGGTATTTTCCAAATATTATTTTTGTTTTAGATTAAAAATTCTCAATAATTTGTTAGTTTTATCTAACATTTAAATTGTTATATTTTAATTACTTAATTTATTTATGATAAAATAATTTAATATTATTAATTAATGAATAATTTTTAACCAACTGTATTCATTACGGTTCATTCATATAAATTATTTTCGATATTTTTTGATATTTAATTAGATATTTTTAATTATTTAGGATAATAAAGCTTTAAGATTACAATACCGAAAAATTTTTAAAAAAAACTCTGACAATTAATGATTATTATATTTTTAAAAATTCTCTCAATTTTTTTTAGTTTGTTACGATATTATAATTTAGATTATAGTTAAAATTTTCGCAGATTATTGAGGTTTATATGGAATTGAAACAAGTTTCTACTTCCGACACATCCCAATCTCAGCTTCTTCAATTAGTTTCGTTTCATATTGAGGAAGAAGAATTTGCTGTTGATATTCTGAATATTCAGGGTATCAATCGTATGATGAATATTACTCGAGTTCCAAATACTCCTGCATTTGTCGAAGGGATCATAAACCTTCGCGGGCAGGTAATCCCTGTCGTGAATTTACGCAAAAGGTTAGGTTTTCCACCTAAAGAACCAGACAAAGCAACACGTATTATTGTTGTAGAAATTGGAAAGCGTATTATTGGATTTATTGTCGACAGCGTGAATGAAGTTCTTCGTATCAACAGCTCAATTACTGAGCCTCCACCACCTATGGTTGCTGGAGTTGATTCAGAATACATTACTGCAGTTGGGAAGCTCGAAGATAGGTTGTTGATTTTGCTTGACCTTCAAAAAGTCCTTTCGGGCGAAGATTTAAATGTAATTGAAAATATTTCAAATAACGAATAATAAAGGAGATTCAAAATGAAAATTGGTGCTAAGTTAGGCGTTGCTTTTGCATTAATTACAGCAATCCTCATTATTGTAATTTATATGGGAATTAATGCAAGTTCAAATTTAAACAATTCTGTTCAAGAATTGGCTAAAGACAAATTCCCTAAGACAGTTTGGGCAAATGGTATTATCGATGCAGTTAACGAAGGTGCCCGTGCATTGAGAAATGCCATACTAACAGACGACCCTAAAGATCGAGACACGCAAATTGAACGCACTAAAGCCACTACACCAAAAGTTGCTATGTATCTTGATTCACTAACCAACACCGTAAAAAGTGAGCAAGGGATTAAAATATTGAATGAGATGAAAGAAGCAAGAAATATTTTTGTTAAAGAAAGAGAAACCCTGATTAAATTGATTATGGAGAATAAAAAGAAAGAAGCTACAGATTTATTATTTACATCATTTCGGAAAGTGCAAACAGCTTATTTAGAAAAGATTAATGAAATGATAAAATATCAATCAGAATTATTTGATAAATCAGCGTTAGAAGCCGAAGAAACTTACAATGCTCAGTTTAATTTGCTGATTATATTGGGATTAGTTGCTGTATTGCTGGCAATTATTTTAGCTGTCATTGTTACTCGTGGTATTACTAAGCCACTTAGCACAGGTGTCAATATTGCTGAAGAAATTGCACGCGGCAACACAAATGTAAATATCGAAGTAAAAGGCAAAGATGAAACTGCTATGCTATTAACTGCTATGAAAGGTATGGCTGGCACAATCAAAGAAATAATTAATGAAATTAACAATTCTGTAAAAATGGCAAAAGATGGTAAACTCGATTATCGGGCTAATTCTGCTAAATATCAAGGCGATTTCAAAGAACTTGTTTTAGGTTTCAACTCAACACTTGATGCCGTCATCGGACCTCTCAACGTTGCTGCTGAATATGTTGACCGTATCTCTAAAGGAGATATCCCTCCAAAAATTACTGATGAATACAAAGGTGATTTCAATGAAATTAAAAATAATTTGAATACTTGTATTGATGCTGTTAATCTACTCGTCTCTGATGCTAATATGCTTGTTCGTGCTGCTGTGGATGGACGTCTCGATACTCGTGCCGACGCTTCGAGACATCAGGGCGATTTCCGTAAAATTGTTCAAGGTGTTAATGATACTCTCGATGCCGTTATCGGACCTCTAAACGTTGCTGCTGAATATGTTGACCGTATATCCAAAGGTGATATCCCTCCAAAAATTACTGATGAATACAAGGGTGATTTCAACGAAATCAAAAACAATTTGAATACGTGTATCGACGCTGTTAATCTTCTCGTCTCTGATGCTAATATGCTTGCTCGCGCTGCTGTGGAAGGACGTTTGGATACTCGTGCTGATGCTTCGAGACATCAAGGCGATTTCCGTAAAATTGTTCAAGGTGTTAATGATACTCTCGATGCTGTTATCGGACCTCTAAACGTTGCTGCTGAATATGTTGACCGTATATCCAAAGGTGATATCCCTCCAAAAATTACTGATGAATACAAGGGTGATTTCAACGAAATCAAAAACAATTTGAATACGTGTATCGACGCTGTTAATCTTCTCGTCTCTGATGCTAATATGCTTGCTCGCGCTGCTGTGGAAGGACGTTTGGATACTCGTGCTGATGCTTCGAGACATCAAGGCGATTTCCGTAAAATTGTTCAAGGTGTTAATGATACTCTCGATGCTGTTATCGGACCTCTAAACGTTGCTGCTGAATATGTTGACCGTATATCCAAAGGTGATATCCCTCCAAAAATTACTGATGAATACAAGGGTGATTTCAACGAAATCAAAAACAATTTGAATACGTGTATCGACGCTGTTAACCTGCTCGTCTCTGATGCTAATATGCTTGCTCGCGCTGCTGTGGAAGGACGTCTCGATACTCGTGCCGACGCTTCGAGACATCAGGGCGATTTCCGTAAAATTGTTCAAGGAGTTAATGACACACTTAATGCTGTTATCGGACCTCTCAACGTTGCTGCTGAATACATTGATCGTATTTCAAAAGGAGATATTCCTCCGAAAATTACTGATGAATACAAAGGCGATTTTAATGAAATTAAGAATAATTTAAACCTATTAATTGATGCAGATCAAAGAATTTCAAATATCTTATTAGAAGTATCAAAAGGAAATCTAAATGTTACGATTAACGAACGTTCTTCTCAAGACATATTAATTAAAAGCTTGAAAACAACCATTAAGTCTATTCAAGAATTAATTGATGACACTGAAATAATTGCTAATGCAGCCGAAGAAGGCAAATTAGAAGTTAGAGCAGACATTGATAAACACGAAGGGGCATATAAAGAACTTATTAAAAGCTTTAATAATACATTAAATTCAGTAATAACTCCTATCAAAGAAGCCGGGCAGGTACTCGGGATAATGGCAATGGGAGATTTAACAGTCAGAATGTTAGGCGATTACAAAGGAGACTTATCAAAGCTTAAAGATGATATCAATTCTCTTGCTGATTCCCTAAATGGATTAATTCAACAGGTAAATGAATTAGTAAATAACACAGCAAGTTCAGCGGCAGAAATTTCTGCAACAGCAGAAAGTATAGCAACTGCTTCACAAGAACAAAGTTCACAAGCTGATGAAGTTGCCTCTGCTGTTGAAGAAATGACCCGAACAATCACGGAAAATGCTCTTGCTGCAAATAAAACTGCCGAAGTCGCAAAAGTTAGTGGTAAAATCGCTACTGAAGGTGGTAGCGTTGTATCTCAAACTGTCAATAAGATGCGCGATATAGCTAATGTAGTAAAAAATTCTGCAGATAATATCCAGAAACTTGGAGAATCAAGCAAGCAAATTGGCGAAATCATATCTGTTATTGACGATATTGCAGACCAGACGAACTTACTTGCTCTCAATGCTGCAATCGAGGCAGCTCGTGCCGGCGAACAAGGACGAGGATTTGCCGTAGTTGCAGACGAAGTTCGCAAACTTGCTGAACGCACAACAGAAGCTACAAAACAAATTGCTGTAATGATAAAAGGAATTCAAAGCGAAACCGAAGCAGCAGTGCTTGCAATGAACAAAGGAACTATTGAGGTTACAAGCGGAATTGAACTTGCAGACAAAGCTGGTCAATCACTGCAACAAATACTAAATTCTACACAAGAAGTTATTGATATGATAAACCAAATTGCAGCAGCAAGCGAAGAACAATCAGCTACAAGCGAACAAATCTCGAAAAATGTAACTTCTATTTCTCAAGTTACAGCAGAATCTGCTAAGCGTGTGGAAGACGTTGCTCATACTGCCGAAGACCTCGCCAAAATGACAAACCAATTGGCTGATTTAATGAGACAGTTTAAAATAGATGAATACAGTTCTAATATGCCAATGAGACAACTATCAAGAAATCGGGCAAAACAGTTGGGAAGCAAATTAGGATAATACTTCACGAACTAATGGAAAGGGACGCATAATAATCAAAGCGTCCCTTTTTATTTTTTGCATATAATCTATTTATTCTTAAGATTCCTGATTTCAGAAAATAGAAATGATAGAGCAAGAATAGCCGCAAGGTAATCTGAAATTGGTGCGAATGCCCAAAGCCCATCTAATCCATAAAATTTAGGAAGAATAATTACAAGTGGAATTATCAAAATAATTTGTCTGGTTAATGTAAGAATAATAGATTTTGATGGCTTACCAACAGCTTGAAAATACGCTCCTAATATCACTTGAAAACCAATAATTGGTAATGATAGAACATAAATTGTAAGTCCGTGCCTTCCAACTTCAAGTAATTCAGTATCATTAGATGAAAAAAGTCTAATAACATCCTTAGGAAACGAAATAAACAATATAAAACCTGCAACACACACAATAGATGCATAAATAATTCCACGAGTAAGTAGTTTTTTAACTCTTGCTAATTGCTTAGCCCCATAATTATACCCAATTATTGGTTGAATACCTTGATTTAATCCAAACACAGGCATTAAAATAAACATTACTGTGCTATTAATAATTCCCATTGCTGCAACAGCAGTCGGTCCCCCATAATATAGAAAACTGCTATTGAGAAAAATAAATATTCCACTTGAAGCAATGTGCATAATAAACGGGGAAAAACCTATTCCAATAATTTGTTTAGAAATAGTTTTATCAAGTCTAATATTATTAAAGTTGAGTTCCAGAAAACTTTTGTCGGTCAAGAAATATACTAATACCCAAATTGCTGAAATAATTTGAGCAAGAACTGTTGCAAAAGCAGCACCTTTTATTCCCCATCCAAATCCAAAAATAAAAATTGGATCCAAAATCGTATTACTTACAGCTCCAATTATCATCGTAAACATTGCTATTCTGGGATTTCCTTCACCACGAATAATTGCATTTAACACAAAGGATGTAATCTGAAATATAATTCCAAAAAGTATAATATTAAGATAATCTGTGGAAAGTTCTAAAATTTCACCTTTAGCACCAAAAAACACTAAAATTTTATCAAGAAATAGATAATATAAAAGCGTCAAGAATAACGATACAGAAGAACTTAAAAAAATCGCACTTCCCAAAGCTTTTTCTGCCATATTTTTCTGTTTCTCACCAAGCTTAAGAGAAACAACTGCACCTGACCCAATCCCAAACAACATTGCAAAAGAAAAGGTAAACATCAGCAAAGGGAATGTCATTGTAATTGCAGAAATTGCATTGGAACCAACACCTTGACCAACAAAAATTCTATCAACTACATTATATGATGCGTTTGCAACCATTCCGACTATAGCAGGAATTGAAAACTTCCAAATCAAAGAATCAACATTTTCTGTTTCTAATCTATTAATGTTTTTCATAAATAAATCCATTTCAAAAAATAGTCCTACACAAAATTAATCAATAACGAACAAGCAGTAAAAACAATTCGTTGTTTTAGTTTTGCTAAATTTATTGTTAGGCTTAATTAAAATCGTCGTGTTATTATTTCGTCTTTGTAATAGTGATAACAATAAAAATATGTCAAACAATAAAATAAATTTCTATGAAAAAAATATATCTTTATGCTTTACTTTTTTTTATAGTACCAATTAAAATTTTTGCCTCAGAACAGCCTACAGGAACACTATCTGGCCGTGTATTATCAAGAACGAATGAAAAACCGCTTGTCGGAGTAACTGTAAGAGTTCTTGGAACAAATTTAGGAGCGATAACACGTGGGAATGGAACTTTTACGATTAGCAACATTCCTCCAGGTGTTTACGCAGTTCAGTTCAGTTATGTTGGCTACAATACTTTTGTAAATTCAAATACTAGCATACCATCTGGGAAAAATGTAAATTTAGAGATATTTCTCACTGAAAGCGTAATTCGGCTTGAAGTAGCAGAAGTGCGTTCGAGTTACTTTATCAAAAAAGCCGAGACAGTTACAAGTACACAAACATTAAATTCAGAAGATATTCGACGGGCACCAGGCGTTCAAGAAGACGTATTGCGAGCTACTCAATTATTGCCGGGTGTGGCTGTTACTTCTGCAGGTAGAAACGATTTAATTGTTCGTGGCGGCGCTCCATTTGAAAACTTATATGTCGTTGATAATATTGAAGTACCGAATATTAACCATTTTGGCTCACAAGGCACTGGTGGAGGTCCATTATCAATAATTAACATTGATTTTATACGAGAAGTATCATTTTCAGCTGGTGCATTTGGAGCAAAATATGGAGACAAAGTATCTTCAATTACAAATATTAGCTTAAGAAATGGTAATGAAAATCAATTTGGTGGGAAAGCAACACTTTCGGCAACAGGGTTCGGATTGAATTTGGAAGGCCCAACAAATGACAATGGTTCATTTTTGTTCAGTGCAAGACGATCGTATCTCGACTTAATATTTGAAGCAGCTGGTTTTGCCTTTATTCCAGAATATTGGGATTTTCATGCTAAATTTAATCAAAGATTAAACAGTTCTAACACTTTATCTTTTTTAACAATCGGTGCAATAGGATCAGTCAAATTAAATAATAATAATGAAAAAAATAGATTTGATAATAGTCGAGTTGCGGTTCCAACCCAAAAACAGTATTTTTCTGGACTCACTTGGAAACACCTGTTCGAAAACGGCTTCACCACAGTAACTATTGGACAAACTTTGACTGACTATTCTACATTTCAAAATGATGAAAATTTAAATAAAATACTGCAAAACGATTCACGTGAAGCCGAAACATCATTAAGAACAGATGTTGATTTAATGGTAACAAACACCGGACAGCTTACTTTTGGAAATCAGCTAAAGTGGGCATCAAAATTGAGATATGATGTCTTTGTAGCTGGATTTTTCAGAACTGATAATAATGGAATTCCGCAAGAATTATCAGTTGATACAACATTTAAAACATATCAAAATTCTACATATTTTAGCTATACACAAGGAATAGGTCAGCATAAATTTACTTTAGGCGGACGACTTGAATATTTTAATTATGTTGAGGAAAAATGGCTCTTTTCACCCAGAATTTCTGTCTTATACCAAATAAATCCAGTCTCGGCAATAAGTGTAAGTGGAGGAAGATACTACCAATCACCTTCTAAAATCTGGTTAATCTGTACACCTGAAAATATGAGGCTTAAAGCTATCCAAGCGGACCAATTGGTTCTTGCTTATGACCACACACCACTTGAAGATGTCAAAGTCCAAGTTGAAGTCTATCACAAATGGTATTCAAATTATCCGGCAAGATTATGGAGACCTTATGCAGTGCTTGCACCTAATGGATTTGATGATATTAGTAATGATATTCCATTCGGTCTCGAACCGTTACTTAGTGAAGGTAAAGGATATTCGAGGGGTTTTGAAATTTTCATTCAGAAAAAATTAAGTGAAATCCCGCTTTATGGACTGCTAAGCTTTACTCTGAGCGAAAGTAACTTTAAATCAATTAAGGGTGGATATCGTCCAAGTACTTATGACAGTAGGATAATATTTAATCTAGCAGCAGGATACCGAATAAATCAAGAATGGGAATTAAGTTCAAAGTTTCGCATTGCTACTGGACAACCGACCACGCCATTTTTATCTAATGGTCAAAGAGACTGGGAAAATTATAATTTAGGAAAGCGCTTACCAACCTTCCATGCTTTAGATTTCCGTGCCGATAAACGCTGGAATTTCACTAAATACACATTAATAACTTATTTAGATATTCAAAATATCTATGGAAGGAAGAATGTCTCTAATATGCGTTGGAATAGCAAAGAAAATAGAATAGAATACGGTCGTTCAATTGGAATTTTGCCAAGTATTGGAGTCAGTTTTGAATTCTAAATAATGATTTCAGAAATAAAAAAAAGCGTCTTTTAGACGCTTTTTTTGTGCGGAAGAGGGGACTTGAACCCCTACGCTCGTGGAGCACCACCCCCTCAAGATGGCGTGTCTACCAATTTCACCACTTCCGCAATAATTGGAATACAAAAATATAACTTTTCTTAATAAAAAAAAATGAAATTTATCTGGTAATGATAGATTACTATTTTTATAGATAATCTATGTTAATTAACACAAAATAGATATTGTAAATATAATGAAATAAAAGTATAGAGTTAAGCTTGTTAGCGCAATAATTGCTCTTGTTTCAATGATATTTGTTTATTACCATTTAATAGAGTTTTGTAATTTTTGTAACTCTTATTGTGTTAATCTGGAGTTTTTGGTTTTTGTTCTTAGTTTTTATTACCAACTCCTTTAAGAATATTATGCTTAAGACGCTCTATTTCTATCTGTGCCTCACTGCATCCCCCATTAATTCACTTTCGCGTTTTTTCACTTCTTCCCCGTAAAGGATATAATTGATATTTATAATATTTTGAAAAAAATATTTAGATTTATTTAAGAAATTTATTAGTTTAGTAAAAATTGTTAGATTAATAAGATGGAATAGTTATGTTAAGTCAAGCAATTCAAGATTACCTTAAAACAATATATAAACTTGAAGAAGATGGTACAGTTTCTACAACAGCAATAGCAAAAGAATTGAACATTTCGGGGGCATCTGTTACAGGTATGTTGAAACGATTGGCATCTATGAAACTTGTTGATTACAATTCATATAAAGGTGTTCGTCTAACAAACGAAGGAAGAAAAATAGCATTAGAAATTATCCGCCACCATAGATTGTTAGAATTATATTTAAGGGAAGCTCTTGGATTCCCACTTGAAAAAATTCACGATGAAGCTTGCAGATTAGAACACGTAGTATCTAAGGATTTCTTACAAAAAATTGAGGAAATTCTTGGCAACCCGGAATATGACCCACACGGTCATCCAATTCCTTCAAAAGATGGTGATATTGAAATTTCAAATGAGAAACCACTTGTTAATTTTCGGAATGGCGATGTAGTAATTGTAAAACGATTATCAGACCATGACCCACAAATGTTATCTTATTTCGAAAAAATGAAAATTTTACCATCGACTATAATTAGAATTGTAGATAAAGCTCCATTTAATGGTCCGATTACTGTATTTTTTAATGGAGAAAGTCAGATTATTGGGAATGAAATTTCAAAAAATATATTCGTAGAGCTTTACGAAGAAGAAAAAGAAGATTAGTAAAAAAATATTCACTATTCACTGCAAATAGAGATGAAGAGAAGGCTTCATCTCTATTTTTTTATTAATTCAGTAATTACTTCAATGTGATAAGTGTGAGGAAACATATCCACAGGTTGAATAACATTTACTCTATAAACATCACTTAACAAAGCAATATCACGAGCTTGTGTTACCGGATTACAACTTACATAGATGATTTTATCGGGTGCGATTTTCAATAAATGGTTAATGAGATTTTCATTCATTCCCGAACGAGGAGGATCCACTATTACCACATCTGGCTTAGCAATTGAATTCAATAATTTCGGAACATATTTTGAATGAAGGTCTGCCTGATAGAATTCAACATTCGAAATTTCATTAAGTTCGGCATTTTTCTTAGCATCTTCAACTGCAGAATTGTTCAGCTCAATGCCAAAAACTTTTTTAACCTGCTTTGCTGCTGGAAGAGTAATAGAACCACAACCACAATATAAATCCCAGACACTCATTTCCTGAGTAAGCTTTGCTATTTCTAATATTTTACCAATAAAATTATCTAATTGAACTGAGTTAGTCTGGAAAAATGAAAAAGGAGATATATTGAAAACAACATCAAGAATCTTTTCCTGCAACACACCATAATTATTAGACATCTGAACAACGCCATTAGCAACACTGCTCTGCTTATCATTAACAGCCCAGTAGGTAGATTTGATAATGTCAAAATCCCTTGGCAATTCTTCAATAAACCACTTTGCAAATTCTTTTTCGTCTTTTTTCTCGACTGGATTTGTAATCAAAATTGCCATTACTGATTGTTGATAAGATGAAAATCGAAGAACAACGTTTTTTAGAAAACCATTATTTTTATAGTAGTTATAAGCAGAAATACCATTATTTATTGCTTTGGAGCGAATAGAATTGATTATTTGATTACCGACTTCAGGTTGAATGAAACAACGGTTGATATCAATAATTTTGTCGTAACGACCTGGATAATGCATACCCAAAGCAAAATTTTTAGTATACTCCTTCCCTGAATTTATTTCTTTTGGAGTTAGCCAGCGATGAGAACCAAAAGAAAATTCCATCTTATTACGATACTCAAAAATATCAATTGAAGGAAAAACAAATTCAATATTGGGAATTTCAATTTTTCCAATACGAGTATATGCATCAATAACGTGTTGTCTTTTCCAAAGAAGTTGCTCGTTGTAATCCAGATTTTGCCAAGAACACCCTCCACAGGTACCAAAAAACTCGCATTTTGGCTCAATTCTTTTAGACGATTTGGAAATTACTTCTTTAATAAAACCTTCAGAAAAATTTTTCTTATCTTTTGTAATAACGGCAATCACACGTTCACCTGGTAGTGCACCACCTTTGAGCAATATCGCTTTTCCTTCCAAACGAGCAACAGAAATACCCTCAAAACCAATGCTTTCAATTTCAACTTCTATTTCATTGTTTGATTTCATACTATTCAACTAATATTTTTTTTATAAAATAACCAGACGAAGTTTTGCCGGAGATAAATAACACACAATTAGTGCAAGGAAGAGTGGATTTAGGAATTTGTAAAAAACTTATATTAGAAATATGACTTGAAAAATCAAACACTTTTCCTTCAATCGTATAAATATAGAGTTCATCTATACAGATATTATCACTAGCAAGCATTAGATAACTTTCATTCTGAAAGGCTTTGATAGAAGGAGAGAAGTCCTCTACAGTGGTAAAATTGTTACGAACCTTGAAAGTAACTGGAATTAAAGTGCTATTTGAAAAAAATAAGTTTAAGTCAGCTTCAAAAGAATCATCAACTGGTTCGTTTGCTTCTAAAATCACCTTCACTTTCTCAATTTGATACGGATATAGCTTCAAACCGTTCAATTCTCTATCAAATCTGAAAAAATATGATTTTCCATTATTCCATTGATTAAATGAATGATTAATAATATAAAGTGTATCATCACCATAATTTGCCAAATACAAAAAAGCTTCCGAATTATTTTGATTTAGGAGGTAAATATTTTGGTTAGAAACAACTGGAATTGAAAATGGAATAAAATCTGGATTCTCGAAATTATTTATTCTAAAAACAAAGTAATTGTTATCAATGAAAGGGTTTCTGTTATTTTGAACTTCTGAGATTCGTATGTTTCTTACATATTCTGTACTATCTACAGGATCTAATAAAGCAAATTCGCGTAAATCTTTGAGTTGGTTATTGATATATCCATAAGGATTATTATATTTTAACGCAAAGTAGAACATACCACGAGCAATATCACCTTTTACAGAAGAACGTGGTTCAAAAACAATGTTGCCACTTTCATTTACGCCAAGTCTTGAACCACCATCCTCATAGATAACATTGCTTTTAACAAATCCAAAAGGATAGTTTGCTCTTTTGGAATTAGCAACTTCATATGAAGGGCGAATATGGTATAAATCGCTTTTTGGAGGGTCATTATCGGCTCCATATGCCTGAGGCCAGGTATGCTCGGTGTTGAAGTTAGTAGTATTTACATCCGGAATACCTGTTGTTTGAACTTTGCGACCGGTGTAAATACATTCAACATAACCATTTACATTATCGAGGCTGCCCCACATAAATTCTCGCGCATTTTTATATCCAAGAGAAGTATGAGGCTCAACGAATTTTTTGAGCTCATTTAATAGCCGACGTCCACGTAAATTATCAGTAGAGCGATAAATTTCTAATGAGTGTGTTGCTTTTCCAACAATTTTAGATAATAATGAAAACTGAGAGTTATCTGTAACAATTTCACAATTCAGAAAAGCAGTATAATTAATATTATCTTTTGGTGAAAAAGTAATTGGCAATAAAAGCTTTTCGCCAGGTCTGATTTTCTTATTGTTAATACCAGCAAATTGAAATACTTTTGAACTATCAATTATGTGAGCTTTTAGTAAAAGTATTTCGTTCTGAGTGTTGTTCAATATTTCTGCAAAGAAGGTAGTATCTTTGTTGATAGAAATATTTTCGATTTGGATATCATCAATCACCTGTGAATGGAGCAGGTAACTACTAAGTAACAAAGATAGTATAAAAAGAATTTTTTTCATTTTTTTTAATAAGTTTATTTAACATATAACAAAGATAACATTTCTGCGATAGTATTTTCTAAATTTTTATATTCAGCTATTGCCCACCCATTTGAGACAATCGCAAAAGTATAAGTATCCCCATCTAATGAATTCACATAACCAGCCAGTGCACTAACATTTTTATGAGTACCAGTTTTGCCAATAAGATTGTTTTCAGCTTTTGTTCCAATCAAACGCTTTTTGAGTGTGCCATCAACACCTGCAATAGACAAAGATTTGCCAAAGCAGTCAGCAAAATCTGAATGAACGGCAGAAACGAGCAATTTCACTATTGTTTCAGAAGTAACCTTGTTGCGACGCGACAATCCAGAACCATCATTTAGAGAAACATTACTAAAATCAATGTTGAGTTTTTTAGCAAATTCTTGATAACAATTAAGTGCACTAATTTTATTATTCGAATTTGAATGATAGCTTGCACCAACGATTTTAAATAAATTTTCAGCTAAATAATTATCACTATTTTTATTAATTTCGGAAATCATACTGCATAGATCTCTACCAAACTCAGATAGCTTTGTAACTTGCTTAATATCAGGTGTTTGCTTTAAATCTATAGTTCCCGTAACCTCAATACCATTTGCAAGCAATCGATTGTAGAAAGCCCCGGCAACTACTAATTCAGGATTTTGAATTTTAAAAGAGTATTTTTGATTAGAATTAACCGGTAAGCTACCTGAAACTGTAATAATTTGCTTACCATTTTTTTGAAAGTTAGTTTGGATAGAAAGACCTCTTTGCAACGATCTTGGTTTAGTATTCCTTTTTTTCTTATCTCCAAAGTTTTGTTCATCCAAGAAGTAAGATGAATTATGATATTTTCTATTGTGAAATGAATTGCCTAATGACTTTTTGGAGGCTCCTCCAAATACTTTCACGTTATTATTGACAATGAAAGCAGTAGAAGAAGGAATAACCTGGACATTGGCGGGACGACCAGGGATTGAACCAGCTGAAACAATGATCATACCGGTGTTACGATTAATGCTTAGAGAAGTAACTGGTGGGACGTATTCAACTTCATCGTTATCACCACTATAAAGAAACCGAGATGTTTGCCCATCAAAGAAACTTCCATCAGCATAAATATTACCAACAATTTTTTTTATACCTAAACTTATAAAAGATTCAACCAAATAATCCAAATCACTCAATGAAAGTAATGCATCTCCCCCACCACGAATATAAATGTTGCCAACCAAAACAGGTTTAATCTCTTTGGCATCAGTATATATTGTGGTTTTAAGAACAGGATCCGAATGTAGAAGATTAAGAGCAAAAAATGAAGTAAATAATTTTGTTACAGAAGCAGGAACAAGTGGTTCATTGAAATTATTATTATAGATGTACCGGTTTTGGTTAAGTGAATAAATGGAAATGCCAATTTTGGAATTAGATAAATTATTGTTTGAAATAAGAGAGTTGAGAAGAGAAGAAAATTCATCATAAGATTTTATTGTATCTAATTGAATTTTCTGACTATAGGATAAATTGAGTGAAAGAAAGCAAATGATAAAAAAATAAAAGAACTTTTTCATACAAAAACCAAATTATTTTCCTCTTAATACTGCATTGGCAATATAAAGAAAAAAGCACTCAAAACAAAATTTATTAAAAATCATAGCCTAAAGAAAACATATAGCGGGGCTTGCTCCACTTCGTGTAATTGTAGGACCAAGCTATATCAAGTTTCACAGGCAAACCTAATAAGTAGGATCTCACTCCCGTGCCAGAACTGAAAATCATATCAGCTGGAACTCGCTTACCATATGCATCAATTTTAGATATTTTAAAGTCGTCAGTCCAAGCACCACCAATATCAAAAAACAGAGTGGACATTACTCCTTGCAGAAGTACAGGGGCTGGTCCAGCAACGAGTGCATAAAACAAAGGAAAACGCAATTCAGTATTACTAACGAAGAATTTATTTCCTCTAATTGCAGCAATATCCCACCCACGCAACGGCATAATAAAATTATTCATAAAAACAAAATCTTCCGGATTTTCGAAAGGATAGTCTCTATTTGAATATGAGTAATTTATCCAGTTTTCAGTTCCACCAATGAAATAGCGTTGAGGATTTGGTCCGAAACTTGCTCCAATAGAACCACGTAAAGCTAATGAAATAAAATTAGAAATTTTATAATACTGTCGTAGATCTGTTTTTACGGACATAAACCCAACGGAATTGGAGTTGAATTTTGGCGAACCCAAAATTTCAATATAACCTCGGAAACCTCTTTCGGGCGCATACCATCCGCCTAAAGAATTGTCATATACAAATCGTGCTTGAGGAAGGAAAATAAATCGAGAAATCCCAGGAATAAAAGAATTATCGAGGTTTGTCATTTCAGCTCCTATAAAATCAGCCCCCCATTCGACACGTGTAAATAAATCAAACGGCAACGATGTAAGGATTGATAAACCATAATTCCTAAATCTATATAAACTGTAATCATCCATAATTCTATCGTATTTGTAAAAATAAGCTGGATAATGATAAGCAGCGATATGATAATCAATTAAATTTGGCAAATATGAGTAAGAAAGATAAAATTGACTGTTTTTCAAATCAGTAAACAGATTAAGTCCAGCATAAATTTGATGGTCTCCAAGAACGTCGCTGAAGAGCATTTGAGTAAGTCCCTGCCAACCATAGTAAGTTGAATAACCAGGATTAACTAAAATAATGTCAGGAGAGAACGTGATTTTATAAATACGTTCGACAAATTCCTGATTTTCAATAGAAGCACCTTTTGCAGAAATATCGCTTAATGAAGAACTTTTAATTACATCTTGATTTGGTTCAACTAATTGTTGAGCAGAAAAATCAATTTCGAATTCACCATAGCCTTGAATTTGTGTCTGTTTGTCAGAAGCGATTGAGTTATCTGGAACTGTAATATTTGTAACAGCTTTTTGAACAATATTTGTTCTTTCCAATTGTTTTGTTCTATATTGAGTAAGTGGCAAACTATCAATTTTCTTTCTTTCGAAAGGAAGTCTTAACAAGAAAATATCGTAACCGCCACCAATTTGTGAAGCAAATAACAGTTTAGAATTATCTTGCGACAGCGAAATTTGAGTTATTCCTGTTAGAGAATTTGTAATCGGGTATTCTGAATTATTTACAAAATCGTAAACATAAATATTTCCAATTCCATTATTATCAGAGACATACAATAATTTATTACCATCATTTGAAAGTAGAAGCGAAGTCTTGTTGAACTGAGGAGTATTTGTTATTCTTTGAATTTGTTTTTCTTTAATATTGAGTTTGTAAATATCAGAAGATTCAAATTTATGTTTCCACATTTTAATGTCATTACTTTTAATACTGTAATCAAGAATGCCGTTTCTATCAGAGACAAAGAAAATTTCATTACTATTACTGCCCCAAGCAATATGAGAAACAGAAAAAATATCATCTGTTACTTTTTGAAGATTTTTTGTCTCAACATCGTAAGTATAAATATTACTTTCTTCTCTTTCAGTTGCGATAAAAGCAATATAGCGTCCATCTTTTGACCAACTAACCGAAGAGATTGAACGAAGTCCGAATAGCAAACGTTGGTAATTTCCAGTTTTGGCATCTACAATAAAAATAGCATCTTCTCCACCAGATTTTGCGGAAATAGCTAATTTTTGCCCATTAGGATCCCACGCAATACCGGGAGTAAGAAGATTTAAATCTTCAAAATCTTGCTTTCTCAAACTGCTGACAAGTTTTCTTGGTTTTGCTTTGGCATCGACGTCCTGTATATAAATTGCAAAAATACCATCATCACGGTCGGAAATGAAAGCAAATTGGTCTCCATTAGGAGAAATTGCAGGTGAAGTATTGTAGTAATTTCCGATATCGCGTCTATCTGTTAATTTTAGAGCAAAGTCACGTGGGTCTTCAAAAACTTTCAAGTCAGGCCAATATATTTTTTTTATCTCACGTTCCCACATTTCAGAAAAATCTCTAAAACTCATATTAAAAGTGCTTTGAAAAGTTTGCTCTAAATTTTTGTTAATATAGAGTTTATTGAGGAATTCGGTAACTTTAGCTTTGCCATATTTTTCAGAAACAAACCAATAGAAAGTTTGCCCACCTCTATATGCGAGATATCCATCAAGTTGGCTAAGAGATGGGAGTTTTTCAGAAATAGTCAAATCACGAATAAACATATCGGTCTCGATATCGAGACCACCTAAACTTTCGTATTCACAAAGACCTTCGTTTAGCCAAAGAGGAATTTGAAAACTATTGCTTGTCATTAAAGCAGATTGCAGAGTGCCGCCGTAGAACATATCGTTCAAAACAGCATGAACAAGTTCGTGGTGAATTACATGTCGAAGTTGAGAATAGCTACCTTGAAAAGGCACAACAACTCTGTTCTTAAATAATTCGGTAAAACCTCCAACACCTTCGGGCAAATATCCGCCAGTTACATTTGTTTGTTGAAAATCATTGTGAGAATCGTAAACAATCAAAGCTATTCTCATAGAGAATTTGTAATTCAATGTATTTTGAATTGAAATCAATGCTCTTTCGGCAGAAACAGCGGCAAATTCAGCAATTGCTTTACTACCTGCATCGTAGTAAACATCGAAATGTTCAGTTTCAATATATCTCCAGTCAAATTTTCTATACTGAACTTTATTTTTCCCGAACTGTGGAAAAACATTAATGCTGGATAGTAAAAAAAGAACAATTAATAATATTCCATAAATATATTTTCTTGACATATGTACCTCGCATTATGCACTTTGAACTTACTAAAATACTCAAAGTTTAACATAATAACACAAAAATTATATTAAAGTTGCAATAATTTTATTATCTGTGTCTATTTCGTTTATCTGAACAAGGTGAAATGAATTATCTAATTTTCTGTCAGTTTTAATTTTACAGTTAAGGTAATTAGAAGTATGTCCAAATTGAACTTTTTCGGTGTCAGAATATTTTTCAGGTAAGAGTTCGTGTGTTTTACCGATTTGAGTTTGATAAAAAGCCAACAATTTATTGTTAGACAGTTGTTTGAGAATACTCGTTCTTTCTTTTCTTATTTTCATCGGAATTTTTTCCGGGAAATCGGCGGCAGGAGTGTTTCGTCTTTCTGAATATGTAAAAACATGAAGATAAGAAACTGGTAAATTTTCAATAAATTTGTAAGTTTGCTGAAAATCCAGTTCAGTTTCTCCCGGGAAACCAGTAATAACATCCAAACCAATACAAATATCCGCATTCATAGACTTAATCGAAAGAATATCATTATATAACTTTTCAGATGTATATCTTCTTTTCATAAGTCTGAGAATTTTATCAGAGCCACTCTGCAACGGAATATGCAAGTGTTTGCAAATTGAATTAGAATTACAAACGTAATTAATTATTTTATCGTTAATCAAGTTTGGTTCAATAGAAGAGATACGAAACCTAAGTCCAAAATCGTTTTCAGCAATTAAACGCAATACATCTTCGAAAGAATACATATTATCGGAATTGTATTCACCAAGATTTATACCACTGAGAACTATCTCCCGGAAACCTTTTTCGGAAACATCTCTAAATATTTCCGGAAGCTGCTCAAAAGGAATGCTTCGTGGATTACCCCGAGCATTTGGAATCGTGCAGTAAGAGCAACGGTAATTGCAACCGTCTTGAATTTTCAGAAAGCAACGAGAACGAGCAGAATTATCCGCAGAATAAGCAAAATCAAAATTCAGAGAAGTTAATTCTGAAACTTCTATGGATTTATTTGATTTTTGAAAATGTGCTTCCAAAAGTTCAGGTATTTGAAATTTTTCTTTTATTCCATAAACAGCATTTACTTCAGGCATAGTAGCCAATTGTTCGGAATTAATTTGTGCATAGCATCCGAAAACCCCAACAAAGGCACCGTTTGTTTCCCGTTTAGCACGACGGATAGCAGCTCTGCAATCAAAATCAGCATTGTTTGTAACGGTGCAAGTATTAATGAGGACAATTTCTGCATCGGAGAATTTATCGGTGATGGTGAAGCCTTTTTCCTGAAGTTTAGTTTTTAAAGTCGATGTTTCTGCAAAATTTACTTTACAACCTATATTAATCAATTTTACTTTATACATCTTCGAAATAGTTCAATTAAAAAAATATTATAGACTAAAGACGAAAAAACAAGTAATTAGTTTAGTAAAACAAAAAGCGGTTTCGTCACTCAAAAGATGAAACCGCTAAAAAATACAAATTAATTATTAAAAATTATTCTTCTGAAATTTCGATTATTTGCTTCAATTCTTCGTAACCAGCTCCGGTACGTATTATTTTAAAATCATCAGTTGTCATATCAATCACTGTGGACTCACCTAAAAAGTTATATTCATCAGAAACCATGGCGATATCAACCATTGGAGAATAATAGTCAATTATTTCCTGAGGACTTGGAGCAGGGTTATCCTCGATTTTTGCAGAAATAGATATTATTGGATGCTCAACATACTTCAAAAGTAATCGAGATAAATCATTATTAGGAACACGAATTCCAGAAGTTTTTCTTTTGGGGTCCTGAGCAAATTTAGGAACAAGCTTAGAGGCAGTAAGAATAAAAGTATAAGGACCCGGGATAAGGCGGCGAATTGTTTTATATGCTAAATTGCTAACTTTCGCAAAATCTGCTATATTGGAAAGCGAATCACAAATAAAAGTCAGAGCTTTGTTCTCTGGCAGTTTTCTAATTAGCCTTAATTTAGAAATTGCGTCTTTATTCGAAAGTTCACAACCAAGAGAAAATCCCGTATCTGTAGGATATAAAATGACAGCACCTTCTTTCAAAGCGTCAGCAACCTTTTGAATTTTGCGTAGTTCGGGAGTTTCGTGATGCACATTCAAAACTTCAGCAGCCATAATACCTCCAAAAAAGATTATTTTATTATATTAAATCGTAGTTTTATAATTATTATTGTTTTATTTGTTAATAAAGTGAAAATTTTGTATTCATTTTTTTACTAATTTTACCGATATGTATTAGTAAAATATTCGATTGTATTTTAAACGAATACGTGTTTTTCTTGTTTGTTTTAAATTTTTTGTTGTAAAATAAGAGTAGTTTTCTGGTATGTTTGACTTTGTAAAAAAATCTTTGAAAACGAAATTGTTGCTACTATCAGGAATAGTTCTTATTGTTATTTCTATTTCAATTATTTTATTTTCTGCTAACAACGCAAGAAAAATTGCAAAGGAAAATGCAAAAAATCTTGCACAAGCAGAAGCAGATAGGTTTATTGCAAGCTTTAAGACAATCATCGAAGAACAACTTTTATTAGTTAGAAATCTAGCTGATATTTATTCAGCAGTCAATTCCCCAACAAATCCTGTGAAATTCACACGAGTTGGCAGCAACAATATGGTTAAAGAGCTAATTGAACGCAATAAAAATATTTATGGTATTTATGTATCGTGGGTTCCAGACAATTCCTTTGACGGGATGGATAAAATATATGCTCAAATGCCAAATAATCCACCATCAGGGCGATATACAATTTATTACGTTCGTTTTGAAGATGGCGTTAGAGAAGTGGTAGAACGTGCTTATGAAGAAGAATGGCAAGAAGAAAATAACTCAGAATATTTCGCTAAACCACGAGATAAAGGAATAGAGTGCATTATTGACCCATATATGTATGCAGTGGAAGGAGATTCTATCCTGATGATTTCACTTACGACACCAATTATTAATAACAAAAGATTTTATGGTATTGTTGGTGTTGATATTACAGTTGATTTTATACAAAAATTTGCTGACAAAGTAGATTTATTTGAAAAAACCGGGAAAATATCAATTGTTTCAAATAATGGGAATTTAGTTGGTGGAACTGGTTATAGCAAGTTTGTCGGTAAAAAAGTTAATTCAATTGATAATTTCTCACAGATAAAAAATATTAATGATTTAGTAAGTAGCGGTAAATATCAAGACACAATAATTGGAAATAACATAGAATTGATTGTGCCAATTAAATTTGGTAAGACGGATACACCTTGGGCTGCTCACATTTTTGTTCCTCTTAAAGTACCTTTGAAAGAAGCAAACGAAGCAATCACAATACAGATTATCATCTCCATTGTTCTAATTGTCATAGGGTTAGTCCTGATTTTTTGGTTTGTAAGCAATACAACGAAACCAATATTACAACTTGTAGATATCGCAAATGATATAAAAGATGGCAAAATTCATAGAAGAATTGATATTAATAACAATGATGAAATTGGTGTACTAGCAAAAGCTTTCAGCGAAATGTCGAATAAAATCAGAAATATAATTATTGAAATAAATAAATTAGGTGAAAATTTACACAATGGGAAATTAGATTACAGAGCATCAAATAATGATTTCAGAGGTGCTTATGCTGAACTTATAGATAATATTAATAATGCTATCAATAACATAGTAGGACCGCTTAATATTGCCGCTGAATACATAGACCGTATCTCTAAAGGTGATATCCCTCCTAAGATTACTGACGAATACAAAGGTGATTTCAACGAAATAAAGAATAATATTAATCAATGTATTGATGCTATTAACTTACTTATCAAGGATACTTATGATTTAGCTGAATACGCAACTATGGGAAGGCTCAACGAAAGAGCTAATGCAGAACGTCATCAGGGTGATTTCCGTCGTCTAATTCAGGGTATTAACTCTACGCTCGACCGTCTTGTCGGACTTATTGACAATATGCCTATCCCTGTTAGAATTGTCGATAATAATAATTATGTTTTGTATGTAAATAAATTGAAGCTCTAATTATTAAGTAATGTAATTCAAATAAATTATTAAAATTTTGTTGTATTTATGATTATTAATAAAGAGGTCAATATGAAACTTAATGTTAAACTTTATTTGCTTATTGGTGGAACAGTTGTTTTAGCTTTTATCATCTTTGGTATTTTTGTATATAATTATCAGAAAAATGCAATTGATGCTTCTTATCAAGAAGCAATGCAAGAATACCTCAATAACTACACTCAAATGATTAATCTGGAAGTAGAGTCTAAGAAAATTTCTTCACAAATTGCTATTAATACAGCGGACACATACTTAAAATCCCTTGGCACCATTCAGGAAACAAACGAAAAAGTAACTGTTGGGGAACATCAAGTAAATAAATGGATATTAAATGGAAAGCAGTTGCAACTTGATGAAAGCATTGTCAATACAATAAGTAGTTTTGGAATTAAATCAGTGTCTTTTTTTCAGAAAACCCCAAAAGGCTATGTTAGAGTAAGCACAAACGTCAGGAATAAAGAAGGCAAATTGGTTTTAGGAACAGTTGTAACTTATGACAACCCGGTTGCACAAGCTATCGAAAAGGGGGAAAAGCATACAGGTAGAATTTGGATAGTTGATACATGGTATTTAGCTTCTTTCACTCCAATCAGAATAAATGGAAAAATTGCCGGTATGATAGGAGTCGGCGAGCCAGAAATAAATTATCAGGGACTTTCTGCAGATTTCAAGACTAAAAATTATTATGGTTCCGGCTATCCTTATATCATTGACGATAAAGGAATACTTACAGCTCACCCTCAGTCTGTTGGTTTAAATCTTTCCGAATATCCATTTTTCAAGGAAATGAAAGAAAAGAAAAATGGAACAGTTGTTTATGAATGGAAAGGCAGAATGAAAACGCAACATTTTAGATATTTAGAATCTATAAACAGTTTTATTACAGTTGGATATTACAATGATGACTATGAAGCAATGTTTTCCAAGTTACGAACAACAATTCTTATTGCAGTCCTGATCGCATTAGCAATTGTAGTTGGTATTATCTTTACTATCGTTCGCTCTGTTATGAAACAGCTTGGAGCAGACCCAAAAGATGTTCAAGAAATTGCTAATAAAGTTGCTGAAGGTGATTTCTCGATGAACATTAATTTAATGCAAGGTGATACCAACAGCTTGCTCGCTTCGATGAATAAGATGGTGCAAACAATTAAAGCTATGGTTCAGGACGTTCAAAGATTAGGTAATTCTGCTTCAGAAGGAAAACTTGATGTCAGAGCTGATGCAACAAAATTCCAAGGAGAATATAAACAATTAGTTCAAGGATTAAATAATACGCTTGATGCTATAATTGGACCGCTTAACGTTGCCGCTGAATACATAGACCGTATCTCTAAAGGTGATATTCCTCCTAAAATTACTGACGTCTACAAAGGTGATTTCAATGAAATAAAAAATAATATTAATCAGTGTATTGATGCTATTAACTTACTTATCAAGGATACTTATGATTTAGCTGAATACGCAACTATGGGAAGGCTCAACGAAAGAGCTAATGCAGAACGTCATCAGGGTGATTTCCGTCGTCTAATTCAGGGTATTAACTCTACGCTCGACCGTCTTGTCGGACTTATTGACAATATGCCTATCCCTGTTAGAATTGTCGATAAGAATAATAATGTTTTGTATATTAATAAAAATAATTTTTAAATACAATTATTAGAGAGGTGTAATATGGCATCGAATGAAATTCAATTTATTGGTTTAAAACCCGAAGAAAATCCCACATTAAAGGCTTTTCAGCAAGGTACCATTGCTTCAAAAGAAACAAAAGCAAAAGTTGGGTCGAAGGAACTCGACTTGCGTTTTACATCTGTTCCTTTGAAAGATAACCAGGGCAATGTCATTGCTGCTTTTGAGATGTTTGTCGACGAAACAGAAATCAAGCAAGCAATGAGACGCAACGAAAAACTTACCCTTTATCAAGAAAAACAAACAGAGAAGATTGTTCAGGCATTGGAGCAGCTTTCTTTGGGTAATATTAATTTCGATGTTCAACTTGATGAACCAGATGAAGATACTAAAGAAGCCTACGACAGATTTTTGCAAATTGTTAATGCAATTAAAACAACTGGGAATACTATTGCAGCTTTATCGGGTGATGCAAATATGCTTGCTAATGCAGCATTGGAAGGTCGATTAGATGTTAGAGCAGACGCAAGCAAACACAAAGGTGCTTATAAAAACATTATTGAAGGAATGAACGGAGCATTAGACAACTTAATAAAACCGCTTAATGTTGCTGCTGAATATGTGGATAGAATTGCAAAAGGAGATATTCCGCCAAAAATCAGTGAGGACTATAGAGGCGATTTCAATGAAATTAAGAACAATTTAAATCAGTTGATTGATAATGTAAACAACCTTTATCAAGAACTCGGAGTATTGATTAATGCAATTGGTGTAGGAAATTTAAATGTAAGAGGGGATCTATCGAAATTCAAAGGTGTTTGGAATGAAATAATTAATAGCATAAACGAAATTATGCTGCAGGTGGAAACACCAATTCAAGATGTCGTAGAAGTGCTAAAAAAAGTTGCGAATAATGATTACACGACTAAAATCACAAAGAATTATCAGGGAATATGGGATGACTTAAAGAAAAGCACAAACGACACGATGGCTCAATTGGAACGTGTTTTACAACTAGCTAAGAACATTTCATTTGGTAAACTCGATAATTTAAGCGAACTAAAAGCAATCGGACGTAGAAGTGCGGCAGATGAATTAATACCATCATTCATTAAACTTATGGAAGCACTTGAAGCTATGGCAGAAGATGTAAGGACATTAGCTCAGTCCGCTATTGATGGTAATTTATCGGTTAGAGCTGATGCAAATAAGCATTTTGGAATATACAAAGATATTGTTAGCGGTTTCAACGAAACATTAGATGCTGTGATTGCTCCTGTAGAAGAAGCAGGCGAAGTGTTGAATACAATGGCTACAGGAGATTTAACAGTTAAGATAAAAGGAAATTACAAAGGCGACCATAAAAAACTTCAGGAAAGTATTAATACGCTTGTAGATTCATTTAATGATTTAATTGGAAGGTTGTTGAATAGTGTTGAAACAACTGCTTCGGCTGCCATTCAGATTTCTTCAACTGCAGATACTATGGCAACTTCTGCACAAGAACAAAGTGCTCAAACCGAAGAAGTAGCAAGTGCAATTGAAGAAATGGCACGAACAGTTACAGAGAACGCAAATAATGCACAACAGACAGCTGATATGGCTCGTCAAAATAGAGAAATCGCGAAAGAAGGCGGGCAAATTGTTGAGCTAACTGTATCAAAGATGAGCGATATTGCAAGAGTAGTGAAGGAATCAGCTGATAATATTGAAAAATTAGGTGAATCAAGCAAGCAAATTGGTGAAATCATTTCTGTAATTGATGATATTGCAGATCAAACTAACTTGTTAGCTCTCAATGCTGCAATTGAAGCTGCGCGCGCTGGCGAACAAGGACGTGGATTTGCAGTAGTTGCAGATGAAGTTCGTAAACTTGCTGAAAGAACAACTGAAGCTACTAAACAAATTGCAGAAATGATAAAAGGAATTCAAAAAGATACTGAAATTGCTGTTCATATGATGCAAAACGGAAATGCAGAAGTTACAAATGGTATCCAATTAGCAGATAAAGCAGGTTCAGCTCTTAAAGAAATTGTAGAAAGTTCGCAACATTTACTTGATATGATTAGTCAAATAGCGAGTGCTAACGAAGAACAAGCAGCAACAGGCGAGCAAATTACAAAGAATGTTGCGATGATTTCTGAAGTTGCTCAAGATTCTTCCCGCAGAGTAACAGAAATTGCTCATTCAGCAGAAGATCTATCTCGATTGACAGATGAACTTCGCGAACTTGTTTCACAGTTCAAGATTATACATCACGAGTACGAAATGTCGTCGCAACGGTCATTGAGTGGTAAATCAAATAAATATTTGTCAGGAAGAAATTAGGGATTATCTGCCTTTCAAATCTAGCAAAAGATGGATATTCACAAAACAAGCCCCGAGCTGAACAGGCTCGGGGCTATGTGTATTTGTCTATGTTTATTTCACTTAACGCACAATTACAGCACGTTCTTTCGTAATGACTGCACCATTGCGGATAATGACTGAATATACTCCGCTTGGCAAGTCGCTAACATTGAGTTTTATCACACCGTTTGATGCTTTCTCGTTTGCTCGTAGCATTATTCGCCCGCTCTGGTTGTAGAACTCAACCTCTACCCCATCGTTCGATACTTTGCCCAATGTTATTATCAACTCGCTCGATGCAGGCTGTGGTGTTATCGTCAATCCTACCTGATCGTACTCTACGCCACCCTTCAACATCATTATCGCATCTGTTTCGTATCGCAACGAGTGTCCACGAACGCCGTTTGTCATATCTTTGCTCTCTACGACACGCACACTGCCTATCGTCTCATCCGAACGGCTCCATACTTTTACAATCAGTTCTTCGCCTTCGTATGCTCCGTCCTTCTCGTTCGTGAATTCATCGTCGCCCCATACTACTACGCCTCTCAGTGCTGACTGCCATACGCTCGAACCTACCAACAACCCGTCTCGTGTGAATACGCCTACTTCGTCGCCATCCCGTAAATCAAGGTCTAATGCTACAAACGCATTCTTGCCTGTCGATACGTTCTCTCTTACGAATACTTTTGGTTCTGCTATGCTATTGCTTGTTCCTGTTGCTTTGATCGGTCCGTTTGCAGGATATGTAAGCACTCCGTCGTCTGCTGTCAAGCGTATCATATAGCCCTTGCCCGGTTCTAACTGTGTGAGCGTATTGGCAAATGGTGGCATATATACTTCGCCGGTGATTGTCTTCACTTGCAGGTATTTGCCGCTGATGCTTGCCAATGCTATTGCTACTGCCGCTGATGTTGTGCGGTAGTATGGCAACCAATACCAGCCTATTGTGTTCAATGTAATCGGCGTAGTTTCCGGTGCTATTTGTGAACCTTGTATTTCATATTGTTGTGATGTTGTTAATCTCAACTGATATGCGTGATATTTGTTCCAGTTCGATAGTGTATTTGTGAATGGTGGTACATATGATTGTCCTACATAGTTTCGCAATATCTGTAAGTTGCCTGATAGCGGTGCCATCAACGTCGGGATATTTTGGGTATATGGATCAATATTGGAACTAATCATATTCCAGCCATTTGATAAGGCTATAAGTTGCGAAGGAAGATTAGAAACATATCGAAAACGAATATCAGGTCGGAACGGCAAAGCATCTAAATAAACAGGTTGAGAGAAATCAGAGGACGAAGAGCGTTGGAGATTGTCGTTAAGCAAAGAAAATCTCCAAGATGGTGCTTCAAAATAATCCAGAGGTGTTTGATAAGATTTAATTATCAATATTTGTAAATTATTGACACCGTTATAATAAAACATAGAGTTGAGATCGACTTCGAGCCAACCACTATCAAGATTATTCGGGTAATTACCTTGATAAACCAAAGAATAACCAGATAACGAGTAATTCCCACTAGTAAATGCTTGTTGAGTGGTGTGCTTCATAAAAATTTGTATTCCAGTTATCTGCTCTTTGTTATCTCCAAAACCTTTGAAAAATGCAATAGATTTAATAAACTTAGCATTTCCGAGTTCGCTTTGAGTATAAATCATTTCGCAAGAAGAATAAGAATAGTATCTATCTATTGGCTGAGCGACATCGTAATCTGTTCCAATACCAATTGTTTGGGCTGAATCAGCATTTTTTGTGATAAAGTATCTTGGAATTGACCAAGCTGTAGAATCAGTTAAATCTTTTGCGCAAACGCGCCACCAATATTGGGTTTGTGGAAGAAGCCCAGAAAGAATAACATTATTGGAACTTTCAACAATATTGGAATGAAGATTTGTGAAATTCGAATCAGTAGAAATCTGTATTCTATAAGAAACCGCACCTACAACAGAACTCCAGGAAAGAGTTGGATTTAGAGAAACATTTGTAGAGTTTTCAGTCGGTAGTTGTAGCTGAGGTGGATTAGAATTAGAAATTTGGGGATTTTGAGAGAAAAACACTAATTTTTTTGAAACATATTGATTTGAGAATGCCTGAATATTTTTTGCATTCAGACTGCTAAAAGTAAATAAAAGAATTAATACAATAAAACATTTATTTTTCATTCTAACTCCAATTTATTTTCTAACTTTCGAGATAAATTCTTCGACTTCAGGAATCCCCCCTTGAAAAATCAGATAACCATTGCTTGGCTCGCGTTCAGTAATTTCACCTGCAATAGGTGTAAGCATTATTCGACGCACTTCGTCTAAATCATCTGTTTGCCCTAATGCCCATCCTAATTTAACATAAGCAACTTCAGGTAGCATATTTGCAGTGGGAACAACGCCGAGTTCCATCATATCGCGACCTGTATCATAAACATACATTTGAACGTAACCCCAAAGAGTTTGAACAGTCATATAAACAGCAACATTATTGTCCTTAGCACGTTTCAAAGCAGGATAGAGTGGTTTATTGACGTGTCCCAAGCCTGTTCCAGCAACAACAATTCCTCTGTATCCATTGTCGATAAGAGAATCAATAATATCAGGCTTCATATTTGGATAATAATAAACGATTGCAACTCTATCATCAAAATAAGGAAACAGATTTACCTTTTTATCATTACGACGATGTTTATAGTCATTTCGCAAAGGAGTGATTTTTTGACGATTTACCATTGCAATTGGTATATCCCCAATAGTGCGAAAAGTTGAACGATAGCTTGAATGCATTTTTCTAACACGCGTTCCGCGATGAAGAAGTCCGTATTCATCGGAAGTAGGTCCAAACATACAAACCATAACCTCTGCAATATCGCTTTCTGCAGCTGTTTTGACACTGTGAATAAGGTTCAATGCAGCGTCAGACGATGGACGGTCTGATGAGCGTTGCGAACCAACCATTACAATCGGTACCGGAGAATTTTGTATCATAAACGATAGGACAGCGGCAGTATGGTGCATAGTGTCAGTGCCATGACCTATGACTATTCCATGGACACCTTTTTCGATTTCACGAGCAATAGCTTTGGCAGTTCCAATCCATTGTTCGGGACCCATGTTCTCGCTAAAAACACCATAAAGTTTCTCGGTTTCTAAATTGCAGTAATCTGCAAGCTCTGGAACCGAACCGTATAATTCACCTGGAGAAAAAGCAGGAATTACAGCCCCAGTTCTATAATCAAGACGGCTTGCAATGGTTCCACCAGTGCCGAAAAGCTTCACTTTTGGCAATTTAGGATTGAAAGGAAACTCTTTTTCAGGGATTTTATATTGAGCAATTTTTCTTCCTAAAATTTTAATATTTTGAACTTTATCTGCTCTAATACCAATATTATATCCACTTGGTAGTTTCAATACAATATGTTGGTCGTCTGCTGTTTCGGAACGAGGCAGGATAATGCCATCAAAAGTACCATCTGTTGTTTCGAGATAAACTTCACACCAGACCATAGCATTGAAATTTTGAAGTACTTCGAGCGAACGCCCACGATACCCTTTGTAATCTTCACTATTGCTCATTGTTGATCTCCTTTTCAAAATAATTCATAACTTCCTTAGCAACAATGCAACCATCAATTCTACCAAATAGATTTTTCATAACGAGAGATAAAGTTAATATATGTTTATTTTTTTCGTCGAAAAGTTTCATTTTCTCAACTTTTTTTGATGCTTGACGGATTTCGTATAGCAATTCAGATTGGCTGCAATGCTGGGGTATCATTTCTTTCTCAAACTTACCACAATTGTTGGCAATTAATTCTAAAAGGTAAAAAATACCATCTTTGCAAATAAAGCTATTTTTGTATAATTCAAATACCTGAATAAAAATGTTATTATTCAAGAAAGAAATATCTTTTCCTCTTTTCTTCAACTTCTTTGGGAAATTAATCAAAGCAGAAGCAGCAAGTACTGGAGAAATTCCCATTTCTTCAACCAGAATTTCGAAAGTTTTAGCGTATTTCGAAACAGACAAATCTTTGATAATATCTGAAGGTACACCAATGGTTTTATACCAATTCTCCCTTTCCCAGAAATATTTTGGAAGATTCTGTCTGATACGAAGCTTTCGTTCGTCTGTGATTTTTTTCGGTGGCAGGTCAGTATCTGGATACATTCTTTGTGGTCCAGGTAATATTCTTTCGAAGCCAGTAGTCCCATCGTAAAGAGCTTGACGTGTTTCCGAAGGTACACCAATAGTCGCTTCTTTTGCACGAATAATAATTTCTTTAGCACCAGTTTCAGCATCCCGAGCATTACCCCAAACTAATACAATGGTATCGTCATCACCTGCTGAAACGAATTTTCGGACTTTCTGCCATTCATGGGACGAAAGAGTATCACTACGGCTATCGGAATGAGCAATGTTCGGCAAAACAGAAAGGCAAGCAATAACTCTAACTCTATCGGAAATTTCTTTTGAAAAATATGTGTCAGTTTGAGTTTGCCAGCGAAGCAAACCGCGCCAACCACGAAGAACAACGCAATTGACAATTTTGCCTTCGGCAATAGCATTGTGAATTGGAGTGTAGCGTGTTTTAGTAAGCAACTTTGTTACTTCGAGATAGTTAGCCTCAAATGTATCAGAATTAATACCTCTTTTATTTAATTCATCACGGAGCCGAAGTAAGTTCCATTGCCGCATCGCTTCGTTGTATGTAAGAAGAGGGATCATTGGAATTCTGGGAACACCTTTTATTTCAATACGCGTTCCACCACGAACACTGACATTAACGTCCTGACGAGCAGCACCAATACCATTCCTAACTTTTCCCGTTGAATTAACGAGGCGGCGAAGCAGTTCATTCACTTCTGCAACTTCATGTGGGGTTCTCATTTCAGGTTGCGTAACTGTTTCAATAAGTGGCATACCAAGCCTATCAGTTAAATAAATTCTTGTATGCCCGAAGTCAGAAACTTCACGACAAGAATCTTCTTCTAAAGACATTTGAATAATGCCGATAGTTCTATCTTTGTATGGAATAAATCCTCCAACGCTTGTTATTGCTGTTCTTTGAAAACCTGTTGGGATACTTCCATCAAGATATTGCTTCCGGGAGATATGCAGTTCATCGACAAGTGAAGCATTAAGTAAAAGACCAATTTCTAATGCAATATCCAAAGCTTCTTCATTGATTTCGAATGGTGGCGTATCATCCATTTCGTAAGTGCAAACAGTATCGTAATGAATTCTATAGAGAATATCTTTTTTTGTTTTGAATTCCATTAAGGCTGTTCCATCGTATTCGCCAAGTTCAGATAGGGTTGGTCTCATATGGCGAAGAATTTCAGCGTGATAAACATCATTGTGATATTTTCCAGCTGGACAACGGCAGAATAGTTTTTTCTCAGTGAGGAGTTGTTGGTGGATTTCTAAACCTGATTTGAAACCAATTTCCGCATAATCATCAGGAGTCATCTCATCAAATGGTTTGAAAACAAAATCCGACATAGGCAATCCCAAAATTATTTATTATGCTGTCGTTGCAAATTACTTATATTTTTTGGTAATTCAAACGTTTTTGTATAATCTATTTGAAACTAAATATATGAAAATTAACAAGTTTTTAATAAAAAAATGTATTAAAATTAAAGATTTTTTTGTAATTTTGCCTTTCTTTATTGAATTGGATGAATTAATTATTAACAATTTGTGGTTATAAAAAATGTTTGATATTGCAAAATTGCGAAATATTGGGATTGCCGCTCATATTGACTCAGGCAAAACTACGTTAAGCGAGCGAATTCTTTATTATACAGGAAAAATTCATCAAGTCGTCGAGGTAAGAAGCAAAACTGGCGCCGGACCGACGATGGATTCGATGGATTTGGAAAGAGAAAAGGGTATTACTATACAATCTGCGGCTACATATTGTGAATGGAAAGGCTATCAAATAAATTTGATTGACACTCCCGGACATATTGATTTCACAGTTGAAGTCGAGAGGGCTCTGCGTGTGCTTGATGGTGCAATACTCGTTTTGTGTGGAGTTGCAGGCGTGCAAAGCCAATCGATAACTGTTGATAGACAAATGAGACGATATGCTGTTCCAAGAATTGCTTTCATCAATAAAGTAGATCGTGCAGGAGCAAATCCAGATAAAGTAATTGCTCAGTTGGAAGAAAAATTGAATCTGAAACCAGTTTTACTGACAATGCCAATTGGAATTGAAGATTCATTTGAAGGAGTTATTGATTTAATTAAAATGAAAGCAGTCTATTATCTTGGGAATAATGGTGAAACTGTAGAAGAGAGAGAAATTCCCGAACATCTATTGGACGAAGCTAAACGTAGACGCACTATAATGATTGAACGTATTGCTGATTTTAATGATAATATTGCAGAAAAATATTTAGCTGAAGAAGAAATTTCAGAAGACGAAATTCGTTTGGCGATACGTCAAGCAACTTTATCGCTTCATCTTACTCCTGTTTTTGTTGGCACAGCAAAACAAAATAAGGGTGTCCAGACACTATTAGATGGCGTATGTCATTATTTGCCGGCTCCGACTGATGTTAAGAATTTTGCTCTAGATTTAGATAAGAACGAAGAAAAAGTCGAGCTAATTGCTGATCCAAAATTACCAACTGTAGCACTTGCTTTTAAGTTGGAAGATGGGCGTTATGGACAATTAACATATATGCGTATTTATCAAGGGAAAATTGCGAAGGGAGATAATTTAATAAATACATCAAACAAGAAAAAGCTTAAAGTGCCAAGACTTGTTAGAATGCACGCAAGTGAAATGCACGATATTGACGAAGCACAGGCAGGCGATATTATTGCTATGTTTGGTGTAGATTGCTCTTCGGGTGATACATTTACAGATGGAAATGTAAATTTTGCTATGACATCTATGCATATTCCAACGCCAGTTGTTGAATTGTCTGTTGCACCGAAAGAAAAATCTATGCAAGCAAATTTCTCAAAAGCTATGAATAGATTTCAGAAAGAAGACCCAACATTTCAAGTGTATCGGGATGAAGATACCGGTGAAACTGTTATCAAAGGAATGGGCGAACTTCATCTTGAAATATATATCGAAAGAATAAGGCGTGAATATAATTGCGAAGTAGTTGTTGGAAAACCGAAAGTTGCATATCGTGAAGCTATCACGCGTCGTGCTGAATTCAACTATACGCATAAAAAACAAACTGGTGGTGCAGGTCAATTTGCTCGTGTTGCTGGTTATATTGAACCTATCGAAGCAGAAACCAATAAAGAGTTCGAGTTTCTAAATAAAATTGTTGGTGGCGTTATTGCAAGAGAATATATTCCTGCGTGCGAAAAAGGTTTTGCTGAACAATTATCTGAGGGTTATTTAATTGAGAAACCAATCGTTGGGGTGCGTGTAGAATTGAATGATGGGCAAATGCATCCTGTGGACTCATCAGAAATGGCATTCAAGTCGGCAGCCAAAATGGCAATCAGAGAAGCAGTAGCAAAAGCAAATCCAATAATCTTAGAACCTATAATGAAATTAGAAACTTCTGCACCAGAAGAGTTTCAAGGAACTATAATCGGTCAAATTAACCAAAGAAGAGGAATAATCATTAACACAACAATTGAAAATAATTATGCAATTGTTGAGGCCGAGGTACCTTTGCGCGATATGTTTGGTTACTCAAATGACTTGCGTGGTGCAACTCAAGGCAAAGGAGAATTTACAATGGAGTTCTTGAAATATGCACCTGTTCCAAAATCAGTTCAAGATGAAATAATAAAAGAATACCAGGAACTCAGGAAAAAAAATTAATATAAAAGGCAGCGAAATCGCTGCCTTTACTTTATTGGTTTTGACCATAATTAATTGATAGGACAATTTGCCTTGTTTTTCCTAAATTTCCCGGAACTTCAGTATAGTAATAATCGAATAAGTTATATGAAGATAATACTATATTGAAATTAGAAAACTTGTATTTCAAGCTAACGTCTACTAAATGAACCGGAACGCGAGCATCGAAATTTTTGATTTGAAAGCGAAGTTCATCATCAACACGTTCAATTTTACTTTTAAAACGGTAGTCAGCATTAAATTCCAAATTTTCAAAAATCAAGAATAATCTCACAATAGAAGAGAAAACAGAACGATATTTCAATTTTTTTTCAGTATCTAAATCAATAGGATTCATAACATTAAAACCAATCTCAGTCCCCAAATAATTAGTAATCATCGATTTAGCATCAAAATCAATTCCAGTAACTCTTGCCCTGGTAGTATTCACAAATTGAATTTTAGGAGAAGAATTGTTAATAAACTTAGGTTCAATTAAATTAAATAACTCGTTATTATATATTGAGCAGTCGAGAATTATTGGAATAGAATTGATCATTAAAGGCAAATAATAACCAACTTCCATAGAAATACTTTTTTCATTTTTAAGTTTCATATTCGGAACAACTTCGAATCCTTGAAAAGCCACAGAAGCAAATCGCTCTGCAATTGAAGCGGGTCGAAAACCTTTACCGATGGAGGCACGCACAGCAGAATTGAAAGCGGTTCGATATACTAATCCTGCTTTGGGAGAAAATTCAACTTTTGCTTTTGAAAAATCCTTGTGGATGGAATCAGTTTGTTCAACATCGAACCTACCACCATAAGTAAGCACTAAATCATCAAATTTATTTTCAGCCTGAGAATAGACGGAGATATATTTTTGGTGTTGATTTCCATAAATTTTGGCTTTAACAGTGTTGTTGATAAAATTAATTCCATAGGTCAAATTAGTCAAATCATTCACTTTTGAATTAAACTGAATTTCAGAATTAATACTTCGAGCAATTGATTGCCTGTACTCATTTCCGGACAGTTCATTACGAAGTTCAGTTTGATAAAAACCATTTTTCAAAGTAAAAAAATGATTAGAAGAGAGAATTGAACGGAATTCAGAAGCAATAAAGTATTTGTTTGAAGAGATTTGATTATCGAAATTCGTTGCAGTTGGAGGACGTGTAGCACTATCAAGGCTATTCCAATAAACCCAGTCATCTCTGTAAGAACGTGCGAATTGACCAGAAAGATTTAGTGTTGTAAAATCATTAAAGCTATAGATAGTTTTCAAATATAGCATAGTCTGCTCTTCCCGGTTGTAAAGACGGTAGCCATCATCTTTTGAGTAAGAAGCAGAAGAGCTAATCCCAAATCTGCCCAAACGTTGAGAATAAGCAAAATTCACTTGTCGCATCTGCTGCAAATCATCACTGAAATGCCAACTTTTGTACTTAGGTTTTGTATAAATACCAAAATTTGAATTAGCCGTAAAGTACATCTTTTCTTTTGGTTCACGAGTGATTAAATTTATCACTCCACCCAAAGCAGAAGCACCATATAGTGCCGACCCTGCTCCTTTAATTACCTCGATTTGCTCAATTAAAGGAAAAGGAATAGCATCGCTTTTAATGTCTCCGTTGTCGGCACTAAGAACAGGTATCCCATCAATAAGCATAATAGCTCGCGAACCGATACCGAAAGCGAAGCCCGACGAACCGCGAATACTAATATTATCATTATTCACTTCAATGGAAGGAATATACTTTAACGCATCATCAATTGTTACAATAGACTTGTCATTAAATATATTTCCTTTAATAATACTTAATGAGATAGGAACTTCTTGAACTGTTTGAACTTTTTTATTTGCGGTAATCACAACTTCACCAGCAACTAATACTTTTGGACGAAGACTAATTTCTAAAACGGTGTCTTTGTTTTCGCGGATTAATACATCAAGTTTTTGAGTTTCATATCCTACTGCACTTATTAGAAGCTTGTACTTACCAGCAGGAATAGATTTTATTTCAAATTTCCCTTCGCGATTAGTAAAGCTTCCGATTGAAGTTCCTTCAATTCTTACGGTTGAACTAATTACTGGCAGTTTAGTCTCAATATCGGAAACTGTACCTCGCAAAGTTCCTTTCGGCTTAGCAGTTAATATACTTGTAGTGATTAAGAATAAAATAGAAAATTTATATAAAAGTTTCATAAATCCCTTTTAAAATGGTTGTGGTAACTTTTTATTAAAATCGACAACAAAATCTATATTTACAGTTATAGGCTTTGTAAGAACAATTTTTTGGGGTGTGTAATTAACAGTATCATTTGAATATATACCTACGACATCCCATTCGAATAAAGTGCCATATTGGCGAGCGACTACAAGATATTCAATAGCTGTCGGAAATTTATCAATTTCTATGAAATAATAACATTCGTTATTTTTTATGGGTAATAAACTTCCTGTAAAAATGGCATTACCTGTAAGAACTTCTGAAACAATATCTTTTGGTGGATATTTGTTGAAAGCAACAACACGTAAGTCCTTAATGAGAGAATCTGGAGGTAGATGACCTACAAAAGTAATTTTACCTTTGATAATGGCTTTTTCAATCGGGGCAAGCCCTTCTTGACAAGAAAACAAAAGAAACATTAGTAAAAGGTAATATATTTTTCTTTTCATAAACATTCTCAACTAATAATTAATATGTAACGAAACAATAAAATAATGATTTTTTCACAAATTGAGTTTATATTTGAAAATATTTATTTGCATAATTTTGAAATGACAATAATAAAAGCATATATAACGCAAATATTAAGATTTTTAAAATAATCTGCCTTATTGATAAGATTAGGTTTTATTCTGCCATCAGATTTTTTGCTGTATGGATCATTGAAAAATTTATTTATCGAAATTGACCCAAAATAAACAAAAGAAATTCCATAACGATATGTTAGTTGTCAGAAGCTCTGAATTTGAAGAACACCGGATTTTTTCTGCTTTCCAGCCACCTCGATTTATTTGAAAACTATTTGAGGACGAAGAAATAGTAGAATACATTGAACCACCCGCTTCAGTTGAAAACCCATATCCACAGGATTTATGGATTGTCCGAAAAATCACCAGAAGCTAATAGTTCCCTAATCGGTTGTATGTGTTTGATGACAACCAGGATTCCAATAGCAGTTAATATACATCTGAATGTAAAAAAGTTCATAAATAAAGGTGTATTTGTGTATTGAAATAGTTTGAAAGGAATAACAAAAACTATTGCAACAGTTAAAAAAGTAGCAACTATGTTATTAATATGAACGTTAGCTGAAATCAATTTTTTAGATAAATAAAACAACAGCAACCAGAAAAATACCCATACTGGGTTTATTAATAACAGTCCTCCGGCAGCAGTAGCAAGTCCTCTCCCACCCCGAAATTTAATAAATATGCTAAAATTATGTCCTAAAACAGCTGCAACAAGAGCGAGTCCGTAGAGAAAATCATCTTGGAAAAGAAAACAAATTAACAATACGGAGAAAATCCCTTTTAGTAAATCAGATAAACCACAAATGATACCAATGTATTTTTTATGAGTTATTTCGTAACTATTCATCGCTCCGACATTTCCGGAACCTTCTTGAAATAGGATTTTCCCTGTAAAATACTTAACAATTAAGTAGCTTGCCGGAATCGCACCAATCAAATAACCAATTAATAGACTAATTAGAAAATTCATATATTCATTAGATAAACATTAATACATAAAATAATAAAATCGAATGTAAATTTAAACTTTAAAAAGTAGTCTAAAAAAATTAACTTTGTGTATAAAATGAGGGATGAATATATGAAGTCTTTGTTTGAACATAATTTTACAGATTTAAGTGAAGAAATTTTTGATATAATATTGGAAAAAGATGGTTTTTACGTTGAGAGAATTATTAGTTTTGGGCAGCAAACACCTGAAGGAATATGGCTTCGTCAGGAAAGAGCCGAACTTGTTTTTCTTTTGAAAGGTTGGGCAAAACTAATATTTAAAGAAAATAACGTTGAAATAAATATGAAACCTGGGGATTATGTATTAATAAAGCCAAATGAGGAACACAGAGTAACCGAGACTGCTCCGGATGAGGAAACAATATGGTTAGCTATTCATTTTAAGGAATAGTATTGGTTGAAAGACTGCTAATATTATCTTTCTTGGTTTATCCATTCGATGGATTTATGTTGTTTTCAATTTCCGGTTATGGCGTCAAAATTATAGATTTAGTTTTGCTTTTAATATATGTTTTTTTTACAATTGAATTGATAACCAATAAAAGTCAGATAGTAATCAATAATAATATAGTTTTGCATTTTATTTTATTATTATTGTTTAGTTCAATTCTATCAGGATTTTATCCACTATTGTCGGGAAATTCAGAAGCAATCTTTCAATATTTCAAAACGTTAGTCCATTTTATCTTTGTATATTTCGTGGTTTTTGTGTTTTATGCACATGATTTTTCAGAGAATTTTTGGGATCGATTAATACGCACCTTATTAATATATTCAATTTTCATTAATATATTCGGTATATATCAATTATTTGCACGATTATATAATTTGCCTCTTGCCTGGCTTCCAATAAATAATGTGTCAATGGTTTACCGAGGTATGTTCGATATGTCGGACATTACTCAGATTAGCATCCAATTTATGAATTTATATCGTGCGACTTCGATATTTACTGAACCATCTTATTATGCCATATTTTTATCATCGATAATAATCTTTCAAATGGTTCCTTACATAAAAAAGCAAAAGCCATTTATAGATAATAAATTCATCAATGTTTTGATACTTGTATTAACAATAATAGCACTTTTGGCTACATTTTCGATAACGGCAATTCTCAGTATTTTAGCTATTTTTCTTGGATTAATGATATTTGAATATAGAAATTTTGCCAGAAAATTTCTTGGAATCACTATTATTTCCTTGATAATACTGTTAATTACTGATGTAATCATAAAACATTACTCAGAAACAAGCCCAATAGAACTTTTTTACACTCGAATTGAAGGAATATTAAAAACAATTGAGGGGAGCGACAAACAAATCACCGGCGAATCGTTTAAATACAGAACTGAAATAATAAAAACTGGATTTGAAATCTGGGAAAAATCACCGATAACAGGTTGTGGCCTGGGTAACTTTTATTTAAATCAGAATAAAAACATAAATTTTGCACACGATATTTTTGGCAATTCTTTGTCAGAAATGGGATTAATTGGAGGAATTGCAATTTTAGGTATATTTTTGAGTATATTTTATTTCTTAATTAAGTTTTATCAAACACAAGATATTATCGAAATAACGGTTTCACAATCACGACTATTAGGAGTATCATTGTTTTTAATCATTCAAACCGCGACAGTTAATTTCTTTTCAAGTAGTTTTTTAATTTATGCGAATTTATGGCTTTATGTAGGAATTGCTTTATATTTAATTAATAATATAAGCATCAAATTATTTTCTAACAATATTTATTTGTGTTTTTATTCAGAAAGAATAAAGAAGTTTTTCAATTTTTTAAAAGTAATGTGGAAGTAAAATGAAATATTTAACAATATTTTTATTCATCGTAATTATAGGTGGCTATTTGATTTATAGGAAAATCACAAGGGTGATTTCCAAAATCAATAGTTATAATGGCGAAAACACAAGAACAAACCAAAATAGTAATAGAAATAAAGTCAAAATAAATAACGAAGTGATTTACAAGAATGGAAAAGTCGAGGTTTTGGTTGGAGAAGCTAAAAGGAAAAAGTGAAAATGGAAATAACACTCGATAAATCACCAGTGATAGCTGCTATTGATGTTGGAACAAATTCGTTTCATTTGATAGTTGCATCTGTTGATAGGAAAGGTATATTAAATGTTATCACGCGTGAAAAAGAAATGGTTCGGCTTGGTTCGAGCGGAACTGATATGAAATATCTGGAAGATGCAGCAATAGAAAGAGGAATAGCAACACTAAAAACTTTCTCTGAGCTTGCTCGCTCAGAGAAAGCAATAATTAGAGCAGTAGCAACAAGCGCAGTGCGTGAAGCCCTGAATAAAAACGTTTTTCAAGAAAGAGCTCTCAATGAAGTTGGAATCGAAATTGAAGTGGTATCAGGAGTTGAAGAAGGAAGATTGATATATTTAGGGGCATTGCATGCATTGCCAATATATAATAAACAAACATTAGTCATAGATATCGGGGGTGGTTCAACTGAAACTATTATCGGAAAAGAAGGAGATATTATTCACGTAAATAGTGAGAAGTTAGGAGCGATCAGATTAACTAAACGTTTTTTTGAAAATGGGAAATCAAGTAAGGAATCTATAAAGTTATGCAGGGAATACATTCGTGGTGAATGGGCACCAGAGATAAAAAAAATCAGTGAAATTGGTTTTCAATTAGTTGTTGGGTGTTCTGGAACCATTCAAACTCTTGCAAAAATGGTGCTTGCGAACAAAGGACAGCAAATACCTGATGTTCTAAATGGAATAACGGTTCAAGCACGGGATTTGCTTGAAGTAATAAACGCTATTTCCAAAACTACATCGGTGAAAGAGAGACAAGTGCTTCCTGGAATAGATGAAGCACGAGCTGATATTATTCTTGGCGGTGCTTTGATATTTGAGCATTTTATAAAGGAATTAAATATTGACAGAATTTTGATTTCGCCATATGCACTCAGAGAAGGCATTGTTTTCGATACAGTTCAAAAAATCAAAGAATTGAATGAATATAAACATCTAACTCACCTGAGATACCAAACAGTTTTGAATTTATGCAACAAGTTTCAAGTTGAATCAAAGCACTCGGAGCACGTAAGAAACATATCGCTTAAAATATATGATGCTATATCAATCTTTCACAAATTAGGTTCAATGGAGAGAGAAATATTAGAAGCAGCTTCTTTGCTACACGACGTAGGATATATTATTTCGCACGACCAACATCATAAGCATAGTTATTATATTATTACTCATAGCGATATGCCCGGATTTACCAATGATGAAGCAGAAATAATTGGAATAATAGCAAGATACCATCGGAAAAGCCATCCTAAGAAAAAGCACCCCGAGTTTGCAAATCTTTCATTCAAAAAGCAAGAAATCGTAAAAATATTAGCTGGGATATTACGACTGAGCGAAGGAATTGACCGTCGACGCAAGCAGTATGTCCAAGATGTAAATATTAGTATTAAAGGTAGAACGGTCGTTATTCAATTAATTCCTGCAAGTAACGAATCTTACGATATAGAAGTATGGGGGGCAAATCGTAGAGTTAGTTTGCTTGAAGAATCATTAGGAATTAGCATAAAAATTGAATGATCAAGAATTAGCATTTCATTTGAAAATATCTTTTTGAAGTTATTTTTTTTAATTTTATTTTGCTATACTTTTCAGGATTAATTTGACAGGTATTTTATGCCCGCAACGGTTTATCAGAGGCTTTGCTTAAAAAAGGAATCATTTAGTAGAAAAGATTTGCGAAGAATTGCAAACTGGATTAATTCAATATATACTAAAAAATTTACCGAAGAACTGCCAAAAGTAGAACAGCAAGAAGGAGACAGACTGTTTATGGTATATCTTTATCCTGATGAAATGATACCCATTATGGATAATATTATAGATAAATTTTATAAGCAAAAAGAATTTATCGCCAAAAAACATTCGAATTATTTAAAATCTCTTAAAAATAAAGATGAGAAAAAATTTGACAAACAAAAAAATTCCGATCGAAAATTGAAAGAAAGGAAAATAAACAATAAATCTACAAAAAAAGCTTTTGATAATAATAAAGAAAAAATTGAACAAGTGAAGTCGCACAAAGTTGAAATTCCAACTGTTACAACATTAAGAAAGCGTAAAACTTCTCCGCAGACAATAGATAGAAAAGAATAAGACTAAAATTTTCCGTCAAAAATAATACCTTTTGATATTTGAATATCCTGAAGCTTTCCATTTCGATTAAATACTACGTGCTTTTCAATCTGATTCGAATTTTCAGGAAACATTTGCTTGAAAAAGTTTCGTTCTGTTTTTGTGATAATTTCTTGACCATTATTTGCATTAGCCAACTGATTTTGCTTTATATTGTTTCTTCTTAAAGCAATATCATTATTATTAAGTTGTTCTTCAATACTTGTCGAATAGACGTCTCTATATTTATTCAGTAAATTAACTTTCATAAAAATTCAAAGTATAATTCAACATCATATTTATCGGCAAAAAGAACAAAAACTTAAATTTCACATTATATTTCAAGCGAATTTCGTGCCACATTTTTTGCAGCAGTAATCACACCTGTATTAGCTTCAAAACCACGTTGAGCAGAAATCATTTCTACCATTTCGGTAACTATATTAACATTAGGATAATGAACATAGCCTTGTTCGTCTGCATCAGGATGAGTCGGATCATAGACTAATCTATCGGGGGAATTATCTCGGGCTGTCCGAGCTTTTAGAACACTGTAATCAGGTGGGTAAGTGCCCTGTCGAGCATTAGGAGCGTGATCTGGACTTGTTCGTTTTAATTCGATTTGTTGCTGCACTTCTTCTTCGAATGGGCTTCCGGGAATAGCGCGTACAACAACAACTTCTCTTTTATAAGGCTTGCCATCAATACCTTTTGTAGTATTTGCATTTGCAATGTTATTAGCAACAGCAGATAGTCGCATACGTTGAACGCTCATCCCTTGACCACTTATTGCAAATGAAGCGAAAATGTTTTCTGGCATAATTACTCTCCCCTATTAAACATTTTGTGCCGGATTACCAGTTATTGCAGAAGAAAGACCTCTAAAAAATCGCGCCATTTGTTGCGAGACAAACTGAAATCTAATTTGATTTTTTGCTAATTCGGACATTTCTTTGTCAATATTTACATGAGTTTCTCCTGAAAAGTAAATTTCTGGTTCGGGAATTGGAGTAGGACTAATTTCTCCTTCGACTTCATCAGGAGATTTGCCAATTGGAATATGTTTTTCGTCTGAACCGCTTCCTTTGAGAACAACATCTTGTCTTTGGAACAGTTCTTCGAATTTCACCATTTCAGGTCTATAATGAGGTGAATTAACGTTAGTAATGTTTTTCGAAATAGTCCTTAGTCTCAATGCATATGCATCAAGTGCTCTATTCATTAACGGGACACGATTCTTAAATAAATGATTATTAAATATCATTTTATTACTCAAAATAATAAAACTAAAAAATTATGAACAAATGAAATGCCAAGAGTTGAGGAATAACAGAGCGATTTTCTAAGTTAATTAATGAAAAGAGCTTACAAACGATATAAATTTAACTGATCAATAAAAAAAATGAAGAATTATAAACAATGGTTAATTTTATACATCAACCATTTAGTTCTTTTTCTAAATATAGCCAAGTATAGCCTTTTTTCAATTCCACAATTTGTTCAGGAGAGCCTGCGGCTATTATTTGACCACCATTTTCTCCGCCTTCTGGACCTAAATCAATAACCCAGTCGGCTGTTTTGATCACATCGAGATTGTGTTCGATTACAATCACAGTATTGCCTTTATCAACTAATTTATGAAGAAGTTCGAGCAATATTCGAATATCTTCGAAATGTAATCCAGTAGTCGGCTCGTCGAATAAATATAAAGTTTTGCCAGTGCTAATTTTGGACAGTTCGGTTGCAAGTTTCACACGTTGAGCTTCGCCACCGGACAAAGTAGGAGCTTGCTGTCCAAGCTTCACATAACCAAGTCCGACATCAATAAGAGTTTGTAGCTTATGTCTGATTTTAGGTATTTCATTGAAAAACAGCAAAGCTTCATCGACTGTCATATCAAGGACATCAGCAATAGATTTATTTTTGTATTTAACCTGTAATGTTTCATCATTATATCGTTTGCCGTTGCAGGTGTCGCAAATAACATAGACATCAGGGAGAAAGTTCATTTCAATTTTCTTCAATCCAGCACCTTCGCAATCTTCGCATCTTCCGCCTTTAACATTGAAGGAAAAACGCCCAGGTTTGTATCCTCGAATTTTTGCTTCCGGCAAAATGGAGAAAAAATCTCTAATCAAAGTAAAAAGTCCAGTGTAAGTAGCTGGATTTGAACGTGGTGTGCGACCAATTGGCGATTGATCTATTTCAATAACTTTGTCAATATATTCCAATCCTTCAATTTTTTCGTATGGAAGCACCTTATTTTTGGTTTTGTAAATATAATTGGAAAGCAATGGATACAAAGTTTCATTAATCAATGTAGATTTACCGGAACCACTCATACCTGTAATGCAAATAAATAACCCAAGCGGTATTTCCAAAGTAACATTTTTCAAGTTGTTTCCTTTTGCACCGAATAATTTGATAAACTTACCATTAGGTTGTCTACGTTCATTCGGTATTTCAATTCTATTAATTCCTTTAATATATTTTGCTGTAAGTGAATTACTAAACTTACCATTTTTTGAAAGTTTCAATTCTTCAATGTTTGCTGATACCACCAATTCACCTCCGTGAATGCCGGCTCCGGGGCCTAAATCAATTATGTAATCGGATTGCTCAATCATTGATTTATCGTGTTCGACTACAATCACAGAATTGCCTAAATCTCTTAACTTTTTAAGCGAGTTGATTAATTTATAGTTGTCGTGTTGGTGCAACCCGATACTTGGTTCATCTAACACATACATTACACCGACGAGTTGGGAACCAATTTGAGATGCTAATCGAATGCGCTGTGCTTCACCACCAGATAAAGTCTTAGAGGAACGTCCCAAAGTTAAATAAGATAAGCCGACATTTTCTAAGAATTCAAGTCGGGTAATAATTTCTTTAATTACTGTATTTGCAATAATTTCATTTCTATTGTCGATATGATTTGTTAAGTCTTTGAAAAATGAGAGTGCTTTGGGAATATTCCACTGAATAATATCTTTAATACTTTGATTGTTTATGAGAACATTAATACTTTCTATTTTTAATCTACTTCCTTCGCAAACGTTGCAGGTTCTGTATTGCATCACATCTTCGAGCTGAGCAGAACTAAGCCCGGCTATATTAGTTCTTAATGTTTTTATCATTTCGAATAAATTGTTAAGAGTTGGAATAATTCCCTCAAAGATATTTAGATTATAGCCTTTATGTGTTTTAGAATTTTTTTGGAAAAGTTCGTATTTTTCATAAAGAAGGAATTTTTTTTCACTTTCTTTGAGTTCATTCCAAGTTTTTTTTATTGATATATTATTTTCATAACAAACAGCAACCAATGCTGAATAAAGTTTTTCGGATTCATTTTTATTAAATATTGCTAATGCCCCTTCTTCTATTGATTTATCAGGATGAATAACAACAGTATCTTCATATGCAGAATAAATTTCACCAATGCCGTTGCAATTAGGGCAGGCACCATAAGTGGAATTAAAAGAAAAACTATTGGGCGATAATTCCTGAAATGAACGACCACAAGAGGGACAAGTATTGTGAATTGAATAAAGTTCGTCAGAGCTGAAAACACCATCACCGTAATTGATTATTAATACACCATCACCATATTGCAATGCTAAATCACAAGACTGTGATAGTCTGAAATAAGAATCTTCATTTACAGTTAGTCTATCAATTACAACGTCAATATCGTGTTGTTTATAACGTTGCACACCAGAAATATCTGATAAATTTATTATTTCACCATTAATTCGAACCTTTAAAAATCCATTAGCAATTAACTGTTGAAAAAGTTCTTTATAAATACCTTTCCTACCTCTGACAACCGGAGCAAGAATGGTTATTTTTTGATTATTAAACTTGCTGAGAATACTATTTTTGATTTGTTCATCTGTTTGTTTTTTAACAGGTATATTGCAACTTGGGCAGTATTGAGTTCCGAGTTTAGCAAATAACAATCTTAAATAGTCGTAGATTTCTGTAACTGTTCCAACCGTTGAGCGAGGATTGTGAGGAATAGTTTTTTGTTCAATTGAAATAGCAGGAGATAGTCCTTCAATTAAATCAACATCAGGCTTTTTCATTACACCGATAAATTGCTTAGCATACTGAGACAAGCAATCAACATAACGTCTTTGTCCTTCTGCATAGAGAGTATCAAAGGCTAAAGTAGATTTCCCAGAACCAGATAAGCCTGTAATTACAACTAATTTCTCTCGTGGAATATCTAATGAAATATTTTTTAAGTTATGTTCTCGTGCACCGCGAATTATTATATCTTTTAATTCATCATCTATTCTTGTTTGTTTTTTCATAAAAACAGTATAAAAAATACTAAACAATCAAATAATTGAAGAAAGACGAAAATATTGACATACTATTATTATTTGCCACCAAATTAAAGAGATGCTTTAATAATATTCAGCACTAAGGAAGTTGATTGCTTCAGGTCGTCAATTGAACCATTATTTTTAATTGTAAAGTCGGCAAGTGCTTCTTTTTTTTGGATTGGGATTTGCGAGTTAATTCTTTTTAAAGCATCCTCTTCTGATAGATTATGTCTTTGCATAGCACGTTGAATTTGAATATTTGGATCGCAAGAAACACAAATAATGTAATCGAATCCATCTTCCAAAGCTGTTTCAAAAATCAAAGCACTTTCAACAAAGACTAATTGATTACCACTTTTTACTAATTCGTAAAGGCGGTTTTCCATTAGTTCTATTACTTTTGGATGAACAATTCTATTCAGCACATCTAATTGTTCAAGATTACTGAATACAATATTACTTAAATATTGGGTATTAATCGAATTATCGTCTTTATAAGCATCGCGACCAAAACTATCTATAATTGCATTGATAACTTCTTTATCATTGCTCATTAATTCTTTTGCTAATAAATCTGTATAAATTACCGGATAGCCATCGTCTTCGATGAACTTGGCAACTGTTGTTTTACCAGTGGCAAAACCACCAGTAATTGCGACAATTAAATGCTTATTCATTCATTATTCCTACTGGAAATGACACAATCATTTTGGTACCTTTGTTTTCCTGGCTTTCTACAATGATATTGCCTTTATGCAAATCAATAATCGATTTAACAAGAGACAACCCAAGCCCAGTCCCTTGCACGCCAACTTTTTTTGCATTAGGTGTCCTGTAGAACTTTTGGAAAATAAAAGGAATTTGTTCTTTTGGAATTCCTATTCCATTATCTTCGACAATTAAAGTTGCTGAATTTTGGGAATAATTGAGAGATATTTTTATTTCACCACCATTTGGGGTATATTTAATTGAATTATCTATTAAATTTATAACGACTTGTTGAATTTTATTTTTATCACCATCAATAAATACTTCACTCTGAATGTTCTTATAAATTTTTATATTTTTTTCTTCTGCAACTATTTCCATATCTTCACAAATATCATTTACCACATCACTTAAATTAATCCTGGAATAGTTTAATGAGTGGTTGGAATTTTCAGACCTTGCTATTTCAAGAACAGTTGATACAACATTAGAAAGACGTATGACTTCATCTAAAGCGCTTGCAACAACTTCCTGATAATCTTCTACTGTTTGAGCAGAATTCAGAGAAAGCTCTAATTCACCTCGAAGTATTGTCAGTGGAGTTTTAAGTTCGTGAGAAGCATCGTAAGCAAAGTTAAGAATTTGATTGTGTTTTTTCTGACAAGCAGAATAGAGTTTATCCAAAGAATCGACGAAAAATTTAAACTCCTGTTTATTTCTGATCTCACTTAAATCAAAATTTTCTAATTGACTCTCGGCAATTCTATCTAACACTTCTTTTACTTTTTTTGTTTGGGAATGTCCAATAAATGATATAACAAACAGTAAAACAATTAAAGTTGCAGCAATTATAGGTATTCCAATAATAAATATCTTGCGAATTTCGCTGAAAAATGCTTCAAAATGAGACAGAGAATACCCAATTGAAATATTTCCGATATCGCATTTCATTAAAAATAATCTAAGTTTGCTGTTTTCGAAAGGAATGATAGTAAAGACAGTATCACCAACCAAACCGGATAAATTTTGACGGAAAATAAACTTAGGAACAGTATCGTATTTTTCAATTTCCTTTGCATAAGTTTTGAGTTCTTTTAATTCTTCTTTGGACGGGAGTATTGGTAAATCAAAATTGTTTAAACTACTACTTTTCCAAATAGTTGTGTTGTTTTTGCCATAAATCTGAATAAAGTATCTTTTTGGATTAAGGGAAATTGATTCGTGTATGTTTTTAAGGATTTCGAGATGTTTGAAATAATTGTCTATATTAGGACTATTATTGTCCTCTAAACTATAAATATTTAAAAATTTTTCAACACTTTTAGCAGACAGATATAAATTGTTGTCGAGATTATCATAAAACCAATTTTCAATATAACGATAAATCCAGTAAGAAAAACCTGCCAAGGTAATAATCACAAAAGCACTATAAATAATTAGAAATTTATTTCTCATAATCTATTTTTCTCATTTTTGTTGCATAACAGAACAATAATTTTAGAAAGATATTTTTTTTAATTAATTTAAAAGTTGTGAAAATTAAAAATAAAATACTATTATTCAAAGTTTTGTTTGATGAATAAAAGTCAAAGTAAAATAAAAAGATTTCTTATTTTATTAACATACATTGTTTTATCAATACTTGTCTTATTGTCATTATTTATTGTGTTTTTATCATACAATTCTAATTTCCGACAATATATTATTTCTCAAATCACGGGTATTATTAATACACAATTGCTCGCTACAATTGAGATTAAGGACATACATTTAATCGGATTTGGCGGAATAAAGCTTGATGAAGTTAGACTTATTACACAGACTGATACACTTGCAGATGTGAGTAGCATATTAATTGATTTTTCTTTAAAATCTCTCCTTAAAAATAAGATATACGCAAGTAAAATTATTTTGAATGAACCCAACATAAAACTTTTAAGAAGAAAAAGTGACTCGACCTGGAACTATGATCGTATAGCAGAAGCATCAAAAGACACTAATAAAACTCAATCAAAGTTGCAAATAATCGCAAAGAACATCCAAATAAAAAATGGGAAATTTTGCTACATCGATTCTCTTAAAACAAGTCCATACTCAATGAAATTTAATCCCGATTATTTAGTTTTAGATGGTCTCGATTTAAGATGTAATTTTGAAGGGAATTTATTAAAAAATTCCTTTAAAAGTAAAATTCATCATCTAAACGCTTTTGATGTTACATCTGGAATTGCGATTCAAAAATTGCAAGGAAATATTTCGATTGATACGAACTCTCTCGTTGCCGATAATCTGATTATCAATACAAATTACTTTAATGCAAATTCCCAGTTATCAATAAGAAACTGCAATCTATTATCAAGTGAAAGCAATCTTGAAAAAGCTAATTTACAATTAGAACTATATCTTTCAAATTATAACAACGATTTTATTAATCGATTTACGGATTTGCCATTGCAAGTATCAGGCAAACACGATATTCAGTTGAGTGCCGCCGGAACTTTTGAAATGCTTCAAATAAATGAACTCAATATTCTTACTGAAGACATTGAATTATATATGAATGGTCAGATTCGTAGAATATTAGATGAACCCTCGTTTAATATTAACATTACTGATTCAAAAATTGATAAATTTTCTCTGAGCAAAATTCTTCCTGAAATTTCCAAGAAGTTGCCCGAATTTAAAAACTTATATTTAAGGAATATGTTGGTAAAGGGTAGCGGAGAACGAATTTTTTCCAACTTTGATATAAAAGTTGATAATGGAGGCTTAGCAGGAAAAGCAGAACTAATATTGAATGAACCAATTCAATACAATATAAATATCTCTACAAATAACTTTGATTTGGCTTATGTAATCCCAGAAAAATCGGTTCAGGGAAATGTTAATTCTCAAATTGTAATTACTGGTAAAGGAACATCATTAAATGATTTAAATACATCTGTAAAAATAAACTTAAATAATTCTTCTATTGAAGAAATTTATTGCAACAAATTAGAATTAATTGCTAATTACAAAAATAAAGACCTTGAAATTGACAGGTTATTTGTTCAATTCGAAAATGATACAATGCGAAATAAAAGCATTAATATTACTGGTAATGCGAACCTTTCAAATTTAGAACAACCTGACTACAATTTTGCTGTTTCTATCAACTCATTAAATATAAAAAAGTTGTTGAAAAATGATGCATTGCCTGATTTAATTACATCTGAGATAAAAATACAAGGTAAAAACTTTGATATTGATGAAGCAATTGCTAATATTAGCATAGATATAAAAAAAATAAAAAACGAGAAAGTTTCTTATAAACCTACCAAAATTAATCTGGATATTAATTCTATTGAAGATCACAGATTTTTTCATTTAACAAGTGATTTTGCTGAAATTAAATTAGATGGATATTTCTCAACTTTAAGTATTTTTAAAAATATTGGTAAACAATTTGAGTTTATCGGACAAAAATTAAGCAATGATATTTCATATTCTACTAAGTTTTATAAACCACAAGACACAGTTGAAATAAACTACTCGAAAATATTTCTTGATAGCAACAGCTATTTTGATGGATTTTTAAATCTTAAGGACTTATCTTTTTTAAATTTGTTTTCCTCTGGGATTGTCTTTTCTGGTTCTGTTTATTGCAAACTGAATTATTTGAACAATTCTAGAAATTCTTATTTATCAGTTGATACGCTGAAAATAGATAATTTTAGTATTTATGACAATGACTTATATTTCTCGATTACAAATTCTAATCTAAATTTGGTGTATAACGTTAATGTTGATAGTCTGCATAACCCATTTTTATCTTATATCGAAGCAGAATTCCATTCTGACAGTTCAGTTTCCATTAACAAGAATCTACTTAGTAATTCAAAAATTAATGTATATTATGCAGAACAAATGCTTAATTATAAAATTGAAACAGACTACAATATTAGCTATTCGCTTTTTTCGTCGGGTGCTATCGATTTCTCTACAAAATTTGTTACTATTACTGCTGATAGTTTAGCAATCAAATATAAAGAGCAATTATGGACAAACAGAAGAAATATACAGTTTACGATTGCTGATAACTTTATCAATATTGACAATTTTCAAATTGAGCGAAAGGGCTTTGAGAAATTGATGTTATCGGGAACAATACTAAATAACAGTGCGGAGAATTTAACTTTAACATTATCCGACTTAAATTTAAATGAAATATATCACTTGTTCGACCAGAAAATTCCTGTTGAAATTGATGGTATCGCGAATATTTCAATTAATTGTGAGGGTAATTTATTAAATCCAAATATTTCAATAAATAGTAACATAGATAATCTAATTATTGATAAAAGTAAACTGGGTAATCTCAAGTTAGACTTAATAAGCACAAATGGAATTTTTCGAGGTAGTGCGAATCTGGTAAATCAATCGAGCAAGCCCATTGAAATATTTGTTCGTCAATTGCCTATTTATTTAGGGACAGATACGACAAAAAAGATATTTGACGAAAAAAAATTATTTGAAATTGATTTATTTGCTAATCAATTATCACTTGCTCCGTTTGCAAAATTTGTTCCCAATATTTCTCAGTTGCAAGGCATTGCAAAAATCAATGCAAAAATCTTTGGATATTTACCTAATAATATTAATTATTCTGGAAACGCTGAAATTTCCGAAGGATATTTTATATTAGACAATACTAATATCGCGTACAGAGCTAATGCTCAAGTATCTTTCTCGAACAAGCTAGTAAATATTGAAAAAGCTTTATTGAGGAATACAAATAGAGATTTAAGAGATGGTAAAGCTGAAATCTCAGGATATATGAGATTAAATGAAAACGGAATTGAATATATTGATATAAAAGCAAATGCAGATAAAATATTAGTCTTAAACGATGCTTCAAAAAAATCATTACCTGATGTTTATGGAAATTTAGTTCTTGGTACAGAAGATGATTATATTAGGTTTTTTGGCACGATGCAGGAACCTAATATAGAAGGCAATGTCGTCATTATTAATGCAGAACTCAAAATGCCACAATCGCAAGGCAAACAGATAGTAAAGTCAAATTTCACATATGAAATTAAAGATAGCAAACGCATATATAAATTATCAAATGTAACTGATACAACAAGTGTTGCCACAAACGTCAGAAATGATGGACCTGATTTTATTGAATCATTAAATTTTGATGTAAGAGCAAAAATAAAGAATTTTTCATTGCTATTTGATATGGGTGCAATTGGAGAGGTATATGCTAAAATAGGGACAAAAGATCCTTCAATACCTATTCGATACCTGAAAAATAGAAATGAACCAATGCCAAAGATATATGGAGGAGAACTGGAACTAAAAGAAGGTTCGACTGTGAAAATTTTCAGGACAATGGAAACAAAAGGTTATATTTCCTTTCCGACAGGCTCAATTGAAAATCCGACATTGGATCTGCAAGCAAAATATGATGGCAAATACTCAGAGAAAAACACCACGAATTTTTTTACAGTATTTGTGTATATAACTGGGACAAAGGAAGAACCTAAAATAAAGCTTGATTATACATTAAACGGTAATTCACCAGTCGGAGACAGTAAGAAAATAGAAGAAGATGCTTTTATTCTTCTTGCTACTGGAAGACCAAGAGGAGTTCAAAGCACGAATAACACATTTGGAGTAGGGAATTTATTCGATGAAAGCATTAATATGGGAATTTCGCAACTTGCTTCAAAGTCGCTGACAGATTTGTTGCTTACAACGGGTGTAATACAGAGTGCAGATGTAAAATTTGAAGGTGAAGGAATCGAAACAGCCAAAGTCAATTTCAGTGGCTCAATATTTGGAATTGGGAATTGGACGATAGGTGGAAATATTTATGATTTTTCAAATCTTGAAATAAGTTTTGAAGTACCAATTTCTGTAAATTCGAAAGCATTTAATGATATTATCTTTCAAATTAGCCGTTCAACAAATTCGAACATTACTAATCAATTGCAGGATCAAAAAGATTTTGAAATGAAGATAAAATTAGGTGGAAGCTGGTAATGGAATGTATTTATTTAACTGAATTATCGAAAAACTCACAAATCATTAAGATAACTGCTGATGAAGCTCGACATCTTAGAGCATTACGAATCAAAGATAATGAACATATTCTAATTACCAACGGTTCGGGATTAATCTGCAAAGCTTCTGTAATTCGTGAAAAAAAAGACGAGTATGTTGCCCAAATTATTAATTTTTTAGATGAAAATTATGGTGAGCTATCGAGAGAACTTGCCTTAGGTGTTGGAATATTACAAGATAGGGAAAGATTTGAAATGATACTTGAAAAATCGGTAGAATTAGGTGTATCTCATTTTTTCCCTTTAATAACAGATTATTCACAAAAAAAGTCGTTGAATTCATCACGACTTCAAGCGAAAGCAGTTTCAGCAATGAAACAATGCAAAAGGTCCCGATTACCAAAAATTTATGAACCGCTTTCACTACAAGAAATATCAATGTTTCAATTTGAAAAAATAATTCTATCCGATGAAAATGGGGAAAAACCGAATTTGCCACAATTATGTAAATCAGTTTTGCTTCTTGTTGGTCCCGAAGGTGGATTTTCCCAGAGAGAAATTGAGTATTTAAACAAATTAAACATAGAGAAATGGAAACTTGGTAACAGACGTTTAAGAACTGAAACTGCTGCAATATCTGGTTTATCGTTATTAAGTATTTTTTAAGTGGAAAACTCTTCTTTTCATTATTAAAAATAGTTTTCTGATAAAATCATCAATGCTTGATGTTTCAATATAATCAACACTTAATTCTTTTGCATATGAACTAATTTTTTTGTGTGGAATATTATTAGCGATCTTGTTTGTATCAATATAAGTGATGCGACCTGTTTCGCTATCTTTGACTAAGAAAATTGCTTTATCGCATAGAATATTGGTTTGTTCCAAATTCACAACTATTGTATCAAACTTTCTGCAGACAAGTTTGAGCAAATCGTAGTAATTTTCCGCAAAAAAGTCAGAAACAATAAAAACAAGTATATTCTTTTTAAAACTTTTATAGAGAAATTCAAGAGCTGAAGAAATATTTGTTTGTGTATTCCGAATTTTTTCATTAACAACTTTGTCTATTTGATAAGTAATTGATGGATTATTTTGAGGAACAGAATAACTTTCCACTTTATCGGAAAAAGCTATGTATCCTAATTTATCACCATTGGAAAGAACAATATTTGACAACAACAATACAATATTTTCGAGCAATTTATTTTTGCTATTATTATCAAAAGATACAAAAACTGAAGGACTGACGTCAAAAACAATCACAACGTCTTGAAGCCGTTCTTCCGTAAAAACTTTTGTATGAATTTCAATATTTCGGGCAGTAACTCTACTATCAATATATCTGGCATCGTCGCCTTCTTCGTAAAGTCTTGACTGCAAATAAATTTGCCCTAAACCTTTGAAAGCAGTTTTATATGCTCCGAATAATTGAGATAATACCTGAGATTTAGGTTGAAATAAGAACCTGTTAAAATATTTGTTAATATCTGAAGACATAAAATTAATTAAGCATTAGAAGCAGGTAGCCAGATTGTAAACGTTGTTCCTTCATTTAATTTGCTTTCAACAGTAATCCGTCCATTATTTTTTTCGACAAAGTCTTTGCAAAGAATAAGCCCTAACCCTGTGCCTTGTTCGTTGTTAGTACCGGGAGTTGATTTAACAGCATCTATCCTAAAAATATTTTTGACAAAATCCTCGCTCATACCGACACCATTGTCTTTAACTTCAATTTTGACATAATTATCATTAGTTGAAACAGCATTTAGTTCAACCCGTCCCCCGAAATTTGTAAATTTTATTGCATTAGACAATAAATTACGTATAACAGTATTAATCATATTAAGGTCGGCATAAACTACTAAGTTATCAGGCACATCACTTATCAGAGAAATATTTTTTTCTTTGGCAACGTTGGTAAATAATTCAAAGTTTTGAGATACAAGCAAAGACATTTCAAATTCAACAGGATTAAATTCTATTACGCCACGCTGTAATCGAGACCATTGTAGTAAATTTTCGAGCAGTCTGTATAAGTTTTTAGCAGAATTATATAAATCAACAGACATTTCCCGAATGTCATCAGAAGATAAATTTTCAAATTCCCGAACTAACAATTGAGAATAGCCAATTAGGTTTTGAAAAGGACCTTTCAAATCGTGAGCAATGATTGAGAAAAACTTGTCCTTGCTTGCATTTAATTCTATTAACTGCTCTTCGGATTCAAGTAATTTCGCATTAAGTTGCACAAGTTCAGAAGCATTTTGTTCAATAATTTCCTTATTGAATTGCATTTCTTCAATTAATTTTTTCACTTGTTCTTCTGCTGTTATTTGTTCGGAAATGTCTCTAACGAAACAGCAATAAGAAATCTTTCCTGAATCAATCACCTTGCCTAAATATAATTCAGCAGGAAAAACCTCTCCACCAGTTTTGCAAAGGTTCAACAAAAATTTTTTATAAAATAATTTATCTTCATCAATTTTCTTAATTTGAACTAATTCTTCGAAGAAAGTGGACTTATCGCGTTCATCAACAATCAAGTCAAAAAGTTTGCTTCCGATAATATTTTCAACTTTAAAAGAGAAAAGAATTTCTGAAGCTTTATTGAAATAGTTTACCTCAAAATCTTCATTAAGATAGAAAATAGCATCTTTTGCATTATTAAAAATCAGCTCGTAGATTTTTATGTTATCTTCTAAAGTTTTAACTTTCTCAAGTTGTTCTCTTATTTTGAGATACCTTTTAATCTGATAATCAATTTGTACTTTTAGTTCTGAATGTGAAATATTTTTGGAAATAAAACCATCAGGTTCGACAAGCAGGGCTCGTTCAACAATAGAATTTTCAGTATGAGATGTTAAGAAAATAATCGGGCAGTTATAGATTTTTTTAATTTTTGAAGTTGCTTCTATTCCGTCAATTTCACCTGCCAGTCTAATATCCATTAGTATTAAATCCGGACAAAAATCCATTACAAGTTTTAGAGCTTCTTCACCTGTAATGCAAGTTGCAGTAATGAAATTGTGTCTTTGAAGGAAAAAGCTTAATTGTTGTGCAATAATTTCATTATCTTCTACTATTAATATTTTGCGACTCATAAATAAATATTATTATAGGTTTTACTCTTACATAGTAAATTAATATTTATATACGAGAAATACAATTTTTTTGTTTTTGTTTGAAATAGACAACGGTAAAAATTGATAAATATATTTATTAAACAATCGTTTATATAGAATTTGGATGTATAACAATAAAATATTTTGAGGGTATGGAAAAAAGAGACTATTATGAGGTATTAGGGATATCAAGAGATGCATCAATTGATGAAATTAAATCAGCATATCGCAAATTGGCTATGAAGTATCATCCTGATAGAAATCCCGGTAACCCTGATGCAGAGGAAAAATTCAAAGAAGCAGCTGAAGCATACGATGTCCTTAGCGACCCAGACAAAAGACAAAGATATGATACTTATGGTCATCGTGGACTTAGCAATAGCGGAACAGGTTTCTCCGGATATACGGATATTAACGATATATTTTCAAGATTCAGCGATATTTTCGGCGGAAGCATTTTCGACGATTTTTTTGGAACTTCAAGCAGGAGAAGGTCTCATAAAAGAGATATGGGCGAACGTGGTTCGGATTTGCGTGTGAGATTATCTCTAACACTTGAAGAAATCGCCAATGGAGTTGAAAAAACGCTAAAAGTTAAAAAAATGGGTAGGTGTGAAACTTGTCAAGGCAGTGGAGCAAAATCTAACAGTGGATATGCAACATGTCCAACTTGTGGAGGAAGTGGAGAAATAAGACAAGTTTCACGTTCAGTTTTTGGTCAGTTCGTTAATATTTCAACTTGTCCGAATTGCGGTGGATATGGACAAGTAATAAAGGAAAAATGTGAAATTTGTAACGGTGATGGTAGAGTTACAGTCGAAGAAACTATTCAAGTGTCAATTCCTGCGGGAGTTGAAGAAGGTAATTATATCCCGTTGCGAGGCAAAGGAAATGCTGGAAGACGCAATGGACCATCCGGAGATCTAATTGTAGTAATTGAAGAAAAGCCTCACGATATTTTCACACGTCAGGGTGATAATATTCTTTATCCGCTCACTCTTAGTTTTCCAGAAGCAGCTTTGGGAGCAGAAATTGAAATACCTACAATTGATGGAAAAGAGAAAATAAAAATTAATCCCGGCACTCAACCGGGAGCAACATTAACACTCAGAGGTAAAGGAATAAAGCGATTAAATTACGATAGCCGCGGCGATATGATTGTATTAATCAATGTGTATATTCCAACGAAACTTAATGCAAAGGAAAAAGAATTGCTTAAAGAACTATCAAAATCTGAAAACATAACAGTGAAAGGAAAAAATAAGAAAAATAAAGACTTTTTCGAAAAAGTTAAAGATACATTTTTTAGTTAATAATCAATAATATCAAGTAAAAAAGGATGTCTTGCCATTTATGGTAAAACATCCTTTTATTTTATAAAGCAAAAATAAATTTTACAAATTAGAAGTGGTCTTGCCAGCAAAATACTTCATAAATTGAGCTCTTTCATATGCAGCAGGATCGGCAATTGCGCTTTGGCTCAGTTTACCTCTAAAATCATCAAGAGTTGAGTATCCTTTTTCGTTCATCCATTTTTCAAGAGTTGATAACATATCTGGCACTACATCAAAACCATTTTTGTAGAGTGTAGAAGCAATATGAACTACTTTAGCGCCGGCAAGCAGTTGCTTAATTAATCCTTCACCATCGTGAACACCTGTAGAAGCAGCAATATCACAACTAATTCTATTGGACATAATACCAACCCAACGTAAAGAAATATGAATATCATTGGGAGTGCTATAAAGACTTGAAGGAATAATTTTCATCGAGTTAATGTCGATATTGGGGCTGAAAAATCTGTTGAACAAAGTAATTCCTGAAATACCAGTTTCAGAAAGTTTTTTTATCATATTTGCTAAATTGGTAAAGTAGTAGCTTATTTTTAGAGAAATAGGCAGTTTAGTACTTTCTTTGATTTTAGTAACGACATCAAAATACACTTTTTCATTTTGTTCACTGCTGTGATTAACATCAGAAGGCAGAACAAAAACATTTAGTTCAAGAGCATCGGCACCAGATTCTTCAACTCTTTTCGCAAACAGTGTCCAATCATCAGCAGAAATACAATTGACACTTGCAATAATCGGGACAGAAACTTGTTTCTTAGCTTGCTCAATCAAAAAAAGGTAGTTGGATACAGTATCTTCCATTTCATCAACAGAGAAAAAATCATAAATTTCGGGATACATAGTTTGAGGACGCTGAGCTTGGGCGAGACTAAGAGCCATTTCTGCAAGAATTTCTTCTTCAAAAATTGATTTTAATACTATTGCTCCAATACCTTTTTCATCTAATTTTTTCAAATCTTCTAAAGAGTTAGTTAATCCACAGCTTCCAGCAACAATTGGATTACGAAGTTTAAGACCTAAATAGGTGGTTTGTAGATTTGCCATAAAAATACCTCTTGAAATAATAGGAAAAGTTGTAATTATAAACGAAAATAGTTTATTTCAAGTGTTAAAAAGAATGCTGAATAGTTTTTTTCTTTTAATGTAGTTGCTTTTTTTCTAATTTTGTATAAATATCATAATTTTTAAAAACAAAGATAAATATGGAAACCTTTTTATTATTCATTCATTGGAATGCTTCACCTGAAATATTACATATTGGCAATGTTGTTTTGCGTTGGTATGGATTGTTGTTTGCTCTTGGCTTTGTGGTTGGATATTTGATAATGCAAAAAATTTTTATAAAAGAAGGTAAAACTCAAAAAGATCTTGATGCTCTTACAGTTGCTATGGTTTTGGGAACAATTGTAGGAGCAAGATTAGGACATTGTTTGTTTTACGAACCAAGTTATTATTTGTCGAACCCAGAAAAAATTTTATATATATGGGAAGGAGGACTTGCAAGTCACGGAGGAGCAATAGGAATATTAACAGCACTCTATTTTTATATCAAGCGAAGACCGCATATGAATTTTTTGTGGCTTGTTGATAGACTCGTCATTGTAACTGCATTGGCAGGAGGCTTTATTCGTCTGGGGAATTTTTTCAATTCTGAGATATATGGAGCCCCTGCAAATATTCCGTGGGCAGTTATATTTGAGCGAGTAGATAGTATTCCACGCCATCCATCACAAATTTACGAGGCAATTGCATATTTTGCAACTTTCTTGATACTGTTATTAAATTACCGAAAAAGCAAAAATAATCTGAAGGAAGGTTACAACTTTGGACTATTCTTAATATTAGTGTTTGGTTTTAGATTTTTAATAGAGTTTTTGAAAGCACCGCAGGTAGATTTTGAAACACAAATGGCACTAAATATGGGGCAAATACTCAGTGTCCCATTTATCCTATCAGGATTCTTTTTTATGTTGAGAAAACCTAAAAAATTGAACTAATTTTTTTGCTGTCAAGTAATTTCTTAATAATTCCATATCTAAGTCCGTAAGCACTAACAATTACTCTATCGGAATTAATTGCATTTAGTATTTCATACAAAATCAATGAGCCAGCGGGAAGTACATCCGCCCTTTTTTGTGGAATGTTGTATTTCAATTCAATTTCACGAGAAGACATTTTGAATAAATTATCGCTGATTGATTTAATTTTACATCTTAACAATTCATACTTGTGAATTTTTTCAATATCGAAATATTTCAAGTTCATATCAATTGATGCGAGTGCTGTTGCTGTACCAGCAACAGCATAAACATTTCCCTGAAACTCTCCGATACGCAAGTCTTTGATGCTTTCTAAAATATGGGTTTGCATAATTTCTATTTCTGATTTTTTAGCAGGATTATGTTTTAAAAAGCGTTCGGTTAAACGGACAGCACCTATTTCAGTAGAAATTCGATAATTGATTTGGTAGTTTTCTCCAAGAATTATTTCAGTGCTCCCACCACCTATATCGATAACCAAAGCTTCGTCAGGTGTTTCGATTGTCCCACAAAAGCTAAGTTCAGCTTCAACTTCACCAGAAACAATAATTACTTCACAACCTAAAATTTTCTTGAAAAGCTGTAAAACTTCAAGGTTGTTTTTTGCAAGCCGCATTGACGAGGTACATACTGCAAGAGCAGAATCAACCTTATGCTTAGCCATTATTTGAGCATAATCTTTAAGAATTATTTCTGCCCGTCTAATAGCATTCTCGGAAATAAATCCAGTTTTATCGACATCTTCTCCAAGTCTTGCTATTGAATGCAGGTCGTCAAGAATGTCAAATTTTTGACAATTATCTCCTTTTGCAATTGTCATTAAAATAGTGTTTGTGCCTATATCAATTCCAGCGTACGTGTTCATATTATTTTGCCCTTAAATGGATTGCAACCCATTCATCTTCTTCTAATGTTTCAATATGTTCAAAATAATTTTGGCAATACTTCCCGATGAGATAATCTTTGTCATATTTCAAAATTCCGGAAAGAATTAAATGTCCTCTACGTTCTTTGAGCGCAGAATGAAATTTATCAATGGTTTTTTCAAGAATATTAAGAAACATATTGGCAACAATTCCATCGCAGCTTGGTAGATTAATTTCAAATATATCCTGCTGTTCAATAATATATTCTCCATCGATATCATTAAGCATAAAATTTTCACGAGCATTTAGAACTGACCACTCATCATAATCGAAAGCATAAACTTTTGAAGCACCTAATTTTTTAGCTAAAATAGCTAAAACACCGGTTCCTGTGCCTGCGTCTATCCAAAAATCACCTACTTTTACATTTTTTTCCAACAACAGACAAACAAGCTTTGTTGTTGAGTGTTGCCCAGTTCCAAAAGACATTTTAGGATTAATGATAATTTTTATTTCTGTATCAAGTTGCTCAATTTTCCATTGAGGAGCAATCCCAATCTTGTCATTTATTTTTATAATAGGAGTATTTTGCTCAATTTCTTCGTTCCAGTTTCTGTCTTCGATTATTTCTTCGCTAATAATTTTAACTTCTGGAATATATTCCCTGAGTGCACTAAGTAGCTCAAATTTAATCTTATCATTCCAATTATCGATTTGGAAACATACAATAATTTCATCGAATAATTCTTCTATTCCTTCAATGTTGTAACTTTCTATCACGACATAGAAATATGGGAAAAATTCTTCCAACAGACTAAATTTAACATTAATAAATTTTTTCAGCATAATAATCCAATAAAAATAATGTTGATACTACTATAAAATGAATTGATTGTACCACTAATACGCAAATATATGAAAATAACAGAATTAAATGAAAAACTAAAAAAAGTAAAATTATTAGCAATGGATGTGGACGGAACATTAACCGATGGGAGTTTATTTTATTCCGAAAACGGCGAGATTATGAAACGTTTTTGTGCAAAAGATGGGATGGGAATAACTCTCTTGAACAAAGCCGGCATAACAAGCGCGATAGTAACAAGCGAAATTTCACAGATAGTTACAAATCGAGCGAAAAAACTAAAAATTGAACACGTGATATTAGGTAGCAGGAATAAATTGCAAGCAATTAGAGATTTAGCAGAACAATTAGAAATAAGTTTAGAAGAAATAGCTTATATTGGAGACGATGTAAATGATTATTTTGCGTTGAAAGAGGTGGGTTTTTCCGCTTGTCCGCAAAATGCAAATGATATTATTAAGGAAACTGTGTATTATGTATGCAAAAATAATGCGGGTGACGGAGCAGTTAGAGAAATTTGCGATTTAATTTTGCTTTCACAAAATAAATCATTAATTTTAGAAGAGAACTGGTGATTTTCATTTCAAAGGAGGTCAATATGGATTTAAAAAGTGAATATTCGAAAGGCTTCGTTGTAGGCGCAATAATTGGAGGAGTTGCTGGTGCAATTACAGCACTACTATTAGCTCCTAAAAGTGGAACAGAACTAAGACGCGACATCGCTGACACTTCTGCTGAACTTTACAGTAAGGCTGCAGACTATTTAAAACAAATCGAAAAGAAAGCAGAAGAAAGCTTCACCAAAACAGTAAATGAAGGAAAGGTCAAAGCTGAGAGCATTATTGAAAGTGCCAAACAACAAGCACAAGAAATAATGAGCGGAGCTGAAAATATTCTTCAACAAGCGAAAGCAAAAGCTGTTGAAGCAAAAGAGACGGTTGCTCATAACTATGATGCTATTAAAGATGCTGCAAAGGCTGGAGCAGAAGCTTTCAAAGCTGAGCTAAAAGCATCTCGTGGTAATGAATAAATAGGTGAGGTAATGCTAACAGCATTAATCATTGTTGCCATTTTAGCTGGCATAGCAATAATTTTTGCTGCATTGAGTATTATCGATGCAGTAAAATCTTATAAAATGTTGGCTGAAAATGCACAAAAAAACCTTGATAAAATCACATCTGACTCAAACGAGTTAAAAACAAGATTAATTCAATCATTAGATGAATTATCTGTTGTTAAAAGTAAGCTAATAGTTTTGTTAGATGAAGTGGTAGAATTGAAAAAAGATATTTCTTCTTCGCTTCAAAGTGTGGATAGTTTAGCGAAAACGATAGACTATTCTGCACAAAACGTTGGTGAAAAAGTAGAAATTCTATTTAAGAAACTCGAACCTTTAGAAAATCTATCAAAAGCACTTTATTCGATGATAGCAAGCCCTGTTAATAATTCTATTACTTTTTTTAATGCAACAAAAAAAGCAATTAGCACTTTTACCGGTAAGTTATTTGGAAAATAATTTTAGGTTTTGTTGAAATTATGGGATGTCAGTTATTTACTGACATCCTTGTTTAATAAAAGATGACATTATTTATTACATTTTTTTTAGAATTTTATGGAAGAATATTTCAGCCCTGATTTTTCAGAAGAATTATTAAAAAGCAAAATTCAGGAGTTTTCTGAATTTATTAATGCCGTTCCCGAAATTTATTTGATAATTGATAGCGAAAGAAGAGTTGTTTTCGCAAATAAAGCAATGTATGAGTTTTTCAAAGATAAGCAAACTTTGCAAGTAATTGGGAACAGACTTGGGCATTTGCTTAATTGCAGGCACGCCGCTGAATCAATATATGGATGTGGAACAACAGAAACTTGTCAAACCTGTGGTGCTTTTAAAGCAATTGTTGAAAGTTTGCACGGAAGAAATGCTGTTTATGAATGCCGAATTGAGCAGTATGAAACCGGCGACGCACTGGATTTTAGAGTATGGGCAACTTCTTACAACAATAATGGTAAAGTTTACTCAATCTTAGCTTTATCAGATATTAGTGATGAAAAGCGGCGACAGGCTCTTGAAAGAATTTTCTTTCACGATATTTTGAATACTGCTGGAGGTTTATATGGTATTGCCCAACTGTTAGATGATAACGTAGATGATTTTGAAGAATTTAAAGAAATAATAGTAAATTTATCTGAAAGATTAATAGAAGAAATTAACTCGCAAAAACTACTATTATCAGCAGAAAAAAATGAACTTCAAATATCTATTGATGAGATTAATACAAGAAAATTAGTTGAAGAAATAGCATCAACATATACAAAGAACTATCAAGTAAAAAATCGGAAAATTGATATTGATTCTAAGACAGTAGAAATAAAAATCATTTCAGATAAAACATTGCTGCGCAGGGTACTTTTGAATATGCTGAAAAATGCAGTAGAAGCAACACCTGCTAACGGCACCATTACGATCGGATGCACTGCTCTTGAGAATAAAGTTGAATTTTGGGTGCATAATCCAGTTTATATCCCTCGTGAAATTCAATTGCAAATTTTCAAGCGATCGTTTTCAACGAAAGGAGCCGGTCGAGGTCTTGGCACATACAGTATGAAATTACTAAGTGAAAGATATTTAAATGGTGAGGTATCATTTAGAAGTGATGAAGAATTAGGAACAGTTTTTACAGCACGGTACCCTATTGAAATAAAAAGAAACTACAATGTTTAAAAAATTCTTCATAATATTATTTACAATTTTACTATTAACTTCTTGTAATTTTTTTCAGCCAAAAACTTCCGTAATTAGAATCAAGGGTTCCGACACAATGTTGGGACTTATTGAAATTCTTGCACGCGAGTATATGAAACTGAATCCAAATGTTGCAATTTATGTTGATGGAGGAGGCTCGAAAAATGGAATTGCTTCGCTTACCAGCAAAGAGATTGATATTGCGATGGTCTCTCGATTGCTCACACCTAATGAAGTCGCGATGTTCGCAATGGAAAATCACTCTATTGGAATATCATACCTCATAGCAAAGGATGCAATCAGTATTTATATTAATCCTGAAAATCGTGTGAAAGATTTTACAATAGATGAACTAAGAAGAATTTTCACTTGCAAAATAAATAACTGGAAAGAATTAGGTGGATTTGACCATGTGATTAATCTACACATTAGAAATCCTAATTCAGGGACATATTATTATTTTCAACAAATCGTACTGAACGGGGAATCTTTCTGCCCAGCCGCCTCGTCGGAATCTAACACAAACAAATTAGTTGGGAAAATTGCTAAGGACAAATATGCTATTGGTTTTGGTGGTATTGGATTTAATGATGGAGTTGAACACGCAAAAGTCAATGGTATAGAACCCACAGAAGAAAATGTAAGAAAAGATTTATATCCATTAAGCAGATATTTATATTTTATTACATTGAAACAGCCTGAAGGAGCAGTAAAAAGTTTTATTGACTGGACACTGAGCCATTATGCCCAATCGCTGATAAAACAATCCGGATATGTGCCAATCTGGAGCATTACTTATTAATGAAGCAATTGCCAATTGAATTAAAAGAGCATTATCGCAAGAATTTTAAATTAATCAAACATCGTTTGAATGAATTTGCATCTACCCCTATTCAAAATTATTTTTACGAATTATGCTATTGCATCTGCACACCACAATCATCAGCCAGAAATGCCGAAAAAGTTGAAAAAAAACTTATTGAAATGGATTTTATCAATCAAGATTTCAACCCTGTTGAATTATTAAGTAATAGAGAGCATTATGTTAGATTTCATAATCAAAAAGCCCAAAGATTAATTGAAGCAAAAATGAAGTATCCGAAATTACTCGATATTTTACACAGCTCGATTGAGCCAATGGAAAAGCGGGAAAAAGTTGTAGAAATAATCAAAGGAATTGGCTACAAAGAAGCTTCACATTTTTTAAGAAACATTGGTTATAGAAATTTAGCTATAATAGATAGGCATTTACTCAAAAATTTAATAAAATGCGGTGTAATTGAAAGCATTCCAAAGTCGATCAATAAAGCAAAATATTTAGAAATAGAAGAGAAATTCAAAGATTTTGCAGAAAAAGTAAATATTGCACTTGATGAATTAGATTTGCTTTTTTGGAGTTACGAAACAGGGATGATATTAAAATAAAGGGTGTTCCGGAAGAACACCCTAATATTTATTGATTGTCTGTCTCTTTTGGTATTTCAAAAGTTAATTTACCTTCATAAATTTCTTTCATAGCAAGGAATGTAGGCTTCGGAAGTTTATCAAAATCACGGCTAATAGAAATTTGGTCTAAATTTGCACCTTCAGATTCGTCAGTGTTTGGAATAATGTCTGCCATTTTATTGTTAAGTTCATTCTTGATATCGTCATTTATTTGTCTGGCTCGCATTCCCATTGCAACAATTGATTGATAAATTGAACCTTTTTCGGATTCTTTCATACGGACAACGACAGGATTGATAATGTATTTTTCCATTTTCCCTCCATAAATTTATGGAATTAAAGATTACAAAAATAATACAAAAATAATTAACAAAAAACTTTTTTTATTGGAATGAATTAATAAATTTGCTTTTTAAACTAAAAGTGGCTAATCAAAATGAAAAAACTATATTATTCTATTAGTGAAATTTCTAAAATATTAGACGAAGAACAATATATTTTAAGGTATTGGGAAAAAGAGTTCGATTTTTTGAAGCCACGTAAAAATCGTGCAGGAAATAGAATATATTCTGAAAAGGATTTGCAAACGCTAAAATTAATAAAATCCTTCATTCGTGAAGAAAAGCTAAGCGTTAAAGAAGCAAACAATAAGCTGAAAAATCTAATAAAATCAAATGAAATCGAGAAAGTTGTTTCCAAGTCCATATACGAAGGCTCGGAATCAAATACCATAAATAAAAAATCTAATAAAATTAATAAAGAATTGAAGCAAGAATTGCTTTCTGTTTTGCGCGATATGCTCAATTATCTAAAAAGTAGCTAAGCTTTAGGTATTGCAACAGAATTCATACGTCCCATTATCCAAGCTACTCTTCTATTAATATAAGGAGTCGGACGGGCAGGCGACCAGCGATGTGGATTTGGCAGAACTGCAGCCAAAAGTGCAGCTTCACGTTTTGTAAGATTTCGCGCACTTTTGCCCCAGAAACGTTGAGATGCAGCTTCAACTCCATACAAACCATCACCGAATTCAATAACATTAGCATATACTTCGATTATACGCTTTTTGCCCCAAATATTCTCAATCAGAATAGTAAAATACGCTTCCAAGCCTTTTCTAATGTAGTTTCGCCAGTGGTATAAAAAAGTGTTTTTGGCAGTTTGCATAGAAATTGTGCTTGCTCCGCGTTTCTTTTTACCTTTGTGGATTTCATTATATCGTTTTGCAGCTTCAATAGCTTTGCGGTCAAAACCATCATGCCTCATAAATTTAGCATCTTCGGCAGCAACTACAGCTCTGAAAAAATTTGGAGAAATATCTTCGAACGCTACCCAATCTTGATTAATACCAACAAATTTTCCTTCGAAAACGCCTTCAATAGTTCGTATTATCATAGCAGGAGTAATAAATGGATTAATCCATTTTGTCAATACAACTGAAACAATTGAAGAAGCAAAAAACATTGCTATGCTGTAAAATAAATATTTAATGATTTTTTTGAACAACATTATTTCCCATTATCTCCATCCAAATTACAAAAATAATAAATTGGACAGAGAAACACACTTATGTTTTTTGTTCTTTTTTACGAGCCGCTGGGAAAAGAATGTTATTCAGAATTAATCGATATCCGGGAGAATTTCTATGTAAATTTAAATCTGTTGGGGGATCGCCTACTGCGTGCTGGTAATCTTCGGGGTCGTGTCCACCGTACCATGTGAAGAAGCCTTTGCCAATATTTCCATAAATATATTTGACTTCTTCGGTACCTTCTCTTTTGCCAAGTATGACTACTTTGTCTTTTATCAAATTTTCTCTAAATGCAGTTGTTTGTCCTAAAAATCCTTTTATCACATTTACGTGATTTTGTGTAAGCATCGTTGGAACTGGATCGTATTTTGCAGAAAATTCGAAAAGAGTAAAGTAGTCAGCTTCTGGATTTTGTATCATAGTCGGACCAGTATCAATATCGGAATGTTCATAAATGTAAGGATCTAGAATTAATTTAAAGTTTTCGAATGCGAAAGTCTGGCTATAATCTAATTTTTCATTGGCTCTATGGTCGCAAGGATCGCCATCAAACATCACTTCACAAATATCTACATTAAGAGCGGATAAAGTAATATCGTAGGTATCAGTTGCGGAACACATAGCAAAAAGGAAACCGCCTTCTTGAACATACTTTTTTATAGCAAGAGCAACCTCTTTCTTCATCTCTGATACTTTTCTGAAACCAAGTTTTTTCGCCATACTTTCGTTAATGGAAACTTGTTGGATGTACCAAGGAGCAGTAGCAAAAGCCGCGTAGAACTTGCCATACTGTCCAGTAAAATCTTCGTGGTGAAGATGAAGCCAATCGTATTCTTTTAATTTACCTGCCAATACTTCTTCGTCCCAAACCACATCGTATTTAACCTCGGCATATTCCAATGCAAGCCTAACTGCATCGTCCCAAGGAGCATTGCCGGGCTGAACGTATACAGCTATTTTTGGAGCTTTTTCAAGGCGAACAGCATCCATATTTACTCCTTCGGAACGAACATAGCTTAATATTTCATCGGCTTTTGATTGGCTAATAGCCTCGAACGAAACACCTCGAATACGGCATTCTGTTGCAACCCTATCGTGATAATCCATCAAAAATGAACCGCCACGATAGTTTAGCAGCCATTCAGATTGAATTCCCTGATTGAGCGCCCAATAGACAAGACCATAAGCTTTTAGATGATTAGTTTGTGCTAAATCCATAGGAATCAGCATCACTTGGGACTTAAGTGAAATTGCGGACAAGAATAGAATTATGATTACAGATATTTTTTTCATTTTATTATTCCTTGAAATTATTACATTTTCAGTTTTTACTAATAAATTAATATATTTGTTGTTTGTTTATCAATCAAAATTTTAATTTGATGATTAAGATTTCAAAATTACTGAAAATCAATCAAAAAATTGTATTAGCATCAAAATCACCACGAAGAATAACACTTCTTAAAAATTTAGGCTTGGAATTTGACGTTATTCCATCAAAAATAGACGAAAATATAAGCGAGAAATTACAGCCAAATGAATATGTTATGAAATTATCACGTCTAAAAGCTGAAAATGTGTCGTCTATGCTTGGTGGTGATGAAATAGTTATCGGAGCAGATACAACTGTATATTTAGATGGGAATTATTTGCATAAACCAAAGGATTGCAACGAGGCTTTTGAAATACTAAAAAAGCTAAGTGGAAGAACTCATCAAGTTTATACGGGGATAACCTTGATAAATAATTATTCACAAAAAATCATAAACGAATTTAGCAAAACTGATGTAACTTTCAGAGAATTGTCCGATGATGAGATTTATGCATATATTGAAAGCGGTTCTCCGATGGACAAGGCTGGTGCATATGGAATACAAGATGATTTCGGCGCAGTCTTTGTTCGTCATATAAACGGCTGTTATTATAATATTGTTGGGCTTCCGATTGAACTATTTTATAGAATGCTGAAAGAATCTTTGCAATGAAACTATCAAAACATAACGGTTTCTACTTTTCTTTAGTTATTCCTTGGATAATCATATTATTAGTTTTCTGGATATATCCTTTTCTTTGGTCTATTGTGTTAAGCTTCGGGGATTATAATTCTCTTTTGAACAATTTCAAATTAACTGGAATAAAAAACTATGAAACAATATTTAACGATAAACTATTCTGGAAAGCATTGAAAAACACCATTATTTTTACATTTGGAACTGTTCCGGTAACAACTTCATTGGCAATTTTACTGGCAATATTTATTAATTCGAGAACGATAAAGTGGAAAAACTTTTTTAAGACTACGATTTTTATGCCATCTGTAACATCATTAGTAGTTATTTCATTGATATTTATGAACTTATACTCAAAAAAAGGATACATAAATTTAATATTAATGTCTCTTGGGTTACCTTATCCTCATAACGGGTGGCTACAAAGCACAGATTTTGCATTACCAGCAATAATGATAATGGATGTATGGATGTCTACCGGATATTATACTGTATTATTTTTAGCTGCATTGCAAGCAATTCCAGAGGATTATTATGATGCCGCCAAGATAATGGGAGCTAATTCGTGGAAAACTTTTTGGAAAATCACACTTCCATCACTTCGTTCAATGTTGCTATTTATCATAGTAATAAATACAATAAAATCATTCCAAGTATTTGTAGAAATATATGTAATGACGAAAGGCGGGCCAATTAATTCGACTACAACGCTTGTTTATTTAATATACACTTATGCATTCGAAAAAACCAACTTAATGGGTTATGCCTCGGCAATTGCAATAGTATTATTTATTGTTTTAGCTATACTATCATTTGTTCAATTCAAACTTATAAAAGAAAAATAGGCTGCCTTCAATAACGAAAACAGCCTATAAAAAACAATTTGCAATAACAATTATTGTTTACCCATCATACGGTTAATTGATTGCATAAATTCTGCTTTGGAACGGCCACCGACAATAGTTTCAAAAATGTTTCCATCTTTGTCGATAAGGAAAGTAGTCGGCACAGCCTGAATACCACCATAAGCACCTGCTATCTTCATTCTATTAGGATTTCCTGATGGAACAACCACATTCAAATAATTTATTCCGTTAGCAGCAACAAACTCGGAAACGTTTTTACCAGCTGATTCAAAATCCGGTTGTCTTTCCAAAGCTACACCAATGACAACTAATTGATCTTTCAATTCTTTTTGAATTTCAATTATTTCAGGGATTTCGCGTCTGCAAGGTGGACACCAGGTTCCCCAGAAATTTAAAAATATATATTTTCCTTTTGCATAGTCTTTGATTGATACATTTTTATCAAGATTTTTATAGTAAAAATCCACTAACTTGTTTTCAGTTCGTTCACCTACTTCTGACAGCTCAAAAACACCGGGTGAGGATACTTCTTTTGAATTAACCTCTTGTATTTTTTGAACATTTTCAGTATTTTTAGGTTGGTTGTCTTTCTTTTGCTGAGTGCAAGCAGACTGTGAAAAAACAATAATAAAAGAGAAAGCAAGGATAAAGAAAAATCTTGTGTTGTTTGTCATAAATAACCCCTTTAATTATTAATAATTATTGACGATATTATTACAAACATAAACGATTTGATATTAACAATTATTTTAAAATATTGCTAAAAAGAAATATAGTTGTTTATAAGTAAAATGTATGTTAATGGCATAATTATTGATTAAACAATATTAACAAAATTGGTAAAAGAATGAGTAAGAACTATAACATATATTTAATTGATGATGAAAAACAGATAGTATTTTCATTATTTAAAATAATCAATAAGTTATATCCCAATATTGATGTAAAATTATTTACAGATGCTATAAATGCTTGGGAGTCATTAGTAAAAGAGGATAACACATCAATTGTTATCTGTGATTTAATAATGCCCGGAATGACTGGATTGCAATTGTTGAGAAAAATTAAGACTACGGAAAATACAAAGAATTTTTATTTTATTGCTATGTCGTCGAGCATAGAACCTGAGGTCAATATAAAGACAATCCAGCAGGGAGCTGATGATTTTTTAGTCAAGCCTTTTTCTGTAGATGTTTTTTTAGCAAAGGTGCGGGCAGCAATCAGAGTTGTCAAAATGCTAAACTCAGAAGAAGGATATAAAGAAAAGATGAGTGAATATGAAAAAGAGCTTGATAAAGCAGCAGAGACAATGCTCGAACAAATCAAAAGGTTTATTGAAATACGAATGCCAGAATTAGTGAAAAGAATACCAAGAATAATTGAAGCTTCTGAATTTATTGGAAAAGAATTATGCGATACCATGGAAGAAGTGGAGAATATAAAGAAAGCGGCAGAACTGTGTCTGTGTGGAAGAATTGGATTAAACGAAAAGATTGTTGAAGCACCGGCAATGACCAAAGGAATGGTAACAAGACCCGAAATGCTTGATATTCCGAAAAATTCTCGTGAAATGCTCACAAAAATACGAGGAACGGAAAATATTGAACCAATTATATATCATATTTATGAAAACTTTGACGGAACAGGATTCCCTGAAGGGAAGAAATCCTGGGAAATTCCTCTTGGTTCAAGAATTTTGCGGGTTGCCTTAGATTTTGAAGAAATGATGAAAAAGAATGCTGATAATCCGGCAAAAACACTTGAACAAATGTTTATCGAAGCAAGAAGATTGTATGATCATAGAGTAATTACATTTTATGACCAATTCCTTGCTTCTAAAGAAGTATCGCGTGTTCTTGGTGTAAGAGGTAGAGAATATGTTGTGGCAATTCACGAGTTGGATGAAACAATGACCACAGCTCGCCATATTGTAACAGAATCGGGATTGATACTTGTTGCCCCGAATGTTAATCTTAACGAAGAAAGAATCGAACGTATCAGAACAATCAACAGAACCGATCCAATATTAGGTAAAATTTATATTAGAAATAAGTAATTATTCCCAAACATAAACAAATTGAGCGTATACTCCACGTTTAGTATGCAATCCAATTCCAACTCCAATGTTATCAGACAAGTAATAATTAGCACCAGCGCCAAAAGCAATTCCTTGCGAATTTTCAACTTTATAGCTATATCTACCTAATATTTGACCTGTTGTATTAACTTGTTTTGCTAAAACTGAATCTTGCTGAGTGTAATATCCAATACTTCCGAAAAAATTCCAAGGGAACATTTCATAATGAATAGCACCATCGAATGTAACTATTATTCCTGTGTGTTTCTCTTCGACAAAACCATTGGGCAAAGGTTGAGATGGATTAAGGTTTACTCCAACCGGCGGAACATTGGAATATTTTGGGATTTTATTTGCAAAACCGACAACTCCAATTGATAAACTGGCAAGCCAATATCGAAAACCGAAAGCCATACTAAGTCCATCACTTCCACCACCGAAATCAAGCATTAATCCTTTAAGCATTACATCTTCATTATCTGAAGGTTGAGCATTAGCAATATAATTGTGCGTAAAAAATGATACTATAAGTATTAAGGTAATAATTTTTTTCATTGCAGTACTCAATAAAGTTTTACAACAATTATTTTCAATACATTGAAATTGTAATCTTACTAAAAATAAAGATTTTTTTGTAAATTGAATAATAATTTCAATAACTTTTGTTGTAAAATGAAACGAGTAATGAAACGAGTATGTTTTTTTATTGTTATTTTTGTGTTAATAAATGCAAGTTCATGCACGAAAATTTCTTTTTCTTCTCAACAGAATAATTTCCTTGAAAATCATAATACTTTTAAAAATGTTATTGCTATTTTACTTGAAAAAGGCGCTGATACAAATTTCATATATAGTCTGTTGTCAAATGGTAAAACCCAATTTAGTGAAAAGTATGTTAAAATAAATGTTACCGGATATTTAAGCAAAACTGATTATTCACACTTTTACAACAGCAGCTCGATTAACAGTGCAAAAGAGTTTATTGTAAAAAACCGCGAAATATTGGAACAGGCAGAAAGGCAATATTCAGTGCCAAAGGAAATTATTGCTTCAATTTTATGGATTGAAACAAGGTTTGGAAATTTTTTAGGCACACATCATATAGTTAGTGTGTTTTTATCGACAGCAATGTGCAATGAACAAGAAAACATCAAGTTAAATGAGAATGAAATCGAACTAAAATTCCCTGATGACAAGCTCAAACAAGATAGTTTGAAAATAGTTCTCAAAGAAAGGTCAGAAAGAAAATCTAATTGGGCAATTAACGAGATTTTGGCATTACAAACAATGAAAAATCGTTACAATATTCCTATTGGAGATATATACGGTTCGTGGGCAGGAGCATTCGGAATTCCTCAGTTTTTACCATCATCTTTCGTAAAGTATGCAATTGATGGGAACAATGACGGTGTTGTTGATTTATTTAATTTATCAGATGCGATTTTTTCTGTAGCAAATTATTTAAAACAGCACGGATGGAATGAAAATTTAAGTGAACAAAGAAAAGCAATATTTGCATACAATAATAGCACTGCGTATGTCGAAGCAGTGCTAAAACTTTCTGAATTTGCAAAATAAAAACCCCCGTAAAGGGGGCTTTGCGGCGTTTCCACCAAGTCAAAAGCTTAATTGGGGGGAATTAAGGCTTTCGACTAAACAGTTTTGATTGCTGAGCGAACAACTCCCCAGATTTTGAGATTGTCGTTTTCTCCAACAATTATTGGCAAATATTTTGGATTTTCGGAAATCAAAGCAACGCAATGTTCTTCAAGTTTTATTTTTTTAACAACTAATTTTGCATTGATTTCTGCAACAACTATGTCGCCATCTTTAACTTGTTTATATTTATCAACTAGTAAAATATCACCGTTATTAATTGAGGCTCCAATCATTGAATCACCTTTTACACGAATTAAAAAGCAACTCTCCGGATTATCAACCACATAGGAAGCAATATTGATATTACTGAAAGAAAATGTATAAGTGTTATTATAAGTATCATCACCAAATAGTTTAATATTGTGTTGTTTTTTTTCTACATCAAATTTTTCGAAAACCCTCATTTTCCCCTCGTAAATAAAGATACTATCAGAGTATATCATTTTTTGTGCCAATTTTTTCAAACCAGCAAAAAATCAAGGGAATTATTGGGAATATTTTGTTGAAATGATAAATAAGTTAAAGGAAGATTGAGCGAAAGACGAGACTCGAACTCGCGACCCCAACCTTGGCAAGGTTGTGCTCTACCAACTGAGCTACTTTCGCTTTTTGCACAAAGAACTGGCACAAAAATAACAAGCTTTTGGGAAATTAACAAAAGTTTTTGCACCCTGAGAATGAACATTTTATGGAACATATACTATCTATTGTTATCTAAAGTCGCATTAAGCAAAAGTAAGGCAGAAAAATAAACTATTTTTCATATTAATACTTCTATATAGTAAAAGGAGTGATTTTTGTGCTTACAATTGAAAAACAAATATTAGTAGTTAATACTATTGTTGACTCACTTGAAGAACTCAACAAAATATTGAGAATGAACACAAAAATATCCGAACAAATTCATTCAACAATAGGGGAAATCCTAAAATTTATGGGAAAAGTGTTAAAGAATTTTCCTGAAATGCTTATTTCTAAAAAGAAGATTATGTACAATAAACAAGATATAATTTATTTTTACGATGAAATGATGAAAGCCTGGCAAGTTTTTTTTGAAAATCCAGATAATTTTTTCAATTCTTATGAAACATTTTCGCTAATTTGGAAAGATTATCAAAAATTGTTAAATAAACTTGAAAATAACGCAACTACAATATATATTTCACTGAATTAAGATAGGAGTGTCCTTAAAAAATGAGTTATTATGGATTTAGAAGGTTTAGCTTATTTCCTCCAGTCATAAAAACTATAATGCTAATAAATGTTATAGTTTTTATTGTGCAACATTTGATGTTATCAATTTTTACAATTGGTGGAGTGCCAGTTGACAGGATAATTATTCACTTTTTTGCGTTGCAACCATTTTTCGATGGCTCTGATATTATTCCCAATAATGCATTCTATGTTTGGCAATTAATTACATATCAATTTCTGCATGCTAATTTCTGGCATATTTTCTTTAATATGTTCGTATTATGGATGTTTGGAACAGAGCTCGAAGATGAATGGGGACAAGGTAAATTTTTAGCATTTTATCTTTTGTCAGGAATTGGAGCAGCAATCACACATTTAATTGTAAGCCCAATGCTCGGAACAATTGCACCAACTGTTGGAGCATCTGGCGCGATTTATGGTATATTGTTAGCTTTTGGTCTCTCGTATCCTGATAGACCTATATATATGTTTCCATTTTTCATTCCAATAAAAGCTAAAATTTTTGTTATTGTGATGATAGCTATTGAATTAATTTTTGGATTTTCCGTAAACGATCAGATAGCACGTTTTGCACATTTAGGTGGAGCGGCAACTGGATTTCTCCTTTTAAAATTTGGTGATAAATTAGGGATATATTCATTAGCAGAAAAATTGTTTAAGCGAAAAACACCAAAAAGATATGGTATCGATGATTATTTTTCACAAAGAACCCAATTTGAAAGAAAACCTAAGGTTTATTCGTTCACGAATAAACCAGATAATTTAAATTATACGATTTACAAAGAAGAAACACCCTCTTCAACAAAAATAGTAATTACAATTAACGGCGAAAACATCACGCAAAGCCAAATTGATGAGATACTTGATAAAATATCAGTCAGCGGATATCAGAGTCTTACAGAAAGAGAAAAACATATTCTTATTGAATTAAGCAAAAAGTTGTAGAAATGCATTTCGAAAGAAAAATCACAAAAAAAATTAAAGTTGGCAAAATAGAAATAGGTGGTGGTTCACCTATTTCCATTCAAACAATGACAAAAACAAAAACATCGGATACAGTAGCTACATTGAAACAAATTGAACAGGTAGCGCTGGCAGGCGCTGATATTGTGAGAGTAACTGTGAATGATGAAGAGGCAGCAAATTCAATGAAAGAAATTTGCAGGCTCTCCCCTATTCCAGTAGTTGCCGATATTCATTTTAACTATATATTTGCAATAAAATCGATAGAAGCGGGTGTAGCAAAAGTAAGAATTAATCCTGGGAATATTGGTTCGAGTGAAAGAATAAAGAAGGTACTTGATGTGGCAAAGATAAATGGCATTCCTATCAGGATTGGTGTAAACTCCGGCTCTCTGGAAAAAGAAACATTGAATAAATATGGTCATCCAACAGCAGAGGCTCTAGCAGAAAGTGCTATGCGACACGTAAAGATAGCTAATGATTTTAATTTCGATGATATATGCATATCTGTCAAGTCTACAAGCGTCAAATTAACTATCGAAGCTTATAGATTATTATCTGAAAAGACAAATTATCCGTTACATTTGGGAGTAACCGAAGCAGGGACATTCTTAAGTGGCACTATTAAATCTGCGGTTGGGATTGGAAGTCTGCTTGCAGAAGGCATTGGCGACACAATCAGAGTATCATTAACTGACGATCCGGTCCGAGAAGTTGAAGTAGCACAAGAAATTTTGCAATCCCTTGAACTAAAAGAAAAATACATTGAAATTATATCTTGTCCAACCTGCGGTAGATTGCAGGTTGATTTAATTCCAATAGCAAAACAATTGCAAGAACGTGTTCGTCCTATTAAGAAAAAGATTAAAGTGGCTCTGATGGGATGTGCGGTAAATGGACCTGGCGAAGCAAAAGAAGCTGATATTGGGGTTGCCTGTGGCAACGGTGAAGCTTTGCTTTTCAAAAATGGGGAAATATTAGGAAAAATTCCAGAAGATAAAATATTAGATATTTTAATAGAAGAAATTGAGAATTACTAATAATAAAGGTGCAATATGCCTTTTAAAAACATTCTAATACCAACTGATTTCTTCGAGGGATTTGAAATAGCATTAGATTATGCAAAAAAAATTGCAGAATGTGGCAATTCTACTTTACATATATTGCACGTCATTGAACCGTCGTTATATCCATCAGATATGGGATTCGGACATTTAAGTTATGTCGATTTAGAAAAAGAGCTAATTAATAGCTCGAAAATTGAAATAGAGAAAATAGAAAAATCATTATCGGCAGAAAATTTCAAGGTAAAAACAGCAATACTTTTTGGAAGAGCTTCTGACCAAATAATTGAATATGCAAAAAATAATAACATAGACATTATTTGCATCACGACTACCGGGAGAAGCTCGTTCGATAGGTTTATTTTCGGCAGCACAACTGAAAAAGTGCTACGAAAGGCAGAATGCCCTGTATTATCAATAAAAATTCCAGCAAAATCAAATGATTAAAAACATCATCATTGACTTTGGAAATGTAATCTACAAAGTTGATTTGCTTGCAGCACATAAACAATTTTTTGAAATTGCTAAAAGCACGGGAATAATTCCTGATTTCAATATCATAAATACTATTATAGACAAATACGAATGTGGGAAAATAAATACAGCTGAATTTAGGGACAACATTCGAGGTTTGCTTCATTGGGCTGCAACAGACGAAGAATTTGATTTTGTATGGAATAGTATATTAATCGAACCGTTTGAATATTCCGAAGAAGCCATACATAAGCTATCTGAAAAATACAATTTATATCTGCTAAGCAATACAAGTCCCTTGCACTACGAAAAATTCAGCAGTGAAATGAAACAAGTTTTTAATCGGTTCAACAAACTATATTTTTCATTTGAAGTAGGTTATAAGAAGCCGTCCGCCCAAATATACAAACACACTCTAATAGATGCACAAATAATCGCACAAGAAACAATATTTCTCGACGATATTCAAGATAATATTGACAAATTCTCATTATTAGGAGTTCAGGGAATTCGTATTTCTGAAAATTTCACCTTAAAAGATTTTGCTTTCAGTTTTTAATTTTTACATAATTTCATTATTTTTGTATTTATTTAATTGAAAATACAACTATGATTGCATTGATCACCGGAGCAACATCCGGAATTGGGAGGGCTTGTTGCTACGAATTTGCATCAAAGGGTGCAGATTTAATTATTTTAGCACGCCGTAAAGAAAAGCTCAATGAAATTGCTTCAGATATCCAAAGCAAGTATAATGTGAAAGTGCTTTCCTATGTTTGTGATGTAAGGTATTTTCAGCAAGTGAAAGATACCATTGATAACTTGCCTTCGGAATGGAAAGCAATTGATGTGTTAATTAATAATGCCGGATTGGCAAGAGGATTAGAGAAAATTCAGGATGGGTTTATTGAAAAATGGGAAGAAATGATTGATACAAACGTGAAAGGGTTATTATATGTTACCCGTTGTGTATTGCCATTAATGATTGAAAGGAATTTTGGAGATATAATTAACATTGGTTCAATTGCGGGGCACGAGGTATATCCCGGTGGCAATGTTTATTGTGGCACAAAATTTGCTGAACGTGCTATCTCAAAAGGGATTACAATTGACACTAACGGGTATAATATTCGTGTATGTAGCGTAGATCCCGGTATGGTTGAAACTGAATTTTCGTTAGTAAGATTTGATAATGATGCTGAACGTGCTGCAAATGTGTATAAAGGACTTGAAGCACTGAATGGTGAAGATATTGCTCGAATTGCATATTTCATTGTGCAGCAACCGCGTCATGTGAATATACAAAATATTGTTTTGACACCAACACAGCAGGCAACTGCAACAATTGTTTCAAGGAAATAATAATAATTTTGAAGGATATAATGGAAGAGTTATTAAACTTTATTGAATGCAATCAGGAAAAGCATTTAGAACAACTTAAAGAGTTTTTAAAATTAAAAAGTATTAGTTCTGAGCCAGAATACAAAGAAGAAGTACGGCGAACAGCAATGTGGCTCAAAATACATTTATCGAAAATTGGTTTCGAGAAAACTCAGATTTTTGAAACAAAGGGACATCCAATCGTATATGCAGAATGGCTTGGAGCAGGTCCTAATGCTAAAACAGTTCTAATTTATGGTCATTATGACGTTCAACCTGTGGACCCGATTGAAGAATGGAATACTCCCCCATTTGAGCCTACCGTAATTGACGGTAAATTATATGCACGAGGAACAGCAGACGACAAAGGGCAGATTTTTGCTCATATTAAAGGAATTGAGGCACATTTCCAGACTTATGGGAAGCTACCTGTTAATGTGAAATTGCTTATTGAAGGTGAAGAAGAAGCTGGAAGCGGAAATTTAGATGAATTTATTGAAAATAACAAAGAACTATTAAAATGCGACACAGTATTGATTTCTGATACCGAATGGTATACCTTTGGACTGCCTTCAATTTGCTACGCCCTACGTGGTATTTCTTTTGTTGAAGTAAAAGTAATTGGTCCAAACCGTGATTTGCATTCTGGTTCTTATGGTGGTGCAGTAGATAATCCAATTTTTGTTTTAGCAAAAATGCTAACTATGCTTAAAGATGAGAGAGGCAAAATCATAATACCCGGATTTTATGATGATGTAATAAAAGTTAGCGAAGAAGAACGAAAGCATTTCAAAAATCTTCCATTTTCCGAAGATGAACTTAAAAAAAGTATTGAAGTAGAAGAATTGTCTGGTGAGATTGATTTCAGCGTTTTAGAAAGAATTTGGATAAGACCAAGCATTGATGTTAATGGAATAAAAGGCGGATATATTGGCGAAGGTATGAAAACAATCATTCCATCGGAGGCATCTGCTAAAATATCAATGAGACTTGTTCCAAATCAAAATCCTCAGGATATAACTGAAAAACTTTCGAAATATTTAATTTCAATTGCTCCCAAAAGTGTAAAAGTTATCGTAAATCCTGCACATGGAGGCAATCCTGTTATTACTCCAATTGACAGCCCCGGAATAAAAGCAGCAGTAAAAGCTTTGGAAGTAGCTTTTAACAAAAAACCAGTATTTATGAGAGAAGGCGGTTCTATTCCGGTTACTGATACTTTCTCGAAAATGTTGGGGGCTCCACCTGTATTAATGGGACTTGGATTGCCAGATGATAATATTCACGCACCGAATGAAAAAATTAACTTAGAGAACTTTTTTGGTGGAATTAAAGCATCTGCTGTATTTTTATGCGAATATTCAAAATTGTAAAAAGTCTATTAATAAATTTAAAATTTAGGTGATTGAAGAGTGTCAATCACCTTTTTTATTGATTACATAAGAAAAAATAAAACATACATATGATTTTATCGTCAATATTAAATTGTAGTTATTGATTTGATGAAACAGTTAATGAAAAAAATAGTAATATTCATATTAATTGTTGTTACTCAAAATTATTTATTAGCTCAAACTGCCTTTGAGCAAAGATTGCGGCTTGCGGAAACATATGAGAAAAGTGGAGATATTAATAACGCTGCAAGAATTTATGAAGAATTGTATAAAGAGAACAGCAACAATCAAGTAGTCTTTGAGGGATTGGTGAGAAATTTCATCTCACTTAATAGATACAGCGAACTACTTCAATATGTTAAGGATAGATACGATAAACAAAAAGACATCATCAATTCGAGTATTTATGCTGAACTCTTATGGAGAACAGGCAATACAAATGAAGCGAACAAAATTTGGGATAAAGCAATAACTGATTATTCACAAAATCCTCTTGTTTATGAACAGATTTCAAATTCTATGATACAGATGAGGTTATTCGATAAAGCGATTTCAGTATTAAAGCAAGGACGGAATAATTTAAACAACAAAGTTATTTTTTCTGACAATTTAAGCAAACTATATATTGCCATTGGGGATTACCGTAATGGTTTAACAGAGATTTTATCTCAATTTCAAGTCAATTGGAATCTGGCAATTACACAAGGTAGAATTTATGCGCTATTAATAAATGATGAAGCAGAAAAATACATTTTAAATGAACTGAAAAAATTTGCCAACAATAACAGTGAAAATATTATTGCTCAGGAGTTACTTGCTTGGTATTATCGCACTACTAATAAGTTAGAGCAAGCACTTGAACTATTCAGAAATATCGATAGATTAAAGAAAGCAAACGGGGCAGAAATATTAAGATTTGCTGAGGAATGCCGTCGAGACGGTCAGTTCGATGTAGCTATGAAGGCTTATGGCATTGTAATAGATTTAGGGAAAAATCACCCTTTAATTCATTCTGCTTTGTATGGTTACGCAAGAACACTCGAGCAGAAGATAATGTCGCAAAAACAAATGTCCAAAGAATCTGCTAATGAATTAATTGCAAAATACAAAAGTATAATAAAAGAATTTCCTAATACACAACAGGCATCAGAAAGTAGATTGAGAATTGCTTATATATTATCGAACTACCTAAAAAATTATGAAGAAGCTATTAAGGAATTGAATGCTGCAATTTCTGAGCGACCAAGAACAAGCATTGCCGCATCTGCAACTATTGATCTGGCAAACATCTACATTAATCTTGAAAAATTCGAAGATGCAAAAATTATACTTAGTAATTTTATTAATAACAATGCAAGTAATTTTCAAAGTTTATCCAATAAAGCACAATTTCTAATCGCAGAAATTTCTTTTTTCAACGGGCAATTAGATACTGCACTAAAACAATACGCAAATTTGATAATAGTTCCAGAAACTGATATTGCTAATGCATCCCTTAATAGAATCGTATTGATTGAACAAAATAAACAATACACAAAGGCACTGTCGAGCTTCGCTCGGGCTGAATTCGAGGAACGAAGGAATAATCTAAAAGAAGCTATAGAATTGTATTCAAATACTGCTAATTTATCATCTGGAACTGATTTATTTGAATTAGCCTTAAAAAAGAAAATTGAGATAGAATATCTTAGTGAAGACTATCAATCAGTAATAAAAACAGCTGATTATCTTCTGGAAAAAGTACCAGATTCAATTTACGGAGATTTTGCACTATTAAGAAAAGCTGATTCTTTAGTATCAATAAATAACAAGCAAGATGCTTTGAATTTATACACAGAAATTTTGTCGAAATTTCCTCTTTCAATTTATTTACCTGAAATTAGAGAAAAAATTAAAAGTTTAAGAAATGAACCATTATAATCACAATAGATTGAGATATTTTGTATTTTTTTTCTTTATAGCACTTTTATTAGCAAATTATCAATCTCTTGAAGCAAAAAAGAAGAAAAAAGTTACTAAGAAATGTCCACCAATTTCACACACTTTTATTCAGGATACTATTCTCGGCGAAGGGATATATTTTCAAAGAGCAATAGTTGATTATAATTGCAACAAGCACGACACCTATATCATAAAAGCACATTTGAAAGAATGTAATTGTACTCCAACTGTAATAAAAGCAAAAGAAAATATTATCGGATTGGATAAATTACAAAATATCATTCAATATTATGATTCCTTGTATAAAGATAATATTTATGGGGCGGTAAATGCTAATTTTTGGCGAGCATATAGCAATTTCCCGATAGGTCCAGTTGTGATTAACGGTGAAATCATTCAACTTCATAGTTACAAAGAATGGAGTTCTATTTTTTTTGATGCATTGGGTATTCCATTTATAGACAATTTTAAAATTTCAGGCGAATTAATATTAAACAATAAAAACAAATTTAAAATTCAAGACGTAAATAGAAGAACAGATTCAACGGGAATAGTAATATACAATAAATATAGTGGTTCGCAAATTCCTGCAATAAATACTCAAAAAATTGAAGAAATCATTGCTCAAATAAAAGAAAATTCTGAAGAAATTATATATAACGATTCTACAGAGGCAGAATTCAACCTTGAAACAATGAAAGAAGAATATATTAAGACAGAATTACTGAATTCAATTGAATTTGCGACACCAAAAATAAGTGTAGAATATTTAAATGAACCATCCATTAATTCTGAAATTATTTGTAAAGTTATTGAGACTGGCTCTAACGTGATGAGTGTGCCAAAGAATGGCTGTATAATTTCGTTGGGACAGGATTTTATAATGAGGGAATTGCCAAATGTTGGAGATACAATAAAACTTAAATTTTTCACAAATGTTCATAAAAAGCAAATTTTCACAGATGGAGTTTGTGGCACACCTCGATTAGTTCGTAACGGAATTGCTGAGCACGAAGCGGTAAAGGAAGGTTCGAAAAGTAAAAGATTCATTCAAAAGAATTTGCCAAGAACGGCAATTGGTTACAACAAGAAAAGAGATATTCTATATTTTGTTGTCATCAAACCAACCAATCAATCAGAAAAAACGAGTGGAGCTAATTTAGCGTCACTATCAAGAATAATGAAATATATTGGTTGTTATGATGCAATGAATTTAGATGGCGGTGGTTCGACAATAATGGTAATAGACGGAAAAAATGTAATAAATAAGGAAAATCCCTATTCCTCACGGAGAATATCCGTGGGAGTAGGGATCAAAAGTATAGTCAATCATTAATCTTCGTTATACATTCGATTAATGATTTCAGCGTAGTTTCTTTCGACAATATGTCTTTTTATACTCATTTTAGGGCTTAGTTCACCATTTTCTACACTGAAAGGTTTACTAAGCAGTGAAAATTTTCTGATTTTTTCGAATTTAGATAAGTCTTTTTGATAAAAATCAATTTCTTTCTTGATATGTTGAATAATTTTCTCATTAACGATAAGTTCTTCTTCGCTATTATAAGGTATACCGAGGTCTGAAGCCAACTGTTTGAGTTGTTCGAAATTTGGTGTAAGCAAAGCAGTACAATATTCTCTTCTCTCCCCTATTAGAACGCACTGGTCGATGTATTTGCTTTGAGAAAGAAGATTTTCAATAGGTTGAGGTGCAATATTTTTGCCACCACTCGAAACAAAAATATTTTTCTTTCTGTCAGTAATTTTTAAATTTCCTTTTTTTGTAAAAACAGCAATGTCGCCTGTATAAAGCCAGCCATCTGCATCAATTGCTTCTTGTGTTGCTAATTCATCTTTCCAATATCCTTTCATTACATTAGGTCCTCTCACTAAAATTTCACCGTCATCAGCCAGCACAACATCGACATTATCTAATGGCGTTCCGATAGTCCCTAACTCTGGGTTATCCTCTCTATTAAAAGACACTACAGGTGAAGCTTCAGTTAGCCCGTAACCTTCGTAAACTTTGATGCCCATAGCCCAGAAGAATTCCGCTACATCGAGCGGTAATGCTGCGCCGCCTGAAACCATTCTGCTAAGCCTACCACCAAGCTTTTCACGTAACTTAGAAAAAACAAGTTTATCAGCTAAATTATACTGTGTTTTTAAAATAGGGTTATTTTTGTTATTCAAACTACTTCTAACATATTTAACTCCAACAGAAACCGCCCAGTTAAACATTTTTTTCTTTATTGGAGATTCTTTGTCCATTGCGAAATAGATTTTTTTCTTAATTGTTTCCAACAATTTAGGAACTGTTGTCATAAAAGTTGGTCGCACTTCTTTTATGTTGGATGCAACAGTATCAATGGATTCAGCTAAAACAATTTCCGCTCCACCAACAAAAAATGCATAAAAGCCAGCAGTACGTTCGTAAGCATGGCACAAAGGCAAATAAGATAGAGAGACATCGCTACTAACATCCCCACCAAATGCTTTTAGTGATGCAAGCGCATTAGAAACTACATTTTTGTGAGAAAGCATAACACCTTTGGGGTTGCCAGTAGTGCCACTTGTATAAATTATTGTCAGCAAATCATCTTCATTAACTTTGTTGCAACAATCAAATACTATTTCATCTCTTTCTTGTTTATTACGAAGGGATGCACCACGCTCAATAAGTTCTGAAATAGATCGCACAAACACATTTTTCTTATCATAGTCATCATTCATTACAATAATATGTCTCAATGATGGGATATTATCTTTAAATTCCAAAACTTTTTTAAGCTGGAAATTGTTAGAGACAATTATTGCTGAAACTTCGCTATGTGAAAAAATGTATTCTTCTTGCTTTGCAGTAAGAATCGGGAAAATTGGGACATCTATTGCACCAATAAGTGATATTGCAAAAGAAGAAATAATCCATTCGATACGATTTTCCGATGCAATTCCTATTCTATCACCTTTATGAATACCAAGCTCCATAAAAGCAAGAGCCAAACTAAAAACCTTATCTCTTAGCTGGTCATAATTTAAAGCAATCCATTCGTCATTTTTTTTATATCGAAAGCAAACTTTAGTATTTCCCCATTTATCACAAGTTTTGTTGAACATTTCAGGAATTGTTAGATATTTCATTTTTTACTCTCGTAAATTAGAACATTGCAGAAAGAATATCATTTTGATTAATATTAAAGAAGAAATCATCTAAATTAAAATGGCTTAAAACTTGTTTTACCTTATCTTCCCTATGTTGAATAGAAACGAATGCCTCTTCGATTTCAGAAATATCTCTATGAGTGAAGAAATCGCCATAAAATCTTAATCTTTGAATTATGCCGTTTTCAACGAACATAGAAACTTCGAGAGTGCCGCCTTCGGTTCTCACAGATTTGGAGAAGTTATATTCAGGAGAATAGCCAAAATTCCATTCCCAAGTGGAATATTTATTTTCAACTAATTGGTTGATTTTTTGGATGTCTTCATCGGTTATTTCATAAATTTGAGCATCTTCATACATTTCAAGAATATGATTGAATACAAGATTAATGAATTCAAGCACAGTCAGAGGTGTATGTAAATGTTCAGAAACATTGGTAACTCTACTGCGGACAGATTTGACTGCTTTATCGGTATATTTAACATCTTTTACATTTAGTGCTTGGGTTAAATCCGACATTTTAGCTGAAAATAAAATAGTTCCGTGATGGAGAATTCTATTTTTATAGACGTGTTCGGCATTACCCGAGAATTTTTTTCCATCTATTGTTAAATCATTTCTACCTTCAAATTTTGCATTAACACCTAATTTGAGAAGAATATCTAAAATAGGTTGCACGTATTTTCTGAAATCTACAAGTTTTTCGCTTTCGCCTGTTTCAATAAAAGTAAAATTAATGTTACCTAAGTCGTGAAAAACTGCTCCACCACCAGTCATACGGCGAACAACTTTAATGTTGTTTTCCTTTACGTAGTCATAATTAATCTCGGCAAGTGTGTTTTGATGTTTTCCGACAATAATAGCAGGCGAGTTTCTCCAAAGCATAAAAATATTTTCATTAAAATTATTGAAAAAGTATTCTTCCGCAGCAAGATTGAAGTATGGTTCAGTTGAATTATTAAGAATACAAAGCATTTTTTCCTCAATTTTTTCAATAAAAACAATGAGGAAAAACGATTAAAGAATGAAATTATTTAAAACCTTATAAATCTATTAATTAACTGTATATAAAGCGTGAATATCTTGACCACAGTTAGACAAAGCTTTCAATTTTAATTTAAACGATTCTTTTAAATAATTTATCTTATATTTATCAAAAGAATGAATACCATTGCCTATTATAATAGGAGCAATAAAAAGATGAAGTTCATCTATCATTTGAGACGCTGCAAAATTCGAAAGGAGTTCAGCACCACCTTCCACTAAAATTGAAGAAATACCAAGTTCAGTGAAAGCATATAAGGCACTGGGAATATTTAATTTACCAGTATCATTTACTTCAACAGGAACAAGCTTAATCCCCGCCAATTTAAGAGTATCCGCTTTTCTTGTTTGTAAGGAATTTGGACTACAACATACATAGGTATATTCACGATAATCTTCCTGGAAAATATTTAAATTTAATGGTAAAGTAAGATCTGTATCAAATACAATTCGTTTCGGATTAATGCCTTCAATATCTCTAACTGTCAGCAAAGGATTGTCTAATAAAGCAGTTTTTTTACCAATGGCTACAGCATCAACCTCGTTTCGCAAAATATGAACTTTACGACGACTTTCTTCGGAAGTAATCCATTTTGATTCACCTCGATTTGTTGCTATACAACCGTCAAGAGATTGTCCAATTTTGGCAATAACATAAGGCAAACCTGTATTCATTTGTTTTGAAAAAAATCTATTTATCCATTTGCATTCTTCTTCTAATACACCAACTTCGACTTCAATACCTGCATCCTGCAGTTTTTGAATGCCAGAACCAGAGACATCAGGATTTGGGTCAATCATACCAACAATGACTTTAGAAAACCGCTTTTCAATAATTAAATCAACACAAGGTGGAGTTTTGCCGTAGTGCGAGCAAGGTTCTAAATTCACTACCAAAGTGCACCCTTCGAATGAATCGCGATTTGCATTATGGATAGCCATCACTTCTGCGTGAGGTCCGCCGAATTCTTCGTGCCATCCCTCGGCAATTATTTGACCATTTTCGACAATAACACATCCAACGCGTGGATTAGGGCTAACCTTGCCGGTTCCTCTCAGAGCAAGTTCAATTGCTCTTTTCATCGCTGATTTGTCTGTAAAAAACATATCTATTCCAAATAAATTGTTTTAACGATTGATAAATGATTAGGTTGCAATGGTAGAACAAAATTTACTAAATAATCACCGCTTGATAATTCATTTCCCCAATTGTCAATTCTATTCCATTCAATCGAATAATATTGATATTCATACTTTTCTTTTGGCAATAATTCACCCACAACAGTCAAATAGTTTTTGTTAAAGTTTGAGTTCCAAATTAATTTCCCTTTTTTGTCGGATATTTCAATTCTCAATCTCTCGGAACCCGGAAAATAAAGATGTTCTTCTCTATCTTGCAATTTTATCAGAAATAAACCAAACTCATATCCAGAAGTCGTTTTCTTAGCAACCGGCAAAAGAACAAAATTATCATTCAAAAACTTCTTATCATCAAATATAATGCGATTCTTTTTTAGAATAAAGGAATTTTTTTCGTAAAGAGATGAATTAATTTTTATTATTGAGAACTCTGTAATTTCAAATGATTTGCTTTTCGGTAGAACTGAATAGTTTGGAGTATAAACAAAAGATTGATTATCCGGAAGATGGAAAGTTTTCTGATGAATTGTAGAAGGATAGTCTTCAGAAAAATATGATTTCCAATATAAAATAACTGAATAAGTTTCAGTAGAATCAAGAAAATAATAATTATCTTGAAACTGTTGAGAATTTGGTATGGAGCAACAGCTTTGCAACAGGAATCCTAAAAAACACAGAATAATAATATTGAATTTTAACAACCTCATAATAAAAGTATCGGTATTTCGAAAAAAATCTATAGAGAAAACGTGAAGATAACATAGTATCTTCACGTTTATCTCCAAGCAAAAACTAATAGTTAAAAATTTCTTTTAAAGAAAGTTCTTTTATTTCACCAATTTGTCGCAATACATTATAATCAAGTGAACTTTTGTTAGCTAAAATTAAAAAGATATATTTCTTATTCTTAATATGTGTGTTAAAGAAATCATCTAATTCATTGATAGACATAGTCTTAGTTTTTTCGTAGATATCTTTTCTAATATCGTAGTTAATACCTTTATCTTTGTTGGATAAATAAGTCCAGAAAATTGAAGCTTTGGTAATTCGTTCGGATTCAATTTTTCTCATTACTCCAGTTTTTGATTGTTCAAATTGTGCAGTCGCTTTTGGCATATCATTCAGAAGCGAAACAAGTGCATCAGTTGCTATTTTCAATTTATCAGGCTGTGTGCCTACAAAACCAAATACAAAATGTGAAAGATCGGGTTTTGCAGGAGTTGAAAAAGCAGAGAAAGCAGAATATGCAAGAGCGCGAGCCTCACGAATTTCCTGAAATACAATTGAAGAAAGACCACCGCCAAAGTATTCTCCAAAAATCCTTGAATAAGGCAATAAGTTTTTATCGAATTTGCAATCTTTCGACATAAAAAGTACGTTTGATTGCACCATATCATAATCTACAACAAAAACATAATTTTTATCAAAGTTTCTTTCTTTGTAAGAAATTGGTTTTGGATAATCTTTGAGTTTATTAAATTCAAACTTATGAATTTTTTCAATAGCTTTTTGAGCAAATTCAGCATCCTTGCCATAGTAAAATATGTAGTGCTTGTAGCTTAATAAATTTTTGATAATATCTGTGAGTTCTTTTGGATTAATTTTACGAAGCTCTTCTTCGGACAAAATATTTGTGAATGGGGATTTGCCATCATACATTGCATAAGAAAACATTGCTCCCCATAAAATCGAATTTTTGTCAAGTTTAGCATCATTTCGAGATTTAATAATTCCATCAACAAAATCATTGTATATTTGTTGGTCGGGTTTAGCATTGGCGAGAGTGTGTTCGAGAAGCTCTAAACCTTTCTCCAAGTTTTGTTTTAGTCCACTAATAGAAATGTAACTTCTGTCATCGGAAGTGGAAACACTTAGATTAATACCAAGTTTGTAGAATTCTTTGCTTAAATCTTGAGGTGAATATTTAGTTGTACCAATGTAAGGCAAGTAATCAACAGCTAATTCTGTTTTTAGATCGTGATTTTTACCCATATCAAGAATAAAAGAAAGTTGGAAGAAGTCATTAATTTTATTTTGAATATAATTGAATTCTATTCCGTTTGATAGTTTTTTGCGTATAATATCTTTGTCGAAATCAAGGAAAACAGGTTTAAGTGGTGCCACTTCCATAGCCATAACATTTTTATAAAAAGCAGATTGGGCATCTCTATTCATTTGAACAGGTGTAATTTCAGGTTTTTCCACTTTAACAATATTTTCATCTTTTCCTATTCTTTTAAACACACATACATAATTATCTTTGTAGTATTCATTTGCAAACTTGACAATATCCTGTTTAGTAATTTTTTCGAGTTCTTTGATAAAAGTATAATATTTCAACCAGTCTTCTTTCATAGTAAAGCTAATAGCAAAAGTATGTGCAATTCCATTCGTTTCTTCTGCTCTCATTCTCGATAATTTGATATTATTTATTATTGCTTCAATTAGCCAATCATCAAATTCACCTTTTTTAATTTTTTCAATCTCGGCTAAAATCAATTGCTTTAATTCTTCCAGTGATTGTCCTTCTCTTGGTGAAGCAGAGATACCGTGTACTGAATAATCAATGTTTTTATCCAAGTAAGTAGAAGCATCTAATACTTTCTGCGATTTGATTAAATCTAAATCAATAAGTCCGGCTTTACCATTACTTAATATCTGGTCGAGAATATATGCTTTCATCAATTCTGGATCGTTATATCCCATTAACCTATAACCAAGAACCAAAAATTCTGGTTGAGGACCGAATACTTCTTTTAAAACTGGCTTAGTGATTGGATCTTCTTTAGGATGCTGAATAACCGGAGGATTGCCTTTTTTTAGTTTTCCGAAATATTTATCAACGAGTTGAATAGTTTGTTCAAAGTCCAAATCACCAGAAAGGCTCATTGCCATATTATTAGGAACATAAAAATTATTGAAATAGTTATGAATATTTACCATAGAAGGATTTTTGAGATGTTGTGGATTTCCAATGACTGTCTGGGTACCATAAGGATGCTTTTTGAACATAGCAGAATTGAATGCTTCTTCGACGCGAGCTTCATCTTCATCTTGATACATATTAAATTCTTCGTATACCGTTTCGAGTTCAGTATGGAATAGTCGTAAAACTAATTCACCAAATCTTTCACTTTCAATCGTAAGCCAACGTTCAAGTTCGTTTGCAGGGATGTCGTTTATATATACAGTTCTTTCGGTAGAAGTATATGCATTTGTGCCTTTAGCACCAATTCCGGAGACCATTTTATCGTATTCGCTCGGTATAGCATACTGAGCAGCAATTTGGGAAACGCTATCAATCATTCTGTATATACGTTTTTTTTCGGAAGGATTATCTGTTGCTCTGTGAAGTTCGAATAACTTAGAAATCTCATCCAATAAAGGTTTTTCTTTGTCCCAGTTGGCTGAACCGATTTTTGATGAACCTTTGAACATCATATGTTCAAGATAGTGTGCAAGTCCGGTAGTCTCTTTTGGATCATAAGTGGAACCGGCACGAACGGCAATATAAGTTTGAATTCGGGGTTCATCCTTCAATTGCCTCAAAAACACAGTAAGACCATTATTTAAAGTATAAATTCGGCAATTAAGATGGTCGCCTTCGACATATTTGTATTCGTATCCATTCTTATCTTTGGCGAACTTCCATTGATATTGAGCAAAGGCAATATTTGTAAAAACAAAAAGGACAAGAAAAGAAAACACAAAAGAAAACTTTTTCATAGGACACCTAAAAAGATGATGATAGAAATAAAGAACAAAAATAACAAAAAACCAACACTTATTATGGAATATTTGTTGAATTTATTATCTCATCAATAATGCTTTCATTCGTTTTCCCATCAGCCAGAGCTTCGAAAGTAAGCCCTATGCGGTGGCGAAGAACATCGCGAGCAATATAGATGATGTCTTCGGGAAGCACGTAGTTTCTACCTTCAATAAGAGCCAACGCACGCCCTAATTTAATAAGTGCGATTGTTGCTCTTGGTGAAGCAGAAAAACTCAGTAACCGGGTAAAAGAATCTTCTCTTGTAGAATGGACTATTGAAGCAGCAAACTTAAAAATCTTTTCATCTATGAAAACTTTTTGAATTTCTTTTTTTAAAAATTCCAACTCATCTAATGAAATAATGGATTTTGAAATAAAAACTTCATTATTTAAAACTTTTTTTGTTATCTTTATTTCAGTATGAATATCCGGATAATTAATCAGAACTTTCATAATAAATCTATCAGCTTGGGCTTCTGGAAGCCTATAAGTGCCTTCTTGCTCGATAGGATTTTGAGTGGCAAGAACCCAGAAAGGAGTTGGCAAGGGATATGTATCCTCGCCAATTGTTACCTGACGTTCCTGCATTGCTTCGAGCAAAGCAGATTGAACCTTTGCAGGAGCTCTGTTGATTTCATCTGCTAAAATAAAATTAGCAAATAGAGGACCTTTTCGAGTAATAAAATCGTTTAGTTTAACGTTATAGACCAATGAACCTGTAATATCCGATGGCATAAGATCGGGGGTAAACTGTATTCGAGAAAAAGAGCAAGAAACAGCTTCAGAAAGTGTTTTGACAAGAGTTGTTTTTGCAAGACCCGGTGGACCTTCAATTAATAGGTGTCCGTCGCAAAGCATAGCCGCAATAGATTTTTTGACAACTTCTTCTTGCCCAACAATAACTGTATTGACAGATTTAATAAGACTATTGATAAGATAATATGCTTTGTCTGAGATTATTTCTTGCATAATTAATATTTCTCTATTTCTCGGAAAATTTTAACAGCTTCAAAAATAGCTATACCGGCTGCAACGCTTACGTTTAAAGAATGTTTCACTCCAAACATAGGAATTTCAATTGCATCATCGCAAAGGGCTAAAATTTCGTCGTCAATACCAGTGATTTCATTCCCTAATACAATGCAGCAAGGATAATCGTTAGAATTCAATGAAGAATATAGTCTTTTTTTATCGGTAAGTTCTAACGCGATCACTTTATAACCATCGTTTTTAATTTTCTCTATTGCTTTGAGAGAATTTTTGATGTATTCCCAAGGAACGCTATCAGTTGCTCCCAATGCAGTTTTATCAATTTCGGGTCTTGGTGGAGAAGGAGTAAATCCAGTAATATAAATTTTTTCAATAAGTGCGGCATCGCAAGTTCGAAAAATTGAGCCAACATTGTATAAACTTCTTATATCATAAAGCATTACGGAAATTGGGTGGCGTTTGATACTTTTTGCAGTTTCAAGTGTTATTCTTTCTTGAAGTATTTCATTATGTAAAAGTTTTTTCATAAGATAAAACAAATATTTTGGGATTATATCGTTTATATTTTCAATATAACAAAGAGGTACCAAATGAAAAAATATATATTTATCTTTTGTATTATCCCATTATTCCAGCTGTATTCACAAGAACTCATTAATACCGAAGGAAAGGATTTTTGGCTAACTTTTTACCAAATTATCATAATACGAAAACAATTAATGAAACAGATTCGCTTTATATTTTTGTGTCAGCCCAGAAACCCACAAAAGGAGAAATAATATATAGAAACATAAATGGTGCTATTCGCTCTAAAAAATTTGAAATTACAGACCCATCTGTTGTTTACACATTTGCAGTATCATTTTTCAATTATGAGCTACAAGGATTTAACAATAGTGGAACAATTGATACTAACAACCAGTGTGAACGAGCAGCAAATCAATATTTCAGAGTTGTTACGGAGGAAAATGTAACTGTTTATGCACTTAATCAAGCAAATTTGACAAGCGAAGCGTTTCTTGTTTTGCCTTCAAACGTATTAGGAGATGAATATTATATTCTAACATACAACTCGGACGGGAAGATGAATTTTTTTAATCAGGTAATAGGAACAAGCACACCATCTCAATTTACTGTTTTGGCAATAGAAGATAGCACATTAGTAGAAATAAAGCCATCGGTTGCAACTTATAAAAATGGCATCAATAAGCAGAAAGTTTGGTTAAATTCCGGCGAATCATATCTCGTTCAAGCAAGAATTTCAACAAGCAATACAAATCGTGATTTGACAGGTAGTTATGTGAAATCTACAAAACCTATTGCAGTATTTGCCGGGCACCAAAGAGCAACAATTCCAATTGATTTGAAGGACAATAATCCATCACGTGATTTCCTGTGTGAACAAATGATACCAACACGTTCGTGGGGCAAAAACGCAATTGTAGTGCCTTTTGAAACTCCAAAAGATATAATAACAAGCGGTAAAGATTTGATTAGAATATTAGCTTCCAACGACAATACTACCATACGTATGAATAATTCAGAAGTTACTATTAATTCAGGTTCTTTCATCGAGTTACCATTAGAAAACCCTGCCTTTATCGAAGCAGACAAACCAATATTAGTTGCACAATACAAAAAAACCTCTAATTTAGGTGCAAGCAGAAGTAACATATCTGACCCTCTGATGTTAATAGTTCCTCCAGTTGAACAATATATTACTTCGTATAGAGTAATTAATGCACAGGCGCCAGGATATGATGAAAACAAAGGTAAATTTTTCAATGCATATGAAGAACAATATGTTACGATCATAGCAGACACTATTGCATATACAAATGGTATTTTTATCAACAAAAATAAAGCAGACCAGTCATTATTTAAACGAGTGCCGAACAGACAATATTATTGGGCAAATATTCGGGTTGCAGATGGTGTTAATTCTTTGAACTCCGAAGGAAAATTTGCTGTATATGTGTATGGATATGGAAATGCGAACTCATATGGTTATCTTGGTGGTATGGGAATGGCTATTCTTGATGTTATGCCTCCAGAAATAGTTGCAGAAACGGAATGTTATCAAGCTAAAGGCGTAGCTTCTGATTCAAATTTAACTGATTCTAAGATTAAAAAAGTTTATGCAAGCAAACAAGAAAACGTCCGGTTATCAATAGATGCATTTTCAGAAGTTGTACCATCTGTTAGCTTCAATGCAGAATTAGTAAATATTTATCAAGATGGTAGTTTCACAATTATTGCAGAAGATGCACTTGGACAAAAAACAGAAAAAACATTTGAAATAGGCGGCTTCACAATTTCAACAATTGATAAGTATTCTGATGATATTCCAGTAAAGGTCATAAACTCAGCTTCTAAAACAAACATATGTTTTGATTTGAAATTATACAATTATGGTAAATTTGATTTAGAAATCGATAAAGCATATCTAAAAAATAATTCCTTTCAATCAAATTTAGCCTCGAATAACACAATACGTGCGAAGGATTCAATTACATTAGAATTTTGTAACTACTACGATAAAGATACAACAATTATTGATACACTTATTCTCGAGAATTCTTGCGGGAAATACGAGGTGATGCAATTAATTGCTACAATTATTAGCGACACTCTCGCACCACAAATTTTATTAGTAGAGGAAAGTTGCAATAATTCCTTTGAATATAATTTGCTTGAAAACAGAGCTTTTGATACTGGAATAAAGGATATTGTTATTGAAAAACAAATTAATTGCGATATAAAATATGATTTTATTGACAATAAAATTGCAAAACTATATATAAACGTTCTAAACACAAGAGAAGATGCCGAATTTCGCATATCGGTAGTTGATAAAAATGAAATGCAAAGCATTTTAGAAAAAATAATTCCAGGATATACAATTTCGAGCCAATATATTGAAAATGGAGCTTCATTATTCTTTGATACAACTGGGATTGGGGACTTGGTATGCAAAAACATCGAATTTTATAATTATGGAAATAATGATTTAGTTTTGGGTAATTTTTATATGAATGAGAATATATCTTTTTCAATTCCTCCCAGCCAGAAACCTTTGAAAATCAAGCCAAAAGAAACAAGTAAAATTCAAATATGTTTCAATCCAGTCGAAGCAAACAAAAAATATCAAGATACCCTGATAATAGACTATAATTGCATAATTACAAAAATACCAGTAGAAGGATTCAGCAAAAAGCTTAATTTTTCGTTAGCCTCAAAATGCGATGTAGAAGTTTCCTTTTCAGTTAGTAAATCAGGTAACAGAGTCCAGATTTTACCAAATCCAATAATCAACAGCGGAATGATCCAAATTCCATTTATTGAAAATAGCAAGAGAGTGCAAGTTGAAATATATGATAGCTTTTCGCATAAGATAGTTGAACTATTTGACGGGGACGTTATTAATTCAGCAATAAATATAAGTTTTGATGCGAAGGATTTTTGCAATGGCTTATATTTTGCCGTTATTCATTATGACAGTTCATTTGAAACAATACCATTTTTAGTATTTAGATAAAGAGATTATGAATAACAGGACAAAAGGAAATAAAGGTGAAGATATTGCTGTCAATTATCTAATTAATAAAGGCTTTTCAATTAAAAAGCGGAATTTTCATTTTGGCAGATATGGAGAGATTGACATTATTGCTGAAAAAGATAACGTACTCATTTTTTTTGAAGTTAAAGCAAGATATAACTACGAAAAATTCGGTAATCCACTTTTTTCTATAAATTCAAAGAAACAAGCGAATTTTAGACGAGCAGCAGAAGGTTATTTATACTTAAATAAAATTGAGAACAAGGAATGCAGATTCGATGTTTTGATAATCAATTTAAATAATTTTCAAATTGAACAACATTTAGAAAATGCTTTTTAACGACTTTTTTCGAAATAATTAATGATAGATTCTGCTTGTCGTTTGTTAATATGTTTTGTAAGTTCATCAAAAGAAGCAACTGAAATTTTTTCGACTGAACCAAAAATTTTCAACAACTTGACGGCAGTTGTTTTTCCAATAAATGGAATTTCTGTGAGCTGTGTGTGCAACATATTTTTCTCGCGAAGCTGGCGATGGAACGAAATTGCAAAACGGTGAGCTTCGTCTCTTATTTGTTGAAGAAGCTTAAGGCTACTTGATGATTTTGGCAAAAGAATTGAATCTTTTTTACCCGGTAGAAAAATTTCTTCCAGTCTTTTTGCCAAACCGATAACAGGTATTTTATCTAACAAATTTAGTTTTTTCAATACTTCCACTGCTGCAGAGAGTTGCCCTTTTCCTCCATCGATAATGATCAAGTCTGGTAATTTTTGATTTTCCTTGATTAATCTACTATAACGTCGTTCAATTACCTCACGCATAGAGGCAAAATCATCATTACCCGCAACAGTATTGATAATAAATTTGCGATAATCAGATTTTTTGGGTTTAGCATTTTCAAAAACAACGAGTGAAGACACTAAATTTGTTCCTTGAAGATGCGAGTTGTCGAAGCATTCCATTCTTATAGGTGGCTTATTAAGTTGCAGGTCTCTCTGAAGAGAAAGCACACTGCGAGCAACATTCTGTTCACGTTTCGAAAGAGCAAGAAGGTATTCATTTAGAATAAAATTGGCATTTGCATTTGCCATATCAATGATTTTTTTCTTTTCTCCAATTTTTGGGATTTGAATTGAAAGAGTTTTACCACGTCGTTTTCCGAGCCAATCAGTAATATATTCGAGTTGATCGAATTCGCAAGGAACGAGCAATTCTGCAGGAATAAAGTCTGTTTCCAGATACCATTTTTCTATAGTTTTTGCAATAATTTCATCCTCTGAGTATAATTCAGCATTTTTAATAATATAATGTCTTTTTCCGAGTAACTTACCTTCACGAACTTTAAGCACAATTGAACAAGCATAGCTATCATTTTTTGCGAAACCGAAAATATCTCTATCGATAAAATCTGTAAAAACAACTTTCTGACGTGAGGAAAAATCTCGTAAAGCCTGAAGTTTGTTTCTTACAACAGCTGCTTTTTCGAATTCCATTTTTTCTGACAGTAGGTACATTTCATCTTCAAGAATTTTCTCAATTTCACGAGTTTTACCGGAAAGCACATGAATTGCCGATTGAACATTATTTATGTAATCATTGCGAGATATGTGCCCCTCGCAGGGACCTTGACATTTATGAATATGATAATCCAAACATACTTTAAATTTTCCGCGAGAAATTGCATTTTCTGTTAGTTTTAAATCGCAACTTCGTAATTGGAAAATAGTTCGAATAGAACGAATTAATTGCTTTATGCTACGTACATCAGTGAATGGTCCAAAATATTTGGAGCCGTCTTTAATAAGTTTTCTTGTCGGGAATATTCGAGGGAATTCCTCGTTTGTAACACGAACGTAAGGATAAGATTTATCATCTCGTAGCATTATGTTATATTTAGGTTTTAGAGATTTTATTAAATTATCTTCGAGAAGAAATGCTTCAATTTCTGAATCGACAATAATAATTTCGAAATCGAAAATATGGCGAATCATAGCGTTTGTTTTAGCATCTTGAGGCTTGCCAGTTTGAAAGTAAGAACGAACACGATTTCTAAGATTTTTTGATTTGCCAACATAGATAACCTTACCGTTTTTGTCTTTAAACTGATAAATACCTGGCTTGGAAGGCAAATTGGAAAGTTTGTCTCCGAGCAAATCAATTTTTTCTTTTATTATTTCGAATTTTTCCATTTTTCAAATAAAATTTATCGTTCTAATATTATTTTATTAAATTTGTTAAGCATTGATAGTATTAACGATAAAATAAACAATAGAGTATATTTTCAGCAACATAAATCTGAAGAGGGGAAAATGGAAATAATTCGAACAATTAAGGAAATGCAGAATTTATCGAAAAAATTAACAAGTAAAGGTGCTGTAATAGGCTGTGTTCCTACGATGGGCTATTTGCACGAAGGACATTTAAATTTAATCAGAAAAGCCAAAGAAATTAGTGATTATGTTGTGATGACATTATTTGTAAATCCAAAGCAATTCGGACCGAATGAAGATTTTGAAAAATATCCGAGAGACCCCGACAGAGATTATAAGCTTGCTGAAAATGCAGGTTGCGATTTGATTTTCGCTCCTGATATTATAGAAATGTATCCAATTGGATTTTCTACTTCCGTTGAAATACATAATATAACAAGTAAATTCGAAGGAGAATGTCGCCCCGGACATTTTGATGGTGTGGCATTAGTAGTGGCAAAGTTGTTTAATGCTGTCAAACCAGATGTCGCAGTTTTTGGGCAAAAAGACTATCAACAAACACTTGTTATTAAACAATTAGTACGGGATCTGAATTTCGATATTAAGATAGTAATTGCACCAACAGTTCGCGAAACTGATGGACTTGCTATGAGTTCGAGAAACACGTATTTAACTCCAGAGTTAAGAGCAAAAGCAAATGTGTTGTTCAATGCACTCGAAGATGCTATTAAAGCGATTGAAGGAGGTTGCCGCGAAAGAAAAGTAATAAATGCAATAATGCACAAAAGGTTGCGAAGTGTTCCGGAAATCAAAATAGATTATGCTTGTGCGGCATTAGCTGAAAATTTGGACGAACCTGATGTGTTTCTTGCAGGCGACCATATAGTACTATTAATAGCTTGCTATCTTGGAACAACAAGATTAATAGATAATGCGCTTGTAACAATACCCAAAACCAACATAGCCACAAAGTAACAATTACAGTAATTGTTTTGCGGCTGCAATTAATTCATTTGTTTGACTATCGCTTATCGACTCTGCAATAATGCGAATTATTGGTTCAGTGTTTGATTTCCTAATTTGAAGCCAACTGCTGTTTGGAAAATCTATGCGTAAACCATCTTGCTCGTCGAATACACCTTGGCTAAATACTTGCTTGAATTTATAGACCAATGATGAAAAATCACCTGTATAAACAAATTTTTCTTTTTTCATATAAAGTGTTGGGAAAGAAGAAACAATTTCCGAAATACTCTGGTTTTTGTCAGTAATTTCAATTAAAACCAAAGCTAAACCGACAAGTGAATCTCTTCCGTAATGACACTGAGGAAATATCACTCCACCGCTACCTTCCCCACCAATTATTGAAGAGGTCTCTTTCATTTTTTTTACAACATTAATTTCGCCAACTGGTGAACGGTAAAGGTTTGCACCGTATTGATTACAAATCCATTGACTGATACTTGAAGAAGAAAGATTAACGACGATAGAATTATTTTCTCTATTTGAATTTCGCAGGACTGCATCAATTGCGAGAGCAATTGTAAATTCCTCATTAATACAGTTCCCTTGATTATCAACAAGAACAAGTCTATCTGCATCTGGATCGATAGCAACTCCCAAATCACATTTGTTTAATTTAACAAATTCAGCAAGCTGAGTTAAGTTTTTCGGAAGTGGCTCGGGTTCGTGTGGGAAAATACCTGAACCATCGCAAAATAGTTCAAAAGTTTTGCAATTGAACCTTTTCAATAATTTTGGGACAGCGATTGAACCACTTGCATTAACTGCATCAATGGCTATTTTGAATTCTTTCTTTCTAATTTCTTGAATTTTAGATTTTACAATATTAATATCAAGAATTTTATTGATAGCAAAATCAATTGCATTATCTTCAGTTATAATTTTTCCAGAAAGACGACTGTGAACTATTTCGTTACTATCAACAATTTTCCATAATTGATGGTTTTCTTGTTCATCAAGAAAAACACCGTTAGAATTAATAAACTTCAAACCGTTCCAATTTTGTGGGTTGTGAGATGCGGTAATTGCAATACCGCCTGAAAATTCAGGTAATTCAGAATAGAGCTGAACTGTGGGAGTTGGGACAATTCCAAGTGAAACGACTTCACAACCTATATTGGATAACTCTGATAGCACTAATTTTTCAATTTCTTCGCTACCTTGGCGACCATCTCTACCTACAACTATCCGACCAAAATCAAGTAATTTAGCAAATGCTTTTACATAAGAACTTATCAATTGAGCATTCAGAGAGCCATCATCCGTTGTAGCTCGAAGTCCGGAAATTGAACGAACAACAGGCATATTCAACCAGAAAGAGATTATACAAACTAAAAAGGGGCTAACAAAAGCCCCTTTGAGTAGTGGCGGGGTCAGGACTTGAACCTGAAACCTTCGGGTTATGAGCCCGACGAGATACCATTACTCCACCCCGCTATGTTTTTGGAATACAAAATTAACACATTATTAATTAATATACAAGAAAAAATTTTATATATCTATTTTGTATCTAAAAGAGGGCTCACAGTGTTAATAGTATTAGTAAATGTCATACAATCAATTTCAAAATATAAATTTGAATTAAGTTAATATTAAGGAAACATCTATGTATTATTGAAAAAAAATGATATTAGTGTATAAACTTCAATAAGATATAGAATATTATTTTGTAAATTAAAGATAAAACTGTTGAGGTAAAAAATGAAAAAAATTATTATTCTTAGTATTTTGTTATTGTTGCAACTAAGTGTTGTTTTTTCACAAGTTTTTGAACAAAAAGGGATATACATCGAAACTCCTGGACAAAAATTGCCTAATAATTATTATAGTCCAAGGAAAATAAGTGAAGTACCGAAATTAGATGCCAAATACTATCTACCGAAAGCAATACATATTAAAACAAAGCAAAATTTATCGTTGGAAAAGAATAAATATGCGAAATTATCACCATCCATACAGTCAAGTACTAGTGGATTAGGTGATATTAAAGTTAAGGCTTTGTTCCCTGATTATTCTGAGTATAAAAAAATGTCAGAAGACAAGTTTGGGGTAGGGAGAATATATGAACTACAATATAGTAATCCAATCGACCCTTATGATGTATGCAAAGAGTTAATGAAAAACCCAGAAATAGAATATGCTTATCCAATATTTGTTCGCTATCCATATTTTTCACCAAATGACCCGCTGATAACAAATCAGTATTATTTAGCAAATATTGCAGCATATCAAGCTTGGGATGTATCGCTTGGCGACACAACAGTAGTGATAGCTATTGTTGATTCAGGTATTGATTACACACATCCAGATTTGCAGGATAATTTATCATCTGTCAAGTATGATTTCGTCGGAGATGTAACATACACAGATGTACAGTCTGGTAATTGGAAAGAAGATAACGACCCAAGACCATTGAGCACTAACAATACACACGGAACGCACGTAACTGGGTGTGCTAATGCTGTAACAAATAACAGTATTGGGATTGCATCAATAGGAGCAAGATGCAAATATATGCCAATCAAGGTTGGAGCCGATAATCCAAATGTCAATGGAATTTATCGTGGATATGAAGCAATATTATATGCCGCTCAAAATGGAGCAAAAGTTATCAATTGCAGTTGGGGAGGTCCGGGATTCTCGCAAGCAGAACAGGATATAATAAATCAGGCAGTAGCATTAGGAAGCGTTGTGGTAGTAGCGGCCGGAAATGATGGATATTTTTTAAATACATATCCACAGTATCCTGCTAATTATAACAATGTAATTTGTGTAGGAGCAACAAACCAATCAGACAAAGCTACAAGCTTTTCAAATTATGGTCAATCTGTAACAGTTTTTGCACCAGGGCAGTCAATTTATTCGACAATTCCTAACAATAGATATGCAAGTTTTGACGGAACATCAATGGCATCGCCTATTGTTGCAGGACTGGCCGGATTGGTGCGAAGCGTTTTCCCACACTATACACCTATGCAGGTATATCATCAAATCAGGAGCACTGTAGATAATATTGTAACTAATCAAAATGATAGACCACTTTATTATGGACGTATTAATGCTTATAAAGCACTTACTTTCAACAATCCCAAATTTCCTGATAGAAAAATTCCGGGTTGCGGAGTGGTTGATTTCTCTATCAGCGGAAGTGATGCAATTACAAATTATGCACGTCAAACATTGAAAATAAAAATCAAAAATTACCTATCCCCTACTTCTTCAAATTTTAAAGTGAAGTTTTCTTCTTACGATAAAAATTTAATCATTTATGGTAATCAAAATTATGTAGGTATTTTGGGTAATATGGAAGAAAAGGAATTCACAGTAGATATTGAGTTAAAAAATACAAATCTGTGGTTTAGTGGCTATGTAGACGTGTTGTTTAGTTTTGAGGACGATAATTATCTTGATTACAGCCTTGTGAAAATTCCGATAAAAATAAAAACCGAAAATTCATATACAACTCAGGCTTTTATTCCAGCAAGTTATTCTTTGAAAGTTAATCATACATATAGCCCAAACTATTCTTCGTTATGGATGGTTGGTTCAATATATGATTTTCTTGGAGTTATTTATCTAAAAAATCAAAATGGTTACTCGTATATACCTCAAGGTAGTAATAATCTGGAAGCAGTTTATGCGTTCAGCGACAGCAAAGCTGCAGTTGCAATAAACTCAGTTACGAGTGTACCTTCAGTTTCGATTACTACAAATCAAGGACAAAATTGGACTACAAAAACTCTTTCAAGCTATATGACACTAATAAGAAATATTCATTTTTTTAACGATAACAATGGAGTAGCTATAGGAAATCCATTAAACAACAGATATGGAGTGGCTATTACAAATGATGGTGGCAACACTTGGTCCTCTCCTGAAAGTACCTTACCGACATCAACTGGTGAAACAGTTTTGACTGGTTCAATAGCTACATCAGAAAACAGTATTTGGTTCGGAACAAGCATTGGGAAAATATATCGTTCGTCAAATCAAGGACGCAACTGGACATCCCACTATGTTGCAAATCAAGTATCTGTGCCATTGATTGCATTCAGAGATGAAAACAATGGGCTATCTGTGTACAAGAAAAGTGATGGAAGCTACAATGTGGCACGAACCACTAATGCCGGGATAAACTGGACTACTGAAATTTATAATATTTCAAATATGGGCTCTAAACCTGTTGATCTCTATTCACCAAAGAATAAAAATGTATTTATTTTAGTATTAGAAAACGGCTCTGTTTATATTTCTCATAATGATGGAGAGAGTTGGACACCAATTTTATCAAGATATACAGATGGGGTAAAAAGCTGTGCAGCAGTTTTATCTGGAAACAATGTGAGAATATGGATGGCAAGCCCTACTTATGTTTCAACATTAGATTTTCCGATCCCTGTTAGCAATCCTACTAAAGAATTAACTATTATGAACGGAGAGAGATTAAATTTTGGAAATGTTCGTGTCGGTTCAAGTAAAATTGAAAGAATAACGCTTGAAAATAAGGGCAACACCAGAACTCTTATTGATAAAGTGTATATAAAAGGAACTAACGCAGATGAATTTACCATTACCGTCGGTACTTCTGAATATGTGGATGCTGGTGCAACCGGAAATGTGAGAATTCGATTCAATCCAAAAACAGCTGGTGAAAAAAATGCAATTTTGGTAATTGAAAGCGACGCCTCACCATATAGGCTGGAATTCCCAATTGTTGGGACTGCTATTGAAAATGTAAACTCCTCGTTTGTTACAAGCGCAGATGAAATATTATTTGATTCGGTGTATATTGGAGAAGTTCAGAACAGAATTTTAACGATCACAAACAACGGTGAAGCAGGACAAAACCTGAAAATAACTGTTAATAACCCGAGTTTTTCTTATCTGCCGGCTGAAGAAACACTCAGCTTAGATACGGGTAAAAGCGTGAATATTACAGTATTTTTCCAACCACAAACGGAAGGAACAATTTTTGGAATTCTCAACATTCAGGATTTACTTAGTGGCTTAACTAAAAACATCACTCTTGCAGGTTATGGCAAAAGTAACACTTCGATTATTAATGACTTTAGTATATACGGTATTTTCCCTAATCCAGTAATGAATGATGCAAAATGTATGATTCACTCAACACTTACAACTAAAATTTCAGCAAAAGTGATGGATTTAAGTGGCAAAATAATTAAAGAAATCAATAATATTAATTTAAATGAAGGAGACAATTTAATAATCTTTAGGCTTGATGAATTAATTTCCGGTGCTTATATTCTTAATATCACAAATAATAAGGCAGTTGAAAATTATCTTTTCATTAAGAAATAGCTACAATCGATAAGTAAGGCTGACAATATGTCAGCCTTACTTGTAATTAATGAATGATGATTTCTTCAGAAAATCTATCGTATAAATTAAATTTATTTTCTTTGAATTTTTATTAAATTTGTTTTTTATTAACTTATCAGGTAATGAAATGAGCAAACAAAAAACATCTTCAAAAACAGTCAGTCCTCAAAAGCATATAATTCCAGAAAAATATTTAGACTTGTTTTATATTTTATCATTGTTTTTGTTGATTATTATATTTTTGTCGTCTGCAATTTTTGGGAATGGCTTTGATTCTTCAGATACATTATCTTCTCTTGCTTTCAAAACTTATTTAGAAGATGCAAAGGCAAGTGGAAACTTCCCGTTATGGACACCATATATTTTTTCAGGAATGCCGTCGTATGCCTCTTTACTTACAACAGGAGCAAGAATTTGGGATGTAGTGGCTCAGGTAGTGTTTGGAATAGCATCATTTTTCGGTGCATTATTTGGCAGTGATGTTGCAAGACTTGCTTTCTGGTATGGGTTTTATGGTATGGGAATGTATTTGCTAACTAAAAGTAAGATAAATGATAGATTCATCTCATTTCTTGTATCGTTTGCTGCTGTATTCTCGACCTGGATAATTTTATGGGTAATGATTGGACACAATACAAAGCCGGTGGTATTGGCTTTTGTTCCATTTTTATTCCTATTTTTGGAAGAATTGCAAGAAAAGTTCTCTTTGCTTGTATCAGCGTTATTGATAATAGCTATTCATTTAATGTTCGAAGCAGGGCATTTACAATTGATTTTTTATTCTCTTTTAGCTATTGGCATTTATTTGATAGTTGAAATTATTAATAGAGTAATTACGAAAAATAATCTTGCAGGAATATTACGTGCCACTGGTGTTTTGGTGTTAGCAATAGGAATTGCTTTCCTGATGTCTTCTGATAGATACTTTTCTACTTTAGAATACACACCTTATTCAACAAGAGGAAGTGCACCAATTGTAAAAAGCGAAAATCAACACCAAACAGAAACTGGAGGGCATGACTATGAATATGCTACAATGTGGTCGTTTAGTCCACAGGAATTAATTACTTTCGTGGTTCCTAATTATTTCGGATTTGGTAAACTTGAATACAAGGGACAACTAACCGGAAACTCATCGGTAAGAATGCATACTTACTGGGGACAAAAACCATTTGAAGATGCTGCACCTTATGCTGGAATATTAGTTTTATTACTTGCATTTTTTGGAGCTATAAGAAATTACAAAAACGTGTTTGTTCAATTTCTAATTATTTTATCAATTGTTGCAATAATACTTTCATTTGGATACACTTTTCCATTGCTTTATGATTTCTTTTACTACAATGTTCCATATTTCAACAAGTTTAGAGCACCTTCGATGATACTTGTTTTAGTTCATTTTGCATTACCTATTTTAGCAGCATATGGAATTAAAGAAATATTCGGAATAAGAGAAAACCTCACACCTAAAGATAGAAAAGCCTTAAATATTTTAGTTGGAATAAGCGGACTGCTTCTAATTTCTGGTTTTGTTTTCTCCGCAATATTTCAAACAACATATCAGGAAGCAGTTGCTGCCTCAAAATACGGTAAACAGATGATACAGGCATATAGTGAGACAACTTTTGCTGAAATTAGCAACTTTATTTTTGATGAAATGATTGCTGACTGGTATCGAGTAGGAATTATCGCATTAATCGGAAGTATTCTAATTTATGCATATTCGCTAAGAAAAATTTCAAGTAGTTTATTTTCTATTGGATTGTTTGTTTTGATAGCTATTGATTTATGGCAGGTGAGCTACAGACCAATGGAAGTTGCCGAGAAGAAAGCTGATAAAATAATGTTCCAAAAAACAGATGTAATAAACTTTTTGCTCGAAGACAAAAGCAAATTTAGAATTGCCGATTTTACCTCACAGATAGTTAATTTACCTGCATATTTCAGGCTCGAATCAGTTAATGGATATCATTCTGCTAAACTAAGAATTTATCAGGATTTGTTGGATGTTGCAAATCAAGGTTCCACCTCACAAGTAACAAATCCATTTTTATGGAACTTACTGAATGTAAAATATGTAATTACACCACAACAAATAGGTGGAATGCAACCAATTTTCCAATCACAGCAAACAGGTGCATTTGTATACTTTAATGCCGGATACACTCCGAGAGCATATTTTGTTGATTCAGTTGAAGTTATGAAGAACATTGATATATTAAATAAAATAAAAGACGGTGCTTTTGACCCAAGAAAAGTTGCTTTCTTAGAAAAAGAGCTGCCTAATAAATTATCAAAGAATCCAGAAAACAGCATTGTTAAAATAAAGAATTACCAAAATGAATACATTAAAATAGAAACGGAAAACAGTTCAGATAATTTATTGGTGCTATCCGAAATTTATTATCCAGCAGGTTGGAAAGCATATATAGATGGTAAGGAAACAGAAATATTGAAAACAAATTATGCTTTGCGTTCAGTATTTGTTCCTGCCGGGAAACATACAATAGAAATGAAGTTTGAATCCCCTGCTTTCGAAAAAGGAAAACTGATAAGTACTTCATTGAATATAGTTGTAGTAATACTTCTGGGGATTGGTTTTTTCATAGAAATAAGAAGGCGAAAAAAATCAAAATTAGTTAATTAATAAAAATGAATGATTTAAATGTAAAATATAAGGTACAGAAATTAATAGTTTCTGTATCTATTATTTTGTTGTTGTGCAAATTATTAGCATATCAGATAACAAATTCCGTAGGTATTTTGACCGATGCATTAGAAAGCATAGTCAATGTAGTTGCGGGGTTACTGAGCTTAGTAAGTATTTCAGTTTCAATCAAACCGAAAGATGATAATCACCCATTTGGTCACGGCAAAGTAGAACTGCTTTCAGCCTCTGTGGAGGGTATGCTAATAGCAGTTGCCGGATTTATTATTATATATGAAGCAGTGTATAGACTTTTTGTTCCGAGTGAAATACAGAAGCTTGACATAGGAATTATTATTATTGCAATAGCAGGGCTTATTAATTACATAATTGGTGGATACAGCATCAAAGTTGGAAAAAAACATAATTCGATAGCACTGATTGCTGGCGGAAAGCATTTGCAATCGGATACATACTCCACCATCGGACTTGTAGTTGGGCTTGTAATTCTTTACTTTAGCAAGTTACAATGGCTTGACAGCATAATTGCAATTGTGTTCGGCTCAATAATAGCAATTACAGGAATAAAGATTCTAAGAAATACTGTTGCAAATTTAATGGATGAAGCAGATGCTTTGCTGCTTGACGAATTTCTGGAAATTATTAACAGAAATAAACAAAATGACTGGATAGATATTAAAAATACAAGAATTTTGAAGTATGGAGATACCTATCATATTGATTGTGATTTAATCATACCTTGGTATTACAACATTAACCAGGCAACCGAATTAACCGAAAAAATGAAAAAAATATTAAATGATAATTTTAAAGAAAATATTGATTTAGCTGTGCATATTTTTCCGTGTAAAAAAGAGAATTGTAAGCATTGTGTAATAACTGATTGCCAACACCGCTTAAATGCATTTGAAGAAAAAATCGATTGGACTATCAAACAGATAATTCGTTTTAAATAATTTCATTTTTTAGATACTACTAAATACAATTATTTAAATATTCAATACGTCATAAGTATATGAACAATTTGGAATATTAAATAAGTAAGTTTGTAATTAAGATAGCCATAGGAACAATTATTGGAGGAATTCTAGGGTATTTGTATTATTATTTTATAGGATGTAATGGAGGTTGCCCAATATCTTCAAACTGGATGATTTCTGTTCTATATGGAGCATTTCTTGGAGCAATTATTGCAACACCAACAAAAAGAGGGACAAATGGAAAAAATAACTAAAAGCACTTATATCGAAGAAATGTTAGAAATTAAGCCACAAGCTGTATCGTATTTTCTTGATAAAGGTATAGCCTGTCTTGTATGCGGTGAACCTTATTGGGGAACAATAGAAGAACTTGTATTAAAGAAAGGATATAGTGAAGAAGAACTGGAGCAATTCATTGAAGAACTCAATAGATTGCCCCAAAAATAAGTTGATATTTTTTTCGTTATTGTTATTAAGAAAAAAATGGTGCGAACGTGAAATCTATAAAAGTTGTTATCGGAGGAGAGGAATATAGTTTAATTGGAGAAGATGAGGAACTCATTATTCGGTCGGCAAATGAAGCAAACAGGTTGATAAATGAAATTAGAGCTAAATATGATAAAGAGTTGCCGATGCTTACAATTACAACATTAGCATTGGTTAATTCAATCGAAACAATGGAAATAGAAAAACGAAAATTGGAAGAAGAAAAGCATTTTTTGATGGAAGAATTGGACAGGATGAAAGATTTTTTGGAAAATTATATTAAACAAAACGCAGAAAATCAATAGTTCTTTGAAATTCGGTCGCATCATACAAATATTGTCGATGAAGAACTAATAGTATAACAATAGGGAGCTAAGCTCTCACCGGCAATGGGAGGCCTCAACCTCTAAGGAGGTAGCAATAAAATGCTCAGTGGAACCCAGACCCGGTAAGGATAGCACCCACTGTGTGTTGGAGAGGTTCTTCTACACACAATTATCCTGTATGATGCGGCTTTTTTTAATTAATGAACACTTGATTAAAAATAAGTAATCTTATTTTTTCAATTGGATATTTTAATATTTTAAATTAAATTGTAGTTTAGGTTTAATTAAATTTTTTGTCAGTTAATTTTTTTTAATTTTAGGGTATTTTATTGAAGAAACGAAATGAAACAATCAGATATTAAATATATAAAAATCAACTGGATAATTGGACTATTGGAAAAAGGACAATTAGCTTCAATTATTTTATTTCTAATCGTTTCTCAATAAAATCCCACAATTATCAGTAGTTATTATTAGTCATATTTAGGGAGAATTGAAGATGAGCCCAATTATCATCATTGTGGCGAGCATAGTTGGATTGATTGCGGGATTTGCGGCTGCCTATTTTGTTGCTACAAAAATGTCCGCAGCAAAAATTCAACAAGCAGAAGAAAGTGCTAAAAATATTCTGAAAGACGCAGAAAAAGAAGCAAACAACATTAAGAAAGAAAAAATAATAGAAGCAAAAGAAGAATGGCACAAAAGAAAACTCGAATTTGAAAACGACGCTCTTGCTAAACGTCAAAAATTACAACAAATGGAAAAGCAGCTTAAATCAATCGAAGATGATTTAAAGCGTAAAGAAAACGACTTGAATAAAAAAGAAAACGAAGTTAAAAATTACGAAGAAAATTTAAAGAAAAAAGAAACTGAACTTACTGAAAAAGCAAAAGATATTGACACTATCATTGCTGAACAGATGAAGAAATTAGAATCGATTGCTGGACTATCGTCCGAAGAAGCAAAAAAGCAATTGATGGAAGCTATGATAAACGACGCTAAACAAGATGCCGCAAATACAATCAGACAAATTCGCGAAGAAACTAAATTAAAAGCAAATCAGGAAGCGCAGAATATTATCGTTCAAGCTATTCAGCGAACAGCTTCTGACCATAGCGTTGAAACAACCGTTTCGGTTGTTACTCTTGACAGCGACGATATGAAAGGAAGAATTATAGGACGAGAAGGTAGAAATATTCGTGCTTTTGAAGCAGCAACGGGCGTTGATTTAATTATAGATGACACTCCTGAAGCAGTCGTAATTTCTGGTTTTGACCCATTCAGACGAGAAGTTGCTAAAAAAGCATTAGAAAAATTGATGCTTGATGGTCGCATTCACCCAGCACGTATCGAGGAAGTAGTTGAAAAAACTAAGAAAGAACTTGAAGAGGAAATCATAAAAGTTGGTGAAAGTGCATTATTAGAACTTGGAGTTCATAATATGCACAAAGAGCTTGTTCGATTAGTTGGAAAAATGAAATATCGTTCGAGCTATGGACAGAATTTGCTTAATCACTCGATAGAAGTTGCTAATTTATGCGGTATTATGGCTTCTGAACTTGGGCTTGACCCACAAATTGCCAAAAGAGCAGGATTGCTGCACGATATTGGTAAATGCGTCGATAAAGAAACAGAAGGACCTCACGCATTGATTGGATTTGAACTTGCGAAAAAGTTTCGCGAAAATCCGAGTGTTTGCAATGCGATTGGGGCTCATCACGAAGATATTGAGATGGAAACCCCTTACGCAGTGCTTGTGCAAGCATCTGATAGCATCAGCGGTGCTCGTCCTGGTGCACGTCGTGAATCTCTCGAAAATTATGTAAAACGGTTGCAGAAGCTTGAATCAATAGCCGAAAGTTTCGAAGGTGTGGGCAAAACTTTTGCTATTCAAGCAGGACGTGAAGTTCGTGTAATCGTAGAACCTGAAAAAGTTGATGACAACACTGCTGATATTTTGGCAATTGAGATTGCAAAACGAATTGAAAATGAAATGGAATATCCTGGTCAAATTAAAGTTACTGTTATCAGAGAAAAACGAAGTGTAAGCATTGCTAAATAATTGTTTTTTTGATATTTTTTTAGAAAGCAGCCTTCAATTCTGGTAGGCTGCTTTTTTTTGTAGCTATTTTGAAACCACTGATTGATTTTTATCTTATATTAAATATTCGTAATTTTGTAGTCTTTATTTTTTAAATAATTATAAAAGCGAAAAAATGTTTGAACCACAAAAAGAAAAATTAGACGAATTGAAAACAAGGTTAGAGAACCTAAGGAGGTTTCTTTGACATCGATGAAAAGAAAGAAAAAATTGCAAAATTAAAAGAAGAAACACATAGAAATGATTTTTGGGACGACCCCAATACAGCAAAAAAAATAATGCAAAAAATATCAGATTTGTCTGAATGGGTTGACGAATATGAGAAAGCAGAGCAATTATTTGAAAATGCTGCTGCTTTTTTGGAATTAGCTGTAGAAGAGGAAGATGCATCTTTGGAAAACGAGTTGAATTCTGATATTTCTCAATTTGAGAAATTCATAGAAGAACTTGAAATAAAAAATATGCTATCTGGCGCAGATGATACAAAATCAGCTATACTTACTATTCATTCAGGAGCTGGTGGAACAGAAGCACAGGACTGGGCAGAAATGTTGATGCGAATGTATACGCGTTGGGCTGAACGGCATAATTACAAAGTGTATTTACTTGACGAACTCGAAGGCGATGGTGCTGGAATTAAGTCTGCAACTTTAGAAATAAATGGGAAATATGCATACGGTTATTTGAAAGCTGAAAATGGTGTACATCGTTTGGTTAGAATATCACCATTCGATGCAAATGCAAGAAGACATACATCATTTGCTTCGGTATTCGTTTATCCAGAAATTGATGATGATGTGGAAATTGAAATAAATCCAGCTGATGTTGAAATGGAAACCTTCCGTTCTGGTGGAAAAGGCGGACAAAATGTAAACAAAGTCGAAACTGCTGTTCGTCTGCGACATATACCAACCGGGATTGTGGTTGCTTGTCAGCAGGAGCGTTCTCAATTTCAGAACCGAGAGCGAGCAATGAAAATGTTAAAATCAAGACTTTATCAGAAGAAAAGAGAAGAAGAAGAAGCTGCTCGCGCTGCGATCGAAGGAACAAAAAAGAAAATTGAATGGGGAAGCCAAATTCGCTCTTACGTTTTCCAACCCTATACAATGGTTAATGACCACAGGACTGAATTGAAGCGAACTGATATTCAAGCAGTGATGGATGGAGACCTTGATGATTTTATTAAAGCATATTTATTAAGTGATTTAAATCAATAGTGATGCATTGGTTTTATCTGTTATTGGCTGGAATATTTGAAATAGGATGGCCTGTTGGTTTTAAGCTATCGCAAACAACATCTTACAGGTATTTTTGGATAGCCTTTAGCATTGTTAGTATGGCGTTAAGTGGTTACTTTCTGTGGCTCGCACAAAGGCACATACCAATCGGAACAGCATATGCCATTTGGACAGGAATAGGAGCAATTGGTACTTTTACAATTGGAGTAATGTTTTTCAAAGATACAGCAAGTTTGTTAAAAATCATTTCAATTTTTTTAATTATTGCTGGTATAGTTGGCTTAAAGATTGCAAACTAATAAATCATAGATTTCATTTTAATAAAACTGAGCTGACTTGGATAAGTTTGAGCAATTTTATACGCACCATTTTCTATAGCGACATCGACTGTAAACTTACTGCTAATTTTTGAGCATTTATAATTAATTGTTCCGCGATAAATCCATTTGTTTTCTTTGTCAGCCATTTTAATAAAAATTCCAGAAGTAAGAGACATTTCAAGAAGTTCGCCGAAATAATTCTTATTATTTATCTGAGCAGAAATGTATTCATTGAAACTGTGCTTCGATTTGTAGCTATGCGCAGTATAATTTTCATATGCATTTTGATAATCACCATCAATAATTAATCTTGAATAAGGCTTAATTAATTCATTAAAAATTTTCGGTGAAATATCCTCATTTAATTTTCGGAATGAAATATAAGAATAGTATGAAATAATTAGTATTCCTAAGAAAATTGCGATACCAACATAATAAATTTGTTTCATTTTCAAATAAATTTGTTTAGACTAACTTTTAAAATACAATGATTTTTTTTATTTTGAAATAAAATAATTAACAAAATAGGATTACAGGATGAAAAGAGCAACTAAATTTGTATTAGCAGTATTATTATGTATTATTCCATTTACTCTTTTAGCACAAAAAAAGAAACCTTATACTTTCGAAGATGCAATGAGGTTCAAATTAATCAGGGAAACAAGCTTATCGCAAAATGGGAAATGGCTTGCATATACATTAGTTCCGGATCGTGGAGACCGCACACTATATATTCAATCTCTCGAAGATACAATTAAATTCACATATGAAAATGGCTCCAAGCCAAAATTGTCGCCTAAAACAGACTGGGTAGCCTTTGAAATACTTCCAAAACAAATAGAAATTGAAAATGCCGGCAAAAAGGACAAGCCCAAAAACAAGTTTGGAATAATGAATTTGTCAAATGGACGAGTAGTCGAAAGAGAAACAATAAAATCGTTTGAATTTTCGAACGATGGCAAATGGTTAGCATTTTTGTATGAAGGAAGTGATGAAAAAGACAAGAAACTTAAAGATAAAATTGTTGGGTCTCAGCTAAACTTACGTCATTTACAAAGTGGAACAGAGATAAGAATTGATTATGTAACTGACTTCTTATTTGATAGTTTGAGCAATTATGTTTTTTATTCAATATCGACAAAATCCGGAAATGGCGATGGTTTATATTACAGAAATTTAGATGAAGATTTTGCACCTGAATATGAGATAATTTCTAAAAATAATATTCATATTTGCAACTTAGCTTGGAAAGAAAGCGTTCAGAAACTTGCTTTTTGTTTAGCTACACTTGATAATAACGGAAAAGCAAAAGACTATTCAATATATATATGGGATAAAGCAAAATCGAGTGAAATTGTAACACCCAAAATAATTACAAGCAACTACTATATTCCACAAGTTAATGATATTAGTTGGAGCAGTGATGGCAGCAAACTGTTTTTCGGGATAAAACCAATTACCGAAAAATATGATACCAAACAAGATTTTTCGAACTATAACGATACAACATTTTTCAATATTGATAGTATTGCCAGGAGAGCTGATTTATCTCTTTGGCACTGGGACGACCCACTGATAATGTCTAATCAAAAGATTAGCTGGAACAAGTTCAAAGACAGATATTTTTTGAGTGTGTTTGATTTAAGAAAAAACACATTTATCCAACTTGGTGATAGCACAGTCAATAGAGTATTTGTTCCCAAAAACAATAATGTTACTATAGCTTACAGCGAAACACCTTATTACAAAGAAAAAACGTGGTATGGAGATCTTTTTGATCTTTATCTGGTAAACCTTGACAATGGAGAGAAAAAAATCATTCAGCGACGAATTGAAGAAAATGCTTATTTATCACCAAATGGTAAATATGTTGTTTATTACAATCAAAAAAACTGGTATTTATATGATATTCCCAACAATATTGCAAGAAATATAACTGGGAATCTTGATGGCAAATTTTTCGATATTGAGTTCGATATGCCGAGTAATGTTCCTTCAAATGGATTTGGTTGTTGGCTCGATAGTGGAAATGCATTTGTAATTTATGATTGGTATGATTTGTGGAAATTTGATTGTGCAAGTGGTTCCGGATACAATTTGACTAATCAAGCAGGTAAAAAAGAAAAGGTTAGTTTTCGAATTCGCAATATATGGGCGGACAAGGATTATTACTTAGAAACTGATACTTTAATTTTGCAAGGATACAATAATTATACAAAAGTTCAAGGTATTTATACTTTTATACTTCAAAATAAAGAACTTAGAACAAATTTGCTTGAAACAGAAAAGAAATTCACAGTAATTGGGAAACCGCGTTATAATAATAAGATATTGTACACACGAGAAAATTATGTTGAGTATCCTGATTATTGGATAACCTCAAATTTGAATTTTACTGATAAAAGAAAAATCACGGATGCCATTCCTGAAATAGTTGAATATGAATGGGGAACTACGGAGATTATCCGTTGGGTAAATTCACGTGGGGACAGTTTGGACGGATTTATTATCAAACCATACAACTACAACCCAAAGAAGCGTTATCCAATATATGTATATTTTTATGAAAGATTTTCGGATAGAACTTATAATTTTAATCCTCCGATGCTTTCTCATCGCCCGATACCACAAGTATATAACTCTTCGGGATATATAATGTTTCTGCCTGATATTAAATACTACATTGGAAATCCCGGATTTGACGCATTAGATGCAATAATGACCGGTTCAAGGCGGCTTATTGAGCTTGGTATTGCTGATTCTTCGAAATTCTGCATACAAGGTCATTCCTGGAGCGGCTACCAGACAGCATTTATTGCAACACAGACAGACTTTTTCAAAGCGGCTTGCGCAGGTGCACCAGTCGGGAATATGACAAGTGCGTATGGGCAAATTCGACTTGAATCAGGACTTACGCGACAATTTCAATACGAGGCTCAGCAAAGCCGAATTGGTGGCACATTATGGGATAGTTTGGATAATTATATACGTAACTCCCCTATTTTCAATGTTAATAAAGCCACAACACCGCTTTTAATAATGTTTGGAGATATAGACGAAGCTGTGCCTTGGCAACAAGGAATAGAGCTATATATGGCATATCGTAGGCTTGGGAAAAACGCAATATTTTTGCAATATGAAAACGAACCACACCATCCTCGACGGTATCAAAATAAGCTTGATTATTCGATTAAGATGAAAGAATTTTTTGACCATTATGTTTTAGGCAAACCAGCACCAGTATGGATAATAAAGGGTATGCCTTACAAGGGAAATTAATGACGGAGGTTATCTTTTAATAAATACTGGATATTTCCCTTCATTTTATTATTATAAAAAAAATAAGTTGCAACAAGAGTAGCAACTTATTTTTTTTGATATAATTTGAAATATTATTAATAATTGATTTTATACTGAATTAGTATTCTACAAGAAGAAATAAAAAACACTTAATAAGAGTTATTACTTTAAGTGCAAAATTATTTAGAATAAATCGCGAACCATTCTAAATATTATCTCATTAACAATGAACTATCTCCATAACTCAGAAAGCGATAATTTTTTATTAACGCTTCGTCATAAATCTGTTTCCAGAAGTTTCCGCCAACAAATGCACTGATGAGTAGTAGCAGTGTGCTCTTTGGCAGATGAAAGTTCGTAATTAGTCCGTCAGCTGTTCGAATTTGGTAGCCAGGTAAAATAAAAAGCTCTGTATTTCCTGAAATAAACGACTTTTTTTCTTGCGAAAGTTTTTCCTGAATTGCAATTATAGACTGTTCAAATGAAATTTCCTGGTATTTGTGTGATAATTGATAAGGTTCGAATTGGCTTAATAGTAGATTGCTATGAATATCAAAATTTCCGTAAAAAATTTTTACGCCGACCCAGTATAGAGTTTCAAGTGTGCGAAGAGAAGTAGTGCCAGTTGCAATTATTTTCGATTTATTTCTAATTGAAGAAAGAATATTTTCGATAGTTGTAATTGAAACGAACAATTGTTCTCTGTGCATTTTGTGTTCTGCTACACTTTTCTCAATTGGTACAAAAGTTCCAGGACCAACGTGAAGTATTACTTCTTCAAACAGAATATGCTTTTCTTTCAGTTTGAAAATTACTCTGTCAGTAAAATGCAATCCAGCGGTAGGGGCAGCAACCGAGCCTTCCATCCGGCTATACACTGTTTGATAACGGTCTTTGTCTAATTCAGTTGTATCACGATTAATGTAAGGCGGAAGAGGAATTTGCCCGATTTTCGATAAGATTTCAGAAAAGGTATAACTTGAAGAATAATCGAATTCCACAACAGCATAATTATCATATCGCTTTAATATTTTTGCCGATAATTGATTATCCTTAGTGTATAATCTGGAGTTTTCCTGAATATTTCTTCCACCAATAATACACTCCCAAACGCAACTATTTTTTGCAGACATTGTAATCTGTGGGTCTGAAGAAGGTGAAATCGGATTGACGCATAGCAATTCTGCTTTTCCGCCTGTCTGCTTCGACATAAATATACGAGCTTGTATAACCTTTGTAGAATTAATAATAATCAGCGAATTATCTGGTATATAATTACTAATATTTGAAAAAATGCTATGCTCTATTCTTTTTGATTTGCAATCAGCAATCAATAATTTACTTTGGTCTCGTTCTTCGAGGGGGAACAATGCAATTTTTTCTTTAGGGAGTTCGTAGTCGAAATCTTTTAAATCAAGATCAGGAATTTGCATTTTGTTTCTTACTCTGAATAAATGAATAAATAAAATATGCAGCAACAAGAACAACTACAATCGGAATTAAAATATATCCATATAAAGTCATATACTCATCAACTTTTTTCCAGTTATCCCCAAAAATATATCCCAAGTAAATCAATATAAAATTCCATAGTAATGCACTAAAAAAAGACAAAATAGTAGATTTTCTAAACGAGAGCAAGCTCATACCAGCAAAAAAAGCAATGACAGCTCGTGTCCCTGATAAAAAACGATTTGCTACAATTAACCAATATCCCCATTTTTTGAATAATTCATCGACTTTCAACAAAGCATTTTTCGAGATAAATTTTAATTTATCTGTTTCGATAAATTTCATCTCGAAACGAACACCCAGAACAAACATCGTTATAAAACCTAAAGTCGAACCTATTGTGGCAAAAAGCAGCAAAGGCAGGAAGCCAACTATTCCGGTACCTACAAGTGCCCCCATAAAAACAAGTGCCGCATCCGATGGTGAAGGAGGAAAAATATTTTCAATGTATGTAACTGCAAAAGCAATTATTAATATCCAAAACGGCGGAATTTTCTGTATTATTTCGATTAATGTTTCTAACATTTAAAATATAGAATAATCAGTAAAATACAAATATAATTTATCTCAAATAAATAATAAAGTATTATAATAATACTGGTTAGAAATGAAGTCTTTGTAAGAAAATTGAATAATAATATAAAAAACACGAATACTTGATGAAAAAATAAATGGTGGGAATATCCACCATTAATAAATAATCTATAATTGTTTTTTTCAATCAGACTTACAATGAATTAACAATTCGCTTAAATTCTTCGCCTCTATGTTCGAAATTGATAAACATATCGAAAGATTTGCAAGCTGGTGCAAATAGCACAACTTCTCCTGCACGAGCAACTTTTTTTGCTTCCAGAACAGCATCAAGCAATGTATCAACTTGAATACAGCGTTTCATTGCACAAAAATGATTAAATATTGCTTGTTTTTCTTCGCCAATGCATATAATATTGCTTACATTCTTTTGAACAATTTCGTTTAGCTGCGAATAATCATTATTGTCTCCTCTGCCGCCGGCAATCCATACAATTGGTCTCGTATAGCTCGCAAGAGCAAACCAAGCAGCGTTAATATTTGTTGCTTTGGAGTCGTTTATAAAATCTACTCCGTCGATTGTGCGAACAAATTCCAATCGATGTTCGACACCACGGAATGTCATCAAACTATCACGAATGTTTTCATTGGGAATTTCAAAAGCGCGTGCCGCAAGCGCTGCTGCCATAGAATTGTAGGTATTATGAACGCCCGGCAATCCAAGTTTACTTGCCAAAATTAGTTCCTCCTCGTTATGCTGCTCAACTAATTTTATCAAACCATCGGTGCAATATGCCCCCCGCACCACAGGCTTGAGCGAGATGAAAGCAACTTTTGCCTTTGTAGATGGCAAAATCCCCATAGTTGCACTATCATCTGCATTTAAAATTAGTAAATTTTCGGGAGATTGTTGCAAAGAAATTTTATACTTAGCCTGAATATATTCTTCCATAGAACCGTGATAATACAAATGGTCAGGTGTTATGTTTAAAATTACAGCAACATCTGGTTTGAATTTATAGCAGCGGTCAAGTTGGAAACTGCTGAGTTCCGCTACAATTATTGTATCATCTTCGATATTATCTACAAGAGAAGCAAGTGGCTTACCAATATTGCCTGCTGCAACGGCTTTTTTGCCGGAATTATTTAAAATATATGCTGTAAGTGACGTGGTTGTCGTCTTTCCGTTTGTTCCGGTTATTGCAATAATTGGATTTTTCAAATATTGATAAGCATATTCAATTTCACTAATTATTGGAATTTCTAAGCTTTCAGCACGATGAATAATTTCTGAATGAGGCGGAACACCCGGAGAAGTAATGATTAAATCACAATTATTCAAGGCTTTTTCGGTATGTCCACCCAATTCAAAATTTATGTTATAGTCTTCAAGTTCTTTTTTTAATAAATCAGAATTTGCAGGAATTTTACTTTCGGTTAAGAACACATTCTCACCTTTTTTGACTGCTAATTTTGCTGCTTCGAGGCCGCTTTTCCCAGCTCCAATGACTGTGATATTCATTTCTTCACCTAAAAATAAAACAAAATTATCAACAATTCGGACTTTATCAAAGGGTTATCATTAATTTTCCCAAATAATGGCATTTTTGAACATTTTTTCTGCAGTTTCAAATTTAGCTTTATCCCGAGCAAAAAGCACCGCGATAGGTTCTTCTTTTACGCAAGAATCACCATTTTTTTTCAATAGCTTTATGCCTGCTGCAAAATCAATTTGGTCGTTTGCAACTTTTCTTCCAGCACCGAGTTCAATTGCAGCATAGCCAATTTCTTTTGTTTGAAAACCTTTGATTTTTGCATCTCTTTCTGAGCTTACAATATAAATCGGTGTATTTGCATATTCTTTTTCAGACAATGGGATATTTCCTCCTTGCGACGCAATCCAGCGAAGGAAATTATCGTATGCTCTTCCGGATGCGAGCACATTTTCAATCTCATTAATAGCTATTATTTTATTCTCAAATATGTTGCACATCACTAATAGTTCGCTTGCAAGTTCGAAAGTAATAACCTTAAGATCTTCCGGGAAATCGCCACGCAAGCAATTCTGCACTTCGACAACTTCCAGCCAATTGCCAACATAGTTCCCGAGAGGATTATTCATATTTGTAGGTATCGCTTGAAAACGGACACCGAAATTACTGCAAACTGCTTCCATTAGCCTAACTAAATTCTTGGCTTGTTCAAATGTTTGGTAGAACGCTCCGCTGCCGATTTTTAAATCAAGCACAAGTGCATCTAATCCCTCAGCTAATTTTTTGCTCAATATCGAAGCAGTAATCAAGGTATCAGATTCCACAGTTGCGGTTATATCTCTTATTGAATAAATTATTCTATCAGCTGGAGCAATGTCTTCGGATTGGGCAACTATCATTCCTCCAATTGTTTCCATCTGATGCTTCATTTCTTCTTGCGATAAATTCACCTTGTAACCAATGATAGATTCGAGTTTATCAATTGTGCCACCAGTATGACCGAGCCCACGTCCAGAAATCATAGGAACTACTACATCAAACGATAATAAGATTGGAAGTAAAATGAGTGAAATTTTGTCGCCTACTCCCCCAGTTGAATGTTTATCTGCAACTGGTTTTCCAATATATCGGAAGTCAAGTTGAGCGCCGGAATATAGCATTGCTTGAGTAAGTGCAAAAGTTTCCCCTTCAGACATCCCATTGATGCAAATTGCCATCAAAAGAGCAGCAATTTGCTCCCGAGAAATGTTGCCATCAATCGTTGATTGAACAAAGAAAGAAATTTCTTCTTGTGTTAATTCCAGTTTGTCTCTTTTTTTTTGTAAAATTTTATAAATATTCATAAATAACCTATTATGACTTGAATAATTGTTCAAAAAAAATTAAATTGCAAAAAATTAGTTGAACTACAATTTACGTAATAAAAATGCACTACGCAATACCCATCGGACAAAGTTTGAGGAAGTTTATCAAAACGCTACATCATAAGCAAACGCGCGATGAACGCGGATTGTTTGTTGCAGAAGGAGAAAAACTCGTAGAAGAACTTCTAAAAAGTTCATTTCAAGCTGAATTTCTTGTTGTTAGAGAATCAGCTTCAAGCAGCATTATCGATTTAGCAAATAAATTCAATGAAAAAGGGGTTGCTGTTTATACTGCTCCCAAACATCAATTTGATCAGCTTTGCGATACAAAAACTCCACAAGGAATTTTAGCAGTTGTAAATACTCTTGAACAGAAAATTCTACCAAAAGAATCATTTATTGCTCTCGATGGAGTATCAGACCCCGGTAATTTAGGAACGATTATTCGCTCAGCAGATTGGTTTGGAATTAATCAGGTGATTATTGGAAATGCAGGTGTTGACGGACTTAATCCAAAGACAGTTCGTTCAACGATGGGATCAATTTTTCGAATTAATGTTATTTATACAGATAATTTAGTTGAATTTTTGCAAAAACATTTCCCAAAAGTAAAAATTTTCGGTGCTGATATTGCTTCAGATAATTTAATAGATTCAATCAAACATCCCAAGCAATTTGGTTTGGTATTTGGGAACGAAACGCAGGGAATTTCGCCAGAAGTAAAAGAAATTTTATGTTCTACTTTCAAAATTCCGGGTTACGGTCAGGCAGAATCACTTAATGTTTCGGTTTCTGTTGGTATTTCTCTTTATCATTTCACAAAATAAGGGTTAACTATGATACAAGCGATTCGAGGAACAAAGGACATTCTCCCCGATGTGATTGCCCATTGGTATTATGTAGAAGAAACAGCAAAAAAAGTATCTGAACTATTCGGTTATAAAGAAATTCGCACACCAATTTTCGAAAAAACTGAAGTTTTCGCTCGTGGGGTTGGTGAGCAAACAGATATTGTCAATAAAGAAATGTATACATTCACTGACCGTGGAGGAGATTCAATCACCTTACGTCCAGAAATGACAGCTGCACTTGTGCGCGCCGTTATCCAGAATTCTCTTATTCAGCAGCAGGCAATTTCACGTCTGTGGTATTTTGGTCCTTTTTTTAGATATGAACGCCCGCAAAAAGGACGATTACGTCAATTTCATCAATTCGGTGCTGAGTGCATTTCTTCACCATATCCTGAAAGCGATGCTGAAATTATTCATCTTGCTGCTACTTTCTGCAAATCACTTAGTATTGATGATTATCAACTAATAATTAACACTTTAGGAAATGAAAATACTCGTTCAGAATATAAAAAAATCTTAGTAGAATATCTCTCTGCTAATAAGAATAATCTCTCTGCTGAAAGCAAAAACAGATTGGAAACCAATCCTCTTCGTGTTCTTGATTCGAAAGATGAGCAAGATAGAGAAATTATCGCCAATGCACCGAATATACTCGACTGCTTAGATGAGGAGAGCCGTGAGCATTTCCAGAAAGTTCTTGAAATATTAGATTACCTTAACGTTCCATATAAAATCAATCCCCGTCTTGTACGTGGTCTTGATTATTACAGTCATACTGTATTTGAGCTTCAGCATAATAGTCTCGGTGCACAAGATTCATTTGGTGGAGGCGGCAGATACAATAGTCTATTCTCACAACTTGGAGGGAAAGAAACTCCAGCTGTGGGATTTGCAATGGGTGTTGAACGACTTCTCTTGATTTTGGAAAGCATTGGCAAAATTCCTGCTCCAAGCATAATAGCTGATTACTATATAGTATCTGCTGATCCGAATTATTCAAATATTGCTTTCAAAATCGCCGAAAAATTACGTCTTAGTAGCAAAAAGGTCATTTGTGATATTCAAAGACGCTCAATGAAAGCACAGATGAGGGAAGCTGGTAAACTAAATATTCCATTTGTTATTATTATTGCAGAAGAAGAATTAAAACAAAATTCAGTAGTTCTCAAAAATATGAGCAACGGCTCCCAACAAGTTATAGAATTCGATAATTTATAATTAAATATTTCATTGAAAATTATTTATTAAAACTCGTTTTTTGGTAAATTTGATTAGCTTAAAAAATTTACTTATTTTTGCTATTTATAACTTGATTATTCATAGAATATGGATATTTGTCGCTGGGAAACTGTTGGAGAAGAATACGTAGGAAATTACAAGATTTTCGATTTATATTATTATACAAGGATTCACCCAGTAAAACAAACACAGTCGAAATTTGTTGCACTAAAATCACCAAATTGGGTTAATATTCTACCAATAACATCAAATAAAGAACTTGTGCTGGTGGAACAATACAGGCACGGAACAGATGATATTTCGCTTGAAATTCCTGCCGGACTCATAGAAACCAACGAGGATCCGAGAAATGCTGCCGAACGTGAATGTAAAGAGGAAACCGGATACTCAGGATTGCTTGAAGCAGAATTAGTTGGATTTGTCGAGCCGAATCCTGCTTTTCTTGGGAATAAATGTTATCACTATGTATGGTTTGACTGCGAAAAGAAATTTGAACAAAAATTTGACGAAAATGAACTCATTTCAGTAAAATTAGTGCCTTTAAAAGAAATCCGAACATTGATAGAATATGGAGTAATTCGTCATAGCCTTGTGCTTTCGGCAATTACTTTTTTTAATATTAAATTTGGCGAAATCTGGAATTATTAAAAATGGGAAAAATAATTACAATTGCAAATCAAAAAGGTGGTGTAGGCAAAACGACCACTTCTATTAATTTAGCTGCTTCGCTTGCTGCAAGCGATATGCCTGTTCTGCTTGTTGATATTGATCCTCAGGCAAATGCTTCGGGTGGGATTGGTTTCGACACAAAGCAGCTTGACAATACAATTTACGAAGTGCTCGTGAATAAACTTCCCCCAGAGGAAGCTATTTTGAAAACAGAGATGCCAAATTTGGATCTTCTACCTTCTCACATAAATTTAGTTGGTGCTGAAATTGAAATGGTTAATTTAGAAGACCGTGAACTCGTTCTTAGAAATGTATTGAAAAAAGTCCGCGATAAATATGCTTTTATAATAATAGATTGTCCTCCTTCACTCGGTTTGCTTACTCTTAACGCTCTTTCAGCTGCTAATTCAGTGCTTATTCCCGTCCAATGCGAATTTTATGCTTTGGAAGGGCTGGGACAATTACTTAATACTATTTCAATAGTCAGGTTGCATATTAATCCCGAACTCGATATTGAAGGTGTGCTGCTAACAATGTATGATTCTCGGTTGAGGCTATCCAACCAAGTTGTTGAAGAAGTTCGCCGACATTTTGACGGAAAAGTTTTTGATACTTTGATCTCAAGAAATGTAAGGCTATCAGAAGCACCTTCACACGGGAAACCCGTGCTCCTTTATGATGCAACTTGTTCAGGAGCAGCAAATTATCTCGAACTTGCTTCCGAAATTTTAAAACGAAATTCTATAAATAAATAAAGCTTGAAAAAATGCCACAAGAACAAGATAAAAATACTAAAAAAGTTCAAGTTAAGCACGGTTTAGGCAAAGGCTTGGGAGCTTTGATTCCTTCTGTTGAATTCAACAAAGACAAAGGTTTCAAAATCACATCTGAAAATGAGAACAAAGATGAAGTAAAAGGCACAGTATCATTTATTGATATTGACAAAATAAAACGTAATCCTTATCAGCCGCGACGAGATTTTGCTCCCGAAGCGTTGGAAGAATTAAAGAACTCGATATTAAAACATGGTGTAATACAGGCAATATCCGTTCGGCATTCAATTAACGGGTATGAACTTATTTCTGGTGAACGTCGTCTTCGAGCATCAATAGCCGCCGGGCTGAAGCAAATCCCTGCTTATGTGCTTGATGATGTCAGCGATAAGCAAATGCTCGAAATCGCTCTCATCGAAAATGTACAGCGTGAGAATTTAAATCCCATTGAAATTGCTCACGGCTACAACAGACTTATCGAAGAATGCAATTACACACAAGAGCAAGTTGCCGAACGTGTCGGGAAAGATCGTTCGACGGTAACAAACTTCCTTCGGTTACTGAAACTTCCCGAAAGTATACAAGAATTGGTTCGTGAGAAAAAGCTCTCTATGGGACACGCCCGCACATTGCTTTCACTCGACGACCAACTCAAAATGATTGCTGCAACGAATGAAATCCTTGAGAAGGAATTGTCTGTTCGTGCAACAGAAATGCTCGTTCGCGATATTCAAAAAGGTAAGGTCAAGTTTACAATCGATGGCAAACGCATTGCTCCGCAAAAGGATAAAAAAGACATTCTTCCAAAAGATAGTGCGTTGCAATTGGAAGAGATTGAAAATAGATTGCGGCATTTATTTGCAACAAATGTTAGAATTACGCCTAAATCTCAACAAAGTGGCACTATTGAATTTGATTTTTATTCTATTGATGATTTTGAAAGATTAATTGAAATTTTTGAAAATACTTTGAAAAAAGAAAATGAATAAAATTTATTTGAAAAATACAACTCAAATTAGAGTTCGCTATGCTGAAACAGACAAAATGGGATTTGTATATAACGGCAACTATCTTACTTATTTCGAAGTAGGTCGCGTTGAATTGATGCGACATTTTAATTTAAGTTACGCAGAATTAGAACAATATGGTTATTATTTGCCTTTGGTGGAAAGTCATTTGAAATATGTCAAATCAGCATATTACGACGATTTGCTTGACATAGAAGTATCGTTGGAATGGCAATTAGAGCCAATTCTGAAATTCCAGTATAGAATTACACGTAATAACGAACTCATTTGCGAAGGATTTACCACTCATTGTTTTATGAGCAAAGAGACTATGAAACCAGTTCGACCGCCAAAAGTATTTATTGACGCTATCAATAAAATCAAACTTTCTGCGTAATTGCATAAGTTATTTGGATGATTTATGAAAAGAGTAGTTTTTGTTGTTTTTCTTTTGTTGAATGTCGCTGTTTATGCGGATAATACACCTTTTAATTTTTTGAGGAATATTGCAAGTGCCCGAGCAGCCGCACTTGGTGGTAGTTTTGCATCAGTAATCGACGACCCAAGCGCTGTTTTTTACAATCCGGCAACACTTTCGACAATAGAAAGCAACAATTTTTCTTTTAGCTTTACAAAACACATTCTTGATGTAAATAGTGGAAATTTAGTATATATTCACGATTTCGATAAAATTGGCAGATTAGCCGGAAGTGCTTCTTTTACTTCTTATGGATCATTTGATAATTATGATAGCGATGGGAATAAACTTCCCGGCTCATTTTCAGCAAACGATTTGATGTTTGGTGTATCTTATACAAATACTCTCGATACTAATCTTTACTATGGTGTTACATTAAAATTTGCTTATCTCTCATTAGAAAAAGCCTCGACTTCGGCAATGGCTATTGATGCGGGATTAATCTATTTGCTTCCCGATGGACGTTCAAACTTAGCATTCAGCATATTGCACGCAGGCACTCAACTTTCCACTTTGGAAGGACGTAAAGAAAATATGCCATTAGATGTTCGCATAGGTGCCAATCATAGATTGCGCGGATTGCCGTTGTTAGCAAATATTAATTTTCATCACCTTGCAGATAAATCTAAAAACTTCATAAGTAAGTTTAGAAATTTTTCACTTGGTGGAGAAATATATTTGGGCAGATATTTACAATTAAGAGTTGGTTATAATAACCATATTCGTTCAAAAATTGCGAGCACTTTTGATAAAGGTATGACTGGTTTCAGTGGCGGATTAGGGATAGTCCTTGAAGATTTTAACATTGATTATGGCTTTTCTCAATATGGAAATGGTGCGCATTTGCATAGATTAAGCGTATCTACACATTTGTAGGTATGCGATAATGTTCTTTGTTATATGTTGGACAAATGCAGAATTGTTATTGAATATTGCCCAGACTACTTAATTTGCTTTTATTAAGTTTATACTTTTTTGTAACTTGTAATTTTATTTATGTAAAGTGTAATAACATTTTTTACTTCTTGTTAATTAATTATTACGAACAATTTTGAAAAGAAAGTTGGGCAATTTTAAGCAAAAAACTGTTGCAAAAATAATCCTTGGTGTGAGCCTGCTTGCATTTTTTCAATCTTTCGCTCAGAATTCAAACAAATCAATTCAAATAAACAACTCTTTTCTTCCTGTTTTATATTTGCTTTCGCCTAATTTATTTTATGCACTTGGATATAACTTTGACGATATTGAAATATACGACTCAATGATTTTTGGCAGAGACACTGTTCAACAGGATAGGTTGAAAATTCTTAAAGCTCCAGAAATTGACAGAAATATTTATTATCGCCAGAAATTACCAAACTATATAACATCAACTGCTTTTTTGGATAGTTCACTGAATGAATTCAGATATACTGAACTTTTCGATTCAACTGTCGTTAATAATACATATCCTGTAGACTTTGAACAATTTCTTTTGCAAAGAAAAAACTACTTACAACATCAAATCTGGGATTCTCTTACAACAAGTTACGACTTGAAGAAAGCACTTTCAGGTGGTGATCTTGCCGCTTTAATTGGTCAATCTACCGGACTTACAATACCTATTCCCCCAAGCCCAATTTCAAGTATTTTTGGAAAACCAACAGTAAGTATCAATGTTAATGGCGAAGTGAATTTGAGAATAGGTTGGCGGTGGGATTCTCAAAATTTAGGGACTGTATCTTCTTTTGGGCAATCGCAATCATCCCCTATTTTCCAACAGGATATTAGAGTTAATGTTACGGGTCAGATTGGTGATAAATTACGATTAGGAACAAATTGGAATACTCGTCGTCAGTTCGAATATGAAAATGAGTTTAAAGTTGCATACGAAGGAGAGGACGACGATATAATTAAAAAGTTAGAGTTTGGAAATATTGATTTTCAAATTCCTTCAACTTTAATTGGAGGAGGCAGTGCATTATTTGGAGTTAGAGCAGATTTCCAGTTTGGGCCTTTGTTCTTGAAATCAGTGTTTTCTCAAAGACGTGGGCAAAGAAAATACGTTGATGTTCGTGGTGGAGCAAGCAAGCAGTATTTCTCAATACGTCCTTATGATTACGCAAAAAATCATTTCTTTTTAGATACTGCTTATTGGGAAGTATATAATGAATATTTCAAAAACACAACACCTATCATTCCTAAAAGTGCTGCAAATCTTAGAATTAAGCAAATCGAGGTTTGGGAAGCAATAACTGAAATTTCGAATCCACTTGTAGCTAATGCCGTTGCTATTGCTGATTTGCCCGGCAAAAAGCTAAGACAGGGTGAAGACTGGACATCTGCCGATAAGAACAGACCTATTCAGGCTGGTTTAGTAGAACGAGGCAGATTTATTTTGCTTGATTCTACAAAATACCATATCGATTATAATCTTGGCACCTTAACGATTTATAACTTACGTCAGGATCGCACTTATGGTGTTGTTTACCGTATCGAGGGAGAAACTCCCGATCCTAACGACGACATTTATTATGGAAAATTTTCAGATATGGTGGGTGAACGTGATACTTTAATTCTCAAGCTTATATATCGTCCCAACCTTGTCCCTGGATACAAAATCCTTTGGGACAGGCAAATGAAAAACAAATATTCAATAAATGCTTCAAATGTTAATATTTCGGAAACAAAAATTGGGATATGGTATTTTAGACAAACAAATGATTCGACTGACTTAATAGAAGGTGCAACAGATAAATTAGTTACAATTTTTGGTGTCGACCAAGTCAATAATTCTACTGGTGCAGTGCCTCCTGATGGGCAGTTTGATCTGAGACCACCGTTTTTTGATCCAATTCGCGGTGAAATCACTTTGCCACACGTTAAGCCATTCTCCGATGGATTAAGGCGGTATTTTGGAAAACTTGGAACACCCGAAATAGCAGAAATATATACTTTCGATCAAGTATATGATACCACATACGATGCTGCCAGAAGAAATACAGCAAGAGATAGATTTGTCATAAGTGGTGAAGTTTCAGGGCGTCAAACAAACAGAATTGCTTTAAATGCATTTTCACTTCCACCAAATAGCGTTAGAGTAACTCTGGACGGTGTTCCTTTGCGGGAATATGAGGATTATGTTGTGGATTATTATTCTGGGGTTGTGACAATTAGAAACCCAAGAGCCTCTCTTCCAAATGCAAATTTACGAGTAGAATATGAACAGCACGATATTTTCAATGTTGCAACTAAAACACTTGCCGGATTAAGAGCAGATTTAAATCTTTGGAAATCCAGAAATGCCAATGCCGGACTTGGTATGACTATGATGTATTACGACCAATCTGCTGTTATCGATAGAGTCCGGTTGGGAGATGAACCCGTTTCGAACTTTATGTTCGGTTTCGATGGACGAGCTAACTGGAATGCACCTTGGCTAACAAAAGCACTTGATTTACTGCCTTTCTACGATACAAAAGCACCTTCTTCTATGTCTCTAAAAGGTGAATGGGCAATGATTATGCCTGAACCTAATAAAAGGCGTTCTGAAATTTCATCAGACAATAATTTACCAGTAGTTTATGTTGATGATTTTGAAGGAGCACAAAGATATATTCCTTTGGGACTAATACCATCCCAGTGGCAACATTCTGCCCCACCAGAAGATATTTCTATTGATTCATCAGCAGAAGGCAGAACCAACTACCGCGCTAAAATGTTCTGGTATCAATATTTTATTCCTCGTGTTCCTATACGTGAAGTATATCCGAAAAACAAATCTTATCAACGAGGAAAGATGAATATTAATCCGCTCAATATTGTTTTCGAGCACGGAAAACGAGGCATATATAATAAAAATCCAGAATTTTTAGATCCAATTAATCCGCAATACGATCCTAATAATGATTTTGCTTCCAATCCACAAAATAAACCGAAAATTTGGGCTGGAATGACCCGCTTGCTTTCTTCTTTCAACACCAATTTCGATAATGAAAATATCGAATACATAGAAATTATGATGAGAGTCGGGCAGTGGGATCCGGGAAACACAAAAATGTATATTGATTTGGGGCAAATCAGCGAAGACATTATTCCTAATGGGATACCAAACAGTGAAGATGGCATAACACAAGCCAATCCTTTCCCAAACAATATAATAGACCCCGGTGAAGATGTTGGAATTGACGCAACTGACGATAAAAACGAAAAAGAGGAATATCCTTATCCATTGAATTTAGAAAATGATCCGGCAAGAGATAATTATCGTTTTAATTTCAATAAAAACGATCAGGATAGAGGTGAATCCGATTTTGAATTCTATAACAATTTCGAAGGTAATGCCAGCGTTTCGGAATTAGGGCAATTTCCAGATAAAGAAGCAATGAACCCAAACAATGGATTACAGATTAACCTTGATAATTCTTATTTTACTTATGAAGTAGATATTTTACCTGATCCTAATAACAATCCTCAAATTGTTGGCGGTAATCCGGAAAAAGGCTGGTATTTATATAGAATTCCTATCAGAAAACCAAAATCGTTTGTTGGAAATCCTCAATTTTCCAATATTCAATATGTGAGATTGCGTTTTCAAGGTGGAGTATTTCGTGGAGAAATAGCTGATTGGCGTTTAGTTGGTTCTCAATGGCTGCGTTCACACAATTTATCTGATGTTCCACCAAATGATAGTGTTCTTTCAGTTTCATTTGTAAATCTATGGGAAAATTCAGGTGAACCAGACTTTTATACTATGCCACCGGGAGTAAAAGCACCTCGATTGCTGAACAATCCTGATCCGACACAAGATATTCGGCTTAATGAACAATCATTGTCTTTATCGGTGCGTAATCTTCGTTGGGGCGAAGAGAGAATGGCAGTAAGATTTTTCCGCGCAATGGATATTTTCTATTATAAAAAGCTCAAATTTTTTATACACGGCGATGGTTCAATGCCATCAAATATGGTGGCAGGTGCAAAAGCAAAAGCGTACGCATTAATTCGTTTTGGAATAGATTCAGCTAACTATTATGAATACAGAAGACCTTTGTTACAAGGATGGCAGGATATTGAAATAAAGCTATCGGAATTAACTGCAATAAAACAAATTCGAGATACATCCTTGCAATGGAGTAAGCAAGTTTTTCCAGTCCCAAATGATCCACTTGCTACATTTGCTATAAAAGGAAATCCTATTCTTACTCGTGTTCAATTTTTTGGTATTGGTATTGCAAATCCATCAGATGCTTTTCAAGAGCTTTCCACTACTATGTGGATTAATGAACTTCGCCTATTAGATCCAGAATCTTCGAATGACTGGGCAGGTGTTGCCGGATTTAATATGCAGCTTGCAGACTTAGGTTCAATAGATGCTACTTTTAGCACATATCAACCAAATTTCCACCGAATTGAGGAACGTTTCGGGAACAGACTGCTCTCAACTAACTGGAATATCTCGATGAATGGCAATCTTGAAAGATTTGCACCAAAAAGTTTTTCACAAATGAAACTGCCTATCACTTACACACACGCAGAATTCAACGATAAACCTGTGTATCAAGCAAATTCTGATGTAAACTTAAACGAAGCAGCACGTGCTGCCTATGAGCGAGCACGTGCTGCCGGATTATCAGAAGAAGATGCAAATCGTGCAGCCCAGGAAGTTAAAACATCGTCTCAATCACTAAAAGTGCAGGATAGCTGGGCACTTACAGGGGTTCGACTTGGAATTCCTATTCAACACTGGCTAATCAGCGAAACTTTCAACCGAGTTACTATTGGCTACTCTTACGCTCAGGAGTTTGAACGTTCCTCGCTATACAGGCAACGTTTCAACTGGATTTGGCGTTTGAATTTACAGTATGCTTTGCCTATTCCGGCATTGCTAACATTTACTCCTTTGACATGGATAGGCGACGCTCCATTTTTTGGTTCTTATAAAAATTGGAAAATTAGTTTACTACCATCAAATTTCACTGCTGGTCTTGATATGTCCCGCCGGCGGGCAACAGAGCAGTCAAGATTTTTAGATTTTCCAAGCCCTGTTATTCGTGATTTTACTGCAAATCGAACAGCAGGCTTCAATTGGAAACTTATCGAAGGTGGCTTTATTAATCCAATAATTGATTATAATTTTGCTACAAATTCGACACTTGTCCCGTTTGAATTAGATGAATTTGGACGACAACGCACTGGAAGTGAAATTGCAAGGCAAATATTCTTTAAAGATAAATTTATTGATTTAGGAAAAAATAATTTACATTCACAAAATTTTTCTGTCAATTTCAAACCTATTTTACCTAAAATTGCTAATATTGCTGCATATTTTGATATCTCTGGTGCTTTCAATACAACATACAATTGGAATAATCCGCTCCAGCAGGATCCAGCAATTCGAGATATTGCAAAATCAGCTGGCTTTAACAACAATATTCGAATAAATCAATCTATTAAACTAAAAGCTATGTCAGATGAATGGTTTGGAATTAAATCCCAACCAATAGGTCGTCGCTTCGGACAGCCCGATACAAGTAGCAGCAATAATTTAGGTGGAATAGCTAAATTCTTCAAAACTATATTTTTAGATTGGGAAAAGTTAGACTTTACATTTAATCAAACAAATTCCGCACAAAATCCAGGTGTATTTGGTGGCACAGGGCTTTCGAATGTCTGGGCAAGAAACTTTTTAGGAAGACAGAGCATTGAAATGTTTGGACCATCTACCCCATACCAATTAGGGTTAGTTAGTTCGCCACACGGTGATTTTCAGATGACTGGAAGCAACAAATTCCCCTATTTTGGTTTCAAAACAAGCAAAGGAAGACGTCCACCAAATGCTGTTCTACAGGAAAATTTCGCTCAAAATTCTACATTAGAAATGAGAACATCACGTCCATTGTGGGAAGGAGCAACACTCGATATCAATTGGAAAACTTCTAAGGGATACAACAGAAATCAAACTATTGAAACTGATGAATTTGGTCATCCACATCCACGTAATGTAATTGTAACCGAAACATTTAATCGAACATTTATTACTTTTCCAACTATTTTTGGTTTCAACCCATTCAATAATACAATTGAACACGTTGTTGAACTATATAATCAGAGGAAAGCAGGAATAATAAATTCCAACCTTGATACGGTTAGCAAAAATCAGAAATTACTTGAAGCACTAAATAGATCTTTCTATGAAGGGCTTGAGATGTTTTCACTTACTGGTGGAAAAGTTGGTAAATTCTTGCCAAGTCTGAACTATGGGATTCGTTGGGAAGGGCTCGAAAAATATAATTTCTGGAAAGATTATGTTAAAAAAGTTACGGTTGATCACGTTTATACTTCGACTTATCAGGAGAGCGCTTCTACTACAGATAACGGCCGTTCCGTGCAGAACCAAATTGTGCAATATGGTTTTAATCCAGTAGTTGGCGTTACAGCAAATTTTGATGAAGATAAATTCGATGGACAACTTACGGCAAATATAAAATGGGTGTCGCAAACATCCTATCAATTGAATGCTGCAGGACGTTCTACAATTTCCAAGCAAACTACTAACGAAATCACAGCCCAAGCAAGCTATATGAAACGTGGATTCGAGTTTCCTCTCTTTGGTATTCGTTTACAAAACGATTTGGAATATAGTTTTCTATTTACTTTTAAAGATAATTCAAATACTACTTTTGATGTATTAGACCGTTCGAGTTTTACCGGGAAAAATAAAAATGGTAGAACACTAACGGGTAATAAGCAGATTATTGTTGAGCCTCGAGCACGTTACTCGATGAGTAACCGCGTTACAGCTTCTTTATTCTTCCGATACGAAGGAACATTCAACGAAGGTGCCGCCCAACCTGGTTTCCATACAACACAAGTTGGATTAGATATTCGAATCTCAATTGCTGGCGGTAGATAATTCATTACAATAATAATATTCTCGAATAAAAAATTCCTGTTTTGAAAAAATTCAGGAATTTTTTTTATTTTTACAATATCAGATTTTTTAGTTCGTTTTTAATATCAGATTTTTTTATCTGATTATAAAAAGGAGAAAAAATGTTAAGAAAAGTAATACAAATCGATGATGAAAAATGCAACGGTTGTGGTATTTGCGTAACTGCTTGCAACGAAGGTGCAATCCAGATTATTGATGGAAAAGCCCGGCTTATTAACGAAATATTTTGTGATGGTCTTGGAGCATGTATTGGTGAATGCCCCGAAGGAGCAATAACTGTTATTGAACGTGAAGCAGAAGCTTATGATGAAATAAAAGTAGTCGAAAAATTATTGAATGAAAATTCTATGAAAGTATTGGAAGCACACTTAAAGCATTTAAAAGATCACAATGAAATGCTCTATTTTAATCAAGCAATGGATTATTTGAAAGAAAAAGGGGTAAAAGTCGAACTGGAAGACAAGAAAAATACAATGGCTTGTGGTTGCCCGGGTTCGATGGCAAGAGAAATCAAGCGACCTAAAACAGAATCTTTAGAAAATAAGAGAGAAAGAATACCATCACAATTAGAGCAATGGCCTGTTCAGCTTCATTTGATAAATCCGATAGCTTCGTTTTTCAACGGACGCGAAATGGTAATAATGTCTACGTGCGGTCCAATAGTAAGTGCTAATGTTCACGAAGAATATATAAAGAACAGAAGTGTTGTCGTTGCCTGTCCAAAGCTTGATAGGACAGAACCATATATTCCCAAATTAGCGGCAATTTTTGAGCACAACGAAATACCTAAAATTATTGTTGTAAGAATAGAAGTTCCTTGTTGTGGTGGACTTAGTTACATTACAGTTGAAGCAGCCCGAATGAGTGGCAAACAAAATCTAACAATTGAAGAACACACTCTTTCAGTAGAAGGTGAACTAATAAACAAACAAATTTTATTTAAAAATTAAGGAGAAAATCAATGTTTTGCTATCAATGTGAACAAACAGGAAAAGGTGGTTGCCACACTAATGTAGGAGTTTGCGGCAAAGACAACAAAACCGCAATCTTTCAAGATGTTTTGATGTTTGCAATCAAAGGGCTTGCATATTACTTGAACAAGATGAAAGGGAACAGCCAAATACGTCTTGAACACAAAATTGCTATCATTGAAGGATTATTCACAACTGTTACTAACGTCAATTTTGATGCTTCACGTGTGAAAGAAGTAACCCGAAAAATTTCTGAAATGATAGAAGAATTAAGAAAAAATTATAATGCAGTAGAAGATATACCTCATATTCGCAAATCAGAGAAATTTCAGTTTATAGATGATGATGAATTAATGCTTGAATTTGGAGATACTATTTCAATTGAAAAGCGTAAAGAAGAAGTTGGACGTATTGTGGCGGGGATGGAAGAATTAATTATTTATGGAATTAAAGGTTTGGCGGCATATGCAGACCATGCATATATACTTGGCTACACAGATGATAAATTGCTTGACGAAATTATAGAACTTGTCGATTTTATGAATTACGAGCATAATCTCGATGAATTAATCCCGATGGCTCTTAAAGTTGGAGAATTGAATTATCGAGTAATGGAATTGCTTGATAGTGCAAACACAGGGTCTTATGGACATCCTGTTCCAACTAAAGTAAGAATTACACCGGTCAAAGGAAAGGCAATTTTAGTATCAGGACATGATTTGAAAGATTTACACGAACTGCTTAAACAAACAGAAGGTAAAGGTATAAACATCTATACACACGGAGAAATGTTGCCAGCACACGGTTATCCTGAACTAAAAAAATACAAACATCTTGTCGGAAATTATGGTGGAGCTTGGCAGGATCAACAAAAGGAGTTTGAAGAGTTTCCTGGGGCAATTCTAATGACAACAAACTGTATTCAAAAACCTCGCGAAAGTTATAAAAAACGTATTTTTACATCAGGACTTGTTGCTTGGGAAGGTGTTCGCCACATACAAAATTATGACTATTCGGAGTTAATTGAAGAGGCACTTGCTTGCGAAGGTTTTATTGAAGATGCTGAAGAGAAATACACTATGACTGGATTTGCTCATAATGCAGTATTAGGAGTTGCGGATAAAGTCGTTGAAGCAGTAAAAAATGGAGAAATAAAACATTTCTTCCTGATAGGAGGTTGTGATGGGGCAAAAAGCGGAAGGAATTATTATACAGAATTTGCAACGAGTGCTCCCCAAAATACAATTATATTGACACTTGCTTGCGGAAAATACCGCTTCAATAAATTTGAATTTGGTGAAGTTGCTGGTTTGCCTCGTCTACTTGATGTTGGTCAATGCAACGATGCATATTCTGCTATTAAAATAGCGATAGCATTAGCTGAAGCCTTCAAAACTGACGTGAATAGTCTGCCGCTTTCTTTAATTCTCTCGTGGTACGAACAAAAGGCTGTTGCAATTTTGCTTACTCTCCTATACTTAGGTATCAAAAACATTAAACTTGGTCCGTCGCTTCCAGCATTTTTAGAACCTGAAATTATTGATTTTCTTGTAAAAACATATAATATTGCACCGATAACAACAGCCGAACAAGATATGAAAGAAATACTCAGCGTATAAAAAACTTCAAATACCTAAAAAATAGAGGCTGCCTATCATAAAGGCAGCCTCTTTTGATAAGAATTTTGTTATTTAGTTACTGTTGAATGTTTTTTGCGCCCGTCAGCGACTCTGATGGAGAACGAGGAATACTTACAATACCACTTACAATTACCCATTTGTCTTTTTCACGACGTAAGGTTCTTGCGGCTCTAACCTGATAGGTGTTTTCAAAGTTCTGCTTTTTAACATATAACTGAACGCCATAAATTATCGAAGCAAAATTACCATATGGATCCATTTCGATAAAGACATCGTAAGGTTCACCATACTTCATCAAGTCGTATTCTTGCCATTGTTCGAGCATTTTTTGTTTATAGTCTGAAAAAGTAGTAATCACTTCACCAGAATCAGTTCCAAAAAACACCACTTCACCTGCCAAAGTTGGGATCATAGCACCAAAATCTTTCTTTTCGTATGCTGTGTGAAAAGCTTTAATGGTTTCCAATACTTTGTCTTTCTCAATTCTGATTCTTTCTGGTGAGAGAGCTACTTTTTCTTCTTTACAGGATGAAAAGATAAATGCAAACGATAATAAAATTAGTACGAACTTTTTCATAAATACTCCGAATAGATTATATTTCTTATTATTTAAAACCAAAATCTTGTGAAAAGTTACAAAATATTAACTATTTTTCAAAATAAATTATAATCGTGATTGTTTATTTTTACGCTTGTTTCGATTTTTTTGAGTATTTATGAATTACTAATAATGATTACAACCGGTAAATTTTAAGAATTTCCTTTTATATTATGGACTTATAATGTATATTTATTGTTTGTGTGAAATGATATTTTTGCAAAATATATTTAGGAAAAACTAATGGAAATCAAATCTTTAGACTTGTTTTTGCAAATTGCTAAAAGCCGTCCTAAACGCAAAGTTGTAGTTGCTGCCGCAGAGGACGAACCTGTTCTTCAAGCTATTACTGCTGCTGAAAAAGAAGGAATAGTCGATGGACTTTTAGTTGGAAACACAGAAAAAATCAAGCATTATGCTGATGAATTGAAATTGGATATTTCACATTTTGAAATAATTGATGAGAAGGATCCAGCCAAAGCTGCCTGCAAAGCTGTTGGCTTAGTTAGAGAAAATGCTGCACAAATTTTGATGAAAGGACTTGTTTCGACAGCTGATTTTCTTCGTGCAGTGCTAAACCGTGAGCAAGGCTTGCGAAAAGATGAATTACTTAGCCATATCGGATTTTTTGAAGTGCCTGCATACCATAAGGTAATTGCACTCACTGATGCTGCTCAAAATATTTGCCCAACTCTCGAAGAAAAAATTTCCATTTTGAAGAATGCAATTTCTGCATTTCACAAAATCGGTGTTAGTTGCCCAAAGGTAGCTTTGCTTGGTGCAGTCGAAACTGTTAATCCCAAAATGGAAAATACACTACACTCTGCAATTATCACTCAGATGAACAGACGTAAGCAACTTAAAGGCTGCATCATTGACGGACCATTAGCATTTGATAATGCGGTTTCTCTCGAAGCAACTCAACACAAAGGAATTGAAAGCCCTGTTGCTGGTGATGCAGATTTACTTTTTGTTCCAAATATTGAAGTTGGCAACGTTCTCTATAAGTGTTTTACATATTTCTCTGGAGCAACTGTTGCAGCAACTATTCTTGGTGCTGCCTGTCCAATTGTGCTTACATCCCGAGCAGATAGTGATAAAAGCAAACTTATGTCTATAGCATTATCAACATCTATTTCTGATTAGGAGAGTAATTATGAAAATATTATCAATTAATCCTGGTTCAACTTCAACAAAGATAGCTGTATATGAGGATTTAAATCCTGTTTTTGTGCAGAATTTAAAACATAGTACAGAAGAATTATCACCATTTAATAAAATTATTGACCAATATGATTTCAGAAAAAAAGTTATTTTAGAATTTCTTGAAAAGAATGGTGTTGATGTTCATTCTTTTGACGCCGTAGTTGGACGTGGTGGACTGCTCAAGCCAATTCCTGGTGGAGTGTATCGGGTTAATCAAACAATGATAGACGACCTTAAAAAAGGTTTACAGGGAGAGCATGCATCTAATCTTGGTGGACTTATTGCTTACGAAATTGCTAAAGCTGCTGGCTGCGAAGATAATGCATTTATTGTAGACCCTGTTGTAGTAGATGAACTTGATGAATTAGCAAGATTTTCGGGACATCCTTTGTTGCCAAGAAGAAGCATATTTCACGCTTTAAATCAAAAGGCAGTAGCAAGACGTTTTGCACGTGAACATTCCAAGAACTATAATGAACTTACACTTATTGTGGTTCATCTTGGTGGTGGTATTTCTGTCGGCTTGCATAAAAACGGTAAAGTGATTGAAGTTAATAATGCATTAGACGGAGATGGTCCATTCTCACCGGAGCGTTCTGGTTCGTTGCCAGTTGGCGACTTGGTAAGTCTTTGTTATTCTGGTAAATATGAACTACAAGAAGTAAAAAAAATGATTACCGGGAAAGGCGGATTTGTTGCATATCTTGATACAAATGATGCATATGAAGTTGAAATTCGGGCATTAGAAAAAAATGATGAAGAAGCCCGCAAAGTATTTTTTGCTATGGCATATCAAGTTGCAAGAGAAATTGGTTCGCTTGCTCCAGTAGTTTCTGGGAAAGTGGACGCTATTCTGATAACCGGTGGTATGGCTCGTTCCAAGCCTCTTACTGAATATTTAACTGAACACGTTAAATTTATTGCACCAGTTCATTTGTACCCTGGCGAAGATGAAATGCAAGCATTATCCGAAGGTGTTTACTACGGTATTAAAGGCGAAATTGAAATTAAAGAATATAAATAATCTTGAAAAAATCAGCCATAATTTTAATGAAAAATCCCCGATAATTTTCGGGGATTTTTCTTTTGTTAAATATCAACTGATTAATGAAGCTCTTTTCTCAATCACATGTTCGAACGACTTCTATTGTTATTCTTCGGTTTTGTTTACGAATGTTTTCAAGTTCATCACGAGATATTTTTTTCAGAGAAGCACCCTTTGGTTCTTGAATTTTCGGTTTCGATGAACCGAAGCCTATTGTTCTTGCAATTTTATATTCTGAAACACCTTGTTCTATTAGCCATTGACGCACTTTTTTAGCACGTAAATCAGACAATCCCTGGTTACGCTTTGGATTTCCTTCTTCGGATGCATGCCCTTCAATTGATACTTGCAAGCTATCGCACTGATTAATGTATTCAAGTAACCTCATAAGATTTCGAATTGTTCCTGGGTATTCGAAATTAAACAAATCAGTATTCACAATAAATAGAATATCCGGGAAGTCTGTTTTTGTTCCAATTTTTGGAGGTTCAGGACAACCATTTTTGCCTTTCACATCAGAAGGCACACCGGGAGCAAGTGGGCAGTCGTCTTCTCCATCAATTATTTTATCGCCATCTGTATCAGGATTTAGTGGATCAGTTTTGACTTTTAATACTTCATCACCATCTGTAAGTTTATCGTTGTCAGTATCTGAATTAATAGGATCGGTTTTATAGACAAATATCTCGTCGTAATCTGATAGTCCATCATTATCGGTGTCAATTTTCAATGGATTAGTTTTATAAACAAGTATTTCGTCGCCATCAGAAATCTTATCGCTATCGGTATCGCGATTTGTTGGATCAGTTTTGTAAACAAATATTTCATCGTAATCGTTTAACTTATCGTTGTCAGTATCAGCAAGTAACGGATTTGTCTTGTATTTTAATACTTCATCACCATCAGAGATCCCATCGTTATCAGTATCAATTACTAAAGGATTAGTCTTATATACTTTGACTTCATCGCCATCAGTTAGTCCATCACTGTCTGTATCCGGATTAAGTGGGTCGGTCTTGTAAATAAAGATTTCTTCATAATCTGTAAGCTCATCACCGTCTGTATCCGACTTAAGCGGATTAGTTTTATAAGTAAGAACTTCATCGCCATCAGAAACACCTTCTCCATCCGTATCGCGACTTAGCGGATTGGTTGAATATATTTTTACTTCATCGCCATCGGTTAAGCCATCACCATCTGTATCCGGATTAAGTGGATCAGTTTTAAATTTCAATACTTCATCACCATCTCCAAGCCTATCACCATCTGTATCATATTTTAACGGATCGGTTTTCCTTGCAATCTCTTCCCCGTCTCCAAGTCCATCGCCGTCGGTATCATATTTAATTGGAGAAGTTTTATATGTATATATTTCATCATAATCAGTAAGACCATCGCCATCTGTATCTGGTTTCCGAGGATCTGTGTAATAAATCAACACTTCATCACCATCGTTAATACCGTCGCCATCAGTGTCTGGATTTCGAGGATCTGTTCCTAATGCTCTTTCTCTTGAATTACTAAGTCCATCTTTGTCGTAATCAGCAACTCCAAAAACATAATACGAAAATCCGAGACCGAAATTAACTAATTGATCGGCTGATGAACTTGCATTGGAAGCTTCTTTCTTTGATAAATCGTCAAAATATTCACTCATTCCAAAACGGTAAGTTCCTTTTGCATTAAAAACCAAATCATCTGTGAGATAAATTTCGAAACCAAGACCAACAGGAAAGATAATTTTATTTTTGTCATATGTATTACTTTGATTGTTTGGCAAAGCACCACCATAACCAGTATTTCCAGCTTTAGGCTCCCAATTCATAAAGCCTACACCACCGAACAAATATGGCACTAAACTTTGTGTAGGAAATAAATTAACAGAAGCAGTAATGTCGCCACTCATCCAACGAATAGAATTCATATCGCGAATTCTTATGGTAGTATTAGGATAGAAGTCTCCAATTTGAGCATTATTGCCGAAATACTCGGGATATTTTTGCAGAACTTTTTCGTCGGTTTTATAGCGAACTTGTCCTAAATTAAACGTACCTTGCAAAGAAAATGAAGACGTTAAATTAAGACGCATTGTGAGGTCGCCTGCCATCCAAAATTGATTGTCAGTAAAATCGCCCCAATATTTGTTTAAACCATAAAGAAATCCTACAGAAAATCGCCCACCCTCGCTTTGAGAAAACAATGAGTAAAGAGGGAGAAGTGTAATTATCGTGTAAAAATAGATTTTTTTCATATTGAATTGAAGAACATTGAACATACTGCAAAAAAATAGACGTAGTCAAATAGTAATATTGTAAAAGCGAAAAAATAAACTTAGTCGTCTCTATCTTGTATTTTGTTAATAATTTGATTAATTAAAGGTAGTTTATGGAAATGTATGATGTTGTAGTATTAGGAAGTGGTCCGGCAGGACTTACAGCTGCACTATATGCAAGCAGAGCTAATTTAAAAGTAGTAGTTCTGGAAGGTTTGCAACCAGGAGGGCAGCTAACAATTACAACGGAAGTTGAAAATTTCCCTGGTTTTGAAAACGGTGTTCAAGGTCCGGAAATGATGGATATTTTCCGTCGTCAGGCTCAACGTTTTGGTGCCGAAACTGTATTCGAAATAGCAACAAAAGTAGATTTTTCAAAGAGACCATTTACAATTCATACAGCTAATGGAAAAGAATTCAAAAGTAAAGCGGTAATAATTGCAACCGGTGCATCAGCGAAGTTACTTGGATTACCTTCTGAACAAAAATATTGGGGTGCTGGTATTTCGGCATGTGCGACTTGCGATGGTTTCTTTTATCGTGGTAAAAAAGTATTTGTGGTAGGTGGCGGAGATACTGCTCTGGAAGAAGCAATTTATCTTACTAACCATGCTTCATCGGTTACAGTAATTCACCGTCGCAATGAATTCAGAGCCTCGAAAATTATGGTGGATAGAGCAAAATCTAATCCGAAAATTAGTTTAATTTTAGATTCAGTTGTTGAAGAGTTTCTTGGTGAAGAAAAAAACGGAATAAAGTCGCTCACCGGAATTAAAGTAAGAAATGTTAAAACAAATGAAATATCAGAACATGCTGCAGATGGAGTATTTATTGCTATCGGACATAAACCAAATACAGATATTTTCACAAATATTATAAATTTAGATGAGAATGGATATATCATTACTGAGGGCAAATCAACTTATACAAATATTCCTGGTGTTTTTGCTTGTGGTGATGTGCAGGATCACGTTTACAGACAGGCAGTAACAGCTGCCGGAAGTGGATGTATGGCTGCGATTGATTGCGAACGTTGGTTAAACGCAAATCCATTAGAATAATTCTATAATATTAAGCAGGGATGCTACAAAGTGTCCCTGCTATTTTTCTAAAAGTTCTTTAATTTTAGCAAGTCCTTTTTCGTGATCTTTTCCAACCATATCGTCATAGAAAAAGTTAAAATATCTTCCAAACGGGTAATCGAGTTCCATTTGCATTCCCCATCGAACTTTTGTGCTATTTTCGCTTATTTTTTCAAAATGCATTATATCGTTTGCCTCACTTTTCCAAGGTTTGATGAAAACAATTTTTGATTTTAATAATTTGTTTTGTTGTAATTCAATACGTTCCAAATAACCTGAACCCAAAGAATCTCCCTCCCATTCAATTTTGGAGCCAACATCCCTGTTGTTGTTAGTTACAGAAAGCACTAAATCTTTTTCCATATCAGTCCACGGATTCCAATCTTTGAAGTTATCTAAATCCAACAAATAATAATAAACACTGTCTATTGGTTGATTTATTACTATCTCTCTTTCGGAATATGCTCGATTTGGAAGGAAAAAAGGAATTGCAAACAATAAGAAAATAAATATACCTATTACAATTAGTATAAATCTGAAAATTTTCATAAATTCTCCTTTAAATATGGAAACTTTAAGTAAAATATGAATAAATTTTTTTTCATCAAAATAAAAAGTTAATATGACTGATTTCAATTATTTATGGAATAAACTGAAAAATAATGTTGGAAAAAAGTATAAATATAATTACTTTATTCCTGAACTTTGGATTGAAAAAGATAGCACTCGAAAAATCAATGTTGATCCTTATGATTTTTTTTCAGAGCGTTTAGATAGAATATTAGAACTATCGAAAGAAAAATCATCCGATTGTGATATTGTATATAACCTATTTGTTCGGTATGCAACTTCATTCGATCATTTGGGTAGCAACGATTTACTCAATGTTCCAACTGATTCCTTCCGTCAAACAGGGACATTTCTTAAAAGCATAGCTATTCTCCCCTATTTAAAAAAGTTAGGAGTTGGTACTATTTATTTACTGCCCGTTACTTCTATTGGGACATATGGGAAAAAAGGAAATTTAGGAAGCCCTTATTCGATTAATAATCCATACAAATTGGACGAAAGCTTAGCCGAGCCACTACTTGAAATGACGGTAGAACAGCAATATAAAGCTTTTATTGAAGCTGCGAAGCTACTTGGAATGAAAGTAGTAATGGAGTTTGTTTTTCGGACAGCATCGATTGATAGCGAACTTGCTTTGCTTCATCCTGAATGGTTTTACTGGATATATGACACAGAAGAAGAATTTCGTCCACCAAAATTTGACGAAATAACGTTAAAAATAATTAAGCAAAAGATTGAGCTTGGAGACTTTGATAATCTTCCACTTCCAGGTTCAAATTATCTAAACAAGTTCGCAAAAACGCCAAGAAGAGTTTTATATGCAAAAAATGGTAAAATCATTGGATATACAGAAGATGAGAAACAACTGACAATTCCAAGTGCTTTTGCTGATTGGCCTCCTGATGATAATCAACCATTATGGACTGATGTAACTTATCTGAAATTACATAATCATCCTGATTTTAACTTTATAGCTTATAATACTGTAAGAATGTATGATCAGATTCTCGAACAACCAGAATATGAAAACGCTTCTCTTTGGGAACATATTAAGCAGATTGTTCCATATTATATTAATAATTTTGGAATTGATGGTGCAATGGTAGATATGGGACACGCTATGCCTGAAAAATTAATGAAATCTATTATTGAACACGCAAGAAAAATCAAGCCTGATTTTATTTTTTGGGAAGAAAATTTCTCAGTTACTTCAAAATCAAAAGATGAAGGATACGATGCTGCATTAGGATATGTTCCATTTGATAGCCATAATTGCCTAAAAATGAAGGAAATAATTAGTAAGTTCGAAAACAAAGAATTTCCGATAAATTTTTTCCTTACTCCTGAAAATCATAATACTAAACGTGCTGCAAGTAGAGAATGTAGCACTGATTTTTCAAAAATGATCTGGTTAGTTCTATCTTTTCTGCCGTCTATCAAATTTATTCATAATGGTTTTGAACTTGGTGAGAGAATGCCTGTAAATACAGGCTTGGGGTTTGCCGAAGATGAAATCAAGCAGTTCCCGACCGAAAGACTTCCGCTTTTCTCAGCTATTGCACTCGATTGGACAAATTCAGATAATCTAGTCTATTACATTCAACAAGTTAATTTAGCCCTGAAATATTTGAAATTGGATTTAAAGATAACTAATTTTGAAAATTTCAAACTTATTGAAACCGGCGAAAATTTGCTGGCTTTTATGATTGAAAAGAAAATATTATGTGTAGCAAACTATTCTAATAAGAAATTAGAATTGCCGCTCGAAGAATTAAAAATTGATGCTGAAATATACCATTTCAATATTGTTAATCATACAAGACAAAAGGTTGAGAACTCGATCTTGCTCGAAGCCTTTAGTGGTTCAATATTTTTATTGGAATAATTTTGAATGATATTGATTTTTAGAAGTAAGATATTACTACAAGCTATTTAGTAAACTTTCATTTTGAAGGTGCCATTTTATTGTATTGTTCATTCCTGTTTCGAAGTCAATTTCGGGTTGCCATCCTAAGAGAACCTTGGCTTTGGAAATATCAGCACCTGTTTCACTCATATCTGCATTGTTAAAAGGTTGGTATTCAATTAGTGCTTTACGATGCAAAGTATTTTCGATGAGTTCAATCATATAATTAATACTGACTGGGCTTCTCCCGCCACCTAAATTAATAATTTCATATCCAAGAGGTTTCATAGAGGAAAGAACACCATTAGCAATATCTTCGATATATGTAAAATCACGTTTCTGGCTCCCATCACCATAAATTGTAATTGGAATACCCTTTCTTATTTTTTCGATAAACTGGAAGTAGCTCATATCTGGACGCCCTGCCGGACCGAAAACAGTGAAAAACCGAAGAACTGAAACATCAATTGCGTATAGATGATGATAAGTGTATGAAAGCAACTCGGCTGATTTTTTTGTTGCAGCGTATTGAGAAATAGGATAATCAACCTGCATATTTTCCCGGAAAGGAACTTTTTCACCAGCATAAACTGAACTGCTCGAAGCAAGCACAAATTTATTAATAGAATATTTTCTCATTAATTCAAGAAGGTTCAGAGTGCCTACAATATTTGTGCTAACATATATGTATGGATTTTCGATACTTGCACGGACTCCAGCACGAGCAGCAAGATTAATTACTGAAACAAAACTATTGCTTGCAAATAATTCTTCGAGTTCAACAAAATTTTCAACATCTATATTGTAAAACTGGAAATCACAGAAATTTTGTAATAATTTTAATCTATGAAATTTTAATTTCGGGCTGTAATAATTATTAATATTATCAACTCCAACAACGAAATATCCATTTTTAAACAGTAATTCAGCTACTTTTGAGCCAATAAATCCTGCAACTCCTGTAACTAATATTTTCTCTTTAGTTGTCAAAACTTAATTCCTTTAGTCAATAAAAAATCTTTAATTTTTTGTGCCATTACCTGGGAATGTTTTCCTAAGTTATCAGAAAAAAACAAATTTAAGCAATATTCGTAATCCCAGTTTTTAGTTTTATCTTGCAAAACTTTAACAATTTCACTACTAAGCTCATCAAAATTAGCAATTCTAATTGTATATTTTTCAAGTAATTCGTAAATTTCTTCTGATAATCGACCTTTGATAGGAATTTTAAAAGTAAAAATCGGCTTTAGAAGCAACATAAATTCGGCAATTATCGAACTCACATCAGCTACAAAAGCATCTGAGATAAGCATATATTGATAAATTTCTTGATTAGAAATTAATTTAACATTTTTAGTGTTCTTTATCTTTTCAACAATGTGTTTGCTTACCCAAGGATGTAAAGTAACGAGTACATTGTAATATTTCGATATTTCTTCAAGTCGGTCGTACCAGAAATGAACTCCAGCGATACCAGATTTATCCCAAGTAGACGAAAAAAGAATAGTTGGTTTATCTGGATAAGCCAGATTTTGTTTCAATTTGAAAGCAGCATTCTTTGTAGTTTCGTCGAAAAGTGTATCGCATTTTGGGAAACCACCATACTCAGCATTTTTTATTCCTAACTTTGTAGCTTGCTCAACTTCTGAAATTGAAGTAAAGAAAAATAAATCGAATTTGTTGTATTTATCAGCAGAAATAAAATTTTTAAAGTGGTACGCCCCGTGTCTCAACCCAATTTTAATTATTTTTGGTGAAGGAAATAGGTGCAAGCTATGCCGAGCCATCAAGACAACATCTGGGAATGCCGGATAAATCAGACAATTTATGCCATACTTTTTATTTAATTCTTGTGATAATTTTTTATTTTTTGCGATTACTTTAACTTCTGGAAGTAATTGATGAACATTTCGAAAAATCTCGTAATCCAATAATTCGTGACAATAAAATGCAACTAAATGCTCTTTTCTAAAAATCTCAGAGATTCTCCATAAAAAAGAATAAGGTATTTTCAAAAGAATTTCAGAAAAAACCATTATCAATTTCCTTTATGAACCAACACCTAAAAACTTCGCTAATCCATAAGCGAGTTCATCTTCGAAGGCACAGCGTTCATACACTTTTTCCCATAAACCATTTTTCTTAATAAAATACCCATTATTCTTAACTATTACGTTTATTCCAAAGTGTAGAGCCTGAAATTCCAGTAGTTTATATTGATTATCGCGATTATCAAAGATAATATCCATCGAAAGGTAAGGAGTGTCTGGAAAAGCATTCTTGAACTGCTCGGCTGACGAAAGTAATTTATCGTCAATTTCAAAATTTATATCAAAATTTTTTGCTCCACTTGCACGAAAATCCCCTTTTCGATTGTGCCGCTTGATAACATAATATTTATCGTAAATAGCAAGCACACGATAGTCGAACAATTGCCCGGGGATATATTCTTGAACTGCGAATCTAATATCTTTTGTAATATAATTCTTATATTCAAGGTAATCTTTATAATTATTGTAGTCTGGGTATTCAGGATATTTTTTATTTTTTCGGAAATATCTGCGTCGCAATAAATCTAATTTTTCGTGAAATTTTAAGCGTCTAAACTGTTTCAAATACTTATTAACATCATCTATATTCTTGCATAAAAAAACACCTTTGCCGTTCGAGCCATCTATTGTTTTGACAACAAAAGGAAATTGAAGGTCGATAGAATGAATATCATCGATGCAAGAAATGTAATATCCTTTCGGTGAATTGACCTTTCGAACTTTCTTTAATAATTCCTGATAACCTTTATTTTCGTGAGAGCGAAGTAAATCAATAGAAGGAATAAGTTTATTATTGAGCTGATTTAATATTTCAGCAGCATCTTTAATATAAAAACGTAAATTATCTTTTTGGCTGAAATGGTAAAAAATCGTCTCATTGCTTGGGATTTCGTTACTCGCTGCAACTAACGGAAATGTAGAAACCTTGCAATTAATATCATAATGAGAAAGATTTGAAATGAATTTTTGTGTATCAATACTTACCCAAGGCTTACGAGTTTGCCCGAAAAAATTATTTTTATCAGTTAATAATAATATTTCCATAAAAAATTTGTGATTTTCGGTTTATCTCATTAAATCATTATAAACAACAAACGCCATAAATAAAAGTAGTATTATTAACCCACCTTGCTGAATTGCCATTTTAACTTTGACAGGCACTTCGCGACGCATTATTGCTTCAATAATGACGAAAATTAAATGTCCGCCATCAAGAGCAGGAAAAGGAAGAATATTCAATACAGCAAGGGAGACCGAAAGTAAAGCAACAAAGCTAAGGAAACTAATTAAACCACGCTCAGCTTGCTGTCCAGCTTGCTTTGCAATCATTATAGGTCCTCCGATTGATTCACGGAAGGACATGTTTCCTTTGATTATCTGCCCAATAGAACTAAACAGTAAATTTACAGATGAAACTGTTTGATTCCATCCAAAAACAAGCGATTCAAGCAATCCATATTCTTTGATTGATGTTTTTCCCTGGTAAATTTGAGCAATTTGAACACCGATTGTGCCCTTTTCGTCTGGTTTTATTGAGTCTCCAAGAATTTTATTTCCACGTTTCCATTGGATATATAGATTTTTGTTAGGGTTTGCTTTTAAAATATCGACAAATTGGCTGACTGCACCAATTGGTTCACTATTGATGGAGTAAATAGTATCATCCTTTTTTAATCCGGCTTTTTGAGCAGGCTTATCAAAAATTGATGCAAGAATAATTGTATTTGTGCTTTCAGGTTCGATACCAAGATTTTTTTGTTCAGCAAGAAGTCTTATAAACTGGCTTCCATCTGCTTTAAGAGTTATCTTTTCGTTGTCGCGTAATACTTCAACTATTCGATTTTTCCCAAATTTTTCAGTAGTCAAAATTTTAATAACATCGTTCCAATTATTAACTGAAACACTGTTGATTGAAAGAATTTTGTCGCCTTGCTCCAAACCTAAAAAGTCTCCAACTGATTCTTTTTTTACGTATCCAACAGTTGTAGTATCTAAGGTTTGTTCTCCTTTGAAAAAAATAATTCCAGCAAAAATGCTAATTGCAAGAATTACATTGAACAAAACTCCCGCAGAGAGAACAAAAGCTTTTTGAAACGGATTTTTTGCACGGAATTCATAGCTCTGTGGTGGTTTAGAGATGAAATCGGCATCCATTGATTCATCGACCATACCAGAAATTTTGACGTAACCACCAATCGGAAAGGCAGCAATCCTGTAATCAGTATTCCCTTGCAAATCTATATCTTCTGGCAGTTTTCCGAAAGTAAATCCAGTAACTTTGTTATATCCGAAGAGCCTCCATCCCATACCAATTGAGAAAACTTCGGCTCTCATACCTGTCAATTTAGCAGCTAAAAAATGTCCTAATTCGTGAATTAGAACCAATATTCCGATAACAATAATAAAATAAAAAATATCAGTTAATGCACCCATAATTCAACTATAAATTTGTTATGAAATTACTTGTTAATTTTCTTGTTAGTTTATCAATATTGACAATTTCATCTATTGTAGGATTTTGCTTTATTTCAATTTCGCCAAGGGCAAACTGGATAACTTTGTGTATTTCAGTAAATTTAATTCTATCGTTGAGAAATGCTTCGACTGCAATTTCATTTGCAGCATTTAACACAGCAGGAGCAGTTCCGCCAATTTCAAGAGCTTTGTATGCTAAATCAAGACAAGGGAATTTCCCGACATCTGGTTTGAAAAATGTCAAACTTCCAATTTGAGCTAAATCAAGTCTTGGGAAATCATACTTTAATCTATTTGGATAGGTCAAAGCATATGAAATTGGTATTCTCATATCAGGCAAACCTAATTGTGCTTTGATCGAACCATCAACGAACTGCACCATCGAATGAATGATACTTTGAGGATGGATAACAACATCTATCTGGTTAATTTCAACTCCGAACAACCAGTATGCCTCAATTACCTCGAAACCTTTGTTCATCATAGTTGCGGAATCAATAGTAATTTTATTGCCCATACTCCAATTAGGATGTTGCAAAGCTTCACGAGCAGTAATGGCATCAAATTCAGATGTTTTTTTATTTAGAAATGGTCCGCCAGAAGCAGTAAGTATTATTTTTTCAATTGACTTGTTGTTCTCGCCGACTAAACTTTGCAAAACAGCACTATGTTCGCTATCGACAGCAATAATTTTAGAGCCAGATTTTTTTGCTTCACGAGTAATAATTTCTCCTGCTGCAACGAGTGTTTCCTTGTTGGCAAGTGCTATATCAATTCCTTTCTCTATAGCTTTCAAAGTAGGCAAAACACCTGAAAAACCTACCAGCGATGATAGTACAATATCGTTTTCACTATCTGCGGCTGCTTGAATCACCGCATCTTCACCATAAAGTATCTCACCCTTGAAATTGGTTGTTTTTAGAAAATCGCGATAGTATTCTTCTTCCTTAATTACAACTCCCTTTGGATTGAATATCTTAGTTTGTTTTTCAAGTTCCTCAATGTTTTTATTGACTGTTAAATAACCAATTTCAAACATTCCATTTAATGAACTCACAACATCAAGCGTTTGCTTGCCAATCGAGCCGGTGGAGCCAAGTATTGTAAGTATTTTTTTATTTTGTCTCATTTTTACATAAACTCATTGGTAATATCTTTATCTTTTCTAACAGAAATAAAGCGAAATTTATCAATTCCTATTGTATCGCTTTGTTGAACAACGATTTTAACAAAATATTTGAGCATTAAGCGTGAAATTATTGAAAAAGTTCCTTCCGTGATATAAGCAGCAATGTTTGGATGAACCTGAAGAATTAATTTAAATTCGCGGCTGTTTTTTCGGAAGTTTTTAAGCCATCTTTCAATTGTATTAATCAATACTGATTTTGAAATAATTCTGCCAGTTCCGTTGCAAACGTGGCAAATTTCGCTTGTTTTTTCTTCAAGGTTTTGATTAATTCGCTGGCGAGTAATTTGCATTAATCCCAATTGAGTAAGCGGAAAGCAAACAGTTTTTGCTCTATCTTTTGCCAAAAGCCTTGTCATTTCCTGAAATAATTTTTTCTTATTGCTTTCTTGCTGCATATCGATAAAATCGATGATAATCATTCCGCTTAAGTCGCGCAATCTGATTTGACGAGCAATTTCATTTGCAGCTTCGATATTAGTTTTGAAAGCATTTTTTTCCTGGTCGGTTTCGTTACTTCTGCCGGAGTTTACATCAATTACGTGCATTGCTTCGGTATGGTCAAATACAACATCGCCACCAGATGGAAGGTTTACAGTTCTGCGGAATGTTTTAGCAAGTTCTTTTTCTATACCGAAGGCTTCGAAAATTGGATGGTCTCCGTTGTATAATTCAACTTTTTCGATTAAATGAGGTGAATTGATTTTTAAATAATTTATTATTTCTTTATGTAATTTTTTTGAATCAACGGCGAGTAATTTCACATCCTGGTCAAACAAGTCGCGGACAACGCTTGTGGCAAGTCCTAAATCCTGATAAACAAGTCCTGGTTTCTTCAAGTTTTCAGCTTTTTGATGAACCATTTTCCAAATATCAAGCAAATAGTTCCAGTCGCGACGCAGTTCATCTTCACTTTTGCCTTGGGCAGCCGTTCTGATTATTCCACCATAACCTTCCGGGAGAATGCTTTTTGCAAGCTGACGCAGTCGCCGCCTTTCCACATAAGAAGCGATTTTTTTTGAGACACCCAGAACATTATCGAAAGGAAGCAACACTGTATAACGTCCGGGGATTCCCAGCTTTGTTGTAACTTTCATTCCTTTGCTGTGGTAAGCTTCGCGAATTACCTGAACAAGAATTAGCTGACCTGGTTCAAGATTGATATCAACTGCACCAGATTTTTTCGTATGAAATTTTACTTTTTGAATTAATGATTTCTTTTTTGTGTCCTTTTTCGACTTAGGTGTCTTTTTATCGTTTAAGTTATTGCTTTCGTTATCATCATCTTCGAAAAACAAATTTTTTTCATTTGAATCATCAATATCAGAAAAATGCAAAAATGCATCCTGATTTAAACCAATATCTATGAAAGCAGCATTTATTCCTGTAACAATTTTACTAACCTTTCCTAAATAAATGTTTCCAATGGATTTTTCTTTTTCTGGAAGTTCTATATAATACTCGCTAAGGCGACCATCTTCGGTAATGGCTATTCTTACCTCGTTAATAGCAGCATTTATTACAATATCTTTTTTCATTTTCTAAATATTTTTTCCAAATCACTCAATTAATAAAACACAAAATTACATAAAAATATGTATTTTTTTGCTAAATTAGTTTATTAATTAGTCTCGGCTAACACCATAATTTTATAATTATTCGAAATTTTTGTATTTTTGTAAAAAAGTTGATTATAGGTTATGTCTGAAAAAGTAAATATAAATCCTGAAAGCGACATTGAACTGATTGATGAAGTAAAGCTTGCTGCAAAAGTGATTTTATTTAATGATGATTGGCACACTTTCGACGAAGTAATCAATCAAATAATAAAAGCTACCGGATATAATTACGAGAAAGCAGAGGCAATTACTTATGAAGTGCATAATAAAGGGAAGGCAATTGTCTATTCTGGTGAATTAGCTAAGTGTATTCAAGTAAGTTCTGTATTAGAAGAAATTCAACTTCGCACTGAAATCCAACTTTAATTTTCTTAATGCATTTTTAACATTTGTTTTAGTCAATTGACTGATAATTAGTATTTTTGAATAATGAAAACAGTTGAAGTATTTAATAGAGAAGTCAAAACGATTGCGAATAATCGCAAGGCGCGCCACGATTTTATTGTATTACAGTCAATTGAGTGTGGTATTGTTCTATATGGTACAGAGGTGAAATCATTACGTCAGGGAAAATGTAGTTTACAGGAGGCATACGCTACATTTCAAGGGGAAGATTTATATTTGGTAAATTTTCATATTGCTCCTTACGAGCACGGGAACCGTGAAAACCACGAACCAAAACGTCCACGAAAGCTGCTTGTTCATAAACGTGAAGCATTGAAACTAAAATCTGCAGTTGCCGAAAAAGGCGTAACATTAATTCCACTTTCAATCTATTTTTCCGGACATCTTGTAAAAGTAGAAATTGGCTTGTGCCGCTCTAAAAAGAAATATGATAAACGTGAAACTACCAAAAAACGTGAAACCGAACGCGAAATCCAAAGAAAATATAAAGTATAAAATGCTTGTTTGCTTTTCTAATTAATACTAATTATTTGTTTATTCTGATTACCAATATTAATTTCAACTATTTCAAAATTATTTTGCAGTCTAATACGTTACTTCTTTTATTTAACGATTACTGAAAACAGGAAATGACAGACTACCCATATTATGTTAAGGAAAAATGCTATTGCATTTTGTGCGAAATGTATTTCAATGAGTTTAAGGAATGGCAAAAGAACGAGGGCACTGATTTTGTACGTAACTTTGACTTAATTGGAAGCGACCCGCGGTATTTCCAATGTCCAGTATGCGGTTCCACTGATCGCGAGAGACATTTGTATTTGTATCTCAAAGAAACAGGCGAACTCGACAAATTTGAGAACAAGTTAATTCTTTATGTTGCTCCTGAAATTAATTTTTTGAAGAAAATTGCCAAACCTACGATGAATTTTATTTGCGGAGATATAGAACCTGAAAAATATCTTCATTTAAATATTAACCCTTTTTACAAAATTGATCTTACACATATTATTTTTGAAAATGATACTTTCGATTACGTTATTGCAAATCATATCTTAGAGCATATTCCAGATTACCAGAAAGCACTTAAAGAAATATTTAGAGTGCTAAAACCAAACGGTACAGCAATTCTGCAAACACCTTTTGCAGCGTCAATATATAACAATTTCGAAGATTTATTAATCGATACTCCACATTTGAAAGAAAAGTATTATGGACAAAATGACCACGTAAGAATTTTCGGTTTGCAATTATTTGATGATATTAGGCAAGCTGGATTTAAGTTGCAGGTTTTTAACCACAAAGAGATTTTAGATAGATTTCAACCATCCATTTATGGCTTGAATGAGAAGGAAAATCTGATTTTGGCAAGAAAATAGATAGTCTTCTAATAAAAACTAATAACTATATGAGAACATTAGGCAAATATTTCGAAGATTTTGTTGTTGGCGAAATAATAGAGCATCCACTTTCGAAGACAATTTTCGAAAGCGATAATAATTTATTTTCGTTGCTAACAATGAATGCAAACCCACTGCATACAAATCTTGATTACGCACAAAAAAGTCAGCACGGGAAGATATTGGTTGTAGGAACACTTGTTTTTAGTCTTGCAGTCGGGCTAACAGTTCCCGAAATAAGCGGCAAAGCAATTGCAAATTTAGAATATGAAAAGATTGAGCATCTACATCCGGTATTTATTAACGACACAATTTATGTCAGAACACAAGTAATTGATTTGATACCATCGAAAAGTAAAAAGGACAGAGGGATTGTTTATGTCGAAACTGTAGCATACAATCAGGATAATGTAGAAGTTCTGAAATTTCGAAGAAAAGTGCTCATTAAGAGGAGAAACAGCAATGAATAGCCGTTTTCCGTTTCTAATGAGAAGCCTGATGTTTGTTCCGGGGCATAATGAAAGATTGCTCAATAGTGCTGCCCGGTCTGATGCGGATGTACTGCTTTTGGATATAGAAGATTCTGTTCAGCCCGAAGATAATAAACAGGTGGCAAGAGATATAATAAAGAGATTTGTCCGGGAAGGCAAGTTTCGCAATCATTTTGTATTTCCGAGAGTTAATGATCGGGAAAGCGGGCATCTCCTGCAAGATGTATATCAACTCACTATCGATGGTATTGCTGGATTTATGTATCCAAAGTCGAAATTAGGTGAAGATATATACTTTTTCGACAAATTACTTGAAACAATAGAATACGAAAAGAAAATACCGATTGGAACATTTAAAATCATTGCACTTGTCGAAACAACAGCAGCAGTATTAAATGCACAAGACTTATGCAAAGCGTCTAATCGTGTTGTTGCACTTGCCTATGGATGTGAGGATTTCATTACTGATCTGGAAGGCATTCACGATACAGAAAGCAAAAGCTTATTTGTTCCAAGAGCAACAATTGCAATGGCAGCACGGGCAAATGGTGTTATTCCTATTGATACAGTTCATATTAAAGTGCACGATTTAGATGATCTGGAACGCAACTTAAAAATCGCGAAAAATCTTGGTTTTGAAGGAATGCTTGTGCTTAATCCCAAAGAAATCCCACTTGTTCATAAATATTTTTCACCTTCTAAGGAAGATGTTGCTTGGGCAGAAGAGATGCTCAAACTTGCCGAACAGGCACACTCCGAAGGCAAAGGCGTAGCAGTTAAAGACGGAAAATTTATTGGTCCGCCGATGATACTTGCTGCTCGCAAGATTCTTAAGAAACAAGAATTGATTAATAAGAAAAGCAAAGTATGAAAATTGCAATAATGCAACCTTACGCTTTCCCTTACATCGGTTATTTTCAACTAATTAATGCTGTTGATAAATTTGTCTTTTTAGATAACGTTAATTTTATAAAAAAAGGCTGGGTTAATAGAAACCGAATAATTGTTAATAACAATGAATATTTTTTTACTATTCCTTGTAAAAATGTAAGTCAAAATAAACTTATTTGCGATACGATAATTGACTGGGAAAATTATTTTTTCGAGAAATTCTTAAAAACATTAGGGCACAGTTACAAACATTCTCCATATTTTGTAAAAGTTTTCGAAGTAATAAATAAAATATTTGAAGAAAAGCCTGCAACAATCTCTGAACTCGCCATTAGTTCAATTATCGAATTTTGTAAATATATAAATTTAGAGCGTGAATTTAAAATCGCATCTGAACAAACAAATTATCGAACTGATTTAAAAGGTGCTGATAGATTGATAGACATTGCAAAGAAAGAAAATTGTTGTACATACATAAACGCTATTGGTGGAATTAATCTATACAGCAAAGAGCATTTCGAAAAAGAATCTGTTAAATTATATTTCATAAAAACTAATTTAATCGAAAATTTCGACCAAAATCGTTATATTTCGTTTTATTCAATTATTGATTTAGCAATGAATAATTCGCCACAAAGAATTGCAAGTTATTTAGAACAATACGAGTTGATTTAATATGTCAAAAAAAGTTATAATAATGGGTGGTCTTGGGAACGGTTCGGTAATTGCTCATGCAATTGCGGATGCTAATAGAAGAGGTTACAACGAATATATTTGTGCAGGATTTATCAATGATAGAGACAATACAAGTGAAATTGAAGGCTTCCCTGTTTTAGGAGGGTTGAAGGACATCCCACAGTTATTAGAAGAAGGTTATTATTTTATTAATACGATATTCAAAGTTGGTGGTCAAAAAGAGCGTATTTCGTTATTTGAAAGATTAAATATACCTGACGAAAGGCTTGCCACATTTGTTCACCCGATGGCGTATGTTGCTCCGAATGTTGAGCTTTCACCTGGTTGTGTGATTATGCCCAATGTATCAGTTTCGTCAGGCACAAAATTTGGGAAATGTTGTCGGGTAATGGTAGGTGCAACAATAGGACACAACAGCATAATAGGAGACTATTCGTTTTTTGCAGCTAATTGTTGCACTGGTGCATATTTAAAGATCGGTAAAGCTGTAACAGTTAGCTTAAATGCTTGCATTCGGGAATATATCGAAATTGGTAATTATGCAACTGTCGGGATGGGTGCAGTCGTTCTTGAAAACATTGGCGAAGGTGAAATTTGGGCTGGCAATCCTGCTAAACTATTGAAAAAGGTGGAATAATGAGCAATTTAGTGAATAATCCGCTCGTAAGCGTTAGAGTATTAACTTATAATCACGGAAAATACATTGCACAATGTATTGAAGGCATTGTTTCTCAAAAAACCAATTTCCCATTTGAAATTATTATTGGAGAAGATTGTTCAACTGACGAAACTCGACAAATATGCCGCAATTACAAAGAAAAATATCCAGAAATTATTAATCTAATAGAGAACGAAAGAAATTTAGGTGTGGTTGCTAACGGCGAACGCACAATTGCTGCATATCGCGGTAAATATATCGCTTGGTGCGACGGCGACGATTACTGGATTGATGAAAATAAATTGCAAAAACAAATCGACATTTTGGAGCGAAATCCTAATTTCGCAATTTGCTTTCATCCTGTAAAGATAATCTATGAAGGAAGCGACCAGAAATCCATCATTTCAAATCCACAACAAAAGCAAATTTCAACAATTTACGATCTTGCATTTAACAATTTTATCCACTCCCCTTCTGTTGTGTTTAGACGCGGACTCTATGACACTAATCTTGAAGTATTGAAAACAATTCCTGCACGTGATTATGCTGTTCATCTTTTAAATGCAAGCAAAGGCGATATTTTCTTTATCAATGAAGTAATGGCAGTTTATCGCGAACATCCCAAAAGTGCCTGGACATCTAAATCGTTGCAAGAACGGCATCTTGGTCATATCAAAACTCTTGATATGATGACAGGACTCTTTAATTCTCAAATTGATGAAATTTTTACATTTGTAAAAGCAAATTACTATTTCGATTTATTTAATAAGCTCAAAAGCTATAATGACATTAATGAAGCCAAAATATATCTTTTTTCTGCTCTTGAAAATACTTTGAAATTGCCTTATTTCCCTAATATTGATGCTGTAAACAACAAAATTATTTCGGATTTGCTGAAAATTATTGACCGTGAGCACGATAGCAAAGCATTTTTATTACTTTCGAAGCTTGCTTTTCAAAAACATTTGTATAATGACACAATTGATTTTCTTGGAAATGTATTACAAATAGCACCAAACAACTATGAAGCCAAACTTTTACTTGCCCAATCATATTTCAAAATAGAGGATTACAACAAAACAATTGATATTTGCACAAATTTAATCGGGCAATCTGACAATAGAGAAGTGCTTAGAATTTTAGCCAAATCCTATTATAAATCCGGGGAATATACAAAAGCAATCGAAGTATGTGAACGTTTACTCAATATAGAAAAAAATAATTTTGAAGCACTTAAACTCATTTCTCTTTCATATTTTAAAACTGGAAATCAGAATTCTGCATATGAATATTGCGAAAAAGCACTATCAATTTTCAAGTATGATATAGAATTGCTCTCACTGAAAGCGAACCTGAAAAAAAGTATTTCAGGCGATACTATTGTGAGAGTTGAAGAAACAATTGACAAAGAAATCAAGCCAAAGCCTCAAAAACAAAAAGAGAACGTGGAAATTGTCTCAATCATTATTCATACAAAAAACAATGTTCATTTGCTTAAACGATTGATTAATTCGATATATTCGCATAATTCTAAATATAATTTTGAAATTATTGTCTCGGATAATGCCTCAAATGATGAGACATTAGATGAACTCAAGAAATTTGCCTCATCAAGAATTAATTTTAGATTTATTAGAAATTATCACAGTATTCCAGTATCCAAAGCAATTAATAATGCAATAAAAAATGCTTTCGGCAATTACTTTGTTGTTCTCAACGAAGTTCAGTCAGTTTCCCAGAATTGGTTAGATGTTATCATTGATAATCTAAAAAACACAAAGTCGGTTGTATCTCTGCCAAAACTTTTTCCTGATAGTGGGTTAGTTCATTCAACTGGAATTAAAATAGAAATAAGTAACGAAAAGCTCAACTTTTTATATCAAAACCAAAACGAAGATTATGAAACACTTGTTAATTCTGTTGGAAGAGTTTTTCCTGATGCTTTGTCGGTAAATTGCATCGCTTTTTCTTCTGAATTAATTGAAGAAACAGGGCTTTTCGATGAAAGTTTTGAAAGTTTTCTTTTTGAAATTGATTTTTCACTACGTGCAAAAGAATTTGGCTATTCTCCAATTTGCATAACTGACAGTATTGTCATAATAAAAGATTTCCTTGAAATTAATATGCCCACAGAAGCAGAAATTACTTTATTTACTCAAAAATGGGGGAAATTATTTAAAGCTGAAAATACGATAGATAGTATTGATAATCAACAAGAGCAATCAGCCAATCAACGTTTGTTGGAAATGGTAAAAAAATTATCTGAAAAAGGTGAAATTGCTGAAATTCAGAAATTAGGGAATATTTTATTAGTGCCAAATTTGCATTTTTTGAGTGAAAAAGAGATATTGTCGCTGGAAATTAATGAGGAATTATTTAATTCTTGTATTAAAATTGACGAACAAAGTTCCGAGTTCAATTATGAGGATTTATTTGAAATTTCAGATAATAAGCCGGAGCCTGAAAAAGTTTTTTCTGTTAGTAATGTAACACCTGTAAAACCACGTATTCTGCTAACAATGTATGGCTGGGACGAAAGTGGTGGTGGCACTACTTTTCCTCGTTCCGTGGCAATTGCACTTGCACGACGTGGATATGAAGTAGCAGTATTTTATGCAACAGCGAACCATCCAACAATTCGTCAGCCATATTACTTAGAATCTAAGATAGAGCAGGGAGTTCATTTGTATGGAGTTTATAACCGCCCAACTATTTTTCTGGATGCTCTGAATCCGGAAAGAGAAATCCGAGATGAGCAAATAGTAAGGTTATTTGCACAAGTCGTAGATGAATTCAAACCTAACATTGTTCACTATAACAATTTTCTCGGGCTTTCGTTTGCTATCGGTGAAATTCCGTATTCTAAAGGAATTCCTTCCATTTTTACAACACATAATTACCATATAATCGACCCAATGCTATATCTGTACCGTTCTGATTTATCTTTGTGGCAAAACACTGATTTTTTCCAGAATTCCGAACTTGCGAAAAATTATCCTGAATTACATTACTCATTCAGAAACCGAATAGAAGCAGCTAAAAAATTAGTCAATGAGCATATTACATATACTCTTGCAGTATCTCGGAGAGTAAAAGAACTATTTGTAGATTTTGGAATTAATCCTGACAAGATTACAATTGTTCATCAAGTGCCAGAACAAGCCCAGAAATTGACTTTACAGACATTCAAGAACCGACATCCAGAGTATCCTCTTAGATTTGGTTACATAGGCGGAGTAATGCCTCACAAAGGTGCTCACGTGCTGGTTCAGGCAGCACAATCTATACCTAAAGAAAAAGCTGAATTTTTGATATATGGATTTGTATCACCAGATTACCTTAGGTTACTTGAACGCCTTGATGTTAATAATAGAATTAAATTTATGGGACAATATCAAACTGATGAACTTCCATCAATTGCTGAGCAACTCGATGCAATTGTATTGCCAAGCGTATGGGAGGATTGTGCTCCACTTGTGATAGCCGAAGCACTTGCAATGAAACTACCTGTAATTGCTTCACGATTAGGAGGATTTCCAGATTTTGTAAAACACGAAATTAATGGAAAGCTCTATTCACACAATTCGCCATCTGAGCTTACTAAAATATTATGGGAAGTAGTTGAAAATCCTGAATTAATAAATATTTGGCGTTCTAATTGTAACTTAACTCATAATTTTGATGACTATATTGATCATATTTTAGGTATCTATGAAAAATTAATTGCAGGCAATCGTCCGAATGTTGAAGAAATTAAGTTAATCTTTTAATATGAAAACAACTATTCGCAATGCTGTTATATTATTTGGAAGCACTCTATCTGTTATGGCAGGAGCAATTGTAACTCCTGCCTTGCCTTATATCACCCAGAATTTTTCGAATATTGACAATATTGAATTTCTAACAAAATTAATTTTGTCTCTTCCACCACTATTTATTGCAATTTTTTCACCTATTTCTGGTTATCTATTCGAAAAATTTGGGAGAAAACCAATTTTAATTATTGCAGCTATTCTTTATGGAATTGCCGGAACAACGGGTTATTATTTAAACGACATATATTTTATTTTAGTTGGTCGGGCATTTCTCGGAATTGCAATTTCAGCATTGATGACTGGATTTATTGTTGTATTAGGCGATTTGTTTGATGGTGAAAAGCGAAACAAATTTATTGGCATTCAAGGGGCAATAATGAGTTTCGCTGGTGTTATTTATTTGCTACTTGGTGGATTGCTTGCTGATATTAACTGGAATGTACCATTTATTACTTATGCAGTATCAATTATTGTTGGAATTCTGCTGTTATTTTTTCTGGATGAGACTTCTCATAAAACCCAGACGAGGCAACAAGTTCAGTTTTCTATTAGCTTGAAAACATCATTGATTTATTTAAGTGCGATTTTTGTAATGATTTGCTACTTGATGGTGCCAACTCAGTTACCTTTTTTGATTAATTATCAATTTCCAAATTTCCCGGCATCGAAAATTGGTTTGCTGATAGCAATATGGATTATGTTTTCATCTCTTTCGTCGCTGTTTTATCCTAAGATAAAAAACAGAGTTCCATTTCGTTATGTTTATATGATTGGTTTTTTCATTTGGGGCTTTGGGCATTTACTAATTTATTTTTCATCAAATTTAGTAATGTTGGTTGCATCGCTAATTTTTTCAGGATTAGGAAATGGTTTGGTTGTGCCAAATTTAAAATCACACATTTTAGCACATTCGACAGAATACAATCGTGGAATTAATAGCGGATTTCTTACGACTGCTCTTTATGTTGGTCAATTTCTTTCACCAATTGTTGTTCAGCCAATGTTTCAATATGCCAATATTTCACAAATATTCCCAATTTTCGGAATTTTAATGTTTTTAATTTCTATAGTTTATATTTTTACAAATAAAATTTAGGTGTAAAATGAATTCTTCACCATTTTATATTCAGAAAACCCGAAAATCATTTACTGAGGCTATAGAATCAGTAAAAGCAAGTGCTGCAAAAGCAGGGTTTAATATTGTCGCTGAACATAATATGAAAAACACTTACGAAAGTCATAATCTGCAATGGAAAAGCAATTATACAATATTATCTTTTTGCAATCCAATAAAATCCCATCACGCTTTGAGCTTAGATAAACGTCTTGGATGCTTTATGCCTAAAAATATTATTGTTTTCGAGGATGATGACGGAACTGTGAATATTATGATGATGAAAGGCGACCCAAATAAAATGAATGAATTTTTTCCCGCGCTTGGCATTGGCGAAATGTCTGCCAAAACAATGAGCGAATTAATTAGCATAATTGATAATTCCATTTGATTAGAGGCTAAAATGGATAATTTCGTGATTTGTCAGGTGTGTGGTGCCAAAATTGATGTAAGTAAGGCTCTTTATTTGCAAATAGAGCAGACATTAAAAAATCATTACGAAAAAGAATTTCATAAAAAAGATGAGCAATTCAAACAAGCAATTGAACAATTGGAAAACCAACGTCGAGAAATAGAAGCAGATAAGTTTCGCTTAAATCAAATTGTTCAAGAACAAGTAGAGGCACGCCTTACGAGCGAGAAACAACAACTTGAAGAAAATCTAAAAAATCAAATCTATAACGAAAACAAAACCCATATTGAAGCATTAAAACAGGAATTGAATGAAAAGTCTCAGAAAATCGCTGAACTCAATAATGCATTAGCTGAAATAGAACGTCTGAAACGTGAAAAGCAGGAAATCGAATCTCGATTAAAACTTGAATTTGAAAAGCAACTTACTGATAATATCCTATTAGAGCAAGAAAAATTACGTAAGCATTACGAGGACAATTTTTTGCTCAAACTTAAAGAAAAAGATAAAACAATCGAAGATTTAATGGCAAAATTGGAAGATGCACGACGTCGAGCTGAACAAGGTTCTATGCAACTTCAAGGAGAAGTGCAGGAATTATTTTTGGAGGAAATGCTTAAAGAACTATTCCCTTTGGACGAAATTCAAGAAATAAAGAAGGGACAACGAGGTGGTGATATTATTCAGATTGTGCGAAATAATATTGGAAAAGAGTGTGGTAAAATTTATTATGAAAGCAAGAGAACCAAAAACTACGACAAAGGCTGGATTTCAAAACTTAAAGAAGACAACTTAGAAGCAAAAGCAGATATATTGGTTCTTGTAACGCAGGCAATGCCGGAAGGCAAGGATAGATACTTTTTCGAAGATGGAGTATGGGTATGTCCATTTTCTGAAATTCGAGCTTTTGCAAATGTTATGCGGCTAATGATAATTCAAATATATAATGCTTCTATTGTAAACGTCAATAGAGAAAGCAAAATGGAGCTTGTGTATAATTATCTTACAAGCAGAGAATTTGCAGATACTTTCGAAGCAATCATTACTGGTTTCAATGAACTTCAAAAAAGCTATATCGACGAAAAAAACAAGATAATGAAAATCTGGAAGGAACGTGAGAAGCAATTTGATAAAATTCTTTCCAATGCTGTTAATCTCTATGGTTCAATCAAAGGGCTTGCAGGAAGTTCCATACCTGATATAAAATTATTAGAGTAGAGAAAATCAAGCAAATAATGTTATTCTCGGAACTTATCGTACTTTTAGAAAAGAGAAATAGGTAAAAAATAAGGCTGCTAAAATAGCAGCCTTTTGATTATACGAATGAAAAATTGATTAAGTTCCAGCATTGTAGTTGTTGATATAAGCAATTTGCTCTTCGGTGAGTTGGTCAATTGAAATACCTAACATTTCGAGCTTAGTTTTAGCGATAAATTCATCTTGTTCTTGTGGTAAATCTAATACTTCGCAAGGAAGTTTTTCACCGTTCTTATGAGCTTCTACAAGTCGCAAATGAGCCATAAACTGATTAGCAAAGGACATATCCATAACTTCGGAAGGATGACCTTCGGCAGCAGCAAGATTAATTAGACGACCTTGAGCAAGCAAGAAAATACGGCGACCATCTTTAAGAGTATATTCTTCACAATTTGGGCGAATTGTGCGTTTGGAAACGGAAAGTTCTTCGAGTTCTGGGATATTAATTTCAGCGTCGTAATGCCCTGTATTGCATACGATAGCACCATCTTTCATATTTTCGAAGTGCCATTTACGAATAACATCTTTTACACCAGTTGCAGTAACGAAAATGTCGCCGACTTTGGCAGCTTCGTTCATAGACATTACTTCGTGTCCTTCGAGAATTGCTTTCAAAGCAGCAGTAGCTTTGACTTCGGTGCAAATAGTATTTGCACCTAAGCCTTTTGCACGTTTAGCTACACCGCTACCACAATGACCATGACCAGCAACAACGAAATTTTTGCCAGCAATTAGAACAGACGTGGCACGAATAATACCATCGATTGTGGATTGACCGGTACCATAAACATTATCAAAATCCCATTTTGTTTCAGTATCATTGACAGCGAAAACAGGATAGAAAAGCTTACCTGCCTTTTGACGAGCGCGAAGGCGTTGCACACCAGTAGTTGTTTCTTCGGTCCCCCCTATTATCTGATTTTTAGCCATTGTTTCGTAGCTTTCGTGAACAGTGTTGATTAAGTCGCAACCATCATCGAGAGTAAGATGCGGATTGTGATCAATTGTGCGTTCAATACACCAATAAAAATCAGGATGGTTGCCATACCAGGCATAAATAGAAATTCCTTCGTCAGCAAGAGCAGCAGCAACGGCATCATTAGTAGAGAGAGGATTGCATCCTGACCAGGTTACATTAGCACCGGCGGCAGCAAAGGTTCGGATTAGCACTGCTGTTTCTTTTGTAACGTGGAGACATCCAGCAATGGTGTATCCTTTGAAAGGTTTTGTTTCAGCGAATTTTTTACGTAGAGCCATTAGAACAGGCATACGAGATTCAGCCCAATCGATTAAAAGGCGTCCTTCTTCGGCAAGGGAAATATCACGAACGCAGTATTTTCCCTCCACTTCTGAAAAAGAACCTTGTGATTTTTTAGGAGGATAGTTTCCCATATTACTTCCTTTATATTAAGCAAAATTTTTCTTTAATATATCAACTAAATCAAGATTTTCCCAAGGGAATTCATTGCGACCGAAATGACCATATGAAGCAGTTGCTCTGTAAATCGGACGGCGCAAGTTAAATTTCTCAATAATTCCGCGAGGAGTTAAATCTACATTTTTAAGAATAAAATCAGAAACTTCGAATTCAGGAACTTTACCAGAATTATGGAAGTTTACATTAATTGAAATAGGTTGTGCAATTCCAATTGCATAAGAAACCTGAATGGTGCACTCACGAGCAATGCCAGCTGCAACAATGTTTTTAGCAAGATGACGAGCAGCATAAGCAGCAGAACGATCAACTTTTGTTGGGTCTTTGCCCGAAAAAGCACCACCACCGTGAGGAGCACGTCCACCATAAGTATCAACTATGATTTTTCTTCCAGTAAGTCCAGTATCACCGTGAGGACCACCAATTTCAAAGCGACCAGTTGGGTTCACATAAATTTTTGTATGTTCATCAATATATTTTTGAGGAATAACATTCATAATCAGATTTTCAATTATATCTTTGCGGATTTGTTCCTGAGATACATCAGGATCGTGTTGAGTAGAAACGACAACTGTATCGACACGCACAATATTATTGTTCTGGTCGTATTCAATGGTAACCTGAGATTTAGAATCAGGGCGAAGGTAAGTCATAATATTTTTTTCTTTACGAATACGTGCAAGTTCTTTCATCAATTTATGTGCATAAGCAAGAGTTGCAGGCATAAATTCAGGGGTTTCGTCGGTAGCATAACCGAACATCATACCCTGGTCACCAGCACCACCGGTATCAACTCCCATTGCAATATCAGGAGATTGGTGATTGATGACGTTAATCACACTGCAAGAATCAGCATCAAAGCGATAACCTGCGTGTTCATAGCCGATTTCGCGAATAACGCCTCGGACAAGTTTTTGCAAATCAACATAAGTTTCAGTAGTGATTTCACCACCAACAACAATAAGCCCTGTTGTAGCAAAGCATTCGCAGGCGACACGACTATTAGGGTCGTCTTTGAGCATAGCATCGAGCACAGCATCAGAGACCTGGTCGCAAATTTTATCAGGATGCCCTTCGGAGACCGATTCCGAAGTGAATAAATAATGATTTCTTCTATCCATAAAATCCTTTAAAATAACTAAAAAAACTAACTATGGTCAATAGTACTCGAATTACCAATATTCAACCGATGGAAATGTCCGTTTAGTTCAGCATTATTACCAACGATTGAATTTTCAAGCAAAGAAGAAGTAACCTTAGCACCATAACTAATGATCGAATCTTTGATGATACTATCTTTGACAACAGCACCATCAGCAACAGAAGTGTATGGTCCAATAATTGAACGTTCAATAATTGCTTTTTCAGAAACAAAAGAGGGCTGAATAATCACTGAATCATTTAGTTTAAGTTCAGTAGGTTTCCGAACAAGCAAAAATCTATTTGTAGAAAGCAAAGTTTCAGGTTTGCCACAATCATACCAGCCATCAACCGGGAAAGTAACAAATTTCGCGTTATCATCAATCATCAACTGAAGAGCATCGGTAAGTTGGTATTCTCCGCGAGTTCTAATATCATCTGAAATCAGTTTAGAAAGAGAATTAACAAGTTTTTGTGTGTCTTTAATAAAGTAAAGCCCAACAATTGCAAGTTTTGAAATTGGTTCATCGGGTTTTTCTACTAATTTTTCGATAAAATGAGATCCGTTAGTAATAACAACACCGAAACGACGAGGGTCTTCAACTTCTTTTACTCCGATTGAATTGCAACCAGTTTCGAAAGCTAAGCTAAGATCAACATCAAAGATAGTATCTCCAAGAATAATCAGAAGCGGTTCATCTCCATAGGTTTCCCGTCCAGTCCAAATAGCGTGCCCAAGACCAAGCATTTGCTTTTGCTCAACGAAATCAACTTTCATCATCGAATATTTTTTTGTTACAAATTCTTCAACCAAATCACCCATATAACCTGTTATAATGGTTGCATCGGTAATACCTTGCTGGAGAAGAGAATCAAGTATATGAGCAAGGATTGGCTTCCCTGCAACGTTTAACAATACTTTTGGCTGAGAATATGTGTGAGGTCTTAACCTTGTCCCAACTCCTGCAACTGGAATAACTGCTCTCATAATAAGAAATAATTAATATTCATAAATTTAGTGATTACTAATTTACAATTTTTTTCTTAAATGATTTATAAAAATTACAATTAAAAATTAATAAATATCATCAACATATGTTAGTTCATCAATTGGTGGACGAACATAATCAACGCTGATTTTTCTTGGAGGCAATTCTAAAGTCGGAGGAGTAACGTCCTCGTATTTAATCATTTTGAGGATATGAGCAATACAATTAAGACGTGCTCGGCGTTTATCGTCGGAATGAACGTTATACCAAGGACATTGTTTGGTATCTGTGTAACGAAACATTTCGTCTTTGGCACGGGAGTAATCGCTCCATTTATGCCAAGAAGCAATGTCGATATCGGAAAGTTTCCAGCGTTTCATAGGGTTAGTTGCACGTTCACGAAAGCGAATTTCCTGTTCTTCATCGCTTACGGAAATCCAATACTTTAGCAAGATAATTCCAGAACGAACAAGCATTTTTTCGAATTCCGGACAAGAACGAAGGAATTCCTGATATTCGTCTTCGGTGCAATAGCCCATAACACGTTCAACGCCAGCACGATTATACCAACTACGGTCGAAAATCACTATTTCGCCAGCACTTGGCAGATGAGCAACATAACGTTGGAAATACCATTGGGTTCGTTCTTTGTCGGAAGGTTTCTCGAGAGCTACTACACGGCAACCACGGGGATTGAGTGGCTCAACTATGCGTTTAATTATACCTCCCTTGCCTGCTGCGTCCCGTCCTTCGAAAATAATTACAACTCGTAAGCCTTTTTGCTTGACCCAATATTGAAGTTTTACAAGTTCTTGTTGCAGTTTAGCAAGTTCTTCTTCGTAAAAATCTTTTGAAATTTTGCCTTTCTTATTGAATTTTTCAATAGGTTTGTCTTTTTTACCCATAATACACCTTCAGGATTATTTATCTTTAAATTATTGAAAAAAGTTATTAAATTCAATTAATAATGTTTCATCATCTGTTAATTCTGTTAAATGAATAAGAAACTGTATCTAATTGATGGGATGAGCATAGTTTTTCGCGCTTATCACGCAATGAAATCAACAGACCTGCGAAATAAGAATGGCGAACCAACAGGTGCAATTTTTGGTTTTGTCAATATAATAACTTCGTTTTTGGAAAAGGAATCTCCAGAATATATGGCGATAGTATTCGATACCGAGCATCCAACATTTCGAAAAGAACTTTATGATCAATATAAGGCAAATAGAGATAGTTTCCCTGAAGATTTAGCTCCACAGTTATTAAAAATTAAAAAGTTTATTCATTTATCTGGGATAGAACAAATTGAAGTGCCAGGTTTTGAAGCAGACGATGTGATTGGAACAATAGCGAAGAAAGCCTCAAAAGAAGGTTATGAGGTATTGTGCCTTACAAGCGATAAGGATTATTACCAATTAGTAGACGAAAAAATAAGTTTGTTGAAACCTTCGCGTAAAGGGGAAGAATTTGAGATAATACGCAGATCGCAAGTTTTCGAAAAATTTGGGGTAAAACCTGAGCAAGTTGTAGATGTATTAGCATTAACAGGAGATACCAGCGATAACGTGCCAGGAGTAAAAGGTATTGGGGAACGGACAGCAATACCACTGGTTCAGGAATTCGGTTCTATTGAAGAGATATATAATAATTTGGATAAAATTGAAAAATCTTCTATTAGAAGCAAATTGGAAAACGATAGAGAAAACGCTTTTTTAGCAAAAAAATTAGTTACAATAGATACCAATATAGAGAAAGACTTTAATTTGGAAGAAATGAAGTTGAAAAATCCAGATTATTATGGATTAGACAAATTTTTTGAGGAATTATCATTTGTTCAGATTCGCCAGAAATGGCAACAGAAAGGAAATATCAGCCTTCATTTTTACACAATGAATAATTCTGAATTGAATGATATTGATAAAATTCGGATTAATTATCATACAGTTTCAAATTCAAATATTAGTGAAATCATTCAATATCTTAGCAGTTTCGAAACTATTGCATTTGATATTGAAACGGATTCTCTCGATAGACAAACCTGTGAAATAGTAGGCGTTTCATTTGCAGTCAAAGCAGGTGAAGCATTTTATTTCCCAATTTCTCAGAGAAAAGATAAAAATATTTTCAGTAACGCGACTACTCTATTTGATTTTTCGAATAGTCAAGTTCCAAATATTCAAGATAAAAACGAAAGTGAAATTCCATTTGAAACAGCGATTAGTGAAATAAAGAAAATTTTAGAAAATCCAAAAATTGCAAAATGTGGTCAAAACGCAAAATTTGATACATTTATTTTAAAAAGATTTGGAATTAATGTTCACCCAATATCATTTGATACTATGGTTGCAGATTATTTATTAAATCCAGAAGCACGACACAATCTTGATGCATTGAGCGAGCGTTGGCTTAATTATAAGCCTATACCAATTTCTGATTTAATCGGGGAAAACAAAAAGCAGCAAATTTCTATGCGAGACGTTCCAATTGATATTGTTTCGAAATATGCCTGTGAAGATGCTGATTTGGTGATAAAGCTGAAAAACGTGTTAGAAAAAGAACTTGAAAAAGCAAACATGTCCAAATTAGCAAATGAAATTGAGTTTCCATTAGTATCAGTTCTTACAGATATGGAATACGAAGGAGTGAAAATTGATAGAAATGTTTTACAATCAATCTCAGTAGAACTAAATGAAGAAATTTTACAGCTTAAAAAGATAATTTTTGATTATGCAGGTGAAGAATTCAATATAGATTCACCAAAACAATTAGGAGAAATCTTATTTGATAAATTACAGATAAAAGCATTGAAGAAGACCAAAACAGGATATAGCACAGACGCTTCGGTATTGGCTGAATTGGCAGCTAAATATCCAATTGCAGCAGCAATATTGGAATATAGGCAGTTAGTGAAGTTGAAATCAACGTATGTCGATGCACTGCCGGGACTAATTAATCCACAGACAGGTAAAATTCATACAAGTTTTAATCAAACTGTAGCTTCGACAGGCAGATTGTCTTCGACTGATCCAAATTTGCAGAATATCCCAGTTCGAACTGAAAAAGGAAGAGAAATCAGGAAAGCATTTGTTCCTACGAAGGAGGATAATGTAATAATTTCTGCAGATTATTCTCAGATAGAGCTCAGAGTAATGGCATATATATCGCAGGACAAAAATTTAATAGAGGCTTTTAAGCGCGGGCTTGATATTCATTCAGCCACAGCTTCTTTATTATTTAATATTGATATTGAAAAAGTAGATAGTACCCAACGAAGAGTTGCTAAAACAGTAAATTTTGGGATACTATATGGACTTGGAAGTTTTGGGTTGGCACAAAGATTAGGTATTTCCAGAACAGAAGCTTCAGAAATTATAGATAACTATTTTAAGAAATACTCGGCAATAAAAGATTACATTAATACAACGATAGAGTTTGTTAGAAGGAATGGGTACGCAGAAACACTATGCGGAAGGCGGAGGTATTTTGCTGATATTAATAGCAAGAATTCTAATTTAAGAGCCGCAGCTGAACGTGCAGCGATAAATATGCCTATTCAGGGAACTGCATCAGATATGATAAAAATAGCAATGATACGTATTCATAACCGGCTATCTTCAGAAGGTTATAAAACACGTATGATAATGCAGGTACACGACGAATTGGTATTTGACGCACCTGAAAAAGAGCTTATTCCAGTCTCCCAACTTATCGAAAGAGAAATGAGCAACGCTTTGCCGTTAGGCGAAGTCCCCGTCGCAGTAGATATTGGCTCTGGAAAAAACTGGTTCGAGGCACATTAGCCGTTAATATATTTTCATTTTAACAATCAGAACATATGTTTTAGTTATTAAATTCAACACCATAAAATAATATAAAAACATTTTGTCCTCCGAACAATTGGCTAAAATTAGCCTTGTAATAATCTCATATAAGCATTAGGATTCTGGTTCGACTGACTTAGTGAAACAAGAGAAGCTTGTTGCAAGAATTGCGACTTTATAAGTTGCAGTTGTTCTTTTGCGACGTCAGCATCTTCAAGACGAGAAATAGCAGCCTTGTAGTTCACGATTTGGCTTTTTAGCAAATCCTCCTGAGAAGATAGTCTATTTGAAATACCGCCGAGATAAGATGCTACTTTGTTGATATTCTCAATGGCATTTGCAAGACTTGTAAGAGTAACGTCTATTCTTCCAATGTCGAATATTCCAAGATTATTAATCGAGACACTGTCCAATAAGCGCAGGTCAAGACCAGTGATTCCGCCAAACATATTAGTTTGAAGTGAATTAACATCAAAGTAGTTACTTTCGACATTAAAATCAACATTTTCTCTTCTCATATCAATATTGATAGAAAGCAAAGTGTTTCGAGCGTCGAGACCAATAAGGAAGTTAGCAGTATAAGAACCACTGAGAAGCTGAGCCCCACCGAACACAGTTGAGTCAGCAACTGTTTGGATTTGCTGAGCCATACGATAAGCAGCTTTTGCAAGAGCAACTTTTTCGTCGGTACCCATAGCACCAGAAGCAGCTTGTGCTGTAGCATCTTTAATTTTGATCATTAATTCATTAATATTGTCAAGAGAATCCATTACAATGTTTGCAACATTATGAGCATCACCGACAGTATTTAGAGCCGATTGCAAAGCACCGTTGCGAGCCATAAGGGAACGAGAAGTAATATATCCTGCAACATCGTCAGCTGCATTATTAATTCTTTTACCAGTTGAAAGTCTCAGTTGACGGAGAGAAACATCACGATTAGAGACTTCAAGAGCGTTGTATGCATTTTCGGACGGAATATTTGTCCTTATTCTTGAATTTCCACCGATAGCAAATGGCATTGTATCACCTATTAATTAATAAACATTTATTATCTTTGTATCAATTGCAAAAATGCTTGTGGATTAGTATTAGCTTGAGCTAACGAAGCAAGAGAAGCCTGTTGCAAGAACTGTGATTTGATCAATTGTAATTGCTCTTTTGCAACGTCAGCATCTTCAATTCTCGAAATAGCAGCGTGATAATTTGTAATCTGTCCCTTTAACAAATCTTCCTGGGAGTTTAGCCTGTTAACAATACCACCAATTAATGATGCAACCTTGTTTACATTGTCGATAGCTCTAGCAAGAGATGTTATTGTTGCTGGAAGCATACTATCGTGGAAGATACCTAAATTATCAGGAGTTACATTATCTAACAATCTGAGGTCTAATCCAGTTACACCAGCAAAATTTTCAGTCTTCATTGAATTTACATCAAAATAATTACTTGGGATATTGTAGTCCGGGTTTCTAAAAGTCATATCAACACTTAATGTAATTAGTTCGTGGCGAGCGTTAGTCCCAATAACATAATTAGCAGAATAGGAACCATCAAGAAGCTGGCGACCACCGAACACTGTAGAATCGACAACAGTTTGAATTTGCTGAGCCATACGATAAGCAGCTTTTGCAAGGGCAATTTTTTCGTCAGTACCCATTGCACCGGATGCTGCTGTAGATGCACCTTCTTTAATAAGGTTAAGTAAGTTGTAAATGTTATCGAGAGAGTCCATAAGGATGTTTGAGACATTATTTGCGTCGCCGACAGCCAAAAGAGCTGCTCTCAATGCACCATTACGTGCTTGTAAGGCACGAGAAGTAATATACCCTGAAACGTCATCTGCGGCATTGTTAATTCTTTTACCTGTTGATAGCCGCAGTTGTCTGAGCGAAATATCTCGGTTTGAAGTTTCCAGAGAATTGTAGGCATTCTCCGCTGAGATATTCGTCCTAATTCTTGCGTTTCCTCCAATAGCAAATGGCATTCTACACCTCCTGTGTTTGTAGCAATTGCCGGGGGAGCATTCGCTACAATCCAACTATTAATTAGTAAAACGATATTTAATTTTCAAATTCACAAATACTATTTTCAATATGTATGCCAACATCATACCGCCATCAATTCTTTTAGCTCTATCTTATCTGAAAATCAAAAGCAAAAAATTCATAATTTTAATAGAAAAAAATTTGCCATAAATGAATATTTTATACGCAATGAAGGAATACACAACTCTTAAAAGTCTTGGTAAATCTATATTTTAAAGAAAAGGAATTACTAAAAACAACTAAATGATTATAAGTATTGCAAGTATGATATTTTGCAGATAGTTATTCAAACGGCTAATATTCGCCAAGACAACAACTGAATTTTTCAGTAAAACAATTTTTTTATGCAATCAAAAAATCGAAACCCCAAATAAAATACTTGAACAATTTTAGACAATCGAATAATATTATACACAAATTTGGTATATTTTTCGTTAATTGGTTTATTAATAAATGTCAATAAATGAATAATAATTATGAAAACAATCTTAATAGTTGGTGCAACAACAGTTACATTAGCATTAATAAGCTACTCGATAGCAATCATTAGCGAGCAAAGAAGAAAAGTTGTTTCAAAAAAAGTTTTATACTTTTTAACTACGGGTTGGATGTTAGATGTATCAGCAACAATAATGATGATTATTGGCTCAAGTAATACGCCTTTTACGTTGCACGGTGCAATTGGCTACTCTGCATTAATGCTAATGACTATTGAAACATATTTAATATGGAAAATAAAAATAAATAATGCCTGGAATGTGGAGGTGCCGAAAAATATTCATTTATATTCACGGATTGCCTATATTTGGTGGGTAGCCGCATATATTACAGGTAGTTTACTTGTTTTTATAAAGTAAATTAATCAATAATTAACTATTTTATACTTGCTTATTAATAAAGTATATAATATATTTGTTTTATGAAAACTAAGTATTATTTGATAATATTTTTATTTACATTTACGCTATCACTAATAGCGGGTGATGTTTTTATTTCTTCGTTTACTGCTAATTCAACATCAAACTCCATTGTCTTAGAATGGAGAACAATAGATGAAACAGGACTAAACAAATTTGAAATAGAGCGATCAATTAAAGGCTCTCCCTTCCAAAAAATCTCAGAAGAAAAAGCAAAAGGTGTCCCTTCATTCTATCGTTATGTTGATAGTGATGCTTTGATGAAAATATCCAGTGAAATTGATAAGAATGACCTATCTACATTAAATAAAAATTTCTACATCTATAGAATCAAATCTCTTTTCAACAATGGCAATGTAGTTTATAGTGATGAAGTAAAAGTAAATCACACTGTAAACAGTATTCGCCGTACCTGGGGAATGATAAAAGAAATGTTCAAATAATTTTTTGTTAATATTTTTTTTATTCTTTAAAATAATTTCTATTAGTTTCGTTCAATTTAATTAGTTCGGTTAAAGTTTTTAGTGTCTAAATATTTTTTTCCTATTGTTAGGAGTTTTTATGGCTAAAAAATGTTTTACCTTTTTGTTAGCAGGTATTGTATTATTACTGCTATCTGATAATCTTTCAGCTCAAACACAAAATATTACTTTTACTGTACCCAATAGCCCAACACAATATGCTTATGCTTCAAACTCACTTATTGATGCGGGATGGACAACTTTTACACGAGTTGATACCGGCTTAATAGCATCTGTATCAGTAACATTTACCTGGACTACGGATGATTGGCCAGATGAAGGCTCATTTGTTATTCGTCATCCTGATAACACCACTTACAATTTAATTACAAATGGAGTTACATCAACAGGACTAACAATAACTGCTAACTCAACAAACACCTATACGATTTCATTTACAACATTTGCAAATAAACTTATTGCTGGCACCTGGGGAATGTATATAATTGATTCTTATGGAGATGGTGGACACGAAGCAACAAACATTACAGTTTCTATAGATTATACAATTCCGCCACCGATGACTTATTCATCGTCAACTACATTGCAAGTTACAAATGCTGTTGCACCTGGAGCACCTAAGGCACCAGTTATAGCAATTAGAATCACTACAAGTGGTTTGAATCCAGCAATTAATACAACAAACTTTTATTTATCAACAGCTGGTACAACTGATTTAGGTGATATTTCGAATGCAAGAATTTATTATACGGGAAACAGTGCAGTATTTGACACAACTACACAATTCGGAACTGTTGTTGTAACACCAACAGCATCATTTAATATTTCAGGAAATCAAACATTAGTATTTGGAGATAACTATTTTTGGCTCACTTTTGATGTTGATTCCTTTGCAACACAATACAATTTTATTGACGCAACGTGCGATTCAATAGTAGTTGATGGCATAACAAGATTTCCAACTACTACCAACCCAACAGGTAGTCGAAAAATAGTCGCTCCATTCAATGGAAATTATTATGTAGGCACTGGTCAAGTTTATACTAATTTAAGTTCTTTAGCATTTGATATTAGTTCGGTTGGGCTTACAGGTATTGTAAATGTTTACATTAAGAATGATATTACAGAACCACAAAGAATTACTTTCTTTACTCCTCCGATGGGCAATGGCTACCAAGTTCGTATACGACCGGATGCTAATACTACAGCAACAATTTCTGCTAATCACGGAAGCCAGGTTATGCTAATTGATGGATTTAATAATATAAGAATTGATGGTTCAAACGTACCTGGCGGAACAACAAGAAATCTAACATTTGCAAATAATAGCACTGCATCTGTTGCACACGGAATTTTTGTTCAAAATTGTTCAATGTTTGAATTAAAAAATGCGAACATACAAAATGGAAGCTCAAATACAGGAACTGGTATTGTTATCTCAACCGTCAACACAGCTACGATACAAAACAATGCAATAACTAAGGCTAATATTGGTATGACAATTCAAAATAATAGCCAAAACATTAATATAATAGGTAATCAAATTGGGAGTATGACGATATCGAATACAGTTTCTGTGGCAGGAATTAACTTTGGTACCGGTACTGGATTTACTACAAGTTGTGATGGTTTTAATGTTTCCAATAATAAAATTGATGGACTTATTTACACTGGAACTTCAGCAACATTCACTTATGCATTTTTGATTAGTAATGCTGTAAATGGTGTTGTTGAAAACAATAAAGTATTGAATGTTGTAAATAGTGCAGGAAATCACATCTCATTCAGAATTACAGCAACTGAAGCTACACCTCCGAGAGACTTAAGTTTAATTGTTCGAAATAATTCAGTCAGCAACGTAAGCGTATCTGCTTCTAGTGGTAATTACTTTGGTTTCTACAATACAACTTCTCAAAATGTTAAAATATTGCACAACACAATTGATATTGGAAGTTCATCAGTAGCTCCGATTGCAATAGGACAACGTTATCAAACCGGATGTCTCAATTACCAAGTGAATAATAATATATTTAATATTAACCCAGCAACAACCGGTGGATTAAAATATATTTATTATTTGGATGCAACTCAAACTGTTACTCCATTTTCGAATATAAATTACAACTTATATAATTTGATGACAGGGGCAAATTTTGCATTCTATCTTGGTGCAGCTCAGGCAACTTTAGCTAACTGGACAACCGCTCTTGGCGGTGGAACTGCTGATTCTGATTTCAATAGCATAATAAAACTTCCTACATTTGCAAGTGCTGGCACTCCATATCTTGAAGGTTCAGTTCTTGCTGATCCGCAATATATTGTGCCATTGCATAATGACGTTGAAACTGATATTGATGGAGAAACAAGAACAACATTAAATAACCTCGCAGGTGCAGATATTTTAATCCCTTCGGAAATTCAATTCACTACAAACTTACCACAATTCAAAGAAGAAACTGCAGGTATTACTGCTCTTGTTTACAGCGTAACTCCTCAATTAGGAACTACGTTTAATGACGGTATTACTCGAACTCCTCCAACTGGCGATTTGCCAGCAATGAATTATATGTGGTTCTTTAATAACAATGAAATTCAAACAGGTGTTAATAATTTCATTATCAATAGAAATAACTTATCTATTGTAAATACTAACGCCACTAATCACAATGGGCAGTATTACTGTGTTGTGGATTTCTTTGGAACTTATGGAGTAACTAATACTTCAACATTATCTATTGTTAATCTACCTCGCCCTGTGTTAGCATCTCCTGTTTCGGGTACTCAAAATGTTCCAATTACACAGGTTTTCTCGTGGGGTGCTGTAAACACTGCTCTTCAATACCAAATTCAAGTTGCATTTGATGAAAACTTCCAAAATATTTTTGCTTCTAATATAGTAGGAACAAACAGCACATCATTTGCAAGCTTACCATATTTCGCTAACATGTTCTGGCGAGTTAGAGCAATAAGAAATGCAGACACAAGTTTATGGAGTAATGTTTGGACGTTTAAGACTGTTGGACCACCGATTGCTCCTCCGGCAATTATTGCACCTGACAATAATTCTATTGACCTGCCTCTGACAGTTTCGTTTGTTTGGTATTCATTCCTTTCAGCTACAGGTTATACATTACAAGTTTCAACAGTAAGCAATTTCTCCACAACAATTTTCAATCAGGTTGTTACAGATACTTCAGTAACAATTTCTAACCTTCTGCCAAACACTCAATATTACTGGAGAGTTCGTTCTCTACGTGGAACAGAAATTAGTGCCTGGTCTACTGTCAGAACTTTCACAACTGGTTCGGGATTAATCATTCAATCTTATTCTCTCTGGAACGGATGGAATATGATTAGTGCTTACGTTGAACCTACAAGTAGCAGCATAAGTAGTATTATGCAACCATTGACCGGTAATTTACAAATGCTCAGAAACTTTGCAGGTCAGGTTTATTCTCCACCAGTAACAAATACACTAACCAACTGGGATAAATACCAAGCATATCAAATGAGACTTACAACAAGCACAGTATATAATTTAGAAGGAACTCAAATTGTTCCGGAAAATACACCAATTACGTTAAATATGTTAGGTTGGTACTGGATACCGTATTACAGAACTTCTCCTGCACCAGTGGCAACGGCTCTTGCGTCAATTAGTGGAAAATATTTGCAGGTAAAAACAATCACAGGACAGGTATATATGCCACCATTTGCTAATACGCTTACTCAACTTGAACCCGGAAAAGGATATATGATACGCCTTATTGCTAATAATGGTATACTTACTTATCCAGCAAACGGAGCAATAAAATCCACTGCAAACAATAGTAATATCAAAGAACCAAAATACTTTGTTCGACCAAATTTATCAACCGGCAAAAATGCTTTCATTGCTCTTGATATTAAGGCAAACGAAGGCGATGAAATTGGTGTATTTACACGTAATGGAATGCTTGTAGGTTCAAGTGTTTGGCAAGAAGGTTTACGTGGTGTAGTAGTCTGGAGTGATGACGAATATACAATAGAAAAAGATGGTGCTTATGAAGGTGAAGAGTTAATTATCAAGATATTGAATAAATCAAACGAAACAATTGGCAAACTTTGTATCACTGAGAATGTAGATTTAGCAAACGGAAACAGCTATTATTCACTACGTTACGAAACTGATGCAGTAGTTATGTTGAAAGGTAAAGTTGAATTTGAACCTACAAGTGTAATGATTGCTCCACAGCCAGCAGCAAATGAATTGTATATTACATTAGGACAAGTTTCGGATAATACTGTTGATATTGACATTTATAATCAGAACGGAGATTTAGTATTTAAAAATAATGTCAATCATACGAATGGAGCAATAAAACTCAATGTAAGCAATCTACCAAGTGGAGTTTATAACGTCATAATTCGCAGTGGAAATACAACTTTAAAAGAAAAAGCATTGATTTTGCGATAATACAAATTCAAGCTTTTCCAAGTAAAGGGGTTGTTTTGAAAAAACAACCCCTTTTTTTTCGGCAAATTATTAAATAGAATGAAAAGATAATAAAGAGTGTTTATTCATCTCTTATATCAAAAAATATTTATATTTCTTGAAAATACGATAGCTAACTGTAAATATATCTAAATAACGTATGCTGTAAAAAAAATTAATAAGCTTTCAAGTATTTTCAAGTAAAATTGATATTCAATACTCAAACAATTAATCAATAATTCTGGCATATATTTTGTGTGTTTTTTAAATTAATTACAGGCTTTTTTTTTGGGGGGAAAATATGAACGAAGCATTATTAAAAGCAGGTTTTATTCTTACTTCTGCATTTATTTTTGTGCTTATAAATTCTGATATAGTTGTTAAAGTATCCACTTACATTAAAAAACAGATTGTCGGCAATCAGAAGAAATGAAAGTTTATTTCAAATATATAGTCTTTTTGCTTATTATTTTACTTGCATCGGGTTGTGCAAGCAGTGTCCGGTTTTCGAGCAATCAAACTTGTAAAACAACACGAAAAGATGAATCCGGGAATGACAGAACACTTCCCAGAAACACTTCTGAAATAGGTAAAATTGAACAGAGACAAGAAACAAATAGTTCGGAAAGAGAAAAAGTCGTAAAAATTGCTCAAAGCTGGATAGGCACTCCATATGTTTGGGGAGGAAATACCCGCGATGGTGTTGATTGTTCTGGATTTGTAAAAAACGTTTACGAAAGTATAGGAATTATTCTTCCGAGAACAGCCCAACAGCAATTTGAGTTTGCAAATAAGATTAGCAACAGAGAATTACGTCCAGGAGACCTGCTATTTTACCGAAAAGGTAATAAAATATCTCACGTAGCAATTTATATTGGTAAAGGTGAAATAATTCATTCATCTTCATCTGCAAAAGGAGTGATTAAGCAGCCATTCAATGATAACTATTTATTGAGTATCTACGCCGGAGCTGGACGAGTATTAAATTAAATAACAACTGTGAAATTTCTGGGTAACGCTCGTAAGACTCCTTCCTTCAATAAATATTCTCCAAACTTGTCGCTGAATATTGAAAAATGTGAAACTAAACAATTTGATTTTAATAAAAATTTGTCAAGTTTTTCGATAATACTGTCCTTTTCATTTATTATGGACTGAAAAAAAGTATCTTTCACCAAATACTCGTTAATCACAAGAGAACAATAATCAGAAAATGAATTTATTATTTGCAAAAGATTTGGTTTAATTCCGATTGAAGGACTGTCTGCAAAAATCTCAATTCTAATGATGATGTTTTCATCAGGCTTTCTTGCAAAGAAAAGCAAGACAACCGGTTGAGAATTAGCAATGGCAAATATGTTGTATTCGGAAATTTTTGACAAAATTTGAATAAATTCATTTGAATTTGAAAGTTCAGGCAAATCAATTTTTAACAAAAATAGCTTTTGCAAGTCGAATTTGTTTGAACTTTGGGATAGTTTGTTGTAGAGTTCCTGCAATGGAAGAAAAACATCTACAAAGCGTCTTGCTAATTCAACATCTTTGCCGAGAGATATTACAACAGTAAAAATAGAATTGAAATATGCCGATTTTGAATGAATGTTATCATTGAAATTTAAATTATCCAGAATATTTGAAAAGTTTAAAACTTCTGTTCGGAGAATAGTAGTTTTTTTAACTAACAAAAAATCAATAATATCAAGGATGCGTTGATTTTCCGGAAGGTTGAGCACTCTTGCAACTTCTGGGCTGGGACGCAATTTTCCAGAAAATGAGGTAGAAACTGAATGGACAAGCAACACAAGCTGAGGCTCTACTTCAGCAACATAGAAAAACAGGACATCACCCGCTCGCAATTTACTGTGAAGAGAAGCAGAAAATGTGCCCATTGGCAGTTTTACTTTAGCAATTTCCTTATCAATTATTTCGAGGACGGTTCCCAATACAACTTCGCCAACTTTTAACTTTTGCGTTTCTGTTTTGAGTTGCTGTCGGGACCGCATTGGAACATAGTAGTTGCCAGAGCCTCCCCCCTGCCCTGTTCGGTCTGGACCACCAATATTTCCAATATCGTTCATTAGAACTGTTTTAAAAACTTATAATTATTTTCATACAATAATCTTATGTCGTCGATACCAACCCGCAACATTGTAACGCGCTCTATTCCAAAGCCAAATGCATAGCCAGAGTATTCTTCAGGGTCTATGCCACAATTACGTAAAACATTTGGATGCACCATACCACAGCCAACCACTTCGAGCCAACCTGAGTGCTTACAAACTCGGCAACCTTTTCCTCCGCAAAGGTAACAGGTGATATCCATTTCAGCACTGGGTTCTGTGAAAGGGAAAAATGAAGGACGGAAACGAAACTTAATATCGCTACCATACATTTTTTTAGCAAAAACCATCATTGTTGCTTTTAGCTCAGCAAAATTTACGTTTTTGTCGATATATAAACCTTCTATTTGGTGAAATTCTGCAAGAGAACGAGCGGAAATAGCTTCATTACGATACACTCTGCCCGGCATAATTGTTCTAATTGGTGGTTTCTGAGATTGCATCACACGAATTTGAACAGGCGAAGTATGTGTTCGTAGTAAGATATTTTGTTGGTCAGATTTTATAAAGAAAGTATCCTGCATATCGCGGGCAGGGTGGTCGGGCTGAAAGTTTAAGGCATCGAAATTATGGTATTCGTCCTCAATATCTGGACCAGCGGCAACAGAGAATCCCATACCGACAAAAATTTCTACCATTTTATCCAAAGTTTGATAGATTGGATGGTAGGTGCCTTTGGAATGGCGTCTTCCGGGTAAAGTGAGATCAATTGTAGGTTTAGAAATCTCTTGTTCATCAAATTTTTCTTTAAGTAGTCTGAATTTGTCTTCGACTTCTTTTTTGCAAAGATTAAGTTCTTTGCCAATTATGGGTTTTTCTGCTGGTGGAACTGTTTTCATCCTATCGAAAAGAGCCTGTAATGGACCTTTTTTCACTAAATAATCGAGACGGAATTGTTCAAGCTCCTTTGAATTACCTATATTTTCAAGTTTGGCTAGCATTTCCTCTTTTAATTGAATTATTTCATTGAGCATAAATCAACCCAAATTAATTATTAATAAAACTGTAATTTATTAAAATAAAATTAAGTTTCAAACAAACTTTTATTAAGATAAAATTTATTAGTATAGAAAACGTTTTGCAAGACTGTTTGTTTCAATTTAGATTTGATGAAATGAAAATACTAATATTATGTACCGGGAATTCCTGCCGTAGCCAAATGGCAGAAGGTTTTTTAAAGCATCTTGATAGATCGTTGGAAGTTTATTCGGCAGGCACTTGTCCGGCAAACGAAGTAAATCCAAATGCTGTGAAAGTTATGCAAGAAATTGGCATAGACTTGAGCAAGCAATTTCCAAAGCTTGTGGATAAATTTATCAACGAGGAATTTGACTACGTTATTACTGTTTGTGATAATGCAAAAGAGACTTGTCCTGTATTTACAGGCAAAGTGCAAAATCGCCTTCATATTCCGTTCGACGACCCTGCCGATGCAATTGGTTCCGAAGAAGAGGTGCTTGCGGTTTATCGTAGGGTGAGAGATGAAATCAAGGAACAGTTTTCGAAATTTTATAATGAAATAAAGAACAAATAATATGGAAAAGATTGCTAAAAAACTCAGCTTTCTTGATAGATTTCTAACATTATGGATATTTATTGCAATGGCAATTGGAATTGCTATTGGTTATTTTTATCCCGGCATTACTCACTTTTGGAGCAAATTTGAATATGGAACTACTAATATTCCTATAGCCTTAGGACTGATATTAATGATGTATCCACCTTTGGCAAAGGTAAGATATGAAGAACTACCAAAAGTATTTAGGAATTTTAAAGTTGTGGGACTATCTTTACTTCAGAATTGGGTAATTGGACCACTGCTTATGTTTTTTCTTGCAATAATATTTCTAAGAGACTATCCTGAATACATGAACGGATTGATTTTAATTGGACTTGCACGTTGTATTGCAATGGTGATTGTCTGGAATGAACTTGCAAAAGGCGATACTGAATATGCGGCAGGACTTGTAGCTTTCAATTCTATTTTTCAAGTTCTATTCTTTTCCGTTTATGCATACATATTTGTTACATTATTACCAAAATACTTTGGACTTCAAGGCACAATAGTTGATATTTCAATTGGGCAAATTGCTGAGAGTGTATTTATATATTTAGGAATACCTTTTATTGCAGGTTTACTAACGCGTTTTATACTAATCAAAGTTAAAAATAAAATTTGGTATCATACAAAGTTTATTCCGCGAATAAGCCCAATAACTTTAATTGCTCTTTTATTTACCATAATTGCAATGTTTTCACTTAAAGGAGAATTTATTGTAAAAATACCATTAGATGTAGTCAGAATTGCGATACCGCTTTTACTATATTTTGTAATTATGTTTCTTGTTTCTTTCTATTTGGGGAAAAAGATAGGAGCAGATTATTCAAAAACAGCTACTCTTTCATTCACTGCGGCAAGTAACAATTTTGAGCTTGCCATAGCAGTTGCCATTGGGGTGTTTGGTTTGCACTCCGGGGAAGCTTTTGCAGCGGTAATTGGACCACTTGTTGAAGTTCCAGTATTGATAACGCTTGTTAATGTAGCACTGTACTTTCAGAGGAAGTATTTTTTGTAAGGTTTGAGATGATTTAGTTGTTGATCTTATTTTCCATCTAAGAAAATTTTTTTATTTATTATATTTTTTTTTATATTCCATCCAAGTTAGTATTAATTCGCAAGATAAGTTATTTAATTTGATATTATAACAGGAGAAAATATGAAAAGGTTGTTATTTACTTTTTTATTATTTTTATTGTTCAGTGTATTCTGTTATTCAAGTCCTAAATCATCTATTAGTTCGAATTCTTATAATAATGCAACGGGCTACGAATTTATCGTTGCCTTTCCACAAAATGAAGTTGCTTCGTGGACAAGTGGCGATTTGTTCATCTTTGTTTCGTCTGTAAATCCAACAGTGGTAGAGCTTCAAAATGCCCGCACAAACAAAACTATCGCAACAAAGACTATTACTAAGCCTTACAGTGTTGTTCAATTCAGAACTCCTACGGAACTCAATATGTCTCGCGACGAAATACGCATTCCATACGAAACTCCGCAAGACAACAAAGCATTCCGAATTATATCGAGTTCCAGCCCGGTTTCGGTTTACTGCCTGAATACAAAATCGACAACATCGGACGGCTATATGGCTATTCCGGTTGCTTCGTGGGGAACTGACTACATACACGCCTGCTATTATGATAATAACGAAGGATCAAACGACCAGGGGTTCCCATATATGGGGAGTGGCTTTGTAATTATGGCGTCGGAGAATAATACAACAGTAAATATTGAACTCAAAGGACGTGGGGCACAGTCCGACGCAACTACGGGAGGACGCAAGATCGGTGACAAATGGTCTGTAACTCTGAATCGCGGTCAGGTCTATTGCGTTCGTGGTGCGGCAAATCAGGATGGTGATTTTGATTTAACAGGTTCAAGAATAAAGAGCGACAAACCAATAGGGCTTCTCTCGTATCACCAGAGAGCCGACCTGCCGGCGCTTATTTCATCATCACGCGACCACTTGGTAGAGATGCTGCCGCCTGTAAGCGCCTGGGGCAAAAGATATGCTACAATACAGTTGCAAAGACCGCCATTCAAAGGAGATCTCTTCCGAATAATAGCGGCGGAAAACATGACTAATTATGAAGTTCGCTGGTATGATGAGAATACACAAGAATTAATTGAAAGACGAGTCGGAACATTAAGACGTTCGGGTGATTTTGTGGAATTTAGTGAAGTTATGGGGGCACCTGGTCCCGAAGTTAAATCAATACATGGTGTATCAATTTTCTCTGCAAATAAACCGATATTAGTTTTGCAATATGCATATTCAGCAGGGTGGGACGGGAACAATAACTACGACCCGTTTATGATTGTAACAACTGCTGTGGAGCAATTTACAAATCGTACAATTTTCCAGACACCAGCTGCACAGTTTAACGATAACTGGTTCAATATTATTGCTATAGGTGATACATTAGACCCAATAAGGCATGAACAATTAATTGAATCTATAAAACTTGATGGGAAGCCAATTTATCAGACAGTTCCACAATTCAAGATGAACAGAATACCAGATACTGAATTATATTTTGCAAGAGTAAGAGTGGGACCGGGGGCGCACTACGTAACAGGCGAAACACCATTTGGCGGGTATGTGTATGGATTTACAAGTGTGGATTCCTACGGGTGGCCTGTAGTATTGATAAGAAATGAATTACCATTTATTATTGACACTTTGCCTCCAGAATATTCTATAAAAGAAATAAAAACAGGAGTTTACGAAATTTTATGTACAGAACTAAGGTATGGAGAAGAGGTAGAGGGTAAAAAGCAAGTAGACAGAGGAATCAATTCTTTACCAGAACTATTAACAGGCAGTTACAATTTTAAAGCTCCATATGCTTCAAGTAATTTTCAGGTAGGAGTTGCAAACTTCCAGCCGAGGTTTATTTTGGAAGTGAATGATTTGTATCAAAATGCAGTCGCTAATTTTATCATTAGAGATATAGCTGGCAATAGCATAACAGATAAGATTGTATATAATCAAGCTAATTTTAATTATTTGAAGCTTAAAAGTCCAGAGAATAACGCTAATTATGTTTCAAGAAAACCTACATTTAAATGGCAAAATCTAAATACAAGCTATAATTTTTATTTATCAACAGACTCTGCTAGTCTGAAGCATTCATTAATAACAAGATTAAGCAGTGATAGCTTAATGTATCCGAAATTCCTAAAACTTGAAACAAAATATTACTGGAGGGTGGAACCTATAGATTCAGGTATCAATCCTTCACCAATCTGGTCATTTACAACAACCGGAGACTTAGGATCGCTTAATTTAAAATATCCACCGGATAACTCTACAGGAATTGACAATAAGTCGCTTAAATTCCAATGGGAAGATTTGGGAGTAACGCGATATGAATTTGAATTATCTGAATACAGTGATTTTAGCTTCAAATATTTTACTAATGTGTATAATAGTTATTATACTTTTCCTAATCCACTAAAGGAAAAAACAAAATATTACTGGAAAGTAAAAGCAATAGAAGGAACATATTCAACGACATCGGAGACTTACGTATTTACAACCGGACCGAATACAAGTGCAGAGGATGGTATATACGGCGATGAAGTGAAAATATATCCTAATCCTGCTTATGAATGGGTAACAATAGATGTGAAGGATTTTGTGGAATTAGGGAAAGTAGAAATAACTAATCCTTTGGGACAAACAATGAAAAAAGTGAGTAAAGATGAATTAGCGAAAATAAACCGAATTGATGTAAGAGAGTTGCAAAATGGAACATATTATGTATTAATTCAATATCGTAATTCAATAATCAGGATACCGTTATCAATATTGAGATAGTGACGAAATATTGTTATTAAAATGATTGAATGCTGACATTTTTTTAATAACAACGCTATAATAAAAAGAAAGGCTGCCCCGGCAAGGGACAGCCTTTATAATTAAACAATTAAAATTATCAATTCTTATTTTTTGTGTATTTATCCAGAAATTTAATAACTTTATCCTGCCAGATGATATATTCCTGAAGACCGGAGATAAAGTGAGTTTCATTTGGGAAAACAATTAATTCGGCAGGGATATTGCGACTGCGAGCAGCAGTAAATGCTTCGAGCCCCTGAGTGTAAGGAACGCGGAAGTCGTTCATTCCAATCGAGATAAGAATTGGAGTGTCCCAATTTTGAACATAATTGTGAGGAGAATTTTTCTCCATATTATCGCGGTGTTGCTTGATCCAATAAGGACCTCCAAATTCCCAGTTAGGGAAAAATAATTCTTCGGTAGAGCCATACTTGCTAATAACATCGAAGACACCGTTATGAGCAACGAATGCAGAGAAACGCCCTTTATGATTACCAGCAAGCCAGTAAGCTGCATATCCACCGGCGCTTGCACCAATTGCAGATTTGCCTTTGGGAAGCACAAAAGGTTCTTTGCCGAATTGGTCGGTAGCAGCGAGCAAATCGTTCATAGGCATACCGCCCCAATCTTTGCTGATAGCATCGTTCCAAGCTTGTCCGAAGCCGGGAACACCGCGACGATTGGCAGCAAGCACAATATAACCATTTGCAGCGTAGATGCCAAAATTCCAGCGATAGTGATAATTCTGGCTAATCATACTTTGAGGTCCACCCTGACAATAAGTAATAACGGGATATTGCTTAGTAGAATCGAAATCAGGAGGATAAATAATCCAAGCGTGGATTTTTTTGCCATCAAGAGCGGTAAACCAACGTTCTTCGAATTTAGCCGGATTAATATATTTTAGTCTTTCATCATTAAATTTAGTCAGTTTTAATTCTTCGGCAGTGGATAAGTCTAAGCGATAGAAATCGAGTGGATTATTGAAATTAGTCTTGCCTACTACTAAATACTTGCCATCAGGGGTTACTGCAAGCCCGTGACCGTAATCCCAATTGCCACGAGCAATTCTTTTGTTTGATTTGGCTTGGATATCGAACTCAAATAAGCTGACGACACCGGAATCAGTAGCAGTAGCATATATTTTTTTGCTATCAGGAGACCAAACAAATTCTTCTATCCATTGGTCGAAGCCATTGGTAAGTTCAAAGATTGATTTATCCTGCCTATTGTAGAGCATAAGGCGAACTCTATCGGACTCGAAGCCATTGCGTTCCTGACTTAGGAATGCAATCCAATTGCCATCAGGGGAAAAAGAAGGATGCTTATCGTAGCCGGGAAGATGTTCTGTAATATTTTCTCGTGAAAAATTAACAGATTTATCTTTTATATCTAATTTTACAAGGAAAATATCTGAATTTGTGTTTCTAACAAAATCGTTGTTAATTCGAGCAGTGTAAGCAATAATTTTTCCATCGGGAGACCAGCCAAGTTCCTCGCTTCCGCCAAAAGGTTTAAGTGGAGTATCAACAGTATCGTTATTCATTAAATCCACAGGTTCGATGCTACCATCGACAGGCACAACAAAAAGATGGCTAAGTTTATCATCAACCCATTCGTCCCAGTGGCGAACAGGCAAATCTGTATAATGTAGAACGTTTGCTTTTGGATAATCAGGATATTCATCTTTAATTGTTTGTAGCATTTTCACTTCAGAAGTAAAGGAAATATATTTGCCGTCCGGAGACCAAAGGATATTCGATACGCCTTCGGGCAAGCTTGTAAGCTGTTTAGGTGTGCCTTTCGGAAAATCCTGAATATACACCTGGTATGAACCGGATTTATTAGAGAGGTAAGCGATTTTCTTTCCATCCGGAGAGAAAACTGGAGACATTTCATTACCTTGGTCTGAGGTAATTTGCAAGTTTTCGTTACCATCAATGGAAGTTGCCCAAATATCGCGGAAAAGTTTATTATCCGGAATTGAAGGAGTAGCAACAGTATAGACGATCCATTTGCCATCAGGAGAAAGCTGCATTTCCGAAAGCCTTTTCATCGAATATAGGTCGATTGTAGAAAGGTTGTGAGGCTTGCGGTTGATGTTATCTTCCTGAGAAATTTTTTCGCTTTCTTTTGAACATCCGTAAATTAGAAATGTAGCGAAAATCAAAAGAAACAACTTTTTCATTTTTCACCTAATTAAATTCACAAAAAATTTTATAAATATAATAAAAAATGGACAAAATATTGATATAATGAAGGCAAAACGAGACAAGAAAATAATTCAAATACTGAATAATTAAATGAATTTTTTTCCTTAGAAATCATTGTAATATCGTCATTCATTTTTTGAATGTCGAAAGAGGTGCTTAAGGTGAGAGAAAAATTTAAATTGGTAAAGCTTGAAATCAATAAGATTATTTTTAAATAATCTTGAATTTGGAAAAGCATAAAAAAGCAAGGTTATCGTTGAAAACATAATCACACACTGCTTGACTACCCAAACAATTTATTTGAGATATTATCAGTTAATGTATCCACGTTTCTTCTAAGAATACTTTTTATTGACTATAAATCTACAACAAATTCTTCAATTATTTTTTTATTGTATGCTTTCCAGCCACCACGAAAATCTCTACTAGTCATTTCTATGAATTTTTTCATTTTATCAGAATTTAATTTTTCTAGCAAATAATTATAATCACCTGAATATTTGATACAGTATCCAGAATAAAATGTGCATTCTTCGTTTTCGTATAAAATAAAATTTGGTCTTTTGTTCATTGGCGAAAAAATAATTTTTTTACCAAAACTTGAATCTAAGCTTTGAGTTCTACCAAAATTATACCAAGGTTTAATCGGCTTACCATTATCCCGTTTCGCTAGCTCATCTTTTATAGAAATCAAATATTCATAGGCATATGGGAAATTATGTTTTAATTCATCTTCTTGTAATATCTGATGTTTACCATTTACTTTCTTGAACGGGAACAAAATGTATTCACTTATTGGGTCTTCACTGCTTTTAAGAGTAGAAGCTTTTATAATTGGCTTTAATATTTGCCTTTCAATTTTCACTTTACCTTTTAATTTGGTATTTGCATAAGCATAATCATCATCTATTATCTCAATCGGGAAAATATAAGATTTATCGCTCAAAGTTGTAATACCAACGTGAATATTGCATATTTCTTTAAGTTTTTTGCCATTTCCGTTTAACTTTTGTTCGGTTGTTAACTGCCAAAATTTTTGATTTTGAATTTCTGTAATTTTTATTTTCTTTTCTTTGAATTCATTCTTATTTATAGCATGCTGTAATAAAAAAATATCATTTTTCTGTTTATTAAAAATAGTGATTGCACTATATGTGGTGGCATTATCAAATAATTGAATTTCTGCATAATTTGTTATTTGTTTAATACATTTGTATTTAACAAAACTGTCTCTTAATATTTTCCCCGCTTCTGTGTAAAAATAGGTGTTAGGTGTTATCAAACCACAAATTCCATCGTCTGAAAGCAAATAGTAACATAGTTCAAAAAATGCTATGTAAATATCAGTCGAGCCGTTCCGACAAAAAGAATAATTTTGCTGAATAAATTTTCGCTGATTTTCTTCTAAATGCTGTATTCTAATATATGGCGGATTACCTACTATATAATCAAATTTTTGTACTTTCTCACCATTAAATAGATTATTTTGAGGTAATTGTTCTAATGAATTACAAACTTTAATATTCCAATTTATTTCAATATTGTAATCTTTAATAACTTCATTAAGATTGTTAATACAAGAGTTAACTGCTTGTGGATCAATATCCCAACCATAAATTTTTTCAAGATTATTTATTAAATCTTCTTTTGCAGAATATTTAATAATTCTCTCAGCTACAACAGCTAAAAAGCGACCATCTCCACAAGCTGGGTCTAATATCGTTTTCCCAACAACGTTTTTACTTGTAAAATGAATATCGTCCAAAATTTTTTCAACAATAAATCTTGGTGTATATATCTTACCGATTAATTTTTCATCTGTATATGTTTTTAATAATGAAGCCATTTTATTTTTTACAACTAATAAATTTCTTGTAATTCTCAATTTCTGTAAATAAATTTTCAACCGATAATTTACTTTCAAGTAAATTTGCAAATTCCTTTTCAAACAACTGACTTGGTTTTAAAGCAGTGACTTTTTCTTTTTCCTCATCTAAATCAATCAATAATATACCAATTGAATATGGTCTATGTGCTTGTGGCGTATCATAAGCAAGGTTCACATATTTTTGTAAATCGTGTTCATTGATAATTTCTATTTTAGTCGGTTCTTTTGTGCCTGTTCTTTGTGTTGTTTTTGAATAGTAAGGTGTTTTGTATCTCAAAATAATTAATTGGAAATAAGGTAAATCTTTACGAGCTTGAATGTTAGCAGTTTCACCCATCATATTTTCGAAATAATTATTTGCATTTTGTTTGTAATTTGAAGTTACAAATTTAATCCCGAGGCAAATCACAGGTTTGCCATCTTTTACAACAGTTATATCGACATTTTTATCATAGTATTTACCTTGTATTGTCATCTCTTGCGTTTCTTCACCAATAAAGTGTAACTTATAAGTATTCCCAAATATTTTTTGTAAAGTTTGTGCAACATACTTATGGATTGGTCTTAATTTTTCTGTACTTCGTGGACCGAACTTAATATATTTCTTGTAAGACTCTAAAATTGATTTTATGAATTCTTGTTCTCTGTAAATATGGTGATTTTTCTGGTTCATAAAAATTTAATTTAATTTTTGTTAATGTTTCATTATTAATTTCAAAATATTTTTTTTGCGACCTCGAGCACTATCAATAATCTGTGGATTAAAGTAACAAATTTAACGATGATTCCGCTACCCACAAGCATTTCTGACAAACCCAACTGAATTTGCATAGATACAAATTCCCACAAATCTTATAACAACAGTAATTTGTTTGTAAGATAACTTATTATTAACTAAAATATTTCTTCAAAAAGAAAAAAAACACATTGCTTTCTTTATGGAGCGGTTCTTTTTCATCGTTAAAGCTAAACGAACCAGTTTTTCCCTTATTTCTCTTTTTCTTAATACCTTTATATTTTGTTAATTTTCATAGTGCAAATTTATCAAACTTTTCTGAAAAATTTGATTTTTTGTCTTTTATATCCATTAGAAGATACAGATAAAAATAAAATTCGCATAATTAGCTATTCATAGAATTTAAGAATTCGCGGTTGGACTTACGAGTTCTCAATCTATCGAGCAGAAATTCCATAGCTTCTACAGGGGTTAGCTCGCTCAGAACTTTTCTCAAGATCCAAATTCTGTTGAGTTCATCAGGTTCAAGAAGCAATTCTTCGCGACGAGTGCCTGAACGATTAACATCAATAGCAGGGAAAATTCGGCGGTCTGCAAGACGTCTATCAAGAACAATTTCCATATTTCCAGTGCCTTTGAACTCTTCGAAGATAACCTCGTCCATACGGCTGCCAGTTTCAATGAGAGCAGTAGCAATAATTGTAAGAGAACCACCTTCTTCAACATTACGAGCAGCACCAAAAAACCTTTTGGGTTTATGAAGAGCATTTGCATCCACACCACCTGAAAGAATTTTTCCGGAATGTGGAACAACTGTATTATTAGCACGAGCAAGACGAGTAATTGAGTCGAGCAGAATTACAACGTCTTGTTTTGCTTCGACAAGTCGTTTTGCTTTTTCGAGAACCATATCAGCAACCTGAACGTGGCGATCTGGTGGTTCGTCGAAAGTTGAGGCAACTACTTCTGCTTTTACTGAACGTTCCATATCAGTAACTTCTTCGGGACGCTCGTCGATGAGGAGAACAATTAATTTTACTTCAGGATGATTTGTAGTAATACTATTTGCAATTTGTTGTAACAAGATTGTTTTACCTGATTTTGGAGGAGAAACAATAAGCCCGCGTTGACCTTTGCCAATTGGGCAAAGAAGATCGACTACACGCATAGAATATTCATTGGGTTGGCGTTCGAGCTTTATTCTACTATTTGCATAAAGTGGAGTTAAATTATCAAAAATCGTTCTTTCGCGGATATTTTCAGGAGGCAGATAGTTGATAGTTTCGACTTTCAGCAAAGCAAAGAAACGCTCTTGATCTTTTGGGGCACGCACTTGTCCACGTATTGTGTCGCCAGTTCGCAAAAAAAACTTTTTAATTTGGGAAGGCGAGACATAAATATCATCGGGAGAAGGCAAATAATTATAATCAGGGGAGCGTAGGAATCCATAACCATCGGGCATTACTTCGAGAACACCTTCGCTTGTAATTGCTCCGTCTGTTTGGGTATCTTTGACCTGTACAGTAGCTTGAGCTTCGATAATTTTCAGGATAAGCTCCTGCTTTGTAAGGTCGCTGAAATTAGTAATTCCCAAGTTTTTAGCAATATTTGTAAGTTCAGCGATACGTTTAGATTTTAATTCATTAACGTCAATAGAGCTTTTATTTTCAGCTCCATTTGCTTCGTTGTTTTGATGATTAGAAGCCATAAAAACCTTGAATATATTTACACAAATTAGATAACACAGGCAGAATAAGAAAAGTAACAGAATGAATAGTTAAAATTAATCAAAAAAAAATATAATTCAAAATGATAATTACTCGTTTTGTTCAAAATCTTTTGAAATTGTTTCAATTTTTAGCGTTGCTTCATCTAAAAACTGTCTGCATTCATTTGCAAGCTTAATACCTTCTTCATATAGTTCAATTAATTCATTCATAGGGAGAGTGCCTTCTTCTAATAATTGGGAAATTTCTTGTAATCTTTGGATATTGCTTTCAAAATTTATCTTTTTTTTCATAACGTAAACCTTTAGAACAATTCTTTTGGAGAAATTTTTTCAATTTTAGCATTAGCAGAATCAAATTTACGAATTATTTCAACCGATTTAAATTTAGAAATTGGTTCATCGACCTTGATAATTATACCTTTATGACGCAATAAGGCAAATCCTTTGTCGAGTGGACGAGTCGGATTATTAGACGAAATCAGCAGTTCTAAATTTGATAAAATATTTCGTTTATTTTGAATTAGCTGAGAAAAAATTTTAGGAAAATCCAATGAATCAATCATCTGAGTGTAAGTGTTTATTTTGTTTATTACTATTTTTTTTAGGTACTTGCCAAAATTCATTTCAATTTGTTGTCTTTTGTGATTGATATGATTTTTCAGCAATCTATTAAAATGTAATTTAAATAAAGTCAATTCTTCTAAAATATCATCTAAGGGCTGTGGAGTAACAAGTTCAGCAGCAGCAGTTGGGGTAGCAGCACGAACATCGGCGACAAAATCGGAAATAGTAAAATCAGTTTCGTGACCAACAGCAGAAATAATAGGTTTTTTGCAATTGAAAATTGCGTTAGCAACAATTTCAGTATTGAAGCACCACAAATCTTCGATGGAACCTCCACCGCGTCCAATAATAATGACTTCAGCGGGAGAATTTTCGAGTTCTTGAATTGCTTTTGCAATATCTTCGGCAGCATTTTCTCCCTGAACAATTGTAGGGCGGAAATAAATTGTGCATTTTGGGAATCTACGTTCAATTGTTGTTTTCATATCTCTGATGACGGCACCGGTTGGAGAAGTAGCAATGCCAATATTTAAAGGAAGTTTTGGTAGCGGTTTCTTCCTTGAACTATCGAAATAGCCGAGTTGGTTGAGTTTTTCTTTCAGTGCTTCGAATGCAATAAATAAGTCTCCAAGCCCGGCAGGCTGAATTTGACTTACTTCAATTTGATATTTACCTTGGGGAGCATATACGGTAACACGTCCCATTACGATGACTTTCATCCCATCCTGCATTTCGAATTGCAGAGGACGACCTGACCACATAACACAATTGATTACGGCACCGCTGTCTTTCAGATTAAAGTATTTATGACCGGAATTATGTAGTTTATAATTAGAAATTTCGCCTTCGACACAAACCTGGTCGAAAGAAATCTCTAATGTTTTTTTTATAGCCTGGGTAAGTTGAGAAACTGAAACAGCATTTGTCATTTTGATTTAGCAATTATTGGATTAAGTGGAGTAAAAGTAATATCTTTGATTATTATTTCAGCCGTATCTCTGAGTGGTTTCTCTTCGAAACTGTCTAAATAATAACCTATCGCTATTTTTAGTGGAACACCTGTTGGACTATAAACTAACTCGTCCTCAGAATATAAAGAAGATTTTTTACCTTTTTTAGCAGAGTAAGAATATAGGACTTTATCAGTTGTTTGAGTTTTATAAATCAACTCATCAGGTTTTATCGTAATCGAGTGTGAAATTGGTACAGATTTATAATCTTTTTCAATAACGGGGTTTTTAATAAGAGCAAATTTATGAGAAGTAGTGTATTGATAATATTCAAGGTGTTGAGTTTCTATAAAAACAGGTTTGCCGTAAATATTAATTCCTGCTTCGGTCATCCCATTAAAATTTCGTCCGGAACGTCTAACAGCTAATTGAGCAAAAGTATTTGAATCAATATTGTTTTGAACGGAAAGTAAATAAAAATCGAAATTGCCGAAATCAAAACTATCAACAGTTTCTAACTCAGCACCTGCCCATTCGTCCTGTTGCTTGGTAATCAAAAGATGAAGGTAGCCTTTATTATCAACGAATACATTATTAATACTTGTTGCATAAAAAAGTTCATTTATGCCTTCGGCTTCTCTTTTTTCTTTTACTTTCCATTTAAGTCCAGCAAATTCAATAATTCCATTCTGAGGAAGAGTGATTGAACTCGTTGAATCAGTTTTATTCAAATTTTGATTCTGTACCTGATCCTTTTTACAAGAGATTGAAATAAATATTAAGAATGCCAACAATAAACAGAGTTTGAATTTCATATTTTTCAAATGCCCCTAAATAATATATGCAATATTAAAAACAAATTTTGAAATTCCATAATGAAATTGACGTAACAGGATTATAATTATGGCTCAATTTTTGTTGTTTGCAATTATTATTGTTAGTCTTATGATAATAAGAAATGGATGTACGCGAATATATAGTGGAATTTAATAATTATCTTAAAAATCAACGAAATTTCTCAATTCGCACTGTAATAACATATGAACGTGCCCTGAATGATTTTCTGAACTATTTCGAAGAAACATATGGAGTAATTCCAGATATAGATGCAATTAAAACAGAAGATATCAAGCCATTTCTTGGATGGCTTCACGACCGGAATTTATCAAAAAGCAGTATAAAATTAAAAGTATCAGCAATTAAATCATTTTTTAAGTATTTAAGAAAACATAACATAATTGAAATTAATCCTGCAAAGTCAGTTGCAACACCTAAAAAAGAAAAGAAATTGCCTTCTTATCTCACAAAAGTTGAGGCTGACAAGTTGTTTTCGGAAACGTTATGTAATAGTTCTCCACAATTGGTTTGCTTGATAGAGCTCTTGTATGGATGCGGACTTCGCATAAGTGAGGCACTTAATTTGGAACTAAAAGACATAGACTATTTCAATAGGCAAGTTAAAGTATTAGGGAAAGGCAACAGGGAAAGGATAGTGCCAATTGGAAGCAAAGCAATTGAAGCAATAAAGATGCTTTTGAAAACGCGGAAAACCAGTAGCAATTATCTATTTTGTTCAAAAAACGGGAAGAAATTGAATGCTGCTGTTGCTTACCGACAAATAAAGAGGGAAATATCGAAAGTATCAGGAGCAACTCGCAAAAGCCCGCACACATTGAGACATACTTTTGCCACACATTTGCTTGATAATGGTGCAGACTTAAAGGCAGTTAGTGAAATGTTGGGACATAAATCATTATCAACTACACAAATATACACTCACCTTTCTGTGGAAAGATTAAAAAGTGCATATAAACAAGCACACCCAAAAGCTTAGGCACTTTCTTTTGCAATAATACTTAAAAAGTCAGAAGATTTGCGAAAATCTTGTTCGAGTTCGAAAGTAAACATTTCGACATCAAGAGTTTTTAATTCTGGTAAGTAATTAGTAAGGCAGAGCCAAGCTGGATGATTTTCTAATTTTAAGGATTGAATTCCTTCGTAGAAACCAGCATCCCAAACTTCGCAAAGTAAGTCGGCAATTCTAACAACAGAAACTAATTCCTGAAAGTTTGGTGCTTCAAGTGGGTTTGTATGATAAGCAATAATAGTTGTTAATTCGTGAGGCAGACGCCATAATTTTGCTATCTCACCACCAACCTGCATATGATTAACACCATAAATTTCGATTTCAGCTTCAATGTCAGTTGCACCTTGTGTTACTTTATCGACAACCTGATAATATTTCTTAGCATCATATTGAAGCATAGCAAGTTTGCCAATATCGTGGAGGAGCCCACCTATGAACTCATTCTCTTTGTAGGATTTATTAATTTTAGTAGATAAAGATTTTGCGACCATACCTGTGCAAGAAGCATGCCACCAGAATTTTTCCATAAGCCCAGCAGCAATTTTCTGCGAACTGAGCAAGAATTTCGAGAAGATTGAAACACCTAAAACGATATTAGTAAGTCTGTTAAGTCCGAGAGTAATTATTGCTTGATGGATTGTGTTTATCTCAGTTCGTGTAGCATAAAGTGGAGAATTGGCTACACGCAATAATTTCAAAGTAAGAGAAGCATCAGCTTCGATTACTTTCGACAAATTTCTAATATCAATATTGTCATCTTCCAATAAAGCTAACACTTTCGAAGCAACAGGGGGCAAGGTTGCAAATTCTTGTGTCTCTATTAAGCTTTCTAAAATCGACATTTTGTCTTTACCAGAACCATAATTTTGTTAATCTACAAATATATTAATGTTTATAATACAAAAAAAATTTATTTATTTCAAGATAAATGTAAGAAATTTATATATTTACATCAAAATACATTTAATATTACAAAAAATTCATTTAAAATTCACAAATTAATTACTCTTTATCATTAATTAAAGTCCACATTTTATATTTTAGTTCTTCAATTCCAATATTTGCAACAGAAGAAATTAAAATTATATCGACCTGTTTTTCTCTGAACTTAATTTTCTTCAATTCTTCAATTTGTTCAGGTAGAAGAGCATCTATTCTACTAAAACAGATAATTTTTTTCTTTTTGAGCAGATCTTTGTTATATGATTTTAATTCATTTTTAAGAATTTTATAGTCAGCTTTTGGGTCGGGACTAAGACCATCAAGCATAAAGAGCAACGCTCTTGTCCGTTCGATATGACGAAGGAACTGAAGTCCAAGACCTTTTCCTTGAGAAGCACCTTCGATAAGACCTGGTACATCGGCAACGGTAAAGCTCTCGGTTTCAGAGATTCGAACTAAACCTAAATTTGGAGTAAGGGTAGTAAACGGATAGTTTGCTATTTTTGGTTTTGCAGCAGAAATTACAGAAATCAAAGTAGATTTACCGACATTAGGGAAACCGACTATTCCAACATCTGCGATTAATTTAAGTTCGAGAAGAAGATTGCGTTCTTCGCCAGGAAGTCCCGGATTAGATTTTCTCGGAGTTTGGTTGGTAGAAGTAGCGAAATGGGTATTTCCCCACCCCCCATTACCTCCGTGAGCAATAACGAATTCCTGACCGTGTTCGACCATATCAACTATCACTTCTCCGGTTGAAGCATCTTTGACCACCGTTCCTTGTGGCAACTTGATAATAATATCTTTCCCATTGCTACCTGTTTTCATACCGCCTTTCCCTGGGCGACCATCTTCAGCGATGTATTTATTTTTATAGTGGAAATCAAGCAAAGTAGTAAGTTGCCTGTCTGATTTTAGAATAATATTGCCACCTCTACCGCCGTCTCCCCCATCGGGACCGCCTTTGGGAACATATTTTTCGCGACGGAAGGAAATAGCACCATTTCCACCGCGCCCAGCTCTAACGTATATTTCTACTAAATCAACAAATTTCATTATCTTTATCTTTTTTATTTAATAGTAATAAGTCAATATCTATTTCTTCATCGCCAACATTTATTTTCTTTTCTTTCTCTCTCATATTGCTTAATAATTCATCGTTTAGTTCGTAGCTTTCGAGGGCAGTTCTAATTGTTTCGTCCTCAATTTTTTGTTCAACTAATTCCCCCATATCTACATCAAATTCATATTCAGTAGTAGTTTGATTAGCAGAGAAGTTATCTACATCAGATACAATATCATTAAGTTCTGAAATATTAACAGCATTGAGATTATCAATCTCATCGAAATCTGTTTCAGCAAATTGATGTAATAGCTCAGATTCTGAAGGCTCAGATTGAGTAGATGAAAAATCAGCATTACTAACATCATTACTAATTGTATGCAAATCACTTTCATTATTTGCAAAATCAGTGGTTAAGTTCTCTTCGGTTGATTTAGTATCAAGTAATTTGTTGAGAAAATCAGATAATGAGCTTGATAGGTCTCCCTTGAATTCAAAAGATGGGAATTCTTGAGTATTTTCAATCTCTATAGGCAAATCAACCGAAAAATGTTCATCACCTGCAATAAAAGAAATTGCTTTTTGAATAATCTGGTTTTCAGCTTCATAGATAACATCATAGTTCTCTTCCTCCGGGATAAAACTATCAATAATTTGGAGTTCTTCATCAAATAAGTTAGTTTCAGAAGAGACAGAAAATGATTCATTAGCCAAGTCGCTTTGTTCAGCCGTTTCTATAGTCGGAAATTCTTCAACTAAATTATCTTCAAGGTTTTCATTCATTAATTCTAATAAAGCATATTCGTCGGAGGATAATTGCGATTCGAGTTCTTCAATATTTTCTTCCTGTAGTTCTAAATTTATTTCACTATCAAAATTTTCGTTAATTTTACTTTCGATGAGGTTATCAAAAGAAGCATTTAAATTACTGTTCAGGTCAGTAATATTGTCGTCAGAAAAATCAGAGAAGTCCTCTTGAATCGATGGTTCAGGTTGATTCGAATCACGCTCTTCGATTTGTAAAATTTCTTCAGCTAAATTTTCCTGTTCGTGTTGAAAATCGTAGACTTCATTACTTATTTCGCTAACAAATTCAATAACATCGCTTTTAGTCTCAGATAAATTTTCAACTAATTCAGCAGTCTGCACTTTCATCAGATTATTGCGAAGTAAATCAACTAACTCGAAACGTGAGATTTCGGAGTTTTTGTGTTGATTTTCAATTAGATAAGCTAAATAATTTAATTTTTTATCCAAGAAAAACATAATCAATGCATCGGTTGGAGCTTTGACAATACCAGTATCGTCAGAAAAGAACTGAAAGATAGGTTCTAATAAATTGGTAAGTTCATTTTCATCTAAATTTAACACAAAAGTGTTGTCGAAAAGCTCAACTTTATTTTCGAATTCATAGATAGAGATTGTAGTTTTGCCTTGTTCAGTTTCTTTTGCAACAAAATCGTAAAAACTTTGGTAGAGATAATCATAATCAGAAAAATAAGCTAAATATTTTAAGAACTGTTCATAAGAAACAGTTAAACTTTCTCTAAAAATAAAGTACTTTAAGGTAGTCCTTGGACGGCAAAGAAAATTCAGCCTTAATTTAACAAAACTTTCTATAAATGAGAATAGATTGTCGAAAGGAACAACAGATATTTGTTTAAGAAGTGTTTCGAACTCAAAACAGATATTAGTTTTAGAATAGAAATCGAAAAAAGGATTAGCTTCAAATCTCATTTTCTCTTTGAAAATCCACAATTCGCGTTCTGCAGTAATCATAGTTTTATAGACATCCGGCAAATCAGGACATTCTAAAAGCTCGTCGATAGAGATTTTACCACTAAAATTCAATGAATTGCAGATTATTTCTGTATTTTGTTTGATTGCCTTTGTAAAAGCAGATTTTTCCATAGTTTATTGCCGTCAAAGTTATAAATTGTATTTAAAATAATATCGGGAAAAATATCAAAAACTGAACAAGATTACCTTAAAAGTTCAAGTTCAGATGAAATTTCACATCCAGCAGCTTTGAACATAGCAATCATCGGACAATATGTTGTTTGCGAAAGTTCAACAGCACGCTCAAGGTCTTTTAATTCAGCGTCAGGGCTTTTCAGAATATATTTAATATGAACTTTTGTAAAAACCTTCGGATGATTATCGTTTCTTTCGCCATCAACGATTGTTTTGAAAGCTTCGACAGTTTTTCTTTTTTTACGAACGATTGCTACAACATCCATAGAAGTGCAAGCAGCAAGAGCTTCGAGCATTATTTCCGCCGGACGCGGAGCTTTGTTTTCACCACCGCTTTCGGGCAAAGCATCGAAATGGGTTTGATGATTGTCAGGACTATTAGCAACAAAATGCATTTTATCAACAAGCTCGAGTTCGATTTTCATAAACATTACTTGAAAAAGTTTAACAATAAATAGTATAAACGAAATAAGTAAAAATAAATTAAATAAACAATTTAAAATAATTAATTTTTGTAAAAAAAGAGGATATTGTTGAATAATATCCTCTTTTTTTTCAAGATAAAGTAAAAGATTATCCAACAAAAGGAAGTTTAACAACCTCCGCCGGGAACAATTTGCCACGTGCTTCGATTTCAATTTTTGTGCCCGGTTCTTTGTAAGCAGCTTCAACGTATCCCAGACCAATTGCTTTATTGAGAGTTGGAGAAAGGTTACCGCTTGTAACTTCACCTATTTGCTTACCATCTGCAAAAATTTTGTAATGCCGACGTGGAATAAATTTATCAACGGAAACAACAAATCCTACTAAATTTCTCTTTGGTTTTTCTTCTTTAACTTTAGTTAGGACATCACTCCCATTGAATTTCCCTTTGTTAAGCTTTGTAATCCAACCCAATCCAGCTTCAATCGGATTAGTGGTTTCATCAATATCATTACCATACAGGCAATATGCTTTTTCTAATCTCAATGTATCGCGGCACCCCAAGCCGACAGGTTCTAATCCGAATTCTTTGCCAGCTTCGAGAATGTCGTCCCAAATTTTTTCAGCAACTTGGGTATCACCTCTGAAATATAGTTCGAAACCTAATTCACCGGTATAACCAGTTCTCGAAATAATTGCCTGAAAACCGGAAATTTTACCAATTTTGAAGGTATAATATTCAATAGGATTTAGGTCAATATCAGCAATTTTTTGGATAGTTGCTTTTGAATTTGGTCCCTGAATAGCTAACAGGTTGATATCATCAGTAGCATTGTAAAGCTCGACATCAAACCCCTCTTTGTTTTTTATGCACCAGTCCCAGTCTTTTTCGATATTGGCACCATTGACAACAAGCATCCAAAATTCAGGTTCTATACAATACACAAGCAAATCATCTACAATACCACCATTTTCGTAACACATAGCTGAATACTGAACTTTACCGGGTAATAATTTAGAAGCGTCATTTGTAGTAATTTTCTGAATGAATGCCAAAGCGTCTTTTCCTCTGACTTCAAATTCGCCCATATGTGAAACATCGAACATTCCTACAGAATTTCTCACTAAATTATGCTCAAAAATAATTCCTTTTGGATATTGAATAGGCATTTCGTAGCCGGCAAAAGATACCATTTTTGCATTAGCATTAAGATGCTTTTGGTAAAAACGTGTCTTTTTCATTTTTTTCTCCATTTTGAAAATTTCATTTTTACAAATATATGCTATTTTATCATCAAATGTTCGTTTCATTAAAAATAAATTTTATTCTTTAAAGAAAGAGAAAATTTTATTATATTGTAAATCTTATTTTGTAAAATCTTTAAATTAATTTGTTGAATTTTATGTAATTGGGTGCATCAAATGTCTAATATTGAAAATCAAAATGTTGTCGGTGAAAATAATGAAAAATTAGAAGTAACTAATTCCGAAATAATTAACCAATCATCATCTGAAGGTTTACCAACAGAAACAGTTGAGCAAGTCAAAGAACCTGCTAAAGAACCAAGCAGTGAAAAAGCCTCAGATGAAACTGCACCCAAGGTGGAACACCCAATAGAGTTAAGCGAAGAAGAAAAAGCACGAATAGCAGCTGAGGCAAAGAAACGTGCTGAAGAAAAGCAAAAGCAGTTTGATGCTGATTTTTCTAAAATTAAAAAGGCTTTCGAAAAAGGTGAAACAATAGAAGCCAAAGTAACTAATAGAATTAAAGGTGGATTGCGTTTAATGTATAATGATATTCCGCTATTTCTGCCAACTTCTCACTTCGGAATTAAAAGAAATCCATCGGAAGAAGAACTGACTGCCATAATAGGCTCCAATCTTCAGGTTCATATACATGAAATATCAGAAGATGAAGATAAAAGAAAAACAATAATTGTTAGCAGAAAGAAAATTCTTTTAGACAATATCTGGAATAAGATAAAAGTTGGAGATATTGTCGAAGGAACAGTATCTTCGGTTGCAAGTTTTGGAATTTTCCTTGATTTAGGTGGTATTGAGGGATTAATTCATATTTCAAGGTTGTCTCAGCAACACATTGAATCAACAAAAGATTTTGCTAAACGTGGCGATAAAATGCAAGCTGTTGTAATTGAAATAGATAAAGAAAACAATAAAATTGCTTTAAGTCGTAAAGAACTTGAAAAATCACCGTGGGAAGGTATTGAACAAAAATATCCTGTTGATTCTGTAGTTAAAGGTATTGTTAGACGCTTTACTAATTTTGGTGCTTATGTAGAAATCGAGAAAGGATTGGATGGATTGGTTCGATTGAATGAATTATCGTGGACAAAGAGAGTTAAAAATCCTGCTGATTGCCTGCAAATTGATAATGAATATGAATTTAAAGTAATAAATGCTTCCGAAGAAAAGAAAACATTGCATTTATCATTGAAAAGATTAAGCGAAAATCCTTGGCAGTCCATTAAAGAAAAGTTCGTTCCTGAAAAATTATTCAATGGTGTTGTAAAACAAGTGTTAGCTCAAGGTTGCGTTGTAACGGTAGAAGACGAAGTTGATGGATTTATGCCTCGTAGTAAAATGAAAAACTTATTGCGAGGGAATAAAATTCCATTCAAGGTAGGGCAAGCAATTGAAATACTTATCAGCGATGTGTCTGTTGAAGAAGAATCTATGATTTTAGAACCAAATCCAGAGTATTTCAACACTGCAATATCAGTTGAACATAAACCAAAGCCAAAAGAAAGAAGACCTGCAAAAGAAGTGCAAACTGAAAAATCAGAAGGTGGATTTTCTATTGCAGATTTATTGCCTGAATCAATAACAGAATCATTGCTTGACAATAATAAATAATTGTTTGACGCTAGATAAAGCAAAAGCCCCGCTCTCGAGCGGGGCTTTTTGTATGATGAAGATTATCTGATAACTAATTCAGGTGTGTTTTTATTAATTCTTGATTCGAAATGCTTAGTTTTGTATTTGCGAATCTGACGAATAATTTTTTCGCTTGCTGAATGTAAGCTTTTGTGAAAATCATCACTGCTTTCAGTTGCTTTAAGTGTCGTGCCTTGCAAATGGACCGTAAATTCGACTGTTTTAAGTGTATCATTGACGAACACCACATTAGATGAGATAATTCCGTCGTGGTATTTCTCGAAACTTTTCGAAAGTTCGATAGCTTCATCGTGCAATTGAGGATGATTTCCTTTGAAGTGGCGGAACGTTACTTTAGTTTGCATAGCAACCTCGCTAAAAATTCGTTTAACACATCTCTCTTAATGAGAGTATTTAAAAGAACATCTAAAATTAATTACGTAAAATTTAACAAAACATTGTTAATATTTTAACAAAAAATATTTTTTTTGTAATTGTATTATGAACGAGGATGAAATGAGTGATACACTTCACGAAGATAATCTCTATCTAAATGAGTATAAATTTGAGTAGTTGAAATGTCTGAATGCCCAAGCATTTCCTGAACAGCCCGCAAATCTGCTCCACCTTCAATCAAATGAGTAGCGAAGGAATGCCTGAACATATGAGGATGAACATCTTTTTCTATTCCAGCAATTTTTGCATAATTTCTAAGTAATTTCCAAATACCCATACGTGAAAATTTTCCACCCTTTTGGTTAAGAAAAACTATATTTCCAGAAATGCCGGTGCGGTAGAATTGACTTCTAACGTTGTTCATATATAAGTTTAGCCAATTTAGTGCAATTGAGCCAATTGGAACAATTCTCTCTTTAGAACCTTTCCCAAAAACACGCACAATCTCAGCATCAAAAATAATCTGATTTAATTCGAGATTAATAAGTTCTGACACTCTCAATCCACAAGCATACAGCACTTCCATAATTGCCCTATCGCGAAGACCTGCTGAATTTGAGGTATCCGCGGCTTCAATCATAGCATTAATTTCTGCAAAAGATAAAACTTCAGGCAAAGCACGACGGATTTTTGGAAGTTCGATTAGATCTGTAAAATCGGTTGTTGATTTTCCGATTGAGACGAGATATTTGTGCAAAGCACGAATTGAGGATAAATACCTGCTTTTTGATGAAGCAGCAAGTCCAATTTCTGAGAGAACTTCAATAAATTGACTAACCAGCTTTTCGTTGCTTTCAGTAAAAGTGCTGATATTTTGTGAAAGCAAAAATTCAGCATAAGTTTTAATATCGTTCTCGTAAGATGAGCAGGTATTTTCGGATAAACCTTTCTCTAAGGAAATATAGCTGAGAAATCCTTTTAAATCACGAATAAAGTCGAATGGCAGATTTGTTTTTGACGAAATCATTTTTTCTTGTTGAATTGAATGAGCATAAACCAACCTGCTTTGTCTCCCCCGAGTATAGTAGCTAATTTACGGGCAATCCATTGCATTGCAGGACTAAAACGTTCAAGTTTATCGTAATAAGTTAAGACAGTTTTTATCGAAATATTCTCGACTGGAAGTTTTTGCAACATTTCTAAGGCTTCTTTTCGTGTGTAAGCTTTCGTTCCTGGACTTTCCATTTTATTCCACAAAACGTTGGAAAGTGAAAGCCAAGGTTTAAATTTGAGTAGAGCGTGCTTAACCCAGAATAGATAAGAAAGTATGCTATGCCTATGATATATCATAATTTTAGCCGTTCCACCGGGTGCGAGCACACGAACAATTTCTTTAAGTGCCGCTTCTGTATCTGGAGTATGGTGAATAACGCCCCAACTCCATACCAAATCGAAGAGGTTATCCTTGAATGGAAGTTTTTCGCAATCGGCAACCTGAATACTTTCGGCTTGAAAACCATAAATATTTAATCTATGCTGGACGTGTTCGCAAGCTTGTTCGGTTAAATCAACGCCGAAAATTTTCGCACCGGCTCTCGCCCACTGGAGAAAATCTGTGCCAGCGCCGACTCCAACTTCGAGCACATTTTTGCCATACCAGCGAGTAAATTCAGCAAATGAAAATATTTCAGGTTGTATTTTATAGCGAAATTCTTCAATTTCTTCGAAATAATCCTTAGTGAATTTTTCTTTATTGCTGCTCCAAGAGCCACAAGTTTCATTGTTCCAATAATCTTTTACTTCATATTTTAATTTTTCATCGCTCATAATATTTTAAATTAAAATTTTTTAACATTCGTATTTTTACAAAAATAAATAATAAAATATCAATAATATTTGTATATTTTGAATTGTTTTTTTCAAAAATATTAATCGAAATTAATGAGACTAATAAATTTCGAAAATATTCTCAAAATAGCTGACCAAATATCAACCAAGCAAAAATTTTTATGTGTTATTTTTTTTCAATTAATTTATGCTATTCTGTTAATTTGTTTTTATGGAAAGATAGGACAATCCATTGCTTTTCTAATAGTTTTGCCAGCATTTTTTTCGGCATTTTTACTTAACGCTGTATGGACAATATCTTCAATATCGTTTTCTGCATTGTTCACTATAATTTATATTTTGTTGTGGTCGAATAGCAATGATTTTTCGTTACTTAAGTTATTAATTGGCTTTCTATTAACATACTTACTATCTTTTTTCATAAGCAAACTCATCAGAACAACACACCAGTATCAAAACGAGGTTCTTAACAGAAAGAAGATAGAAGAAGATTTGCTTAAAACTAATGAAGAATTAAAATTATACGTCGAACGACTTGAAGTTGAGATTCAGGAAAAATATAATGCAGAAAGAACACTACGTAAATCCGAAGAGCAATATCGGGAACTTGTGGAAAAAGCGAATATAGGGATATTAGTTGATGATGCAGATGGGAATATCAAATATTTCAACGAGCAACTCTGTGTTATGACAGGATATACAGCAGGTGAAATGATTAAAATGAATCTTAAAGATATTATTTATGAAAAAGATCTGCCTTTAGTTTTAGGAAAACATCAAAATAGAATTTTGGGTAACAATCCATATGAGAGATATGAATTTCGGCTAATTACAAAAGAAAAGAAAATATTATTTGTCGAAGCTGATGTATCTGTAATAATGCAGCAGCAAATAGTCATAGGAACAAAAGCATATATTTGGGATATAACTAAAAGAAAATTGACCGAACTTGCTCTGAAGGAAAGCGAAGAACGTTTCAGAAGTATATACAATAACGCTACTATGGGGTTCTACCGCCTTTCAAATGACGGTCGGCTAATAATGGGCAATCCTAAATTTTTCGAAATGCTCAAAATTTCGGAGCAAGAGCTCTTGAATAAAAAAATCGAAGAAGTACTGGAAGTAGATGAAAATCGCCAAAATTTCTTAGAAATATTAAAAAGAGAAAAAAAGATAAATGGATATGAAAGCGAATGGTTTAGAAAAGACGGGGCTTTGTTTTTTGGTCGAGAAACTGCCTGGACAATAACAAATGATAAAGGTGATATTCAATATATTGATATTATTCTCGAAGATGTTACGTTAAAAAAGCAAGTGGAAGAAGAGCGGGAGCAACTCATTTCACTTTTGCAAAGTGCAAAAAGCGAAATAAAAGTGCTGAGCGGGCTATTGCCAATTTGTGCTTCGTGCAAAAGAATTCGAGATGAGAATGGAAATTGGTCGAATATGGAACAGTATATAGACGAACATTCCGAGGCTGAATTCAGCCACGGAATATGTCCAGATTGTGCTCAAAAATTATATCCAAGCGCTTACAAATAGGCTTCTATTTCTGCAAAAGCATCAACAGTTTCGAATACTTTAATTCCAATTTTTTTAATATTTGGAAATTTTCTGAATTCCTGCTTAAAATGCTCTGCCAAGAATTTGGAAATGTTTTCGCAAGTAGTGAAGTTATCAATTACGAAATGGCGGAAATTATTATTGGCGAGGAAATCTATCATCACTTTATCTTGCTTATCGACAATAAATGAATGGTCGAGCTGTTCAATAACAGGTCGGACTATCCGCTCGATGTGGTAAAAATCGATTAACATACCATTTTCGTTTGGTTCACCTTCTAAGGACAGTTCCATTTTGTAGGAATGTCCGTGAATATTTTTGCAATTTCCTTCGTGATAAGGAAGACGGTGGCTCATCTCCCAGACAAATTCCTTTGCAATACGCATATTAATCCCTTTTGTAAGTAGCAACAATGGTGCTTGTCATTCCACCGCGAACTCCCCACTGGCTGATGACACTCATTTCGAGTGGTTTGCAGGCGGCGACTAAATCATCTAATATTTGGTTGGTTACTGCTTCGTAATAAATACCTTTATTTCTAAACTCCAAAAAATAGTATTTCAGTGATTTAAGTTCCAAGCATAATTCATCCGGAATGTAGGTAATAGTGATTGTGCCGAAATCAGGCAAACCTGTTTTGGGACAAACAGAAGTAAATTCGTGATTAACGTGAGTAATTTCATAATGGCGACCTATGCTTGGATTAGGAAATGTTTCAATTTGCATAAACTTTTCTCCATTTTTATTGTTACAAATTCAATAAAATATTATTAATTTTATTTTTTTCATATGACGAATGAGATTAAAAATGAGTGATGAATTAGGTTATATTTACGGGAAAAATTCTATTCGTGAGGCTTTGAGGTCGCAACCTGAAAAAATCAGCAAAATTTATGTTTTATACAATATTCAAAGTAAAGAAATATTTTCAATTATCGCAAATGCAAGAAAGCATAAAATTCCTTGTGTTCAACTTGATAAGAATAAATTCAATGCACTGGAAAAACGCATTTGTCCGGAAGGTAGTCGTTCACAAGGAATTATTGCGTTACAAGAATTAGTTGAGAGTTTGACGCTGGGTGAATTGATTGATAAAATAAAGAAAACTGAAAATCCGATATTGTTGATATTAGATGGGATTACTGATCCACATAATTTAGGGGCAATTGCGCGTGCTGCTGAGTGTGCTGGGGCAAAAGGGATAATATTGCCTGAACGCAAAGCAGCAACAATTACACCAGTTGCAATAAAATCGTCTGCCGGGGCTCTGCAACACTTACCTGTTGCATATGTTGCAAACACCAATCTGGCAATTCAAAAATTAAAAGAAGCTGGTTTTTGGATAATTGGCACATCTGATAAGGCTAAGCATTTATATACAGATGACATATACAACCAGCCAATAGCAATAATAATTGGAAGCGAAGGAAGCGGAATTAAGCCATCTGTTGCAAAACATTGTGATTATCTTGTAAGAATACCTATGCAGGGGAAGGTGTCTTCGCTTAATGCATCAGTTGCTGCTGGTGTAATTCTATTCGAAGCAGTTCGTCAAAGAAATCAATCAAGGAATTAATAATGAAACAAAGAATTGCTATTTATCCTGGAACATTTGACCCAATCACAAACGGGCATCTTGATGTTATTGAACGTGCATCAGAAATGTTTGATAAAGTAATTGTAGTAATTGCAATAAATACCAAAAAAGTAAATTTATTCAATGAGCAGGAACGTCTCGAACTTGCTCGGAAATCTCTTGCTCATTTATCCAATGTAGAAGTAGTATTCCATGGCGGACTGACAGTGGATTTTGCCCGGTCGGTAGGTGCTGTTTCCATAATTCGTGGAATTCGGGCAGTTTCAGACTTTGAGTATGAATTTCAAATTGCATTGATGAACAGAAAGCTCGCTCCAGAAGTGCATACAGTATTTCTAATGCCTCATGAAAAATATACTTATCTTAACTCAAGCATTATCCGTGAGTTAGCACGATTCAGGGAAGATGTATCAGAGTTTGTCCCGCCTTGTGTGGCTGAGAAACTAAAAGAGAAATATAACGGGAAATAATATGGTTATCTGTGGGGTGATGACAGGAACATCGCTTGATGGAATTGATATTGCTATTTGTGAATTTAATCAGATTCAAAATAAAATTAAATTCGAACTCATTTGGAACGGACATTATTACTTTTCTAATCAGCTAAGAAATTTATTGTTAGAAACAGTTTCCAATCAACATATTGATTTAAAAACCTTATCTCAACTGAATATTGCTTATACTAATGAAATAGCAATTGCAATTGTGGATGCAAAGAAAAAAAGTGAAACTAATGATATAGAGGCAGTTGGATTACACGGTCAAACGCTTTGGCATAATCCTGAAAAGGAAAAATTTTGCGGTCAGGATGTTGCTTCTACTTTTCAACTTGGTAGCGGAACACATCTTGCAACTATTCAGAACACAAAAGTAGTGTATGATTTTCGCACTGCGGATATAGCTTTAGGAGGGCAAGGAGCGCCGCTTGTTCCTTTTTTCGACTATAATTTTCTCAAATCAGATTATGAAGATGTAATTGCTTTAAATATTGGTGGAATATCAAATATTACTTTTCTTCCTAAAAATTGTTCAGCAAATGAAGTAATTGCATTCGACTGCGGACCCGGCAATTGCCTGATTGATATTTGTGCCCAAAAATTATTTGGTGTTGATTTTGATGAAAATGGATATTTAGCTTCGCAAGGAGAAATTGTTTCTGAAATTTTCGATGAACTTATCTCAATTAAATATATAAAACAAAAACCACCCAAATCAACAGGAAAAGAGCTTTTCAATATTAATTTGATTGAAAAATATTTCGGAAATTATTCAAAAAACGATATTATTAGATCAGTAACTGAATTTACTGCTTACGGAATTGCTGAAAATATCAGATTATTTGCAAATCCTCTTTCTAAAATAATAGTATCAGGTGGCGGAGCAAATAATTATTTTTTAATATCAATTTTGAGAAAACGACTTAATTGCCCGGAAATAATTCCCATTGATGATATAGGCATTCCGAGTAGTGCAAAAGAAGCAATAGCATTTGCTTTTCTTGCTTATTGCAAATTGCTCGGTATTGAATCAAATCTTCCTTCTGTAACGGGAGCAAGCAGGGCTATCCCACTTGGAGCTATTGCAGAGCATTAACATTTCTGTTTGTTCATTTCTCGATTTATTACAAATCAATTATTTTTTTTCATTTATTGGTAATTTTATATTTAACAAATGTTTAATAATTTGCTAATTATACAACTGGAGGCTTATTGAAATGTTTGTATACTTAGGTGGTATTATTTTACTTATTCTTGCCTATTTCACCTGGGGCAAATTTGTTGAAAAAGTAATCGGGGTAGACAGCAAAAACACTACACCTGCATATACTGTAGCAGATGGGGTTGATTACGTTCCGCTACCAACGTGGAAAGTATATCTTATACAACTGCTTAATATAGCAGGATTAGGACCGATTTTTGGAGCATTGCAAGGAGCACTTTGGGGACCTGCTGCTTATTTATGGATAATCTTTGGCTGTATTTTTGGAGGTGCTGTTCACGACTTTGTCTCCGGAATGATGTCTTTGAGGCACAAAGGTGCAAGCCTTCCTGAACTTCACGGAATTTATTTAGGCAATGCTATAAAGAACATTATGCGGGTATTTATTGTTTTGATGATGATTTTAGTTGGAGTTGTTTTTGTAAAAGGTCCAGCAGATTTATTAAATGTAATTTTTATAAATCAAGGTATTCAATTAAATACATATTTCTGGATAGCTCTGATTTTCATATATTACATTCTTGCTACATTGCTTCCGATAGATAAAATAATCGGAAGGATTTATCCAATTTTTGGAATTGCTCTGCTTATTATGGTGCTGGGTGTTGGAATAGGCATATTAGTAGAAGGTTATACTTTCCCAGCATTTACATTAGAGAATTTGCACCCGAAGGGAATACCAATCTGGTCCACAATGTTTATAACTATTGCTTGTGGAGCATTGTCCGGCTTTCATGCAACGCAATCACCGATGATGGCTCGGTGTTTGAAAGATGAAAAAAATGCAAGAAAAGTATTTTATGGTGCTATGGTAGCAGAAGGATTAATCGCTATGGTCTGGGCAACCGTTGGAATGGCATTTTATCAAGGTGGAACAGTTGGACTTGCCTCTGCTCTTGCAAATGGTGGTCCGAATACTGTTGTTTATCAGGCATGCGTTACATTAATGGGCGTTACTGGAGGAGTATTGGCTGTTTTGGGAGTTGTAGTATGCCCAATAACTTCTGGAGACACTGCCTTTCGTGCAGCTCGAATAATATTGGCTGATATGCTTAAAATAGAACAAACATCAGTAATGAAAAGATTGATGATTACGATACCGATGTTTTTGGTATCAGCATATATCACATTTATTGATTTTTCAACCATATGGAAATATTTCGCCTGGAGTAATCAGGTTTTGGGCACTGTAACACTGTGGGCTTGTTCAGTATTTCTATATAAATATAGAGGTTCTTATCACTGGATAACAACTATACCAGCATTATTTATGACATCAGTAACAACTACGTTTATTTTAACCCAACCCATAGGTTTCAATCTGAATTATTCTGTTGGCAATTGGGTTAATTTATTAGTTGTTATTTCTTGCTTAGTGATTTTCTTAACTCTTGGGAAAAAGTTTTCGCGAACCATTGCAGAAGTAAGAATGTAAATTTTAATTTGCATTATAATAAAATAAAAATATTTCGTTATTACTTTTATGATTGAAATAAGTAACATATCGAAAAGTAATAACTTATACAACTTTAATGAAAAAGTTGGAGCTAACAATACTTCTCAAGAATCGCAATCGAAAACAAGTGGAATAAATCAACTAAAAAAGGAAGCGAAGGATACTTTTACAAAATCCAGTGAATTATCTGAAAAAGAAAAGCGGGTTGTTGAGGAGTTGAAACGCAGGGACCAGGAAGTGCGCCAACACGAGCAAGCACATATTGCTGCAGGTGGAAGTCTTGTTCGAGGAGGTGCTAATTTCAATTATCAGGTGGGACCCGATGGGAAGCAATACGCAATTGGAGGAGAAGTGCAAATTGATGTATCGCCGGAAGATACCCCCGAAGCAACTATAAGAAAAATGCAACAGGTTCAGAGAGCCGCTCTTGCACCCGGGGACCCGTCACCACAAGATAGAGCAGTAGCCGCAATGGCAAGCAGAATGGAAGCACAAGCAGCATCAGAGCAGCGTACCAATAATTCTCTCTCATCAGTTATTAATTCAAAATCAAATAATTCAGAAACGAAGAGTTCGCCGTCAAATATTTCTCCGCAAGCAAAACTTGCTCTCTCTAAATACCAGAAATCAAATACCATTTATTAATTTTTTTAACTTTATACCCAACATTTTTATTTTTTATTTTATTCGCAAATTGTTATTTTGTGTTAATAATACTTATAATGTCGGAAATCAGAATGAAAAAAGTTCTATACTTGTTGTTCATATTTGTTTTGACCGCTTGCATTAATCTGAAATCACCTTATCCAGACATAAAGTATTATAGGCTTTCGAATGAGCCGTTGATGCTTGTTAATCTGGACACACTTCCCGTTTCAGTCCAATTACGAAAGATTACAATTAATGATGATTTTAATACTGATCATATTATTGCAACTGACGCACAAACAAGAAAATTGCAAGTATATTATTATAATCGCTGGATTTCAAAATTTGATGATTTAGCAACAGGATTTCTGTTGTCCCGTATTTCATCTTATGGAGTTTTCTCTGGTGGATTTCATCCATCGTCGAGCATAAATGATCCGGATTATATTCTTGAAGGCAGAATTACTAACTTTACAGCAATAAATAGCGAGAAGAAAAACTCACCTGATGCAAATTCTGTAGAAATCACAATAAATTGCTCATTTTATAGAAGAAGTAATGAATTTTCTGGGCTTAATTTACTTTTTAACAAATCATATACTCAAAGAGTTAATCGGATAAGTAATTTAGTAGAAACTATTCCACAAGCAACAAGCCGAGCAATGGCTTTAATTTCTGATATGATACTTGTTGATATGATTAATCAAATAAAATTGGATAAAAGTATAAACTAATCAGGTAAAAGTATGGATTTTTCTGTTCGTTTAATTGAACCAAAAACTGAGTTAAAAAAATTTATAAAAACACAATGGAATTTTTACAAAAACGATGAAAACTTTGTCCCGCCACTATTAGCAGACCAACTTAAAACGCTTAATACTGAGAAAAACCCATTTTTTAAGCATTCTGAAATTGCTTTTTTTGTTGCGGAAAATAATAGCGGAGAAATTATTGGACGTATTGCAGCAATAAAGAATGATAATCACAATTTGACGCACAAAGATAAGGTTGGTTTTTTTGGCTTTTTCGAATGTTTGAACGATCAAAGTGTAGCCAATGCATTATTTACGGAAGCTGAGAAATGGCTGGAATCAAAAGGTTTGGATACAATGCGAGGTCCTGTTAATCTATCGCTAAATGATACAATCGGCTTGCTAATAGAAGGATTTGATAGTCCTCCTGTAGTATTGATGACATACAACCCGCAATATTACATTTCGCTAATTGAAAATGCTGGTTTTTCGAAATCAAAAGATTTGTATGCTTATCTACTTGATAAAGAAGATTATTTAACTGATAAATTAATCCGCTTACAATCTGCAATTCGCGAGCGTTACAAAATAACTGTCAGAAATGTGGCATTTAGAGACAAGGTGCAATTCAAAAAAGATGTTGCAACATTGAAAGAGATATATAATGGTGCCTGGGAACCCAACTGGGGATTTGTCAAGATGACAGATGAAGAATTTGATTTTCTTGCAGCAGATTTGAAACAAATTGCAGAGCCAGATTTCACTTTCATCGCTGAGATAGACGGCAAACCTGCCGGATTTGTGCTTGCCCTGCCAGATATTAATGTTTGCCTCAAACATAACAAATCAGGTGGTTTGCTAACGGGTATCTGGCATTTGCTTACAAAGAAAAAGCAAATCAATCTTGTCAGAGTTATTGTATTAGGTGTATTGCCAGAATTCCAGAAAACTGGTATTGATGCGGTTCTTTATTATGAACTTGGAGTGCGTTCTGAAAAACACGGCATTCGCTACGGAGAGGCATCCTGGATACTCGAAGATAATGTAATGATGAACCGTGCTTTGCAAACAACAGTAAAAGGAAAACTATACAAAAAATATAGAATTTATGACCGATCAATCAGATAGTTTTTCCACTTATTGTTTGTATATTCAAATTAGTAGAAAAATCAGTATTAATATTGGGAAGCTTGGCAAAGTAGATTTTCCAAAAGGGATATATTTATATTGCGGCAGTGCTCGCAAGAATTTTGACGCAAGGATAAATCGTCATCTTACCCGGAATAAAAAAATTCGCTGGCATATTGATTATCTGCTTGGGAACAAATATTCGAAGATTATCAAAATTGAAAAGTTTAAATTAGAAGAGCATACTGAATGTTCGCTTGTAAAGTATTATGTCTTGAATAATATTGCTGAGAAGTATGTAATCGGGTTCGGGGCGTCGGATTGCCAAAATGGATGTCGTTCGCATCTGCTAAAACTATTGTAAAAAACAATTTTCTTGATTAACTTGCGTTTTTATATAATTATTTGTTGAACGAGATTAGAAGAATGTTATGAAAAAAACTATTGTGTATTTATTAAGCTTATTGTTGCTTGTGAACTATTCTTATGCAAAAAATGAAATAATAACAAAAAAAATATCCGAAAAATCTGCTTCTTTTATAATCAACACTGATACTAAAAGAACAGTTGTTATTTTGCACCCAGCAAGTGATGCTGCAATAAATGCAAAAGATCTCAAACCAAGCAGTATTATGCAAGAAAGCGTAGATATTTCTGAGATCAAGCCATTCAAAGGGAACTATTACATTGTTTTTGATGGGATGCAATCAGTAATTCCAATTACAATAAAAGGATTGCAAGCAAAAACTCAGTATATATTATCAATTTACAAACCAGAGACAAAAGAAGATGTATCAACTCAGCATAAATTTTCAACATTAGCTGAAGAACCGACAAAACAAGCTTCAGGGATTGCATTTCGTCAGCCAAGTGAATCGAGTATAGAGCTTATTTGGGTTAATGGAAATGGAGAAAAACGAATAGTTGTTGCTTCGAAAGGCAAATCAGTTGCAGGTATGCCTGAAGATGGAAAAGAATATAATTCGAACTCTAAATTTGGTTCAAATGATAGTAAAATTAGTGATAATGCTTTTGTAGTTTATGCAGGAACAAAAAATGAATGCAAAGTAGATAATTTAGAACCTTCGACTGTATATTCTTTTCAAGTATTTGAATATAACGGAAGTAATGAAGCAACAAATTATATTACTTCAACTCTTTCAGGCAATCCACGCTGGAAAATGACAGCAATTCCAGCACCGGAGCTTTTCCCTGCAAAAAATGTTCACGAAAACGGTTGTGTTCTTTCGTGGAAAGGTTCGCCAAATATTCAAAAATATATTTTAGATATTGCGTATGACGAAAAATTTACTCGCTTTGCAGAATATTATGAAAATGCAGATATTGGAGATATTACAGAAATCGAAGTAATTGATTTAGATCCAAATGAAAATTGGTTTGTAAGAGTAAAAGCAATCGGCGAAGGTACTCAAAGCGAATATTCAAAAATATTAAAAGTAAAAAAAGGAGAAAAATAAATGAATTTGGAACAAAGAATAAACGATGATTTGAAAGCTGCAATGAAAAGCGGCGACAAAGTTCGTATTGATGCTTTGCGTTCATTACGAGCTGCTATTATTGAATTTAACAAAAGCGGTTCTGAAACAGGACTTACTCCTGAAATAGAGTTTAAGATTTTGAATGGAGCAGCAAAAAAACGCAAAGATGCAATTGAAATGTATAAATCAGCTAACCGTCCCGAATTGCTTGCAAAAGAGGAAGCAGAACTTGCTATTATTCAGGAATATTTACCTAAAATGATGACTGAAGATGAAGTTAAGGAGTTCGTTGCGAACAAAATAAAAGAAGTTGGTGCTACCTCTATGAAAGATATGGGAAAGGTTATGGGACCAACTATGAAGGAACTCGCTGGAAAAGCAGAAGGTAGCTTAGTGCAAAAAATAGTCAAAGAGCTTCTGGAAGGTAATTGATGAGCGAATATGTTCAGCAAAAGTTTGACCCTTTTGCCGAAACTTTACGGCAACTTGAATTTAAAAGCGTTCTCGAATATATTGCCAAATATTGTAAAAGCGAAGATGCTAAAAAAATCATTTTTGATTTAAAGCCAACTGACAATATAGAGAAGTTAAGACGAGAGCATCAATTAATAGACGAGGCTCTCGTCTTACTTTTCAGGAATGAAAATCCACCGCTTGAAAACATTGGAGATAGTTTGAATTTGCTATATAAATCGCAAATTCAAAATGCAATGCTTTTGCCAACTGAGCTACTCGAAATACTTGATTTGTTGCGAATTGCACGTAATTTAAAATCATATATTAAGCCTAAATCTGAAGAATTTCCGATGCTTTTTTCGTATATAGATAATCTCTACGACAACAAATTATTAGAAAAACATATTTTAGATATAGTTACTGATACAGGAGAAATAAAGGACACTGCATCGAGGGAACTTTTTCAGATAAGACAGGAAATAAATATTAAATCGGCAAGACTTCGTTCAAGGATAAACAAAATAGTCCGGCAGTTTTCTGATTTTGAAATGCTGCAAGAAGAATTCTTCACTATACGGGAAGGGCGTTTTGTTATTCCAGTGAAAGTTGAACACAAACGGCAAATATCAGGAATTATTCATGGAGTATCACAAACTGGTGCTACTGTATTCCTTGAACCTACTGAAATAATCGAGTTGAACAACGATTTGTCGCTGTTGCGCGATGAAGAAATGAGAGAAATCCAGCGTATTTTAAGAAATGTAACGCAGGAAATAGGTTCAGAAAGCCATCAACTAATTGACAATGCAAGAATAATTGCTGATATTGACTCAATTTTTGCCCGAGCTTTGTATGCTATGCAGTATGGTGGAATTAAGCCAGAAATACTGAATCAAGAAGATAATTATATTTTTTTAAAAAATATTCGCCATCCAATTCTTGTTCAATCAAAAGGTAAAAATAGCGTTATTCCTCTTTCGATTGAATTCACAGATAATATTCGTGGGCATCTTGTTTCGGGACCCAATGCAGGAGGGAAAACTGTTGCACTAAAAAACATTGGTTTGAACGTTGCTTTGGCTTTGTCTGGAATTTTTCCACTCGGAGAATGTAAGACAAATTTTCGAACGATTTTTTCGACTATTGGGGACAATCAATCAATAGAAAACGATCTTTCTACATTTAGTTCGCAAATGTTTCAAATCAAAAATATTTTAGATAATTGCGATAAGTACTCGCTTGTGCTGATTGATGAAATTGGTTCAGGAACTGACCCGCAAGAAGGGGCAGCGCTTGCTGCCGGTATTTTGGATACATTTATTGAGCTTAATTTATTTTTCGTTGCCACAACTCATCAGTCGTCGCTTAAAACTTATGCTTTGAATAAAGAGGTCATCGCAAACGCTTCACTTGAATTTGACGAAGAGAAGTTCAAACCAACTTATAACTTTTTAACCGGGATTCCGGGAAATTCTTATGCATTCTCGCTTGTTGAAAACATTGGACTGCCCAGAATTGTAATTAATCGCGCTAAGAAGTATTTAGGAACAAGACATTCTGAACTGGAAGAGAGTATTGCAATATTGCAGAAATATCGTGCTGAAGCCGTTCGCTCACGCAGTGAAGCTGAACAGTTGAAATTCAAATTTGAAAAAATGATAAAAGATTATGAAGCGAGAAGCAAAGAGCTGAAAATTAAACGAAAAGAACTAATTGATAATGCTAAAAAAGAAGCATTATCAATAATCGAAGAAGCGAACTCTTTAATTGAAAGGACAGTTCGAGAAATCAAAGAGCAAAAACGACAAATTTCTGAGATTAAACAAGATTATAAAGAAAAAAAGCAATCTTTAGAAAAAGAGGTTAAGAAAATAGAGAAAAAGCAACACGTAAATCGTACGTCACCAACAAAGCTCTCAACTGGACAGGCTGTTGCTCACACTGATAACCCAGCAAATATTGGTGTTGTGATTGATTGCGACAATGCTACTCAAGTAGCACTTGTTGAATTCAACGGACTTAAATTCAAACTTCCTTATGCTCAATTGATTGTAGTTGAAGGAGCACAAACAAAGCAAACATTACAAATTGACTATATTAAGTATGATGCAGTTACTAAAATTGACCTGCGAGGCTACCGAGCTGACGAAGCTTTGCGGGCATTAGATGAATTTATCGATAATGCATTGCTGAACAACATAGATTATCTGACAATTTTGCATGGCAAAGGGACAGGAGCGCTGAAGCAAACAATTCACGACTTTCTTTCGAGGCATCCTGCGGTTTCGTCTTTCCGTTTAGGTGAAATTGTTGAAGGTGGAGCTGGTGTAACAATTGTTAAGTTTAAAGAATAATGAAAACTCAAAAGAAAAACAGAGCAAGTCTGTATTTAAAAACTATTGCTTTTATTAAACCATTCAAGCTTCTGCTTGTTTATTCTGTGATACTCAATCTTCTTTTCTCACTATTCAATACATTATCTGTTGCACTAATAAAACCAGTTTTTCAAATTCTATTTAAAACCGATAGTTCAGAAACGGTAGCAAAAACTCAGAATTTATCGTTTCTAGAACAAATAAAAAATCAATTTTTTGATTTTCTGCTTTCACTGATTATCGTAGATGATATATACTGGACTTTAGTAAGATTTGGACTGATTATTCTATTAGTTTTTTTCCTTAAAAACTTCTTCAAATACTGGAATGCAGTAGTAATGTCCAAGTTTGAAGAAGGCGTAATTAAGTCAATACGTGATAAGATTTTTTCGAAGCTCACTTCTCTTTCAATTGATTTTTTTAATAGAAGTAAGCAAGGAAGTTTAATATCAATCATTGCAAATGACGTTCAGGCAGTAAATTCGACAATGATTGCTTCTTTTTCGATAATATTACGGGAAGGCTCGCAAGTTGTATTTTTTCTTTTGTTTCTTTTGAGCATATCACCTGAACTCACATTAATTGCATTTTCATCAAGTATATTTAGTTTAGGGATTGTTCGTGCAGCAAAGAAATATCTACGAAAGTACGCTACACGAATGCAAAAAGCATTAGCAGACTATACAGGCACACTAACTGAAATAATTTCTGGTATTAGAGTGGTCAAGGCATATAATGCAGAAAATTTTGCTAACGAGAAATTCAAGAAAGATAGCGAGCGATATGTGAAATCGGCAGTAAAACACAAGATGATAGTTACAATTATTCCTGCAATAAATGAAATTTTTGCAATTTTTGCACTTACGGTTGTATTGGTTGTAGGTGCAATGAAAATCAACCAAAAAGTAATGTCGCCAGATGATTTAATGCTTTTCCTTTTCACATTGTTTTCGATAATGGCACCGCTTGCATCAGTAATCAATCAAATTGTTCAGTTCCCGCGCGGATTTGTTTCTGCTGAAAGAATTTTTGAGGTTTTAGATACTGAACCATCAGTAAAGGATGGGAATTTGGAGATTAAAGAATTCAGAGATAAGATTGAAGTTAAGAATGTATATTTTGCATATACTGATAAAAATGTTTTAGAAGATGTTTCATTAGTGATACCAAAGGGCAAGAAGACAGCATTTGTTGGAGGAAGCGGTAGTGGGAAATCAACTATGGTCGATTTGTTGATTCGATTTTACGATCCACAGAAGGGGCAAATATTAATTGATGGTGTAGATATTCGTAACTATAAAGTATCATCTTTACGTTCACTTTTTGGGGTTGTATCTCAAGAAAATATGCTATTCAACGATACAGTTGCAAACAACATTAAGTTTGGCAAGGAACATACAATCACAGAGGAAATAGTTGAAGCATCTAAGCTGGCAAATGCTTATAATTTTATCGATAAATTGGAATTAGGGTTTGATACACCGATTGGGGATCGCGGCACAAATCTTTCTGGCGGCGAGCGTCAGCGGGTTGCAGTTGCAAGAGCTATCGTAGGAAATCCACAAATATTAATTTTTGACGAAGCAACTTCTGCTCTTGATGCCGAGAGTGAAAAAATTGTTCAGGAAGCAATTGAAACTTCTCTTGAAGGGCGGACAGCTATTATTGTAGCACATAGGTTATCTACAATTATTAATTGTGATATGATTTATGTATTCAACGAGGGTCGGATAGTTGAACAGGGAACACATCAGGAACTTATGGAAAAGAATGGATATTACAGAAAATTGTGTGAGTTGCAATTTGGTGTAAAAAATTAACAGAAATTTCTCCAAAAGTTCACTTTTGCTGGCATAGTTATTGTATGTTTATTTCGGTTTTTTGATAATATTATAGGATTGAATATGGCTCTTTCAAATGAGTATACCATAATCGGTATAGATGGCGGCGGAACTCATACAAGAGGTGTATTGGTTCGGGATGATAAAGTGATCTCACACGCATCAAGTGGCACTGCACGAATAGGTTCTGTTGGTGTGGGCGAAGCATGTGAAAGGACATTAAATATAATACTTGAACTTTGCAACAAAGCAGAGATCGAAACATCAGAATTAGATGCAGTAGTAGTTGGACTTGCAGGAGTATGGCTCGAAGAAGAGAAGAAAAGAGCGGCTCAGCTATTGCGAACTCTTGCACGTCAGCAAAGCATACAACTTGGGGATTTGCTCGTAACAAGTGATGCAGAACTTGCCTTAGAAGGTGCTTTAGGCAATAGCGATGGAATTATTACGATTGTTGGAACAGGTTCTATAGGACTTGCACGAACTGGTAAAAATCAACTATTTCGTTGCGGTGGATGGGGAATCGAGCTTGACGACGAAGGTAGCGGTGCGTGGATCGGACGAGAAGGGCTAACGGCAGTCGTGAGAGCTTTGGATGGACGAGGAAAGCCAACTGTGCTTACTTCAAGAATTCCAGATTTTTCACCGATTATCAATCTTGATAGACCCAGAACAATTGTAAAAGCATATCAGGATAGAGCTTTTGAATATCACAATCTTACACCTGCTGTTATGGAATGTGCAGTATCGGGAGATGAAGTATGTCTTGATATTATCACTCGTGCGGCAAATCATTTACTTGAGTTACCGGTAGCTTTGTCAAAATATTTTAAGACTAAAACAATAAAAGTAGCTTTAATGGGTGGCATAATAGATGCAAATACATTATTAGCTGAAATGCTGAAAGACAGGATTATTGAGCACGGGAAATTTGAAATCGTTGAACCTATTGGTTCAGCATTGGATGGAGCGATAAGTATTGGAAGAAGATTAATTGAACAGGATATGTAGAAAAGGCATTATTCGACTGAAACAACAATCAATAGAATATTTATGCAGAGATGAACTCCACCTTTGAGGTGGAGTTCATCTAATACAGTTGGACTCCACTTCTAAAGTGGAGCCCAACTTTCACCATTAATCCGATGACTCGAAGTCATCGGATTAATAAAATTTCCAAAAAGAATTTTTTTCTCGCTGAAGCTTTTTTAAGTGCTCAGCGATTTTTTTTGAAACAAGAAAAACAGCACAAAATGGATAGTTGCAAATAAATTGATATTAGGGAAAATAGGTTAAGGTTTGATTAGAGAGTGCAGAAAGAGGGACTCGAACCCTCACGGCTTTAAGGGCCACTGGATTTTGAGTCCAGCGCGTCTACCAGTTCCGCCATTTCTGCTTATTGGTGGTGGGCGCGGAGGGAGTCGAACCCCCGACCCCCTGCTTGTAAGGCAGGTGCTCTAGACCAACTGAGCTACACGCCCTTGAGAATGGAATACAAAATTAAGGGATTTTTTCTTAACTACCAAAGATTTTTTTTAGAAAAAATCAAAAATTTCCAATTTCTACGGCAATTTCACAAAAAGGTTTGCTTAATTTACTATTATTAAAGGAATTACCCGAAAAAGAATATGAAGCATCAAAAGGAAGACGCCAACCGGTTCGGGCTAAAAATTTAATCCAAGAGGTAAGATTGTAATAAATTGAAATATTGGGTTCGAAAGCAAAGAACCAATCTTCCCCATAATCTGGATTATAACCTGGTAGCAGATTTTTTTCTGTTGAGATTAAATTATAGCGAATGTGCCCAAGTGAAAACTTTGTTTGAATCCCAAAAGTAAATTCTGCATCGGGATTAATAATATATTCAAATGCAGAGGAAAAATAATTATACTCGAAAATTGGGCGGGCATTGATGTTAGTATCAATAAAATTTGCTTTAATATTGCGGGAAATCATATTATATGAACCAATCGATAAGAAATAATTATTGTTAAAGTTATAAACAATGCTGCCACCCGCTAACAAACATGGCTTGCTGCTAATCATTGTGGGATTAACAGCAAGATGTGCATAAAAAGAATTGCCTGCATAGGATTGCATAGAATATAGAAAAATAATGCAGCTAAGAAGCGTTTGCTTCATATTCTTCCATAAGTTTGTGAACAAAGAGCATTATATCAGTAGTAGTAATAATCCCAAGTAGATTCTTTTGCCAATCCACGACCGGCAGACAATCAAGACGATATTTTGCCATAAGTTTTATAGCCTTTGCAACGCTATCTTCGGGAAAAATCACCTGTTCCTGACGGGTAATGATTTTTTGAAAATCAAGAATTTGATTTTGAGAGAGCTCACCTAAATTATCTTCGGCATCGTAAAGATTGCGAAGAGTGTATTCCATAATGTTTCTTTCTGTAATTATTCCAACGTATTTTGAACCTTCGACAACCGGAAGATGTTTTATTTTCTCATCTCGCATTATTTCGTCAGCTTTCTTAATTGTTTCGCTGACATCAACATAAAATACGCCTTTATTCATTATATCAGCAATTTTGGAGTTAAAACTTTTATACATAATTCACCTCACAAGATTTTATTATATATACAAACGAACATCTAAAATATTTTATTTAATTAAAAAAATACCTTATCAATAATGAATTTACCATTTCGTCAATAGTTTTTGTCATAATTTGTATGTTGAAGAAATTAGGTTGGCGTATGAGTAATCAAACAACAGAGAAATATGAATTCAAAGCAGATATGAAGCAATTGCTTCATATAATTATTCATTCTCTATATACACATCCAGAAATATTTCTTCGTGAGTTAATTTCAAATGCATCGGATGCATTAAATAAATTAAGAATATTCAGATTAACTAATTCAGATATTATTTCCCCAGAAGAGGAACTAAAAATCACAATTGAACTGGACAAGGACAACAAGGTATTCTCTATTGAGGATACCGGAATAGGAATGACAAAAGACGATTTGATTTATCAGCTTGGCACAATTGCAAGTTCAGGGACATTAAATTTTATTCAGAAGCTAAAAGAGCAAAAAGGACAAGTAGATGTAAATCTTATCGGGCAATTTGGGGTAGGATTTTATTCTGTATTTATGGTAACTGATGAAGTAACAATTGAAACTCTGTATGCAGAAAAAGGCTCCACAGGATGGAAATGGGTATCAAATGGGACTGAAGACTTCACAATTTCACCATCCGAGCGAACCAAACGGGGAACAAAGATTTCTTTCAAGTTGAAAGAAGAGTATAAAGAATTTGCAGAAGAATGGAAAATAAAGGATATTTTAAATAAATATTCAAATTTCGTTGATTTTCCGATTTATATAGGAAACGAAAGAGTTAATAAGGTCGAAGCATTATGGCATAAAAAAAAGGAAGAAGTATCGGAAGAAGAGCTTTTTGAATTCTACAAATTTATTGCCGGAGATTATCAGCAGCCACTTGGAGATTTGTTTTTGAATATTGAAGGGAATGTGAATTTCAAAGCAATACTATTTATTCCACAAACACAACCTAATATGCTTTTTGGAGATTCGCGTGATAAAACTCTTCACCTATATTCCAACAAGGTTTTTATCCGGGACGACGATAAAGAAATTTTGCCTGAATATCTCAGATTTGTCAAGGGTGTTGTAGATTCTGAGGATATACCGCTTAATGTATCGCGAGAAGTTGCACAAAGTTCGCCTGCAATGGCAAAAATAAGGAATGTGCTGACAACAAAAATCTTGAACTTATTGGAAGAATGGGCTGAAAACGACAAAGAAAAATACTATAAATTTTATAAAAATTTCGGTTCAATTTTTAAAACGGGAATAAATACTGATTTTACAAACAAAAACCGAATAATTGAATTGTTACGATTTGAAACTTCTGCCCTACCTCGCGGAGAAATGACTTCACTTAAAGAATATGTTTCACGAATGAAAGCTGACCAAACTGAAATTTATTATATATCTGGTTCTCATCTTGATATTGTTGAAAAAAATCCAAATCTTGAATATTTCAAGAAGAACAACATCGAAGTTCTGTTTTTAACAGATACAATCGATATATTCACTATTCCATATATACGCGAGTACGAAGGCAAAACTCTTAAATCAATAGAAAAGGCAGATATAAAAATAGAGAACAACGCACAGAATGAAGTGCAGATTTCACAAGAACAAAAAGAGAAGTTAATAGAAAAATTCAAGAAAGTGCTTGGCGACAAGGTAGAAAATGTAGTTCCATCGGTTAGGTTGGTTAATTCGCCAGTTACCTTAGTTGTTGGCGAGCAAGGATTGGACCCGCAACTTGAGAAGATGATGCAAGTAATAGACAAAGATTTCACTGTATCGAAAAGAATTTTAGAAATCAACTTATTGCATCCAATAATCAATAATCTTTTGCAGAAATTGGAAGGTGGAAATGAAGAAATAGTAGAGGATGCTATTAATCAGCTCTACGAAGGTGCACTACTAATTGAAGGATATATGAAAAATCCTGTGGACTTTGTTAAGAGAATGAATCGATTTATAGAAGAAGCAACAAAAATTTAATTTATAAATTGGGAAGGATAAAGTAATGAAGCTTTCAGAATTTAAATACACTTTGGCAAAAAGTGCTATTGCAAAGTTTCCGGCTGACCCACGTGATTCATCAAAATTACTTATTATCGATAGGAATACTGGTGAAATTGAGGAAAAGATTTTTTCTGATATTACCTCAACTTTTCAACGTGGCGACGTTTTGGTATTAAACGAAACAAAGGTGTTTCCTGCGCGTTTGTATGGGAAAAAAGAAAAGACAAATGCAAAAATTGAGGTGCTACTGCTTCGGGAGTTGAAATCGGATGAACGTATTTGGGATGTTCTCGTTGAGCCAGCAAGAAAAGTGCGTATTGGGAATAAAATATTCTTTGATAGTCCAAAGTTTTATTGTGAAGTTATTGACAATACTACTTCACGTGGTAGAACGGTAAAGTTTACTTACGATAATGATATTTTTAAAATCATTGAACGAATTGGTGAAATGCCACTTCCGGATTATTTGCGACGCGAACCAACTGAACACGATAAAGAGACTTATCAATGTGTGTTTGCAAATGATAAATATTTAGCATCAATCGCACCACCTTCGGCAGGGCTTCATTTTACAACAGAGCTATTAGAAAAATTATCTCAAAAAGGTGTGAAAATAGTAACGTTGAATTTGAATATTGGGCAAGGTATTTTTGAACGCATAGAAGTTGAAGATTTGACCAAACACAGAATGTATTCTGAATATTTCGAAATACCAAGAGAAACAGCGGAAACGATTAATAAAGCATTAAAAAACAAAAAGCAAGTTGTTGCAGTAGGGGCATCTGTAGCAAGAGCTCTTGAATCGAGTGTTTTGACGACAGGTGCGGTTAAACCAAATAAAGGCTGGACAGATAAATTTATCTATCCACCTTATGAATTCAAAATTGTTACACGTTTGATAACTAATTTTCATATGCCAGCAAGTCCTTCTTTACTGCTAACAGCTGCTTTTGCGGGACGGGATATAATGTTCAAAGCATACAAACGTGCTGCAAAAAATGGTTATCGTTTCTTGTGTTATGGCGATGCCTTGATGGTAAAATAAATATTTCATACAAAAATATAGGGGCGATATTCTTGTGTATTGCCCCTATTTTATTAAGTTTTACAAAAAAGCCGCTCTAAGAAGGCGGCTTTTTGTTATTGGACTATATAATGTTACTCAATGTCTAACAATGAATCATCAAAAGGAATTTCTTCAGGAATTAGAATACGTCCACAGTTCTCGCAATGATAAATCGTATCTAAATTATTTCTCATTTCAACTACTTTTTGCGGTGGAACAGAGCTATAGCAACCTAAACAAGAGCCTTTTTTGCATTGAACAGCGGCATCATAATGATAATTTAGAATTCTATTATACTCTTCATAGTAATTAGCGGGGAGCATAGAAACAATAATTTTTCTTTTATTTTGAAGAAGTTTAACTTCGTCGGACTGCTGTTCAGAAATAGCTTCGAATTCTTTTTTCATTTTATCGTATTCGGATAGGGCAGCTTCGTATTGAGCTTTTTGGTCTTCTAAAATTCGCATAATATTTTCTTCTTTGACACCTTCGGTTCGCATTTTGGCAGCTAATTTTTCGTGCTCTTGTTTTAAGTGTTCGATTTCTTTTGTTATTGCATCAAATTCTTTGTTGTTTCGGCTCATAAATTGCTGTTTTGCTAAATTTTCTTCTTTTTCTTTAAGTTCGACCAGAGTAATTTTGGCATTAGAAACAAAATCGCGAATCTCGTTTAATATATTTTCGGTTTCTTGAACAATTGTTTTAAATTCGTCAACTTTTTTCTTTTTTTCTTCTACCCTATCGGGCAAATCACCGAACTCTTCCTGAAGAAATCTAAGTTCGTTATCGATGTATGCTAATCCTGCAATTAATTGAATTTTTGAAATCATTGTTTATTCCAATTTATTTTGACATTTATTAAATACTCATTTTGAAGAGCTTTCCAATTATTTTCGGGATAATAAGAAACCGGATTAGTGTTCACAGATGAAACACTAATTTTAACAGAACTATCAATAGAATTTTTTATTAATTGTGCAATACCGAGAGAAACGAATTGTTCCATTTCATAATGTCCCGGATCGATAAGCAGCATTTTTCCTTGAACTGAATGAAAAGAATGGTAAGTAACATCGGCAGTAATAAAAGCGTCTAAATTTGCATCCAGAGCTTCTTTCAGAAAAGATGAGCCACTGCCGCCAACAATTCCGATTTTGGTAATATTAGCATTTTTTCTTCCTGAAGTATATTTGACGGGAGCAAATAATTTTTCGGAAACAAGTTTTACAAGTTCGACTTCATTCATTGGTTGCTGAGCCTCGCAAATCACTCCGATACCTGAATTCGAAGAATTTTGGGACGGGACAAGAAACGAAACTACACGCAAACCAAGTAAATCTGCTATTATTTTGCTTGTTCCTTCTGGATGTGCATCAAAGGTTGTATGAACAGAAATAAAGGCAATATCGTGTTTTATTAGTTTAGAGACAAGTCTGCCAACACGTTCAATATCGACAATTTCAGTTAACGGACGATAAATCAAAGGATGAAAAGAAATAATACAATCTACTGAAAGATCAATTGCCTCAGCAATAACTTCATCCGATAATTCCATTGTAACAAGAATGTGGGAAACCTCGCTACGCCCGCTTTGGACTTGCAGACCAATACGGTCTCCTTCAATTGAAGTTGATTTAGGTAATAATTTTTCGATAGTAGATAGTATATCGTTGATTTTCATCAATAAAATAAACTTTATAATATTATCAATCGTTTAACATTCAAATTTACAAATAAATCTTAATTAATACAATTTAAACTATTAATTAAACGTTATAAATTTAATAAGTACACACTTTTAGATAGAATATGAAAAGAATGTTTTTGATTATATTGACATTATTACTTTTATCAACTGAAATTTATAGCCAAAATGAGATAGCTCAATATAAATCAAATTATGATACAACATTTATTTTTACTCCGGGAAGAAAGTTACAAACAATGAGTGAACAAATGGGCTTGCTAAATAATGCCGGAGGTATAGAATTAATGTTTTCAAACTCGGGATTTGGATTAGGTGGCTTTTATCAATATTTTATGGATGATATTACAAAAGTTGGGGTAAGATTTTTCATTTCCGGGGCAAGAAACACAGACGAACTTGAATTTTATGATTATTTCACAGGGAATTCATTTATTCCTAATAAGGTTAATAGATTATATCTGATGCCTCTAACTGTAAATATAACCAGGAATTTATTTTCAGAAGTTTTGCATAAATCGTTCAGACCATACGTTTCTGCTGGGGTTGGTCCGGCATTTATATTATCAACTCCGTACAACCGTGAGTTTTTCAATGCGTTTAACTATGCAAAATGGTACACTCGATTTGGAGGGAATGTTGGGATAGGTGCTGCTTTTGGATTAGAATCGAGTTCATATTTAAGTGTGAATATAGATTATTACTATATTCCATTTGGAGGCAAGGGTCTTGAAAGTATCAAAGACAAACCTATTAAAACTTTCGGTGGGTTATTTTTGTCTTTATCTATTGGTTCTTTATTTTGATTTTTTATTTTTAATTTCAGACGTATATACTTATATTTGTAAATAGAGTTATGTAAATTCTCATACCTACGGCGGAGTTATTGGCAATTTTTTACAAAATAATTGATTAAATTATTTTTAAATTTGGACTTTAAATTTATTTGTTGTGGCATTAGGTATGAGATATTTCAGAAAATCATTGCTTCTTTTGATATTACTATTTTCAGTAAGTGATCTATATTCAACTTTCACCAAAATTTCTTCTTCTATTGATGAACTAATCATTGAATATCGACCTGAACTAATAGAATTTCAAGAAACTTCTATCAATGGCGAAGTTTTCTGCAAACCAATAATTAACAACTCATATAATATCAATAAAGAAATTGGTTCTCCACAGCATTTTGTGGAAAATGTGCTTATTACTGTCCCATCACAATTCGGATATGCTATTAAGGATGTTCAGGTGTTCGGAGTGAAGACTTATCAGAAGAAAATGTTACCGGTTGAAAATCAGTTTAGCAGAGACGGTGCTTTGTATAATTCTGAATTGATTTCGAATAATAGGCAATTTGAATGGGTTTGGACTGAATATTTAGGAATATCGAGGAGAAGAAATGTTGCAAATGTTATTTTCACTGCAGCTCGATATAACCCAGAAAATTCAGTTATAGAAATACCAGAGAAAATAATTGTAAAGATTGCTTTTAATTATTCACAGATAACAAAAAACATAGAGCAAGATAGTTTTTCGCCCAAAATCACAATTAACCAAGATGAAACACGCGCTTTTGTTCTTGCATACTCAAAGGAAAGCATTCAAAGCCAGCAACTTACTGATTTAAATCAAGTTAGCAATGGAAAATGGCTCAGGCTGACTATTAATGAAGAGGGATTATATAAAATTGATGCTGCTCAACTTTCTTCGCGTGGAGTTAAAATTGAAAAAGAACTCATAAATACCATAAAAATATTTGGACACGGTGGCGATAACCTTAGCGAAAAAGTATCCGATGGATTAAACAACGATATGAGCGAAATTCCTATTATTGTAAAAACAAATTCAAATGGCGAACTTGAATCTATTATTTTTTACGGTAATGGTGCTAAAGGGTTTAAATATATAAATGGAAATTTCTCGCATTATAGAAACGATTTTTCGTTCAACAACTATTATTTATTTACTTATGGAGGAAGAGAAGGCAAGCGGCTATCGATTGCTCCAAATCCAGAAGGACAAATCAATTATAATCCAGATTATTATTACCACAGAATATTTTATAACGAAGAAACAACAAATCCATATCCGGATGGCTCAGGTCGAACTTATTTAGGGCGTAGTTACTTTTCTGCACCATTTATGGATATATTATATAATTTGAGAAGAGATGAAAACATTATATATAAAATAGCAGTAGCACATCGTTCTACAAAATCCGGTGCTGCCGGGCGATTTATTTACAAACAATCTGGCACTCAGATTTTTTCAACACTTCTTAATGATACTTACGGAGATTACGTTCATATTAATCGTTCAATCCAACAATTTTCTTCGCCAGCAAGCTTAGTAGGAATAGATAATAGAAGTGTATTGTCAATTGAGTATTCAAATAGTAATTCATCGGCAGTTCCATATTTTGATTTTTATGAAATACATTATCCGCGAAGTTTCGTTCCTATAGACAACGAAATTTCTTTCTTTTCAGATCCTTCAAAATCAGGATTAACGGAATATCAGATTAATGGTTTTACTTCGGGTAATATTATTGGAATTGATGCAAGCGACCCTAACAATCTGTTGCTACTTGACAATCTCGCAAAAACAGGTGGGATGTTCATTTTCAGAAAAGAAGAAAAAAACAGTAAGCCATCGAAATATTTTATTAGTTCGAAATTCAAAACGGTTACAAACATAGAATCAATTTCTCTTGAAAACTTACGAGGAACAATCCGAGATGTCGATGTTCTTGTTATTACACACTCTCAGTTTATTGAAAGTGCAAATGAATATGCAAATTATCGAAGAACCCGAAATAACTTGAAAGTAGCAGTGGTCAAAGTAGATGATATATACAAAGAATTCTCTTCCTGCATTCCAGATGTAACTGCAATAAGAGATTTTATTGCGTTTGTTTATCATAATTCATCAATCAAGCCATCATTTGTTGTATTGTGGGGAGACGCACATTATGACTACAGGAACATACAGGTAAAATCTCCGTTATATATTCCAATGTATATGAACAAAGAATCTGATTTCTTTGTAACAGAAACAAGTACTATGGCAACAGATGATTATATAGCTTGTGTAGACGGAGATGACTGGGTATGTGATGTAGCTTTTGGAAGAGTTCCGGTAGATAACATAGATAATGCAAAAACCTACTTAAAAAAAATAATGCACTACGAATCAAACTCATCGCTTGATAATTGGCGAACTAATATTTTGTTAGTAGCCGATGATTCTTATACTACCAAAGGACAAGATGGAGATATACACACCCGTCAGTCAGAAGAACTATCTTCGAAGCTACCAGCAGAACTTATTCAGAAAAAAGTGTATTTAGCAGCATATCCAACGGAAAGCATAGCCGGCGGGAAACGTCGTAAGCCGGGTGTAAATAAAGAATTCATCTCTACAACAAATACCACAGGGGCGTTAATTTTTAATTGGATAGGACACGGAAATCCGCGTGTGCTTGCTCATGAAGAATTTTTTGAGCGAGAAACTACCATACCTCAACTTTCAAATTACGACAAGTTATTTTTTGTAACTGCAGCAACATGTGATTTTGGTCGGTTTGATTTAGTGGGACCAAGAAGCGGAGCAGAAGAACTTATATTTAGTAAAACCGGTGGAGCTATATCAGTATTCACAGCAACCCGCGTTGTTGGAGCATATGCAAATCATGCATTAAACCAAAAATATTATCAATCATTATTTAACAGAAAAAATGATGGGAGCTTCCCAACAATTGGCGAAGCGGCATTTGTAGCAAAACAAACTTTTTTTGATGAAAATTCACGAAGGTTTCTAATTCTTGGTGATCCTCTAATAAAATTAAACTTTCCTGAACTACAAATTGTCGTAGATAGCATAAATGGCATCAGCACAACTGAACAAAGCAGTTTTACAATAAAAGCATTAAGCAAAGTCGAAATAGTAGCCAGAATTACTGATGAATTCAGGAACAAAACGATTAATGATTTTCAAGGAACTGCAATATTTACACTATTAGATGGAGATGATAGCCGAAGCATAACAGACGAGTTTGGAATTAATTACAAATTTACTACTCAGGGCGCTACACTTTCGCGGGCTGCTTATAAAGTTACTAATGGAATAATGAAAATAAGTTTTGTTGTGCCCAAAGATATTAGTTTCAACGAAAATAATTCCAGAATGTTTATCTATGCTTTTGCAAACGACCGTCGGACAGCAACAGGTTCTTACTCATCAATAAAAGTTTACGGAATAGAAGAAAGTACTCAAAATGATGGGAAAGGACCAAATGTTCAAATATACCTTGACAATTACAATTTTCGCTCAGGTGATGTGGTACGGCGAGAACCATTATTAATTGTTGAATTAAGAGACGAAACAGGCATTAATTCAACTGGTTTAGGAATTGGTCATAATATTGAAGGTTGGATTGATGATAATCCGGTCCCAATTAATTTAACCCCCTATTTTAATACTTCAATTGAGAATTATAATTCAGGAATTATTAAGTATTATCTGGCTGGGCTTGAACCTGGGCTACACAAAATACGAGTTCGTGCCTGGGATGTATTCAACAATCCGGGAGAGGCAGAAACATATTTTCGTATTCCGGAAGAGGGAGAAATCCAAATATTTGACGTATTGCTATATCCTAATCCATTCACAGAAGAAACCAAAATTGCTATAAAGCATAATTTTACTCCACCATTTAATATTTCTTTAAGAATTTATAATAGTATGGGACAAGTAATAAGGGAGATCGAACAATCATGGACATCTCAGTATGATACATTGATTAACTGGGACGGACGAGACGACCAAGGTAAATTGATTTCTATCGGTAGTTATTACTATTATTTAAGATTATCGAATTTGTCCGGGAAGATTGAAAAGAGCGGAATATTGGGGATAAAATTAAAATAATGGTATTATATTTGATTAATATTTAATAATTTATAGAAAAAAACGTTTAAATAAACATAATCGGAGGAATTTAATGAAAAAGACGAGAAAAGTAGCAATTACAACGCTTGTATTGGTTTTAGGTGTTTTTATCAGTTCTCAAATCGCATACAGTCAGGCAGGCGGATCGGCTGTTCCGTTCTTGCTAATATCACCTGATGCAAGAGCAAGCGGTATGGGAGAAACAGGCGTTGCAATTGCTGATGATATAAATGCAATTTACTGGAATCCGGGAGGGCTTGCTTTTTTTGACTATTTCCAAAATGAAAGCGGAGATAAACCTTTCACACAGACAGCCCTATCGTTTTCTCCCTGGTTGCCTCAATTTAATGCAGATTTGTTTTACAGCTATGGAACAATTGGGCGATATTTCGAAGAATTAGACGGAACAGTAGCTTTCAATTTTATTTTTATGAACTTGGGAGAATTCACCCGAACAGCAGAGGATGGTAGAGTGCTTGGTAAATTCACTTCTAATGAATTTTCACTTGGGCTTTCGTATGGAACTCCAATCACAAATGATTTAGGTATTGGTTTTCAACTGCGATATATTCGTTCTAATTTAGCACCTGTTGGGCAAGGTCAAAGAGAAGCCGGTGCCGGAAACTCGGTAGGATTTGATCTTGGTTTGCTCTACAAGCCTTCGGGTTATGAACTGCTCGGAGTGCGTAATCCATTATCTTTTGGATTTAATCTTCAAAATGTTGGTCCGAAAATCACGTATATCAACGAATCAGACCCTTTACCTACAAACCTGAAGATAGGAGCAGCATGGAAGCTTGTTAAAGATGAGTTCAATGATTTGAAAATCGCTTTTGATTTCCAAAAGTTGCTTGTAAAACGTGATAGTTTGAGTGCTGACCCGCTACCGCTATCACTTGTAACTGCGTGGAAAAATCCGGGTGTTGAGTTTTCTGTCGGTGCAGAATATTGGTATGAGAATTTATTTGCGTTTCGTGCCGGATACTTTACTGAGCCATCACGACTTGGTAATCGTAAGTTTTGGAATTTTGGAGCAGGTGTAAGGTATGATATTTTCAAGATTGATTTCAGTTTTATTAATACAATCGAAGAAAATCACCCACTTGCAAATACTATGCGATTTTCAATGCTCATTGATTTGAAATAGTATCAGAACAAATAGTTTATTTATAAATTAAACCCCGGGCTATATCCGGGGTTCATTTTTAGACAGATTAAAAGAATTTTTATAACAACAAAAAATATTGTTATTTTTGTTTTTTGAAAAATTTAGTTATAATTAAATATACACAAGAATGAGTAATTTAGCGATAATAGCGATATTAGTATTATTTTCGGCTTTTTTTTCAGGACTCACGATAGGATTTTTCAGCATAAACTTAACAGACTTAGAAAACAAAGCAAAAATCGGGAACAGAAGAGCAAAAAGAATCCTTCCGCTGAGAAAACGTTCAAATTTGCTTTTAAGCACTTTGCTATTAGGAAACGTTGCAACAAATGCTGTATTGGCAATCTTTTTAAACTCAATAGCTTCGGGAGTTGTTGCAGGAGCGATTGCAACTGGTCTTATATTTATAATAGGTGAAATGGTTCCGCAGGCAATTGCTGCACGTTATGGATTTTTATTTACATCAACATTTTTTTGGTTAGTATGGATTTTTATAATATTATTCTACCCTGTTGCTGCTCCAATGGCTTTCATTTTAGATAAAATTTTGGGAGCAGAAAGACCAACAGTATATTCAAGAGAAGAATTTCAGGAAATAATCAAGCATCACGAGGATTCTCCATTTTCTGATATAGACGAAGACGAAGAAAAATTTCTGATTGGTGCATTGTCTTTTTCTCATAAGTCAGTTAGCGATATAATGACACCAAGAACGGTTATTTTTGCCCTTGAAGCAAATAGAATAATTGATGATAATCTGCTAAAAGAGATAAAAGAGAAAGGATTTAGCCGAATTCCTGTTTTTGAAAACACGAAGGATAATATTATTGGAATACTATATTCGAAAGAACTAATTGGTTACAAAGTAGATGAGAATAAAACAGTAGGTGAAATTTGCGATAAGCGCTCTTTGATACACATCGAGAAAAATATGAAACTTGACGAATTATTTAATTTGTTTATCAAAGAAAGGCGTCATATAGCTTTCGTATTTGGAGAATTCGGGGAATTGAAGGGACTGGTTACATTAGAAGATGTGATTGAAGAGATATTACGCACAGAAATTGTAGATGAAGCGGATAAAACTGTTGATATGAGAAAACTTGCATTGCTTAAACGGCGGATTTCAAATAAATAGATGTTGAACTAATAGAGAGAAAAAATGTTTCCAAGTGTAAATGAACAAATGGATGTTATTCGAGATGGAGCAATTGAGGTGCTTCCGGAAGATGAACTTGTTCGTAAAATAGAGAATTCAATAAAAAATAATAAACCTTTAAATATTAAATTAGGAGCAGACCCAAGCCGTCCTGATTTGCATATAGGACACGCAGTAGTATTGCACAAATTGCGTCAATTTCAGGATTTAGGACACAAAGCAATACTTATCATTGGCGATTTCACAGCAATGATAGGCGATCCCACCGGAAAATCAAAAACTCGTCCCCAATTAACACTGGAAGAAACACGAATTAACGGACAAAGTTACCTTGAACAAGCAACAATAATCCTGAAAAGAGAGAATCTGGAAGTTGTTTATAATTCAGATTGGCTTGGGAAAATGAGCTTTAGCGATGTAATACAACTTGCAGCTCGATATACAGTAGCTCAATTGCTCGAACGGGATGATTTTTCGAAGCGTTTCAAGTCGGGTATTTCAATCAGCGTTCACGAACTGCTCTACCCACTTGCTCAGGCAATGGATTCAGCACAAATTAAAGCCGATGTCGAGTTAGGCGGAACTGACCAGAAATTCAATTTAATTGTAGGGCGAGAAATACAGAAAGCTTATGGAATAGAACCACAATGTATTGTAACGATGCCACTACTGGAAGGAACAGATGGAGTGGAAAAGATGAGCAAATCGCTCGATAATTATATCGCACTTACTGATTCGCCAAGAGAAATGTTCGGAAAAGTAATGTCTATTCCAGATACTTTAATTACTCGTTATATGAGATATGCTGCATTTTTCTCTGAAAACCAAGTGATAACGGTTGAAAAAGGGCTTGCTGACGGAACAGTTCATCCAAGAAACGCAAAAGTTGAAACTGCAATGAAAATCGTTGAATTGTATCATAGCAAACAAGCTGCCGAAGCTGCTTTCGAAGAATTTGAAAGGATATTCAAAAATAAAGAACTACCCGATGAAATTGAAGAGATGCAAGTCGAGGCTGATAATGCAGAAATGGGACTAATGGATTTGCTTGTTGCTACGGGACTTGCACCATCGAAAAAAGAAGCAAAGCGATTAATAGAGCAAGGCGGAGTGCTTGTAGACCAGAACAAGATTGATGATCCTTTTCAGAAAATTCAGTTAAATAATAAAAGATTGGTGAAAGTTGGGAAGCGGAAGTTTTTGTATGTAGTTGCCAGATAAATGTGTAGTGATTTTTATTAATAGGGACGCAATTCGTTGCGTCTCTGTTTTTTTGCAAACTTCAATGTTTTTGAAAGTTAATAATTAATCAGTTATTGTAAATTAAATGTTAGTTTTATTAATTAATTCTTTTATTTCCTGACGAAGGAGTTCAAAATCGTTTCGCGAAAACTCGAAAGTTACAATCCAATCATCCTGGTTTATCTTGGATGAAGAACGAACAAAAAACAGGCGACAATTTATTGAATTAGCATTATGAAATAAATTAAAAGCTATAAAAGCATAGATTTTCATTTGCAATTCGTATTTATCACGTAAAACTGATAAATCGCTTTTTTGGCGAATAATATTTGTTTTCCAGTCCCAAATTTCAATTTCGTTGCTACTTTTTTCAACAAGACAATCAATAATACCACCAATAAAATGGCTTTCGAATGGCATTACAAGATGAAACTCACGTTTTGACGATAACAACAAATCTTTGTATTCAGAAAGAAAAGGAGAATTGAAAAAATTAGAAACAAGTTCAGTTAAATAATTTACTTCAGCTGTATTATTGAAATAATTCAATGAGATAGACTTTGAAATTTCAGTTAATGCATCAACATTGATACTAAAATCAGGATTAATCCATTCATTGATTTTTTCAATAAGCTCGTGGAAGGCGCTTCCCAAAGAAAGTGCTGCTTCACGAGACAAATTTTCGTCTAAGAAATGTTCATCAAAACCGAATTCTTTATTGATTACAAAATTTTCTTCACTTTCAAGTAGGTTGTCGAGTTGTGTAGGATAGAAAAATTTGTTTTTGGGAACAGATACAATTTCTTTTATTGAAAGATGATAATCACCTTTATTTGAGATTTTTTGTGAAACAGAAGGATTATTATTCACTATAAAGCGATCATTTGAGAATACATTGATAGGTATTTTTAATAAATTTGGAGTAACAGAATTATGTAACATTAATTCTGTTGATATATGAGAAGGAATACTATCAATATTAAAATCTGAATCACCATAATTGAGCTGAAGAGCATCAAAAAGCAATTGGGCAAAACCATTTAGTTTGGCTATGCCACCTTTTTTTGTATTCATTAACGAAGAAGAAATAATTAAATGGTCTTTTGCACGAGTGGTAGCAACATAAAACAACCTGATTTCCTCGTTGCGTTCATCGGCTTTATTGTAATGACTAACAACATTTCTAATGATAAAATCAATATCTGAAGTTGCGCCATCGATAATTTGTTTCAGCTTGAATAGAAGCCCAAAGTCTTTATCAATCATAAAACTGTTGGCAGTCTTAGTTCTATAATTTGAATTGTAAATATAGACAATTGGAAATTCTGCACCTTTAGCTCCGTGAACGGTAGTAATCCGAACAGCATTTTCGTTTGAAAAGGCGGCAGCTTCGGGTTCTTTTGAGTTGTCGGATAGATATTGAAGTTCTTCAACAAAGTCATACAAGGAACGAAAACCTCGAGCCTCAAACTTTCGGGCATAATCAATCAATTTATCAAAGTTTGACTTTATCTGACTTCCCGAGGGAGTTTTTGCAACATAGAAATTATAACCATCAAGACTAATAATCTTGCTGATTAGACTTGAAACATTTAACCGCGTGGAGTAGAAAATAAGATTTTCCAAAATATTGTTTGCATTTTCGAATATCTTGACATTATTATAGTTGTCAAGTTGTTTTATGTGATTATAATATTCAAGGAATTGGTGATAAAGCGAGATGTTTTGGGTGCCCTTTTGCTTGTTGAAAGCGATTATTTCTAATAGGTCTGCTGAAGTAAGCCCAATAAACGGAGATTTCAAGACGCACGCAAAAGCATAATCATCGTTTTTATCAGCAAAAAAATTAAGGAACTCGCGAATGTCCTGAATTTCGGGAGTTGCGAAGAAGCCAGACCCACTCGACAAAACATAAGGAATATTGTTAGCAATAAGTTCCTTAATTAATTTTCCCAAAGCATTTTTCTTCCTTGATAGAATTGCGATATCACTATACTCAGGTTTTCTGAATTCGTTAGTTTCATTATCGAAAATTTTGTAATCTAAATTTCCAGCGATAACTGCTTTAATATGCTTGACAATTAATTGTTCTTCAGTGGAATTATCAACTTCGGCATTGATGTCTGGGTCGGGAGCAATAACCTCCTCAACTTTTTGTTTGAGTTGAATTTGTTGGTCATCTTTTTTGAGTGAAATCACTAATTGAATACTTTTATTAGTTTTGCTATCAATATTTAGTATCAAAGAAACAGAGCCAAGTGGTTTTGAAGTAGCAACATCTTGCACAAGGTTATCAATAAACTTAGAAGTTGCACGCCCGCAAATAATCGGTTCATATTTAATATTGTGCGCTTCTTTTTTAAGTTCAAAAATAGTTGGTGTTGGCTCCACTATTAGTTTGGAAAAGATTTCATTTACGAAGCCGGCAATATTTGGGGACATACGGAAAGAGGTAGTAAGCGATAGGATACCGAGCTTATTCGTCTCATTAAGGATTTGTTGCGAATATTGAGTGCTATTAAGGTAGTCAATTTTTGTTGGGATAGAGGATTTGTCTTTTTCTATCAAAGGATTGAGATTGTTTTTCTGAGCTAAGGTAGAAGTTGCTTTGTGAAAAACTTCAACTTCTGCACCCTGAAAGCTGTAAATACTTTGTTTTGGGTCGCCAACGATAAAGAGATTATTGTCCTGACCTAAAGAATTATCATCAAAGCATAGTTTGCTTATAATATCAAACTGTTCGCTATTAGTGTCCTGAAATTCATCAACAAGAATATAGTCGTACTGGTTTCTAATTTTCTTAGCAAAATCTTGGTTGCAGAGCATATTACGAACGAGGAAAATCATATCATCGAAATCTATTGCAAACATTTCCTGCTTTAAATTTTGATATTTATCAAATACTTTTGAAGCAATTTCTGTAATCAGCCTCGCGTCATTAATTTGTTGGAGCAAAAGTGAATTGTATTGCTGGTTATCTAACACTAAAATATCTTTATTAAAGAGAATTTTGTATGCTACTTCAAAGTGAGAAAAATGCTTCGGGAAATTCTTTCTGAGAAAGCTAATCAGTTGAAGTTTTCCATTTACCTTTGTTTTTTCGCGGAATATTTCAGATATCAATCTTAAATAATTGAAATCCAATATATGAGGAGAATTATAAAAAGCTTGATTAAATTTGCTGAAAATTGCTTTAATTCTTGATTGTTTTTCGCGAATATCATTAATAATTTCACTTTCGTTTATATGTTCTTGTAATTTATCAATAATTATGTCAAAATAAGAAAATAAATCAGAATAACATTTAACCAAAGCGGAATTGTAATATTTTAAAATTTCATCGTTACTTTGCTTGTAGAACTCAATCAAGGAGAACAATTTTCTTCTGAAATTAATCAATTCTCTAATTGTCGAAATAACATTTTTCTTGTTGTAACGAACCAATAAATCAATAAAATCAGAATTATTCGGGGAATTCTTAAAATCAAGGAACACATCTTGAATGGCTTCATCAAGCAAAGCCATAGCATCAAATTCGGATAGTTCAAAAAAATTCGGGGCAATACCTGCTTCGATAGGATAGTCGCGTAAAAGTGAATTGCAAAAACTATGAATAGTGGCTATATTGGCATATTGGATACGGTCGCGAAGGAATTTTAATTTGCGAATTTTTTCGAAATTGTGAGTAGTTTTAGCAATTTCTTCGTTAATCAGTTCATCAATTTTTTTAGCAACACGAGATTTCATTTCAGAGGCAGCCACTTTCGTGAAAGTAATTGCCAAAATACGCCTTACATCGTTTCGAACTGGTTCGTGGTTGAGTAAAATATCAATATATTTATTAACAAGAACGGTTGTTTTTCCGGAACCAGCATTTGCAGTAAGCGAAATATGCCTATCTCGCATCAGAGCGAGTTGTTGTTCAAAAGTCAGATTGTGCGACGACATAAATTAATTCTTTTTACGAAAGAGAGAAACATCAATATTATAGCGTCTTATTTTGTTATGCAGAGTTTCGCGACTTACACCAAGCAAAGCAGCACTTTTGCTTACGTTCCCGTTGCATTGAGCTAAAGTCGCCTCGATTTTCTTTTTATCAACTTCTGCTAAATCTTCTTTTAATGTTCTATCAGTTGCAAAAACAGGGATTTGATATTGAACATTATTATGATTGGTGCTTAAAACCTTTTTAACATCAGAAATTTCAATTTTATCTTTTTGCGTAGTCTGGAGGATAAGTTTCAGGAAATTAACAAGTTCGCGAACATTTCCGCTCCAGTTATGTTCAGTCAGAAAATCGATAGTATCATTTGAGAAAAATTTGTATTCCGAGAAATCATTATTATGTTTCTGACAATAATGATTAATAATTTCCGGTATGTCTTCACGACGTTCTGATAGAGGTGGAATATAAATTTCGCATTCACGCAAACGGTGGTAGAGTTGTTCGCGGAAACGCCCTTCGTGCATAAGAGTAATCAGATCTTTATCAGTAGCAGAGATAAAACGAATATCGACTTCTTCATTTTGTATAGAGCCAACTTTACGCACAATTTTATCTTCAATTGGGATAAGCAGGTTAGATTGCAATTCGATAAGCAAGTCGCCGATTTCATCAAGAAACAGGGTTCCTTTGTTTGCTTCCTGAAATAGCCCACGTTTTGTTTCCATAGCACCGCTAAAAGCACCTTTGACGTGTCCGTAAAGTTCACTTTGAAAAAGATCTTTTGGGATATTTGGGATATCAACTGTAACAAAAGGGAATTTGGAGCGTCGGCTAATAGTATGAAGAGCTTTAGCGACAAGCTTTTTGCCGGTTCCGGTTTGTCCGGTAATAAGAACATTCAGGTCAGTGCGGCCGTAACGGATAATGCTGTCGCCGACTTGAAGAATCTGTTTGCTTTTGCCAATAATACCGCAGGAAGCAAGAAATTTTTGGACTTCGAGTTCTTCGGAAAATGCTGAAATATGGCGTGATGAACTATCGAGCACAGCTTTAATTTTATCTTTCGAAATAATACTTTTTTCGATAAAATTCGAAGCACCAAGTTTTGTAGCTCGAACGGCTGCTTCGATAGTTCCTTTGCCAGAAATCATTACAACAGGAATTTGTAAATAATTTTTGCGGATAATTTCGAGCAAATCAAGCCCATTGGTTTTTTCGCCGGGTGCAAATTCTATATCTAAAAGGATGATTCCAACAAATCTATGTTTTTCATCTAAAAAGGAAAGTGCTTGTGAGGGTGAATAAGCCACAGCAGTATCATAGCCAAAAGACTGGACAATGTCTGCCATAGTCGAAGCGAAATCGTGGTCATCATCTACTATTAGAGCAATTACTTTCATCATCTATTTTTTATTTCCCGAATACTTGGCACTAAACAATTAAGAGAATCAAAAAGTTCACGAAAATAACGCGAACCTTTATTTTGGAATTCGGGATTCCACACAGCAAGCATATTAAGATTTTGTTCAGGATTAGAGAATTCAACAAATCTTGCTTTGCTTTCGCCGGGTGAGAACAAAGTTTGAGTTTTCAAGATAGTCGATTTAGCAAGCTTTAATTTGCTGCAAAATTCATTTTGGTCTAAATCAACGATTTTATCTTTTTTTATTTCCGGATTTTTATTGCTTTTTGAAAAAATGAAGAGTTCTCCATATGCATTAATTTCATAACCAAAAAAAGCGTTATCCTTTGGGAGAAAGTCGCCCCAACGCAGCACAAGATTTTTCTCATTTTCGTTTAGGCAATGAACTAATTGCGGTTCTTTACTCTTGAACAAAGAGCAAGAAGAGAACAAAAAAAGCAACAATATTGACAGGATAAGAATTCTCATTTCGAGTAACAGCATTTGAACATAATTAACAAATATAATAAAAAGAGTATTAATAAAAAATTCAGTAATGATTAGTATTATTTTTATATCTATCGAGAAATTCTCTTACTACGGAGTCTTCGGTTTTGTCCAAGTCATCGGGTGTTCCTTCGAACTGCACCAGACCATCGTTGAGCATAACAACACGATTAGCAATTTTATAAACAGAAAACATATCGTGAGTAATGATGATAGAAGTTACTTTAAGTTTATGCGAGAGTTCAGAAATCAAGTCATCAATTTGTTCAGATGTAACTGGATCCAAACCAGTAGTAGGTTCATCATAAAAAATGTATTCAGGATTTCCAACCAAAGCACGAGCAACTCCAACACGTTTTTTCATACCACCGGAAAGATCGGATGGCAATTTATCTTTCAAAATTTTCCATTCATTAATAAATAAAGCATCGTGTTCATCAGTTTGAGGGAGCAGTCCAACTGCTTTAAGTACTCTTATTGCTTCTTTTTCGAGATAGAGAATATTTCTTTCTCCGTGTTCGTATAGCCCTAAAACAACATTTTCGAAAACAGTAAGTGAATCGAAAAGAGCAGCACTTTGGAACACAAATCCGAATTTTCGCCTTAATTTGTATAAAGATTTTTTATCTAATTGAGATACTATGTTCCCGTCAATTGCAACAGTACCTAAATCGGGTTCGAGAAGCCCAACAATGATTTTAATTAAAACACTTTTTCCACAACCAGATTTTCCGATAATACAAAGGATATCGTTGTCAGGGATATTAATATTGATACCCCGCAAAACATTTTTGGGACCGAATGATTTATGGATATTTGTAATATTAATCATACGTTAATCACATTGAAAAACAAAAAGACATCGCTAAAAAGAGCGAATGTCTTTTCAAAAATAATAAAAACAAAATTATTTAACCCTAATTTTTTGTCCAATTTGAAGTCTTGTTTCTTTAACTCCTCTGTTAAGATTTTTTATATCATTAATTGAGACATTATATTTATCAGCAATTCTTTCCAAAGTATCACCGGAACGGACAGTATGATAGACAGGTGTTTTTTTGCTATTAGAAGTATTATTTTTTGATGATTTGTTTTGCTCTGTACTATTCGATTGATGAACTTTTAGACGCGAACCAGCAATAATTATATCTCCTTTAATATCATTTTTGTTCCATTCACGCAGTTGGTCTTCTGTAATTCCATATTTACGAGCAATAGAAGCCAGATTTTCACCTTTTTCGACTGTATGGACCAATACTTTTTGCTGAGGTTGCTTAGAAGAAGGAGATTGTGCAACTGCAACCTGCTGCTCAATTTTGAGAACTTGTCCAACTTTGATTGATGGCTTCTTTAAGCGATTAAGAGAAATAATATTATCAACAGTGGTTGAATATTTTTCAGCAATTTTTGCAAGAGTTTCCCCTTTTCGAACCTTATGTTTAATAGTTTTGTTTTGTGTCGATGAATTTTGCGAATTATTACTATTTGCAGTAGTAGAGTTATTATTAATATTATTGCGAGCAACGATTAGTTTTTGCCCAACCTGAATATTTTCTATGTCGAAAGGTAAGTTATTTAAATTTCGGAGTTCAGCCGGACGTATGCCATATAGCTTTGAAATACTGTAAATAGTTTCTCCTGGTTTAACAATGTGTGTAATGATTTGCCCGATATTTGAGCTTTCAACGTTAGGATTTTGAACAACATCGGCTTTAAGAGTATCTACTTTAGTTGGATTACGAACTATATTACTGGCTTCGAAAGGTTCAGAACCAATTGGGATACGTAATGAAGAACCTTTTTTAATTTTAGCATTATAACCGCTTAAATTATTAACTGCAATAAGATTATCAAGAGAAACATTATATTTTTGGGCAATATCAGTGAGTGATTCATTTTGGCTCACAGTGTGAAAAATAAAGGCTTGCTTTTCTTCATTCGGAATAGCATCAAAATTTTTAGCAAAAGTTTGAGAGGAATTATATGGTATTTTAATATAATATATTTTCTTATCGGGTGGAGTAACGTTTTGAAGCAGTTCGGGATTAAGTTCTTTGAGTTCTTCCAGACTAATTCCGGCAGCTTTAGCAATAGCGGAAAGATTTGTTGGTTCTTTTATTTCGAAAATATCATATTTATATTCGTTTTGATAGGATATTTCTTTTTCGTCGAAGCCATACAATTCAGGATTCATCATAACTTTAGCGGTTGCAATAAAGTTTGGAACATAGATAGCAGTTTCGTTAGGAAGGAATTTCAGAATATCCCAATAAGAAGGTTTTTCAAGTTTGGATTTTTTTATAGAGCGTCTGATACAGCCAGTTCCACAATTATAGGCAGCAAGTGCAAGATGCCAATCTCCGAATTCATTATAAAGGTCGCGAAGGTGTCGCATAGCAGCATAGGTAGATTTTTCAGGGTCGCGCCGTTCATCTATCCAAAAAGATTCATTTTTATTTAGATTATAATCTTGACCGGTTGCACGCATAAACTGCCACAAACCTACGGCACTAGCGCGAGAAACAGCATTAGGATTCAGCCCTGACTCAATCATTGATAAATAGACAATTTCTTCAGGCATACCTTCTGCTTCAGCAATACGTTTCATCATCGGGAACCATTTGCCTGAACGTTCCATACATTGGCGAACGAAATGCTGCCCACGTTTGTTTTTTGTGAGGAACGTAATACTGCGGTTTACTAAATCGTGGTCTATTAGAGGAATAACGAGACTGTCTGGTTTGGTGTGTCGATTAGGGAATTTTTGGCTTGAATAAGTCGAATTAAATGGTTTTTGAACTACAGGGGCTGGAGTAGCAGGTATTTTGCCAATTTCCTGAAATAATTTATCACGAACAATGAACAAAGGAGCATTCTCATCAAGGTTGTCAATATTAGTGATGTAGTTTTCGTAATCTTCAACAATAGATTGGGATAAATCATTGAACTCGGAGTTGCTTTCGATATTTGGGTAGCTTACGAGTTTATTCAAATTATCAATCGCTTGTTGAAAATAACGGGCTGCACTAATAGTATCACCTTTTTTGATAAGAATTAATGCCTGTAAATAGAACTGACGTGATTTTTCGAGTGTTGAAGAAACGTAATCGTCGGCTTCAATTTTGACTTTTTTATTCTTGTCTAAATCGGAATACTCGTCTTTGAATTTTTGTCTTTCTTTATAAATTTTCTCTAAATGCTCGGCTCTTTTGCGGGTTATCTGAGAATAAGAATATTCGGGCTCAGGAAGGGAAAGAACAAAACAAAACAGAAAAAACAACAGTTCCCTCCACGCTCGATATTTTATAAATTTCTTTACTTTCATACCAACTCCAATCAAAAAATACTCTTCGTTTATGCTGCTTTAACTAACAACAAAAGAAAACTTACAAAAATAAGTTTCTTGATAAATAGATAATTATAAATGTAATAATTTTTTTTGACAAAAATATTAAAAAATAATTAAAAAATTATCATAATGCACTATTCGTTAGAGTAATTTTCTTGATTACTGCGTTCGCCACGTCTATCTATAGCAGTGATTTTGAAGGAAAATGGTTTATTTGGATCGCGGGGAGTGATTTCAAAGAATTGTGACCAAATTAATTTTTCTCTATCAGATTTAAATTGCCCAATTCTCTCTTTGTAGGTTGCATTTCCTTGAATATCAAGAGATAAAATTGTATTTTCTCTGTTTTTGAATAATCCGAAGGAATTTGTTTGGACAAGGACTGTTTTGCTATCAATTTTTGATAGTTTCACAATAACAGGAGGAGCAAATTTTTTGACGTTGAGTTTAATTCTTTGTCCTAATAATTTATTATTTATGTATCTTTCGAGGAAAATATTGCCTGAAGTGTCTTGATAATCAGGAGTAAAACTAATAACTTCATCAGAAAATTGCTGATAGCGAATGTTATCATTATCTCTAATTAATACTTTTGCTTCATAACCGGGGAGTATTGGCAAGTTTGGCTTTATTTTATAAGTAAGTCCGGGATATAACTCATTTGGTATTTCTGGATTTGCGATGGGTTCAGCCACGATAGGAAACGAAATCTGATATTCTTTGTTGTCGGTTCTGCGTTTAAGTGAAAGTGTAACAACAATGTTTCCGTAATTAGGTGAGGTGCCTTTAATAACAATACTATTTGATAAGATGTTGCTAATATAGGCTGAACCACCATTGCCTTCCGGATAGTGCTTAATACTTACTTCAATATTTTTTTGTAAATCGAGCAAAGGATTAAGCCCACCGATTACAAACAGAGTGTTTTGCCAATCGAAAGACGCTATGGTGCGTATTCTGTCATATTGAAGTGAGAAGTTGACATCAGAGAGGAGCATTTGTGGTTGCTGCAAGTTCTGAACAATTTGTTCGGCAGGTTGTTCTTGAATAACAGGCAAACCAGTTTTTTTGTCGTAATAGTTAATAACAAGAGCAAATTGTGCTTTAGCAACAAGTTCGTTACCCGTTTTTGTATCAATTGCTTTTGCATTAAGGTAAACAATATATGATTTATTGATTTTATCAAATGTAGGTGGCTTCCAAACAAAATATGAAATTTTCTTTTCCAGAATATCAATTAAGCGGAAATTGACACTTTGGTTTTTAACATTAGATACTAATTTAAGCTTACTTTTATAAACCTGATCTTCGATAATCACTTCATAGCTTATGTTTTTCACATCGCCGGTAAAATAAATTGTATTTAAGCTATCGAGATGAAGCAGATATGGGATAGTATCGATAGCCATTTTGCAGAATAGAGCAGATTTTTCGAGTTTAATAGCAAAGGGTGTTTCCATTGAGATGCGATTAGCATTTTCAATGTCTCTCTCCTTTTGAGACGGGATAAGAAAAATAAGAGCCGCAAGATAAAGCACAAAGTATATTTCGATTGTTTTGCGATATTTATATCTATTGTTTTTCATTTTTGGTTATTTTGTTGGAGAGAATTTGTTCAAGTTCGTTTCTAATAGCAATCTTTATTTCTTCTTGTTTGAGTTGAGAAATTGAGTCATTAAGAAATTTTATTTTATCGTTGAAATCTAACAAAGCATTATTAGTATGTTGTAAGATATTAACAAATTGTGGATTTGGTTGAGAAATATCAAGAAAAGATTTGGCAATTGAGGAAATTTGGGTTAATGATTCGTTTTGAAGAGAAATAAGTGCATTTAATTTTTCAGTGAGATTTTCTAATTGCAAGGTTGTAGCAGCAAAGTCTCTACTTATTTCACCAACTTCGTTCAGGAGTTCCCTCTGAAAATCGAGTTCTTCTTTTTGTTCATTATTAGAAGCGATTTCTTCGTTTGGAGTGAACAGCATAATGAAGAATAAAAATAGAAGCAAAACGGCTTCGAATATGATACCGGCAAGAACTATATCGTCGCTTACGTGGTCTGAGAAACGCCTGACACCAACAAGCACAAGCAAAATAGCTGCTCCAAAATATGCAAATGAATTAATAGTTGAGAAATAAAAACGATTAACAATTTCTTCAAGCCAAATAGCTGTGCCTCGCCAGAAACCAAGACTATGGATTATTTGAATATCTTCGTTTGTGTATTTCTCTAAATCTATTTCGCGGGTAGCAAGCCGCCAAGTAGCGAGCAGAGCCGAAAACGAGCTCCATTGCTTTTCATAACGAAGACTTTTGAAAATGTCTTGAAGCAGGCGACGCCCCGTAATTGCACCAAAGTTGTCAATTTTTTTCATATCATTTTTGTGTTTTTATGAGAACAACAATACTTGCCCAAAAGAAAATAATATTCGCACTCCATCCAACAAACAACGGGTTAATATTCATCGAGAAACCAATAGTTTTACTAATTTCTGTAAAAATCAGGTAAGTAAAAGCAATAACCATAGCAGCAGTTATCTGAATAGCAATTCCGCCTCGTTTTTTTACAGAAGCAAAAGGAACACCAAAAAGCATTACAATTAGATTTGAGAATGGAAAGGCGAATCCTGCATAATAATCAATAAGATTTTTGCGAATATCTTTTCCACCCATTTTTAGGACTTCTATATAGTCTCGTTTTTCATCGAAATTCATTTCGTCGGGAAGCATTTGGAGTTTAATCAGCTGTTCGTGTTTGATATTAAGGCTAATATTGAGCGAATCGAGACTTTTCACAAAAACAGAATTATCCGAAAAAGTTCTAATCATCACATTTTCTAATTTCCATTTGCCATCTTCCCAGATAATTCTATCTGCTTCTATTCTTGAACGCAAACGAGGAGCAAACTCATTTGAATAATCTTCTATTGCAACCTGATAACCAGTTTGTTCGGTAGGATGATAATATTGCAACATAACGTGTTTGGTAGGAGTATCGCGAAAGAAAAGATTAAAAAGCGTTCCGCCTTGGGCTTTCGCTTTTTTCAAATAAACTCTTTCGATTTCTAATTTAGTTTTGTTGGCAACCGGAACAATCCAGCCATTAAAATATAATTGTCCGAAGCTTAAAGCAACAGCAAAAGCAACCAAAGGAAGCATAAGACGATAGAGGCTCAACCCACCTGATTTCATTGCTGTTGTTTCATTGTTAGTTGAGAGCTTTCCAATTGAAAATAAGGTTGCGATTAATACAGAAATTGGTGTGAGGATTTTCAGTATTTCAGGAAAATAAGAGATGTAATATTTGATAATTACTGGATTTGGGACCTTTTTATCGATGAAGTCGTCTAAATTTTCCATCAAATTAACTACTAAAAAAATCAGGCACAAAGAAATAACAGCAAAGAAAAGTGTGCTGATAAACTGGCGAAGTATATATCTATCTAAAATATTCATAATCAATTCATTTAAAATCAATATCTTACAATATTAACAAAAATATAATTAAATTAAGAGAAAAAAATGTATCCGCTAATCTTTAATGAATTTTTCAGTATAATCATCGATAGAAATAAAATATATATCTTTTGGATATTTAGAAATATTAATAACAGATTTGAGTGAGCGAACAACTCCTTTTGCAACAGTTGCACCGTAGAGATTTCTAATATTGAATTCGAGGGGAAGCATATTCTGGCAAAAATCAGGGAGCTTAATAACTATTTCTGTTCTGGCAGGATTTGGGAAAAGGTCGAAATAAATTTCGTTTTTATCATCTGGAATTATTTCTGTATCGTTTCTTGAAATATTCATATGAGTATTGAAAATACGGATAAAGTTCTCTGCGAACTCGTATGGATATGAGCAAGAATCGGTTGCGTCCCAATTAATAGACCAAGTCATCATTCCACGAACATTCGGGTATCCGTTTTTTTCAAACATAACATAAGAACCTGTGTAATTATCTGATTTTCCTAATAAATAATTCATTGCCATAAGGACGCTATCAGGATGCATATAGCCACTGCTTGCTGCAAGGTTGCAAGCGGGAAGCCCAACGGTAACTTTTTCTGGTGGGAACCCCTGAAAAAAACCACCTTTGGTATTAAATCCTTTGATTAATTTTTCCGTCATAGCAACTATAAAATCAGGAGTTGCCTGATTGTAAACTTTCCAGTCTAATCCATACATACCGCCGCTATTGTAGAGCTGCACATTTACTAAATCTATTGAATCGCGCAATGCGTTTAAAATCGGCAGATATGCACCCCAAACTCCACCATATCCGCTTTGCCCACCCTGGACGTAAGCAGTTTCCGGAGAAATGGACAAAATTGCTTTTTTCCCGAAAGCTTCCGAATATTCCCGCATTATTTCTTTAATTGCATCAATCAGCAATATAACGCAAGAATCAACCGGTTGTGATATTGTGCCGCCAGAGATTCTTATTGAATTGCCCTCGAAGTCAATATCTATTCCATCGAATTCGTAGTCGAAAAGAAGCCGAAGAACAGATTGGACAAAAACGTCGCGTTCCATTGTGCTATCGAGTTTGATAGTAGTATTTCCGCCACCGATGGAGAGCAACACCTTCTTGCCTTGTGATTGAATTGTCTTTAGGCGTGATTTGAAATCATCTTTTTTGATAATCAACGGATGAAAATATATGTCGTAGTCTGTTCCTGCACGTGGAGTAGCAAATGCGATATTAATCACATTATAGGCTGGATGAACTCTTTCAGGACCAATCATAGGAGCAAGTGGATTATCCCAATTGTGCCAGTAGCCAACAAGAACTTTTTCAGGCAAGTTGTCAGAATATATCTTATTTATATTAATCAGCAAAAATAAAATAGTAATAAACAAAATGTAATAATTTTTCACGTTGTTTCACCTTAGTTCACAATTTCAATTAATGAATGCACGTTATACATTTTGCCGAAATCAATAATAATGCCGATTTTTAAAAACAATATATTTTTTTTAAAAAAGTCTATTAAATTTGTTTAATTGTTGAATTTGGAGAATAATATATGCGTTTCCAGTTGTTAGTTTTGTTAGTAATAACATTATTTTCTACAAATATTTTATTTTCAGAGGGAAAAATGGATAGACCAAAGTATTTAATCACAACTTATCAGAAAGGCGAAGAGCTTGGGAAAATAAAGATTGAGCTCTATAATGATGTTGCACCAAAACACGTTGCAAATTTCGATAGTCTTGTATCAATTGGTTTTTATGATGGAACTGCTTTTCATAGAGTAATTCCCGGATTTATGATACAAGGAGGCGACCCTAATTCAAAAGATAAACCACGTGAAATGTGGGGATTCGGCGACCCAAGCCAAACAACAGTTCCGGCTGAGTTCAGCAAATTAAATCACAAGCGTGGAATCATTTCTGCTGCAAGAAAGCCAGACCCAAACAGTGCTACTTCCCAATTTTTTATCTGCGTTGCTGACGTACCACACTTGAACGGACAGTATTCGATTTTTGGTGAAGTCATTGAAGGTATGGAAGTTGTTGATAAGATTGTAAATATGCCAAGAGATAGCAGAGATAATCCAATTGACAAAGTTGAGATGAAAATTGAAAAGATAAAATAATGAAGCGAGCAGTTTTTTTTGATAGAGATGGAATAGTTAATATCAGGATAGTTAGTGATTATGTAAAAAAAATTGAAGAATTTATCTTTATTGAGGATTTTTTTGATTTATTTTCGATTGTTAAAAGGCTTGGTTATTTGGCAATATTGGTAACAAACCAACAAGGAATAGGCAAGGGATTAATGACAAGCGATGATTTGGAAAAAGTGCATAATTTTATGAATGAAAAGTTGCAAGAGAAGACAAATTATAAGTTTGATGCTATTTATTACTGCCCTGATCTTGCACAATCTGGGAGCAAAAGGCGGAAACCAAATCCCGGAATGTTTATCGAAGCAATCGAACATTTTGGGATTGATGCAAAGAATTCATGGACAATCGGAGATAGCATTACGGACATTGAGGCTGGGAAAACAGTTGGCACAAAAACAATACTCGTTGGGTTGCATCTGAAAAATAAATCAGCAGATTATATTTTCCCATCAGTAAAAGAAGTAAGGCTTTTTTTTGAAAATATGCAAAATTCAAAGGAATAAATATGAACGAACGTTTTGAAAAAATTATCGAGTTTATAAAAAATATTGTTCCAGAAGCAAGTGAATATATTTTTCGGGAACAACTTAGTATTAATGTACCGAAAGAAAAACTTGTTGATGTGGCAGAAAAATTAAAAACTGACGCAGGAATGTCTTTTGATATGTGCATCGATGTAACAGCAATTGACTGGCTCGATAAAAAAGATAAGCGTTTCGAAGTTGTATATTTTCTATATTCAAATAAATTCAAAAGCAGGGTCAGAATTAAAACAGAGATTGATGAGAATGATTGCACTTGTCCAACATTGACTAATGTGTGGGCTTCGGCAAATTGGTATGAAAGAGAGACTTATGATATGTATGGGATAAAATTTATTGGGCACCCTGATTTACGACGTTTTTATATGCCGGAAGACTATGTAAATCCAGAAACTGGCGAACCGATTCATCCTTTGAGAAAAGATTTTCCGTTGATGGGAATACCTGATTCATTGCCTCTTCCACCCTATCCTGAAAAATATGGTGAAAAATAATTGATTTTATTTTTTTTGAATTTAAACTAAAATGTGGTTTGAAAAAACCACATTTTTATTTGGTAAAATGTTCAGCAAAGAGTATAAAATACACTACAAAATAAATTGGGGCATCGCATATCCGTTAGTGCTTGGGCAAGCGGGGCATATGATTACCTCAATTGCAGATACAATAATGGTTGGGCAATTAGGCTCGTTGCAACTTGCAGCAGCATCAGTTGCACACAATGTTTTTATTCTGGTGTTTGTTTTTGGACTGGGGATTTCCTATGCAACGACTACAATAGTTGGCAAAGCATATGGCGAACGGAATACAGAACTGCTTCAAAGCATTTTTTTTAACGGGCTTTTTGCAACAATTGGTTTTGGGATACTGCTTACAACTCTGATGTATTTGATAACATACTTATTTCCATACTTGCAACAAAAACAGGAAGTCATAGAACTTGCCGTTCCTTATTATAAAATTTTAGTCTTATCGTGGCTTCCCTATTTTATTTTTATGCATTATAAACAATTTGTGGATGGGCTGACCAAAACAAAACCCGGTATGATAATAATATTAGTATGTAACGTAGTAAATGTGATTTTGAACTACGGATTAATTTTTGGGAAACTTGGAATGCCTAAGATGGGACTAAATGGAGCAGCAGTTGCAACAGTAATTGCGAGAAGTCTGATGGCAATTTGTTTTATATTATTAATGAGATATAGCAAGTCGTTAAGTATATATCTGAAAAAAGTATCTATAAAATATTTATCGTTCGAAAGAATAAAGGAATTTTTCAAATTGGGATTGCCGATAGGTGTTCAGCACATATTGGAAGTAGGTGCATTTGTTGTGGGAGCATTGATGACCGGTTGGCTTGGAGCAAAACAATTAGCAGCATATCAAATAGTAATAAGCCTTGCCTCGCTTACTTTTCTTATGTCGAGTGGAGTATCATCAACTGCTACAATAAGGATAAGCAATTTGCTTGGTGAGAGAAAATATCATAGATTGAGAGTAGCTGGTTTCTCTGCATTTTATATGGTATTAACTTTTATGTCAATTTGCGGAGTATTGTTCATAATTGGGAGATATGTAATACCTTCGATATATATAAATGAGCCTGACGTAATTAAAATTGCGGCTCAACTTATGATAATTGCCGGATTATTTCAGATAATGGATGGCACACAGGTTACTGCTCTTGGTGCTTTAAGAGGGCTGCAAGATGTTAATTACCCAACTTTAATTTCCTTGCTTTCATACTGGATAATTACACTACCATTTGCATATTTTTTAGGTATATATTTAAATTATGGAGTGAATGGAATTTGGTGGGGATATTTGATAGGGTTGTTTTTTGCAGCAGTTATCCTGACAAGCAGATTTCTTTATTTGCTGAAAAGAATTAATAAACAATTGATTTTCAATCATTCGTCTTAAATAATTATGATAAAAACGGTATATATTACTTTAGGATTTATTTCGCTTGGGTTTGGGATTTTTGGCATTTTCATTCCTATTCTTCCGACAACACCATTTTTGTTATTAACTGCATATTTGTTTGCAAAAAGTTCTCCAAGATTTTATAATTGGTTAATAAACAACTCACTTTTTGGCTCTTACATAAGAAATTACAAAGAACATAATGGTATGCTATCAATACATAAAATTGTTGTGATTGTTTTACTATGGTCAGTAATTATAACCACGATAATCTATGGAGTAGAGGAATTTTGGATAAGATTAGCACTTGCAATAGTCGCAATTGCGGTAACTACACATATATTGATGATAAAAACATTAAAAAACGAGATATATGAAGAAAGTCGAGTTAAATCAGCTGAGCAAGAAACAAATTGAGCTTATTGAAGCTGCAATTCAGGTTAGAAAAAATGCTTATGCACCATATTCCAAGTTCAAAGTTGGAGCAGCTGTATTGGATGAAAATGGCAATATACATACAGGTTGCAACATTGAATCTATCGATTACACACTCACTTCGCATGCAGAGATGGTTGCGATTGATACAATGGTAAAATCCGGATGTAGAAATCTGAAAGAAATTGCGATTGTATTAAAATCAACAGCTTATTCTGTTCCTTGTGGACTATGCAGACAAAAAATGGTTGAATTTTCTAACAGTGATGTAAGCATCATCTGCGTAAATTTAGATAGCGATGAGCAAATAAAAGAGATATTCGCAACTTCGCTCAGTTTGCTACTTCCCTATGCTTTTAAAGAATTATAGAAGAAGCAGCTTAGGCTGCTTCTTCTATAAATAACGAAAGAATGTCATCTGCTTTAATATTTGCTTGTGCGCCCAGAGCTTCTTTTGCATAAGCATCTGTATTTAAGAAGCGAAGTTCAAGAAGAGCCTCTTCAAACGTTTCAATAGGGCGATTTTCAGTTTTATCAAGCGGGTGGCTTGCATCTGGTTGAACTTTATTTTCAATTAATTCCAATGCTGAAAGTAAAATGTCTTTTTGCCAATTCATACTTTCTGCAGAAATTTCAACCTTGTCTTTGATAGGATTGCTTTCAGCTTTTTTTTCAACTTTTTCAGGTTGAAAAGACTTTACATCAACAGCCGGAACGCTTGATGGGCGGATTTCTGTAATTTTCATTTGAAGCCTCTATTTAGTTACAACATATTTCAAAACAAATTTATATGAAAAACGTCAAGAATGATGCCAGAGAGTGGAAGCAAGACATAAATAATAACATATACCATTGAAATACAAAGAATTACAAAGCTTTGCTTTGCCTCTCACAATAATAGTCATTGAACACTATTAACCATTTTTATAAAAAATTGCAGAATAATATTATTATTGTAATAAACAAATTAGGAATATGTTAAAAAATAATTATGAGTAGTAAAATATGACACAAGAGAACAATTATTACAAAATGAGTATTGATGAAACATTAAAAGCATTGAATAGCGGAATCAATGGTCTCACAGAAGAAGAAGTAAAATCAAGATATGAGAAATTCGGAGCTAATGAACTCAAAGAAAAAGAAAAAGAACCGGCTTGGAAATTATTGCTTTCTCAATTTAATAATTTACTTATCTATATATTAATTCTATCGGCTATTATTTCACTATTGCTGGGCAAAACAGTAGAACCAATAGCTATTATTGTCATAGTGATATTGGCAGGAATAACCGGCTTTGTGCAAGAATATCAAGCTGGAAAGGCGATTGAATCTCTTCGCAAAATGGCATCCCCGAATGCTAAAGTGCGTCGAAACGGTAAAATAATAGAAATTCCGGCAAAAGAACTTGTTCCCGGGGATATTATTTTACTTTCTGCAGGCGATAAAGTTCCAGCAGATGCAAGATTAATTAACGCGAATTTACTTCGTGTGGAGGAGGCAGCATTAACCGGCGAATCAGTTCCAGTGAGCAAGCATATTCCACCAATCTCAGGGGACAACATTCCGCTTGGAGATAGAAAGAATATGCTGTATATGGGCACTGCAATTGTTCAAGGGCGTGCCGAAGCAGTAGTTGTTTATACAGGGATGCAAACAGAATTTGGGAAAATTGCTACATTATTGAACGAAACAACAACTGAACGAACACCATTGCAAAAGAATTTAGATAAATTAGGTAAGCAATTAGGTATTTTTTCTATTGTTCTGGCAACTTTGGTCAGCGTCCTTGATTTTTTGAGAGGGTCTCCCTTAGCGGAAGTATTTGTCTGGGGTGTGGCGCTTGCAGTTGCAATAATTCCAGAAGCATTGCCAGCAGTGGTAACAATTACGCTTGCTTTGGGCGTAAAACGTATGGTGAAACGTAGAGCGTTAATAAGAAAATTGCCAGCAGTTGAAACGCTCGGTTCAACGAATATAATTTGTTCGGACAAAACCGGAACCTTAACACAAGATGAGATGACCATTAAAAAAGTGTATGTCTATGATAGATTGCTTGATGTTACAGGTTCTGGATATGCACCCGAAGGCAAAATGCTGGAGAATGGAGTCGAGATTAATCCGCAAAAAGATAAGCAAATATCAGAAGCAATAATAAATGGGCTCTTGTGCAATGATGCTAGTTTGTCGTTTGTAGAAAATGAATGGCAAATAGTTGGAGACCCAACCGAAGGTTCAATAATAGTGCTCGCAAAAAAATTAGGATTTGAACCGGATACTATTAAAAGTATGCACCCGAGAGTATCCGAAATACCATTTTCGTCAGAAACGAAAAAGATGACAACAGTCAATCAATTTGGGGACAAAAAAATTGCAATTTCGAAAGGTGCACCTGAAATTATTCTTGCACAATGCGATTATTATTACGATGGAGAAGAGAAAAAGCAATTGACCGAAGAGGTAAGGAATAGAATCTTGCAAGTTTATCGGGAAATGGCAGAAAATGCGTTGCGTGCAATTGCTGTTGCAAAGAAAGAGATAATAAATGAGGGAGATGAGGAAGAGACACAACAAATCTTTTTAGGAATATTTGGAATGATTGATCCACCACGAGAAGAAGTTAAGGACGCCATTAAACTTTGCGAAACAGCCGGAATTAAACCAATTATGATAACAGGAGATCATAAAATCACGGCTGTTGCAATTGCAAAAGAGCTTGGAATAATGAAGAATGGAATTGCAATTGCTGGTCCCGAATTAGAAAACATGAAAGATGGTGAACTGGAAAAAGTAATTGACAATGTTGAGGTTTTTGCGAGAATATCTCCTGCTCATAAACAGAAAATAGTAGATGCATTGATAAAAAAAGGTAACATTGTAGCGATGACTGGAGATGGAGTAAACGACGCACCGTCTTTGAAACGGGCTGATATAGGAGTTGCAATGGGAATTACCGGAACAGAGGTGAGCAAAGAGGCTGCTGATATGATATTGACGGACGACAATTTCGCATCGATTGTAGCAGCAGTAGAAGAAGGAAGAAGTATATTTGAAAATATTCGCAAGTATCTTGTTTACTTGTTGAGTGGGAATATGGGAACTGTATTTGGATTGGTTGCAGCATTGCTGGCTGGGTTTGCCGCTCCACTTACAGCTGTGCAAATACTCTTCATTAATTTTGTTATGGATGGAATATTAGCGATTACATTAGGTGTAGAGCCACCAGAGAAAGGTATTATGCAACGTAAGCCAAGACCAAAAACAGAAGGAATCCTGAATAAAGCATCTGTTGCCTATATAGCTTTTTTAGGTGTGTGGATTGGTGTGATTTGTCTTGTTGCTTATATGTCGTATATTTATATTTATGTGAATTTAGCATTTTTCCAAAATATATTCAGTCTGGTTGGTTTGCATCCTGTTAACGTTGAAATAGTTAATCCTGAAGCTTATGCGATGACAATGTTCTTTGCAACATTAATCTTTGCAAGAATATTCAACGTTTTTGCAACACGTTCCCTAAATGAATCATTTATTAGATATGGAATAAAGAAGAATAATACATTGCTTGTTGGAGTGGGGGTTACTATTTTACTAAGCGTGCTTACAATCAACTGGCAGCCAATGAATAAGGTGTTTTCGACTGTTCCGTTGACAATTCAGGATTGGGCAATAGCTGTTATTTTAGGCTTTTCTGTTCTTTTAATTGCTGAAATATTCAAATTTGCACACAACAAATTGCAAGGAAAGAACTAAGACATGATTTTTTGAGATAGAGCATTTCTTTTGAGAGTGAGTTCTGCTTGACGCTTTAAAAGTCTATCCAAGATCTCACTCTCAGCATTAGCTATACGTGCTTTTATTTCATCGATTTCATTGTTGATAATCCGAAGTTCTAATTTGATAAGAGCATCGGATATTATTTTTCTGACATCAATATTTTCTACTGTTTCATCAATTTCTTTCCAACGTTCGCTGGGAGCTTCTTCCATCATCAAAGAAATAAGGGAATTTTTGACATTTGAAGGATAGTTTTCATTTTCGATGATACTTTGTAAGATGTATAATTCGTTGGAATATTCGTGGATAATTGAGTAAACTGTTTTTGCAGAAGCTGAAATAAAGGTTGCTTCTGTAATACCCATTTCATCAATAATTTTGAAATACTTTGGCAATTTCATCGCCAATTTAATAATCATTTTTTCTTCGGGTAGAATTTCATCAATATTGAAATGGATAGAATTTCCCTGATCAACGGAATTTTGTGGTTTTTCTGGAGTATCTGTTTCTATATTTTGCAAGCTGGATTTAACATTTTTATTTCGTTCTGAATAAAGAAGTCGAACTTGATTTTCTGTAAGATCAAGCAGTCTTGCAAGTTCGGTGATAAGAAAATCGTGCTGAAAAGTATCCTGAATTTTGCTGATTAGAGAAAGCATTTCACGAGCAAAATTTGCTTTAGCCAAAGCAGTGGGTTCGCCTTTTGATAGGAATAACTCTACAGCATATTTTAGAAATGTTTTGCTATCGCGAAGTCTTGCTTCGAAAAGCGATTTTCCGTGGTGGTTAATCAAACTGTCCGGGTCTTCGCCATCGGGGAGCGAAACTACTTTTAGGTCGAAACCTTTTGATAATCCAAGCTCAATTGCCCGATAAGTGGCTTTTTGTCCTGCTTCGTCGGCATCAAATACAAGAAAAAGATTTTTACTGTATCTGCCGAGTAAATCAAGTTGTTGTGAAGTAAGGGCAGTTCCTGAGGAAGCAACAACGTTTTTGACACCTGCCTGATGGAGCGAAATGACATCAACATAACCTTCAACAATAATAGCTTTGTCCAGATTACGAATTTCATTTCTGGCTTCGAAAATACCATATAGGATTTTGCTTTTGTCATAAATTTTGGTTTGAGGAGAATTGACGTATTTAGCAATATTATCTCGTCCAGAAATATCACGTCCTCCAAAACCAACGACTCGACCAAGAAAATCGCGGATAGTGAAAATAACTCGACCAGCAAAACGGTCGTAGAGAGAACCATCGCTGCGACGTCCTGCTATTCCTGCATCAACTATTACTTTTTCATCAAACCCAAGTTTTTTGAGTTCAAATATTATTTGTTCATAATTGATTGAATAGCCTAAGAGGAAATCCTTTATTGTATTTTGCGTAAAATTACGTTTGTAGAAGTAATCTAAAGCAGCAGAACAATCCTTTTTAAACAAATTAGAGTGGTAAATATTCGCTGCAGATTGGAGAACATTGAAAAGAATTTCTATTTCGTCGCTTGATTTTTTCCCAGATTCAGCTTTTAAATTAACGTTATATTTCTTTGCTAAAAATTCAACAGCTTCGGTATAAGTCATTCCTAAATAATCAGAGATAAACTTAAAAGCATCACCTGAACGCTTGCAACCGAAGCAATGATATAATCCTAATTCTGGAGAAATTGAAAATGAAGGAGTTTTTTTATCATCGTGAAATGGGCAGAAAGCAACATAGCGTTTGCCAACACGTTTAAGTCGCAGATATTCACCAATAACGTCTAAGATATCGGTTTTAAGTCTCAGTTCTGCAATTGTTTCTTTTGAATATCCCATATTAATTTGAGAATACTTTTACGACTGAACTATCGGTGCAAACTTGCAGTAGTTCTGAAATAGTATGCTTATAGACAGGATGAACCAATTCAGCAGCAATTTCAGCTGCCGGAATTAACACAAAACGTCGTTCCTGCATACGTGGATGAGGGATTTGAAGATGTTCGCTTTCAATAATGTTATTGCCATAGATTAAAATGTCTATATCAATTTCGCGTTCAGTCCATTTCTTTCGAACCTTACGACCGAGAAGGTACTCAACTGATTTACAAAGCTGAATTAATCGGTTAAGTTCGAGAGTTGTTTCGGCAGCAACTACGGCATTAAGGAACCAAGGCTGATCTTTATAACCAACGGGCTCGGTTTCATAAATTGAGGAAGTTTTAATGATGCGTATTTCTTGATGTTCGGAAAGCAAACGAATAGCTTTTTCTATGGTGTCTTTCCTATTCCCAAGATTAGCACCGATTGAAAGTAATATGAAATTGGTATTATTTTTCATCAGTTATTTTCTTTCAATAGTGTGTTCTGCTTCTACGTAGTCAGTATAATTTTTAATAGGAACAGAAATTTTACGAACTTTAATAGTAGCCTTTTGAAGATATTCAAACTTTTCCATAAGCAGGTTTAGTATTTCGCTTGCAAGAGTTTCAATTAAATTGTAGCTTTCTTCGGAGATAATATCAGAAATAATATCGACTGCTTCTTCGTAATTGACAGCAAATTTCACGTCGTCGTGAATAATTGCGTTGGTGGCATCATAGTATAAATCTAAATCAACTTCGTATTTACCACCAACATCTTTTTCTGATTTTTTGACACCGTGATAAGCGTAGAACTTAATTCCACGCAAGCTCAATTTAGTAAGATGAGTTACTTTCATATCTAAGCAACCATATATTAAAGAAAATTGCAAATTAACAGTTTTTTGCTATCTTTGCAAATTATTAAAGATTAATAAAAGTTTATGAAAATTCTTGTAATAAATTGGCAGTGCATAAAGAATCCTTATGGTGGCGGAGCAGAAGTTCATTTTCACGAGATTTTTTCGAGGATTGCCAGCAAAGGGCACACAGTAGTATTACTTGCCTGCAAATTTGAAGGGGCAAGCGAATACGAAGTAATCGATGGAATTGAAATATATCGCAAAGGAAGCAGAAGCTTATTTAATTTTTATGTTCCAAAACACGTAAAGCAACTTGATAAAAAATATAATTTTGATATTATTATTGATGATATTAATAAAATACCATTTTACACACCTTTATACGTCAAAAAACCAATTCTTGCAATAAGCCACCATTTTTTCGGGCGTAGTATATTCAGAGAAGCATCCGTGCCGGCTGGGTTATATGTTGTTGCAGGTGAATATTGTATGAGATTTGTTTATAAACATACCCCATTTAGCGTTGTTTCGCAAAGCACATTAGATGAATTTACAAAGATGGGATACGATAAACGATACTTTACGATTATTTATAACGCAATTGACCACAATCGTTTTCCTTTTTTAATCGGTGAGAAAGAAAAAGAACCGACTGTATCGTATTTTGGGCGACTGAAGAAGTATAAAAGTGTTGATCATTTACTGCGAGCATTTGCAATTGTAAAAAAGAAACATCCACAGGCGAAACTTCACATTTTAGGCCGCGGGGATTTTAGAGGCGAACTTGAAAATTTGGCAAAACAGTTGGGAATAGATAAGGATACGATATTTTTTGGATTTGTTTCGGAAGAAGAAAAGGTAAGGTTGCTATCGGGGGCGTGGTGTGTTGCAAATACATCTATGAAAGAAGGATGGGGAATCACAAATTTAGAGGCAAATGCAGCAGGAACACCAGTAATCTCTGCAAACTCACCGGGATTACGTGATTCAGTTTCAGTCGGGAAATCAGGTTTGCTATATGAATATGGAAACATTGAAGAACTTGCTGAAAAAATTGAGATGATATTTTCTGATGCAGAATTGAGGAAAACATTATCCGCAGGAGCAATTGATTGGGCAAAGCAGTTCAGTTGGGATAAATCTGCAGATGAAATGATAGTATTAATTGAAAAAGTGATAAGAGGTGAGTTTAATTTTTAGCCATTTTCTGATATTTTTTCGGGCTAATTCCATATTTTTTTGAGAATTCACGAGAAAGATGCGCGGGACTGCTATATCCAAGTTCGTATGAAATATCGGTTACATTATTTCCATTTTCAAGCATTTTTTTGGCAATTTCCAATCTTTTATTTCGAAGATAGTCGAAAACAGTAAGACCAAACTCTTGTTTAAAAGCTTTGTTGAGCCGGGTGTGAGTAATATCGGCAATTCTGCATAATTCTGCAAGTGGAGGCACATCTGCAATATTTTCGAGAATTATTTTTTCAACAAACCGGGCTTTTTCCAAATCAGCATCTGAAATATGCGAAGAAGCGACCTGAAATTTTTCGCTGATTTGGTTAATCAACAGCGTCATTAATTCAAGTGATTTCGCTTCGAGGAACATTTTGCGAGGAACAGTAGAGTAATTATCAGTTATCTGCGTGCAAGCGATTTTCATCGAAGGATTGATTTTGCTGGTAATAACAAAAGGGTTTCCAGATTTTGAGAAAATCAACTCTTTCAGATTTTCTGGAAAGTATTCAATTTCATTTTCGATAAATTTCTTGAAATAATCAACAGAAGTGTGTAGAGAGAGAACTAATATTTTATCCTTGCCGTTAAGAAACAATTTTCCTTTTGAATTAGGAAGGTAAAAAATAGCACAAGTGCCAGCAGAAATTTCAAGAAAATTGCAGAAATTATTAGCTGAAAATATTTCAACTGACATACTGCCGGATAGACAGAAAGCAAATTCGAGAGGAGCTTGTTCAATTGAAAAATCGACGCTGATGTTTTTTTTAGGCTTATATTCGGTAATAATAAGTTTAAGACCGTCTCGCAATTCAATTTCTTCTTTGAAAGCTTTTTTTATTTTATTCGAAAGAGAAAAAAGCGGCAATTTCAGAGAGCGTTTGCCAAGTTTGATACTTACAGAAAAATTATAATCGTCCATTTTAACTACGTTTTTTGTTGAAATAATAATAAAGAGGAATTCCAATTAAACAGAGAAAAATACCGAACAACGAATTGATAAGCTGAGTTCTACCTTCGATAAACATTTGAATATCATTGTATAAAGTAAAAATCACATAAATAATAGAAAAGCATATAAAGAGCAGCGGGACAAGCGGGTATCCCCAAACCCGATAAGGACGTTCTGCATCGGGGAGCTTACGACGCAGTACAAAAACTCCGGCTGCACCAGCAGCATAAAAAATCCAGCTAACAAAAATCAGCATATCAGTAAGAATATCGAATGTGCCACTGAGCACCAGCACAGAAGCCCAAACAGCTTGCAAAATGAGCGAATTCGACGGAGTATGCCATTTGGGATGAACCTTTGCAATGGATTTGAAAAATAAATTATCGCTTGCCATAGCAAAATGAACACGAGCACTTGCTAATATTGTTCCGTTAGCGGTTCCGAAAGTTGAAATCATAACAGCGGCAGAGACAAAAGCCCCACCAATTGCTCCCATAGAAATAGTTGCAGCATCGGCAGCAACAAGCGATGAGTGAGCCATTTGTTCAATCGGCATAACATAAATAAAAGCAAGGTTAATCAGAACATAAACGGTGATGATTATCAGAGTGCCAACACCGAGAGCAAGTGGTATATTGCGGTTCGGGTTGCGAACTTCACCAGCGATGTATGTTATATTATTCCAGCCATCATAAGCCCAAAATGCTCCGGCAAGAGCAACCATAAATCCTGAGAAAAAGCTAATTTCACCGGATAAATATGCTGTCGAAGGTTTACTGAAATTTTCGAAACTTCCGCCGCTGAAAGAGAAACAGAAAATAACAAGCAGTAAAATTGCTGTAACTTTCATAAAAGTAAAGGTTGCAGAAACAGCGCCACTGAATTTAACGCCGTAATAATTAACAGTAGTTAGCCCGGTAATTACAAAAATAGTAAGCAATTTGACGCCGATATTTTCAAGAGGATAGATGTATCCAATAGCAGGAAGAAAGATACGGTAAGTTTGTTCAATTTCTGTGCTAAACCGCGGTAAATGTATAAAAAACTGTGAATATTCAGAAAACACATAGGTAATTGAGGCAATAGAACCAGTTTGAATTACTGCAAAAATAGCCCAGCCGTAGAGATACGCAACTAAATCGCCATACATACGTTGGAAAAACACGTATTGTCCGCCAGTGGCAGTAATCATACTTGCTATTTCTGCATTTGTCAAAGCACCGAAGAGAGTAAGAAGCCCTGCAATTACCCAAATAGCAATCAGCCACTCCGGTGAACCAAGATGAGCAGCCATAAATGCAGGTTTTTTAAAAATTCCGGAACCGATGACAGCACCGACAACAATAGCAAGCGTAGTGATAAAACCAAGTTGTGGAATTAATTTAGGTAACTTTTCGCTCAAAATAGCTCCGTTCGAATATTGAAACTTTGCAAATATAATTAAAAATATAAGTGCAAGTATTGGAAAATTCTCAGAAATAGTTTTCAGAAATGATAAAACAAATTGAATTCAGGAAGTGCAAAAAAAGAGCAGCCAAATAAATTGGCTGCTCAGGTAAAAATGTTTTATCAAATTATCGTTCTACGCAACAATCGGCAGAGATAATAAATTTCTCAGAGAACTTAGCGAGTTGAATAAAGAGATTTAAGCGGCGGATAGCATCATATTCTTTTTCGTTATCTTTTACAACAGGGTCGAATTTTTTCCCTTCAGCAATAATGATAATTTTGGCGTTGCGTAGTGTTTCATTCATTTTTTCCGGAGTTTCGAATTTTTGAGTTGGGAAGAAAACAAGCCCTTGATTTAGATATTTTTTAAATCTTTCATCTTTTCGTAGTAATGCCATAAGCTCTGTGAAACCGTAATATGCACGAAGTTTAGAAAGATTATCGTTGTCGGAATTGAGATTATCCCCGTTTTTGATAACCACTTTATCTAAAATAATCTGTGAATTATCATTAATTTTACCCTGAATGTAGCTTACTGTTTCGCCAAAATAATTGCAAAGTCCGGCATCACGAATATCACTATAAGCTTCAAGCTTAATTATTAATTTAGTTTGAGGTGATAATTTTGATATTTCTTCGAGTGCAGGGATGAAATGGTCTGTGATTTCAGTTTTCATTCCAAGAAGATTTCTATCAACTGCCTGAGCATATTTACGATATTCGTTCAGACGTGTTTCACGATTAATACCTGTCCAGACACCGTAGCGAGTATTTCGCGGATGAAGCTCAATACAAGTTGCATTTTCAAGAGGATTGCCTCGCTGCATAGTAAGAAGATGGCGAGGAAGGTTAGCAGAAGTATTTACTTCCCAAAATGCAGTCTGGAAATATGGAACATTTTTGTAATAATCATCAAGAATATCAACAAATCTAACTGAACACTTAGGCTTAGCAAAATATTCCGGCTCAAGAAGAATAACATCGTCTATAACCGTATCTCGTTCAAAATGCAGGTCGATAGGTTTTAGCATTGTCTTTTCAGAACGGGCAAGTGGACCGATAACGATTTTATTATTAGTATCGATTTGAGGAATTGTATCGTATTCAATTAATTTAAGAGTTTTTTTCTGAGTACGACCACCTTCATAAACCAGCCGTTTATTGATAACTTGCTTTGTAATTTCGACAAGAGTAGAACGAGTTTGAGTAATTACTTCAGTTTTAGTAACTGGTTTGACTTCACTTTTTTGAATAACTTGTGGTTCGGCAGGTGCAACATTTCGAGGCGGACACCTTACATAGCGGATATTGGTAACAGTTTCTTTCTTCTGCACCTGATTATCAGTATTATCAGACTGAGGAACAAATTCCTTTTCGACACGAATTGAATCCACAATGGAAATTGGGACTAACTCAGTAACGTAGGTTGTATCGTAAACGAACTTTGGAGTAGGATTAATAATTGTATCGTATTCAATAATCTTCTCTTTTGAAAGAATCTTAGGAACAGTGTAGAAAAGCTCGTTATACTTATAATATTTTAATATAGTTGGTTGAAGTGGGTCGCCGCAATCAATAGTATTATGGTTGGAACCACCCCAAACCTCGTATTTATGTCCATTTATAAGAGTGAAAGAAGCTTCATTTGCATTTTTTTCCTGTGATGTGCCAGTTGTCAAATCAACAAGTTTAATAATTGGAAGCAGAACCTTGTCGGAAGGATTTTGTTTGTTGACAACTTTAACGTTAATTGTTGCAACTGGTGGTGGAGGTGGTGGAGGTTCTTTGCATTCAAGTGAGTAAGTAAACATATAAATGTCAAATTTACCCTTGTTTGCAACAATAGTATCACTATTAGGTTTTAAAGATTTTGGAGTAATATTTCTGTTTGAAGAAATAAACAATTCTTTTTGAGTTTCATTAAAGTATGGGAATGCAACAAGCGGAGAAAATTCATCAGCATTAGTATTGATAAATTGATGATCAAAGTCGAATTGGCTACCTTTTGTTAATTGACGGGCTGTACCAATTGGTCTTATAGTTTTGGATTTGAAATCAATTTCAATATCTGCTTCGTAAATATCATAATCTTTATCTCGATTTGAAGCAAAAAGAAGTTTAGGAGAAATTTTAGAACAAGCTACAAATGGAGTAATTTCATTATATTCATCAGTATTAATCAGGCTGGGCGCGTCGAATTTTTGTGGTGAGGACCAAACTCCATCTATACGGAAAGCGTAGAATAAGTCAGAATTACCTTTTTTGATGATTTGCTTATCAAGAGAAGTAACAACGGAATAAGGATTGTCTCTGTCCGAAGCCCAGATAAGCACTAAATTACAAAGAGAATCCATACCAACCCAAGGATGCGAATCCCAGAAAGCTGAATTAATTGGTTCGGGCAAAGAGCGAAAAACGTAGCGTCCGTGTTCTTGTTGAAAGAAATAAATGTCAGTTCCACCAACATATCCAACGAAAGGAAGTTCCATAATACGGGTGTAATTTGCATCAGGACCGTGAGCAAGAGAGACAAAACCGCTCGTGTTAGTAAGAAAAGAAACGCTTTCAAGTTGTTTTGTAAGATAGTCTATAACTCTTTTGTTTTTTGTTGCAAAATCATCTCCTAACAAATCGCGGAAAAATGACTTAGATGGTTTTATTCTTGTAGTAGAAGGTTCAATATATAGATTAGAACTTTCTTTGCGATATGCACTTAAACAGTTTGTTTCGAGGACACGTTGATATGGTGCGATTTCGTCAAACGTAGAATTGATAGAATCGGATGGACTTGATTGCCGCACTAAATCGAGATTGCCTTTTGGCAAAATATAGTATTTTGGCGAACTACAAGAAAAAGCAATAAAAGCTAAGAATAACCAAATAAATATATTGTTCTTCATAAATTTTCTCTCCTATTTATCCAAAGGATAAAACATAATAGTAACGCGTTTTCTGTTAGGTGGGACATTAGTTTGGCGAATTTCACTAACAAAGAACACAAAGCGTTTTCCATTTTTTGCGATGTAAGTATAAACATTTCCAGGTACGACAGTCAAATCCACAGCTATACGAGAAGCGGCTTGTGAACGGAGGTCGTTAATAATATTTGCAGGTGGTGTAGGAACGTTAGGAGCACCAACTGTTCCAACTATTCTCCCGTTTTGGTCAATTACAACAATATTTGCAGAATTGAAGCGAACAAGAGAAGCACCGGGCTGGTTCTGCCCAAAACGATTAGATGCATTGTAGCTGGCGAAGGACTGAACTATTGTTGGCAAAATACTATTAACATAATTGCAAAAAGCCTGTGCATCTTCATTTAGATAATTTCGGTCTATTTGGTCGATACTTCCAAAAATTCTTAAAGTAGCTGTTTGAGAAGTAGCATTGACATCACGAACAAGAATATCACCGGGGAGTTCGCTATTGATTGGATAATTGTCCACAATACCAGCATAGTAGATTTGATTATCTATTACAAATGGAAGAGAAACAATCGGAATTTGCACTTTATTGACAAAACGATTATCATTAGGGAAGCTACCAGAAGAGTTAGTATTAATTGGGAATTCGTAAGTGCCAATATTATAATCTGGGTCTAAAATAGTTTGTTCCTGACCAGTATTTGGGTCAGTAATGATTGTGAAATTAGAATTAAATTGCTCGATAGTAACAATTCTTGTTTGGCAAATTGTAACAGGATCAGCATTTTCGAGAGGGCAATCGTTACACGCCGCAAGAAGAATACTAAAAATTAAAGCCACAAACAAAATTAATTTATTTTTCATAATAATTCCCTTTATATTGTTATTCCAATTCTGAAAATTAGAGAGTTAATGCGTTTGCGAGTAGGTGAAACAAATGACAAATTGTTAGTTTTGTCTGCATAAGAAATTGAACGAAAGCCCAAGTCAGTAGAAAAGTCGATTTTTCGAGAAATCGGGACTTCAAATCCGATACCGAATCCAATATTCAGAGGTAGAGAAATATCTAAATCGGGTGCTTTGGCATCGACTTTCTTTTTGCAATCATTATTGAAGCTTAGTTGCATTAATTCGACAGAAAATTTATCGACACTAAGACCAAACAACCCATAAACGAAAGGCACAAAGCAAGGTCTTTTTTCATATTCTTCGACAATTTGCCGATTTTTTACTTCAACAAGATAACTTGGATTAATTTTCTGGATAATTATTAATGAATCACCTTCTTCTGGACACTCGCAACTTTTGGGAACAACTATTGTATCGTAGGTGAACATTTCGGGAGTTTCTTTAACTGAAGTATCAGAAATATTAATACTTCTGGTAAATCGGTCTCTTAAAAGTTCATATCTGCCATAGAGATTGATAGAAAATCTACGTGAAAGGGAACTATCGAATTGATTGAATGTGCGAACACCTGTTGAGGCGATGAGCCCTATCCCCCATCTGCGGGAGCTGCCAAATCGGAGGCCGAAAGCAATATCGGCAGTCCAATCATCGCGACCAATTTTCTTTGAAAAGGCATTAAAATCATTGTAGATAGAATAACCTGGCTTAATTTCGAGGAAATATTTCTGAAGTTCTCTATCGGGGCATTCAATACATAGCAGGCAAGGAACTTCAAGATCTAAATCAAAATCAATCGTTAATGGTTTGCAATTGCAAGGTGTGGAGCACGTATCCCTATATAAAGTATCAACAGGTACTTCTCTAAGCATTCTTGGCAGAAGAGGGTCGTTGTAATTTTCGAAATAATTAATGTTTCCGTATTGATTTTGAGGAAGTTTTACTTTTTGTCCAATTAAACCAATATCTTCCAGAGGGATTCGTTCTTTGAAGTTTCTTTTTTTGACAGAAGAATCAACAAAAACTACAAAACTTTTATAGACCCAGTTATTCATTGGGCAGGAATCAGGATAGCCAATAACTTCGATTTTTTTAACTTCTCCGCGAAGAGTTGAACCGGAACGGAAATTTTTAGTTTTCGGATGAGCAATGTATTTATAAGCAGAATCCTGTTTAATTCTAACAGCGTCGTCCCAGGAAACCTTAGCAGAGCAAGAGAAAAGCATTAGAAAAGCAATGCTTACAATAGGCATAATAAGTAAATTATTTTTCATAGGCTTACACTCAAAGATAATCCACAATTAATAGATTTAAGGTTATCACGTTTATCGGCTCTGTAAATAAAATTTGGGGCTGAATAAAGAGCTTCAGCATCAATCATCCAACATTTTTTAAAAAGTTTGAAATTATAGGCAATGCCAAGTCCCAATCCACCACCTAAACCGAGCTTCGAAAGATTATCTGTGCCTGAAATGGAACTCAGATTAATTTGCCCTTCAATGTAAGGAAGGAGCTTATTGTCGAAGCAATCACGAACAAACGGTGAATACTTTACTACAGGTGAAATAAGCGTCTCTTTTTTGTAATAACTAACCTGGTTATTCTTTTTTAGATTAAAATGGTCAATTCTCAAACCATACCATAAGCGGCAGTAATTTTTGTTCATCACTTCAAGCTTCAAACCTACTGAATTTTTGTTTTTATCTTTAAACTTATCAGTAGGAAAAAGGTAATTAATGCCAGCAGAATAGTATATGCTGCTTATGGCATTGATTGGTAGAAAAAAGACCCCAATAACTAAAACAACAAGGTATTTTCTCACAAATCCTCCTATTGTTATCAAAAGAAATACTTGTTTTTATATCTCATTTTTATTTCAGATATTTACAAATAAACGTCAAGATAATAGTTCGTGCTTATACCAATATAATACCTAATTTAGAATAAAAGCAAGAAAAAAATGAATTATTAAAAGAAACTAATTATTCAATAATCAAATATTCATAAAAACAGCAGAAATCTACATTTAATATTTTTTCTTTTAATCAAATTATGTTATACTTCGGACCAGATCGAGTCAGGACGCTATCAATAAGTTGAATACGAAAATTTGTAAGAGTTCCAAAATACTCCTGTGAATATTTATCCAAATAACGGTAGAAGCTATTAGAAACACTTTTCATACGGAGTAGTGTAAGGTGAGGTTTGAATTCTCTGTTTTCTTTTTTTACACCAAAGTCAGAACAAATATCATCAATAATAATAAATTTCTCGAGCAACAAATTAGTTTCCGTTTGGATATCTATATATAAGACACGCGGCATTTTGCGATTTGGAAGGATTGAGACACCGGAAAAGACTAATTTTTCTTGGTATTCGGTAAGATGTTCGGAAAGAGCAGATTTTAATTCAGGTATTTGCTCCATCGGGAAATCACCGATGAATTTTAGAGTAAAATGAAGATTATAGTCTTCGACCCACTTCCCTATTGAAACTTTATCAAAATCTTGTCTGAGTTGAATTAGTTTATTATTGAAAATTGAATAATCTATGAAAACACCTACAAATAATCTTTTATTCATAACTCTCAAAAATTTGTTGATATAACATTAATTTAACTAAAAATAATGAGATAATACTAAAAAAACAGAAAACAGAAACAAATATTTTCCAAAGAATAAGAGAAACTGCTTAAATATCTAAAAGTAAATAAAATACTGAAGAAAAATGTCTGCTCTATCACTAAGGATGCAGAGCAGACATTTTTGAACAAATTATTAAATCAGGTTTTCAAGAAGATAATTTTTCAAATTGTCAGCATTAATTCTAACTTGCTGCATTGAATCGCGTTGGCGAACAGTAACTGTATTATCTTCCAAAGTCAGACCATCAATAGTTATGCAGAATGGGGTACCAATTTCATCCTGACGGCGGTAACGTCTACCAATAGCCCCAGAAGTATCATACTGAACTTTAAAGTATTTCTGTAAATCTCTATAAATAATTTCAGCTTTTTCGGGCATACCATCTTTGTTCACAAGAGGAAGAACGGCGGCTTTAACAGGAGCAAGCACATTAGCAAAACGAAGAACAGTTCGTTTGTCGGTTTTTCCGTTGTCGGCAGGAACCTCTTCCTCGTCGTAAGCATTGCAAAGGAATGCCATAAAAGAACGGGAAACGCCACCAGAAGTTTCTATTACATAAGGAATATAGCGTTCGTTATTTACAGAATCAACATATTCCAATTTTTTACCAGAGAATTCCTGATGGTTGCGAAGGTCGAAATCGGTACGTGAATGAATACCCTCAATTTCACCGAAACCGAACGGAAATTCGAACTCAATATCAACAGCATAGTTAGCGTAGTGAGCAAGTTTTTCGTGAACTTTCCAGCGAAGTTTTTCTTGTTTCATACCCAAGCGATTGTACCAATTCCAGCGTTGTTCCTTCCAGTAATCGAACCATTCTTTTTCGGAACCGGGTTTAACAAAGAATTGCATTTCCATTTGTTCAAATTCGCGGGTGCGGAAGAGGAAATTTTTTGTATTTATTTCATTACGGAAGGCTTTGCCAATTTGAGCGATACCAAAAGGAACCTTTTGGCGAGCAGTATCTAGAACGTTTTTGAAATTAACGAAAATTCCTTGAGCAGTTTCGGGACGTAAATAAACTACAGAACTATCGTCTTCGATTGGACCAATAAATGTTTTAAACATTAGATTGAAATTGCGGACCGGAGTCCAGTCAGTAGTGCCTGAAACAGGGTCAGGTATTTGATATTTCACAATAATATCATAAAAATCGTTTGGTTCTTTAGCTTGATTGAGAGCATTTTCTATTTCACTTGCAAGCTCAGGTTTATTCTTTTTTCTCATTTTTTCGATAAAATCTTCGATTAAGTTATCAGCGCGATGGCGTGCTTTGCTTGTTTTGTTATCAATCATTGGGTCACTGAACTGTGAGGTGTGGCCGCTTGCATCCCAAGTGCGCGGGTGCATAAGTATAGCAGCGTCGAGACCTTCAATGTTATCACGGAAAGTCATTTCTTTCCACCAGGCATTTTTAATATTAGCGAGAAGTTCAACTCCTAACGGACCGTAGTCCCAGCAACCGTTGAGCCCGCCATAAATTTCGGAAGATTGAAAAACGAAACCGCGTCTTTTCGCAAGAGAAGTAATTGTATCAAGTGAAAACATATTTCGAACCAGATAGTGAAACTTACAAATTTTCAAAAATAATAAAAAGCATAATAAGAAATAAGAAAAAATAAATGTGGATAATTTTATTTGGATAATATTAGTAATTTTAATAATTTTGTATCTCATATGTAATTAAGGAGCGTAAAAGTGAATACTTTAGATTATGTAAATCAAATACTGCTTGAAAAAACAATTGAAGCCCGTAAAAACAAAGACGGTGAAAATTTTGCAGAAATACCTGATTTTAAACCGGGCGATACAGTAAATGTAGCAGTTCGAGTAGTTGAAGGCGAAAAAGAGCGTGTTCAAAATTTCAAAGGGATTGTGCTTTCACGTCGTGGTTCTGGTATTAATGAAACTTTTTTAGTAAGAAAGATTTCCAACGGAGTTGGTGTTGAAAGAATTTTCCCATTATATTCGCCGATGATTCAAAGTATAAAAGTTGAGCGCGAAGGACGTGCACGTCGTGCTAAATTATACTATTTAAGAGGAATGAGTGAAAGAAAGATACGCGCTAAGACTTCGAACAATTAATAATGATAAAAAAATTATAAAAACTGTCTTGCAAATTTGCAAGACAGTTTTTTTTTGAAAAAACTTAAAATATTTATTTTGTTAGTTCGTGTTTTTATTAGTATATTTATTTAAGCAGATTCAAACAGATTAGCATCGATTAAAAAATAATTTAATATAGAGAAAAAATTAATTATTTATTAATTTTCTTGTATTTTTTACAATAAATAAGTATTTTACGATATTAAATCTTGCAGTTATGCAATTTTGTTTTCAGCAAAAAAGCAATATATAAAATTAATCGAATATTGTTAATTATAAAGATACATTGGTATGGCTACACTTAAATTAAAAAAAACAGCTCAAACTGCTTTAAAGGACTATATGGGCGTATCAGAAGACGAGACTTTGCTTGTATTGTCTGATGAGCCTATGCGTGAGATAGGAATGGCATTGTTTGAAGCAGGAAAAAATCTTTGCTACGAAGCGTTTTATTTAGAAATGTCCCCGAGAAAGCTAAATGGTGAAGAACCTCCTGACCAAATTGCAGAATTCATGAAAAACGTGGATGTGGTGATTGCACCTACTTCTAAGTCGATTACTCATACAAACGCTCGAAGGGAGGCATCTAAGCAGGGAGTAAGAATTGGGACAATGCCCGGAATATCGATAGAATCGATGACAAGGTGTTTGTCTGCCAATCCGGATGAAATAATTGAAATAAATGAAAAACTCTCGACAATTCTTAAAAATACAAAAGAAATTCGTGTTACTACCAAACTTGGAACAGATATTGTAATACCAATTAAGCAGAGGAAAATAATTTCTTCAACCGGTGTTTTGAGAAATATCGGCGAAAGCGGTAATATTCCATCTGGTGAAGTATATGTGGCTCCAATAGAAGGAAAAACAAACGGAGTTGTTGTAATAGACGGCTCTATTGCAGGATTTGGGCTTGTTACTTCTCCCGTTACAATTGAAATAAATGATGGTTTTGCTGAAAAGTTCTACGGAAAAACAGACGAGGCTCGTCAGTTAGAAAAAACGCTTCAAGATGTTGGTAAATATGCCCGTGCAGTTGGAGAATTTGGTATTGGCACAAACCCAAAAGCGAAAATTTCGGGAGATATTTTGGAAGATGAGAAAGTTTTAGGTACTGTTCATGTTGCATTCGGCAATAATTTATCAATGGGTGGAAAAATCAGCGTCCCAATACACATAGACTGCATAATCAAGAAACCGACAGTCTATGCAGATGATGAAAAAATAATTGCTGCCGGGAAACTCACATTAGATTAATCTTTTTCTATTCTCATAAATTGTGTATGCAGCCTTGAAAGCTTCGATTGTGCTTTGAGGGTCAGCTGTTGATTTTCCTGCAATTTCAAAAGCAGTACCGTGATCAGGAGACGTTCTGATAATTGGCAAGTTAGCTGTAAAATTAACACCATTGCCGTTAGCCAAGAGTTTTAAAGGAATTAGTCCCTGATCGTGATACATTGCTAAAATGCCGTCATATTTCTTATATTCACCGAAACCAAAGAACCCGTCTGCCGAAAAAGGACCGCTAACATTTATTCCACGTTCCTGAAGTTTTCGCAATGCAGGAATTATTATTTCAAGTTCTTCCCGACCTATGTTTCCATTTTCGCCGGCGTGGGGGTTAAGTCCAAGAATTGCAATTTTTGGATTTTCAATACCAAAATCAATATGTAATGAATTGCTAAAAACAGAACCAATATGGATAATTCTATTATAGGAAATCTCAAATGGGAGTTCTTTGATAGGTGTATGAAAAGTAACGAGAGCCACACGAATATTATTGTGAAAAAGTATCATTAGAGGATGTTTTACACCGAGAGCATTTGCTATCATTTCAGTATGTCCTGGGAATTTCCATCCGGCAAGTTTTATAGCTTCTTTAGAAATTGGCATCGTAATGAGAATATCATAATTATTTTTAACAAGTTCGGAAACAGAAAATTCGAGGGAATGTGCAGCAACTAAACCTGAATTTTGTTGTATTTTACCAAAATCAATATCAATATCATCAGTAGCAGAAATAATTTTGTATTTTCTTTCATTTAACACAAGATAATTATCCACAATTTTATAAGGATAATTTATTTTTTTTAGATACTTATCGATTAAAATTACATTGCCAGCAATATCGAGCTGGACATTTAGGAACCAACTGCAATTATGATTGAGATAATCGAGAGCTTTTACCAAACATTCAATACCAATGCCATTTGGGTCGCCGATTGTTGAGATAATTTTTATCATATTGACCTCTTTAAATAGTGAGTTCTATGAACATTCATCACCAAACCAACAAGAATTAAATTTGAAATGACAAAAGTGCCTCCATAGCTCATAAAAGGAAGAGGAATCCCCATAACTGGCATAACACCGATAGCCATTCCTATATTAATAAAAGAGTGATAGAACAAAATAGAAACCGCACCAATGCAAACAACGCTATGAAATTTATCGTGAACAATGGAAGCAATATTTATCATTCTCCAAATCATAGAGAAGAGAAGCAAAATAACAGCCACTCCGCCAATAAATCCGAATTCTTCGGTCGGTACAGAATAAATAAAATCTGTCCATTGCATAGGGATATAACGAAGCTGTGTTTGAGTGCCCTGAAGAAAACCTTTCCCAGTGAGTCCACCACTACCGACTGCCATCACAGATTGGATAACATTATAACCTGCCCCCAAAGGATTAGCCTCTGGTTCGACAAAAGTCTGAATTCGAAGCTTTTGGTGGGGAGATAGTTTTTCATAGACGTTGTCAGAAATGAAATTGATTGAAAAGAAAATCAGAATTAACCCAATAGTAAGAATTAGATTTCTTCGGAAAGTAAATAGAAACAATGATAAGACAGCAGCCAACGAATAGAACCAAATATCCCCTTTGAAAGAAAAAAGAATAAGAAAAGGGATGCTAATTAAAGTATATAGAATAAAAGGACTAAATCCAATCCAGAGAAGAATTCCATAAAGCATTGCAAATATAACTGTGGCAGTGCCAAAATCGGGTTGCTTCATAATCAAAAAGGATGGGACGGCAACGATAAGCAGGACAACAGCAAAATCTCGCCAGGTATGGATATTCACACCTTTTCTGGAGACAACAGAAGCAATAGCAAGCAACACTCCAATTTTTGCAAATTCAGCTGGTTGCAACGAGAAGCCACCTAAGCGAAGCCAACCTTTTGTCCCATTTATTTCCACACCTACAAAAGCAACGACAATAAGAAGAAGCAAACTTAATATGTAAAATATCCAACTATTAAATTTAATCCAACTGTCAGGCAAATATATGATCATAAACATCAGAACAAAACCAATACCAATAGAGACAATCTGTTTATAGAAAAAACTGCTCATATTGGAATCGTAAGTTGCGCTATATAGAGAAATTAAACCGATTAATAGAATAACAATAGTGTTTAATAACAACATCCAGTCAAATTGAATCTTGCTTCGATTATTAAATAGTATATTTCTATCAAGTTGCATAAGTTACTTAGCGATTGTTACATTAATAACTGTTCCTGGTGAAGCTAATTCATTAGGTTTTGGGAATTGGTCGATAACAGTATTAGGTAGATAAGTTTCGCTAACTTTATATTGCACAGAACCTAAAACAAAACCTGCTTCCTCGATAATCAATTTGACTTCATCAAAACTATACCCAATCAATGATGGAATTAGTGTTTGATTAATTGGTCCTTTGCTGATAATAATATTTATTTTGCTACCAAAAGGCACCATTGTACCTGCGGAAATAGATTGACTGCAAATAGTATCTTTTGGATATAAATCATTAAAGTCATAAATAACATTACCAAGCTCAAGACCACGCTGCATCAAAGCAAGCCTTGCAGAGCGAAGGCTCGAACCTATTAAATAAGGAACAGCAACTTTTTCTTGACCTTTGCTGATAGTTAGTAGAATCGGACGAGAAGATTTAACAAATAAATTAGGAGATGGCATTTGAGAAATAATTGTACCAGAAGGAAATTTTTCGGAATAGGTTTCCTTAGTAATTTTCCAACTAAGTCCAACCTTTTCTAAATCAAACTTGGCTTTTTCTAATTTTTTCCCTATTAGATAAGGTACTTTAACTTTTTCGCCTGAATTGATAACAGCAGGCATAATCAGGTTGTCAAATAACATTAAAAAAAATACACAAACTGCTAAATATATAGCAAGAATGATGGCATACTTTCTGTATTTGTAGAAATCAATTCTCACTTACAATAATAAACAGAATAAAATAAACAAAAATCGAAAAACTAATTTACTAATAAATTGTTAATTTTAAGAGCAAAAAGACAAAATATTGTTCATTTGATTAAATTTCATTTTTTGTTATTCAGTTCATTGGATAGAAAAAAGTCTGAAAATGTTAAGAGAATATGAATAAAATATTAAGAATTTGCGAATTAATGCATTTTTTTTCAGAAAAAAACTAATTTTTTTTTGCTTTATAAAATAATTTTTTCTAAATTAAGGGTGAAAATTAGATTTCAAGTAATTTCAGTACAGTTTAATAATTATAAACATACGGAAGGGGGATTATTCATAATAAATTAACTTACTCATTTCAAAAAGATTTTTAACGTTTTTTTTAGTTTCATTTATTTCTTTACAGTTCATTACTTTTTTCCACAAACAAAGGGTAGTGCCTATGCTAAAATTTGCATGCTTTAAGCTACCACGGAAATCATCAAGTATGATTTTCAGAGGTATCTTTTTGACGGTTTTGATAGGGGTGCTTTCGCTTTCATTGATGAATGAGAGTGCGATAGCCCAATCAAAACGTGCTACGGTTAAGGGTGTTATTTATGATGCAGAAACAAAAGCTCCACTCCCAAGGGCTTCTGTTTCGATACCTGCATTACGTGTTGGCGCGGTTACTGATGCAAAAGGTGCATTTTCATTTGAAGCACCTGCCGGAACACACACTATAGAAGTAAGATTTGTCGGATACGAAGCACATACTACAAAAATAACATTAAAAGAAGGCGAGACAAGAAATTTAGACATTGGATTAAAAACACAAAGTATATTAACAAGCCAAATTGTAGTTGTTGGCTTGACTGGCGAAGTTGATAGAAACACACTTGGCAATACAATTTCATCAGTAAGCGGAAGAGATGTAGCCAATGTTGTTTCACCATCAGCAATAGATGCAATAAGCGGACGAGTGCCGGGCGTATTTGTTACAAGGAACTCAGGAACACCTGGTGCCGGTACTTATATAACTATGAGAGGACGCAAATCAATTCTTGGTTCATCGGAGCCTCTCTATGTCGTAGATGGTATTGTAATTGATAATAGTTCACTCTATGACGGAAGTGGTACAGTTCAATTTTCTAACCGTGCAGTAGATATTAACCCACAAGATATTGAATCTATAGAAATTCTGAAGGGCGCTTCTGCTGCTGCAATATATGGTTCACAAGCAGCAAATGGTGTAATTTTGATCACAACAAAGCGCGGTAAATTACAATCAATGGATAAACCTGCGCAGATTATTTATACAAGTTCATATACATTCGACAAACAAGCTGGGGAAGTGCCTCTTCAACGAGTATATGGTCAAAGAGTTAAATTCCAAGAAGGAAAACCTGGTAGTAATGACTCCTGGGGAGCAAAATTGCCAGACACAGTAAAAACATATAATCATTCAGAAGAACCATTCCGTAATGCATTTTCATATGAACAATCACTGACAATATCCGGTGGTGTTCCTCAATTTGATTACTTGATCAATGGAACATATGCAAGAAATGAGGGTTATGTTAATGGTTCGTTGTTGGAAAGAACGAGCGTAAGAGCAAATATCGGAGCTCAAATTCTTCCTGGATTCAACATCAAAACTAATAATAATTATATTATTACAAACAATGATTTGCCACAAGACGGTTCAAACACTTCGGGTATCTTGTTAGGTGCATTGCGTACGCCACCGGAATTCAACAACAAGATTTATTTATATCCTGATGGTTCGATGCGTAGATTTGGGACTTACGACAATCCGATTTGGACACAAAAATTCAATAAGTTTAATTCAAAAATTAATCGTTTCTTACACTCTACTGACGCAAAATGGCAAGTGTTTGACTGGATGAGTTTGAATGGGCGAGTTGGATACGATAGATACTATTATCAGAACAACTCAAGACTGGCAGTGGGAAGTGCAGCTTCACCAAATCGTGAAGGTTCAATTTCTGACCAAAGAATTGATAACGAAAAAACAAATCTGGACTTTACAGCTAACTTCCAGACATATTGGCTCGATAATCAATTTTTTACAACTTTTGTAACAGGTAGTCAGATCATCTGGGATTACCGCACATCTAACTTTGGTGATGCTACAAGCACAATTCCGTTTTTTGATATGCTCTCTGCAGGTGCTACAAGAGATGCAGGTTCAAGCAGGTACGAACAAAAAACAGTAGGTATGTTTGCTCAGGTTACGAACACCTGGCAAGAGAAATTATCTCTAACTCTTGCATTGAGACGTGACGGCAGTTCGACATTCGGGGAATCTGATAAATTCCATTACTATCCAAAGGTTAGCTTCTCTTATGTTTTGAGTAATGAAGGCTTCTGGGAATCGTTGAAACCTACATTTTCAAATGTTCGCTTGCGTGCATCCTGGGGTGAGGCTGGTTCGCCATCGCTTCCAGCAGCATATCAGACTAACTTCCTTTATGGTGTAGCCGGATTTTTTGATCCTTGGGGGCGCTCAACGACAGCTTCTCGTTCCGGATATATTGGAATAAAACCGGGTGGAGGTACAAGTGCTGACGAATATATAGTTGCAGGAGCAAAAGACATAAAGCCAGAATTGACAATAGAACGCGAATATGGTTTAGACATCACATTGTTTGATAATTTATTTAATATTGAAGTAACTTACTACAAACAAAATGTATTTGATATGATTCTGAATGTCCCTGTTCCGACTTCAACAGGTTACGATCAACAACTTCGCAATGCTGCTGAGATGTGGAACGAAGGATTAGAATTTTCATTAAAAGCAAATCCAATTTCAACATTTGATTTTAATTGGGTAACAACATTCAACTATTCTCATAACCGTAACAAAGTTACAAAGATGATCATCAGCCCGGTTCAGAAACCAACAGATGTAATTACATTAGGTGGTGGATTTGTTGGTATTCAGAACGTAGCAATGGTTGGACATCCTCTTGGAGTATTTTATGGTTATGGATGGTTGCGTGATGTAAATGGCAAAATCGTATATTCAGGAGAATATATTAAACTAAACAGCGACGGCTCGATAATGCGTGATAAATATGGTCGCGTTACCAAAACAGATGCGAATGACCCGAATGGCTTGCTAATGGAAGACGATTATGGTAATCCATATATTAACACACCAATACAAGACCCCGATCAGAAGATCATTGGTAACTCCAATCCAAAATTCCAGATTAGCTGGAGAAACGATTTTACAATTATGCAGAATTTAACAGTGGGATTCTTATTTGATGCCGCAATTGGATTGGATGTATGGAACGGAACTCGTGGTGCATTGTACAACTTTGGAACTGCTGGAGACACAAAGGATCGTGATGAGCCTTGGATTAATTTCGATGGCAAACCTGTATTGGACGTTACAGATCCAAACAATCCTAAGCAGGTTACCAAAACTCCTTTCTACCGTATGTATAGCAACGGGTTCTATATTAACGAGCCATTCATTGAAGATGGTTCTTACATTAAGTTAAGAGAATTATCTATTGAATATCGCTGGAATGGCTTGAAAGATTGGAACATTCAAACAGTTGCATTTACTTTCTCAGCTCGTAATTTGTTAACAATAACTGATTACAAAGGTTACGACCCAGAAGTGAACACTTTCTCATTAGCAGAAGGTCGTGGGTTTGATTACTTCACTTTGCCACAGGTACGTTCCTATCGTTTTGGTATTTCAATAATGTATTAATCGGGGGATAGAATATGAAAAAATCAAATAAAAAAGTATTTAGCCTCTTGATGATGCTTCCATTGTTTGCTCTGATAGCAATATCGATATCGAGTTGCGATATTGATGATAGCATCAATCAATCACCTAATGCAATTAATGAAAGTAATGTAAAGACTGCAACAGGAATTAAAGGCTTACTAATCTCAATGCAAGTTGCAGCAGGAGATTTTTATTCAGGTGATCGCTCACGTATTGCTTCGATGTGGTCACGTCAGATGTGTGCTCCTCCGGGATTGGGACGTCCTCAACCGGTGAGCTGGAACTCATATCAAATGCAGACAGACGGGTTTGTTGATGATATGTGGAAACTTGGTTATCGTGGTGTTCGTATAGCAAACGACATTATCAATTATTCACCAGAGGTTACTTTTGGTGCTAATAATCAGGCTTTGCAAAACACATTTATTGGAATTGCTAAAGTATATAAGGCATTGTTCCTTGGTGAGCTTGCTGCATTCTACGGTTCAATTCCTGTTGATATTCAGGGATTGCAGGCACCAACATTTGTTTCGCAAGCTCAGGCTTACGACAAAGTTCAACAATTATTAACAGAAGCGATAGCCCATTTTGCTAATACTGCTGCAGTTCCACAGGATTTGAACTTTGGTGGAGACGGTGCAAAATGGATAAAGGTGGCTCACTCACTCAAAGCTCGTTATTATTTACATGCAATGAATTATCAAAAAGCAGCTGAAGAAGCCGCATTAGGTATTGATGCACCAAACTTAGTGCTTCTTGGAATATACAATGAAGCTGCTGGTGAATACTCCGTTTGGGGACACTGGGCATTGACCGAAGTAGGTGAACCAATTCGCGCTACTCATTCTTTCGTCCGCGCTCTTCAGGCAGAAGCTGGCGACAAACGTTTAAGTGAATACTTCAATCCAAATTCTGATGGTAATTATGTTGGATACGCTTATTTCGATGAACCAGGAATAACTCCTACAGACGATGAAAAAGACATTTCGAAACTTGTTTCTTTGAAAAAATATGGTAAATACGCTGATGATTTCCCATTAATTTCGTATCAAGAAACAGTCTTGATTCTTGCCGAAGCACTTGCTCGCACATCAAGAGAAGGCGAAGCTGTAATTCAACTGAATATTATTAGAAATGCAGCCGGTTTGACAGATTTCTCGGGTGCAGGCGAAGCACTTATTAATGAAATACTGAAACAGAAATACTTACAGTTGTTCTTAGAAGGACAAGCATATACAGATATGCGCCGCACTGGGAAGAAACCAGTTGCAAATCTGCCGATGCGTTTTATTTATCCAATAACTGAAAAGAACGCAAATCCAAATGTTCCGGCTGACAGTGATGGCTTGGTAATGTGGCAGAAGTAGAATAGAATTGTTCAGAAAAATGGCTGTCTCAATTATCTGGGGCAGCCTTTTTTATTTAATAATTAATGAAAAATAATAGTATTTTTTTCAAATAATATATTTAGTATGTTGAATGTTACGTAATTATTCATATCTTATCTTAAATATTGTAATAAATAAAACTTAACAAAATATAAATAAATTGAAACCAATATCAAATAAAAGCGTAAATATTTAATAGTTCTTTTTTTTTAACATTAAGGAGAAAAAATGAAAAAATTAAAAACTAATCGAATTTATTACCCAATTTTTGTTTTTATGCTTGCGATATTTAGCTTATCGCAGGTATTTGCACAAGCACCAGACATTAAAATAGTGGGCGGCTCACCAGCAAATATCGAAGATTATCCTTACCAAGTAGCACTATTTTCGGTTGATGAAGAAGGCAACATCAATGAATTTATGTGTGGCGGTTCAATAATTGATAGATATTGGGTAGTAACTGCAGCTCATTGTGTTTTGCAGAATTCACACAAAAATCAAAGAATCGTAGCCGCATTTTCCAAATTAAGCGAAATTGATAATGCCATTGTATATGAAATTTCTGATTATATTATTCACCCTGAATTCAATACGAACACAGTTGAGAATGATATTGCATTACTTAGGTTAGCATATCCGATAGATACAGCAAATTCCGGAAGCAAAATAATCAGATTGGTTACTCCTGAAGAAGAGCAAACTGGACTAATTTCTCCCGGAACGATGGCAACAATCACCGGTTGGGGAACAACTCAGTACATGGGCGAGCAACCAGATCAACTACAAGTTGGTGTTCTACCTATAATTTCTGTGGAAACTGCAAATCAATGGTTTGCAGAATCTACTCAGGGAATGAATACAGTACTCGAAAGTATGCTCCCAGCAGGCTACGAAGAAGGTGGAGTGAGCGGTTGCCACGGAGATAGCGGTGGACCACTTGCAGTAAAAGACTCTACGAACAACTACGTTTTAGCAGGCATTACTTCGTGGGGAAATATTTGTGGAGCACCAAAACAACCAGCTGTTTATACCCGTGTTCCATATTTTTATGATTGGATAATAGAAAATTCGCAAATTAATGCACACAATGAACCTGCAAACGATAATTATATTGAGTTGAATAGATTAATTATTAAAGAAAAAGTTTATTCTTGTGGAGATGTTCCACAAATTGGAGAATATTTAGTTGTAAATACCGGGAAAGCACCACTTGAAAAATTCGACGTTACAATAAAAATCGGGACTGACCCCAATAATTTGTTAAACTCAACAACTCGAACAATAGAAATTAATAATCCATTACCAACAGGCGGAAGTAAAAGATTTCCAATTGAAATGAACGGAGCGTTCGAAAATTACGGAATGTATTGGGTAGAAGTTACAATTTCCAAGCCAAACGGAACTAATATCGAACTCGAAAAATATATGGATAACAAGTATTTCGAGTTAGCAAAACCAAACACGCTTAATTTATCACTTGATTTAGGTAATATTATGACGGTTGGTTGGGCCATTCTCGATGCAGAAACTATGGAACAAATCGAAACAAAGGAATATAATTTTGCTTCTTCTGGCAAGAAAATAGAGGAACAGATTTGTCTCGGCGATGGGAATTATATGTTCTATATAGGTGGAATGGGAACTTATGATTTCAATCTTGCAATTGATGCAGATGGCAAAAAATATGATTTGCTATGGAACGAGGAACAATCTTTCTTCCATATGACATCATTTTCTATTCCTTTTGAACCTGTTTATGATGTTTCTATATTGAAGAACGATATGACTGACTATGTAGTTGTTTGTGATTTATCTGATGTAAGCGAAAACCTGAACTTAACTTTGAATAATTCCGGGACATTACCAATAAAGAATTTAAAATATAAGATAACTTATGAAAACAGTCAATATTCGGAAGTTGATACATTACCTAACACTATATTTGCAGGAATGGCATACCCAGTGGAACTCAACCTTGAAAAAGTATCTGTTGGAAACAACAAAATAAAAATCGAGATAATTTCATATGATAACTATGATGAAGAAACAAATTTAGATGACAACACATTAAATGCTGAATTTCAGGTCGAATTACTTCCAAAATTTGCAACTATGAATATACAAACAGATGAAAACTTCTGGTTATATAGTTGGGAAATTATAGACGAGGAAGGCAACATTGTTATGAGTAAAAATGTAGAAAGTCCGTACTCGAATGAATATGATTTATGTTTGCCAGAAGGATGTTATTATTTTGTGCCAATAAATAATTCGGAAGGAGGAATAAACATAGATACTGCAGTAACAATAAGAAATATTGCCGGAGAGATAATATTAGCAGTAACAGGTGAAGAATTTATTAATGAAAACCAATTCAAATTCTGTAATGATTTTTCATCAGTTAAAGATGAAATAATAGTCGATAACTTATCGTTGTATCCTAACCCCGCAGCAAATTCAATAAATCTGTCGTTTGCCGCAAATAATATTTCAAAAGCAGAGATTTCAATTACCAACACTTTAGGTAATGTTCTATACTCTAATCAAATTCAAGCAGTTGTTGGACAGAACAACAAAACAATAGATATAAGCAGGTTACCTGTTGGAGTATATTCCGTAAATATTAAGATTAATAACAGTGTAGTTTCAAAGCAATTTGTAGTCATCAGATAATGTGAAATAAGGAATGTGAAAAAGTGCTCTTCGATTTTCGAAGAGCATTTTTTTATGCAAATTTTCATTTTTAAAATATCAATATTGTTCATATATTAACGAAGATTTTTTTCACAAAAAAAGGTAGTATATGAAACAATTTTACGGAGTTAATTAATGGAAGCACAAAGAGGACAATGGGGTTCAAAAATTGGATTTATTTTGGCTGGAGCAGGAGCTGCGATAGGATTAGGAAATATCTGGCGTTTTTCATATGTAGCCGGTGAAAATGGTGGCGCAGCATTTGTTCTGACTTATCTGATTTTTGTATTTTTCTTCGGTATTCCTTTGATGATTGCAGAAATTGCAATAGGTCGAAAAACACAAAAAAATCCAGTTGGAGCATTTACAAGCATCAGTAATTCTAAATTTTGGAAATTTGTTGGATATTTCGCGGTTCTTACAAATATTGGGATTTTAGCATTTTATTCAGTAATAGCGGGATGGACATTTGGCTATATATTCAAGATGTTGAGCGGAGATGCTTTTGGCTACCAGACTTTTGTATCAAATCCAATTTTTGAAATAGGGTTATTCGCTATATTTTTAATTTTCACTGCTGGGATAGTTTACGGAGGAGTGGAAAAAGGAATAGAGAAGTGGTCGAAAATATTAATGCCATTACTATTTCTGATAATGATAATTCTGATTATATATGCTAATTTTTTAGAAGGCTCATCGAAAGGTTTGGAATTTTATTTAAAGCCAGATTTCTCAAAAATCACACCTAAAGTAATTCTTTCGGCAATAGGACAAGCTATGTTCTCGCTCAGTCTTGGGATGGGACTAATGGTTACTTACGGAAGCTATTTATCTAAAAAAGAGAATATTTTCGTAAGCGGAACAACCATAGCTCTTTTGGATACAGCAGTAGCAATAATGGCTGGATTTGTTATTTTCCCTGCTTTATTTGCAATGGGTGGCAATCCACAGGCTGGACCGGCACTTGTTTTCGAAGTATTGCCTAAATTGTTTATGGGGATGCCCGGCGGACAGATAGTGGGTGCATTTTTCTTTGTTCTGCTCTCTATTGCAGCACTTACCTCGACAATTTCAATGTTAGAGGTTCCTGTATCATTTTTCGTTGATGAAAAGAAAATTAACAGAAAGAAAATTGTGATTTATGCTACAATCTTCACATTTATTATGGGTCTTCCTTCTGCTCTTTCGCAAGGAACAATTGATGTTTTTACTAATTTTGGATTGTTGCCAAAATCAATTTGTTCGCCAGATTTTCTTTCGCATATGAATTTTATTTTTGGTGATTTTGCGGTTGTATTAGGAGCACTGTTTGCTTCTGTATTTGTTGGATGGGTGTGGGGAATAAAACCTGCAACTGAAGAGATTTCGGAAGGCTCGAATAATTTCAAAAAAATTGCTTTCTTATGGGGTTTCTTTATCAAATTTATTATTCCAATTATTATTTCATTAATTTTACTTAGTTTATTTGGTATTATATAAATAAATTCCAGAAATCAGGGAAAGATTTATTTACAGAAGCGGGATTGTCCAAAACAATTCCGCTTTTTGAATTAAGAGCAGCAACAGCAAGTGCCATAGCAATTCGGTGGTCGTTTCGAGAAGAAACCTCTCCCCCACTTAGTTGCGAATTCCCTTGAATAATAAAGGTATCATCAGAAATTGAGATATTAGCACCAATTTTGGTGAATTCTTCCAGCAGAGCCAAAGCTCTATTGCTTTCTTTATTCAGAAGGCGATGGACACCTTTAATTACAGACTTACCTGTTGAATTTAGTGCAAGAACGACAAGCGGAGGAATTAAGTCGGGATAATCAGTTGCATCGAATTCAAATTGAGGAATAATGGATTTTTCGCAAGTGATTTTATAAGGGTGATTAACGATAGAACAGTTGAGCCCAAGTTGATGGATAAAATCAAGAAAAACTTTATCGGGTTGAGACGATGAGTTGTCTAAATTCAAAATTTCGACTTTTCCAGAAATAAATCCGGCAACCATTAAGAATGCAGCGGCACTCCAATCTCCCGTAATTGTAATTTTATCAGAAGTAACGATTGAATTATTTGCAAGATAATATTCATTTTCACAATAATCATAATTTACCCCAATTTTTTCGAGCATATTCAGGGTGAGAGCGACATAGCCTTTGCTAACTATATTTGAACAACGAATAACTAAATTATTCTCAGAAAAGGCATTTCCAATTAGCAAACCAGAGAGCAATTGAGACGATTGAGAAGCATCAAGTTCGATTATATTTGTTATATTACTTTTGAATAGATTTACTGGAAGAAAAGGTGAATTACCTTCAAAAATAATATTATTACGCACAAGAAAATCGAAAACATCAATTAGATTACGAGAGATAAGAGACCCAGAAGCACAAATTTTGGCATTCCACCCCATTAATGCAGAAATGGCAGTAAGACTTCGAGCTAAAAAAGCCGATTCGCCACAATGAAAGCTAAAAACATTAGTTTGATTTATTTTTTCGACAAATATCTGAGTATCCTTAAACAAACAATTAGAATAGTTTTGTAATATATTAATTGCGGCGGTGGCATCTTCGGAATTCGGGATATTTTCAATAGTAAATTTCTTATTCAGTAAAGCGATTAAACAAGCTCTTAGAAACTCGCTTTTGGAAAATGGGACAGAAATTTGGCAATTGATGGTTTTAGGATTAATCAGCATTTAAGTAATTTTTTAATTCATTTTTAAGAACATTGAAAGCAATGTCGAATTTGGAGAAAGAGTAGATTAAATCGGAACATTTGAAATAATTATCAAGTCTTTGGTTAAAAATATTTAGGAAATCATCATAATTAGCGTGTTTCAATATTGGACGATTTTCAGTATTAATATCATTCCAAATATGTTCAGGTTTTCGAGCGAGAAACACAACAAAGGAATTGGAATTAAGAGTTTCAATATTTTCTGAGAAAATACACGAGCCACCACCGGTATCGATAATTGTATTTTTGAGGGACCTGATTTGTTTGACTGCATCTGATTCTATCTTTCGGAATTTGTCTTCACCATCTTCTTCAAATATTTTTGGGATAGACTTACCGGCAAGTTTTTCGATAAAATCATCAACTGAAAAATAATCCAAATTAAGTTCATTAGCCAGAGCACGAGCAAATTCAGTTTTTCCAACGCTTGTCATACCAATTAAAGAAATATTGTCTTTTTTAATTTTCTTTTGTCTCAAAAGGTCAGAGATTTCTTCATCCTCGAAAAGAACATTTTTCGCATTGAAAATATCATCTGCGAAATGATTAAAAGCATAAAATGCTTGATTTTTTAGAATTTCGAAGCCATCAATCAAATATTGGCAGTTAGGAATAATCTTGCAAAGTTGGTTTTTCATATAATTAAAATCGAACAATATCTTAGCACTTGTCAATTCTGAGTAATGTTCGAAAAAAGATAAATCAGAAGCAGTATTAATTATCAGGTCGTAACTATTTTTAACAGAATCTTCGTTGATTATTTGCACATTATCGTAAAAACTACAAATAATATTGACGTTTTCTTTTGTTCTATTGACAATATCGATTTTTTTATTTAGTTTACTTAAGATGTCCACAACCGTAATAGCCGTGCTACCTGCACCAATGACCAGAATATCAGAAAGCGAATCGATATTGATTTTGTGAAGTGCATCGTAAGTGGCTTTATAATCAGTATTATAGCCAAAAATTCGCTCTTTGAAAATAAGAGTATTGCAAGTTTCGGTAATTTTTGAAATTTCGTCCGGATAATCAACCCAACCATAGACTAATTGTTTGTAAGGCATAGTTACATTAACAGCATCGAGCTTAAGCAAATTAAAGGTTTCCAACCCATTTTTAATATCAGTAACAAGCAATCTTGAATAATAGGCATCTAAATTATTGATTTTGAACAAGTGATTATAAATTATTGGGCTAGCACTATTGATAATCGGATTTCCAATAACAGCAAATTTTCTCATATTACACCTTTTTAATCTCATCAAGAGAAAATTGTCCAGGGGCAGTTTCCCCAAAAGCAGGATGGGAAACATACATAAACGGAGAACCTTTTTTTATTGCTTCCAAACGTGTATATTTAAGTTCTTGCCCCATTCCAAAAAGCAGTAATTTATGATTTGGGAAAATATCGTAAAAATTTAATAATTGATTTGTTTCAAGCAAATTTTCGGGATTAAACACAAGTTTGATATAATCAGGGCAAAAACTCAACATTTTTCTAATCAATGATTCAATATACTTAATATTAAATATTTCTTTTGGCAAATGAAAAGAAACAATTGATTTGACGTTGTATATTACTGAATAGTTTATTAGTTCAAAAAGATTACTTTCAAAAGATAATAAATCAATATCAATATAATCAGGAGATAGTGCAATAATTTTTTTTATTTCGTTTAAGTCAATAACAATTTTTGGTGAAATAATACATTCATAATTTTCTATTACTCTTTTAATATCATCAAGAGAAAATGCAGTATCGAGCCTGTATTCAATAAAGCTTCCTTTTGGAATGAACTTTACTATTTCCGAGACAGAATTAGTATTCGAGATGCTGATGCAGTATTTAATTGTATGACTTGACATATGAATTCTAACTACTTTTGAAATAATTAATTACTTTTTCAGCGGCAAGCCTTCCACTTAATGCAGCACTTTCGAGAGTAGCAGGAAGAGAGGTATTTACCCAATCGCCACAAATAAAAAGATTATCATAAGCCGTTTCAATCGGTAGTCTTTTATTGAAATTGTTTATATCTATTGAAACAGTTGCTTTTTTGTCGAAAATAAGTCTTGAATGAATAATATCTGAGGTTTTTCTGATAAGCCCAAGGTTGGTCAGTTCGTCAATAATCATTTGAGAAATTTCGGAATGGCTCATATTATTCATTTCTAAAGCATTACTAATAGTAATCGTATAAAGATAATATTTTGGATTGACAGCATTTGATATTTCAGACAAATTGAAAAGCCAATGAGATTTTGTTCCAATCATAGCATTAATCTCGGAACAATCTATTTTACTTTTTGACCAAAAGTAAAATGAAATAATTGGTGAAAAATTAAAAAAGGACTTGAAATCATCATTAATTCCACTATTGTTAAATATTTTCGCTAATCTATCAAACGGAAGGGCAAGAATAAAAGCATCAGCAGAAAAAATATCACCCATTTTGTCTATACAATTTGTAATTATTTTTTTACTCACATCTAATTTGACTATTTCAGTGTTTGTATAAATATCAGAATTGTAAGTCTTTAAAAAATCATCCACAGGCTCCAATAATCTAATTAAAGGCACAGCAGAGAAATAAATTTTGGCATTATGAACGCTTTTGAACATAATTTTAATAACTTCTACGAAAAGACTTGCTGGCGATTTTTCGACAGACTGGTTCAAAGTGGCTAAAATTAATGGCTCCCAGAAGTATTTAATTGCTAAATTTGTTTGACCGTTTTGGAATAAAAAATCCTGGCAACTAATTTCGGCTGGAATATGAATTTTATTTATTTTTAAAATCAGCTTAATAATAGAAACTTTAGATTTAAAATCAAGTTTTCGAAAAGTAAGTAATGCAAGAGCCAAAGGTAATTTCCCGCTTGATAGATTTGTCGCCAGCTTTGCAGAACCTTTGTCGTCAATATAATTAATTCCGAAATTGGCTTGCGCTTTCACAAAATTGAAAGTATTTAAATTACGAAGTAAGTCAAAAAAATTATTGTATGCTCCAATAAAAATATGCTGTCCGTTATCAATAATGTTTCCAGTAGCAGGGTCGGTAAAAGAGAAGAATCTGCCACCAATATTTTTTTTTGCTTCAAATAATTGAACTTCTATTCCAGCTTTTGCAAGATGGACGGCTGCATTTATTCCTGAAACTCCGGCACCGACAATTATTACTTTTCTTTTCATAAAAATTGGTATAAACTTTGTTATAAAAATAGTGATTTTTGGATTAAATGGAAAGTAGTAATGAAAAAAGGATTATTCATTATAATGTATATAATTTTATTTACAGTGATTTCTAATAAATTATGTGCACAGGATAATTGGTTCGAAGTAATTGAAGATGGAGAGACAGAAGAACAGCATAATTATAACCATCACTTAGGGTTATTTTTAGGAGCATTGTCAAGCCTGAATAACGGTGAGATAAGTTTTTCCACAGGTATAGATTATACATATTATTTCAGCAACACGGGAACAATGATTGGTGTTGGTGGATTTATTGAAGGAGCGTTCGGAAAGCATACAGAAGCAATTTTTGGAGGAACGTTTAACATTAAGCCTTGGCAGGAAGTGCAATTTCACATAGCTCCGTCAATTATTTATAGAGAATTACAAACTGATATTATTGATGAAATACATTCAACAAGCAAAGTAAAATTTTTGTTGAGATTTGGAGGGAACTACACATTTCATTTGCAAAATTTTTCGATTTCCCCAACGATAAACGCAGATATAGTAGGAAGTAAAGTTGGATTAGTGTATGGAATAGGATTTGGGGTTGGAATATAAAAAAACGCCTTGAGAAATTCAAGGCGTTTTTTTTATATCGAAAACATTAGATTATGCATTTGCTTCTGCACCGATCTGCACGCCACGAGGAACTTTGCAAACGACGATGATTGTATCGCCGGGAACAACGAATTCAATTCCTTCCAAAGACAAATCGCGAATATGAAGAGATTTTCCTAAATCAAGATTTGTTACATCTACTTCAAGAGCATCTACTAAATACTTTGGCAAGCATTTAATAGTAACTTTATGCAAGGATTGCTGTAATTTCCCACCTTTACGAACGCCAACAGACTGACCTTTAACAACAACTGGAACTTCGACAGTAAGTTTTTTCTCAGGATTAAGCCCAAGAAGGTCGAAATGTAGTATTTGGTCAGAAACCGGGTGGAATTTTATATCTTTTAGAACGCAATCTTTTGTTTGCTCTTCGCCTTCAATTTGAAGTTTAATCAATTTAGTAGAGGAAGTATAAACTATGTTGCGAAGTGAAAGGAAATCAGTAGCAACAGGAATGCCTGGTTCGCCATTGATATAGTAAACGCCTGGGATAAGACCTTCTTTACGAATTTTATTAAGGCTTTGCTTCCCAACTTCTCTTTTTTTAACTTTAAGAACAACTTCTTTCATAATGAACCTCATTTATAAAATTTATCTTTCAATTTCAAACAGTGAACTAATAGAACGGTTGTCGTGAGTTCTAATGATAGCTTCGGCAAGTAGTTCAGCAACAGACACTATTTCGATTTTGTCGGAATGACGTTTTAGAGGAATAGTATCAGTAACCAAAACTTTAGAAACAGCATTTGAAGCATCAATTTTATCCAAAGCATTCCCAGAAAGGACAGGATGGACACAAACACCAATAATATGCAAGGCTCCTTTATCCATCAGAGCTTCTGCACAATTAACGAATGTGGTGCCTGTATCAATCATATCATCGACAATCACAACATTTTTATCCTTGACATCACCGATAATGTGCATAATTTCAGCAACATTATGCTGGGGACGTCTTTTATCAACGAGAACTAAATCGCCACCGAAACGCTTTGCATAGGAACGAGCAGTTTTTGCACCACCAACATCAGGGGCTGCGAAAGTAACATTTTCGAGACCATTTTTTTTCAGCTGGCGAATAAGAACCGGCGAAGCATAAAGATGGTCCATTGGAATATCGAAAAAGCCCTGTATTTGAGAGGAATGCAGGTCAATAGTAATAATTCTGTCTGCACCAGCACGCTCAAGTAAGTTAGCGATAAGTTTAGCTGTGAGAGCAACTCGTGGCTGGTCTTTTCTATCCTGCCGGGCATATCCGAAATAAGGAATGACAGCAGTAACGCGTTTAGCAGAAGCACGTTTTGCAGCATCAATCAACATAAGAAGTTCGAGGATATTATCAGCAGGAGCAAAAGTAGATTGAATAATAAAGAGATCTACACCACGGACGTTATCATTGAATTTAACCCAGATTTCGCCATCGCTAAAATTACGCACAAGAGTTTCGGAGAGCTCCAATCCGAGGTGGTTTGCAACTTTATCAGCTAACAACTTGTTAGAACGTCCCGATGCTATTTTAAAATCGTGCATAGAACACAGTTTAAATTAAAAATGCTGGGACGGCAGGATTCGAACCTACGAATGCCGGAACCAAAATCCGGTGCCTTACCGCTTGGCGACGTCCCAGTCATACATCAAGTTAGGAATACAAAATTATTGTTTTTTTTTATTTTATGCAAATAAAAATTTGCCACAAATTATCAATGAACGATTTCATCAAAAAAGCCTTGCGACAATCAAGGCTTTTGTGTGACCCCGGCGCGACTCGAACGCGCGACCCTTTGATTAAAAGTCAAATGCTCTACCGCCTGAGCTACGGGGTCTTTTTTTGTATTTTATTGTTGTTCACAATAAAATAGAGTACAAAATTAAAGAATAAATATAAAATAGCAAAACATTTTTTTATTTTTTGGCAAAATAATATTTATCGTTTTGAGCAAACAAGTGATTTTGCTCTAAAAAATCAATCACTTGCTTAAAAATACCTTTTTCGTCCAAACCGATTTCTTCTAATAATTCTTCCTGGGTGCCGTGCTCAATAAATTCATCTTCGATGCCTAATACAAGAATATTAGGTTTAAAGGAAATACTGTTGGCAAATTCAAGTACAGCAGACCCAAAACCACCTATTTTTTGTCCTTCTTCGACGGTAACAATATAATCGAAGCGACTGAGAACATCTTTTAGCATATCTTCATCGAGAGGTTTTGCAAATCGTGCATTTATTACGGATGCTGATATTCCTTCTTTTTCGAGTAATTCAGCAGCTTTAAGTGCGTAGCTAACCATTTTCCCGAATGCAATTATTGCAAGATTGTTTCCATCTTTTATGATTTCAGATTTACCCAATGGAATATGTTTCATTTGAGTAACAGGAATACCTTGGGCATAGCCACGAGGATATCGAATTGCAATAGAAGCATTCGGATAGTGGTAAATAGCTGAGAAAAGCATATCTCGCAATTCTTGTTCATCTTTTGGGGCAGCAATAATCTGATGAGGAATTGTTCGCAAGTAAGAAATGTCAAATACGCCGTGATGAGTTGGACCATCGGCACCGACAAGACCTGCTCTATCGATAGCAAAAATTACCTTTAAGTTTTGAAGAGCCACATCGTGAATAATATTGTCGTAGGCTCGTTGCAAAAAAGATGAATAAATAGCAACAACTGGTATAACTCCCTGTATAGCTAATCCAGCTGCAAAGGTAACGGCGTGCCCTTCGGCAATACCAACGTCAATAACACGTTCTGGCATAACATTTTTTAATTTGTCGAGACCGGTTCCTTCGCACATTGCAGCAGTAATTGCAATAATGTTTTTGTTTTGCTTACAGAGTTCTACCATTGTGTCGCCAAAAACATCCTGATAAAGCGGAATATTTGGTTTCTCGGAAAGAGATTTACCGGTTTCTTTGTCTATTTTGCCGATAGCGTGCAGATTATGGATATCACATTCAGCTGGACCATATCCTTTTCCTTTCTGTGTCATTACGTGGAGGAAAATAGGACCTTTAAGATCTTTTATTAATCTAAGTATTTTGACAAGTTTTATAACATTATGTCCATTAAATGGACCAAAGTAAGTAAAGCCAAATGCTTCGAACAAAGCGCCCGGTGTGATGATAGCTTTCATACCTTCTTCTATACGTCCAGCCAATTTTCGTAGCCTATCACCGAATGAATCGAGTTTTCCTGCCAAATCCCAAACATTTTTTCGGATAGATTGTACAGTAGAAGAAGCAAAAATCTCATTAAAATAATTAGAAAAGGCAGAAACATTGGCATCGATAGACATATTATTATCATTGAGAATAACAATAATATCTTTTTTTTGGACGCCTGCATTATTCATTGCTTCAAAAGCAAGTCCACCAGTCATAGAACCATCACCTATGACAGCCGCAACTTTGTAATTTTCTCCCTTTAAGTCGCGAGCAGTAGCAATACCTAATGCTGCTGAGATACTTGTGCTGGCGTGCCCAACACCGAAAGCATCGTATTCAGACTCAGATGGCTTGATAAAACCCGAAAGACCACCTTTTTGGCGAATTGTGTGAAGGGTATCACGGCGACCTGTAAGAATTTTATGAGGATAGCCCTGATGCCCGACATCAAAGACAATTTTGTCCGAAGGAGTATCAAAAACATAATGAAGTGCAACAGTGAGTTCAACAACACCGAGACCAGCACCGAAATGCCCGCCAGTTTTTGTGATAGTATCTATCATAAAATCCCGAACTTCATCACAAACAACCGGAAGTTCATCCAGTGGAATAGTTTTGAGGTCTGCCGGTGAATTTATTTTTAATAAATATTTGTAATTTTTCATCTTTATTAACAAAACACTAACAAAACTTTAAATATGACGATTTATATAAAAGATAGTTTTAATTAATCTAAAATAGTGCATTCAACATCGGCAATGCCATCCTGAAGCATATCGAGCTGGCGAGCAGCTTCGTAGGATAGATCGATAATTCTGCCTTCAACAAAAGGTCCTCTGTCGTTTATAATAACAACAACTGAACGACTATTTTTTAAGTTAATAACTTTAAGTTTAGTGCCAAAAGGCAAAGAACGATGAGCGGCTGTAAGTTTGTTTTGGTCGAAAATATCTCCGCTTGCAGTAGAGCGTCCGTGGAATTTATCTGAGTAGTAAGATGCTTTTCCTCTGAAAGTATAACCAGCAGGCAAATCATTGGGTTGTGTACCAGAAGAAGCATTGGGTTTTGTATTGAGAGAGCTATTAGAGATATTATCAGTAAAACGAACAGTTGAAGCACAGGAAACGAGAAGAATAGAGACAAAAATATATAATAATAATATTTTCATATAAATTCGTATATAATATAGAAATAAATACAAAAATATGTAGATAATCTATAGCTAAAAAATACTTTTGAATTATTTATGATATTTTTATAAATTATGCAGAATTATTAATCAACTTTAATCGTAATAAAATTATCAATACAAGGGGATAGAATGGCAGATCAGGCACAAAGGATAGTTTTTTTGTTAAAAAAACTACAGATGGGAAACAAATATACAACATCAGAAGCATATGAGATGATTTGCAAGGAATTTGGATCGCATTCGCTAAGAACTGTACAGCGTGATATGTTGCTTTTGCAAAAGTGTGAACCAACGGTAAATGCTACGCGTGTTGGGAAAGAACATTTATGGTTTATTCCAAAGGAAATACGCAAAGCTGAAGCAATGATGCGAATTGATAATAATGAGATTTTGTCGTTCTATATTTTGAAAGCACATTTAAAAACATTTAGCGGTACAGTGATTGAGGATGATATTAACAGACTAGTGGATAAATTAGAAAAATTTGCTCCTGATGAGATATACGCACCTGAAAGTCTGTTCTGGGATCAAAATATTGGATATTTTGATTACTCAAAGTATAATGACAAATTAAAAGACATCATAGATGCAATTGTTTACAAAAAATGGATAAACATAGATTATAATACGTCAAGCAAAGGAATAATAAATAAGATATTGCTTAATTTAAGATGTTTGTTTACATACAGCGGAGCGTTGTATGCTGTCGCTTATGTGCCCAAACACGATTCGCACATAGCGCTTGCACTTCATAATATAGTAAAAATGGAGGAAGTTCAAAACTATAAGAAGAAATTGCCGGAATTTAGTTTTAAAGAATGGACAAAAAACAGATTTGGCGTGTTTTATGGTGAACCGAAACGTATTGTATTAACAGTTAAGCCAGAATTCAAGCATTATTTCATTAACAGAAAGTGGCATCAAACACAGAATATTATTGAAGAAGAAGATGGAAGTTTGACGATGGAACTAAAAGTTCCAATCGGACCTGATTTCATTAGTTGGGTTATGAGCTGGAGTTCTGCCATAATCATAAAGAAGCCAAAAGAACTAAGGAAAGCAATAATTGAAAAACTTGAAAGAGCATTGATAGATTATGAATATAAAGAAATAGAAGGAAATGAAAAATGAAAGTAAAAGATATTATTGAATTTGCAATTAATAAAGAAATTGAAGCAATAGAGTTTTACAAAAAGCTGCAAAACATAGCAAAGTATGAATCGAGTAAAGCATTTCTGAAAGAGTTGGAAGAAATGGAAATTTCTCACAAAACAATACTTGAAAATTATTTAAATAATCCGTCGGAAATCAGTATAGCAGAACAGCCAACTAACTTGCAAATCAGTGATTATATGGATGATGTGGAAGCAGAGAGCGACATAACATTTCAGCAGATATTAATAATTGCAATGAAAAGAGAAGAACGAGCAATGAGTTTGTATCAGCAATTAGCGGCTGAGGTGGAAGGAGAGGCTCGTAACGTCTTCATTCGTTTGTCGCAGGAAGAAGCAAAGCATAAATTGCAACTTGAAACTATTTATGATGAAGAAATATTAAAGGAAAATTAGATAAAATGGAAAGTTTATATTATTTACTACTAATTCCCATCACCTTTTTGGGAATGGTTGGCAATCTGGCGGCAACACCCTGGGATGCTGCATTACAAAGGCTACGAGAAGGAAACGAACGCTTTGTTGCGGGGCAAGCCACTCATCCAAACCAAACATTTGAACGTAGGCAAGAAACAGCTAACAAAGGGCAAAAGCCATTTGCAACAATCCTTGCTTGTTCAGATTCACGGGTCCCGGTGGAAGTGATTTTCGACCAGGGAGTTGGGGATTTGTTCGTTGTAAAAGTAGCTGGAAATGTTGCAGACGTTAATGAAATAGCAACGGTTGAATATGGAACAGAACATCTAGGCACTCCTGTGCTTGTTGTTTTAGGGCATACGAAATGCGGAGCGGTAACAGCAGTTGCGAGTGGTGCTCAATTAGAAGGGCATCTGCCTAAATTAGCTGATAAGATAAAGCCCGCATTTGAAAAAGTTCAAAAAGAGCATTCCGACAAGCATGATGTGGTCGATTTAACTATTAAAGAAAACGTATTTCAAACAATGAGCGATATTATTTCAAAAAGTAAAATCATAGGACATTTGATTGAGGAAAAAAAGCTTGGAGTTGTTGGAGCAATATATGACGTAGAGACAGGGAAAATTGAGTGGTTAGGCAGCCATCCAGATGAGATGAAACTTGTTGAAAAGTCAAAGCATAGTGAAGAACTTCATCCAAGTAAAGAAAGCTTTTTCACATCAAAGAATTTTTCCTTTATGGGAATTTTCGTTGTAATTGTGAGCTTAATTGCAACAATTCTTGTATCTATTCTATCAAAAAGGAAATCTTAATTGAAGAAACAAGTTTACATACTGTTAATAATTTTATTATCAGCAAATGTTTCTTATTCTCAGTGGATAAACAGAAATACTGATGCAACATTCCAGATTAATTCATCCCATTTTGTTGACGCGAATAATGGCTATATAGTAGGATTGCTGGGAGCAATTGCCAGAACAACAAATGGCGGAAGCAGTTGGATTAGCCAGAATGTTAGCAATACTTATATGTTATCTGGCGTTAATTTTACAAATGTAACAACAGGATGGGCTTGTGGATTATTTGGTATTATTCTGAAAACGACGAATGCCGGAAGTAATTGGAATCTTCAATTTAGCGGGACAACAAATGACTTGCTTAGAATTCAGTTTGTGAACTCAACAACTGGTTGGGCAATCGGAAGGTCTGGCACAATAATTAAATCGATTACAGGTGGTTCGCTCTGGACATCTCAAACAAGTGGGACAACAGAAGATTTATTTGGAATATCTTTTATTAGCTCAACAACGGGATGGGTTGTAGGAGCAAATGGAACAATTCTGAAGACAACGAATGGTGGAACAAGTTGGCTGACATTAAACAGTGGCACAACAGAAAATTTAGCTGGTGTGAGTTTTGTCAATACCAATGTTGGTTACGTTGTCGGTGGAAATGGAACCATACTTAAAACTACTAACGGTGGGACAACCTGGATACAACAAACAAGTGGCACTAACGCTCAGCTTACTGCAGTGCATTTTTATGATATGAACATTGGGGCGTGCGTAGGAGTTGGAGGGGAATTATTGAGGACAACTGACGGCGGAGCAAACTGGATTGATGAATCGACGAGTTCATCAGTGCAATTAACCGATGTTCAATATGTTTCGTCAAGTATCGCTTACGCTGTGGGTTATGGTGGGAATGTGCTACGTTACGAACAAAGTGCATTGCAACCTCCAAATTTAATTTCTCCGGCAAACAATTCTACAAACATTAACCCAAATACATCTCTGAATTGGGGCAATGTATCGCTTGCATTGTCATACAGAGTACAAGTATCGACAAATAGTAATTTTAGTAATTTTATTTTGAATACAACTACAAATACGACAAATATTCAATTACAGTCTTTGCAATTAAATACAACTTATTACTGGCGAGTATGTTCCAAGAATGCGACAGATTCGTCTATTTGGTCCAGTGTTTTTAGCTTTACAACTGCTGATAGCACGACACAAAACATTAATCTGTCTACTGGTTGGAACTTAGTGTCGTTGAATGTATTTCCTTTTGACAGTTTGTTTTCGCAAATCAAACAAAAGACGAGTGGTAAATTAATAATTGCTAAAAGTGCAGATGGAAGAATATTTTGTCCACCTTTTGTAAATACTTTATCAGTCTGGAACAACAAAGAAGCATATCTGATAATGGCATCGGACACAACAAGCTTTGGTGTTAGTGGTTTTGCAATAAGTCCTGAGAATTACTCAATAAGTTTAAACAGAATTGGTTGGCACTGGATACCATATCTAAGAAATTCAAGTATTTCTCCTGCACTTGGATTGATTTCTCTTACCGGAACATACGACCACGTCAAAGATACAGAAGGGAATTCCTTCAAGCCGAATTCATCAAACGCATTGCAGAATTTAATCCCCGGTAAAGGATACATAATTTATATCACAAACACTAACTCAACTTTGCTCTACCCACCTAATTAAATGAAAATTTAATTAAAACATTTTTACTTTTCTACGTCTAATTCAAAAAACAGAAGATTAAGTTACCTTATAGAGTAATATATTATTATGAAAAAACTAATATTATTATTAGTAGGAATTTTTCCGTATTTAGTTGAAGGCAATGTAGTTATCTCTTATCTGCAACCTGATATTGTTGCTCCCGGAATGAACAGTTACGTTGAATTTATCGCACCATATAACGCAAACGGAAATTTTGGAGCAGATAGAACATTTTACAATTTGCCGACAGATACTTTAAAAATTGAGGTTGTCAATCCAAGCGACAGATGGAAGCTAACCTTTGGTCCGTTAGTGGTAAGCTGGCAGGGAAGAATGGTTTCGACGCAAGTTTTTGCTCATCCCTCATTGAAACCAAACTCGTGGGACTGGAGTTTGCTTGAACAGGATTTCAAAATAAAAGTGCGAATAAATAAAAATGGTGTTTTATCGAACGAAGTGGATTTATACATTGTTCAGCCATTCCCTTTTGGGAACAAAAGCAGCAGTATAGATAGCGTACTTGGGGCTGGTTCGCTTGGCAAGCGTTCGCCACGTGGAGCAATTATAGTTGATTCTATGATATTGGCAAATCGGACTTATTATGTATCGACATCAGACCCGGACCCGGTAACACCCGGCAATCAAGGCTATTTACCGTTTATTTTAATATCAAAAGGTCCAATAAGAGGTGGAGCAAATACATTAATTTCAGTAGATGGCGGATTAACCGGTGGGCAGCAACGTCTATTAGATGCTGGTCCTGGTGGTGGAGGTGGCGGAGGAAGATTTTACGATGCCGGGCCGTTTTCGGATAACTCTCAAAATGGGGATGATGGAGGTAATGGATTTACCGGTGGTGGCAGCGGTGGACGAAACAACAGCAGTTTGCTTTTGCCTGGTGTAACTAATTCTATGAAACTACCTGGAATAGGCACCTTAGAAATTACAGGCAACACACCAGCAAGAGGTTACTCGCTGAATGGAGTTCCGCCAAGTTACATTCCAAAAGGTTACGAATCTGCTGGTGGTGGGACCGGACATCCATTTGGGCGTTCGGGAGAACATTGTAATGACGGCAATAATTGCACTCCAGCTGGTGGTTATGGAGGTGGTTCCGGAGTAAAACAAAATACACCAGGAGGTTCTGGTGGTAATGCTACAGATGGTCAAGGGAATAATAATTCAGGTGGTAAAGCAGTAGGTAACAGAATGATTACCCCATTAGCCGGTGGCAGTGGAGGTGCGAGCGGAAACCCACAATCTGGTGGCAATTACTCTGGAAGTGGAGGTGGCGGCGGTGGTGCAATAATGATTTATGCACCAGAAATCAGCAACGTTCGAATTTCTGCAAAAGGTGCAAATGGACAAAATGGCGTCAGTTCATCAAATGGAGGAGGTGGAAGCGGTGGTTCGGTTATTACCTCAGCAAAATTATCTGTTGATAATGGCAGTTCCCAATCAATATTTATTGAAGGTGGCAAAGCCGGTGGTGCGACAAACCAGTTTGGCGGTTGGGGACGTGTGCGTAGGGATGCTCCGAATTGGAATGTGAATATTGGTGGGGCTGCTGCTGAACCAATAACATATTATCAAGGACCATCGACAGATACAACAAAATACATTAAACCTCTTGTCCCATTTTGGATTAGAGGTAGCAAAAAATTCGAGGATTCTCTGCAGATATGGTTAAAACCGGAAACCCGCGAATGGACTTATGTTACAACTATTCCACAAAATCAGGGGTTCTGGGAAGTGCGAATGCTTCTTGACAGAACAGATTCTGTGTACTATCTCGTTGCCTTGCAAAATGTTCCCAATCCTGAAAAATCAAATGAATATCGCTGCGAACCTGATTATTTGATGACCCAAGCAGCAGCCAATGTGCTTTTGTTAGAGAAAATACCTGAGTTTTATTGCCAAGATACACTTTTCAGTGATACTTTGCTCGCTTGCGACGGACAAGAAGTCAAGTTCAAAGCAAGAATCTATAACTTAGGTTATGCAGATTTGATATTATCGGATGCTTATTCGGCTAAGGGTTTTCTTATGTCGAACATAAATAATACAATTGTTGCACCGTTTGATAGTATAGATATTGAAATATCATATAATTACAAGAAAAATCATCCTACAATTATCAACGACACTCTATTTTTAAATCACAATGATTATTGGACAGGAGTTGCCAACCCCTTCCCTATTTCCGTTAATATTAACATATTATCTCTTAATTTATCTACTAACCTGCACAGTTTTATTCAACCGTACAGTAACGGAATAAATATCTCAAACGTGAAGACTTACACTATTAATGCCTGCTTAGGACAAAGCTACAAAATACTTGCAAGTGTTGGAAACTTGTCTGACACGATTATCAATTTAGAAAATATTTTAACAAACAGTTCGGATATTAGCACTCAAATAGTTGGGGATCGCTCAATTCCAAAGTTGGATACTTGCACCTACACTATAGATTTGACTGCGAATAGTTTGGGAACAAGAAACTACAAATTATATTACAAATTACAGGAATGCGATAATATAACTGACTCATTAGAAATAATTCTGATAACAACAAGAGCGGAACTGACATTTTTGGATAATGGGGACTTCCCTGATACGCGTATTGGAAGTTCGAATTTGAAAGGAATAAGAGCGAGAAACGCTGGCAATTCAAAAATTTATATAAATACTGTAAGTGTTTCCGGGAATGATTTTTCGATAGTAGATGTAATGCCAGGTTTGCCAAGAAGATTAAATCCAAATGATGAAATTACTATTACAGTTAGATTTTCTCCCCTAACTCAGGGCGATTTAACTGGACAATTGAATGTTATAACTTTGCAAACCGATAGTACCTGCGTATATGATATTGTGCTTCCGCTTAGAGGAAAGGGATTAGAAACAAGTGTTCTTGCTTCAAAATATTTGCTTGATTTCGACACACTATATACCTGCCAAATTGCATACGATACAGTTTATTTAATAAATCCGACAGGTTCTAATTTTAGATATAATGTAACTCAACCTGCTAAAATTGTCGGCTCAAATGCATTTGCAATTGCAGAACAGCCAAATACACCAGTTGCTGTTCAGCCCGGTGATTCTGTGCGATATATTATTAAGTTCGGGCAAGGATTTGCCGGAAGTTTTGCAGCAGAATTGATAATCAACACTGATGAACCCGGTTACGAAGAAGTGAAAATACAACTGAAAGGAACAAAGGACACATTGAATATTGAGATTGTTCCTAATCCGGTTGATTTAGGAGATGTTCCGGTAGGTACTACAGTTAATTCAACATTTAGGATTAGAAACAAAGGTCTGTTACCAATAAATATTAAAAACATAAAGTTCGAAAATCTGCAAATTGCCGGTAATTTTACACCAACAAACGGAGTAATTCCGGCTAATGAAGAACAAAATTTTGATTTTTTAATCAGAATTGATAAAGAAATCAACAAATCAGAGCCATTTTTGCTTGAATTTGAAGAGTGCAACTGGACAGCAACTGAACTCATCACATTTAACAAAATTTACTCTCATCCAATCACAAACAGCCCGGTGGACTGGGGAATTGTTTCCGGTTGTGAAGATACTGTCAAATCAATTTACGTTAGGAATACATCTACAAATCCAATTATTTTGAAGTCCTGGGAAATCGATGGAATTGATAAAGATTTATTCCATTTTCGAGGGCAAAACTTCACATTACCAAGAAGTTTTGTGCTGAATGAAACATTTGAAATGATAGTATCGTTTGAACCCTTAAATAGCACAAATGGCAATAAACAAGCATATATTATGTTCGAGGCTGAGAGCAACGGAGAGGACACAACAATTGTCGTTCAACTAATGGGCGAGAAACGTTCAACTGCTGTTGCTGTGCCAGATAATATTTCTTTTGGTGGGAAAGTTATAAACACTATCTCACAGATGAATTTTTCGCTTACAAACACCGGGATTTTCCCAATTACAATAACTTCTATTGAAATGCCAAAGTATTATCCAACTGTTTTTTCTGTTGTGCCAGACATTTCCGGATATACATTAAACCAGCAAGAACAACAAATATTCAATGTTAGCTTTTTACCAACAGCACAAATGCAATATTTCGACACAATAGTAATAAATACCCGATATAAGAATTGTGATGAAAAAATATATATTTATCTGGAAGGAAGTGGTCTTCCACCTCGTATATTAACTTTAAGGATACCGCAGTTAGAATTGCTCGATCCGCGCTGGACTGATTATTCTATTCCGATTTATGCGAAAATAGAAAACGACACCTTGCAAAACTTCAGTATTGATTCGCTTTTTGTTGAATTCAACCGAAGTTTATTTTATCCAAAAAACGTTACAAATGGTAGAATAATAAGCAACAGCATAGTAAATCAGAATAGAATTATTGGGGTTGGAATTAACAATATTAGTATTGCTCAATCGAATACTGAGATAAAAATTGCCGAAATAGTCGGAGACGTTTTGTTAGGGAACGATACAGCAACAACACTCAGGTTTTTAAGTGTAAGTAATCCTGATACAATAAGAGTGCAAAGGTATAATTTTGAAAACGGTTCATTGTCGATAAAAGTTTGTCCGGAAGGCGGGAATAGATTGCTTGATGTGCATAACCGTCCTGTTTCGATAATTGTATCGCCAAATCCGTTCTCGGACAATACTACGATAACCCTTAGTTTGCTCGAAAGCGGTTTTCATAAGCTTGAACTATATAATTTGAACGGTGTAATGGTTGATGAAATTGGTTCTTTTGAAATTGGTCAATCCGGAATAAAAGAGAGAACTATTAATGTTAATTCATCAAAATTAGCCAACGGTGTTTATTTATTAAAATTAACAACACCAACAACTTATTATACAAAATTAATCATTGTAAATAAGTAGAAAAGGATAAATCAATGACAAAGTTTATAAAAGTTTCTTTAATCTTATTAGTAATATCAAGCAATTTGATTTTTTCTCAGGAAAGAGCAATTCAATTTTATTTAGGTGGATATTTTGGACTGAACTACAACAATCATATAGCATCATTTAACAAATTAGATGAGAAATATGCTAATTGCTGTCCGAAGTTCAAAAGTGCAGTTGGAAGTGGTCTTTCAATTGGCGGATTGTTTGAAAAAGAAATTAATGAGCAATTTTCCTGGGGCTTGAAATTTGGTTTTTCGCAATTAGATGGGACTTTTTCACCCAAAGAAATAATTGGAAACACTGAACTTCGTGAGGAAGCACCACCTTACAATACAATATTAGTGCAAAGAGCAGAAGTCGAACACTTTTTATCAAGCAAGCAATATACACTTGGTGCAGAACCATACATTTCATATAATATTTTCGATAAATTAAATTCAATAGTCGGGCTTAGACTTTCTTACTTGTATGAAGCTAATTTTAGCCAAAAAGAGAAACTACTGCGTCCCAATAATGTTACATTTGTTGGTGGCTCAAGAATACGTAATGAATACAAAAATGAAGAAATTCCAGATAAAAATGCATTGCAATTATTTGGGGATATTGGTTTAAGCTACGATTTGAAGATTGGTGCAAATTCATATATGTCCCCTGCGATAAACTTTTATATTCCATTTACTAACATATCGAAAGTTGATTGGAAAGTTAATACTGTTCAATTCGCTTTGAATTTGAAGCTCCCTATTTATGAACCCAAACCTATTACTGTGAGAGACACAATATTTGAAAAAGATACAACAGTAATAGTCGATAAGAGCGTTAAAACTGAATTTGTTCGACTGACTAAAACTACACGACAAACAAAAATAATAGCAAATGAAAAAGATAAAATTGAGAGAACAATAATAAAGGAATATTACGAACGGGTTTTGCCAAAAGAAGTATTGTTAGAGGTAAGTTTCGATGTTTTTGGTGTAGACAAGCAAGGCAAAAAGACGGAAAATCCTACTTTGATAATTGAAGAGGTCGAAACAGAAGAAGGATTTCCGCTATTACCATATGTGTTTTTCCCGGCGGGAGAAAAATCGCTGGAAAAAACAAAAATAAGGAGGATACCAAAAGAGGAAACTCCAAAATTTAGTGAAACCAAGTTAGAATGGAACACTCTGGAGATTTATTATCAATTGTTGAATATTATTGGCAATCGTTTACGAAATAATCCCAAAGCAAATATTACTCTTACTGGAACAAATAACAATACGGGTGTGGAACAGAATAATTTGCAACTTTCTTTGGAGCGGGCAGAAGCCGTTAAGAATTATCTTGTGGGAGTATGGGGAATTGAACCTCAGAGGATAAAAACACAAGCATCGAATTTGCCGGCAAAACCAACAAATCCAGTGATACCTGAAGGCATTGAAGAAAACAGTCGAGTTGAAATTACATCAAATGATGCTAATATAATTGCACCTGTTTATATGAAGGAAATTGATATAATTGCCAATCCACCGGTAATTGAAGTAAGACCATTAATTCAAACAAGCGCTGGAATTAAAGAATACAAATTAGATATATCACAGGGCAATCAAACAATCAGAACTAATGAAGGGAAAGGAATACCAGAACAATTCGTGTGGGAAATTGTTCAATCTCCTATACCCAAATTAGAACAGGAAGCAATTATCACCCTAAAAGTTGAAGACAACGAGAACCAAGTGAAAACATATTCGAAAAATATTAGCATTCAGCAAAAAACAATTCGTAAAAAGCGGGAAATTATCGAAAATGATTATCGCATAGAGAGATATTCATTAATTTTGTTTGATTTTGATAAATCAACAATACTCGAAATTCATAAACCAGTGCTTGAATATATTCAAAGCAAAATAACTCCAAATTCAAAAGTGAAAATATTTGGTTATGCAGATAGAACGGGCACTTTAGAATACAACAGGGAACTGGCTCGGCGGCGATCGGAAGAAGTTCGGAATTATTTAAAAATAAAGCCTGAAAATGTTGAGTTGTATCCTATTGGAAGCGATGAACTGTTATTCGACAACAATATTCCAGAAGGTAGGAGTTACAGTAGAACCGTGAAAATTGAAATAAGAACACCTATTTTTTAATTGTATTGAGAAATAAAATGAAGAAAATAATTTATCTATTTTTTTTGTTTTGTCTGCCTGTAATAATTTTTGCGGGCAACGAAGAATATTATCCGAATAAAATTGTTGTGAAATTTAAAAAATACTCTCAAGCTGCGAACAAATGGAAAGCTGAAAACAGACAAACAAGTTTTATCGAATTTGAAAAGATTATTGGAAAAAACACCGGGGTTCCTTTTATTTCTGATAATTTAATGAAGTTATATAATTCAGCAATAATCAAAAAACGGCAAAAAAATGCTTCTGGGAGCAAAGAAATAAATTTAGATTTAATTGCAGTGATTGATTACAAAAAGTCGATTGATCCATTTGTTGCTGCAAGGAAAATTGCGAATTATCCTGATATAGAATATGCTGAACCATTGTTTATGCATAAATTACTTGAAATCACGAATGACCCATTATTTACCGAACAAAATTACATTGAGCAAATAAAGGCAAACTTAGCCTGGAACTACATTGATACAAACATCACGATAATAGTTGGGGTAGTTGATACAGGAATAGATTATCTGCACGAGGATTTAAAAGACAATATCTATTATAACGAAGGTGAAATGGGATTTGATGAACACGGAAATGATAAACGGAATAATGGAATTGATGATGACGGGAATGGATTTGTAGATGACTGGAGGGGCTGGGATTTTTACGGTGATGGTGATAACGACCCAATGCCAGGGCATTCGCACGGAACACACGTAGCTGGAATTATTGGAGCAGTGGCTAATAATGGAACTGGAATAGCAGGGGTTGCGAGAAATATCAAATTGCTACCTGTGAAAATTGGTTCTGATATTCCAAATGCTACAAATATTGCAAATGGATATGCAGGGATCTTGTATGCGGCTTCGATGGGGGCAAAAGTAGTAAATTGTTCTTGGGGTGGAACGCATTATTCTTCTGCAGAAGCAGACATAATTCGAGCAACAAATGAATTAGGTTCGCTTATAGTCGCGGCAGCAGGCAACAATAATCAATATTTGATTTTTTATCCAGCAGCTTATGATGGAGTAATGTCTGTTGCAGCTGTTGATAGCGAGGACAAAAGAGCATATTTTACTAATTATCATTACAAAATAGATGTATCAGCTCCGGGGGTAGAAATTCTATCGACGGTTCCGGATAATGAATATCGCAAAATGAGCGGAACTTCTATGGCATCCCCAGTCGCTGCGGCAGTTGCGGCGTTAGCAATGAACCGTTTCCCCGGTAAACCAAATTTCGTAATACGTGAGATTGTAAAAGCAAGTTCAGATTACATTGACTACAATAATCCCTATTATTCAGGGATGCTGGGCAAAGGACGGGTAAATGCGTTAAGAGTGATGACAGACAATTCTTTTCTTTCGCTTAAAGTTCTTTCGTTGCAAAATACTGGTAAAACAAACAGTAATGAATATTTTCCGAATGACACGATAAAATTTAAAGTTGCAATTATCAACTATCTAAATGATGCAGAAAATGTAAGGATTAAGATATATACAACAAATAGTAATTATGTAACAGTAATTAATGATACCTGTTACATCGGAAAAATAAATAGCTCCGAAATCGCTCAAACAAATGAGTTTGCTTTTATAGTAAATAATGCTAATGAATATGATAAGGAAATAAGGCTTGTAGTAAGGATTATAGCCGATGGCTATATATCGGACAATTTCGCTTACGAAGCAATTATTTCACCATCATACAGAACATTCGACAAGAATAATGTAACTGTTTCAATCAATAGTATTGGGAATATTGGTTATAATGATTACCCGAAAAATCAGCAAGGAAAAGGCATAAGATATAAAGACAGCGAAAGTATGGCTTATGAAGGTGCTTTGTTGATGTCTGTAAATGGTAATGAATTATATAATGTGTCGCGTGGTGAATATCAGATGAGAAAAGATTTAGATTTTGAAATAATTAAGACAATGAATCTGAATAGTCCAGGAGTTTTTGGAGATGCGGAAGGAGGTTGTTTGTTCGAAACTATTAATGACGACACATTGAATGTTAGCAAATTGAGGATTAGCCAAAGTAATTATCAGTTTAAAAAGAAAGAAATTGAAAATACTATATTCACTTTTTACAAAGTCTATAATTTATCCAACAAGGAGATTGATTCTGTTTATCTTGGATTATATTTTGATTGGGATATCGGAAGTCCGCAAAGAAATTTTATTCGGTGGGACGAGCAGCAGAACATAGCAATTGCGAAATCAATTGACGAAGGATTGCCAATTGGTGCTGTGGTAAATTTGTCTCAATTCAATAATGGTTTTTTCGCAATTGATAATGATGGAAATAGTGAAGAAAATCCGGGTGTATATGATGGTTTTACAAGAGAAGAAAAATTGCGTTTTTTGAAAAGCGGAGTTCAACGTCAGCAATCATCAATTACAGATGCATCAATGGTAATTTCGGCTGGACCATTTAAATTAGCAGCGGGCGATTCGGCAATTGTGCCTTTTGCGATAGTGCTTGGAATGGACGAGCAAAACATAGTGGCAGAAGCAAGTTATGCGAAATCTTTCGTTAATCAGATTATTTCTGCAAGTGTTGAAATCAGAGATAAAGCAAACATTTTTAAAGTATATCCAAATCCAGCAACAAGACAAATATTTTTAGAATTATCTTTTGCAAAAAACACTGTTGGAAGAATTTCTATTTATAATGAGCTTGGTAGGGAAGAAAAAATATTAGACGAGAAAAAATTTATCAGTTCGGGAATCAATACATTTACATATGATATTTCAGAATTGACAACTGGTATGCATTTTCTTCGTATAACGTTTGACGATGGAACTGTTCTAAGTACAAAAATTATTCTTGTTGATTAATTTTTGATAATATTTCATTGGCTTTTTCTAAATAATAATCGTGTTTCTCAGGCTCTTTTCCGGAAAGAGTGAGATATATCTGATAGGCTTTTTCGAATTGCCCTTGCTGAACAAGTATTCTCGCCATAGTTTCAGTAGCAGGAGGAGTGTAATCTACAGGTTCCTCTTCAGTTTCCTCTTCAATTGGTTCAGAGATTTCAATCTTACTGAAGTTTGAAATTTTTTCAGCTAATTTTTGTATTTCATCTTCTTGATTTGATTTCTTTTCATATTTAGAAATTATTGAATTAATGTCAAAGTTTGCTTCAATTTCTAAATTTGAATACTGTTTGCTGGACGAAAAATCATAGAAAAGGTAGTCGAAGAGTCCATCAATCAATAGTTTATTTTCAACATTCAAAGAAGGATGGTAATCAGCAGGAATTATCGCAGTTGCAAAAGCTTTGAGAAAACCTTTGGGCAAATTTATCGATTGCAGAGGAACATCATCAGAAATTTCGAGATCAGTTTCAATATCTGGTTCTTGAATAAGATTGTTTTCAAGAGAACCATCTTGATTATTTTCTTCAAAAGTCGAATCAGCAGGTAATTCTTCAAAGCTCTGTCGGAGTTCGGAGATTTCAAGATTATCTTGAATAAAATCAGTTTGTTCTATTTCAGTTTGAAGTTCAGATTGGTTAAACGTTGGTTCGTCGAAACTACTATCCTGACTATCGCTTAATTCAAGCTCATTATCTTGATTGTCATCTAATTCAGTTTGATAGGCTTCGAGAATGCTGTTTAAAGTAGTTTCTTCGATAGCTTGTTCAATATCAGGGATTATTTCATTTTCATCTGCAATTGAAGTATCCTGAGCTTGTTCGAGAGAAAGAAGTATTTCTTCGAGTTCAGAAATTTGCTTGTGATTATTCGAAATCAGTTTGAATCTATCCAAGTATTCTTTAGCTTTTTGGGAGTTGCCAATTTTAATAAATAAATCAATAATAGTAACATAGCCGGTAAGATAATCAGGGAATTGCTCTATACCTTCAATACACAATGCAATAGCATCATCATAGTTGCCATTTTCGAAAAGTTCAACTGCATCGAGAGCAAAAAAAGGTGAAATTTTTGCCATATTAGAAATCTCTTGTTACAACAAATTCAGCAAAATTTAGCAAAGATTTTTTTGCATCTGAATCGGGAAAATCTTTTAAGCACAGTTTTGCTTTTTCTGAGTAATTGTATGCAATTTTGCGAGAATATTCAATGCCACCAGCTTGGATAATTAAATCAAAAATCTCACGAATTTTTTTCTTGCTTAAATTTCCTTTTTTAATTGCAGAAATAATATCTTTTGCTTTATCTGTGCTTATGTTTGCTAAAGTAAAAATAAGTGGTAATGTAATTTTCTTTTCCTTCAAATCATTTCCAACAGGTTTACCAATATCCGAGTTTGAGGAAGTAAAATCGAAAATATCGTCCCGAATTTGGAAAGCAAGACCGCAGAAAGTGCCATAATCACGTAGAAGATTTTGAGCATTTTTGTCGTTAGTTGCTGAAAAAGCCCCGATTTCACAGCAAACACTCAGCAGAGATGCAGTTTTAGCATTAATAATTTTGAAATAATCATCTTCGGTAACGCGAAGAGTTCGACTTTTCTCAATAGCAAGAAGCTCACCCTCGCTCATTAATCGAACAGCACGTGAAATTATTTCCAAAAATCCGAATTCTTTATTTTCAATGGCGGTTAGCAATCCCTTAGAAAGCAGATAGTCTCCCATTAGGACAGCGATTTTGTTGTTCCATTTTTTGTTGATAGAGGCGATTCCCCTACGCTCGTCGGCATCATCGACAACATCATCGTGAACAAGGGTAGCAGTATGAAGCATTTCCACTAATGAAGCACCGATATATGTGCGAGTATTAATTCCACCACAGAGGGAAGCCGAAAGCATAACAAGCGCAGGACGCACCTGCTTGCCTTTTTTATAAGTCAAATATCTTATAATTAAATTGAGCAGTGGAACGTTCGTTTTTAAATTCGATTTAAAAAACTTGTTAAAATCATCTAATTCGCGTTTAATTGGTTGTGTAATTTCATTCAAATTCATATTATATTGTCATTTATGATTATTTTTGCAATTAAAAATAGTAATTTTTAGTCAAATTAAAAAATTTAAAGAAATGACGATAATAATGTTGAATAGAAAAAGGATATGGCAAGATAAATAAAAAAATTGAAAAAACGTCTATGTCTATGTGAATAACGAAATAAAATAAAAAAGAGGAAAAGATGGAAGCAAATTTCTCGAATAGAGTAAACGAAGTAATACGCTTAAGTCGTGAGGAAGCTATACGCTTGGGACACGATTATATTGGCACAGAGCATCTGCTGCTTGGGATAATTCGTGAAGGCGAAGGTCTTGCAGTAAAAATGCTGAAAAATCTGAATGTTGATTTGTTTCAATTGAAGAAAACGATTGAGGATACAGTTCGCACAGGTAATGCGACAATGACAATCGGAAATATTCCACTAACGAAGCAAGCCGAAAAAGTGTTGAAAATTACATTGCTTGAAGCAAGGTTGTATAAATCGGATGTAATTGGAACTGAGCATTTGTTGCTATCGTTACTGCGGGATGAAGAAAATATTGCGGCTCAAATACTATCGCAATTTTCTGTCAGTTACGATAGCGCTCGCCGAGAGTTGGACAATTTTCTTTCAGGAGGAACAATGAAGCAGGAATATTCGCAAAGAAATATACCGCAAACACCTAAACCAAAAGAAAAGGTTAAAACACCTGTTCTGGATAATTTTGGCAGAGACCTAACAAAGCTTGCAACAGAAGGTAAGTTAGATCCAGTAGTGGGGCGTTTGAAAGAAATTGAGAGAGTATCGCAAGTATTATCGAGACGTAAAAAGAACAACCCGGTACTTATTGGTGAACCGGGTGTTGGCAAAACGGCAATTGTGGAAGGGCTTGCATTGAGAATAGTGCAGAAAAAAGTTTCGCGGGCATTGTTCGATAAGCGAATAGTAACGCTTGATTTAGCTTCGATTGTTGCAGGCACCAAATATCGCGGACAATTCGAAGAAAGAATGAAGGCAATACTCAATGAGCTTGAAAAAGCAAAAGATGTGATATTGTTTATAGATGAATTACATACAATAGTTGGTGCTGGAAGTGCAAGCGGTTCGCTTGATGCTTCAAATATGTTTAAGCCTGCTCTGGCTCGAGGAGATATTCAATGCATTGGCGCGACTACACTTGATGAGTACCGGCAATATATTGAAAAAGATGGAGCATTAGAACGTCGTTTCCAGAAAATATTAGTGGATGAGCCATCAATTGACGAAACTTTACAAATATTGAATAATATAAAAGACAGATACGAGGCTCATCACAATGTGATTTATTCAGACGAAGCAATTCAAGCTTGTGTTCGGCTCGCGGAAAGATACATTACAGATAGGATGTTTCCGGATAAGGCAATCGATGTAATGGATGAAGCAGGGGCAAGAGTTCATCTTGCAAACATTGTAGTTCCAAAGCATATTATTGAAATAGAAGAAAAGATTGAGCAAGTTCGGAATGAAAAAACGCAAGTTGTAAAGCAGCAGAACTTCGAAGAAGCTGCACGGTTGCGTGATATTGAGAAAAATTTGCTAAACGAGCTTGAAATAGAAAAAGCCAAGTGGGAAAATGAATCTTCGGAACGAGTTTTTCCAGTTACAGAAGACGATATTGCAGATGTTGTTGCAATGATGACCGGAATACCTGTAAATAAAATTGCTGAAAGTGAATCAAACAAGTTGCTGAAGCTTTCTGACGAGTTGAAGGCGATGGTTGTCGGGCAAGACGAAGCAATAGAGCACTTATCTAAAGCAATTCGCAGAGCTCGTGCAGGACTGAAAGATCCTTCGCGCCCGATTGGTTCATTTATGTTTCTTGGACCAACAGGTGTTGGCAAAACTGAATTGGCAAAAGCCCTTGCGCGCGTGATGTTCGACAACGAAGACGCGTTGATTCGCATTGATATGAGCGAGTATATGGAGAAGCACACAGTTTCTCGTCTGGTTGGTGCACCTCCGGGATATGTGGGATACGAAGAAGGAGGTCAGCTTACAGAAAAAGTTCGAAGGAAGCCATATTCGATAATATTGCTTGATGAAATAGAGAAGGCACATCCAGATGTATTCAATATTTTACTTCAAGTGTTTGATGATGGTATTCTTACAGATGGATTAGGACGGAAAGTTGATTTCAAAAATACTGTGATTATAATGACTTCCAATGTTGGAACCCGTGATTTAAAGGAAGGAGGCAGATTAGGATTTGTTGAGAAAACAGCTGAAAATGAATACGAGAACGTAAAATCTACGATTGAGGAATCAGTCAGACGTTTGTTTAATCCTGAGTTTATCAACAGAATTGATGATTTTATTATCTTCCGAAAGTTAGAACGTAAGCATATTTATGGAATTATAGATATTCAATTAAGAAGATTAATGGAGCGATTGAAGGTTAATCGAATTGACCTTGAGCTGACAAGCGAAGCAAAAGATTTTCTTGTCGATAAAGGTTTCGATGAGAAATTCGGTGCTCGTCCGTTGCGTCGTGCATTGCAAAGATATGTAGAAGATGAGTTAGCAGAAGAGATATTGAAAGGAAATTTAAAAACAGGTGCAAAAGCCATTGGCGAATTAAATGAAAAGAAAGACGCTATTGTTTTCAGAGTTGAAAATGTAGCAACAGATGATGAGAATTCGAATACTGTAGTAGCCAATGCAGAAGAAAAGACATTCTATGATACAGATATTTCGACAAATTAAGTTGTGTAAAGGTTGATAATACTAAACTCCGCTAAAAGAAATAGCGGAGTTTTTTTGTTTTGAAAAAACAATAATGAGTATATGTCTATTCTATTTTTTTATTTGACCACAGAAATAATGTAACAAAAAAAATAGACAATTAATTATAATTTGAAACGAATTAATCAGTTGAGTGTAATTTGATTAAATTAATTTCTATACAATTATGTCCGGTATGTGAGCTCGAAATATAAAACATATAGCGACAGGGAACTTGTCTTTCTGCTAAGGCACGACCAGATGGAAGCGGAAAAGGCATTTAGTGAACTATATAATCGCTATTCATCACAAGTGCACGCATACTGCTATAGAGTAATCAATAATCCTGATGTTGCCGAAGATATTTTCCAAGAGACATTTATTCGGTTTTACCAAAATGTAAAGGATAATCATAAAGAGTTGAATGTTCCGGGTTTTTTGATAACAATAGCAAGAAATTTGTGTTTGAACTACAAACGCGATAGGAAAATTGGGGTGCCGGTAGAAGAAGCGAGAAATTTATTTTATCAAGATAATTATGAATCGAAGGAATTATTGGATTTGATAACCCGAGCTTTAGATTTGCTTGAAGATGAGTATCGCGAAGTATTTATTTTAAAAGAATATGCAGGGATGCAGTATAGTGAAATAGCAGAAATATTAAATATATCGCCTGCCAATGCAAAAACACGTGCATTTAGAGCAAAGCAAAAAATTAAAGAAATTTTGTCGCCATATTTAAAAGATTTGACAAGAAATTGATGAGGTTAAGTGATGGAAGAAAAATATCAAATAATATATGAATATTTAGACGGGGAACTGCCCCCCGTGCAAGAAAGCGAACTATTCGCTCTTCTTGCAACAGACCAAGAAGCACGCAACGAAATGAAATCTGCTCTGGCAATCAAGGAAGCTGTGCGAAGCGATAGCGTAGCTTTTGTTCCACCAATAAAATCAACGAATAAGATTTTTTCTGCACTTGGTTTTTCTGAACCATCAGCAATTGCAGCAACGGCATCAATTTCCAAGTTTGCCGCATTGAAGAACTGGTTGTTACTGCAAACTAAATACATTGCAACAGGGATTAGTTCAGCAATTGTTACAGCGGCAATAATGCTTATGTTGCTACCCAAAGAAAATGCAAACGATAGTATTTCAAATGTAAGTTCAACTAAAATTTATAACCCGAAAGAAACAATTGCTCAGCAGCCACAACCAATGCCAGAAATAAAGGAAAAAGTTGTGTATAAATATATTGTTGTTGAGCAAAAGAACCCAGACAGCAAGAGCGTCGCGAGCAATGACCAAGTAATCAAACTAAGCAGTAGTTTTCCTGAAATTATAAAGCCGCAAAATAATTTAAATGCAGGCAGAGCTCAAATGTTTCCGATGAATATTAATATTACAAATTTATTGCCGGAAGAGATATTGCCTGACAAACAAGACAGCAAGATTTCGTTTGAAATCAAAGGATTATCGTATGCATCAGACTTTGAAGAAAAAGTGCGACCTGCCGAAAAGCAAAGCCTGAACAATTCATCTTTTTCTGTTATCTACGATTATTCAAATGAATTTGCATTTGGTTTGAATTATTCACGAGAAAATTTCTACCAAAAGTTCGAGGGATATGAAAACAATCAGCTATACCAATACGAGCAAAATCCAAATTTTGAGACATTTTCATTAATAGGAAGGTATAGTCTGGAATTCCTGAAATTCGATTATGGAAAAATTTACACACAAGCAGCAATTGGAGGCAATAAAGTAGGATTTGTCGGGAGGTTAGGTATCGGAGCTGAAATACCAATATTTAAAGAGCATAGTCTTCAAGTTGGTTATGACATAAGCAATATGTATTACAGACATCAAAGTAAATGGTTTTCGTCGAGCAAAAAAGGTCTTGCATTTGGAGTGAAATTGAAACTATGAAAAAGAATTTGAGAAAATTTATTGCAAAAATTGAATATTTAATATTCACAATTTTAGTTTTTTCCCTAATTTTTTATTCCTGCACCGACCCGCTCGGAATAGATAACAATGTAATAAAAACACCCTTCAAAGTGGATACTTTAATTCTAAGGGATTCGATATTTTATATTGATAGCATATTCATTATTAGAGTTGATACAGTAATAAATTATAAAGATACAATAATTCACAAAACAGATACAATATATTTACCTGCGGACAATCCTTCGAGCAATAGATTTATCCCTAAAAAAGTAGAAATATTAATTACAGAAAAATATTTTAAGCCGGGTGATGATCCGATTACCGCAATCTGGCACGTTGCGAGCGGATATGCGAAAGTAATTGCAGATACAAGTTTGAATATTCCAGTAATTTTTACTAGTATTAATTTGGTGAATGAACAGAACAACTTTAACATTCCGGGGTTGGGCAGGCAAGAAATGGCAAAAGAAATTAATGTAAGGTACTGGGGATTTGTGCTGGCAAATAATGCACCAGTTGAATTTGATGGAGGACCAACAAGCGGTAAGTATGGAGTGCTGGCACTTCGAAATCGGGATGGATATTATAGATATATTCGAAGTAATGAGAATCGTTTTACAATTGAACAGATACAAGAAAAGAAAAATGGAAAAGGAAAAATTATGGGAGTATTGATTAAAATCTCAACTGAATACCAGTCAAATTCATTAAGAACAAGTTTTGAAATGCTAATAGATATAGACTTTTAGTAGCCTGAAAAATTAGTTTATTTTGGTAAAACCAGAAACTGTAAATAAGAATATTGGCTTTTGCAAGTTTTTGAAGATTAAATTCAGATGGGACGATTGTTTTGATGAATTAGAAATTTTGCAAGAGACAAAGTTATCTTCGAAAAACAAGTTTTCGTCAAAAGTTCTTCTAAATGAGCGATTTCCTTGAATTGAAAAGCGACCAAAATTTAGTTTGATTGACAAAGTATCATTTTTTGCAGAAAAATTAATCGAACTATTTCGCGTAATTTCTGAGCGAATTGGTGAAATCACCTCTATATTGCGACCAAAGTTGTAAGAGACTGCTTCCTGAAAACCAATTTTCATTGAATTGAGACGGTTGATTTTATCTGGGGCAGCGATTACATATATAGTATCAGCGGATGATGGAATTTTTTGAGCAAGGTCTTCGAGATAAGAGTTTGTCCTATTCCCTACCTCTTTCCAAAGCATTGAACGCTCGAAATTATAAAATATGAGAAACAACGTAGCAATCAGAAAGAGAGTGATTTTTATTCTATCAAATTTCCCATCGTCGAGAATCTGAAAGATTGCAACAAACAAACCAAAATATGCTAAAAATCCATACCATTGCATAAAAGTAGGTATTGCCGGACCAATAAACAACAAATACCAAAAAACACCAAACAGAAATAATTTTTGACGAGGGCTTCTGAGTTTTATCAAGAAGAACAAGTTCCTGAAAAAATATGCTAATATAATTAATATTGGTATTAGAACCCGAAAATTGAGCTTTGTAGCAGAGATGTAAACATTTTCCAAAATATCTGCGTTAATGAATGCGAGAGGAATATATACGAGGAAATTAACCGGTAATTGAATAAGAGACACACCTGAATAGTTCGAAGTTTCAAATGGAGTGCCACCGATTAGGAAATATCGGTAAATCAATGAAATGATAATGAATAAGAAGCCAATAGAAGTGGAAATGTATATATATTTTTTTGTAAATTTTTCCTTTAACACAAAATAATATAGTGAAAGAGGAATAGCAACACCAGCATAAGCAATTTCCTTACTCAGAATAGCCAAAAGAAAAGAAAAAGCTGTTAATACTTTTAAGAGTATGTTTTTTTGCGAATGAATAAAGGCAATTGTAGCAAGTATGATAAAAAAAGCGGCAAACAGGTCGGTTCGACCAGGTACCCAAGCAAAGTTCAGTTCCCTTGCAGGCAAAAGAGCGAAGAAAATTAATCCAAAGAAAGCAAAGTTTTTATTTACACCAAGTTGGCGAAAAAGTGCAAAAGCAAGTGAAATCAAAGCTGAATACACAAAAATATTAGTTAAATGATAAGGCAAACCATTCATTCCGAAGAAAAATTCAGTAACAAAATACGATGACCACACAAGAGGTCGCCAGTATGGACCACCTGTTGTGCGTTGCCAGAAATCGCGAAAGCAATCAGCAAAAGTTTGCGGATTATTCCAATGCAGGACTAAATAATCTTCGTTGAAAAGCGGAATATTAGCAAAAGGAGATAAACATAAAAAAATAATAGCAAACAGTAAAACAGCAAATATTATATCTTTGTTTTTCATTTTGTGAGATTATCGATAATTTGTGATAGTTGAGGTTCGAATGGAGAGCCTGCAAAGCGTATTATTCCTTGCCTATCGATGAGGAAGCACATTGGAATAACCTTAACATCGTAGGACTGTCCTACATCATAGCGGCTATCGTGAATATGCAGCCAATTTAATTTGTAGGCGTCTATGTAGCTTCTAAGAGCAGTTGTATCGTAATCACGAGAAATTGAAATAATTGTAAAATCTTTTGAAGCATATTTTTCCCAGAGAGAAAGCAAGTTTCCAATCGAATTGCGACTATACGGACACCAAGTAGCCCAGAAATGAAGAAGGATAACCGAACCTTTGAAATCACCAAGAGAAATGTTCATCCCATTAATGTCGTAAGTTGAAAATAGAGGTGCTTTTTGCCCTACTCGCAAACCGAATGGAATATCAGAAATACTATCGGATGGGTTTTCCTTGCAAGCTACAATGGAAAGACAAATTATAATTAACAATAATTTTTTATATATTGTTTTCAACATAAGAAAAATAAAATAGAAATTAATACAGTTCTAATATTAAAAAACTAATAAAAAGATACAAATAAATAACAACAATATTATTAATTTTTTCTAATTTTTTATTTTATTCATAAATAACTAAATTTAGTTATAGTTTTTTAAGTGATGATAGTTATGAAGAATAAGATTGGCTGGAAAAGAGAAGATATTTTGAGGTTGTCGCTTTATAGAAAACTTTCGCTTCGAGAACAAAAGTATATTATCGAAAAATACGATTCGTACAGTAATTTTTTGCAGAATCCACCGGAATGGTTTGAAAGTAAATACAATGGAATTTTCAAGAATGATGAAACAACAAGAATTGATTTTGAAGATTTATTGGAAAAGCTTGAAAAAGAAAATATTAAATATATTACGTATTATGATGATAATTATCCGGAATTATTGAGAGAGATATATTACGCACCAATGATTTTGTATTATAAAGGACAGATAAGCAATGGATTAAATTCGATAGCGATTGTGGGAACAAGAAGAAATACACTTTACGGAAAAATAACAACTGAGAAGATAGTTGAAGAGTTGGTGAAAAATCAAATAATAGTTGTATCAGGATTAGCTTATGGAATAGACAGCATTGCACATAGAGAAACACTAAAAAATAAAGGAATAACATATGCGATAATAGCTTCAGGGATTGATGAAATATCTCCTGCTATTTCTCGCGACTTAGCAAATAAAATCATAGATTCAGGGGGAGCAGTTATTTCGGAATATCCACCCGGAACAAAGGCTCGACCCGGATATTTTCCGCAAAGGAACAGGATAATAAGCGGAGTATCACAAGCAGTAATAGTAGTCGAAAGCGACATTAAAGGCGGAGCACTTATTACAGCAAGCTTTGCAATTGACCAGTCGCGGGAATTATTTGCTGTTCCCGGACCGATAAATTCAAGCAAAAGCGCCGGGTGCAACAAACTAATTCACGACAGTCAGGCAACTGCGGTATTGTCTGCAGAGAGCATTTTGCTGGATCTGGGATTAATTAGTAGCATACAATATAAAGAAAACAGGGAAGAAATTTTATTTGATGATAAAATTCAAAAGATTATTTACGAAGAAATTTCGTCTGAACCAATGCATATTGATACAATTGCAGAAAAAGTAAATATTGATGTGCCGACATTACTTGTGAAACTACTCGAGCTTGAGTTCAAAGGATTAGCTCGACAACTTCCGGGAAAATATTTTATAAAAAATTAGGAGTATTTATGAATTTTGAAACGAAATTTGATGAATTCCGCAAAAAAATTGAAAATAGAATTAAAGAAGCAACACAGATTTTCGAGCCAATTGATTTATACGAGCCGTATAACTATTTTATGGCGGAAGGTGGAAAACGCATTCGTCCGGCACTTACAATTATGGCTTGCGGAGCAGCCGGCGGAGCACCAGAAAGTGCGTTAGATTGCGGGGTTGCACTCGAAATTATGCATAATTTTACACTTGTTCACGACGATATAATGGATAAATCTGATTTCAGGCGTAACCGACCAACGGTACATAAAAAATGGAACGAATCAATCGCAATTCTAACTGGCGACGCAATGATAGGCTTTGCTTACAGACTTATTCCAAATCACAAACGCTATTTTGAAATAATCCAGACATTTACAAACGGATTGATTGAAGTATGCGAAGGACAAGTGTATGATATGCAGTTCAATACTTCACAGAATGTAAAAATTGATGATTACATTAAAATGATTGGTAAGAAGACATCAGCATTGTTGGAAACCTGCAGTGTTATTGGTGGATTGGTTGCTGATGCAGATAATAAAATAATTAGTGGATTGAGAAATTATGCAAAATATTTAGGTTTAGCATTTCAAATTCAAGACGATTTGCTTGATATGATTGCCGATGAAAAAGTGTTTGGGAAAAAAGTAGGATTAGACATTCAAGAAGGCAAAAAAACATATTTAGTAATACTTGCAAACGAAAGAGCAGAAAAGCCTGAACACAGAGAGTTATTAGACAAATATTATAATTCAAATGGATTGAGTGCTGAGTATGTTCCCAAATTCAATGAGATGTTTGTAGAATTAGGAATTTTCGATGAAGCAAAAAGCAAAATTGCAGAATATTTCAGATTTGCTGAGGAAGCATTAGAGGAACTGACTGATAATGAATACAAAAAAATGCTACTATGGCTGTTGGATAAATTGAACAATCGGAACTACTAAAATCAATACAAAATTATTTCATTCGTTAATTGATTTTTGAAAGTTTATTCAAAATAGTTGAGTTAATTTATGGACAACATCACTCCAAAACTACTGTTACCAGAAATAAAGAACTACGATAAATTAGAGGTATATCGCCAACACGGAGGATATGAACAATTCAAGAAAGCTTTGCAAATTTCATCAGATGAAGTAATAGATATTGTCAAAAAATCCGGGCTTCGCGGTCGTGGTGGGGCGTGCTTCCCAACAGGTCTGAAATGGTCGTTTATGCCCAAAGGGAACGATAAACCTAAATATCTTTGTGTGAATGGCGACGAATCGGAACCAGGTTCGTTCAAAGACAGACAAATATTTGAGTATAATCCGCACCAGTTAATCGAAGGTATTCTTATTGCTTCGTATGCGATGGGGATTACTGCAACTTATGTGTATATACGTGGCGAATATCATAAGTGGATAAATCTATTTCAGAAAGCGTTAGATGATGCTTACGAAGCGGGATTAGTCGGTGAACGGATGAAACAAACATACGGAACAAATTTTTCAACTGAGATATACGTGCATAAAGGTGCTGGGGCTTATATCTGTGGTGAAGAAACGGCACTAATGAACTCGATTGAAGGCAAACGCGGCTATCCAAGAGTGAAACCACCGTTTCCTGCTCAAAATGGACTATGGGGTATGCCAACAACCATTAACAATGTTGAAACAATAGCAACTGTTCCGGCAATTTTTAAGATTGGAGCCGAAGAGTATTCAAAAATCGGCGCTGAAGGACATCCCGGCACTCTGCTATATGGAGTGAGTGGTCATGTAAATAAACCGGGAGTATATGAACTACCGACGGGAATATTACTTACTGAACTTATTTACGATATTTGCGGGGGCGTGCCCGGCGGGAAAAAAGTAAAGGCAGTAATACCGGGTGGTTCTTCTATGCCACCACTGCGAGGCGACGAGATTGAGGGTGTACGAATGGATGAAGAATCGCTTAAAAAGCTGGGAACTCATATTGGCACTGCCGGAGTAATGGTAATGGACGAAGACACGGATATAGTGGCAGTTACTTTGCGGATTGCTCACTTTTATCACCACGAATCTTGTGGACAATGCACACCGTGCCGTGAAGGTTGCGGATGGATGGAGAAAATATTAAAACGAATTGCTAATGGTGAAGGAACAATTCGTGATTTAGATTTGCTGGTGGATGTTGCAAATAATATTGAGGGCAACACTATTTGTGCGCTTGGTGATGCAGCAGCCTGGCCTGTTCGTGGATTTGTTACAAAGTTTCGAGATGAATTTGAAAAAGCAGTTAAAGAAAAGCGCATCTTTGTTGCTCCGAATGTTGTTCATGGCAAGCGTGCAACAAAAGCGAATTTAATTTTTGATGAAAATCTGGAATATAAGCCTGCTATGTGATGAGTTTAAAGAAATTACACATATATTTTATTATTTTGTTTCTGCCGATTGCAAGTATGCTTTCGGCAGATTATTTATTTGCCCGACAAAGTGGAGGACAAAGAAATCTATCAATTGATGAATACGCAAACAGAATTTTTTTCAGTAATATTTTTATTAAAGCAAAAACTAACAAAAAAGAATGCTACGTTGGTGAACCCTTTGTTGTTGAATACGAATTATACGTAAATGATAAGATAATTCTGACGGAAGTATTAGACGAAAAGACACCTGAATTTAATGATGCATTGGTCGAAGAAGAGGACATCGGAGCATTGCGTTACACATACGAAAGCATTCGAGGTGAGGTTTTTAGAAAAGCATTGATAAGAAAATATGTTGTAATTCCTACAAAAGAAGGTGCGTTTGAAATACCGACAATTTCCTTGAAAATCAATGCTTCGCTGGAATACTCACCTGAATTTCCTACAGATGAGAAATATTATTCAAGAATAAAGACATATACATCAGAAAAAATTCAAATAAACGCAAAGCCGATATTAGAAAAAGATGAGAACTTTATCGGGGCTGTCGGAAATTTCCAAGTAAAATCTATGACTTTAAAAGATACAGTAATTGTTAAAAAGAATTTCGAGTACATAATAGAAATTGTCGGGAACGGCAATTTATATTTGATTAATGCACCCAAGTTGAAATTACCGGATTATCTACAAATCGTTGGTGAAGCAAATGTAATTGATAGCATCAAGATAAAAAATGGAATTAATGGTAAGAGAACTTTTATTTACACATTAATATCTCAGAAAGAAGGAAATAATATTATTCCGGAGCAAGTATTAAGTTATTTTGCCCCCGAGAAGGGAAAATTTATATTTTTAAAGACCAAACAGCACAGCATTGAAGCAATTGGAGTAGATGAAATTATACAAGCAAAGAACTTTGTTGGTGAAAAGAAAGATTATATAAGCTGGATTCTTGTTGCTCTTGGATTATTGTCGCTTAGTACTCTGATTATCTTACTGAGAAAAATTAACTCTGGCGGAAATACGAGGTCGTTCAATCAGGAACTGAACACTCAAACAAAGAAAGGAATTGCCGATGAAATAAGAAATTTCAGCAGTTCGAACAGAGAAATAGTTCTGGACTTTTTATTCAGGAGCATTACAGAAACATTATTAATACATTTGAAATTAAAAAAAGAAGAATTATCAGTTGAAAAAATCAGAAGAAAAATGATAGATAAGAAATTTGATCAAGAATTTATTGAAAAAGTAATTGATTATTTAAATGAGTTGAAAAGACTAAGATTTTACAAAATAGATGAGGAATTGGATATAGAAAATTTAAAAGAGATTGGTATTGAGATAATCGAGAGAATAGAGAAGTGAGCAAAAAACAATTAATTAATTTTCATCTTACAGAATAAATTAATTTTATCAATATAATTAAAAACTATTATTATTTTTTTTTCGTTGTTATACAAATGAAATTGTAATAAAAACTCGGGTATAGATTATGTTTGATTTAGTCCAGTTAATAATTCTATTTCCATTGCTTGGGTTTATTGGTATCGGGGCGTTCGGGAAATATTTAAAAAGCGAAAAATTGATTGGAACAATAGGTTCAGCTACAGTAGGTATATCCTTCGTAATTTCAGCAATATTATTATTTCATATTATTAGTACAGGGCTTGCAAAACCATATATTGTAGATGTTTTCACCTGGATTGCAACAGGAGACATATCAGTAAAAATATCATATCAGGTTGACCAGCTTTCAATATTGTTCTCGCTAGTAGTAACGGGTGTAGGATTTTTGATACACGTCTATTCTATTGGCTATATGCACAATGATAGAAGTTTTGCAAGGTTTTTCGCTTATTTGAATTTGTTTATTTTTATGATGCTAAATTTAGTTTTAGCAAGTAACTTTTTATTAACCTTTCTGGGATGGGAAGGCGTAGGACTTGCCTCTTATTTACTGATAGGATTTTGGTATGACAGAAAATTCCCCGGAGTTCGAATAACCTGGACAGGCGACGCCGCAAACAAGGCATTTATTGTGAATCGTATAGGTGATTTTGGATTTTTGATTGCAATGTTTTTAATTTTTACAAATTTCGGAACATTAAGCTACACAGGAGTGCAGGATATAGCATATTTAGGGAAAAATATATATTTTGATACGGGCTTGATAACAGCAATTACCCTACTTTTGTTTTTAGGGTGCACAGGAAAATCTGCACAGTTGCCGCTTGCAGTATGGCTGCCTGATGCGATGGCGGGTCCGACACCTGTAAGCGCTCTCATTCACGCTGCAACAATGGTAACAGCAGGGATTTTCTTAATTGCCCGCAATTCGGTTTTGTTTTCGCTTGCACCAATAACAATGGAGGTTGTTCTTATCGTTGGTGTAATTACTGCATTTTGGGCAGCAACAATCGGGATAACACAGAACGATATTAAGAAAGTGCTCGCATATTCGACAGTAAGTCAGTTGGGATTTATGTTTGCGGCACTTGGAGCAGGAGCATTTGTTGCAGGAGTATTTCACGTAATGACACACGCTTTCTTCAAAGGGCTTCTTTTTTTGGGAGCGGGTTCGGTTATTCACGGGATGCGCGAAGAACAAAACATCAAGAAAATGGGCAATCTTGCCAAATATATGCCTGTTACATACAAAACATTTTTGCTTGCATCGCTTGCAATAGCCGGAGTGCCATTATTCAGTGGTTTTTTCTCAAAAGATGCAATACTATGGGCAGTGTACAATGATGGTGGATTTGTATGGTGGCTAATACTAACGATTGCTGCATTTTTCACTGCTTTTTATATGTTTCGTCTTGTTTATTTAGTTTTCCACGGAAAGGAACGTTTTGATCATCATAAATTACATCCGCACGAATCCCCGAAAGTAATGACAGTTCCACTTACGGTGCTTGCGTTTTTGTCAGTATTTGGTGGATTTTTGGGCATTCCGTATGTGCTTGGGTTCTGGTTTTCACATCATCCGAATGCACTTGAGAGCTTCTTAATGCCAATTTTTGCGAAATCGAACAATATATTGGGCATTCCTCTTGAACACGAATTGCACGCTATTGAATATTTATTCATTGCAATAGCAATTGCAATAGCTTTGTTAGGCATAAAAGTGGCAATAAATTATTATAGCGACGATAAATTATTACATCCTCGTCGTATAGCTGAAAGGTTCAAAACCGCATTTCAATTATCGTTAAATAAATATTATCTTGATGAAATATATTTTTATTTGATAGTGGACCCAATAGTCAATGGCTCCCGAAGTTTTCTATGGAAGAAATTTGACGTTGGAGTAGTTGATGGGATTATCAATGGTTCGGCAACTGTTGTACAAAAAATTGCAGAAGCGTTGCGAAGAATACAAACAGGTATTGCACAAAATTATGCTTTGCTTATGATGGCTGGAATTGCAGCTATTATTGCGTGGGTTGTTTCAAGTTTTTAGTTTTGTTTAAGAATTAAAGAACAATAAATATGACAGAGTTATTTCTTACATTATTAATACCACTGATTGGGTCTATTGCTCTACTTTTTATCAACAAAGAGCAAGTAAAATTAATTAAGTATGCAGCATTTGGATTTTCAATAATTGCATTTATTGTGTCATTAACTCTATTATTCCAGTTCAACTCTAATAATCCAAATCTTCAGCTTAGTTATGAAAAAGTGTGGATACCATCGCTTGACATTGGATTTAGAGTTGGGATAGATGGAATGTCTCTTTTGCTTGTATTGCTTACAACATTTATTTCACCTATTGCAATATATTCTTCGTTTGATGCAATCAAGAAGAGAGAGAAATCATATTATTCGTTGCTGTTATTGCTTCAATTTGGGATGACAGGTGTATTTATTTCATTGGATTTGTTTCTATTTTATATTTTCTGGGAACTTATATTAATTCCAATGTATTTTATAATAGGGATCTGGGGTGGAAAAGACAGAATATATGCAACTGTTAAGTTTTTCTTATTTACTATGTTCGGTTCATTACCGATGCTTGTGGGAATAATCTGGCTCGGTCAATTTGTAGGAACACATCTTGCCCACGTTCCAAACGGATTTACAACGAATTATGAATTAATAAGACAATACAGTCATTTTATACCGTTAGATTATCAAAAATGGTTATTCTGGGCATTTGCACTTTCATTTTTGATAAAAGTTCCTGTTTTTCCGTTGCATACCTGGTTGCCTGATGCTCATACAGAAGCACCGACAGCGGGTTCAGTAATACTTGCTGGTGTTTTACTTAAAATGGGAACATATGGCTTAATTCGTTTCAATTTAGAACTTTTTCCCCAAGCAAGTTTTATGTATGCTTCGATAATTTCGTGGTTGGCAGTGTTTGGAATAGTTTATGGTGCATTGGTTGCAATGGTGCAATCGGATGTAAAACGACTTGTTGCATATTCATCTGTTAGTCATTTAGGGTTTGTTGTGCTTGGTATTTTCTCTATGACTGCGGAAGGAATACAAGGTGCAATAATACAAATGGTAAATCACGGGCTATCGACAGGTATGTTGTTCCTCTGTGTCGGGGTTCTTTATGAGCGGAGACATACCAGAGAAATCGAAGAATTTGGTGGAATAGCCCGAATAATGCCAGCATTTACTGTATTTTTTGCAATTGCAATGCTTGCATCGGTCGGATTACCCGGACTTAATGGTTTTGTAGGTGAATTTCTTACATTATTAGGAGCATTTAAATCTCCATTTCTTGGTTCTATATGGTTTTCAGTGATTTCGGCAACAGGAGTAATTTTCGCAGCAGTTTATTTACTCTGGATGTTCAGACGGGTAATGTTTGGCACAATTACAAATCCAGCAAATCACGGACTAAAAGATATTAATAAACGCGAATGGGCAACATTTCTTCCGATTGTGCTCTTTATTGCGTGGATAGGTATTTATCCATCTACTTTTTTGCAATTATCTGAAAATTCAACTAAAAAACTTGTAAATAAACTGGAAAAAATAAAATTTGGCAAAGAAAGATATGAATTGCCAGTAGTACCAGAAATCTCTAAACCCAATAATTCAAATATTGAAAACAATCAGTAAAGAAATATGGCAAATGAAATACTAAAAGAGTTGATGCTTGGTTTCCCGATTTTTTTCTTATCAGCAACCGGAATATTGCTGGTGATACTTGATGCACTAACGGGAAAGAACAAGGTAATTAATTACATTTTTGCAATTATAATATTAAGTTTAACAATTGGCTCCTCAGGCTGGATATTGTTGAACCAGTATTACAAAGAAGCGAGTAGTCTGGCAAGTTATCCAATTACAATGGGAATGCTTGCATACAATGGATATGCTTATATTTTTGATGTGATTTTTGGAGTTGCAGCTCTGCTTACTATAATTGCAGCACGAGAATATAATGAAAGAGCAGAGTTCGAATATAAAGAGTTCTATTCGCTTGTTGTATTGGCAACAGTCGGAATGATGATGATAGCTCATTCAGCAGATTTGCTATTGATGTTCATCGGCATTGAATTTATGTCAATTACATTTTATGTGCTTGCAGGATATTTCCGTAAGAAGATTACTTCGGTAGAAGCTGCATTGAAATACTTTTTACTCGGGGCATTTGCATCAGGATTTTTGTTATATGGCATAGCATTGATATACGGAGCGACTGGAACTTTGACTTTTCAGACAATTTCGCAGAAAATTCTAGCACAAGATTATAACAATTTATATTTGATTTTAGGTATAACTCTTGTGTTTATCGGGCTTTCATTCAAAATTGCGGCATTTCCATTTCATCAGTGGGCACCTGACGTTTATCACGGTGCTCCAACTGTAATTTCGGGATTTTTGAGCACTGCGGGAAAGGCAGCGGCAATATTTGCGTTTATTTTGATTGGCAAAAACATAATGTTTGTAGCAATCAGAACATTAGACAGCAATCATATTATTACTTTGCAAAATATTTTGGCAGTGCTTTCTGCCGCGACGATGCTTGTTGGCAATATTACTGCAATAGCTCAGAATAATGTGAAGAGGATGCTTGCATATTCATCTGTAGCACACGCGGGTTATATGCTAATGGGAATAGTTGCAAACACGCCTGATGGCTGGGCTGGTGCTTCGTTCTATGCAACTGTTTACGTATTTATGCAAATTGGTTCATTTGCAATTGTAGCAAATCTCGAAGGTAAAGATGGCGAATATCTTGATTTCTCACATTATTCCGGATTATATAAGACTCGTCCATTCGTATCAGCAATGATGGCAGTATTTCTGCTATCGCTTGCCGGAATACCACCGTTTGCAGGATTTTTCGGGAAATATTATATATTCAAGTCTGCTATTAATGCTGGATATCTCTGGCTTACTATTGTTGGAATTGTTTCGTCGCTTATTTCTGTATATTTCTACTTGCGACTACTTATCTACATATATTTTCGTGAAGCAAGTGAACAAGTTTTGCACACAAGCGAGCCACGAGCGGCAGGTTTCACATTGCTAATTTCTGCTGCATTAACTGTTTTGCTTGGGGTATTTCCGAGCTACTTAATAGAATTGTTGCTATTTTTAAGATAAGTTAGAATATTTCCAGAAAACTATTGCAGAGCAGGCAGCCACATTGAGTGAGCCTGCTTTTTTATTTGTTCTAATTTCTACTACTTCGTCTGCTATTTCCAAAACAGGATAGCTAATGCCTCGGCTTTCGTTCCCGAAAATAAAGCAAATTTTTTCGTGTTTTTTGCCCGAAGAAATATCTATTGATTTATCTGATTGTTCAATGGCAATAATTGTATATCCATTATTTTTTAAAGTTTTAAGAGTTACTATCGGATTTGTGGAAAGAGCAATTTTCATTGAGAAAACGCAACCGAGCGAAACACGGACAACACGACGAAGATACGGAAAGCAACTTCCGGCTGAATAAATAAGTGAATCAATATCAAAAGCTAAAGCATTACGGATTATCGAACCAACATTTTCCTGCTTTGATACGCTATCGAGAAAAACAATTTTCTTGCCGAGTTCTTCAACATTTGTAAAAGATGGAATTTTTGCAATTGCGTAGATTGGTTCGTTCGGCAAAAAGCCAATAATCTTTTCCAGAAATTTTTTATCAGGACAAATAAAAACAGTGGTATTGGAAAATCTGTCTGAAAATTCTTGAATAATATTTATGTATTTAGAAGTTGTAAGAACAGAAATAATTTCAATATTGCTTTCAAGCAATTTCTTGAAAGAAACAATTCCTTCTGTAAGAAACACTTTATTCTGAATATGAGACTTAGGTGTGAAATTAATATTCCGGAATAAGTCCAGTTCAGCCGGAAGAAGTTCAAAACTGTATAAGTAATTGAAATTCATTACTTAATAAGAATAAATTTACGCATACGTTTCTGATTTGGGACATCGTAAACCAAAATATACTTGCCTTTTTTTAGACTTCCGTTGATTTGAATATCTTTTCTAAATTCACCTGAAACTTCAAATTCGTTCACAACATTCATAATCAGGTTGCCATCAGTATCGAATAAATCAATTTTGGCACGTCCAACTTTTTCGAGTGAATAGTTAATAATTAGAATAGAATTTTGTGAATTGCGAAGCGGAGACTGAACGACTTTTGCATTAATGTCGTTAGTTTTGGAAATAGATTTAGAATAGAATTCGGCAATATTCAGCCATTCCCGGTCGAGCAAACAATCTATATCGTGTTTGCAAAGGGTTGTCGAATACACAAAAGGAATGCTGTAGAAAGCAAGACTATCAGCAAAGGTTTTATTAAGAGATTTAAAATCACCGACAGATATGTAAAATAAAGTATCAAGGCTTAAAATATCAGAATAAAAACTAATATATTTCCACGGAGCGAATTCAGCGAATAATTTTTCGTTATTATCAAAAACTTCCTTTGCAATTTGAGGGCGACCGCTTAGCAAAGTAGCCCACGTTCTCATTCCACCATCTAAGGATACTGCTTTTGCAAATAATTCGGGATATTTAGAAATGAATTTAACGGCACCAAATCCACCCATTGAAAAACCTTGAACAAATCTGAACTCGCGATACGGAACAGTTCGATAAAAATAGTCTACAAACGGTATTATATCGTCGATAAGGTCTGATTCTGCAGTTTTTGAGCCGTCGGCACTATTTCCCCACATACTATTTTCGTAGCCATCGGGGAATACAATGATACAATCATCAATAATGCCTAAGTTCACAGCATAGTTGATATATTTAATCACAAGCGAACGCCAGGCACTACGAAAATTATCACCTAAGCTATGAAGATGATAAATAACAGGATAAGCTTTGTTAGACTTCTCGTAATCAGGTGGCAGATATAAACTAAAAGAAATTGGTTTTCCGCTTTTCTGGCTAATAATTGTTACATCGCGAAACGAGCCATTCTGCGAAAAAGCATTAGCACAATGTAACAGAAAAACACTAAGAAAAACAAGAAATTTGTATTTCATAAATTAAAAGCTCACAAGCCCGATTTTTTTATAGACCTTACGCAAAGTTTTCATAGCAACTTTGTTGGCTTTATCAGCACCGAAAGAGAGAATTTCCTGCAAATACTTTTTGTTGCTTGAAATTTCAGCGAAACGTTCACTAATTGGGCGTATATATTCAGCAACTTTATCGGCAACTTCGGCTTTGAAGTCACCATAGCCAACACCTTCGAATTGTTTTTCGATTTCAGCAAAGGATTTTCCGGTTGCTATGCTATAAAGTTGCATAAGGTTTGAGACGCCCGGTTTGTTTTCTTCATCATAACGAACAATAGTATCGCTATCGGTAACAGCACGCTTTATTTTATTGCGAATTTCTTCTGGCTTATCGTTCAAGAAGATTGTAGAGTTTTTATTTTCATCAGACTTGGACATTTTGGAAGTTGGATTTTGCAAACTCATAATACGAGCACCGACTTCCGGAATAAATGGTTCGGGCATTTTGAAAGTATCGGAATAATAGTGATTGAAGCGTTGAGCAAGATTGCGAGTGAGTTCGAGATGTTGCTTTTGGTCCTCACCGACAGGAACTAAATCCGCTTGATAGAGTAGAATATCCGCAGCCATCAGAACAGGATAGGCAAAAAGACCGACATTTACATTTTCCGAATGTTTTTTTGATTTATCTTTGAATTGCGTCATTTTAGAGCATTCGCCCATACCGGTAAAGGTATTTAGTACCCACGCAAGCTGGCTATGAGCCGGAACGTGAGATTGAATGAAAAGAGTGCTTGTTTCGGGAGAAATACCACAAGCAAGAAACATAGCAGCAGTATCAAGGGTACGCTGGCGTAGTTCTGCGGGATTTTGCCTGACAGTAATAGCGTGAAGGTCGGCTATCATAAAATAGCAATCGTATTCAGATTGAAGTCGTACCCAATTTATTAATGCACCGGTTAAATGTCCAATTGTAAGAATTCCAGATGGCGTTATTCCACTTAATATTACTTTCTTTGTATCGGCATCCATAGTAGAAAAAAAGAAAATTTAAGACATAACAAGTATGCAAATTACAAAAAGTTAGAGAAAAAAGTAAGCACAATATCTTACTTTTTCCAGAATGAAGGTGAAAACAAAATAAGAATAGTAAAGATTTCGAGACGCCCAAGCAACATACAACCGCTGAGTACCCATTTAGCAAAAGCTGGAAGTGTTGAAAAGTTTTCAACCGGACCAACCAAACCGAGACCGGGACCTACACCATTCATTGCTGCAGCAACAGCACCAATAGATGTGGAAATATCAACACCATCAAAACACAAGGTAATGACTGCCGAAGCTGAAACAAAAGCATAAAACAGGGTAAAAATAAGTATGTTAATTGCTATCTTTCTTTCAATAGGCTGTCCGTTAATTCTAACGGGAACAACAGCCTGAGGATGGATATATTTTTTTATTTCGGAGTTAATTAATTTAACTACAACGATGAAGCGGATTTGCTTAATTCCACCTGATGTGGAACCAGCCATACCACCTAAATACATTAGCGTTATTAATAATAATTGAGCTCCATAATTCCATTTTTCATAATCTTCTGTCCCAAATCCAGTTGTAGAAATTAACGAAACAACATAGAAAAGAGCACCCCGAAATGCACCTTCTACTGTTTTGCCGTTCTCAAAAATCAGAAAAAGAGAAATTAATATCGTTGAAGATAGAATAATTAGAATGAACCATTTAAGTTCTTCGCTTTTCAAATAGGTTTTGAAAGAACCTTTCAAAGCAGAGTAATGCAAAGAGAAATTGACAGCAGAGAGAAACATACAAAATACCACAGTGTATTCGATTAGTGGGCTATGGTAAAAGCCAATACTTGCGTTTTTAGGAGAAAAGCCACCAGTTGCAATTGTGCCAAAAGCGTGGCAAATAGCATCATAAACAGGCATACCAACAAGTAAATACAGAAGCAAAATAAAAGCTGTGATTATTAAATAAACAAGCCCAATTATTCTTGCTGTTTCTTTTATGCGTGGAGATAGTTTATCGGTTGTAGGACCCGGAGTTTCAGCCTTGAAAAGTTGCATACCTGCAACACCTAAGATTGGCATAATAGATAGAGCAATAACAACAATCCCAACTCCACCAATCCAGTGAGTAAGACTTCGCCAGAGCAAAATGCTTTTGGGTAATTTTTCAATATCTGACAATATGGATGAACCGGTAGTTGTAAACCCTGAAGCACTTTCAAAAAAAGCGTCAGTAAAATCAGGAATAGCTCCACTTATCAGATAAGGTAAAGTTCCAGAAAGAATTGTAACTATCCACGCAAAAGTAACAATAAAAAAGCCCTCACGAATTGATAAATTTTTATCATTGTCATTTTGTTTTGATTTTAGAATAAAATATAATGAGAATCCAACTCCAGAGAGAAACAAAAAAGACACAAAAAAACTATAGGTAACATTTTCATTGGTAAAAAAAGAATAAAGCATAGGGAACAACATAAATAATCCTATGCATCCGACGATAAGCGATAATATTTGAATAATTGTCTTGATTTTCATTACTTTCTCCAGAATACAGGTGTAAGCAAAACTAAAATTGTAAATACTTCAAGACGACCAAGAAGCATAAGGAAAGAGAGATACCATTTGACAAATGGATGAAAACGAGAATAATTATCAGTTGGTCCGACATCAGCAAGTCCGGGACCAATATTATTAATACAAGCGGCAACAGCACCAATAGAAGTAACAATATCAACCTGGAATGGAGTAATTAACATAACTGAAAATGCAGAAATCAGCAAATAGACTATGAAAAAAGCTGAAATATTCGACAGTATATTTTTTTCGATTGCTCTGCCACCGAAGCGAACAGGAATGATCGCTTTTGGATGAATCAATCTTTTGATTTCTGTATAAACGTATTTAGTGAGAATAACGGAGCGAATAACTTTTAAACCACCACCGGTAGAACCGGTACATCCGCCAATAAACATAAGCATTAAGAAAATAAAATGCGTCGTAGCACTAAGTTTTTCGTAATCGAAAGTTCCATAACCAGTAGTAGTAATAATTGAAACAACCTGAAATAGTGCATATCGAATTGAATCGGACAGATTAGCAAAATTTAATCTTAAAATATCATATGTAACAAAAGCAGTAGCAAAGAAAATCACAAGAAGAAAATACTTTAATTCTTCGTTTCTGAACAATTCACGATAATTGCCGGTCAGTACGCGATAATGAAGGGCAAAATTTGCCCCGGCAATAATCATAAACACAATAATTATGTAATCTATTACAGGGCTATTGTATGCTGCAACGCTTGCATTTTTTGTTGAGAACCCGCCAGTTGCCATAGTGCCGAAAGTATGGCACAAAGCATCGAAAAGGTCCATACCTGCGAACATCAGCAGAACTGTTTCGAGAATTGTAAAAAGGAAATAGACGCCCCATAAAATTTTAGCAGTTTCGGTAATTCGAGGAGTAAGTTTATCAGCTGTTGGACCAGGAACTTCGGCTTTGAACAATTGCATCCCGGCAACACCAAGGAAAGGCAGGATAGCAATTGAGAAAACGATAATTCCCATACCACCAATCCAGTGAGTAAAACTTCTCCAAAAAAGGATGCCTTTTGGCAAAGCCTCTATATCGGTAAGGATTGAAGCTCCGGTAGTTGTAAAGCCAGACATTGTTTCGAAGAATGCATCTGTGTAGGATGGAATTGCACCGGAAATAACAAAAGGCAAAGCACTGAACAGAGACAAAGCAATCCAGCCAAAACCAACTATGGCGAAACCTTCTTTTGGATGAATATCTTTTTGGCTTGAACCCAGATTTCTTTTTGAAGAAAAGAATGCTAAAATCCCGACAAGAAAGGTTATACAAAAGGAAAAGATAAAACTCGCCTGGTCCTGACTATTGTAATAATACGAAAAAGGCAATGGTAGCAGCATTGTAAAGCTAAGAAAAACAAGAATAAGTCCAAGGATTTTAGCGACAATTCTTAAATTCATATTACTATTTGAATAATTTTTCTACAATTTTGATTTGTTCTGTAGTGCAAAGAATAAGCACTTTGTCGCCTTCGTTAATATGAGTATCGCCAGTTGGAATGATTAAGTTATCCTGACGGTCAATAATTGCACCAACAATAGCACCGCGTGGGAAATCTAAATTTTTCAGCGGTTTTGTAGTAATTTTGGACTTTGGTTTAGCAATATACATTGTTATCTCGGCTTCAATGCCGGGCAGTTCCACAACATTAGCAATAGATTGCCTTTTGATAAAGCTCTCGATAACGTTTACAGTTATTTGTTGTTTGCTAACAACAGCGTCGAGCCCAAGAGTTCCGGAAAGAGGCAAATATTCGTTTTTATTTATTAGAGTAATCGCTCTTGGCACTTTTAGGTGCTTGGCAATAATGCTTGTAATGATATTAGTTTCGTCGTCGCCAGTGATAGCAACGAACTCGTCCATATCGGGCAGTCCTTCCAAAGTAAGCAAGTCGAGATCGCTTCCATCTCCGTGTATTACCAAAGTATCTCTCAATTGATTAGCTATATCGATAGCCTTTTTCTCGTCTTTTTCAATAATTTTAATATTCAAATCGTTTTGCAATCTTTCTGCAATAAAGTAAGCAATTTGTCCACCTCCGATAATCATTACATCTTCGATTTTAACGTTTTTCTTACCAAATATTTCTAGAAGTTCTTCAAAATAATTAGGGTCGCAGGTAAAGAAAATCTGGTCGCCCTTCATTAAGAAATCGCTTCCACGAGGGATAATAGTTCTTAAATTACGTTTAATTGCAACAATTCTCATTGGAATATGTTTGTATTTCGTTCCAAGTTCGGCAAGCGGCACCCTTAGGATATCCAAATGAGAATCTATTCTAATACCGGTAAAATGAACTTTTCCGTTTTCAAATTCAATAGAATCAGTAGAGGAAGCCAAGTTAATTAATCGGACAATAGCTTTTGCTGTTTCTTGTTCGGGATGTACCATCAGATCGACGCCAAAATCTTCTTTTTTCACAATGAAATTGGGATCGAGGTATTGAGCATTTTTGATACGAGCAATGGTAGTCTGGACACCCATTTTTTTCGCAAGTTTGCAGGCAAGCAGGTTAATTTCGTCGTTTCGGGTAAGAGCAACGAAGGCGTCCATTTTATCAATTTGAGCAGATTTAAGAATTTCGTAATCAGTAGCATTGCCTTCGATAACCATAGCGTCTAAGTGCTCACGAGCATACTCAGCTTTGTCTGAGTTTTGCTCTATAATAACAATATCGCCTTCAAAAAGAGTGAAGCGTTTTGCAAGCTGATAACCAATGCTTCCAACACCAACAATTGCAATATTCATATTATAATACCTGAGTTAAAAAAAGCAAAATTATCAAAAATTATCAATAAAGTGTAAAGAAATTATTATAAGTAGTTTTCTATAAATATTGCTTTTTAATATCATTTATAGTATTTTTGATATATTTTAAAGATTTATTTATAAAAAATGAGGGAATTATGTCATTTGTAATTGATGGTCATAGTTTGACAATTGAAAAAGTTGTAGAAGTAGCCCGCAAAGGTGAAAAAATCACATTGGATGAAAAAGCAATAGAACGAATTAAAATATGCCGCCAGATGTTGGAAAAAAAGATTGAAGCCAGAGAAATAATGTATGGTGTAAATACCGGAATTGGGGAATTTTCCGAAATAGTATTAACAGATGAACAAATAAAAGAATTTCAAAAGTATTTGATATACAATCATTCAGCTGGTATTGGTGAACCATTGCCGATTGAATATGTTCGTGGCGCGATGCTGGGACGTGTAAATGTTCACGCTCACGGGAACTCGGGATGTCGTCCGGAGATAACTCAAACACTTGTCGAAATGCTCAATAAAGGTGTAACACCAGTTGTTTGCAATAAAGGTTCGGTTGGGGCTTGCGGAGACCTCTCCCCTATGTCTCAGATAGCATTGCTGATGATGGGCGAAGGCGAAGCATTTTATCAGGGTGAACGTTTGCCCGGCAAAGTAGCTTTTGAACGTGCCGGAATACCTGTTCCCGGACTAAAAGCTCGCGACGGACTTGCAACAATTAATGGTTCGAATGTATTAACTGCAATGAGTGCCATTCACATTTGGGAATTCAACCGCATTTTGAAAATGGCAGAAATCGCTGCTGCAATGTCGCTCGAAGCATTGCTTGCTAATATGAAACCATACGACAAGCGTTTGCACGAATTGCGCGGATTTACCGGAGCAATCAGAAGTGCCAAAGCAATCAAGAAGTGCTTAGAAGGTAGCGATTTATTGACTGGCAAGATGAAAACTAAGGTGCAAGATGCTTATTCAATGCGTTCAACTCCGCAAGTTATCGGTGCTGCTCACGATGCACTTGCTTATGCCCGCAAGCAAGTTGAAACTGAGTTGAACGGAGTTGGAGACAATCCTATTTTCATTCCGGAAGATAATTTAACATTGACAGGAGCAAATTTCCAAGGAACTCCGGTATCGCTTCCAATGGATATGGCAGGTGCGTCGATTACAATGGTATGCGTATTATCAGAACGCCGCCTGAATAGATTGCTCAACCCTGCTTTGAGCCAAGGATTGCCAGCATTTTTGACAAAGGGTGCCGGTATGTTCTCGGGAATGATGTTGAGCCAATATACAGCAGATATGTTAATTGTAGAACAAAGAATTCTATCAAATCCTGCTTCAATTCAGTCTATTCCTGCTGCTGCCGACCAAGAAGATTTCGTTTCTATGGGAATGAACACCGCACTTAAAAATCATCAGATTCTGGACAATGCTTATGGTATTCTTGGAATTGAGTTTATGGCAGCTGCCCAGGCTTTGGACTTCCGCAACTTCAAGAATGGGCGTGGAGTAGAGGTTGCTCGCAAAGTTATTCGCAAGTATGTTGATTTCCTTGATGTAGATAGGCCACTCTACAATGACCACAACAAGATGAAAGAATTGGTGAAATCAGGTGAAATACTGGATGCAGTCGAAGCAGAAATCGGTAGTTTAGAAGAATAATCTTAAGATAAATCAGATTTTTTAGCAAGTTAAAAATTAATAAAGGGGCTATATGTTTAGCCCCTTTTCTTTTGAATAATACAAAAAGATTAGAAATAACCTATGAATTAATTTGCTTTCCTTCTTTTTTATGACGAAAGATAGCCCAGAAAAATCCTATAACGACTAAAATTGTTCCGAGCCATACGAAATTGATAAAAGGTTTGATTGCAAAGTCGAAAGAGAAAAGCTGAACGGGTTCTGGTAACGATTCACCTTCACGCTGGAAGACAAATGCAGCCTGTGAGCCGCCCTGCATCATTGCAACAAGTTCAGTAAATCCAACCATAATATCAGTTCCGCGTATTTTTTTCATTTCAGGAACACCTTCCTTGGAATTAATATCTATGGCTGAATAGAGTGTGTCGCTATATTTTTCGTTTGTTGAAGAAAATTCAACGGCAACCCCTAACCGAACGCGATTATCAGCAGACATTTCCATTGCGTGGTTCATATCAAATCCAAGCATCTGAATTTTCCAGGAAGTATCGAGCGGCACTTTGGAAACTTCTTCGCGAGCAAGTAGCACCATAGGCAAATTTGATTTTCTTTCGGTAGATTTTGGAGAAATATAAATATCATAAAATGGTTTTTCAATAATGCCGGGTTCAAGGAAAGGAGCCATACGGTCGTTGAAATCGCTCCAATAGAAAATTGGTTTAAGTGTGTGCGTATTTTCAGCTTTTTTGGCAGTAACAATAAATTCATATTTTTCTCTATCTTTAAAATGTTTTTCTATTTGGTTGATTTTTTCGAAAGAAATGTCGTAACCGAACACATTAATTTTATCACCGAGAGCAAGAGTAACGTGCTGAGTGGACGAGTAGGCACCGGAAATCAAGGCTCCAAGCAGAAGGAACGCTACTCCCATATGAGAAATATAAGTTCCAAAGCCGTGTTTGTATGACTTCCAATTTCGGATAATGAATTCAAGATTGACTATAATAGTATAAATTGCTGCAAAGGCAAGTAGCAGATAAGCAGCAGAATTAATACCAAACCAAAAAGCAACCAAAGACAAAAGAATAGCAATAGAAAGCGAAACTGAAATTCTGTTTATTTTGCTTTTAATGTCAGTGGAATTCCAATGTAAGTATAGAGAAAACGCACTTGTCAGAAGAAGTAAAATAGCAAAAGGCAAATTCCATTTATCGTAGAAAGAAATATCGACACTTGACTTTTGAGAGCCAAAAATTTCAGTAAAGAGAGGCCAGTTAGTCCCGATGAATACAATTATTGCGATAGCAAAAAGAATGATCGAACCAAGAGAAAGGAAAAATTCGCGAGAACTTCCCTTGAAATCGATAGATCCAGAAATAGATGAAATTTCCTTTGAACGAATAATAAGCGATACAATGCCAATTAAAAAGAAAACAACAAGTGAGGCAACCAATAAAGAATAAATAAATTTACCGGGCTCTCCAAAAGAATGAACGGAAATATCGCCTAAAACACCACTGCGAGTTAAAAAAGTTGCATAAAGCACTAAAATAAAAGATATGATTGCAATAACAAAGTTAGTACGGACAAGTCCTTTTGTTCGTTTTTGGACAAGCATTGTATGGACAAGCGCAACTGCAACCAGCCACGGAAGAAGCGAGGCGTTTTCGACCGGGTCCCAACCCCAAAAGCCGCCCCAACCAAGCACTTCGTAAGCCCAAAAGCCACCGAGCATAATCCCAAGCCCAAGAATACCAGTTGCAGCAAGTGTCCAAGGCAAAGAAATATCAATCCAGTTATGATATTCTCGCTTGATTAGTCCAGCAACAGCAAAAACAAATGGAACGCTCATAATTGCGTATCCGGCAAAAACTATAGGAGGATGAATAGCGTTCCAGTAATTTTGCAAAATCGGGTTTAGCCCTCGACCGTTCGGTGGAATGAACCCTACAGGTGTTCCACTATCGGCAAATGCTTCCCAGATATACTGAAACGGGCTTTTGGAAATAAGCATCAAGGTTAGAAACACAAGAATCAGAGAATAAAGCCCCATTACTAATTCCTGGTAGCCGTGTTTTTTAGCGTAAGGTTGCAAGAAGAAACCGATAAGCACCATCATTAGTGCCCACAGTAAAATAGAGCCTTCCTGCCCGGAATAGAATGAAGTAATAAGCAAGCCAAGAGGCAATTCTCTCGAAGAGTAGGACCAAATATAGTAGTATTGAAAATTATAAGAGAGAATATTTGACAAAAGAAAAGCAGATGCGAAAACAATTGCCGCAAATAGACCCCAATAGGCGTATTCTGCTATTTTTATATTCTTTTTATTTTTTAGGGCTAAAAAGTAAAATAAAGTAGATAATAAAGCGAAAATTAGCGAAACGTAGATAGATAATTTACCAATCATAAAGAACCTAAAAATGTTTATAAACAAATGTTAATTATTTTTGCATTTTGCCTTCGTATTTGCTTGGGCATTTGGTAAGAACTTCCGATGCGATAAAAATATCGCCCTCGAATTTTCCTTTGACAACAACCATAGGAGCAATGTCGAAATTATTAGGCTTCCCACCATTGTAGAGAACTTCTGCTGTTTCATTTTTTTCGTCTTTTAAATGAAACTTAAATTCGTTTTTTTGGTTATCGTAGTTTGAAGGAAGTTCTTTGACCCAAGAACCAATAATTTGAACAGTTTTGTGCTCTTTACGAGCAGATGAAAAATCGGAATATTCGATCTTACTTGAATCGAATGAATAAATTGCTAAAATAACGAAAACAATCCCTACAATTATTCCGATTAAATATTTCTTTTTCATAACAATACTCGTATTGAATAATAAATTTTACTTAAAATAATAAAATTAATTTAAAAAAAGTAATTTTTTTGGAATGGTTAATTAATTTTTAAGTATGAATAAAATGAACAGGTAAAGAAAAAGTAAATGAAGTCCCAACACCGAGTTCGGACTGGAAACTGATTTCACCACCTAATTTTTCGACAGCATTTTTTACAATATACAATCCGAGTCCGGTGCCCTGAATTGATTCAGAATTTTCTCCCCGATAAAATTGCTCAAAAATATGTTTTTTATCATTTTCAGGAATTCCAAAACCTTGATCTTTAACTTGAACATAAATAACATTATCTTCAATAAGACCTACAGAAATATGTACATCGGTATTCATTGGTGAGTATTGAACAGCGTTTGTTACTAAATTCATCATAATAGTTTTGAATAAATTTTCTTCAGTAACAATCATTTTATTTTGAAGATCGACAAAAATATTGAAATTATGATGATATTGGTCTATGGCTTTGATTTCATCAACTACATTTTCGATCAAATCAGCAATATTGAAAGGAGAAAAATGGATTTCGTTAAGAACTTCTTCTTCGCTAAGATGACCGGTTACCAGAACATTGTCGAGCAAGTGCGTCATTTGACGAGCAGCGATGCGAATTCTATCGACGTGTTTGGAGAGAGTACCCAAATCGTTTTTAACGATAGCGAGTTCCATCAGAAAGAGAGATGTAAGCATTACAGTTAGAGGCGAACGATATTCTTCAGAAATCATTTTTAGAAAACGTGCACGCAGTTCGCTAAATTCTTTTTCTTTAAGATAGGCAGATTGGAGTTCATCTTTTGCATTACGAAGTTCTTCGAGAGCATCTTCGAGTTCGGCAGTTCGAAGACGGACACGTTCTTCTAACTCGACATTCATTGATTTCAGTGCTTTTTCATTTTGCTCATTAATAATTGCAGCAGCAAAGATTCGGGCAGCAACTTCGAGAGCATCGATTTCTTGTTGGATCCATTGTTGTTTAGTTTCAACATTTCTAATTAAGAAAAATCCCCAGAATTTATTGTATGGAATAATCGGAATGAAAGTAAGCGAAGTGAAATGAAAATTCTCCGGGAATTTCTGATGGTTAGGAGGAAGTTCATCATTATGAATTACAACTATATCACCGGCAAGAAGTTTATTTTTAATATTGTGGTCTTCTGAAAACAAGAGATTAAATTCAGGACTTGTGCATAATTGTTCGTTAGAAATATCAATTAATGAAGAATAATTTAAACATTTTAAAATAAAAGTACCCTCGCTTTCACTAATATTCTCGAAAAGATATACAACTGATGAATCGGTAATCGAAAGAAGTCTATCGAGGCTAACTTTAATTTTTTTACGCCAGTTTGGCTCAATAAGGAATTGTTCCGCAGCGTGACTAATTGTTTCTAATATTTCGTCCTTTCTTGAAATGATTTTATGCAGACGCTTTGTAGTGGTTAAATCCTCAACAATTCCAATAAAATAATGAAATTCGCAAGGTTCGTTCAAATGAATTTCATTTAACAAGACATTTCGTACTTCACCATCTTTTCTACGGACGGATAATTCAAAACTTGTTGGAAGATTTTTGCCTTCCTGCATTTCAAGAGCTCGCTTTCGAATAACTGGTCGAGAGCTTTCTTCAATTAATTCAAAATAATCGAATGCAGGGGACAATATTTCGTCTTTTGTATATCCAGTAAACTCACAAAATTTTTGATTAACGTAATAAAATTTATGATCCTTCATAATAAACATACTGTCGTTGGCATTTTCCAGCAGAGAATAATATTTTTTCTCACTTTCAATAAATTTTGTTTGTATAATATGTCTATTCAGTGCGATTGACAAGACATTAAGAATTCTTGAAAGAATTTTAATGTCTTTTTTATGAAACTTTGAATCTTTATTAGCGAGGAAAATATATCCGAAATTCTTCCCTTCAATCTCAACAGGTGCATAGAGATAATTTTCTATCGTTAATATATAGTCGTTAAATTTAATTTGAAATGGTCTATTGAAATTTTCAAAAACAAAATTATCTTTTGCAAACTGTTCTTGAATAATATTATCTAATATCGAAATAGTATTATGATCTAATTCGAAAGAAGGATTGTGAACAATATTAATTTGATCACCAAGGTTCTTGATGGTTAGGAAGCTGAAATGATTAGCGAAAATATTAGTAAATGAATATAGCACCAGTTGGCAAATTTTATGAAGCTCAGTTTCATTGATAACATAGTTTGAAAGCAATGCGACATTATTATTAATAGTTAGCTCTTTTTGAAGCTGAATTTCCTTGTTCACTCTATCAATTGCTGATACTAATATATTAGTAAAAGTTCTTAGCAAGGCAGAATCTTCATTTCTCCAGGAGCTATCAAGCATAGCATTAAAAATAGCAATTCCCCCATACAAATTATTATCGTAGACAACAGGAACGATAAAAATATTAGCCAGCCCAAGCAATTTCATATATTTCCGAACTTCTGGGGAGGTGCGTTCGAAATCAACTAAAAAATTATCTGAAATACAATCACTATTTTTAAAGAAGGAATAAATCCATTGATGAATATTGTCTACTCTTTCTTTGAACTTGCGGACATTTATTTGCAATGTATTAGCAAAATATGCGTGTTCAGGAACGACAATTTCATCATTAACAGAATAAATAACAATTCCATCTGCATTAGCAAAAAGGCAAAATTTTTTGAGTGCATTTAGTGTTTTATCTTCAAGTTCATAAGTTTCTAAGCTTGTGAAATCCTGAGCAATTTCGCTGAGAAGTTTTTCAAAATTCTTTCTATACTCAAGATTTAAACGAAGTAGTTTGTTGCTTTTATCCTCTTTAATTATAACGCCAATAAATTGGTTCTCTTGTTCAATAATTGGATAATAAATTACATAAATATTCTTTGTTTTGTTATCACCAAAGAATAATGTGTATTCCGATGTTGCAGGTTTTTCGTTGGCTTGTGTGGTGTTGTATAAGTTTTTATATAAGTTTTCGATAAAGTTTTCGGTCAGATAATCCTTGTTGTTTGGATTAACAAATTTGAAAAACAGTTCATTGACTTTGAAGCTTTTAATAGTATCAACCGGGATTTCAAAAATATTCTCGGAGAAACTATTGCAATAGATGATATTACACTCTTTGTCCACAATCAAAAGTGCTTCGTTTGATAGTTCAAAAAGTTGCTCGAAGATACTGATTGAGATTGAATTTTTATTCATTTTACAAATACAATGACAAACATTAGGGAAATAAATATAACAAACTATAATAATTAAATCAAAGAATTATTTTTTTTGAGCGTTAATTCGTAACCAGGTATCATAAAAAGGAGATGTTTGCTTCCACATCGGTTGAATTGGACTATTAGCAAAAGCAATTATAATATCAAAAAGCAAATTAGCGTGTTGCAAAGAAGCATCATAATTTACCTGAAATTTGAAGTCGTCGTTTGGGGTATGATAAACATTATTTGCATAATGAGAGAATTTGCCGGAAGCTTCTTCTGGAGTGAAATTTTCTAAATCGAGACCATCCATAATAAGCAAAGCCGGGACACCATTCTTAGCAAATGAATAATTATCAGAATAAGTAAATGAATTATCCAATGCAAATGAAGGCATTTCCGATAAATATAAATTATTATTTTTCAATACACTATCGAGAGCATCCAAATTATTTAAAAATTCTGAACCAATTGCAACAACAGATTTAAATCTATCCAAAAATGCAATACCGTCAATATTGATATTGAGAATTGTTTTGAGAAGTGGACGCGCAGGATAATCGCAATAATAAGCAGAGCCAAGCAAACCGTGTTCCTCAGCTGATGTGAAAAGGAAAATAACGGAACGTTTGGGTTTTATTTTGTTTTCCATAATATTACGTGCAATTTCGAGAGCAACAGCACAACCAAGTGCGTTGTCTGTAAGTCCGTTATAGATACTATCGCGACCGGAAGGAATACCAACGCCAAGATGGTCGTAGTGAGCCGAAACCAATACGTAACTGTCGCGAAGTTTTTCATCAGCACCCTGAATAATACCAACAATGTTTACAGCAAGGAAATCGTGGCGTTCAACCTGAGGCTTGAATTCAAAAAAAGTATTCAGAGGAAAGCTTGATAGTTTATTATTTTTTGCAAGTTCCAATATTTGATTTAAAGAATAACCAGATTGATCAAAAATAAAATCAGAAGCGATTGGGTTGAGAATAATGCAGAGATTTTTATTCAAATTATAGGCAAGCGAAAAATCGTCGAATTGGTAATTGTATATCATTTTTTCCCAGTGACGCTGATTTGCTATACTTTGTGTTGAGATAATGATTAATGCAGAGGCACCTCGAGAAACAGCGATGAGTTGTTTTGTTTCGTAACTTGAATAGGTAGTTGGTCGTTCGCCTGCAAAGAAATCAGGAGACGTAGAAAAGGGTTCACCATCTAAAACAACAACAACTTTACCTCGAACATCGATGTTTAAGTAGTCGTTGTAGTCATATTCGGGAGCAAAAATACCAAAACCGGCAAATACCATTTCCGTGCGACGCGAAAGAAATATCTGATGAGAAATTTTGTAAACCAAATATTCTTCGTTTAATGAATATTCACGAAAATTGTTTTCGGAGTATATAGTAAGTTTTGTTTCAGGAAGAATTTTAGTAGAATGCATAGGGATATACTGATAAAAAGTGCCATCGTTTCCGATAGGTTTCACACCGTATTTATTCAATTCTGAAGCTAAATATTTGGCAGCAATTTCGCTACCGAACGAACCTGTAAGGCGACCTGCCAAAAAATCGCTGGCAAGAAAATTAACGTGGCTGATAATGTTATTTTTATTAATCTCAGCAATCAAACAAGAAGCAAACAGCAAGGTTATTATATATAGATATACTCTCATAAAAACAATTTACTTAATAATTTAAAAATAAAAAAAATTTGATTGAAGATAATTTATTATTCAATAAATGGCAAGGAAATTGAGAATAATCAGTATGAATAATTAAAAACAGCATAAATACTATGTTTTTTGAATAATGAAGAAAACAAATGGCTAAAAATACACAAATAGATGTATTAAATTCACCTGCAATGAACAAAATCCGGAATAATATACTTCCTCAATTGAGCAGAAACAGAGATATATTGTTAGCGATGGGAGTTTTGCTCATATTAGGATTATTAATTATTCCGTTACCACCAAAACTGTTGGATATATTTTTAGCAACAAATATAACTTTGTCTGTATTAATATTAATGATAGCAATATACATAAGAACACCGCTGGAATTTTCTTCGTTCCCAGCTGTGTTGCTTATGACAACTTTGTTTCGGTTGGGACTGAACGTTGCAACTACACGTTTGATATTAGGCGAAGCGTCAGCAGGAGATATAATTCACGCGTTTGGTTCATTTGTAATCAAAGGCAATTATGTAGTTGGGGTAATAATATTTCTCATATTACTTGTAATCAACTTTATAGTAGTAATAAAGGGTTCGACACGTATTGCCGAAGTAAGCGCACGATTTACTCTGGATGCATTGCCCGGCAAACAAATGAGTATTGATGCAGATTTAAACGCGGGATATATAGATGAAGCAACAGCCAAAAAGCGACGCGAAGACCTTACTCGTGAGGCGGACTTCTTTGGTGCGATGGACGGTGCGGCGAAGTTTATCAAAGGAGATGCAATAGCAGGATTAGTAATAACGGGTGTCAATATTCTTGGTGGATTGGCAGTTGGAATGTTGCAATTTCAAATGGATTTTGCTACGGCAGCATCTACATATACCATTTTGACTATTGGTGATGGTCTTGTTGCTCAAATTCCATCGCTTTTGATTTCTGTATCGGGAGGTTTGGTTGTAACACGTTCGAGCGGTTCGGATTATTTAGACAGTGAACTTTCGTTTCAGATCGGTAGTCGTCCGAAACCACTTGCGATTACTTCGATAGTATTGCTGATAATGGGAACAATTCCGGGTTTTCCATTTATTCCATTTTTTATTCTTTCGATAATCACCGGGGGATTTGCTTACTACCGATATAAACAAATGAAGCAAGAGGCAGAGAAAAAGCTTAAAGCAGAAATAGAAAAAGCAGAAGAAGTAAGTGCCCCACCGGAGCAACCGGTAGAAGAATTGCTCAAGATAGACCCTGTAGAAATTGAATTAGGTTATGCACTGATACAATTAGTTGATGAAACTCAGGGAGGCGATGTATTCAAGCGAATTACAAATGTTCGGCGTCAATTAGCTCAGGAACTCGGTATTATTTTGCCGCCAGTAAGAGTAAGAGATAATTTACAGCTTGATCCGGAAGAATATGTAGTTAAAATACGCAACAATGAGATTGCAAGAAACAAGTTGTATCCAAATATGTTGCTTGCAATGAATCCGGGAAATGCCGAAGGCACTCTTGATGGAATAAATGTAACTGAACCAGTGTTTGGATTGCCGGCAGTATGGGTAAATCAAAACTTGCGTGAAAATGCAGAGGTAATGGGTTACACAGTAGTCGAAGCAGCCACTGTTCTGACAACACATTTAACAGAATTGCTGAGACGAAATGCAGATAAACTCCTAACCCGTCAGGAGGTAAAACGATTAATTGACAACTTGAAAGATGACTATCCGGCATTGTTAGAAGAAATACAGCAAGAACAATTGCCACTTGTGCTTGTCCAGAAAGTGCTGCAGAATTTACTTGCCGAAGGAATTCCTATCAGAGATTTGCCGATAATATTAGAATCAATTCTGGAATATTCGAAAGTAACTAAAAATACAGATGTATTAACAGAATATGTTCGCCATAATTTATCTGAAACGATAAAAAAACTATACCAAGACAGGTTTGGAGTAATTCACGCTATTGCATTAGATCCGCAAATTGAAGAAAAAATCACGAATGCACTGCAAATGCACGGAACAACTGCGATAGCACCATCAATTGGATTGCCACCGGATTTTATCGAAGCAATGAAAAATAGTTTGAATGAAGCAATTGAGGAAATATCGCTTGCTGGATATTTGCCATTAATAATTTGTTCCGCACAAATACGTCCATATCTATATAGAATGATTCACAATACTTATCCACTTGTAAGCGTTGTCAGTTTCACTGAACTGCCGGCAGATACTGACATAGAAATACACGGACAAGTGCGTGTTTGAAAAAGATAGGATATGAGAACAAGCAAATTAATCACAATTGACCATCATATTTCGAATGAAAAATCGTTGCATCCCCGTTCCACAGGGGAATTTTCGGCTTTGCTTCACGATATTGCACTTGCAATCAGGATTATTTCCCGAGAAGTGAGACGCGCCGGACTTAATGAAATGTTTGGGCTAACCGGAGAAGAAAATCAGAATGGCGATAAAGTAAGAAAGTTGGATAAATTTGCAAATGAAATAATAAAAAACTTAATCCTACAAAATGGAAATGTGTGCTGCATAGTAAGTGAAGAAGAAAATGATATAGTTTATGCCAAAAACAACGAGAATGCAAAATATATTTTAGTATATGACCCGCTCGATGGTTCCACTAATATTGATGTAAATATCACAATTGGTAGTATTTTTTCAATTTATCGTCGGCTCGATGATAGTATTCCTGTTAATATTAATGATGTATTGCAGTGTGGCACAAGGCAAGTTGCAGCAGGATATGCTCTTTATGGTTCATCTACACTTTTTGTATATACGACAGGAAATGGAGTTAATGTCTTTACTTATGACCCAACTTTAGGTGAATTCTTTTTAACACAAAAGGATTTGAGAATTCCAGAATCAGGGAATATTTACAGTTGTAATGAAGCAAACTATTTCAAATGGAAGCCACAAGTGCAGAAATTTGTAGATCACCTGAAAGGAGCCAATGGAAGTGGACTTTCGTATATGCTACGTTACATTGCAAGTGGAGTAGCTGATATACATCGGACTTTACTATATGGTGGAATTTATTTATATCCTGAAGACACTTCGCATCAGACGGGGAAATTCAGACTTGTGTATGAAGCAAATGCACTTGCAATGATTGTTGAACAAGCAGGTGGTCTGGCAACAGATGGCAAGCAAAGAATTTTGGAAATAATACCAACTTCAATTCACCAAACAATCCCTCTGATTATTGGAAGCCCAGAAGAAGTAAGGCTTTACGAAAAGTATTATAAACACAATATTAGTTTATAAATTTTTGATTAATAACTAATAATTTCTGGTTTTATATTTCCAAAAAATCAATCAAAAATTAAATATTTCCCATAATTACTCAGTAAAAAAGTAATTACAATTGCTATTATTAAGTAATTGTGCCCTCTTTAACAAATTTCAATAGAAAAAATTTAATTTTTTAAAAAATTTTTAAAATTTTTACAATAATTATTATTTACATACGACTATAAAATAGAAATTATTTGTAAATAAGAATAATTATAAATTAATGAATAAGCTCAAAGAAAAATTAGCAAGCAAAGGATTAAAGGCAACTGTTCAGCGGCTCTATGTTTATGAGGCATTGCTAAACAGTCGGCAACATCCTACAGCAGAGGAAGTGTATCTGGAAGTATCACGAGTATTACCAAGCGTATCGTTAAGCACAATATACAATACACTTGAAACGTTTGTAGAACATAAGCTCGTCAATAAAGTTCACAACGATACCGGAATAGCCCGATATGACGCTTTTGTGGAAACACATCATCATATATATTCCGAAAATGGAGAAATAATAGCGGATTATTATGATGAAAAGCTTGCTGAATTGCTTAATGACTATTTCACCAAGAAGAAAATAAATGGCTATGAAATAAAGGAAATACGCCTTCAAATTATATGTTCAACCAAAGAAAAGGAAACAAAAAATGAGTAACCTGAATCAAATTGGGCTCGATGCTAACAAGTCAGCAGAATTAGCAGAAAAGTTGAATGATTTATTAGCTAATTATCACGTGTTTTATATGAATGTACGTGGATTTCACTGGAACATACGCGGAGAGAAGTTTTTCGAGTTGCATTTAAAATTCGAGGAACTTTACGACAACTTAATATTGAAAATTGACGAAATCGCTGAACGTATTTTAACAATAGGGAGCACACCTCTACATTCTTTTAGCGATTATCTGGCAAAATCGGAAATCAAAGAAGCAAAAAATTTATCGTCGGCAAAAGACACAGTTGCTTCGATACTTGATAGTTTCAAGATACTTCTACTTAAACAACGCTATATATTAGATCTATCGGATGAAGTCGGCGACGAAGGAACAAACACACTAATGAGCGATTATATTCGTGAGCAAGAAAAGTTAGTCTGGATGTATTCAGCATATTTAAATAATTAATTCTAACAACTATTTTTAATATTTAATGGAGGTTCAAATGTCAGATTACAAATTCCCATCAATTGGAGAGAAATTTCCAGAAATCGAAGTTCAAACTACATTGGGCAAAATGAATTTGCCAAAAGATTTAGAAGGCAAGTGGTTTATTCTATTTAGCCATCCGGCGGACTTCACACCTGTATGCACAACAGAGTTTGTAGCATTTCAGAAAAGATACGAAGAATTCAAGAAGTTAAATTGTGAGTTAGTTGGACTTTCGATTGACCAAGTATTTTCACATATCAAATGGGTAGAATGGATTAAAGACAATTTGCAAGTAGAAATTCAGTTCCCGATAATTGCAGATGATGGAACAATTGCAAAAATGCTTGGTATGCTTCATCCAGGAAAAGGAAAAAATACAGTGCGTGCAGTATTTTTCGTAGATCCAACAGGAACAATAAGAGCAATATTGTATTATCCACAAGAACTTGGACGCAATTTTGATGAATTATTGAGAATGGTAAAAGCATTCCAGGTATCAGATAGCGAAAAAGTTGCAATACCAGCTAACTGGCCAAACAATGAATTAATTGGCAATAAGGTGATTATTCCACCAGCAACAGACTACAAAGCAGCAATGTATAAGAAAGACCGCTATGAAAACTTCGACTGGTGGTTCTTGTATAGAGATATTGAGCAGAAATAAAGCAAAAAGATAAAGAAATGGCGGGAATGATACCCGCCATTTCATTTAATTTTTGTGTATATCACGATGCATAATGCGTCGTGATTCTTTTAATTTTTCGTCGTCAGGAAGAGAGAGCAAACGTTGATTTAAGTCTTTATCGTTTTCATTTTGAAGTTGAGCAGCAACAAATGAAATAACCTGAGGTGGGAAAACATTGTCGCGTTCGTAGAGCTCACGGTGCTGGAGTAATTTTTCGCTCGACTCGACACAACTTGTAGCAAGTTCAGGAAGTTCATTTTCGATAGAAGACTTATGAATATTTGTGCTGACGTAGCTATTATTAGCAATATCGAGGGATTTATCTTTGTTAGTAAGTCCCCATTCAGCAGCCATAGTAATACCTGAAAGCAACAAATGAGCGTTTCCACTTCCGTCAGGACTACGAATTTCGACTGTTTGGCGGTAAATACGCTTTTCAAGAGGTTCAACCGGGCAATCATTAACAACAGAAGCAAGGTTCGACAGATTATTCCAGCCGAGTGGAACGCGAATCAGAGCACTACGGTTCATCTCGCTCCAACAAACGCGAGTAGGAGCTTCCTGATGTGGAACAAGTCTTAGATAAGAAGCAGTAACCATATTACCAAATCCAGTAAGGCTTGGAGCATAATTACATAGCCCACCTATAAGCATTTTAGCATAGTCGGTAAGAGCACCTTTTTCGTCTGTCATAATATTTTTACCATCTTTCATCAGTTGAAGATGGAAGTGCATTCCGTTGCCAGCGTGCCCAATTTCTAATTTTGGAACAAAAGTAGCAGTAAAATTATTTCTATAAGCAACATTTCGAATAATCCATCGGGATAGGACAATAATATCGCCAGTATCTTCTATTGGAGTAGGTAAAAATTCAACTTCGACTTGCTCGGCACTTTTTCCATTTAGTTCAGGATAGTCGCTTTCGATACGTTCAAGATAACCTACCTCGAAATGAGCATATTTGACGTTTCCGGAAATCTGGGCGATATAGCGAACCATTTCATTCAACACAGCAGCACTTTTGACGAATGGTTCGGAGGCGTGATAACCACGCTGTTTTGGCATAGGGAAAAGTTGATTATTAGTATGACCGATAAGGTAGAATTCCAATTCACCTAAAGCCCAAAGCTCTAAGCCAGTTCGTTCTTTCAGCATAGTGTGAGCTTTATGAAGAATATTATCGGGAGCAAATGGAGCGCGTTCGCCGTTTTTATTCAGGAAGCGGCAAACAAAATCAATACTCTTATTATCAAAAGGATTAAGAAAAGCAGTTTTATAAACAGGGAGCACATACATATCAGAAGAACCTGCATCCACAATTCCTTTGAAGAGAGAAGAGCCATCAACGCGTTCACCTTCGGTAAGAATCATTTCAGCCTGCTGAGTACTGCAGATTGGAATTCTGAGCTCTTTGATTTTTCCATCAATGCCGGTATAATGGAAAGTAATGCGTTCCAATTCTTTTTCTTTAATAATTCTAATTAAATCATCACGAGTAAAATCTTTTGGTTCCTTACCTAAAATAACAGAAATGGGATTACTTAAAGCAAAATTTTCAAGTTTAGTCATAAAGCACCATCAAAAAAATTGTAAAATTATATAATACTAGAAATTTAATATAATAAATGTTCATAAATTTTTCATATTTTTATTTTGAGAAAAAGTGAAATAAGAAGAAAAAGTAATCTTAATGGAAGAAATTGTTTATCATACGAATTATAGATTAGAGAACGAATACTGGTGGTTTGTAGCAAGAAATGAGATTGTAAAAACTCTGATATTACAAAAGACGGACATACCACAGGGGAGTTACGTATTAGATATTGGTTGTGGAACAGGTGGTTTTTCTGAAAAAATATCGCATTTGTACAATCCGATATGCTTAGATACATCGGAATTGGCAATTGATTATTGCCGGAAGCGAGGATTGAAACATACATATAAATCGACTGTGGAAGAATTTGATTTTGAGCAGTATCCAATAAAAGCAGCAATTATGCTGGATGTAATCGAACATATTGAAAATGACAGTGCAATAGTAAAGCAGGTGTACGATAAATTACCGAACGGAGCGTGGTTTATAACAACTGTTCCTGCTTACCAGTCGCTTTGGAGCCGCCACGATGAAATTCATAAGCACTATCGCAGATATAACAGGTTCGAATTTAATAATATTCTAAGACAAGCAGGATTCAATATTGTCTATTCATCTTACTTCAATACTTTGCTCTTTGCTCCAGCTGTACTGAAAAGATATGTTGATAAGCTAACCGGTGCAGAAAAGAAAAACGACGAACCAGTTGAAAATGTTTCACCATTAATAAATAAAATATTTAAAGGTATATTTTTATTAGAAAAATATATGATTGGGAAGATTATTTTCCCATTTGGATTGTCAATCATTTCAATTGCAAGGAAATATAAATAATGTTCAAGAATGAGAAATATAATATGGAGAGAAAAAAACAATTATTTGAAAAAGTGCAAGAAAGCGTAAGCTATTTAAAGCAAGAATCAGTCATTTCTCCAAAAACCGGAATAATTTTAGGCACAGGATTAGGCGAATTAGCTACTAAAATTCAAATTAATAAAGTTTTTGATTATACAAATATTCCCCACTTCCCTACTTCAACGGTAGAAAGCCACAAAGGGAAGTTAATATTTGGGAAGTTGGAAGATAAAGAAGTGGTGGCGATGCAGGGACGTTTTCATTACTACGAAGGATACTCGATGGAACAAATAACGTTTCCGGTTAGGGTAATGAAATATCTTGGAGTTGAAAGGTTGATTATTACAAATGCTTGTGGCTCTTTGAATCCATATATACCTGTTACAAGTATTGTTGTAATAGATGATCACATCAATTTGATAGGCGATAATCCACTAATAGGCGAATATGATCCAAGATTTGGAGCACGTTTTGTAGATATGAGCGAACCTTACAGCAAACAAATGATAAAATTAGCAGAAGAATTAGCATTGGATTTAGGAATAAAGTTGCACAAAGGAGTATATGCCGCGATGAGTGGACCGAGTTTGGAAACACGAGCGGAATATCGTTTCTTACGTATAATTGGTGCGGATTTGATTGGGATGAGCACTATTCCGGAATGTATTGTTGCTAATCAGATGGGAATGAAAGTGCTTGGTTTTTCTATAGTAACAGATGAATGTTATCCAGATGCGCTAAGACCAGTATCTTTGGACGAAATAATCAAAGCAGCTCAAATTGCTGAACCGAAATTAACAAAATTAGTAATGAAGATAATTAGTAAATTAGATTAATTTTTGCAATAGAATGATAGTTCCAGATGAAATATTGAATTTTACGTTTAAGGATATGTATCACGGGTTCGCTGAGTGTCACGGGAATTTATTTTTGGATGAAAATTCAATCACAATAGAATATTTTGTGAAAGATAGCATTATCGGTTTTTTTAAGTCAAATATCAAGAGAGTGAAGATAAAATACTCTGAAATAATTAATACAGAAATTAAGAAAAAGTTTTTTAAGAGGTATTTTTTAATTGTTAGGATAAAATCTCTGAATAATATAATCGACTTACCTTTTATTGACGAGAACGCCAAGTTGAGTATTAAGATAAGCAAATCATCATTGCTGACTGCAGAGGAAATATCATCATACATTAACTACAGGGTAGCTGAAAATAAACTTTCTAAAATTGATAATAATTATTAAATTGGTCAAGTATATATTTTAAATAAATAATAACAATGGAAAACAAGGGAAAATTATTAATAGTAGATGACGAAACAGCATTTTTGAAAATACTTAGTATAATGTTTTCAAAGTTTTACGACGTTAGGACGGCTGAAAGCGGAGAAGAAGCTTTGGAAATAATAAAGAATGGATTTAAAGCTGAGGTAATATTATCGGACCAAAGAATGCCGGGAATGAGCGGTTCAGAATTTTTAGAAAAGAGTATGAGTATAGTTCCAGACGCTACCCGAGTTATACTAACAGGATATACCACACCGAAAGATATAATCCCGGCAATAAACCAAGCACATGCCTATATGTATTTGATAAAGCCAGCTGATGAGTTAGCTTTAGTCCAATCGATAAAGATAGCATTCGATAATTATAATAAAAACAAAAAAGTTAAAAAACAAGCCGCAGAACTTAAGAAAACAGTGGAACAGCTGAAAGAGAAGAATGAAGAACTTCAGCGTTCAATAAGTGAGAATACTGAATTACTTAATCAGACTATACAAGCAATATCCGGAATTGCAAGTTACGCTGAAAGGTTTTATTTTACGAATCACACAAAATTTGTAGCAATTACATCAAAATTATTTGCAGAAGAGTTAGGATTATCAAAAGATAGAATAAATAACATAGTATTGGCTTCTTTGCTTCATTCAAGTGTATTAAACGGGATGCCAATTAATTACATTTTAACAGATCCGCATGATTTGACTGACGACAAGAAAATGGAGTATCTTAAATATTTCAGAACTTCTCTGGACACTATACTAAAAGTAAAAAAACTGAAAAAATATGCAGATATTATTTCAAATATCTGGGAACACCACGATGGAAGTGGTTTTCCGGCGATGCTTTCGGGAACTTCAATTTCTTATGAATCGCAGATAATAGCAATTGTTAATTTTTATCACAATGCTGTTTATAGAATGCAATTGCATGAACTCCCCCACTTTTTTCAAGTAGGTTATGTATTGCAAGGACCAGATCGCACTAAAAAAAGACACGAGGAAGCAATAAAATCACTTTACCGGCATGCAACATGGTTCGATTATGATTTGTTCCATCATTTTCAAGATATTATCAGGAAAAAGACTATTCCTACATTAGTGCCTGAACAGGGTGAATTAAGAATTGTAAATATTGATGTTGATGTGGCTGATTTAATTCAACCTAAATTGAAACCGAGAGAAGAAACAAGAGAAGAAGAGGAAGAACAAATTGAAGCTATTGAAACTTCGCAGGGACAAAAAATGCGTGAAATGAACGTTTTTGTCTCTCAACTGGAACCCGGTATGATGATGGGGCAAACTCTATTTACTAAAAATGGTATGCTTGTTGTAAAAAATGAGACAATACTTGACGAAGCTACAATAAAGAATATCAAACAGCTTGAAAGCACAGAAATGATACCTTCGAAAGTAACAATATTAGTCCCACTATAATTTATGAGAAACATAATTGTAATGAAGTTTGGCGGGAGCTCAGTAGCAAATGCTTCCGCAATGCTCAATGTATTAAAAATAATTTCTGCCAATAAAAGCAAAAAACTTGTTGTATTATCTGCTTGCAAGGGTATAACCGACTTATTAATAGAAGTTGCGAACTTTTCATTACAGAATTATCCAAAAGCAAGCGAAATAATTGATGAAATATCAAAACACCATAAGCAAATTATTGAAAATACTCTAAAAACTGAACTAAGAAACAAAGCGAGTGAAGAAACAGAAAAGCTAATTAGGCAAGTCAGAGAATATAGTGAAGGAACACATCTTCTACAAGAGCTGACACCAAAGATGATGGACTATTTTGTGTCATTCGGAGAGAAATTATCAACAACAGTTTTTTACTATATTTTGCTTGAAGAAAAAATAAATACTGCTTTAATAAACTCGGGAAATTATATTATAACAAACAGCAAGTTTGGAGAGGCAGAACCGAATTACACTTTGATAAAATCAAAAGTTCAACAAGAGTTAATTCCGCAATTTGAAATATACGACACTATAATAGCGCAGGGATTTATTGGTTCAGATACAGATGGCAGAACTACGACATTAGGACGAGGAGGTTCGGATTACAGCGCCTCGATTTATGGGCTGGCACTTGGTGCAAATGAAATTCAAATCTGGACAGATGTGTCGGGAGTAAAATCTGCTGACCCAAGACTTGTTGAGCAAGCAATCACAATAGACGAAATGACAATCGATGAAATTCGTGAACTTTCATTTTATGGAGCAAAAGTATTACATCCGGATACAATAAAACCAGCAGTAGAGGCAGGCATTCCGATAAAAGTATTAAATACATTCTCTCCACTGGACCAAGGAACGATAATAAAAGAGAACTTTCAAGAGAGCGAACCGAAATTACATTCGATTAGTTTATTAAGTGAAGTAACAAAATTGCATTTCCATCTTGATGCAAAACGTAACAACAACTTGCAAGTAATGGATATTCTGAATTATTTTATCAGAAGGGACATCAAAATATTGTCTTCCTCGCAATCAGAAACATCATTATTATTGTTTGCAAAAATGGATAATCATCAAGTAGATAATTTGAAAGCAACTTATACAGACTATCAAGTTGAAGCAAGCAAAGGAGATTTGATTTGCCTTGTGGGAAACAACATATTACTTGATAAAGAATTATTATCTAAGTTATTCAAAAAAATTGAGCATTACCAAGTGGATTACATACAATTTGGAATAAACAAACAATTGTCTCTTCTGTTTTCGAAAAAAAACACAAAAGAAATAATCGAAAAAATACACTCAATTATTGGTAATTAGTTTTTAATGTCTTTTAAATTTTCAAAATATTTTCTGATGAGTTGCTCATAATCTTTGGTATAAGTGCGTCGAGCGTTGTTTATCATTTCCTGAATAAATTGATTCTGGCGGAGGAACTTCTCGAAATCTGCTGAATTCGGACTATCCCGGAATATGTCCTGAGCTGTGCGACCTTGACGGCGTTCTTCGAAGTCTCTATCATAAATTGATTTTGTAGCATCGAGCAGACGCGAGAGAATTCTTTCCTGCTTACGACGGGTTTCGGGAGAAACATTACCACTTTGAATTTCGCGAGCAACTTCTTCCATTTCACGAGCAATTCGGTTTAAATCACCCAGAGCTAATTTATTTCCATCGGGAGCATTTCTTTGCTCTTCGGCAAGTTCCTGAAGAGATTTTTGAGCTCTGCCCTGACGGTCGGCAAGACGTGCCATTTGAGCACGCTGTTCCTGGGAAAGGCTTCCGGGATTGTTGCCCTCGCCAAGTTGCTGCATAGCTTGGTTAATTGCTTGCTGTTCGGCAGCTAATTGTTGCAATCGCTGCTGGAAAGCCATACCTTGTCCGCCACTCTTGCTTTGTCCCTGTCCCATACCACCACCTGCATCGCAAGAACTTTGCTTGTTTTGCATCTGGCTTAACATAGATTGCATTTGTCCGATAGTAGAGTTTAAGGATTTCATTGCCTCAATTTGTGATTTGGCAGCTTGGGACATTTGCCTATTAGCAAGATATTCCACAGTTGCCCGCATTTGCATAAGAGCATTAGTCAATTCAGAGCCCATTTGAGGAGTAACAGCAAAGGATTTTTCTGCAAGTTGAGCCATTGAATTAGCGACATTGGAAACACTTTCGAATAAATCAGCTTGTTCATTGGCATATTCTGGAATTTTAGTAGAGTTAAAATCGGATTTTTGAGTTTTATCTTTCAATTTTTCTTGATTATTCGAGGTTGTAAGTAAATCCTGAAGTGCCTTTTGCATTTTGCGTTGAGCTTCACGATTTACTTTATCATTCATTTTGTCCTTGACTTCATTCATTTTTTGAGAGAAATTCTTAATTTTTTGAGAAGCTTTTTGCTGTTTCGATGAAGATTTTTTGAAATCACCTTTTTCTAATGAAGAAGAAGCTTCCTGCATATCCTGCGAAGTTTCTTCATAATTTAGTTCATCAGAGGCTTCGTTAAGTTCGCGTAAAGGCATTTCCTGTTCGCCAATTTCTTTCATAAGATTGCGAAGTTCATCGAGTTCTTTATTGATAGATTTCAATTCTTCCCGAAGTTCTTGCTGTTTGCGAGCAAGTTCTTTTCTTTTGTCTTCGTCGTTAGGATTAGTATTTTTCAACTGATTTTCAAGTTGATTTTGTTGATTTTTTAGTTCTTCGGAACGTTTGGCAATAGCATCAGCTTTTTGTTCTGCCTGAACACGTTTAAGAATTTTCATAGTTCGTTCGATACTACGGCGGAATTTTTCTTCATCAAATTGTATTGACTGCATAGCTTTTTGAAGTTGTTCGGGCGACATATTTTGCAGAGAATTTTCCATTTGTCGCTGTAATCGTTCAAGTTCGGGTGAACGCACTTCTTGCATTAATTTCTGGAGTTCGAGATATTTTTGCAGAGTTTCGGGAGATAATAAATTATTTTGTTGAAGTTTATCGGTTGTTTGAGATAAATCCTGCGATAAATTATCAACTTTCTTTTGTAATTCAGACTGTTTTTTCAGAATATCTTCAACTTTTTTCTTTTCTTCCCAATTAAGTTCTTTTTTATCTTTTTTCAGTAGTTCCCGGTTTATCGCTTCCATTTCTTTCTTTAAGTTTTCAGATTCTTTAGCAATTTTCTGAAGTTCTTTTTCAACCTTTTCGTGAACAACATCTGAGCGATTCATTAATTCATCAGGAGAAGGAAGCCTGACGGTTATAGTTTGGGTGCGTGCGGACTTTGGACCATTGATAATGTCGTTGTCTAAAACTTCCACAAAGAATTCATATTTATCTTCGGGAGTGATATGCACTTTTTTTAAGTCCCAAACATAGGGCAAATCCTGAATAGTAGAGTTGCTTGCAGATAAAGGAATTGGAATTTGCTTATAATTTTTATCCGGTGAAGAGTATTTTGATTCAATTAATTTATAGTGCAATTTTACAGAACTGAAGCCATAATCATCGCTAATTGCAACTTTAATTGGAAGAATAGCATTTTTATCGAGTTCGACATTCATTGTTGGAGACTGTAGCGAAATTGATGGATATTCATCTTTGCCGGAGACCACAGAATAACGAATAGGGTCAGGATTTGTTTGCCCATCGACATCTACAATTCTAATGTGATAGAAACCATTGAAATTGCATACAAATTTGCCAGTTGCGACTTTATCTTTGACAGACATCTGGATAAGAGTTGTATCAAACCGAGGGATTGAGTCTTTTTCACTGAATTTATTTTTTTCTATTACCAATTGAGCGGATTTGATTTTCTTGTTGGAAAGCACAGAAATATTTACCGAAGAACCATTAAGAGCAGAAATATCGGCATTTTGCTCATCAAAATCTTTTGGAGCAAGTCCTGTATAAGAGGGATAGGTAACTCTGCCACTCAATGAACGGATTTGAGGCAAATCAACTACCTGAATAGAACCTAATTTAGTGATGACATTTGTTGTAAGCCATTCAGCAGAAGCATAGAACTGAAGATTGGATTTTACAGCAGCAATAGAGTAAATATAGACGTCGCCTGTATCGAGACGAAGAATGTATTCGTCATAATTTTTTTGCTTTTCTTCTTTAATAAGTAATTTAATAGTTTCCGGGGCTTGACCTCTGGATTTAATAACTATTTGAGCGGGTTTGCCTCGCAAAATAGTTTGTTGTTGATTGACTAATGTCAAGCTAAATGGAGGAGGTGGGAGATATGATTTATTCCAGTTTATTACTCGTTCGAAGGCAAATCCAAAAGAAGACTGAAAGACAAAAAATGAAAAAAGAAAAACAGTCAAAAAAACAAGAAATCTAATAACCGAATTTTTGAGTTTTTTGGTATCTAAAATCACACTGTAATCTCTGTCTTTCGAATAAGAAGTAATTTGTTCAAAGGCAGCTTCGATGAGTTCGGCGGACATTCCATTAGGTTTATTACGTTCCTGATAAATTTGAACTGCATTGCTTAATCTATCTTTGACATCAGGGTATTGGGCACCAACTCTGAGAGCTATAAGATGCAGTGGTGGACGACTTTTTGGTAATAAGAAGCGAGCTAATCCATCTTTCAAAAAGAATGACAGTAGCATTATTGAAGAAAAAACAACAAATCCGAACAATATCCCACGGAAGAAAACATCTCCCTGAGCAAAAAGTTCAATTAAGGTAACAGTAAAAAGAACTGATACAATAAAAGTAAGGGCATTGAAGAGCCCTGAAAACAGAATAATGAAGCTTTCTTTTCTGCGAGTGATGCGAAGCTTCTGGATGATTTCTTTATATGTATCTCTTTTCATATCAATCAATTAGTTAGTGCATAAACAATAATATTTGTGCCAATTTTCAAGGCAGCTTCCCTTTTTTCAGGCGGGTTGTTGTGAACCTCGGGGTCTGCCCAGCCGTCGCTAGGATTGGACTCATAAGTGTAGAAAACACACAGACGCCCATTATGAAACATACCAAAACCTTGCGGGGGGTTGTTGTCGTGTTCGTGAATTTTAGGAAGACCATTTGGAAAAACAAAATGACAATTATAGATTTTATGATTGAAAGGCAGTTCAATAAAATCTTTATCTGGAAATACTTTTTTCATTTCACGGCGAATATGCTCGTCTAAACCGTAATCATCGTCGATATAGAGAAATCCTCCATTTTCTAAATATGCACGTAAATTTCGTGCTTCTCTTTCGGTGAAATTAACATTTCCGTGACCGGTAAGAAAAATCACCGGATATAGGAACAAATTATCATTAGCTAAATCAACGTAAAAGAATGTAGATTCAACATTTATGTTTGTGTTTTCACGAACAAATTTGAGCAAATTTAATTCTGCCGATTGGTCGTTGTACCAGTCTCCCCCACCGGAATATTTGACACGGGCAATTTTGAAAGCACTTTTTTCCTGCGACTGGGCAAATAAATTAATCGATAATAATGATATTATTATTGATAAAACAATTAGTTTGACATTTATCTTAAACATACAGTATAATTTCTAATAAAATACCATAATAAAATAAAGACGTTTTAATAATAAAAATGTTACAAAGATAATCAATTAATCATACTGAATTCATAAAATATAAGTTTTGTTCATCGAATATTAGCAATGATTGCTGAATAAATCTAATTTTGTATGAAATTAGTTGTAAATTTAGGGGACAAAAATGAGAAATGTATTTTTCACACTTATTATGTTTTTTGCATTTATTTTAATTGCAAAATCTGAAACATTAGTAAAAGGTAAGGTTCTGAATTACGATACAAAGCAACCTATTGAAAAGGTAACTGTCGAAACAAGCAATGGATTAATCAAAACATTAACAGATGCTAAAGGAGAATTTCAAATAAGTTTGCCAAACAGCGGGGAGTACAGAATAACTTTCACTTCGCCAACCGGCAATCAACTTACAAAAAAAATAAAAGTCGGGGATGAAAAGGAACTTCTTCTAAATGTAGAGATATTATCGAAAAATTACAATTTAGGTGAAGTGGTTGTATATGGGGCATCCCGAAGAGCTGAAAAAATAATGTATTCTCCATCGGCTGTATCGGTTGTATTCAGTGAAGAGTTGGAAAGGAAATCCCGCCAGGGGCAATTAGCATATTCAGTTGCAGGGAATGCAGGAATAGATGTACTTCGCAATGGAGCGAATGATTTTATTGTTAATGCAAGAGGTTTCAATTCCGGATTAAATCGCAGAGTATTGGTATTGCAAGATGGACGCGATGTGGCTATGCCACTGCTGGGGGCTTTGGAATGGAATTCTTTCTCTTTGCCAATGGAAGAGTTTGAAAGCGTTGAATTTGTGAGAGGACCATCGGCAGCACTTTACGGAGCAAATGCTTACAATGGGGTTTTGCTTTTGAAAAGCCAGTCGCCTCGCTACAATCAAGGGGGCAAGGTTTCTATTTTAGGTGGAGATTACAATACATATAAATTTGATTTACGTTACGCAGGCAGTTTTGAAAATCTATTTTTCAAAGTTAATGCGGGGCGTTCGTATTCATTAAATTTTGCAAATAGACGCGATTCAGTCAGATTTTTAGAATATTCCGGCTTGCCGTTGGAAAAGCGAGTGCTTCGCCCAGAAGACAGAAATACTTATTCGAACTATGGTGCAATACGTTTAGATTATTACTTCGACGACAGCAAATCAATTACAGGTGAATTTGGTTATTCACATAATGGAAATGAAGCATTTGTGTTCGGACTTGGAAGAACGTTTGTCAAAGAAACAGAGAGACCATATTTCAGGCTGGCTTACAATTCCGATAGAATAAATATTCACTCTCATTATATGAGCCGTTTTACTCCGGATACGATGTGGTTACTTGTTCCAAATGCTCCGTTGTTAGATAACTCGAAAGATGTGATGTTTGATGTTCAGCATAATTTTTATTTAAGAAACAATATACACTTTATTTGGGGAATAACTGAACAACTTCAATACATCAGAACATACGGAACAAGTATTCCGAATAATGTAGATGCAGATTTCACAGGTGTTTATTCTCAGATTGAGTGGCAAGCCGCAGACAATTTGAAACTTGTGGGGTCAGCAAGATATGATCATGCGAGCATTCATCCATCATATTTTTCGCCAAGATTTTCTGTTGTATATTCACCAATAGCGGGAAACCAATTTAGATTATCGATAAATAAAGGATTCCAAAGACCAAATTATTCAGAGTTATATCGATTAACTCCAGACGCACCAGCATTTTCAACCAAGACGAAAGCACCTGTTAATTTCAAAAATATTGAAAAGATAATTGCAGATAGTATAGCAAGCTTAAGCGGTGTGCGTCCGGAAATAAACTTAAATCTAAGTCCAACCCGTGCATTTGCAGTTGGCAACGACAAACTTGAAGTAGAAAAAATCACTTCTTTTGAATTTGGATATAAAAACACGATTTCGGATAACTTCTATATTTCAGTTGATTTGTTTTATAATAGACTTACAGATTTTATTACGAATTTTTTGCCTGGTGTCAATCCAAATATTCAAAAATGGTCGCCTCAACTGCCAGATAGCTTAAGCCAATACGCTGAATTGGTCAAGAACATTGTTTATTCCGAGCTTTCAGCAAGAGATAGAGCAAGATTATCAATATTTAACGGACAACCTGCTTTTATTGTTTCAAATACGAACATTGGCAAAGTTGATGAATATGGAGTAGAATTAACAGCATTTTACAAAATAACCAATAATTTCAGTGCAAAAATTGATTACAGTTATTTTGGATATGATGTAGTTGAAAACAAGTCTGCTCAGCCATTGCTACCGAATACAGCTCCACATAAAGCTAATTTATCATTAAATTACGTTCAGCCAAATTCATATGATATAACATTAGATGTATATTATTCACACAAATTTGATTGGCTTGCAGGAACGTTTCAAGGCAAAGTGCCGAGCTACACAATTTTTAATTTAAATGCTGGTTATGAAATAACAAACAATTTAAGTCTTGGTTTAAACGTTTATAATTTATTAAACAAAAAGCATTATCAAATATTTGGTGGTACTTATATACCGCGAGTAGCAACAGCAAAAATTAATTATAAGTTTTGATGAAAAAAAAAGTAGTTTATATTTGCAGAGAATGTAGTTATAAATCGCCACGATGGCTTGGGAAATGCCCTAATTGCAATGCCTGGAATTCATTTGATGAAACAATAGACGATGCCGGTGCCCGCAGAAGCAGCACCGGCAAATCTATTAATTCGGCAACTGTTGTTAAATTAAGCGATATTTCCACAGATAAGCAGTATCGAATTCATACTACGATAAAAGAACTTGACAGAGTGTTGGGCGGTGGAATTGTTCCTGGTTCGATTGTGCTTGTCGGAGGGGACCCGGGGATTGGCAAAAGCACGCTTATGCTGCAGATGTGCTTTGGTATTGCTGAGCAAAATCCGCTTTATATAACAGGCGAAGAATCCCTACAACAGATTAAATATAGAGCATTGAGAATTAAGGACATTGATGAGGAATTAGAAATTCTTGCTGAAACAAATTTAGAAACAATTGTCAATACGATAAAACTATCTGAATCAAATGTAGTTGTTGTAGACTCTATCCAGTCTGTATTTTCAGAATTGATTGAAGCAACACCAGGTTCGATAACTCAGGTGCGGGAATGTGCAACGCATTTGCAGCAAGTAGCCAAAAAGTACAACAAAGCAATTTTTTTAATCGGGCACGTAAATAAAGATGGGGCTATTGCAGGACCAAAAATATTAGAGCATCTTGTTGATACAGTAATTCAGTTCGAGGGTGAAAAAACATATTCATACAGGATTTTGCGAGCATTGAAGAATCGCTATGGTTCTACAAATGAAATCGGCATTTTTGAAATGAGCGAAAACGGACTAATAGAGGTCAGCAATCCATCGGAGGTGTTTCTAACCGGGCGAAATGATTTTGCTTCTGGAATAACGATTGCTTCGATAATGGAGGGAAGCCGTCCAATTCTGCTCGAGGTGCAGTCGCTTGTAACACCAACAAACTACGGTATGCCACAACGTGTATCAAACGGATTTGACAACCGCCGGTTGCAAATGATACTTGCGGTATTGGAAAAACGGTTAGGAATACCATTCAGTCATAACGATGTGTTTGTCAATATTGCTGGTGGAGTATATTTAAATGATGCTTCGGCAGATTTGGCTGTAGCGATTGCACTGGTGAGTTCGTTCAAAGACATCGCAATAGACGCAAAGACTGTATTTATTGGCGAGATTGGGCTGACCGGGGAAGTGCGTTCAGTTGCATCAATCGAGCAAAGAATAGCCGAAGCCGATAAGCTTGGCTTCGAGCGAGTATTCTTCCCTACAGGAAATGCAAGCAAGATATTGAAAAAATTTTCTGCTAAATTGGAGCCAATCGAAAGAATTTCCGCATTGTTTAATCATCTTTTTTAATGCAAATCATATTTTTTCGCTTTGTTCGTTTACTTTTATTTAAAAATTAATTGAATAAAATGGAAAAGATAAACGAACTACGAGAAAGAATTGATGAATTTGACAGGCAACTGATTAAGATTTTTGCCGAAAGACTGCAAATTGCAAAAGAAATCCTAACGTTAAAAATAAGCAATCAACTCAAGGCGGATGATTTCAAAAGAGAAAGTGAAATCATTGAAAAGCTATATAGTGAATTTGGAGATGAAATTTCTAAATATGCAATTGAGAGGCTATACAAGACAATTTTTTCTATTTCTAAAGAAAGCTTTAAAAATGAACACAAAAATTTAACTGCCATAGAATTATTAAAACTAAGACCTATTATGATTGCTGGACCTTGCGTAGTAGAATCGCGAGAACAAGTATTCAGAATTGCTCAGGAATTATCTGAAATTGGCGTTAAATTATTGCGTGGCGGAGCATTTAAGCCACGAACCCGTCCCAATAGTTTTCAAGGGCTTGGAGACGAAGGACTTGATTATTTGCTTGATGCTGCTTGTAAATATCAGATGTACACTGTTACTGAAATACTCGATACCGAACAATTAGAAAGAAATTACGAAAAAATTGATATAGTGCAAATCGGTAGTAGGAATATGTCCAGCTACGGATTTTTAAAGCAAGTCGGAAGATTATCTGCACAGGATGAGAAACCTGTAATATTAAAAAGAGGATTTGCAGCAACAATAGAAGAATTCCTGAATGCCGCTGAATATATAAGGCAGGAAGGCAATCCAAACGTAATACTATGCTTGCGTGGAATAAGGACTTTTGAACAGATTGACTCAAAATTAAGATTTACTCCTGATATTGGAGCAATTATGGACTTGAAAGAACGAACTGATATGCCTGTAATTTTTGATCCATCTCATTCGACAGGGGTTACAAGATATGTGATTCCAATTGCAAGGGCTGCGCTTGCCGCAGGTGCTGATGGGCTTATGGTAGAAACTCACTATAACCCAGAAGAAGCATTGATTGATGGTTTTCAAGCAATATTTCCAAAAGATTTAAAGGTGATAATTGATGAAACGCTTAATTGAGATATATTTTAAAAGTCAGAAGTCAACTATCTTTTTTGAGCCATTTGATAATTTTGCTCAAATTTATCCTAATACAAACGTTGTATTACTAACGGACGAAAGAGTGCATTCTCTCTATCAAAATAAATTTGAGGAATGTAATACAATCGTTGTTCCAGAAGGAGAGAAATGCAAAAATCTTGAAACTGTTGTTAATTTAATTAATGAATTACTGAAATACAAAGCCGATAGAGATACAGCAATAATAGGGATAGGCGGTGGTTCAGTTTGCGATTTGACAGGATTTGTGGCGAGCGTGTATATGCGAGGTCTTAGGCACTCGTTTGTGCCAACAACATTGCTTTCGATGGTTGATGCAAGTATAGGCGGGAAAACTGCGATAAATTTTGATGAAATAAAGAATTTAGTTGGAACATTCAAGCATCCGGAATTTGTAGTAATAGACACGAGTTTTTTGGATACATTAAGCGACAAAGATTATGCTTCCGGTATTGGAGAACTTATCAAAATTGCTGTAATCTCTGATGAAAAATTTTTCGAAGTGCTTGAAGAAACAGACTTAAAAGATAGGAGAAACATAAATTATAATATAATGTTCGAATCTTTACGAAAAAAATCTGAGATAGTAATTCGGGATGAAGAAGACAGAGGAATACGCCATCTTTTGAACTTTGGTCATACATTCGGGCACGTGATAGAACGGCAGTATAAACTGCCACATGGGCAATCTGTAATTTTAGGGATGCTGATTGCAATGAAAATATCTATAGAAATGAACGAGTTAAGTGAAGAAGTATATAACAGAATTTACAGAACATTAGAAAAATATTTATTCTATAAGGAAGAAATTGATATCTGCAAGCTGGCTTGCGGTATTAGTTTAGACAAGAAAAGAAGGAAAAATACGATAGATTTTATTTTGCTAAAAGAGATTGGCTTCCCGAAAATTGTGAATATGAAATTGGAAGATATTCAACAAATATGCAATAAAATAACATTGGAATTGACATAGTCAATTCCAATGTTTTCCGAAAAAAATAGGCAGAGATTAAACTTCTAATCTACTATCAAGAACTTTAACAATGCGCTCGTACACTTCTTTAAAATCGCCTACTCCGTTGATTTTAAATGCTAATCCCATAGAGGAATAATACTTGATGAGAGGTTTTGTCTGAGACTCGTATACCATCAACCGGCGGCGAATTGTTTCTTCTTTGTCATCTTCGCGCTGGAACAACTCAACATTTTCTTCTGGCAGAGGTGGATTGAACAAAAGATGATATATTTTGCCTGTTTTTTTATCAACACGGCGAAGACTAATTCTTTGAATAATTTCCTCGTGTGGCACTTCAAGAACGAGCACGCAATTTAGTTTTAGTCCCATCTTCGACATCATTCCATCGAGTGCTTCAGCTTGCGGGATAGTTCTTGGAAAACCATCGAGCAGGAAGCCTTTTATATAGTCAGTTTTTTTCAGTTCGCTGGCAATAATATCTATCATAATTTTATCCGGGACAAGTTCGCCTTTGTTCATATATTCAGCAGCAATATTACCAAGCTCGGTTTGGTCTTTGACATTTTTTCGCAAAATATCGCCTGTGGAAATTTGCTTAATCCCATAGTCTTTGCAAATATTTTGCGATTGCGTTCCTTTTCCAGAACCGGGAGGTCCTAAAAAGATTAATCTCATAAAATGTTCCTATTTTGAAGATATAAACAATGAACAGTATTGTTACTAAAATAATTAAAAAAATAAATATTCAAAATATATTTTTAATTTTTACTCAAAACTAAATTAATATCTTTCAGAAGTTTATCGAATTTATACAATACGGTGCCATTTTCGTTCATTTCGATTTCGCCGCGGTAATCAATAAGCATTTTGTTCAATATACTTTTTGCAATTTCAAATTGGTTTTGATCAATACGAGCTTCGTAAAAAATATCATTTTCGGTAGCAGGTTTATTGATGTTGAGAATAGCACGAAATAGTTTTTTACGAATAATATTTTTTTCACGTTTTATATTTAAAGCGAAATTGACAAAAATTCGAATAATTGGTATCACAAAAAACAAAACTGAAAAAACGAAAGGGAACAGCCCAAAAAAGAATAAAAATGTAGAACTATCAATTGGCATGCTTAATATAGAATAAGAAATAAATAAATTAAATAAATTCATAAAAAATATAGCAGTATTTTTACCTGAAGAGTTTCCATTGAGAATATATGGTTCTTCGATTTCATCAAAATAGTAAATAATTTTACCTTCAAGAAGTTCTTTGCTAACTTTTTGCAAGTTAGGGAATTCAGCATAGACAGAGCCGTCGCTGTTGATAAATAAATCACCTTTGAATTTGCCGACATATTCAGCCAATTTGCTTTCAGCTACATCCATAGGGACACCTGACAAAAGCGATATAGCACCAGCAGTAAGTCTGCCGTTGGATACTTTTTGCAAATATGCCATCACTTCACGTGCATCGGACAAATCATCTGTTTTCACACGTTCCGGACCGAACACGAAGTCGTAAACAGAATTGATAAAACTTTTTTTAGGTTCTTTTTTCTGGCTTCTGTAGTATAATCCTGAACTATCTGTATAGTAGTCCGTCATTTCTCGTGTAATATAAGAAATTTGCATACCACGGATAATAGCATAAATAATATCGACAATGAAGCCCAAGTTGATATTGCTACGTCGGTTGTCTCTATCACCTGCGGATGAAGCTACAAGAGCAGCTAAAATTAGCAGAGCAAATAAGACAGTATAAACAATCAGGATGACACCGATAGAAATTTTATAGACTTTCTTGAAAATCTGGTAGGATTTATCAGCAATCAGAGCCAAAGTTTCTTTAAAAGATTGTTTGCCACGTTTTACGAGAGGATAAGTAAAGACAAACTCAACCGAACCTGTTTTCAAATCTGCCTGAATTTTGGACTCATAGATTTCAAGCAGTCTTTTTAATGCATCATTTATCTCGTCAATAGAATAGCCGGTTTCTAACGCTATTTCGTAGGGGTTAATTTTACCTTTTTTTAGCTTGATAAATTCTGGAATTTTATTTACTAACTGGCTTTCTGAAATTTCTTTATTTTTCACAATTATCCCCAAAACTCTTTTAAAAAGTGAATTTTCACAAGTGTTTCTAACGCATAAGCAACAGTTTTATTTAACTATCGACTTTATATTTTTATAACATATAGAAAAAACATTGTATTGCTACATTCTACTTCTCAGAGCACTGCGGGTAAGTCCAAGGAATTCGGCAGTCTTAGTTTTGTTGCCTCTGAACTTTTTTAGGGCTCGGCGAACAATTTCACGTTCAAGTTCTTCCAGATTGAGACCATTTTCGGGAAGCTGGAAATCAGCGGTTGGAGTGAGCACAAAAGAAGAATTCGCGGAATAGTTTTCATCAAGAAAACTTAAATGCCGGGCAGAAAGCTCGATATCGTTATTATGAAGGACGGCTCTATCGATAGCATTCGCAAGCTCGCGAACGTTTCCTTTCCATTCATAATTAAGAAGCAAATCAATGGCAGCTGGAGAAATTCTTTGAAACTGCTTACCTCTTTTAAGGGAATATTCTTCCAAAAACATTTTAGCAAGCGGAATGATAGATTCTTTTTGCTGGTTCAAAGGTTTGAGTTGTATATATCCGACTTTAATTCTATGGTAAAGGTCTGCCCGGAATTTGCCTTGATTGACAAACTCTTCTAAGTTGCGGTTTGTAGCACAGATGATGCGTACATCAATACTTATGGGCTTTTGTCCGCCAATGCGATATATTTCACGTTCCTGAATAGCCCGAAGAAGTTTTGGTTGCATTTCGAGAGGCATTTCGCCAATTTCGTCCAAGAACAGAGTGCCTCCGTTGGCTAATTCGAACTTGCCGGCAAGTCCGGAGGAACGAGCACCAGTGAAAGCTCCACCAACGTAACCAAAAAGTTCACTTTCAAACAAATTGGGCGAAATAGCAGAACAATTGATAGTAACAAAAGGCTTAGTGTTGTCTATACCGTGAATCAGATTAGCAATAATTTCCTTTCCGGTTCCGCTTTCGCCTTCGATAAGCACATTAACAGTCCTATCTTCATTATAGATGTTGGCAAACTTTATTGCTTGTTTGAAACTATCTGAAAAAACGCCAATTTTCCCAATTTTGGGGATATAAAAAAAATTCCCAATTTGATCGCGGTTATCTTCGATTATTTCTGATTGATGGTTAATATTCTCATTAAATATTTTACTTATTATTTCATTTAATTGAGAAATATCGACAGGTTTGATTAAATAATCGGTAGCCTGGTATTTGAGTGCATCAACTGCGGATTTTACATCAGCAAAAGCTGTCATAAGAATAAACGGGCAGTTTTTTCCTTTTTCGGTTTGACGAATATTTTTTAGTAATTCAATCCCGTTCATTTTAGGCATTTTAATATCTGCGAGAACCAAATTGAATTTTCCATCGTTGAAGGCACGAAGAGCCTCTTCCCCATTTGGAAAAGCCTCGACTTCGAACTGCATAATTCCTTTTAGGAAATCCTTCATTACTTCGCGGCTATCTTCGTCATCATCAACAAGAAGAACACTGATAGGATTCATCTTGCCAAACTCGATTGATTTGACAAATTCAATTTGTAAAATAATAAAATTATTTTAACTTTGAATAATTTTTGTGTAAAATTATGAATTATTTATAGGTGAAAAATGAAATATCTTAAAAGTTTATTATTAGTCATAATAGCCATTTTCATTACTTCCTGCGAGAAAAAAATGGAAAGTCAGCCTGAATTATCCGAACATGCTAAACAGATAAAACAATTAAGCGAGCAGTTCGCAAAAATTGAGATCACAGCAGATGTTTCTCATTTATCGCAAAGAGAAAGGGCTTTGCTCGAAAAGCTGATTGAAGCCGGGAAATTATGTGATGCAATATTCTGGAAGCAATCTTCGCATGATGCAATTGCAGTGAGAGATTCTTTGATTAAACTCAATACTGAAGAAGCGAAAATCTATCTTGAGTATGTTAATATCAATTATGGACCATACGATGTGTTAAACGAAAATGCACGTTTTGTGGGTGTTGGACCTAAAAAAAGACCTCCTTGTGGAGGTTTCTATCCAGAAGATATGACAAAAGAGGAATTTGAGAACCATATTAAAAATAATCCACAAGATAAAGAAGCATTTGAAAGCCAGTATACTGTAATAGTAAGAGAAAATGGTGGTCTAAAGGCAATTCCATATAACAAGTATTATCCAGAGACAGAAAAATTAGCCAAACTTCTTGAAGAAGCAGCAGAATTAGCCGACAACCCAACTTTGAAAAACTATCTTATTTTGCGTGCGAAAGCAATCCGCACAGACGATTATTATGAAAGCGATATGGCTTGGATGGATATCGAAAATAGCAATATTGACGTTATTATTGGTCCAATTGAAAATTATTCGGATGCACTCTACAACTATAAAACTGCTCACGAAGCCGTTGTAATGGTAAAAGACATTGAAGCCTCGAAAGAGCTTGAAATGTTTCAGAAGCATATTCCGGACTTCCAAAATAATTTGCCATACGACAAAAAATATATTGAACCAGTGAAAACTGAAAAGGAAATTTTGCAGATTGTAAACGTTGTATATTTTGGCGGAGATTGCCAGAAAGGCACTAAAACTATTGCAGCAGCACTACCAAACGACCCAAGAGTGCACGAAACAAAGGGTGGCAAAAAGTCAATGTTCAAAAATATGATGGAAGCAAAGTTCAAGACAATAGTTGTTCCGATTGCAAATATAATCATCACACCAGAACTTCGTAGTTATGTTGATAGCAAAGCATTTACAAGCTTTGTTACTTTGCATGAGGTTTCGCATACATTGGGGCGTGGATTTGTTTACGCAAGCAAGGAATTAACTGTCCGGAAAGCATTAAAAGAAAGATATTCAGCAATAGAAGAAACCAAAGCAGATATTTTGAGTATGTACAATCACCAGACATTGCTGAAGCTTGGAAAATTAGACAATGAGTATATAAAGAAAGCTATAGTAACTTATATTGCGGGATTATATCGTTCATTGCGATTTGGAACAAACTCTGCTCACGGACAAGCAAATTTAATTCAGCTAAACTATTTACGTGAAAAGGGTGCAATAATCAGAAATCAAGATGGGACATTCAGTTACGATGAGAAGAAGTTTTTCGATGGAGTAGCAAGTCTTGCTAACCTGATTCTAACAACTCAAGCATTAGGTGATTACAATAAAGCAGGCGAAATAATCGAAAAATATGGAAAAGTAAATGACGAGATACGTTCAACAGTTGATAAGCTAAAGAACATACCAAGAGACATAAACACAACATATAAATTTTAATTTTTTAGATATTATTGATTTTATTGAGGTTTGATATGGGAAATTTCAAGATTGAAAAAGCAACAACGACAAGAATTAACAATGTAGATTGGGATAATTTAGGTTTTGGTGTATATTTTTCAGATCATATTTTCGTTTCAGATTATGAGAATGGGAAATGGGATGAAGGAAAGATAATTCCTTATGGTCCGATGCCTGTAGAACCGACTATGTGCACATTGCATTATGGTCAGTCGGTTTTTGAAGGATTGAAAGCATTTCGCGATGTAAAAGGAGGCATAAATATATTTCGTCCGGACAAAAATGCAGCTCGGTTAAATCATTCTGGTTCAAGAGTTTGCATTCCGCCGTTTGATGAAAAAACATTTGTTGAAGCAATTAAAGAGCTAGTAAAAATTGATATTAACTGGGTGCCCAAAAAACGTGGTCAATCTTTATACATTAGACCGGTAGCATATGGATCGGGGAACTTTTTGGGAGTGCATGCCTCTTCTTCGTATCGCTTAATAATTATGACATCCCCAGTTGCGTCCTATTATCCCGAAGGGCTAAATCCGGTTAAGATATTAGTATCGAGTGAATATGTGCGTGCTGTTCGTGGTGGATTAGGTTCAGCAAAGACAGCTGCAAATTATGCTGCTTCGTTATTAGCAGGCACGCTTGCTAAGAAAAATGGATTTTCGCAGGTATTATGGCTTGATGGTGTTACTCGTCATTTTATTGATGAAGTCGGTGCAATGAACATTATGTTTGTGATTAATGATGAATTAATTACACCATCATTAGAACAGGGAACAATATTAGCAGGGGTAACCCGCGACAGTGTACTGACACTTGCACGTGAATGGGGAATGAAGGTGTCGGAACGCCAAATCACAATTGATGAATTAATCGAAGCTTATGAAACAGGTAAACTACAAGAAGTATTCGGAACAGGCACCGCTGCTGTAATTTCTCCTGTCGGGCTTATACAATACAATGATAAATCAATGATAATCAATAATATGGAAATTGGTCCGATAGCTCAGAAGATGTATGATACAATTACTGGCATTCAATACGGCGAGTTGGAAGATGTTCACGGTTGGAATGTGCATATAGATATTTAGTATTTAGTGGTATTATAAAAAAATCCCCTGATAGATTTGAATTTCAGGGGATTTTTTTTATGGTGTTCTGCTTATCCGTGTCTGACATTAATAATATCACCGTCCTGAACAATATATTCCTTTCCTTCGAGACGGAACAAACCTTTTTCCTTACATTTGGCGAATGAACCTTCACGAATAAAGTCTTCGTAGCTAACAACTTCAGCACGGATAAATTTGTTGAAGAAATCGGTATGAATTACACCGGCTGCTTCTTGTGCAGTATAACCTTTTTTGATTGTCCAAGCACGGCACTCGTCCTCGCCAACAGTGAAGAAGCTCTGAAGTCCAAGCAATTCGTAAGCGTTACGAATCATTTTTTCTAATGGAGATTCAGTAAGCCCGTATTCTTCCATAAAAATTGCTCTTTCATCATCCGACAAAGAGGACAGCTCAAGTTCAATTTTCGCAAAGAATGGTTCAATACGAATTTTATTACCTTTGAAGGTATCGCGAAGCTTAGAAATAATCGTATCTGAGTTTTTAATTTCATTTTCGGAGAAATTAACAGCAATCATAAGAGGTTTAGCAGTAAGAGGCTGATAGTTTTTGATATATTTTAAATCGTCGTCGGTAAGTTCGATTTCCCTTAAAGGAATGCCACTTTCCAAAGTAGAATGCCATTTTTTCATTATTTCGAGTTCTTTCTTTACTTCATCTTTATTTTTTTGCTTCATCATATCTTTTTCGAGTTTTTCGAATCGAGATTCAAGGAATGCCATATCATTGAGGAAAAATTCATCTTCGAGCACTCGAATATCGCGTTCGACGTCGATACTCAAATTTGGATGTGGCACAGAAGGATCGTCGAAAGCGCGCACAACGTGAAGAAAAGCATCATTTGTACGAACCTTTGAGATGAACTGGCTATTAAACATAGAGCTTGCTTTGTCTGTTTTCTGCACACCGACAAGGTCGACGAATTCAATAGTAGCATTGACTTTCTTTTTTGGATTGAAAATTGAAGTTAGTTTATCGAGACGGCTATCAGGCACTTTAACAATTGCTTGATTTGTCTCTTTTCTGAAAGAAGACTGATCAATTTGCGTTTGTGTAATAGTTTGAAATAAAGTAGTTTTTCCGGAAAATGGCAATCCAATAATACCAATTTGCATTTTATCACCGAGACTATTAATTAATAAATACAAAATTAATGAATTTAGAAATAGCATCTTAAAAATTAATTCTATTAGAAACAATTTTCATAAATTTGACGTATTAATGAAAACGAATTTACATTTTTGGAGTATTTATGTCTCAAACACAATTACCAAATCAAGGGAATTACCCATATCCACCATACTATGGTCGTCAGAAACGCCGCTCAAACTGGTGGATAGTTCTACTTGTCATAGGAATTATATTAGTAATAGGTTTTGGAATTTTTGCAACCATTATTGGTGTAATTGGTTCTGCATTTGAGAAAGAACAAGTAGATGTGAAAGACAACAGTGTGTTAGTCATTCGACTGAGCAATAATCCTGAATATACACCAAGCAATCCATTTTCGATGTTTTCAGGAATCAAGCAACAAGTTGATTTTATTGAACTACTCACATCAGTTCGAAGAGCTAAAGATGACCCAAAGATTAAAGGGATCTTGTATTTAATCAAAGGAGAGAGTGGATTATCAGGTGCGAAAGCAGAGGAATTTCAGAAAATTCTGGAAGAATTCAAATCAAGTGGTAAATTTATTTATACATACATAGAAACAGGAACGGAGAGAAATTATTACAATGCCTTGCCATCAGACAAGATATTTATGTTGCAAGAAGGTTTGCTCGAAATGAATGGATTTGGAGCAACATCACTATTTTTCAAGAATGCACTTGATAAAATCGGAGTGGATATATATGTGCAGCAATATGAAGATTTCAAGTCGGCTGCTGAGAATTTAAGTCGTACGAAATTTAGCGACTCTGCTCGTTATCAATTAAAAGTGCTTTTGGATCAAATTAATGATGATTTTATTAATCAAGTAGTCAAGTATAGGAAGATAAGTAAGGAAAAAGTATTGGAAGCTCTGAGTAATGGGCTTTATACTGCAGAAGAGTTACAAAAATACGGTTTTATTGATGGAATAGCATTTGAAGAAGAAGTAAAAAACATAATCAAGAAAAAAGTGTTTGGTGAAAAGAGCGATGATAAGAAATTAAATTTGATAAATATTAACAGGTACGCGGCAAGCGAAGAAGAAGTTCCGAAAGAGAAAATGGCTGAAATAAACAAGCAAATTGCAATTATTTATGCTGTAGGAGCAATTAATCATCAGCCCGAGGAAGGATGGAGCAACGAAGCAAGTGTTCGTTCAAGTGAGTTTGTCAGATATTTGAAAAAGGCACGCGAAAATAAGAAAGTAAAAGCCATAATAATAAGAATAGACAGCCCTGGCGGTTCGGTAATTGCATCTGATGAAATTTATGATGAAATAATAAAAACCAGGAAGGTGAAACCTGTGTATGCTTCGATGGGAAATGTAGCTGCATCGGGCGGATACTATATAGCAATGGCTTGCGATACGATTTTTGCACAACCTCAAACAATTACAGGTTCTGTTGGGGTGATATTTATGCTGACGAACTTCAACAAACTTGTCGGGAAGCTTGATATTTCGGTAGATACGATTTCGACTTCGCCTGCATCGCAGTTTTTATCTCCATTTTTACCAATGAGCAATCAGGACAAAGTACATTTAGAAAGTCTGTCGAGAAATGTATATTATAGATTTGTTTCGAAAGCTGCAGAAAGACGCAAAAAAACGTTTGAAGAAATGCGCAGTTTAGCAAAAGGAAGAGTATGGAGCGGTAAAGATGCTCTCGAAAGAGGACTTGTTGACAAGGAAGGTGGTTTGCTTTCGGCGATTGATTATGCGAAAAAGAGGATAGGAGTAGAAGCAAATAAAAAAGTATTGCTCGACATATATCCACGACCACAGGATGAGCTCACATCAATACTGAAAATATTTGGTATTGAAAAGCAAGAAGACCAAACAGTTAATTTGAAGTCGTTATCACGTGAATTGAAAATTTCATATCAAGATTTAATTTCGATGTGGTCAGTTTTACCCGAACAGCTCAGAAAGGAATTAATCTACAACTATCAATTAATTGAAATGTCGAAGAATGAGAAAGTGTTGATGGCGATGCCAGAAAACTTCGAAATAAAATAACAGATAGTTGAATTTATAAGATTTAGGCTACCATATTGGTAGCCTTTTTTATTAAAAATCATTGACAAAAATAGATAAAATCCAATTTGGATTTTAAGTTGAAGCAATGCATATCGAAAATATACTTTTTTTCTTAACAATTTTTAATTAATTTTAACAAACAAAATTTCTTTTTTCATTATAAAAGGTGTTCTATGAAATTTTTCAAAAACTTAATTGCATCTTTTACCTTATTATTAATTGGAACTCTGTGCGCGGCTAAGGCTGAGCAGACAGTATTCTTCCAAGAAAATTTTTCAAACGGGATAGGCAACTGGAAAACAGTCGATGTTGATGGGAAAGTAGTGCATTCGGAAATGCTTCAAACATTAAACAGCATAGGCATAACTTTACCAAATAATAAAATGTCCTGGGTGGTTGGGAAAGTGTCAAGCAATCCAGACCAATATATGGCATTAAGCACTTCATATTATAATCCGGCAGGACGTGCTGATGATTGGCTCATTTCACCTAAAATTACAATCGGAGAAAACGCATATCTCGAATGGAGTGCTATTGCATTCAGTTCTTCCTATCCAGATGGATACGAAGTATATATTTCAACAACAGATAATGAAGTTTCAAGTTTTACAACAAAAATCTTTTCAATTCAAGCCGAACCAAATGGTTCATTAAACAGACGTTTTGTGAATTTATCCAAATTGGGATACCAAAATCAGGATATATACATTGCATTTAGAAACAACTCGAATGACAAATTTTTGTTAGGTATTGATGATATTATTGTATGGCAACCTTTTGCCTTCGACCTTTCTGCTTTGATGATTGATTTGAAGAAATATATCAAACTTACCGATAATGGAATTTCTATTCCATTTTATGTAGGTTCGATGGGCGTTGATAGTGTATATTCATTTGTAGCAAATTTCCAGGCTGATGGTGAAGAAGTTGTTTCAGTAACAATGAATTTGGATAATTCGATTCCTTACTATTCATATCAAAAATTCACGTTGCCTTTCCAATGGGCACCAACAAAATTAGGTTACAGAACAATAAAATTGTGGGTTTCAAATATTAACGGGAACAGCGAAAATGATGTAAATCCTGAAAATGATACTACATCAATTGAAGTATATGTATGGAATAATACGATAGCCAGCAATATTTTCCCATTATTTGAAGAATTTACAAGTTCGACGTGTGCACCTTGTGCAAGCGTCAATAAATATCTAAATCCATTGCTTGCTCAATTTGAAGACAAAGTGGCAATTGTAAAATATCAGATGAACTGGCCTGGTAATGGCGACCCATACTACACAGCCGAAGGTGGTGTTCGCCGCACTTATTATGGAGTAAACGCAGTTCCTTCTGCATTTGCTAATGGGGAACAATATTCATTCACTCAGGAGAATTTATCTTCAGTAGGAATGAACAATTTAATGGATCAGCCCGGATTTTTTGATATTATTAATCCGGAATACAAAGTAGATGGAAGAACAGTTACAGTGGAAGCCGATATTAAGCCTTTGCAATCATTTGCTGGTTCGAATGTAGTTGCTCATATTGCAGTTATTGAAATGACAACTAGTAATAATAAAACAACAAATGGTGAGACTGAGTTTCATTATGTAATGAAAAAGATGTTACCAAATGCCAGCGGCACAACTGTAACTCAGCTTGATAAGGATGCCACTCAAAAATTGTATTATACTTATGAGTTCCCAGCTAATGCAACAGTAGAAGAATATGACGATTTAGCAGTTGTAATATGGGTGCAAGATGTAGATTCCAAGCGAGTTTATCAGTCTGCCTGGGCAGTAAAGAAAACAGTCCTTGACGTTCCTTATGAAAATGATGGATCTGGTATTATTGCAGTATATCCAAATCCAGCGAATGAATTTGCAACTGTAAAATTTGCTGTTAAAAGCGAAAAATCAATTTCCTATGAATTATATACAATTGATGGAAAATTGCTCAATGCAGTTGAATTAGGTTTATTACACAACGGCTACTTCAATGAAAGAATTAACACATCTAACCTATCAAATGGTCAATACATTTTAAAGCTAAAAATTGGTGATCGCGTCTATACAGACAAAATTATCGTAAACAGATAATTTAGAAAAATAAAACAAAGAAGGGGCTTAAATCAAGCCCCTTTTTTTATTTATTACAAAGCGAAGTGTTATTTTTCAATTTTAATTCTTGCATCAACAGCAATTAGTGCTTTTTGTGAACCGAGCAATGGATTGATGTCCATTTCGGAAATTTCCGGTGCTACTTGCAGCAGAGCCGAAACACGTTGAATGTAGTTAGCAAAAATTTGTTCGTTCACACCTTCTTTGCCACGAACACCTTGAATTAATTTATATGAACGAAGAGAGCGAATCATAGAAAGTGCCTCTTCATCCGAAATTGGAGCTAAGGCATAGGAGAAGTCCTTCAGAACTTCTATAAAAATACCTCCGATACCACAAAGGACAAGATGACCAAACTTCTCTTCTTTTTTTGCTCCGATAAAAATTTCAGTGCCAGATGCCATTTGTTGAATTAATACGGCTTTCGCATCCTGAATTTTCATTAATTTTTCGAAGGCAGCGGACAGTTCATTTTCGTTTTTAATTCCGACAATTACTCCACCAACATCTGACTTATGAACAGGTCCAACTACTTTTGCTACAAGCGGATAACCGATTTGATCAGCAAATTCAATAATATCGGACAATTTACCTGAGGAGAATTCCATTGGATGAGCAATACCAGTAGCATCTAATATTTTCGTTACTTTTTCTGGTTCGAGATAGCCGTTTTGGGCATTGTCAATGATATTGCGAATTGTATCTTTGTCAATATCAGGCAAATCATTAGATGAAATAGGTTTCGCAGTATGATATATTTTAGCTAAAGCGTTACCGGCTGAAACTTCATCAATAAAAATGCAATTTCCCTTTTCAATAAATTTATCTGCAGCTTCTTTGGCGAGCACAACCGATGGCAGGACAGGGAAAATTGGCTTTTTACAGGAACGAATTTTTTCGTGAAGCACTTCATAGACCGGATAAGAATCAAACATACCGGTTGTTCCGAAAATAACAACAGAAGCATCAATATTATCAAAATAATTATCGCAATAGTCGAGAATAATTCCAAGCTGCTGAGCAGTGCCAGTGGCAAGAAAATCAATAGGATTTGCAACTGAGGAACCGGGAAAAAGATTTGAGAGTAATTCATTGGCTTTTTCACCGGTAATATGTGGCACTTGCATATTATTTTTGTCAAGTGTATCAGTAAGCATTACACCAGGACCACCAGCGTGAGTAATTACAGCAATTCGATTACCTAAGAGAGGTTTTTGTTGAAGTGCAATTGCTACATCAACAAGCTCGCTTCGGCTGTGGCAGCGAATAATTCCAGCTTTGCGGAATAAAGCGTCTACCGGCAAATCAGAACCGGCAAGCGCTCCTGTGTGGGAGGAAACAGCACGAGAACCTGCTTCGGTCGTCCCTGCTTTAATAGCAGCAATACGACATCCTTTTTTAATAAGCGAACGAGAATGTTTTAAAAAGAGTTCCGGATTATTAATTTTTTCAAGGTACATAATTTTAACTTTGGAGCTTGTCGCCTCGTCGAATGTTTCGTCCCAGTGACGCAAGACATCTTCGACACCAGTTTGAGCACTATTCCCTACTGAGTAAACGCTTGCGAATGTGAGACCTCTTGGTATAGCAAGTTCCAGAATAAAGCAAGCAGTTGCACCTGAGCCTGAGACAAAATCGACGCCCTTAGGTTCAAGTTTCGGAAGCGGACCAGCGAAAACACCTTGATAAGTAGGAGTAAGGACACCAATACAGTTAGGACCGATGAGAGTGCCATTGTACTTGTTGATAATTTCAACAATCTCCTGTTCGATTTTTTTCCCTTCGTCGCCAACTTCGCTAAATCCGGCAGACAAAATAATAAAACCTTTCGTACCTTTATTTTCAGCCAGTATTCGAACAGTATCGGGACAAAACTTCGCAGCAATTGCCAAAACTGCAAGTTCAACATTTGGCAGTTCTTCAACTGATTTGTAGCATTTCAAGTTCTGAACCTGATCTTCTTTTGGATTGACTGCATATAGAGAGCCCTGAAATTTTCCGTCAATTATATTTTTCAAAATTCTACCACCGGGCTTAGTGATATCGTTTGAAGCACCAATAATTGCAATACTTTTGGGAGCAAAAATTTCACGAACCATTTTTTTCTCTCATAAAACAACAAATAAGTTTGATAAAATTACTAATTTTTTCATAAAATTGCAGAATTGAAATAATTAAAGGAGAAAAAATGTTTTCTACAGTCAAAAGGCTACATTTTGTTGGAATTGGCGGAATTGGAATGAGCGGCATAGCCGAAATATTATTAAATGAAGGATTTGAAGTAAGTGGCTCAGATATTGCAAAATCTGAAAATACTGAATATTTAGAAAAGTTAGGGATAAAAATATATATCGGACATAACGAAAAAAACATTGACGAAGCGGAGGTAGTGGTATATTCGAGTGCTGTCAATCCAAGTGAAAATCCGGAGACTATTGCAGCAATTCAAAAAAATATTCCATTGCTAAGACGTGCTGAAATGTTGGCAGAAGTATCGAGATTAAAATATAATATTGCAATTTCCGGAACTCACGGAAAAACCACAACAACCTCAATGATTGGGCTTATTCTGATAAAGGCTGGATTGGACCCAACAGTAATTGTTGGCGGAAGGCTTCGTGATTTTGGCGGAACAAATGCAAGACTTGGCAAAGGTGATTGGACAGTTGTAGAAGCAGATGAATTTGATCGATCATTTTTGCAACTATTTCCAACGGTTGCAGTTGTTAATAATATTGAAGCTGAACATCTCGATATTTACAAAGATATGAATGATTTAACGGAAACATTTGCACAATTTGCAAACAAAGTGCCATTCTATGGGTTTATTGCACTTGGAATTGACGATCCCGGAGTGAAATCAATATATGCAAAAGTAAACAAAAAGATTAGAACTTATGGCTTTTCAAGAAATTGCGATATCAGAGCAGAAAGAATTGTTTATGAAAACAGGCAAATCAGAGCAATAATAATTGAAGATAACGTTGAATTAGGAGAAGTTACAATTAATGTTCCGGGAGAACATAACCTGAAAAATGCTCTGGCTGCAATCACAGTTGCACGTGGACTGAATATTGAATTTGATACAATTAACGCTGCATTGCAAGAATTCAAAGGAGTTTTTCGTAGATTTGACATTAAAGGCGAAAAGGATGGCGTTTTGTATGTGGATGATTATGCTCACCATCCTACTGAGGTAAAAGCAGTGCTGAAAGCAGCGCGAAACAGCTGGAACAGAAGAATAGTCGCGGCATTTCAACCACATACATATACAAGGACAATGCATCTACACGAGCAATTTGCGGCTTCTTTTGATGATGCTGATGTAATTATCATTACTGACGTATATCCTGCACGTGAACAGCCAATAGAAGGAGTAACCGGGAAGTTGATTGCTGATGGTGCAATGAAATATGGACACAAAAATGTATTATATATCCCAACCTTAGATGAATTGAAGAAACAACTGCCTTTAATTTTGAAAGAAGGTGATGTATTTATTACAATTGGTGCCGGGAATATTTGCAATCTTAGTCAAATTTAGAGTTGCATAATTAGTTTCAATCAAACGAACGAGTTTTCCTTTGAAATTGCGTTATTAAGCAATTTTAAATATTTATTGCTGCTAATTTCGATTGCACCGAGTTGGGCAGTAAAATGATTGATATATTGAGAATCAATAAAATGATAATTACGATTTTTAAGATGATTTACCAGAAAACAGAAAGCAGCTTTCGAAGCATTGTTTACCAAATTGAACATTGATTCACCAAAGAAAGCAGAACCTATGGCAACACCATAAAGCCCACCGCAAATTTCGTTTTCAGACCAAACTTCTATAGAATGAGCATAACCAAGACGGTGAAGTTCAACGTAAGCTTCGATAATCTCGTCGGAAATCCAGGTATCTTCCCTATTGGAGCATTGTTCAATAACAAATTCAAAATTTGCGTCGATAGTAAACTGAAAATCATTGTTTTTTATGCTTTTGATAATTTTACGAGGCATTTTGTATTCTGAAAGCAAAAATACAGCCCTCATTTCCGGGAAGTGCCAGTAAACCGGACCATAACGAGACTGAGCCATTGGGAAATAGCCAGAACAATACGCTTTAATTAATATCTCAGGAGACAGAAGACCTAACATATTATTTTATTTTCTACAAATAATCCGATAGAATGGAATTCCAACGCGTCTGCAGAAATCCTCTTTATTTGTAACAGGATAATTCCACTCTTCATCATTTTCAACTATTTGAACATTGAATAACTTAAATTCATTTAATATTTCCAAATGATAAGAGTGAACTTCCGGAACATCTGTTGCAAGAAGAAGTTTGCCCTCGTTTTTCAAAATTCGATGAACTTCACGAATAAAATCAAGATTAAAGGCGCGTCGCTTAATATGCTTCTTTTTGGGCCAAGGATCCGGGAATAAATAATAGACTTCTTCAATGCTATTATCTTCTATAAACGGCAATCCATTAACAACAGAATAGCGAATAACAGACACATTTGGTAAACTTTCGCCTTTTATTACTTGTTGGAGCCATTCGACAGGCAAAGGGCGAACCTCAATCCCCAAAATATTTTTTTCTGGGAAACGGAAGGACATATCTAACAGGAATCTGCCACGACCACATCCAATATCGATTAAAAGAGGAGGTTGTGAATTTGCAAAATGATTAGCCCAATCAATTTTATCAATTAGAGGAGGGTAGCCCTTCGGAATAATTTGCAATTCGCTTGCTGGAAGATAAAAATTAGGAGAAGTGTGGTGCCTCATTCTGTTTGGCAGAGGATATTTAGAGAAGTTAATCATTGAGGCACCTCTTGATTACTTTGAGATTTCCATAAGCGTTCAGAATTAATTAGTGTCATAGCCCGAGCAGCTCCAAATTCAACAACTGTTTCGATAGATTGCAAAGCTTTTTGTATCATTAAATCGAGTACGTCTGATTCATCGTCTCTGAAATTTGATAGAACATACTCCACGAGCATTCCTTTCGGAAAATCATTTCCTATCCCACAACGTAACCGATAGAAATTTTTATCATTAATTTCCTGAATAATCGAAAGAACTCCGTTATGCCCTGCGTCGCTTCCTCCCAATTTCAGGTGAAGTTTTCCGAGTGGGAGGTTGTAATCATCTACAATGGCAATAATTCTTTCATTTGGGATTTTGTATTTAATTTTAAGAGTTTGCACAGCTTTGCCAGAAAGGTTCATATAGGTTGTTGGCTTAGCAAGAATAATATTTTTTCTTTTATAACTGAGTTTTGCAGTGAGAGATTTTTTTTCGTCCGAAAAGGAAAGATTATATTTTTCAATAAATTTATCGATAACCATCCAGCCAATATTGTGCCTGTTCCTCTGGTATTTAGTTCCCGGATTGCCAAGACCAACAACTAACCACTCGAAATTACTCATCAATGGAAACCTTATAAAATTTCATAACAAAGTCGAAGAGGGCATCAGGCATCAATTGCAGAAGATTTGTAATCAGATAAGTTGGCAATGGAAAATTAATTCTTGCTTTTCCAGCATCGAGTGCATTGATAATTATCTCGGCGGCTTGCCCGGCATCAATCATAAATGGCATAGGGAAACGATTTTTTGCAGTCATATCGGTGCGAACAAAGCCGGGTCGGATAGTAACAATTTTAATATTGAAGCGGTGGAGTTCAGCGCGTGCAGCTTCTAATGTTCTGGTAAGAGCCGCTTTGCTGCTGGAATAAGCGGCACTTCCGGCAAAACCACGCACATCAGCAAGAGAGCTTGTAACAGCAATAGTTCCACCATTATTATTTTTCATCGAAGGGATTAAATATTCAAAAAAGTGTAAAACACCAAAAAGATTTGTGTTAAAAATATATTTGTATTTTTCAGAAGAGAAATTTTCGAAGTTTTCGGAACCGCTGATACCTGCATTGAGAATAGCTAAATCAATTTTATTCAGAAAATTGCCGGCGTTTTGGATAGCATTTTCGACATCGGATTTATCGGAAACATCACACGAAGCAAAATCGAAAGTAGTTGGAAATTGTTCTTTGAGCGTAATAAAGTTAGAAATATTACGTGAAACGGCGAAAACACGGTTACCGTTTTGTAGATATTTTTGCACGAGTGCCCATCCAATACCTCTCGAAGCACCAGAAATAAGAATATTTTTCATATATTCCTCAAATAATTTTAAAAAAGCGTTTCACAAAAAGTAAAACGCTTTTTTGGATATTAATTACTTACGCTTCTTGTGTCTATTCTTGCGCAAACGTTTTTTACGTTTGTGAGTAGCCATTTTATGGCGTTTTCTTTTTCTACCGCAGGGCATTTTCTACTCCAAGGAAAATGAAAAAATATATTAATTTTCAGTTTGTTTCATCATATCATTGACTTTGCTGAGAAATTCGGGAGAAGGTTTGAAAACAGGCACATATCTTTTTTCGAGTTGCACAACTTCACCAGTTTTTGGGTTACGAGCCATTCTTGGCTTGCGACTTTTAGCTTTGAACACACCAAATCCACGTAACTCTATTCTTTTTCCTTCTGAAATCGCTTTCACTATGCTTGCAAAAACACCATCAACAACGGACTTAGTTTCAATTTTAGTTAGTCCCGTAGCTTTTGCAATTTCATCTACAATATCAGCTTTTGTCATATATTTCCCCAACACAAAAGTTATTAAACAACTTAAATTAACTAAAAAATAGCATTTAATTAATTTTCAAGATGACAAATTTACAAAAATAGCATATACTTTTCAAAAATTTTTTTCATTTTTGTTCATTAAATATTAATAATCAGGAACGAATTGAATTTAGAATATTCGATAATAGTTTGTAATTTTGCAAGAGGTTGAAAATGAAATATAAAATAGCAGTAATAGAGAACAAACTATTTGAACCATTATATAATAATATTGGTTCAGATGGTGTAATTATAAAAACGACAGAAGAAAAAGCAGCAGAACTGCTTCAAAGCAATCAAGTCGATATTGCACTGCTTACTCCGACTGCATTTGCAAAAATATCAAGGAAAGGAGACTGGCGAATAATACCATCAACAGTATTAGCAACGAAAGGATATGCAGAATTACTAACTTTATCTTTTAAGCAAAATCTAAATTCGATTGATAGTATTTATTTCGAAGATGCTAATTATTATCTAAAATCGATTATTCAACTGCTGCTTGCAGAAAAATTCGATATACACACCAAAATTAGTTCGGGCAATGTAAATATAGAAGAAGTGGATGCATATATTTCTTACTTTGCCGAAAATGCTGGAGATTTTTCGATTGATATTAGTGAAGAATGGTTTGACGCTTTTGAATTTCCTTTGCCAATAGCTTTTTGGGTAACATGCGGAGAAATTGAAAACGCGGATATGCTTGAAATTACTGATAATATAAAAGACAACTTATTATCAAATAAAGAAACAATAAATGAACGCACAGATACGGCAAAATATCAAGAGCGGAGCGGAGAGATAATCTGGAAATGGAGCGAGGAAATTGAAAGTGCTTTGGACAAAACAATGGATTTACTTTTCTATCATCAAATAATTGACGATATTCCAGACACAAAAATATTAGGGCGAGACTACTCTGATGACGATTGAAACAATTATAGGATTGCTTGCAGCAATACTAACTACAAGTGCTTTTATTCCACAAGCTGTGAAAGTAATAAGAACTAAGCAAACCAAAGATATTTCATTAATTATGTATCTGATTTTTGTTGTTGGCTTGATACTCTGGCTAACTTATGGAATTCTCCTGTTAAATCTTCCGATAATAATTGCTAATATCTTTTCTTTAATTTTTGCTTCGATAATATTATTTCTAAAAATAAAGTATAAGTAATAGTTCAAATTTGAACGATGAATACTTTTTAATGATTTAGTAATAAAAATTACAATCTCGTCATATAGCGATTAACTTATTGAAATTAAAAAGCAATGCACAATGCAAATTATTCGCCACGAGCACAAGCACTTTTATTTACAAGCAATTACAAAAAAAATATAACATCAAAATACTTTTTTCATTTTTTTCTTAATAATTTTTTAACAATCCAATTTGTTCAAAATTGAACAGTAAATTATGAAAAAATCTGATTTTGTAAGTTATTGTATTAATTAAACTTTTAGATAACCAAAAATTAAAATTTTTAAACTGAATTTTTTTATTTGTTTGATATTTTTTTTATTATGATATTTACTTGTGAAAGGATGAAACAATAATTTAAAAGACAATGGTTGAGTATGGTAAATTATTTACAAGTATTCAGCAGCAAATAAGCTCCTTTATAAAAGAATAGTAATAATAAAATATTAGTTTTTTTACTAAAAACAAGATTTTGGCACAGTTTTTAGATGGGGTTTTATCCCTTTTTTGAGAAAAGTGAGGTTAAACAAGATTATTGAGGAGAAAGAATTGGAACAGATGCTTGAAAGAAGTATTTCATTGTTTCCGGAAATGGAAATCAGCGATAAGACCAGATTTAACAATCATTTGCCGGAAACAACAGACAAAAAAGCAACTGAATTATGGAATAAATGTTTAGAATTTATTGAGGATAATGTAGATAAACAAGTTTTTGTAACCTGGTTTAAGCCGATTAGGGCAAAGAAATGGAGCGAAGAGAAGCTCACGATATTGGTACCAAGCCAATGGTTTTATGAATGGATAGAAACGCATTATTATGATTTGTTGCAGAAAACGATTGAAAAAATAATCGGGCAGGGTGCAAAATTACAATACGAAGTGGTAGTAGAGGAGAACAAGAAAGCCTCGGAAAGCAAGACTATTCTATTACCCGGATTAAAATATCCAATAAATAATATTGTAAAGCAAGAAAAACCTTTTAATAGCAATTTAAATTCAAGATATGCATTTGAAAATTTTGTTGTGGGCGACTGCAACCAGTTAGCATACTCAGCAGCTATGGCAGTGAGCAATGCGCCCGGCGAGACAAGATTTAATCCATTATTTATTTATGGAGGAACCGGGCTTGGGAAAACTCATATCATTCAAGCAATTGGAAACAAGATAATAAGAGAGCATCCTAATAAAAAGGTGTTATATACAAACAGCGAACGCTTTACAATCGACTTTATCAATGCAATTCAAAATAATAAAGTTCACGAGTTTGCGGCTTTGTATAGAGATGTGGATGTGTTAATAGTTGATGATATACAATTTTTGACTGGAAAAGAAAAAACTCAGGATCATTTTTTCCATACATTCAATGACCTTTATCAATCCAAAAAGCAATTAATTTTTGCAAGCGACCGTTCTCCAAAAGAATTGACAGATATTGATGCAAGATTGATTTCGAGATTTCAGTGGGGGTTAATTGCCGATATTCACCAGCCAGATTTTGAAACACGGCTTGCAATTATTAAAAGAAAAAGCGAAGACGAAGGAATTGATATTCCACTGAACGTACTTGAATTTATTGCCGGCAATGTTAAGTCAAGTGTGCGGGAGTTAGAAGGTGCATTAATCGGATTATTAGCCAAAATCACATTCGATAAGAGAGAACTTTCAATAGAATTAGCAAAAGAAGTAATTTTCGGAAGTTCAGATTTTGAAGATAATGCATTAATAAGCATAGATGAGATAAAAAAAGCAGTATCGAGTAAGCTAAAAATCACAATTGAATTAATGGAATCGAAGGTAAGGAAGCACGAAGTTGCATTTGCCCGACAGATGGCAATTTATCTTGCAAAACAATTTACAGATTTGTCTTTGAAACAAATAGGAGCTTCGTTTGGCGGGCGTGATCATTCAACAGTTTTGCATTCTTGCCAGGCAATAGAAAACTATTTAGCCACGGATAGAAGTGCAAGGAAAATATACGAAGAATTGGTAAATCAATTAAAGAGATAACAACGAGTTTTACTGAAAAAATAATAGATATGTTTTTCTTCCGCATTCCATCGGAAGAAGACGACTACAAAGAACCAAAGATTACTGTTGGAGCAATAGTTTTTGGTGCATTATTAAGAAGTGCCTTACTTATTTTATTTTCATTTTTTGGTGTAGAATATCTTGATATGAGAGGAATGTGGTGGATTACTGCATTTCTTGTGTGGTTTTTAGCGATATATCCGGCATATAAACAATACGAGCAATATCAAAAACGCATAGCAAGTTTCCAGCAAGATACATTATGCGGGAAGTGTAAACATTTTGATCCGTCGAGCCAACTGTGCAAAATATTAGATGTTCACGTAACAAGAAATGAGCCCCCGTGCGAAGGTGAGCTGTGGGAGCCCATTTCTTACGAAGATTAAGCTTGTTTAAGTTCGTCCATAGTAAAAAGAGAAATCAAGTCAATATCGTTATTCTTCAGATGTTCTTTGCCACCTGATTCCCTGTCGATAACGCAGATAGCTGAATTTACAATAGCCCCGAGATTTCTCAAATCATTGGCAGAAATAACGACCTGACCGCCAGAAGTAACAACATCCTCGACTATAAGCAAGTGCTTATTATTTATTTCGAGACCTTCGGCTAATTTACAAGTTCCATATTTTTTTGCTTCTTTTCGGACAAAAACAACCGGAATACCTGTTTTAAGGGATAATGCGGTAGCGATAGGAATTCCACCCATTTCTAATGCCGCTAAATAATCAATATTATCAGGTATAAGTTCAGACATAAGTTGAGCGATAGAATCAAGCAGTTCTGGCTGAGATTCGAAACGATATTTGTCGAAGTATTCGTTGCTAATTTTGCCTGAACGCAAAACGAAATTGCCTGTGATATAGGCAGCATCATAAATTTTTTTAGCTAATTCTCTTTTTTCCATATTTTCTATAAAATATATCTACTTAAATCACTATTATCAACAATGTTATTGAGATTTTTGCGAACCATTTCAGCATCAATAACTATATTTCGGTCAGAAATGTTATCGGGAGCATTGAACAAAATGTCTTCGAGCAAAGTAGTCATAATAGTATGAAGGCGACGGGCACCGATATTAGTAATTTGTTCATTGACACGAGCAGCAATAGAAGCAATTTCTTGGATCGCACTATCATCAAAGGTAAGTTCGATATTTTCGGCAGCTGCAAGAGCCTTATATTGTTTAATTAAGGCATTTTCAGGAACAGTAAGAATTTTGACGAAGTCCTCTTCTGTTAGGCTTTTCAGTTCTACACGAATCGGGAAACGCCCTTGAAGTTCCGGGACTAAGTCAGATGGTTTAGAAACGTGAAAAGCACCAGAGGCGATAAACAGGATATGTTGAGTGTGCACTTGCCCGTAACGAGTATTGACGGTGCATCCCTCAACAATTGGCAGAAGGTCGCGTTGAACACCTTCGCGGCTAACTTCTGGACCGTGTCCGCCAGAGCCACGTGATGCAATTTTATCAATTTCGTCAATAAAAATAATACCATTATTTTCAGCTTTTTGAAGAGCTTCACGAACGACAGCGTCCATATCGATCAATTTTTCGGCTTCTTCTTTTTGAAGGACTTTTTTAGCTTCTGCAATTTTCAGGCGTCTTTTCTTACTTTTCTTGGGCATCATACTGCCGAAGAGATCCTGTAAATTCATACCCATTTCGTCTAAGCCGATTGGTCCCAGAATTTGCATAGAGGGAACCTGATCGACAACAACATCAATTTCAATATGGCGTTCATCGAGAGTGCCACGACGAAGCATTTCCCGGAAATGCTCACGGGTTCGATGATTCTCTTCAATTTCAGAATCGGTAGCGGTATCAAAAGAAGGACCTCTTGTAATTGGAGGAATTAAAATATCAAGAATTCTATTTTCGGCTAAAATTTGAGCTTCGTTGAGTTTTTCTTTTGTTTTTTCCTCACGAACCATAGCAACAGAACGTTCTACAAGATCGCGAACCATTGATTCGACATCGCGACCAACATAACCGATTTCGGTGAATTTTGTAGCTTCAACTTTAACGAACGGAGCACCTGCAAGCTTTGCAAGACGGCGAGCAATTTCAGTTTTACCGACACCGGTTGGTCCAATCATAATGATATTGTTTGGATTAATTTCTTCTTTGATTTTGTCCTGAACACGCTGACGGCGCCAACGATTACGCAAAGCAATTGCAACAGCTTTTTTAGCGGCATCCTGCCCGATAACATATTTATCGAGTTCGGCAACAATTTGTCTTGGTGTAAGATAACTATCAGATATATTTGTTTCGTTTGATTGCATCAATAATTCGTTTTGATTCATAGCAATAAAACTCAATAATTAAACAAAAAATTATAATTCTTCGATTGTAATAGCAAGATTAGTATAAATACAGATATTACCGGCAATTTTCAAGGATTCCTCGACAATATCACGAGCAGAGAGATTAGAATGTTTGAATAGTGCCTGAGCCGCTGATAGTGCATAAGGACCACCAGAACCAATAGCAAGGATATTGTCCTCGGGCTGAATTACATCACCAGTACCACTAATAAGCAATGCCTCTGTATTTGTCATTACAGCAAGCATAGCCTCAAGGCGACGCAAATAACGGTCAGTTCGCCAATCTTTGGCAAGTTCGATTGAGGCACGGTATAAATTTCCTCGATGTGATTCGATTTTTTCTTCGAAGCGTTGAAGTAGAGTAAAAGCATCGGCAGTAGCACCAGCAAAACCGCAAAGGATAGAGTTATTGTATATTTTTCTTACTTTTCTTGCATTATGCTTCAATACAGTATTACCAAATGTAACCTGACCATCCGACCCCATAGCGCAACGTCCATCACGAATTACGCCAATTACAGTTGTTGAACGTAAATTATTTTTTTCCATAATTCCTCCTATTCATATCTACGTTTAAATGGTTTGAACCAAATTTCACCGATGCTAATTTCGACAAAAAGCCTACAGAAATATTCATTAATCAGGTAATCATTTGACCGTCCACGGTTGCCTAAAATAAGAGCAACATCTAAAATGCCACCGCTGCCCAATGGGATTTCGCCACCGAAGCTTAAACCCAATTCATTAATTTCCTGATTATTAATCTTGTAGTAAAGTTTTTGATAATAAATTCCGGCTTTGTAATTAACTCTATCTAATATTTCTGAGAAACGGCTTGTATTGCCATAGCGAATTGCACCAAATGATAATTTGTAAGCATCTGTAAATTCTGAATTACTAATTGGATTATATTTGAAATCTTTGAAATTCATCATCAAAAAATCAGACGAAAAGAGAAATTTCCCGGTTTTATAGGATATTCCAACACCATATTGAGAAGGGAATTTTTCGGAGAAAGACGATTTAATAATTGTGTCGGAAATTACAGATGATGAGAATTGTGTTTCACGCTTGAACTTAATATCATCGACGAATTCGTAAAATGCTCCGAAATGCAAATTATCGTAATAATAATAAATGCCAAAACGAGATCCCCAAGAAGTAGCATAATCTGATTTTATTACTTCATAATTGTATGAATAATAATCATCGAATTCTGTATAGACTGAATTTTTAATAGGTCCGAAAATAGCAAAAGCAGACGCACCAACTGAAAAATTATCTATAATATTAGCAGATGCACCTAAATACGCACTTGATAATCCACCACTACCTTGAAAAGTATTTTTACCTGTTTGAGTAAGCCCATCTTTTTCAATGGAAAATTTGTTAGAAACCAGATAATTTATGTTAGAATATGAGTGCAGCCCAAAGCTTGCAGAAATTCCTAATGATTTATCGATATTGAAAAGAGTGAAAAGTCCGCTGATTTTACCATTATTTTGGAAAAGTGTTGCATCGGAAGTTTCGTTAAGATGCTGATTAAAATTGTATCCTAAAAGAATACGGGTAGAAGAAGCAACAGACCACATCGCAGGGTTTTTGACATTTATGCTGTTTTCTGCAGGAACTGAGATAAAAGTAGAACCCATTGCCTGATATGCAGCATTAGTAGATGGGAAAAGGTCGCCTATGCCTATGGAAGAATAGTTGGACCCGCCCTGTGAAAATGACTTAAAAGGTGTTATTGCAACCAGCAGAAGCAAAAAATATTTAACTTTCATTGCTTATTAATCCTTTTTTTTAAGGACTGAGTAAATTACAATCAATTTAGGTCTTTTTGTTGAATCTGGTTCATTTGGGGTATAGAACGAAAACTTATTCAATCTATATTGACTTGTTGAGTTCTCGAAATTCACAGAAAGCGAACCTTTGCCAGTATTTCTGTTCCAGTAGCTTAGTAGCGAAGTTAATGAATAGACTTTGAAAACATCGTTGCCGGTATTTCGAATGCCATAATAATAATATTTTGGGGATTTTTTGTTTATCTCGTCTGTTTCGTTTTCGTAATAATCCAGCCTGATAATAGTATCGAGTGGAACATTTGCAGAAAAGCATTTACTTCTATCAATTGGCAGATGAAGCTCAGCTTTGTGAATACCGGCAAATTTTGGGATAGAAGAAATATCGAAATGAAATTTTGGTTTATAGCAGATAGCCCCTTGCAGAGTGAGGCGATTATCATCTAACTTATTATCTGTGATGGAGAAATTTTTTTCCATAGCAGATTCCAAGTAGAGAGTATCGACTTTATTTGACTTTGTGTTGTTGAAAATGACGCGAACGAAAGGAGCCAGCCGGGAGTGCGAACCCGAGCCATAGAACTGACTTATTATTTTAGAATTGTCGTTTGGAATAATAGAGATGCCCCAAATTGTATCTTTTTTCTCAGCTTGTTTTTTGAACCAGTCGAGTAATAAAGCTTTATCAAAATCAACAATTATTTTTTCCATAGTGTCTTTTCTTGGGACTGAGCCAGAGAAAGTTGCCATTGGAGTTTGCTTTTGGAACTTTTTCTGGAAGAAATCTTCGGCTGATGTTTCGATTACCCACATACTTGTATTTTCGTAAACGCTGAAAGAAAGATAATTAGAGCCGAGAGTGTCGCCAAGAGCATATCTATCGGGTTGTAAATTGAGAGCACATTCGATTATATCATTTTCCTTGACGTATGTTAAAGTATCAGGAATTCTTGAGAAACGGATGACAACCCCAGATTTTATTCCATTTGCCGTGCCAATAAGTGAGAAGCCGGGGTTAGCATAATTCAAAGGCAAAAAATATGTTTCTGCATTTTCAATCAGAGGATGCTCGAAGCTATTAATTGCATACAGTTCGACAGTATCTTGAACGAGCGAAAAACCCAGAGGAGTAGGAGCTTCATTACAGGAGAACAGCACAAGCGCTAAGAGCAAAGAGGCATAGGCAAAAAATTTACGTTTCATAATGATATGATTAAGCATTTTGTTCTTTCATAATATTTCTATAAATCTCATCGTATTGAATAGCAGAATTTTGCCAGGAATAATTTTTACCCATATTTCGTTCGATTAAATCGTATAATTTATTTTTATCTGCATAAAGATTGAAAGCACGTTTGAAAGCGTTGGAGAAATCTTCGACATTATGATTTTTGAAAACGATTGAGTTGCCTTGTTCCTGATTTTCGTCTATATCGATTGCAGTATCAACGAAACCGCCACTACTGAAGACAACAGGAATACTGCCATAAGCAAGCGAATAAAGCATGTTCAAGCCAAAAGGTTCGTTTACAGCAGGAAGAAGGAAAAAGTCGGAACCAGCTTCTATTTGATGAGCAAGAGATTCGTCCATACTGAAAATTACTTTAATTTTTTTGCTGTATTTTTTGGCTAATTTTTCGAGTTGTTTTTGAAGGTCTGCATCTCCAAGACCAAGAATAACCAATTGAAAATCTTTGCGAATAATTTCAGGAATAGTTTCGAGGAGCAAACCAATACCTTTGGAGTTGTCGAGCTTGCTAATCATCGCAAAAATTGGCTTTTTGGGGTCGAATTCGAGCCCAACTTTATTACATAATTCAACTTTATTATTATACTTAAAATCTTCGATATTGCCATCGAATTTAGAATGGATGTAATAGTCGTGAGATGGGTTCCAAGTGAATTGCTCGATACCGTTCAAAATTCCTTTAAATTTGCTGCTGTGTTCCTTGAAAACAGAATTAAGCCCGTTGGTATATTCTTTGTCGGAAAGTAAGATTTTAGCGTAATTTGGGCTAACAGTAGTAACAAAATTGGAATAGATGATTCCAGCTTTGAAAAGATTTAGCAAATTCTTGTGCTTGAACGAAGAGATACAATCTTTTGGCAAACCAGTTTTCGAAAACTCGCTCAGAGGAACAGCAGGATGCCCCTGAAGGTTATGAATTGTAAGCACAGTGCGGGTTTTCTTAAATTTATTCGGAAAGAGAAGTTTTAAATATGCCGGAATAATGGCAGTATGCCAATCATTGCAGTGAATAATATCAGGGAACCAACCGAGTATGAGGCAAGTTTCGACAACAGAACGAGAGAAATAAAGGAAACGGTCGAAATTATCTTCGAACAGTTTCCAGTCGGCTAAATTATGGTAAATACCTTTGCGGGAATCGAAAAATTCATAGTTTGTTGTGATATAAGCCTGAACTTTGTAGCGCGGGTTCGAGAGTGAAGAACTCTTTACAGTGGCTGGAAAAGATTGCTCACCAATTGAAATTGGAATATCTCGCAGACGGTTGATTTCGTGAATTTTGTTTTTTCGTTCCGAAACATTGCCATATTTAGGCGTCATAACACGAATATCGTGTCCGAGTTCCCTCATAGCAAGAGAATAAGAGTAAGCGAAATCGCCAATTCCTGATTCTTTTGCGTAGGGATAAATTTCACTGGTAACGAATAATATACTTAAAGGTTTTGCCATTTTATTTTTTGCGAATAACGAATATACAAGTTACAAAATTAATTAAACTTATTGACAATTAAAAAGTTTATTTAAATAATCAGGATAGATATGATAATTTGTGAGGGACCGGGTAAATTATTGAATTTGATTAAAAATTTTGAGGAATAGCAATTTGTTCGAAATAATGATAAAGGTCGATAAGTTCGGAAAGTATCATAGCGGTTGCACCCCAGAGAACTTCTGGTTTGTTCAGGTCCCAGCAAGGTATTTCAATAGTTTCGCCCAAAAACTGCCTTCGTTGCAACAAAATATTATCTTGTTGCACTAAAAATGAAAATGGAACTTCGATGATTTCTTCGACTTCACTTTTATTAATTACCCAATTATCAAAATTTGTAACCCCGACAAAAGGATGAATTAGCGAATTAGATGGAGGGACGTAAAGTTCGGAAAGATGTGAAATAACTTCAATTTCTTCGGAAGGTATTCCTATTTCTTCGAAAGTTTCGCGGAGAGCGGCCTGGAGCGGAGTTTCATTTTCTTCGATTTGACCGCCGGGGAAGCTAATTTGCCCGCTATGGGATTTAAGGTGCTGGCTGCGGAGAGTGAGCAAAACGTTGAAATCATTTATATTTATCGGTTTAAGTAAAATCATTACTGAGCTTTTTCTAATTTGCCTGCCGTTAGGAGAAAACACCCGGAAAGGGGTTCCGTTTTTTTTCGGAGCTAATTTTATGTGTGAGTTTAAACCGAATAATTTGTTATTGTTTTTTAGAAACTCTATAAAATTTGAATAATGATTTTTCATTATTAAAAGTAATTAATTTTTTACTAAATTAATGTATCAGTAATTTCAAAGAGAAAGACGTATTAATGAGAATTTCCTTTTACTTAATAATAATACTGCTGTTTCAATATATATCAATTGCTGAAAACAAAGAGATTATTGAGTATAAGTATCTGAGAAACAAGAAGTTTAACGACTCTTATCTTGATTTGTTTTTTAAAACAACACCTACGGGGCTTCCATCAAGCTGGCTTTTTGCAGACGAAAACTTTGTTTATAAAAAGAATAACAATCTTGAACTAATTCCAATAAACAGAACTAAACTATCCCGGTATCCTTACTTTGCATTCGAAGGTGTTCCGATTTATAATATAGTGGACGGAGGAATAGATTTATCAAAATTTGTGCTGTTGCCAAATTTTTTCTATATAGAACACGAAAGAGCCGATAGCAGCAGATTTCCAACAATTTCTGACTTCAACAATATTATATCCGATACTAATCTGAGGAAAAGCGCGACGAGTGTGAATATTGGAGCAGGGAACCAGCTTGGGAATGTATCGGGTAATATATTTGTAACACACAAGCAATTTAAATACTTTGTTTCGGGCAGTTTTCTTAATTCGCCGGGGATAATTGTGTCTGACAAAATTGCACCGAAAGCCCGAACCCATTTGAACTATCTGAACAACTCTGATTTTTCGCAAGGGAACTTATTTACAAAAATATATTTTGATAACGGAATTTCGCAGGTTGGGCTGAACGCATATTTTGTCGGCGGGAAAAAATCTATTCCGCCGATTATTGACAGCACGGATAAATACCAGAAATTTCCTAACATAAATAACATAATATTAAGCTTGGATTTCAACACACAATTCGATGAAGGAATAATTCTGTCAGGAAATTTGTTTTATAATAATCGCTACTCGAAAAGAAGCATATTCGATGATAGTTTATACAATAGCCAGAGGATGCCAAATTCGAGAGATGAAATATTTTATGGATATAATTACGGCAGTGTACTTGCTATTAAAACGAATTTATTTGATGCCGTTCCAACAAATATTTTATCAATATCGTATATAAGAGATATTTTTAATAGTAGAACAAAGAAATACTTTATTAAGAACAGATTTGAATCAGAGAATTTACAAATTAGCTTCCGGCAACCATTTCATTATGGGAGAATGTCTTTTTATCCGACTGCAAGATATATAGTGCAGAAGCCACTTTTTTCGAATATTGTATTTTATCACCAGACTTTGAAAGGTGTTGATTACAGAATAGATATTAATTACAGATATTCAGATGATTTTTTGATGTTTGCGGGAGCTTCGAGCGAGAATAGTATTATTGCGAACGAAGTAATTTTCAACAGCAAATCGATTGACTTTGAGAAAGAGCTATTTGCGAATGTAGGTTTTAAAATCAGAACGCCTGATTATGAATTAACCACAAAAGCATTTTATTCTATTCTAAAAAATATTATCGAATTTGATGAAGCTGAAAGAAGCTTTTACAACAATCGGGGTTCGCTTTTTAGCAAGGGAATTGATGCAAATTTAAAGATATTTTCAGATTTTGGCTATATTCTGATTAATTACACTTATAACGATTTGAATAAATTAGTGAATTTCGCAACAAAGCCTAAGCATATCGGAGAGCTGAAAATATACAATACTTATGAAATTGGGTTGCGGTGGATGCTCGAAGTAGAATATTTTTCGAATGAATATAACCTGACAGATAATGTTAATAATTTAGGAGTGAAGAATTTAATTCTGATGAATTTTCGAATGGGATACAGAATTATCAAAGAGAATGAAATATTTGCGGCTGCATATAATTTTCTGAACTCGAAGTATTATGTTTCGCAGACTTTGCCGGGAACAGGATTTAGTTTTTTTGTGGGCTTGCATATACATCTGTAAGTTTTATAAAATTTTGCCCCGACAATATCGTTATATAACTCAAAATTATTTTAATTTTTAATTGAGAAGTGATGAAAGTAATTGCATTTAATGCGAGCCCAAATAAAGAAGCGGGAACAACGGCACTAATACTTAATCCATTTTTGAAAGGGATGGCAGAAGAAGGTGCAGAAATTGAGCTGAAATATATATATGATTTGAAAATTGAACCGTGCCGTGAATGCACAAAAAATATAGATTTCGAGCCAGATTTGGATTGCAAAATAGACGATGACCTGAAGGAACTCTATCCGATGATGAATGATGCCGATTTGTGGATTTTTGCTTCGCCGAATTATCTCAATAGCGTTACATCTGGTTTGAAAAATCTTTTCGACAGGTTGGAACCTTTGTTTGTGCCACCACATATTTACGAAAACAATGCTTGCCACGATAAAATCAGGAACTCGCTCAAAAAACGCACAACACCGGGAAAAGTGCTTCTTATTTCCACTTGCGGCTTGTGGGGAATAGAAAATTTCGATGCGATAATTGAGCAGACACGGGCAGTGGCTGATATGCTTGGCAGAGAATATTTAGCTCCTATATTGAGGCCTCACTCAGGAGTGCTGACAACTCTTACAAATCTTGGCAAACCGGCAAGCGATATATATGAAGCCGCAGAGAAAGCCGGACGCCAGCTGATGAAGCAAGGTTTTGTGGATGAAGATTTGCTTCGGTATATTTCGAGAGAGTTGGTGCCGAAGGATTCTTTTTTGCACGAATTATCATTGCTTGTTAGATAAAAATTTGCAAAAAATAAAAAAAAATATTAATTTTGTAGTCTAATGCTCTGCGCCGGTAGCTCAGCTGGATAGAGCATCAGCCTTCTAAGCTGAGGGTCACTGGTTCGAATCCAGTCCGGCGTGCAAAGAAAAAAGGGACCGAGTCCCTTTTTTTTATTTTTCTTCCTCAATATTTAACAATATTAATCAGTTGTTCATTCTATTTTTTTACTAATATGTAATCAATTCAAATATTGCAGATAAACAGAAACAAGCAGATATTTTTCTGTGTTGTTGGAATAATTTTATCAAAAAAAAGAGGCTGCCCTTGGGGACAGCCTCTTGTGTTGTGTATGTGTTAGTTTATTGAACGTACCAATTAGTTCCGTCAGAGACAAGAGTAATCATTTTACCGTTAGCAATTGTACCTAACGAACTAGGTAAAGTAACATTATTTCCAGTTGCGTTGATAATATAGAGTATCTGACCAGCTGCACCAGCCGGGAGAGCAGAGATAGTGCCTGTTCCAGATGTTCCTGTTAGTTTAATAACAGAAGCATAACCAAAGTTAGAAAGATCAAAATCATCAGATGCATCAGGAGTTGGATCTTCTGTGTAAGATAAGAGGACACGACCTTGATTAACCTGAATAGCGGTGGAAGCGGATGTTAAGTTGTCATTATTCACTAAAATTGCCGGGTTACTATTAGATTCATTTGTAACTGTAATACCACGACCTGCTTTAGAGGAAAAGTATGCAGCATCGTCTTGATGGATACTAGCGGAATTATCAATAAACATCAAAGCGCCATCCTGATTCAGAGTATTAGATTGATTGGCAATTTTTATTGCAGCAAGAGGAGTACCGGATGTAATAACGCCAAATATTTGTGATTTCGGATGACTTAAATCAATTCTACCTTTAACTTGCATAGCTAAAGGATCGCCAGGACCAGGAGTATTGTTCTCGACGACGAGAGCATAGTTAGTGTTTGAATTATTGGAGATAGTAACAGCATTGCCAGTAGCGGTAGTAAATGAAGCGGCTTTGCCGGTACCATTGCTTGTAACGCTGAGCATAAAGTCGTTGTATGTAGCATTTGTGTTGGTTAAGCTAACAAAAGGAGTAATAAGAGTACTGGAACTGGCAACTAATCTGCTTGCATTGCCAAGGTTAATATCACCATTGGAAACTTCGATTGCACCATTAACTTCAACGGCAGGAGTTGGACCAGTTGAAGTAACAGAAAGAGCCGGGCGTGAGTTATCGTTTTGAATCTGAACATTGACGTCGGTTGCAGCAGAGCCGACAGTAACATCAGCAGCAAAAGTGGAAGCTGCATTTACAGTGAGGACATCAGTAGCAACATTGCCAACAGTAACATTGTTTTCGAATGTCCAGTTAGGAGTAATAGTAGTAGCAGTAGTTGTTTTAGCAGCAACCCAAACAGGATCTGATTCAGCAGCAGGGATATCGCTAAGGAGAGCGATTGTGCCATCGTTATCTGGGAGTGTGTAAGTTCTTGTTGTGCCAGCTGTGATGCCACTTAATTCA